>Ga0315547_1000001_pt1 | contig 1407367 bp, 1489 predicted proteins | sample SalMarSW160240MG_2_FD_202542 | JGI IMG/M metagenome (GOLD analysis project Ga0315547, IMG submission 202542) | Salt marsh sediment microbial communities from the Plum Island Ecosystem LTER, Massachusetts, United States - Salt Marsh Sediment SW1601-240 ... | reverse complement strand
TCTATGGGAATACTAGTCACGGTTGATCCAGGCACACACAGCTACAGTTACACCTTGACAATACCGACATGGGCCTACATAGGCGAAGGAACAGTATACATCAACCTGTACACAGGAACATCACCAAACAACTGCGGAGTATGCTACAGCCCAGAACACCCACAAACATTCTCAATACTATACTGCCCATAAAAACACAAACCTGTGGGGACCCAGTGTGACAATAATTTGTACAATACATAGTTTTGGGGCGCCTATAACTCCTTCGCTAGAGATGCTGATGCAGACTGCTTGGAAATCAAGTCATGAACATAGCATGTGATCATTAATATGCCAGTATGTTCGTGTTCAGCGTGCTACTGGTTACAGTTAAATGTCTGCTAACTGCGATTACACTTGAAATAACGACTATTAGCTTCGAAAAGTTGCTGTTGAACTGGAATTATGTATTATGAAAACAGTGTATGTTATATCTATGTAAGTCTGCTGAAGCATTATAAAGTGTTAGGCTCAAAAGTTTCTTGTGGTATCTGGCATATGAGATTGAGCGAGCGCATCTTTCGCTTTTACACTCTGCTAGCGAGCCCTTGATGGGCTACGTTTCATTCTCCAGTTTATCTTTGTACCATAACCAGACAAAACAACGCCTACAATGATGACCCCTATTCCTGTAGGCAGCAAGTACGCATTTGGATATTCAACCTCTTCAACTCTTTTGCCTAGTTTGATGATGGCAGCTGTAGGTGCAGAATAGCTTCCGCCTGGTGAAACTCCAACCCAAACTTCAAGTGTATATGTTCCTGTTTGATTTGCTGTTCCACATTCAAACCAGTTAGGATCTAGCATTTTTACAGGCACACGTGGGAATGATCCTGTTGCATTCATTTCAATCACACGTGAAAGATTAAATAGGAAAAGGTGCTCACCCAACTGTTCTGGATTATAAATGAGCACAAATTCAAGCCTAGAAACCCTGTTGTAACTCGGGTCGTAGAGGTCAGCATAGGCAAATACATGAGCAACTGAAATCCATCCATAATATGGATCAAGATTTGGCGGTTCGCATCCAAGTTCCCAACCACCAGGAGAAGCAGGCGGACTGAACATTCCGAAGATCGTGTCTCCCTCACCAAAATGCCCCGTTAACTCAGGAGACCTCGTTTCGAACGCTACGTCTTCTACTGTGTAATTTACTTGTGGAGAATTGTAAGTCGTTATGGCATAGCCTAGCGGAATCAAAACTAGACCGATTAACATCAACAATATCGCTGTTTTCTGCTTCTTCTTCATTGCTCGTCATACTGTATAAAAGATAAAACATACACATATGTGTTTCTTCTTTTTTCTTACAAAAAGGCTTTTTCATGCTCAACGAAATGCGCGTGATAATATAGACTGTTTTGGAACAACGCTGGGAACTCAATTTTGCAGAGCTTCTACAGTGAAGCTAGGTTTCCGCAATTCCTCGCGCGCTGGCTTGTCCCTAAATTATGTGTTGAAGTATGTTGGTGATGCTGCTTTGTCTGGTCTTCCGATGTTTTCTGCTGCTTCTCTTGTTAGGACTAGGCTGAGTATGCTGTAGAGAGCGTAGACAGTGACGTTCTTCAGTTCTCTAACCTTGTTTGTGGCTAGGCTGTACTGGGTCTTGAGAAAGCTGAACACAGCCTCGACGATTGGTCGTTTACGGTATTTTCTCTTTCGGTCTTCTGGACCATGGGTTCTGAATTTCTCGTCAACTCTGAGGATGCCCTTAACATCACGTTTCTGGTTTGCTGGATAAGGAATTATCTCTTATGGTTGGACAAGCCACATGAATCGAAACCCCAACCCTAAAAGTAAACATAACCACAACAACCACGAATTTAGGGATAAGTCAGCGCGCTTGATCTTTAAGAGTCTGTTATTCCCGGCAAACATAAAATTCTAGTGACTTTGCATTCACTTCGTTTTTTTGACCAGTAAATTCCTTCATCAATTTCATCTTTCAAAATATCAGTAATACTCTCATTGGTCATTACAAAACCTGTTTAGAATCCTTGTTCTTGATAATTTCATACTCTCTACCCTTTTTCTCTCCAATCGATTTAATCAAACCTTGCCTGCAAAGAACCTGTATGTACTTTCTGAAAGAACGCTCGCTTTTTGGATGTTCTAACCTTTCACAATAAAGTCGATAGAGTTTTCCGCTAGGAAGTCTTTTTGAGTGCCTAAGAATTTCCAATATTATTCTGTGGTCTTCGTTAGATGTTTCATCGAGAACATCTTCAAAAAAAGTGATGTAATCAATTAATCTTACATTTTTTCGACCAGCCTTAGACGCAATCGTATTCAACATATTTAATGCAAAAGTCAAATTGCTACCAGATTTTTCCACAATTTTTTGAAGCAAGTTATCGTCCATCGGAAATTTGTAAACAGAATTCACTCTCTCCTTAATTATTTCCAAAATCTGATCCTTTGAAAACTCGTTTATCTTTATAACATTTGTAAGCCTTGACCTTAGAATAAGGCTCATCTTTCTATAACTTTCAAAGGTGTCAGAAACGAGACAAACACAGAAATCTAAACCGAGAAGAATGTTTAGGGCTTCGTAATTTTTCAAAATGATCTAGAAATATAACAAGTTTCAGTCTCTTCGTTTTTTCCTTTAACCGTTTAGTTAGATCATAATTGCTCCTACTTGCTATTACACTTCCTAAGGAAAAGAGGGCTTCTCTTAAAATAGAGTTCGCTGTTTGATAAAGTAAACAATTAATATAAATTGCTCGCCCAAACTTACTATCGTATTCTTTAACCACCGCCTTGATCAATGTTGTTTTGCCGATGCCATGAGGACCATAAACGAAAGTATTAATGGAATTCCTGAGAGAATTGAGAAGTGGCTAAGAATAGCATTAGTAAAGAGGGCCTTCAGCGGTCAACCGGATAATGTTCTAAGACCAATCAGAAACATCATAAAAGAAAATAAAAAAGGATTTCCTTTCGACACTATTGTAAACCATTTTAAGGGAACAAACAAGTCATTTACATTTGCAGAGGAAGATATAGAGAATCTACTTTTTTCAAAATATGGTAGAGCACATACATTTTCTGTGTTGGCATTGCTGTATCCGACATTGGACTATAGACATAGATTTCATATAGATCATGTTTTTCCCAGAAGTTTTTTCACAAAATCCCAGCTTAGAAAAAGAGGAATACCCGAATCTAAAAGAGAATTCTACCTTGACAACCATGATCTTCTAGGAAACCTACAGGTACTTGAAGGTTTACCCAATGAAGAAAAATCAAACAAAGATTTCGAAACTTGGCTCAAAGAGGCATATCCTGACGAACAAAGCCGAAAAGACTACATGAAAAAGCATTTCATACAAGATGATATTGACCTAAGTTTTGGAAATTTTGAACAGTTCTTTGAAGAGAGAAATAAGCTCATCTTGAATAGGTTAAGAGAGGTATTGACTTAGCCAAACTGATATTAAAGAGCAACTATTTTCCAGATGATTCTAGCATTTTTTCAAAGTCATAAACTTCTTTGTTCTTTTCCATTGCTTTAGATAACACTTCTTCACTTTTCTTTGTGTCTGCCCAAATTTTGTCAAGCAACTCTCGAACCCCATCTTCATCTTTGGCTATTCTACATACCTTTTGTACAGTAACGGTTTTAGGACATCCTCTTCCACGCAGTTTCTCGTTGAAGTCAGTTGCCTTCAGAAGTTGGATGTTCATTCTAGCTGCATAAGAAGCCAAACTAATTACAGTGTCATTCTTTAAACGAACATTCTCTTTTGGATTGAAGGCCCTTCCAGCAAACACTCCAATAACTCCTTGTTTCACTTGTCTACCTTCAGGTGTGTCAACTCCGAACTCCTTGCTCCATCTCAAAACATTTAAGAAATCATCCACACTTTCTCTGCGCACCAAACCCCATTTGCACTCTAAAATGTAGGTAATGGGTTTTGCAAATATGCTCGGAGTTATACTCCACACACGATCTAATTCTGCGTTCTGTCTTCTTCTTCCAACGCTTTTGATCAGATGAATTGTAACTCTTCTAGGATCCATCCTTTTAGTCCTATGATTTTGTGTCCTGAAGTTTGCTCCAACTGTATAGGTGTCTATAAACCATTCAACACAAGCTTCCCAGTTATGTCCTATGCGATTAGCCCTTCCCTTGACTTTCCTTATGTAGTTCTCCATTGTAGCGATAGCAGCTTTCAAATCTTCTTCAGACAAGGAAGTATGGCAAAAGTATCTGTAGGCATTGAAAAGCTTAATCTCCTTTATGTCAGAATAAAGTTGCATTGTCCTCTTCAAAGCTCTCTTTGCCTCGTGCTCTGAACAACCAAGTTTATTGAGAATATAGTCAAAGCCTACCAGGTCTTTCAATTTCGATGCTTCGATTATCTGGTCTCTGATTAGCCGGATTCTGCCAATTACAGGACTGGTTGAAGATCTGTCTGCTAAAGCCTTGTTTGTTCGTCTGATAGCTTCGTCTAATGCTTCGTCTCTTGATTTATTAGGATCAATCCAAGTGAGCAAATATCCTTCTTTAAATGGTGTTTCATTCTCATGAGTCCTATATCCTCTAATGTAAACTCTACCCTTCTTCTCAAACCTTCGCATATTAGCCATGATATCTGACAGTTTGACTCCTTTATCCTTCAATGCTTCAGCGACTTCTGTAGAAAAGAAAGCGCGATCTTGATTTTTCTTCAAAAACTCTAGAACCATCTTAGCCTTGCTCTTTCCAAAAGCCCGTTTGTCTAGGTACTTCTTGTCATATTTTACAAATCGTACGCCTTGGATATGTAGCGAATCCACTCTTTTCTGACACAGAACATAAAGCCGATATGACCTCAAATTGGATGTCTTTCCAGCCCTTCCTTTAAAAATAGAATTGCGCTCTCGAATTGGTTCTTCTGTTCGGAAAATCAGTTCTTTTTCCCAAAGTCTTCTCAGTGCATGCCCAACAGACTTGTAACTAAGTCCACCCTTTTTCACAATTTCTCTGTGAGACCTTGGTTTACCATCGCTGAGAACCGTGAGAACTTTCTTTTGTGCAGGACCAATATTAGCCAAAGCACATCAGATAACACTTCAACATTCCAAAATATAAATGTGGGGGTTTAAACCAAAAACGAAAATAGAGAAACAGAGCAAAAATGAAACAAGATTTAGGCAACCCCTTTGTCAAAAAGAAGCAAGAATCTTGCTTATTTCAGAAACTTTGGATGGTGGGGTCGCGGGGATTTGAACCCCGGATCGCCAGCGCCCCAGGCTGGTATCCTTGTCCAAACTAGACGACGACCCCACAGGGATGGACGACGATCAATTTTCTTCTTCTGAAGAGTTTGCAGCCTGCCATTTCAGTTACGTACTCAAAGTCTGCTTCTATCAACTTAGTCGCTTCTTTGAGGTTTCTAGCTGTTCTGAGGTGTGTTCGTCGCTTTGGAAATTCACTAGTTGAGTATGTTTGAGGTGTTTTTTATGTTTTTGTGCCCTAGCAGCTGCATAACTTCCAAGTCATCTTCGGTTTGTGACATTCCATTATGACCTTCCACTGTCGTAAGTGTCGAAGTCGAGCCTTAGAATTCTCGGGTTCCATAGTATACACAGCAGCCTTCTATGACGTCATCAATAGTGGTAGACACCTTCCTTTTTCTCCGTTGTCGCAAAGGCTTGAATAAATTCTTTCATCTTATATAGTCCCCCTTTCATGCTTGACCCAAAGTTCAGTTTGAAAAGTACCGGGCGCCAGCAACTGAAAACCTTCCAAAATTGAATATGTTATGATTCGATGTGACCTATATATAAGGGGGGTCTAGTCGCACAGAGCACAAAGAGAGAGCGCACAACACAACCCTGCTCAAATTCTATTTGCTTACAAGTTTTGCTTCAGTAACTAGAAAATAGCCACTTTGATTTTCCCAAACTTTCTCAGCTTTGACAATCTTTATCCTCTTTCTAAAGAATGGACCGTCAAGCACCAGAGTTTCGTACTCTCCTCCTTCCCCGACAAGAGAAACACCAAATTTTCTATTCAGTTTCATCAATGCTTCGACAGTTTCTTCGTCGATTTTCCTTCCAAGCCATTCCTTGCTAAAGCCGTATGCGTAGACTCCGGTTATGATTACCTCAAATTTAAGGTCTAAAATCTCATTCAAGACATCCAACTCATTTTCGTGCCAGAGAGGCATCACAGACTTAAGGCTTAACTGTCGGCAGACTTTTTCTATTCTTGTCTTCTGATAATTTGAGGCTACTGCTCCGGAAACTATGCCTTCCACATCAAGCTTTTCAATCAAATGTTTAAGGTCTTCAACTTCCTTTTCTTTGACGCCTGAGGTTTCAGCCTTCACAAGTGGTATCTCAACAGCGTCCGCAAATAGATCAACCAAACGAATGTTCGGGTAATGGAACATCCAGCTGTCTTCTCTAAGAGGAATCATACTCACTAAGTACTTTACTTCATAATTTTCATTTAAGACTCGGTGAAGCGCTAAAACCGAATCCTTTCCGCCAGTGGCTAAAACTGCAACACGCATAACCTTACACTTGTCACTCTGTAAGTTTTGACCGCGCCTCCCTAAACAACGTCTCTCTTTTCATTCGCCACTCCTCAAAGCCTTCCAGAGTTTCAGGATAATTCCCATAGTGGGCTTTAACTTCACACATCAGATTAACCGTAATCCTAAGCTTGTTCAAGAAACGCATTCTTTTCAGTCCCCTGAAAACACGTTTGGCAGTTTCCGTTACATTAAGATGAAATTCTTTGCCCAGACCAGCTTTCAGAACATCTTCCTCTGTTAAGAGCTTATACTTCATTCCATAGTTCAGATCTTCGTCTCGGCAGTTTAGCAGAAACATGCGGAAAACATCCAATCCAGCCTGTTTTGCCCCATACATTTCCATATACTTACGGTTGTAAGACCACAAGGATTTCTGGCCGACGTCGCCTTTTTCCAAAGCTTCAACTGTTGTTTTTCCAGCAAGGTATCCACTCAACATTGAGGGACCTATTCCACCACCGTGTATTGGATTAGCCAAGCACGCTGCGTCACCAAGGATTGCAACTCCACCTCCAACCATGTTATCCAAGGGTCTGCGTGTCGGATCGTACCACACTCCTCCCTTCAACAACAGTGAACCTTCAAAAAGTGGTTTTGTCAAAACATACTTGTAAAACTGGTTTCTGGGGTTTGGAAACTTCCCACGCATACAAACTCCCAAACCAACATTGACCTTGGCTCCACCCTTAGTGAAAATCCACGTATATCCACCCGGAGACACCTGCTGATTTAAATAGATTTCACAGTATTCCGCTTTTTCAGTTTCCATTTTGAGTTGCCTAATCTCCCGGTAACAAGCTTCCACATCCTCATTTACAACCTCGCTTTCTATCCCCATTTCTTTAGGAAGCTTTCGCCTGATCACAGCCGTAAATCCGCTGGCGTCCAAAACGACTTTGCCTTTTAATTCTGTGTTTTCGCCAGTTTTCATGTTTTTAGCTAAAACCCCTGTCACAAATTTTTTCTCTGTTATTGGCTCTAGACACTGTGTGAAATCCAAAAGAATTGCACTCGCATCGAGGGCTTTCTTAAGCAGCCATTGGCCAAAAAGACGCCTGTTCAGCATGTAACCAACATAATCCTCATATGCAATGGTGAAAACAGTTTCCAAATCTGGTGAATAAACCTTAACACCTTCAATCCTCTTTTCAAGCTCACCACCTTGAGGCTTTTCCAGCCCCACCGTTTTTAAGTGGTGCTCCCCTAAGGCGTCTCCACAAATTTTTTCCCCTATCTCCTCTCTTCCCTTTCTATCAATCACACAAACTTTTAAGCCTGCTTCAGCTGCCGTCTTTGCAGCCAAGCAACCCGCAGTTCCCGCGCCAACCACTATCACGTCTAATTTTTCCAAGAGCTATCCTTCCTTAGTGTTTCTAGTTTCTAATTCGCTCCTAGGAACTCATAACTTTTACTGAATTTTCTTCAATAAGTGTTGAGCGACTAACCAGATTCATTTACTTGCTCCGAAACATCTAGGATGCTACACTTTTTCCTAATGTTCCTAGCATTCATTCTCCATAACTTCTACAATGAATTTGTAATCTAGATTAGTGATTCATAATCGTTAATTATATCCGTGGCTAACCATGGAAAATCATCAGAATACATGAAGAGGTCTTTAAATGATGAGGAAAACTGCAACCGAAAAAGGTGGAACCTACACGGTTGATTTGACAAAGATTGATGGAGATGGAGCTTTTCAATGCCCAAAATGCGGCGCCATAATTTCCCCCGAGGATGAGACAGAAGAAGTCTACACAATCGTCGAAACGAAAGTTAAAAAAGACGAGTTGACAGAGCTAATGTTAAAGTGCAATCAATGCGGAACCAAAATCAGACTGGTAGGTTTTTTATCACCATCTGAATAAGCTAGACACAAATAAACGCTACCTTTCTTGTTCAAGTCTCCTACTTATAACAACAAAGACAAGCCATAAAATGAGAGCGTAAAAAACACCGTTGAACAGCGCACTTAAATATTCAACATATTGACTTATAGCTTCTCCAATTAACATGCAGAAAAAGTTTCCCGGAAACATCGGTGAAGGAATCAACAACGATGCAGATGTAAACATTAAGAAGAAAACTACTAGGATTAATGTTCCCTTCATTGCGGATTCACCTGTGTGGGAGTTTGATGTGTTTTGTTTCTGACATGTTTTAGGCAAGAATATCTAGTATCGCAATATTTAATAAATCTTGTTGTCTACAAGTTCAACACAAATACGCTAGTGCACTTTAAAAAATCGGAAGAATCGGAAACGAACATAAAACAAAAATAACTATCAATACTATTGTTAGAAGCTTTCTGCTTGCAGATAGACTGGAAACATCGTCAAGAGGACCAGGATGCTTATACATGGAGATGAAGAGCACAAAAAATGCCATCGGCCAAAAACCTTCTACGACTAGTAGTAGAATTGACAAAAATGTTAGGACATTTCTTGTTTTTTCACCAACTAACGAACGGGATACATGGCCACCATCAAGCATTGCAGCAGGCAATAAATTAAGCATAGTGATAATCATACCCACCCATCCTGCGAAAGCAACCGGATGCAACAAAACATAGTAATCTGGTGGAAGCTTCACAACAAAACTAAGGAAAAGATGGAAGATTAATGGAGCTGGAAGGAAGCCCATGGGTTCTGGAGGAATTGGAAACTTGGGAGAATAAAAAAGTCCTACAATACTCACTATCACAGCTAGAATAAACCCAACAATTGGGCCACTTGCACCCACATCAAACAGACCATCTTTGTTAGGTGGAAGAGACTTTTGCATTATAACTGCACCAAAAGTTCCTATCCCGAGTATGCCAAATATGGGTGGTGGTCCAGGAATAAAGTATGGAGGGGTGGCTTCTATCCCCTTTTTGTCTGCAGTCAACTTATGACCCATTTCATGGGTGCCAAGCACTGCCATTATTGCTATTGTGAACGAGGCTCCACCAATTAGAGGATTGATCAAGTCTCCGGATAACATGTAACCTGTAAGGAAAGTAGTTCCAATAGTTGCAAAAAACAATATCCAATTCACCAAAATGTTGCTTGGTTTTGTAGGAGGTTTCGGAACAATTTTCAAAACTATTCTTCCGTTCTTTCTTCGCAGAAGCGCTATCAGATTCATTGTTTTCAAGTTTTCTAGCAGTTTTAGAAAGGCTTGTTTTGTTTCTTGCGGCGGTTTTAGGTAGTATGTGGGAACCATCTTTTCTATCAGGCATTCTTCTAGTTGGAATTCTGCAGAGACTATCGACGTTAGTTTTTCGAAATCGACTGGCTGAGTGTAGCGATTGAATGGTTGTTTCTCTTCGTCCATTGTTTCTCTTGTCCTTTTGCTTAGGTTGTTGTATTAGAGAGTTTAGAAGTAAAAAAGGTTATTGGAGTTAAGGTTGTTTTTGTTCGGATTCTGAACCCCTAAAAACTTTTTAATAATCGTCTAAGGAAAACTCACTCCGACAAGCTGAAATAAACACAGCGAAATCGCTGAGAGGTCCAAAAACATTTCAACACTATACGAAAAGAATGGAAATCCCTGAAAATGATTGTTGAAGGGAACTTATGCAAATGCTGACGTTATTGGTTTTGGTGAATATGGAATCAGTCAACAAGGACAAACAGTTTATTAGTTTTAAAGGGCATTCCAACGGTTGATGCTCATGATAGTGCAGATGTTTACAGTTGGCAGATTCTTGACAAACTGTTACGTCGTGAGTTGCGAACAAACAAAGAAGTCAATCATAATTGACCCTGGCTTTGATGATCAATTAGAAGTTGAAAGAGTCTTTGAGTTCATTGATTCAAACGCTTTAATACTAAAATTTATTGTGAACACCCACGGTCATCCAGATCACACTTGCGGCAATGGAGTTGTAAAGAAAAGGTTTCACGTGCCTATTTTGATACATGAATATGATGCTCGCATGGTCGGAAAATCGAGTAACAAGATTGCAGGGTTCTTTGGCTTTGAGATTTTCTCACCGCCAGCAGATATGCTGTTGCATAATGGAGACATGGTGAAGTTCGGAAAAATCACCTTGAGAGTTATCCACACTCCTGGTCATAGTCGTGGAAGTATATCGCTTGTAGGAGAAAAAGAGGTTTTTACAGGTGATACTTTGTTTGCTGGATCTATTGGAAGAACAGATTTTCCAGAAAGCTCAAAAAGTGAGATGTCCCGGTCCCTAAGAGAGCTGGCAAACTTGCCGAATCACCTTGTTGTTTATCCCGGGCATGGACCAATGACAACAATTGCGAAAGAGAAACGAGACAATCCGTTTCTAGAGTTTTTGTAATTACAATGTGTTCTTGAACAAGTCTTCCTCGCTTGAAATATGCAGTTCGTCTATAGAACATTTTTCTGAGAATTCAAGAATATCTTTTAAGCCATTAAATATGACGACTGGTGTTGCCTCCTTTGCTTGTCCCATAAGCAATTCCGCCGAAGTGGCAATTTCATCTACTATTGCTATGTTTTTCACTTTTAGAATTTGCCCAAAAAGATCTTCTTTTCCACGATAATCCTTGAAGGGTTTAATTCCAGCTATGCCTATGGCGAAGTTTACTTGTCCACGTCTAAATGGGCGACTGTATGTGTCGCATACGACTACTGCAACGTTTTTTCCTGTTATTCTCTTGATTTCTAAACGGCATTTCTGCGCTGATCTGTCAGGGTTTTCAGGTAATAATGTGAAGTTGCCTCTACCTTTCACGTTTGACTTGTCTATTCCAGCGTTTATGCATATTAAATTGCGTTTATCTTCCACTAAGAATACTTCGGGAGAAGCTTTCACTATTCTTTCTGTTTCACTTAAGACCAATTCAACGAATTTAGGGCTTTTTCTAGTTATCTTCGCAATGTCTTCCGCTTTTGTCGAAGGAATAACATCTCTGAGTCTTACTATCCTATCTTCAGATTTCGAAAAGATTTTCTGTGCAATGGCTATTATATCTCCTTCTTCAATTTTTAAGCCGTTTTTTCTGGCTACTTCGACAACTATTTTCGCTATGTTATCTCCAGGCTTTATTAATGGAAAGTTTTCTAAGGCTATTGCTGTGAAACTTTTCAACTAGTTTCTCTCCTTGCTGAAGTTTAGGTGTTGTCTTTACACTGTTAAAAACCCTTTTTATTTTTTTTATTGCGCAAGATTCTTGATAATAGATTTTGAAATTTTATTTTGAATTCATAATGTTTAAACCAACATGAGCTAGAACGTAGTGTAGTTTCGACCATGGATGGGTGAACATTGAAAAAAGCGGTGAAGCTATTCGTTATTTTAGTCACTGTACTCTTCAGCACCATTAGTTTTGCAGGCAGAACGTTGTTCCAAACCGTAGAAGCAACATATGTTGAAGGGTCAATAACTCAAGATACTATTTGGACGCTAGTTGACAGCCCTTTCGTCGTGTCAAAAAACATAACCGTTTGCTCAAGTGCAACATTGACAATAGAGCCTGAAGTTGAGGTAAAGTTCGGAGGAGATTTTTCGCTGATAGTGGAAGGAAGGCTTGTTGCAGATGGTACAGAGGATAAAATGATAACGTTTACATCGAATAGATATGAACCTGAAGCTGGGGATTGGGGAATAATTGAATTTAATGGAACAGAGTCGTCTTCATTAATGCACTGCATCATAGAATATGGGACAAACGGGATAACTGTGAAAAATGGCACCGTAAACATTCAAAACAGCAGGGTAAGCCTCAATTCTGAAAACGGAATTATGATAACAAACGGCAACGTGGAAGTTAAAAATAATGAAATAGTCAATAACACAGAGAATGGCATCTACATAGCTGGTAGTAATCAGGTTAACGTACAGAATAATAACATAACTTCAAATGGAGACGGCATAACCTTAACTGGAAACGCAACATCAGAAATAAATATACGTCAAAATGAAATCTTGCTCAATAGGCATAGTGGAATACTTCTAGAAGCAGACGCTTACTACAACACAGTTATTGTCAATAATACACTTTCAACAAATTCTTATGGATTCTACGTTTCGACCAACACAAGCACATACATTACCCGCAACTACGTTTTAAATAACACAGTTGGAATTTTTTATGGAGAAGGAAAGAGTCATAGAGCATACTTCAACGACATCTATGACAATAGCTTGGGTATGGATGTTTACTCCAGCACGGACTCTGAAGAAATTGTTAATGCCGAATATAATTACTGGGGTGACAAGAGCGGACCATACCATGAATCATTGAACCCGAGTGGAATTGGGAATCCTGTGGGGGGTGATGGAGTGGATCTCGACTTCATATTCTTTTTAACAGCTCCCATTGACTACGAAAACACGCCTCCCACAGCAATCCTTTGGTCAGACAAAACTTTAGTTACACCAAATCAAACTGTCATGTTCATAGGTACAGATTCATATGATGAAGGGCGTGTTGACCAATACTTTTTTGATTTCGGAGATAGAATGAATAGCAGTTGGACAACATTATCGCTCTTTGCTCACAACTATTCTTCAACTGGCGTCTACACCGCAGAATTAACAGTAAAGGATGACTTTCGCAATGACAGTGACAGCTCTGCAGTGGCGATAAACGTTCAAAACCTTACACCTTTGGAAGCGTCTATTACTCTCAGCAACTATACCGTTAATTACAATGACGAAGTTTTAGTCACAATTCACGTGTCAGACGGGACAAGCGCAGTAGAAAACGCAACTGTTACGTTGTTTTCAGTGAAAGGTGGAAGATTCACACCTCTGTCAGGTTTAACAGACTCAGCTGGTTACTTCACAACAACGTTCACTGCTCCAAATGTTACGGAAGCAACTGATGTTAGAATCATTGGAAGAGCCTCTAAAACTGGATATGCAGACGGTTCTAACCATAAATATTTGAAGGTTCTTCCACCCCTCAGAGTTCAAGTAACCGCTGAACCTGCAACAATTGAATCTGAAGAAACAGCAACTGTGACAGTCTACGTGACGGCTAGCTTTGAACATCTAGTTGCTGATGTCCGACTCTTATTATGCGCTGATTACGGCAATCTTTCAGCGACTGTAGGAGTTACCGATGTAAACGGTAGTGCAACATTCCTTTTCACAGCTCCCCAAACATTAAGCCGGATCAATGTCACTGTTACGGCTACAGCCAAAAAAATGGGGTATGCAGAGGAACAGGGTCAAGAAATAATAACTGTAGAACCAAAAGCACTTGTTGTAGAAATAACTGCTGATCTCACTATAATTGTCTCTGAAGCAGCATCTAGCATAACTGCCTACGTAACTTGTGACTCAGCTCCAATTTCAGGTGTAGCAGTTGTAGCGTCATCAGATAGTGGTGGAAACTTCTCCACTACAACCGAGGCCACAGATTCAAACGGCAATGCCAGATTCTTTTTCACTGCTCCTCAAACAACAACAATGATTAGCGCCACCATCGCGGTGAACGCAACAAAAAGTGGATACGTGAACGGAGAAGGACAATTGGCAATCACCATAGTGCCGAAAGTCCTGACTGTCCAAGTCACCGCTGAACCTAATGCCACAGTTTCTGAGGCGAAAATAAATGTAACAGTTCACGTGACATACGGCATGGTTTCTGTCCCAAATGCAAGTGTCACCGTAACGTCGCAAAACGGCGGATACTTCTCTGCGACTGAAGGATTAACTGATCTTTATGGCAATGCGACTTTCGTTTTTACAGCTCCGCAAGTTAACGAACAATCCAATATCACTATTACAGTGCAAGCCTTAAAAATTGGATACGCTGTCGGAGAAAATCTCTTAAACATAACTGTTAACCCTGGAATACTCAGCGTTGAAGTTAACCCCTCTTCACCTATTATTAATTCTAGCGAATCAACCGTCGTAACTGTTTATGTTACATGCAATGGAACGCCTGTTAAAGATGCTTTGGTTACGATGTCGTCTATCCATGGAAACTTTTCAGTTACAAATGGAACCACTGATCCAGAGGGCTGTTGTGTACTTGTCTTTAATGCTCCAAGAGCAACAGCACAATTATCCATAATTATAACAGCCAACGTAACCAAAAATGGATATATAAGCGGACAGAGTGAAACAACAATAACTGTGACCCCTGAAACTGGGGGTGGCTGGCCGTTAATGACAATTCTTTTGATTATTGTTCCGATAATCATTGTGGTTATAGTTGTTGTGTTGGTCAAGTTGAAGGTTATTGCGTTCTCGGTTGAGGAAGAACGGTGATGTGCAGCGTTTCGTGCGACATAAGATTTAATACAACGAACATGTTTAAGTAAAAGGATAGGAGAAACACGAATGCCTAAACTACGGCTCAAAGAGAAGCTGGCTAAACTAAGAACATTAAGAATAAAAGTAAATGTTGGAAAACATGAAGAAGTGGCTATTCCGCCACCTCCTCCGAGGTCTATACCTAAAAAATTCAAGATTGTGGAGAGATATCCCCTTTACGAGCCTTTTGCCCATGTTGCCATAGTGCAGAACCCGAAAACAGGCGAATGTATGTACATATTGGATGAGCTTCAGCTTGACCCTCTTGAAAGAAACATTTACAAGCGTATCTTGGAAATTTTGCTTGCAGAGATCAAGTCGCCAAAAGAGGAAATTCCTGATGCTAGAAAATTCTTCGCAGAAGAGGCTAAAAAGATTGTTGACAAATACCGCATAAGCTTGGGCTGGTTGCCAGATGTCTCATGGTATAAAATTCTTTATCACGCTGAAAGAGACCTTGTGGGTTTCGGCAGAATTGACCCGCTGATGCGAGATCCGAACATTGAGGATATTTCATGTGATGGAGTTAACAGGCCAGTTTATGTTTGGCATAGAAATTTTGAGAGTGTCGAGACAAATCTCGAATTTGAAAGTGACGAAGAACTTGATAATATGGTTGTTAAGCTTGTGCATATGTCTGGAAAACATGTGAGTTCAGCCTTCCCAGTAGTGGATGCTTCTCTGCCTGGGAAGCACAGGTTGGCGGTTTGTTACAGACGTGAAATCACACCCTTCGGAACAGCCTTTACCATTAGAAAGTTTAGAGAAGACCCATACTCAATAATAGATTTGATAACTTTGGGTACCTTCTCAGAAGATATGGCGGCGTATCTCTGGATGTGCCTTGAAAACAGGGCGTCTATAATGGTTTTAGGTGGAACAGCTGCAGGAAAAACCACAGCCCTAAATGCTTTAACATGCTTAATTAAGCCTGGAAGCAAAGTTATCACTATAGAGGAAACAGCGGAGCTTAATCTTCCACTTGAAAACTGGGTTTCGCTTATCGCTAGACGAAGCTATGGTTTAGGTGGAAGCGGTGCTGGCGAGGTAACACTTTTTGATCTTGTGAAAACCTCGATGAGACATCGTCCAGATGTGCTGATTGTAGGTGAGGTAAGGGGTCAAGAAGCTTACGTGCTTTTCCAGGCCTTAGCTACAGGTCACGGAGGCATGTGCACAATGCATGCTGAGAATATAGACACTGCAGTTAAGCGTCTAACACAGAAACCTATGGACATTGCGCCAGCCTACATTCCATTGATGAATATTGTTTTATCAGTTCAGAGGGTTCACCTAATGAAAGGTGGAGAAAAAAAGGCGTATAGGCGTATAATGAACATCCATGAGGTTGCGGATTATGAGGATTACAGATGTACGTTTAGATGGCATCCAACAAAGGACAAACAGATACCAGCGTTTAATAAAAGCATAATGTTGTCAGCGATTTCTGAACGTGCAGATGCCAGCAAAAAGGAGTTGATTGCTGAGATAAATAGGCGCAAAGATGTTTTGCATTGGATGCGTGAACGCAACATAAGAAGCTACAAAGATGTCGCCGCAATAATCGCAGAGTATTACGCTAGACCAGAGCAGATTTACGAAGAGATTATTGCAGGAGAAGAGGTGGAGACTGTTGCAATTTTTAGAAAGACTTGAGGTTTGGTCCTTCCGTCTATTCGGGAGAATAGCACCTTCCTTCTTAAAACGTGTCATTGAATTCAAAGATTATTTGGAAAGAGCAAAAATCAAGATTTACCCGGAAACGTATGTTTCATTAATGTTTTTCATTGCGGTATTAACGCTTCCAGTATCGATAATGGCTATAGTGATTCTGTATTTCTATGTTTTCATTCCAATGATCTTCTTGGTGCCGCTTCCAGTCTACGTGATGATAGGGTTTATGTTAATACCCCTATCCCGAGCCGGTGAGAGGGCAAGCAGTTTGGAAAGGGAGATGCCCTTTGCAGCTACTTATGTTAGCGTTATGGCATCTGGAGGCATAGCGCCATATGCAAGTTTCAAACGGTTGTCAAAAGTTGAACTGATGCCAGCTATGAGGAGCGAAGCCAGAGAGATCATGAAGGATGTGGAGATTTTCGGGATAGATCCTCTAACAGCCATTGGAAATGCAGCGAAGAGGAACCCTTTGGATGTTTTCCAAGATTTTCTTGCTGGGTATGCCTCTACGGTTATTATTGGTGGGGATATTGGGCATTTCCTTGAGAGGAAAGCTGAAGACATTTTTAAGAGTAGGGCTTTGCGTGTTAAGGCTGCGGCTGAGAGGCTTGGAATGCTTTTGGAGACTTTCATTATAGTGATGGTTTTGATGTCTCTGTGCTTCTACATTTTGTTCAGTGTAGAATCTATCTACAGTACAGGTATGTCGTCGTTTTCGGGCATACTTCTCTACACTTATTTGTTTACGCCGATGCTTTCGTTGTTATTCATTTATTTGGCACACAGTATGCAGCCCAAGACTCCAGTAACAGAAATGCGTCCATACAAGGTCTTCGGACTCTGCAGTGTAATAGGCACGATACTGTTTCTACTTTTAACGAATTTCATGGGTTACATCGAAGTTCCTTTCTTCAGTTCACTTCAAACAATAATTGACATGCCTATTGCCATAGCCATAACCCTCTTTATTACAACAGGACCAGCTGCTGTCATATACAACAGAATCTCAACGAAAAAAGCAGGTATGGAGAAAGGTATCAATAGTTTTCTAAGAGATTTGACTGAGGTTCGAAAGACTGGGCTGTCTCCGGAAAAGTGCATCGAAAGCCTCTCCAAACGAGATTATGGAGTGTTCAGTAAGGAACTGCGTAAAATAAGTTCAGAGATCTCTTGGGGTGTCTCCATTCGAAAAGTGATATTGGATTTTCTGAAACGAACAAAGAGTTGGATGACTCAAATCGTCATGTTCTTACTTGTTGAAACAATAGATGTTGGCGGAGGAACAATCGCCATGATAGAGTCTTTGGCAAGATTTAACAACTTGACCCAAGAGGTGGAAAGGGAAAAGAAGATGGCGGTGCGTCCGTATATATTGATGCCTTATTTTGCTGCAATTCTGCTGGTGGCAACAACGACGATGATGATAGGTTTTACTGCAGGCACTCTCGGCGCTCCCGCAGCGGCTGGCGCAGGTGAAACAGGCACTGCCCAAGATTTGAGCCCGATGATATCAATATTCACGACTTCATGTATTTTCCACAGTTTTCTAATAGGCTTAGTTGGAGGAAAGATCAGCGAAGAATCCATTGCAGCAGGCTTTAAGCACGCTGCTCTTCTAGTGGTAATCGCCGTAACAGCTGCGAAGCTTGTGCCTATGTTTATATCGTTTTAATGGAGGGTAAATGACGAAAGATAAAATTCAGTTGCATAGATTGAGAAGAGATGAGAAAGCGGTTAGTCCAGCAATTTCCACAGTTATACTAACAAGCGCCGTTGTAGTCTTGCTTCTTGTCACGGTTACTTTTGCGAACAACTTCTTGAACGCACGGATGGCAGAAAACGAGTTCAGCGCTACAAAACAGTTTATGCAAACTGTTGGGCTTCAAATAGATGATGTGGCTTGGACTATTGGACGCACTCAGACAATTCGTTACGCAAGTAGGTTTGGGCAGGTTAATTTTGAGTCTTTGGCTTTGAATTACACTGTTTACGTGGATAAAGGCGGAGGATACATTCACCTTGCTAACTATAGTGCAGGCATTTTGTTGTTTAACATGCCTATAAGCTCATACTCTGTCAGTAACAACTATAGTGAACGGATATTTCCTTCTTCAGACCGCTCTTTTCTTCAAATGGGTACCTCAGCACCAGTAAGTCATGTGTATGTGATTGAAAAGTTGCCTATGAATGATGGGAATTTCATAAGGGTTGTTGTTGCGCCGTCAATAAGGATGTTGAATTCAACAATATCCACTGGCGGAAATGAAACAAATTATTTCAGATTTTACTTGCCTATACTTTCCTCGGGGACTTGTCCTCGTTACTCGCAATCTGTTACACTTGCGGGAAGTAAGGTTTTGGTTAAAACAGAAGGCGCTGTCAATAGGGTTAGGATACATGTTTCTTTTCCTAAAGGCAGCTTAGGATTTGATAAGGAGTTCTTCAATTTTGAAAAAGAAGATGAAATAATTAATGTTCCATCTGGTTCCGTTATAGAGTTTTACACAGGTAAGGTGATTGTTTCGTTAGGGCTGCATGTTTAGCCTGTTAGGGAGAGTGAGAGATGACGCACATAACTATCGAGTACATGATTATGATTCCAATCTTGATAATGCAGATTTTCCTTTTTCCCTTAACAGCAAGCTGGCTCATGGACATTTGGGTGGATTCACGTAGAACTCTCGCACTTCAAGAAGCGACAAGTCACCTAGGAAGCACAATACAACAATTATATTTCGCACTAAACCATGAAACTATATCAGCTGGAACAGCAACTTATTCGCCGGGACTTCCACCATTCATAGAGAACCATCACTACATAGGAAACGCAACCCTGCGGACAGTTTTAGACCCGGCCTTGAATTCAAGTAAAGTTTTAGAATTAATGCTCAAGCTAGCGAGAACTCAAATCACAACAACCACCTCGGTTATTTTGGGTCCTAACATTCTGTGGCAGGAATCCACCTTCGTAAGCAATTCCACACACGCATGTGTAAGTGCTGAGAAGTTTCCAAATGGAACCATATGCCTGTACTTCGGAGGATAAAAGGAGAAAAATAGAATGGTTAGCTCAACTATCGACCATATGGTTGCCACGGTGGTTTTCTTAGGGGCACTGTTGCTTTTTGTGGGGCTCTTCAACCAGACAATTCAAACAGCAATCTTATATCAGCGTCATAGACACCTTGCAACTAAATGCAGCGACCTACTTGACAACGTATTACTGAATCCTGGTAATTGGAGTGGTTCAATTCCAACAAGCTTTGGATTACAAGATCCAGAATTTCAACAGTACAGATTAAGTCCGTTCTCTCTGATGAGACTTCTTTCTTCCGCTGGAGACAAGGTATACTACAACCGAACAGGAGAATGGTACAGCAACGTATCATGGGGAGTTAGCGGCGGATACATGCTTTTGTCAGAAAGTGAGTGTGTCGATTATTCGACGGCAGCTAAGCTCTTAGGAGTAAACGGAACCTGCGGGTTCCAACTGACAATCAGCCCGACTTTGACGGTGAATGTTAGAGAGGTTCAACTTAAGCCCTTAGTGCTGGAGGTTCAAGTTATGGGACCTGGGCTTGCACTAAGTGGAGCGAATCTAAACTATCTTATGTTTTGGACATCTGGACCAACTAAAAGCGGATGTATTTCAGACAACACTACAACCGATTCGTTAGGTTTGGCTTCTTTGAATTTCCCAGCAATAGATGTTGACAAGAATCAGACAGCCTATACAATTATTGTTAGAGCTTATACTAGTGGGCTTTACGGCATCGGTTATGCATCCCGCGAAACCACAACAAAAGCAGGAAATATAATGCCCTTCATTGAAAATTACGCGAACGGAACAATTTTACTCGCTCACAAATGGGGCAAAAACGATCCGGCAGGCAGCCAAGGGGCATTGCATTTCAATGCAACATTTTATCTTCTACCCGACAATTTTGCGCCTATAAAGGTTGACATATTAAATTCCACGGGATTGGTCAACTATGGTCAAGGAAAGCCTTATGAAAGAATACAAATTCCCACTTCAAACGTGGGTTTCTTGATTGTTACGTATTGGACAGGAAATGAGTATGGTATGGTGGTTATGCCTTGGGGTATTGGTACCATTGGAGTTTCTGTGGTTTTTGGTGGTAATCCTTCCGATAAAGAGTGGGTTGCGACGGATATGCGTCAAGTTCTTGTTGGCGACATTGCGTATCAAGCTAAACTAGCCTTGTGGAGTTTAACAGGTTATCAGGTGATTGGTTAAAATGATGCGAACAATCGAAATATTTCTCGTAATTATCATAATCACTGGAGCTTTCATAATGTCTTCTTTCTTCGCCGTTTTGCCTTCTCCACGACGGGTTTCTCCTTTGAATTTTAGAAGATTTGCGTTGTCAACGCTCCAAACTTTGGATGTTGATTATGATTTGAGTGAAACAATTTTTAAGCCAGAGAATGACCCAGCTTGGAGCGAGCTTCAAATTGCACTTTCTGCTTGTTTGCCTCCAAACATTGTTTACAACCTAACTGCTTACGAAGTGTCTAGTGGAAGTGGAACGGAACTCTACACTCCCATAAGGTCAATATCGAACGCTGAAAGTTTAGGTGTAGCGTCAGATGCTGCTTCCTATCTGGTTGCTTCTTCTAACGTGACTTTCAATGTGATTCCAGAGAAGATTGGGGAACATGGAGGTGGAGGAACATTGTACATATTGAATTGCAGCGACGCCAACGGATGGTGGATCACAGGATATACAGCCCAAAAGCTAGCAGAAGACCTATACAATCTACTCTCACCATACTTCCAAACAACAGTAATGGTGCAAAACACAACACAACTCGGACAAGTACTAAACGGCACATCATTACAAGGTGAAACATTGCAAAATGCAGTGGTCATAAACACATTCGGAGAAGCAGTACCAATACCAGCAGGATATTATACTACTCAAGGTTCCGCAGGCTCTTATGCAAAATACTGCTATATTCTGGGACAAAAAGTTAGGGAGCATAACTGGACTTGGGCAAGCATAATAGGCTGGCCATTTTATTATGTTTCAAACATAGGATACTTCCCAGACGACCAAAACACCTATGGAATTTACGGAATGGTTAAAGTTGGTGAGCCAGGTCTTCAAGCTTTTCTTCAAGGATTAGACAATCAATCATATCAGCATAGCAACAGCGAAACTGGTAGTCCTGGAGTTGTTTATCTTTCATCAGAGGTTTTGGACTATTGCAACTATTATGGAATTTATCCATCTCCTTATCAGACTTCGACAAGAGCACTAAAGACATCAATATTGAGCAACTTCAATCTAACGGTCGCATTATACATATTTGACGAAACAGGCGATTCAATTCCAGGAGCGGTTTACAGACATATTTTCAAAAATGATAATAAGATTACAGGCTCTCTTTTGGCATTAGGTCTAACAAGAACACCAGATATTAGACTTACTGCGCTTGGCCTCCTTTCCTATTATAAGCCTAGGCTTTATCCGTTAGAGTATACAGCTAGCAATGCTACTAGGCTTGTTATTCTGCAGCTTGGACAAGTAGGAGGCGTATAACAAATGAACAGTAAGGGTCAGTTTTCGATCATTGCTGCTTTACTTGTTGCAGTAGTGCTAATAAGCACCGTCATAATCACCTACTCAACAATACGTAACAGCCCAATACAAGAACAACCACAAATATTAAGCGCAATAGATGAAACAAACTTCGCAATAAAACAGGTCCTAGGCTTCACCGTTGGCTATTACGGCTCAATATTGCAGGTTACTGGAAACACATCATACGCAAAAGAACTTGCCACAAACTATACTCACAGCGGATTAGAGAACATAGCGAACATGCATCCAGAATGGGGGACATCCTTCAACTTAAACAGTTTAGACATGCACACATATTGGTTTACAAGCACAAGCTACAGCATGGGAAACCTTTCAATCACATATGATTTAACAGGCCTCGGAATTTACAGAATAACCTATGAAACTTCATGCAAACTAAACGTACAAGTCATGAACACGACCTCAAGCAATGAAGCATGCTTAAACGTAACTAGAGATGAAAATGAAGAACCACTTATAAACCTTGGAAAACAAAACTTCAAATTCTATCGCTACGCAAACTCAACATGGGAGCTGACTTCGCCAAGCACCGAGTCAGTAGCGTTTGCAAACGGCACGTACCTAATAGACATTCCATCCGAAGTAGACCCGTACTCTTACGTTGTCCAAGTGGAAGACCCAAGAGGCATAATAGTTGTAGCCTCATCATTCAACCGTTACATATGCACACTAGCATGGAACTCCACATTAGCGTGGGCCCAAAATTACGTGGTTAATAACACATCAGATGTGGACCTCTCTGGAGACAATGGAACACACAGCGATTTTCCAGCGCAGCAAGCTGGTCCAGATTCAATTTATGATACGTTGACAGAACAGAACACTGGTGTTGTCAATACAACGCTCATTGACGCAGAATCCTTTGAAGGTGCTTGGCCTCCAGCGGGTTGGACTGAAACTGGGAGGTGGAATAACGAAAGCGATCAAGCCTGTGATGGGATCTATTCAGCAGATTTTGACGGTAGGAACAGCGGACGTTCAGGAGATTTGACGACATTAGACCTTGATTGCTCTGACGCTGATGCAATTTACGTAGAATTCTGGTATAGAGATGAAGGGTGCGAAGCCACCGAATTCTTGCTTCGATACTATGACGGATCCTCCTGGGACACAATTTCTGATTTAGGATCAACCACGTCTGAAGACCAATGGCTTCACTATCAACAAAAAGTCACTGACAGCCAATATTTCAAGTCAACCTTCAAAGTACAATGGTCTGCAGTCGATATCAAAGGAGGTGAACACGCTTATGTTGACTTAGTCACAGTGAAAAAGATGATTCAAAGCGAAGATAATTACCAGCTGGATTTGGAAGTTCAGTGGACAAACGCATATTATAACGGAACTAATGAAGAGTTATGCATTTACGGAGGAACAATGGGGTCAGAAGACATTCAAGTTGACGTGTGGAATGGTTCAACATGGAAAAACTTGTTTACCGACTTGTTAAGTGGATGGAACAACGTTTCAGTTTCTTCGTACCTAGACTCATCAACATTTACTATACGATTTAAGGGAAGTGACGAAACCTCCGATACTATTCAAGACAATTGGAAAATAGATGCGACGCTCTTACACGTTTGGCCTACCGAAGACCTGTACCTATCGTTACAAGACGCAACAATCGTTGTAGAATTACTTCAAAACGGCACAATGCGATGGCTGGGACAAAATCTGCAATTAACAACGCAAACAAAACCTATCCCACCAATACCGGTAAAAACTCTCCATGTGAACCAAACTGTAAACGGCATGAATCGAGAGGTACCATTTCAAATAGAGGACTGGGCTTCTGACTACAGGATTCCATTAGGCTTAACCAACAACGCAAGCGTGTTCAACAGCAGAACCATGCTGGTTTTCTTGGCAAATCCAAACGTTTCAAAAGTCACAATATGGTGGAACGGAAGCGACACAGCCATTCAAACACCGTACGCATACACAAACCAACACTTCACCGTCGACACTGTTCAGAAAATCTTGGATAACGAAATTCTATATCTGAAAATCGACTTCACTTGGCACGAAGGCGTAAATTCATTTAAAGTTATATCAACTGTTGGAACGTCTACAAATACTGCGGAGTTCATGCGAATTAACAATGAAGTTGCCCATTACGGATATTCTGAGCCAACTTATGCAATTACTGATGGCACAGTAAGAGCCGTCATACACCATGAAGTTGAGTGGGAGGATGGTGGTGCTCCTGATTGCCCAAATGTTTACGCGCATATAGTCTTGACGCTTCCTGCGAACGCCACGTATTACACATATCAGTTACGCTTCATGTTCGTAGAATCACAGCGAGACAGAAACATTACAGACCTATGCCCAATTAAGGTGACAGATCTAACTGGTCAACCACAAACCGAAAATGGAACAGCAAATGGCTACCCAATCATTTCAAACACCACAGGTTTATTCTGCAATTCCTCAACTTCAAGCTGGGCACATCACTGGAGCCAATTTATTTCAGGAACAAAAGGAGCTGGAATACTGTTCACGGATAGTGCCAACCAGATGCTATACGTCTTCGACTCTATTTCTGGAAATAAAACAGGAGCCCTTAAGGTGTCAAACTCCATCGAAAGAACCATCGAACTGCTTCCAGTGAGCGAGATAGCTTCAGTGAACTTTACATACACGTTAGACGTAACTTGGCATGGTGCAGTAGTCACATTTGACGGAACAACACCAATCTACGAAAACGATAACAAAACAGGCTTATGGATAATCGTTGAATATCCACCAACAATCACAGTAACCACAGAAAGCTAGATGTTGCATAATTCCAAAACATCGCACGCGCGAAACTTGTAAATCCTATCAGAGAAAAACATTATGAAACAAAAATTATTATTCAAAATTAACTCTTGACGCAAAAAGTAAGGAGCAGGGCCAAGAAAGGCAGGATCAGACAGAAAATTTTACGGTAGACTTCCTAGGGCAAGCCCCTAAAAGATTGTTGCTCAGAAAATTCTGAAACAACAGACAACAACTCCTGCGCTTTTCTCGCCCTTAGAAGTAGTAGTACAGCAAAAATTGGAAAACAATGCACTACTACTTCTGCGGTTTCAGCCGGAGATTGCCCCTAAAATTTCTCTTCTAATTTATTTGTTTTCATCCTACTATAATGGGATGCCCTTCTATAATTTTGGTAAACTATTTAAATTTGTTTACCTAATTTAGTAATATAATTAGGTTAGTTTACCAGTGATTGTTATGCGTAAAGAAATGCCAGAATGGCTCAAAAAGTACTACAACAAACTCTGGATGCGATACAAAAATCAAGCGTTTACATTTAAAGATGGCACGAAAGAACTTGGCGCAAGTAGAGTAATGACAATCAAAACACTTTGGGAATTGGAACAAAGAGGATTTGTAAATAAGGAAAGAAGTGAAATCGATTACAGAGCAAGAATTTATCGACTAATCTCACCCGAAGACATCAGCTTTGCTACTGGACTTTATTCCTTGGTAGAAAAGGAAAAAATTGGAAAGCAGGGTTTAATTGAAAAACTTGTTTTCATAAACGACAAACTGTCTTATGCAATAACAGGAAGCCATGCTGCTTATTACTATCATCGCTATATGACCCCAGCAAGAGTTTTTGAGATAGAAATAGAACCTAAAGACGAAGGAAAGTGGATCGCTTTCTTGACAGATGAGAAAACTCGGGTGTTTATTGGAGATGTAATAGAAACAAGAAAAATAAACAACTATATTAAGCTCCTTCATTCCACCAAGCCCATCAATTCGATAAAAACAAAGACTAAAGAAGGATATTACATAGAAAAGCCTGAATTTCTTTTGATAGAACTCTTAAAAAGGCAAACCCAAACTAGCATAATAGAAGCAATTGCAATTATTTTGCAGAACAAAGATCAGCTCAGATGGCATGGCAACAATGGCATCATAACTCTTGCAAAAGGTTTGGGTTTTTCCAGAAGACTTGGATTTTTACTTGATGCAATAAACTTTGAATCCCATAAGCCCCTGATTAAGACAGAAAATATCCAAAAAATAAAGAAACACTTGAGAGGAAAGAGCGATGAGATATTCCCAAGGGACGAGATATCCTTGTCAAGATTTCGGGAACTGAGGAACAAATTGGTGCATTCAGCTCTGTTAACAGGGAAAGAGATAGAAGAACTTGAAAGAACGAAGGAAAGGTTTGAAGGCTATAAAGTATTAAGTGAAAAGTGGGGCATTCAGATAATTTTACCTAGAGACATTGTTCGCAAAGTGTTAGAGGATTTAGGTGTTAGACTTGGAAAAAATTGAAGCAAGCAAAATAGAAGTGGTTAGCTTAAAGGATTTGGAAAGAATAGATCAAAAAGCAAAGAACTTTCAAATCGACCTCATTTTGATTGGTGGTTATGCAGTAAGAGCTTATACCTATCCAAGAAGTTGGAGATTCACAAAAGACATCGATTTCATTACAACAAGAAGAGAGCTGACAGCTCTACTGGCGTTTTTGAGCTGTTGGAATACAGCTTTGAAAAGACAGATTTTGGAGTAAAGGAGAGCAAGAAAATCAATCTTGAATCTATCGAGCTTCACATTTCAGTAGACAAAGTAATTGACTGGAGCACAAACTTGGAGTACATACTGCCAGAAGACATCTTCACAAAGGCAAATAAGATAAACATAAAAGCATCCTTTGAAGAAAATAAGGATTTGAAAGTTGGCGCTACGGTAGCACCGATTGAAGACATTTTAATAATGAAACTGATGACTGAGAGAACAAGAGATCATTTTGATGTAATAGCAATGATTCTCGACTCATTTAACAGATTAAATATGAAAAGATTTTGGGCAAATTGCAAGCAATCAAATCTAAATCAACATATAAAGAAAAGGTTGAATTCTTTTTTGGCAGACATAAAAAAGGGTTTAGTAAAGAAACTTTGGAAAGAATTCACTGGAAGAGAGTTCATAAGAGAGCAAGAGATTACCCTAAAGGAAAGAATAAACAAGTTGCTTGAAAGATTTTGACTCATCTTTGGTTTTCAGAAAATGCATTTTGCTTTCCAAAAACACCGAGATCACTTAGCCTTCCTTATGATGCCTTTCTTTCAGGAAGGCAGCCACAATAAACACCGCGGCGTCTAAGAAGGAAACTCTAGTGCTCACCGCTGACCACTTCATCATGCTCCAAAACAGAGTCAAATCCTTCGGTTTCATATTTTCCAACTATGTCAATAAGTCTAACAGCCTTCCCTAAATGTCCAACCCATATTTCTCCCTCGTCTAGCGGGCGACTCCTTAACTCCATCTTTCGCTAGTCAATCGAAACCCTTCTTTGAAACTTCCAAACATCCTTCAATTCAACGAGAAAATACAGGCGTGTGGAGAACGGTTGAATATCCACCAACAATTGCAGTGACCACGGAAAGCTAGCAACCCAATTGTTCCAGATCAGAATATGCTGATTTCCAATTCATATGATTTAAATAACCAATCCGAAGATTCCTACACAATAAAAGGTGAAAACGTGTTGACAAAAAACATGTTAAAATCTAAAAAAGCCATATCACCAATACTTGCCACACTACTACTAATCGTCATAGCAGTCGCAGCTATAGTCGTCACATACGCTTGGATAATGACATACATGAGCAGCGCAGGAGAACAAGCAGGAGTAACCCTATACAAATCAAACATAAACTTCTACACCGAAGACAGCACTAAAAAGATAAAATTCGACATAGGAAACTCCGGTGATTCGAACACGGAAATAGCAAAGCTCTATGTAGGAACGGAAAAAACAAATCTTGTTGATCAAACACAAACAACTCCACCCCTTCCTGCTTCACTTAATGGAGGCTCTATTATTTCGATTACCATAAACTATAACTGGACTGAACTAACGACTTACTACTATAAAGTCGTGTCTTCAACAGGACAATATGTGGAGTCTCATGAGCAAGCACCCACATCATAAAGCTCTCTGCTAACTCCCCCTTCTACAATCCAAGGCTAGAAAGACACTAACATTTTCTATTCTCAGTTACTTAACTCTTATATTATCAGGGAGAGTAGCTTTTAACGTTCATTGGTGTCCATTATGCAAATAATATTTGATACGCTGAGAACAGCCACAGCTTTACTCTTCCTGTTTTATGCTTCTTGGAGCGACTACAAAACCCGAGAAGTAAGCAACACCGTTTGGATGGTGTTTGCACCGCTCGCCTTTGCGCTGACTTTTCTTGAAATTTACATTTACGAAATTTCCCAACTGCCTTTCTTCGGAATGTGCTTTGGCTTAACCGCAGCCTTCGCCATAATACTTTTCTATTCCGGAGGCTTCGGAGGAGCAGACGCAAAAGCTCTCATGTGTCTAGCACTTGCACTACCATTCCACCCAGAAAACTTGACTAAACCCTTCTTCGTAGAAGCCTCACCGATTTCACAAACTTTTTTCCCAATAACAATTTTCAGCAACTCTGTCCTCCTAGCAGCCGCAACAGCAATCTACATGCTCATGCGAAACATTTTCTGGCGTCAAAAAACCGGTAAAAAACTCTTCGAACGAGGACTCGGTGAATCGTTCGGAAAAAAACTTCTAGTTTTAGTAACAGGCTACAAGATTCCCATTGACAAGTTAAAGGAAAAATGGCACTTGTACCCTCTTGAAGACGTGGAAAAAACTGAGAATGGGCTTAAAAGGAAGCTTGTTATTTTACCCAAAGATGAAGGCAGAGACGCAATAGTTGAAAGACTATCAAAAGCTGTTGAAAATAGAAAGATTCAGAACACTGTTTGGGCAACTCCCGGCTTACCCATGCTCATCTTCATTACAGCTGGTCTAGTTATAGCTTTGCTCTTTGGCGACATCGTCTGGATCTGCATCAGCTTTCTGCTCGGATAGTTGAAACATAAAATGAAAAAAGTTATTTGATTTCAGCAACCACTTTGCTTGAGGTGAACATAACTTGTTGGGTTACCTTGAAGAATTGCAGAGGTTCTTAGAAAGCGAGATTCAAGAAGTTAACGTGGTTGTCATGCCTGACTTCTTCCTTGACCGCCTAATAAACCTAAACTGTAATGTGAAGAATTTTTATAGGATGCTTGGAAAAGTTGTGAAACGTAAGGGCGGCAGCATAGACGGCATTAAACAGGTAGACCTTAAGGGAGGAAACGCCGTTAACACGGCATCTGCTCTAGCCGCTTTAGACGTGGACGTCACCCCGATGGTATGCACAAGCAAGTCAGGATTAAAACTGATCAGATTCTACCTTAAGCTACGCAAAGTTGATCTTTCCCACGTCAAAATTTTCGACAATGCATCGATAACAACGGCGATAGAGCTTGAAAACGAAAAAGGAAAAGTTAACGTCATGCTCAGGGATGTCGGTGCACTAGCCGATTTTGGGCCACACCATCTGAATGATAAAGATTTTGAAGTTATTGAAAATGCAGATTACGTATGTGTTTTTAACTGGGCTGGAACAAGACATTTCGGGACAGAACTGGCTGAAACCATCTTCCGCCGTGTAAAAACTGCGGGTAAAGGCAAAACCTATTGTGACACAGCCGACCCAACAACCAATAAGGAGAAAATCCCGAAACTGATGAAGAAGGTCTTGCAGAGCAAACACGTTGATATTTTAAGTTTAAATGAAAATGAAGCAATCTGCTTTACATCACAGCTAAACGATAAGATAGAAAAACTTGCAAAGGCTTCAAAGTTTGATGATTTGGCAAAGGAATCCGCAAGAATTTTAGCATCTCGTTTATCAGCACGAATTGACTTGCACACAGCAACCTTCTCAGCAACTTTCACAAAGGAGAGTGAAACAATTGTCCCAGCTTTCAAAGTTCCAGTTTTAAGGGTTACAGGAGCTGGAGACGCTTGGAACGCTGGGAACATCTTAGGAGACGCGCATGGACTCTCAGATGATCATAGATTAGCATTAGCCAATGCGGTTGCCGCCTACTACATTTCAAATCCTAAGGGAACACATCCCACACGAAAAAAGTTAGTACAATTCATTGACAGGTGGAGCAAAGAACTAACTTGATCTTTTCTGCACGAACCCCTTCTTGGCTAGAATTATTTAAATGCGTTTGCATCTTACCATGGATTGGGAAAACACTTGAAATCTAAACTGTTCGGCAGTTCTGGAGTGCGTGGCTTAGTCAATGTCGATTTAACGCCAGTTCTAGTGGCTAAGATAGGTTTAGCAATTTCAACTTTTTCAAAAGCAGAAAAAATACTTGTGGGGCGTGACACGAGGGTTTCTGGTTTGATGGTTGAGAACGCTTTAGTTTCTGGTCTTTTAGCTGGAGGAGTGAAGGTTAACTGTTTGGGTATTGTGCCGACTCCAGTGTTGGCGTATTTAGCTAGACAATTGGAAGCTGATGCTGGCGTGATGATTACTGCTTCGCACAACCCGCCACAATATAATGGAATAAAAATTTTCAACGGCGAAGGCGTGGCTTACAATGAGGAAAGCCAAAATGAAATTGAAAGCATAGTTGAGAATGAGCGTTTTGAACTGGCGGATTGGCGAAGCATAGGTGAAGCCTCGTTTGTAGATGAAAGCTGTCTTTACATTGAAATGATTCGGAAAAACGTGAAATTAACCAGGAAATGGCATGTGATAGTGGATCCTGGATGTGGAGCAACATGTCATACTGCGCCTGCTTCACTTAGAAATTTGGGATGTAAGATAACAGCGATAAACGCGCAGCCGGATGGATTCTTCCCAGGTAGAAGCCCAGAGCCGAACAATGAATCTTTGAAGCCTCTGGCTAGAATTGTTAGGGATTTAGGCGGGGATATTGGCGTAGCCTATGATGGCGATGGTGATAGGGTGGCTTTTGTTGATGAGGAAGGTTGTTTTGTGGATTTTGACAGGGTTTTGGCTGCATACGCTGCACATGTTGTAAATAGACATTCTAGTAGAGTCGTGGTTACGAATGTTGAGGCGTCTATGTGTGTTGAAAAGATGGTTGAGGCGCATGGGGGAAAAGTTGTTAGGACAAGGGTTGGTGATGTTTATGTTGCGGAAGCAATGAAGCGGTGTGATGCTGTTTTCGGTGGAGAGCCTTGTGGGGCGTGGATACATCCTCAATTTCATTTTTGTCCGGATGGGATACTTTCGTCTGTGCTTCTTTTGAAAGCGTTGGAAGATGAAGGTAAAAAGTTGTCAGAGTTCGTTTCTGAAGTACCCAAGTATCAGACTGTCAGAGAGAATATTGCGTGCAAAAATGAGGTGAAACACAAGGTTATGGAAAAGGTTGAGGGAGGTTTGAGGTCGGTTTTTCCTTCTTGTAGGCAGGTTTCAATGGTTGATGGTGTTCGTTTAAGCCTTGAAGATGGATGGATTTTGGTGAGGGCGTCTGGCACTGAGCCGTTTATTCGGTTGACTGTGGAGGCTGAATCGTTAAAAGTTGCGGAAGAGATAATGGAGAAAGGTGTAATGTTTGTTAGAGGGCTTGTGGGGGAGATGGGAAGATGAAGGCTGTTGTTTTAGCTGCTGGTGAAGGTGTGAGGCTTCAGCCGATTACGTTGACCAGGCCGAAGCATTTGATAAAGGTCGGTGGGAAACCGATACTTGAGCATTGTTTAAGAGCGCTTAAGACTTGCGGCATAGATGAAATAGTATTAGTTGTCCATTATATGGCGGATGCTATTCGCGATTATTTTGGTGACGGGCAGAGTCTTGGGTTGAAAGTTGAGTATGTGGAGCAAAAGGAGGTTCTTGGGACAGGTAACGCCGTAGGCATTGTTGAACCTTTTGTGGAAGATGATTTTCTTCTGGTTTACGGTGATTTGTTGTTTACGGTGGAGGCTGTAAAGAAGGTTGTTGATTTGCATGAGAAAGAGAAACCTGTTTTGACCATGGCTGTTGTTCCTGTTGAAAATCCTGAAGGTTATGGGATTGTGGAGGTTGATGATGAAGGGAATGTGAAGCGTATAGCTGAGAAGCCTAGTCGCGAAAAGGCTCCCACAAACTTGGCGAACGCGGGGATATATGTTTTTTCAAAGGAGATTTTTGATAAGATCAGGGAGACGTCGGCTTCAGTTAGGGGCGAGTGGGAGGTTACTGATGCGATTTCGCTTTTGTTGAATGAGGGAAAGCGTGTTTTGGCGATTGAGATTTTGAGGGAGGATTGGTTTGATGTTGGGAGACCTTGGGATTTGCTTGAGGCGAATCGTTGGGTTTTGTTGAGGATGGATCATAAGGTTTGTGGTTGCGTGGAGAATGGTGCTCATTTGGTTGGGGCGGTGACTGTTGCTGAGTCTGCTCGTGTTCGTTCCGGGGCTTACGTTGAGGGCCCGGCTTTCATTGGTGAAAAAAGTGATGTTGGCCCGAATTGCTACGTTCGTCCATGTACGAGTATTGGTGAGGGTGTGAGGATTGGTAATGGTTGTGAGATTAAGAACAGCTTGGTTATGGATGGCGTGCATGTCGGGCATTTGTCTTACGTTGGCGATAGCATAGTTGGTGAGGGTTGTAATTTGGGTGCGGGTACGGTGACTGCGAATTTGAGGCTTGATGACGGGCGTGTGAAGATGATGGTGAAGGGTGTGGTTGTGGATAGTGGGCGTAGGAAGCTTGGGGTTGTTTTGGGTGATGGTGTTAAGACTGGGATTAATGCGCTTCTTATGCCAGGCGTTAAGGTTGGGTGTAATAGTTGGATTGGTCCGAACGTTGTTGTCAATCGTGATGTAGCGGCTGACACTGTGGTGGTTTTGAAGCAGAACTTGGAAGAGAGAAAGCGTTCTTGATTTTCTTGACGATTAGAATCTTTGTTAGTTGATGGAGAAAAAAGATTTGCGGAATTTCTGTGCAAGCAAAAAAGGGTAGACCCCCTATATTTTTAAAGATTGAAGCTTTATTTTTTGGAATTAATTTTACGTGTTTTTGGACGCTTAAAAGTTAGACCCCTATGTTTTTTGGTTGTATCATGAATGTGTGGCTTTGAACGTGTGGAGCTTATGTGGTTTGGTAAAAGTCTTAATATGTGTTTTGTTATGTGTTAGGGTGTAATGGAGGTTTGATGGTTGTCGATTGCGCAGAGGAAGTTTTTCACTGAGGTTGCGGGTTTGGTTGATTCTAGTGTTGTTGTTGTGACTACGACTGGGAAGACGTATGGTGGGACTTTGGTTGGTGTTAATCCGGATAGTTTGAGTTTGTGTTTGGCTGACGTGAAGGCTGAAGGCGATGAGGTGTTGCATAGGGTTTTTCTTAACGGCAGTGTTGTTGCGGAAATATTGAGTGTGGAGAAGCCTTTTGATTTGAAGGCTTTATCTGAGCGTTTGGAGAAGGTTTTTCCGACTATGGTTAGGCTTTATGAGGATAATGGTTTCATTTGGGTCATGGATAAGGTTAAGGTGACTGAGAAGGGTGTTGTTGAGGGTTCGGGTCCGGCTGCTGAGCGTGTGCAGAGTGTTTACGAGCATTTCATTGGTGAGATTAAGGGTTAGACGAACCAGCGGAACGGGGATTCCTCTTTTTTCTTTTCTTGTTCATGTCTGACTAAGCCGAAGGATTCTAGTATTTTTTTGGTTTTTTCTGCTGCAAGGTCTAGTTTTGTTAGGTCGGTTTTTAGGTTTAGAAATTCGGTTAGGGCGGTTAGGGCTTGGCGGGCTGCTTCTGCGTCTGGGTATGTGCCTGTGGTTTCTACTAGGAGACTGAAGGCTTTGAGGTTTCTGAGTTTGGCTAGGCCTATTGTGATGCCAGCGATTCCGAAGATTTGTCCTACCATTATTTTTGCTCCTAGGTTTAGTGGTGTTTTTAGTGTTTCTGGGTCTGTTGCTGCGCAGTAGATTTGTGGTTTTTTTGTTGTTTGTTCTGTTTTGAAACCGCCTAAAGTTATAATATATTGGCAGCCTAGCTCTTCAGCCAAGTCCAAGACACGGCCACAAAGCTCATACTGACCAAAAGTCGTCAAAGCCTGAGTGTTACCATACCAAATGATTAAATCTCTTCCACCATCACGGCTTTTGTGATAGTAAAGCTGGTTTATCGGAGAACAAGTGCCTCCCTTCTCTGTTGTCACTGCCAAGTCTTGGAAGGATGAAGAAGTGATTTCAGCAAAAAGCTTAGCATCTAACTCATGAATCAAATGCAAAGCCGAAATGTTAGCAACAAATCCAATACCAGGCAACCCCTCAATTAACACAGGATCATCTAGTTTTGGCTTTCCGTGAATCTGAACTGCACAAACCATGTCGTAACTTCCCTGTAATAGACAGATAGGTAAAAGAAAAATAACAATATAAGTATGTTTAGCTGGTGCGTCGCTCGCATACGCTCGCACCCTAGAAAACTTATGCACAAATACACAGATTAGATAAGCACGCTAGACTTCGATTCTCTCTAACCTTGGTCTAGTCTAGTCAATTTCTCCCGCCAATTTGGATCAAATTCATAGTTTGGACATGTCCACTTTGGAACCTTTGTTGGATCGAAAGTTTGTCCGATCAGTTTCTTGCGTTGATCATATTGAAAATCTACCTTACTTTCCATTTTTTGGGGAATTTCAAGTTCTGGTGGAAATATAGCGTTGTAATGGAAAAGACTTCCCAAATTTTCCTCAATAGTACTAATTAGAAGATTGTGGCTGTGGTCTTTCTGGTCAGTGTCGAAAAGGTCCACATTTGGGCAAAAAACCTCAAAAAGTTTGAAAGGATCAGGAAAGATAACATAAGAAATGCCTTTCTTCTCTAACTCGATAAATTCTTTTGACCATTGCTTCATTTCATCCGAGGCACTCACACCGGATAAGTTATAATTCGAGCAGCCGTATCTCGGGGGCCAACGAAAAGGGTCAATACCCATAAAATAGAAAAAGTGTGTGCAGTCGAAACAGATTTTACTTTCTGATTTGCCAAAACTTGGCGATGGATTCAAGTTTCCAACTAACCAAGTATTAATCTTGAAAGAGTCAACCAAACCATAAGGCTCGACGTTCAATACTTGCAAACCAAATGGAATTGTGACGTTCTCTTCCTTTTCGAAAATAAAAAACTCCTTTTCATTTATCAACTTATGGTACATTATCGGAACTTGTGTAATCTTTCACCTCATTTCCAACATTTCACCAGTGAAGTGCTCTAACATTTTAGAATCAATACCGTAGAAAATTGGTATGATTTTTTCTGTGAAAGCGTCTTTCTGATCTAGAGGAAAAAGTGCGCCACAATAAACATCATCAATAGCTTCAAGGCGAACAGTACGTGGCAAAGTTTTCGGAAACAATCTAGCTTCTTTAAGTATGAACTTCGGGTCAATGAAAGGGAGATACTCAGAAAAAGTGCCGACCACAGTAACTTCATCCCCAAAATGCAAGTCACCGCCCAGCAACTTGTCCCTGATCTCAGTAACTGAATATTCTTTTGGAATTATTCTACGTATTTTGCTCAATGCTTTTATTGCATTGATTGTCATCTGCAAGATTTGATAGATTGAAACTATCGTTTTCTGCCAATCATCCAACACAATATTCTCCGAGGTTATTCTAAGTAAAATCTCATCAAGTAATAGCTTAAAAAGTTTCTAGTAATCCAAACCCGATTTGCGGTTATTTGGATTTATTATACTGAACCGACATTTTTTATATGTGTGTTTGATTGTTTTTGTTTAGGCTCGAAGATGACTTTTGAAATAAATGAAAGAGATTTGCTCGCAAGAATTGGGAGACTAGAAACCAAAAGCGGCGTTGTTGAAACTCCCCTCCTCTTCCCAGTCGTAAATCCTTCTATTCAGCCCATTTCTCCTAGAAAGATTCAAGAAGTTTTTGGTTGTGAAGCCCTAATAACCAACGCTTACATATTGAAAAAACGCTTTCAAAACCAACCAGCCGAACAAGGCTTGCACAAGTTTCTAGACTATAACGGCGTCGTAATGACCGATTCCGGAGCATACCAAATTCTCCGTTACGGCGATATAGAAACAACCCCAAAAGAAATCGTAGAATACCAAGAAAAAATAGACACAGACATAGCCACAATCCTAGACTACCCAACAGGCCTAAAAGTCACAAGAAAACACGCAGAAAAAACAGTAAACACAACAACAAAAAACGCCAAACAACTCTTCAAAACAAAAACCCGAAACGACATCCTCTGGGTAGGCCCAATCCAAGGAGGACGATACCTAGACTTAGTAGCCAAATCAGCCAGACAAATGCGAAAACTACCATTCCAAATCCACGCTTTAGGCAGTCCAACAGAAATCATGCAACAATACAGATTCGACCTTCTAGTCGATATGATCGTAACAGCCAAAATGAACCTACCCATCGACAGACCACTACATCTCTTCGGAGCAGGACACCCAATAATGTTCAGCCTAGCAGTAGCCCTCGGATGCGACCTCTTCGACTCAGCAGCATACGCAATATACGCCAGAAACAACCGCTACATGACACCAAACGGCACCTACAGGTTGGAAGAACTCGAATACTTCCCATGCCCATGCCCAAAATGCACAAAAACAACACCAAAACAAGTACTAGAACTACCAACAAAACAACGACAAACATTCCTAGCAGAACACAACCTCTACACGTGCCAAGCAGAAATAAAAAAAATAAAACAAGCAATAAGAAACGGCAGATTATGGGAACACCTACAAACACGAGCACACGCCCACCCAACCCTACTTCAAGCCCTAAAAAAACTAAAAAAACACGAAGACTACATCGAAAAACACAGCCCAGCAACAAAAAAAAGCGGCATCTTCTTCTACGACCACACAGACCTCGCCCGACCCTATGTCGTTAGACACAGAAAAAAACTCACACAACAGTACTCTCCACCCAAAGAAGCAGAAATCCTCCTACTCATACCCCAAACCAGAACAAAACCACTACACAAATCAAAAGAACTCAAACCAATCAAAAAACTTCTCCAAGACACACTCAAACAACACCCAAACAAAATCCACACATGCTTCTACACAGCCCCATTCGGCATAATCCCAATCGAACTCGACGAAGTCTACCCCCTCTCACAACACGAAACAACCCTACCACTAGACAAAGAAACAATCGAATACGTAACAAAACAAACAGCAAACTACATCAAAAACACAAACTACAAAACAATCATACTAATCAACGACCCAGAAAACTGGAACAAAAACATCCTAAACACATGCAAAAAAACATGCAAAAACAAAAACATCAAATTCAAACACATCAACATAAAAGAAAAACGAACCAAAACCATGCTAACCAGCTTAAAAAAAATTCTACAAAAAACACTGAGCGAACAACCTTGATTCGAGCTGACTTGCACATTCACACAACTTATTCACCCGACGCATCAATAAACCCAAAAACCATAGTAAACCAGCTCTATGCACACCCATACATAAAAGCCATAGCCATAACAGACCACAACACCACCAAGGGATACCACAAAACACGAAAGCTAGCCTCACCATACCAAGACATCCTCATCATCCCCGGAATCGAAATAAGCACAACCGAAGGAGACATAATAATCCTAGGCGTTACAGAACCACCACCAAAACCATGGACCCCCGAAAACATAATCAACTACACAAAACAACAAAACGGCACAGCCATAGCCGCACACCCCTACAGAGCATACGGCCTAGGCGACCAAGCAAAAAACTACGATTTCGACGCAATAGAAACCTTAAATGGCATTTCAACACCTCAAACCAACAAAATGGCTCAAAAACTAGCCAAAACCATGAACCTACCAGGTGTTGCCGGCAGCGACGCCCACCGCGTAGATGAAATGTGGACCGTCTGTACAGAAGTGCAAGCTTCACTGGACATCGATGAAATATTAACAGCCATCAAAAAAGGATTAGTCAAAGTTGCTTCCACAAGAAAGTCAATACACTTTTAAACGACCGGAAAGCATGATTACTGCATTAACGGAAGAAAGCAAATGAGTCAAATACAAATCAAATTTCTAGGCGGAGCCCGCGAAGTCGGTAGAAGCGCAATAGCCGTAAAAACCCAGAAAACGCAAGTTTTACTAGACTACGGTGTCATGCTAAACCACACACCAGGATTCCCAATGCACATACCACCAAAAGACATCAACGCAATAATCCTAACCCACAGCCACCTCGACCACTCAGGCGCAATCCCTGTCTTTTACATTCGCGGGAATAAGCCGCTTTACACAAACAGACTAAGTGCAGAACTAAACCAACTACTAATCACAGACTTCATCCACCTCTCCAGCTACTACCTACCATTCGAGTATCTCGAACTAAAATCAATGATGAAAAACAGCAAACACCTAGACTACGGCGTCCAAGAAAAAATCGGAGACATCAAATTCCAACTTTTAAACGCTGGACACATCCCTGGAAGCGCACAAATACTAATCGAAGCCGAAGGAAAAAAACTACTCTACACAGGCGACTTCAACACTGAAAACACAAAGCTTCTGGAAGGAGCAAAAATGGAACACAACGACCTAGACGCAGTGATAATCGAAAGCACATACGCAGATGATGAACACACAGAACGCCAAGAACTAGAAAAAAAATTCATAACGGAAACCACCGACATCGTCGAGAAAGGAGGAATCGCCCTCGTTCCAGCATTTGGAGTTGGAAGATCCCAAGAAATAGCATGCGTCCTAGCCGCCCACCACTTTGAGTATCCAGTCACCATTGACGGCATGATCCGCGGAGCAAACACCATAATGATGAACCACGGTCAGTTTTTGCGAGACGCTAAACTACTAAGAGATGCTTTACACTCTGCTCATTGGATTGAAGGCTGGAGAGACCGAAGAAAAGCCGCCAAAAAACCAAGTGTCATAATATCAACAGCAGGCATGCTCAAAGGCGGTCCAGCCATATTCTACATGTCAAAAATCGGAAAAAAAGCCAACAACGCCGTATTTCTAGTCAGTTATCAAATTCCAGGCACACCTGGAAGACAGTTACTTGATAAGGGAATATGCGTTATCGATGGAAAAATGAGAAAGATTAAGGCACGGGTTGGACACTTCGATTTTTCATCCCACTGCGGAGCAAGCGAGCTTAAAGAAGCCGTGAAAAAACTTGGCGGAAACCCAAAAATATTCGTGAATCATGGTGCAGAGAGAAACTGCGAACTTTTTGCAAAATGGATAAAGAAAGAATTGGGATTGAAAGCGAAAGCACCCAAAACAGGAGACACATTCAAAATTTAGCGGTGAAACAAATGAAAATTGGAATCCTACGCATAGGAAAAGTAGATTCCAACGTGATAAGCAGCATCCAAGAAAACCTAAGCATAACTTTTCCCAAATCAAAATGCACACTAATTCCTAAAACACTATCAATACCAGAAGAAGCCTTCAACAACACAAGACAACAATACGGCTCAAACAACATACTAACAAAAATTCGCAACTATGCTGAAAGACAGAAAACCATAGACAAAATCCTAGGAATAACAGATATCGACATCTTTGTGCCAAACCTAAATTTTGTCTTCGGCGCAGCAGAATGCCCCGGAAAAGCAGCCTTAATCTCACTATGGAGACTTAGACCAGAATTCTATAAACAACCATCCACCACTGAACTCTTCAAAACGAGAAGCACAAAAGAAGCCGTGCACGAACTTGGACACACCCTAGGCTTACGACATTGTTCTAACCCGTTTTGTGTCATGTACTTTTCCAATTCCATATTCGAAACCGACAGAAAACAAAGTTTATTCTGCACCAAATGCCACTCCAATGTGGAAAAAACCATAGATAGTCTAGGTCGATACCCTTGAATGATATGTTCAAAGCCAAGCTGTTTCATCTGACACCAATCTTAGCAAGTCTACTCTTCGGAGTGTTATGCGCAGTTCTCCTTCTGACATCTTCCATAGAAACCTATACAATCACACCTTTTTCCGAAGACACCTTCGGCTCCCTCGGAAACGCCTCTTACTTTGTTATCCTAGTCGGAGTCGGCGCATCATTAATATATTTTCTTTTGAAGCGAAAAAGCCACAAACTGATTACGTTAATCACTGGATTCGCCTTAACAACCGCCGTTTTCATGCTTTCCTCCATCTATTTGTTCGCGGCGTCCTCAAGATTTTCCATCCCACACATTGAACCCCTCATTCTAATATCATCACTCACAATAGCAATCCTTGTCGGTTTCGCAATTTTCCGAACTCAAAGCAGACTTTGCAGCTTGATAGTTCTTTGTTTAGGAGGAGCTCTGGGCACATTTTTAGCAGCTTCAATTCCCACATTAAGCGCAATCTTGATTCTTTGCTTTCTAGCAGTCTACGACGCGTTTGCTGTATATCATGGACCGGTGGGAAAAATAGCTCTTAACGGACTTGACCAACTTCGCGGTTTAAGCTTTTCCTTCCAGGACATTCAAATGGGACTGGGCGACTTAACCTTCTATTCTTTGCTTTCAGGCCACATGCTACTAAAATTTAGAAGCCCTATCCCATGTGTAGCCTCCATTATCGGCATCTTGTTCGGATGCTTCCTGTCATTTAAAATGTTAGAGAGAAAAGGCATGTTTCCAGGATTACCCTTTCCAATACTGTTTGGTTTAACAGCAAGCCTCCTCACTTCCACATTATGATCGAGCCTCACTTCTCTCAACACAATCAAGGAGTCTAAATTTCACGGATTTCACATTGCAGTTTCTTGATCAACTCTTCAGCTTTTACCGGTTCAACCTTAAAAGTGTAAAGTCTCCTTGCCGTACGAAGCTTCAATTTCACAACATCTTTTAATCTTTTAACCGCGCAATATTCAGCACGTTCACTGATCTCGACGAATCTATTTTGGTCAAAGATTTCAGCTGGCATACTTTCTCACGCACTCGATGCTTTCTCTGATTACTTTTTGACGTTTTTATTTGTTTTGGTGTTTAAGCTAAAAAGCTAAGATGTGAAAACGCAGTACGTATGAGACAAAAGCAGACTTTGATGTCTAAAGCCCGTTACTTTCGTGAATACTTTTGTTTGATCTGCTCTGCGATCGATGCTGCTTCGTCAAGAATTTTCTGCACGTCCTCTTCCCCTGCTTTCATTTGAATGAAGGCTTCAATGAGTGTCTTTACGATTTCGGGAGGCAAAAGTTCTTTCAAGCTGATATAAACTTCGGGTGGTTCAAGTTTGCTGTGAACAATATAGTGAATTTTACCCTTTATCACCATTCGCTTTATAACTTTCTTCATCTCTTCTGAAGAGTAGTCAAATTTCTTTACACCGTAGTTGATTATGTCGTTTTCTCTTGTGTTTCCATATTCGTACAAGTATGAGATAATCTTCTTTTCCACTTTCATCTGGTTCCCTCAAAGAACCCTTTCTCTTCCTAATCCCTTTATGTGCTATTAGCAACTTAATTCTTGTGCAGAATCTCTGCAGAAGTTAGCACATTGTAAGGCGCATTCTTCTTATTTTGTATATGATTTGGATTGCAACATGCTTGCACAATCCTTTGTTTGGTAATGCTCTGTTCCAATCCGCGCAGTCGTGCATTTTCTCTGACATGGGGTTCATGGTGGCCCACGCTAAGTTTGTCTAAGAAGTGGGGCCGGCCGGATTTGAACCAGCGACCTTTACCCGGAAACAGTGCTTAGGCACCGTCCCTACGGGTTTCTCTAACCGCTCCAGAACTTCTTCATCCCAACTGGTCAGCAAACCCGTGCTTTTGCTTCTGGAGCCCGTCGTCATTCCTGTCTAGACTACGGCCCCTTTTTTTAGACATTAGATTAACTGTAAAGGATTAAATATATGCGTTATTCTTTCAACGAAAAAGTGGTGTCTGCAAAACTTTCCTTTAGAAACAGTTCAGCTTCGATTTTTATTAGACTTTTATGACCTGTTCTACGGTTTTATGTCTCAAAACGCCCTAGAAGTGGGTTTTGTATGGAAACTTTAAGCGTAAGATTTATAATATGTTAGCGATGATAACTAAATCTTTGTGGGTTTAAAATGGAAATGGAAGAAATAGCACGATGGGCGTATATCGCCTTCGTTGTTATAGCAATTGTAGCAGGACTGGCAGTCGGCTATATGGCCTGGGACGGTCAAGCTATTTCAGACGCTGACGCATGGATCACTTTGGTTATGCTAATCTTAGGAATCATTATTGGTATCACAAGCATAACTGCAAAGGAGGTCACTCCGTTTCTTATTGCAACGATTGCCCTGATAGTAGCCGCTAGCGCAAATGTCTGGTTTCCGCTGGGCACTATTCATGATCTGCTATACGAATGGGCTTACTACATCCTACACTATATCGTAGCGTTCGCAGCTCCAGCCGCCGTCATCATTGCAATCAAATCAGTCCTTGCCATGACGAAAGAGAAATAGAATAATCTCCCCACCCTCCTTTTTTCTAATTCCAGTCGGGTCTAAGACAATTAAGAAAATATTTGAGGAACACCAGCCTTTTCTAGGGCTTCACGGTTACACATAAGGAGTATGGGGGCTTCTTTTGAGAGAAAGATCAAGAAGTCTCTATTGTCAGAAGCGAAAAGTTAATGAGCATAGACATAACGTGTATTTTGGGGTTTGCCGGTCATAGGGTGCGGGACCCACCTGATCTCATTCCGAACTCAGAAGTTAAACTGCGCTCCGTTCCCGGCTGTAGTGTGGTCTTCGGCCACGCGAACCCGGGAAAGCTGGCAGCCCCATCTAAATTTAGTGTTCTAATTTGGAGTGGAATTACCTAAAACTTATAACTAAGCATTGATCACCTTTTCCAAAAGGTGAGTTGTGAACAATTTGGCTACAATGACAGCTTTACAGAGTCAGATCATGCAAGAACCGTTAGGGGAGTATTCGTGGATTCTAACCTTACTCTTCTATGCCTTTTTCTTTGTTTTCATGTTTTATGGACAAAAAATTAACACATACATCATGCTTAGGGAAGTTGAAGGCTCACTTTTCAAACTGAAATACATCAGGGATGAAGGAAGAAAAATCGTAATAGAAACAATAAAAGAAATTGGAAAGCCCCAAACAGATCCCACGGCTAAAGTTGACAGGTTTCTAGAGTATTTTATGATATCACCGCAAAGCCTAGACCCTGCGGGAATAGTTGGGAAGCTCGAACACATACTGGACGTTAGGGACACCCGTTTCAAGGATGATGTAAAATTGATGGCGCCAGCAACAGACAAAACTCAAGCGAACAATCTTGAAAACACTCTTGAAGCAGCAATGGCTCTAAACTTCATCTATAAAGTGATAAGACACTTTTATTTGCTGGGCAAGAAAACGTTAAGCCTCTATATTATAATGCAGATACAGATGATATTGCCCCTTATCATGCGGGAGGCTGAAGCCTACGCCAGCGCATTGAAAGCTTTCGCAGATGGTCAACCAATAGGCGACGGGGCAGGAGCACTCGTAGCAGCAAAGCTAACGCATGGATACCCGACGAGAAACATCGCAAAGGACTGTGTTGTTGCAACCGTGCCTATAGAAGGACGAACAGCGTATGTTATTAAAGCTGAAGGACCAGGAGGAAACGTCGGCAAGCCTGGGGACGGGGTGAAAACGATAATGGAGGAAAATGAAGGAAAAATAGCTTCAATAATCATGGTGGATGCAGCCTTGAAGCTTGAAGGTGAAGAGGTTGGCGAAGTTGCTGAGGGAGTAGGCGCAGCTATAGGTGGACCTGGTGTAGATCAGTTCAAAATTGAGGAGTCAATTCTGAAATATCGCGTGCCGATAAATGCTGTGATAATAAAGGAAGACATTGGAGATGCTGTTTCACCAATGCGCAAAGAGATTTTTGATGCCGTCGACAAGGCTATCGAGAGAATAAAGCAAGTTATTTTAGAGAAAACGAAAGAAGGTAACAGCGTGATTATTGTTGGAGTGGGTAACACCATTGGTATCGGGCAATAGGAGAGTGGCAAAATGAGTAAAAAATCATCATCTACGCCCGCCAGAATCTCGTCGTTTGTGTTGCTGGTGATATTCATAACTTTAGCGTTGTCTTTAATAGCCCTTATTCTAGCCATCAGCGCCTTCAACTCCAACGAAATCGCCACATATTACTTGTTACTCATAGGATTTCTGGGCGTAGCCTTATCTACATATGTGCTGTTTCAAACAAGGAAAAGAATAAAACGTTTAAGCATAAAGACTCCGTCCGTAACAACCACAATTGAATGTAGAAAATGCGGTTTCAAGAGCATCCGAGACTTTCAACGTGGAGACTACATTTTTAAAGAGGTTGACCCATGCCAGAAATGCAACGAAAACATGTTGATAACAGCAATTTACAGGGAAGTTGAAGAGAAAAAGAGAAGAACGCGTTTCTAAGTTAAGATTATACATCCATCTTCAATTATCAATACAGTGTGTTCAGCCTGAGCCACTGGTTTTCCGCTGGCTTCAATGAATATGGGATAGCCCATAAGAGCCTTTGAAGATAAAAGCTCTTGGAAGGCTTCTCTGTAATGTTCCTTCGGAACGACATTTTGCAGCCAACGTTCAGCGAAAGGCAAGGTTCTGAAGTTCTCTTCAATATGTCTTAGAAGCTGTTTTGCATAAGGATTCTTTGATGATTTTCGCTTGAGAAATCGGAAGATTGTGACTTCTTCGCCGTTTTTAACTTTGCCTATTGCGTTTGGTAAGGTTACGAATGGTTCGATGGCGTAGACTCCGCCCAGCTTGATTTTTGAAAAAAAGGAAATATGCGAAACATTAGGTATGGAGGTGCCAGCGTGAATGACGTATCTTCCAATCTGGTGCCCGGTCAAGTTTGAGATTGGTTTGAAGCCGCGGGATTTTATGGTTTTTTCAATTATTGCGCCAAGTGTTGAAGTTGAAATTCCTGGACGTATGTTATCTATTGCTGTTTTCAGGGCTTGTTCCGCCGTTTTTACCATGCTACCATATTCTGGGTTAAAACATATTGTGATTTCGCTGTCGGTTACATAACCATCCACGTGAACGCCTAGGTCCAACTTAACTATGGATTTCACTGGGATACTTTTTTTGTCATTGGGTGGAGACGTGTAGTGTGCTGCTATTTCGTTTATTGAAACATTGCATGGAAATGCTGGTTTTCCACCTTTTTCCCGTATGAGGTTCTCAGTTTTTTCGCAGACGTCAATTATGGGCATGCCTTCGCGAACGTAATTTTTCATTTCTTCACGTGTTTCACGCAGGATTTTCCCAGACAACTTGAACTTCTGAATAGCGTCTTTGTCAAAACCGTTCATTAACGTCACTTTACTTTATTACGGCTAACAATGTTATAACTTAAAAAGCTTACAATAACCAGCATGACGTAGTTGGTGAAACCTACCAGTTTTAGCTTTATAATAGTCTAGAGTTTGGGCGTGAAAACTTTTGGTTCGAGTGTTGCGAAGTCGTTTCCGCCTAAATGAAAAATCATCCTTGCTTTTTCTAAGTCATATTTATCCGTGAACACTTTTTTGTTTGCGTAGGCTTCGATTATTTCGCCAACGAATATTGTGTGGTCTCCAGCAGCGAATTGACTGTGGAGCTTGCACTCTAGATGCGCTACGCATTCTTTTATTATGGGTGGTTTCACCTTTCTAGCTGGTAAAGGCGTTAAGCCTGTTTCTTTGAATTTGTCGTAGTTTCTGCCACTTCTTCTACCGCAAAACAAGGTTTCTTTCAATATTTTCATTGTTGGGACGTTAACTACAAACTCCTTTGTTTCTTCAATAAGCGCATGAGAGTGTCTTTTAGGTGCGATGCTTATGGCAACGAGCGGCGGGTTAATTGATGTCGGCATAGCCCACGCCAAAGTTATGATGTTCGGTTTTCCATTCTTGCCAATACATGAAACAAGCACTGTGTGCATTGGATGAAGAAGCTTGTAAGCTGAAAAAGGACTAACATTAACCTGCTCTTTTTTCGACATTCACAAACCTCAAATTAACGTTTAATATAAAACTTTTCTACGATGTTTCTTGCTTTTTCCCTTTTTCTTTGGTGTTCAGCAAGGAATTTGTTAATCTTTTCTGTCAGTTCGGTTTTGCATTCACCGCATAATATTTCGCCAGCTTTGCATTTCCTCTTCCTTTCAGCCAGTTTCTTATCATCTTCTTCGAACAAATAAGCAAAATATTGGAATATTGTGCATATGTTTGCGTCTCCGCCTGATTTCCTTTGTTCAGCAACCGTTGCTCTCCCGCCTGTGAAGGCATTCCATATCTTCCGCTTCACAACGTCGGGCGGGTCTATAGTAAATATGGAAGTCTCTGGTTCCGAAGCACTCATTTTTCCCCCTCTTCCAAGTCCTGGCAAGAATCGGCAGTGGATTTGGGCTGGCTTGTAGTAACCCAGCTTCGGAGCTATATCGCGAGTGATTCTCCAGTATGGATCTTGGTCTATGGCTGCCGGAATCAAGACTGGAACGTTTTCGCCTGTTAGTTTAGCGTGTATGAAGCATGGCACTGCTTGGATGGCTGGCCAGAATATCCATCCAATGTTTGTGCTATCTTGGAATCCAAAGGTGGCTCTTGCCGTTGAATAGGTTGTGCGTTTTGCAACCTCCAAGGCAATGTCGTATAGCAGGTCTATGTCTTTGATGTCGAAAATTATGAACGTGTTTTCTGGTTTAAAGCCTAAGGCTATCAAGTCTAGAGCGTTCTCATAGCCGAAATTCTTGACTTCATCAAGTTTCAGCTTATCTTCAACAACGAATTTTTCGTCGTCTGTCATCTGGAAATAAAGCCTTGTTTCAAACTTGTCTTGTAGATGCTTTGTGAAAATCCATGGGACGAGATGTCCTATGTGAACTGGACCTGAAGGGCCTCTGCCAGTATATAAAACAAATTTTACTCCCTTCTCATAGAGGTCGAGGACAACATTTAAGTCACGGTGCGAAAAAAAGAGCTTTCTTCTCAATTGGAGATGGAGTTCACCTGTGTGCTTCGCTATTCTTTGCAGTAGCTCCTCTGTTAAAGGTTGAGTGCCAAATTCACGTATCAAACGTTCGTAATCAACTTCGCCCTTAACTTCCCAAGGAGTTACAACCATCTCGTTTTTCTTTTCATTCACCAAATGGACGCCACCGTCTCATAATAGCTCTTTATACAATTCATGGAAAACATATTAAATGTTGCGTGAATAGTACCCACCAGAGCCTTCACGATGGGGCGTTTGGAATAAGCCATAAATATGGTTATGCATCCTTAATTGTCGCTGGTGAAGTGATGCCTCGCCAATTTACATAAAAACGTTGATAGATTCTGAACAAAAACCGTCTAGGAACATGCATACTTTTATTAAAACTGAAATAACAACTACGTTATCAAATTCAGCTTATTCCATTAATGAAGGGAAACGCTATGGTTGAACTCAGAGAAAATGAGTATAAAACATTGCTGACAATAGAAAAGCTTGGCGGAAAGGCGTCAGTAGAACAGATAATGAACGAAAGCGGCTTGCCCGATGCAACGATAATGCGTGCTGCCTTAACATTAGAAGAGAAAAAACTCGTGGAAATTCTTGAAAGGGAACAAACAATCGTATGCTTTAACGATGAGGGAGAACTTCACGCAAAAAGGGGCTTACCCGAAAGACTTCTGATAACGGCTTTAATAAAGCTGGGTGGAAATTCATCCATTACAAAAATTGTTAAGAAAGCAAAATTAGAGAGTCAGTTCGTACCGATAGCGTTGGGATGGCTTAGAAGAAAAAACTGGGCGGCATTAGACACAAATACAAACATGTTGCAACTATTAGAAGAACCTGAAAAGGAAGGAGCTGATGAGAAACTACTGAAACTTTTGAACCAAGAAGGGCAAGTAATTGGTGAAGATTTAAGTCCTGAACTGCAATCTGCCGTTAAAATGTTGAAAAGAAGAAAACTTTTGGAAATTGATGAAAAAACAAAGAGGATAATAGAAATCACAGAGGCTGGCTGGAAAAGGATAAAGAAAGGAATAAGAGTAATCACTGAAGTAACTCAGCTTACACCAGAGCTTATCATAACTGGAAAGTGGCGAAAAGCTGAACTAACAAAATTCGATGTGACAGCACCGGGCCCAGCAGTTTATCCTGCAAAAACGCATCCAGTTCAGCAAATAATCCAAAGGACAAAGGAAATTTTCGCTGAGATGGGGTTCACGGAAATTCGAGGTCCAATAGTTGAAACGGCCTTCTGGAATTTCGATGCTTTATTCCAGCCTCAAGACCATCCAGCAAGGGAAATGCAGGATACATTCTACTTGAAATATCCAAAGACTGGAAAACTGCCCAAAAAATCCATAGTGAACAAGGTTGCTAAAACACACGAGAATGGTTGGAAAACAGGTTCAAGGGGCTGGCAATACTCTTGGAGTCCGGAGGAAGCGAAAAAACTTGTTTTCAGAACACACACAACGGCAACGACGATTCGATATTTGGCTGAACATAAAGAACCACCCGTAAAAGTGTTCTCTGTTGACCGCGTATATCGTAATGAAAAAATGGATTACAAAAGCCTAGCTGAATTCCACCAAATCGAAGGCATAATCATGGATAAAAACGTGACACTACGCGACCTTATAGGAACGTTAAAAGAGTTTTATCTTAGGCTTGGATTGAAAAAAGTGCGGTTCTGGCCAAGCTACTTCCCGTACACGGAACCATCAGCGCAGTCAACAGTTTACATTCCCGAGCTTAAGAAATGGTTTGAACTCTGTGGAATGGGAATATTCCGTCCCGAAGTGTTAGCTCCCTTAGGCATAGAATATCCTGTTTTAGCTTGGGGTGGAGGTTTGGAACGTTTAATAATGCTGAAGCTTGGCTTGGATGACATCCGATTCTTGTATAAGAATGATTTAGGCTGGATTAGGAGGATCCCGACATGCCAGTAATCACTCTGTACAAAGATAGATTCTCAAAGTTTGTTGGACGTTCGCTGACTGTTGAGGAGATGGCTAAGTGGCTTCCGTGGATAGGATCTGACATAGAAGAAGTAGGCTCTGATTACGTGAAAATAGAGTTTAATCCAAACCGTATTGACTTCTCAAGCTATGCTGGCGTAGCAAGAGCCTTTCAAGGATTGATGGGATGGAAAACTGGTTTACCAAAACACGTAGTGCATAAGGACAATATTATATTGAAAATTGATGAATCCGTTCAGAAAGTTCGACCATACATGCTGGGCGCTGTCGTTAGAAACATGAAGTTGGACGAGGATGCGGTTAGGGAAATCATGGAGATGCAGGAAGACCTCCACTGGGGTGTCGGTAGAGATCGTGGAAAAGCTTCGATAGGAGTGCACAACCTTGACAATGTTAAGCCTCCGTTTACATATTTGGCTGCTGACCCTGATGAAGTGAAGTTTGTTCCTTTGGCGAAAACAGAAGAAATGACATTGCGGGAAATTATTGAAGAGCATGAAAAGGGAGTAGCCTATAAGCATCTGGTTGAGTGGTCTCCAAAATATCCGCTTTTGATAGATGTTGAGGGAAAAGTTCTTTCCATGCCGCCGATAATAAATGGTGAACTGACACGGGTGGACGCTGAAACAAGAAACTTTTTCCTTGATGTAACAGGACCAGACCTTAGAGCTGTTAAACAGTCTTTAAATGTTCTCGTCACAGCCCTTGCAGACATGGGTGGAATAATCGAGTCGGTTAAAGTGAAATATCCAGATAAGACGATTGTTTCTCCAGATTTAACTTCGCAAAAGATGAAGTTGCGAAGATCATATGCTAACGAATTGTTGGGGGTTAGGCTTTCAGAAAACAAAATTGTTGAATGTTTGAAAAAATGTAGATTAAATGCGATAAGAGCCGAAGATGGAACTATTGAGGTTGAGATTCCAGCCTATCGAATTGACATTTTACACGAGGTTGATTTGGTTGAAGAGGTTGCCATTGGTTATGGTTATTACAGGCTTAAACCGACAAAGCCGAAGACTGTGACAACAGGTAGCTTTCACGAGGCTACAAGGCTTGCGAATGTTGTTAGGCAAATAATGATAGGTTTAGGCTTTACAGAAGTCATGAATTTTATACTGACAAACAATGACATTCAATTCAGAAGAATGAGGAGAAAACCAGAAAAAACCGTTAAAATTGCAAATCCAACATCTTCAGAATACAACATAGCCAGAACAAGCCTATTGCCGTCTTTGATGAAGAATTTAATGGATAACAAACACGAAAGCTTCCCCCAGAGAATATTCGAGGTCTCAGACATCATAAACGTTAATATGAAAACTGAATGTCGCTCTGAAAGAAATCTCCACGTGGCGGGAGTCTCAGCACATTCAACAGCCAATTTCACAGAAATAAAATCCACAGTGGAAGCATTATTGACTGATCTAGGCCTGTCCAGATGGAAAATAAAACCCACATGCAATTCAAGCTTCATAGAAGGAAGAGTTGCAATAATACAGTTGCGAAAAAGGAACATTGGCTTTTTAGGTGAAATACACCCGGAAGTTCTCAACAACTTCGAATTGGAAAATCCCGTCAGCGGCTTCGAAATAAACCTAGAAAATCTTATGTAAGTTGTCTCTCCTTTTTTAAAAAACTGTTTTCTTGCCTGAATTAAAAGATTTTTAGAGAATCCTCAGTCCTCAACTTTGTGTCGAAATCGTAAGAACGTTAAGGGATATTAACACACTCATAGTGAAGCTCTTCATATCAGATTATCTCTCATTTTAAACAGAGATATTCTGGATATCGAAACGGGCGAGTTCCTTCAAAATCGATCAATGGATGGCTAGACGTACTTTTACCTCACATAGGGCACTGGAAAACCTTTAGACAAAAAAAGAGGGCTAAGTAGGAGCTTGACTTTTCGCCGTTTTTCTTAGATTGCCGATATGTTTAACGATGTATCCTATGCTAAATAGCACAGCGGCAATACCGATCAATGTCATCGCATTTGACAATCCGCTAAAAACGTTTGCTGTAGATTCAAGTTGCCTTATCATGGCATCATCATATCTCGAAGCGTAAGATTCCGCCGCCGAATACGCTTGTCCCCTCAAATCCAAGGCATTTTGATAATGCGTTTTTGCATCAGCAAAGTTTCCTTTAACATAGGCAAGATCTCCCGCAGCCGTTTCATTATCCGCTCTAAGACAAAGTAACTTCGCCTTATGGCTGGCGTAATAGTAATAGTCATAGGTGGGTTCTGGCATCCTTGAAAGTATCTGGTTCAGTTCTTGAGCTTCGGCCTGAACAGTTGAATAGACAGCGAAATCTGGATCATATGCATGTTTGAAGGTTTCCTCTTCAAGGACTTTTTTCGGCTCAACCGTGCTGTTAACGTGTTCCACGAATATTGTGTAAGCGTGTAAGAATAGGTTGGAAGCTTCGGAGGTCTCCGGAACAGAAAAGGTTACAGTAAAGACACGCGATTCGTACCTTGGAACTCTAACAGGAGGATCAAAGCTTACAGTGTAATTTCTATCCCAGTCAAAACTTACCGTAACACTAGAAACATTTATCTGTCGATCGTCTGCTTGCGTTGTCACGACAAGGATTGCAATAGAACCTGTCTTATACGCAAAAACATCGTCATCGTAGTATGGATCGTGACCTTTAAACGCACAACCAATCCAATCTCTCGATATTGTTAAGCCATCTACAGCTTGAACTCGATCTACAGTCGATATCAAAATCGAAGTAGAGAATAGAAGCGTCAATACATAGAGCCGTATTCTTTTCATTTAACTCCCTCTGGAGCTTGATAGTCTAGCTCAAGGGTATATATATCTTTTATTAGCTACATTCAACTGAGCCTCCCCAATCAAGTATGTTATTTTGTTGTACACACCTCGACTGATCAAGATTGCCATTGCTAATGGTGAAAGGACTTTAGAACTTACTGGAAACCTTATAAAAAACTCTCTGTGATTCTCGCCTTTGTGGAATGGGCATAACTATGCCTCTGAGAAGATTTATTTGTAAGAGTGTGCAAAATTTAGCTAGCGATGAAATGAGCACAATCCCACCGGAACTCTCTTCGCGGAGAACCATGCAGACGGACCCAACAGAAAAGGCAAGCATCATGCTTGCTTTGTTATGATGGCGGGTTTACCCAATCATGGGACACGGTGGGCGCGGGCAAAAAATCCCACGCTGAGAGTCCTTAACATAGAGGAGCGTACCGCTCCACAATGAAGTTAAGGGATAGGTTACGTGGGAAACAAAAACGCCCGCGAAAACAACTTTTAAGTTAAGGCGTCTCAGTGCACGAAAATCAAGGCAGGCTGGTTACTCAATCACTTGAAGGAGCCAGCCGAATGCTTGACGCTGCGAAGCACAGTAGTAGATTATGGGGACACGCCTGTTCTGTCAGCAGATAAAATTCACGTAACACTGCCGAATGAGAATGTGGATTTGGATTTTCGTGTTTTGAGTGTTGAATATTATGTTGATGGTAAGATGCAGGCTTTGGAGTTGACTTTGAAGCTTGGGCGTGAAAGGCCTTTGCTTGCTGATTATTTGTATGCTTTGCGGAGTAAGACGGATAGTTTGAGTAGGCATAAGATTGCGAGGTTGGTTTGAGGTTGGCGGGGGGTAAGAGGACGGTTGTTGAGGTTCGGGATGAGTTGCATAGGGAGATTAGGAAGTTGGCTTTGTTGAATGATCTGCGGATTTATGGGGTGGCTAATGCGGTTATTGAGGAGTTTTTGAGGGATGAGGAGAGGGTGAAGGTTTTGATTAGGAGGCTGAAGCTTTAAATTGAAAGCGGAGCTAAGATTTGTGTGGTGTGGGTGTCTGTGAGAAGGCTGAGGCCTGAGGAGAGGGTTAATCTTGCTGTTGGTATGAGTGATGTTTGTGTTCGGGTTTGTGCTGATGGTGTTAGGGATGGGGATCCAAGTGTTAGTGAAGAGGAGCTTGTTGAGCGTGTTAGGGAGAGGTTGTTGTTTTCTAAGCGGCGGAGAAGTGGGGTTTAGGCGCTGGAGAGTTTTGAAGAGCTTGTCAGAAGGCTTGTTGGTGGTTTTAACGCGGTTGGGTTAGAGTATATGTTTACTGGGGCTTTGGCTGTGAGTTATTATGGTAGGGCTCGCACGACTGTGGATGTTGATGTTGTCGTTGCAGTTGTTGACAAGGGGTGGCGGACTAAGCTTGTTTCGGCTTTAGAGAGGGCTGGGTTGGTGGTTGATGAGAAGAGGATTGATGCGGCTTTGAGGTCGGGTTATCGGATAGTTACGTTTGAGGATAGTAAGTCGCCTCTTACCGTTGATGTTATACTTTCGGATGTGAAGCTTGTAAGGAGGGCTGGAAGTATTTTGGGTTTGGCGACTTTTTATCAGACGCCTGAGGATTTGATTTTGGCTAAACTGCGGATGATTAGGGCGACTGTTGCGAGGGAGAGGGCTTTGAAGGATGAGGACGATGTGAAGGCGATTCTGAAGTTCACTAGGGTTGACATGGTTTTGCTTGAGAGGCGAGCACGGGAGTGTAATACGTTGTCGATACTTGAAGGAATAATCGCTGATAAGCCTAGTTAGAGAGATGGATTGGCTATGAGAACAAGAATGAAGCTGGTTACTTGTGTGTTTTAAGGAGTCGGTATGAGGTTTAAGCCTTTGATTTTTTGGAAGTGTTCGGTGTTTCTTGTGGCTAGACTGTATCCTTTGGTTAGGGTGATTGCGCCTATCATGATGGTTCTTAATCCGATGGGTTGGCCTTGTTTTTCTAGTTCGGTGTATATGCGTCCGGCGTTTTGGGCTGATGTGAGTTCCATTTTTAGGATGATTAGTCTTTTGAGCAGTGTTTTGGTTGAGGCTAGGTTTTTTTCGTGTTTTTTGGATTTGTAGGCGCCGTAGAATAGTTCGAAGGCGTTTATGGTGGTTGTGGCGAGTGTGTATCCTTTTGTTTCCATTTTGGTGAGGGAGTTGATGGCTTTTGTTTTGAAGAGTGCGCCGAATCATATCGTCGCGCGTGCGAGAAGAGCCTTGATCTCTTCAGATGTTGATCCGATTTTGCGTTGAATTCTTGATTGTATGGAGGGGTCGCCGAATATGGCATTCACGCGCAGGGATGTACGCCGCAAGACTGAAGTTGGCTCGAAAGAGGAAACCTTTTCTGATTGTGCAGTAAATTATGCGGTATGAGCCTAGATGAACGAGTGTGGATCAAGCGCAACTATGAAAATTGTAGCGGATGCAGAAGATGCGAGATCGCCTGTGCGCTTTATCATGAAGGGAAAATCTGGCCTGAAGCCTCCAGAATACGGATTTTCATGATTGTCCCAGGAGTTGAGATTCCCCATTTATGCTTCCAATGCGAGGATTATCCGTGTGTTAAAGCATGCTCAACAGACGCTCTATCCGTAAATGGTCAAACTGGGGCAGTAAACGTAGATACTTCAAAATGCACCGCTTGCGGTCTCTGCATAGAGGCTTGCCCAGGAAATGTACCCCACCTCCATCCAGAAGGAAACTACATTGTCATCTGCGATTTGTGTGATGGAAAGCCAAAATGCGTCAAAGCATGCCAAGAAGGCCGATGGAACGCTTTAATCCTTATTCCAAGAGAAAAAGAAGTCTCATATAAGACCTTAGCCAAAACACCCCAAAAACTCACGCGTGAAGTCGCCAAGAAAATTCTTGGAGAAGAAACCGCAAAGGAGGTTATAGACTGATGAGGGGCTACGCCGGGAAATTCTTGGAAATAAACCTTTCCGGCAGAAACGTCAAAGGCACGAAATTTTCAGACGAGATTCTAAGAGATTATATCGGCGGAAGAGGCCTGGCTGCCAAGGTTTTATGGGATAGACTTGGCACAAAATGGGAGACTGTAGATCCACTTGGCCCAGAGAACATTCTACTTGTCCTTACAGGCCCGTTCACAGGATACTTCCCCGGAACAAAAGTCTGTATCTCAGGAAAGTCGCCCCAAAGCAATGGTGTAATCGGCTCAACGGTTGCAGGCGAGTTTGGAATAGACTTGAAATGCGCAGGCTATGACGGGGTAATAATAACTGGAAAAGCAGAAAAGCCATGTTACATATTCATATGCGACAGCCAAGTCGAAATCAAAGACGCCTCGCCCATCTGGGGCAAAAAAGCAAGGGAAACCCTACGTTTTCTGGTTAACAAGTCAATCGCGGAAATCAAAGAAATTCGACCTAGCCACGGGGAAGTGAAGGAACCCTCAATTCTCTATATTGGACCGGCCGGAGAAAAAAAGACTAGGGTTGCAGCCGTCGTCGCCAAGTACGCACACGGAGCAGGCTACGGCGGATATGGCGGAGTAATGGGGGCTAAAAACTTGAAAGCAATAGTCGCAAAAGGATTTGGGGCGGTACCAGACGTTTGTGACCAAGAGAAGGTGTTGGATCTAGCCCAAAGGTTCTGTGAATTGAATTTTGAGAATGAAAGGTTCAGACGCTGGGGGACTGGAGGGGGAGGCTACTTCTTTGGGGCCGAAACGAGTTCTGAACCTGTCAGAAACTGGCAGAATGAATGGCATGACAGGGAAAGTTACAGGAGAGAAGAATTCGACAAGTACTGGGTTAAGAAGAACTGGGGCGACTTTGGCTGTCCAACGACATGTCTGAAGCTCACGGTGCTAAAAACTGGAAGGTTTAGGGGAGCAATATGCGACAATCCAGACTATGAGCTTGAAGCCTATTTGGGAACAAATCTCGGAATATTCACCCCTGAAGAGAACATCTACCTATCCTACGTTAGTAACGAGCTGGGCTTGTGTGGGATTCAAGGTGGAGCAGTGTTAGGATTCGCAGCAGAACTCTACGAGAAAGGAATACTAACAAAGAAAGATCTAGATGGAATAGAACTTGAATGGGGGAACGTCGAAGCATTCACAGCTTTAGCTGAGAAAGTAGCCTTCAGGAAGGGAATTGGTGACGTCCTAGCTGAGGGAGTCTATCGGGCAGCCCTGAAGCTTGGAGAAATTAAAGGTGTCGATCTGCTCAAGTACGCTGTTCACGAGAAGGGCGTAGCCATAGGAGCGCATGGAGTTAGAAGCGGAAAAGACTTCATTTCAGAAGACATTGCCTACGCGTGCTCAGTTCAAGGCGGAGATCACACATCGTCGGCTTCTCTCCCGCTTGACCAAGGAGGCGAATTATCCTCAATAATGGCTGACTCAGCCATCTACTGCATCTTCGCCGCATTCGGAATCGAAGACACAGAAATATTCAACTTTTACGAGGCGACAACAGGATGGAGACTGACACAGAAGGAATGGTATCAGGAAAAAGCTCTACGAATACTGCACCTGCAAAGAGCCATGCTGCTTTTAGGCGGACCAGACGTCAAGTGGAAGCCTAAACTGGATGATGATAATCCGCCGCGGTTCTGGGAGCCACTGCCCTCAGGACCCTACAAAGGAAAAACACTAGATAGAAAGAAGTTTGAAGAGTCAAGACTTGAATACTTTGAAGCTGCCGGCTGGGACGAGAACGGAGTGCCAAAACCAGAAACGTTACGAAAACTGGGTCTAGAAGACGTAGAAGCGAAACTTAGGGATGCAGCCCTGATAGAATAGCTCCAAAGCCACAGAACTATCATCTTCAGACTGACAGACGCAAACTCCTAGCAAACCCCGTGAAAAAAAGGATTGTGCGGGAGAAGTCTCCGCTTGGCTGGGGGATTTGAAGAGTAGGGGGATGGTTGTTGAGGTTTGTGATGACTTGCATAGAGAGATTCGGTGATTGGCGTTGGAAACTTGACATAATTCGTAAAGTGCTGGGGTATCGTTTCTATTCTGCTCAATATTGTTGAGCATATATGAAGGTGGATGAGCAAGGTTTTTGCTCAATAGTGTTGAGCATTTAAATAGTTGGTTGAGCAAGATTAGTTAGGTGCCCTTTGTGTCCGCGGTTAAGAACATTTTTGCGCCTAGATCTTCGAGGGTTCTGCGGGTGCTGTTGGTGAATCCCGGTAGGGATTGGAATGAGAGGGGGCTTGCGCGTGAGGCGCGTGTATCGAGCGGGTTGGCTCATTACGTTTGTAGAACGCTTATGGAGTTGGGGTTTGTTGCTCGGAGTGAGAGGAATAGGCTTGTTTTGGTTGACCCTTTGAGGTTGTTGAAGAGGTGGGCTGCTTATCACCAATATGACAGCATGAACGAGTTTTTGGATTATTTTACTCTTGAGAGGGAGGTAGATCGTTTTATGAAGAAAGTTGTGAAGTTAGATTTGGAGTATGCTGTTTCCGGACTTGTTGGAGCTTGGGTTGTGGCACCTTACGTTAGACCCGTGGACGTGCATTTATATGTGCCAGCTAGGGACATAGCTGAGGAAATCGCTGAGAAACTCGGGTTGAATCCTACGCCCAGGGGTGGAAACGTGAAGTTTGTGTTGCCTTATGATGAAGGCGTTTTCTATGGAACACGTGAAGTCCGTGACGTTAAGGTGGTTTCAAATGTTCAGCTCTACGTGGACCTCTACAATTTTCCCGCAAGGGGAGAGGAAGCTGCTTCACGCCTTTTAGAGCTTATGCTCAGGGAGTGGCAGCAAAAGAGGGAGGGCAAACAGTGTGTATGATCGTGATGCTACAGAGGCTTCTAAAGGTGCCTTAGTTGAGTTGTGTAGGGCTCTTCGTCAGTATCGGGCGGAGATGGTTCTTGCGGGTGGTTGGGCTCCGTATTTTCTTGTGAAGGACTTTTTTGACCATTGTGGATCGGTGGACATTGATTTTGTGTTGAGGCCGAAGGTTGTTGAGCGTTATGAAAGGATTAAGCAGATTTTGGAGAGGCTTGGATACAAGCCCACCCGAAGTGTTTTCCGTTTTGAAAGGGTTGTTGCTTCTTCTAGGGCAGGGGTTAAGCATAGGGTTGAGGTGGATTTTTTGACGGAGCCTGAGGGTGCTGAGAAACTTCCTGAAGATTTGTTGGCTTCGGTTCAGAGCGATTTGAACGCTTGTATAATAGACGACTGCAGCATAGTCTTCAGGCACAATTATGAGGTTGAGCTCAGAGCTGTTATGCCAGGGGACGGTGAAGCCTCAGCCAGGTTCAATTGTGCGGACATTGTTGGCTCGTTGACTATGAAGGGTTTGGCGTTGTATCGGATGAAAGACAAGGACAGCTATGACATTTACACTGTGGCTGGATTTTATGGAGGAGGACCAAAACAGGCTTCAGACGCGTTTATGAAGGTTATAAAAGGCAAGGGATCCTCAAAGGTTACGTTGAACGCGATAGGAGAAATTAGAGACGCTTTTGCTTCGCCGATTTCTCAGGGTCCAACAGCCGTGGCCAGATTCGTAGGTTCGGAGGATGCGAGGAACGATTCATACCAGCGAGTTGGGATGTTTCTCCGAGGCTTGTTAATTTGAATAGTCCGCGATCCCTTGAATGGTGTTGAAAGACTTAAAGAAGACTTTGCCTATGCATCAAATCAGGTGTATTCTTGTATGTAGGCGTGGGTGAGAGTGGAGGATGGTTGTTGAGGTTTGTGATGACTTGCACAGGAGACTAGGAAGTTGGCTTTGTCGAAAGATTTACGGATTTACGAGTTGAAAAGTTTAGCTATTTCCTATCGATTTAAAGAGAATGGGCGCAATGCTTAAGCCCTAATGTTGTCCATTACTTTTTTAGCATGAGTTTTAGTATTGATTAACTCTTCAGAAATATCAAATAGTTAACTCGCTATTTTGCTACTATGAACACGGAACAATTCATCAAAAATCTGAAATCGTCCAGTCTTGTCGCCATGTGTCCTTTATGTGGGGAAGAGTTCAAACTCTCAGACTCATTGCTTTTTGATGGCATAGGAAAATTTCCAAAGCCTGCTGAGGAAAAGAGGCTGCTACGTCTTCATGAGCTTAGTGAAAGAGAAAGCAAGTTATCAACCACTTTCTGCAGTTCATTAATTCGATTTTCCTCTATTTTTCCTTGGAAATAGTGCCACAGTAAATTAAGGGGCTTTTTATCCCTACGATTTTTAGGCGGAGGAGTGATCCCAACGAAAGCCTCAATATCCTTCTCAAAGAAATAAATGTGTTGTGTGTATTCATTTTTTTTACTTTCAACGAATTGGTTGATTAATTGATGTACATGCTCGTTTTCATCCCTGTCCAATAAAACTGAATGAGAAATCCCTAACTCTTTGAACAGGTTCATGTACCTGTGTATGTTGTATTTTCCCATAGCGTCCAGAATGCATGCCCTCCTTTCTCTTAGGTCTTCCCACTTATTCTCTATCAGGTAATCGATGAAAGTTTTCTCTGTGGCCCCTTCGCATATAAGGACTATGTCTGCAAAGAATGCCGTACATCGAGTCGCATCAAGCCATAACAGATAACGAATAGATTCCTCTTCCATCCTTGTGATATCATCTGTGCCGCCCAACCTTCTTCGTATTTCAGCTTTTACCGTTTCATTCAAGGATGGATCATCTAATTTGTTTTTAAGATACTGCCCTAACTCACTGTTTTGTTGAATTATTTGTTGTTTAGTTCCCTCGCATAGTTGAAAAACCCTCGTAACCCCAGAATCTCTTTTCAGTCTGATTAAAGAAGTCAACTGTTCGATATTTCTGCTTACAAAAAATGGAGAATGCGTTGAAACAATGACCTGTTGGCATTCTTCGGAAGAGAGAACATGCAAACTTCTGTTAAGATATTCCTGTTGGCATGGATGGAGAAAAGCTTCGGGTTCTTCGAACAATACCAGAGTAAGTTCTGGGGAAAATTCTTTCTTCTTATAGATTTTCTTTTCCACGTAGGTGGAAGAAAGTCTCAGGAGCGTATAAATTATATGTCTCTGAAGCCCTTGTCCTAAGTTCTTGATATCTACTTCTTTATCTAAAATATTGTCAACAATGTTGCTCGAAACTAAATTCTTAACAATTCCTTCAGGTTTTAAAGGATTAATATTTACGTCGAATTTCACAGCCCACTCTTTCAAACTATTATTTACATCCTCAACTAAACTGCGCAGTGAAAAACCTTCCTTAGACTGCTCTTCCCTGAACTTTTGATTAAATTCTTCAAAGGCTTGCCCTAGATTTTGAAAAGAATCGCTTCTTTTGACTACTTTCTTGGCGACGAAATTTATCATATTTCTTAAAGGTGACGGCCCAGATAGCTTCAAAGCTTCGTCTGTGGTGGCAACTTCAGGTATATAAATAACATTCCCCAGTTTGGCTTGAGATATGTTTCTAGCACCATAGAACAGGGTTTCGGAGAGAACACCATTTTCATAACCATAGATATTGCTCTCACCTGACTTTGCTCTTTCCTTCATGTCCGATTTAAGGTATTTCCTTACTCTGAGAATGTTACCGGGATTCTTATATTCATCTTTTAACGAGTTGAATTCTTCTTCAGTTAGCTGAAACTCTATTTCAATCCAACTTTCGTTGTCATCAGTTTGAAATTTAGGAAAATCAGTTTTCTCGTTAAAATGGATGCCATCTTCATAAAAAACTCTTAGAACTGTCAAAAGATTAGTCTTGCCAGCATTATTTGCGCCTACTAGGACTGAGTAATCATAAACATTAAGACTGCAATCCTTTATTGATCGAAAGTTATGGATGTTGATAGACTCTATTTTCAATTGTCTTCTTCTTCTTGTAATCATTACAGAAATATAACTGTTTGGATAAGCTCAAGTTTTCTCTTGGATGATTCTGTTTTATTTCTAAACAACATCTCTTGAGGTCATTCCAAGGGGAATTAGGTTTTAGAAATTTGTGAACTGGTAGATTTCGTGAGCCTTTACGTTCGCTGTTTCTTGCTGGTTTTTCTTGATTTCACAGAGATGAGATAATTCTTTAGCGCTTCTGGGGTTACGTACCAGTCTTTTCCTATTTTTGTTGCAGCAAGCTTACCTCGGCGGGCCAAAAGACTAAGATAATCTTGACTGTATGGAACTAATTCCGCGGCTTCACTGAGTTTAATAAACTGTCTATTCTTATTCGTAGGCTCGATAGCACTAAGATAAAGATCTAATGATTCTTCGGTACACCTAGCTACAAAATTCACAAAAGGCTTCAAATAGTCATTGTCTGCTTTTTCAAGAGTACCATAATATCTGCGATGATCATAAGTTCTTATAGTGGTAAACGGGTATCCATGCTTTATCAAAAGCAGATTCATCAACAATCTCGCAACTCGCCCATTTCCATCATCAAAAGGATGAATGGCAACCAATTTGTAATGGAAAACAGCTGCCAACTCGATTGGTCTCAATTCATTGGGATTCCTCTCCACCCACTCAACGAGTTTCTCCATCAAAGACGGCACCTCAAAAGCAGGAGGTAGAACAAAATCAGAACCCTCCATTAAGACCTGCGAATTTCGGTAATTCCCAGCATTTTCAAGGATACCAGAAAATATCATTTCATGAACTCTCAAAATATCACTCTCTGCAAGAGGACGATCTTTCAAAGCTTCGATGTATTCAATTGCATGGGGATGATTAATGGCTTCAAGGTGATCACGAACACTCTTGCCACCAATGGTCATTCCTTCTCTGATTACAAGCTGCGTTTCACGATACGTTAACTTGTTCCCCTCGATTGCGTTAGAATGATAAGTGTATTCAACTTCCATTTTCAGACGTAACCTTCTCACTGTTTCTTCTGACAACGGTCTGTGCTCATCCAACCTCATTTTTTTCGCAATGATTCTCTCGTGTAACTTGTCGTCTATAAGATTCATGAATGTAAAGATCTCAGAAACGATAAATAAACGTATCGCTTTACACAGCTTTCCCAATTTCCGATATAATTGCGTATCGGATCCAATGCCATTCGGATGCCACTATGCAATCTTTAGGAAATATGCTATCTCTCCAAAACTTTTTGAAAAACAAAACTCAAAACCATAACAATAGAACCAAGCCAAAAACTCATCATCGGAAGAAAATTCACCATAGCCACAACCATAACACTAACAGCACTAGAAATAGCCCACATGACAATCCTACACACATGGAACAGCGAAATCTTCTCGCGCGTGCTTTGTGTCACAACTCACCCTCATCATTAATCCTTCATGATTTGTTGTTGTAGACCCCCTCCCCCTATCAACAACAACACTCACACCAGTCCTTGCACAATTCCACGAGAAGCTTTCCACACGAGTTTCAAGAAATTCCCCTTTAGAGAATACAATAGGAAAGCATCTTTCGAAGACGAAAACAACACTGCAACCATAATGACATAAATCCCTGCATTATGCCACGAACCTCATCACAAGTCAGAATGGAGGTATCTCTTGCGATCCCGAATCAAATCTCGCGCAACCCGGAAAAATCACGGCAAAAGAAGCCTTAATGAAGGCTCACCGAGCACGCCCAGAACTCGCTGGCGCCGAAAACCACGAAATAGAAACACCATGTGCAGCAAAAAAAGAAACTTCTAGAAAGGAGCTGCTCCGCAACAGAAGATGAAATGCTATACAGAGACAACCTAACTTTTAAGTCTCACTTTTGCATAGAACCTTAGAGGCTAATAGAACGGCAGGGTAAAGGACTTGGACATAGAAACGAAAATTGATTTGATTTGCAGACCTCCAACAGAAGAAGTTCTGACAATGGAAGGTTTGAGGCAGCTTTTAGAAACGGAAGAACATCCCATAGCCTACAACGGCTGGGAACCTTCTGGGCTGGTCCATCTGGGAACAGGTGTCATTTGCGCCTACAAAATGAAAGATTTTGTCGAAGCCGGAATACAATTCAAGGCTTATCTTTCCACATGGCATGCTTGGCTAAACAACAAACTAGGCGGCAACCTAGAACTGATCAGAAAGGCAGCAGATCTCTTCAAGCATTCATGGATAGCGCTAGGCGTTCCAGAAGACAAAGTTGAGTTCATCTATTCAGACGAGCTTTACAACAACCTAAGCTACTGGAAAAAAACAATCATGATTGCAAAAAACCTGACAATAGCTAGAACGAGGCGAACCCTTGAAATCGCTGGAAGAAAAGACACAGAAGCAAACTATGTCTCAGACTTTCTTTACACGCCGATGCAGGTGGCAGACATCTTCCACATGGAAGTGAAAATCTGTCAGTTAGGCATAGATCAACGTAATGCGAACGTAGTTGCAAGAGAGCTAGGCGAAAGACTAGGATTCTGGAAACCAATATGCGTTCACCACCATCTACTACAAGGTCTAGCCAAACCATCTATATGGCCGATTCTACTAGGAACAGAAAGAGAAGCATTGTCCTCGGCTAAGATGTCAAAGAGCCAACCTGAAACATGCATATTCATTTACGATTCACCTGAAGAAATAAAACAGAAAACTAGAAGAGCCTTCTGTCCAGAAAAAACCGTAGAATTCAATCCGATTTTGGATATTTGCAAGTACATAATCTTCAGGGAGAGGGAGACATTTATGGTGGAACGTCCAGCAAAATTCGGCGGCACAGTGGAGTTCCAGAGCTACCAAGAACTAGAAAAAGCCTACCGACACGGCAATTTACACCCGCAAGACCTCAAAAACGCTCTAGCACACGAATTGACTGTAATCCTCGAACCTGCCAGAAAATACTTTGAAAACAACAAAGCGGCAAAGAAATGCCTTAACGCCGTAAAGAATGCCAAAATAACAAGGTAGAAACATGTCAACACGACTGAAAGAAAAAGAAGAAAAAATCCTACTTACATTGGAAAGGTTGGCTCAGAAATCAGCAAAGGAAATCCCAATAATTGTTGAGGGAAAGAAGGACGTTGAAGCACTAAGGGCACTAGCCATAGAAGGAAAGATTATAGAGGCGAAAACTGGCGGAAAATCCATGTTGGACGTTATCTCCGAGGTAGAAGAATGCGGGGCACAGGAGGTCATCTTGTTGCTGGATTTTGATAGACGTGGAAGGGAGTGGACCAAAAGTTTAAAACAGCATTTGGAAAAGATGCAGATAAAGGCAAACATTGTTTTCTGGAAAAAACTCCGAGGCATTATAGGTCGTGAAGTAAAGGATGTTGAAGGTTTGGCAAGTTACATGGAAACCTTAAAGAGAAAGATTGGCGTTTCTGCGTGAAGGTTCCCTATTTCCTTTGCGATAGATTTTAGTTACGTCACGTTCCGTAACATATTCAAAGCCTGCCTTAAGCAACTCCTCATTACTTGCACTGGAGCCATTTCACCTTCGCCATTAACCTGCTGAACAGTGTCTAAAACGTCAGCGTCAGTAGCTGAAAAGGCACATTATGCGCACACGCTAAAATGATAAGATACGATAAGATACTTGATATTCAAATGGTTCAAAGCGTAAGTTCAACTTGCATTGTAGAGTCTTCTTGATATGAAAGAGATTTTATCTGTGAAATGTCCGCTTGGCTGGATCGGAACAATGAACTTAAAAAGAAAGAAAGGGAAGATGCGACTTAAGTTTCGTTACCAGAGTTTTCTCGCTTTCTTGTGTTTGAATGCCTTCAGCAATGCAATGCTAGTTGCGGTGCTTAACAGCAACAACGGTGTTACCCACATGGTGAATTCTGGAATCGGGTTCACTTCTCCAGTGACCGTGCCACTAAGTGTGCCGGATTGTTCTGGTGGAAGCGGATCCAGCTGAAGGTTGATGTTTGGCGTGTCTTGATAAGCAACGACTTCTACGCCTGTTATATTCTGTGTCTGGAATCCATTTGCCGAGGCTTCAACAGTATAGGTGCCTGCGGGCAAGTCATAGATCTTGTAGTCGCCGTTCTCATCTGTCGCTGCACTACCCAAACCTGTTCCTGAAGCTGACACCATTGCATATTCAATAGGTCTGTCTTCAGCATCAGTCACTTTACCGCTAATGCTACCAGTAGGCGAAGGACTAAGCGTAATTGTGATATCTATGTTGCTTGTTGTTTCGCCTGCTACCACGGTGACGTCAGCTGGAAGAAATCCATATGCTGTGCCTTTCATTGCTATAACAGTGTAGGTGCCTGTTCCCAAGCCAGAATCTATTGTGTAATTGCCATTCTCGTCCGTCGTTGCCATTCCCATATACTCGGGCGTATCTGAACATGTCGCAATGACCGTGGCGTTTGCTACAGGCACCGCGTTTGAGCCTGTTACTCTGCCAGCGATAATCCCTGAGGAAAACAAAGTAATATCCACATTTTTGGTTTCAATGCCTCGTGTCACACCGATTCCAGTTGTCATGTTGGACACGTATCCTTTAGGAAAGGGAACAGTTACATTGTAAGTTCCTGTTTCGAGATTAGTTGCCATCAAATATGTTCCGTCAGCGTTGGTGGTGGCATAGCCGAAGTATTTTCCGTCTTCAGAGAATGCGATGACAGCCATTCCCTGCAAAGGCGTGCCTTCGTTGTTGTGAACCATGCCGGAAATTCCGCCTGACCAGTTTAAGAAGAAATTAAGCGGGGTTGTTGACCCTGCTGTTATGGAGACGTCGGAAACGTCTGTATCTATGTAGCCAAATGCAGTGACATACACGTCATAGGTTCCCGTTTTCAGTCCTTTGTTAATCTCATAAATTCCATCCATGCCAGTATTGGCGTAGCCATATCCCTCTGCGCCGCTAGCCACAACCATGGCGTTGACAATTGAGACACCATTGCTTGCGTATGGTATTCGAGAGTGATAGTGCGTTTCGTATCATAGTTTATTTGCCATTTCTTTTTTTCTCGTGAGAAATGATCTTCGATCTCATGGACTGAGTATTTCTGTATTTTTGTTGTACGCGTAGACAGAAATGTTTATTAAATATTAATATTAGCGATATATAATAGAAGTAAATTACAAAAGGGACGAGCCATGCATTTACACTCTCACAAGGAAAGGCTGAAGTGCCCATACAACGGGTGTGGTAAAAGCTTTGATAAGCCAACGGTCTTGACTGACTCGTCTGCGATACCGAGAGAGAGTTATTATGCTTGTCCTTACTGCAACTCAAAAATAGACATACTTGTGGAAGACATGAAAATTGTCGGGGTTAGGGCAACTGAATATCCGAAAGTTTTCGACTCGCCAGCAAAATGTGCCCATTATTTTGGTTTTTTGGACTCACTTCCAAAAGATGCGGCTATCCCGGATGAATGTCTAATTTGCCCAAAGGTGCTTCAGTGCAGCGTTAGAGGAAGAAGACGATAAATTCTAGACTTGTCTGAGACAATGTTTTGAATCATTTGTTAGAATCTCTGACTTGCATGAGGGTTTAGATTTGTGGTTTTTGAGATTTTGAAGCATAGAGTATTTTCAGCTATTCGCGCCTAATTTTTATGGTGTGGATTTTTCTGTTGCCTTAATGTACGGTGCGTTCACAAATGTTAAATTCTCTTCAGTTTGTTGATAGTTTTCGGCTTGTTTGAGGAGCCACTCCGTTAATTTTTGGCATTCATGGGGGTTGCAGTGTGGAGGGCTTTCTCGCCTTCGGTCCCAAAATAAGCATTTGAAGCATGGGATTTCAATTAGAGTGTCTACATCGGTTTGCATTTTGCGTCGTGGATGTGACAGGTTAATGGTTTGACTTATAGGTTATGAATTGGCGCGTATGACAAAAACTAATGATTGCAATTTATGATTTCGAGTTTTAATTTTCGTGCGCACAGTACCTTGCTTGAGCGCTGAAGTTTGGTTAAGGTTTTTATGATTAATCACAAATTATGTTTGCGGGCGTCTAGACTATGAGTTTGGGGCTGTCGGCTAGCTTGGTCTAGGCTATGAGCCTCGGGCGCTCGTGACCCCGGTTCAAATCCGGGCAGCCCCACCGCTCTGTTAACGTTTTGAGTGAATGAAGGTTTGGAATAATAAAACAATTGTGACAGCTCCACTTGCATCGAGTTTGTGTCACTCAGCATGTGGTTCGTGAGGATTTTATGGACTTAGACATAGTAGCTGCTAACGTGACAGCCAAGCCGAACAGAATAATAATTGTAGAGTCGACTTGAACATCTTGGCTTATTGCCTTTTTTTCGACTAGACCTATTGAGCCGCTAACAATTTCGGAGACCTTGCTTTCTATCACAAACATGTAGGCTCCTCTGCGGTTTGGCGTGAAGTCGATGAGTGAGGAGCCTTCCAGAGCTTGTTCCAGAGTGGGTGTTTTTGTGACTTCAGTTAGCTTTTTGATGCCTTCGTAGTTGAAGATGTAGAGGTTGCCTTTGAAATCTTTAGAGACAATGATTCTAATTTCGTATGGGCGATTCTGGAGTTTGACAACTACAGCGTATGTTCCGTTTGCCGAGGCTTCAAAACTCATGGAACTAGTAGAACCACGTAGAGTAGATGTCAAATTCGCGAGTAAGATGGACAAACCCATAATCGTAATGCAGACACCAATCCTCAACAAAACTCTGGAGATCCTCAACCTACCTCCAACCTCCTTGAAAAGAAAAGGTAGGAACAAACGATCAGAAAAACTGAAACGAGGGGGATAATCAGAAAGTTAGGGAGTTGAGAAAGCTTTGGGAGTGTATTGGAAAAAAGGAAGGAAGCCTGTTCTCTAAAAGAGATTGGTGGTAGAAATTCTAGGTTTGCGCTTTCGCTTAAAAGTTGAATAAGGTAGATTGTGGCGAAGGAACCGATCAGCGACACCGAAGTCCTTGCACTGTAGAGAGAAAAGGAAATAGTAACACTTAGCATGAACAGAGATTGCAATGCTGTTACAAGCAGTACTTTCAATATTAGATCAGGCGAGAGAATCAGGTAAAAGGCATTTTCGGTAACGTCTAAGAAGGCGTAAGAGAGAAGACTGGCTGAAAACGTTATGAAAACTATGAGGAAGCAGGATAATAGTTTGGCTAAAAAAATGCTTTGTCTGCTGATTGGATGAGAAAGATGGACTTTTAGCAAACCGTTTTCAATTTCATATGCAAAGGCTAAAGTGGCGAAGATGGATGCGAAGATGCCCATGGGAATGTAGGCAAAAAAAGAGAATTGTGCAACGTTCCTTGTTGTGTGAAAAGCTATGGTACGGGTTATCTCTTCCCATTTTAGGCTCTCAGAAGAAACAGTGAAGGCAAAACCGCTTCCGCGTGGAAGAAAAATCATGTAAGTGAACAGCGCGAGTAACACTTCTGGAAAAGGGAATCTGAACAAACTCTTCAATTCCCAAGTTAGGCTGACTATAAACCTGTTCTTGCTCAAGTCGTTTTCCTCCTCATGGCCTCGACAAAAACATCTTCAAGCGTTGGAGAAAAAACTTTCAACTCCTTCAACACTATCAATCGCTTTCTGACCAAACCATTTATCTCCTTAATGAAGGAATCAGAATCTTTCACATCTACGAATACGTAGTCATCTTTTACTTCAAGGTTTGCCACGTTTTTCCTGTTTATACCATTGATAAATTCTTCAGCATTATCCACCTTGACCATATATTTTGGATTTGTGTATTTAGAAACAAACTCTGAAAACGCACCATACGCGAGTATTACGCCTTCATTAACTATAACCACATTGTCACACACCCTTTCTAATTCGGATAAAATGTGGGTTGAAATAAGGAAGTTAATACCTTCCTCATCCTTCAGGCGTTTGATTCTAGTTAAAACGTCCAATCTTCCTAATGGATCTAAGTTAGCTGTGGGCTCGTCAAGGATCACCAATTCAGGTTTTCCAATCAAGGCATCAGCTAACCCGAGTCTCTGAACCATTCCAGCAGAAAAAGTGCCGATCTTTCTGTTAATGAAGCTGGCGAGTCCGCACCCTTCAGATACTCTCTCAATCTCTCCAGCAACGCCTGAAACCCCCTTTAGTTTAGCTGAATATTCAAGGTATTCTCTGCCAGTTACCCATGACGGAAAACGAGGCTTTTCATGAAGCACCCCGACTTTCTCTAGTATCTTGTTACGATCCTTCCATGAGTCTAGTCCGAAAACGACTGCTTCGCCTGAGTCGGCGGATATGAGGCCAAGAACGATTTTTATTAGCGTCGATTTTCCAGCTCCATTTGGACCTATTAGCCCGGTGATTCCATCAGTAACTTCAAAGGTTACTTTGCGTAGCGCTTCAATTTTACCGTAACACTTGACTAATTCATCGACTTCTATTAGATCCAAAGTTCATACCGCATACCGATTCTTTCTTATCTACAAATATTTTTATACCTCTTTATAAGCATGTGTACACGCCTAGGAAAAACGAAAAAAGCTGTTTGGGGGGGACTCAACGTATTAGCGGCACTCCAACTTTCTCTAGTACCTTTTTACAGTCTTTCAGGTAACCCTTGTCAACTTCAAAGGTTACTTCACTAGGCTTTTGATGTTAAAACGCAAAATTTAGCTAGTGGTCACACTTCCAGCAAATCCAAAAATGTCCCTCTTTTGATATTTTTAGAAGTAAAATTTTTATATGAGTTTCGAAATATCACTTAGAAGGTGGAGATTATAGATGAATAAAAAACCTGCCTTTCTATCAATATTCATTTTTGTGACGGCGTTGTCGCTACTAAGCGTCCCAGTGATGGCAAGTATTCCTATGGAAGCCGAAGATGAAGACTATGGAGATTATGGTGACTGGGCTTGGGCTTGGCTTTACGCCGAATACAATCCTAAAACCAAAACATATCACAACATCAAACATGACTGGGACTGGAGCGTCTGGGGACCTTACTATTATGATGTTTGGGAATTGTATTCTAACGATCCTGAATACCCTTTAACTCGAACACTAGTGTATTATAGCACGGATGGCATACATTATTACTTGGATGCCGACGCATATGTACAGTTCTTCCCGTGGTAAAAGAAATCCGAAAATGAAAATCCTCCCCCTTTTTTCCTTTAGCTTGGTCTTCTTTTGTTGCCTTGCAAGTTTCCTTCGTGCTTACTCCAATAAGTCTAGGTTTAACTGGCTTGAAGCAGGAACTTATGCTACCTACTCATTCGGTGCTCTTAAGGACGGTCAGCTGGAACCTACGTTTCTTGGCTTTGATGATTGCGGCTCCGCTATATTGGCTACTGGTAACTATTCTTGGAGGTGCATCGAAATAGAGGGTGGTAATGCAAGGCTGGAAGTTGAAATCAATCTTTTAATTAACGGAAGTGTAAGCTATTATGGAAGAGAGTTTGTGGAGAGAGCGGAAAATGGCGATTTATCATTCATCAAGAGAATTCCCATGGAACAAGTTGTCGGAAGGATACAACTGAGGTCAGACATGGTTAGAATCTCAGGCCCCATCTACATTCACAAGAATCTAGTCGTGACTGTTGACCTCAACACATTGGAGCTTGTCGATGAGGACGACAACCCATGGGGTAAATGGGCCATGTGGATAGATCCATTGAAATACCCACTAGAAGGAAACACCCTTGAAACATTCATCATGAATTGGCTTAATACGACTGTAGATCTCTACGTTGGCTATAACGATGGATCTCATGGTCCACCAATGGAAACAGTGCTTGGGAGATTCGAAAGATATTTCAGCGCAGGCCATTCGCCAATCGAAAACGAATTTCTGTCAAAACTAGGCATCATGAACCCGCCAGCTATTATCCTCACCTACACCTATCATCCTAGAAGTGGAATCTTTCTCAAGTCCGAGATGATGTACATAGACGATGTTTTGACTCAAAAGTTGGGTGTAATTCTCACAATGGGCACCTTCATCTTGTCAGATACTAATGTCCAAATTGAGCAGGACAGCAGATTCAACTTCACTCCTTTCATACCCTACCTAGCCATATTAAGTATTTCAGGAATAATAGCAGGGGCATATTTAATCAACAAGAAAAGGCACTCGTTCTCTAAACATCTTAGCGGCACTTGTTACAATCTTTCCAGCGGCCCTCATCAGCTTCAAAAGTCGCTTCATTAGAACTCTAATCTTAACGCAAAATTTAACTAGTCGATCAAGCTTTATTCAATCGTGTAACTCGAACCACGGTAGAGGTGTGGTTAGGTTACTGGTATCTTGATGCGGATGCCTTTATACAATACTATCCATGGTAAAATGATTTCAAAAAGGAAGATCCTTCCTTCTCCCTTTTTTCTATTCGGTTTGATTGCTGTTAGTTGTCTCGTGAGTTCCGGCGGTGCTGGCGCTAACAAGTCTAGGTTTAGCTGGCTTGAATTAGGATCATATGCTACACACTCATTTGGCCTTGAGGCTGATGGCCGCCCAGGTACACTTGGTTTTGACGATTGTTGTGTCGCTGCATTTTGCACAGGCAACTATACTTGGAGGTGCATCGAAGTAGAGGACAATTATGCAAAGCTAGAGGTTGAAATCAACCTAACACTTAAAGGTGTAAGCTATATTGGAAGAGAGTTTGTGGAGAGAGCGGAAAATGGCGATTTATCATTCATCAAGAGAATCCCTATGGAACAAGTCATCGGAAGAACACAAACAATGCCAGACAGGGTTTACATTTCTGGTGCCATCCATATTCATGAAAATCTGGTTGTGACTGTTGACCTTGACACGATGGAGCTTGTCGATGAGAATTGTAAGCCATGGGGCAAGTGGGTTATGTGGATTGATCCGTTGAAATACCCGTTAGAGGGAGAAACACCTGAGACATTCATTATGAATTGGTTGAACACAACCGTGGATTTATACATACACTATCACAACGGAAGTATAGGTAAACCTATAGACACGGTGATTGGAAAATTTGAAAGATTCTTTGTAGCTTCCAGGTTCGAGCCATTTGAAAATGAATTTTTGTTAAAGTTAGGTATTATGAAGGAACCGCAGATTACTATGACTTATGCCTACGAGCCTAGAAGCGGAATTCTACTTCAACAGCTCGTTAGTACTTATCTCGACGATATCTTGACTCAAAAGTTAGGGATAATCCTCACATCTGGCACGTTCATTCTGTCAGAAACCAACGTCTCAATCGATCAAGATAGCGAGTTCGACTTTTCTCCGTTCATACCCTACTTAGTCATACTAGGTATTTCAGCAATAATAGCAGGGGCATATTTAATCAAGATTTTCCGAAAGCGCAAATGAACCACGAAAACGCAAACGGTAGAATTTCAACACGTGAAGCTTCATTCGCTACGGAAACTGCGTAAAAAGACACAGTCCGACTCCGGGCGTCGGGTGGACTCGTATCCTTTTGAGTATTAGTCTAGGGCAGCCTCATCATTCTGTTAACATTTTGAGTGAATGAGGCGTTCATGCCAAAAATTGTTTGTATACTGGGTGTCCTTTAAACTGTAGGGTTGTTTCCGATTTTTCCACAGTTCCGCTCGGCAGTCTCATACAAATTGAGCTAACAATTGCTCCATTTGGAATAAAGCGAACACCATCTAAGAGCTCGCCTTTCGTGACGCCAGAGGCTGCAAAAACCAGTTCATTGCCCTTAGCCAACTCATTTTCGTCATAAGTTTTGTCTACCTCAACACCGTCACACATCAGCCTGCCCAAACGATTAGCATCATCCTTCTTATCTCTCCAAACCTTCACAAGCATAGTGCCGCCCAAACATTTCACAGCAGTCGCCGCAATAGTTGCTTCAGGTCCAGCACCAGCCCCCACAAGAAGGTCAACTCCAGAACCAGGCCTGCAGGTAACAACAGCCCCCGCAATATCACCGTCAGGAATCAAAAGTATCCTTACACCCAGTTTTCTCAGGCTTTTAAGAATCTCCAGATGCCTTTCACGCTCCAACATTATAACAGTGAAATTTTGAAGCAGCAAACCTTTTTCCTTAGCCACTGTACGCACAATATCTTCGACGGACATGTCCAAAGAGATTTTGCCAATCGAATGATGATCAGTTGCCACTTTGAAATAGTATCCGTCGTCTGGAAGAACCTGAAAACAGCCAGCAGGTGCACAAGCGAGAGCAGAAATGGCGTCTTTTCTGCCTTTAGAGGAAGCTGTTGAACCGTCAACAGGGTCTATGACAAACTCAACCTTGGGGCCTTTTCCGGTTCCAACTTTTTCTCTATGCATAAATGCTGGCGCATTGTCTTTTGGGCCTTCGCATGAAATAACTTCGCCTTCAATGTCGGTTTGAGCTAACACTGCTCTTGAAAACTCAACTGCTTTCGCATCTATTAAATTGGGATTTCCTTGACCGATGTGCAACGCAGCTCCAACAGCCGCAGCAGTAGTAATCCTAGTCAAAGAAGGAGCCAAAGCTCTAAGCGAAACCAAAGTCACATACACCTCACACATTACTAACGTGAACTACTTGTAAATCATTTTCGGCTTCCCCAAAAGTTCCTGATTCAACTCTCCTATGCCCAACCCATACTGGCTTGAGAATATTCGCATCGAATTTTTGACTTCTGTTCCACCCTTTTTGACAAGTTTATCTTTCAGCAAAAGGTCAGAGTCCAAGTCTGCATACTGTATATTTTTAACTTCCGCAGCCAAGTGCGCCCCAGCCGCTATCCCAATTTCAGATTCACCCATACAACCAATCATGCAAGGTATCCCAGCAGCCTCAGCAATATTAGCGATTTTCCTACCTTTCAACAATCCTCCACACTTCATCAGCTTAATATTCATAAGGTCCACTGCCTCCGCCATAATCAAGCGAAGAGCATCTTCAGGCGAATGCACACTTTCATCAGCCATAATTGGTATCGCCGAGTTTTTCCTGACTTTCACCAAGCCTTTCATGTCTTCTGCTGGAACTGGTTGCTCAGCAAATTGAACGTTAAACTTCTCTAATTTGTCAAGAACTTCTATGGCTTGTTCAGGTGTCCATCCCTCATTTGCATCAAGTCTTAAGTCTACGTTGTCTCCGACTGCTTTGCGAATGAGCTTTATGCGTTCAACGTCTTCAGTGGGATTGACCCCAACTTTCACCTTCAAAGCTTTAAACCCATTATTGACGGCTTCAACAGCGCCTTCAGCCATTTCTTTCGGAGATTTAATGCCTAAAGTTATGTCTGTCAAGACTTCTGTGCGGTAACCGCCCATAAGCATGAAAAGTGGTTTACGAGTAGTTTTTCCCAAAATATCATGCAAAGCCATGTCTATAGCTGCCTTTGCAGATGGATTTCCGTCAACAATTGAATCCATGAGTTCGATGTCCTGCTCAATTCTCAGCGGCGACACGCCAATAAGCTTGGGGGCAATCTTATCTAATACTTCAACAACCGTTTCTGGGTTTTCACCTGTTACCCTTTGCGAAGGCGATGATTCACCCCAGCCAACCAGCCCATCATCCGTGAGTATCTCAACCACAATGTTATGGCTTTCAGTGCTTGCTCCCGGAGCAATTCGGAAAGGCTTCTTATAACGTAAAGTAACGGAATAAACTTCAATCTGTTGGATTCCCAATTCACAAACACCAAAACAAGTTTTGTATGTTCTACAGAAAAGCTTTACTATTGTTATTCAACTGGCTTTCTTTTACGTCTTCTTAGCCCTCTAAACTTCAGCTTTGCCGTCAAGATTTTCTCCGTGCCAAATAGTCTCGCTGCAATGTAGAGCACTACAATCGTAAATATCGACACGTAAACAATGCCCATAACAGCTGTTAGGTAGTCACCAGTGAAAGCTACCTTAGACGCTAGCATAGGATGTGTGAAGGGTATTGCAAGTAAGACAATCATCAAGGGAAATGGCAAGGAGTAGATATCAGTGAACATCATAAAAATCATTGGAAAGATCAATAACATGGACAGAGGTCCTACCAAGGCTTGGGCACCTTTTACGTCTTCAGCGAAAACAGATATTGAAATTGCTAACGCTAACGCTGAAATCAGCGACACGAAAAGTGAGGCTCCAAGAAGTAAGTATGATAGTAGTGTTGGCGCTAACCCTATCGCTGCAAGGTCTACACCTGTTTCTGCGGGGATAATCCCCATAAAAGAACCCATGTAGTAAGTGAAGCCTACAATGTAAGCTATCGCACCTACAACTGCAACAATTATAGACCCTGTCAATTTTCCAGCTAGAATTGTGAACCTGTTGATAGGCAATGTCAACAAAGTTTCCAACGTCTTTTCCTCTTTCTCCGACGCAACAGACGTAGCTGCAAGCTGCATCGCAAAAATAAGCAACATCATAATACCTATCGGCATACCCATGGACTGCGACATCATTAACCCAAAAAGGACGCTTGGATGAATGTTAACGCTTTTTCCTTTAACTATTGATTTTTCAGACATATCTACAGGATCCAAAATGTTTTCTGGGGCTTGAAATTCTTCACCAACTTTTTGAACAACCAAGCTTTCCTCGAATGACTTTAACAAAGTGCTTATCATCGAGGAACCGGTAGACTCAGCAATGCCTCCGCCCCTAAACACTGTGTAAACGTCTAGTTCTGCCTTCAAGCCCTCTGTGATGTTGTTGCTGAAGTTAACAGGTATGACTATGAGTCCTGTGAGGTTTGATTGTTGAACGTAGTTAACCGCTTCAGTGAAGTTCAAATCATCAATTTTGACAATTGCAACGTTCCAAGCTGTCAAGAAATTCGTGAGGTTTTCAGCAACAGTGCCTTTATCAAAGTCCATCACTGCTATTGAGATGTTTCCCATGCTTTCTTCTGCTGCTTTCATTGAAGTTTGAACCGCGAATCCCATTAGTGGAAATATTATTAACGGGACGATTATCATGCCTAAGAGGAGTGTTGGGTCTCTCACTAACTCCTTAACTTCCTTCACAATAACGTTGAACAAACCTTTAAACAAAACCAACCACCTTCGCAAACACTTCTTCAAGATTTGACGCATTCACCTTTTTCTTAAGTTCTACTGGAGAGCCTTCAGCCACTATCTTGCCTTTATTTATAAGAGCCACTTTGCCGCATAAATGCTCCACTTCAAGCATGTTATGACTTGAAAGAAGCACGGTAACTCCTTCTTTTTCCACATACTGCTTTATAATTCCTCTAACATGAATAGAATGGAGAACATCTAATCCGCTAGTTGGTTCATCCAACAATGCAAGCTTAGGCTTTGTCATAAGAGCTCTTGCAACGAGAAGACGCCTCTTCATACCCTTGCTGTACGTCTTCACCTTATCCTTAAGTCGGTCTTCTAACCCAGAAATCTTTGCCGCAACCTCAACAGTTTCTCTAATCAACTCTTTTTCTTCAATGGTAAACTTAGCCATAAACTCCAAATACTCATACCCTGACAGATTTTTGTAAGCCCCTGCTTCTTCAGGAAGATAACTTATAAGCCCACGGATCTCAGAAGCCTCATCCACAACATCACGACCAAGAACCTTTACAGAACCAGAAGTAGGCTTTAGCAACGTTGAGACAATACGTAAGGCGGTTGTTTTTCCAGCTCCATTCGGACCAATAAGCCCGAAGATTTCTCCATGTTTGACAGTGAAGCCTAAGCCATCTAAAGCGTGAATACTGCCGAAGACCTTAACTACGTCGGTTGCTTCGATGGGTGAACTCAATTCTAAAACACCAGAAGCTTTTACAGCAAATTCCATAATTAAAGCTATTGTTTATTCTCAAAATTTCCGCAGATACATCACAGATTTGTGGTGGGCCCGGCCGGACTTGAACCAGCGATCTTCGCCGCGTGAGGGCGACGTCCTAACCAACTAGACTACGGGCCCTCCACCTTCGTTTCACTCTTTTGTTGTTAACCTTCATAATCTTTGCTGTCTTTTAGAAATGCGAAAGTAAATAACTTATCTTTGCTGATAAGAATCATTGAAAAGGAAAGCAAAAATCAAGAACGTGAAACGGTTTTTTGTGACTCTTCAAGCGAGCTATTCTTCTTTTACAGTAATGCCTCTTATTTCTTTGGTCCATGGAATGGAAACTGCATCTTCACGGAACCAGTTTCGCAGTTCCTGCACTATTTTTTCGTTTCGTTCTTCCATGCTTTCGTCAACCAACTCGAACATTATTATTGCCATTCTCTTTTTCATTTACACCCCCACATGTGTTTATGCTTATCTTTCTGTGGTTTTTAAGGGATGTTTCCCCTTCTGATGTATCTTAAGTTAAGATTGTGAATCTGATTTTTTGAAACAATGTTCCATAAGGTTTTTCTATAAGATTTCACTAATTAAACTCACAGGGTGCAAGGCAACTATTCATTTTCCCTTTCTCCCTTCTCCCCTCGCGTAGAGGGAACTTGCACCCTATTCTGGCTTTTCAATAGAAATTCAGAAAACTTAAAAACACTCTCACCATACTCTCAGTTTAGCCGAGGTAGCTCAGCCTGGGAGAGCGCCCGGCTGAAGACCGGGTTGTCGCCGGTTCAAACCCGGCCCTCGGCACCATTTATTAGCCAAAGTCTAACCGAGAAAATAAATCAGCAGTGTGGTTGTGAATGATATTAGAAATGAAGGAATCAGGTACTTGTAGACTTTGCCCAGTGAGCATTTGAAATAGTCCGCTGTAAATACGAAACATAAATGTGTTGGCGCAATCAGATAACCGAGATAAGTGCTCATGTAGAGCAGCGCCACCGTTTTGGGCGAAAATGATGTTAGTATTCCATCTAAAATGGAGACGCCTATGGAAATTCCTCCCAAGGGTGAGCCTGTGAGAAATCCTAGGATAGCTGGGACAATGGTTAATAGTAAAATGGTGTCGATGGTTCCACTTGTTACAAGATTTTCAAAGATTCCAGATATTCCCGCTGCTTTTGTTATGTTGTACAGCAGTAATGCGCCGTAGGCAGCAGATGTTATTCCATAAATTCCCCAGTTTTTGAAAGGCTTTTCGAAAACTTGTAGGCTTGGTTTAGAAATAACAATCAAAACCACTAAGCCTATGAAGGTTGCCGTCAGCACGTCGAAGCCCTGTTTGAATAAGTTGAAACCGGAGAAATCTAAACAGACAACCACAACTATTGTTGTTAGAATCGGAGAGAAAGCAATGAGAAAACGTTTCATTTGTGAGTTTAAACTCTTTGGGTCTGAGTTTTCTTTGTTCTTCGGATTAGAAACTTTCCAAAAACCAATAAAATATCCAACAATTATCATGACGATAACCACTGGAATCTGACGCATAATTATCAAGGGTATGGCTATTCCCGTGAGTGCTGCGGTGACTATTAGAACTTGGCTTATTGGATAAACTGGAAAAATGGTGTGTCTAAACCACAAGTTTACGTAAGCTTTCTTTTCAGGTTTTAATCCAAGTCTTTCAGCTTCGGTATCTACGAGTGGTGCTGACATCAATGCTCCACCGGCGACTGGGAGAAATCCTATTACCGCTGGAAGAACACTTGATACAATTTTCGAACTTTTGATTATTCTGCTTAGGCTCTCACTTAAATCGTTAATAACTCTTGTTTCTTTGTAGAGTTGGCTCATCAGCATTACTCCGAAAGTTGCAAGCACAACTGAAATGGTGCGCAAATCAACGGATGTTTCATATATTATTGTTGGAATGGTTTGCCAGTTAATTGAGAGTAAAGCTAGAAGCAGGGCTGTCGAGTTCAAGGTGATTCCAAGATTCACACGCTTGTATAGCATCAATCCGAGAAAACAGAAAGAAACGATAATTGCAGTTAAAGGATCAACGAATCCCAAATGTTAAGCTTCCTCGTAATCATTTATTTTAGAGAAATCAGAATATAAAGCCGAACTCTTAATTCTTTCCTTTCAACAGAAAAGAATTTGAACGTGAGTTTGGTTTGAAAAGGAAGGTTTTCATCTCAGGTCCAATTCAAGGCATGGAGACAGAGCAGTCTTACCGGGAGGTTATTCGCGAAATCTGTGTGCGTTGCGGTTATGAGCCTGTTGACCCTTGGCAACGGGAGAAAATAATATACAAGAGAACAGAACCAGGCTGGTGGACGAAAGTTCCAGCGGCTGGATTCATAAGAAGGGACTTGGAAGAAATAGAAAAATGTGATGTTCTAATTGCTTATTTGCCGAGGCTTTCAGCTGGAACTTGCATGGAACTTTTCTATGCTAAACTCAAAGGAAAGAAAACAATCTGCATATGCCCGCTTGAGAATCCAAGCCCATGGATAATTATTCACTCAGACACCATCTTAAAAGATATTGACGAACTTGAAGCTGCACTTAAACGTGATGCCAAATGAGTTTTGTGCTAAAGCTTAGAAAAGGTTATGATTACCCCTTTCTATCTGCTAACTGGGTTCGGAACAATTGCCTCGAACAATAAGGTATGTTTGCCCCCGATGCGGCGCGGTCCATTCTGTTGAAGATTACCAGAACAGTCTCTTTTGTAGAGAATGTGGAAGCTTCTTAAGAAAAAAACATGTTGCAGTTGAACAGCCTTCGAGGAAAGTTCAGAAAAAAGGCAAATCTGGCATTGAAAGATTCTTTCCTTACAGTGATTTTCGTCCTTTCCAACGTGATGCAATAGACTTTGCGTTTAACGTTATTAGGAATAGGAGGATTGGCTTGCTTTCCTCTCCATGTGGCACCGGCAAATCCATTTCTGTTTTGACAGCGTTTTTCATGGCTAAAGAATTGGATGACTCTATTGGGCGGCTTTTTGCGCTGACTAGAACGCGGAATCAGCTTGAAATCTATTGTAGAGAGCTTAAGAGAATCAAAGAATATTCAGGCATTAACTTTGTTGCGTCTATTTTCAAGAGCAAGATGGAGATGTGTCCCTATGTGCGAGAGAATACAAGGTTTAGGAACATAAGCTATCGCGGCTTTCTTCAATACTGCAGAAACCTGAAGGACGGCACGTTTGGGAATACTTGCGAGTATTATGAGAGAACTTACAAAGGAAGGATGCTGAGCTGGCGTGCTTACAATGTTATTGACAAGATTAAGAAAACTGGTCCTTTGCTTCCAGATGAAGTGTATAAGATAAGCGTTGATGAACATCTTTGTCCTTACGAGGTTACTAAGGTTCTCGCAAAGTATGCTGACATCATCGTTGGCAACTACAATTACATTTTGGTTGACTCTGTTAGGAACTCGATTTTTGGAAGAGCAGGAATAAAAGTGGAGGATCTGAACTGCATTTTTGATGAAGCTCACAGTTTGCCATATTATGCTGCCGGCATCCTTTCAGACGAGCTTTCGTCAACATCTGTTGAGCGAGCCCAGAGAGAAGTTGAAATTTTTGGTATTGATGATTTTGGTTTTTTGGAAGCTTTGTATGATGTGTTAGTCAAGCTTGGAAAAAAAATGCATGTGGAATTCGGGTTTGGTGTTGAGCATGTTATAGGAACCCATGAAATAGTCAAGCCATTGTTGAAAACGTTAAGCGTTAATGCTGATAAGCTGATTGAAACCATTTCTGAACTTTCAGAACTGGGAGAGACTATTCGTTACAAAAGGGCCGAGGCGGGTAGAAACCCAATCTCCTATCTGTCCCGATGTGCCGATTTCCTTTCACACTGGGTTAACATGGCAGGCTCGAGTTACGCTCGGTACATGAAGGCTGAGGTTGACAGGAATAAAAGACGCCGTGTAAGGCTTGGGATTAGATGTCTTGACCCTGCTTTGGCTGCAAGCGTCATTAACGAGCTTCGTTCTGCAGTACTCATGTCTGGGACCCTTTGGCACACTGATTATTACGTTGATGTTCTGGGTATTGAGAAAAGCCGTTGCGAAAGCGTTCAGCTTCCAAGTCCTTTTCCGCGTGAGAACAGGCTTATTGTTGTTGATTTGTCTGTTACAACAAAGTTTGAAAAGCGAGGTGAAGCCCAGTGGAAGAGAATTGCTGATCATCTGGAAAAAATTATTGGACAGATTAATGGCAGAGTGGCTGTTTATTTTCCATCTTATGCCATAATGCACGAAGTTGTTAATGCTGCAAATTTTGATTTGCCTTTCATTCTTGAGGAGAGACATACTAAGATTGTTGATTTGCTGCGGTTTTTGAAGTCTAACCAGCAATGTGTTGTTTTCGGAGTTGCTAGAGGCAAGATAAGCGAGGGTGTTGATATGTCTATGGACGGTAGATCGTTGCTTTCAGCTGTAATAGCAGTTGGTTTGCCTTATCCCAAGCGAACTGAACTACAAACAGTTCTAGTTAAGTATTTTAGAGAGAAATTTGGGAACAAAGCCATGGAATATGCGAACGGCATTCCCTGCTTGAATGCTTTAGCCCAGTCTGCTGGAAGGTTGCTACGTAGTCCTGAGGACAAGGGGGTAATAGTGATGATGGATGGACGTGCTGCTGGAAGGTTTAAGCAGAAGCTTCCGAAGGACTGGAGAGAGGACATGAAAGCTGATTACGACATTGAAGAACTCTCGGAGAGAATCAAAAACTTCACCGCTGATAATGCAGAGTTTTCAGAAACGAAAATAAGAATCTAAAAGCGAAAGTTCAGTCCGTGAGATCACAGCCTGATAACGTGACTATAACGAACTTTAGCCCTTTTTTGGTTCCACTTCACAGACATTCTATACACTTCATGTGAGTGCTTTTGCTCGTGTTTCTCATGGATTTGACTGCTAAAGATTCAGAATTCACAAGCGATTTATCCACTTTAGACGAAACCTTAAAGAAGGTACATACAAATGCGAAAGTCAAAGCTCGAGTCGTACATCGATATTCTGGAAGTCCTTGTGAATAAGCCTTTAACCCTTGACCACATAGCATATGAAATCAATATAGAGTGCACGATTCTTAGGCAACATCTAGACTTTCTGATAAAAAACAGACTCGTCGAAGAAAGGAAATCAGAAAAGAGAACGCCATATGCTATCACAGAAAAAGGCATAGCGGTGCTGAGAGCCCTCAACTTTCAAAAATACTTCGGAAAAATCTCAAACAAAATAAGGGTTATAGACGAAGCACTAGAAATCATACGCAAACTGGAGAAGAATGAACAAGGGAAAGAAATCTGAATCATACACTATAGACAAAGTTTAGGATATGCTAAGAGAGCAACGGCTGACAATTGCCTAAGCAAACATGACCAAAATCTTTTAAAAAACGTAAGCTCTACTGAAGGTAGGAGCGGCCGTAGTCTAGTTTGGTTTAGGACATCAGCCTGCCACGCTGACGACCCGGGTTCAAATCTCGGCGGCCGCACCATTTTGAGCAACTGCAGATGTTTTGTAACAAGCTAAGAAAATAGCCCCTATAATTTTCTGCATGGAAATGTGTTCGGAGCCAATACATTGTAGTATGTAAGAAACACCAAGTTTTTATGAACAACTAACTTACGTACTGTTAATGCCAGGCAAAAAAAAATTTTTAGCCCGTTATGAGGAACTGGGTTGGGAATACAAGGATGTTAACCCAAGACAAGCCATTAGAATAAACTCCATAAACGCCAAAGAAGTGGTTGTCACCAAGAGACTGCGGTCATTAGGTATAAAGCTTGAAAAGATTCCCTTCCTAAAAAACGGCTATTGGATATGCAAATCAAAATTTTCCGTAGGAGCAACATCAGAATACCTTTTAGGCTTGTACTCAATTCAAGAGGCAGCCGCTCAAATCCCCGCAACATTATTCACAAAACTAAAAGACATGGTTGTTCTTGACGCCTGTGCGGCTCCAGGAGGAAAAACCGTTCAACTAGCCGATCTAATGCGGAACACAGGCGTGATAATCGCTTTAGACATTAGAAAGCGAAGGTTAACTGCGTTGTCTAACCATTTAGAACGGTGTGGTGTAAGAAATGCAATAGCCTATTACATGGATGCAAGACAAGCTTCAAAGTTAAAAATAACGTTTGACAGAATCCTCTTAGACGTTTCATGCTCAGGCAATTTCGTAACAGACAAAGATTGGTTCAAAAAAAGAACAATCAAAGACGTGAAGAGAAACGCGCGACTCCAAAGGGAAATACTAACCGAAGTAACCAAAGTCCTAAAGGATAACGGTGAAATCGTTTACGCAACATGTTCGCTGGAGCCTGAAGAGAACGAACTGAACATTGACTGGGCAACAAAAAGTCTAAAGCTCAAAGTTGAAAAAATCAGCTGCCACGGAGAAAAAGCGTTAACAAATGTTTTCGGCAAAAAACTGGACAGTTCAATAGAGAACTGCAGGAGAATTTGGCCTGGACAAACCCAAGGATTCTTCGTCTGTAAACTCAAAAAACGTGGGTGTGCACAATGAAGCAGATAAAAGACTTTGTAAGTCGATTTCAGATAAGGATTAGTTTAGACAAGAATCTGATAATGAAAAGGCGAGACAGATACTTTCTTCTGAACGATAGTTTGAAGAGGTTAATCTCAAAAGACTTCTTTTATGCGGGAACGTGTCTTGGGAAAACTAAAAGGGGGAAATTCTTTCCAAGCTTTAACCTCCTGAGAATTATTGCAGGGAAAAAGGCAAACAAGGTAACTGTTGACAAGAAGACGGAATGGCTTTTCATCTGCAGCAGGGACATATTCAAACAAGGAATAACTGAAGAGATGGGTTCAAAAAGGAAAGGCGATTACACATTAATCCTGAACCAGCATGGCGAATGCCTAGGCTTCGGTAGAATATTGTGCAATCTGGACAAAGCAAAGGATGGAGTTGTCATAGAAAATATTTCAGACATAGGAGACTTCTTAAGAAGGGAGAAATAGCAGTTTAGATTAAAGCTTGACCTTTTATTGCTTCTATTAGGCTTTCAATTTTCACGGTTTTCTGCTCTCTTCTCTTTAAGTTTCGAACCACAACGGCTCCTTCTTTCAGTTCTCTCTCTCCTACAATCACTGCATAGTCCATTTTTCTTCTGTCTGCATCTTCCAAAGCTTTTGCCACTTTTCGTCCCATAACCTCAACCTCAACTGGTATGCCCGCATCCCTCAGCATCCGCGAAATATTAAACGCTTCCCCCTTCAACCCTTCATTAACGGGAATCACCACAACGGTTTTTTCTTTCTCCGTTTTCAATATAGTCTTCTGTTTTTGCATTGCCATCATTATCCTATCTATTCCATGGGCAACACCGACTGCCGGTGTGGGTTCACCTCCGAACATTTCAATAAGCTTGTCATATCTTCCACCGCCACCCAACGCTATATTAAACTCTGGAACGTAAACCTCAAAAGCCATACCAGTGTAATATTCAAGTCCCCTAGCAAAACCAGCCTCAACAACCATGTTGATTTTCTCTCCGCTTTCCGAAACAAACTGAAGAATCTCCTCAAGATTTCTCACAGCATCAACAGCACTTTCATAGGCTTCAGCAAGTCTTTCCATCTCACCTAGAACGTCAGAGAACTTGCTGCCCCCCACTTTCACCAGTTCTCGAAGAGACTGTGAGCATCTACTAGACACGCGTTCAGTCTCTTTAACCAGATCAATAGCCTGATCATACTCTTTTTTATCCATTAACTGCATAATTCTGTTTTGAACTTCATCTTCAACTTTTTCTTGGCTTAAAATCCCCCTCAAAACTCCGACATGCCCAACTCTGAAAACGAAATTCTTTAATCCAACAGCCTTCATCAAACTGTTCGTTAACATCATTATTTCCGCGTCCGCTTCAGGATTGCTTGAACCCATCAATTCATAATTTGACTGCCAAAACTCTCTGAAACGACCTTGCTGCGGCTCATCATATCGATAGAGACTTCCTACAGAAAACATTCGCAAAGGCTTACGCTCATTTCTTAAAGTGGTTGCAACCAGTCTCGCCACAGAAGCCGTGAACTCCGGTCTTAAGGCAACCTTGCGTCCACCCAAATCCTCAAAAGCGTACATTCTAGAGCGAATCTCTTCACCAGCTTTTGCAGCTAAAAGCTCGTAAGATTCCAAAACAGGCGTCATTATCTCCCCATACCCATAAAGCCGCGCAATTTTTCTAGACTTTCCTTCAATGTACTTCATCATTTGGGCTTCTTTTGGCAGAAAATCTCTCATTCCACGAACTCTTCTGAAAGCTGGCAATTCGACACTCCACTATTTTAGGGTTAACTGTGAAACCGAGTAGTAAACTATTTCCCCTCTACGGTTCATAACAGCCAAAACCAACTCTTTCTTAAGACTTTGACATTGTCTCAGAATACGGGTTAGATCCCCGAGTGATATTGGATTGCCCTCTTGCATGCTCAAAATTAAGTATTTAGCCGTTTTTTCACCGTATCCCCCTCGTTCGTAAACTCGGAAGTCAACGCCTAAGCCGAAACCTTCGCGAACAATGTATCCGCGACTTCTCAAATCACGATATGCTAAATATTTGGCCCAAGCATTTTCATCAGCATCCTCATAGTGTTGCAGAACCCTTTGAAAATCAACCGTTTCACCTTTTCCGTTCTCGATGTCCAAGTTTCCCTTATCCAAAAGATATAGAGCCTCATAAAATGCAAGCAAAAACTCATCGTTCTCAGCTACACCGTAACCTCTTGAAGAAAGTTCATCCACACTCTCTTTTTCAGAGACTTTGACACCGTTTTCAACAAGCAAACCCGTAACCTTAAGTTCTGAGCGGACAGCAGTCTTTTCCTTACTCTCGTTCATGCATACCCTCAACCAGCATAAAACCATCTTTTCACTTATAAATTGGATTCAAACTTAACGAGATCTTCCTTACGTAGGGCACCATCCTCAAAAATAACAGCAGTTACATATTCCAACGGAGTTATGTCAAAGGCTGGATTCAAAACATTCACTCCCTCAGGAGCAATCCTCTGCGAACCTATGTGCGTAACCTCTTCCGACCGTCTTTGCTCGATAGTAACATTTGCCGAGGTGTGTGCCAAGTCAAAGGTGGATTTAGGAGCTGCAACATAAAATGGAATGTCGTGTTCTTTGGCTAGAACAGCTATGGTGTATGTTCCAATCTTGTTGATTAACGCGTCTCTAACTATTCTGTCTGCTCCAACTATGACTTTGCTGATTAATCGCCTGTACATGACATAGCCAACCATGTTATCAGTAATCAAAGTCACTGGTATACCGTCGCGTTGAAGCTCATAAGCCGTTAACCTTGCTCCCTGCAGTTTCGGTCTTGTCTCAGTCGCGATAACCCTAATCTTTTTCCCTTGCTCCCAAGCAGTTCTTATTACGCCTAGAGCCGTGCCATAATCAACCGTTGCTAACGCACCAGCGTTGCAATGCGTTAAGATAACATCCCCGTCACGAATGAGTTCAGCGCCGTGCTTACCAATCAAACGATTCGCCGCTGCATCTTCATCAGCAATTTTCTGCGCCTCTTCAACAACAAATGCGGCTAAATCTTTGGCGTTTTCAGAGAAACCTCTCGCCTTGGTCAGAATCCTATCTATCGCCCAGAAAAGATTAACAGCCGTCGGCCTAGTTTCCTTCAAAGTCTCTGCCGCTTTCTCCAACTCGTTAACTAGTTCCGCCTCCTTTTCAGCTTTTGAATGATAAGCCACCAAAGCCAATGCAAAGGCTGCAGACGCACCCAAAAGTGGTGCGCCCCTTATTTTCATAGTTTTTATGGCATCAGCCACTTCAATAACATTTTTCATCTCCAAAAACACGGTTTCCTGCGGAAGCTTCGTCTGATCTATCGTTACAACCGTTCCATCATGCCACTCTATCGTCCTCATATTAATGCCTCAGTAAACCGTTTTATGACGTAAACAGTATAAAACTTATGAGGAAGTGAAAACATTATGAAACGGAAAACCGTAGAAGTTCTTCTTGAAAAATTTGGAAAAAGATATTCTAAAGTTTTAGGTATAAATCTAGATAGTGGAAAGGATGAGGAGATTTTCAAATGGTTCTTAGCCTCCATACTGTTTGGTGCACCCATAACTGAAACTTCAGTCACCAAAACTTACAAATGCTTTCAAAAATATGAGGTTTTAACGCCTGAAAGAATCCTTGAAACTGGATGGGATGGCTTAGTTAGAATCCTTGATGAAGGAAGTTACACACGCTACGATTTCAAAACTGCAGACAAACTTTTGGAAGTTATGCAAAACCTCACGGAAAAGTACAATGGAAGCCTCAACCTTCTTCATAACAAGGCTTCCAATGCAAGAGACTTGGAAAATGGGTTGAAGGATTTAGGAAAGGGCATAGGTGACGTGACTATAAGCATCTTCCTAAGAGAATTACGAAAGGTCTGGGGAAAAGCCAACTCAAATCCAACGAGTCTGGTAGTCTCTGCTGCCAAAAACCTTGGGATAGTAAAGAACGAAACCGTTGAAAATGCTCTAAAACAACTGGAGGATTTTTGGGCTAAAAGCAAAGTTGCAGACGAATCATTCATTAACTTTGAAACAGCCCTGCTTAGACTGGGCAAAAATTTCTGTAGAAAAGGAAAATGCGCCTCTTGCCCAGTTGAAAGAGACTGCTTAAACCCTAAGGTGCCTTAACGTAGGTTATAACCAAGTATCCGTGTTAATAACCAAACATTTAAATTACGCGGAGCCTACGTTTTAGGTGGCGAACGCGCCAGCGGAAGGAGAACGGGGGATCGAGCCGAACCTCGCCTTCCCGTAACGCTTCGCTAAAAAGGTGGAATAGGACGGGCGACCTACCTATTTCCAGCACCTACCTGAAAGGTGTAAAATAATCCGAAGGTGATCGGGTTTAAAACGATAAAGGAGGAAAAACGAAAATGGAAAAATTACCACCATCTGCGAAACGAATAATAGAATTCTGCGAAAGTTCGGCTGAAGGCAGGAAAATGCTCGCAAAAGTTTGCAAAGCGACAAACACGAAAATCGCGTATAGTATGGGCTGCAGGTTTCTATCAGATTACCTTAGTAAAACGTTAAGCGAAATAGTTTCAGAATATAAAGTTGACGTTAAAAAAAGTCAATATGAAGCATTCGATAAATGGGAGATGATTTTCGACGATTTCGCGATTTACCTGCGCGACAAACTCGGCTACAAATCTGCAAGCGTCCACCTGTTTCACGTAGGAGCAAAAGCGTTAATTAACGTTAACGTGCCACGCAGTTTAAGGTTACAAGCGAAAACACCTGAAGTTCATAGCGACGAAATCCCGCCGATAACGTTTGAAGATTTAAAAAGCGTTTACGAAATGTGCAACGTTCGAGAACGAGCGTTTATCGCATTTCTAAAGGACAGCGGGATAAGTAGCAGCGACGCGGTTCGCTTAAACATCGGCGACCTAAAAGGGTTCGACAAAAACAAATTGTGGATCAACATTCGATTAATCAGGAAAAAAGAATATGTTAATTACGAAACGTTTCTAGGTCCAAACGCTACTGCTGCGCTACGCGCATACTTAAAATTCAGAGAACGTAGAGGTGAAAAAATAACGAAGGAAACGCCGATATTTATAACGGAAACGAAGCCTTACAAAAGATTAAACGCTCACGCTTTACATACAGCGTTTAGAAGGATTAAACTGAAAAGCGGAATCGTCATAAGCACGCACAGGTTAAGAAAATTCTTCGAAACGTACATGGCTTTAACCGTTCGACATCCAATCGTGCTAAAATATTGGATGGGACATAAAATTAAAAGCGGCAGGGACATCGAAGCGAAATATGTAATTCCGCCAACACCTGAACAACTTAAACTTTACATGGAAGCATACGAGCACATCGATTTTAGCCCGAAACCTGACGCGATGGAAATGCTAATTGCTGAAACTAAAATACGAACGGAAAAATTAACGCCAGAACAAAAGCGTAGGTTTATTAAACAATTAAGTTTGCGGCATCCGAAGTTTCTGAAGCATCCGGAGATAAAGCGAATGTACGAGGAAACAACGAAAGGTGGCGACATGGTGATGGAACCAAACTTTAAGGAAATCGACGAATCTCAATTACTCGCGTATTTAACGAACGGCTGGAAAATCGAATATAAAACCTCAAATGGGCGGGTTATAGTTCGAAAGGGCTAAACCCGTCCGGTTTTTTTGTGCATGTTAAATTCGCGCGCTTTGACTCCAAATCTGAATAGCTGGAAAAGCAATTAAGGGAAAAAGCAATTAAGGGGAAAACTGTTAACAATTAACTTGTGGTTAAATGAGTAACGAAGCACCTGCTATATGTTACGTTTTGGGGTTCCTATTTGTAGTTGGCGGATTTGTAGCATACGTGTATGAATTACGTTCGTGGTTTGGTCTTGTCATAACGCATCCATATCGAGATTTAGGAATTACGTTAATAGTTCTTGGCGTAGTCTTAATAATCGTTGGAGCAATCCTCAGTTTCCTCAAAAAGGAGAAAGAGGACATACCCTCGAACGCGCTACTCTCCAAACACCAACCGTTATTAATCTAATATTAATCTAATATTAATTGAATTCCCGATCGGTAATTGTACTAAACGAATATGCCGCGTTGTGCGATTGTGGTCCCGTACTCTTTTAGCGATGTAGTTTAACAATAATTTTTGTAGAGGATTATTAGCATCATCGATTGTGCAAATTCTTAATCTGTTTTTCAGACCAGGTAAACGAATATGCAGGACTCTGGCAGGACATCGAAAGATTGTTCACGTGGTACTCCGTGAACTATAAATCGAATTTACAACGTACTTCAGAGATCGCTGAAGGCAAAAAACTGCATATTTTAGTCAGCAAGCGCTTATGCACATTCTCTAAAATCAACATAGCGACCTATGCAGAAAAACTGAGATTACGTAAAAGTAGAGCAAAAAAGTAAGGCGATGGTAACAAAGGTGGTTGCGAAAGTTACGGAAGTTACTAGTCCTAATAACTACTCTACTAACGCCAGGAGAAAAATATATAGTAAGCAGACAGGTGTACAGCAGTCTCAAAAAGGCGTAACCTCGCAACTTTCGCAACTCGAACAGAATTTTGACGATTGGATGGATTTACAAATTGTTACAGATCTTACGAAATCTACTAGTACTTCTAACTACTCTGAAGGAGCTAGGAAATTAAATTTAAGTAAAAGAGCACAATCACAGCAGTCTGAAGAACGCGTAAGAACGCAAGTTTCGCAACAGCGTTAGAAAACCAGTTCTTTTGGTTACGTTCCGAAGTTTCTACCTCGTTACTAACGATAGCAGAACGCTTGTGAGTAGATTCGCCGGCGAGTATCTCCTGCGGCAATCTATTCTGCCCATCTTTCTTATCGTTAGAGGACCTAGGGGTAACTTCGGAACTTAACCCGATACTGTTGGCTAAACGTTTCAGGATTGAACTGCCGATGAAAACGAATGTGCGAAGCGGTTAAAAACAATGCTGACCTGAACTTTAGGATATAACTATCATACTCTTTTTGCAGGTGGTTACTAGTTCCACGAAATACCTGCCTACGAAAAAAATTCAAGTTTTAAATCCTTTAGAATCTAAATCACGTAACTACGAAGTATTAACCAGCTTGGCAGGTGTCACGTTTAACATAAAAATACCTGACATTAATTCCATTGGATAGCTGGACTCCGAAAAAATTCAAGTTTTAAATTCTTTAAAATCTAAATCACGTATTTGTGAAGTAGCGAACAGGTGGTCAGGTGTTACGTTTACAATGTTAGAAAAACAGGACTATTTCGATCATTTCGTTTCCTTCGTTTGGAGGTAGGTTCCAAAGACTAGTTGAGAAGTTATCAGACAAGTCAACGTTTTATAAAGGTGCGAAATTGTCGAAACTATTTTTTTCTGAATTATCTCTATTTTCTCAGAAACAAGATATCTATCTCTCAAAGAATATCTCATATCTTGGAAGATATCCTTGATATCACATTATTTCTTTTATGTTCTTTATCATTGTTAATCCAGCGTGGCTTGTTTATCAGTTTCCTTCGGCGGATTAAGCAGTTCTTCAATGTCCTCTATGCGACCAATATAACACGCAACGGATGGATTAACGCGATGAATGCAATAAAAATATTGGTGTCGTGGATCTCCATCACGCTGGAATCGTAACGTTCCTTGTTTTCCGCATTTTGGACACGTTATTGTTTTTCCATGATATTTTTTGTATCTGCGGTTATATTCTTCTTTTGAAAGCCTATTTTTTCGTTTACTAAGCCTGTCGCGTCTATGCCTAAAATCTTCGCTCATTGTTTGGATCCTCGCAATTCTTTTAACGCTTTAACCATGAATTCTTCGTTATCGAGCGCGGTTTCATAAACTTTGACAACGAACTCTTCAGTTCCAATGTGCAGCATCCCAGCGATTTTTTCCAGTTTTTTATAAAGTCGCGCGTTCGTGCGAAATAACATTGCGGGTTTCAATGGAACCTCGATCGCAGACGAACACGTACAAACGGCAACCGTGCATTCTGCATTTCGAATCATCTGTTTTCCGCATTTTGGGCATACGCCGAACGCTACATAACGAAATGCTGGCATCATTTTTCCTCCTGCAACAAAACCCCTTCAGGTGGTATAATTTTGAATGAGTATTTTTTTCTGCATTTTGAACACCAAAGAAAAGATGTATCCTTCCAAACTTTAACGTTTAAAGGTTTACGACATTCAGGACAGCAAAGTATCATTTTTAATTACCTCAATTTTCCTCCCGCATGAACGAATGGGTCAAAAAATGTTCAACGAAGTTAGCCACATCATCCGAACGTTTTAATTCGCTCATGCGGTTTAAGGATTGGTGGTTTCTCAGTTGCAGAGAGGAACCCAATGCGAATAAAGAACAATCAGGTACTACCAACAAAACCTGGAACGCCGAAAAGCCAAGCGTTCAAAACTTCGCATCGGAAAGACTCCGCAATTTTTGAGCCACCTATTCCTCCGCTTCTCCGCATTCTTTCACGGCTTGCACGATGTCGTTTATGATCTGTTCATGTCGGAACGTATGTAATCCTCTGTATGGTGTTTTCTCTACGATTTTTGCGAGTTTTTCGCGGAGTTTGGTTTCATCTATCGTTTTAATCACCTCTTTTCAATTTTTATGAATATTCGCTTTCACGGATACCTCGTTCTCGGCTGGCTATCTGGAACGCATTTTTGCTGTTTCGTGTCCCAGACTTCTTTGCCGATTATGCAACCGTTGGAATCTCGCTTGATAGTTGGTAATCTATGAGCGCTTACTTGTGCTCTTTCTAAACTTTCTACGGTTCTGCGAGTTGTCATGTTTGTTTCACCTCCGCGCGATTTTTTTGGCACCTAATTCTTCCATCTCTTTTTCGAATGCAGTTTTTTCTTTCGTTGGTTCGCTAGCGCTCGCGTGCGTTATCGTGATATTAGGTGGAGTCGCCAAAATATTGTAAACACTGTCGATGCGCGTTCGAATGTTTTCTCGAATGGCGTTGATAGCGGTGCCTATGTCTGCGTCCAAGTTTGATAAAGGTCGCTGGAGTTCACGGATGTACGGCAGTTTTTCTAATTCTGTTTCCCATTTTTGCATTTTCTGAATAAACGGTTCCAGATCGCTTCCCTCTATCCATTCGGTATATTCCTCGCCCTTTGGAATCAAATGCTTTTTTAAAATTCTCATCTGACGCGGTGTTTTCTCTAGCGCTACCCATTGGGCGCTACTCGGCGCAGTTTCGGTCATTGGTTTCGCTTCAATGCTAACATCGAGTAAACCCAATTTTTCCCCACATTCTGGACAAACCGTTGGGATGGATTTCGTTGCGCTCCCTGATCCCGCTCGCTCTCCTTTGGGTTTATCGTAGAATTCACGCCGAATGTCCTTGCGAATTCTAAACGCTTCTTCAAGGTTGAGTTTTTTGTTTTTGATTTTCACGTAGAGTTCCGAGAGTTTTTTATGGTATGCACCTGTGAATTCGATGTTTGCTGCTAACCTGAAACTGTGGTGATCGACTAAGTTCTTCATGAGTTTTTCGTTCAAGGTTTTTCCGCATTCTGGGCAAATGATTTTTTCAAACGGTTTTCCATAACGTCTTATTGTAACGGTTATGTTTTCGAATGATGTCCAGTAGTACACCTGTTCCGCTTCATCTCCAACCAAAAAATTAGCTTCTGGAATTCCCCGGATTTTGCGGCTGATTTTTTTAACAGTTTCAGCCAATTTTTCTACCTTCCTTCGGTTTAAGCCAATTGCCACATCTCGGGCATTTTTGGGGGTTTTCTATTCGTGGAATCCATTTATGCCAGCAATATGGGCACGTTTTTCTGGGTAAAGTAATTTTTGAAGTCATTTTTAATTTTCCCGCTTATTTTATCATAATAAACGATAATCGAAACGTTTATTTAAACGAATCGCTTATATCGTTACGAATATAAACGTTAAATGCGAAGGAGTAGTTTAGAATGTTACAGAAAAAGGATATAGAATGGGTTAAAGAAAACCGTGCGTTACATACGAGGAAACCGAGGAAGCCGATGTCGAATAGGGAGCGCATTCGTTATTTTCGCATTAGAAAAAACGTAAAAGAAACATTAGAAGCTATAACAACATTAGTCCAAAATATGCCTGAGCAACAGTTAGACCAAACGTTTAACAAGGATAATGTAGCACCATTCCTTAAAGCGTTATTTTCTTTAAAAAGCGAGGATCCACAGAAAAAATGTGCGCGAGTTTTAGAGTTGTGGCATTTTATACTAATGCAACATAGTTCATATTCATACGTTGCCGACCTTGTTGGAAAAGAACGTCTAAAGTTGTTAACAAAAGCGGGCATAAATCCGATCCAAGCAATCTATGTCGTTGCGACACGTTAAGAAAATAACCACAAACTGCGCCGTAAACTGCAAAACAAGCTGAAAATCTGCCTAAAACGAAAAACGTTTCAAAAATAATTCTTCGTTTTAAACCGCGTATTTAGGTTGTGATTTTGGTTTTGTGCGTTCGTGTATTAACCTAATTGTTTCTAAAAAGTTTTCAAAATCTTTTTCGGCTCTTTTTAGAAGACGCTCAAGTTTGTGATGTCCAAGCGTATGTGCTATTACGCTCATTGTTTGGAAGAATTCTGGTGTTGAGACGACTGGTTGAATAAGATATAATGTAGAATATAGATGGATTGTTTGTTTGAATTCTTTAGTTTCTGGAATTACCATTTATTTCCAAACTTCCTTAGTAACTGTTTAAGCGCGCGATCGTTTGCACGTTCGAAATCGAACCCGCTCGCGATCGTATTATATTGCGTTATTGTTGCGCGAACGGTTTTTGCTCCTCCTAATGTCGCGGATTGCAGGGGCGTAAGAACAGTTTCATCTTTTTCGAGCCAATGTGGTCCCGTTTTTTCAACTCTCGGAATACCTAATTGTCCAACGCCGAAAGCTTTTGCAATGTCCCCCGCAAAAGGAATCCATTGCCACCATTCAGAAGGAAAATATCCTTCTTTTTCATACGGAGGCGTTTCTTCAGATATTCCCCAACCCATAATTTTTTTCTCTTCAGGTAAAGTCAGATTAGCTAATGCTGCTGGTAACACCGCAATCATCGATGCTGAAGATAATAAAGCGGTTATCGGTGCGAGTACGCTCATCGCAATACTTCCAAGCGTTGTTAAACCCGCTGTTAACGCACCGAGTCCTGTTGCACCACCAGCGACACCAGCAGCGGCACCTAAACTTTGGATAGCAGTCGTAATTTGTGCAATATCGCCGACTAAACCAACCGATTGTAAACCCATACTAGCATAACCAGCCCACATATCCGTTTGCGCTTTGGCATCCTGTTTTACCGCTTCTGTTTGGTTATCGATTGCTTGATTTAATTGGTCTAACGCATCGAGAGTATAAGCGCTGTCGGGTCCAAAATCTTTTAAATATTGATTGTATATTGCTTGCCATTTAGCTACTTCTTCGTTAGCTTCAGCAACGTTTCTGGAAGTTCTTTCTATTCGCATCTGTCCAATGTTATATGCTTGCCACATGCCAACAAGGCTTTGTCCTACACCACCGATAGATTGCATAATGCTGACAGTTTTTAAAAATTGATAATTGCTGACTCTAAAAGTCATTTCGGCATTGCGGTAATGCTTATTAAGTTCCTTGATTTTTTCAATATTCGTATCTGTCGCTGTGTTTAACTTACTCATTCCTTGATCGAGACCTTGAATTCTTCCTTTGAAAGCATCCGCTTCGGAGCCGACCATTCTAAATACTTGGCTCGCTTGATCGATTCCTTGAATTTGAATGGCTAAACTAACTTCCGACATACATATTAACTCCAATTACGAAACGCGTGTTTTTCGTATTAAATTAACGTAAACGCGTTATTTAAACGTTATTTACGCAAAACGATTAACGTTAAACGTTATTCGATAAACGATTAACGTTAATCGAACATATCGAGCAACTAATCGACCTTCAAAACGTTTTCTGTAAAAGAGGTTATAAATGAGGCAGCCTTCTTAAATCGTGGTGAAAAAATTGGAGAAAAAATCAGAAAAGAAACCTCGTAAAGTAAAACCTGTAAAGTTTCCTGTCGAAGCGCGAATCAACGATTATGGCTTTTTGTATTTCGGCGTTGGCGTACTGAAGGCTTTAGGCTGGTCGAAAGGTATGACGCTGAAAATGGAACGAAACGCGGACGGGTCGATAACGCTGAGGAAAGCGTAGGTTGGTGAACGCATGGAACCGAATTTCGAGATTAAACGATCACCAGACGGAAAACTTGCAATCATATTCGGCAAAAATATGCGACGCATATTCGATGAGATGTTCGAAGAAAAACCAGTTGACCTCTTCGTCGCAATCGGCGAACAGGATCGAGCGATCGTTATCAAAATTGAATTGCCAAAGCGGGATTATGTATCCTAAATGAAGCGCGCGAATCTCCCTTTTTCTAAACTTCGAACGATGTTGACAACTTAGGTTTCTTCGCGCGAATGGTCTAGCCAAACAACTGAAAACCTGATGTCCTTAACATTCGGTACTTGCCCGAACGAAAATGCGAGCGCGCGAAATAACCTCTTTTTTCCCTTCTTTTTAGAATTAGAGCTACATTTGCGGGTTTTTAACGTATGTTATGACTTCTATTGGGCAGCCTTCACGAAGCTTCAGCTTCTTATTCCACTTATCTCCAACAGCTATGAGGGAGAAAATTCCTGAAATTTCAGCCTTCGCTTTCCGAACTAAATTAACTAACGCGGCTTGAGTTTCACCAGTCTTAATCATGTCATCCACGATTAAAACGCTGTCTCTCCTTTTAACGGCGTCCTTCGGAATATAGAGCGTCATGGTTACCCCTGAATCCCTGAGGGCATAAGTTTCTTCCAGAAAAGCCTTGACTCCAACTTCCTTGTTTCTCTTCGCTGTTACTAGGTTAACTCCAAGGGCGCTAGCAACCATAGTACCCAACGGAATTCCATCCACGGCTGCCGTTAAAATCTTTGTGACACGTTTTCCAGCAAAATTTGCGAGTGCATGGTTGGCTGCCTGCTGAAGGATGTTAAAGTCACCTATGATCTCGGTGTTATCAAAGTATCCTTCTTCATTAAATTTTATTCTGCTTCGAAGCTCCCTTTCCAAGCCAACAAGTTTTGTCAACACTTTCCAAAGTTGCTTCGCCCTCGCAGTATTGGGCAAAACATGCCCTTTCGCGTACCTACTTAAAACAGTCACTGGCAAGCCAGTCTTAGACGACAATTCACGATAGGTGATGTTCCTCTTATATTTTGCAGTTCTAAGCAACTCGATAGTCATTAAACGAAGTTTCAGTTCTTCTGCATGTGTGCTCATAACCCTCCCCCTTATACATCGATAAGTTAAAGATTGAAGTATTTACCTTTTATTATTGCATTACTGATTTATAATTTCTGTTCGGAAATCGAACATGAGTGGCGGGTCCGCTGGGATTTGAACCCAGGATCTTCGGCTTAGAAGGCCGACGCGCTTTCTGGGACGGTGCTATCCAAGCTGCGCCACGGACCCGTGAATTTTCATATATAATTGTTGAATATAGTTTTATCCCCTCTACGTGGCGATGTCCCCCGCAAATTCCCCTTTTTTTTGTTTCTGCATTGGTTGATTAGATGTTTGAAGGAGGTTGGGAAGGTGGTTGTCGGTGGTTGAGGATTTGCGAGATGTGATGTGTAAGCTGGCAGTTGTTCTTGATGAGTTGTGTGTTGTTGTTTTGGATCATGAGAAACGTTTGCGGGAGCTGGAAAAGCATGACTGTGAGTGAGGTTAGCTGTTGGTGTTGTGTTACGCAGAGGCAGGTGCAAGTGAAAGGCAGGATTGTTGGTAAACGTCAAGCTGATTTGTTGGAAATTCTTGATTGTGAACACAAAGGTTGTCCGAAACGTTACGCAGTGGGCTGTCTGATCGGTAAGTTACTAGAGGGCAGGTGGCCGTGAGATCTGTTTCAACTGGGTTTTCTGGGTGAATTTTTTGGCTGGGGCTCGTAGGCGTAAGGGTGTTTCTGGGGAAACATTACGTAAGGTAGGTAAGGGTTTCCTCAAGGGATCAATAGAAGCTGCAGTTTTTAAGTTGCTTGATAAAAATCCGTTATTGACAGCACAGCCGATATGTCAACTTTTAGGCTTATCTTTCAAGAACTATCGAAACTACATTACTAAACTGCGAAGCCTATGGAGAACATTACCTAAAAATGAACAAAGTTCAAAGTGTTCAATTCATGGGTGGCGTGGTTGTTGTTATTTGCCGAATAGTGTAGCCGCTGGGATTCGGTCCCAGGCTGTTGAGGTTGGTTGGGTTGAGACTAGGGCTCGTAACAGGTGGTTGTTGTGGAAGGATAGGCTTGGCAGATTACAATGGTTTGAGACTGGCAGAGTTAACTTGTATGTGCGTAAGCCTGCTAATTTGGGTAAAGCCTATCAGTTGATTTGTAACGGTTTTAGTTTTACGGGGCTTGTTACTGATATTAAGGTGTTAGAGCAGATCTTGTCGACTCTTCGATTTAAAGGAGCCCATTATGTTTTTCCGACTGAACAGCGTTTGCCTAGGCTTACGATTGATTTGTTTGCGAAGAGCAACGGTGTAATCATTAAGGTTGGAGATCGGAGTCATCCGCATGCTGTGGAAGTTATTGCTTGTTATCCTGATTGGGCTGAGCGAAACGAGCGTTTGTTTGAACATTTGAATGATACTTTGAAGCGGTTGATTGTGCCTGTTGCGCCGAACAATTTGAAGAGGGATGTGGATTATGTTGCTTAGGGTTTACGAAGTAGCTGGTGTTTACGAAGAGGCTCTTCGTGTTTTGGAATGTTTGGTTGTTAAAAGCGGTTTTGAATGTTGTTTTGGGAGGCTTGTTTTATGGTTGTTTTGTTGAAAGCGTTGTTTTCTAAGGGTTTCTTAAGACTACATGTTTGTGATGCTGTTTGGTCTAGGCTAATGGCTCTACAATTGCTACGTTCTATACATTGTTTGTGGGGGGTTTTTTGAAGTTTTGACAGCTGCTGACGCGGATAATGTTAAGCGGCGGCGTACTCCTGAGGAAAAGTATGGTAAATACAAGTGGCAGCGCATCCTTATTGACCGTAACAGTAGGGAACTTCGAGAGATCAAACGTATGCTGAGGGGCTTAAGTTTAGGTCTCAGCCATCTCATGGATTATGATAGTGAATATTTGCTTAAGATGGTTTGCTGTGACAGTCGAGACGAAATTATTTTAGATATGCTACATGAGTGCGGGCCCGCCGGGTTGTCTCCTAAAGAGATCTTTTTGAAGGTGCGGCGTTACGGTTTAAAATATCATCATATTACTCGTCGGATCAAGCGCATGAACAAGCGTATGCAGAATGAGATTGTTGAGCAAGTAGCTGATAAAGTGGGTAGAAACTGGACTTTAAGTGACTTTATGCTTCACAATTGGAGTGCTAAGACGAATGAGATTGAAACTGAAATATAGGATGTTAACCTTTAACAAATTTCGTCGCGCGCGCTCCTCGAGGAAAGTGTAGGTGCTCCAAGTGTGTGAGAGAAGAAGAATAAAAATTTAATCCCAAACCCAAAAAAAGTTTTAAAAACTAAAATTTAATCTACGGAATTCATTTTTGGCTAACATGCTTTTTTCGTGTGCATTTTTGGCAGACTTTTTGCTTAAATCTTCGCCTTTCAGGCTCAAAGAATTTTCCGCACACACAACATTTAACTTGAATGGCTAGTTTAGGCTCAAGCAGTTTCAAGCGTCTTTTAATCTCTGCTTTAATTTCCGAATCGCTTTCAGCTCTCAAAGTCTTAGTTAAAAGTCGTTTGGCCAATTCTACACTGTCTTTTCCGAAGACCTTTGAAAAAACATTAGACGGCTTACCATTTGCGCTCGGTTGTTGTGGCAGCATGCAAACATAATTTGCGGGGTACTTTTTTGATTTATCTAAATCAACAACTGCAAATCGAATATAGCGCCCCTGAGAGTAGTCTCTCACATCGTCTTTTTTGGATACGTATAACCGTAGTTTCATAACAATTCAGCCTAGAGGAAAATGGCGAATGCAAATTCTTGATATTTTTGGGAGTTCCCCGTCTTCTTTCACTAAGGAATTGTCACTTAAAACGGTTTAGCTTCATTCAGGTTAATTTTAATCCCAAACCCAAACCCACGAAGACAAAGAGATAAAAATAAATCCCATATGTTCGATAATAATTAATTGCAGGGAGATACAGGCTGTCCAGTTATCGTAAATCGAGAAGAAAAGACTGGTTGAAAACACTCATTTACATTGCAGTATATTTGACGGTTCTCGGGTTTACAAGTATCTACCTGCTTCTCTCATACTGGTATGTCTGGATGGCATTGGCAGCAGGTGGTTTGGTTATCCTCGTCTCCTGGCACGCCAAAGCTACCGTTTACCATTGCCCAAGATGCGGCTACGAGTTCGAAATATCTATATTAACCGATTTTCTTAGTCCCCACGGAGTAGACAGGAAGGGTGGTTGGAAGTACTTAAAATGTCCAAATTGCTCCAATCGATCAAGAATGGAGATACGCGTCAAGACAAAAGGCAAAAAGTAATTCAATCTCAATGATTCCACAAGAAAAATGAGTTCTATAACCACCAATTGCCAACAATCGACTGTATGTGGATTAAAAGCGCGCTTCTGTCCCTAGCAATGCACAATACTACTTCGCCCCTCTCTCTTCAACCTTAGACTCAGTGTGTGTTGGACTAATTTTAGTCCCAGAAAGAGGTCATAGTGAAGATCAGGTGCGCTTACTGCAAGCAGGTTTATGATGCGTCTTTGGATAGGTGCCCGAACTTTGGCGCGGGGCACTAGACGCAGCTGGTTATTTCTGCGTATGCGCTGACTGAGTCTAGGTTTGTGATTTTGACTTTCACGTGGTCTCCGAGTTTAACGTTGCCTATGAAGACCAGGACGCCTTTGACGCTGGCTATGCCTTCCCCGCTCGGGCTCATCTGGCTGATGTCCACTTCGTATTCTTTGCCTACGATGACTGGGCAGTCTCCTCTGCCGCGTTTGTTCTTGGCGTTTCTTGGGCTTCTCTTTCTAGGACTGATCGGACGTTCTCTCCACTGTTTTCCACGTTAATGGCTATTGTTAACGTCTCCCGCAGCTTAAGCATTACGCACAAAATTCGGTTGTGATGTTCAACGAGGTTGAGCAGATGCCAAAAAGCGCAAACTTACCGTTGGTTGGTTGGATTAAATTTTAATCCAACAACAAAACACAAACAAAAAAAGAGCAGTGTTTTGCGGAAAAGTTATAGACTTCTAATCCTTCTTTTCCTTCATTTCCTTGTAGATTTCAATGAATCCGCATTTCTTGCAGTAAGTCGGAATAACCCTATCAAAGCTCCGCCGACCCTTTTTTGGAAAAACAACAACCTTCGGAAGATTTTTCAGGAATTCTCCCTGAACCATTTCTCCACCGCATTTTGGACACTTCTTAACTTCACTCATGATTCTTCCCGATTCTAAATATCTGCATTTTAAGATATAAGATTTCTAAGTCAGACAAATGTGGGAAAGTTAGCGTGCTAGGCTGTTTAGAAATTAATTTGTTGTTTGAGTTATCTTATGTTAGGAAAAAGTGTTGAGTATTAAACAGGTGCTTGTTTCACTGAATTTGCGTTGTATCCGTGGTTTCTTGATGTCTCTGTATCACAGGGAAGGGGCTGGACGTAGACCTTATCCTCCTGTTTCCATGCTAAAAGCTCAGTTATTGAAGCATTTATGGCGTATTCCAAGTGACCGAAGGCTTGCGTTGTTGTTGAAGAGGGATAGGCGAGTTGCTAGGGCTTGCGGCTTCAAACGGAAGACGCCAAGTCACAGTTTGTTCACTCAGTTTAGACATAGGCTTGGCAAGGAGGGTTACGAGAAGGCGTTCTCATTGCTGCTGGAGCAGCTGTTGAATAGTGGAACGATTAAAGGAGAGATTGTTGCTTTGGATAGTACAGCAGTCAAAGCTTACAGCCAAAGAAGCCTTGACAACAAATCAGGAAAAAGCGACAGTGAAGCTCGTGTTGGAAGGGCTAGAAGAGGTTTCATACTCGGCTATAAAGTGCACACAGCATGCTGTGCAAGCTGTGAACTGCCTCTTGCGTTTATGGTGGAGCCTTGCAACCGAAACGACAAACAGTTCATCAAACCGTTACTGGAGAAGCTGAAGCGTCAGGGCATCGGCTTCAAAACTGTTTTGGCTGACGCTCAATACGACTCAGCAAAAGTTAGGAACACAGTGAGAGAGTATGGTGCTGAACCAGTCATATCTTACAGGAAAAGCTCCAAGGTTAGGAATGCCTTGAAGGTTGGTAAAGACTTTATCGTGCGAGGGGTTAAACGGCTGGTGAAGTTGTTCCGGAAACGTGTAAGTGTGGAAAGATTGTTCAGTAGAGCCAAAGAATGGCTTCTACTAGGTCATTTGAAAGTTAGAGGGCTGGAACAAGTGTTCATTCACGCTTGCCTGAGCTTCTCAGCTATGCTAGTCGTGGCCTTAACAGCTGTCCGGCAGCATAAGCCAAGCCTCATCCGCAGCATAAAACATTACACAACCCAATGAGGTAAATGAGAGACGTTGAAGAGACGTAAGGTAGAGTTGGTCATCAACGAAAAACCAAGAAAAAAGCATAGAATACCTTAAACTCTGCTTTTCATACAGAAACGTATCGTCAACCAAGAAAAACAAGCAGACGAACACAAAAAGACACTGACCACAAAACCCGCAAACTAATTTCTAAACAGGCTAGCGCGCGCTCTACGCAAGTCATAAAAACTGAAAAGTAGGACTATATTTCGGGGAGAAGAGAAGTTGAGATTCGGTGATGTAGTAACTGCCGTGGCATCATTGTTTTTAGTAACTGTTTTGATTTCCTATCCTTTGGAAATAGTGTTGATTTCAACTTTGGGCTTACACTCTGGACCTCCAATCGGTGCGTCAATCTCAGTTTTGCTGGGTGCCTTGATAATTGGCTACGTTTTTTCTGGGAGAATAGAGAATGGCAGAAAGGAGTCGATTGCCAAAATCGCGGTATTTTTCACAGTATTAATGATTTTTTCAATTGTCCTGAATAATGCAGTTCTTGGAGAGGATTTTACTAACTGGGTCCATGAGAGCTACCAAGAATCCAATCCCACAGCCTCTTTAACAACGTTTGAATGGTTTCTGGTTGGAGGACTATTCATCGGTTCCCAGATGTTTATGAACACAATCGTCTTGTTTCTGTTCAGTCTCATTGGACTCTTCGCTGGTTCGATGCTTAGGAAGCCTAAGAAAACCTAAGAATAATTGTTGCTTGTGGTTATGTGTGAAAAGTCAAACGAAAGGATGCGGACATCGCGCGCGCTAGCAATAAGGCATATTGAAGGGTTACGAGAAGACTTAAAGTTGCTTGAAGAACTCGTTAAAGGCTAGTTTGGGTTTGCTTTCTCTTCTCAGTTTCAACTATAGAAGTCAGACCATTTGTTTGTTTTTTGGAAAGTTCAACTTGACAGAAGTAATTAACTCATCTATATGAGTAAGGGGAAAATCAGGAAAGCCAGAGCGTCATTTATGCCGTGAACCACGATGCAGGGCCAGATACTCTTCTCTTTGAGATAAAGCAGGACTAGAGCCGCAGATATGACGCTCGTATCTATTGTGGGTCCCAAGCCGAAGAACTTCAGATGAACTAGTGTAAACAGGAGCCATGACACAAAGGCGGCAATCCACCTGTGTCTGGTCAATGTCGTCATTCTTTCAATAAGGTATCCTCGGTAGAACATCTCTTCCAAGAAAGTTCCTGTCAAGAAGAGACCGAAGAGAGTGGCAAAGCCGTATCCTTTTATCACGGGCTGGAGTGACCGTAGCGAGGATAGCCCAACAGAACTCAGAAGAAAACCACTCACCGAGGAAGCAACCAGCACCAGAAGATAAACGAGAATCCCCCACCCTAAGTGCCTCCGTTTGAATCTTCCCAAACCTATGCTCGCCATGTTCTTCTTCTCAACTTTGGGAATCCAGAGAAAAACCAAAAAAACAAAGAGCCACCCATTCCCCAACAAGAGCCAGACCAATGCCAACATTGTTTGCATTTTCTGGCAAGAGGAAATCCCGTAAGACGAACTCAACTGCAAAGACAATAATAAGACCTATTACATGGGCCCATTTCCTCGGCAGTTTCGTATTAGTGGCCTTTTCATTCTGACTCGATTGTTCCTTTATGTTTACCATTGGCTCTCTCTTTCGTCTGTTAACTGCTTCTTGAATTAAGGTTTGTGTCTCGTCTTTATCGATAGTCTTAGGTCCGTTTCACTCGTGTGTTTCATGTTGACTGTCTAAGCACATGGTTTTCTGAGCCAGTTTTTGGTTTTGCGGAAAAGTTATAGCTGAACCTTAGGTGACTGTATTGGTTGGTGAGTTGAGTTGCTTGAAGGCAAGAATGTGAATCTAAGGATTATGGAGAAAGAGGACATATCACTAGTTGTAGAATGGGTTAACAATCCTGAGTTCTATGGCTTATACAATCCTCTTCAACAAACGTCTAAAACAGAATTAGAGAAGAGATTCGATAATCTCCCTCCTGAGGAAAAGTAGGCGGCATAGGTCACTCTCTCGTAGGAAACCAGTGGGAAATAGGTTACACTTTGATCCCAACGGAGAGGGGAAAAGGTTACTGCACTGAGGCTGTACAGATTATGGTGGACTATTTGTTCCTTTCAAAGGATATAGTGTGCATTCAAGCCCATACTGACGTGGGAAATATCGCTTCTCAGAAGGTTCTGGAACATGCAGGGTTCAAAAAGGAAGGGATAATCCGAAAGCACTCATTCGTAAGAGGAGAATGGAGAGATTGGTCCCTTTACAGTATTCTTAGAGAAGAATGGAAAGAACCAAAAATACTAACAAAAACCCCTTGAAAATAATCAGGTGGTTGGTTGGATTAAATTTTAATCAATTATTGAATTCGCCTGCGCGCGCGAGAAGGGTGTTAAAGAGCTATCTGGAACATCAGACGTCCAACGAGTTCTTTGTAACGATTTCGAATGGTAACCTCAGTTACTTGCGCTATCTCAGCTACCTCCCTCTGCGTTCTTCTTTCACCCGTCAACCCCGAAGCTATATAGCATGCTGCAGCAGCCATACCTGTGGGTCCACGGCCAGATGTAAGTTTAAGTTCTTTTGCGGCTGCCAAAATTTTGTAGGCGATCTCTTCCGTCTTTCCTTGCATCGTTAGCTGGTTTGAAAATTTGGCTATGTACTGGCTTGGCTTAACAGGCGCCACGTGCGTGTTAAGCTTGTTGATTAGGAAACGGTAGCTGCGACCGACTTCTTTCTTGTTTATGGGTGATGCTTGCGCTATTTCTTCTAATGTTCTGGCTAGTTTGCATTGTCTGCAAGCCAAATAGATCGCCGCTGCAGTTACGCCTTGAATGGATCTTCCTCGTATTAGTCGTTCTTTAACGGCTTTTCGGTAGATGACTGAGGCTGTTTCAAGGATGTTTTTGGGAAGGTTTAGGTTGTTGGCGATTTTTGTGATTTCTGACAGTGCAAAGGCAAGATTGCGTTCTGTTGCGTCTGAAACTCTTATGCGGCGCTGCCACTTTCTAAGGCGGTACATCTGAGCCTTCTGTCCACGTGGCAAGCTTCTTCCATAAACGTCTCGGTCGTGCCAATCAATCATTGTGGATAAGCCTTTATCGTGAATCGTGTAGGTTAATGGAGCGCCAACCCTTGTCCGTTTCGCCCTCTGCTCATTCGTAAAGGCTCTCCATTCTGGCCCCCTGTCAGCTATTTTTGCAGTTATCACGAAGCCGCAGTCCATGCAAACTATTTCGGCACACTCATAATCACGCATAAATCTTGCACTGCCACATTCTGGGCAGCACTGAACCTTCACAGGTTCAACTTCTGAGATTGGCAACGCGCCAGAGATCACAGCTTTTTCATCACTATTCATTTTGTTTTTCTCTTCTGTTTTCTTTTGAGGGAAGCATAAACAACATTTCATTTAGTTTTCTGGGTTCTCGTTTCCCATTTTTATCACTAAGTTGCGTATATTCTGCAAAATTTCAGATTCCCATCGAAAAGTTGGTTTATTCAAACAGACCATTCATTTAAACCTTTCCACAAGGATTTGTGTGCGATAACTGACGGGCGCGATTAAACAAGAAAAAAGTGCGCGCTCAGGATATTAATTTCATTGTTGAGGGGTAACTTTTTGAGTGTTTCTGACCCCTCACTTATTTTGAGTGTATAGTCGATTTCGAACACACATATCTACAGTAGTTTTTTGATGATACCTTCCTTATTCCTATTATAGTGATATCCTTCCTGTACTTTGTATGTGTATGCTGAACCGACTATACACTTTTTTGAAAGGCCAGTAAATAGTGATCCTTTCCCCGTTTCCAGTTGTCCATTAACCGTTGGTCGTCGTTTCGCCCGTCCCCGTTGGTTGTCCCCGTTGTCCCCGTCGTTTGTCCCCCGTCGTCCGTGTTGGTTGGTTGGTTGGATTAAATTTTAACTCCTTCCTTCCTTTTGCACCGACAAGACACAACAAAACGCGCGCTAGTTATGCATAGAACGTATCGAGTCGTTGTTATGTCAACTTTGCGCGCCTTAGCTAGCTAATACGTTCCGAAGCTTTCTGCTTCGTCGTCTGCCGATTCTGCACGTTCTTCCTCAGTACTCGTTTCTTCTTCCTCAGCCTCTGTCTTGGCCTCTCGTTCAGCCTCTTCTTCTGCCTCTAATTCAGATTCAACCTCACTAGCAAGTTTTTTAGCATATTCATCTAGGTCAACGTCATTCAAAATCCATTGAACCAAATCTCTGATAGTGAAATCGTAATCGTCTACAGCTTTACGCAGTTTTATCGAGAGATCCCTGTTAATACGGATTAACTCAGTTTCTGTCATATCCTTAACTCCTAGCCTCAATCTAAACTTATTTTCTAGTTAACATAAATAAATCCATCTATCAAACTCGCGCGCGCGCCCGTCGTCTATTAACCGTCGTCCGTCGTTTGTCCCCGTCGTCGTCGTTTCCCCCGTCGTTGGTCGTCCGTCGTTTGTCCCCGTTGGGTTGGTTGGATAAAAATTTAATCCAACCAACCATCACAGGCGTTTCCTTCGATCACCGCTCAATTCTCTAGATAACACACCGACAAGATCGCTGTGTTTTTTCAATATGTCATGCCATATCTTGCCTTTCTTCGTTTTATGGTAGCCATCTGATTTGTCCCCTTTTATCAGACCGTTTTCTTTGAGATACTTTATCACCTGGTTTGTATGCCATTGGTTTCCAGCCCTTCTATATATGTCATACCAGAGCGTCTTGCCACGCTTCGCATGTGTTGAGTCAAATATGTCCAAGTATTCTTTCAGCCTCTCCGCAGCCCTCGAGGGGGAAGGAGCTATTCTTGGACACATTCTCTAATCCTCGATGGTCTTCTCCAATTGGATCAATTTTGCGTATCTGTTTTTGAGCTTGTAGTACCAGCGTAGCATCATGATCCCAGCCACGACCGTAACGGCCGAACCGAACGCTATCGCTACCAAGTAGAAGTAATCTAGTGCCCTCGCAGTGCCAGATACGATTTTTGAATACATTTCGATTGCGGTTCCCATTGAAATGGGGAAAATTGCAAACATCGTCAAACCGAATAGGAAAACCATTGTGATGCTATTGTTCATGTCTTTAATCATGGTCTTGGCATCGCTCCATAGTTCATCGTACAACGCCTTCAACTCGGGTAGTTCTTTATCTCCATCTGCCATAATTTTTACCACCTATTCAAGTTTCTTTCGTGGATTTTTCCCATTTGTCTCTATTAGTCAGACCGATCATCATAAAAACTACTCCACACCCAAGAAAAGCAACAAAGGCGGAACCAATTGATGACATTAGGCTTACCCCAATTGCGATCTGACTAATTCCAAGAATGAAGAAAACTCTATAATCCGTTGGTTTTTCGTCTTTCATTTCATTCACCTTGGGATAAATATGCTGAAACAGATATTTGTGCGTGTTTCTAGAAATAAAGGCATATTAAGTTCTATCTAAGATATCATCAGATACTTCCGCATGCATGCCAGTTGTGTGTGTGGGGGTTAAATTTTAACGCGCGCGCTAATAACTCTTAAGTGCGCTCGCGCACTAAATGTTTAAAAGATTATTGAATAGGAGGTGTTGTGATTTGGAAAAAGGATTCATTATGACCACTACGCCGACGGTGCCCGGATATAAGATTACGAAGGTTCTGGGTGTGGTGACTGGTCTTACTCCGCGAACAAGAGGTATTTTAGGAAAGTTCGTCGCAGGACTCCAGTCATTAGTTGGAGGTGAGGTAACAGCGTTCACAACGGAACTCGAGAAAGCAAGAGTAGAGTCTATGGAAAGAGTAAGGTCTAAAGCCTTAGACCTCGGAGCTAACGCAGTCATTGGTTTGGACTTGGAAACTTCTGATTTGGGCCTTCAGGCGGGGGTTGTTGTAATCTCGGCAACTGGGACGCGCGCGCGTCTTTTCGCAGCATCGAGTATTATTCCTGTACCCACGGTCGCTAGGACAATCCAATCTAGTATTGCCAAGGTGTACATCAACGTAGTATCAACTGTGCCTCCTATTTGTATGACCGTTAACTCCCTCATTAGTACATTTATCGAGGTGAACAATCCTAGAATCCATGGAAGTGCCACAACTATAGATGTATACTTCCAACCCTTTTCAGCTAGGGCTAATCTCAAACGGGAGAACCAGTAAACTATCATAAGGCTTGACGCTACCAACCCAAGAACTGATCCAACAAGCACCCACCACATGAACGAACACCTTTTAAGACTAATAGGTTAAGAGTTTTTCAACATTATTGAAGATTTCTATATTGTGCGCGCTTCCTCTCTCAATGTCATCATGCTCAAAACCACAATTCCAACTGCAACACCACTTACCAGTTAAAGATTTGCGATAAACCAAAACTATCTCCTCATTTCCTGACACTTCTTAATATCACTCATGGCTTGACACCTCTCTTTTGCTCGGACTCTTTCTTTTATAGTACCCTCTCCTACCCAACCATAAAGTGCCAAATACAAAACCAACCAGTCCAACGATGACATAGAGAGGATAGAACGTGCTATATATCAGCATTTGGAAATTGAATGTCGCAGTGTACCATATGGCGACGGCAAAGTAAAAAAGTACAAATGCCGCCAAGCCGATTGATTTCCGGGGTATCAGACTCGACATGAACCCTATTCCAAACGCCACAGCTCCATGAAGTAGTATTCCCAAGGCAAGAATCTCATATCCAACACTCATGTTTAGTCCTTCTTTTCCTTCATATCTTGGTGAAGTTCAATGAAGCCACAATTTTTGGCATGCATGCCGCATCTTCCACCTTATTTATTTGGTCTCTAAGAAATTAGTCTTCTGTTTAGCTATCACAGTTCCACATCTTTTACAAGTGACTAAGTTCTATCTTTCTTCCGATTCTTCAGATATTCATAACCTATCATGGAGAGAGGGATTATAAGACCAATAAGAAACAGCATTGCAAGTGCGATTTGTTTAATATAGACAAACTCGACTATAGCAAAAATCCAGAAAACAACTAACATTAAAACGAAGCCTTTAGTAAAATCACCCAAGAAACCCATGTTTCTCACAACTCAGTTTTTTGTCTCCAAAAAATAAACATTATGAATTCAGAATATTAATCAATGGAATTGCTTTTTTATTGGAAACTAAGGTTCTTTTCCTCAAAAGTTGAGGAGTTAGAGTCGTGAATAGTGCTATAGTTGCAGTTGAGATTGTTGCCAAGCTAATTGGTGAATATAGAGGAGACAAGACAGCAACTGGTCCAATCTCTCTCCTTGGTGTGCAAAATGTTAAACCGTATTCCGTGTTATTGTGAAATACGCTCATCATAATCTCTATTCCGAACCAAGCCTCGTCAACTGATTCTAAATAGTTCAAGTTAGTTATATGGACAAAGACGTTTTGACGTCTGTATAGGTATGAGTCGCTCCACTCACTTTCATTTAGGAAAGATGAACCGTGGGCAACTGTGTTTTTCCACTTTCCATCTTTGACAGTAAATAATTTAATCCAAAATATCCGCCAAGAAAAATTCTGGACAAGATCACTAACTTTTTCAGCAGAAGCCTCAAGAGCCACATTCTCCTCTTCACCGACAAACCACATCTTGGTAAAAGACAAGTTTATGTTAACTGCGACTCCAAGGTCCTCGGCTTCGATGCCCTCACCAAATTTTACAGCGTAGTCGTATGGACCCTGAGTTTCTGATGCTATATAACGCATGTTGGTAAATACAAAAACTGTGGAACCAATGCTGACCGAAAACAATAAAACCAAAATAATGAATAGAGCGGTTCTCAAAGCTTTCCCTCTATACCCTAGTAATACAACGTACCATTGAGTTAAAATGTTTTTTACAAAGACAATTGGGAGTCTTGGATGTTGCTTTGCATGCATGTTTTGGAAATTTACGTCTATAAACGCTTATACAACAAATAAGCTCTTCACTCATCTTTCACGACCTTAACACTATTTTTCATCTGTTTCATCTTCTTCTTTTCGTATAGAAAAGTTGGGATCCCAGAAATTATGGCCAATGTAAACGTAACAACAATAACAATTATGTATAGAAAGCCAGCATGAGTCAAAAACCAATCTTGATACATCCAGAAACCTATTAGGTCTCCACCCAAAATACCGGGTCCAAAAAACAAGACGATAAGTGACAAAGCTGATACTGCAAAAATGAGCCTGCTAAAACAAAGCCACAGAGGCGCATCATCATACCCCCTGAACCACTCTTTTAACCGCTTGACCGTTTTAGACAACAATTTTTCCTTCCTTTACTATTTCAGTTGTTGGTACCAGTTAAAGGAAGAGTTTTCTTCAAGATATTTTATTGTGTTGTCCGTTTGATATTGGTTTCCAGCTCTTCTGTAGATATCGTACCACAGGGCATAGCCACGTTTGACTTGCATAGACTCAATTATGTCCAAGTACTCTCTGATTCTTTCCGCAGCTCTCGAAGGAGGAGGGCGCCTGTATCTACGCACTGCTTAATCCTCAAGCTCTTTTTCGATCTTAATCAATTTTGAGTATCTTTTCTTGAGCTTATTGTGCCAGTATAGCAAGGCAACACCGAATGCGACATAAAACACAGCGCCAGGTGTCTCAATTATTGCGTAGAAATATGTGAGAGTGCTTGCGCCTCCTGAGAGTATTTTGTTCCAATCAGAGATCGCTGTTCCGATCATTATTGCCGAGAAAACCAAAGTTATGAAGCCAGTGAAGAGATACACAAAGATGCTTTTTCTCATATCTTTAATCATGGTTCTCGCGTCACTCCACAGCTCATCGTACAGCGCCTTTAATTGTGGTAGTTCTTTATCTTCTTCTGTCGTAATCTTCACCACCAAAGATAAATATGAACTCAGAGGCATATATGGTTGGTTCTAGACTTAAGGATGTTCTAACTTCTAGAAGTTAGAATTCTTGCAGAAATAGAATGCGCTTTGACCATCTAATGCATGCATGATTATAGCACTCGTAGTGTTTTCACTGTTCACGCTTGTGTGTGTGGGGATTAGCGCGCGCTGAACTCCAACTTTCAATGAGATGCAGATAAAAAAATAGGAGATTGGGTGATATCTCCACTTGGTATGGGGTTCAAATCCCACACCGCCCGGCATTGCACATTTGACGTCATTTGAATTGACTTTTTGTACCAAAGACAAGAAGAGGCGTGATGGAAAACGGAATACCCCAGTCCGCTTGTACACTTGCAGTTCTTCCAAGATCCCGTCTTAAATTCCGCGAGGTTGTTTATCTCCGCGCACACTGAGTTATCATCGCATGACAACTATCAGAAGCAGTGATCAACTGTTATCTGAAGCGTTGTGAGATCTGCAGTCATGTCATATATATGTCCCAAGTCGGTTTCATCATAGCCCCAAGCATAGTGTGCCCTTATTTGAGTATCATCAAAGGTTAGAGTATCAAGTCGACGCCAAACATATTCTCCCTTAACCTGGATGAAAGTTGTCCCTGCTATCAATTCGGCTTCTTTCTCAGTCAAGCCGTCGCCTATGTTGACGCACACGAAGACATCCATGCTCCTCATACCATTGACAAGCGCCTCGAACTTGGTCACACCTGGAATTGTTTCTCCGTTTTCTTTGGCTTGTGTGCCTTCGTCTCTTGCAACCCAAGCGTAGGCTACAAAAGAAACGGCGATGGCTACCATCATTGCCACAACTAACAGTTTCTTCCTCAATCTTATCACCAAACAAGAAGAAGATCAAAGAGGAATTTAGTTCTATGCAATAGAACAAATGTTCTAAAATTAGAACATGTAAGCAAAAGGCGTGCTGGAGTGCCCGAAACCTATAAGCCAACCAATTGTAGGTTATTCTGAGGGCTATTAATGGAGGAAGTTAGGTCAAAGCTGAAGGGCACGACGCTTCGGGTTTACTGGCATCTTCTGAGAAGCAGAAAACCAACTACCATCAGACGTCTTCAGAGAAGTCTGGGTTTTTCAAGTCCAAGCGTGGCATCGTATCATCTTGAGAAGCTCATGGACATGAATCTTGTTAAGAAAAATGTCATGGGAGACTACGAACTGAAGAAAACAGTTAGCTTGGAGGCTATGAGCTCCTTTGTGAGGATCAGCCATCTGATGATTCCGCGATACATATTTTACACAACCTTTTTCTTCACTCTTCTCATCGTGTTTGTGGTTGGATATGCTAGCTCGCTATCCGTGCAAGGTGTCTTCGCTTTGGTCTTTGGGGTGAGTGGGCTTGTCATCACAGGATATGAAACGTGGAGACAGTGGAGGCTGAAACCTGTTTGACCAATGTTCTAAAGAATAGAACTAAAGCCGCGAAAAACTACAACAAATAAGAGGATAAATATGCAAACCAAACTGTTACACGCAATTCTATCTGGAACAATAATAGCCTTGGTGCTCGGTTTCTCTCTGATCCCCACGGCATGGCAAATGATAAGCAGACAATACGAAGAACCAACCTTTGGACCCATAACTAGTGGCAGAGCAATCATGGAAATAATTGTATCATGCGCAGTCATGGCAATCACTCTACTCTCGTTTAAACTGGTAAGAAGAGTAGAAGAGTAAACAAGCAAGTATCGGGCGCGCCTAGCTTCAACGCCTGAAAGCGCGAAAACCGATCACGGGTAGAAAAAAGGGAATTTTGCGGGAGATATCTCCACGTGTCTGGGGTTCAAATCCCCGCGACCCCACCAGTAACGTACCACTATGCCTTCTGAATATGTGTATAGAGCGGAAAGTCGTAGGCCGGAACGTGAAGAGGAACCAGACGAAATCTTGGGTCGTAGCCGAAATTTGACATGTAATCTGCATGCCTTGTATAATTATTAGCGCGCGCATCGAATATTTCATATATCTCGTCAATAATCTGTTCAAGAGTGGAATATATTATGAATAAAAATCTCGCGCGCGCGATACGAAGCCTCATAGATCCCAACGACAAGGTTCGGATAACCATCAAAAAAGTTGGGGGGATGAAAGAATGAAAGCGAAATACAGAGTTCATAGATTCGACATTAAAATGACAGCAGACCAGACTAAGTTAGAGCAGTTCTTGAATAGCTTGGAAGGCGAAGCCATATCAATTATCCCGAACGTAACTCCCAAGTTCACCCCTGGTGGAATGGGCGCCAGCGTGGACTTTCTTTTAATTGTGGAAAAGGTGAGTTAAATTGAAAGAATACAAATGCGCGGAAGTTAAGCACCACAAGAATGTCGGCAAAACAATCGAGGAATGGCAAAAGAATGGTTGGCGACTTCATACCTATCAAGTGACTGGTCGTGACATCTGGATTAACCATTATTTGCTATTTGAGAGGGGCGAGTGAGTAGGACAAGCTGACTCTCGACTTTCCCTTTTTTGTTTAAGACCGTTAATCAATTGTTTAAAATTTCTCTTGAAAGAAGTCATAAGGCCGATTTTGTTTCCACCCTCCTCCATAATGAACCACTTTTCTTCAGGACGAAGTTAGGTCTTCTGCCTTGGTTTTTATGACTCGTGGATGAGACTTCGATTAGTTTTAAATATCCTATATACTTAACAACTACGAACATCTAGTTTGACATTCGCATGCATTCGCGTCTGTGTATAGAAAGACAAGGTGGATGAATCTCAATGGATGCTATATGTGTAGAAAATTTGACCAAGAAGTATGGAGACAATGAAGTCCTTAAAGAAGTGAATTTAAAGATAGAAGAGGGAGAATTTTACGCCCTCATGGGACCTAATGGCTCTGGAAAGACCACGCTTGCTTCTATCATGGCTTCCGTAAGATCCCCAACCAGCGGAAAAATACGAATCTACGGGAGAAAACCTGAGAAGGCAAGGGAATTCATAGGCTACATTCCCCAAGAGAATTTCTCATCTCCAATTCTTACAGGCAAAGAGAACTTGATGTACTTTGCTGGGCTGCTGGGTTATTCAAAAAACAAGTCAGAAAGAATAGCTAATGAATTATTGAATAAGATTGGATTATCCGAAGACGCTAACAAGAGAGTTTCTGTTTATTCAGGTGGTATGAGAAAAAGGCTTGAAGTTGCAACCGCACTTTTTCCTGGTATGAAAATCCTGATCTTGGATGAGCCAACCACAGGATTAGACCCATCAGCCAGAAGAAAGTTTCTCGGTTTGATTAGAGAAGTAAAAGGAGAGAAGACGACCATCCTGCTAATCACCCACATCGGTGCAGATGCTGAGTTGGCTTCAAGAGTCGGCCTAATAGATAAAGGACAAATCATAGCAGAAGATGAACCAGAAAAACTCAAAGAGACAAGCGGTCTCAAAAACGTAATAAACATAGAAACCACGATAAAAAGCGAAAAAGTTGCCAACGTACTAAGCAGTTTCAGTGAAAAGCAGAAGGTATTAGAAACCGATCTAGGATACAGAGTTTACTGTAAAGATGTTGGAAAGGTAACCCCAAAAATAGTAAGATCACTTGACGCAATCGGGTGTAAGGCAACTGAGATTGAGACCGTAAAACCCTCGCTCGAAGACGCCTTTTTCAAACTGACAGAAAAAACCGTTAAGGAGATGAGCTAGGTTGGGTCAGATAACAGCCACTTTAGGTAAGACTATTAAGGAATTTCTTAGGCAAAAAACTGTACTCTTCTGGACGATAGCTTGGCCAATCATGTGGGTTCTCATAGGCAGTTTCTCATTCACAGGAAATGCTCCCGATGAAGTAATACCATACATCAAAGGTTCCATTACCATTTCTATGATGACATTCGCACTAATGACTGCAGGGATCGCAAACCTTCCCGGGAACATAGCCGAGGACAGGCAAAGAGGTCTACTCTCAAAGCTGATGTCGATGCCCATAAAGCCATGGAAAGACTTCGTTGGAAGGATCCTCGCACTATTAGCTTTTTCTTCCTTGGCCGCAATTCTGGTCACGTTAGTAGGCTATATTTGTGGAGCAAGATTTTCCTATACAATGACCGGAGCTTCGCAAGCCATTGGCTTTCTTCTCCTCACCTCCTTTGCCTCAGCTGGTATAGGAATGCTCATAGGAACCTTCATCAAACACGTGCACGGAGCTATCATGACTGGAGTTGGGATTGCGGTAGTGACAGCGTCTTTATCGGGTGTGATGGCACCCTACTCGTCACTTCCACTGTTGCTTCAAAATTTCGCTAGGATTTATCCAATTTCTTCAGCCAACTCTTCGATTACTTATCTCCTGGTAGGAGAAGACTATGCGGGTTATAATCCATTGACTACGAATCAAACAACTCTCACGATAACAATATCAATCCTGCTTTTTGTTGCAGGTTTAATCGTTTATTCAAGATTTTGCTGGAGAAAAGACTGAAGGCTCTTCTCGATGGCGCGCGCTAGGTTTGCTCCTCTCTTTTTTATGGGAATTTCCATTGCTTTAAGTAGTTTTTTTCTGTTTGATTCGCGCACGGTCTTTGTTAACGATGAGCCAATCTTTATATATTAATAACCTAAAACCTTGTTAATCATGATGAAATCTAAGAATCTCGTAGCAGTTCAGCAATTTATGACCAGAGAACTCCTCTCCTACGAGGATGAGTTATTTGGCTTGTTATACTGTGACATCGGAAATTTTGCTTCACAGCGAGCACTCAAAATAGCTACCCAGAACCGCAGGATTTCCATCTATGGTGTTCGAGGCGTAGGCAAGACAACTGCGATGCAAGGAGTACTATGGCATGCACTATCAACCTCAAAGGATGCAAAAATCATGCCAATAACTGTTACTGTAAAGGGGGCTAGAGCGGCTTCAAACCTCAGAGAACTAGAAGATGCCTTCTACAGGTCAGTTATCTCAGGAATTTGGGAAGTTGCGGAATTCAAGAAAAGAGAAAATAAACTGAAGAAGGGCGTGCAAAAATACGCGCCGTGGATTGGCCGTAAAATCACCGAGGCGTTTGGCATAGTTTTTCCACCTTTGGCCTTAGCTTCAGATCTCGCTGAAAACGGGATAAAATGGCTCGTAGGCAAGTTGAAGCAAACAGACATTGAAAGCATCCTCACCTCAACCACAATCAACAGTACACACGTTGCAGACATCCTTATCAATCGCTTAGAAGAAACTGGAGCACTTCCGATATTTGTCATCGACGAGTTAGACAAGGTGGCTTCAGATACCTTGCTTTCAGATTTCTTCGACGGAAATCAATCATGGTTCCAAGGCAAACGAGGAATCTTAGCCTTAACATATACCTTCGGCGAATCAATCAAAAAAACTGTAACTTCATCAGTGCGCCGACTATCCACTGTGGAAATGTATCAGGGGGTAACAACACAAGAAGAGGTAGAAAAAATAATTCGCTCTAGAGCTTTTCTAGGAATTTCCCAAATTCAAAAAGAAGAAAAAGCTGCAATTCAGGCAATCCAAGAGATATTTCCTACAGATACCATTAAAACCATCCTCAACGTGTCAGCTCCGAATACCTATCTTATGTTGGAAAGAACATATGAAGCCATCCAAAAAGCAATAGAATCAAAATCCAAAATAGTGATGCCTGAACACGTTTTCAGAGAAGAAACCGAAATTAAAATTCCAACCGAACTAGAATATCAGATACTGAAAGAGTTAAGCAAAGGACGACTCTCTCCTACAAAAATTGCAGGTCGATTAGACAAAGCTTCTTCTTCCATAGTTCGGGCTCTTAAAGGGATGATGAACAAGAACTGGATCACAAGAGTAGGAGTGGGCAAGCGAGCTTATTACTCGCTCACAGCCCGTGGAGACGCCGCAACAAAAAGATTGGAAAGATCTCGCTAACTCATTATTAACATTAATTCACGTTAATAATATATAAACAACAAATGATTGTTAACATTGGAATGAACGCGCATGCTCTGCTCACTTTTGTTCATCTCTCTCCACTTATCTAGAGTGTCGCTTCACCAATTCTCTTTTATGAATCTAGAGACAAAAACATAGTTTTTGCACGGAGAGTACGCTAAATGGTTAGAATCCAATGTAGAGTCTCTAGGAAACGGTACCTACACAGCAAGCGCACTTACGAGTATGAACGTGTCTCTCTGAACATTCCCAGAAAATATCACGAATTGATTAAGCCGTTCCTCAATCAAGATTTTGACGTGAGCGTAGCTGCAGAGAAAGGCTGTATCGTCATCACTCTCACACCGCAGAAACCAGTTCAACAAATAGCAAGTCCGTCTTACAAGGCTACTTTAGAAGCTCGTCCCGAAACCTGATTTATTCTGGCTTCTTGAGATTCTTCGTCTGTAGACTATTACTGCTAATAGTGTTGCTATCATGAATAACGGTAGGATAATGATGGATGAAAACTCTGGAATTGTCTCACGTCTTGTTAGGTAAATATACTGATACCCATACTCTCTGCTTGGTTCTATTTCTGTTCCTTCGTGCCACTCGTTGAAGGAAGTAATCGCGTAACCATCAGGAGAACATGCTTTAGCAATCAACCAGTACAAAGAATAATAGCTTCCGTCGCGCCTGTCTATCACGCGGGGCTCAGTTTGCACGGCGGTATTGTTAAACCCCGGGACAACTGTTGCCACAAAAGTCTTGTTTATTGAATGGGCAGACTCAGAGGCAATGTTGTAGAGATCTAATACTCGCGCAAGACTCTCATTGTAATCAGTAGGGTTGTACATATGTATTCCATCGATACAGCCTTGGAAGTAGTCTAGGAAGCCCAAGAAGCCCTCTATCTTTTCTGCAAATCCCCCGAAATCCATGATTACGTAAGGATTGGCCTCGTTTTGTCTTACCTGGCGTATTACCTCGTTCCAGCCGTTATCGAAGAAGGGATCTTGACTGACTATTTCGCCTTTGGAGTTGTTGATGAACAGGTAATCGACAGCCGCCCATTCACTGGTCCAATTCACCCGACCGCCGTTGTATGACTCGGCTTCCAAGTAGACGTCTTTTCCAGCATAACGAGTCATGTTTATGGAACGGCTTAAGTCAACCCAACCATCCATGAAATTCACTATTTGATCATAAAGAGTGTCGTTGCACGCCGCATCTAATCCTATCTTTATTCGCATGCCCACGTCTGACCAGACTTTCGAATCATTTCTGATATCAGATATGCCGAAGTTCACCCGGTATTGCTCATTCGGCTCAAGGTGAATAGGATTGGCACTGACAATGTATCCTGACGTTTTTTGGAACGGCTGTATTGGGATAATTCCAAGTCTTGGCGGTTTTCGAACCTCCTCTGAGGGCAGCCATTGCGTTGCAGCGTTTCCGATTTTGTTTGGGTCGGTGTCGTTGCCAATGGAGTCAGTGCAAGCATGCCAATTCCACGCTTGCGGATTCAAATTGTCGCGGGCCCGTGAGTATATGAAAATCACTGGTCGACCGTCTATTCTGTACCATGAACTGCTGCCAGCGTAATTTCTCAAAAGATATGCAAGGTCATCGATAGTTTGGTTTATGCCTGAGGTTATTTCATAGTAGACTGTGAATTTGAAACTGTTATTTTCGCAGACATTTCTTATGTGAGTTAAGGCTTTGTCCTCAAATGAGCCTTGCCCCCACCATGAAACTATGAAACAGCTAATGCCAGCCTCTTTGGCCCACTTAACGTGCTGCTCAATCACGCTTTCATTGTTGGAATCATACGCGCCTAGTAGTGGATAGTCTTCAGCAGCTATGTCTCTTCTCCCATCTGAGAGGATCATGTCAGGGTCATGCGGAATCTGGCCAGATGAGTTACCTTCGTTCCAGTGACGCCAGTTTCCCGAAACGTCGGGCGTCCCATACCACGGATAATAGAAAGCGAAGGTACCTAGCCTGGCTCTCGGAGGCGTAAGAACGGCGATTATCACAATCGATGTTGTTTCTGTGTTTGCATCGCCCTTCTGTGTGCCGTTCGCATAGTAATTCGTTACTATGCCGCCGTCTGACTCCTGCTGTAAACTCCACAACCTCTCAACAAGCTCATTTTCAAATGGCAATCTCTCTCCAAGAACCTTTGAGGTGTAAAGAAGTAGTGCAAGCTTGTATGTTGCATATAGGCCTTCAGCCTTTGTTGCTTTGTCATTTATGCCTATGCCATCCCATGTCTCCGTTGCATTTTTAAAATACAAATCTGCGGCTGTGTCGTTTCCTTCCCAATGACATGAAAGAGCCCTATATAACAGTCTATCAGCATACTCGTACCAATCAGGCATAGTGGTTCCATTGCAGATCTCAGTTTTGACAATGTAATCGTCGCTATGCAACGTTAGAATGGTAGCGTTGCGGTTCGGAGTCGGTATAACATCGCCTATTACTGCTTCATGCATAAAACTTTTGGGAAATCTGGTGTTGTTAAGGTCTCGTGGCAAGCTGTAAAGCTGGCCCTCCTCTCTAAGCTTAGTCCCTATCTCGTCTGCAACTCGCCCAACATCTCCTGCACCAAAGTAGTACGTTTCATTGGCCACTTTCAACGCTTTCCAAGCCCAGAGATTATCTGAGACAAGCCAATAAGTGTCGGGCGCTTTGTTTCGAACCTCGCGACAAAGACCTAAACTTTCATTAAATTGACAGCAGATGAGAAAGTCTACAGCCTTCTGAACCTGTAGACTGGACGAAGTTAAACCAGACCCAGCTGATGTCGTTACTGAAAAAGCAGATAGCACAAGCGGAGATATCAGTAGAACAACTCGCAAAAGTACAATCATACGCACACGAATCACCATTATACTTGATTTCTGTTTCAGTTTTTATAACTTGTGAAAGAATCCGACTGAACTCCGGATAACCCGTAACACAGTAACATAACCACATCAGCTAAGTTGAAAAGAGGGGTTGTGCGGGAGACATCTCCACTTTGGCGTTCTAAAGCCTTAGGTCTAAGTTTTCTGTTGTAGGTACGAGTTTTCATTTTCTTTTGCGGAAGATTTCAGTATAGACGCGCGCGCTCCTTGAGATTCTGTCAACCTCATCCTTGCTCAGTATTTTCCATTTTCCCTGATTGTCCAAATCCACCAGCAAAATGTCTTTCGGGTCTCTCATCACTCGGGCTGCAGCATCCAACGCCTCAAGCAACCCCAACATCCTGAAAGTCAAAACCTCACTCTTCTTGGACACAAGTTCTCGACAACCAAAGACATACCTATTATCTCCAACAGGTCTTACAGTAATCACCTTGAACCAACGGCCTTTATCCTTGAGAATGAAAGTGCCCTTAACTTGCAACTTCTTCATGCGTGCACCATTCTGAACCCTAGAAGTATTACTCTTTCGCCCGTTGGAACCCTCGCAAAAACGTTTCGGCACGCCGGAAACACCCCGCAAAAATTAGGCTCTGAAAACCTTCATACAGTTGAATTTTAACATAAAAACGCAAAAGTTACTTAAATATCGGCTAGCCGAAACTTTTCTCGCTAGGGGCGTTTCTGCCCGCCGAAACGTTTTCCCGAGGGTTTAGCAACACAAAAACCTGTCTATTAATGTAAATAGCAACTTCTACACAATTTTTGTTCTAACGGATCATGGTGAGAACGGCGTGTGGCAAAGCGTAAGAGTGGAAAGCTCTCAGTTTTCAAAGGCAGAGAAGCCAAACTTAACCGTGCCATCTTCCACATCCTCGCCCTCAAAGGCCCGCTAATAATCTACGACATACACAAAGAGGTTAAAGCAAAGAGAGGTTTGAAACACACAAAATCCACAAACGTTCTTCGCAGAATAAAAGCCCTTGAAGAATCAGGCTATCTGGAGAAAGCCGGCACAAGAAAAACCCTGCCTGGTTATGAGAGGGTGCTTTACAAACTTTCCTCCAAAACATATTTGGCGCTCTTGCTCAACAAAATAAACCTAGACAAGTTCATCCAAACAGCAGACGAAGACACCATCATCGCAACGCTAGCAGCCTTGATGTCACACACGACAACCTAACTTCGAACATGCACCGTGGAAAACAGAAAATTTGAACCCAGCCCCTGACTAGGGTTTATTGGTAGCCCGCGATAGGTTCAAATATCGGTTTAAAATATCGGGGTTGAGACGCTTGTCGGCATTTTCTGGAAAGCATTCCCAAGCGCGCGCCCTACAATGGCATATCGATAGATTCCGAAAAATTGTCTCCAGAAGAGCTGACGAGATTGGTGAATCGATTTATTTACCATCAAAATCTAAATAACAAGTATTGGGTTACGCTTGAAGGCAGTGTCGTTAAAATCAACAAGTTTAAAGGCGCCGAGAAACACAGAGAGCGAAAGAAAAAAGCGACTCCGCCTTCAACGATTAAACACGGTTGGTGACAAGAGCATGCGCTAACTTGTCTTTAAGTGCTAAAAACTATTCCGATTTGCTTATTTCCTTCGAAAATTATAACAAGAATTGAAAAACCTTGAACTTGTTGTTGAAAAGATTAGCTATAATACTAACTGCACTTGTTCTCGTAGGATTGAGCATCAACTTGGGCAGTAGTTCAGATAATACCAATGTCATTCTAAAAGTCAACATAGACGGCGAAATAACTCTTGCAACGACAATTATGGTGAATGACGCGTTAAAGTTGGCTGAAGCCCAGCAAGCCCGTTTAATAATCGTAACCCTGAACACTCCTGGAGGAGAGGTGGATGCTGTTACGAACATAATGAATCTCTTCGACAACTCTAACATCACAGTTTGCTGTTTTGTCTATCCGCCTGGAGCGACGGCGTGGAGCGGAGGAACTTATGTTTTAATGGCTTCTCATATTGCTGTTATGGCTTCTGGAACGACAATAGGGTCGTGTCAGCCAGTGTTGTCAACTGGAGAGCCGATCAATCAATCGAAATATGTGAATGCATTGGCAGCCTTAATGGAAAATCACGCAGCACTGCATGATAGAAATGAAACTATGGCGAAACTGTTCGTTGCTGAAAACGCTAATTTGGGCCCAGAAGGAGCCCTTCAATTTCATGTTATTGAATTTGTAGCAGATGATATCCATACATTGTTAACGAAGCTCGAAGGTTTTACGCTTGTTCGTTTTGAGAACGCACTTGGTTCTAATGTATGGAAGCTTGTTCCGAATGATGACGCTCAAAATTATCCTTATAGGCTGTCTTTCGACAACATCAGCGAAGCCAACACAGTTGAGTACGCGCCAGGAATCCAAACAGTCTTATTCAGCATTCTCTTGAACCCACTTGTCAGTTCATTATTGCTAATAGTAGGCATATTCCTACTTTTTATAGGGATTAAAACACCTGGCTATGGCGCTGAAATCACGGGCGCTATATGCCTTGTTTTAGCTTTAATCGCCTTTGAAGTTGTAGGAATATCGTTGGGCGCCGTCGTGTTGTTCGCTCTAGGTATGGTTTTGATTGTCGCAGAACTGAAAACACATATAGGTATGCTAGCTTTAAGCGGGGCAATCTGCATGATTGTCGCAAGTCTACTCTTGTTTCCATCTCCTCAATGGCTTATTTATTATGGGGTTATCCAGCAAATACAAGAGGTGCTTGTAATAGCGGCTGCTGCGATGGCGTCTCTTTTCTCGTTTATAGTTTACAAAGCAGCCAAGGCGAGACTTTCCAAGGTTAGAACAGGCAAAGAAGCATTAATTGGCGCTAGAGGCATTGCGGTAAGTGACCTCAAACCGAAAGGTGAAATTCGAGTTGTGGGTGAATTTTGGCAGGCTAAGGCTAAGGATGAGTGGATAAAGAAAGGTGAAGAAGTGGAAGTGATTGACATGGAAGGTCTCTTTCTCATAGTTAGGCTTGTCAAAAGAAAAGGTTTAACGGCTTGAAAGATAAGTGGTAAATGGAGGTGAAATCATGATTGACTTTGTAATTATTGCTGTTGCTTTCATAATCTTTATCGTTGCACTGATATTGCTTAGCGGATTGAGAGTTCTAAAAGAATGGGAAAGAATGCCGGTCTTGAGGCTTGGACGTTACGTAGGTTTGAGAGGCCCTGGGATAACCTATCTTATCCCGTTCATTGACAGGGCACCAATGAGAATTTCAACGAGACTAGACACAATCGAGTTTAGAACAGAATCGACTTTGACCAAAGATAATGTTCCTGTAAACGTGGATTCTGTTTTGTACATGAGACCTGTAGAAATAGAGAAAGCTGTTTTGGCCGTTGAAAACTATTTGCAAGCTACTCAATTAGCCTCGCAGACAACACTCAGGGAGGTAATAGGGAAAGTAGACCTCAACGAGTTGCTTGCAGAACGAGAAAAAGTTGGAAACCACTTACGTGAGATCATTGATGAGAAAACTGAGGCTTGGGGGATAAAAGTCACATCCGTTGAGGTAAGAGATGTCATAATTCCAACAGCCCTACAAGATGCTATGTCTAGACAAGCACAAGCGGAAAGAGAAAGAATCGCAAGAGTGACGCTGGCTACAGCAGAATTTGAAGCTTCCGAAAAAATGATACAAGCTGCAAACATGTACGAGAAAAGCCATGTAGGTTTAAGACTGCGCTGGATGAACATACTATACGAACTAGGGCAGCAAGCAGGCACAAACACTATAATGTTGATTCCTGCAGTTATGCCCGAAGCAGGATGGCCGCCAGTAGGCATGTACGGCTTCAAAGAACTACCTAAAGGTCAAGCAAAAAGCGAATCAAAGAAAACAGAAACTCAAGAATAGAATGATAATAATATGAAGTGTCTATACGCCTGAGATATCTGATGGTAGCTATGCCACTGTAAAAATTCATTGGTAGAGCCTTTTCGTGTTACTTCGGTTTTAGAAGCCCCATAAGAGCTTTGCACTCCTGTTAAGTTTCGTCAAATCAAGAAGAAAAGGAATGAATGAACCTAGGTGACCCCTTCTAGAAAAATTCCGAGAATTTAAACCGAGATCTAAACCTAACCCCCCGCACTAAATTTGCACAAATTGCGTTTAGAATCTCGGTTTGCGCGCGCAACCGTTAAACTCTGCAGCATCTATGCCTGTAGAAGTTTTATCTTTTCCTTTTTCCTTTCTTTCGCCGCAGCTTGTTGACGATGTCGACCTGTTCTGTGGGGAAATAATATGGAACCGTTACATAGGAACTCGGAGGGACTTTATTTGATTTAGGACGAACGACAGAAGATTTATAGGAAACTTTGCTATCCTTGAGTTCTTCAAAGGGGTGATAGAACGAACAGCAGGCTTTACCACGCGCGTGTTGACCACCAGAAATGCAGCTGTCATAACCAACCAACTTTTTAAGGTGAGACAGATATGGAAGATGTTTTGCTTCTAATTTGCATCACTTATGGTGTTTCGTTGATTTTTGGTTTTTTGCTACAAAAATATCTAAAGATACCATGGATGTTTGCCGCTTTATTCTTTGGCATTATTCTCTCTGTTTTCGGCTTCTTCGCTCCCTCCATTGAAAGCCCATCTTTTCAACTATTGGCGACGTTAGGCATGCTTGTTATTCTTTTTATGATTGGTTTCAATTTAGATTTGAAGGAGATAAAGAAACTGGGAAAACAGATTCTCACAGGCACGATTTCCATAATAGGTTTGGAAGGCCTTATGGTAAGTTTGCTTCTTTACTTCGGGTTTCCAGCTCTTGTAAGCAATTCTTATCTAGTTGCTTTAATAACAGCCCTTTCCTTCGCAACGGTTGGTGAGGCAGTTCTTTTACCTATTCTTTCTGAATTTAACGTGCTTAACACAACCTTTGGCCAACTAACGTTGGGGATAGGAACCTTCGATGATATAATAGAGGTTTTAATGCTTGCAATTATTCCCGTTTTACCTGCATTTTTACCAAAAGCCCAGGTTCAGAGCTTCCCTGACCCGTTGTTAATTCTTTCTTCTTTGGGCGGTTTGCTTCTTCTTACCTTGATAATGACAAAGCTGGCAAACAAACTAAAAAATATTTTAGGAAAAAATTCAAATACGCCTTACGTGCATTCCCTCATAATTTTACTTGTATTCTTTTCTTTCGCCGCATTAGGTGGATTCGTTTTCGAAAGTTTAGCTGCGGTAGGCGCAATTCTGGGTGGCATAGTTGCGAGACAATTATTGCCTGAGAAAACGCTAAATGAAGACGAGAAAGCTATAAATTTTATGGGTTATATCTTTCTTTCCCCACTTTTCTTTTTGAGTATAGGGGCACATGTGTCTTTAACCTCTCTTTCCATTTACCCCTTGCTAATTGTACTCATCTGGATTGTTGCAAAAGGCTCAAAACTTTTAGGATCTTTTCTGCTTTTCCACAAATTGCTTGGAAACAAATACTCATTGTTAATGGGTCTGGGGCTAAGCGTGAGATTTAGCACGAGCTTAATTGTCCAGTTCATCTTGTTTAGCTCTGGCTATATTTCCCTTGCTCTCTACTCCGCGCTTATAGCCACTGCTGTACTCATGAAGCCTGTAATAATAGGTTTTTACTCTTGGGGCTTATCTACTGGCAGGCCTCCGTAAGTCTTAGTGAGAAGGCGAAGTAAATGGAGGAGAAAGTTTGCTATGAACCAAATCGCTAAACCAAGCGTATTTAGATATCAATTCTTAAGGAGTTGAGTGCCCAAAACCTTTATTTAACGCTGAATATTATTAACAATAGTTGCACAGAAATGAAAGATAAAATGAAAATCTTAGTTGGAATCGATGGTTCAGATCATTCCAAAAGGGCACTCACAGAAGCTCTTGAAGTTGCTAAAAAATTTTCTGCATTCGTGAAAGTCATTAATGTTTATGGGCAAGGGATGGACAAAGAAGCTAAAAAAGTTCTGGAAGAAGCAGAACAATATTTGAAAAAAGAAAAAATTGAACACAGCTTGGAATCGATTCCAGGTTCCAATCCTTCCAGAGCTTTGATAACCGTAGCCAAGCACGAAAATTTCGACCTCATCGTGGTAGGGAGCAGAGGTTTAGGCAGTGTAACCTCCTTCCTGCTAGGAAGCGTCTCCAAACAAGTAGTCTCTAAAGCTCACTGTGACGTTCTTGTTGTAAAAAAGTAAAAACTACAGTTCGATCTTGTTCATAATATATGCGCATTAAGAGGATTTGCTAAACGAGATGAAATCCATTTTATCCTTTTTTGAGTTGCTGGTACTGTGATGCAGACGTTTTTTCACAAAATCTAACAGGATTAAAAAATGGAAAGGCCATTATTAGAACTTTGTCTCCTGTCAAATCGCAAACGCGCGCAAAGCCGAGAATTTAAACCTCGACCAAGCCACCGTTTAATGGTAGCCCGGGAGAGATTCGAACTCCCGTTTACGATATTCCTATGTCTTTTTTTAGATATGTCCGTTTTGAGACTAGATACTTTGCAAGCCCCTCCAAAGTACTGGGTACTTTGCTGACGCCAGAAATGACTTATACTTTTGAAGCAACATAATGTAAGGTGAAATCTGTTTGGTCAATTTGGTTGAAGAATGGGAAGTTCTAGAGGAGTATGCCGGAGACAAACAGGGTTTCTATCAAATTTTAGGCGATGCCGAAGCTGTGGAAATCCGTGTAGCCATTGGCAGACTTGGCTTCAAGGAAGAATTCGAGAACAAGGGGGACACGCTGCTTAACCGCATCCTGTCTTTCTGCAAATCCCGAAGCTATATCAAAGTAAGCGAAAGCGTCAGAGACGAGTTCTTCTTCAAATAACAGCTTGTATAGTGAAAGGAAGGACATTGGGTAATGGCTGCTTCCACAATGCTTTCCACTACTCGCAGCATACTTGGCAAAAAAGCGGGTTCACAAAACGGGAAGTCCGAGCGGCCTGCACAGCCACCTATAAAGTGTCCCCGGTGCGGCGGCTTAAGAATCTGGAAGGACGGCTTACGCTACATCAAGAGCGAAACCGGAACAATAGCCATTCAACGTTACATGTGCCGCAGCTGTGGCAGACGCTTCAGCGAAACCGATCCTGCGCCCCCCAGCCCTCGCAGACGAGAACTCTCCCCGAGGAGAAAAAAGAATGTTGACCTATTTGGCTCATATTTGAAGCCTAATACAAGCCATTTTAAAGCGAACGGGCTAACTTTATCTCGCCAAGTATGCGTTGCCGAGACGCAAGGGGCGAAAAACTTGGTCAAAGTGGAAACCCGACAAAAGCGGGCTGCGGGGGCCACAACAAAGCTAAACGAAGCTGACATGAAAGGAAAAATCTTTGAATACGCATGGTGGATGAAGAAGGAAGGTTATCGAGAATCAACAATCAGGATGAGAACACGCCTCATGAAGAGGTTAGTGAAAGTCGGCGCCAACATACTTGATCCTGAATCAGCAAAAGAGACCATAGCCAAACAAGACACGTGGAATGAAAACACAAAGCTACACATCGTCAATATATACACGACGTTCCTCAAAATGACGGGGCGGACTTGGATCCCACCCATATACAAGGGAAAACGAAAACTACCTTTCATACCAACCGAACTGGAAATAGACCAATTAATCGCCAGCTGCGGAAAGAAAACAGCCACATTCCTACAAACACTGAAAGAAACGGCTATGAGATCTGGAGAAGCAATAAACCTACAATGGGCTGACATAGACACAGATCAAAAAATCATTAGAGTAACTCCTGAAAAGAACAGCAACCCAAGAATCTTCAAAGTAAGCAACAAACTAATTGCAATGCTAAACAGGTTGCCCAGAAAATCAAAAAGAGTATTCGAAACAACTCTGGGAAGCCTCAGAGGAACACTTTACAGTTCAAAACGGTTAGCCGCTGACAAACTTCAAAACCCCAGAATCTTAGAAATACACTTTCACACCCTACGCCACTGGAAAGCAACCATGCTCTACCACCAAACAAAAGACATCTTACACGTCATGAATTATCTAGGCCACAAAAACATCACGAACACACTCCTTTACGTTCAACTAGCTGAAGCACTCTTCAAAGACACACCAGAGGAATTCACAACAAGAGTCACCAAAACCGTGAAAGGTGTACGAACACTCATAGAGGCAGGCTTCGACTTCATCCTAGAAATGGACGGAGTGAAAATCTTCAGAAAAAGGAAGTGAAAGCTGTGAGGAACACCCTAAAAACTAACAGATATGTCAGAAAACTAATAGATATAGTTTTATCTATTCATGTTAGGTTATGAATTTTGGAACATTGTTATGGAATTTTTTTCCTTAAACTTTTTAAGACGGTAATTGATTACTTATTATAAGGAGAGGGGTGTATATGTCTGAAGTTCACATTCGTGATATTCCTATCCCTCTGGTGAACTACATACATCTTATAAAATATCACAAGGCACCCTATTATGACATTGTTCAACACATCCTGAAAGACATGGAAATGCATTATGAAAGAACCGGACGCGGTTCTGAGACTATCTATACAATTAATCCCAGAGTTTTGCAAGACGAAATAGAAAAGAAAGTTGAAAGCGAAAAATTGACCACCATAAATATTTGCCGTACGATTCTAGCTCTCTTTTATGGAAGTGAACTTCGTGAAGAAGATGATTTCTACGTTACAACAACCAGTCGTGGTCGAAGAAACTATCACATCAAGGTTAATACTCATACCTTAAATTCAATGCATAGTTTTATTTGACTCTGTTTTACTCGATGTAAATTGCTGGTCGACATGGCATAGACAGTATAGCTCTTAGCTTGGGATCATAGCGTTTCTTCTCGTTTTCACTGTAAACTATGATGCGTGCCTTTAATCTGTCTGCCAGAAAGTCTTTTGCTTCCTCGATTACTTCTTTTTCCTTTAATGTGCCAACCTTCAATAGATTTGCTCTTCTCTTTTCAGATATCTGGCTCATTTCTTGCACTACTTTTGCAGCGAGCTTTGCAATTTCCTTCAGTTTCTCCTTAAAATCATCTTCTGCGGCGAATTCTTTCATAATTTCGTTTAGTTTTACTTCTCCGTGCTTTGATTTCTCCAATACTCTCAGGTAGACTCTCCATTTCCATGGGGAAGCCGTATAGTAGCATATTTTTTGTGGGGTGACTTTTGTTGCTTTCAGGATGTTTAGTGTGTCTTCAATAAGTTCATTTATCAGATTTTCTTTTTCCTCTGCTTGCTCATTAATGAGTTCTTCTTTTGCTTGTGGCCATTTTGCAAGTGAGATGAATTGTTCCTCTTTCATTTCGCTCCATAATTCTTCGCATATGTGTGGTGCAAATGGCGCAAGTAGCTTTAGCCATGTTTTTAACGCTTCTTTCAGGATTTTCGTCTTTGCTTCGCCTTTTCTGTGTATGTACCAGCGGAAGTCATTCCAGATTTCAAACAGGGCTATTTCTAGGGATGTTCTTGTTTTCATTTCTTCAAAATTTTCTGTTACTGCAGATATGCGATGCTGCAGTGCGCTCATCAGCCATTTTTCCAAATGTCCATGTTCACCACTTTCTGCATTTTTGATTATGTTTTTTGCGAAGTTGTAGAAGGATTCAAGTTTGTTTCTCATATCCTTGACGTTTTCGCTTCTCCAATCTGGGTCGTCCATGCCTTCTGCGCCTAACATTAATGCGCACCTTGTGGCATCTGCCCCATACTTCTCAATGGAGTTTTTCATTGTTACGAAGTTTCCCTTTGACTTGTGCATTTGTTTTCCTTCAATCATCAGCATGCCGTTTACTCCAATTGCTTTTGGCCAGTGTTTCTGTGGAAAAAGTGCTACGTGGTGGAATATGAAAAATGTTAAGTGGTTTGGAACAAGTTCTTTGGCTGATACTCTTAGGTCAACTGGATACCAGTATAAGAATTCTTTTCGCATTTCCTCCAGTACTTCAGTGCTTATTCCCGACTGTGAAGCTATTTCCTTTATGTTTCCCGTTTCATGGAAAATGTAGTTGAAAACTTCTTTTGTCAGCATCTGAGCCTTTATGTCATATTGTTTTATGTGTTTGTTTATTGTGTAGAATGCCATGTAAATTGTCGAGTCGCTTAAGGTTTCAATTATCCAGCTTGGACCCCATGGTAGAGGTGTCCCAAGCCCTGTTCTTCTTGCACATGCCCATTCTTTCAGCCAGTCAATCACCGTTAAGAACCACGGGGTTGCTGTTTCCGGGTAAATTTTCATTTTGCTCAGTGCTTCTTTCACTTTTTCCTTCCATTCCGGATCTGAATATTTTAGGAACCATTGATCTTGCAGAACCTTAACTATACATGGCGTTAGGCATCGGCAAATAACTGGCTCTGGTAAATCATACATGGAGTCGGCGATTCCGCGTTTCCTAAAATCTTGTATCAGAGTTTCTTTAACCTCTCGAACCTTTTTTCCAGCGTATTCCATGCAGATTTCTTTTAAGACTCCGCTGTGGAACTCCTTTTTGTAAAGAAGTTTAGTTGATTCTTCGGCCTTTGGATCATGTTGATCTTTCACACCTAATTGTTCCACGATTTCGGTGGCGGGGTATTCGTCGAAGCCCTCGACTTCAATCATGGAAATTGGCTTTATGTTCCTCACAGTTTCTGGGTTTATGTTGAACTCTCGTAGGGTTTCAGGTTTTTCCTGCAAGTCTTTTAATGCTAGCCAGTCGTAGGGTGCATGGGCTGGAACGCTGTAAACTACGCCTGTGGCTTGTGTTGGGTCAATGAACCATCCGGGCAAAATCGGCAATTTTTCTTTAGTAATGGGATTTTCAACGTTTTTTCCTACGAGTTCTCTGCCTTTCAGTTTCCGTTTCACTTCGACTGTTCTTGCTTGTTCTTTCAGTTTTTCAGCTGCCTTTTCGCTTATTATCCATTTTTCATTGTCAACTCTTGCCTCTACATAAGTTGCGTCTGGATGAATCCAGATGTTTGTTACTCCGTAGATTGTTTCCGGTCTGAATGTGGCTGCTGGCAAATATGTTTCCTTGTCGAGTTTGAATTTTATAAGCGTATATTCTTCTGGTGTAACGCCTTCGCCTTCTTGTCGGTCGTGGTCTCCTGTTGGGCTTTGATCCTTTGGACACCACACGACTGGATGTGTTCCCTTTGCAACGTAGCCTTTGGCTTTTAGGCTTTCATATTGCCATTTGATAAATTTCTGGAAGGTTGGCATTATGGTGTTGAATTCTCTTCTCCAATCAACTGAGAAGCCTGCTCGCTTTGCAGCGATTCTGCTTTCGTTTGTGTAGTATGTTGCCATATAAATTGGGTCAACGAATTTTTTGAGTTCCCCTTCTGGAACGCCATCAACTTCCCTCAAAACTCTTATTAATCCCTCGTCGCCCTTTGCAACTCGTTGGCTTGCTCCTAACAACGGCTGACCCGTCCAGTGCCACGCCCAAGGAAACAGCACGTTATAGCCTTGCATCCGCTTAAATCGTGCGTACGCGTCTATTCGTGAAGCCGTGAAGGCGTGGCCTACGTGGAGTGGTCCGTTAATGTACGGATATGGAAAAGTGACAAAGAACTTTTTCTTGTTTGGGTCTGGGTCTGCCTCAAAAATCTTTGCTTTTTCCCATTTTTTTTGCCATTTTTCCTCGATTTTTCTCAAAAATTCCATGAAGGTTTCTGAACTGGTTTGAGGGCTATTAAATGTTTTGTTTTTATTTGTTGAGAACGCTATCCCTCAAGTTTGACACCGTAAAGTAGTTATGCAGAACTTGTTTTAATTCTTTACTCCGATTTCAGTGCATGATAAAACTATGATTCTGTTCACTTTTGTTTAGACTATCTACTTCTTTCATGTTCCAAGTTTTCTTTTTTCAGATATAGTTCACTCTCTAGATATTTCTGATTGTACATTCTCTTGATCTTCAGGAATTTTTTTAGACCTTTTTCTGTTTCTTTCTCGTAGATGTTGATCTCTCCTTCGAAAAGACTCAGGATAGCACGAACTTCGCGTGTAGAATGCATCTCAGGATCCATCACTGCCAAAGTGGTGAAACCTTGTAACCTTAGTTCTGGAATGACTCCATTCAACCATCTTCTGGAATCAACTGCGTGATATTGCAGCAAAACGTCTGGAATAATTTCGATGCAAGCTCTTCTTGGACCTTTTGGCGGCTTGTCTAATTTGCGAAAAGCTAAGGCTAGTGCAATACTGATATCGGTTAGATTTTCTACACCTTTTAGTTTGAACACGTTTGGCAGGCTTTTGATCATCGAGTCTGCTTGAGGGTTGCAGATGAGAAGGTAAAAGTTTGATTGAAAATCTTCAACTAAAGCCCCTAGCTCGCTCACCCTTGTGGTGATGTAAAACGTGATTTGACCCTTGTTTGCTCCTGCTTCCAGAAATCTTTTGATCAGCAAATCTTTTTCATCACACGAAGGCGAGGTTAAGATGACTGCATAGCGTTCAGGTATGCCACCGAACAATAAATTGTCAAGATCCTCATATCCTGTGGCAATCCGGTGGGGAAGAACAACCTCGGACACCTCAATCGCTACAGGCTCGGACTCGTAAGATTTGTATTTACTGGTCTCGTCTAAATATATTGTTCTTGGTTTTAGGATGAAGGTTCCTTTGGTTGTGGGTCTTAGGATGAGCCTGATTTCTTCCGTTTTTAGTGGTGCAAGCCTTTTTCCTTTCATGTTGAGGTTGCGGTTTTCTATACGGGAGATTCTAGGTTTTTTTATGACCTTGAAACCTTCTGGAACGATCTCTTCAACCCTCATCAGCAGCGCTGGTCCTTCTCCTGCATTTATAAGCTCAATTTCTAGTCTGACATCTTCGCCGATTTTGGCCTTCTGCACGTGAGCTATCAAGTTTGCTTTGATGTTTGCATGTTCAAGTTTTTCTAGGCCTTTCGCTCGTGCGATACGTGCTATGTCGGTAAGTGTGACAATACCTACAAGCTTTTTGCCTTTTACGACTGGGAGTTTTTTAACTCTTCTTTCAAGCATTAAGAAAGTTGCTTCTTCCAAGCTTGCCTCTGGTCCTACAACTGTCAGAGATTTGGACATGACATCTCTCACAAGCGTCTCATCTGGGTCCCGAGCCTCGGCTACAACTCTTTTCAGAACGTCACGCTCGGTTAGCATTCCAACAAAGCTTGCTTTCTTCATCACAACTAAACAGCCGATTTCATAATTATTCATGCGTTTGACTGCCTCTCTTACGTTCAATTCGGCATCCGCAGTTACAACTGTTGTAGCCATTACATCTTTGACCTTCAGCAAAACAAATCCCAACAAGTATTGAGCGGATTCAACTCTTAAAAGCCTTTAGAACTACCCCACAAGGCTTAAGCTGCCGCGTTAAAACTAGTCGCGGTTCAGTTGTTTCCGTCAAATTCAGTTCCTCTGTCACCGAACTCCACATGTGCTAACGTTTTAGTTGTTTCCTTAGCACTTCTTCGGCTTTTTTGACGGCTTCCAGCAGTTTTTCAACATCTGTTCCGCCGCCTTGAGCGAAGTTGGGTTTTCCGCCGCCTCCGCCTCCTATGATTACTGAGATTTCTCTAATTATTTCACTAGCATTTACGCCCTTTTCTAAGGCGGTTTTTCCAGCCATAACCATTATTCGCGCATTTTTTCCATCTGTTCCATAAAATATTGTGACGATTGATTCGTCTCTTTTGATTAGTTGATTTGCTGTTTGAACCATGCGGTCAACATCGATTGCCTCTTTAAAGTCACGCATCACAATTTTGACGCCTCCTTCAATTGGAGATGGTCGAACAGTAACACGGAATGGGAGGTCACGAAACCCAGTTTTGGGTCCTCTCGACTCTTTAGTTAGTTCAGCACTCTCTTTGATTGCTAATTCTTTTATGAGCTTTCTTTTCTCTGCGTTTGCTTCCTTTAATTCTTTGACAATTTTTTCGGCTGTTTTATCCAGTTTGTCAAGAGGGGCATTCAAAATTTCTGAGAGTTTCCAGAGTTTTTCCTCTTTTTCTTGTACAGCCTTAAGGGCTGGGATTCCAACGGAATAAACAAGTCTTTCCACGCCGTCTTGAACCCTTTCTGAATGAGTTATCTTGATGAATCCGATTTCACCTGTGTTTTTTACGTGAGTCCCGGCACATGCTTCAACATCCCAGTCTCCAATCTTTACAACACGTATTTCTTTTCCTGGAACCGCTCCACCTTGGTAAAGTCTAAAGCCGTAAAGTTTTTCCGCTTCGCTTCTAGGCGTCCAAGAAGTTTCCACAGAAATATTTCTTAGAACTGTTTGGTTTGCCAATTTTTCTATTTTGTGTACTTCCTTCAATGTTAGCCTACGATAATGTGAAATGTCTAGTCTAGAGCGGTCGACGCCTTTTTGTGTTCCAAACTGCCAAACATGTTGCCCTAGAACGCGTCTCGCAGCACCGTTAACTATGTGTGTGGCAGTGTGATTCTTCATGAGACTGTATCGTTTTTCCCAGTCAATCACTCCGCTGACAATGCTGTTCTCTTTTGGAACTGTGTCCTTCACTTTGTGGACAATTACCTTGCCGACTTTTTGAACATCAACAACCTCAACTTTGTTTCCTTCAAAAACTAGGTAGCCAGTGTCTGCTGGTTGTCCTCCGCCTTCTGGATAGAAGCATGTTTTGTCAAGAACAACATATTCGCTGTCCATCACTTTAACAACTTTTGCCTCAAACTCCTTCATGTATTGGTCTTGATAGTACAAGTGCTCGGTTTCTGCAAGATTTGAAACCTCTGTTTCCAGCTTTTCTTCCGGTTTTGCCGCTTCCACTTTTTTGGGTGCTTGCATGTGTCTTTCAGCGATTAAAGCATAGAAGTTTTCCGGAATCTCCGCCGTCAATTCTTCTTTTTCGGCGAACTGCTTAACAATTTCGGGTGGAAGTCCATGTGAATCATACAGTTCAGTCAAGGTTTCTACTGGGATTTCTGGAATGTTCTTTGCCTTTAGCTCTCCTGCGATCCGCTTTACTAGGCCTCCGCCTCTTTTTATGGTTTCTTTGAACTTGTCTTCTTCGACTGAAAGGATTTCCATTAGTTCGTTTTGCATTTCCTTAAGATGTGGGTAATCCTTGGACCAGAATTCGTTTTGCATGTTCATAATATCGTAAAGCTTGTCTGTTATGTCCAACATCTTAAGCAGCCTGTAAACTCTGCGGAATAGAAGTCTTGCTAAGTATCCTTCTTGAATGTTTGATGGAACAATGCCTTCAGAAAGTATGAAGCCTAAGCATTTGGTGTGGTCTGCAACTGTGAACACGTTTTCGATGGGAAGCAATAACTCGTCTAACTCTTTCACTTTCATTCCAACAATTTCCGCTATTTTTCTTCTAGCTTCAAGTCTGCTCGCTGTTTTATCCAAGATTACTAAGCCGGAAACCTCAGCTACCCTCGTGAGTAAATCGTTGTCGATTTTGCTTATCCCAGCCATCTCAAAAATCTTTTCAAGCAAACCGCCGTAAACTGCATGAAAACAACTTGGCACACCTTGGGAAAGCCATGCGTAGCGGTCTATTCCATAACCAGTGTCAACAGTCCTTATGGGCAACTTAACAAATTCGTTGTTGATGACCTTGTATTGCATGAAAACGAGTGTGTCAACTTCTAAACCTCGAACAATACATTCAACATCTGGACCAGCGTTTCCACCGCCAACCCAGACGTCTTCCTTGTAGATGACTTCTTCAGATTTCACTCCCAACTCTTTTGTGATAAACTCATGATGATATCTTACAGTCTGGTCTTTCCAGTAAACCTCCTTGTCCGGATAGTTAAATGCGTGATGCCCGCCCATTTCAAAAATTGTCAAGTGTCTGCCGAAAGTCGGACCAGTATTGGCTATGTCCACCAAGCGGATGCATGGTTGAACAATCACAAGAGGATTTGCTGGTGGTGGAGCAATTCCGTCGGTTACGTACGGCTGAAAGTCTATTATGCTTGCGTGTGTTAGGTAAATGTCGTCTCTCCATCTTGCCACTACTGGATAAGGCTTTATACGGGTGTGTCCATGTTTTTCAAAAAACGACAGGAAAGCCTCACGCATCTCACGTAAACTGTAACTCTTTCTTGTCGGCGGATTGTTTATGAACGTGTAGAATGTGCAACCTTCAGGGGTTGCTTCACCACAAGTTTCTTGGTCTGGATTTTGCGTCCAAAAATAATCTTTGCATTTGGAACATAATTTCCTTACGTAACCTTCTTCTTTAAAGAACGGTATGCTGTATTCCTCTTTTGGAAACTTTCTCAATGTTGAGACCCTCGACGTGCTGAAATCAGCTTTTCCAAAGGATTATCGAGAATCAAACATTTAACCATTTCACTATCCGAGTTTAAAGCCAAGCAAGAAGCCAGCCAAGAAGCTTCCCATGAAAGGCAAAAGGGATATTAAACCGACAAGCCATGCTGCCGCTTGACCAGCAAAATCGAGCAAACTAGCCAGTGCATTCCAAAGCTCTTCGTAATTTACGCTTATTATCCCGCTTGTGCCTAAGTAAAGGAGAAAGATTATGAACAAACCCATCAACACAACTATGAGTTTGCTTATTTTCTTAATCGCATATCCGACTATGAAACCGCCTATTCCACCCACACCTAACTGGTAAACTACTGACGGCAAAACAGCACTCATTAAGCCTTTCCTCTCACATATGCTAACACAAGTTTGATTTAAATGCCTATTGCCCATAATTGCAAGTCATGTCATAAGAAGGGAGGTGAAAAGCATGGACATACTTGAGATATACATACTGAACCTCATACTCACCCTAGGCATGTTCGTTGTTTTAATCTTCCGAGCGTGGATTGAACTGAAAAATTACCGTATGATGTGGAAGGAACTGGAATGGAGGCAAACATATCAGGCTGTCGGACGTATACTTAAAACTGAAAGAGGCATGTTTTCAAAAGTGGAAGGTGGAGATGAGCTGTATCAACTGCTTTGCGAAATCTTCAAAGCGAACAAAGACTAAAACCTCTATGGAAAATGCCAATCTTCAATTAACCCTTTAAATATTGCGTGACTTTTTTCCAGTCCGTAACGCCTAAACGGCTTAGTCAGATGCCTCTGAGACCGAGTCGAAGTCATGTACAGGCTTTTCTTTATTTCACGCTCCATTTTAAACTCAATTTTTCCAAGATCAGCGTATCTTGAACCACATTTTTCACATCTGAAGCCCTTATTCCTTCCCATAGATTTTAGTCGCTTTCCACACTTTGGGCAAACCGGATTGTGATAAACGATTTTTGGTGCAAGTTTTAGAAGCCTGATTTTTTCAAGGTTTATAGTGAGCGGATAACTTTGCGAAGGAGCATGAACACCCCCGTAGACTTCCACGTGATCTCCTGCAATCAGTTTTCTTGCAGCCTTGCGGAGAACACCTGTCGGTTCATAAGCTGCACAGTCAACGTGCGCGCTTTCGTCTTTAATTGAGAAAATTACGTGTCTTCTCGGGATTATCTTCGGCTTTTCCACTACGGTTCCTCGGGTAATCACTGGGTTATATGGTTTTATTTGACTCAACTGCTTAACTCGTTTCAGATGAGCGTCTGTTCCCTGATTAGTGCGGAAAATAACCCATCTTTCAACAGGTTCAAGAGGTTTGACCATTTCATATGCTTTCTTCACGATTTCTGGAGTTTCGCCTCTGATACCGAGAAGAATAGGGTCTGGGCCTCTCGGTGTTATGATGACCCTTTCTTTTTCTTCGTCAACATTGTTGAACGTGTAGGGTGCTGTCGCCTTATCCATCTCAACAATTGAAGATTCGTCAACTCTTCTTTTCAAACCATAATTTTCTGGAACGCGATAGGCAAGGACTTCAAAAGTGTAGTCGCCTTGAAGAGTTTCGCCGACAGCTGATAAAGCGCCTATGATTCCTCGACATTTTTTAAAACCAACAGCCTCAGCCTTGAACCTCTTCAAAAGCTTCAAAGCATCATCAAGATTCACAATTCCGGTGATTGCGTTTTTTGAGAACGTTTTTACTTCCTTCGGAATTCTGGTTCCTTCAAAGAAGACTACGCCTGGGTCTGTGCCTTCATAATCGAAATCTGCATGTTCTTCCACTGTGCCTATAACGTTTTCTTTGATTTCATCTTCATCGCTCTCGGTATATTTCATTCTCAAACATAGCGCCCCGTTCCCCCTAGTTTTCCACGGCACGTTCGGATTCAACCTAACCAAGTTTGGGTAGTCAATGAATTCGCCTCCCAGCCTCTGCAGTTTTTCCACAAGAAGAGCAGCAACATAGGTGGTGCATCCCTTTCTCGGCGAATCAGTGTCATCCAATCCAATGTGCATTGTTTTTATGGTCATTTATGGCAGCACGTTCCCTTTTGAGTTAGAAGATTAAATTGGATTGTTAAAAGGTTACTTGCAAAAATAAAAAGAGGGATTGTGTGCTATTTTGACGCTTCTACTACTATCATCGTCAATGTTGACCTAACCTTGTCAAGCCTTCTGATACGCCAAGTTACGATTTCCTTAAGCTTATCCATAGTGTCTGCTTTAACCCTTGCAATTATGTCGTAGACTCCGTAAACAGCGAAGGCTTCATCAACTCCCTCAACTTTCTTCAATGTTCCTAGCACATTTGCTTCTGAACCTATCTCAGTGTTTATTAGCACAAATGCTGTTGGCATTTAAATTTCCTCGCTGTAATGTGTGCTCTCTCTGCATTAAAATATTTTACTACATTACTTCTATTTTCCAAGCATCAATTCGTAAATCAAGAGACATCTCCCCCAAAACTTCATCTTTTTTAACTTTCTGTAACCTGAACGAAAATTAATTTTCACGAGGTAAATGTGTGAAATTGAAAAAAGGTTAAGAGAAAAGTCCTTCAATGAACCTTAACAATTGATATCCAAATAATATTGCTACGAAATATGTTGGCCACAAAATTATTGGCCAATTCTCAGGGTTGTAATGCCATAGGTTCGTAGATGTAGCAAAGATTTCCATAAGTAATAGAGCAAGTAAACCACTCAAAGCCAAACAAAGCTGTTCTTTGGCTTCCTTTTTATTCCCATAGCTTTTTCTACTGATTGACATAATCAGCCATGATAACAAGAAAGCGAAAAATAAAACATACCAATTTTGATTGAACTGAAAGATTAAATCCATACAAAAAAATATGTGTTTTAGTTATAAAAACATTCGTTTTCCGTGCAAAAAATAAGTCTACTTTTCCATGTTGCACAGAAAGAGGCGTTTTCAACAAAAAAACACCAAGAAGCCTGAAATAGGCTTATCAATGATTAGCCAGAGGGAAAATGATAAAAAAAATAAACCCTTTATTTTCAAGGACTTAATACGAAGCGTTGCCTACAGATTGTGAGCATGGAGGAGAACCTAACGAGAATAGCTATAGTCGGCTCAGGAATAGCAGGGACGACATGTGCCAAGGCATTGCATACCCTTGGTTATGATGTTGAAATCTTTGAGATGACGCCTAAAGATAGCCCCACTAGACCAAGACAGATGGAAGGAAGCGTGCACTTCCTTGAAAACGTCCCCGAGCTGCAACCTAGTCGTAATATGAAAAGGCTTGAGATATGTTCTCCAAATTTTGTGGCATCTCTTAAGGGAAATATAGGTTTCTTCTACGAGGTGGGTGGAGAAATCGGCATCGAGGCTAAAGCAAGAAAAGACATTGAAAGGTTAATTCCTATTCATTATGGAACAAGGGTGAGAAGCAAAAGGCAATTAGAGGACGAATTCGACGTAATTATTGCCGCCGATGGTTATCGTTCTAGAATTGCAGAGGAATCTGGTCTTAGGTCGAGAATACCAAAGCAAGTTGGGGTAGGAGCCGGCTTGACAGTAAAGGGCGACTTCGACCCCGAATGGATGGCAATTTGGTTTGACAATTATCTTTCGTTTCACGGATATACTTACGTCATACCTTTCTCAAAACGTGAGGCCTCGTTGATTTCAGGGTCTGTTGGAAAAAGGGTGCATTTTAGAGTATACCGTGAAAGGCTAAAAGAACTTGCCATATCAAGAGGATGGAAAGTCCTCGATGAATGGATGGACTTTGAGAGCTGGTATGATTTTTCATCCTACCACAAAGACAACCTATATGTTATTGGAAATGCTGGTTCCTTTACCGACCCCGCCCTTGGTTTTGGTCTGAAATGGGCAATAAAATCTGCCAAGTTATGTGCTAAAGCAATACACCAAAATCTCGATTACGACTTGTTGCTCAACAGAGAGCTACTGCCAGAGTTTAGTTCTTGGCAAGCGATGAGAAAGATATTTGAAAGCGCTAACAATAAGGATTACGACAAATTCGTTAGTATTTTCAATAGACCTTATGCCAAAAACTTGGTAGAATCTGGCGAATCAATTTGTTGTACGTTGAAGCCAAGAGAGGTTGCCCAAAATATTAGAATATTATTTAAATGTTTAGGTTGCTATGGATTTCTGTTTCATAAATTTCTAATGTTGATGTTATATCAACGTTTTATGGATTATCTCCAGAAAACGTGTTGAAACTGCTGTTCGGATGATGAAAGAATTCTGTTCAAGAAGAACTCAAGTCAAATAAATGGACCGCTGTTTTTGTTTTTGGCTGTTCGTCAAAAAACCCCTCACCCAACTCCGACCAGATCTCTTTTTGAATTAGAAGATATATTTATTCGCATAAAAGGTAAATGTATGTAATCATATTAGCTATTGGGTTTAACCATGTTGGAAGAAAGCCACACAAAAGATTCTATTACAAGCCGAGAAATGCGTGCTTTAGAATTGAACGCTGAATATTTCGGGGTTTCCAGACTTCAGCTCATGGAAAATGCTGGAAACAATGTGGCATTAGAAATTGCTTCAAGATTTAAATCAGACAAATCAGTTGCGATTTTTTGCGGTTTAGGAGGAAATGGTGGCGACGGCTTCGTTGCAGCAAGACATCTTTCTTCAAAAGGTTTCAAAGTCAAAGTAATCCTCGCAGGAGAGGCTAGGCAAATCTCTCATAAGGAAGCCTTAGAAAACTGGAAAGCTCTACAGTTCCTAGAAGAAAGCGTTCCCATTCACGAAGTGTACGACAGCTCACTTATACCAGAAGTAGACGCTGAAATAGTCATCGATGCACTGCTTGGAACCGGCACAAAAGGAAAGTTAAGACCACCAATCCTACAGTTAGCCGAGAAAATTAACGCTACTAATGCTTTCCGAGTGGCAGTTGATGTACCAACCGGAATAGACGCTGACACTGGCGAAGTCTTAGGTAAAGCTGTGAAAGCCAACTTGACAATAACCTTTCACAAAACGAAAAAAGGACTTGAAAACGCAAAAGACTACATTGGCGAGCTAGTTGTAAAACACATAGGCTTACCCAGAGAATACGAAAATCTGGCAGGTCCTGGAGACGTTCTATTCGTTACGAAACCACGTCCACCAAAATCACATAAGGGCGATTTTGGACGCCTACTAATCATTGGAGGAAGCGAAACTTTTTCTGGAGCCCCAGCTCTGGTGGCTCTAGCTGCTTTACGAGCTGGTGTTGACTTAACTTATGTTGCAGCCCCGGCAAAAACAGCCTATGCCATATCTTCCATGTCGCCAAATCTAATCACCGTAAAACTTGATGGTGAACACCTTAACCCGAGTAACGTATCTGGCTTAAGAAGGTACATAGAAACAGCCAACGCAGTTGTTTTGGGGCCTGGTCTTGGTTTGCATACTGAAGCAAGAGAGTTTGTTAGGGCTATTGTTGAGGCTGTTGAAGGCGCTGGAAAACCACTGCTCTTGGATGCAGACGGTCTAAAAGCTTTTGCAGAGTTCAAGAGACCTTTGAACGTCCCTTTGGTGTTGACGCCTCACGCTGGGGAATACGCTGTGCTAGCTGATGAAAAACTGCCAGAAAATTTCAATGAAAGAGTTGCAGTGGTGCAAAGAACTGCGGCGGAGCTGGCTGCAGTGGTATTGTTGAAGGGGCCGGTAGACATAATCTCTGACGGAAAAAGTTTCAAATTGAATTTCACTGGTAATGCGGGAATGACTGTTGGTGGAACCGGAGACGTGCTTTCGGGAATTGTTGGTGCTTTTCTAGCCCAGCAAATTGACCCTTTTGAGGCTGCTGTTGCTGGAGCCTTTGTTAATGGTGCTGCTGGAGACTTTGTTTTTGAAGAGAAAGGTTACCACATGGTTTCAACGGATCTGCTTGAGTGGATTCCACATGTTTTAAACGATCCCATGAGTCACTTAAGGGTGCGAAAAACGAGTGCAAAAACCAGTTAGGATCATTGTTTACCACGCTGGGCAATGCGACCCCAAAAAATGCACAGCCTTAAAGCTCAAACATCACGGACTAGTTCGATTAGTGACTCGAATAAGGCTTTTGCCAAAAAGAGCCGTTGTTCTTAACCCATTCTCAAAAACCGCATTTTCCCCAGCTGACAGGCAACGTATTGAAAAATTTGGATTAGCTGCTTTAGACTGCAGTTGGGAACACGCGGAAAAAGTCCTGCCAAAAAGTGTGAGGGGAACATCCCGTTGCCTACCAATTCTAGTCGCAGGCAACCCTGTTAACTTTGGCAAACCAACAAAACTCACTACAGTGGAGGCTCTGGTTGCAGCCTTGTTCATTGCTGGATTTAGAGAAAAAGCCAGCCAGCTGCTTTCCATTTTCAAATGGGGACATACTTTTATCGAATTGAATCAGAAAAGGCTAGAAAGTTACGCGAAAGCGAAAGACAGCACAGAAATAATAAAATTGCAAGCACGCTTTGTCGAAAATATGAAAACGCAATGATAGTTGGGGAGAAGATGGCTGGTGACGAATTTCAAGTTAGTAAAGCGAAAATTCTTTTGGTTCAAGGAGACATAACTGAGCAAGTTACCGATGCTATAGTGAATGCAGCTAATTCAACTCTCATGGGAGGCGGCGGCGTAGACGGAGCAATCCATCGAAGAGGCGGACCGAAAATCCTTGAGGAATGCAAACGCGTAAGAGCCACAGAGTGGCCAGACGGTCTCCCAACAGGAAAAGCCGTCATCAGTTCAGGAGGCAATTTAAAAGCTAGACACGTTATCCACACTGTTGGGCCGGTCTGGCGTGGAGGCACCCGTGGCGAACCAGAACTTTTGGCAGAAGCCTACCTCAACTCACTAAGAGTAGCAGTGTCTAAAGGACTGAAAACCATAGCGTTTCCATCAATAAGCACAGGTGCATACAGATATCCCATCGAGAAAGCAAGCAGAATAGCCCTAACAACGGTGAAAGAGTTTCTGGAGAAGGAAGACAAACTCGACAAGGTAGTGTTTGTCTTGTTCACGAGGCATGACTTGGAAATCTACAAAAAAGCGCAAAGGAAATCATATAGAATTGGACTCTGACGAGTTGGCTGTAACTTATCTAGTTTGAGTGATTGAACCGTTCTTGTGTTGCAAGTCACCATAATTATCGAGCCTTCAGAAGTTGTTTTTTCTTCGCTTAGGAAAAAAACAACAACTTCTAACTTGATTCTTGTATGTCGAAGGAGGGTTCACTTGCCTTGCTTTGTCCTTGTTTCGTGAAGTTCGTCAACGATGATGATGAACCCTTGGAAGAATAATGAAGGTTAGTCTTTGTTGTTCAAAATTTATATTCTAGTTAGGGTGTCTTTGACGTTTCCGATTTGGGCATGTGTATGGGATTCTTTTTTCTGGCTGTTAGCCGAGAGGCAAGATTAGTCTTTTTGATTTATGCAATCTGAATTAGCTAGATCTAGTTTGCTCAAGTTTACAAGCTGAATGTGGATCATACAAACGCGCGTGGGCTGCTAATACTTTGAAGGAAAACTGTGAACTAACGAAAGTTGGTTTTGAATATTTCACCAAGATAGACAGTGCTCAAGTGTTCGACAAGAGAAAGTAGGCGGATTACCAAAAAAAAAAAGCTGGCGTGTTGGTTGTAACCCGCCTTCTGTTTGATTTCTCCTTTTCCGCCATTCTGATCAGTCCTCTGCCTAAAATATATGCAGAGTAGGGCTTAAAAGCTTTTTTGCCTGTGGAAATTCGCTATTCCGATTAACTCTTTTAGCCATAACAATTTAACACGTGACATCGCCAAATCTCTTGTTTTAAGTCTCCACGAAGCTAGGTTTCCAATTATCGAATTCACAAACATTCTAGAGACTTCATAGAAAGAAGCAACAAAGCTAAACTTCTCTCTTTTTGTTCCGAGTTTGATGTTTTCTTTTATAGACTATAACTGCTAGAAGCGTTGCCAGCATGAAAAGTGGTATGATGATTAATTGCGGAACCTACTCTTGTTGTTGGGTTCGTGTTTTGAGGTTTCCAGCTAGCAATCCGATGAAGCTCCACAGTATAGATCCTTGCATGGAAGTCAAGGTTTGAATAATGAAATTCAGGTTAAGTATAGGATACTGGGGCAGTTCGACCTGTCTTATTGCATAGCCTACCAGATTCCCTATCCAAATCGCGATGATTAGGAAAATTAGGGCCACTATAGTAGTTGTCTTGTTAAGTTCATATTTCTTTCCTGAGTGATAGCTTGCAAGTAAGATTAAAATGGCCCCTCCATATCCTACGATTAAGGCTGCAATCGACAATACAAAGTAAAACTGTGCAACTTCTTCCACGCTATATCCTGCATCACGTAATATTACAGACTGGTATGGAGCAATTGCTCGCCAATATCCCCACCAGATAGACAAGGCTAGTACAACAATGACTACTATATACAAAGGACGATGATTCATCTTGCTCCCCAAGCTTCTTCTGTTGCTTTGTTCAGTTTTTATGATTTGTGGAAGAAACTTGCGTATATTACCTAAGATTTAACAAAGTTGGACTTACAATTATCTTGGTTTAGCTATGGCTATATGACACCAGGTTCCCTTCTGCTTAGTCCCTTTCCTTCTGTACACTATGACTGCTATTAGTGTTGTTATCATGAATAGTGGTAGAATGAGGAATGATGAAAATTCTGGGATTATGATGTTACTGAATAGATATGCCACATAGGTCGGGTCATGCTCAATGGTTAATCCGTCCCAGACTGGATAACAGATTCTGTAAAGAAGAGTTGAGACATTACAGTCCAAATTAACATCTCCATGGATACCAACAGCTGAGGGAAACATATCGCTCATGTTTAGATAATTCTCGAGATAACTTAGTATCCAATCTAACCTTGACTGGGCTCCTTCAGGAACGCTTGAAGTAGCTGCTGCTTCTGATTTTACCTCATGTGTCTCTGTAACCTCGTTTCTTGTGATGTTATAGTTCTCGCCAAAGAGAAACTCGTATGCTTTTATTAGCTCAATTGCAATCTGACTGCCATTTGTTGCTGTTGCAGGATTTGTTGCAGTTGTAGAGTTGTAGGGTTCTTCATTAACATAAGTTGTGAATGGTTTAGAGGAAAGTATTACAGTGCTAAAAAGCAGGGAAAGACTCAGGTTTTCTAGCGATATTGGAGGTTCTCCCCACCAAGGCTCGATACTAGTTATGCTTCCGATATCGAAACCTGTTTTCAAGTAGGAGAAGTTTTGCACAACATAGAAATCAAAATTGAAGCCAAGGTAGTCGATCATTACTCTTGCACCAGTGTGTCCAGTTTCGTCAGCGTGTTGAAGAAAACCGTCAATTGTGTCGTATTTAAAACCCCATTTGTAGTGTGGGATGTCGTTCTCTAAGATTTTTTGGATAGGTGTAGTCTCGTATTGAACGCTGCTGTTTACCTCCAAATAGTAAGCTATTTCAGATTCAACAGATGTAAAATTTGCTTGCGGGATACCATCTTCATTAGTGTCATTGTAAACCTCTATCAACAGTAAGGTAGTCCCAATGAACACTTCAGTCTCGTTTTCGACTTGGAAATGCTGACCCAAAAAATTCATAATAGGAGGGTTAACCTCATCGGAGGTAAGAGCATAGAATATGGTTTGAGCTTCGGATACATTAATCCAAGCATACCAGATATCCAAAGGTTGCCCAGGTATCGATCCATTTTGGTATTCAGCATTTGTGTCAATGCTGTGAGTTGAATAATAATAGTTTGCTTCTATCCTAACATGGTTAAATCCTACGTATAGTAACGAAGACAACAATGTGGACAGACTCAGAACCAGGGCAAGTTTTCTATTCATATTTTCCCCCAATTTACTACTCTGAGCTTCAGCTTTTATGACTTGTGGAAGAAACTTCGATTGAATCTAATGGACGTATTTTCCCAATTTTTTGGGACAATCACTTAAACTCCAAGCGGCAACTTATTTCAATTACTAAAATCCAAAACTAGAGACTATACATACTTTTAGGTTAAAATAATGGCAAAACTAAAAGACAATGGTCACTTAGACAAACATAACTTTTCAGCGCGCGCAGAAACTGTGGCGAAGTATTTCTGCCTTATACAACGTTATAGAAGCGGATTAACGGTTATAGATACTATGCATGTTATACTACGTAGTAGTGAATAACTTTTTCCATTCGTTTGGGCAGATCATATTTCGTGGCAAGGCTCTTAATATACTCGACCATTTGCGGATGGATGCGTGCTATGTCTGTCATTGTGACAAGACCTACAAGCTTTTTATTCTTTACCACTGGCAATTTCTTAATTCTTTTTTCAAACATTAACTTAGCTGCTTCTTCCAAACTTGCCTCAGGTTCCACAACTACCAAAGGCTTAGACATAACATCTCCTACAAGTGTCTCATCAGGATTTCGAGCTTTGACTACGACTCTCTTCAGAACGTCACGCTCAGTTAACATTCCCACGAAACTTCCTTTCTCCAGCACGACCAAGCAACCTATCTCATGATTATTCATTCGTTCAACCGCCTTCCTCAGATTCACACCAGCGTCAACAGTTACTACATTTGTAACCATTACATCTTTTACCTTCCACAAAACCTCAACCTTCCCAACATATTCAAAGCGTTCAATTCTTAAAAGCCTTAGCGCGCGAGAAAGTGCCAAGCATGTTTGAAGCCAAATAAAATTTGGACTAGAGATGTGCCACACATAAGAAATCACTTTTTGGCTCGTTCCTTTTTCGGCTTGTATTCTTGACTGTGAAACAATGGACTGGAAATTATTAGATCCGCTGTCGCCCTATTACAAGCAGTCGGCACATTATACAAGACGGCTATCCTGAGAAGCGCCTTAACGTCGACATCGTGAGGAAGAGATTGCAAAGGATCCCAGAAGAAAATCAAATAATCCAATTTCTCGTTAGCAATCAAAGCGCCAAGCTCCATGTCTCCACCATAAGATCCACCTTTGAGTAAAGTAATCCTTAGGTCAGTTTTCTCGATAATTTTTTTACCGGTGTCTCCAGTTGCGTACAAGTTGTGAAGAGCCAATGTTTCTTTATTGAAACCAGCCCACTCCACCAAATCATCTTTCTTATTGTCATGCGCCACCAAGGCGATGTTTCTTTTCAGAATCAAAATCTCACCAATCCAAATTAAACCGATATGTTCTAAAAGTTTTAAACCTTTCTGCGACGGAGTTGAAGTGCGCGACATACCAACTTTGCAATTCCAGACAAAACCAGAATATCAGCTATGTGAGGAGCTGTTTTGAAATCTGTTTTTCTGCCATATAATTTCTTAGCATGTTCTTGTAATTTCCATTCAATTGTTGAGGGGTCATCTGCACTTAGTCTTGTTCCTAGTCGAATCCAGTCTCCTTTTGCAATGAGTTCAATAATTTTGTCAAATCTCAGCGCGCACGCTAATGGATTATCAAAAACAAGTGAACTTAGTGTAGTTAGTGAAGACAAATCAATGCCCGGCACATTTCAAAAACGGAAAACCCAACATACTACTATAGCGTGCACATCCTTAAATCTGAGATCTGACAATTTCAACTCAATGAACCAGAAAAGAAAGCCTGGAAGGCCACGAGAATGGGTCTTAAACGATGAAATCATCGAAATACATAGGCTATCGACTGAACTGAGAACACAAAATCCTGAGGCATACTGGTCTAGTATTAAAGGTATGTTGAAAACACGACTGGAACAACTGGGAAGGAAAGACCTTCTATTGAAATTAGACAAGCTTTGCGGCTTAATGAGACAGGCCATTCCGTTACCTCCACGATGCATCTGTGGAAATACGGTCTATTCTTACACTTACAGGAAGGTAGAAAATGAACATGAGCATTATTGGGAAATCTTTGCTAGGTGTGTGAATCCGAACTGTCGCTATATGAGAAGATACTTGCCATCGACAAGCTACAAATGGTCACGGCCCAAATCTATCATTAAAGAACTTGAAAAGACGCCAACTTTCTATCAGATGGACGGTCAGAAAGTGGAAGGGGAGAAATGATAATTGTGTACTGTACTAATGAGAAAGCACGTGCTGGTTCTGTAGATTTGTTCTGCTTTTTCGGAATTTTTCTTTTGCGACACAAAAGGGCTAATCTCCTTACAAGATCAACTCGATTTTCATGACAACAAGCAAAATCAACGACCCCCACAAGACTTCAGAAGTAGTAGTAACTTCTTCCTAGGGCACTGTACTACTACTTCCAATTCTATTCTAATCATCTTGTTGACCTGTTTTGTGTCACAAGTCACCATTGTTAAACCTTCATGATTTGTTGTGGTTGTGGCTTCCCTGGGGGTTCACAACCACAAATAAGCCAATTTCCACATAATCATCAAACCTCCAGCACATGTCTTCCTTAGCTGGGTAAAGCTAGGCGACTACGCCCGACCTCTCAACAATTTCAGTAAATGATAAAAATCAAAAATGCCGAAGACCCTATCTGGGGACTACCCAGCCTTCTGGAGGCTTCGATCTCTCGGTTTATACTCTTTTCCAAGTCATTTTATCGCTTAAGGAGGCAACCAGACCTTTTCTCCATCTTCCGTGAGTCGTGGTAACATATTTGGAAATTTTTTCACGAATCATTCAGCCTCTTTTCTAATCTGTGGGCCGTCTTCATCTTCATAAAGCTCATGCCAATCCTCAGGCTTTCCATCTCGCATTCTTACAGCACAAACCAAAACTTCACCAAGATAGACAGTGCTCAAGTGTTCTGTAAGAGAAATAGGCGTGTTTCTATATGGGCGGCGTGTTGGTTGTGATGGTTTTGAGGCTCGTACTCGTAGGGAGATTGAGAAGGATGGTTAGATTGTGAAGGTTATGGGTGAGCGTAAGACCGTTTTTGGTACTGCTTGGTATCAGTTGAATCATTCGACTATTAGGACTAATGTTAAGCGTACTCATGCGTGTACGTGGTTTGGTGTTTGTAGTTATCGGAAGTTGAAGGTTAAGGTTGAAAAGAGGAAGTCTTTGTGTCCTATTTGCGGTGAGGAATTGGTCAAGTTGCATTATTTGGGTCTTAGGCGTATTGCTAAGGAAAGGGGTTCGCCTGAATATGTTGGTTCTTTTGTTGATGATTTGGTTGATGCCGATGGTTCAGTTAATTGGTGTGAAGCGCATAGCGGCAGCTATGGATATGATACTGTTAATGAGCGCGGTTTAGTAGTTAATATGCGCGCGTATTTTGAGTAATGCTTTTATTCTTTATGCACTGAGATGATGTTCTGAGGACAAAAAATGTCGATAGAAACTAGCAAAATCTTGGGCGGAGTAGGCGCACTACTGATGTTCATTGGAATTATACCATACATCAATTACTTCGGCGCCATCGAACTTGTGGGTTTAATACTTGTCATGGTTGCCCTGTACAATTTGGCTAGCCATTACAGGGAAAGCGGCATTTTCAATAATGCACTTTACGGATTGATAATAGGAATAATTGGCGGCGTGATTTCAATAGCAGCGGTTATTATTGTGGTTCTACCTTCGCTAACTGATTTTCTATACACGATCTTCCCAGATTGGAATGGTGACTGGATGGCACTTTCAGGTCTAACCCCTGATACGTCGAATCTTTCTCTGGACAACATTATGCCTTTCCTTGCAGGAATTTTCGCAGTGTTCATTATCCTCTGGATATCCTCTATAATCGCAGCATTCTTTATCAGGCGCTCGCTGGGAACGCTTTCAGCAAAATCAGGGGTTGGCTTATTCTCAACCGCTGGATTACTACTACTCATAGGCGCAGTGTTAATCGTTCTTTTCGGCATAGGGTTAATACTGATCTGGATTTCTGCACTGTTGCTTGCAATTGCCTTCTTCCAGATAAGACCCCAACAGGCACAACCGACAACGTCGGCTGCTACACCAACCTAGGTGCAAAGGCTGACGTCAATTCCCTTTTTTCTATTTTTGTGCTACTTGAAGAGAATAATGCGCGCTTCCGTTTTTGCTAGTTCGTAAGCCATTAATCCTGTTTCCATTAGTGTTTTGAAGATTGGTGCGTATTTCTTTGCTTGCTTATAATTTTCATTAGGTTTTGGTAGAAGGATGAGTGCGGTTTGAGGGTATCGGCATTGTGCGGAACGTGGGCATTAGTGAGGCGAAAAGCCTCACGTTCCTATTTTGTTGCGTTTGACAGAAAAAAAGAGGGTATTTGTGTTTTATTTGCGTTTTCTGAACATCATTATATTCTGTGGTGTTGTGAGTACGTATATCCATCCGTTGTCGATTAAGTCGCCTGCTTCTTTTTCATCTTTGGCTGTTGCGTGGTGGTAGTTTTGGCTTTCTTCGTCAAATTCTACTACGTGGGTGTAGACCATTGTTGAGTTGATGTTGCGGTGTCCTAATCGTTCCATGACTAGCGGTAAGCTCTTTGTTTCAGTGAATAGTTTGGTGGCGTGGTAGTGTCTGAATGTGTGAAAATGGATTTCTCTAAGTCTTGGATTTTGTAGCTTCTTGGCTAGAGCTGATTTCTGCCTGTCAAATCTCCATCTAAAACTGTCTAGCTTTGTCTTGCCAAATATGTATTCGTTGCGTTTTGGTAGTGCTTGTAGTCTTTGCATAAGTTTGGCTGATATTCTGACTTCTCTTGGATTGCCATGCTTTTCTGCTCTGCATTTCATGGTGCTTTTTTCTGTGTCCAAGTCTGTCCATTTGCAGTCCCATAGTTCGCCTATTCTGAAACCAGTTTCCTTTAATGCTTGTAATGCGGTTGAGATTTTCTTGCTACATCCGTTGATTAGTGCGTCTACTTCTTTTTATGTTGGGACAAATTGGATTGATGCTTTGTGTTTATAGTATGGTGCTTTCCATTCTATATCTCTCATTTCTGCGTAGTTCTTGTATGCGTGGACTGCTATTTGCTTGTGCCCGTTACACCATTCTTCTCGTAGTGCTATGAACAACTTAACTGCTTCTGGATTGTCTAGATCTACGTTGTTTTTGAGCATTAGTCTGAGTATTTTTACTCTGGTTTTGATGGTTGCTTTGCTGAATCCGTTTTTTGTTAGGTAAAACTCGTATTCTAGTAGTTTGCCTTTGCTAAGAGGGCGGGTTCTGACGAAAGGCTGGCGTGTTGGTTGTAACCCGCCTTCTGTTTAATGCGGCATTCAGCTAATCGGGCTACCCGCGCTTCAGGTAGCGCTTCATCAGCGTCTGTTTGCCCTTTCCACTTGCAGGACGGCCGTTTCACCGTTTCGCATCCAGCATTCTCAACAACTCAGCATGCTTCATCGGCACTTGTTGGATGGACGTTTCGTTTCTGCTCCGGAGCCAAGGCTCTCGCCTTACGTCCTTGCGGACGTTGCAATTCTACACGTGGGGCGGAGTTTCCTCAAGCCTTCATTAAGAGGCTCGAAAGCCGCACATCAACTCGCCAGCCCAAATACAATAATGCACTCGATAGCAATAAAAATTTTGGAAGCTTTATTTTGTTGCATGTTTATCTATGGTCTAGATGGTTGAGCTATGTCTAAACGTGTTATCTTAGTGACGGGAACACCTTGCGTTGGAAAAACCTCTGTTGCCCGCTTGCTTGCTCCTAGACTTGACGCTTTTTACGTGAACTTAACAGAGCTGGCGGTGCATGAAAATCTTGTTTCAGGCAAGGATGAGGAAAGAGGCTCCATAATCGTTGACGAAAATCACATGAGAGGCAAGATCCGTCAAATCGTTGAAAAATGCGACAAAAGCGAAGTCATTGTTGACGGACATTATGCTGTCAGCGTTGTTCCAAAAGAGCTTACAACCCACGTTTTTGTTTTGAGGCGTGATCCTGTTGAACTGCGAAAGTTTATGGAGCAATGCGGTTTTTCTGGACGTAAGCTTTGGGAGAATTTGGCTTCTGAAATTTTGGATGGCTGCCTATGCGACGCCTTGAACGTTTATGAAAATGGAAAAGTTTGTGAGTTGGACGTTTCGGGTAAAAGTGTGGAGGAGACTGTCAACGAGATTTTGAATGTATTGAATGGTTCAGAGGAATGCCGTGTCAGCGTTGTAGATTGGCTTGGCAAGTTGGAAAGTGAAGGCTTGCTGGAGGAATTTTTAAGAATCTGATTACAGTTTTATCGTAAGCCTAGGGACATTCGCTGTTTTGTTAGTAATGTTATTTTCCGTCTGTTTGCATAAGACTTTGCGTGGCCGCTGAACTGTCCACCAATTAATACAGGATTTTTGAACCCTACGTCTTCAGAAGCCTTATCGAGATTTATTACAACGTTGACACCTATTGTTCTCTTCCAGTCCCTAATCCAAACTCCCTGAACCAAACGGTCCTTCTGAACTATCAAATCGAATTTTCTTGATAATCCTCTGTAACCTTCCAGCGTTGTTTCACTTTCAACTTTGTATCCATTCTTCCTAAAGTATCGCCTAGCCAACTCGATTAAATCCAACCTTGTTTTGCTCTTCGCTTTTTCGCCGCTGCTCATTTATTCTCCTCTTGCACTACCGTTATTTACTAGATCGTGGAAAAGGTTTTCGGATAAGTGAAAACTTTGGGCTCCTTCGTAATAGTTGTTTGCAGCAAATGCGGCGGCTTGTTAGCAGCTAAAGCCGAACAGAAAACAAGAACCTGCCCATACTGCGGATTCAAAATCCATTTGGAAAAGTCTAAACATGTTGCCAGTGCCAATGACGCACGCGAGGCATCTAGGATATTAAAGATTTTAAAAAGGAAAGCAGCAGAAAAACGGCGAAGCTAACCGTTGCAAACAAGCATATTGCAGATTTTTGCTCAAGTTTAGGGTTTACCAAACATTTTTAAGCAATACCTAAATTTATCTTCTTAGGCGATGCTCTTTGAGTGTAAAAATAAGCCTAACTCCAAAAGAGGGCAAATACTTAACGTTCATGTATAGAAACCAAGTTGAGGAAGATGAGAGAGCCACAACCACAATTCTGGCGAAATCGTTTAAAGTCAACCCGGCAACTGCTACGGAAACTGTTCAAAAACTTGCTGAGAAAAAACTGGTTGAATATACACGTTATTACGGAACTAAACTCACTGAAAGGGGAATCGTTGAAGCAAAAAAGCTGCTGAGGAAACACCGAATCTTGGAAGTTCTGTTCGTGAAGCTTTTAAGATATGACGCTGAAAAGGCATGCGAAGAAGCATCCAAAATAGACCACTATTGTTCTACAGACTTAATCAATGCTATTTGCCGAACTTATGGGCATCCCGACATGTGTCCGTGTAACAAGAAAATCTTCAGTGACTCGAAGTGCAGGAGGCAGGATTAACCTGAAAAAATATGTGTCAAATCAGATAATCGGTGACTTGGATGGTTGAGCCATTCTGGGCAGTTGTAGCCAGCCTACTAGCCTGTTTGACTACTACGATAGGGATTTATACAATAAGAAAATACGAGGAATGGGGTAAGAAGTCAGTAACTTATTTCATGTGTTTCGCTTCTGGAGTACTTATATCCGTGTCATTTTTGCATATAATCCCTGAATCCTTTAAGATGAACGTGAGCGCAGCGCCTATTTTTCTGTTAGCTGGATATCTATTCATTCATGTAACCAACCGACTGCTTAGCGGCTACGTGTGTGACAAGGTTGGTAGTGTAAAGGGAAGCTTAGGACCTATAGCCGCGTTGGGAATAAGTATTCACTCCTTTGTGGATGGCATCATCTATTCGGTGACTTTTAGCGTGAGTGTGTTCACTGGAACGTTGGCTGCCTTCGGAATGGTACTTCATGAATTCCCTGAAGGTGTGGTCACTTTTCTGCTTCTGCTAGCAAGTGGTCTTGACAAGAAAAAGTCCACGATATATGCGTTTTTGGCAGCGGCGATATCAACGCCGTTTGGAACGTTACTATCCTATCCGCTAATAGGCAATCTAGAAGAATCAGTTCTAGGGGCTATGCTTGCGTTTTCGGCAGGTGCACTACTCTATGTCGGTGCTACACATCTCCTGCCTGAAGCAGAAAGGGAAGGTAAGAAATACAGTATCCTTGCACTGGCTATTGGGATACTAGTTGCAATACTCATAATCCTATCAAAAAGTTAGGTGAAACTAGACCCAAGGCATACGCCGATTGACAAGATTGTCTTCAAGTCTGAACGTGAAACGGCCACTAGAGCATTCCCAGTTGTTGCAGCATTTGGCATGCTTTACACGTTTTTTCAGTTGTTGGTTCTCCACATTTGGCACATTCATTTATTTCTTCTTTTTTGACAATCTTTTCTATTGCTGGTCTAATTTTCTCGATTGACTTGAAAATTGTGAACTTTGTTCCTGCATGTTTGTGTTCCATTCTGTTCAGAAAAAGGCGTATGGAATTTCTCATGGCTTCTGAAGCATATGGACACGGCATGTCTTGAAATCTCATTTTTTTAGTATAGGCATAAAGGGTTGTTTCCCTTTCCGGAATCCCACAGAAAGGCTTTATTCTCTGCACAAGCTTCGGATGCACCTTATCTGTGAGCGGCTTCTCTCTTGCCATTCTTAACGGGTCACCGTGAAGAATGTTCAACAGAATAGTTTGTGTTTCATCATCCAATGTATGCGCAGTTGCAACCTTATTCGCTTTAACTTCTCTTGCAGCGATGTTTAATGCCTTCCTTCGTAGAACACCGCAGTAAGCGCACGGTGTTAGTCCACCACTCTCTTTTCGTTTCAGACGCTTCACGATCTCGTCTTGTGCATAGCCGTAAAGCTCCTTAAAAGAGACTATGAAGTGTTCTACATTGAGTTTTTTGCAGTTTTCCGCCGCCATTTTTATGGCTTTATCGCGGTATCCTCTAATTCCCTCGTCAACCGAAACTGCAACAAGCGACGCGTTTGGAAAGTTTCGCTCGATTTTGACTAAAATATGCAGTAAGCTTAAGCTGTCTTTACCGCCTGAAACTGCGATGGCTATCCTATCATTATAGCTAAGCATGCCATACTTCGCAATGGTCGCCCTGACTTTGTCCTCAACAGATATGCTGAAACATTTTTTGCAGAGTTTTTCTCCGGAGTATGGTCTAAAAAAGAAAGCTTCTCTTCGCTTGCAAACGGTGCAAATGACAGCGCCCATTGAACGTTCCCATCAACTTAAATTGTTTCTCACCAATTACTAAATCAAACCGAATACAATAGTTTTTTGAAAGAGGCAGAGTTATGGCTAGGAAACCCTTGAGGCGTTTGGAATATAGAGAGGTTGTTTACGATGCTGAGCATTGGGCTTTGCTTGAAAGGTTTAGAGTGGAAGCTTTGCGAATAATGGAAGCTTTAGGGTGTTTTCACTTGGAAGCCGTTGTGCATGGTAGCATTGCGAGAGGAGATGTTACTCAAAAGAGTGACATAGATGTTTTCATACCGCAACAGCCATCATCTTTCATTGTGGAAACGGCACTGGAAAAAGCCGATATTGTAGTGAATAGGCGTTTGGTTGTTCAAGCTACACCAACCTACGCCATGAAAGCGTACATAGAACTAGGTGAAAATACAAGCGTTTCATTTCCATTAATGAAAATGCGGAAGGTTGAAAGGGAATTCTACAAGTTTAGCGGCGAAACAACGCTTAAAGGTTTACGGGATGGCTTGCGAATTCACGGAGTAGACAAAAGATTAATGCTGGTTGAACCGACTAAGCATGGGCACAGGGAAAGCACTGTTGTTGGACGTGAGGAACATGTTGCCAAACTGCTAGGAATTTCTGTTGAAACAGTTTTGGACCGTGTTCACGCTCTTTTAAGAAGGGATGAGGTTGGAAGAACAGGAGTTTTCATAGAAAAAGAATTATCTGAAGATGAAACTTTTGAAATGGTTTTGAAAAGGCTTGCTGATCAGAACCCAGCGATTCGCAGACGATTAAAAAGTATATCTTGACGTCTTTCGTCAGTTCTTTTGTGGATAAAAAATCACTTCTTTTTCCTCCAGTATTTTCTGAAGCTTATCCACTGCATCATAGACGTCTTGCTCTTTTTTTGCGCCTACACAAACTAGTTTTCCAGCCGAGAATATGAGAAAAACCACTTTTGGGTCATTCATTCTGTAGACTGCCCCTGGAAATTGCTCAGGCTCATACATTACTCTTCTAAGTTTGTAAACAACGCTTTCCAAGTCTATTTCTCCACCTAATTCTCCAGACGCAACAATGTTTTGAATGTGAACCACAGGCTTGGTTGTAACAGATATTATCCCATGCTTTTTCAGTTCCCTAGCCACTTTGTTTACCGCCCGCCTCGCTAATTTCTCCGACTTTGCCCCTGTACACACCATTTTACCAGTTTCAAATATTAAAGTGGCTGTTTTCGGCTTTTTCAGTCGAAAGACAAGTCCCGGAAACACCTTCGGACGATATTCCACGTGTGGAAACTTCTCAACTATCAAGTTTAAGCTTACGGTTTGGTCAAGAGATGCTGACGCAACTATGTTTTGAATGCGCATTGAAGGTTTTGTTTCGGTCATTTCTGTTCTGCCCAGATTTTTAAGCGTATACCTATCTTTACCATTCAAGACGATAACTGTTTCGATACTTTCCATAATAATTAAGCCGTTACCGATAGAGGTCTCCATGGATTGAGAAACGTAACAGAGCGGCTATACCACCTAACGCTAAAAGTTTTAAGCCAGCTTCATGTTCCGTGCTTACAACCATTATTTTTCCACCCTTCTGCTCCACAACCCTCAACAAATCCTCAACAACCAGCCTCTCCTCGTCTGAGGCTTTACGAAGCGTGGCATCCGCTAAAACCATAGTGTCAATAGCCCCCAGCTGGGCAATCCTTTTCACATCGTCAAACCCATAAGCTATGTTAGACTCGTTTTTTCCAAGCCTCTTTAAAACCTCTTCTATTACTTCTGTTTCCTCAGCAATTCGCATGTGCTTCATGGTTTTCAAAAGTATGCCCGAGCGTAGGGCTTCGTATATTCCTGCGACACCGCTGTTGTTAACGCTTTTTACATCCACAACTGACTTGGCAATTTCTGTTGCTTCATTTTGTAAGAATTTTGCAAAATCCTTCTTTACAAAGCCTACGCCTATGATTGCTATTGGGCTATGTGTTGCAGTCCAGACTTGACTTAAACTGTTTGAAGCCTTTTGGAAGTACTCTTTTGCTGCCGCGCTTCTTTTTTCAGCTTCTAGCTTGCCTGGAAGTTTTATTCTCTCTTCTACTTTTACTTCAACGCCGTACTGTTTTGTTGTGGCAATTGCATAACCTTCGTCGTCGATGGCAATTATGGTTACGGGCTTTTCCGATGTTTTGCTTGCTCTCTTCAGTCTTTCAACATTATGTCTAGCCCACTTTTTCTTCACAATGGTAAGCGGATTGTTTAAAGCTATGTTAACGGTGTGATGGGCACCTAATGGAACTGTTTCCGGAGCTTTGCAAATGGTTCCGTGAGCCCTAAGTCTGCCTAAGAGCTTGTCCCAACCAATCTTTTCCACTTTAACACCCAAGAAGACTGGAATCCGTTTGCCGCGTCTAGGTCTTGCATATTTTTCGTCCGGTTTCATTTCTCTTGTTGTGCGTGTGTAAACTTCATCATTCTCATAGATGATATTGTACAAGTGCCATAAATCGTCAAAAGTTTCTGGAATAATCTTCACAAAACCTTTCTTCAAATTCATCTCAATAACCTTCAAAACCTGAACCCCCTTTTCTGATGCTTAACCCTTCAATATCAAATTCTACCTATTAAAAAGTGTTAAAAGAATGCTTATCCTTCATTGCTTAAAAAGGGGCAGGCTATGAACATTAAGTTTTGGCTTTTAGATGTAAATTACGAAGTTAAGGAAGATACACCTGAAATTTGGCTATGGGGCGTCGATGATTTTGGAAATAGAGTACTGGTTATTGACAGAAACTTTCTTGCATACTTTTATGCTGTAGTTGAAGATAAGGCAGATGCGACAAAAGTTGTTGAAGAAATTGAGGCTGAAAAGACTCAATATCCTTTTATTACAAAGCTTCAGGTTGTTGAACGCAAATTCTTTGGGAAACCAGTGAAAGCTGTGAAGGTTTATTGCAAAGACCCAGATTTCATATCGAAATACTCGAAGGCTTTTCGGAATTTCGAAGGCATAAAGGAGTGTCTCGAAGATGATGTTCGATGTTCCATGCGTTACTTAATCGACAACAACGTTGTCCCGTGCGGATGGCACGAAATAGAAGTGACTGAAGAAACAAACACTTCAGGTGTTCAAGTTGAAAAGGTTTACACAGCTACATCCTTCCCGAAGTTCATTGAAAAGAGTGAAGCCCCGGAATTGAGGATATTAGGCTTCTCAACAATATGCTACAGCAAAGAGGGCTCTCCAAAACCTGACAGAAACCCTGTAGTTATAATTTCTGTTGCGACAAACAACGGCGAACAGAAACAGTTTTCAGCAAAAGACCAAAACGACAAACCAGTCTTAGAAGCTTTCGTAAATTACGTTCAAGACTTTGACCCAGATATTATCATTGGCTATGGCGTGAACAGACAAGATTGGCCGTACCTTAATGAGAGATGTAAAAAGCTTGGATTGAAACTGTCTGTTGATAGGGCGGGAACGGAACCACACAGAAGCGTTTATGGACACGTTTCAATAACTGGCAGAGCTAACATAGATCTGTTAGACTTCGCAGATGAATTCCCAGAAGTCAAGATTAGGACTCTGGAGAATCTAGCAGACTATTTAGGCATCATGAAAATTGAGAACCGCGTCTTGATTGATGATGTTGACTTTGCAGAGCATTGGGAAGACAAGGAGAAACGTGAAACCCTGAAAATGCTTTCTATGGATAACACGCGCTGCATCATGGGAATAACTGACAAGATCTTAGACTTTGCTCTGCAACTGTCAAACCTTGCCAGCCTGCCACTGGATCATGTTGGAACAGCAGCCGTAGGCTTCAGAGTTGAATGGTTCCTCATGAAATACGCCCAAAAAATCGGCGAACTCGTACCTAAGAGAGTTAAGAAACCTTATAGACCATACGCTGGTGCAATAGTGCTTAGGCCTGAACCTGGATTGCATGAAAACATCGCTGTGCTGGACTTCAAGTCAATGTATCCAAACATAATGATGACATACAACTTATCTCCAGATACTTATGTGTCGCCAAAAGAGCCTATTCCTCCCTGCGGAGTTTATGAAGCCCCTGAAGTTAAGCATAGATTCAGAAAAGAACCCTCAGGATTCTACAGAGAAGCTTTGGGGTATCTTATTAAGGTGCGGAATGAAGTACGTTCAAAAATGAAGGGAGTTCCTCCAGAAAGTGCTGAATACCGAGTTTTAGACGCACGTCAGAAGGCTGTGAAAGTAATCACTAACGCATCTTACGGGTATGCTGGATGGATAGGTGCAAGGTGGTACATAAAACCAGTAGCCGAAGCGGCAACAGCTTGGGGAAGGCACGCAATTCTTACAGCGATAAAAATTGCTGAAAAAGCTGGATTGAAAGTCGTTTACAGCGACACAGACAGTCTATTCATAAAACATGACGTGGAAAAAATCGGAAAATTGTCAAAGAAAATCGAGGAAAAACTGGGGTTAGAGATAAAACCAGACAAGATTTATGTGCGGATATTTTTTACAGAGGCCAAAAAACGTTACGCTGGGCTTTTACCTGATGGTCGGCTGGACATTGTAGGCTTAGAGGTTGTGCGTGGAGACTGGGCAGCCATAGCAAAAAAAGTGCAGGAAAAAGTTCTAGAAATCATTTTGAAGGAGCAATCTCCCGAAAAAGCTGCAAAGTTTGTGCAACAATTTATTTATGATCTTTGGCAGAGACATGTTCCCTATCGTGACCTTATTATTTGGAAAACGTTGACTAAGCCTGTTGATGAGTATGCTGTGAAAGCTTCTCATGTTGAAGCTGCAAAAATGTTGAAGGAGAAGGGCTGGAGGCTCACAGTGGGCGATAAAGTGGGCTACGTGGTGGTGGTTGGGTCAGGACGCCTATATGAAAGGGTTAAACCTTACGTTTTTGCTTCTTATGATGAGGTAGACATTGAATATTACGTGTCGAAGCAGGTTGTGCCAGCTGCCGCTAGAGTTCTTGAAAGCTTCGGCATAACTGAGGAGCAGTTGTTGAAATCTGGAGTGAAGGAAAAGGAAACTAGAAGGCTGACAGATTTTTTTGGAAATTAATGTTTTCTGTCGTATTTTGTTGTAAAAGCTTTCAGTAGTTATCCTGTGGTTCCTTTAATTTCTGAGAACGTCATCAGTTGAACGTTTAACGGTGTTTTAACAGCTTCTGATATGCGCGAAGCAATAATATTCTTTATGTTTTTCTCATTTGCCACATCGACTATTCTTTGTGTTATAATTCCATCGAAGATGACTGTGTTCACTTCTTTTGTTTGTTGAAGTTTCTCTGCTAGTTGACTTACTGGTAACCGTTCTATTTGTTCCATCTTCTCGTTCAAGAGAACAGCCTCTAAAGTGCCCTCTAATTCTTTTGTTTTTTGGACAAATTCTTTCGAAACCTCTATCTTTCGCTTTTCCTTTTTAGGCTTGAATGGCTCTCCAATGCGAGTCTTGTTTTTCAAGGCTTCAAATATTTCTCTGCAGTTTAAATCCTCAACCTCCTTCCCTCTGGGTGCCCTAGCAACATGTTTTATGCTTGCCACTTGCTGAAGCTCTTTTAGAATTAGGTCTCCACCTCTGTCTCCGTCGAGGAAGGCTGTTGCTTCTTTTTCCTTAGAAAGTTCTTTAATTGTTTCTGGGATTTTAGTTCCTTCTACAGCTACGATGTTGTATATTCCGCATCGCATCAGGTTGATTACGTCAGCTCTTCCTTCCACAACTATTATATCTTTGGCACTGCTGACTTCTGGTCCAGCTGAAAGCTTTTCAGGTCCATATTTCTCAACTTTTGCTACTTTCAGCGTTTCTGCCACTTCTTTGAAGATTTCATCTACTGATGGCATGGATTCGATAGTCCATTTGTGGAGAATTTCCTTGGCCCTGCCGATTATTGCCTTTCTGCGTTCTTCTCTGACGTCTTCAATTTTTTCAAGGGTCATCTTTGAGGCGCAGGGGCCAACTCTGTTTATGCTTTCTATGCTTGCGGCAGTTAGGGACGTCGAAACTCTGTCCATGCTTGTTGGAATTGTTATCGTGCCCGTAGTCTTGTCTTGTTTAGATTGCAATTGGATTTCTATTCTGCCGATTCTTCCTGATTTCTGAAGTTCCCTTAGCTCAAGTTCTGGGCTGAACAGGCCTTCTGTTTGCCCGAAAACGGCTCCTATAACGTCTGGTTTTTCAACTACACCGTCTATTTCGAACTTTGTGTGTATAACATACTTTATGGTAAACGTTTGTGATGAACCCGTAAGCGTCCACCTCCAATTATTAGGTTAGGTTAACTTTAATCACGTGATAAGGGAATCTTACTCTCAAATCACGAGATTGTATTTGAACATTTGCTCTATATTACTTTTATGAATTGTAAATCCTCCTCTTTAAGGTTGTGATTGCTGGTGATGTCTCCCGTATCTTCCCCTTTTTTTCTGAAAGCTCAAATCTAACAGAACTCTTTTTGCGAAGTAGATTTCAGGGCATCCTCCGCGCGGAATGTGAACCCGTCGGATCTTACTCCTAGTCCTTGGGACTAGTGCCTTTGTGAGTAGCGAAAATAATAGAAGAAATTCTTCCAGAGAAAATATCTTTGCCGAAGAGTATTCAAGCTCTACGCATCCAATCAACGCTTTGTCAATCACCTCAATAGGATCTTCCGAGGGGTATATCGATTGTTTTCAGCGTTTCGTTTTAAAGATTTATATAGCTTTTACATACCAGTCTGTAATCGCTTTTGAAATGGGATGAAGCAAATGAGTGGAAAAGTAAAATACCCTTGTGCATTGGCCTCTTTAATGCTATTGCTGGTGGCCTCTTTCTCAATCTTAAGTTTAGCAACGTCTTTCAACGGGCAAACGGCTTATTATGGCAGGGTTTACGCAAACAATTGAACAATGCGTCAACATGATCGCTGATGGAGGCTTTGAAATTCTGAGAATCGTTGAACCTAAGCTTGGAGAAGACCTCGAAAAAAGGCGATCCAGTACATTATGACAAATGCTTAAGAATACCATGTTTCATAATCTATCTGACATAGAAGTGTGTGAAAACTAGAAGATTAAGCAAGACGAAAAGCCTCGGGCGGGATTTGAACCCGCGGCCAACAGCTTACGAGGCTGCCGCTCTACCGGGCTGAGCCACCGAGGCACATCTATTAAGTGATTGATGACAAGCAGATTTTAAATGTTCGGAAAACAAAAAGCAAAGTTGAAAGCCTTTTTCATATGTCAAGTCTTTTTTCAACAACTGTTCCGCTCAAACCTCAAAATCAAACTGAAATTCTGAAAAATAAATAGTGCTATCTTTAAAAGCGAACACGAATATTCTAACACCTCGGGTGAAAAAATGTCCATTCCAAAAAGATTCGGTGAACGCGAAATTATCGACACTATCTGGAAAAATTTGGATGTAATGCCTAAAATGCCTGTTCCTTTCGGTGATGACGTCTCCGCTGTGGAAATTGGCAGAGAGAATCTTATCGTGTTGAAGACGGACATGCTTGTGGATAAAACTGATGTTCCGCCAGGTATGAGTCTTTGGCAAGCTTGTCGCAAGGCTGTTGTCATGAACGTTAGCGATTTCGCCGCAAAAGGTGTGAAACCGATAGCCATGCTTGCTTCCCTCGGGCTTCCCAAAAAGCTGGCAACAGAGGAGAACGCTGAACAAATTGGAAAAGGCTTGAATGCTGGAGCACGCGAATATGACGCATACATTATCGGCGGAGACACAAACGAAACCTCAGACGTGGTAATCAACATTTCACTTTTTGGAACAGCTAATAAGAACACATTAATGTTGCGGAGTGGAGCAAAACCAGACGACTTGGTTGCAGTGACAGGTTTGTTTGGAAAAACCACCGCTGGCTTGAAAATTCTAGTTGAACGTTCAAAGGCGCCACAAAGAATTAGCAGAATTCTCACTGATTCGGTTTTGATGCCTTGTGCTCGCTTGAAAGAAGGCTTAGCCATAAGCCAAACAAAAGCCGTTTCAGCCTCTATAGATTCAAGTGACGGTTTAGCATGGAGTCTTCATGAAATCGCAAGGGCAAGCAACGTTGGCTTTCTAATCAATAGTCTTCCAACAGCCAAAGAGGCGGAAAGATTCGCAAAAATCAATAAGCTAGATCCGTTAGAATTGACACTTTACGGAGGAGAAGAATACGAACTTGTGTTAACGATAAAGCCTAAGCTTTGGAAGAAAGCTGAAAAAGCCGTGAAAAAGGTTGGTGGAAAACTCTTTCCAATTGGAAAGGTTACCGCTGAAGAACAAGTTCTCATAGAAATCAACGGAAAAAGACGCATCATTGAGCCTCGGGGCTGGGAGCACTTCAAAAAGCGCTAGGTTTAATTCATAAGTAAACATACTATGATTTGAATCTTGATGTCTGACTTAACCACCCGCCCAACGGTTCGAGAAGCAATCTTCTATGAAAAGCTGAAAAATGGAAAAGTCAAATGCCACTTGTGTGAAAGAAGATGCGAAATTCCGCAAGGCGTAAAAGGGTTCTGCAGAACACGAATAAAGAGGGTGCTTAAAAACCAATCGATTTGCGAATAGTTTCTGGCTTGCTGGAAAGTTTCATGTTGAATGTTAATTTCTGCTTTTTCTAAAGGAAAACTTATATGAGGACTGATTGCTTTATTTTTAATCTCGGGTCGTGATCTAGATTTTTGGGCGAAAACTCTGTAAGGTCATTTCTTTTTGGCTGAGCGTTTGCGTGTACGCCTTTTGACAATGGTTACTGATCTCGTTTGATTTAGCTGGCGGATTTTGGCGTTTGGAAAAGCCCGTTCAATGTCTCTTCGTAGCTTGGCGATGTCAACTTCTCCGTAGGTTTTCACGTCAACTATTTGTTTTTCATTTTCGTCATAACTCACGGAAATCGTGTATCCTGAGCCGACTTCAATCTGTGTTGGCTCTAAGACGAATCCTAGCTCTTCAGTGTCTAATTCGATGAAGCTTTCTGGTTCATGTTTGTGTTTACGCTCTGGCATTGTAATCACGACTCTTAAAGAAAAGGGCTGTGAAGATTAAAGGTTTTTACGTTCGAATAAAGATTGAGCGTACGTACACGGCGTATCAGTGAAACATCATTTTGTCTTCGTATTTTTTTAGGTGTTGTGTTGCTTCAGAGACGTCCATGAAGAGTTTGCTGACTCTTTCCACATCTTCAATCGTAACATCTTTATGTTTGACACTTTTAGCGTTTTGAGCGGCTAAACTCAAAAGTTGAACTGAGTATCGTAGAGAAGTCTTAGCTCCGACTTCTGTGATTTTTTCTAACGCGTTTTCTTCAATGTTTATTTTCTCCTCTTTTGATCGTATTTTTAGGATTTCGCGGATGCTTTCAGCATCGTAGTCTTCAGTTCCTATGATTACGGAACGGTCAACGAGGTCGAGAGGGAAGCCCATGGGGCTTTTGACGTCGGTGCCTCGTATGGTGGTGACGCCTCGGTTTGTGGCTAGAATGATGATTGGCACAAGTTCGCTTTCGATGGCTCTGCCTAAGAAGCTGAATGCTTCCAGATCTAGAAGGTGTGAGTCATCAATGAATAAGACGCCTGGGTGGATGAAAGCCTTTTCTTCATCAATCATTTTTTTAACTGCTTCATCCACGGCTGTGCGGACTTCACTGTCTATTTCCTTTGTTGCTGTAGCTCCCATGAACAAAGAGAAAATTCCTCCTCCCATTCTTTGACGGGCGTTTATTTCGTCCATATCTGCTAGGGTTAAGGTGTAGACAAATTCTTTCTCTTTAAGCACATCACCTTGAGGTCGAGAGATTTTTTTCCTAGTGTCTATGTCGTAGGTTTTTCCTTTAGTGCTGTCCATGCTTATGCCAAGGTTGACTACTCTTCCACTTTCAGCGTCAATTTGTATGATGTATCCTTCTGATATGTTCTGCTGGATAACTTGCTGAGCTATGTTTGACCCTGCTTCAATTGTTTTCTCCTCATCTTGAGTTTTCAGTGAGAGTCTGATGCTTTCGGGAACCTTTTGGTAAGGATTGTAGGGGTGAGGAGCAGTTTTTATGTCCATGCTCGTGAGTTCGCCTTCGTAGACTTTGCGCATCTCATGAATTTCCACTCCGATGCATTTTCTTATGGCTTCAATGAGGATTTCTGTTTTCTTGCGTTCGCTGCTGTATATTTCGCTTCCACTCATCTGGATAAACGGTACATTTTCGCCTAGTTCCTTGGATATTGCCACGGCAATTGCTGTCTTCCCTGTTCCAGGGGGGCCCGCAAAAATTACGGTTTTGCCGCTTAGCATTCCCTCTTTTATCATTTGGATGACAAGACCTGCAGCTTCTCTAGCTCTTTCCTGACCAACCATTCCATCCTTTATTTTGACTGCTTTCAAGTTTTCATCTAAACCTAAACCTTTGATGTGCGTGTGGGCACCGATTCTTTCAAATCTGGTTGTCGGATGTGTTGGCAATTCCTTAATAGGCGCCATAATTATATCACCCTATAGAGTAAAATCGGAAGTAAAAGGAAAAAACTAAGATATAAACTTCACTTCGCTCCTTCATTAATTTTAGATGATGGCTCTTCTGTCTAGCAGATAGTTTACAATGTTTATGCATGAAGCTGCTAGGTAGAGTTGCTTTCCAAGGGAGACCTTTTCTCCGTAGCGCAAAGCAAAACCTTTGACCCTCTTCGGCAGCCCCTTATGGTTTCCCAAGACAAAAACGGGATTCTCACATATGTCAGCCTTAAAAATGTCTTTTCCGCCTTCTTCAAGAACATAAATCGGTGATCCATTTGCTTTTGCCTTCAGCAGAGCCTCAAAACTAGATTTGTCAATGCCTATGCCTGGATGGGATTTTCCAGATAAGACGTTCTTGAGAATCTCTTTCCATGTTTCTTCGTCTGGGCGTACGTCTCTGAGCGTTGCGCCGTCAACCTTTAAGTGTAAGGGTGGTAGTGGTGGGCCGCTTAGTAGTGCGTGGAATACGACGTTTCTGCGGATTTTGTGAGAAAGAAATAGGCTGGCTTCGATGCATTCATGTACAATGTCTAGTCTTCCAGCCTTGCGTAGATTCGTGAATTTTGAATCTGTTCTGCCTTTACGCGAATACAAAACAAACTCACGCAAGACAACTACGCACCGAGTTTCTGTGGGATTTAGCTAGTTTTTTCTTTGCAGTTATCACAAATGTTGCTATCATCACGAATATTGTCAAGATTGTTGCTTTTGGAAATTCTGGTATTATGGTGATTTCGTGTTCTGAATGGGTGTAGTTTATGTATATGTAAGTGTCTTCGGTGTCTGTCCAGTTTCTGAAAGGGCGTGGTTCATCATTTACGAGGATGCTGTAACTATTATTCCACAAGCCTTGAACGATAATATTGGGTATAATTATTCTGCAGAATCCAGCTGTGCCTTCTTTGCGTGACACGTTGAAGCTTATGGTTCTCGCAGTCTTGTTAAGCTGGAAGTTTGAAACGGTGGAGTTGCTGATTATGCCGATATTACATGTTTCTCTTTCCCAGACGCCAGCCTCAAAGGTTTTGATCGGCTGCATTAATGGATAACGATCCACTGCACCATAACTATTATAAAAGGTGTCGCCTATTCCATCGCTGCCATTTTCACTTTGGGGATATGTTCCGCTGTACAGGTCTGTGCCATTGTAGTCGCTCCAGTAGTTTCCGCCTGAAGGGTAACCATTATCCCAGTCGTTAAGACAGATAGGCGATGGATATTGAGAGCAAACAGCTTGCAATCCGTTGTTGATAAAGTTGTTGTGGAAAATTTTGTTGCAGGAGGAATTGCCAATGAGAAAGCCATAGTATTTGTTGTCAGTTATGTTGTTTCCAAAGATAGTGTTGTTGTTTGATGATTCTGTAAGTTCGACGCCTGTGCGACTGTTTTTCACGTTGTTGCCAAATACAGTGTTACAAGAAGATGTTTGAAGCTGAATGCCGTGATAGTTGTTTTGAGTGATGTTGTTCTTTGCAACTGTGTTGTTGTCAGAATGGTAAATCGAAATGCCGGATTGGCCGTTTGATATTGCACTACGTGTCAAGTTGACAAAGGAAGAGTATGCTAGCTCTATTCCTCCACTTGTTATGTTGTTCCCGCTTATTGAGGAGTTTTTGGTGAAAGCAACAAGTATTTCGTTGTTTTCCAAAGATAAATTCTCAGCTGTTACGTTGCTACAGTTTACAAAGGCGAAATATCCAGTGTTGTTGAAAGCTGACGGGTTTACAACTAAATCGGTAAGGTTTAGTAAATAACGCATGAATTTTCCATTTACAACGTTGGATAAATCTAGGGCTTGCATGAAATCGCTTAGAGAGTCTCCGCTAACTTTAAAGTTGAGCTGATTTCCAACCAAGTTATTTTCTCTAAACTTGTTGTTTGGAGAATGGGCAAGTGAGATGCCCAGCCAAGTGCTGTCTGTTACATTATTCCCTTGTATAGTGTTGTTTAATGAGTCTATGATGTCTATGCCTTTTGCATTATTTTTGAAGATATTATTTCTCAAAGTCGAGTTTTCGATTTCAGCCAAAAGGACTCCATTGTAATTGTTTGTTAGATTTAAATTCTCCACTGTGATGTTGGTACAATTGATTAATGCGAGATAGCCTACACTCGAAAAGTTCTGCGGGTTGATGACCAAATTGCTTCGATTTTTCAAGTAGCGAATAGGCTTTCCATTTACCAGATTAGAAGTATCTATATCATGGTTGAAGGAAGATCCTGAAATTCCGAAGTTATATTTGTTTCCGCTTATCATGTTGTTTCTCATGATGTTTCCAGAAGAGTAAAAGAACAGAATTCCTTCAGACTTGTTGTTTATTACAGTGTTATTGATGAAAGTGTTGTTATCTGAAAAATCGGCAACGATGCCGCCTGAGTTATTGGCTATTATGTTGTTTTCAACCAAAGCGTTTGCGTGAGAAAGTATGAAAATACCCCATGCGTTATTGCTTCCTCTAATTGTGAAATTGCATATTCTAACATTTTTCGCATCTTCTTCGTATAAATAAACCGTGTGAATGAAAGATGCGTTAGTTTTGCTGCCGTCAATAATCGTTATCTCCGGATTTTCTCCAACAAGCAAAATTGTCTTGTTAATGAAAAGATTTTCGCAGTATGTTCCATTGCGTACGTATATCGTGTCCCCAGGATTTGCCGCGTCTATTGCTTCTTGAATTTTGGTATAATTGTCTGGAACAACTATTGTTGTCGACTCAAAGCTTGCTGAACACTCTTTCGTTGATCCAGATTTTGTAACCCAGCTGAATTGAAGAATTGACGCACACAAGAAGAAAGCAATTATCAGAGAAAGTAGTTTGCTCAAACTATACCCCTAAATATTTGTATGCTTTGATTGAAATTAAAATTTGTGGAAAATCTTCATTTTTTTGTCGAGTTAGAGAGGCTTAATGAAACCCAAGCACAATTCGCAGAAAATCACAGTATTTATCCATATAAACAACACATCAATGAAAAGAAAGCAGCACACGCTCTAAACATAGGTTCCTATACAGAAAACTATGGGGGTCTATTTTTCTACGGTTTGCGTGGAAAATCTGCAACTCGCTACGATTATTGTCTGACAAAACGAAAATTGAAGTCCGACAAATCTACAGCTCAAACGACCTATATAATAAGGGGGGGTCTAGTATCTCAGAGAACAGAAGCTCTTCAACAGAAAATGGAGCCTCGGGCGGGCATCGATCCCGCGACCTACGGCTTACAAGGCCGTTGCTCTACCAGGCTGAGCTATCGAGGCACCTTAACTATAGGAATCACAACATCAAAATAAAAATATTCGCTAATTAAGCCAGCGACTACTATCTTGCTTCAGCATCTCCTCCGCCTTTCTCAAAATCTTCCTTTCATTAACATAAGTCAAAACTCGAAGAGCTTCCGAAGTAGGGAACCACTTAACCTTATCCGCTTCAAAATCATGATCTCTCACGGAACCCCCAACATACTTCAAAAGAAAAAAATGAACAATCTTCAAGATACGTTTTCCTCTAAAAAAATTGTAATTAATCTCACCAATCTTCTCAACAATCTCACCTTCCAAGCCTGTTTCCTCCCTAACTTCTCTCATTGCCGTCTTCTCAGCCGTCTCACCCTTTTCAATCAACCCCTTGGGCAAACACCAAACCCTCCTCCTAGAAATCAACGCCACCTCAAACTGACCATTAATCACTCTAAAAATCACTCCTCCAGAGGATACCACCCGCTGAGTTTCTGATTCCATAGCTTTTCCACCAACCGCATTCCTACTTTAGGCTTCATATGCACGATAGACTAATACATTTACCCTTTTAAACCCTAGTTCCTGCGGTTAAACCCTATACGTTGAACCTCTTAGGCTTTCTGAACAGTTTAATACCTTTCATTTCAGTGATGTATTCGAAGCCTATGGCAATTATTTTTTTTGCTTCCTCAATGGTTGTTGCTGCTGCTACGTCAAATTCGTCGTCTTTAAACGGCATCATATGAATGTATTTCATAGTGCTCTCGATTCTTTTGTGTCCCAAGAGTTTCTTGACTTTCAACACGTTTCCGTGGGTGTAGTGGGCGATTAGACTTCCGCCCCAATGTCTGAACGTTTTGAAGGATATTGCTCTTAGTCTGGGATTTTGTAGTCTTTGAGCTGCTCTCTTCCGCATGCGAGAAAAACACGTATACATCGACCTATAGCTTGTTGGGAATATTCTTGTTGAGGTTTTTGGTAAGGCGTTTAACATGGCTATGAGTTTGCCTGAAACTTTTAGTTGTCGTGAAAGATGTCCCTTCACTGGATAGTTTATTGTTATGACGTTTTTTTTGATATCTATCCAACGTAGTCCCAAAGCTTCTCCTGGATCAGCAAAGGTTTCTTTCAACGTTTGAAGAAACGTTGCCATTCTCTGACTTTTACATGACGCAATGAGCTGATCAAGCTCTTTCTCTTCAGGAACGAACGGCAGGCAGTCTTTTGGTTTGTATCGTGGCTTTGTCCAAGATATGTTCTGCATTTTCGCGAATGCGTCGTAAGCGTAAACCGCTAGCATTTTGACGCTGTCTTTCCACGGTTGTTCTGCAATGATTCTTTTGACGTCTTCCGGGTCAAGAAGATTTGCTCCTAGATTGGCGAGTCGGCGTATCAGCGCAAAGTATTCGGTGCCTTTGTAAGCTTCTCTCTCCAAATAAGCCATGAACTTAACGACTAATCCTTTGGTAGTCTTTGGATCCGGCTTTGTGGCTCCCGCAGCCTTTTCTTTTCGGGATTCTACTGTGGCCAAGTTTTTCGCGCCTCTTGTCAAGGCTGCGCATACTTGACGGTTAGAATGTATGTTGCCAGCTCTATTTAATGACCAGTCTGAACTTTTTTGTAATGGTTTCTGAAGACCCGGGTTCAAATCCCTGTTAAGACTTTCGGAAAAGCGATATCCACAGCGACGACATAGCAGCCTTTGAACAAGCCCATGGTTTGTGCGGCGTACGCCCGCCTTCCAGATTTTTGAGGATCCACATTCAGGACATCGGAGCTGAGGCTGTTTAGGGGACTGGTGCAAGCGGCTTCCCGTAGCCGACTTCCCATTTTTAACTTGCTTTCCGTCAACTACAGAGGAGCAGTCCTCTTCGTAGAAGCCCAGTCTTTCCCCATCAGCTTCAGCCAAGCCCTGCAGACTCCTTCACTGCTTTTTTTGAACGTGCCCTTTAGCTGTTCTCAGTGGTTTCGCGGATTGTAAGGCCATGACGGCGATTGCGTGACTGCAGATAGTGACTTTCCATTTTTTGAAGCCATTGCAGTTGCAGATCCAAACGCCGGACTGTAACTTTTCAACTGTGTAGTAACCAAGTGGGCTGTGGTGGGTGCCTCGAACAATGAAAAGGTTAGGGGATATTCTCATTATCTTATTTTGCTGAATCAACTTTATGGCTTTGAGAAGCAGCTCACGCGGATACCGAAGAGTCTTTTTCATGCTCTATTCTCCCCCTTACACCACCACAGCTTTGCCAGGCTTTGGGCTAGGCATCAAAATCGCATGGTCAAACGCCAGCTTAATAACGCGTTGCGGCTGTTGTTTCAGTTCTTTTTCAATGTAGTCTGCTAGATCGAGAAGGCTGATCTCGCCACGTTCATTTCTGTAGGTTTGACCCCAAGATTTGACATGAAACATTGTAGCAGATTGAATCGTGTCTGAGTGAGCCTTAGTTTCAATTTTCGCTTTTGGAGTTTTTTCATTAATATCAATGAAAGGTTCTGAAGCTTGCACACCGAGTTCAGCATCTGCACACCGACTTTCCATTTGCACACCGAGCTCACCGAGTTCCAGAGGGGGCTCCACAAGTTTTTCAGGGCTTTTATCCATGGATTCAACATTGTTTTCATGCTGTTTTTCCACAATTTTAGACGTGGGCATACGTCTGGAAGTCGGAAAACTCGGTAACTTGGTGTGCAGATAATGACCGTACTTCCTGGTTATTCGTTTCAGTTTTTCTTCATCAAAGTCATAGGCTTTAACATTGCCCTCAGGGCTCCTTAGTGTTTTCTTTTTGCCGCTGAGAACCTCACGAAGTCGATAGCCAACCTTCTGCTTGGTGACTTCTCCGAACTCTGCAGTGTACATTTTATGAGGCCGCTTTTCATCTAACTTTCCCTCGAGATCTTCGATGAGAGTTTCCCATATAGCGCTGAAGGAAATGGATCTGTTTTTCACGTATAAGCTGGCAACAACTTTCACCAAGTGGCCCTCTAACGTGTTCTGTTTCTCATCCATGCGTTGCTGCTGCAAATTTTCCAAGAAGCTCCGCAGGTCCTTTTCAATGGTTAAGCCTTGCACTATGCGGATAACTGGTTTCCATAATTCTTTCAGTCGGCCTTTAACAGGCAGCTCTACGTTAGGTAATTCCCATTCTTCCGTTAGTAGCCGCCACTTAAGCAACATATCTCGCAGCTCTCGAATCCGCTTCAAGTCCGCCTTGTCTATGTCAGCCCAATCCTTGTTTGGGAAGCCCTCAATCATGGAAATGAAAATGAACCGTTCCAGTAAGCCTTTGACTCTGGGCATGCGTTCTGCTGCACAGGCTTTGAGGCAGAAGCAACGGAAATATTTGATGAATCGTTTGTGTTCTAGAATAATGGTGCGTGGCACTTTGGCGCCTTGTTTGTAGCCAGCCTTGTAGATTTTTGCTTTATCCCAGTCTTTTCCGAAGCCTTGAACTTCATCTTCCAGGATGGTGCCGGGAGCATCTGAATCGTTTAAGTAACCGTAGATGTCTGCTGGTGGAAGGGTTACGGCGAACATGGGCCTGTAGCACAGCATTGATAGTAGTGTGAGGGCTACGGTTTTGCCGCTTTCAGTGTCTCCGTAAAAATAGATGTAGGGCACTGTGCGAACCTTTTCCTGTTGATAACTGAGCAAAACGCAGGCCGCTAGAAAATCTTTGTATATGGGCTCCACGTCGAGAAACCATTCAAATTCGTCTCGGATTTTCCAGAAGAGCTGTTCTCGGTTAGGCACTTGTTTCTCATAGAAGCCGTAGGGCTCGTATGGAATTTCGTTGAGTTCTTTTGGGGCAATAGGCTCACCATCATTCGTGACAGTGTCTAAAATCTTGAAGCCTTCACGTGTCTTAACTAAAAATGCGGGCTTTCCCTTATGATAAATTGTTTCAAAAGAGCCCTCTTCAGCGAGCCCACAAGCCTTGTGCAGCGGCTTCTTCTCTTTCTTCTTTTTCCGTTTAGGCTGAGGATAAAACTCGCCGCACGCCTTGTCAGTTGCAGAAACTTCACCGGACCAGGGGCAGCCACTGTTAGGGACTTTGAATCTGGCGCATTCTCCGCAAGTTTTGTCGACAGGCCCAGTATGTTCCATAGCTCTGCAACTCTTCTCAGTGTTAACTTTTGGTTGGCTTTCTCTGAATGAACGCTTCGTCCTTAACTAAACTGTATTCCATGTCGCCGAGAACGAGTTTCCCATCCTTCGTAGCCTGTATGGCTTTAACCAGTTTTTCCGCTCCAACCTCAGTTCCGCCGCGACTTCCAGGGCCAAAAAGCCAGCCAAACTCTCCAGGCTTAGCCGGTTCCTTGTTCCGTTTCTTCCATGGCAAACTATCGGTTTCAGCGATATCTAACGTTGGAATCTGCGGCGCCTCAGGCTGCTCAAACCAACCGTCAATCAACATTTCAGTCCTTAACCGTGTTTCATGCACAGTGTCTTCAGTTGTTCCCCCCGGAAACTCCATTTCAAGCTCATACCTCCTTTTCAGCCATGGCGAGCTAGGATCTTTCGGGTTGACTGGCTCGCTCTTTCCTTTTGCTACAACAAGCCTAACAATTTTTGACATAATCGCTACTCCTTTTCTTTTTCCAGTGGAAGAGGGGATATCTTCAAAACTTTGTTGACTTCTATTGCTACGGCTTTGATGCGTTTACCCCTTTCTTTTTCATAGTATTGTAGCCAGCTTTTTGGGAGAATCACAGCTCTGCTGGTTTTTCCGATTTCTATAACTTTTCTGGTTATAGGCATTTTATGTTCACCTAAAACAAGAGTAAAACAAAAGTTTTAAATATGTTTTATTGCCAAAACATAATGGTTTTAGAAAATATATCGCTCCAAATATATGGGTGAAAAATATGTTGCAAAAAACATATGACAAAGTGATATGTTATCTGGCTGGTAGAGCAGAAGCAACACAGTATGAAATTGCGAATGCAACAAAAATCAGTTATGCTCCAATTCATCAAGCAGTTAAAAAGTTGTTGTTTTTTAATAGAATTAAGGAGACAAGGCAGGAAAAGGGTCAGGGCCCCCTTCCGAAACGTTTTTTCAAATTAACCTTTAGCGGGTTCATCACAGCTCTCGCTCTATTTGGTAGAGTCAACAAATCTGAGAATGAATTGAAAAACTGCACCAGAAAAGCCATTCAAATCCACGGTAAATTCTATCAGTGGATCAAAATTTTTTCTGAGTGGGACTCTTTTGAGAGATGGTTAGGTATACAAGCTTATCAGTTTGTGTGTTCGGCAGCTTTGTGGGTGACAGAAAATAAAACGCCTGCCGTTGCAGCGGTATACCAAAGAAATGGTCGATGGTACTTCACTAATTATGCAATGGCTAAGAAGTATAATGAAGAATATAAGCGGTTGGGCTATGATGTAGCTGGAGTGGAACCGATTGAAATTGAGGATACAGCATGGGAAGTCGCTTTCACAGAGCAACTTGTTGAATTAATTTGGCGAGCTAAATTATATCAAGAGCTCCAAGAAGGCAAAATTACACCCATACCGAACAAAAATCTTGATGATTTCTTCCATGAAATTTTAGAATTAAAGATAAAAGAGGCGCGTAGCGACATTGAAAGAACCAACATGATGAAAAAGGCATTTAAACAGCTGCACCACGCTTCTTAACGTTGCTGCTTGTCGCTTTCCCTCTTTTTCTGTTTTGCGCGCGCGGTATGCGGATTATGAGTAGCTTACATGTCTCTATCTCTGGATTCATCAGACAACTTACGGTTGACTCCGATTACATATACAGAATAAGGAATTATCTGTTCAAAAGCCTGCAAGTCCCTTACCACATTTTGAAATTTAGGCTCTTTGTACGTTGGAACAATGAACACGAGAACATTCAAAAGCTTTCTATTGTGAGACCAAATACATCTAAACAGAGAGCGATGGATAGCATCGATCAGAGAACGCTCTATTTCTACGGCTGTCTTGTTTTTGAAAGCATCCAAGCGGTAGTAAGGCACGGGAAATTTCGTTGTCTCTCTTTCCCAGTTTTTCGCCTCTAAAAAGCTTTGTATGCTATCATGGTCTTTCTTTGAAGATAAGTCTGTAAGAGACGCTGCCTGTTTCAAATCGACGAGTTGGCCTTTTCTTTCCAAATTTTGCTCAGCTTGTCTAAAATCAAATGTGACAATTCTATATTTTTGTTTAACTGCAAACTTCTCCTCGATGCGAGGGTAACCCGTTTTCCTCAATGATTCAACTGAAATGCTTTTCTTCTTTCGAAGACTATATCTCCCTCTGGAAACTCTCTCCAAAAATCTTTCACTTATCTTATATCCGGAGGATTTACTTCCTGGGAAAGTCAAATCAGCCATTGCAGTCGATATATCCTTCCATCTGGAACCATATTTGGACACTATGTAATCTTTCACTTGTTCAATTGTTCCCTCGCCCCCCAAATGTTCTAATGCCTCTCTGATAGCATCTTTGCATTTTATTGGCGTATCCCGTTCACCATTAATACCTCATATAATCATAAACGATTATTTGTTTCGGCTTGCGCGCGCAAGAGAGAGCCTTCTTTTCTGTTCAGCTGCAACCTCAGTCATTATAACCTCAGTGATCTTATTGATGTTTACCTGACTCAGTGGCGGGCTATAACGCAGAAGCACACGCTCAATTTTTTCTCTCATGTTTTACCCCATATCTTAACTCTTATGAAGAGTTTTAAAGCTTAAGGAAGACTCTTCTGGGCAGGCCAAGGAAAACATAGCGATCAACGATAATGCTGGACAATACTACGTTTATACAGTTATTCCAGAGTTTCCATCACTAATCATTTTACTACTATTCATGGTAGCATCACTGATCACAACATTGATTAGCAAGAGAAAGAAAAGTATATGCGGACCAGAAAGGAAAATTACGTGACGTTTCCTTACAAAACCATTGGAGAAGGGTGAATGCTTACCTTCGATACATCTGACATTTTTGCAAGTTATCGCCCCGACGTCATATATTCCCTTTTGCTAACCGTGATGAAACCATTAACTGCTGTTAATAGAAGACCGAGCCTACATTGGAACACCTAAATGGTTAAGACAGCAGCTCAAGCATTGACGTCAGAAAGTTGTGTCTGTCGAAGAGGCTGAACATTTTTTAGAGGAAGGATGGCGCCAGGGAAGGAATGAACCCTGAAAGCCCTAAGTCAGCATGTCAGTAGGTTTACTTATTCGACTCTAGGAAAGTGAGTCCCGGCGGCAGCACCACTCTAGGAGCGAATATATACAAAACAGGATTTCCTCCTTTCCCCATTTTTTGGTCTCAGATGGAAGCTGTGCAAGAATTGCAACCGCCCTAAATCCCCTTTTAACAAAGTAAAAGATTTTTTAGCTACACTATTGGAGACATCTCCCGCGAATTCCCTCTTTTCTCGAATGAGATAACATTTATCCTTCCTTAACGACTATCCATAGGTAATGGTTAGTGAGGCTGTTTTTATGAAAAAGGTTAGTAGGTTTGTCCGATGGGCCAATCGAACACGCAAACGACGTGGATTGATTTGCCATCTCTACATTCCCCAAAGCACAAAACAGTATTACGGTAAAGCTGATTATGCTTATTTCAACCTTCTCAGCGATTCCGATAGCTGGATTGTGAAAGGCACACCTCACCATGGCATTAAAAGCGCGAGAGGAAAACGCTCGCCTGTCCCATGCCTTAACTGCTTTGAGATAAATGAAGAATTCTATGATGCTCTTAAGGAGCTACAAGCACGCCGTGATGAAATTAGGACAACATTTGAGCTGGGAGTAATTTTTAACAAGCGTAAACTCAGAAACTTCTTCGGTAGAAAACACATCATAGATGTTTCTACTGATTACCCTGGTCCGCTTCCACCACCAAGAGAATGCCATTATTATGATAGACCACGAAAGAGAGTGACTACACTTTTTCCATTCAATTACTGTGATGTTGTCAGAATAGAAATCCCCGAATCCGAATACAACCACCTTCCTATTGCATGCATACCATATGACAAAATTATGGGCATATTGGTCAAGGAAAAGGACTATCAATCTACAAGCAGATTGCTCGGGTCAAAGGGTTGGGGTGACATTAAGGTTTTTCCGCTATTGTAGCATTATCTCTCCTTTGTCTCAGTAATAGATTCATTTGCTGAAATGTTTCCCCTGGTGGAGATGTCTCCCGCAAACCCCCATTTTTTCTATATCCTGTGAAGCTGATTCCAAGTTATCAAACCCATATTGTCTGTAATTTGCTCTATCTTTTTCGGTATATCAGTTCTATGGGGTAGGCAATCAACGATTTCTTGAGGAGTATCTAAGTAATGCTTTAGAAGTTTTCTTGATTCATTGCAGCTGGACGACGTAAGGAGCACAAAATAGAAATCCAAGCCCTTATTCCAAGCATAGTAAGTTCCAACGTCTATATTTCTTATTATCTGATCTCTGTCTGGACAATGAGTTGTACGCGTGTCAACTTCAGAATGATACTTGGCTTCAACAAAGATTATCGCTTTTTCTGAAAGAATTGTTAGATCGACCTCTGTATTTCCTTCAGGGTAACCGAAATTTGGAGGTGGCTTGTACATAGGTTTTGCTCTCTTCCCTCTCCAGAACTTTAGTTTGGCTTTTGGAAGTATCTTGACTAAATCCTGTTTCGGTTTTCGCTTAAGGGATTCCTCAAGAAAAATCTCTAGCCAGCTTCCTCTCTTTTGAGGGGACATAGAAAGCAAGGGACTGAAATGCATCCAAGTCTGAGCATCTTCACTGTTCTCTGAGCATATTTTAGGAAGCCCCTTTACCTTCTCATGTTTATCGCCGAAGAGCTCTTTTGCTTTTCTAACAAAATCAGGATGTGAAAGGTTGGTTCCCTTAAGAGCGGGATGATATTCAGGCTTTAGATAGACCTTGACACCGGTTCTTGAATATAAGAACCTTTCTTGATTCAGAGAATTCATTTGGATCTTACGTCATTAAATTGAAACCTTCGTAAATAATTTTTCAAGAGTTTCCTAGACAGATGTGAAGGTGGATACGCCCGAAAGAAGCTTATTTTCCCCTTCTGAAGAGATTGACTCCATCATGAGTTGTCTGATGCTGCTTTTCGCAAGTTAAGGAAGGAAGTATTACTAGTTTAGTCATGCATGTCTTTGAGACTTTTTGAATGCTTTTTCTCGCCACTTTCGTTTCCAGCTCTTCCATCCGGTCTTTACGAGTTTTTCTCTAAGTTTAGGTTTCAGCCATCTCATGGATTATTCTGGTGATTATTTGGTTAAGATGGTTTGTCGTGACAGTCGAGACGAAGTTATTTTAGATGTGCTGCATGAGTGCGGGCCTGCTGGTTTGTCTCCTAAAGAGATCTTTTTGAAGGTGCGGCGTTACGGTTTGAAATATCATCATGTTAGCCGCAGGATCCGACGCATGAATAAGCGGATGTTGAATGAGATTGGTGAGCGTGTTGCTGATAAGGTTGGTCGTAATTGGGCTTTGAGTGATTTTATGTTTCAAAATTGGGGTGCTAAGATGAGCGAGATTGAAACTTAGCTTAAAATGGTTAGTGGAGAGACTACTAAGCGTGGACATGTGCACGCACACACAAACTACACGATGAGAATAGAGGATTTTTCATAAAGTTTATTTGTAACAAATGGTAACAAAGTTATGAGAAAGGATAAGGTTGTTGAGGAAAACTGTTTCTGGAATAATGGTGACACTTCTGTTAATGAGTATGTTAGCTTTGGCATTTGAGGTTGGTGTAGCAGTCGATAGGCATGATCCCAGTTTTCAGACGTTCTCTGAACCGCCACCAACAGAATGGAGCAAAACATACGGAGGAACAAACGACGACGACGCGTCTTCCGTGGTCCAGACAAGTGACGGAGGATATGCTATGGCTGGCTGGACCTTATCCTATGGTGCTGGCGGATCGGACATGTGGTTGGTTAAGACTGATGCTAGCGGTAACATGCAGTGGAGCAGAACCTACGGAGGAACGGCCGATGATTATGCCAATGTTCTAGTTCAGACCAGTGACGGAGGATACGCATTAGCGGGTTACACAACCTCTTATGGTGCTGGGGGCGCTGATTTTTGGCTGATTAAAACTGATTCTGCTGGGAATCTTCAGTGGAGCAAAACATATGGAGGAGCATACACGGATATTGCCAATGCTCTTATTCAGACGGCTGATGGTGGGTATGCATTAGCAGGGTTAACTGCACACTATCCCAACGCTGATTTCCTGCTGGTGAAAACTGATTCTTCTGGCAACGCTCAATGGACTCGGACCTATGGAGGAGCAAACTATGAGCATGCCTATGCTTTGGTTCGAACGGTTGATGGGGGATACGCATTAGCAGGCTATACGGCCTCTTATGGTGCTGGTGCTGATGATTTTTGGTTGGTGAAGACTGACGCAAATGGCTACGCTCAATGGAGCAAAACATATGGCGGAACATGGTATGATGACGCCTGCGCTTTGGTTCAGACGACTGATGGCGGATACGCAATAGCGGGCAATACGGTAGCCTCTGTTAATAGTCCCACTGAATTCCTACTGGTTAAGACTGATTCGGCAGGCAATACTCAATGGACTCAGACATACGGAGGAGCATTTGACAATAATGCATTTGCTTTGGTTCAGACGCTTGACGGTGGATATGCATTGGCGGGCCACACGTGGATGGGTCCTCCCCTTAACACTTGGGATTTTTGGCTGGTTAAGACTGACGCGGTTGGCAATGCTCAATGGAATAAGAATTATGGGGGAGTCGACACCGATATCGCTTATGCTCTAGCTCAGACTAATGACGGAGGATATGCCTTAGCAGGCTATACAAAGTCTTTTGGTACTGGCAACAGCGATTTTTGGCTGGTCAAAGTTGGCACAACTGGACCCGGTAACAATGCTCCATACACTCCATCCAATCCTTCGCCTTCGAACCATGCTTCAGGCGTTCCGATTTCACAAGTTTTGAGTTGGAGTGGCGGAGATCCAGACCCTGGCGACATGGTGACATATGATGTTAATTTTGGGCTTACCTCATCTCCTCCGCTTGTTTCAAGCGGCCAATCTGCAACCACGTATAATCCGGGTGCCTTGAGCCATGCTACGACCTATTACTGGAGAATTGTGGCAACGGATAACCATGGCGCATCAACATCAGGACCCATCTGGGACTTCGTCACCGCGCAAGCAACTATTACTGACCAACAGAAACAGCAGTATCTGTTAACTATGGTAAACAATCACAGAGGAATGCTGCCTCCAGAACTGGTTCTGGGAGTTATTCGAACCGAAGGAGGCGCAGGTGCATTTCACGTTGACGGTTGGAACTATAACAGTTTCTACAGGCAAATTGATGGACAGTGGGCTCAGCCAACTAATGGTGATGGAATAATGCAAGTAAGTGCCATTGGCAACCCTGTATATCATGAAAGGAGTGGATCATATACTAATGACCAAGCTGGATATGATCATGCAATAAATGATGGAAGTGACTATCTTTTGAATCTTTACTATTCATATGGTTCCTATGTCCAGACTGTGCTGCACTACAATACAGGACCTAGTAGCCTTTGGATCTATATGGGAGATAAGTGGCCATATGATGGTATTTACACAGATTATGATGCTTGGGGTGACAAGCTATATTTATCTCATGTCGCTGAACAACTGACTAATTTTGTTCCAAATATCTATGGATTACAAAATCCAAATCTGGTAAATATATTAAACAAGGGACATAGCATTCTTAACACGTATCTGTACAGCAAAGGCATCAAAACGGGGCAGTCTGTTGATTATTACAGACCGTACCAAAAGCAATTGGACGCGGACCTCCTTAACATGGAACTCAGAGCGCGTGCGGGTGAGACTAACATGAGAGTATCTGTTTTCGCATGCCCAGTGAATGTCACTATATCGGACGATTACGGTAGGATAATATCTGAGGTTGAGGAGCAGATTCCTGGAGCAAGTTTTGAATATTTCAATGCAACTGACACTAGGGTATTTTTCTTACCTTTGAATCTTACCTATCATGTTCAGATAAATGCCACTGACTATGGGAATATCACAATAAGTCAGATAACTCCTTTGGAGTCTATCTATGAAATGGCTTGCTCCAGTGTAGCGTTCAATTTGACGAGCGAGACTGAGGCGGACTTCGATTTGCTGCCATACGACGCCAACTATACATTGGAAGTTGACGAAGACGGCGATGGCGAATTTGATTATGAACTAACACCGGAAATAGAAATAACGACCACCGAGTATGATGTAGGAGTAACAGAGATTGTTCCCTCAAAAACCGTCGTTGGACAAGGCTACAGTCTTCCCGTAAACATGACAGTAGTGAACTATGGCGCTCACACCGAGATGTTCAATGTTACCCTGTATGCCAATGACACTTTCATTGAACTACAAACTATCACCCTCATAAATGGAACCTCCACAACCATCACCTTCATCTGGAACACTACAGGCTTTGCTAAGGGCAACTACATCATATGGGCTTACGCAGAACCTGTTCCAGGCGAAACCAATACCGCTGACAACACATTCGTCGGTGGATGGGTTGTGGTAACTTCTCATGGCTGGGAACTTGACTTCACAGCGCCGACAAGATATCCAATCGTTGACTTTGCCGTATACAACGGAAGCCTATACGCTGCAGCCGACAACAAACTCTACGTTTACAACGGAAGCTGGAACGCCTTAAACGCGCCTACCTTTGTAACTTCCCTTGAACCCTACGAAGACAAACTCGTCGTCGGAGGACAAGGCGGGCTGCACTATTATGATGGAACGTCGTTTGGCTTGATCTTTTCAGTGCCAACGTACATCAAAGCGCTCGAAGTCTACGACAACAGGCTTTACGCTGGAACAATGCTTGACAAACCGCCAACTCTATACTATTGCAATGGTTCTTGTGAGAATCCGAGCAACTGGTATGTTGACACAGACTTTACAGCGATACTAAACTTCTCAGGCCCTTTTGGCAGCATAGACTCCTTTGCCGTCTATGATAACGTGATGTATGTGGGTTCAGGCGGAACCTTGTATTCTTTAAACGGAACAAGCTGGAGTATTGCAGCCAGCTACACCGACGTCTACGCTTTTCTTGACATGCAAGTCTACAACGGCAAGCTTTACTTTGCAATGAGAGATCAAGCTTGGAGAAAACCCGTCTATCAAGGCGGAACAGGCTTCAGCGGAAGAGTAATCCAATACGACGGGGAAAACTGGACAACCATCTTCGAACATGACTACTGGATATATTCGCTTGGCATCTACGATGGCAAACTTTACGCTGGAACGGCAAACGCAATCTTCACGTACAACGGCGCAACATGGGAAACCTCATTCAACGCCACAGAAGGCGCCTACTACGCCTTATGCTTCGAAAACTATGACGACAAAATCTACGTAGGAATGGGCAACGGCCACATTTTCGCTGACCCAGCCGAAACAGCAAGCCCACAGACTCCAACGGTTCCAGAGTTTCCATCATTCATAATTCTACTGCTATTCATGATAGCGACACTACTAGCAGTCATAGTCTACAGAAGAAAAACAGTGTCAGATCGCACAGGCTAAATTTTTTCGTGTACTCTTTCTGTTATTAGACTTATGCTTTCGGCGTATTCCATGAACACTTGGCGCAGTACTTCGCTTTCCTTTATGCCCAATGGTTTGCAAATCAGCCTTCAGTTCGTGCCTGATTGTTGTAAAAGGTATATAACAGTGTGTCGATAGTATTATAAAGTTGCATAAAGTAAATTAGTGAAGGAGATATGCAACATGCCGCGGGTAAGAGTTTTTGCAACAGTCCGAGAAGGCGTCATGAAATGGGTGGACAAACAAGTGGAGAAAGCCAGGTTCAGAAACCGCAGCCACGCAATTGAATACGCTTTAATCAGGCTTATGGAAAGAGAAAGGGAGGAACAGCTCTAATGCCGGAGCCTAGAAGAAGGGAAAGGACTGCGCAAACTCTTGCGAATCTGAAGCAAATAGGCTAGGAACACCATGATCGCATACACCTTTCATTTGCATGCAACAACAGAACGATTTAACATTGAAAAGAAACTGTTACATGAAACTGTTAAAAACATTGATTGCCACATGTTAATTAGAGGCGAAACTATGAACACTCCATTTTTTAGGGGAGTGCCTTTTCATAAATAAATATGGTAAAAGACACCAACTTACCATTCGCATAGGCCCGATAGCGGCTGATCGACTAAGGCAGGTAGCTGAAACTTTTGACATGAAACCAGCAACGTATGTGAAGGCTCTAATCTACAAGGACTTGGACATTTTCAACGAGCCCTTAGACAGGCGTAAGCGCAGACGAAGTCGCAAGCCCATTATGGAAGACTGGGAACTTCATGAATCTTTTAAGGAGTGAAAAAGATATGCGTTGGACTGTTGAACAGGAAAAGGCTCTACTGGACATGATTAAGGAAAACAAGCCCATAGAAGAGATTGCTGAGACTCTTAGCTATAACCTGTAATCTCTGAACCTCAACCTTGTCAAGCCCAGGTTCAGCAGCAGCCTTCAAAGCAGCCGCTAAAATTTTCAAAGCATCCTCCACACTAGGAAGCTCTTTCGGTAACTTGAGAGAAGTAGTCGTCCTATAGCCCTTAGCGCCGACTACTTCAAAGTTAAGCCTTGTAGGATTGTAGATGCTGTTGCAATGAAGGCTAAACGCATGGGCTTGACGATTTCCTCAGCTCTTCGAGTTTCTTCATCATCTCATCCATCATCCTCAAAAGTTTCGTCCACCGAGTAGTTCCCCGCGGCCTCCCACGTTTTCCAGGCTTAGCCCGGAAACCCATCCTATAAAGCTTCATGCGTACAGCATCTTTTTTTCGTCCAAACCTCTCAGCCAACTCTTTAAGAGTAGCCCCTTCCTTAACCATCTTGAGCAGAACCATCTCATCCCACCGGTCCCAACGCTTTCCAGGCATTCTCGTCACACCACCCGAACTTTCTAAGAGTCTCACGTGTTCGCATTTACTAAAATATGTTTTCGACGACAACAACAACTACTGAAAAAGCTTGAAAAAGGCTTGAAAATTGAAAAATCTGCGAAGAGCCTTAAGACTTCCTGCGAGAAAACTGCGCCGCACAACAAGGCGCTTTTCAGAAACTTGTCTGACCCTAATAATTGAAAATGGGCGTGAAAACTTCGCCATTTTACCTACCCCTACCCCCTACGTTTTTTTGAGCCTTATAAGATCAAACGAGCCCTCTGCAGCTACTTCGTAACTCGAGAGAAGTAGAAGAAAATTTCCTAGGAGTTTTTTTTTACTACTTCTAAGCCATGCCTCTCTGGAAGTCGGAAAACTCTGTAACTTGGTTACAATAATGGCTGCTTCGTAGTCTCAGAACCTTCTAGAAACAGAGAGTACATACGAAGTATCTCCTTTAACAAGCCCCCTAAGACTCTTCGTAGTTTTCCATGGAAAACTGAGCATTGGGCACGCCTAGCCCTATTTCCAAGACCGAGACCAAATCCCAGGATGGGTTCAAATTCCATCCCACTTTACGAAGAGTCTCTCTAGAGAATGTACTCTGTGAATTTTTACACGTGCCCATATGGACTTTTTTCAGAAACATGCCCCCTTTAGAATTGTGGCGCAAAACAAGCCCGTATAAGGCTCTTCGTAAATTTACCAGAGTCTGATAAACGATGGTGTTCCAAGAGGTCTTATTCCTTAACTATCATTGCAACCGAGAACGTGCCCTTAGGCTCCTTTCGAAAAAACAATAAAAAAAAGGGAAGTTGCGGGATACGTCGCCAGCTGTTCTCTTTTACCCTTTTAAACCCTAACCAAAAACCCTTATTATCCACGACGTAACACTTATATTAGCGAAACATACACCAGAACTATTTCGAGCGAATTAGTACAAACCATAAAGTGGATGCAATTCCCATCAAAACCATGAGGAATGAAGGGTAAAGTGAGCTTAAAGCTCACAATGACACCATGCATAGGCAAATGTTCACCGAAAACGCCAAACAGATACTGCCACAAGGCCCGATATGCTACGCCGTCTGGAGGATGGCTAGGCTTGAGAGCTGAAGAAGGGCGCGGCCAGCCGCGAAAGGTCCCGGGTAAGCGTATGCAGCTGTAGAACCGGGAATTCCTGAATGGGACTTCCTACTGCGGTTCTTCGGAATCGTGGTGCTCCCAAATGGGAGCGGGAACCCCCTGAACTGAAGCGTCTTAGTAAGGGGAGGAAAAGAAACCAACTGAGATTCCCCTAGTAGCAGAGAGCGAAAAGGGATTAGTCCAAACCGAACCCTATGAGGAAGACTCATAGGGGATGTAGTGTTATGGGCCCGGCTTCCTTCTCACCAGTAAAGCTGAAGTGGCCTGGAAAGGTCTGCCATAGAGGGTGAAAGCCCCGTAAGCGCAAGCTGGAAGGAGTTGAGCTGGGATCCCAGAGTACCGTACCCTGGTTTGGGTTCGGGAATTTGGGACACACCAAGTTCCAAGACTAAATACGCCTCAAGACCGATAGCGCACTAGTACGGTGACGGAAAACTGAAAAGTACCTTGGAAGAGGGGTGAAAAGTGCTTGAAACCAGACGGTTACAGACGTGTGCGGCCTGGAAGGGTAGATCCCTCCTAAAGGAAACCATCGTGAGGTGGAAGTACGAGGGAGGGGGACTAGGGTTGCACGTTCCGTCTAGAAACACGGGCCGGGGAGTTCACGGCTGTGGCAAGCCTAAGGGTTAGAGCCCGTAGGCGTAGGGAAACCAATATGCACGCAGCCAGCCTTCGGGCTGGTGAGGTGCGAAGTCTGAAAGGACTTGGAGTCACGGTTGTGAGACTAGAAACCGGGCGATCTAGCCCTGGGCAGGGCGAAGCCAGGCGAAAGCTTGGTGGAGGCCCGAATGGGTGCTGACGTGCAATTCGTTCCTCAGACCTGGGGTTAGGGGCTAAAGACCAATCTAGCCCGGTGATAGCTAGTTCCCTCCGAAGTGGGTCGCAGCCCAGTCCCAAACGAGGCAGCCGGTGGGGTAGAGCACTGATTGGAAAGTAAGGAGTCGAAAGGCCCCGCTTTTCTTTCAAACTCCGAATTCATCGGCGCCGTAGACCTTGGGAGACGGGTTACAGGGGGTAAGCTCCTGGACCGAGAGGGGGACAACCCAGACTGAGGTTAAGGCCCCCAAGTGCTGGCTAAATGTCAACCAGAAGGGCGTCATAAGCCATAGACAGTGGGGAGGTAGGCTTAGAAGCAGCCACCCTTTAAAGAAAGCGTAACAGCTCACCCACCGAGGCTTATGGCCCTGAAAATTGACGGGGCTAAGCCAGCCGCCGATACCCCAGGGTGCAGCTTAGCGCTGCATCGGTAGGAGGGCGTCCTGGCTGGGTAGAAGCTGGGCTGTAATGTCCAGTGGACCGGTTCAGGATTGAAAATCCCGGTGGTAGTAACAGCAAAGAGGGGTGAGAATCCCCTCCGCCGAAGGGGCAAGGGTTCCCCGGCAACGGTCGTCAGCCGGGGGTAAGTCGGTCCTAAGATATGGCCTAACCGACCATGCCGAAAGGGAAGCCGGTTAAAATTCCAGCACCACGAAGGTACGATTGCGGCGACGCAAGCTCAACGCTTGACGCTTCTGGGTAGGTTGAGCAAGGCTGTCGCCTTGTTTAACCGTATAAACTTGGGGAGTGCCGTAATGGCGAGAACCAGGTGAAAGCGGGAATAGCCGCCCGTTTAGGGCGGTTCAGCTGATCTCTGGAGCCATTGAAAAGGGCGCTGAGAAGGATCCTTTGTGACCGTACCCAGAACCGACACAGGTGTCCCTAGGCTAGAAACCTAAGGCGTGTCGGGTATATGCCAAGCGAGGGAACTCGGCAATTTAGCCCTGTACCTTTGGTATAAGGGGTGCCTGCCGTTTAGCCTTTGGCTGGAACAGCAGGTCGCAGTGGCAAGGGGGTCCCGACTGTTTAATAAAAACATAGGAAGCCGCAAGCGCGAAAGCGTGTGAACGGCTTCTGAATCCTGGCCAGTACAGGTACCTAAAACCTGGGTTCAACCGGGCTAAGGGCCTGCAAACGCCGGGAGTAACTCTGACTCTCTCAAGGTAGCCAAATGCCTTGTCGGGTAAGTTCCGACGTGCATGAATGGAACAACGAGGGCCCCGCTGTCCCCGCTTGGTACCCGGTGAACCCACGTAACGTGGACGAACAGTCCACGAACTTCCAGCGGGAAAAGAAGACCCCGTGGAGTTTTACTGCAGTCTGTCGCTGGAATACGGTTGTGGATGCAGAGTGTAGACGGGAGCCGTTAATCCTGGTTTCTCCGGGAACCGGGGGAGGCAACAATGGAACACCGTCTTTCTGCAACTGTGTTTCTTACCGGTGCTTCGGCGCTGGAACAACGGCAGATGGGCAGTTCGGCTGGGGCGGCACGCCCTTGAAAAGATATCAAGGGCGCCCTAAGGTCGGCTCAGACGGAACAGAAATCCGTCGTAGAGTGCAAAGGCAAAAGCCGGCCTGACTGGATCCTCCACAGTAAGGGATCCAGAGGCGAAAGCCTGGCTTAGCGATCATCCATGTCCCCTTTGGTGGGGGCTGGATGTGACAGAAAAATTACCCCGGGGATAACAGGCTTGTCGCGGGCGAGAGTCCCTATCGACCCCGCGGCTTGGTACCTCGATGTCGGCTCTTCCTATCCTGGCCCTGCATAAGGGGCCAAGGGTGAGGCTGCTCGCCTATTAAAAGGGAACGTGAGCTGGGTTTAGACCGTTGTGAGACAGGTCGGACTTTATCTGCTGGGAGTGTTGGTTGCCTGAGGGGAAAGGGTCCCTAGTACGAGAGGAACGGGACGTTGTGGCCACTGGTTAACCGGTTGTCCGACAGGGCAGATGCCGGGCAGCTACGCCGCTGAGGATAAGGGCTGAAAGCATCTAAGCCCGAAGCCTCTCCTGAAAATAGGCAGCCGTTCCCTAATAGCGCTGGGCTGGTAACAGCTTGGTTAATGGGACGAGGGCTCCCATAGAAGATGGGTTTGATGGAGTCGGGGTGTAAGTCGGAAGGTTTCGGCCGACCGGCTCAGCCTGCGGCCTCCAAACGCTCGAGGTGTCGGGCTTAGGCAGTGTCTGGGTGATATAAGCGGTGAAAAAAGCCTATGCATGGTGAATATGAGTTTTGAACTGTTGTAGATTTTGGATTTGTTGGGAGTCACCGCCCCTATTTATGGGTGAATATGTTCTTTTTGGTGAGAGAGCTTTTGTTCTCTGCGGTGACTAGGCCCTCCTTACATACCTTGAACTTGCAGTTGTGTTTATGATTCGATGTCCTTTAAGGATTAATGTATGTACTGGCTAAGGTTCTGGTCAGAAATGTAGGATGGATTCAAATCCCACCCCGCCCACAGAGAAACTTCACTTAACGAAAGATTTTTAGAGGGGGAACTTGTGTTGACTTGAGGATCTTTGCCTTTTCAACTAGTCTATATAATAAGGCGAATGGTTTTTGTTTGACGTTCTGTTTTAGAGTAATAACAGTGAAAATATGTGCCCTTGATTTCTACGTTTGATCCTTGGCGTTCGAACCTTTGCACTTGTCCGCCTAAATTAACTTTTAACCCTTACACTGGATGTGATCATGCTTGCGTTTACTGTTATGCCTCAAGCTACATACCGAAATTCTTTAGGTGCAGACCTAAAAAAGACTTAATTCCAAGACTCAAGAGAGAAGCAGCGAAACTCAAAGGCGAATTAATATCAATTTCTAATTCTTCAGACCCTTATCCAAGCTTGGAAGCCGAAACAGGCTTGATGCGGAAATGCTTAGAAATCTTATCTAGATGTAACTGCAAGATTCAAGTGGTAACAAAGTCAAACATCGTGGTCAGAGACATAGACTTTTTAAAAAAGACGCAATCAATGGTCACCTTAACAATAACAACAGACAACGACAACATTTCAAAAATCATTGAACCCAACGCTCCACCCTCATCGCAACGGTTGAAGGCTGCTGAAACCCTGATTAGAAAAGGCATCCCAACATCCGTACGCGTAGACCCGATAATTCCATTCGCAAATGGTAATCCAGAAAACCTTGTCGAGACCCTTGCTTCGATAGGTGTCAAACATGTTACAAGCTCGACGTATAAGGTTAAACCTGGCAACTGGAAGAGATTCAGCATGGCTCTGCCAAAAACTGCAGAAAAACTGAAACCATTTTATTTTGAGAAAGGTGAGAGAATTGGCAGATCTATCTACCTACCGAAAGAGTTACGACTTAAATTAATGGAAAAAGTGGCTGTGTTAGCTAAAAAGTACGGCGTCCAATTTGGAACATGCAGAGAAGGCTTAAGCCATTTAAACACTGCGACGTGCGACGGTTTATGGCTAATAAAATAAGCCTTGAATGGTAGCCCGGGAGAGATTCGAACTCTCGTCAGCGGGTCCAAAGCCCGCTATGCTTGTCCGCTACACTACCGGGCTTCATCGATTAGAATTTTTGAACTGGCTTCTTAATATGTATTTTTTGATTAAAACCTTCCTCTCCCTACGTACTTTAAGCATGATCTTCCTAGTTTTTTCTATTGTATCAGCTGCCCTAAGCTTGTCTACATCACTCAAGTTTAGAAACTCTATTATATGCTTGTAGTTTCTGGGGTCTTTCTCTTCTAAGCTTTCCAAAGACCGTATCAAAGTCGTATAATCCAGTTTGACCTTGCCAATTGAGGATTTCAACCAAGCATAATTTTCAATCATATCAACGAATATGTTGTTCAAGTAATGCGTTGCTTCAACCGCTTTTCCAGAATTAATCAAAGACTTCACACGCATTATCATGCCTTGCAGAAAAGCAGGATTCAAATAATACTTTAGTTTTGTCTTAATCCTAAAATGAGAAGATTCGAAGGCGCGGGGATTTTGCTTGGCTGTAAAGTTTATTTCGTCCCAGATTGCTTTGAAAAGCTTCAGTTTGTCCTCAACGCTTACACTGTCCACTTCACTCAACCCTGATATCTTTAAGTATTCAGTGAATAGGTTCTGCATTTCCAGTTTCGCTGTTGATTCTTCGAGTTTCTCAATAAATCGGCTGTTTGAAAAAGGTTCCAACGTAACCTCCATCAAAACCCTCAAAACATTCTCCAGAGCCATCGCGGCGAAGAGCTGTGCACTTTGAAAGTCTTTTCTTGAAAAGGCTGAAGTTGCACGACTCAGGTATATGTCAGATTCTACGACGTGCGCTTCTGTTCTGATGTCAACTCTTTCAGGTGAACCGTAAGATTTAGCCATCAAAAGTTTTGTGTTGGTTAGCGACCAGTCTCTATCGTAAAGAATTTGCATCTCATTTATTTTCTGATCTAATTCAGGCGGAATCTGCCCATGAATCCAAGCTTTCGGAATGTGATCCAAATCTACAAGCAAACCGTTAATCTCGATTCTTTCCACAAATTCATGATTAAAGTCGCCTTTATCAAGCACAAGCAGGTCAATATCGCTTGATTTTGTAGCATCCCCTCGGCTCCAGCTTGCAAACAGTCCTACACCATATACGTTCTCTGTGATTCTCATTTCTTTAACGATTTTCTCTAGGGTTCTCCGTATTTTTTCAGGAAGTTTTATCATGTTGATACTATCCTTCTGATAATTAGTGAGTGTAAGTATTCAAAATTTGTGAAAGCGATCTTTTTGACTAAACCGTAAAATTTATATATTAGAACATTTCTTTCGGATAGATACACGGGCCGGATGTACTGCTTTCTGATTCCGAATCATTGATGAGGAACACGAAAAGGTGACGGTTCTACAACGTATATTAATTGAGGAGAAAAAATGCATAAAAAAGAAACCAAGGTTCGTCAACATCTAGTTGACAAATGCCCAGAATGTGGTAGCACAAACCTTATTCACGATTATGATACTGGCGAAACCGTTTGCGGCGACTGTGGACTGGTCGTAAATCAACAAATGATGGATAAAGGTCCTGAATGGCGGGCCTTCACCCAAGAGGAAAAAGCATCAAGAAGCCGTGTAGGGATGCCAACGTCATACTCTGTCCATGACAAGGGCTTGTCAACAGCCATAAGCCAGATTGACCGCGACGCCTTCGGAAGAAAACTACCCCTTCGCACACGCCTACAGATGTGGCGATTAAGGAAATGGCAGATACGCTCAAGAGTGCATTCTTCAGTTGACAGAAACCTCGCTCAAGCGATGGCTGAACTTGACCGCCTTTCAGATAAAATTTACATGCCGTCGCCAATCAAAGAAAAGGCTGCGGTTATCTACCGTAAAGCCTTGGATAAAGGCTTAGTGCGTGGCAGATCTATTGCAGCCATTGCTGCCGCTTCGGTTTATGCCGCGTGTCGTGGAAGCGGAACCCCGAGAACCCTACGAGAGGTTGCAGAAGCAAGCTTGGTTGAAAAGAAGGACGTTGCTCGTTGCTATAGGCTCTTACTTCGTGAACTTGACATACAGATGCCCATCGCCGACCCGCTTACATACATTTCAAAAATTGCTGAAAATACTGGGATTTCCGGCAGAACTCAGGGAGCGGCCATCCAAATTCTTCGTGAAGCGAAAAAGAGTAGGGCTTCTGCCGGTAAAGACCCCATGGGTTTGGCTGCTGCAGCATTGTACATTGCTTGTTTGCAGAACAACGAGAAGAAAACACAGAAGGACATAGCTGAAGCTGCAGGAGTAACAGAGGTCACTGTGAGAAATCGATACAAAAGTTTGAGAAAACAGTTGCATTTGGAAATTCCTGACTAGTAGCGCTATGTTTCTTCTTTTTCAAGCTCCATAATTATAGGGCCAACGTATCCGCAGTTATCACATACATACTTTTTAGGGGTCAGCCAATAATCAAGACTGCTGGATAGATGAATTTTCTGGCTTCCGCATCTTGGGCAGTATATTTTAGTTGGTCTCCTATAACTTAGCGTCTTAAATACTTCTTTTATATCTTGTAGCAGTTTCATTCGTCTCTCACTTCATGTGGCGATCATTGAAGTTCAATATTTTCTTCAGGATAACCTATGCTGATTAGGTATTGGCGAACTTTTTCACGATGGTCCCCTTGAAGCATTATTTCACCATTTTTCGCTGTTCCTCCGCACGCACAAGAATTTTTCAGCTTTTGAGCTAGAGTTGCTATATCTGTGTCTTTATTGTTTAGACCATCTATAATTGTTGATTTTTTTCTCCACTTTCTCGTTTCAAGCCTTATACGAATTCTTTGTTGTTCTTTTCCAATTTCACCGCATACGCACAAATCTTTCGGAAGCCCGCATATTGGACAAATGTCAGCCATGATACTCAGACTCTACAATAAAGACGGGAGTATATAAAATTTTCAGTTTTATCCTTTATATTTTAAGAATCATCATTGCACAAAAAGATCGGTGGCTTTGGGAAAAACTTTAATGATGCTATTTTCTTTTCTATGTTTATGAAAGTGCTTGTTGTAGGTTGTGGAAATATTGGTTCTGTTGCAGCAGAAGACTTGGCTAAGAGCATGAATTCTGTTGAGATTGTTGTTGCGGACAGAGACGGGGCAAGAGCCAAAGAGGTTGCTGAACGAATCGGTGAAAACAACGTTTCATGGATTCAATTAGATGCAACAAAACGTGATGAAATAGCAAAAACCCTGAAAGATTTTGACTTGGCTATGGGGTCTCTGCCTGGAAAACTTGGCTATCATCTAGCTGAAGCATGTATTGATCTGAGAAAAGATTTAGTTGATGTCTCCTACATGGCTGAAAATCCTTTAACGTTAAACGACAAGGCTGCAAAAGCTGGTGTAACGATTATTCCGGACTGCGGTTTGGCGCCGGGTATCAGCAACATTCTTGTTGGGTATGCCGCCGGAAAGCTTGATAAGATTTGCACTATTCGCATAATGGTTGGTGGTCTCCCTGAAAAACCTGTACCGCCTTTAGGCTATATTATTACCTGGTCTCCTGAAAGCCTCATCGATGAGTATACGAGAAAAGCGAGGATAGTTGAAGATGGTGAGATAGTTGAGGAAGAAGCATTAAGTGGACTTGAAGAAGTTGAATTTCCAAATGTGGGGGTGCTTGAAGCCTTCTACACTGATGGCCTCAGAACATTACCTGACACAATGAAGAACGTGGACAACATGTGGGAGAAAACGCTTAGATATCCGGGGCATGCGGAAAGAATAGGGTTGCTTAAGGCTTTAGGGTTTTTTGATGAAGAACCAATTAGTGTCAATGATGCCCGCTTGTCTCCAAGAAGGCTCACAGTCAAACTCTTTGAACAACAGCTCCGGAGACCGGAAATCAAGGATATAGTCGTAATGAAAGTTGAAGTTTCAGGCATTAAAAATGACAAGCATGTGTGCTATGCATATCAACTGTTGGATCGCTATGATGAGAACCATGGAATTACCGCCATGGCGAGAACCACAGCCTATCCAGCATCAATTATCGCGCAGTTAATTCTTAAAAAAGCTGTAAACGAAAAGGGTGTTGTTCCCCCTGAAAGACTAGGTATGAGCGAAGAGTTTTTCTCTGCGTTCTTGAACGAATTGGAAAAGCGAGGAATAAAAATCACGGGGAAGAAAATTTTAGGATAAGTTATGTTACTACGCCCATTCGGTGGAGTTCTTCTCGGAGGCTGTCACTGATTTGTTTGAACCTTTGCCTCTTCTCTACGTATTCGTCTGCACCTATTTTCTCAGCCTTGAAATTCTCGTCTAACTGCTGCAGTTGGGTTTCTATCTCCGTTATTCTCGCCCTTAACTGGTCAACGTAGGATACAGCCTTCTCCTCTGCGATGGCTTCCGTTGGGGTTGAAACCATTTTTATAATTCCGTCTTCAATTCGTAATATTCTGTCGGCTACCCTGGCAACGCTTGGGTCGTGTGTCACCATAACTATCGTTTTACCCAGCTCTTTGTTCACCTTAGTCAAATAGTCTACAACGATCTTAGAGTTCACAGTGTCTAACTCCCCTGTAGGCTCATCCGCTAAAAGAACAGGGGCATCATTTGCTAGGGCAGCTGCCATGGCTACGCGTTGCTGTTCTCCTCCGCTCAGCTCTTCTGGCTTATGGTGGGCACGGTCTGTTAAGCCAACAATTTCAAGAAGCTCGTTTACACGCTCAATTCTTTTTCTTCTCGAAACACCTGAAGCAATCATGGAGAGTTCAACGTTTTCTGCAGCTGTCAGTGTTGGGATTAAGTTCAATGTTTGAAATATGTGACCAACCGTTTTTCTACGATATTCAACAAGTTGTGTTGTAGAAAAAGCTGTAACTTCCATGTTTCCAACTTGGACAAAGCCTCCGGTTGCTTGGTCTAGTCCGCCAACGATGTTTAGTAGTGTTGTTTTTCCGCTTCCGCTTGGACCTATGATGGATATTAGTTCGCCAGCTTTGACAAGCATGCTTAATCCTCTCAAGGCTTGCACCTCAACTTTGCCAATGTGGTAGACTTTGATTAAGTCCTTAACCTTTATGTCTAAGCCTTTCATCTTAATCGAACCATCCTTTCAAGTTTTGTTACATATTTTCTTGACATGATTATTATGGGGAGAATTGTTGAGATGAAGATTAGAGCTATACAAGAAAAGAGTATGAGTGTTGTGTCTAATGGGAAGACTAGGCGGTGCTGGACAAGAGATACGATAGAAGCGTTGACTGAGGATATGTATCCATAAACAACTATCAATCCCACAACAAAGCCCAAAGTGATAGAAAATATTACAAGAGCTAGATTTTCCGTTAGGAACATTATGACTAACTGCTTGTAGGACAAGCCTTTAACGCTCATTATTGTGGCTTCACGGCTTCTCTCCTTCATGCTGACAGTGCTTACTAACGCTGTTCCAACAGAGGCAGCTAAAACCGCAAAGACAATGCCTAGTCGCTGAACATCCAGCGTACCTATCGCCATGACGTCTGTTTGTGCTTCCTCCCATTCCTCGGCGAAGGAATCCACATAGCTTACGTTTAAGTCAAGATTGCGAATGTTTTCTGCAACGTTTTTTCCGTCCACTCCGCTTCGCAGTTTCAATAGTATTTTTGCAGAGGCACTTACTTGGCTGCTGATTTCTTCATAGAGTTCCTCGGAAATAAATGACCAGTACCGCATAAAGGTTTGTTGAACTATCACTGATTGCTGCTCTGATGGTTCTGGACCAAAAAAACCCACAACTTCAAGTGTTTTTGTGAGAGAACCAAACCTCAAAGTTATGTCTTCGCCAACCTCAAGGTTGAGAAGTTTGGCAACACTCCGTTCCAAGATTATTGTGTTTTTGTCTGCTGCTAGATTGTTAAAGGCTGTTGTAACATCCTTTCCGCTGAACCAGTTGCCTTCGTAATATGATGTTATAAGCCATGATTGGGGCTCAACAGCCTTCACCGTAATGCCACTACCTGCTGGCAGGTATGCTGAAAGTGAGTACTCTATTGTTGCGTTCTGAATGTTTTCAGAAGAATTCGCTATTATATCATTTAGAATGTTTGGGGCATCACTTGCATAATCAACGTAAACAGCTATGTCTGCACCTACTTGATAGAAGACTTGCCTAACAGCATAGTCTTGCTCGGTGGCTAGTTGTCCAGTAACCTGCGCAGCATATCCAACAATCAAGGCGATCAAGAAGGCGATTGCAGCGGAACGTGCTGGGTTTCTCCTTACATTTTTGGTGGCTAAAATGCCTAAATCACCTAGGAATGTTGCTGCTTTGGCTGTAAGTTCTTGAAACTTTAAGGAGTATTGAATAAAAAGCTTCGTGAAACCCCAGAAAAAGAGTAATGGTCCAATGTAATTTAGAATCATGTCTATAAACATGAAAATTCCAACCAGTAATATTATAATGAAGTTTCCACTCCACATAACCCTAGTTAATTCCATGGTCATGTTTACGCCCAAGACGAAGACTATTATCTTGTAGGTTCCAAGGATAAAGGCAACCCAAGGCCACCTTTTCTTGTAGGGTTTTATCTCTTCCAAGGGCATATACTCTCTGAGTGCGTCCACCGTAGGCAGTTGAGATGCCTTTCTAGCTGAGCTAAACGTTGAAAACAATGCCATAATAATCCCAAAGGCTATCGTAAAAATCATGGTGTATGGGCTAATCGTCTGCAGGTTAAATAGTGTATCTGAGCTGAATTGGGTGAACAATGGGTTCAGCAGAAAACCCAAAAAGACCCCAAGTATACTGCCGATTACTCCTATTAGCACAGTCTCTGTTAAGAACATCCTCAAAATTTGGCCCCGTGAGAAGCCTTTTGTTAATAGTAATCCTATTTCACGTCTTCTAAGGTTGAAGGAAACGTTGGAAACTGTTGTTCCCATGTACCAAGCCATGAAGAATATTGGAAGAGAAACAACGGTAAATGTGAATCTAATGATCATTGACATATATTGGAAAGCAGTTAAAGCCGATTCTAGATTGTTTTGAACAGTGCCAAGCCCCAAAGGTGCGCCTTCATTTTCGATTTGATTTTTTAGAATTCTGATGTTGTTTATTGAGGAGTCTACGTCCCATGCATTTATCAAGGCGTCTCTGTCAAGGTAAATCAAAAGGTTAGTATCTATGAATCCAACTCGAGACGTTAGCTTTTTGGCTTCATCCAAAATCTTCTGTGTGGTTTTTTCCCAACTCACGATCAGAAGGTCTTCTCCCAGCTTTGACAATTCCACTGATCCTATCATAGTCCTCATCCATGTGGAGCCAGAGGCTATTGAAAATGCCTTATCATCGAGTTGAGCCAGTCCCTTCACTATCAGGTTTAAGGAAACAGGGCTCTCCTCGTAGATGTATTCTGAAAAGTTTACTTGAATGGTGTCCCCTTCGGAGAATTTGTCAGCGAGCCATGAACCTTCCACTAGGTAGGTTTCGTTTTCGCCTATGTCGTCTGGTCTGTTGAACCATCCATCGTAGACGTGTGAGTTGTCTGTGATTCCAACGATTCTCACTGGATACGGCCAGTCTTGGTTGGGCACTTCTATTTGTGTCCAAGCGCTGGAGATTATCTCAGTGTCGTTGACTCCTTCTATATTCAAGATCTCGTCCCGTGCTTGTTGCATTTTTGTTGTCTCTAGTGTGTCAATGTTGGCTTTCATATCAACAGCGATGGTGCTGAGTTGCTGGTCGAGTGCTTGCTTGGCTGTAGCGTTTGCTTTGATGTCTATTCCAGCGAAAAATGCACACGCTAAGGTTATGCCTATTAGTAGAGCTAGGAAAAGTTTCCATGAGCGGTAAACGTGCTTGAAGGCGTAAGCGAGAGGCATTACGTATCATGTTTTAGTGTCATAGTACCGCTTTTAAGTCTACGGTTTAGAACGGCTGGTCTAATTTCACAGACAGTACGTCTGAGCTGCATACTCGACAGCTGCAGCGTTTCACGTGGAGACTTTAGACTTTATCTTTATATTGTAATTAAAACAAGTTTGAATAGGGGCAGCTCATGTTTGTCACGAAGATAAGGAAGAGAGACGGAAGAGTTGTTGATTTCGATTCCAGCAGAATAAAGGATGCAGTTCACAGAGCTTTTGTTGCGGTTGAACTTGAGAACGGAAAAAGAGCTGAAAACGTAACTGAAGAAGTTGTTAGGCTTCTGGAGGAAAGATTTGAGAAAAGGGTTCCTTCGGTTGAGGACGCTCAGGACCTTGTCATAGAAGTTTTAAAGAAAAGAGGCTACGGAAAAGTTGCAGAGGAATATCAGGTTTACAGGGAGAAGAAGGAGGAGATTCGGAGATTAAGAGAGAAACTTGGGATTGAAGAGCCGAAGTTAACGGTTAACGCTCTGGCGGTTTTGAGGAAAAGGTATCTTTTGAGGGATGAAACGGGAAGAACAGTAGAAACTCCTGCTCAAGCATTTAGGAGAGTTGCAGAAGCCATAGCGAAGGTTGACAGGGAATACGGTGGGAATCTGAAAGAAAGTGAAGAAGTCTTCTATAAAATGATGGTGAGAACTGAATTCCTTCCCAACTCTCCAACCCTTTTTAATGCTGGAACGGCACTAGGTCAATTATCCGCATGTTTCGTTTTACCTGTTGAGGATTCTTTGGAGAGCATTTTCGCTGCAGTTAAGAACATGGCTTTGATTGAAAAGAGCGGTGGAGGAGTTGGTTTTGATTTTTCTAGGTTAAGACCGAAAGGTGACATGGTTAAGTCAACTAAGGGCGTGGCTTCTGGTCCTGTGAGTTTTATGCGTGTTTTTGATTCAGCAACTGAAGTGATAAAGGCTGGGGGAAAAAGAAGGGGCGCCATGATGGGAGTTTTGAGGGATGATCATCCAGACGTAATTGAGTTTATAACTTCTAAGGAGAAGTCGGGGGTTCTTTCGAACTTTAATGTTTCAGTGGCTGTTACTGACGATTTCATGAAGAAGGTTGAGGAAGGTGGAGAGTATTGGCTGATTAACCCGAGAAACAAGGAAAAAGTGAGAAGGCTTAGGGCTGAAGATGTTTGGAGTTTGATGGCGAAGTCTGCTTGGGAGAGCGGAGACCCGGGAGTTATTTTTCTTGACGAAATTAACAGGTACAATCCAACTCCGAAAATTGGGCGGATAGAGGCGACTAATCCTTGTGGTGAAGAGCCGTTGCTTCCTTACGAGTCTTGTAATTTGGGCTCTGTTAATCTTTCTAGGATGGTTGAGAACACCAAAGTGAACTGGAATAAATTGAGAGGGACTGTGAGGAATGCTGTTATTTTTCTTGATGATGTTATTGATGCGAATAGGTTTCCTTTGAAGGAGATAGAGGAGATGACTAGGGCTAATAGGAAGATTGGTTTGGGTGTGATGGGTTTTGCTGACATGCTCATAAAGCTTGGGATTCCTTATGATTCTGAGGATGCTTTGAGGCTTGCTGAAAAGTTGATGAGGTTTGTTACTGAAGAGGCTAGGCGGAAGTCTGTGGAGCTTGGTGAGGAGAGGGGTTCTTTTCCGAATTTTGACCGGAGTGTTTGGAAAGACAAGTATGATGCTATGAGGAATGCTACGATTACGACGATTGCTCCGACTGGGAGCATTAGCATTATTGCTGGTTGTTCTTCTGGGATTGAGCCTTTGTTTGCTGTTTCTTTTATGAGGAAGGTTTTGGAGGGAACTAGGCTTTTTGAGATTAATCCGTTGTTCGAGATGACTGCGAAGGAGAGAGGGTTTTACAGTGCTGATCTTCTTGAGGAAATAGCTGGAACAGGTTCGGTTCAGGGAATTAGAGGGGTTCCTGAGAATGTTAAGAGGGTTTTTGTTACGGCTTTGGATATTATGCCAGAGTGGCACGTTAGGATGCAAGCTGCTTTTCAGAAATACACAGACAATGCAGTTTCAAAAACTGTTAATTTGCCTAGTGATGCTAGGGTTGAGGATGTGGAGAAAGTGTTTTGGCTTGCTTACAGGCTGAAGTGTAAGGGCATAACTGTTTATCGATATGGAAGCAAACCGGAGCAGGTTCTTAACATAGGAGAGATAAAGACTGAAAAGAAAAGATTTGTTGCTGCAGAATCGGAATACGCGGGTGGCTGCCCAACAAAAACCTGCCCATTCCCAAATTAATTTTTTTAATCACCATAATCTTACTTTATAAGCGCGCGCTAGCTAACCTAGGAAATGTTTAAATTAAATAGTTCTAAAAATATTCTTTATGCCTCGATTCGATAGACGCGATTTAATCCCTTGGATCGTGACTGGCTCTGTAATGGGGTCTCTTATCGCCATATTCATTGACATCATTAAACAGAACCCTTGGTTTCTCCTCTACGAAGGATTCGTTTTGGGGTGGCTTCTGGTGCTCACTTCAATCGTTGTAGTGCATTTTAAAAGCGAGCGGAAGTAACTTTTTTATTATTCCTTCCATTTTCTTCTAACTTATAGCGCACGTGCTTCTCTCGTAGATAGGTTTAAATCGTAAAATAATAGGGATAGATAAGTTTATATGTAAAGTTTTTAGCTGCGCGTCGCTGTGAAATGAAAAAACTCACGCGTCACGGTTTGGTTTTAATGTTTCATTTTGGTGAGTGACAAGTCTTTCAATATCATAAACGGTATACTCATCATAAAAGTTATAACTCAAGAGACAAGTCACGAGTGCGGAAGGAGAAAGAAAACGGATGAAAAAGACGTAGCGCGCGCTGGCTAAGCGCGGATATTAATCCAGAAAAAGATTTGAAAGTGGATCGATGACTTTTCGTCAGTTGGATTCATGACGCGGAGAGTTTTATTCCTCTGTTTACTTCGATTTTTCCTTCCTTCATAACCATTTTTATCTTCTTTTTGTCTTGTAAGACTCTGATGTTTTTGAGTGGGTTGCCGTCAACTACTATTATGTCAGCCAGCTTTCCCTTCTCTATCGTACCTATTTCATTTTCCAGTCCACATGCTTTTGCACCGTTCCCTGTAGCCGCAACAATCGCATCCATAGGCTTAAACCCACAGTGCTTAACCAGCAACTCCAACTCCATAGCATTATCCCCATGCCTCAACAACGGAGAACCACAAAAATCAGTAGCACTCGCAATCGTCAAACCAGCCCTATAAAGCCGTGCAATATTCTTCTTCGTAATCTCCCACACCTCCTTTCCCTTCGCTACTGCCCACGGCTGATACCCAGCCTCTACTCCTCCAGTCACTATACGCCAATTAATAGAAAGCGTAGGAACAAAAACCACATCCCCTCTCTTCTTAGCCATCCTTATCACCTCATCATCCGGATAAAAAGCATGATCAATCGTTTTCACACCAGCTTCAATACAGTTTTTCATGGCTTCAGTCCCCTGACAATGAGCAGTAACAAATTTCCCAACATGCCTCGCCTCTTCAACAATCGCCTTCAACTCCTCCAGTGTAAATTGAGTATGCTCAGGTCTGTCAATCATCGACATCACTCCGCCGCTTGCCATGACTTTTATGAAGTCAGCACCCTGCCTTAACGCGTAACGAGCAGCTTTAATGCATTCTGGCACTCCATCGCACAACAATGACATGCCGAGAAAACTCTTTCTTTTCGAAACACGAGCATCCACCCACTCCACTGGAAGAAAATGCACATCCCCATGACCAGCCGTCTGGCTTAACACATAACCAGCAGAAAGTATCCTCGGGCCACGTATCGTTCCTTCAGCAATAGCCCTCTTCAAATAAATACCATAACCCCCACAATCCTTCACCGTCGTAAAACCAGCCTCCAAAAGATCAACAGCATCATAAACACTCTTTATCAAACCCAATTCTGGAGGTCTAACAAGCTCCTCCTCCAAAATACGGTCAGTCTTCAACCCAATCAAATGCAAATGCGAATCAATCAGCCCCGGCATAACAGTCTTCCCAAACGCATCAATCTCAATCTTCTTAGCTTTCTTAGGAATTTTCACTTCGCCCTCTTTACCAACAGCCTTAATCCTCGCCCCTTCTACAATAATAACGGAGTTTCTCTTAGGCTTAGCACCGGTGCCGTCGATTAAATCTCCACCTTTAATAACGATTATCTTCCGCTTCTCTTTCTTACTCATATTGTTTTCCCACCTAAGCTTAGAATAAGCGGTTATAAGCAGTGAATATTTATACTTTATCCACCGCTCATTTTTCAGCATCATTCCATGCTTGCCCACAATCCGTTTCTATACACGCCCTTAATCACAAAAAAGAACATAATCGGCTCCAACTAACGGTGACACACAAAAATCATAGAGGGGTACTCAATTTACGCTTGCGGAAACACATAACCTCACCCCACCTCAGCATTCTACTCTGCGGTAATCCATATCAAGAGGTTTATGAAGCCAACCTCCATTACGGCTGCGATCAGAAAAATGACATAAATGAAGACTAAACTCTTCATACTCATTTCTCTGCATAACGTTTTCTTTATCGTCAAATAAATGCCGTAGCCCTCAACAATACCGATCGGTGCACTTATCAACAGAATTATAGGCAAGTCTTCAACGCTCACTCCACCGTAAACGAGATTACTAGTTCTCAAAATACTTAAGAAAAGAACGATTATTGCAAAGACTATTGCAAAGATTCTAGGATGGTCAAGCACAATATATTCGTATTTACCTTTGAAAAACCCATTCAACACAAGATTGACGTAAAACGTCATGCCTAACAAAATAAGCGAAACAAAAAGAACATTATTTGCGAAAAACAAACCAGACAAAATGACGGAATTAATGAGAATTTCACGTGCGGAAGGTGTGCTGATAGCTAAAAACTGATTGTGGAAGATGCCTTCTAGAACATTGAAGAAAACTGTGTTTTCAACAGAAGAAAGAACCAGCAAAACTAGAAAAGCCAAGCCTAAAAACACCGTACGCTTTCTCTTGTCAGACAATTCCGGTACCTCCTATCAAATCAAAACAGTGAAAAAGCTGGAAAGCTCTTCAGGAATCATCTCCCACATGATTCTGTAGCACCAACACTTAAGACCGTAAGAAACATAAGCCGAACCAGACTCGCCAACATCATTCAAACCACTTAACGGTTAGCCTATCCACTTAAGCACAATAAAAATTTTATGAACTAAAGCTTAGATTCTCTCCAGCCTTATTTCGAAAAGCACCGTTCCACCATTTGTGTAAGGTTTTCCGGGATCCAAGCATTGAATATAACCTTTCTCACCCTCTTCCGTTGTTAGACCGAGTGTTTTGAAGCTTATTCCACGGCTTAGAGGAACAATCATGGAAAGCATACAGCCGAAAGCGTGAACGCAAATGTTGTCCGTTTTTTCAACAATTATCTTAGGCGGCTCTACAACTATTCTGTCTCCAACATTAAAAACTGGACAGTTTCCACGTATCTCTTTAACGCTTATAACCAAGCGATATTTTTCTTCTCCAACCATGAACGACACCTCACTTCCTTAGTTGTTCATAAATAAGTTATTATGAGTTTTCCGCAAAGCGGCAAAAACTTAAAAGTGATGTGAAAAGGATAGATTGCAATTGACGGGAAGGGAGTAAAAGAATGCAAAGTCGTCCAGCCATAGTCGCTGTTGGAAGAACAAAATTTGGAGAACACTACGAGAAGGAACCAGAGAGACTTATCGAAGAGGCTTGGCTTAAAGCCTCAGAAGGAGCACGTATAGAACGTAAAAACCTAGAAGCAGCTTACCTTTCAGACTATTTCCTGCCAATCACAAACAAGCTCGGACTAGAAGAAGGATTCCTTTCAGAACTCACAGAACTTCACGTCCCAATGGAAGTAACCCGTTCCTTCAGTTCAGCCCTACTAAACGCTTGCAACGCCATCCAAGCCGGAAGATACAACATGGTTTTGGTTGGCGGAATAGAGAAAATGACAGACAGATGGGACAAAATCCGCGACGACCTGATGCTTCTAGAAGACCCATGGAGCTACTATGCAGGATGCACACCAGAAGCAAACCACGAACTCATGCTCAGAGCATACATAAAACGATACGGCATAACCAATGAAGACCTTGAAAAACTAAACCTGGCTTTAGCACAAATATCAGTTAAAAACCATTTACACGCAACCAAAAACGAGTACGCACAATACCAAAGAAAAATAACCATCGAACACGTTTTAAAAGCGAGGAAAAACGCCCGAAAACCTCTAGGACTTTACGATTTTGCACCAATATCTGACGGAGCAACCGCCCTCATCCTTGCAAACGAAGAATTCGCCAAAAAATTCACGGACAAACCAGTCCATATTCTCGGCGCCTCATCCGCAACGGATTATCTGACCTTTCCAGCAAGAGAGGACATGACACACTTTTTAGTGAGCGAAATAGCCATGAAAAACGCTTTGAAAACGGCTGGAATAAACCTCTGGGACATAAAAATTGCTGAAGTATACGACCAATCCACGGTTATGGAGATGATTTCCCTTGAGGATCTAGGTTTCTCTGAACGTGGAAAGGCGTGGATATACATACGCGAAAGCTGCAAAGATTACAAAGGATATTATGAAATGAACGGAAGGAAACTCTTCGTAAACATGAATGGCGGATTAAAAGCTGATGGTAATCCCTTAGGCGCCACAGGTGGAGCCCAAATTTTTGAAGTCTTCAAGCAGTTGAGGGGCGAAGCTGGTGAACGACAAGTTAAAAATGACGGAAAATTGGAGTATGGATGTGTGCTTGAGCTTGAGGGTTTTGGAACTAAAGGTTATGTTTACATTTTAGGGAGGAAATGAGAATGAGTAGTGAGCCAATAGAGAGAAGGGTTTCATACCTCGGCGATAGGCTGAGGGGAAGACGCTGCCAAATTTGTGGTAAAGAATATTTTGAGATAAGGGACTACTGCGGAAAGTGCGGAAGAAAAAGCTTCGGAAAAATGGGTGACATAGATTTATTCTACGATAAAGGCAAACTGGAAGTATGCACCTTCATAAACCAGCCTACAAACAAGTTCACGAAGCTGGGTAACTACATTTACGGCATAATCTCCTTCCACGATGGAAAGATAAGAGTTCCAGGAAGACTAACAGACCACATAGTAAAAGACGATGAAGAAATAGACCTTTCAGCCTTTGAGGGAAGAAATGTTGTCCCAAGGTTTAGAAGACGCTATTCTGTCGGAAGAAGCGACGTCATCCCAACAATTTCTCTAGCTTTCACCTTAGCAGATGAGTATTATCCACACCAAGAATACGCCGTTACGAAACCAAATAGAGAGTATGATGCACCGGGAATAGTAGGCTACGGAGTTTACACTTCAAAGTTCAGAATACGAGAAAGAAACATTGAACGTTCAGTACCCTTCATCGATGAAGACGCAATAACCGCTTCAGTTGAGGCAGGAAAACTTGCCTTAATCCACTCTGGAGTTAACAGTTCACTTGTCGGCAAGATTTACGTAGGTTCAGAATCTAACCCATACGCCGTTAAACCCATGGCATCGAAGGTTGCACAAGTCCTAAAACTGGGCGAAGAAGAAGAAGACATGCAAGAAGTTGACGCCGTAGACACAGAATTCGCATGCAAAGCCGCAACAAGCATGTTCAAGGATGCAGCCTCGCTAGTAAGCTATCCAAAATCAAACATTCAATATGCCATGGTAATAGGTGCAGACAATTCACAAGCTGCTCCAAGAGACTGCCCCGGAGGAGAACTAGACCTGTTCGTCGGATACGGCGGATGTGCATATATTTTTGGAAAGCATGACATCATAGCCGAAATCGAAGGATGGTACTCATGTACTTCAGACACACCTGACTTTTGGAGAAGAGACGGAGAACCCTACCCAATGCACGGCGGAAGATTCACTGGAGACCCAGCGTATTTTAAGCACGTTAGAAAAGCGGCTAAAAAATTGATGGACCGACTTAACCTAAAAGTGGAAGATATTAACTATTTTGTTTCGCATCAGCCGAATGTTAGGTTCCCAGTGAGGGTTGCCAAGGAGCTTGGGTTTAAGGAAGAACAGTATTCGCCATCACTGCAAGTAGCTAAGTTTGGCAACACGTATTCAGGCTCTTCACCAGTGGGTTTAGCGGCTGCATTAGACATAGCCAAGCCAGATGAACGCATCTTAATCGTGAGTTACGGTTCAGGAGCTGGAAGCGACGCCTATTCACTGATAACCACGAGCCAAATACTGGACAAAAGAGAACGCCAAAAACTGACGGTTAAATGTCAAGCGGACAATCCGTTTCTGGAATATGTAGACTATACAACTTATAGGCGATTGAAACTTGGAATGTAGTAAATCATTAATAAATCCACTGCAATCAGGTATAGACGGAGTATGAACCATTGTTTGCCTATGGAATCTTCAAAGTCATATACTCACCTTTCAAGGCATTTAAAGAGATAATTCAAAACCCAAAATACGTAGGGCCAATCTTAGTAATGATTCTATTCGCGCTAGCAAGCATAGGAAGCGAATATGCTAGAGCTTCGAAACTCTACGTGCAACAGACACTGCCAAATACTCTGGATTCATATAATCCAGATCCATGGACAGAAAACTGTACAATGTGGTCTTCCAACGCCGAAATCACATGTAATAACGATGATTGCCTCTTAGGGTACAAAAGTATTCAATTTAACATCACAAATAATGATGCAATATGGATGGAACTAAAGAACATTGGCCAAATAAATTGCTCGAGCCCTGATGGTTACAAGAACCTATCTTTTTGCATAAAATGGATTAATCCCACAGCAGATCCACCTCAAAATGCTAGTCTTTACCTTTTCTCTGTGGGTACGACGGATTATTTCTACTGCGACTTGGCTGAACTCGTCAATCAAACTGAAAATGGCAAATGGAACAATTTCACCATTCCATTGGGACTTGACGCTGAACAATGGGTAAACAGTAGCGCTCAAACAGCGTGGGATAATGTTACTGGTCTCAAACTTGACTTGATCTGGGCACAATCGACTGGGTCAAACTTGACGATACTTGTAGACAAAGTGTATTTTCAATCTGGAAATTTTGAACCGTTAATTAATTCCATGAGCAGCACCATAGTTTTTTCTGCTGTCAGCGCAGTTACAACCTTTTCTATTTATTGGATGCTGTCTGGCGTGGCCGTGTTTATGGCGGGGAAACTATTTAAAATCAAAGCCGAATTCAAAGTATTCCTCATAATAGTAGGTTATGCGCTCATTGCTATGGTTGTCATGCAGGTGTTGTTCAACATCCTATATCTACTAATCTCCCCCCTATACATCACCGTTGATGCCGTAAGTCCAACATCTGTGTTGCAAACCATAATCTTGTTCACTTCTTCAATGGTTCTTCTCCTACCAGTTTGGTCGATAATAATATCTTCCATAGGGGTACATACAGCATCTGATTTACCCCTAAGTAAAAGTGCAGTCATTGCCATCCTTGGATTTTTACCTTACTACATTCTGCTTTTCATTGCGTAAAAAACAGCCGACTTGAGCTGCTAATCGAAAAGCCTTTTCACCGTATTAAATTGAAACTCAACCACAAATACTAACGCAGACAATCCGGGTGCTACTTTTTTTAAACAAGAAAACATCGTTGCAGGAAAAAATAGATGCCTCAGAAAAACTGAAAGCCGGATGTTGTAATGTTAAAGAAACACTTGACATCATGATAGTCAATATAGAAGAAAGAATCAGAGAACTACAAGATTTATTCCCAGAAAGTGATGATCAGAAGCAGCATTGCAGGTTGCTGTTACTTTTAGGCTTCCACAATTTTCTGGACATCGCCATGAAATATTCTAGACAAAAACGCCCAGCAAGATTTATATGGTGGAATGGCTTTTTGCATGTAATTAGCCTTCCTAAAAACGTGTGTTACTGTCGTGACACTGAAGTTTTGTTGGAGAGGCTGGTTCCGCGATAAGGACGAAAGCAGAATATGCCGAGAAGACTACCAGAAAAAACGAGAAACGCTAAAAGGAAATTAAGAAGGCGCGGAAGTAAAAGACGGTACCGCCCAAGCAAACCATTTTTGCAAAAAGCACCCATATGGAGGGGTCAACAATTAGAGGTTGTTATTGATGATATTGGAAGCAGGGGCGACGGAATAGCGAGAATGCACAACTATATGATTTTTGTTCCTGGAGGCAAGGTCGGCGAACGTATTACGGTCAAGATTGTGTCTGTTGGCGGTGAATTCGCTGTCGCGGAAAGAATACCCTGAACAAGGAGGATGCGAATTGGAAATAAAAGATTTGCGAAATGGAATGAAACGTGTGACTGTTGAAGGCACAGTAAAAGAAAAAGCTGAAACACGTGAGGTTCGATCGAGATTCGGAGACAAAACGTACAACGTGGCAACAGCCATCATCAGCGACGAAACGGGCTCAATAAAACTGACGTTATGGAACGAACAGATCGACCAAGTAAACGTGAACGACAAGGTCAAAGTGGAAAATGGATACATCACAAGCTTCAGAGGAGAGATTCAGTTAAACGTTGGAAAATACGGAGAACTCACGGTCGAGTAAACCGAGAAAATAGATGAAACAATTTTTATCACACGAGATGAGAGGTGAAACGGATGGAAGAAAGAAGAGGTTTCGGCAGAAGAAACAGCTTCCCACCAAAACCAGTTGAAATTGGAAAAGAATATGAAGTTGACATTCAAGAAACAAGCCGCAGAGGAGAAGGCATAGCCCGAATAAAGGGTTTAGTAACTTTCATACCAAACACAAAACCAGGCGACCACGTTAAAATAAGGATAACAAGAATAAGCAGAAGATTCGCAGAAGCCGAAGTCGTTCAAGAAGGAGAAACGGAAGAAAAAGAAGAGAAATAACCAACTACAATTCTCCTTTGATTTCCCTCTTCAACTTTTCAAAGAAGTTCTCCATAAATCACAGTCTCCCTTTGGCTATTTCCCTTGCCTTTTGCGTGTATAACCTTTCTGGGACAAGCTTGAACTTCAACTCGAATTCTAAATTAGGAGTATGTTTAGATATGTCTCTAACCCTTCCATCAGCTTTTTCTTCGACAACATTATCTTTCAAGTACTCTTGGATTGAAATGTCCGAATAGATTTTCTGGCCATATTGACCAGCTATCATGAAAGATCTGGCAACACCTATCACACCTAAAACATCTAGCTTGTCTGCATCGAACAGGATTTTCGCTTCTTTTGTTTGGGGTTTAACTTTACTTCGGAAGCGGTGTGCCGCTATACAATGTTTAACATGAGCTATCTTCTCCTCAGAGTAACCGAGTGTCCTCAAAATTTTGTCAGCCATTTCAGCCCCAAGAACGGAGTGGTCAATACTTCCAGTCTTATCATTGAACTCTCTAACACGGGCTATATCATGTAACAAAGCAGCTGTTTTCAAAACATCTAGATCTACGTTCAATTCGTATTTGGTGAGATGCAAACAGAGATTGTAAACCTTCATGACATGTTCCATTGCATGAGCAGAACAAGAAAGTTCCCTCGCAACAGTTTCCTCTATTTTCTATATTTAGTTTCCATGATCATTGATTTCAAGTCAAAACTGGATAAATGTTTTGGGTTAGAAACAAGATGATTTAGGCTTCGTCTATGAATTTCTTTGGTGATGGAATCTCTAGTGATAGACCTCTTCTTTCACGAACCTGCTTGATAACTTCGGCTGCCACACTTTCTGGAGCTTTTTCCCAATGGTCAAAAGAGCATTGCCAGAAGGCGTGACCTGAAGTTGCGGAACGCATATCTGCAGCTAAACCAAATGTTTCCGCGACTGGAATGTAGCCCGTAACCGTTGTCAAGGCACCTCTCTGCTCGGAGGAAAGTATCCTTCCACGCTTACGTATGATCATGCTGGAGGATTCGCCAACCCACTGGGCTGGAACTGACACTCCGATTTTGTAGATAGGTTCTAGAAGCACTGGTTCCGCTGTTAGAAATGAGCCTAGAATTGCGCGGCGTACGGCTGGCATGACTTGGGCTGGTCCACGATGCACTGGGTCTTCGTGAAGCTTAACGTCTAGTAGCTTGATTTTTAAGCCTCTTAAGGGTTCGTCGCATAGGGGCCCTGATTCACATGCCCAGCGGAAACCAGCAATAATCATCTCTCTAGCTTCTCGAAGGTATTGGACACCTTTGGTTAAGTCAATGATCATGTTTTTGTGTTCCTCTAGTGTCCAAACGTTTCTAGCTTCTGCTGTTGGCCAGCCTGCCTCCTTAAGCACGGTGCCTATTCGCTTGCGACCCATTTGTTCGGCAATATCACCCTTTTCAATCATTTTTATAACATTCTCGTCTAGGGGTTCGATTTGCACCCAGAACCTGCTGTGTTTGTTGGGGCTTTTAGCCATAGCTACTACGCCTTGTCCAGAGACGCTTTCTCTGTAGACTACTATTGGACGAGAAGTTGTAATTTCTATTCCGCCACCATAATCCTTTAGGAACTTGACAGCAATTTCCAAGTGGAGTTCGCCCATTCCACTCAGTAGGTACTCGCCAGTCTCTTTGTTTACTGTGGTTACGAGATTTGGATCTTCGATTGAAAGCCTGTTCATGGCGTCAACTAGACGGGGTAGTTCTCTCGGATGTTTAGGTTCGATGGCTATTGTTACGACTGGTTCTGAAACATATTTTATGCGTTCAAAAGGAAACATGCCGTCCTTGTGTTCAACATCAATGATGGTTTCACCTGCTCTTGCAAGATCGAGACCAAGCAAAGCAGCTATGTTGCCTGCCGTGATTTCGCCAACAACCTCTCTGAAGGCACCCATGTACATGGAAACTTGTTGCACTCGATATCCTTTCTTCGTGTTGACTAAGTAGATTTGGCCACCTTCTTTTATCGAGCCTGAAAATAGTCTGCCTGTTGCAACTAAACCTGCATGCGGGTCCATTTGAGCAAGTGTTATACACATTACTGTTGGGCCATTGTCCTCACAGTTTAGCATTGCTTGACCTACCTCTGACTCTATTTCGCCTTTCCAAATTTTTGGTATACGGTATTTTTGGGCTTCAATGGGGTTAGGCATGTTTCTAACTGCCATGTCAAGTATTGCAGTGTGAAGTGGAAGCAGCTCTGGAAGCTTCTCATATTCACCTTTCACGTAGGCGTCGACTACATCGCTGAATTTTATTCCCTTTTTCTGTGCCATGCTGAGGGTGAAACCCCACTTGTGAAGAGCGGAACCAAAAGCAACACTTTCCTTTGCAGGGTCAACCTTCCATTTCTCCTTAAACCCTGGTTCCCCATAAATGTCGATTAAGTTGTTAAAGTCACGGATTATGCGTACAATTTTCTTTTGAATCTCATCTGGGGTAAGTCTCAACTCCTTTATTAAGCGATCAACCTTGTTTATGAAAAGGACAGGTTTCACTCTATCATCTAAGGCTTGATGGGTGACGGTTTCTGTTTGAACCATGACTTCTTCTACAGCGTCTACAACAACGACTGCGCCGTCTATGGCACGTAAGGCTCTTGTCACTTTACCTGTAAAGTCTACGTGGCCTGGTGTGTCAATTAAGTTGATTACGTATTGGCGGCCTTCCATTTCGTGTAAGAGTGATATGTTCGCGGTTTTTATTGTGATTCCTCTTTTTTGTTCTTCTTCCAGATAGTCCAGTGCTCTGGCTTCTCCTGCTATTTTAGGCGATAACAATCCAGCTTCGGCAAGCAGTGAGTCGGTCATTGTTGTTTTTCCATGGTCTATGTGAGCAATTATACCTACGTTTCGTATATCCTCTTTCCTACTCATCAGCTTAAGTATGTCAGCGGTTTGTCTGAATTTTGGCATTTCTTAACCCCGTTTTGAGACAGCAATTTAGTAATGGGGGTTTCCTATTAACTTTACGATGTTATTTACAAAGTTTATTCCAGTGAAGAGACAATAGAAGCAAGGGGAATAAATCGTGAAAAAGGCATTGGTGATAAACCTTGAAAAATTAAGTGAAGAACCTTATGCGTCAGTAATATGTTATCCTAGACCGAGCAAGGCAGAATTGCAGAAACGTTTGAAGGAACTGAAAAAACTTGGTGTTAAGACTTTAGAGTTTAGCGGAGAAAAACAAGCTTTCAACGTACCAGTTTTAGGCAAGGGCTGCGTTGGCGTAGTTGTAACAGCATATATTGACGGAGAGAAAGCGGCTTTAAAGGTTCGAAGGGTGGACGCTGACCGCTCTGGAATGCAGCGGGAGGCGGAAATGCTTGAAAAAGCAAATTCTGCAGGTGTCGGACCAAGACTTTTAGGCGTAAGCAAAAACTTTCTTTTAATGCAGTTCATTGATGGTGATCTGCTCCCGAAATGGTTGGAAAAGCGAAAGGGAAAGGCAGAAGTAAGGAAGGTTTTGCGTCATGTTTTGGATCAGTGTTGCTGGCTGGATGAGGCTGGTCTAGACCATGGCGAACTTAGCCACGCCCCCAAGCACATAATACTTGATCAGAAGGATGAGCCTTTTATAGTTGATTTTGAAACAGCCAGTGTGAATCGGAAACCGTCGAATGTAACGTCTATTTGCCAGTTTCTGTTTATTAGTGGTGCGGTTGCGGATGAAGTGGCTGTGGAGCTTGGTGGAAAAGATGAAAAAGTGATTATTGATACATTAAGAAATTACAAAAATCGTAGGACTCGTGAAAATTTTGGAGATGTACTGCGGGCTTGTGGTCTCTAAACAATGTATCTTAGTGCTGGATTTGGGTCTCGTTTACTCGTGTCTACGCTTTTGATTTTTAGCTCTTTGATGATGGGGGAAGGGTCAAGCCACATTTCCACTTGAAATTGCCTCGCAACTCTTTTTTATTATAAAGTAATGGAACATCGTGAACAAACAGCCATCTGAAGGATTCAGTCAACTCCCTTCTCCTCTAAGAATGAAAAAGTTATTCTTTTCTTATAACCATGTATGTAAAAAGGAGATAGAATTAAGCTCTAGAACTAAAATTCGTGAAGTAACTTTTTACAGTTGGGTGTGAAAAAGATTTAAAGCATTGGATGCTAAATCCCTTAGCTAAAACTGGTGAGCTTTATGGTTATCAGTAGAGAAGAGATGCAGGAAATAGTTAGAACGTACAAAGAACCTATTGGACTGAATTTGGGTTCTCACTCAGCTCTAGATGCTTGGAACGGGCAACGCAACTATGGTTTAAGAAGCATAATCTACACAACGCCTAGCAGAGCACGAATTTACCTCCAAAACCCGATGGTCGGAGGAGTAGACGAAAAAGTAGAAGATTTGCCAAGCCTCGTGAGAAGAGATTTACGCGTTGTGAACGACCCGAAAGACATAAGAAAAGCCGAGGACTGGAAAAGCGTTATATTAATCCTTGACAACTACTCAGACATAGTCAAATATGTTGATGAGCTTGTTGATTTGGAGTGTTTGCAGATCCCGAACAGGGCTTTCTCGGTTTATGTTGGCGGAGATGAACACTGCAGCGTAATCGAAAACAATTTTACGGTTCCAATAGTTGGCTCTAGAACTCTCCTGAAAATAGAGAATAGAGGCGAGATTGAAAAGGATTATTACTGGTATGCTGAGCAAGCTGACATTCCATACCCGAAATCGTATCAATATGAAGTTCATGAGGGGGGAATGAGGTTTAGTGAACTGGTTGATGAGCCTATGCTTTTGAAGGCTGAACATGCTCATAGGGCTTTTGAAAGAGAATTCATCTTTGCTGCGAATTCACAGCATCTAGAGGAAAAGGTTGCGCGAGAGGTCAAGGCTGGAAACCTGAACAAGGAGGGTTTAGAGAACGGTCGCGTTGAACAGATTGTGTTGGGGCCTCATGCGAACTTTAACTTCTTCTTTTCGCCGTTGGACGCAAAAAGCGATTGGGGAGATGTGGATGATTGGTTTGCAAAACTCTATAATGTAAGCCTAGAAGAGGCGAGAATTTGTTTAGCCAACCAGTTTCTTTCGATAGATGAACGAAGAGAGACGATACTTGACGGTTTGAAAAGACTTCCAATAGACGTTCAACAAAGAATAAGAAAGATTCCATCATTTGAGGTTACGGCTCACGCGATTTTAAGCCTTAGAGAATCGCTTTTGAAGGATGTTCACCGTTACGCAGACCGTTTCATGCTTTCGTGCAGAGAACACGCTTATCCGGGAATAATCGGCGCATGGTGTCTGCAAACGCTGATCACGTGGGACCGCATTTCTAAGTATGAACTTGAACCTGTGGTTAAGCTGGATTTCACAAGCGGTTTAGAAGCCAGAACGGCAGCAGACTACGGAGTATACGATGTGCCTGAAGAGAGAGACCCTTACATGCATATTCCAGTGACTCAAGATATTGCTTTGAGGCATGGTGGAGGGACAAATGTTCACATGGGTATAGGCTCTCAATATGCAAACGCGAAATACAAGAAGACGATGAGCATGGGTGACCGCATAGCATTAGAAATCAGAAGAGCATGGAAAACAAACCAACTACACGAAATAGTCACTTGATTTGTACTACATAATCCCTATATTTTTTGATTAGCTCTACAAGACATGGGGCATGAAACAATTTCTTACCTGTCAGCTCGTTTGCGGCAGCCATATACATCTCGTTCATTATTATTTTTAAGGCTGGGTCAAGTTTCAGTGGACTAGACCTGCAAAGTTTTCTCCAGTCTTTAACACCTTTGGTTTCCGCCCTTTTCTTCGCCTCTTCAACATCCCTATACCAACCTGTTTTTCGATAGAATTGTCTGGCTATTTCTTTGCTGACGGGCAATCCGTCATAGGCGAATCTGCACTCGTCAAGCGTCCCAACAACATCCACAATCATAAGCCTTCTCTCAACGTCAAAAGCCAACTCTATTTTTCCATCCTCATTTTCCAAATCAGCCTTTGACGCCATATGCGTTATTGTTTCATCCACTTCTGAAAGCAGAGTCTTAACCTCTTTCACTTCCTCATCCGTTAAGCCAGCAATTTTTTGTGCTTCTTCCCATGTAACATATCTGTCTTTCTCCTCAAGTTTCGTGCTCGCATCAAAAATAGGCTTAGAAAGCCGCTCTCCAGGCTTCGGATAGTGGTCTAAGCCCAACTCTTCAACAGTGATTAAGCCACGCTCAAGTCTTCTGAAGATAGACGAACCTTCGGGCAGTCCGTTTCTATAGAGTATCTCAAGCGGAATCAAGCAGTTTCTGAGGTTCTGCGTGAACATACTATAATCATATTTAAGTTTTCCATTTTCTACGTACGCCTTTGGCTCAAACACGTTAACTAAATTAAACTCCATGATGCATGTTGGCTGCTCTAACTCTTCAAAACTAACGAGTTTTCCATCTCGCGTAACCAATCCCCTAAAATGAGTGTTTATACCCCCTCTCTCAAGCCTCTCAAAACAGTAAGCTCCCATAAGGCACAAGGCTGCACCTTTACCTTCAATATGATCGGGCATCTCACCCCAATCAAAAACCGAGTAGCGGTCTGAAAAATGAAACCTTCCAACACCCATAGCATCCTTTGTCGGTTTCTTAACAACTTCTAGGTCTTTGACGCTGCCCATGGCTTTCACTATTTCAACCTTTTAACAGACTCGTCAGACTTTTCAATCTGCTCTTTCTTTGCTAGTTGATAAGCTCTTATGCGTTTTGCCAATTCCTTGTCTTCCATGGCGAAAATCTTTGCAGCAGCAATCGCTGCTCCTTCAGGTTCAATCGTCACAACAGAGCCTATTCCGCTTGGAACCCTGAGGGAAGAGTATATGTCTGCTCCACCAAATTTTTCAGAATATGGCGGACAGGCAATAACGAGTTTTGTGGTGTTCGCATCAACGAAAGCACTTAAAGCATTGGATCTTCCCGCCACCGTAACGTAAACAATCTTTTCTTTTTGATACTCCTTTAGAATCTGCAAAACTTTCTGCGGAGTCTTGTGAGCAGAGGCAACGCGAAACTCGTAATCCAACTTTAAAACTTTTAAGTGCCTAGCTATTTCACGGCAAAATTTGAAATCCGTTTCAGAGCCCATAACTATGACAACTCTTTTTTCCATGCTTCTACACCGCTATTGCTACAAAAGCTCTACCACGCTATTAAATTTTTCAAACATTCCTCTTTAGCTGGAAAAGCTTATTTCATTGTAAGATGCTATGAATCAAAACAATTGGCGGATGAAAGTCCGCTGGGATGTAGCCGCGTAGGCTGAACCATAAACTAAAGAGTGAGGTGAAAAAATGGCATACAAATATATAGCCGAGGCATGGGCAAAACCAGAAAAATCCTACGTGAAGGAACTAATGCGCCAAAGACTGATAAAATGGCGCAAACAGTCAGCAATAGTCCGCATAGAAAAACCAACACGAATAGACAGAGCCAGAAGATTGGGTTACAAGGCAAAACAAGGCTTCGTATTAGCTCGTGTCCGCGTCAGAAGGGGCGGATTAAGAAAAAAGAGACCGAAGGCTGGAAGAAGACCAAAACGCATGGGCGTCAAAAAATATAAGCCAGCCAAAAGCATGAGACTTATCGGAGAAGAAAGAACGGGAAAAAAATTTCCAAACCTTGAAGTTCTAAACTCTTATTGGGTAGCCGAAGACGGACGCTCAAAATGGTTTGAAATAATAATGGTTGATCCGCATCATCCAGCAATAAAGGCAGATAAAGAAGTCAATTGGATAGCTCAAAAACAACATCACAAGAGAGTTTTCAGAGGTCTAACAAGCGCTGGCAAAAAAATTAGAGGCTTGAGAAGAAAGGGACGCGGAGCAGAAAAAGTTAGACCAAGCAGAAAAGCAGCTAGAGGAGAAAAATAACCCCTATGACATCGATCAAGCCGATAATATTCAAAAAGGCGGAAAAAAACGCTGCGGAAAAGGCTTCAGCAGAGAAGAACTGAAAAAAGCTAGATTAAGCCGGAGAGAAGCCGTAAAACTCAGCATTCCAATCGATTCTAGAAGAAAAACAATCCACGAAGAAAACGTCAACACAATCAAAGAATTGCTGAAAAACAAGAAGAAAGCCTCTAAGCCTAAGAAAAAGAAGAAAATCTAAAAGTTAAGTGCAGCTAAGAATAACATGATTGATTTGTCTTCTAAAGCGCCCATAGCATACATCGATGTTCGAGTCTTTGTCCACGCGACAGAAGACATAGACAAAGTCGTAAAAGCTGTTTACAACACATTGCCGACAGAATTGGCTGACGAGATTGTCTTCAAGAAAACTAATCTGAAAGGATATTATAGAAATCCAATAATTCTTCTTGAAACAAGAATTAAAAAGAGAGACGCAGCTAAAACAGTCTTTGGAAAGCTCGCTTCGGGTTTAAGCAGCCTAGACAAAGAACTCTTGAACAACGAGATTAAACAACGTTTAAACAAAGGAAACCTGTTCATCAGGCTTGACAAACAATCTGCCTATTTAAATGAACTCAAAATTCGTTCAGACGACCCAATACATTTCAGAATACACTTCAGAAAATCCCGCTTAGAAGAAATAATGGAAATTTGCAGAAAATTTGGGATGCTTCCATGAAACGAAAATACGCCGACTTACACTTATGCCCAGACTTGGGCAATAATGAACAAGTTACACGCATGATAAGAAAAGCCTCTCAACTTGGATACCAGCTAATAGCAATACCGCTTCCACAAAATTTTCCTGAAGAAAAAATCCGGAAACTGCAAAACATTTGCCAAGAAAACAAGATAGACTTTACCTCACGTGTGGATCTGAAACCAAGAACACCAAATGAACTGATTAGAAGCTTAAGAAAGCTCAGAAGAAGATTTGAAATAGTCGCTGCAAAGTGCGAATCCAAACAGGTTGCAAGGCAAGCAGCCAAAGACCGCCGTGTAGACCTCCTAAACTTTCCTGGCAGTAATCGCCGAAAAAGATTCTTCGACAAAGCAGAAGCCGAATTAGCCTCTAACGCTTTAGGTTCCTTAGAAATAGACATAAAACCTTTGCTCACACTAGAAGGACCAATAAGAATCAGGCTTCTGTCAAGTTTGAGAAGAGAAGTAGCAATTGCAGAAGACTTCCACGTTCCAATTGTCATTTCAAGTGGAGCCTCAAACGAACTGCTCATGCGAAAACCGCGAGAAACAGCAGCATTAACATCGCTTTTCGACTTAGACAAGAGTTCAGCCATAAACGCGGTTTCAAAAAATCCATTAGCAATTGTCAAAAGAAACAGAGAAAAGCTAAGCCCAAATTTCGTTGCCCCTGGAATAAGGTTGATTCGGAGAGGAAAAGATTGCTGAAAAAGACGAGAGCCCGCTACTTAGCGTTGACAATAGATTCTGATGAAATGTTTGGCTCAAGGGAATTTATGAGTGCTGTTTGGGACGCTGTTTTGAGGCTTTATGGCGAATGTGGTGCAAGTCGAACTGGCTTAGCCTTAATTGATTATGATGCGGAGAAAAGGCTTGCCATCTTGCGTACTGTGCACACGACTGTTGACATGGTTAGAGCAGCATTGGCTTCAATAACAAAAATACGTGATAAATCAGTTGCCGTACACGTTTTGGCAGTTTCGGGGACAATAAAGGCGCTTTCCGAGAAGATAAAACAGTAGGTTACGTGAAAGCTTATTTGGCTGTTCTCCATTAATCTTTTGGGGGATGATGTAGCCGTCCCAGTCTGAACTTATGCTGATGAAGAACTCATAACGGACAGACCCCATAGTCTATGCAGCTATAACCGAAAATGTGCTTCTCTCGCCCTTTTCCTCCTCAATCCAAAAATTAAAGCCAAAATCATTCCCGCTATGAAGCCACCAATATGCGCCCAGTAAGCAACCATTCCTCCACTTACAAAAACTACATCAAGCCATTGCATCAAAAACCAGAATCCCAAGAAGATTACTGCTGGTATGGGCACAATTACTGGAAAAATCAGCGTCAAAATTCTAGCTTTAGGATAGAGCACAAGATACGCGCCTAACACTCCTGAAATTGCTCCAGAAGCCCCGACAACTAAGTCAGTTGGACTGAAACTTTCGAGGCTTATTATGTAAGTGAAACTTCCTGCTAAACCACAAATGATATAGAAAACTATAGGTAGCTCGTGTGTCCAAAAACATCTTCAACGTTATCGCCAAAAATGTAGAGATAAAGCATGTTTCCAAAGAGATGGAAAAATCCAGGGAGAAATCTGGCGTGCAGAAACATTGAGGTAAAAAGCGTGTAAAGTCTTTCTCCACGAACAATGTAATATGGTGACATCGCAAACTTTTCTTCCATATCTCTAGCGAAGCTATTATCATCTATTAAACCATAATCTGAGAGCAACATCATCAGAAAAACAATTACATTAACAAGTATGAGCATGCGGTTAACGTGTGGAGTTGTTAACGCCTTGTTGATGTCTTTTATTGGCAGCAAACGTCAACCCACCAATCGAATAAATCTTGGCAAGTATTTATCTTTTAATAAGGTATGGTGGGCCGGGCCGGATTTGAACCGGCGACCTTCTGCACGTCAAGCAGATGTCCTAACCGAGCTAGACTACCGGCCCCTATTCATTACACTCTCTTATTTGATAGCTTTCTTTTAAAATAGGTTTTCGGATTTTTCACTAAAAAATCTTATGAAGTTACATGTAAAGCTTCTAACGGCACAGTGTTAAGTAGGAAATGCGAAAATAAAACATTTTAAGACAAGCGAACCATAGTTGACTTAAAGAGCCGGGATGGCAGAGTGGAAATGCGCAGGCCTTGAGACGAAAGAGAAAGTGTGTTTCTGCCTAGGGCATTGTTCCTCGCAAGTAAGCCTGTGGCCCTTCGGGGCCTCGCGGGTTCAAATCCTGCTCCCGGCGCCATTACAGTGAATAAAGTTTATTTGGAACAATTGTCTTGATTGAATTTCGGCGTCTTGGCTTAGGCAAGCCCTGGTAGTATAGTCCGGTCTAGTATAGGCGGCTGTCGCCCGCCCGACATTACGTAAAATCATGTAACGGGAACCGGGTTCAAATCCCGGCCAGGGCGCCATTTTCCAGAAAGGAGAACTGCTACCCAACGCTTTATTTCAGGAACGGATTATGGACTTCTGTGTGGAAAGAAGTTTTAACCAGCGATAATGTTATTTTCCCATTGTAACTATTATGATGCGAGGAAAAAGCAATGCCATACTTGACCCGTAAACAACGCTTCAAAATAGCTCTAGGAGGTTTTGTGTCGCTCGTAGGATTCGTAGTCTTAACATTCACATTCCTAGTGATTACAAAAACAATAACTGTTGAAAACATTTTACAACCTGATTTATTAATTAATATCATGGTAATCATAGGCGGTCTAGACGTTCTTGCCGGAATTATATTGCTTCGCTCAAGATAGACTCTCAAACTTTGCTATTGGCTTCCCATTAATATGAAACCACCAACAACATTTACTATACCCACAAAAACCCAAACAATAAGACCCCAAAATGTTATTTCAGGCGATATTATAATCCAATCTACATAACCAGTTACTGTCACATATGTTAACAAACAAAGAAGTAAAACCCCTGACACCAAGATTGAAAGGCTAAAATATCTTCCAACCTTATGTGAAATTCGGAAAACACCGAATCTCTCCTCCTCTAGAGCTTTTTCTGCAGCTTTTTCGGCCTTCTTTTCAGGATGAATAACAGGTTTAGACGGTGCACGCACCACGATTTCCTTTTCATTCTTCTTCTTTGTCATGGAAAAACATCCTATCACATTAATTTCATTTAAAAGTCTGAAGTTATTACTGTTAAATTTTCCTATTTCTGCTAGGCTGTTCAGCCTAATCCAAGGTAACGTATGTAATGTCGGAATACTTCGCAAGTTATAAATCAATCTTAGTTTAAATCTATGAGACGAGATTGTAAACGGTGAAGAGTGTGTCTCAAGCAACTATAAAGTCTATCCTTCCGTTCTCTATTCTGTCTGAGAATCGTAGGGAACCATTCACAAAAAAAACTGAAAGAGCCGCAATTTTTTGTTTGGCTGAACTAGAGAGAGCGAAGGGTGGAGGACTCGTTTTAAAACAGCCTCCTGAAAAATTGGCTTTCGTTGCAGAGGTTTGTTATCCGTTTTGGCTGGTTACTCTAGACAAGATAGGTCTCCTTTTTGATGGATTAAGCATCGCTTCCCAAACACTGGCATACTTAACCATTCCAAACATACAAGTTTTTCTTGATAACATGAGAAGCAGCTCCAAAACACGTCAAGCTTACATGACATTTCTGTCAAGCAATATTAATTACTTTCAAGTCCCAAGTAACGAAGAAGGAAAGGTAATAGATGGACTAATCACAGACCGTGAATTCCTTGACGAATTCATCCCATATCTATCTGAGGCTACACCAATTAAAACTTCACTATCCAACATGGTAACGGTTTCGCCTACGCTTGATGAATCCTCAATTGTCTCCATTATGGAAGAACTCCAAAACTTAAAGTCAAAACTTGTGGAAGAACTCAACGCTCTTTACACGGGCATGAAACTCATTAACGCAAAAACCGAGAGCTTTATGAAAGCAATTCGTAACGAAATAAAAAAAATCGAAGAAGAACTCAGCAAAAAAATTGAAAAATGTAAAGCTTCCACGACGAAAGAAGTTGAGGAGATACGTAGAGAATACGATGAAGAAGTAACGGAATATTCAAAGACGGTTGAAGAAGAACTTTTCAGTTTGCAACAAGAAAAAATAAAGCTTGAAAAAACAAAGGAGCAGTTAACCAAAGAAATCGACCACTGCGAAGCTGAAATAAAAACCTGTGCAATCAACAAAGATGATGTTAGTGAACACAGATGGAAAGAGGAGAAAAATAAACTCAAAAAACAGCTTTCTGAAACTGAAACTAAAGCGAAGGAGCTTAATAAAAACATAAAAGAAGTCAAAGGCGATAAAAACCTGAAAATTTTTGAGCTAAAGTCAGAACGTGACGCAAAAATCAAAGAAGCTACGAAGGATTTGGTGGAAATCGAGGCTTCACGAGATGCCAAAATCAGGATCTACAAGGAAGAAATGGAAAAGTTTGAAGAGTTAACTTCAAGTATAATTGAGCAAATTGACAAATTGGCGAAACTGAGGGAAAAATCTATAGATGAGTTCGATAAGCTTGGGGTTCCACAAAAACGGAGAAAACGCGTATTAATTTACCTTCCTTTCTACCTAGCCTGCTATCAGTCTGAATCAGGAAAGCGTTACGTATATTTTCCACCATCAATCGTAAGCAATGTAAGTTTTTCAGTAAAATTCAAGGGAGCATTAGGCAAGATCAAAATTAAGCAGTTACTTCAGCCACGTTCGAAAAAAATAGTTTCGCTCTTGAATAATTTTCCTCTTCTAATGGAGCAAAACGCTGTGTTCAACCGTGAAATGAGTGAGGCTTGTGCAAAAGCTAACTTAACGCAAACAAAAGAATCGCGTGAATCAATTAAAGAAGGATTGGAAATGCTTAAAGAGGAAGGATGGTTCTCCGAAAAGGAATATGAATCTTTCAGCCAAATGTTAACGTGAAACAAGCTCTCCCATGATTTGAGGATACACCTGCTGACTCTCTTTTGCTTTTAACAAATGTAGATCTCTCCTAGCGCGCTGTTTTATTTCAACTCAGTATGTCTAAAAGCACAGGTCAACCTTCAGATGAGTCAAGTATCCTATTAAACCGTAGGACGGAACGGAAACAATTTCGGTAATGTCTACAACTGAAATTGGAAAGTTTGCGAATGCAAAAAAGCTGAGTATAAAAAGAAAAGCTCCATATATTATTAATGATTTGAAGTTATGGAAGGTTTCTGTCGTTTTCCATCTTAACCGTTTCCCATAAAAGAAAGATCCAATGAACAGTGGAGCAAACAGCAGAAGAGCATACTTCTTATACCATGGCAAATCTTCAGTTGTATCTCTTATGTCGTGGTGAGTCCTCCTTCTAAAGATGGAAGGCAGGTCTGGAAGGAAATTACTGTAAAAGAAAATCAATATGCCCGAAAACATAGAGTCCAGAGCATTCTCTCCAAAGAAATAGAACTCTGCAAAAACATAAAAGAGGCTTGCTGGCAAAACTACCCATTTAAACACTTTAGTCAAAGAATCAACGTGTTGTGAAGTTTCACACCTCATAGACCAAAAGGCAAGTTTCGACCTAGCCTTTCGATTTACACTCTTAAAGTAGTGCAACACGGAGCCATAAAGTTTGTTATATATTAATCGCGAGGCAGAGCCATAAAACCTTTTCACTTCTTGGTAGCTTAGCTTCCGTTTCAAAAATGGATAAACCTTCTCCCCAAGAGAGTACCCTATGAGGGGTATCCATACAATAGGCAATAAACTAGTCGCGATAGTGACGTACAGTCCACCGTTACAAGCGTAGTATTGATTTGGAAACTCCTCCAACTCTCTAAACAATTCACAGTATTTACGGTATTCCTGAAAAGTGTAGTAAAAGGCGATTCCCCAAATCATTGTGGGTATTAAAAGCACCACAAAAGCCAGTTTAAATTTAGACACCTTCATTCTTATCCTCTTTTACCCTTCACCTAGGGTTAGGCGGTGACACACCTCCAAAATATTTTAGTTCCCTCTTAAATTTTAACATTTTCATTTAAACCATTTAGCGTGCGCTCTTTTTAACCATGTGAAGTAGCGTTTAAGATGCCGGCTATGATGGAGATTGCGCCGATAAGAAGCATGATGTAACTGGGTACATATGAAAAAACGGGGGACATGACTCCTGCTTCAACTAAACAGGTTAGCAATACTAAGAAAATACCTATACTCAAACCTGCTCCTCCTATGGCTATCTGCATACGATACCGTCCAATCATTCTGAAGTAGTACGCCAATAAGACCAGCGCTGTCAACCCGATACAAGACATCAATGCGATTGTAGCTTCTGGGAAGACCATGGGAAACAAAAGAAGTGCAATGGATACGATGAGGCCAGCTATGGGCGTGAAAGGATACAGAGGGGTTTTGAACGGCCTCTCCATATGCGGCTTTTTCTTTCTAAGCTTCAAGAGAGAGAGGTTAACTAAAGCAAAAACCAGAAGCGATCCAAAGCTCGCCCCGTATCCAAGGAATTCTATAGCTCCTGTGACGCTTAGAAACGTTACGAAAAGTGAGCCAGCGATGATTGCAATGTATGGAGTTCCAAACCGCTGATGAGCAGAGCGTAGAAGCCTCGGTAGATACGCGTCTCGACTCATTCCTTGAAGTATACTTGCCTGAACAGTTAAAGAAGTGCCTAACGCAGAGAGACTTGCCACCATTCCAGCAACAGCGATTAAGGCACCTCCAGACCAACCAAAGATTTTTTGAGCCGCAAGGTTCAACAAGGGAACTTGCCAACCGGCTTCTTGGCGCATGAGCTGCGCTTCTTCTAGCGAAATCATTCCCACGGCTGTGTAGGTAACGCAGATGTAAAGGGGAATTATCAACAGCGACGACAGGAGTAATGCTTTTGGAATGTTTCTCTCCGGATGCTTAATTTGCGCCGCTCCGGCCACAAGAGAGCGTACTCCGAAGAACATGGGAAACATGTAGACAGTAGCTGCGAAAACTTTGGGTATATTATTGGGCAAGTTTTTTGGAAAGACTTCTATTGGAGCTAACCCGTGGAATAATCCGCTGCCTACGAAGATGGCGAATATTGCTATAAAAGCAAACACGATGGTGACGCCTGCTCCTTTCTTTCCTTTCACGCCTAATGCTGCCATGGCGATGACGACGATTGCGGCGATAAGCGGGCCTTGTGTCAAATCAAAGCTTTGAAGATTCAATGCGACTTTTAAAAGGTATGAGAGTTGCTCGGTAAAAACTACTACGGCTAAGGCTGCGCCGAAAATGCTGGCTAGCCATCGGAAACATCCGAAGATGAACGGTACAAAGCCTGCGTAGGCTGTTTTTATGTAAGTGTATGCTCCGCCTACTTCGGGAATGGCTGTACTGAGTTCGCAGTAGTTGAGTATGATCAAGAGGTTTACTAGTCCTGCTAGAAGAAGCCCAAACACTATGCTGGCTCCAAGTCCCAAGTCAAAATAAGGATAGTCCAGAAGGACAAAAATTTCAAAGCCTATAGCACCGCTTAATCCCATCATTAACGCATCGAAAAATCCCATTTTTCTTTTTGTCTTCAACAAACATAATGCCCTCCTAACGTGACTCTAACCATTCATAAACAAGAAATAGCCCGCTTATAATAGAGAAAAACCCGAAAACAAGAAGAACTAACATGTGAAAATGGCAGGATTCTATTGCCCCGTTTAACTGTCCTTGAACACCAAAAAAGTTGAAATAGAGAGAGCAAGCAAAAATCAATACTAATCCAGCTATGGAGCTCTGCATTAAACCAACTATTATCGCTAGAGTCCCCCTGATATTCATCAGCTAAACGCCGATCAGTCCTTTCTTACCAAGTAATAAATAAATATTCAGTAGTAGGAAGGCGAGCGCCAATTAACGTCAAGACCTTCAAGTTGTTCGTCTAAGGATCCTTTTTGTACTCGTGAAGCATTTTGGAACGGTCAAAGTCTGCTAACTCGTACTCTTCGCTCATTCTGATGGCGTTTTCTGGGCAAATCTCTGCACATTGTCCACAGAACATACAACGACCAACATAATGATTAATTTCCGCTTCCAATCCTTTGCCAATCATTTCTATGGCGCCTGAAGGACATACATTAAAGCAAAGTGCGCAGCCGATACATTTTTTCATGTCCCAAATTGGACGGCCCCTAAAATCTTTCGGTACGGTTAGTTTTTCGTATGGATACTTAAAAGTGGCTGGCTTTTGAAACAGTTGTTTTAGTGCTTCTTTAATCAAAGCCATATCTCATCCTCCAAGACCAGCCTGGATTAGGATTATTTGTAAGGTTGCTAGTGGAAGCAGATATTTCCACATTCCGGAAAGCATTTGGTCTATTCGGAACCTGGCGAATACTGCTCTTAGAAGGGAGAGTAGCATTACAGCGAAAGTAGTTTTCACCAAGAAAGCGACAATTGGCGGAATCAGCCAGAATTGTTGGGGACCGCCTAAGTAAAGCGATGTAATTAAAGCGGATGCGAGAACCAACTCTAAGTCCTTTCCAAGTCGAAGCAACGCCAATTTTCTGCCGCTGAACTCTGTTCTCCAACCAGCCACGATTTCAGTTTCAGCTTCTGGGATATCGAAGGGAACGAATTGTAACTCGGCGAGGAGGCATACAGTGAATATGGCGAATCCGAGAGGCTGCAATAAAATCAGCCAAAAGTGAAGCGATTGCCATTCAACTATTCTGCTGATTGACAAGCTTTTTGATGCTATTGCGGTACCAACCGTGACTAAACCCATTGGAATTTCATAACCTAACATTTGAAGTACGGCTCGCATGCTTCCAATTGTGCTAAATCTATTTATCGAACTCCAACCAGCAAGAAAAACAGTTATAATTATTAATGTAAAAGCGAAAAGGACGAAAACAAGGTCTCCCTCAAAGGCTATAAAGCTTGTAGGATCTAAAACCGGAATAACAAAAAGCGTTGTCAATGGCAAATCAAGGTAGAAAACTGGGGCCAAAGCAAATACAAGCCTGTCAGAAGCATGTGGCGTAATGTCTTCTTTTGAAAGCAGTTTCAAAAAGTCTGCGAGAGGTTGCAGAATGCCATGAGGCCCCGTGTGTAATGGGCCATATCTGTTTTGCAGTCTTGCAAAGAATTTTCTGTCAACCCACTCGTAGAAGAAGGCTAATGCAAAAAGAAACATGGCTCCTGGAAAAACTAAGATTCTTATTAATGAAACTATTGTTTCTGCGGTCATTCTTTTGCATACTTCCTCCTTAACTGCTGCATAGTCCAAACCCATTTTTTGTTCTTTTTAATGTCGACGAAAGCCATGCGGTCCATGCAAGAAAAGCACGGGTCGATTCCAGCTAACACTATGGGTATGTCAGCTACATATCCGCCTAGAAGCATTTTGCATAATGCGGGGATATTTGCTAGCGTTGGGCTTCTTACTTTGTAACGTTCCGGCTTTGTAGTTCCGTTTGACTTAGCATAATGGATTAATTCTCCTCTCGGTGCTTCAACCCTTGAAACAGCTTCTCCTTGAGGAACCTTCTTTGGAACTTGCACTCTAATAATTCCATCAGGCATGTTGTCTGAAGCATAACGGATCATTTTTATACTCTCTAACATTTCTTCGCATCTAACCAGTAGTCTACTCAGAACATCGCAACCGCCATGTGTAATAACGTTGAACGGGATTTCATCATAGGCAACATAAGGATCATCCGATCTCACATCATTTTTTATACCACTTGCACGTAAAGTCGGACCGACAGCACACAAGTTCACAGCATCTTTCGGTTTCAAAATGCCCACACCAGCGGTTCTTTTCAAAATAGTTTGCTCAGTTTGCACGACATTCAAATAATATTCAAGTCTCTTTTCCAAGAAGTCTAAGCCCTTTCCAATTTTCGATGCCATAGCCGCAGGTATGTCCCTACGTACTCCGCCTATAGTGTTCATGGCATAATGTATCCGATTGCCGGAAATCATCTCAAACATGTCCAAGACCGTTTCGCGGTCTCGCCAAACATACATGAAAAGCGTGTCAAACCCTATTTCATGTGCGGCTAGGCCAACCCAAAGTGCGTGGCTGTGAATTCTTTCAAGTTCGGCAATTATAACACGGATGTATCTGGCTCTCGGCGGCGGTTCCACATTTAGTAGTTCTTCGATTGCCTGCGTATAACACGTAGTATGCGCGTCCGAGCAGATTCCACAGATTCGTTCAGCCAAGTAGATGTTTTGTATGTAAGTTCTGAGTTCAAAGGCTTTTTCCATTCCACGATGGTTATAGCCTAAACGCGGCTTAACATCCACAACGATTTCTCCGTCAACTTCGAAAAGAAAATTTTCAGGCTCTTTCAAGGCTGGATGCTGAGGACCAAAAGGAACTTTAATTATTGAACCATGACTCAATTCCTTTCACCCCTCTTACTTCTCAGACGTCATTTCCTTAAGGTGCTTAAGCTGATATTCTTTCCTTAACGGATAAACGCCTTTAGGCCATTTTTCCGGAAGGATCAATGGCGACAAGTCTGGATGCCCTTCGAACTTCACTCCTAAAAGGTCATGAACTTCACGTTCATAAAGAATTGCGCCCGGAATTATATCTATAATTGTTGGGATGTTTGGATTCTTCTTTGAAACGGCAAGCCTTGCTGAAAGCATGATTGAGCCTTTATAAGAAAGATGATATATCACCTCTATTTCTTTACCTAAATCTACCCCGGTTATCGTGGACAAATGTTTGAACTTTAAATCTTTCACCAAATATTCCATAGTTTCTTCTAGCGCATCCTTTTTTATGTAAACGAAAATTCTCCGTTTTTTAGGGATTGTCACATTAACAAGGTTTTCCTTAAGAAAATCCTCCAGTTTTTCTACTATTTCATTTTCCTTTTCCACGTCTTTCACTCTCTTATTTTTTGAATAAGTTTTGCGATCCCATCAATGATGGCTTCAGGTTTAGGCGGGCATCCGGGAACGTAAGCGTCTACTGGAAGAACGGTGTCTATTCCTCCGTGGACGTTATAGCAGTCTTTGAATGGTGCTCCGCTGATTGCGCATGTGCCTATGGCTATAACATGTTTCGGTTCTGGCATTTGCTCATGAACTCGCACAAGCCTATCTTTCACTTGAAGAGTCACTGGACCTGTGACAACAAGTATGTCTGCGTGTCTCGGGCTCCCCTCTAGTAGTATTCCGAAACGTTCCAAATCAAATCTTGGCGTAAGTGCTGCTACAAGTTCTATGTCACATCCGTTACAGCCGCCTGTGTTAAAGTGGATAATCCAAGGTGATTTCGTCCGAGCCCATTTAAATAAATTCATTTTATCCTCGCCGCCGTAATGGTGCCAAAAGTACAACAGCCATCAGTACGATAAGAGCGTAAACCGCTGGGAAATAACCCGGCGTACTCAGCGATGTAGCGAGAGTGAATGCAAAGATGTCAAAGATGAGGAAATAAATGGCATAAATGAGAAATTCTCTAACATCCACTTGAAACTTGCGTGGTGGAAGGTCTTCGCCGCAAGCATATGGAGCGACCTTGCCCACGGTTTTTTCACCTTTCGCCGCAACTATCCATCCTACCAAATAGATAGCTAATCCCGCAAGGACTGATACGATGAAAATGAAAGGCAGGGAAACTACAAGGTCGGCGTACATTTTTTCACAATCCTTTTACCTCATTTAAAGCTGTCGTTTATTTAACCTTTTTATGTGCGCTTTACAATATTTCTTGTCGGGAAATCTTTTAAATGAGCTCACCTAAGCTTTCCGATATGATATTAAGTGGAGAGGATTTTGATTATCGGTGATCTGCTGCAAATCGGTCTGATATTTCTTACTATCTTCCTAGCCTTGTTAACCGTTGAACTAAAAGATTTGCTTCATGCTGCGACCTGCCTCTGCGGAACATGCATCACTATAGGAGCCTTGTTTTGGTTACTTAACGCACCGTACGTGTCTGTCTTTCAGCTCTTAGTTTACGCAGGCGCTGTGATTGTTCTTTTTATAGTGTCAGTTATGTTAACAAAGAGGGAGGAGGAAACGTAAAAATGGGAATGGATCTAATCAGGCTGGCAGGGTTGACAACCGTGATTTTGACGATTCTGATTTTTTGGATGCTCATAGTTGAATATGATTTTCCAGCCTTTAAATACGTTGATCCAGATCAGCCACCAGAGCTTGTGGAGAACGATACTTCGATAATTGGTCAAAGAGTTAGTGGATTTCTGTGGAATTATAGGGTGATAGATCTGATTGCGCAGGCTTTTGTCTTATTTGCCGCTGCGGCTTGTTGCATGGCGTTGCTGAGAGTTGAGGAGAGGAAAAGGTGATTTCGCTTAGTTACTACATTGCATGTGCTGTTGTCCTCTACATCATCGGATTGTATTGTCTTGCTTCAAAGAAGAACATGATCAAGCTTGTTATGGGACTTGAAATCCTGGTGAACGCAGCCCACGTAAGTTTTATTGCTTTTTCTGCTTACATAAGCCCAGGATATATAGATCCGCTTGGCCACAGCATCGTGATTATGTCAATAAGTTTTGCAGGATGTGTTACTGCTCTAGCATTGGTGATTATTACTTATGCTTACAAGCATTACAAAACTTTAGACGTGCGGAAGCTGAGGCGGCTGAAGTGGTGAATCAACCACTCCCATGTCCTCTGCAGCCTTTCCACATTACCCCTACAGTTAGGGACATGTCAACTTTTAAGAGAGGCTAAACATGTTTACCCCGCCATTAGATACCCTTCTCGTTTTCATGATCGGCACCCCTGCGATAGGATGGGTCATACACAAAAAAGGTTACCCAAAGGTTCAAGGCATCTACGCGTCGGCAGGCCTTTTAGTGGCAGCCTACTTTCTCTACGGATTATCTCGGGAGGTTTCTGAGAAAGGCATAGTGTTGATTACAGGTCCACTGCATTTCAATCCCCCCTTTGGAGCATGTCTCCAAATAGATGTGTTCAGCATTTTCATGACAATGGTTTATATAATAATTGGATTGTTCACTACTGTTTATTCGATAAAGTTTATGGAACGTGATTCCGGCTTAACCGAATATTACACGCTTATGCTGGGTATGATTGCTGGCATGACCGGCGTAGTTTTCGCGGGCGATTTTTTCACGTTGTTTGTTTTTTGGGAGCTTATGTGCCTGACATCTTATGCTCTTGTTGCGTTTCGAAAGAAAAAGTGGGAGTCCATAGAGGCTGGCTTCAAATACTTGATTATGAGTGCTGCTGGAAGCGCAACCATTCTTCTCGCCATGTCCTTTCTTTACGGTATGACTGGAACATTAAACTTTGCGGCTCTTGCAAGTAGACTTGCTAACACATCGTCTGAAGGATGGTTGTACATAACGCTAGCGTTGGTTATCGTCGGCTTTGGGATTAAAGCTGCCATCGTTCCATTTCACACGTGGCTTCCTGACGCTCACTCCGCTGCTCCAAGCCCTGTTAGTGCTATGCTTTCCGGCGTCATGGTGCCGACAGGAGCGTGCGTTCTCATTCGTATTCTCCTACTCGTTTTCAGTTCTGCACAACCAGCTTGGCAAATGACATTGGCGACTTTCGCAGTTTTCACAATGTTTGGTGGAAACTTAATGGCGTTGTTGCAAAATGATCTTAAACGTTTGCTTGCCTTCAGCACTATTGCTCATATGGGTTACATTGTCTTCGGATTTGCAATAGCCTCTCCAGAGGGATTAGCCGCGAGTTTGTTTCACATAGTAAATCATGCAGTCATGAAAAGCCTTCTCTTTCTCTGTGCTGGAGCTTTCATTCGTCAAACTAAGACAAGAGATCTAAGAAAACTTAGGGGGATAAGGAGGGCCATGCCCATGACAAGTGCAGCCTTTACCATTGGCACAATCGCTATCGCCGCTTTTCCCCCATTAAACGGTTTCTGGAGCGAGATGATGATCATCACAGCTGGAGTAAGGGCTGAAATGATAATATTTTCAGCCTTAATGCTCACCAATATGGCTCTGTCAGTCGTCTACTACTTCCGCCTTATTCGCATAATCATACTAGAAAAGCCTACGAAAGTGTCAAAAAAAGCAACCAAAGCTCCTATATCAATGCTCATTCCTATCTTGGTTCTTGCGTTTCTCTGTATTTTTATCGGAGCCTACCCCGTACCATATATCGATGCGTCTTCAAAGGCCGCCGAAGCAATGTTAAACATAGGAACTTACATTGACGCTGTGCTTAGAGGATTGTGACAGGTTGCTTTCCCGCTTTTCTCGCAAATGCTGTTTCCCTATCTAACGCCTATGCGTCTAAAAGGGAACTGATAGAAGCCTCAACACAATGTCAGGCCAGATTCCTATCGCCACTGCAAGCACAGTCAGTATGATTATTGGGATGCGCATCAACCAAGATGGTTCCCTCATTATTATTTCTAGTTTTTCGGGAGTGGTTCCGAAGAAAACTCTCCACAGAAACCACAGGTAGTATCCGGCAGTGATTGCTGTACTAACTACAGCGACTGTAGTGATGAGAATCTTTCCGGAGAAGATGCCTCCTGAGAAAATCATCCATTCACTCCAGAAACCGTTTAGAGGTGGGGTTCCAGCCAGAGATAGAGCACCAATCAAGGCTGCCACACAAACTACAGGCATCTTATTGGCTAAGCCTCCAAGTTTTCTGATGTCGCGTATTCCTGTTTGATGTATGATTGCGCCGGCACACATGAAGAGAAGACTCTTACAAATAGCATGATTCACCACGTGAAAGATGGCCCCATTTGCCCCCATGGTTGAGTACACTCCCAGTCCAAAAAAGATGTAGCCCATCTGGCTGATGCTGGAGTATGCTAATAACCTTTTGATGTCCGTTTGAGCAAGAGCCATAAGTCCACCATAAATCATGGTAATTACACCTAGAATCGCCAAAGTATTTGACACCTGAGATACCTGAAATACCGTCTTTCCAAATCCGGAAAGAAGAATCCTGGCAAACGCGTATGCACCGCATTTGATCATGACACCGGAAAGCATGATACTTATAGGAGTTGGAGCTTCGGTGTGTGCATCTGGAAGCCATGTGTGCACTGGGAAGATTGCCATTTTCACGCAAAATCCGATCAACAAAAGAACGAATACTGTTAGTATACTGGTTGAAGGAATATCGAATGGGACTTGTGGCAATTCGGCGAAATCAAAGGTTCCAGTGAAAACGTAAATTGACAGAATTCCCATAAGCATAAAGAGCGCTCCGATGTGAGTGAAAATGAAGTATTTGAATCCGATGGTTAACCGTTTGTTAGATACGCCCCATGACGATATTAGGAAATAGGACGGTATTAACATCAACTCCCAGAAGAGATAGAATTGAATCAGGTTGGCAGAAAGTATTACCCCGATCATACCAGTCATGAAAAGCAACAGGTTTGCGTAATAGCCTACTTGCCCACGACTATTCTCCATGTACTTAATGGAGTAAAGGCATGAAAGAGCACTTACAACTGCAACAACCAATGCTATACAGAAGCTGAGGCCGTCAACCATGAAGCCTAGTCTGAGGCTGAGTGATGGTGTATGAATCCAGGCATAGGTGTCGTGTATGGGTTTATGTTTGATGATGTCTGGAACCATGGAAAGAATCATGCAAACGGACAGTGAAGCCGCCACAGTTGCTATCCATCCAACATACTTTTCGGCATACTTTCCAAAAGTGTAGATGAAAAATGCTGAAATTATTGGAAGAATAATTGCCAATAATGAGGCGTTAGGGATCAAGTCATTTTCCTCCTAGAGGATTACTCCTCCAAATAGAAGCAGTAGAATTATTAATATTATGGCTCCGACAAAGGTTGTCAGCATGTTGTAAGATAACACTCCTGTGTGCGTTTTTCTGAATCGTCGAGCAAACGATGTGACAAGATGAGCTAGAAAATAATTTAGTGCGTCGATGCCTCTAAGCTCCGGATATTTATACATTAGACTGGATAACCGTCTAAATAAGCCTGCAACACCATAGTTCAATCTGTCAATACTACGCTCTAAGCGTTTATGCACGATGTTGGAAAATGCTATAGTTCCATATGCAACCTTGTGGTAAAACGCGTCGATGTAGCATCGCTTCAATAGAAAACCATAAACTTTCCCTAAGAATCGGTGTTCCTCAATTAACTTAACTGGGTTGACTCGGCTCGCTACGTATAACTGGTATGCGGGATAACCTCCAACCGCTACTGCTACACATGTTAAAACTGTACTTATAGAGGGAACGATGTACATCAGAACGTCGATAATATTGCTGAAAGTCAGTGTGCCTAAGAGAGGTAGGAGAAACTTGTTAAAACTCGGGATTAAAAGAAGTGCTAGGAAATCTAAGAATGCAGTTATTACAAGAGTTGCAGCAAGCGAAATTCGCATTAAAGATGGAGGCCTTCTGATAACCTTCTCCTCCGATCTGTAACTCTCCTTTCTGAAGACGAGTCCCATCATTCTGAGACCATAAAAGGCAGTTATTCCAGCTCCGATTATCAACAGAGCAAAAATTGCGTAGCCCGATAGCATCTGTATGAATTGCCCTTTTATACCAGCCTCCGCCGCAAAATCCCAAGCAACTGTTTGAATCCAGTTCGTACACCAAAAGCCACTTAGCGGCGGTATGCCAGCTAGAGCAAGAGCTCCCACTTCCAAACTTCTATGCGCAATTCGACTCTTGAACCCTCCCATATGGTGCAAATTGTCCGAGCCAACTGCGTAGGAAATGTAGGCTGCAGTGAGAAAAAGCAGTGCTGAGACGAAGGCGTCCACCGCAAGAAGGAAGGTGCCCGCTAAGTATCCCCAGCTCATGTCAGCCATTAATCCTGCTAAACCAAAAGCCGCCATCATGTATCCGATCACGCTTGAGATACCATATGAAAGAACTTTGAATATATTAACTTGGACCATTGCTATAAGAGCACTAATAATCGCAGTGAGCGCGCCTACAAATGTCATGACTAAAAAGAAGTTAACCATGCCACTATATCCCATGAGGGAAGCTTCATGGAAGATTGGGAGGACTCTAGCCATAAGAAAAGGGCCAGCCAAACATTCAGTTAGAGCGTTGAAACAGGAAGGTGAGGCAGCTAGTGCGTCTGGAAGCCATTCTTGCAAGGGAAACTGAGCTGCCTTTCCTACAGCTCCACCAAAGAACATGAGGGCTGTAATAAAAAGCAAACCAGCCCTTGACAATTCTCCCATCCAGTTGTTGTTTTGTGAGAGTTCCGTAATGTTAAGAGTGTGAGAGTAGGCGTATATTATCAAAATAGACGCGAGCAAGAGCACATCTGCAATGTGGAGGACGAGGAAAGCTTTCAAGCCTATGTGCGCCTTTTTAGGGTCTTTGTACCAAAAAGCTGCAAGGCCGGTGCAGCATACCCCAACTATTTCCCAGCCGATGAACATGAAGAGAAGGTTATCCGCCATCACTATCACTACGTATCCGCCGATGAAAAGCTGTATGAGGAACCAGAACCTAGTCAAACTTGGCTCTTCTTGCATGTAGGCGGCAGAGAAAATTGTAACTAGAAATCCGATACAAGTGATTACACTTACCATAAGCACGCTTAATGGATCGATGCATACACCAACTTGAATAATGCTGTTAGAAATCCATGGAATCGTCAAATCGAGCTGAGCTGTTCCCAAATAGATATCCGGGATCATCGAAAGAGCGAAGAGGGCACTCATTCCGATGGACAACACGGCTAGATAACTGCTGGATTTTCGACGAATTGCACCAACTAACGGCGTGACCGCGGTGCCGATAATTGGGATGAGCCAGCAAAGCCATGGCACATACGGAAACAACAAACTTCTCCTCCAGAGTGCGCATTGGAATATAGATTACAGAGTTAATAGATTAAATGCTCATCTTAATAAAAAGGTTAAACATCAACATAAACCAGAAAAAGGTTCATGATAACTAAATATAGCATCACCTTGTTCAGATTTGTTTCAGCACGAAGTATTTTTCTTTATATTATCTTCAAAAATTGTAAAGTCAAAAAGGAAATTTTATTCATTTTCTTAAAAGACTTCTCCGCTGAGAAAAAGAAGAAAAAATCCTGCACCTGCTTGATGCTTTAAATTTTTTGCCGCAAACACTACATATTAAAACCAACACAAACTTTGAAAAATCTGCAGGGGGTTCAATTTGTGAAAAATAAAGAGTCACTATCATAGCGAAAAAACCGTTGAGTATAGACGAGCCTCTTGGTTTCGGTTTAAGCGATTATGCGAGCATGGAAAGTAGTCATTTATTGCTTCTTGGCTTTCTTTTTGTTTTTGAACAGATTGCGCCACTCTTTTTGTTCGGTAAGCTTGGCAACTGCTTCACTATATATCTTTACTCTAAGAGACTCGGGGTCTTTCGGAGACTCATCATTGAGGTGTTTTTGTGCGACTTCTTTCAGTTGTGTTAGCAGGACAGTTGCCAGTTTTTCGAGGTTCTCTGAGGAAACCTCGGATATGTGCCGATGGAGCCTAAAGACGATAAACATACCCCTCAAATGTTCTATCTGCGTGTGTATGAAAAACCTTCTGACGTCTTTTGGTATGTTGTCAATATCAACGATGAACAGGGAAGCCATGGGAGCGTAGTATTTTTGGAGGATGCCGTGCTTCTCTGCTTCTAACTTGGTTATTTCAACGAGTCCCGCGTTTAACAAAAGATGTAGGTGGTAACCAACGGCTGCCTTTGTTAACCCTAACTCATCAGAGAGCTGTTTCTCCGTCATAGAGTGTCTACTTAATAAACGTATGACTTCCGCTCTGGTAAAATCCGCCAATAGTCGAATAGCTTCCTGATTTTCAACAATAAGCACAGCGTTTTTTAGCTTCATCGCTTTCAACTTCCATGCGCACTTGGTTTTAAATATTAAAACAATGTGACATGAATATTTTTTATCAGTAAAAATCTTTATATCGTACGAATATCTATACCCATAGAAATCTCTAAATCGATATAAAAGTATAAACAGTGAACTACAATGATCTTCCAGATCGCGCGCTCGCGCGCTGTTTGGGTGTTCTACCTTCAAGTTCTTCCAATTGGGCAAAAAGACATGTAGACACTGCAACGCTTCAGAAAAAAGAACATTTTGGACACCACAAAAAGAAAGGAGTGTAAAGTGTAATGGAAGTTAAGAAAGTTATCGGATGTTTACTCCTTGCTTTGGGAGTTGCAGAGTTTGCGTTTTCTTTTTGGCATCCTCAAAAAGAGATAACGTGGGTAGAAATGCTTGAGGCTCTCCTTTCCTTGTCAGTAGGAGTTGTGCTTTACGCTACTGACATCCACAAATTTGTTCTTTCGATTTCTCAGGGTCTACAGAAAAGCTTAGAAGTCAAAGTCTTAGAGAGGTTCAATTATCTTGTAGCCGACGTAACGATAGCTGTTTCTCAGCGTTGCAGAAAGACGCAGACTGGAGTGTTGTCCTACAACATGGTACTTGTTTTAGTTGGTTTGGTTTTCTTGATGGTTATGCTGTTTCTTTTTGGAGGTCGAAATCAATGATTCTGTTGATATAGCGCGCGCGGTTTTGTGATAACATGTACTGCGCTGGCGATAGGAGGTTACCCCGCATACACACTCTATATAACCCGCCAAGTCAACCCAGCTAAGCTAATCAAAAAACATGTATTCTTGAAGAAGATTCACGGTTTCCTTTGGAATCGATGCTACTTCAACTCGTTCAACCACGCCGTTGCAAACTTCTTTAAAAAATTGTCTAATATCGCATATGAATATATAGAGTGTAAGGGAACCGACGCATTTAACTATTTTCTAGCTCATCTTGTCACATCGTTTGCTCGACGATTCAGAAAAACGCACACAGGAGTGTTATCTTACAACATGCTGACAACCTTTGTCGGAGCCATAATATTAATAATTCTACTGTTTCTATTTGGAGAGGTACAATGCGTCTTCTGGGCATCATAGTGCATTAGATCAATTTTTGCTATATATCAACCGTAAGCTTCGTGCGGTTACTTAATGCATGCATCACATCGCTTCTTGTTAAGATTCCCAGTAGCAATCGTGAATCCTTTTTATCGACAACGAGGAGTCTTCCAACATTGTGTTTACTCATTTTTTCGAAAGCCTCAGCAACAGAGTTGTCAGGAAAAGCTACAACTAAACGTTTCGTACCAATTTCGCCAACAGGAATACTGCTTCGCTTCTCTTTAGCAACTTTCATTGCATCCTGCAAAGTAACAATGCCTACGATTTGCTTTGATTCGTCAACTATTGGGAAGCCTATGTGATGGTATTTAGCTATTTCGTCGAGAAGCTCACTAACTGTCATTGTTGGCGGCACAGTGATCACTTTTTTCGTCATGATCTCTCCTACTTTCACTTCCTCCAGTATGCTTATTTCGGTGGCTATAGTTTTGTGGACGAACTCTACTGCCGTAGGAACAGGAACACCTGCTTTCTTCATAGCCTTGATTTCCTGTAAAGCCGTATTTCTTTTATGAGCGGCCAACTGGATTAAGTGGGCTAGGGTTTCTGGTTCAGCCTCTATCTTTTTGGTTGTTATGATGCCTTCTTTGACAGCTCTATTGAAGAAAGCTTCCCCTTCCTTAGTTCTGATAATGACTATGGACCAGTCTTTCAACGGGGTTGCTCCGCCAATGCTTAGGTCGGCAAGTTCAGAAGTGAAGTCAACGCAGGTTCTGCAACTGTTCATGATGTGGGATTTAACTTCTGAAAGACGGATGCGAACAACACGGTTTTCTGTAGTTACAATGTATTCATTCGCGGTCAAATCAACATTTTGGATTTCGTTAGCTGCAATGTTGTGTTCGTGCAACAGATACTCCAACAGTCGAGCCAGCGAGAAAGTCCAGAGGCAGAAGAGTCCTATGGTGATTCGAAGATTGGCCATGAGCTTGTGTTGCCAAGCTTCGAGTTTTCTAAGTGCAAGAATGTGGCAGGGGATGCCGACGAAAGCGATACGTGCCTTACCATGTTCAAAAACTGCACGACCGAAAGCCTCCGCCACCGCAGAAGGCACAACTTTAGCGTCCACAGCGGAAAGCATGTCGTCTGGCACGAGGCTTATTGAAGGCTTAACTTTTATAGGCACTCTGGATGAAGCTTCTGAAACTATGGCGCTGTCAATTATTTTTTGGTTGATGGCAAAATGGAGAAGCGCGCTTACAACACCCCCGCTCTTACTAGCATCTCTTAAAGTGGGGTTAGTGGCATGAGCAAGCAAAATCTTTCTGTAATAACCCAAGCTTTCTCTTCTACTAGGCGCATCTGCAACAAACCTTAATGTTTCAAACAAAAGCGCATCTGTATGCGGACATATATCGTAACAGATTGGGCAAGAATCCAGATGTTCAGAGCAATCATGAAGTCTATGAGGTTTGCCGTGTTCTACCTTTATTGCATGAACTGGACAGGCAGCTTCACATGCACCGCATAAGGTGCAGAACCCGGGTTCTATTATCATGCGTTCCAGCTCATTGAAAGCTATGAGTTTGTTTTTCTTTTCGTGCATGGTTGACCCCTATACTTGTAATAAGAAGGGAAATTAGGCTTAAATATATCCCCAAATTCTATGGGAGAGTCATGGTATAAAGGGGAGCTGCTGTATTACAGGCTCGATAAGGTTTAAAACGATTGTTGGATAAACGCCTAAAAGGATTATTACAGCAACGAGGATGAAGATTGGGACAAGTAGCTTTTTCGGTTCTTTGATTTTTGTTTCTTCTTGTGGTGTTTTAGCGTACATGTAGTTGATTAATCTTAGCAAGTATGCGGCTTGAATGATGCTGGTTAAGACGCCGATTACTGCCAGCCAGCCCAGATTTGCTTCTATTGCAGATGTAAAGACAAGATACTTTGCAATGAAGCCGGCAAGGGGTGGAACACCTGCGAAGGAAAAGGCGCTGAGAAGCAAAGCTAAGCTTGTAAACGGCATTTTTCTGCCTATCCCCGAAAAATCGTCCAAAGTTTCGAATCCCATGCGGTTTAAAATTCCCACTGCCATAAAAGAAACTGCTGTAGTTATTCCTCCGATTAGGAAGAAGTAGAGGTTGCCCATGATTCCAAGCGGTGTTACGCTAGTTATTGCTACAAGATTGTAACCTACATCGGCGATGCAGACGTTTGCTATCAAGCGTTTCACGTTGTTTTGAGCTAATGCAAGCAAATTGCCTACTATCATTGTTAATGCAGAGAAAACAGCGAGCATAATTACCCAGTCAAGAACTGTTGGGGGCGTCAAAATGTAGATGAGAACTCTTAGCAGAACGTAATAGCTTCCTTGGTCTATGAGGGCCGAAAGAAATGCTGAAGAGGATGCTGGTGCTGCTGTGTAAGCGTCTGGAAGCCACATGTGAAACGGTACCACAGCAGCCTCAATGGCGTAGCCAGCTGCAATAAAAATGAAGGCGGTTACGAGTAGATGCTTGTCTTCCAAAACTGTTAAAGCTTGTTTTACTGCCCAGAAGTTGAGTGTACCAGTGATGCCGTACACTATTGAAAGCCCGTAGACTATGAAGGCTGAGGCAATGATTATCATAACTAGGTATTTCAATGTGGCATGTAGAGATTTGGGTGTTTTGTGGTAGAGCATTAAGAAACTTGAGCCAGCTGCCGCGGCTTCCCAGAAAATGAAGAGAGTTAGAAGATCCCCTGAGAATGCGACGCCTATTATACAGCCAATAATCATCAGCATAACTGAGTAGTATCTTTCTGAAGGCCTCTCGTTGAGATTAATGTAGAAGATGCTGTACAGGAAAGTAACTGCGCCTACAGCTGTGAAGGCGATTGCCATGTAAATTGATATTGCGTCTATTATGAAAGTGCTTGAAAATATAGTGAACAGTTCACTTGCCAAGGTTATGTTAAGGAATGGTTGAGGTGACGGTTGCTCATAATACTTGATTGTTAGATTCGCCACAGGTATAGCTGCGACAGCGAACACTATTGAGAACCAACCAACCGTGAGAACAGTTTTTTTGCCTTTTCTTTTGCGGATAGCCTTAACCACTGGAATCGTTAGAAGCGAAAACAAGACGAAACTAATTATAGGCAAAGAAACATCCAGAATTTCTATCATTGGCTTTCCTCGCTAACCGAAACTTACTGTGGTAATGAGATTAAGGAAGAATGTGGGCCATATGCCGAGAACGATGACAAACACTACTAGGATGACCATCGCTAACTTCATGAAAAACGGAACCTCTTCGGCTTTTTTGAGCTTTGTAGGCCCCAAGAAGATGTACCGTATATATCTCAGAGCATAAGCAAGCGATAAAACAGTAGCTACTAGCATTAAGGCTGTTGGCAGAACGTAGAAGCCGTCACTGTTGATTGCTTGAAATGCCCCGACGAATATTAGGAATTCACTGATGAAACAAGCGAATGGCGGTACGCCTGCAATACTTAATGCTGCTGTGATTGAAGACGTAGCAGTAACACGCATCTGTCCAGCAAGTCCACCCATTTCACGTATGTCTCGGATGCCAAGCTGTTTCATAACGGCTCCAGCAGACAGGAAAAACAAGCCTTTACTTACGGCGTGATTTACAAGATGTAGCGCCGTCCCAGCCATGGCTTCTTGAAAAGGAAAGAGGGAAAGCCCAAAAAGAACGTAGCCCATGTGAGCTATACTTGAATACGCTATTACTCTTTTTATGTCATTTTCCACCAAAGCAATCAGAGACCCAAAGAATGCGGATATAACTCCGAACACTGCTAAACCGTGCAGAAATTGATTTCCAAAATCAGTTGCCATAACGGCGGGAAACACTGTTCCTAAAGAAACTCGGAATATCGCGTAAGCGCCAGCCCCGATTATAACTCCGCTTAAAAGAGCGGACATCGGTGCAGGTGCCTCAGAGTGCGCATCTGGCAGCCACATGTGCACTGGAACAACAGCCATTTTCACGGCGAAACCTGCTGTAAGAGACAGCAAAATCCACTTGACAAGCTCTGGTTGAGCAGTCATCAATGCAGTTTGCGCTTGAAACATGTCCAAGTCGCCTGTAACCATGAAGATGGCTCCTATGCCTAGAAGAACAAAGACGGCGCCTGCGTGGGTGAATATGAAAAACTTGAACGCTGCTCTGTACGGATCTTTGTAGCCCCACCCGCCAATTATGAAATAGGTGGGAACAAGCATTAGTTCCCAACAGAAGTAGAAAAGCATAAGATTCGACGTGATGAAAACGCCGACGAGACCTATAGACAGCAACGTCAAAAGTGCATAATATTCAGCAAGGCTTTTCTTCTCCTGCATGTAATTGACTGAGAAAAGCGCAGCTGTTAGGATAAGTATTAACGTTATGATTGCCATGGACAAGCTGATGCCGTCAACAAAAAGCGTAAAGGAAGAACCGAGAATGGGAATCCAATAATAGGACTCGACGTATTTGTGCTGTGTTGCGGCGTCAAGAACTATGGGAACGGTTGTGGAAAGCAATGCGATGTCAGCTATGGCGATTAGGGCAACTAGAATCGCTGCTGCTTTTGTGGATTTCTTTCCTGTCAAATAAACAAACGGAACACCTAACGTGGGCAAGAGTAGTGTTAACAACAATATGTTTTGCATTTCATATCACCTTAACATTGTGATTATTATTAATATTAAGAGTATTAAAAATCCGAGGAGTGCTGCCGCTACGTAATGCTGTAGGGAACCATGATATGTTTTTTTAATTTTTGAGGCCGATGACAACGTTCTGTTTGCTGTGATATACAGTAATTCATCGACAAAAACGTCAAAGTACTTGTGAGTGCTGTGAGCCAAACTTATCACTGCAGTTGCAGTAGATTGGGGCAAACGGTCAAACATTGCTTTTTCAACATATTTATGAACACCGTTAGAGATTCTAATGATTCCATGGGCAAAAAAGTAAGGCAAACGTCCTAAACCAGTTACTTCAACATACCGAAGACCTTTAGATATTCCGATGAATCCCTTGGCGACGACTTTTTCGTAGAAATCGTCGAAGAAGTAGCCATGCTCCAAAACCATGTTCAAAGGAGCCAACACAGTCGTTCTAGTCCTTTGCATTAACGCAGATTTGCGGTAATAAGTTAGATATACAGGAAAACCCCCTAAGAAGAGGACGAATAGGAAAATCAGAGTTGACGAACTGAAAACCTCACTTGGCCCTATTTCCACGTTAACATGCATGAATTTAGCAACTGAATTTCCAAGCAAACCCCAAACGGTACATAGAATAGCGAGTATGCCTGAGGAGAACAGCATTATTTTTGGCGGTTCGTGTAAATGCATTTTCTTCAAATAATCCGACTTTTCACGCAGGAAGGTAAGTATAATAGATCGTAGAGTGTAGGCGAACGTAACCGATGTCGAAGCATAGATCATGAGCACTAGGAGAACATCTCCAGTCGACCAAAGACTACTTATGATAAGACCTTTGCTGAAAAAACTTGCGAACGGAGGCACACCAGTGCGAGCTAGCATAACGACTATGCTAAGCCCAAACGTGATCGGCATGGCTTTTCGTAGTCCACCCATCAGTCGCATGTCACGAGTTTTAAGCGTGTGAACGATGCCGCCTATTGCAAGGAAACCAAGTCCTTGAAAGAAAGCGTGACTTAACATGTGAAACAAACCGGCAAACCAGCCTTGTGAAGAAGAAGGTGAAATGGCGCCTAACGCTGCCATCATGAATCCTATTTGACTAATGGTTGAGTAAGCGGGCACTCCCTTTATGTCAGGTGTATACAATGCCAAGGTTGCTCCAACGAATGCGGTAATAGCGCCGATCCAAGCCACAGAAGGCAGCCACATTGGGATTAATGGTGCGAGTGGACCGAACAATATGAATGATCTGGCGATTAGGTAAACTCCTGCCTTCACCATGGTTGCTCCGTGTAGGAGAGCGCTAACCGAAGTCGGTGCTTCCATGGCACTGTACAGCCAAGTGTGTAAGGGTAGCTGAGCTGATTTTGCAACTGCTCCACCAAGCATGAGGAAGGCGACTGCGGTTAGAGTTGGTAGAGGCACAGTTCCTATGTTTGCAATTGTGTAAGAGAAGGAAAATGAGCCTAAACTAGCGTAGAGAAGAGTGATTGCAGCCAAAAGGCAAACGTCGCCTACGCGGGTCATGAGGAAAACTTTGATGCCTGCACGAACAGATTCTGGACGTTTGTACCAGAAAGAAACCAGCGCATAAGAACAGAGCCCCACCATTTCCCAGAAAATAAACATCTGAAGAAAATTATCCGACATGACGAGGCCGATCATCGAACCGATGAAAAGAAGCATGAAAAAATAGTATCGATTCAAGCCTTCTTCGCCCGCCATATAACCTAAAGAGTAAATGATGATTATGAGACCGAAGAAAGCGATTAAATTCGCAAACAAAATGCTTAGCGGGTCGATGAACACACCTGCATTGATACCTAACGCGGGAATCCACGGTACGGTGAAATCTAGACTCGTTAAAGTGCTAAAGTAAAAGTCTGGAAACATAGAAAACGCGAATACAGTAGCGACTAAACTCGCTATCACTGCGAAGTAGTCTCTTACTTTTCCACCTAACCGCGCGACGAGTGGAACAAACAAGCTAGAAAAGGTCGGAACTACCCAAACAAGCCACGGCGCATAAGGAAGCAACTAGGCAACGTCCTCCTCGATTTTGCTGTTACTTTTTTCATCGCCTTCAATTGTTCCATACTGCGTTAACTTCGCTAATTTTCTGATGTCGCATGTTCCATATTTCTTAGACGCTATGACCAGTAAGGCTAAGAGGATGCCAGTTACACAAGTGTCTGTGGAAAAGGCAAGTATCAGAAAAGCTTCGCCTAAAGCTTTGTTTAACGAAGAGGCGAGCAACACGAAATTCATTGAGGCTGCTGTTGCGATTAATTCGACTGATATTAACACTTTCAACAGATGACGCTTGGTTAATAGACCGTAAATACCAATTGCCAGCAAGGTCATCGACAAAATTACGTAGTCCATCAGTCTTTTTCCTCCTTTTTGTCATACAGAACTATTGCAATGCCCAAAGCAACAGTCATGATCACTAAACCTTGTAAAACAACATCTATTGCTCTTAAATTCCATAACGCTTCTGGAAACGAAACACTAGAAGAAACACTGGTTGGGATAGTTCCCACCGAAAGGAAAATAGACGGAATCGACAAAAGTAATGCTGCTGCTATGGCTAGAAACGTGCTCTTTAAACGTTTTTTTTCACTCGGTTTTTCACTTAGCATCTCACTTGACAAGAAAAGGACCGCCAATTTTCCCACACCTATCGCCAGCTGAAAAACAGCCACGAGCGTGGCATTGTTCAGAGAGTATAAAATTGCCACTAAGATGATGGTGCTTGTTAGAGAGGTAACTGAATAAACCGCGTCATCAAGGTGAACTGCCAAAAAAGCTGAAACAACCAATCCCACTGCGACCAGTTCCAGAATCATTTTTACGCCTCATTTCCTTTTTTAGATTTTGTCTGAGGTTCTATCACCAAGTCATACTTATTAGTTGAGGCAAGTTCAAAAAACTTGGAAGTTTTAATAGCGTTTCTAGGGCAGCTTTCGGCGCATTGATAACAGAAAATGCAAAGGTCTAAGTGGAACAACGGTTTTTTCTTTTCCTCAACATCCACCATTTCGATGGCTTTTGAAGGGCAATCTCTCGCGCACAAGCCGCAACCAATGCAAAGGTCAATATCAAATATTTGCCTGCCACGGAAATCATCGGGAACTTTCGGCTTGACCTCAGGATATTTGCGAGTGGCGGGTTTTCTGAAAATCTGACAAAGCACTTCTTTCAACATCGGTGAGAACTTGATTTTTTTACCCATTTTCTCATCCCACCATTGGATTAAGCCAAAACGCCACTGCAACGGTTGCAACAAGCGATAGAATTGACAGCGGTATCAGCATTCTCCAGTTTATAACTAGCACTTGGTCAATACGCAATCTTGCGAACACACATGTCAGATATTCCGTTATCATAACAACAAAGAGAACTTTGAGTATAAACCATAATGTGTACCAAAATGCTGGCAAGCCGAGAAACACTGGTCCATATGGACCACTCAAGAAAAGTTCAACTACGATAACTGCGCCCAAAACGATTTGCACGTCTTTGGCGAGCTTAAGAAAAGCCAATCGACGACCGCTATATTCAGTTTCGTAACCAGCTACTATCTCAGTTTCAGCGTGGGGGACATCAAACGGGTCTTTCTCCAACTCTGCCTGAAGAGTAATAATAAACAGCACAAAAGCCCATGGAACCAAAAGAGCAAATGGAACGGGTTGACTAGCTGCTATGGTGGAGATGCTCAGATCATTTGCAAGAAAAGCGGAGGTTAACGCGAAAATTAAAAGAGGTATGTCATAGCCGAGAAATTGTGTTAAAACTCTAGTGGCACCTATTGCGCTATAGGGGTTGGTTGAAGACCATCCGGAAAGAAAGAGGAAAAAGTTAGCAACTGACACTAACGCTAATACGAAAATCAAGTCACCCTCAAAACCTGAATTGAGAACAACATTCGCCCCATCAATAGGTAAGAAGAACAAGGCGAAAACAAAGATCGAAAAAGAAAGGACCGGCGCAAACTTAAAAAAGACACTCTTCGTGTCGCTTGGAACAATGTCTTCCTTTGCTAGCAACTTGACGAAATCAGCAAAAGGCTGTAGAATGCCAGCAGGACCAGTGTAAGTAGGGCCCATCCTATTCTGCATCCGTGCCTCTATTTTTCTCTCAACCCAATCACAAAACATTGTAAGTGAAAAAATGAAAGTGAAACCTGGAAAGATCAACACGCGAAAAATGAATGCTAAATCCAAACTCATCTTCAGCCTCCTTATCTGTCGTTGCAAGCAAAGCAAGGATCCAAACTTACAAAGCTTATAGGCACGTCTGCTAAGTTGCCGCCTTTTGCAATTTTGGCGAAAGATGGGATATTGGAGAATGTTGGAGTACGCACCTTAACACGTTCAGGATACGCTGTGCCATTGCTCTTCACATAATAAAACAGTTCACCTCTCGGTGCTTCAACGCTACTGATCGCTTCGCCAGCAGGCACAATTCTTGAAACTCTAACCCTATAAGGCCCGCTTGGCAGATTATCTAATGCAAAGTTTATTATGCCAATACTTTCGCTGACCTCGTCAAGGCGAACCATTAGCCTTGCCCAAGAATCACCTTCGCTGTAAATTATCATCCTAAAAGGGATTTCGCCATAAGCAGCATAGGGTTCATCCTTCCTAACATCCATCTTCACATCTGAACCGCGCGCCACTGGACCGACGACACACAATTTCAATGCATCCAACTTGCTTAGCATCCCAACATTTTCAGTTCGCATCTTCAAAGTAAGATCTTTCTTTAAAAGTTGCTTGTAGAAACTCATTTTTTTCTTCAAAGTTGCGAGTTTTGCTTTGATTTCTGGGATCTTTTCTTCTTTTATGTCTCGTCTTACACCTCCAATGGTAATGAATGAAGGAATAACTCTATTACCAGTAAGCAACTCCATGATGTCCATTACAGGTTCTCGGTCACGCCACATGTACTGAAAAAACGTTTCGTACCCAGCTTCAAGACCAGCATGACCTAATAAGAGCATGTGACTATGAATCCTGTTTAGCTCTAGAATTATGGTGCGTAAATATTCGGCTCTGGGCGGTACTTTCGTTCCCATTATTGCTTCCACTGTTTGACAAAAGCCTGCAGCATGAGCAGCATTGCAAATGCCACATATCCTTTCAACCAAGTAAATATCTCGTAAGTAAGTGCGTTTTTCCGCGGCTTTTTCGATTCCTCTGTGAACATAACCGATGCGGAGGTCAACTTCTTTCACGACTTCTCCATCAACTTTCAAGGAAAACTTCTCAGGCTCTATCAAGGCAGGGTGTTGTGGCCCCACAATGACGTTTATCAGTGTTCCCAAATCGCAAGACTGCTTATCCCGTCCGGGAGGAGTAACCTTTTCTGTCTTGTTTTCAATGTTTGTAACATCAGCATCCTTTCTGAGTGGAAAAAGGTTTTTCGGCCAGTCATCTGAGAGGATCAATCTTCTTGGGTTTGGATGGCCCTCAAAGGTTACGCCGAAGAGGTCTGCGACTTCTCTTTCATGAAAATTTGCGCCCGGAATCAAGTCGGTTATGCTTTTGATTCTTGCCTCTCCTTTTGGCACTTCAGTTCTAATCGTGACTGTGGCACCATGTGTACGGATGTGGTACATTAGTTCAATTCTTTCTCCCAAATCCACGCCTGTAATCGCTGATATGCCCGTGCTTTCATCTTCGTCGAGCAAGATTCTCAAAGCGTCTCTATGAACTCCAGCATTGACCCGAATAAAGATTTTTTCAGGCTGTGGAGTTTCAATTTTTAGGATTTTTTCCCCTAGTTCACAACTAAGCGCTGTCAAAACATTTTGTTCAACGTTTGTCATCAGGCTTTACCTCCTCCGCTGGTTTAAGCAGTTTCACAATTCCGTCAATTATCGCCTCAGGTCTCGGTGGGCAGCCAGGAATGTAAACGTCGACCGGAATAACCTTATCTACTCCTCCCAGCACGTTGTAGTTTCCCTCGAATACACCGCCTGAACAAGCACACGCACCTATCGCGACGACAAACTTGGGTTCAGGCATTTGTTCATAAATACGCTTCAGTCTGTCTGCGCATTGTCTAGTAACGGGACCTGTGGCTAACAGGACATCAGCGTGTCTCGGTGACGGCTGAAGCCTGATCCCGAAGCGTTCAACATCGTATCTAGGCGTCAGAAGTGCGACAACTTCGATGTCGCATCCGTTGCAAGCTCCAGAATTAAAGTGGAGAATCCATGGTGACCTTTTTTTAGCCCACTTCACAAGATTAGCGCAACACGTTACTGGTCGCCTCCTCCGAGAAGAAGGAAACCCGACACAAACACCATGAACAAGTAAAACATAAAAAGTAGTATATTTGCCGTGTGGAGCGCAAAAGAGGCAAAGGCTATAAGTAACACCGACGAATCCAGAATCACAAAGTAAATGAGATACTTATACAATGACACATTGATTTTCAGTCGAGGGAAAGCTGCTTTTTCTCCACAAACGTATGTAGATCTTCCATTTTCACTTTGGATGGACTTGGGTGACAACCAACGACCAAATAAGTAGATTAGAAAAGATGCGGCAAATACCAAAATGAAAGCAATAGCGAATTCAGCAAGCGTAAAGATTACCTCCGTCAACACTAGTATTCCGGTAATCACTTTCACCTTTGCGCGTACTCCTATTTCGTTTGATATCCTCCCGAAGCATTTCCAGATCGTGACTTGTGCGCCTATGCCTAAATATTTCCCAAATTAACAAGACTGCAAAAAAGATAAGTGATACACATGTCCAGACAAATAAAATCCAATTCAAACCAGATTTGGCCTTCTTTCACGTACATACGATCTCGCAAACTTCGAAGGCTAACTTTTTCTTCTCGGACATTTGTTCAGTCATGCGCCATGAGAAACTTCTTATAAGAATTCTCCTAAACATGGAGATGTCCGTGCACGCAAGGCTATACGTTCTGTTTTCTGTCTCATCCAATGTAATTCGCCTCTGACGTTGTAGAAACAAACACCAAGATTTAAATTTTAGCTTAGAATTAATAGCATTTTAGAGCGCGCGCCAGAATCTTCTAATTGCAAATATGGTTCTACCGACCGCTTTAACATCGCTTTTTCCTTTACCTTTAAATGAAGGGCTACAACACAATTCCAATTATGAAGAAAGTGAAAGACTTCGAGATAGAAAAGTCAGGCGACTTGAGAGAGATTTTGGCCCAAATGGAAGACTTAGGCGGCTTCCAAGGAAACAAGGTAGCCGAAGCCGTGAACATCCTAGAAAGAATGATCAAAGATAAAAAATCGCTGAATTTCCTGTCCTTCCCAGCGTGTTTGGTGGCAACAGGGATAAGAGGCATTTTTAAAGAGATGGTGAAGAGGAAATGGTTCGATGTTGTCGTCACAACCTGTGGAACCTTAGATCACGATTTAGCGAGAAGCTGGGGAGACTATTACCGAGGTTCGTTCGGACTAAACGATGAAGCGGTAAAGAAAAAGGGTTTCAGCCGGCTGGGCAACGTTTTGGTTCCAGACAAAGTTTACGCTAAACAGGTTGAAAAGAGCGTTCAAAGATTTCTAAGCGAAATTTACGAAGAAAAGAAAGAGTTAGCAACCTATGAGCTGGTTTGGGAATTTGGAAAAAGATTGGACTCTGAGGATTCGATAATTTATTGGGCGACTATAAACAAAATTCCAGTCGTAATTCCAGGCATAACCGACGGAATGATTGGATACCAACTGTGGATGTTCTCCCAAGACAAAGATTTCAAGATTGATGTTCTTAAAGATGAACAGCTGTTGAACGACCAAGTTTGGGACGCTGAGAAAACCGGGGCTCTAATAATTGGTGGAGGAATATCAAAGCATCACACAATCTGGTGGAACCAGTTTAAAGGAGGACTGGATTACGCTGTTTATCTAACCACAGCCATTGAACAGGATGGTTCTTTATCCGGAGCAAGACCGAGAGAGGCTGTGTCTTGGGGACAGATAAAAGGGAACGCTGAAAAAGTCTTCATCTATGGCGAAGCAAGCTCGATTCTACCTCTTATGATCTCTGCCCTAGCGGAAAGATTGCAGCCCAGATGAATTCGATGCACGCGTTAACAATTTTTCCGAATAGCCGCTTCATTCCTTCTTGAAAAAGGTCTCTAGCTTTCTGGTTTTCGATCTCTTCAATATTCTACTGCACTTTTTAGGGTCTAAAGCCTTGAAATCCAACTCAAGGGTTGCTAAGAGCCTTTGAACTCCCTTTGCGATGTTTGGTGCAACAAGAATTCCTCGCACCTTACGGTTCACCCTACTCTTAATTGCATCAACATACTTTGCGAGTTGAAGCACAGCTTCGTTGCCTGCAATTTTGCGCTTGATCTCCACAACAACGAAATTACCATCTTTATCCACGCCATAAACATCCACGAAGCCAGGCTCAACCTTTTTCTCATAGCTTATGGGTTTGAATCCTTCCTCCATGAGCGAAGGCTCTAAGAAAATTGCTTTTTGCATGTCTTCCTCGCTTGCGTAAAGCGAGAATTCTCCAGAATCTACGAGACTTAAAGCAGAAACCATGTGGATTTTGTCAAAAAACACCGCAACGGATTCGGCTGGCTTGTGCCTTACAGCACGAATCTGCAACGCGTTGTCTGTAGCTTGGATGTGCAAAATGCAGCCGGGAGGTTGCCAGTTGACGGGTTCATAGCCAACTGAACGGTGAACAAGAAGGGAGCCGTCCTCTTTGATTATTAGTATGCGTTCTCCGGGTTCCAGTTTTGAGCTTGCTCTTCCACTGTAATTAACCCAGCAATCACCAATGATGAGTATTGTTTTACGTTGAGAAATAGCCTCCTTAAGGACTTTTTCTGCTTCCTGAATGCTTGGTGTCACTAGAACGGCAAAGGGTTTGGAGTTTAACATTTGTGTTCGCCAATAGGTTTTAGAGGCTTCTCTGCAGATAAGATTTCTGAAGGATTCGGCATGAGCGAGTGGGATAAGAAACGCGATGTGATGCAGCGCTATAATTTAACGGCGCACATTTATGATATGCGATATGCTGAGGAACAAACTGCAAAAATTGAGACTGTTATGGAAAGCATAAACATGGAAAAAGAAGGTTTAGTTTTAGATGTGGGTTGTGGAACAGGACTTTTATTTGAATATGTTTCACAAAAAGCTGAAGCAATTGTTGGATTGGATATTTCAAAAGAAACTCTGATTCAAGCAAAGAAACATGCGAAAAACTCTGCGAATGTACATTTGATTTTGGCTGACAGTGACAATGTGCCCCTCAAAGAAGACATATTTGGTCACGTTTTTGCTTTAACTCTTATTCAGAACACACCTAACCCTTTCAAAACTTTGAACGAGATTAAGCGGGTTTCAAAAGAGAATGCTGTAATTGTAGTTACTGGTTTAAAGAAGTTCCCAATAAAAACTTTCAAAAGGTTACTGCACGATGCTGGTTTGAAAGTCATTCCTTTAAAGAATGAAAGCTTAAACTGTTATGTTGCGGTTTGCACCAAGTTTCTTCATTAAAATCTTGCTTAGTTTAAAACTAAACTATATATGAAAGTAAAATATTAGAGCATGCTCTAATGCATCTCACATCACATGCTTGGTGTTAATGGATGCCTCTGAAAACAGTGAAAAAGGACACGGCGGAAGCATTAACGTTAGAATGGATTTTACACATCAGAAACTACAAGTTAACCCTTGACAAGAATTTATGTGTAGGCTGTCAAATCTGCACTCTTGCATGCCCAAAAGAAGCAATTAAACTTGAAAAGCAGCCAAAAATTCCGGGAGAGAAGGCTAAACACGCAAAGATTGACATAGATTTGGAAAAATGCAATTTTTGCGCCATATGCGATATACTGTGTCCTTATGGGGCAATAAAAGTGACCGTGAATGGAGGACACCTTCTGTCAGTTGTCGAAAAGGAAAGCTTCCCGCAACTGATTCGAGACATCCAAGTAGACACGAGTAAATGTCCCGTGGACTGCGTTGAATGCGAAGAAGCATGTCCATTAGACTTAATTAAGGTAACGAGGTTGACGGCTGACAAAAAAATTGTTGAAAACGCAGACTCCTTATCTGAAAGGGAAAAGAGCGAATTTCAAGTCAAAATTGACATCCAAGAGGAGCGTTGTCCATGTTGCAGAGTTTGCGAATTCAAGTGCCCCGAGGGAGTCCTGACTGTGCGAAAGATCTTTCATGGAAAAATAGATATTCATCCAGAAAAGTGTCCGGAAGGCTGCACGGACTGCTTGGATGTTTGCCCAATAACAGGTGCACTTCATCTTTCTGATGAGGATAAAAAAGTGCATGTAAACGAAATGTTTTGCGTTTATTGCGGAGCGTGCAAAGTTGCTTGTCCGGTTGAGGAGGCATTGGAGCTTGAACGCACTTCGGTGAGACATACTCCAGTTAGTTCAGGAGCGTGGAACAAGGCCCTAGAAAGGCTAGCTTCACCAGTTGAGATCTCTAAGGAGCTGAAGGCGAAGGGTTCTCGAAAAGTGTTGGAATCTGTTGAGAAGAGGTTAGGATGGAAGATGGTGTAGATGGCTCAAAAAGAAGCCCAGAAGCAAGCAGAAACTGAGGAGTTGCGGATAGGGGTTTTCATATGTCACTGCGGCTTAAACATAGCTGGCGTGTTAGACATAAAGGAGCTAGTTGAATTTGCGAAAACTTTGCCAGATGTTGTCTACGTGAAGGAAAACCGTTACACTTGTGCAGACCCTGGGCAAGATGAAATTAGAAAAGGCATAAAGGAGCGCAATCTTAATCGTGTCATTGTGGCAGCGTGTTCGCCCCGGATGCACGAGCCTACGTTTCGAAGAACAGTTTCTGAGGCAGGTTTGAATCCTTTCCTTTTTGAAATGGCTAACATACGGGAATTCTCATCATGGTGCCATCCGAGCACGCCGAAGGAGGCCACTGAAAAAGCTAAGGATCTGATAAAGATGGCTGTTGCAAAAGCGAGGCTGTTTCGCCCTCTTGAGACAATGGAAGTTCCAGTAACCAATAAAGCGTTAGTCGTAGGCGGCGGCATAGCTGGAATGAACGCTGCTCTGGACTTAGCTGATATGGGTTTTAAAACGTATTTGCTTGAGAAGGGGGAAAGCATAGGGGGCCACATGGCGCAGCTGGATAAAACGTTTCCAACTCTTGACTGTTCCATATGCATTGAAGGTCCAAAGATGGTTGATGTCGGGCGGCATCCCAATATTGAGATAGTATCGTTTGCTGATTTGGTGAGTGTCACCGGTTTTATAGGCAATTTTAAGGTCAAGATTCGGAAAAACCCACGTTATGTGGTTGCTGATAATTGCACGGGTTGTGGTGAATGTAGAGACGTTTGTCCGATTGAGTATCCCAACGAGTGGGACATGAGTTTAGGTGTTAGAACGGCTATATCTGTCCCCTTTGATCAGGCGGTTCCGCTCATCTACACGATAAACAAGGATTATTGTATTGAATGCTTTAAGTGTGTTGACGCTTGTGGAGCCAGACGGGCCATAAACTTTGAGCAGGAACCGGAAGAAATCGAGCTAGAAGTAGGAACGATAATTGTGTCAACAGGTTATGACATTTACTTGCCTTATGACGATCCGCTTTACGGATACGGGAAATACACGAACGTGATAACTTCCTTCGAGTTTGAAAGACTTATACTTGCTGCTGGTCCAACCGTCGGAAAAGTTGTTAGAGCCTCAGATGGACAGAAACCTCAAACCATTGCCTTCATCCAATGTGTTGGCTCACGTGACGTAAACAAGTATCCATATTGTTCAAACTTCTGCTGCATGTACACTTTGAAGCACGTCATCCAGCTTAAAGAGAAGTATAAAGAAGACATAGAAGTTTGCGTGTTTTACATGGACATGCGGAGCAACTTTAAAGGTTTTGAGGAATTTTATCAACGCGCAAGAGAGCTTGGTGCAAACTTTGTTCGCGGAAGGGTAAGCCGAGTTTTTGAGGTTCCCGAAACAAAAAATCTGATTATACATGCCGAAGATACGACGCTTGGCCAACCCATAGAATTTGAGGCTGAAATGGTTGTTTTGGCAACAGCCGCCACACCGAAGAAAGGTACAGATGAGATGGCTCGCATACTTAACGTCACACGTGGAGCAGACGGCTTCTTCATGGAAAGCCACCCCAAACTCAAGCCCATAGATGCCCCTACTGCCGGAATATTCTTTGCTGGATCATGTCAAGCACCAAAGGACATACCATACAGCGTCTCGCAAGGTAGCGGTGCAGCAGGAAGAGCAGCGACTGTGCTTTCGAAGCCAACATGGAAGATTGAGCCGATAATTGCCGTTGTGGACTCAGATAAGTGCAGAAACGTTAAAACGAAATGCGGTATATGCGCTGAAAGATGTCCATACGGAGCAATAAAGATTGAGGAAGCAAAGCCAGCTCAGGTTAGAGCAGCCATGTGCCACGGATGTGGAACGTGTGTAGCGGAATGCCCAGCAGACGCCATAAGGCAAATGCACTTCACAGACGCCCAGATCTTCGCCCAGATAAGAGCAGCCCTAGAAACAAACCCTGAAGACAAGATTTTGGGTTTCCTCTGCAACTGGTGCAGCTATGCTGGGGCGGACCTAGCGGGAACAAGCAGGTTTGAATATCCGCCAACAATAAGACCCATACGAGTTATGTGCTCGGGAAGGGTTGACCGAGACTTTATTCTAGAAGCCTTCAGGCTTGGCGCTGGCATGGTCATGGTCGGTGCGTGCCACCTGCCCTACGACTGCCATTACATTAGCGGTAACTATAAGATGAAAGCTAGAATGGATGCCCTAGCGCCTATGCTGCAGAAGCTTGGACTAAGTTCAGAAAGACTTCGTGTAGAATATGTTTCCGCAGCTGAAGGAGTAAAATTTGCAGAAGTTGTGAGGGAAATGACTGAACAGATGCATGCCCTAGGCAAAGACAAAATTAAGGCTGAAAATGAGAAACTGCGCCCTATACTAGAGAAAATGCTGAAAAGGAAGGGACTTATTTAACTCGCATTTGTACGACTATTTGAAGATCTGAGTAAAATTTATGAGACTGAAGGAGTAATCGTAGGCTATGCCAAAACAAAAGATGATAGACCTGCTCTACGAGCTTATGAAGAACTCGAAACGAAGTGACAGAGAACTTGCAAAAGTTGTGAAAGTATCGCAACCGACAATAACGAGGATGCGGAAAAACCTTGAAAAAAAGGAATACATCCGCGAATACACGATAGTGCCTGCTGTTGAAAAACTGGGATTCGAGATCACAGCATTAACCTTTCTGTCGACAAGCACAAGGCCAAAAGACGTGAAGGAAATGCAGAAATGGATTTCTGAAAGCCAGAAAATATTTTTCTCAAGCTTGGGTGAAGGTCTTAATGGAAAAACGCTTTTACTGGTTTCAGTTCACAGAGATTTCACTGATTTTTCAGAGTTTACTCGTGAACTCAGAGGCATTCTTGGCTTAAAGGGTGCTTCACTGGAGAGCTTTCTAGTTTCACTCAAAACAGACATGATCAAACATTTCTCTTTCAAAAATCTAGAACGAATTTAATCCATATTTTAGAATCATTCGTATGCTGACGATAATCAGCACTAAGCCGAAGATTCTGCGAAGGTTTCTTCCAGAAATTCTTTTAGATGCGTAAGCGCCTAGTTGAGCACCAAAAACTGTTCCTAAAACCAGTAGAAGCGCGTATTCAAAGTTTATATGATCTAGTCTGAAATGTTCTATGACACCGGATGTTGAAGTGAAAATCATTGTGAACATAGAAGTTGCCACTGTAATGTGCATCGGCAGACCCATAGCCAACACCATTATCGGCACCATAAGTGAACCTCCACCAATGCCTAACAAACCAGATGATAGCCCTGCAAAAAAACCTAACACTACACCTGATAAAACTCTATTTTTAGATTCGAACAATGAACTCTCAGAATCTACGGGGTTACGTTTTTCTGTATCTGAGTGTTTATTTTTGGAAAAACTTAGTTTCAAGATCATGCGCAAAGCAACAAAAAACAGGAAGCCCCCAAAAATTAAGCCCAATAACTGTTCATCTATGACTGAGGTTATGTGCGCACCTAGAACAGCTCCTGGAACGGTTGTTATTGCTAAGATTAAGCCAGTCTTGTAGTATATTCGCTTTTGCCTTGAATAATTTTCAGTTGAAGCTAACGAAGTAAAGATGATTGTCGTTAGACTTGTTCCCGCGGCATGAGAGGGAGAAAAGCCATATACTAAAGTCAGTAGAGGCACTATGAAGACACCGCCTCCGACACCAACCATAGAAGCAATCGTCCCAATAAGAAACCCAAATATAGGTAGCAAAATTTCCATCATATTTACATCACCCCAAAGCCATATCTTTTGGAAAGCTCTTTAAATCCCTGTTTAGCAGTCAGAGAATTCTTTCTAAAACTATTCAAGTATTAAAGCGTTAACATATCTAACTACTTAAACGAGAAATGGTCTTCCTTGTTTTCCCAGTATTCTCTTGTTCGTAGGTATTGGATTTTCGCTTTTGAAAGGTCCATGTAAAATTCATCTTTTTCTACTACTGAGTAGACAATATTCTAGATGGTAGAGTTTCAACTAGTAATTCGAAAATAAGAAGGATGTGAAAGGGAGATTTGTTATGGTTCTGATGATCCTGTGATGTATGCCCAAACGCTTACTAAGACTAGTGTTAGACATGCTCCAGCAAATCCTGAAACCAGAAATCTTATTTGAATCAGTTCTGGTAATATTGTCACAAGCCATGGAATTGCATATTCTGCGGTCAGATCAGCTATGATTCCCGCCATGAATCCTAAGACCGCTACTAGCCCGAAAACCTTTATTCTGTCACCCATTTTTTTCACCTTTGCTTACATTAGGATTCTAAGCCCCTTTTTAGTTTAACTTACACGTTTTTGTCTATTACAGTGAAAACAGCAAGCAGTTCTTTTCATTGTAAAATTAAAGCTCAAAACGGTTTTTAGAAGCGTGTATAGCTCTACGTATATACGCGAATGTTTTCAGCATGTTAACAATGTATAAGATTTGTTTAAGCGTAGTCTTCTGTTCAGAGGTATTTAACTTGTCAGAAAAATTCAATAAAAGGTGGGAAGATAGACGTAATGAGCAACCGCTAACAAACCGCATTAAAGGGGCAGTGAGACCGCCAGGTCCATTAAAGCCAAGACTCAACATGGCAGTTAGACGCTTAGACATGCAAATACAAAAGCTAGATCAAGCGGGTGAAAGGTTCAGCCAAAGAGACCAATCGATATTCAAAAGAATTGTAGATGCTTACACAAAGCATGACATGGCACGGGCAAATGTCTTCGCTAGTGAATTAGCTGAAATTAGAAAAATGGAAAAAATGATTATGCATGCAAGACTCGCCCTCGAACAAATTGGGTTAAGATTGCGAACAGTGTCAGAGCTTGGAGATGTGGTTTCAACACTGGGGCCAGCAGTAAGTGTTTTAAGCGCAGTCAAAGGGGGAATGGCAAACATGTTCCCAGAAGCGGAAAGGGAATTGGGACAGATAGGCGATTTACTCAGCGGAATAATAATGGAAGCTGGACAAAACACAGGGTTCTCGATGAACTTTGAAACCAGTAATGAAGACGCCCAGAAAATTCTCACAGAAGCCGCAACCGTTGCAGAACAGAAAATCAAAGAGAAATTCCCAGAATTGCCAGCGGGAATCCCTTCCATACCCTTAGGAGAAAAATCCCCTACTGAAACGTCCTAAACTCAAACACATAGGAGACCACTATTATGACACAAAATTCCAACCTTTTTATCTCAATCGGCAAACAAATAAAAGATGAATACGGACGCACAATCGGCAAAGCCACATCTTTCGCTGTAAATCCAAACGGCAGAATTAACTCAATCTACATTGAACAGGGAAACGGTAAAATCATGAAATGTCCTGCAGAAAACCTGAAAGTCGAAGATTCGGGGATCATTCTTCTATCCAGAGTAAAAATGGAAGCTAAAACCCTTTCCGATCAAATTCCATTAATATGGCGGAAAGACCAGGCTTTAAACGAGCTTCTGGAGAAAAAGAAGATTTCACTAGAAGTACATGAAGATTTGCACAAAAGTTTTGAAGGAGTCCTAAACCAACTAAAAGACGAAGCTAAAACTCTGATGGAAAATGTGGATAAGGAAACTGTTAGGTGCGCTAAAGAAATTAAGGAATTAAACTATGCTTTGGTTAATCTTGAAATTGAACATGAAATAGGCGAAATCGATGAGCAATCCTATCAGACATCTTTCGCAACGATACAAGAATGTATAAAAAAGGCTAATACGGAGAAAAGCGAACTAGAAGCGATGGAGAGTAAGCTTTCAAATATCCTTCTGGGAGAAACGCCTTCGCTGATAGAGCAAGAAACTAGGGAAGAACCTGCCGAAGAATCAAAAGCTCAAGATCAAGTGCAAACGGATGCTCTGACTTCTCCGATTCCGTCACCGAATCTTCCAGAGCCACCTGTAGTAGTTTACGTGAAAGAAGTGGGCGAGTCCAGCGCTTAGGCTGAAGCGTAGCGGGCGGAGGGAGCAGGCGTCAGAAAACTTTTCCAAAAGAACCCTCCACTACTACGAGAAGTTATTGGTAAGTCAATGCGTAAACTGAAGATTGAACAAAGTAGGATCGAACAAGTCTCTTTCAGGTTGAAGAAAAGAGACAATGTGTTATTTCAAACGTGTGTCCATGCCTTAAAAAAGCAGAACAAAGGTAGGGCTACTATATTAGCGAACGAGATTGCAGAAATCAAGAAGCTGACAAAGTTTCTCTATCATGTGGAACTAGCAATCGAACGGGTAATTCTTAGACTTGAAACAATAAGGGAACTCAGCGACATAGTTATCGACTTGAAACCAGCATTAAGGATGCTTCAAAACGTTTCAAAAGAGCTTTTCGAAGTCCTACCCGATGTCTCATCAGAACTAGGCAAAGTTAACGACGTAATAAGCGAAACCCTTTACTCAACAAGAATAACAACAGATGAGTCATTAATCCCAGTAAACAGAACTACGCCAGGCGGAGAGGAAATATTAAAAGAGGTCTCAAGCTTCGTAGAACAAAGAGTAGCTGAAAAGCTTCCTGAACCGCCCGCCAATCTAGAAACCCCAATGGAAACTCCTGTTAGGCAGATGGTTGCGTTGGCGGCAACATGCTCACAAACAATCGGTCAAGAAACTAGTGAAATAGAAGCCGTATCTTCCCAAAATCTCTTTTCTTTCAAGGAGACAGAAGTTCAAGAAGTTTCGTTAAAAGTTGAAAAGCGCTCACTGGAGGATGTTCTCTTCGAATATGTTAAGAAAAGTAAGGGAGAAGTTGATTTGACGCAATGCTCCCTTCAATTGAACGCTTCATATGATGAGATCGAAAAGGCTCTTCAGGACTTGGGGGCTAAGGGTAAGATAATAGTTGAGACCAAAGCTAGGTGAAGAGCTTATGGGTGCACCACAAGAACTGGAAAAATCTGCAACAAATTCTGCTTTAGAAGCCGTCCGCTTGGACAAGCAAAGTTCAAGAGGCATGGCGATAACAATGTACCAGAAGGCTATAGAAACTCTTCTGAAGTTAGTTCAACTATATCCAGAATACAACTTGAACAAGGTCTACATACAGAGGGCAATAGCCTACCAAGAAAGGATAAAAGTACTGCAAGGGACAACACCGATCGAATCGCAAGCAGGAGCTGGAAAAACAGTTGAAAGTGCCAAAACCACCCAAAGCGAAAAGGCGAGTTATGACGAGCTGATAGTAAAGGAAAAACCAAACGTGAGATGGGAACAAGTAGTTGGACTCGAACATGCAAAGAAGGCAATAAAAGAAGCCATAGTTTATCCAGTTCAGAGACCAGACCTATTCCCGTTGGGTTGGCCTCGAGGAATTCTCCTATTTGGACCGCCAGGTTGTGGAAAAACGTTGTTAGCGGCAGCCGTAGCCACAGAAATAGATGCTACCTTCATATCTGTTGATGCCGCATCAATAATGTCTAAATGGTTGGGTGAAGCAGAACAAAATGTTGCCAGACTATGCAATTCTGCCAGAAAATCAGCTATAGAGGGAAAACCAGCCATTGTTTTCATAGACGAGTTAGACTCTCTCATGGGAAAGCACTCGAACGAAGTCGGCGGAGAAGTTCGCGTTCGAAACCAATTCTTGAAAGAAATGGACGGCATCATAGACAAGGGTAAAAACTTACATGTTTACATTATTGGAGCAACAAACAAGCCGTGGGACTTAGATTGGCCCTTTATTAGAAGGTACCAAAAAAGGATTTTGGTGCCACTTCCTGATCACCACGCACGCCTAATGATGTTGAAGCTGTACACACGCAGTTTACAGTTAGCCCCAGACGTAGATTTACATGAGCTAGCTAGACTGTCGGAGGGATTTTCCGGAAGCGACATAAGGGATGTATGTCAAGCGGCGCATCTAAGAGTCATAGGTGATTTCTTCGAGTCAGGTCAAGCGGCTAACAAGCTGGCTAAGCCAAGACTAATGAGGATGGGTGACTTTAGACAAATACTTGAAGAGAGGAAACCGAGTGTTTCGCTCAACATGATAGCTTCATACAACAGATGGTTCGAAGCGTTTAAAGCTCTCTAGGGGAGGTGAAGTTAAAAGTCTTAAAGAGTCGCAAAGAGTGGAAAGGTTTGGAGAATTCCATCCTTTGTTTTAAAGAGATCTCTCCTTTCTCCCTTCTCCCCCTTTAAACAGGATCTCCAAACCCCACAGTTCAACTGCGAAAAGCAGACTCAGGCGGCTCCCATGACCTTTATTTCGATATTTTCATTGCCTTGGATTTCAACGCCCTTCAAGGTCGAGAGCATAGCCAAAACTGTTTTTCTTATTATCTTTTGAACGAAGGGATGCATGGGCAATTTTTTGCCATTAATTTTCACTATCAGCTTTCCATCATTTTTTGGCATTTTTCTCCACTATATCCACGATTTCTTTCCTATTTTCAAGTACATTCAAATACGGGGCATTCAAATTTAGAGTTTCTATCGAGTAAAGACCCGTAAAGGCTAGTATGGGTTTAAAGGTTTCTAGGGCTTCTAGGGCTTCTTTCGCAGATTTTACGGTTACAATCTTAGGTATATCATGATTTTTGCCTACAAGTTTTTTGAAGCCCTCTAAGAAAACAAAGTCAACGTCTCTGCATCTATGTAGAATCTCTTCCAAAGATAAACTTGTTGTATCTATCTTTTCTATTGTGGCTATTTCATTGGATGCCACGCTGACAGTTGTTTTGGCTCCAGACTGAGCGAATCTCCAAGTGTCCTTTCCTTCTGTGTCTATTGTAAAGTTTGGTTCAGGGATATGTTTTACTACCACGATTTTGTAGCCTCTTTTAGTCAACTGCTCAGTTAAAACTTCTATTGTTGTTGTTTTTCCAGAGCTTTTACTACCTACAACTGCGATAATAGTTGTTTTCAACCATTTCACCTTTGCCTACTTCATTTCTTCCATGAAGATTTTTCCTAACAATTTCTTGTTTATGTGTAGTTTTTCTGATAGAGTTTTCACCCATTTTATGTACACTCTAAAAATGTTTTGCAGTATTTCCCTTTTTTCTTCTTCAGATAAGTCTTTTTCTTCAGCAAGTAATAAAGCAAACCACTTGCCTACGTCTGAGAGTTGATAAGCTTTAACCCATATGATGCGTCCGTTTTTTTCTGTTTTCTCCATTTCTTCCATCAAAACTCCGAGGTTTGTTAGAGCTTTTAAGTTTCCAATAATTGTCTTGTTGGAATAAGGAAGTTCTTTCATAAGGTCTTTCTGATAAATTTTGTTTGAGATGCCTTGGCTGAGTGAAAATTTCAAAGTATCAACAGCCGATCTAGAACCGAAAATCGCGCTTAATATCTTAGTTTTTTGTTCTGTTGGAAGGAACACTACATAGGGATGTAATTTCACTTCAAATCACTGTCAAAAGTGTTTATCTTAGCCACCTTAAATATTGCGCTGGTCTGAGCAGTATGCTTTTTAATTGTTTCAGCTAGATTCTCATTAAGGTGTTTCAAAAACGGTTATTCCGAAAAATTGGGTTCCAACTGATGGAGACACGTTCATAACTAAAGAAAGCTTCATATTCAATGTTTTCGGGTATGAGCACCCAAAAAATCGAGTTTTCTCGTTCTTAAAATATGTTCCTTCTGAATTAGAAAACTTTTTTCATGTTCGCTTTCTAGAACGAACATGGAAATACGGAAAGCTGAAACTTTTCCGAGCTGAAAAACTCTACACAGCAGAAAATTACCAGATGTTTCTGGAGACTTTTCGAAATAACTTCCCAGATTACGTTTATTTTTGTCCATTCAGAGAAAAAGAAGTGATTAGCACGCCCATAAACTCTATCAAAAGAGTTTATGTTCCAAGAAAATGCCTTAGCTCGTTGAAAAAAATAAGAAATAAGGATAGCCTCCAGAAGACAACCTTAGACCTTATTGAGTTACTGTCCAGCGAATCGAGCGTCACACCGGAAGATTTTGGCGTTCATGGTTCCATTGCCTTAAACATGCACACCGTCGAGTCTGACATAGACCTTGCAGTGTATGGAGCCCAAATCTTTCGTAAACTAGAAAAAACGATAGCGAAGCTTGTTGAGGAAGGAACATTAACCTACGTGATCAACAATCGATTGGATGCAGCGAGACTGTATAAAGGTCGCTATTTGAACAAGATTTTCATGTATAATGCGGTTCGCAAACTAGAAGAGGTTAATTCGAAGTATGGAACGCACAAGTATCTGCCAGTCAATCCTGTCAAGTTTCAGTGCACAGTTAAGGATGATAGTGAAGCCGTGTTTCGGCCAGCAATCTATAAAATTGAGAACTACGAACCAGTTCATTCAGCTTCAATTGTTTCTGAAGACAAGATTCCGAAGTTCGTGATTTCCATGATTGGGTGTTATAGGAACGTTGCGAAACGGGGAAACAAAATTGAGGTTTCCGGAATGCTGGAAAGAGTTGAAAACGTTAAAACGGGTGAGATTTTTCATCAAGTTGTTGTTGGAACAGGCATAAATGAGAATGAATATATTCGACCACTTTAAGGATTAGGAACCGTGATGAAATAGTCTGACGGTTTGTTTCCCAACAAGAGCCTAAAATGTTGGCGGTTTCGCTTATTGTCTATGACATGCTCAACCTTTCCTTGTGCGATGACAACTTCGCCGTTTCTAGCTTGTTCACAAAATCTACCGCGAAAAGACGCAATCTCCGTGACCGGGAAACTGTTTCCTTCAAAAACCTGCACATCATCGATCTTATAAACACATGGTGTGAAAATTGACTCTGAATCGTCCGCAACTGTAGCCTTAACTTTTGCATAGCCAACGTTCACGTACTGAACATCCCCATACTTCTCATCAATTTCACCCCAATCCTTCACAAAACGAATAAAACAATCCTTCTGTAAGAATTTTCCTTGCAACACCTTTCTAGATTCGCTTCGAACGAAGTCTTCGTAGCACATAATGGTGTCCTTCGAACGGAAATCGAACAGAGCTCTCAAGTCTTTCTGAGTGTAGTGTTTGAAAGGCTTATGTTTGTCATTCGATAAGTTTTTCAAGGCAGAGTAAACCCTTCGGCAATTTTCAGAACCATAAACGATGGGGTCAATATCAGAACTTGGAGTATGAAGCCCAACCACAATTGAGCCAGAAATGCCAATCGCATTCCACGGAATATTCGCCATCCCTTTCAACAGTTTAGTCAATTGTAGAGCCATGCTTTCAAGCTTATCTAAGCCTTTGGAACTGCGAAGTTCTCGAAGCTTTTCGGTGGGCTTGTAATGCTTTTTAACTGCATCAACAGGAACTTCGCAGAGCTTTTCATGAAAAACACGGTCATTTACTACATAATGAGGAAATTGTCGTTCCAGAAATTCAAATCGTTGAGAAAGCGAATAGATTTTTCTATATGCTGAGTATTTGTTCTTGCGATTGCCAGAGGCGGATGGGATGAAACGGGGGAAGGCGATCAATTTGGTTGGAGGATGAACTAAACCTTTAACATCAAAAATGAGTCCAGTTCCAATCTCTATGAGATCCCCTTCTCTTGCTTTCATTTATCGTCTCCTCATTGCGAAGAAAGAAGCGTTGTTTTTATTTTTTCGTTTCTAAGAGGTCTAGGGCAAGTGTCTTTATATTCGCTCTTTTTAGGGCTAGAAGTACTGCTGTGCCGATGATTGCGCCTGCGAAGCAGTTTAGGGAATCAGCAACGGCATAGTAGATTGTCATCGGTGCCCAGAACGGATACATTTCGGGGGTTCCCCAACCTAGAATCCAAACGGCATTGTTATTGCTAGTCATAACATCGCCTCCTATTCTTGCGATCCAAGCAAGACACCATAAAGCTATTGGCAGATTTACCGGATTTCTAGCTTTTATGGAATCAACAATCCACCTTCTTATTGGAGACACGACAATGAACACCGCCACAAGCCATGACTGCCATGTTATGATTGGCATCATTTCATACCATGCAAAGGGATGAGCGAACCATATCACCATCTGAACAGCAAAAATTAGTGCTGCTTCTTTCCATCTATCAAACAGTACTAGCCCGCTCATTAGAACGGTCATAGTTGGACCCAAAAAGGTAAGCAGACCCATCGACGTTGCTGGATTTATATACGAAACAAGCGAACCGAAGACAAAGCCTGCAATCGTGCCCCACAATGGACCGAGCAAAGGAGCAGTCAAACCCGCGAGCAGGATACTTGAAAATGTGATCATTGCTGGGCTTCCTAAGATTGGGTAGGTGGGGATTAAGGCGCTTATTAGCATTAACGCAGCCCAAATACCAGTTAACGCCAGAAATATGGTATTAGTGACGTATTTGTGAGACATGGCATCAACACTCAATGTTATGTTTTGCATTGCTGTGTAATTATTTACACAACGTTAATAAAACTTTCCACAATACAATACTTGTAAAGGCTTGTACTTGCCATGGCTCTATTTAACAAAGCAAAGCATATTTCAAGTTGTCTAGAGTTGGCCATCCTCTTTGAAATTAGCGCTGATAAACCTGGAAATGTAAATTTAATAGTTGGCTTTGAAGGTACATGTTATGAGCATTTTCTTGCCTCCGCTGTTGCTTCGGAACCTTATTTTGAATGGGCAGCAGAACGAGGGGTTGAGGTTTCTCAAGGGAAGATTCGCGTCAGTGATGTTGGGTTAGGGCGTATTATAAAGAACTGTGTAAAGGATATTAATAGTTGGCAGCGGGGAGGAAATACACTGCTTGGTACGGTAATCTTGCTCTTGCCTATTGCCGTTGCAGCCGGAATGACCCCCACTGAAGAGGAACATATCCTCGAAATTGCAAAGCTGAGGGAGAATTTGAAGTTTGTTGTGGAATCAACTACGCCAGAAGACGCAGTTGACGTTTATGAAGCAATAAAAATCGCCAATCCAAGTGGTCTTGGAAAGGCTCCAGAGCTTGATGTCAACGATCCAGACTCTATAAACATAATGCGCAAAGAAAAAATTTCGCTTTACGATACGTTCATAATAGCCTCAGAATATGATACTGTTTGTTCTGAGTGGGTTAAAAATTATCCGATAACTTTTGATGTTGCCTATCCTTGCCTGATTGAACAGATTAGGAAAACCGTTGACTTAAACGTAGCTATAATTCACACGTTCTTGAAGATTTTAGCCGAATATCCCGATACTTTTGTAGCCAGAAAGACTGGCATTGAAAGAGCACGCGAAGTTTCTGCCATGGCGAAGGAAGTTTTGAAGCTTGGAGGCCTTGAAACTTCAAGAGGTAGGAAAAGGCTTCGTGAATTTGATCATGAACTTAGAGAATCGAGTAATCTTTTGAATCCTGGAACAACTGCTGACATAATTGCAGCTGCTCTGGCCCTAACTGTTCTGAACGGATATAGACCATAGTTGAAGGCGGATTTTATTCTTTTTGAAATCATGTTTTGTGCAGGGGAACTGCAATCGCGCGTAGAATGATTGTTGTGTCAGCTTAAAGTCTCTTTAGAGATAGTTTGTATGCTGTTATCCCTAGAGCAAATAGAATCAGACCGGAGATTGTCATGTAGATGATTTCCGGCATTACTGCTTCAAGTGGAAGATTCTTAGTCATAATGTCCTGCATGGCATAGACTAATTTAGTGAACGGAAGAGCCTCGCCGAAGATTTGAGCTGATTCTGGCATTATATCTAGAGGGAAGAAAGATCCGATGAAGAATTGGAGTGGGACGCTGATTAAAACTGCGATAGAATTGGCAGCCTCTTCGTTTTTTGCAAGAGATGAGATTATCAGTCCGATCCCAATTGCAGAAAGTGCACCTAAGAAGACTGTCAAGATAATTGCGGGAATATTCCAGTAGAGATTGACTTGGAAAATAAATATGCCGCTAGCTAGCATGATGACCGCAGATAAATAGACGATTGTTAGAGAGGAGATGAACTTCCCCGCTAGAACAGTTATAGGGGAGATAGGCGCGATAACCATTCGCTGAAAGGTTCCTCTTGTGCGCTCACTTGCGATAGCCACAGAAGCATGGTTTAACCCGCTCCAAAGAAGGACAAGACCCAGTGTGCCTGGAACCATGTAGTCAATCCACCTTAGCGGGCGTCCAGAAACATCTGCTTCACTGATTGAAACCGTGATCGGGTCGGCGAGAACTTTAGCATGGTCCCGCATTTGCGCATCTGGAATTTGACTAATCGCGATTTGTTGATAAGATTCTGTAAATCTCGAGATAAAGCCGAATATGCTTTGCTGTACGATTAGAGAGCCTGTGGGGTCGCTCGGGTCCGTGTAGAGATCAAGGTGGGCTTTTGTTGGGATTGTATATTGGTAAGAAAGTGCTTCTGTAAAGTTGTCTGGTATGACCACGGCGATTTTGATCTGCCCGCGACTGATATCATATGCAGCAGTGCCATCGGTATCTTTATCGCCGTACTCACTATATTCGTAAACTGTGAAGTTAGCGTCTTTCAGCGCTTGAACAAATGCGTCTCCAATTGTACTGTTTTGAGAATTAGTGCCATTTACATAGGTCATTTCTCCGTCGAGATTAACTATTCCGACGGTGATGCGACTTGCTTCTTCTGTGCCTGTGCCGCCGAACGTGAAGCCAATTATGATTAGGAAAAACAGAGGAAAGAGCAATGTGAAGAAGATGGCGGTTTTGTTTCGTACAATTCCGAGAAAGTCCGTTTTTGCAATTGCGAATACTTGGTGAACAGTTCTCTCGAGTTTCATAACTGTTTCTCCTCCTCTGTCAAGCTTCGTCCTGTGAGTAGAATGAACACGTCTTCAAGGGTGACGCGTGAAAGTTGAACTGATAGGATTTTTGTTCCCTCCGCTGCAATGGCTGATACTACATCGGGAAGGATATCCTCCGATCTTTCTGTGATTATTTTTAGCGCTTCGATTTTTTCGTTTTCATCATAGGCTCTGTAGGAGCTCTTAACTCCTGAAATCTTCTGCACGACTTCTATTAGTTTAGGAGGTATTTTGTCTGGAACTACGGTTATTGTATTTTCCACTTTGACTTTCTTGATGAGTTGACGAGGGCTACCTAGCGCGATGATTTTGCCCTTGTCCATGATTGCCACTTGATTGCACAGTTCTTCAGCTTCATCCATCATGTGTGTTGTTAGCACTATGGTTTTTCCTTCCTTGTGTAACGTCTGAATTATTTCCCAGAGGGCAAGCTTGTTCTTTGGGTCGAGCCCCGCGGTAGGTTCGTCCAACAGCATAACTTGAGGCTCATGTAGAAGAGCAGCCGCTATGTTGACGCGGCGTTTCATGCCGCCAGAGTAGGTGGAAATGTGGCGTTTTACAGCTTTCTGGTCCAACTGAGTGAATTTCAAAAGCTCCTCGATTCTATTCCTAAGTTTGCTTCCTGACAATCCGTAAAGTCTTCCGAAAAAGGCGAGGTTTTCGCGAGCGTTCATGTAATCGTACAGAACAATGTCTTGGGGAACGACGCCGAGTGATTCTTTCACTTTCATGGGATCATCTTTAATGCTGTATCCTCCAACTTTGATTGTGCCTGAAGTAGGGTTTATCATTCCAGAAAGCATCTTTGTAAGCGTAGACTTTCCGGCACCATTTGGTCCCAACAAGCCAAAGAGTTCTCCTCTCGCGACTTTCATCGAGACATTGTCCACAGCTACGGTGTCTTGAAAACGTTTAGTGACTGAATCTACTTCAATGTCATTTAAATCCAAGGTTTTAGAGTCTCCTTTCCAGCGAAAACAAATCAGTTCGGTTTACGATTAAAAATGTTTCCTCTACGGACCCTGCAGCTTCTTACATAAAATGAAAACTTCCCTACCCTCACGCCCACACTAAACCCTCAACCTAGATAATCATTTTGCCATCAACTAATCATCAGCCTGATTTGTTTGAAACATCCCAGCGATAACATGTCCAGCTTAAGTTTCTAATCTATATGAGACAAAAATTAATTAGGTCAAATCATGTATGTTAGCTTCCATTGATGCATGTAAGATTTAGGGTGGAGAAGTGTTTAAACAAGTTAGACTGGGGTTACTGAATGAGTGGGAATCCGAAATTGAAGGTGACGTTGCTTACTGGGCGGACAATTGAGCAGGGTGTAGCTAAGGAACGTGGAAAATTCTCTGAAGAATATATGGAAAGTGTTTCGGTCTGTTATGTGGATCCTGAAGACTTGAAGAAGCTTGGAATAAAAGAGAAAATCAACGTTTCAGTTTCAACGGATTATGGGTCGGTGGTTGTTAAAGCTGTGAAGTCTTTGAGAGGTCCACATCCTGGCGTAATTTTTATTCCTTATGGTCCGTGGGCAAACGTTGTTGTTGACCCGGAAACCCATGGTATTGGAATGCCCTCTTTGAAGGGAATCTCAGCGGAAGTTGAGCCTGCTGCAGACAAGCCTGTTTTGAGTCTTGAGGAACTTCTTAGGGAACAGTTTGGGAAGGAATAGGACCAGCAATAGAGATTTCTGTCGATGTGCTAAGCCCGAGTGCATAGTTTTCAATGTTGAGTTATCTGATTTGTGATTTTACTTTAACTTATCTCTCTCCATGGTTTGGGTATGTCGTTTTGGCAATGGTTTTTTATGGGTTTGATTTGTATTTGGGTCAACATGCCTAAGCGATATTATTGGACTCGTGCGGAAGAGGCTAAACTTCTTGACTTGTGGAAGAAAGGCATACATGACTTTCAGGTGCTGAGCAAAGAGTTAGGGCGTAAGCCTAGAGCCATAGAAATGAAGCTGAAACGGTTTGGAGTTGTGGTGTTGAAGCAGAAAATCAGTCACACAACCACAACTGCAGTTGCGAGTAAGGATATTTTGACGCATGAGGAGGCTGTGAAGATTTTAGCTGGTGCTTTTGAGGCTCTTCGTGAACCTGGTCAAGATAGGTTGGAGTTGCAGCGTTTGCGTATTTTGGTTGATACTGTTCAAACTTATGATAGTGTATTAGAAAAATTTGAGAGGTGGGTGGAAATTGAGGCGCGGCTTTTGGAGATGGATAAAAAGATTGTTGAGCTTCAAAAAGCCAAGGACCATGCGTCCTAAGAATCGTTCTTCTCGTCTAGACATTTTTGAGGAGAAGCTTAGTGGAGTTTGGGCTGAGGCTGAAGAAGAACGAGAGAGACTCAGTGAGGATCCTGTTACGTTTTTTGAGCAGGTAGTGGGTTTTAAGCTGACAGCTTATCAGATGGATCTTGCGGAAAAGTTTGAAAATAATCAGTTTACGGCTATGCGATGGAATCGCCAGAGTGGAAAAAGTTTTACGGCTTCTGGTCTCTTGTTGAATTATGCTTTAACTCATCCAGGGGCTTACATTGGCATTGTGGCTCCAGGCTGGCGTCAATCAAAATTGGTGATAAGGCGAATACGATATTTCTTGAGGAAGCTTCCAAACCAGATTTGTCCTAAACCGCAACGCACAGTATTATACTTTTATAATGGCAGCGTAATTGAGGCTTTTCCAAACAACCCGGAAACAATCAGAGGCCCTACGTTAGACTGCATTTTCTGGGATGAAGCTAATCATACGCCTAGAGATGAGGATTTGTACACGGCTATTTTGTTCACGATAAGCACGACTAAAGGCAAGGTTTTAATCAGCAGCACACCTTGGAACACGGATTCGGTTTTTTACAAAATTTTTAATCATAAAGATTATGGAGACTTCGCCCGTAGCCATGTTACTTGGCGGGAAAGCATGAAGCCTAATGGACCATTAGATAAGGGTACACTTGAGAAGATTCGCCGTCAGTTTGGTGATGATCCGTGGCGTTGGAAGCGTGAGATGGAAGCTGAATGGGCTGAAGATGAGGCAGCATGGTTAAGTCAATCATTGATAACTAAATGTATTGCCTCTCAGAAAACTTTGGGTTTTGAGGTTGAGCTTTTTCGTTGGGAGAGTTATCATGAGGGTGAATTTTTTGCAGGCTTAGATTTGGGCAAGCATCATGATTATAGCGCTTTGGTTGTTATCGAAAATGTTGATAGTAAGTTTCTGTTGCGCCATTTGAAAATCTGGCCGTTGGAAACAAGTTATGCTGCTGTGATCGGTTATGTTAAGGCTCTGCAGGACCGTTGGGGCGGCTTCAACAAAATCCGCGTGGACATGACCGGCGTAGGCGATTATATTGTTGAAGATATGATTAATGCTGAAATTGATAATGTGGAAGGTGTGACTTTCACTTTGCCGCGTAAGCAGGAGATGGCTAGTTTGCTTAAACAACGCATGCTTAACGGTCGATTTTGGTTTCCATATTTTAAATGGAACAAGCCTTACCAAGGTGAGTATGTGACTGAGCTTAATGTGGAAAGGTTTGAACTGCGAAAAGACGGCAACATAGCCTTCAGTCACCCAAAAGGAACACATGACGATGTATGGTGGGCTACTGCGCTTGCCCTCTTCGCAACCGTAGATATGAAACCGGAGCCTGAACTATGGGTTGTGCCACGATAATAAAGTACGCGCGCGCTATGATAATCCTTCTTTTTGGGTTTGGGGTTCAAATCCCAACCAACCAACCAACCAACCAACGAACGACGGACAACGACGGACGGGCGAAACGACGGTTAATGGACAATGGACGGTATATACCTGTATACACCTGATTTGGATGCCATATAATGGATAGGAATGGAATAGGAATAAGGAAGGATGGATAGAGCGAATAGAGTGAGGGGTAAAAAATCATAGAAAACTTACCCCTTAACAATAAACTAAATATCATGCGGACGCAATGAAAAAACCAAATATTGTTAGAAAAAATTATTAATATAAAATGAGTATTTAGGGCGTGTCTTCACTTCTTCGCCAATTGGAAAGGTTGCTTCAATATCCTAAAGAAGATTTGGATAAAGAATATAAGAATTGGTTAGATCTGTCGAATAATGAGGGAAAGGCTGATCTAGCAAAGGCATTAATTGCTTTAGCTAACCACGGTGGAGGATACGTTATTCTTGGATATGAAGATGACGATGGTAACTTAATTCCAGCTGAACCAAGACCATCAAATCTTAATCAATATTCTCAAGACATTATCAATGGGATTGTTCATCGATATGCGGATCCCGTTTTCCATTGTGAATGTCATGAAGTTACACATCCAGAAAGTGGTCTGAATTATCCAATCATATTAGTTCCTGGTGGGCATACAGCACCTATACGTACGAAACGGGGTGGTCCCGACGGTCGGTATTTTAACCAAAACGAGTATTTGATACGTCGTCCTGGACCAAGGAGTGAAGCACCTCAATCAGCTCAAGAATGGAATGAACTAATAAACCGTTGTATTATGAATAGAAGAATCGATCTTTTAGAGGGCATGAGGTCAATACTCACAGGAATTCCACCGCAAGTCATTGAAGAGCAAGTTGATGCCGTTCTTGGTCAATGGGTATCTGATTCGTTAATTCGATTTGGTGAGTTGATTAACCAAAGGCTTCCTAGTGAAGACCCTTCTAGATATTCAAATGGCAAATGGTACGTTGGTTATCTAATAGATGGTGATTTTGAAAGCCCCAACCTATCTCAGTTAAGAGAGACACTTCGTTCAATCCAAGGAAATGAGACTGGATGGCCCGCTTGGTTATTCCTAACATCTCATACTAGGCCTTATCCTTATGAGGGGACTGTTGAGTGCCTAATACTCAGTGAACATTTTTCGGATGGAGCCCACTCAGATTTTTGGAGGGCCTCTCCAGATGGGAAAATGTTCTTATTACGCGGTTATCAAGAAGACGGTTCAACTAGCCCTCACGAACCTGGAACTGTACTTGACTTTATTCTACCAATATGGAGAATTGGCGAATGTGTATTACATTCAGAGAGATTGGCTAATCAGCTGTCGGAAGAACCGTTACAAATTACACTAAGTGCTTATTGGGATGGATTGGAGAACAGAACTTTAATCTCCTGGGCTAGTCCACGATACGCTTTATTCCGAGGTGGCTATATGTGTCATACGAACCTGATAAGCTCAAAAGTAACGTACAATAATGATATGATAGAAAACAATTTTCCAGAAATCGTGAATGATATTCTGAAACCATTATACGAGACGTTTGATTTTTTCAAACTACCTAGTGACACACTGATATATGAATTGAAGAGGCTTCGGAAACAAGTTTGAGACAAGCATTCATTACTCAAAAGAATTCATATTTGCGCGCGCATAAGAAAGGTGTGTGTGGGGTTAAAATTTAACCCAACCAACCAACACTTGAGATGCAATGAAAAGGCAGGAAGCAGGGTGAATAAAGGTCAGATGGCAATTGGGTTGAAGAAGGCAAGTAAGCAGCGCGCGCATGCATTCAATACCGATTGTATAATATACGTGAAGCGGTGTAAAATTCATTCTGACTGATAATGTTCAGGTCGTTGTAAACTTGAAGATTTTGAAGTTGTCAGGAACTTACCTGAAAAGAAAAGCGTACCAGTACTTAATTTTGGGGGTCTTGTGTCTATTTGTCTTTGTTGTCATATTTCTCACCACTGACCCAATGTTGCCTCTTTATATTGACCTAGGGCGGTACAACACCGCTCGTGCGTTAATAATGACATTTCCGCTAATTGGGATGCCCTTTTTCTACCGACTGCATCGTGGCTACCAGCAAGGTTTTGAAGGAGAAAAACAAGTTACTACAGTTCTTTCTTCGACTTTGAGCGACGACTATTTTCTCATCAATGATGTTCAGCTTGTTGCGGGTAAAAGAAGCAACATTGACCATATTGTTCTGGGACCGACAGGAATATTTGTATTGGAAACCAAAAACCACAGTGGCAAGATTATTTGCTATGAAGATAGTTGGACAGGTATAGGTCAAAACCCTTTTACACAAGCACGCGTCAACGCTTGGAGAGTCTATAAGGTCATTGAGGCTTCTGGAATTTTTGTATCAAAACTTCCATGGATTCAAGCGGTTGTAGTTTTCCCTAACAAAAAAGCAAAATTAGATAGGCGCAAAGCCCCATCCAACGTCAAAGTTCTAAAGACTGATGAATTGACCAATTACATAACCCAAGAAACAAGACGTCTATCCACTCAAGAAATCGAGTTAATGAGCAAAGAAATTCTAAACGTGCACACGAATGTGGGGGTCAAAATTTAATCCAACCAACCAACGACGGACGACGACGGACGGGCGAAACGACGGTTAACGGTTAATGGATGGATCCATACCTCTATACACCTGATTTGGATGCCATATAATGGATAGGAATGGAATAGGATTAAGGAAGGATGGAATAAGAGAGAATAGAGTGAGGGGTAAAAAATCAAAGAAAACTTACCCCTCATAAAATAAAAATGCAAGGGGTGAATTTTACTCAAAAACTTACCCTCGACATGCGAACACATTAAGTTTACCACAAGCAATGCGCGCGCGTAGATCTTACGTTTGTTTAAGCAAGGAGGCTAGATAGTCTATTGATATGTTTGCTCCGCTGATGATCACTGCGACTTTCTCTTCAGGTTTTGGATGGTATTTGAATAGGAGAGCTGCTAGAGAGGCTGCTCCTGAAGGTTCAGCCAGTATGTGAGCGTTATGTAGAAGTGCCAACACGGCTTCACCGATTTCCTCTTCACTTACCAACAGGACGGTGTCCACGTATCTCTTGATTATTCCAAAGGTTAGGTTAAGTGGTTTCCTAGCAGCTAAACCGTCTGCAACCGTGTTAACAGAATCTACTTCTACGATTTTTCCAGTCCTCCAAGATCGGTAGACAGCTGGAGCTCCCTCGGATTGAACCCCCACTATCCTTAATTTTGGGTTCAACGTTTTCGCGGCGATAGATATTCCGGATATGAGGCCGCCACCGCCTACAGGAACGATTATAGCGTTTAAATCTGGGACATCTTCGAGCAATTCTAAGCCAACGGTTCCCTGGCCCGCGACTACGAAAGGGTCTTCAAAGGGATGCACAAAGGTTGTTCCAGCTTCCTTTTGTATCTCAAGAGCCTTAGAGTACGCTTCATCGTAGTCCTTTCCATATTTTACGATATCAGCCCCATAACTTTCTATGGCTTCAACTTTTTCCTTCACAGCGTTTTCCGGCACAACAACCACGGCTTTAGCTCCATAAATCTTAGCTGCGTAGGCCACGGCTAATCCATGGTTTCCGGAGGAGGCGGTAACCAAGCCTCTCTCTAGTTCTGCTGGGGAGAGACTACATATCTTGTTGAAGGCACCTCTTATCTTGAAGACTCCCACCGGTTGAAAACATTCAAGCTTCAAGTAAACTTCTGCGCTTGTCCTCTGACTGAAAACATTAGACAGGTAGGTTGGAGTTTTGGTTACGAGGTTTCTTATTTTTTTACGAGCTTCAAGTATGCTTCGAAAACTTACAACCTCTTCCTTCATATGTTATGCCTTCAGTTGGCTAGAGGATACTGGGTAAAACAGCCTTCTCAAACGCTACACTTATAGTTTATTCTATCGTCAAATAGTCGGCAAGATGCATGCATGCATTTTGGCGCCCAAGGCATCTACATGGGAACTCGATTCATCGTTACCAAAGAATGTGAATTTAACCAAAAAGTAAAAGAGGCTATTATTGAGGCGAAAGAGAAGTTCCCCAAGGTAACCGCCACTTTAGTGACCCAAGGATACTTTTGCATGCATGCAAAGAGGTTGGTGGCGCGCGCGGCTATAATTATTGAGATAAAAGAACAGACGAAAGAGGCCAAAGCCGAGAATGAAACGGTTCCGGACCATTTGAGCGGTGAAGATTATTAAAGGAGTGAAGGTAGGATAATGGACATGAATATGCCATGGAGCTCCATATTTACATCTTCAGACATGGTGAAACCTTTTATAATCGAAGCAAAAGGTTTACCGGCGGGACGAATTCAAGATTAACCCCCAAAGGGATTAGGCAAGCCAGTTTAATAGCCGAGAAATTAAGGAACAAGACGTTTCAGCTAGCATTTGAAACAAGCCTTTCTCGTTCATCAGATAGCCTGAAGATAGTACTAAAACATCATCCTGAATGCAAGAAAGTTATCGTTGATGACCGAATGATAGAAAGATCCTATGGAGACCTTCAGAGAAAGTTTCACAAAACCGTAATCAGAAAATATGGTAAGAAACAGTTCGACATTTGGCACCGATCCTACAATGTCTCACCTCCCGGAGGAGAATCAATAAAAACTGTTGAAAAAAGAGTTCTATCTTTTATACAGGATTTAGTTATCCTTATGAAAAGGAAAAGAGTTAGCGTTGTAATCTCTGCTCATGGGAATTCAATGAGACCTTTTAGAAGACATTTTGAGAATCTAACTACAAAACAAATGATGAAACTGGAAAATCCATACGACAAATACTTTGATTATATCGTTGAATCTTGATTTCCAACACACACGCGCTTTCATAGCTCAATTCTCCTTGAACAGCCTGCGCATGTAGAATGTGTTTCCTTCATAATCAAGCTCTACAAGTTTACCTTCAAATATGAGCTTATCAGTAATATTACAATTCGCTTGTGCCTTTCTCAAAAACTCTTTAACCGCTTCTTTACGCGCGCGCTATTTTCTGAACGTGTAACAGGGTGTTCACTGGTCCTGCGTGGGCGCATCCTGTGATAACGTGCGCGTTACTAGGGTCTGGTGGAGGATGATGGGGTGCCATATCCTTTGGGGTCTTCATCATCAGCCTTGCGATTCTGTGGATTTACGACTATTTCTGGCCAGGAATCCTCGTTCTGATAGCGTCAATGATCATCATAGGGGCTTCGGTGGCCTACTTGCGAAGATAAACATAGCGAACGTCACCCGCGCACATGGCTAAGTTTTCAAGATAAACGAGAAGAGCATCCTACCCAATTGCATGCATGCGAAAAATGTTCTATCTTTCTACGATGAAAGCTATTTTGACATTTGCATTGTATTCCACAATCTTGTTGTCTTTTACTTTAGCAGTGCATCTCTTAACGTGGACTCCTTTGATGTTCTTAACCGTTTTGGCTGCTTCTGTCACGGCATTTTGAGCGGCCTCGCTCCAGCCAATTGGTGAACTACCTATCAACTCGATAATTTTCACAACAGTCATACAACTCACCTCCACAAACTAGGTAATTTCAATGCCACTTCAGCTTTTCGATACATGAGTTTTTCCAATTGCTGTGGCGCGCGTGGTGCGTGAATCAAGTATAGGATGCATTATCACACCATCTTTGGATATAAAATAGAAGCAATTTTATACTTTTTCCCTCTCTCTCCATAGTCTATAACCCTAGTTCATTGATGAGGGGTAATTTTTCGTGCATTTTCTACCCCTCGTAGTATTAGTGCTAGTTTGTTATGAGGGGCGCGCGCGTGTGTGCACATCAGGTTCCAGAAACTTGTCCGGGCTGCTCACTGTCAAGACAGCAAGGTCGATAATAAGGTATTCGTTGGCGTCCTTCAGTCTATAAAAGGCTTGAAATAGACCCGATTGTGGATAATGTGACACCTCATACTTCTGTTTTATAAGCGACAACGATTTCAAGGCTTTTTCAACCACGACAAACGCCTCAGCTACTTTCTTGTCGTCCACAACCAAATAGAGGTCAATGTCGGACCATTCATCGATTCTATCGAAGGCTGCAGCCCCACCTTCCCAAAAAGCATGGATATAATTGAGTGGTTCCAATGCATTAACAAGAGCTTGAATTATCATTTTGCGGGTCAGCTTCTCTCCATTCATCATCGACATCTCTGAAATTTGCAAGAATCTGGTCATACTTACATATTTCGCCGGTTTGAGATGTGAGTTATCATGAATTGCAATTGCACCTTTTGGATTCTACTCAAGCATAGAAAAAGTGAGGATCTACTCGTGATATTTCCACTGATTGGAGGGTTCAAATCTCACTGTCAGTACCGGAATTTTAAGCTTATTTCAAATTCACTTGGTTGGAAAGAGGGAATTCGGGGACTTGCGAGGCGCGGTTGAAATTCCAGCCAATCAACCAAAAGCCTAAAAGCTATTCTTTCGATGCATGAAGTATGTTAAAAATCAAAGTGCAAGACACTTCCTCTGTGGACAGAGAAGAGCTAGTCAGATTTTACATAAAGCGAAAAAGGAATGATACAGGAAGAGAACTGGACGCTGATGAAATCTCCAGTTGCGAAAGACACATTGAGAAGATTCTTAGTTCCTTTGTAACGAAAAATTTTCTAGGCTATGCCTCAGGCAAATTGGTTGGTTGGGTTCAAATCCCACCGCCACACATTGAAATTTAGTACAAGTCAAATTCTAGAAAAGAAAAAGGAGTGGAATGTTTTTAGAGCAAGGCTATATGTTAAATAAAAGCAATCCTATGTCTATAACGGCCAAAATTGCTACTATGACAACAAAGATTATCACTGCAATTATTGCTATTGCGAAGGCCATTAACCATCCGCAGTCAAAGAAATGTTTAATCAGCGCAAGCCAAACTATGAACATTATAACAGCCGCAACCAAACCACCAAACGCGCCGACAACCGCACCTATGACTGTACCCAAAAGAACTATCCACACAGCATCAAGAAATTTTGCCTTTTCTTTGCCTACAAGCGCTCTTCCTGCTAGCCAAAGTACAGGAGCGAGAACTAAAGTGCCTACAACAATCTGTATCAACAATGCAATAAGATCCACTTCGCCCAACCTCCGCCACCCTATTCAGACGCCATCAATTTTTAAGACTATGGGTACATCAAGTTTTCCGCAAACCTTACACGCGAATTTTGGTTGGTTGGCTGGGTTCAAATCCAAGGCAACACCACCTTTGCATTCTCCACAAGTCATAAAAACTGAGGCATATAATACGAAAATGAGGGAGGAATAGAATGTCTAGGAAGATTTTTTCTTGGATGGATTTCGTTCCAGTGACCCTTGTAAGCATTCTTTTTATCTCACAGATCATCGTTGGTATTTATTCACTATCTGACGTGTCTCAAATTGAGATTTTAGCGTATGTTGGAGTGGGGCTTTATGTTTTTTCGGGTCTAGTTTTTGGTTGGCTTCCAGTAATTGAGTTTCGCAAAAAAGGCAGAGTAGGAAAAGGAAAAAGCTACATTCATACCACTCAACTTGTCGATACTGGAATATACTCTATTGTTCGCCACCCCCAATATGTAACTTTCATACTGTGGGCAATTGCTGGCATGCTGCTTTTCCAACACTGGATTATCGTACTGCTGGGCATTCCAATTTTACCGTTGATATACATTGATTTAATCAGAGCAGACAAAGACGCCATTGAAAAGTTTGGGGACGACTACAAAGCCTATATGAAAAAGGTTCCAAGGATGAATTTTTTAATTGGCATCCTACGACTATTGCGACAGAGAAGAAAGCAGTCTCAAGCGCGCGCAAATGGGGACTAACAAATGAACATGAGCGAATTAATGGACATTATCTTCATTTGCTCCTCTATTATTTTCAATATTTCGGTGAGTGTTCTCTACATTGCAATAAAACTTGGTGATATGGTACTCGTGCAGGTGTGTGGTGCTATTATCCTTTCTCTGATGATTCCTTTCACTATCACATTGTTAGGATACATGAAGGAAAAGGCTGAAAAAAGGACGATAATATCTCATGTATTTATTCTCTTCTATCTCTTTCTGGAATTATTATTAGATTACATCCTTAAAATTCCATTCAGAGAAATAGTGGCAATTCATGTTCCCTACATTATAGTCTTCTATGCTGCTATGTTCAGTATGATGGGTGTTTCCTTCGACAAAAACAGGAAAATGGGATTTGTGGTGACAATAACATTCTTGATATTGATAGGATGCCTAGTATACTATCTATTACCTTTCTGAAATTTCGGCAACTATTGAGTTACCTTAATTTCTTCCATAAGTTATAAGAACTGAAGCCGGTAACAAGGTGCTAGTTAGATAAGAGGAGGCATATCATAATGCGCTGGAAATATTTTTCGTTTGTGTTAGGAATTTCACTGTGCTTGATTGGAGCCTTTTTGATGTTTGAAGGAAATATCTTGGGAGAGAACAACACTGGTTGGGCAGTGGTTATAGGGATAGTAGGAATCGGTTTAATAGCCACCTCTGGTGTAAGATTGCTGAAACCCAAGACATCCTCGAAGGAAACTTGAATATCTACTGATTCCCTTTTTTCTGTTCTGTAGTTGTTTAAACTCCTAGCGGCAACTTATTTCAATTACTAAAATCTACTATTTCAGTATGAACTGCAAATTTACGGATATTTGGAAAACAAGAAATAAAATTCAACTGACTTTAACGAAAGATTGGGTTAATAATGAATGGGCTAAGGGAAGAAATCAATTTTTGACTTTTCTTGTAAGAATTAAAGATGAAGGCTTGAGAAAATAACTGAGATTCAAGATAGACTATCAACTATTCCTTGTGTTGACCCGTTCCCTAAAGATTATTTTCACATAACTGTAAAAGGATGTGGATTCTTAGCAAAATCAAAAAAACATGAAGATGATGTTTCGATAGAGAGCTTGCAAAAAATAATCAACCGAGCGAAAGAAGTTTCGCAAACATTTAACAAATTCGATATATCCCTTTCTAACCTTAACATTTTCTCAGATGTTGTTCTTATTGAGGTTTACGACGATGGCAAAATTGGAGAATTAAATAAAAGACTGCAAGCAATACCAGAGATAAAAAAGATGAAATTCGACCATCCAAATCTTCTACCTCACATCAGCATAGCACAGTTTCAAAATAATCAAGAACTCACCAGATTGATTGGCAATCTCGAAAAAATGAGAGACATAAAATTTGGAATAGTAACCATAAATTCCATAAAGTTAGTAATCGCTCATTTATACAAAAAATATCCAGAACTTGAGACTATACATACTTTTAGGTTAAAATAATGGCAAAACTAAAAGACAAAGGTTTGCTTAGACAAACACAACTTTTCAGATTCAATCATGCAAAAACAAATAGCCTATCTCAAAGGCAGAATCGTGAAAAAGAAGCTAAAAACGAGCGATAAAGAGAAAATATTCAGATAGAGCAATTCTTCGCTATTTTCACTCTTCCCAAATTTTCTTAATCAATTGATTAATCCGCTAACGAAGTTTTCAACAAGTCAAAAAACAGAAGACTAATTTCCTAGAGACCAAATAAATATGGTAGAAGATGTGGCTTATGGGTGCCGAAAAGCAACGCAAAAAGAAGAAGAAAAAGAAGCAGGAGGTTCTCCTTGAACAGAAGAGAGCTGAAAGCCAGAAGTTTTGGGAGCTGCTCAAAGTCTTAGAAGAATTAGAGAAGGAAGAGAAGCATGTTGACGTTCAGATTTGCCCACATTGCAAGAGTCCAAGAGTCCGCAGAGTTCGCTCCATGAATGGAGACATGTCTGGTCACATGGGTTTGTTGCCCGTTAAGTTTGAATGCCTAGATTGTGGTTGGCGCGAACGTTTAGTGCTTAAAGCAACCAATAGGAAGCTTGGTGTGAAAGAAGTTGCCATAATCGCTGAAGCCTTGAACTCCAAAGAATAGCCTTTTCGTTTCTACAAGAGAACTAATTAGAATCCGACAACCATACTTGTCTATATTTGACATAATTGGTGGCGGTCTTGGTCAACAAAAATCTTGTGGGTAGATGCGGGATTTATTGTGGTTCGTGTATTATTTACAGAGCATATAGGGACTCAGAACAGCTAAGACAACGTGTTGCTGAAAGAGAAAATTGTAAACCTGAAGACATTCGATGTGAAGGCTGTCAAACAGTCTTAACTGACGGGTGGGAAAGCAAGGAATGGGGCAAAAATTGTAGAATAGTCCAATGTCTGCAAGCTAAAGGATTAGATTTCTGCTATGAATGTGACATATATCCCAACTGCGAAAAATTCACTGAACTAGCCAACCACTCGTTGAAATACAGTGAAAGCCTAACCGACAATCTCAAGAAAATTAAAGCGGGCAAAGTTGAGGAATGGCTCAAAGAAGAGGACAAGAAATGGAGATGCCATAAATGCGGAAAACCCATATCCAGACATTTAAAAGAATGTCATTGGTGTGGAGAAAAAATAGAAGTGAAGCCAAAGCACAAAAACTGAAAATTCAGAAAAAAGTGGTGTTGCGGGTGATATCTCCACTTGGTGGGTTTGTGCTCGCGCAGGCTTAGGTAACTTCCCGCTCCATTAACACGTAAACAGCAGAAATGCCGGTCGGAGCGCCTAAACCGCCTATAGATTTAGCTTGCCATCCTTCTTTTGCCATGCGATTGATCTTAGCGATAAGCTTTCGACAAGTGCCGGTATCGGAGAGAATTTCATATTCCTTCATTTCAAGGTCCTCAATTCTGAGTCTCGCATGGTTCCTATATTTCCCTTTTGGAGTGGATGATACAAAATCTTTGGCTGCTCGATAAAGAGGTTAATGGATACTTTTCAAACACGCAGTCTGTTCTTCTCCAGTCAAATGGCTATGCTTCACACGGAAAAAAAAGGAAAGATTGGGTGATATCTTTACTTGGTATTGGGTTCGAATCCCACCCCCCCGCACTACGGCAAAAGATTCTCTACTTATCGTCTTTTCATCTTTTTTTAGCTGCATTGTCTATACTTTTGCTTTTGTTTTTACGAGGCATAAAACTGGTGTGTGCGATAACCTATCGCTCAGGGTTCTCCAAATATGCCCTCTTATTTTCCAGATCCAAGTATTCTAAGAAGAATCTATTTTCGATTCTTACCTAGGAAAATATCAACATAGGTGTCACGTTTGCCGTGACCATCTTTGGCGCACGCTGACTAGGTCTTCAAAGAAGAAGCGAAAAAAATTCGTCGAAAGGCTAACGTTTTTCCTTCTCTTTTGCTGGTTATTTCCTTCTTAATGTTTCAGGTATTGTCAACCATAGAATAATAATCTTCGTAGCTTCGATCAAAATTATGAAAAGGAAGACGAAGCTTGGGTTTATAGTGCTCCAAATGAAACCCCCAATTATTGGAGCTGTAACGCTTGCGAGTCCCCTGAAGAGATTTAGTATTCCGTACCATCTTCCCAGCAGATGGACAGGCACTAGCTCCGCAGTTATAGCGCCCTGAGTCACGGCAGATAACAAATAGAACCCTTGCAGAACTCCAGAAACTAGAAGCATCATCGTGTTCTGAGCGTAAATGAGCAGCACAATTGATGTGCAATAAAGAGGCAGGGTTATGTACAGCACTTTTTTCCTCCCAAAAGTATCTGCTAATCGGCCTACTACAAGAGAAAGCAGGAGAGGCAGTACTAGCGAAGCGGTCGTCATACCTCCTACAACAAACTCGTTCCCATGCTTTATTTCTGTAACGAAGGCATATAGATAGGTCATACTTGTGTACATGCTAGTGGAGGAAAGAAAGATATACACTATCCATCTTTTTACTGCAACACCTCTTTCAAAGACATGTTTCATACCGTCGGCAAAACTTGAAGGATTAAGTGAACCTTGATTATTTATAGTATCAAAGTAAAATTTGTAGGTAAAAGCGAAAACTAGTAAGAATCCTACTACCTGTAAAAAATAGAGTGGCCTGATTCCCTCCGCATTTAACCCTCCAAATTCCGTTATTAATACCGCTGCTATCATTGGAGCTGCTAAGGTAGGAATCGCTGAAATCGTGTCGCAAAGCTGTTTTCCAGTCGCTCTTTCTTCATTTTTCAAGTAACTGCCGCAGACCATGGGGCATGCAGTGGATAATAGTTGAGTAGCTAGGAAGGTGAGAAGTATGGCTGGGATCGTCGCCGTCCAATTAGGAGCAATAGCGAAGAGTAGACAGCTAAGGGTTATGAGAGGAATACCTAACAAGAACATTCTTCTGATGCCACATCTGTCGGCGAGCCACCCAGTTGGTGCGGCAATAACTGTCCCCGCAATTCCTCCCACGCTATTGACCAGTCCTAGTTGAAAAGGTGTAGCACCTAACCTCAAGATGTAGATGGATTGATATTGTATAGTTAGGTTGTTAAGGAAGCTGTTGGCAGATGCCCTAGCCATGTTAACTTTGAACGGTTTCTGTTGTCTCTTGATGAATTCAACTAGTTTCTTGATTATTTCACTTTTCAAGAAATCACATGCATCCTGTTATTGACTTTCCGATTTCACACATCGTTTCTTCTGATTCTTACTCACGTTGGATATGCCCGCGCTTAGTTTTCAAGCTTTTGAATTTAAAAGCAAGTGTTGACGGACTTCGCATTCCTATTCTCACAGGATAAATATTCGTTGAGTACTTAATTGTATTTTAGCCGTATCTGTTCATTCGTTAATACATACTTAATTTTTTCTTTCCACTTGGGCGAGTTCCAAGTTCCTAGAGCTTGATGAGTACCGTAATAGTTTTGCGGAATCGGATGCGTACCAATGATCACATCTACACCGTATTTCTGTTTGATGAAACTGCAGAAAAAATCAGTGTATGGACAGGGAGGATAACCTACCACCATGCCTGTTGCAAGATGAACAATTTCAACCCCGTTTTTCTTCATTTCTCCAACGCAGTGCTCTACGTTTCCACCTGGGCATCCTCCGCAAGTAGTGTATCCCACTAGTTCCACTTCCCGACCTTTGTAAATGCTGAAGGCTCCTTCTCTATTTTTTAAGGCTTTGAAACATTTGCCTCCGGCACAAGTGCGGTAACGATCACAGATTATTATACCTACCTTCTTCTTTTGGTTAGACATGTCAATCACGTTTATCATTTCATGCTATTTATCATTTAGCACGCGCGAAACGAGGCCTTGAACCTGCGAAGCCTTCTCTTTTTCTTATAATCCTTGAGACTCTGTTGCTCGGACCGTCTCCTCTGGCTACAAAAACACCAACGTTCTCCCCGACTGCTTCTGATATTTCCGCAACATCTGTATGCGTAAATCCTGGACAGAGCAGAATTGAGTGAACGCCCTCCTCTTTGGCAAGCTTTTTACACACTTCAACTGCTTGATCTTGATCCTTGACCGCCACTACAAAGAGTTTATACTTTGGTGTCTCAATCACACATTTATGCTTCTCAGGTTCTGCGTCAGGAGCATGGGCAAGAAAAACTTGTAAGGTTAAAATAAGCAAAATTACTCTTTCTGTTTATTGGGGATTGAGAACATTAAAAATGAAAACTGGATTTCTTTCGAAATCAAAAGTATGGGTAATCTTATTGGTGAATTAGGAGAGGTTATAGCAAGACATATTCTATCTAAGATATACGCGCCTTGCACAGTTTATGGAGATACACCTACTGCAGACAAATATTACGAATATGAGTTCGAACGAGATCAGTCCATCAAAAGATTTATATGGAACTACAAGGAGGGGGATGGGACTTGCTGGTTGACAAGTACACAGAAGACCGAAATTTCAGAGACAAAGTAGTTTTGGTAGAAGTGAAAACCCATATTGGTAAAAAGTTTAATATTTATGGGAAGGAGAAGGAAAGACTTGCGAGACAAATACAGAATATGAAAGAATTAGCACATTACAAGAATACAGAAGCCAAAGTGATGAAGATTTCTTTCACTATTGAAAACCTAAAGTATATGTTTAGTCCTGTTTAGCCCTATTCTTCTATTCTTTTGTAGTCTTCTGTCTTGTAGAATTTGCATGTGCGTCACACTCTTCCAACGCACTAGAAAGAAGGGTTTTCGTGAGGGTGCGAACCAAACAGACCCTTAAACCGCGCTTCTCCGCTTAAAAGAAGCCTAATCTGAGAGTTTCACCCATGCAAAACTGCAGAAACGATAAAAATTAAAATTTAATCCCCAAACCCAAACTTCGAGGCGCGCACGTATTTTCGTCGATAAGTTGTTATCCTAGCATCCAAAGGGTGAGGAGCGTGATTTAGAGGTGATAGCGCCATCTTTTTCTATTTACGGTTCTATTCTTTTGGAAACCTGCCTTCTACTTTTTGATAACACTGTTGAGTTGCGATGTTTTCCTCCAAAAGCAGTTTACTTCTTTTCTATTCTTCCTTCCCACATTTTTTCTAAGAGTTGTTTGACGTTTTCTAATGTAAGTTTCCTCGGGTTGAAAGCGCCTAAGTTGTACAGGTATTGTCGTTCATTTACTATGTATTCTGCGAGAGACTTTAGATCCTCTTTAGGTACCCCTACTTCCTTAAGACTTATTGGCATATCTATATCTTCCATTAGCCTCAACGTAGCCTCTATGGATTTGAAAGAGGCGTCGCGTTTAGTCAAGCATGTTGTGTCTTCTCCCATGATGGTTGCCACATTCGCTAACTTGTCTACCAAGAGTGGAAAGTTGTACTCCATGGCGTATGGTAGCGCTATTCCGCAGGCAACTCCATGGGGAATCTTGTATTTTGATCCTACTGCTTCTGATATACAGTGGCCTATGGTTGCCGGTCCACCTATCCACGGAAAACCTATCACCCAACCTCCAAGAGTTGCTGCTAGAGACATATTCCACCTCGCCTCGATGTCTTCTCCATGGTGATAGGCTTTACGCAAGCTTTTGAAGATCAGCTTTACAGCCTCGAAAGATAGGGCGTCTGATATGGGGTTAGCTTGGAATGACATTAGCGCCTCTACTACATGACTTAAAGCATCTACACCTGTTCCAGCCGTCATTTTTGCGGGTAAGGTTAGCGTCAATGTGGGATCTACTATCGCTACTTCAGCAAGTATCTTGTTGTCAGTTATCCATGTTTTGTACTCTTTTTCTATTATTACCAAAGTATTGGAAGATTCGCTGCCAGTTCCAGCCGTAGTTGGAATCAGTATTTTCGGCAAAGTCTTATTTTTAACTTCTTTGATCTCGCCTTTTACACGAGCACAGTATTCCTGAACATCTCCTGGATTAGTTGCCATCGTTGCTGCTATCTTGGCTGAATCTAAGCAGCTACCGCCTCCCACTCCAATAACTACATCATATTTTTCCAGCCTAACCGTACTGGCAACTGCGTCAGCACTGTCCATTATGGGCTCGGCAGCTGAAATCTTGTGTAGTTTTACATCTAAACCCTTCTCTCTCAGCGATTTTAAAATATTACTTAGGATTCCCACTTTTTCGATGTTTTCGTCGCTTACAACAAATACCCTGCCTGCTCCAAGCCGTTTAGCCTCTTCTCCAACTTTTCCAGCTGCTCCAACACCGAAAACCATTTTCTGTGGATTTTGAAATTCACTTATCCTCATTATCGCCAAGTTCTCCTTAAGAAAACTCATATTCCCCACCTTCTTTGACTAGGTCCTTTGAACATTTACTCTCTACCATCCTTTAGATGTAGTTTTAAGTGTCGAACACATTTAAATTCTTTGTGTTTAATACAATATTAGGTGCGAGATTCACGTAAAGTTTATTATACACGTTATCAAATACAACATGTTCTCGAATAACAGCCTTGAGGGAAAATTGTGGTAAAAACAGAGAACCAAAAGCTTGGACTATGGCAAAACATAATACTTGGATTAGCTTTCATGGAACCCGCATTATCTCTCTTAGCAACATTTAGCCTCGTTTTAGTCGCAGGATATTCATGGGCAGCAACTCCACTAGCTTACTTGATAGCAGGATTTGCAAGTATCATCACAGCAGTGAGCTTTGCTGAGCTTGTCAGAGCCTACCCTAAGAGTGGTAGTATCTGGACCTTTGGAACAAGCTCAGTAGGTCCAAGATTCGGACAATTTTCAGTTTGGGTATATCTGTTGGAAATACTGGTTGTTCCTGCGGCTACTCTAATTCCTGTTGGCTTCTTCGCACTCGATTGGCTCGGAATACCTCCTTGGATAACTGTCTTGATTGGTGTTTTAGTCATACTTGGTCTTGCAATCCGTGGCACAACATTATCCTTTAGAACAGCAGCTGTTCTTTTGGCGACCGAACTGATAATCCTTTTTGTGTTCGCTGGGAGTTCAATCCTCTGGGCGATTAATCTAGGCACTTTCGGAACTATGGCGAGACCAGCGGTGACTCCTTCTGGCTCCCTTTTGGGGCTCGCTGGAATAATGGTGGGAGCAACAGTTGCTATCTTCTCCTATATAGGATATGAGTCCCCAGCTAATATGGTAGAAGAAACAAGAGAACCAACGAAGAACATTCCTAGAGCAATAATCATTTCAGCTGTAGTTGGCACAATTATCTATACTTTTCTTGCATGGGCATTTGTTCTTGCTATTCCAAGCAAGGGACTGTTTTCACTATTATATTACATTAATCCAGTTCCAGACATGGCTGCAGTAATCTGGGGAAGTCAATGGCGAGGCATTATTGATCTAGTGGGAATGATTGGAGGTTTTACAGCCGCTTTAGCAGGAGTCACTGCAGGAAGCCGACTGCTAAAGAAACTAGGCGAAGATAATGTCATTCCAACAGCCTTCAAAAAAACCAATGCAAAATACGCCACACCAATATTCGCAGTTTTATTCATTGGTTTGATATCTTTAATCTTAGGCCAATTTACACCGTGGGAAGTCATGGTATACGTTATTGCAGCTGGAGCGATCCCAACGTTTATTATAACTAACTTCCTCGCCTTCTGGAAGTATATGAAGCTAGGATATGGACCAAAGAACATTATACTTCACGGTGTCTTACCGTGGATCGGCATTGCATTGTGCTCTTGGTTTGCAGTCGTAGGATTACAAGTCCATATGAAAATGTTGCTCGTACTCTGGATAGCCCTAGGAATATTCTTTGTGTTTATCAATGCTTGTTTCAGACCACGGGTATTCTCAATGGAAGGCACTAATGTGAAGTCTGAACCGAAAGCTAGCAAGGCATCATGGTTAGGTCTTGCACTGTCAATTGTTCTGCTTATCATAGTCGTTTTGGGGTTCAACTATTGGTTCACATTCTTCAGCGGAGGAATACAGTGGTGGTACGTAGTCGCTCCATATGCTTCGGGCAATTTGGCTGCCATAGCCCTTACTGTCACATGTGCCGTGATTCTTATTGCACTGATGTGGTACACATTGCTTAGGAAAAAAGGTGAGGTAGTGAAATAAATGAACGGGATTATGAAAACCAAAAAGACAGTGTTAGTTTTGTTCATTGCTGCGGTGATTATCTCTTCCATGTTCATAAAAACCCACTCTGTCCGATCGCAGAATGAACAACCTAACACATACATATTTCCAATGGAAGACTGGATAAGGAATGATGATGTCAATGCAATACGACTAATAAATGCCTTACTTGAGGAGGATGTGCCAGTTTACTGGGCACTGGACCAATTCACGGTGGGCGGAACTACGTATCCTGCAGGAACATTTTACATAAAGACCCCATTCACTACGCGGCATGGTGTTTCAAGCGAAGTCATGATGGCTTGGGTAATGTGGCAGGCAAAATTGACCAGAGTGTGGAAAATAGACGTCACGGCTCAAAGTTTCACTGTCAATTCAAAAGAACTAATCCTCCCGCGAGTAGTGCTCTTCTACGACCAAACAACGTATGAAAACGCATTAATGCACTACTTAAGATTCAGGAGTCTAGGCTTCAAAACAGTCTTAGCAAACGCCGGAGACTTGTATACAAAATCGTGGAACGAGTCAGGAAGCGTTCTAAATGAAGCAAACGTATTCGTTATGCCAGGCGGCGCAGTGCATTTCTGGTCATTTCCATATGGAGCTCCTCAAACGTGGGGTATAGGAAACATAACCGAATTTGTTAAGAATGGAGGCGGATACATCGGAGTCTGTGCTGGCACAGTCGAAGCATTAACAACTACGGGTTATGGTTACTTGGAATTCGTCAATGCCACCATGTATGATGGTGTTAGACAGGACATGTACGCGAGGGACTGGAAGATACTACAAGGACCATTATACATAAATGTTGAACAACCAAATCACCCGGTGATGTTTGGCTACGGTCCTGGAGCCAGTAGACCTGGATATGGCCCCCAAACCACAATCTACTACCTAGGTGGGCCAGCTCTGTACAATGTCGGTCTAAATGCTACAGTCCTTGCAACATACGCTGCACCTATTACACAAGAAGCATTGTCAAGCGTTAGTAATCAATGGGGGGCTGCTGCCGTTATAGGTGCAGATTTTTATGATGGTAAGGTTGTGGTGTTCGGTCCTCATCCGGAGTATCCTGGTCCTTGTGCGCGGCTTTACGCACAAGCATTATACTATGTTGCAAACGTTCCAAAGCCTTCACGTTTGGATCCAAAAGAAAATGATGCTATGTCTGAAACAACTATATCAGAACGTGTTGGCACGATAAGGTCAACTGTTAGCCAAATCAAGCCTATATTGGATGAAACAACTAGAACCGCATCACAAATTGTGAACATGAGAATCGGAGACATTTACAATTCTATTGGAATCGGCGCAGTCGATGTACATTTATTGTCATTCTGCAAAGAATTGTATAACCAACTTAATGATATACAAAGATATGCCGTGAAGTTCCAATATGAATATTCTAAATTAAACGTCCTGAAGGGCATGGTGCAAAACGATCCTCAACTTGTAAGCCTAATCGAATACAGTCAAGCCATGATCAGCAGCTTCTTTAATCTTACAGCAAACCTACCTCCAGAAGAACATGCTATATTCGAAACTCACTGGTCAGGGATAGGCCCCTTCCCTCCATTCACAGATGAGGCTACCAAGTTTGAAGAACTTGTCAACGCATTTAAATACGTCAACAATGAAACCACAGCAGTACTATATCCAACCGTACAAGACTTCGCCAAAGTATTCCAAGAGTATGAGCAATTGAGAATCCAGAATCAAACTGCTTATACTCCAGAAATAAATGCAACACTGTCAGAATTGTTCCAAAACATGACTGCCCAATACCCTGCAGGAATACACTTACAAACGTATTATACCATCTTTCACACACTAGATGTAGTGCAGTACAAAATCGCCTACCACATATTTAACATCCTTACATTAGCCGACAGAACAATGGAGATCATCTCATACATCGAATTCGCCTTAGCCACAGCTGTAGGATCATGGAACTACGCCTCTGCAGAAATACAAGCGTTCATGGCACACCCTGAAGGTGCCTTCTTATAAGGAGATGAGAAGAATGGCAAAAAATATTTGGCAAAAGATGAAAACGAACCACGCAATGGGTGGATTTGCAACGATCATCACCGGAATAATTATAACAGTTTTTCTGTGGTGGTTTTTTGGCGGATTTTGGTTTGGAGAACTACCCGGCATTGCAATACTGTTGATTGGCGTAGCTGAAATCTTCTACATAATTTATGGGGCCATTACAGACAAGAAATCCACACTGCTACACGTGGGGCTTCTAGTATTATTCATAGGAGTTGCAAGCTACCTAAGCTTTGCAAGCCACGTGATGCTTGGAACACTGCAGATAGCCTCCTTAGCAGTAATGGTGATCGGCGTAATTCTACTCGCCATTGGGATCATTTCACCTCGTAGAACTTAAGCGTTAAAGCTTAATGCACGAATCGGTGGTTGCCAGCATTGAATGCGGGAATATGGAATAAAATTCTACGTGTGAATCTGAGCAAGGGCATCACACGAACAGAAAAATTGCCAGAAGACACCTATAGACGCTTTATCGGTGGTGATGGCCTTTCTGGGAAAATAATATACGATGAAGTAGACGCGAATGTTCAACCCTTTGAACCTGAAAATCGGGTTGTCTTCGCGGTCGGCCCACTTCAAGGAACCGGAATACCCGGCGAAGCGAAATTCTGCATTTCAGCAAAATCCCCTCTAACCAATACGTATGGAAACGCCATGGGCGGAGCAAACTTCGGCCCCAGTTTTAAGAAAACAGGTTATGATGCTCTAGTCGTTCAAGGAAAGGCAAGTTCTCCAGTTTACCTGTGGATACACGACGAAGGAGTTGAAATACGCGATGCTTCTCACATATGGGGGATGGACACTTACGAGACCGTCGATGCCGTCAAGAATGACGTAGGTGAAAAAAGAGCTTCTGTAGCAACCATAGGTCCAGCTGGTGAAAGACATGTGGCGATAGCATGCGTTGCTATAGATGGTCACAGCTTTGCTGGAAGATGTGGCATAGGAGCTGTAATGGGATCTAAGAACCTCAAAGCAGTAGCTACTTACGGAACAAAGACTCCTCCAATAGCAGATCCTGAGGAAACTAGCAGACTCTCCAAAGAACTTATGAAAAAGCTATCTGACCTCGGAAAAGGCTTCCGCGAATACGGAACACCAGATGGGCTTTTACTGTACTACAAATATGGCGACATGCCAATCAAATACTGGCTAGGAGATGTTTGGGAAGCCGGGGCTAAAAAGCTTGGACAACCAGCATACAATGAAACGCTAAACCCCAAATCAATTCCTTGTCTTCACTGTCCCGTTGGATGTCATCGTTACGTCAAAATCGAGGCACCTCAAAAGTACGCGTGCGAAGGCCCTGGACCCGAGTACGAAACACTAGCAATGCTTGGTGCAGTCAATCTCGTTGATGATGTTAAAGCAATAGCAAAAGCGAATGATTACTGTAACAGACTCGGCATAGACACAATTTCAGCCGGTGCAGCCATAGGGTTTTCCATAGAGTGTTACGAACGTGGCTTGATCAACAGACAGAATACAAAAGGCCTACAACTCGAATGGGGTAATGGAGATCTAATCGTAGAGCTTGTTAAGCAAATAGGTTTGAAAGAAGGTTTTGGAGCGTTCTTAGCGCAGGGTTCTCTTGAAGCAGCAAAACAGATTGGCAAAAGTGCAGAAGAATTGGTCGTTCATGTAAGAGGCCTAGACTTTCCAGCTCATGACCCTCGTGCCTGTTGGAGCTTGGTGCCAAATTACGCAACAAGCACCCGTGGAGCGTGCCACTTGAAGGGAATCCCAGAGGACATCGAGTGCGGCGTATTCACCTTGCCAGAGCTTGGTTATGCTAAGCAAACTGAGTTTTTTGAACTAGAAGACAAAACCGACTTAGCTATAAAGCTCCAAGATTTCGCAACGCTCATGAACTCCTTAGTATTATGCATATTCATGCCCGATGGAGCAGGCATGACACTCACCGACATACTCAATTGCTTCAATGCGATAACAGGATTTCACTGGTCACTTACGCAGCTCCTAAAAGTCGGTGAACGCGGTTTCCTCCTCCAAAGACTTATTAATATAAGGGATGGCAAGGGTGCGGAATACGACAAAATGCCCAAACGCATGTTTGAGCCCGCGAAACAAGGCTTCAGGAAGGGAAAAGTGCCGCCTACAGACGCACTCATTGAAAAATACTACAAACTTAGAGGATGGGATGAAAAAGGCAATCCAACGCCCCAAAAATTGACAGAACTCGAAATTTAGAAATGCGTGCGCTTTATTTTCCAGTAGAAACTGTTCTCCAAATTTAGCCCCAGTATATGAAGTTAGAAAGAACCGAGAGTTAGGCTTCTTTTCCTAAAAGACACTCACAATCCTCTTAAAAGATGAGCGCCGGGGATGGGAATTGAACCTGCGGTGTGACGGGGCCGCCAAATGAGTTCGAATCAAAAATTTCTCCCATTGAAAAATAATAGTATCCCCCCTTTAGTGGGCACAACCCCACGGACCCACCACTAGATTGTTCGAGTCTAAATAGAAGCTGTTAACTTTTCTTATACGCGTGCAAGAAGAACTGACGCATAAATACACCTTTTTCCAATACTAAATGGTATTTCAATCACAAAACTGCCGTGCTTAACACGTGACTTCGGGAGATGTCTCCAGTTTTGTTTTATATAGTTTTATTAAACAACTGTCCGCATAAACAAAAAATACGCGAAACAATCATAAAATTAAACATACATAAAAGCCGCAACGCAAAACATCGTAAAGGAAGCCCGTAATGGAACAAACAATACGGCGAGTAGCCATGGAACACTTCTACAAGGCACTCGAAAGCTTAGGCTACTACCCGGTAAAAACAGAGGGAAAAACAGCGAATGGCGAAGAATCAACTTCCACCTACACACTTATCCATGGGGAAAAAGAGGCATAAAACTAAGCCTACACAAAGACGTATAGAAACAGCCACCGCCAAACTTCAAACCATACAAAAAACAAAAACAGGATTCAGCTAAGCTTGTTGCTTTGTTTCAGCCTTCCCGTTCTCTAAAGGGCTCTCCTCTTTCAATAACTTATAAACAGTGTTTCATGTTTTTGGAAGTCGTAGCAAACTTTGAAGTGGTCAAAAATGTCTGCTCGCCCTAATAAAGGCGGCACGTTATCGTTCTCTGCAAAGGCAATTCTGGCTTTAAGCTTTTCTTCACCTATTCTTGTGGCGACTGTGCGAACGTAGATTTTGATTCTGCCAGGCGTTACCCCTCCCACATAACCAAGTTTTCCACCTTCAAGGTTGTAGCCTAAGCCTTCAGTGCACGCTGACCTCGGAAGCAACGTGATGTCGGCGCCTGAATCGACATAGACTGTAAACCCTCTCCATTTGCCGTCCTTGGCTTGAAGATAGATTACGGCTACGGGGCGGTAGATTTCTCCAATCACACTCGAGTATTCCTTTCTGTAGGGAAAAGAATATTGTACCATCAGAAAGCCATTCCCTTCCCTTTCAGAGAATAAGAAGGTCTTCGGTTGGAATGTATGTGATTACGATTTCCTTGTCGGGGTTTTTCTTCTCCATCTCTTCAACCTTTCTGTAGAGGTCTCTTCCAGAAGCAACAATCCTCCCATCCATTACAGCCACGTATTGACCTGCATATTTCTTCATTTCTTCCAGACTAAGCTGATAGTTTTGAGCCGCTTTCATGAAACACCCCAACCGATTTAACGCATCCCCACAATATAACCCTTTACAAAGCCCTCCAAAGCTTAGGCTACTACTGCATAAAAAAGAGGTAAATGCATTGTTATTCCACTTGACTTCGAGGTTGGTGGGAATATTCAAATAGGCGGGATTCCTTATATTAGTGGGTTAAACTATGACTGCGGTTGTTAGGGTCGATGAGAAGGGTCGAGTGGTTATTCCAAAGAACATTAGGGAAAAAGCTAAGATGAGAAAGGGGGGATACGTTAAGATTATGGCAGAGGAGAAAAATATAATAATAGAGCCCCTCGAGCCATTCGCAGACAAATACTTCGGAGCTTTTAAAATAGATAAGTGGCCCGAAAATCTTGACGAATTTGCAGTTGAGGTTATAAAGAAATGGTGGGCGTCGCAAGCTACGTAGACGTTAACATCTTCGTTTACTGGCTTGGCAACCATCCTTTACTGGGTAAAGCAGCATACAAATGGATCAAAAAAATTGAGAACGCTCCAAAAGGAGAGTACGTAACTTCCAGCCTAACGCTTTACGAGACAATGGTCTTAATTGCGGGTTTAACGGGTAGAAACCTGAAGGATAAGCGTCTCGTAGAAGATGTTATCGACTCCATGACACACCTAAAAGGCTTGCTGATAGACCCACTAAAACCAGAAGACTTCATTCAAGCTGTCGAATTAATGAAAGAATATGACATTGATTACGAGGACTCCATACACTTAACAGTCGCACTGAGAAAAGGTGCAAAGGAAATAGTGTCAAACGACAAAGACTTTGATAGCACACAATTAAGAAGAATCTTCTAAGCCTACATAAAGACATATGGAAACAGCCCGCATCAATCTTCAAACAACAAGCCACACCCAATAAAGAAGCATTTACTTGTTTTGGCGGAATCTAGCTTTTTAACGTACTTAAATTCATAAACAGTTATGATTGGCTGGGGTTCCAGTTTCTCTATTCTGAGAATTGCTTCGGTTTGCTGCGTCTTCTAACTGTGACTTTGAGTCCACGCCCTTCTGGTTTGTGGGGGGTAACGCTGAAATTGGTTAGTGCATAGCCAGCTTCTAAAAGAAGCAGCGTTTTTCCAGCATCAGCCTTTCCATCTTGTTTTGTTTTCTTCACTTCTTTTGTTATGTTTCTTATTTCTATGATGATTATTATAGTGGCTGGTATTACGATTAGTAGGATGAAGCCTATTGGGGTTCTGACGAAGTAGCCTAAGTATTTGGCGTATAGTGCAGTGAATATTGGAGAAATAAGGGATAGTGTTCGGAAAACTGAACGCCTGTTCGAAAAAATGAATGTTTATAAGTTTGTTTTTGCAGTGTACAATTATGTCGGAATTGCTTACTCCCAAGGTTCTCCTAATTCTAAAAACTATGAGTAAGGACTTAAGCAGGTGGTATTACACTAGAGAGCTTGCTAGGCTGTCAAGAGTGGGTGTGGGAACGGTTTCTTCGGAATTTAATAAGCTCGCGAAGGAAGGGCTGGTGGAGCAAAAGAGTGAGGGACAAGAGAAATATTATAAGCTTAACTTGAGAAGTGCGAGAACAAGGAAATTGTGTGAACTTTTTGAGGTTGATAAGAGAGAAAAGTTTTATAAGGAAAAAAGAAGGGTTGCTTGGGTTTTGGAAGATTTTACAAAAAAAGTTTCTGACCTTGCTTCTGAGGTTCAATCGATAATACTGTTTGGGAGTGTAGCTCGAGGCGAGGCTACTCTGAGAAGTGACGTAGACGTTCTTGTTATTGCACCAAATTCTGAGGAAGAGCGGTTTAACGAGTTGATGAATGCTGTTGATAGGTTGGCTGCTGAAGTTAGTGGAAGATATCCAGAGAAGTTAGTGCCGATTGTTATGATGACGAAGGATTTTGAGAAGAGTACAAGAGACAAAAAAAGGTTTGCTGCTGATGTATTAAAGGATGGCATTGTCCTCTTTGGACAAGAGAGGTATTATCATATGCTGTCGAGAGTGATTTGATGATAAGGTCACCAACATGGCAAGACTGGTTGCAAAGTGCTAAGCTTTGCGAAGGGTCTATGAAGTTTTTTGAAAAGCCAAGAATTGCAGCCATTAAAACTTTGTCGAAAAGAATTGCTCAAGATGGTGTTTTGGGGCATTTGAGGAAGGCGTATCATAATTTAGACTTGGCGAACAAAGTTTTTGATATGCATGATGGTGAAGGAGCGTTTAGGTATGAAGGTGAGAATTATTTCGATTGGGTTGTTACTATCTGCTATTATGCAATGTACCAGGCTTCATTGTCTGCGTTGGCTGCTGTCAGGAAGGAAGGTGAGACTCATGCTGCAACTGTTTGTGCGTTGATTTACTATTATGTGTATAAGAGGAAGAGACTTGGTGAAGAGTACTTGATTTCTTTGGATGTAATAGCAGCTTTGGCAAGGCAAGATGTACAAAAGCTTGTTGAGAAGAAGAGGGAAAGGGAGAAGGCTTCTTATGATACGAGTTTCATAACGCAAAAGGGACTTGCTGAAAAGGCTTTAACTGATGCAAGGGAGTTTGTGGCGAAAATCAGGGAAATTTTAGAAGAAGGAATGGGTAGAGAGTTTTTGGCTGCAGTCTGATTCTTCTTTCCTTTTTTTGTCCTGTTTTTGGTATTTGATTATGTTCTTTAGTTCCATGATGATTAGTAGTGTGGCTGGTATTACGATTAGCAGAATGAAGCCTATTAGGGTTCTGACGAAGTAGCCTATGTATCCGATGTATGGTATGGTGAGTATGAGTTTGCCTATGACGTTTTCTTTTTTCACTGTCCACGTGTCTGGGTCTTCGTTTGCGTCGCCTTTTGTTATGAATCCTTCATCTGTTATGTTGATTATTCTGTGGGTTATGGAGGTTGGTTCTGAAAGCGTGAAGCAGATTATGTCTCCTATCTTTAGGGTTTCTGGGTCAGCGGGCTTAATCACTACTACGCTTCCGACTGGTATTGCGGGTTCCATGCTTCCCGTGTAAACGGGTTCGTATTGGGTGTCTCCTGCAAGTGAGACTGGCCTGTAGAAAACCAGGAAGATTGCGATGATTACGGCTATGCTGATGATGAGGGCGATTTTGACGATTTTTCTGATGTTCATCTGTTTCCCCTATTATTTGCAGGTGGAAAATGAACGGTTACGGCGATGTCTGCAGTCATGCTTAGCCCCTGATAATCGTTTACAGCTGTTTCGGGCATCCAAACCATGATTAGCAGCGTCACACTTTTTCCCTTTGGAACTGCTCTTTTTCCGCTTACTTCCACGCCTTCTTGCAGACTGCTTAACGTTCCCGTATATAGAAGCTGTGGTTTTTCGCCTTTGCCTTTCCCGAGTTCTAAGATTTCTATTTGCAGTCCGTTGGCAAGATTGGTGTCTTCATAGAAGGTGGCGTTTATTCTGCAGATTCGGAATGGGATGTTACCGACATTGCATACTTTTAGGTTTTTTGTGATTTTTGGGCTGCCCGGATAGAAGTAGCCGTCTCCATCAGTGAATAGTGGTACCGTTGGGGACAGTTCCATGTCGAATTTTATTCTTCTTCCAAAAAATATGCAGGCAGAAGCTGAAGGTTGATTACCCATGAATATTGAAAGAGACAAGACTAACGTGATTATGAATATGGATTTGAAAATCTTTGTGTTTTTCAAGTTTCTCTTTCCTGCTTTTGTCTCTCTATTTATAGTTATAATAAAAAAGGGGAAAAAAAGGGTTTTGTTTAGTGGTTTGAGTCTTGGTTAAGCGTGAAGATCCTTGTTAGGTTAAACTTATTTTGCTGGTTGTTGTTTTTGGTTTCATGGCTTTTGATTCAGGATGAACACTATATCGAAGGTCACCGTATCGGACTGAACGATGCTAGTTGTGGATGTTGGTAGTGTCCATTGAATGATGATGTCCTTACCATCAAGTCCCTGTCCCTCAAAGACTAGTTCACCAAGTTCCTGTGGGTTGTCCTCTAAATCGTTGAGTGGCACATTATCTATGGCTGTATAGTATGGGCTTCCAGGGTTTTCGTCGCCGTAGAGAACGGTGATTAGAAGATGCTCGCCTAGTTCTCCTTCAGCGGATGTAGGGTCGTCTCCTGCTTTTTGCTCGGGGTCTATGCATGTGTTCTCGTTATTGACAATGCTGATTATGTTGAAGTATAGAATGCCATCTACGTCTCCTATGTTGTTTACGTGGCATCTCGTTTCACCGGAGTCTCCTGGTTCTAAGTCGCTGACGTCAAACAGTGTAGGTAATGGCTTTCCGCTCTCGTCATCGTACTTTGTAGCTTCGATGTTATAGGGTGGAACTGGCCACCAGACAATCAAGTTTGGGCTCTCAGTGCTGACAGTGAATGTGTTGCCTGTGCTTGTTTCTGTGTCGCTGAAGTAGGCTACTGTCCCAGCTCCGAGCAGCATTGAGGCTACTGCGATGATTACCATGCTTGCTAAGATTTTCTTGTCCATCATTGTCACTCTCCTTATAGAGAGAGGCTTATGGTACGTTGATCAGATGCATCTCAAACAGGTACGCTGTTGGGTTCCAAGCGGTCATGCCAGTGCCGTCCGTGAAGTCGTTGGACAGTACGAGCCATATCTTGCCGCCGACTGGGTAGTTCAAGTCGTCAGATTGTGGAATCGTCGGTAAAGTCACGCTCACGCCAGCCATAAATTGAGTGCCTGTTCCAGAGGTCAGTAACACGCTTCCACTTCCCGGCCATTGGTCCTTGTAGTAGATTAGACTGTATTGCGTATCTGCATCCAATCCGTATCCTGTAAAGGTAAAGCCTGTGCCGTAGGTTAATTCGCCGTACTTATCATCCCCATCAATAACTTCCCATGTAGTAGGATTCTTGTTTTCCAAGCGAAGCGTCTCTACTGCGGGACCATCACCGCCCTCTTGTTCAGCGTATAGTTCAATGTCGAACGTCATCGTGTCGCCCTGAGCCCAGTTGGTAACCTCCAGTTCCGCTGCGTCCTTCCAACTTGACAAGTGGTAACTCTGCTCCACAGTCATGCTTTCACCGCCCAGTATTTTGCCCAGATAGATCCAGAAGCCGTTTATGTTGTCAACCCTTATTTGCTTGGCTGGATCGACAATCCATTTCACACCTGGAATTCTCATATCGTAGAGTATGTAAGGCGGAAGCCAACATCTCTCAGTACCCCCCTGTTCCTCAATCTCTGGTTCAGTTAGTTTGCCGCCGTCGCATCCGGTGACCACTATGCGCTTCCACACATGAACTGGGTTACTTTCCACGTTGTGGATCACAAACGTAAATACTTTAGTATCGCAGGGCTTCATATCGTCTAACTTAGCACCCGATTCCCATGTATATTCCTCTCCAGTTACTGTGATGTCTATTGTTCCTGCAGTGAAAACGTTGCCTGTGCTTTTTTCTGTGTCGCTGAAGTATGAGTATGTTCCCCATCCTAGACCGAAAGCCAACAAGCCAATCATAAATACACTTGTCAATATTTTCTTGTTTATCTCCATTTTATCACTCTCCTTTTCTCCTTTTCTGGTTTATAGACGGGATTAAGTTGCCATTAGCAACTCCATACCCGCTGATGGTTCCTTTCTGCCCTTCAATTAGGGCTAGGCGTTTCCTGCCTCCAAAGGATTCACCCTTGGCTTTCCCACAAACTACGAATTACCGATTCCCACTTTTCTTCTCCTTTCGATTAGAAGTGTAGGTATCTTCCTTTACCGAATATAACTCTTGTGAAACGCTCTTCTAGAATTAAACATACATTATGTTTTTAAGAGAAAACATCATAATGAAGCGAAGTGAAAAACCGCATGTCTGAGCTCCACAGCAACGTTGTAAAATGCTTCGCATACTTAAGCACCATCCTTGAACTCTCAAAAGGAAAAAAAATAACAGGCTACGACATCGTCACACACGTCAGCAATTTCGAGCTTACGGTAAGCGCTGGCACCGTTTATCATCAGCTTCAATTGTTAGAGAAGGCTGGAATCATCAAAGGAACCCGCCTACGCACCCACGCTAACAAAACCGTTTACGAAATGACCGAAAAGGGCAAACAAGTTTTCGAGGAGTTCAAGAAAAAATGGAAGAAACCCATAGAGTATGCATACAAGAATATAAGCACGTAAATCGCGGAAAATCATTCTTTCTCAACTATCCCTACTACTAAAGCGTTCCAGCAGCCCATAGCTCCGAAAAGTTTACTTGCGTTTTTTACCTTCAAAGATTTCTAGGAGCCCCCGCAGAACCGAGGGAAAGATAACCAAGCTCAGAATGAAATCCCCCCCACTGAGGTTGTTGGAACCGTCTTGAAGTGGACAAAAATTTTGTTCCGCAGCCTTCTCCTGAGCCTAAAGCTGAAGTTTTGATTCCAATGTACAAGCCTTTGAAAAACTGAAAGATGCGAGAAATGCGGAAAAGTTGTGGCAGAACCAAAAGAACTAATCAGAATTAGAGCGCGCTCTACTTGTAAAAATGCACGTGCGCATGCTTTGTCTTCTTATATTGTATTCCATAAATTTCTTCATTGGTGAAGACTATTCCACATTTTGAATTGCAGTCTCAAACGATTTTGCATAAACCCTCGATTTACAATCATCAACAATGGAAAATAGTGTTGCATACGCCAATATCTCCACAGAGAAGAGATCTGACTGAAAGTCACGAGGCTGACCCTTGAACTGACTCGCCCTAGTTTTTGTGGTGTTCTTTTTATTGTTCTGGTGAAGACCTTGGCACGAGCATTTTGATTCTTTTTGAAAGGCGAAATAGAAGGAAGAATGTTACTAAAGCGGCGAATCCGTATAGCCACCCGAAGAGCATTAACCAAATTTCTATCCCCCAATATAAGACAAGCTGCAAAAACCACGTCAAGCTGAGAATCGCAACTACCGCGAGAGCAATCCCAGTCCACATGGCAAGTTTTGGGCGGTGGAAATTCCTCCGGACACAAGTCAGAGTTAATCCCCAAACTAGTATTCCGAGGAACAGAAGTGTTGGTCGTAGATAGAAGAGAGCGTAACTTCTGAAAAGAGTTGCTTCAATGACCGAGTAAGATAGAAAAGCAAAGACTACAACATAGAATATCCCGCAGATAAATGCTAAATCTGACTTGAACGTGCGTTTGAGGCCAAACCAGCCGAGGCTTCCAAGGAGGAAGGAAATGGATAGAAGAGAGTTGAAGATGTAATGGTATGGACCGGATTGAAAGAAAATTCCACTCATGGAAATTGGGTAAAAACCAAACTTTACTGCGATCAAATTTGAGACGACCAGGAGAAACCACAGAAACCAAGTGGAGAATGCAACTATGTAGCCAAATGACCCAGCAACTAACAATACATAGGTTAAGGAATTTCTAGAAGACAAATCGGGCCATCAGTCAACTGAAGGGGTCCTACAAGTAGATAAATCTTCACGAAATAGAGCGCGCGTCTTCTATAAACAAAAACCCCTATGTCGACAAAAAAGAAAGCTGGGTAAAAAAACCGAAACGGACAGTAGAAGTGGAAAGTCCATATTGCCACAATAACATCTAAGCTAGAGCCATACTTAGGCTTCCTACACAGCTTACAATGGGGCAAACCTTCACTCGTATGTGACTTTCAAGAACTATACCGTTATCTTATAGACGATTTTGTTATCCAATATTGTAGAAGCCTAAACGCAAATGACTTCATTTTGAAGACTGAGAAATTCTCGAGGAATAAGAAAGGTAAGCGTGAGTATCTGAATGATGTTAAGACAGGAGACTTTACCAGAAAGCTTAATGTTTACTTCAAGTCTGAGGTTGAAATTCCACGTATAAAGGTAGGCAAAAAACAAGAAGTTGAGACGTTGATTAACGAAGAGGCTTTGCTGTTTGCTAAGTATTTGAGGAATGAAAGAAAGACGTGGAATCCTAGAATTGTAAGCCTCTAGGGTGTTAGAATGCGGCTGATTCCTTCTAAGAAGGTTGTTGAAGAGTTCTTACTAACCTACGAACTAAAAGGCTGTCAAAAAGCAGTAAACCTTCTGACTGGATATTACGGCGTTAGAAGGACGAAGATAGTTGTTAACGGTAGAAGAGTAGGAAATGGAGATGAAGCTTGTTACTATGAGAATAAGGTTTACTTCACTAAAAGAGGGCTGAATAGACGTAATGTTTTGCATGAACTCTATCATCATTTGGCTTACGTCAATGATTGGGATATGAGTGAAAGAATGGAAGAAACACTCGCTAATCGTTATGTTGGAAGGGTTGTGAAGAAAGCTAGAACCTGAGAATACGTTACTGCTTAACTTGTTTTTTTAAAATTCAAGGTTTGTCTGCACTAAATTTTAGCACGGAAACTAAAAAGAAATTCAACTCAACGAATGATTAATGACGTAAAAACGCATGGTTAATGACGAAAAAGATTCATACTTTCAACGATAATACTATACAAAACGGTTTATCATGAAAATTGAGGTCAGCCGTTTCAAAGACGGTAAACTGAAAGTTATAGTCCATCACGAAGAGAACTCTTATTTTTGGAAGTCAGATTTAACGGAATGCCTTAGGTTTGAGAATGTTAAACATATACTTGAAGCTTTGATGATGGTTGATTGGTGGAACAAAGAACACCATAAAGAATTTGAGCTTCTATGGGACTCGTTATTTGTAAAGACAACCACAGAACTAAATAGATGAAGCCTCAGGCTTCCTCATTAAAGTGAGTGTGTCCCTTCCCCTTGAGGGGAAGGGATGCGAACGAAGTTCGCAGGGTTAGGGTGATAAACGTTTTCAATCCCCCCTATCTGCTTGCTTCGCAAGCATCTTTCCCCCAAGGGAAAGATTGGGGATTGGGGATATTTTTCTTCATTTCACTTACCCGACCTCTGATTTGCGAACGCTTCAAGTGAGCAAGTCACAATGCCTGTCCTTGCTGCGGTCACGCTTTCCACCCTGATTCTGGCAGCAGCAATGCTATACCTGATTATTCAGGGGGGATTAAAATTTAATTCTCTCTCTCAAGACACAACGAAGTTTTAAATCAGCGCGTGGCGGAGAAAATTCTAATAAGTGTCGTCTGCATCTTGGCTTTTTTTCTCTCTAACGAACCTTATCTCTTCTAACCACTTTTCTAATCCTATCTCTTTTTGCCTGAGTATTTGCGCTCTAGATTTATCACCATATCTGGTTTCATTGCCGTATCTCTTATTTTCCTCGTCATAGAATTTTTCCAGTTTCTCGCATAGAAATACACTACAAAATGCGCAGGTTAGAATTCCCTTTTCCTCCGTACATTGTCGAATAGAACAGCTTGCACACCAACGACTGCGTATCGAACCATGACAGCCCAAACATCCGATGTCATCAGGTTTTATATCCATACTGAATTGTTTAGAAAGTTCTCTGACCTTCTTCAGTTTCTCGTCGTTGTTAATATATGCCAGATAATAAAACGGACATCCTCCACAATAACCACCACATGCTGCAACCAACGCTTTCTCAGATTGCTTCACCTCAACCCACCTCTTTAATAGAATACAATACCTTACGGAATACCCTTTTAAGTTCTACAGTTCTCCGAAACCTACCTCGCGCGCGCAGAGCTATCGGTTGTCAGATTGACATGTTTGAGTTAGTTAGAAGGGATGAGGTATGGGGAAACCGCAGGTTCCCAGATGCGATTTGAAGAGAAGAGAGCGAAGAGAATTGAAATTTAACCCAAACCCAAACACACACAAAAAAAAATAGATTTTAACAAAGGTCAGAGTACCCTGAAAGACTAATGACATAGTGAGGGTTTTTTTCGGACTCAGTTTTTTGGGAAAAGCAATCATCCTCTGTCGAGTCAAAGTACCTCGATCACGTCATTGTCCAAACATTGTATGTGCTCTGCACTAGTTTAGGTTTCTTCTGTTTAAGCCTTGAGAATGTCTAATATGGCAAATTAGAAATGATAGTTCTCCTACTATTCACTTGGGTTCGGTAAGATGGATTCTCGTGAAAGAGTTAAGCACGAGAGATCTTCGGTGGTCGGGTTATGGGGTTGAATCGGTTTATGTCAGGAAAGGAGATTTTAATAGATGACGCTGGATGGGGAGACCTTATCTTAGGCGTAGTAATAGGCGCCCTCAAACCTCCAGACCGTCGGTATATGGAACGCAGGATTCCAGTCTCATCCTTCCAGCCGCCAAACTTCGAGAATAAAAAGTATTTGGATGACGCGATGAAGATTGCCGATGAGATCATTGAGGTTATGCAGCCTGATGTGGAAACCAGCTTCAAGGTCTGCTCAGGATACGTTCTCTCCAGCATACGCAGACACTTGCAAAACCGAGGATTCAAAGTCGAAAAAGTCGAAATCACAGGCGAACTTCAAGAGATGGTTGAAAGAAGCTACGTAAGATGGTGTATTGAAGTTGGAGTACCAGCAGAAAGGCTGGAAGACAAGAGACGCTTCTGGACACTTCTAGAATGGGTTGCGGAAAGACCTGAACTAAGAGAAACACTCGTAAAGACGGGATGGAAAAGCTGGAAGAAGAAGTGGCGAGAAAAAGCATTCGAAAAGCGCGCGCTTCATGTGTGACCTTATTTTTAACGGAAAAAACAAAAATTTTTTCGTGCGTGGTTTGGATGTTTACGCATATATCAATATGACAGCATCTCTTTTGTGTTGATATCCCGATGTCGGACACTGCACAGCGACGGTTTTTCCATCTTCACTTATCCAGCGCGCGCGCTAAAGGACACTTGACAATTGAAAGGTGAGGTGACAGAAGACGAGTAGAGAACAGAATCCCGTAAAAAAACGGATGTGAGCAAACAGCATGGCCACCAAACGCGAAGAACTCGTGGGGGAAAGAAACAGAAGAGAAGGCAAGAACGCGCGCGGCATTACGATTCGGAGACAACAGAGTATAGAAGTTTCACAAATTCCAAGATTGCACGTCGCAGTTTTTCTTGGGTAACTGTCCACTTATCTAGTGCATCCCAACTTTCATCTGTAGCCTCTAAATAATCCTCGGTGGAAAGTCTGTGTTTTTCTTTGCGATTGGAATCCCACCCACTAGCATAATCTTTAGTTTGGTGAAACAATTCAACAATTCGTCTACTGTATGCAGCTATCTTCTCAGCTACGGAGGGATTGTGTTTCTTTGCATAATCTGCAACCATAAAGAGACGTTCCAGATTAGTCCAGTATACTTCTGCGGTTCCAAACCAATCGCGAAGTGGATAGAAACAGTCTTTGTCCCCATAAAGCATCTCAAGTTCGTCGAGAATCTGTGCGTCTATAACCCTCATGGAATACTTTTTTGACTCGCCAGAGTAAAAACCTTTTGCACATACTAGACGCGCACGCGCGCGCTATTTTTATCAAAAGCGAAACTTACCATGCCAAAATGGGTATATTATGGGTCTATTAAAAAACCATAAGCCAATGTTGAATTCATTTAGTTAATTTGTTTGTTTTCTTTTGTGAGTGGTTGCGAGCAGTCGCCTTCCAAATAAATAAGCGCGCGCTAAGAATTCAACACAACCCAGACCACCGCAAAAGGGTTCTTTGAGTGGGCAAATGTAGAATTGGCAGAGACTATTCTATACTCAGACAACAGCAACGAGTTAGGTAGCGTAAAGAATGAGAGAAGCTTTCGACGTAGGAGTTCAGTTGACAGAGCGAGTGTGTTAGTAGTAGTAAGTAGTTGAAGGAAGGAATCAAAATTAGCGTAGCACGCGCGAGAATTAGAAACTTAGAAACTCGAGTCAAAATGGCAACACAAATATAGCATAAAACGAAAATGAAGTGTGAGGCCCTATGAAAGTTGATCCGTTTTTAGTTGAGCAGTTCATGAATACCTACGAACATAGGATTGAAGTCAATATAGCTGAAACTTGCGTTGATCCGTTCACGTTGAATGAGTTTCTGACTCTGGTGGGACAAGACGATCTCTTTGATCAGCTTAAGAAGATGAAGCTGAATTATGGCTTTATTAAGGGATCTCCTAGTCTTCTTGAAGGACTTGCAAATCTATATGATCATTTGAAGCCAGAGAATATACTTGCTGCTGGAGGGGCAATCGGCGCCAACTTTCTTGTTTTCTACAGCTTCGTTGAACCAGGCGACACCGTGATATCGATATTTCCCGCTTATCAACAATTATATAGTGCAGCTAAGTCATTTGGTGCGAATGTCAAGCTGCTACGTTTGCGCGAGGACAATAAATGGCTACCTAACGTCAACGAGTTGTCTGAACTTGTAGATGGCAAAACCAAGCTTATCGTAATCAACAATCCACACAACCCAACAGGAAGTCTTGTTGACACTCATCTTCTGCAGAAAATTTGTACTGTAGCGGAAGATTCAGACGCCTATTTGCTGTGTGATGAGTCCTACAGGGGTCTCTATCTCAAACCAGACGATTTCGTTCCTTCTGCGGTTGACCTCAGTGAGAGAGCAATAGTCACGGGATCATTCTCTAAATCGTTTTCCCTTACAGGATTACGTCTAGGATGGATTGCTGCTGGAAGAGAAATAATAAAAGAGTGTTTGCTTCACAGAGACTACACGACCATAAGTAATAGTATGATTGCTGATGCTCTTGCTTCTCTTGCTCTGAAACACCTGAATCGAATCTTCAGACGTAACCTGAGAATCATACGCACTAATCACCAGATCCTTTCGCAATGGATTGAAGATGAACCTCTAATCGATTGGGTTCCTCCGAAAGCAGGAAGCACTGCTTTTCTACGATACAAAATGAATATTGCCTCGAAAGACCTTTGCTTGCGCCTTATTCAAGACAAGGGAGTGTTTCTTGTTCCCAGTCACTGCTTTGAAATGGAAGGATTCGTCAGAATTGGCTATGGATGCAAAACCGAAATCTTGGAAACTGGCCTGTCACGATTCAAAGACTTCTTGAACACTTTTCAAGAGTAGTGCAGGAGGCGCGCGCAGAAGTAGATATACATGGTTAGCGAGCGCGCGCGCGTGACTTTGAGGTTACAACCGTAACCACAAAGCTGTTAAACCCATCATTAAAAACATTAAGAACATGAAACTCCTACACACATTAATTAAGAAGGAACAAAAAGAAACCCGAACTGGGCTTCTTTGTTGCCGAGTTGACGGTTTGAAATTAAATATAGGTTTTATTTCTCAACATGTTTCCTCGAAGCTGTAGGCTTCTTTTAGGATAACATATAATGCAGTAGGGGGAGTGTGAAATAAAAGAAAACATTAATTTCGCGTTCTTGGTCTATTTCTCGTTTTGGAACCGCTTCAAATAATCTTTCGCTGGCTAGGTTAAACTCAAAAATGCTTATTATTCGTTTGTTCATTCACGGGCATCACCCAACCACACACATAAGGCTCGGACTAAGAGCAACAAGATCATAAGGGTTGCTAGTTTTACCCATTTGAGTATTACTTGTCTTTTTTAGAGGGATTTGAATCCCCTAGAAGAAGATTGAAAAATAGCGTTAGTAGCGTCACTAGCGTCACTACTGTCAACCCTAGGTTCATTTGAACCTAAGGGTATGTTGATTTCATAAGTCACGTTTTTATGTCTGTTATGGTAGCCTAAACTGTGCAGAAACACCAGCACACGTGGACTAGAAGATTTCTCCACAAGAGTTATTTACAAATAAAACTATCATACCTAAATTCAAGGAGAAGGGAAATAAGTGAAAGCAATTGTCTTGTTAGGAATTGTAGGTGTTATTACAGCTCTAGTGTCGCCCTTTGCCCCGTGGGGGACAATAAAAATAGAAACTGAATATCCAGAATACTACTATGGACCCGAGTTTCCTGAAGAAATTCAAATACCTGGCTCATTAATTGTCCAACAGTCACCCTTGATGCTTGGGGTTGCTTTAGTCATGGCCTCAATGTTTTCGTCAGCCATTAACCCCAAAAAACAATATCTTGTAGGAGGCATCCTTCAGTTAACCGGCGGGATCGTCATGCTACTACCTCTTTTGTACGGATTCCAAGCGTTTTACTGGGGACAAGGTCTGATGAAGGAATATCTTAAATTAGCAAATGTCCCTGTGAAGCCGGAGATCAGCATAGGATGGGGCGAACCCTTATATCTTGTCGGGAGCATTTTACCAATCATTGCAGGTTGCATCTGGCTTGGAATCAGTTATTCTCTCGTAGAGAAAGAGCGCTGAATCAAAACCTAAAACTTCCCCTACCTTTCTTTTTTTAATATTTCCCAAGAATCTATTACACATGAAGCGCGCGCTATTATCTTCTCTTCAATTTCCAATAAACGTTACGACCGCGTCGCTCCCGAGTCAATCCAATTTCATTTTCAAGTTGTCTAGCCCAAGTATAACATAGACGAGTTTGTTCGATTTCACCCTTCTTCTTAAGTTGGTCCCAAGTGAGTCCGTCCTTTTCTCCTTGTAATGCTTTTTCCACTTTTTCTCGAAATTCTATGTATGCATGTCTTTTCATCTTTTTTTCTCCTAATGGCTCCCATAGTCCGACCAGATTTATTAGTTTTCAGAACTCAGAACTTTTTCAACTTCGTTTTTGTGTGTGGTGGCTGGGATTTGAACCCAGAGGCGTATGGAAGAAAATCTTACGTAAAACCCGAAGTGACCTTTTTGACTAGGTTTACCGCGCGCGCGATGGCGTCAACCATCATACCAGAAAGAGTAACTTGTGAGAGAGTTGTCTTCCGTAGAGGTATTCTCCAAGTCTGACTGAAGGCACAAGGTGTAGACTCCATTGCCATAAGACATCAGTGCTTTTGAAAGCTCGAATTTTATCTCAAAATTCTGCTCTGTTTGGATCCATACTTTTGCTGTTATTGTGATTCCTCCTATTGATTCCCAACCTGAAGGAAGAGCCATACCAACAAAAGTGCCCATATCATAACTCCCATTATAAGGTGATTTCTCCAGTTGCTGAACTGTCTTTACAGTTGGCTTGTCATAGTAGATCGCCAAATGCTCAAGCGATAACCCTTGTTTTTGGATTGCTCCCTTCATTGTAACTTCATTGTTGGAGACGACTAGGGTATCCCATATAATGTAATCATTCTCGAACTCTTGAACAAGGTAAAAGTTATGATTATCATATGCTATCCCAATATCAACCTTGTTATGAAAAGGAGTAACAATGTTACACCAATGCCAAAAACTATTTTCAAGACTTCTTTCCAAATCTCTCAAAGCTTCCTTTGCATCTGTAACTGTTGAATAATAAATCCAAGCAACATTGGAGGACTAAAAGAGTTGATCACTCACGGTGTCGACGGTTATCTAATCAAAGTTGGAGATGTAGAAGCGCTCGCAGAGTACTCACTTAAGACTTTGCAAGACCTAAGGCTACAGGAAGAATTTGGCAAAAAAGCTAAACAGAAAGTTCTGAAAAAATACACGCCAGACAAGATCGTACCCAGATATGAAAATCTATACAATGAAATCCTAAAAGAAAGATGAATGACTAAAAAAACGTATTCATTTTTCACAGAATAAATTCGTAAACATCAGTGTGTGCTCTTGGCTGTAGGCTTCGACTACATCACAGAGAAAAATGGTATCATGCTATTCAGAAAGCCGAAAAGATTTAATGCCAACGTAGTAGTTTAGCAACATCATAAAGGGGTATGTTAGACAGAAAATGGCTGTTGTTAAGGCTGTAACATGTCCAGTTTGCGGATGCTTATGCGACGACATAGAATTAACAATAAGAAACGGAAAAATCGTCAAGGTAAAAAACGGCTGTGCTATGTGCGAATCAAAATTTCTAAGCCATAAAAATGAACATAGAATTTTGAAGCCACTGATAAGAAAAAACGGGGAATTCGTCGAAGTCTCACTTGAAGAAGCCACACGGAAAGCTGCTGAAATCCTTGCTAAAGCAAACTATCCAATCTTGTACGGCTGGAGCTCAACAAGCTGCGAAGCCACACGCGTAGGCATTGAATTGACAGAAGAAGTTGGAGGAGTAATTGACAACACAGCAGTAGTCTGTCACGGACCCTCCATTTTAGGCATCCAAGACGTAGGCATTTCATCATGTACACTCGGACAGATCAGGCACAGAGCAGACCTTATCCTTTACTGGGGCAGCAACCCATGGAGTGCCCACCCGAGACACATTGAAAGATACACAGCCTTTCCAGAAGGAAGGTTCCAAAAAAGCGCTTGGAAAGGATACTTAACAAAGATTAAAGCTTCTATAGTCAAGAAAAAAATCGGAAGCGCTCTCAGAAGAGTTTTCTTCAAGAAAAAGTCTTCTTCTCCTATGCAGCTTAAAAAAAGTCTTCCTCCCACGATGTTTAGGAAAGGGAGAAAATTAATAGTTGTCGACGCGAGGAAGACGAAATCCGCCGAAATAGCTGACTTGTTTATACAGGTTGAGCCAAACAAGGATTACGAGTTGCTCCAAGCCTTAAGAGCACTAATCAACGAACAAGAAATTGACGTTGACGAAGTTGCAGGGATTCCAGTGGAATACCTTGAAGAAATTGCAGATTTGATGATTGGATGCAGCTTTGGAGTCTTATTTTTTGGGGTTGGATTATCGATGAGCAAAGGCAAGCTCAGAAATATTGATGCTGCGCTTTGTTTGGTTCGTGATTTGAATATGCGGACAAAATTTGTGATAATGCCTATGAGAGGGCACTTCAACGTTACTGGCGCAGACACTGTTTTCACTTGGCAGACGGGCTATCCTTATGCCGTAGACTTTTCACGTGGCTATCCGCAGTATAATCCTGGAGAAACATCCGTTATAGACATTCTTTTACGTGGGGAGTCAGATGCAGCCTTAATAGTTGCTTCTGACCCTGTTGCAAGCTTCCCAAAGAAAGTTGTGGAACAGCTTGTTAAGAGCCCGTTGATAGTTATAGATCCTCATATGAGCGCAACTACTCGGATGGCAGATGTTGTTTTTCCCTCAGCATTCGTTGGGATAGAAGCAAACGGAACAGCCTACCGCATGGACCACGTGCCACTCCCACTAAAAAAAGTTGTTAACCCGCCTAATGGTGTTCTTCCAGACGAGGAAATTCTGAAGAGAATTCTCGTAGAGGTTAAAAACCTCAAAGAAAAACGGCTAGTGGAGGCAGCATAAACGGAGCTTCTAATAAAAAACGGGTTCGTCTACGACCCTATCAACGGCGTTAACGGCGAAAAAATGGACATTGCAATCAGAGATGGAAAAATTGTTGAAAAAGTGAATGAACTTAGAGCAGAGAAAGTTGATGCTTCTGGAATGATTGTCATGCCAGGTGGCGTGGACATTCACTGTCACATTGCTGGTTCTGAAGTGAACACTGGTAGGCTTCTAAGGCCTGAGGATCACTTTCGTGATTTTGAGCGGAAAACTCCTAAAACAAGGTCTGGCGTTGGATATTCCGTTCCTTCCACGTTCACGACGGGTTATCGTTACGCCAGAATGGGCTACACTACAATAATGAATCCTGCCATGCCTCCACTGGAGGCCAAACACACCCATGAAGAGTTGAATGACACTCCAATGGTTGATAAAGGAACTTACCCGCTTCTAGGCGACTGGTGGTTTGTACTCGAATATCTGAAAAAAGGTGAAATCAAGGAATGCGCAAGATACGTGGCTTGGATGATAACTTCAACCAAGGGTTACGCCATAAAAATCGTCAATCCAGGAGGCCTGGAAGCTTGGGGTTCTGGACGTAATTTGAGCAGTATAGACGACCAAGTTCCGTATTTCGGCATAACTCCACGTGAAATCCTTCGCGGATTACTTAAAGTCAACAAGCTTCTAAAATTGCCCCACACAATTCACGTGCACACAAACAACCTTGGAAAACCCGGAAACTATCTCACAGCTTTGGACACAATGAAATGCGTTGAGGATCTGGCATTAGAGGATAAGCCAGCCATCCACATAACCCATTGCCAGTTCTCCGCTTTCAAGGGTTCAGACTGGAGAACTCTGAAGTCTGGAGCAGAGGAAATCGCAAAATACGTCAACAACCATTCTCACGTAACTTTGGACATGGGTCAAGTAATATTCACGGATACAACAACCATGACTGCTGACGGCCCGTTCCAGTACACGCTTCATGAACTGAGCGGAAACAAGTGGGTGAACCATGATGTGGAAACAGAAACAAGTTCGGGAATTGTGCCTTTCCGTTACAGACGTAAAAGCTACGTTCACGCAATCCAATGGTCCATAGGCTTAGAACTAGCCTTGCTGATTAAGGATCCGTGGAAAATCTTTATGACAACAGATCATCCAAACGCGGGTCCATTCACTTCTTATCCAAGAATTATAGCTTGGTTGATGAGTAGAAAAGCCAGAGAAGCAGCTTTAAATAGGATTAATCCACGAGCGAGAAATAGAAGTCTTCTTCCGTCAATTGACCGTGAATTAGGCTTTTATGAAATTGCAATAGTGACAAGAGCGGGGCAAGCAAAAGCTTTAGGACTTAAAAACAAAGGTCATTTAGGCGTAGGTGCAGACGCGGACGTAGCCATTTACAACGTGAATCCAGAAACAATAGACCCTTCCAGAAAGTACAAGACTGTAAGAAAGGCGTTCAAACAAGCTGCCTACACCATTAAAGGTGGAGAAATAGTTGTCAAGAATGGAGAAATATTAAAGCACATTAAAGGAACCACTATGTGGCTTGATGTGCAAGTTTCCAACCCCATGGAAATAACCGATGAAATGAAAAGAAGATTCAGGGAATACTGGACAGTTGAATACGAAAATTACCCAGTAACCGAAAATTATCTTGAAGTGTCTCACCCAATAACCGTAAAAGCGGATGTTTAAAATGATAAACCTTTATCCCCTAAGAAAATTTACGTTTCCAGTAATAGCTGAGTGTGTAAGCCCAGATGTTTTCCAAGACAAAAACCAGAAAGAAATAGAAGATCTGGAAATTTTGGAAGGAAACAAACAGAAGAGACTTGGAGAACTATTCAAGGTTGAGGAAACCAGAAAAGAACAAGAAACAACCATAACAGTCTATGGAGACGTAAGCAGAGTTAGAAGAATGGGAGTATACATGACACGCGGAGAAATAACAATTAACGGAGACGTAGGCATGCATCTCGGTGAGGAAATGAAAGGCGGAAAAATAACTGTGCACGGAAACGTTGCAGGATGGGCTGGCTCAACGATGAAGGGCGGCACAATCGAAATTCACGGAAACACCAGCCACTATCTAGGTGCACCATACCGCGGAAGCAACAGAGGCATGCGTGGAGGAAAAATAATCGTCTATGGAAATGTTGGAAACGAAGCAGGAGCTTACATGAGGAAGGGCTTAATAAAAATTTACGGCAAGGTAGGCCAATTTGCTGGTTTAAGAATGCACAATGGAACAATTTTCGTTCAAGGAGATTGTGAAGGAAGAGCAGGAGCATGCATGACTGGCGGAAAAATAGTTGTAGACGGATTCTTGCAGTCAGTTCTACCAACCTTTACAATTGAAAGCGTCAAAAAGAAGGTCAAAATTGAAGAAAAAATCGTTAAAGGTCCCTTCTACCTTTTTCTCGGAGACTTAACAGAAAATGGAAAAGGTAAACTTTATGTCTTAAAAGAGAAAAATCCCCAATTAAGCAGTTATGAAAAGTTTCTCTAATGGGTGAGCTGGAGAGAAAACCTATTGAAAGATGGATTAAGTGTAAACAGTTTAGGGTGGAAGCTACTAGAAGAAATGGTTGAAAGACCAGATTATTATGGAATTATTGTTGAAAAAACAAGTTCTGGAACAACCATTGTGGATGCTGGGATAAAGGCTAAAGGTGGATTTCAAGCTGGAAAAATCATAACGGAAATATGCATGGGCGGCTGTGCAAAAGCAGAAATAACCTACAGAAAATACGGAAAACTTGAACTCCCATCAATATTCGTTTACACAGACCATCCAGTAATCGCAACATTGGGTTCGCAGTATGCAGGCTGGCAAATAAAAGAGGGAGATTATTTCGCAATAGGTTCTGGACCAGCAAGAGCTCTTGCACTAAAGCCTAAGGAAATCTACGATAAAATTGGATACAGCGATGTTTTCGAGAAAGCAGTCGTCGTTCTAGAAACAGATAAACATCCCCCAACAAAACTGTTGGAACGCTTCAAAAAGGAATGTAACGTTTCCCCGGAAAACTTGGCAGTGATTTTGACTCCCACAGCCAGCATAGCTGGCGCAACACAAGTTTCAGGCAGAGTAGTTGAAACTGGAATTCACAAACTTGACAGTCTTGGATTAAATCCCAAAGCAATATTGTATGCTTGGGGATGTGCGCCAATTCCTCCAATCCATCCAAAGTTTACACATGCAATGGCGAGAACAAACGATGCAATTCTCTATGGAGGAACAGCCTACTATGTTGTGGAGTGTGACGATGAAGAAGAACTAAAGCAAATAGTTAGTAAGGCTCCATCAAAAGCCTCTGAAGCCTACGGAAAATCCTTCATAGAAATCTTCAAAGAAGCAAACTACAACTTCTACAAAATCGACTCGAACCTCTTTGCACCAGCCGTATTAATTGTGAACAATGCAAAAACTGGTAGTGTCTTCAAAGCTGGAGAAATCAACGCTGAAATACTAGCGAAATCTTTAGCTCTTTAATCGGATTTACTTGCCTTAAACTTCGGAATTATGTATGATTTTGTGAAAAATCTGCCTACGAAATCGCTGAAGCCGTGGTTTCCCATTAGAGCAGCCATTAGAAAGCTTATTATGGTAACTTCGCCAAGAGCTTTTGGCAATAAAACACTGATGAATATGCCTGGTCCTCCACTTCCCAGGAAAAACGGCATTAAATAGGCAAAATAAGCATAAGTGAAGAGGCATTCTGGAATATAAGCTAAAAGAGTTGCTGGAATTGCGATAAAGGATGAATATTGTCTCTTTCCCAAACCTAAGCCTCTTGAGACGATTCCAGCAGTTAAACCTGTCAACCCTTTTCCTAGCGGTAAACCAAACAAGCCCAGCCATGAACCCATACCCATGGGACCAAACATTATTCCAGGCATTATTCCCACGAAAAGTCCTGAAATGAAGCCGGTTAGGGGGCCACCGTAAAATCCTGCGATGTAAGCAGCTATAAGAGAGAAGTCAAGGGCTATTCCGTAACCAAGATTTCCTAGGTAAGAGGAGATTGCAAACAGCACGGCTCCAAGAACGCCCATCATTAGCGTGAATGAAACTGTTTTTGCGTCCATTGTTTTCATCTCGATCTGCAGTATGAAAGGTCTTATGGGTTATTATTTAAGAGTAACTACTCAAAAAAGAGTATAGTTATTGCAAGAAAAACCTGAAAAATAAATATATCTTACGTGTATTTCTTTAATGGGGACCTCCTTGTCGGAACCTCTAAAATTCTCTTCAAAGGAAGTTAAAGGGTGGCTTGAAAGAGAAACTGGTTCGATTTTCATTCCAGTTCATGAGAAAGCTCAAAAACTAATTGGTGAAATGAAAAAGGTCCTTGATAATGTCACAGATGTTTGCAAAGTGTTGCTAGAGAATAGCAGAAAAGAGATTGAGAAAAGAAGCCGAAAGACCTATGGCAAAGCCAGAGCATTAAACAAGCTGGCACGTCTATTCCTTAAAAGAATACAGCAGATTGAAGTTCCAGACAAAGTCTCCTACGACAGCTTCCACGATTTCATCCAAGAAACTCAAAAAGCGTTTACAGTAACCGAAGTTGACATTAGAAACTGGTTTCCGAGAATATCACCTTTCTTTATCATGGACAGAAGAAAATTTCTAGGAGTTTTCGAAAAAGCAAAAGAATCCTTGAAGGAGCTTCAAAGTTTTCTAACAAAAGAGTATGTTAAAACTAAAACCTTAGAAGAAACATTCCAAATTATCGACAATCTTTTAGTTCTTCAAGGACAACTGGCAGATTTAGAAGTCCATAGAAACAAAAACGAAACCGAAAAGGCTTCAATTGAAAAGGAAATAGCTGAAACACAGCAAAAAATAGCGAATTTAAAAAATAGAGAGAGCTTGACTCAACTGAATCAAATGAGTATAGAAATAGAAAAGCTGCGGAAGGAAGTAAAACATAATCTGCGACATCTACGAAAACCATTCATAAAATTTCAATCACAAGTCTTCCGTAAAGGCGGTTTAACACCAGAACAGTTAGAGAAACTTAATCACTACAGTGAAGACCCTTTCGATGCTTTTGCAGTTGAAGAAGCAGGATACCCAATTTTAAAGCAAATTCTCAAAAAACTTGCTAGCTCCATGTCTGAGGAGAAACTGAAACTGAAGCGTGACAGAAAACGAAAAGCACAACAAGACATAAACAAAATTTTTAACAAGAACTCTTTAGATGGTCTTCATCAAAAATGCCGTGAGACAATAATTCGAAAAAAACAAATTTCAACCTCAACCGAAACAGCAAAAATAAAAGAAAACCTCTCGAAGCTTCAAGAAGAGCTAAAGAAATTGAAAAAAGGAAAGAAGCGAATCGAATTGGAAGAAAATACCACGGAACGAAAATCACAGGAAACACTGGACAGAATTCAGAGTCGGAAAAAGGAAATAGAGGAAAACGTTTTCGATTTTATGAGCAAAAGAATCCTTATCGAAGTCTAAGGTGCAATAGTTGCAGACAGACCTCTCGCAAATCATCAAAGAAGCCCTAGAAACTCAAAGCGAAGATTTCACTCGATTGGTTGAAGAAACTGGGCAATTACTTGCCAAAGAAAATGGGCAAGTTGGAAGCTTCAACATTGTAGGTAGACTTGCTGAAATCAAACCTTTTGGCCAAGCGGTGGTAATCAGCGATTTACATGGAGACTTGGAAAGCCTAATTCAGATCCTCAAAGAAACAAATTTCCTGCAGAAAATGAACCAAAACAGCAAGGCAATTCTAATCTTTCTTGGCGATTATGGCGATCGCGGCATTTACTCCGCAGAAGTCTATTACATCGTCTTAAAGCTGAAGCTTCTATTTCCAGAGCAAGTGATTTTGATGCGTGGGAACCATGAAGGACCAGAAGACCTTCTAGCTTCTCCACACGATTTACCGATGCAGTTTCAAGCAAGATTCGGAGAAAAATGGAGGGACGCCTACTCAAAAATCCGAGAACTATTCAAACATCTCTATAACGCAGTGGTTGTAGAAGAGCGCTACCTAATGATTCATGGAGGCTTACCACCACAAGCAAAAACATTAGAAGACTTAGCCTACGCTCACATCAAACATCCAAAACAAAGACTACTTGAAAACATGCTTTGGAGCGACCCAACCGAAACGATTAAGGGAGTATGTGAATCCCCAAGGGGCGCTGGAAAACTCTTCGGTGAAAACATAACAACTCAAGTGTTAAGGAGATTCAATGTTAAAATTCTGATAAGGGGACACGAGCCCTGCAGAGACGGCTTCAAAATCAACCACAGAGGCAAAATCTTAACTTTATTTTCACGGAAAGGACCGCCGTACTCCAATATTCACGGTGCCTATTTACATGTTGAACTTTCCCAAAAAATCGAAAACGCAGAGAAACTAATACCCTTCATTCACACCTTTTAGGGATGGCTTCACCCAGAAACTTTAAGAACATAATCCTCAGCATTTTTTCACAGACAAAGACGGAAGGTTTGTTTTTGAAAATTGGGATCTTAACACGGAATGAAGACTCTTGGAGTTCAACTCAGCTTCGAGAAGCACTGGCTAAACGTAATATTTCACATGTTTGCTTTAAATTTCCACAACTGATCGCACGTGTCGGCTACAAACCATACTTGAATGTTGGCAACATCAGAATTGTGGAAGGGCTGGATGCCTTAATAATTCGCCCTATTGGTCGCGGCTCTTTGGAAGAAATAGTTTTTAGAATGGACCTCCTACACCGCGTTGAACGTTTAGGCTTATATGTTATAAATCCGCCTGAAGCCATTGAGCACTGTGTTGACAAATACGCTATTTTGGCAATTTTGGAAGATAATGGCATACCTGTTCCACGTACAGCAGTAACCGAAAACGTTGGCGAATCATTAAAGGCTTTTCATGAATTAGGCGGAGACGTCATTGTTAAACCGATTTTCGGTTCAAGAGGAATAGGGTCAACAAGAGTTACGAATTCAGAAGTTGCCGCCACAATTTTCAAAGCAATAACATTCTATCACGGCGTAGTCTACCTTCAAGAGTTTGTTCCCCACGGCTTTTCTGACGTTCGCGCCTTTGTCGTAGGCAACCGTGTTGTTGCAGCAATGAAACGTGTTGCAAATACTTGGAAAACAAATTACAGTCAAGGAGCCAAACCAATTTCAATAAAGCTTGACACTGCACTTGAGGAGATGGCTGTGAAATCGGCAAGTGTTGTTGAATGCAAAATTGCTGGTGTGGACATTTTAGAAGGTTCCAGAGGGCCTCTTTTTGTTGAGGTTAACAGTCAACCGGGATGGAGAGGCTTGCAGTCAGTTACAAGTTTTAATGTTGCCGACGAAATTGTGGATTTCATCCTTTCAGAATTGAAAAAGTAATTGTAAATGCTGACGATTTTTTGCTTTTTTTTAGAAAACTAGTTGATTTTGAAAGTTAAATCCATGGAAGTAGCTAATTTATCAGCCAATTGTTTTTCTTTTGAGCTTATCCCGGTTCCTAAATCCTCGGCAAGCTTTGAGCCACAATATGCCGTAGCTAAAAAAGTCTTAGCCAACCTTACGCATTTCAAAACGGTTTCTAGTTTGCCCGAATGAAGATAAAGCGTAACATCATTTAAGACAAGAACTTCTGTGACGTTTCGAATGAACTTGTTAAGTAGTGGTTCCATGGTTTTTCTGTTCAATTCTGCATAATGTAACACTTGTTTGGGTGAGGCTCCAGCTAGTCTAGGTGTGTAAACATTTTCTGGAGAAAAATATTTAACGCCACTAGTCATGTTCACGTATTCCGTTAATTTTCCGCCGATTTCACCGACTCTTTGCGGAGCCAAATCAATAACAGTTATTTCCTCAGGATTCACCCGCATCATTAATTCCCGGAGTAGTTGGGCTGCCAGCTTCGTTTTCCCAGAACCAGCCTCACCCAACAATAACACTTTCTTACCAAGAATTTCTTTGCCTTTCAATTGCGCTTTGTTTTTATTTTTCTCCAAACAAGGTCTCCCGATTTATACCAGCTTTGTTCAAAACCAAAAGGATAACAAATCCTATGATGCTTCCTGGAACGCAGCTGAAAGCCCATCCAGTTCCAAGAATCAAGAAAGCAGCAAATGCTCCTTTGTCGGCTGTCAAATTAAGGAGATCTTGGGTTTTCCCCTTCCATGGGGCAAAAAGCTCTTGACTTGCTAACAACGGAGCAAAAAGAAGGAGGGAAAGTGGAACACCTATCAATAATGTGCCTATTGGTTCTGAAAAAGCTGATGTCAGGCGCTTTCTTTCGCTCATTTTAAGGCGTTTGAGAAGCCAGTAGACGATGCCTACAACTATGCCCCCTGGTATTCCTCCGGGAAAGGCGTATGGACTGCCTACACCCAACATGATCCTAATTGATCCTATGAAGATAGCTGCGATGGCTGCCCAGAATGGACCTAACAGCACTCCTAAAATGGCGTTAATCATGTGTTGTGTTGGATAAGCTTTTGTGCCTAGGAACGGAAACCACAAGAAAGGCGATATGGCTACTCCCAACGCGGAGAAAACGATAACCAGAGCCAACCTTTTGACGTGTGTACTTGTTTTCATTTTTTTCCAATTTCCCTCGCAAGCTGTGCTGTATGTTTCGCTAAATCGTAGGCTTGCTGACCTAAAATAACTATCACAGGCTCTTTACCAACATCTCCTCTATGATAAATTACATCTGGAACCTTTCCGATTCTCTTGACGGCTTGCTTCACACCCCATGATACAGTCATTCCATCAACTTTTTTAATTTCTTCAGGCTCCTTCCTCCGGTCGTAAAAGGACATTGTCACACCCAACTCCTCTAGAGTTTCGAGAATATTGTTTGAAAATTTCAGGTTAATCGCAGCCCTTTTGCTTTCGTCCTGCTTGACGATTTCAAGTATGTATCTGGCTAAGTGTGAAGAGCATCCAAATCTTGGGTTGCCAGCAGCCCTAGCACCTTCGGATGTTTTTACGATTCTGCCCTCTATCGCAGCTACGTCATCAATGCTTTCTGCGTGAGGAATTGCCATGGCAATGTTCATGCCAACTTCTGGCACAAGCATTGCAACTTCAGGGGTTGCCTCAAGTAAAGTCTTAGCTTTTTCCAAACTCATCAAAACACTGTATCTTGAAGATTCACGGTAAAGATGAGCCATTGGATTTACCGGGCCATAACCTTTTCCAATTTTTAATCCAAACTTTATGCCTAAAGTCACAGTTTTCTTAGCCTTTTCAACAGCCACTGGTAGTTCTGTTTTCTTGGCGAGTTCAGCTGCGATAGCCGCTGAAAAACTGCAACCAGTTCCATGTGTAGTTTTAACATCAAGTCTTGGAGCGCTAAACGTTTTAAATTCGCCCTTATAGTAAAGGACATCAATTGCCTCGCTTCCTTCTAAATGTCCGCCCTTAATTACAACGGCTTTTGGTCCCATTTTAAAAATTTTCTTAGCTGCAATTTCTGCGTCTCTCAAGTTTTCAATTTTCGTGTCAGCAAGTTTTTCAGCTTCAAACCTGTTAGGTGTTATAACCGTAGCTTTTGGCAGAAGATAATTTTCCAAAGCATCTATAGCCTCAGTTTTCAAGAGGAGTGTTCCGGACTTGGCGATCATAACTGGGTCGACAACCAGTGGAAACTTGTATTTTGAGACTTCTGAAGAAACAGTTTTGATTATTTCTTCTGTGTGAAGCATCCCAGTTTTTCCAGCGTCAATGCCTATGTCCTCAGCCACTGCCTTAATTTGTTCTCGAATCATTTCAGGTTTCAAGTCTTCAACAGCCCTAACTGAACAAGTGTTTTGAGCTGTGATAGAAGTGATTGCTGTTGTTCCATGAACACCTAAAGCTGCGAAGGTTTTGAGGTCTGCTTGAATTCCGGCACCTCCTCCAGAATCGCTACCAGCTATTGTTATTGCAACGGGAATTTTACCCTTTATCTTTTCTATGCCAACCATGTTTTAACTAGCCTTCTCGAGTATGCAAAGTATAAGAGCTGAAATCACGAAGGACGGGATGCTGGAACCTATAGTGGTGTAAAAGTAAAATATGAAATATGCAATGACTCCGACAAGCCAAGCGATTGCTGGTTTAATTCTGAAGTGCTTGGCTGAAGCATAAAACTCCTCTATTTTATACTGCTTCTTCTTAATTACGTAAAAATCCATGCAAAACACTCCGAGTAAGGGTACAAAAGCTGCTCCTATGTAAACGAGGAAATTTTGGTATGCAAGCTGCCATTGCCCTGGCATCAAGGTGGCCATCAGAACGCTCACCACGGTAACGGCGATGATAATCTTCCATTGTTTGGACTTTGGTGAAACGTTTTGTATCGAGACCGCTGCTGAGTATATGTCGGCAAACCCGTTATCTGTCTCGTCTACAAGCAATATGGCGAGAGCTAAGCCACCAAACGTAATGGTCGTTATTGCTGAAATGACGCCACCGCCAATGTACCCTATGAGTAGGATGCCTAAGGCGTAAAACCAAAAGTTTGTGAAAGCGTAGCCAGTTGCCGTGCCAATGAATGCTCCCTTTTCACTCTTTGAGAATCTATTATAATCCGATATTAAAGGCCACCATGATATAGGCATGGCTATGACTAAGTCTAAGGCTAGCCCTATTGGTATAGGTTCACCCACTTGAAACGGAAGGTAAGCTGCTTTGGAGAGAACTGTGTATGTGATAAATGCTGCAGTGCCGTAAACTAGCCATATCGCGAATTTCTCTAGCCATTGTCTTATCACTGTTAGTGGTCCACCTAAACTCATTAGCATGCACAATGCAGCGAAGAAGAATACCCAAAAATACGTAGTGTATAGACCTAAAAATTCTCCAGAAATAGAACGAGCAGACTCGGCCATAATTAAAATCTCAAAAGCTGCCCAGCTGATCAGCTGTATTACGTTTAGCGCAGTTGGAAGGTATGATCCTCTTAATCCCAGAACTCCCCTTAAGCTTACCATGGTTGGCAGGCCATATTTGCTTCCTATGCCACCAGCCAACGCCAGTACAACAGAACCTATAACCGAACCTAGTAAGGCTACTGCCAAGGCTACAGGCATAGGTAAGCCTACAAGTAAGCCTCCAGCCTCAAGCACAAGCAGACCCACTGCCAAACTGGACCATAGGATGAAGTAATCGATTGGCCTTAGAACCCTTTTTTCAGCTGGTACTGGTTCTGTTCCCCATTCAGGCGGCGGCTTGAGAGCCAATTTAACCATGCGCCTCCAAAATGTTTAAGGAATTAGATTTTCGAATCTTGAGAAGCATTTTTCTCTTGTGCATTCGTGTACTCTCCCTACGCCAGCATTATCTGGGTCAGGTTCTAAGGGTCGACGGTGTTCAACTGTCCTCTCAGCCGGGTCACAAATCCCAGCTCCCCCAAACCTTCCGAGGGTAACTGTTATTTAGCTGTATATTTATTTTTCCTAAGGTCTAAGCATGTTCAGGATGTTGCAATAAATGAAACAGCCGCTGCCTAAGAAATTTGATATTCTTGAAGTTGAAGAGAAGTGGCAGAAGAAATGGGAAGAGATGGGTGTTTACCGTTTTGACTGGGATGACAAGACACGCCCAACGTTTAGTATTGACACGCCGCCGCCTTATCCGTCAGGCGAGTTCCACATGGGCAACGTATTGAACTGGACGTACTTCGACGTAGTGGCTAGATATAAACGCATGAAAGGCTGCAACGTTTTCTTCCCCCAAGGATGGGACTGCCACGGGTTAAGCATAGAAGTTGAAGTTGAACGAACACATAACATTAGGAAAAGAGATGTGCCTCCAGACAAGTTTCGAAAATGGTGTGAACAAACAATCGAGAAATATATAGCCATGATGAAGAACAGCATAATCCGTTTAGGCATTGGTGTGGACTGGTCAACAGAATACCGCACAATGAACCCAGACTATTGGAAGCTTACGCAGCTAAGTTTCATAATGTTATATAAGAAAGGCTTCATTTATCAAGGTACACATCCGGTGAATTGGTGTCCCCGTTGTGAAACAGCAATCGCAGATGCTGAAGTGGATTACGAACAGCGGAACGGCACACTGCACTACATTAGGTTTCCCTTAGAAAATAGCGAAGAACACTTGCTCATAGCGACAACGCGTCCAGAACTTTTGCCAGCATGCGTCGCCGTTGCCGTATACCCGGCAGATGACCGTTACAGAAAGTACATAGGCAGAAAAATATACGTGCCGACCACTGACCGAGTAGTTGAAATCATACCAGACGAAATGGTTGAACCTTCCTTCGGCACTGGTGTAGTGATGATATGCACATACGGGGACAAAGCAGATGTAAAAACAGTGTTGAAAAACAAGCTTCCAGTTATTATGATATTAACTGAAAACGGAGAGATAAACGAGAAAGGCGGGAAATACGCTGGATTATCAACGACAGAAGCAAAAAAAGCCGTTGTGAAAGAGCTTGAGGCTACTGGTCTGCTAGAGAAAACCAAGAGCCTTCAACAAGAAATTGGTGTATGTCACAGATGCGGGATACCAGTAGAGATTCTTGAACGTGAACAATGGTTCATGAAAACACGCATACTAACAGACAAAGTTGTGGAAACTGCAAACGAAATCACGTGGTATCCTGATTACATGAAAAGCCGCCTAATAGACTGGGCTCACTCCCTCGACTGGGACTGGGTAATAAGCCGCCAAAGAGTCTTCGGCACACCAATACCAATATGGTACTGCAAAAACTGCGGCGAAATAATCCTAGCCGAAGAAAACTGGGTTCCAATAGATCCAAAACTGGAAAAACCAAAAATAGGAGAATGCCCAAAATGCGGAGGTACAGATTTCATTTCAGAAACAGATGTTTTTGACACATGGATGGACTCATCCATCACGTGTGCTGTACACGCTGGCTGGCCGAACCGTGAAGATTGGAGAAGACTGTTTCCAGCTGATATGCATCCATCAGGCATAGATATTATACGTACATGGGCATACTACCTTATGGTTAGACATCTGGCACTGTTTAACGAGAAGCCGTACAAAAGCTGCTTGATCAACGGAATGGTTCTAGGTGTAGACGGCAGAAAAATGAGCAAATCCCTGAAAAATTACGTTGCCACCCCTGAGGTTCTAGACAAGTATGGGGCTGACGCTTCTAGGCAGTGGGCTGCATCAGGCGGTGCAACAGGTTCAGACATACCCTTCCGCTGGCCAGATGTCGAATATGGCTGGCGTTTCCTGATTAAGTTGTGGAATGCCTCACGTTTTGTATGCAACCAGTTGAAAGACTATGAGCCAAAGGAAAATGTGGAGTATGTACTCCAGCCTCTGGATAAGTGGATCTTAAGCAAGGCTGAAAAGCTAACGAAGAAAGTGACTGATGCTCTGGAGACGTGCCAGTTCAACATTGCTATGGAGGAAATTCGCAACTTCACGTGGCATGTTTTCTGCGATTGCTACATAGAAGCTGTAAAAGACAGGTTGTACAAGCCGGATTTCTACGGAAAAGAGAAGAGAGAAGCAGTGCAATACATGTTATATACAGTCTTGTATAGGATTCTGCAGCTTCTGGCACCAATAACGCCGCACGTAACAGAAGAAATTTACCAGATACTGTATGCCGAGGATAAAAGCCACAAGAGCGTTCATCTCTCTCCTTGGCCAACTCTCGATGAAAAACTCGTAGATGAAGAAGCAGAAAAGCGTGGAGACTTAATAATGGCAGTAATAACCGAAATTAGAAGGGAAAAAGCCGAAAAACGTATGCCATTGAACACACAAATTAAAAAACTGATAATATACGCTGGAGGAAAAGACACGGCAGAAATAATTATGGAAGGCAGAGAGGATATATCTGGCACATGCAAAGTTGCAAACATTGAAGTTCTGCCTAAGAAGGGGGAAGGTAGAGAAATTAAGCCCTACAGCGATATCCAATTTCTTGCTGAATATTAAGTGAACTCTGGAAGCGACAAAAAGTGAGAAAGGTTGGAATAATCGGATGCGGAGCAATCGGCACCGTAATCGCAAAAGCAGTTGAAAGAGGAACAGTTGAATGTGACGAGTTAGTTCTTTATGATTATAACATGGAGAAAGCTGAAAAACTCAAAAAGTCGCTGCACGTTCCCGTTACAGTCGTTAAGAGCCTTGAAGAACTGATTAAGCTTAAACCCCTAGTCATTGTGGAGGCAGCATCACAGCAAGCAGTTAGAGATTATATAAACAAAATCTTGGCGGAAAACATTGAATTAATAGTCATGAGTATAGGAGCCCTTCTGGATTTAGATGTAAAAAGCAAAAAGATCCACATACCATCAGGAGCCATCGGCGGTTTAGACGCCATTTCTAGTGCAGCATTAGCAGGAGTAGATGAAGTCATTTTAACTTCTAGAAAGAATCCTAAGGCTTTGGAAATGGATAATAGCGAAGAAAAAACAGTTTATGAGGGAGCTGCTGAAGAAGCTGTTAGGCTTTTTCCTAGAGGTATGAACGTCGCAGCCACATTGGCTTTAACGACTCAACCAGAAAAGGTGAAGGTGAAGATAATTTCAGACCCAAAGGTGCACAGAAACGTCCATGAAATCAAAATCAAATGGAAACACGGCAACATGTTTCTAAAATTTGCAAATGATCCGCATCCAGAAAACCCAAAGACAAGCGCACTCGCAGCATGGTCCGCAATAAACCTACTAAAACAAACCCTAGAGACAGTACACAACAAGAACATGACCTGACGTTGTTCCATATACAATGCGGGTCTATCTGCGCCTACACAAGAGTTCGCTAAAGTATTTGTCGGGAGCTTTGCATGTTCTGGCAGAGCGTTGTAAATACGTCAATTAGATTTTAGGAAAACATCTAGCTTTAGGGTTTCATTCCCGTTCCTGCGTCTATCCAGAGTTTCTCGCCGATTTTCCTGTAACCGATTTTTTCATACACCTTGACTGCTGAGTAATTGTCTGAACTCACAAACAGTGCTGCCGTTTCCGCGTTTCTTAACGCTTCTTCCGTTACTGCTGACGTGGCTAACGTTGCATACCCCTTGCTTCTATGTTTTGGATGCGTGTAGACCCCGCCTATCATCCAAACCTGTGGTAACCGAATGAAAGAACCAGCGTAAGAAACCAGTTTACCGTTCACGAAAACTCCGTAAATCGGTTGCTTACTTATCAGTTCAACGTATTTCTCAACTGTCCCTGTGGTGCGATCCTTTTGACTTGAGAGAAGCATGGCAAGCTTTGAAGCGTCATACTCAGTGAGCAATCTACGCACAAGTTTCGATCTGAAGAAGATGGCGTCATCGCTCTTGACCAGCATCCAATCTTCAACATAATGCTTCGCATGTGGAAATTTTCTGTGAATAATTGGCAGAAGATTTCGTGGGACATGCATAATAAAACGGTTTTTAGGCGCATACTCAATTAGCTTCTCAGCTATATCGCTGTCGCATTCTAGGATTACGCTTGGGAACTCAAGAGCAGTGTAAATAAGAACATATCCTTTTAAACTCATATTTTCAAAGGCAGCATATATTGTTGTGTAGTCAGGTTCATGTTGAATGTCATAGAATGCGAAAACATGCCTTGTAACATCTAACTGAAGAGAATCTATTACGCGCTGTTTGTTATTTTCTTTTACTTTCTCTATTCGGAACATTGGGTTTTTAGCCACATTGTTTGATTTCTTCTACCAACCTGTCAATTTCCTCTTCTGTGTTGTAAAAGTGTGGTGAAACCCTTATTCCATGGGATCTGGCAGAGATAACGATTCCTTTGTTCTTTAGCTTTTCAGCCACTTCCTGAGGTTTGTCTATTTTGAAATTGACTATTCCCGAACGACACTGCAGTTCTTCTGGCGTCTGAAGTTTCAACCCCAAACCTTTGACAGCGTCTATCAAATAACTTGTTAGCTTCAGTATTCTCCTTTCGATGTTTTCAATGCCCATGTCCAAAAGCATTTTCAATGCTTCAGTGGCTCCCACGAGGCTTATGAAGCTTGGCGAACCAACCTCAAAGCGGCTTGCAGTTTCCGAAAGCTTTAGACTCCAAATGTCCCAAAAATCTATCGTCTCGAAAACCTCATCCTTCACGCTCGCCCAACCAACAAAAGGCGGCTCAAACTTTTCGACAAGCTCATCTTTAACGTAAAAGTAGCCCGCTCCGGGAGGGCTCAGCAACCACTTGTAACATGCGGATGCAAGAAAATCAACATCGTCTCTTTTTGCGTCTATTTGCATGACGCCAGCCGACTGGATTGCGTCAACAATCAGGTATGCTCCGTGTGCGTGGGCTATTTCGCTCAAAGCTCGCAAATCATGTCGAAAACCATTAACATATTCAACATGGCTTACGGCAACAGCCACAGTTTTGTCATCAACAGCCTTCTCAACATCTTCGAGCAAAATTTTTCCATCTACATTCTTCACGTAATGAACTTTTACACCTAGACTTTTACGTAGCCAAGGATAAACCACTGACGGGTATTCTAAATCAGTTGTAACGATATTTGAGCCTGGCGGATAACTCAACACGTTTGCAGCTATGTTCAAGCCTACCGAAGTGTTCTCGACAAAAGCGATTTCTTCAGGCTTTGCACCGATGAGTTTTGCAAACAATGGTTTTCCACCATCATTCCATTCAATCGAAGTAGTTCCGAAATTCGAGAAATCGTCAACAAACTTGCGGACAACATCTGCAACCTGTTTTGGAAGCGGAGACTGTCCAGCATGATTCAGAAACACCTTATTCTTGGTTACAGGAAATTGTTCACGAATCTTCTCCATATTTTCCATTCAAGAATTCCCTTCGTTTTTTTGGCAGACTATATTAGTAGCACCAATTATTAAAATCTCAACGTTTTCCAAAACGGACGAAGTAATAGTTGTTACAACGCCAAAGTTGCGAGGACATAAATCGTCAAGATCTTAGGCAACAGTCTTTTTCGAATTTGCGGTTTTGTTCATGATCGCAACCTTGGAACAAACCGTCCTGTCCTCCTCTGATACTCCACATATTCATCACCGAAACGCCGAACCAAAAGCCTTTCCTCCTCAAAAGTGACACGAAAATATCCGGGAATAGCAACTAATGGAAAAAGCGTAAACAAATTGGGCCACAAAAAGAAGAAACCGAAAAACATAAGGAAATAGCCCAGATAGGAGGGATGCCTAACATAGCGGTACGGACCCCAAGTGACAAGCCTCTGGTTCTCTGGCATCGCCCACGAAACAGTATATCTCCCCCGAACAACCACACTCCAGATAAAGATGAAATAGCCAACTGACGTGAGAACTGAGCCGAGAATTTGAATGGAAAACGTGAATGGAGATTGGAAGAGAAAAGGAAAATCACATAGCCCAAAGATGAGACCTGTAAAAACAAGAAAAAGATAAGAGAACACTTCTGCAAAGTAAACTAGTGTTCCAACAGCCGCCAAGCCAATAGTAGAACCTAAGGGACGTTCAACCTCTGCATAAACCTTTTCACCGCTTCTGAGCTTTTGACGTTTCACTATGTTATGCAAGTTAACTGAAAAGAAACACCCCAACCAAGAGAGAAGAAAAACAGCCACAACAATTTCAGTCAGCATGTCTTCAAATAAACAATATAAAAGTTTATAAACGTACGCAAGAACCCCTAGGCTTAATTGCATCGTTTTTACCGAAAGCACCGCCAACGTTTTTTCAGTAGCCTTTTCAATTCACTAATCGTGTTTTCAACCTTTCCACGGCAACTAGGCGACTCTTTCGGAGAGGCATACGGGTCTCTAATGTGAATTTCTTCTAAACCAACAACACCAGCGGCAAGTGCATACCAACAAAGCGGCAAAATCACAGGATTATATCCACTTCCAGGCATCAAAACAAGTTTTCCATCGCAAACCTTCTCTGCAATTTTCCTAATCTTGGATGACAAACTAAAAAACCCTTTGACAGTCAACCTCAAATTTCCAAGCGTATCCGCAAAATGAGGATCACTTCCACCATTGGCAATAATTATTTCAGGTTTAAACTCCTCAGCCAAAGGAACAAAAACCTCATCTAAAGCATAGATATAAGTGCTGTCGCCTGTTCCAGGCGGCAAAGGCATGTTAACATTGTAGCCTTCTCCTTTTCCCTCCCCAATCTGGCAAGCAAACCCTGTCCCAGGATAAATCGTACGCGGGTCTTGATGCAATGAAATATACAGCACTGTAGGATCCTTGTAGTAAATGTCGCTTGTACCATTTCCAAAGTGAACGTCATAGTCCAAAACCAAAAAACGTTTCACATCATGTTTAGCTCTCAAATACTCAACCAAAACTGCCACGTCGTTGAATAGGCAGAATCCGCCGCCATAACTTCTTCCAGCATGATGATAACCCCCACCCAAAGAAATTCCATGTTTTGCCTTTCCCTTGTAAATTGATTCGCCGCAAGTAATTGCACCGCCAACAATAAGTAATGCAGCTTCAAGAATCTCTTCAGAAACAGGTGTTTCAACATCGTAAGGCTTGTTTTCTTCAGCCAAACGGAAAATCAAATCGACATAACTCTCTTCATGAACCCGTAATAAATCTTCCTTTGGGGCTGGGTGAGGTTCAACAAGAATTACTTCAGAAAGACTGAGTAAACCTTGTTCTTCAAAAAATTTTCTAGCATTTGCAAACCTATCTCCCCTAAAGGGATGGCCTTCTCCCAAATCGTACTGTTTAAACTTTTCATGGAAGGTCGTAACAGTTTTTTCAGGCAATCATTGGCACTCTCAAATTAGAGAAAGAAAACGGCTAATATAAAACTCTACATTAAGAACAGTGGAGATATCTCCCGCAATTCCCCTTTTTTTATTATTTTCTAAATGCCTGTACCAGACTCTGGTAAATTTACGAAGAGCCATAAACGGATTATTCCCAGAAGATCTACCGAATGATTACAAGAGATTCGTCGAAAGTCGAGAAAAAAAGAAAGGAAAGAAATGGGATGATTTTTTTTATGAGCAACGCTCAAAGGTGACGAAGAATGGAAATAGAGATTAGAAAAGAAATAACAATCAAACAAATCCTCATTCCCCACGTCCGAGTTAAGACGTTTAGAGGACATAACAAAAGATTTAGCAAAGGTCCGATCTTAGTTACCAAGTCGAGGTAAAAACGAAAAAGGGCAAAACTTTGCTCGTTATATGGCTTCTCAAGGTGGGCTTGTTCTTTTCACTTCAGAATGGCTGAAAGATGAAGTGAGGGAATATCTTAGGCAGAGACACTCATAAATACGCATTAGTTTCCAAGTCGCGCCGTGCAGAAGTGAAAAGGAGATAAAAATATGGTAGAAAGTGAACTTGAAAAAGATCCAAAGTTTAGAAAATGGATAGTAGATAAGGTTGGAATGAAGTGTAGAGACTCAGTGGAAGCAGTTGCACTCCCATTAATTTAACGTTGAAACTCGGTACAATAGAGAACAAGAGAAGGTGAAAGACCGAGATGAGCTAAAGGTCAAGTTGCAACTGAAAGAATAGAAGCTAGAGTTTTTCTCCTTTAGATTTAAAATATTCGGCCATGATGCTACGTATTGTTTCTTGAATTGTGCCTAGTTTGCGGCGTTCTTTTTCCTCTTCTAAAGCCTTTTTCATGGCTTCTGGAACGCTCATGGTGAACTTAGTCATCTTCATCTTCCTTAGACTCCTATAGACTTCTTTTGAAGTATTTAAATATAGGTAACGATAAAGAATTATGTAGAAGTCTAAATAAATCTTTCGACTCCTAAAAGGTGAAAGCGCTGAACCGAGAAATTCGAACAATTGAGGAGTTGAGAAGGCGCTTAAGAAGGGAAGGCTATTCCAAGCTGGCGATCCGAGAGATTCTGAGGTGGTATGAATGAAAAAGGCAATAATAATCGTTAAACTCGTTCCAGACAGCAGCGGCGTCAGCGACGGTCAAATCGTGAAGGAGATACTGCTGAGGCTAAGATTCCCTGGGCTACACGCATAGAGAAAGTAACGATTAGCAGAAAAGTTTAAACTCTTAGAAAGGAGATAAGTTAAATGGCTGAGCCAACACTAGTGTGTTGGAGGCGTGTTCACCGCCTAGCCCCGAGTGAGGGGCAGAAAGAGAACAAAATAAAGAGAGATGACGGGATGAAATGGAAGTATGGCATACAAGCAAAAAGACCGAGTGGGAAAGAATAAAGAAACAACGTTTTAGAGCACTTCAGAAGGCACAGGAAGAAAGAGAGTTAAATAAACGATACTTCGAAGACTGGAGTCCCTCTTTCCATAACCAAGTGAAGCTTCTGGAAGACAAGATACCTGAAAGGGAAAGTCGAGAAAGGAGAAAAAAAGAATGAAAATGTCTAGGAAGTTTACAAAAATCGTGGTGCTTTCTCTAATAGCTATAATACAGGTGCTAACGATTCAGGGTTTATATCCTTACTTCTTAACTTTTTTCGACTCTAATCCCTTTGGAAGCTACATTCTTCCGTTGATGCTAATGGGTTTGTTCTTAACCATAGTGCTGCTTGTTGAGGAAATATACCGCCTCCAAAGTATTCAACTCTGGCTTACGTGTTCACCGCCTAGCCCTAAAGGAAGGGCAGAAAGAGAACAAAACAGGAGAAAATAGGAATGTTTGTTGGTGAGAAAACAGACATATTCTGGGCTGGGCTAATCATTTTGGCAGCAGCATCAGTAACTCTTTTCGCCATAGTCTGGTTTAATGCAGTCATTGTCCCTTACAGTAGGCTAGATGTTGAATATCAGGTCCCTTTCATTGTGGGAGCAGTTGTTTTCATAATCGTAGGATTATACATGATGACTTCGGGCATAAGAAAGAAGAACAGCACCTAAGAAAATAATCATGCTTCACTTCACCCTTTCGAAAATCAAGAAAGAGAACAAAAAGAGGTTAAGGAAATGAAGGAGAAACTGACGACTGACAAGTTTAGCATGGTATTGCTAGTGGTTGTCGGGACGGTCACTGTATTGTTAGACTTGGCCTATCTTAGGCTGGGCTTCTATGTAATGGGTTTAGTATGGATATTCTGGGGACTTGGCTATGTGAAACAGAAAGCCTACACTAAACATCTGGCAGTTACGCTGTTGATTTTCGGAAGTATAGTTGCATCGTTGGGATGGTATCTTATGCCTAGTGGCGCCACATGTGGCATCACATGTGCCAGATACCGCGTCTTTATAACGACAACGGGGATGGCTATGTTTCTTGGTGGAGTGGTTAACCTCTTCGCATACGCCTTATGGGAGAGGGAGAAGATGAGAAAATGACAAGTAGACGCAAAACAACTTAATCACAGCTTTAATGGGGGAGCGTAAATGAAAAGGAATTGTCTTGCAATCGTGACGTTGATTTTGATAAGTTCGGGCAGAAAGAGAACAAAAGAGGGAGATGAGAAAATGACTGCTGAAAAGTCTGAGTTGCCAGTGAGACCTGCAGTGGTGTCTATTACTTCGGTGATAATTTTTCTTAGCGGATTTGTTTGGACAGTATCGGCGACAATCTTGGGTGTGGCGATGATGTATATACCTCTTCCAAGCATTTATGTTATTGCCACTATCTTCTGTCTTGTAGCAGGCCCACTTTTTATTCTGTCTGGCTATAACTTATGGAAAATGAAGAAGTGGGCGGCTCAACTAGTGGCGACAATACTTCTATTAGACCTAATATCAACGCCCTTCATTCATTTATCAGCACCATTCTTAAGCATAGGCATACGTGACATACTTGCATTGATGACAGACATAATAATGTTAGTTCTCATAGCTCTAGCTTGGAAACACTTACGGAATGAGAATCTCCCCCATAAATAAAAAGAGGAAAAAGAAAGATGAAAAAGCCAGCGGTTAATCCGTTGGAGGCGTGTCACCGCCTAGCCCTAAAGGAAGGGCAGAAAGAGAACAAAACATTGGAGAAAATAGCGTGGAGATGAGAGCTTGAGAAATAGGACTATTTTTGTAACGTCAATTGTTATTGTTGCCTTGATAGTATCGTTAATGTTCAACTTGCACTATTACGTGAATATCAGTAGAGAGAACAAGAAGGTTCTCAACAACATGCGTAGTCTGGCTCTCGCCGCCTATGGAGGTGACGTAGTTGGAGTGGCATATTTCCTTGAAGAATATCTTGAGACTCTGGATCTCGACATAATTGACAAAGAGGTGAGTTGGGGGCTTGGGAAAGCCGAGTGGGAGGCCGAAATCTGTTGTCAAGGACTGAGTAGAGATTCCGGGTTAATGTACTATGAACTGAGAAAAACCGCATTTCAGCTAACGAACTATTTTGTAGGTTCAAACTCACCCTTTAACATAACAAAGGTTAAAATTATTGCTGAGACGCTCTATCAGATTGGTCGTGCATTCTGGGGATTAGACATTATAGATGGTAAGGACCCGCTTGACCGTCTTTATCAATCAGGCGTTGATGAAATAATTGGCTACTGTCGGCAGATCCAAGAAATAGTTTAACTAGGGTGTGTAAATTGAAGAAAAGAGAAGTGTTGAAGCGCGCGGAGATGGAAGCCAACGGTGAATCCGTTGGAGGCGTGTTCACCGCCTAGCCCTAAAGGAAGGGCAGAAAGAGAACAAAAAGGTGATAAGAGAGAATGAAAAAACATTCAGAGCTTGAAGATATCATGGGAAAACATAGTTCAGCTGGGATTATACTTGGAATTTTGTTCGCGCTCATAGGCATTCTAAATATCATATACCTTAAAGAAGGGTTTTATGTGTTCACTGGCATAATCTGGATAAGCGCAGGACTCATTTCGATTGTGTATCATGCGAACCGCTTAGTTCGGGTAAATCGGAAGAAAAGCAAGAATAAAATTCTTCTGAGTTCCTTGATAATCCTTTTGATGCTTCCAATGATGTCAGTGTCAAGAGTGTGGGCCTCGTCTCAAACAAGTTGGGAAGCAACATTGCCTAATGAGGATGCCTTTCTAAATCAGACACTTACTACGTACACCAATGATGGCTATGCAGAATTAGGTTTAAGTGCTAATTTATATGTTCTTCAGAAGGACTATCCGCAGTCAGGCCAATACGAACTCGCTATGGCTGTTATTGGAGCGGCTAATACTCGACATACAATGCGATATTCCGTTATGAATTATCCTTGGCACCAAATTGGATTTCAAAGTGGTTGGAAGACGTTAATATTAGGTGATGATGAAGGAGCTCGGATCGATATAGAGACATCTACCTACGCGACACACTTCTTCCACTATGGAGGATGGTATGAAAAAGTCTTCGTAACATCAAACGGCTTCATAGTTCTCGATCCAAAAGCCTATAACGATCATGGTGGAAAGTGGACCAGTCCTACCCCCACGAGTATTCCTTCAGAAGACGGCCCTGATGCAATAATAGCACCATTCTGGAGAGACCTTGACCCTTCCAAAGGTGGAAGCATAAAATATGGAATTGACAACTGCATTGGCGATTTTACAATTGCATGGATCGATGTTCCAAATAAAGCTAATGGTAAACCACAAAGCTTTGCAGTTACCTTATCGCGATACTCTGCCGCCGTACAAGCAAATATATACTTCACATATGATTCAATTACAAACGACGTGCCTACATCAATAGGTATTGAAGATCAGACTGGCAAACGTGGGCTTCAGATTTCATCAGTCTCTAGTCAAAGTAAACGAGTGATTATCCCCGATGCTACCGAGGATGGAGGCTGCGGGTACTCTATCGAAAGAATTAAAATCTCAGCCTCCAAGCTTACTGAAACTGGAGAGAATGACAATCACGCCCTTATTCATATAGACGGTCTAAATGACACACGCCCTAGCGGAATCAACGTGGACTTAGATGAGGTCACTGAAGGCAAATATACGTCGTCTCCCGCACTTGCTACTGGGAAATGGATTCTGAGCGCCGTAGCGTTTGCTTCTGGCTCTAAACTGCTTGGTGCTGTGGGGTTTGTATTGTCGACAGTTGACCTGCTTTATGAATTTTCTCCGATGCCAAGAAGTTCCACGGTGCAAGAGGCTGATCCAGAGACACAAACTGCTTATGTCGACGCTTTGGCAAAGGAAGAAGAAGGAAATTACTGGCAGGACTGGCGTCCATGGGATACAGCGGTATATTCACTATTCCGATGGAGATTGCTAGATGCATCTGTTATTCACAGGCTGAAGTTTACTGTGGAAGTCACTTACTGGTATCTCCTTACTGAAGCCAAATACACTCTCACTTCGAGTCCGATAGAGCTGAAACTTAATCCGGGAAGCGTGAGCTGGTATGGAAGAACTAACCCTGATGCGCATTACTACAACTTTTATCAAATCTCAACGCCATACGGCACAGGATACCACATTGATTCTATGGGAAGCAACGATTATGGCTACCACATGTTAGGATGGAGCAAACTCACTGATGACGCTCCAGAAGACTACAAGGTTAGACCAGATGGGACGATACGTGTGGAGGGATACTTTAGACAGTCTGACACATTCTCATCAGGTGACCAGCCTGGAAGAAGGCTGACGAACATTTACGTAATGTACTCTGAGAATCTAAACAAAATAGCCAAGACGGCGCAAGTCCTCGACTACACTGACGGAACCGACTGGAAACACAAGAGCGCAGTGGTCAGCGGCTTAACCCCTGGAAAAGTAGTCAAAATCGGCGTCGGAAGACCAGACTCATGGCTTGCTGACCAGAATCTTGTAGCTGAATGGGCTGGAATAAATGTTTATGACGGCAACAGCTTTCGTTTATCCATCTCCGCTTCTTATGGTGGCACTACTGACCCTGCGCCTGGAACCTACACGTATGGCTATGGCACACCCGTTACTGTTAATGCTTCTGCGTATTCGCATTACGCGTTTGACTATTGGCTTCTTGACGGAAGCACATACTATCAAAACCCGAAAACAGTTGCTATGGATTCTGACCACACTTTAGAAGCACACTTCAGCTTCTACAACAATCCCCCGAGTACGCCTACGCTTTCGGGTTCGCAAACCGTGGTAAGGAACGTGTGGTATACGTACACGACGAACGCTGTGATGGACCCTGATGGAGACAGCATCCGTTATCACCTCAACGCTACGGGTCCAGGCAATCCCTACCAAAACACGACAATCTGGGTTAATTCTGGAACGCCTATGACTTGGAACCTGATGTGGGAGCCAACAGATCATCCTGGAACCTATCTGCTTCAAGCGTGGGTTGAAGACTCGTATGGGATGCTAAGCAGTATGGGTTCGCTGTCAGTCACCATGGTCGACCAACCGCCAAACGCTCCATCTCAACCTTTAGGTCCCACCATCTGTTATGTCTATTCCACGTCGTCCTATCCGTACACGAGCTACTCATACACTGTGAGCGCTGTCGATCCAGACGGGGACAACATAAGCTACACCTTCCAGTTCTGGACTTGGCCTCCAACCAAGATGGAAGGCAGCATCACCGTTGGTCCCTATGCTTCAGGCGCGAATGCAACCGTGTCATACGTTTGGACGAGACCTGGCCGTCACTGCGTAGCTGTATATGCAACGGACAGTTACGGATTAAACTCCACATATGGCTACGTCACGCTAGTCAATGTGCTCCAGAATGATGACGGCACCGGCGGAGATGCAGGTCACACCTTCGCAAACGCGACCGTCTACAGCCTCGCCTTCGACGCGGGCACGCTCTACCCCTCTCTGGACAATCCAGAAGACTGGTACCAATTCTACGCCCAAAGTGGCCAGAGGATATCCGCCTGGCTCTCCTCCACGGGAGGCGCCAACTTCGACCTGCAACTTTACGACAACAACACAGTCCTCAAGGCAAGCTCGACTTCCACGTCTTCCTACGACTACATCAACTTCATAGCTGATTCCAACGGTTTCTGGAGAATAAGAATCTATAACGTCACGGGTGAAGGCCTATACTATTTTGGCGTTTCCGTGTACACTCCCAGCCCACCGGGAGGATGCCCGATCCTCTACACTTACAACGGCACGGACTATGTTTGCGAGGGCTTGCTGGACATACACAACCCAGAAGGCATAGACGTTGTTTATGAGTACACCTTGGTTACACTGCCTAAGCGGGTGAACGGTGCATATCTGTTCAGGCTTGTTGAGCATCCGCAAACAATAAGCCACATCGACCAGGTTAAGCTCTACGCCATACTAGAAGACAAAAGCCTAGTTGAGCTTCCGCTAATCTACGCTTGGCACTCAGAAGACGGTAACGTGCTGCCGCAGCTGCTTTTCAGCGACGACTGGAAAACCGATGAACTGGGCGCAAACTGGAACAACGGCGTAAGCCAAAGCATAGACTTGAAGTTCGCAGCATTAAACCCGAACATGAAAATCATCGGCTTCGTATTCCAAATAGAAGGAAACAACAGAATCGCTAAACGCTAAACTTCCCTTTTTTTTCTAAAAGCGTGATGGAGTGGACAAACTCTTGAACTTTAAAGAGTTGCTCAGCGACATCAAAACAGTGCTGGAGTTACCTTTAAAATATGCACTGTTATACTTCGATTTTCTATTGCTGGTTTTGTTTCTCTACATGATTGGCATTTACGGGTTCTATGCCATTATCGGGTTAATCATTTCGCAGACAGGCATCATTTATTTGATAGTGAAGGAAATTTGGAGAACTTATCACATGCTACCACGTAGCGAGGCGTTTGAAACAAGCCCTGAAAAATGGAAGAAAGCATTTGAAGAGTATGAGAAGCTTGTTGAGAAACACTAGCCTATTTTCTATTCCTTCAAGATTTTAGGAACAGAGCAGGGTAAAACTACGCTACACATAGGCGAGACCTCTCACTTCACAAGCACTTTCTTTTTGAAGTATAAGAGCAAACCGGCTTCTGCTAGGCATAGAGCTGCGACCAGGAATACTCGTGTGAACTCCGGGATCACCTGAATGCTGAACGAAATTGTGGCCTCTTCGTCAGCAGAGAGACTAGGCGTTTCAAACCAGTAGGTTGGGCTTGTTATGAGGTGTGTTCCTTCCAAGCTGAGTTCTGCTGTAAGCGAAGCGTTCCATTTATACGCAAAGTTTTCGGCTGAAACTGTTATTTCCTGTCCGTTCTGCGCTTCAGTTGAAGATTGAACAGTGACGTTTTCCACGTCTCCGTCCAGGTTCCAAGAAAGCTTGGTTGGAGAGATTGTTGCAGGTCCTTGGATTGTAGCGTCTGCTGTTATTGAAGCGTTGACGTAGAGTGTCGGCTCAACCGTGACAATTATGATGAGTGGACCCAAGGGAACAGGCACAGGCAAAGCATAGCTTATTTCCCATTCACCCATGTGCCCCCAAAATGGCTACTTGTAGCTTGCAGCGACCATGAAGGAGGAGCCTGAAGGATGGCTGAGGGAAAGACTGACTTCCACGAGAAAGCATACTTGGCAAAGCGGCTTAACAATAGGAAGTTGGGTGAAGACCCAGCCCAGCCGCACCAGTCCCCTAAACAGCCTACGCCTCGGTGTCCTGAATGTAGATCCGTTAAAGTGTGGAAGGCTGGTTTTAGATATCCTCGCGGGAATGAAGGCCCGTCGGTCCAGCGTTACTTATGTCGAGATTGTGGATACCGTTTTTCTGAAGCTTCAAATCCCACTTTTTCTCATAAATCGATCCGAGAACATTCAAAGTTATTAAATAACAACCCTGGCATACCTATCCCACGTCAAGTATGCGTAGCCTTGACCAGAGGCGCGAAAAACTTGGCCACAGAAGAAACCCGACAGAAACAGCCTATGCGGGAAGGCACAAAGCCAGATTTAGAGACCGTCAAAGGATTAATCGTTAAATACATGGCTTGGCTGGAGAAAGAAGGATATTCTGAAAGTAATAAGTACCTAACATATATCTGCTTGCTTATCAAACGTGGGGCTAACGTGCTGGATGGTGAAAGCGTTAAAGAAGTAATTGCCAAACAGCCTTGGAAAAACGGCTCGAAGATGCTCGCGGTTTATGCTTATGACGCCTTCGCCAAGATGCAGAAAATATCTTGGACACCGCCCAAATACACGCAAGAAGAGACATTGCCCTTCGTACCTGACGAAAAAGAACTTGACCAGCTTATAGCCTCATGCAGAAGCCATAGAATGGCAGCTTTTCTGCAAACCTTAAAAGAAACTTTTGCCGACCTTGGTGAGGCACTAAGATTACGCTGGATAGACATTTCAGGCAACGTCATAACAATAAATCGCCCCGTGAAAGGACATAATCCTCGACAGTTAAAAGTGTCAAATAAGCTACTGGCTATGTTGAATACCCTGCCGAAAACTTCAGAGCAAATCTTTCCGGCGACATACACCTCAATGTATGGATGTTTTGAGCGTGTGCGGAAGAGAGCTGCTAGGATCCTACAAAACCCAAGACTACTTAAAATCCATTTCACCACCTTCAGACACTGGGGCGGAACTATGATTGCTCACTACACTCACGGAAACGTTCTAACAGTCAAGAGGCTCTTGGGTCACAAAAGAATCCAGAATACTATGAAATACATACATATGATCCACTTCAAAGACGATGAATTTGAGGTGGCCACGGCATCTACTATTGAAGAGGCTAAGAAAATCATTACAGCAGGTTTCGAGTATGTCACTGAGATGAGAGGCATTAAGTTGTTCAGAAAGCCCAAAAGATTTGGTGTATAAACGCAGAATTTGGAATATAAAACTCTACACTACATAAACTTGATTTTATTATAGAAAAAAGGGAGAAAAATGTTTACTCTTGTGTTTCTTCTCCTTCAGCTACCGTTTCCGTTGATTGCATTTCCTCTTCCGTGCTCTGCTCCGTTTCTTGTGTTTCTTCTGTGTTTTGCCACGTTTCTTGTGAATTTTCCTCTGGTTCCTCCGGACTTTGTAATGTTTCCACGTCGCCGCCTTCTGTAGACTCAACAGGTGGTTCAGGCAGATTCTGCTCTATATTTTCTTCAGGAGTCTCCTCAGACTCAACTACCAAAACAGTTTCTTCCACACCTGCAATTTCAGGTTCAGCAGCTTCGACACCTTCCGTGGTTTGCAGTTCCACTTCTTGAGGCACAACTATATCAGTTAGCGGAATCGGTAGGCTGCTTGAAAGCAGATCTATGGCTTCCTTGGCAGTATCTAGTTCCTGTCTTGCAACTTCAAGTCCTGTAGATAAGAGATTGATTTCACGTTGATAAACCTCTTCGTCTATTTCACCTGTCACATGTTTAATTTCGAAGTTTGCAAGGAGCATCTCCAAAGTTCTAGTGTGATCCTCGAGTTCTCCTACTTTGGAATTCATTTTCTCTAGCAAAGCTCTTTGTTGCTTTTCAATTTCTACAACTGCCTCATCTATCTTCTCGTTGAAGGAGTCATATGTGGGCTGCGAAATCTTGCCAGCATCTAATAAATTGTCCAGAGCTTCTTTCTTTTTCTTCGTCATTTCAAATTCTTCGGCTAAACTCTCAAAAGAGTGCTTCCACGAAATCAATTTTAACACCGTCCAACATTTATCCCTAAAAGAAGGAAATAACGTTTTTTGACATGTAGATATATCGCTAAGTATTAAGAACAGCAGTTTCCATTGTTTAAATAGAAAATCAAGCTTTAAAAATCAAACGTTCCGTAGACCGTTCATAGCGCTTAAAATTGAAATGTTCCCTTCATCGACCGCAGAAACTTGCGTCATTAAAACGTGAATAAACATGAAGGCGTTAACAATTATAGTTGGCGGTGGAAAATTGGAAGCAAGAATAAGAAAATACATGAAAGAACAATATAAAATTTTATGGACATAATAATTCTAGCCGAACTGAGAAATAGACCCATGAGCGGATACGACGTTATCTCTTTTATTCACAACAAATTCCGTCTCCTAGTAAGCTCAGGTACACTCTACTCACTTCTCTATTCACTCGAAAGAAACGGGATAATTACAGGAACATGGAACGAAAGAAAAAGAGTATACAAACACCCGAAAAAGGCATGAAAACAATTGAAACAATACTAACCGCAAATGATAGCATCAAAAGCTTCATAACGAACATCCTGAAAGTTCAATTACTTAGACTTTAAATATGTCCGAAAAACCATTATTTTAGCCTTTCTTTAGGACAAATTATATAAAATTCATGTCCCCATGTGTCCTATTTTAGGTTGATTGCTTCTAGATTAATATTAAGTTCAGAAATGTTAAACTATTGTTCTAGTTTCCTGAAGATGAGGGTGAGTGAGAATTGATGGTGGTTTGTTTGAGATGGTGAGTTTGACGTTTTATGGTGGGGTAGATGAGATTGGTGGAAACAAGGTTTTGTTGGAAGATGGCGATGTTAGAGTTTTCTTTGGTTTCGGCCAATCTTTTATACCCGATACACACGGAAAACAAGCAATTATTCAGGAAAACAAGCAAAAACGTTCAAACAATAAAATATGGAAAAGAATGCACTTTATGAGCACGCGTTCAAGTACCACATCAAGTCACTGAAAATAGAGAAAATACGATAGGAACGATTAAAGACAAAAATCTTGGCGGCGGAGCAATTACATATTGGAAACTTCATATTGATTCTGGAAAAACTGTTTCAATTTCATGGAGTGGCTAATGCCTAACCAATTCCAGCAAAAGCCCCACAAAACTTATTCTAAAAACAAACGAAAAAAAGAAGGAAAACTGAAATGAAAGAGTATAAATCGTGACCCGTTTGAAAACTAAAACTAACTGAAGATATAAAATCCAGTAAAAGAACGAATTCTTAAACCATTGGACGTTTTTGCGTCTGTTTGTATCCGCATTGGCATTTAAAGCCTATTATTTTTCCTCTGCGCCTTATTTCACGCCATCTTTTGCCTTTGCATTGAACATTATTTTTATGGATTTTCCACAGCATTCCTGCTTCCTCACGGGTTAACAGTGTGTAGTGTTTCGCTGATGTGAGATACCATGTTGCGTAGGCTGTGAAACACGCCCATAACGTGGGCACGAGTATTTCTAACATGTTTTTCGCCACGTGTATTTTTGTTGTACTCCTATACTATATGTCCTGTTTCAGACATATCTATACTGATAGGAAGTCTTAAGATATAAACATTATGTAAAACTCCGAACAAAGAATGGAGGGGAGCAGCTATCTCTTCTTCAGCCAAGTTTTTCGTCTCGCCTCCGAGACGCATACTTGGTGAATCCGTAAAGGAGGGTCTAGCCACTCCCTTTCCCCCTTTTCTTTTTTCTTTTACCAGTATATTCCTCTAGGGTTTCCGTCACAGTTTTCGAGGCAATTTTTCTTCTTGTAGCTGACTTTTGTATTTCATTTATGTACCACAACCTTTTTCTGCTGTAGTAGAGAACAAATATGAAACCTGCGGAAAGTACGGCGAAGCCAACCGCTGAAAGAATGAATCCTGAATAGGCTGAGAATGACGGCGGTAGACTGTATGGATGAAGCAGTACAGTTAGCTCTCCAAAAACCGCGAGTGACATGAGTAATCCTCCCATCAGCAAGTTCATGCCGAGAATCATCGAAAGAAAGGCTAGAATTTCATTGTGCGCGTTCTCTTCAGCTTTTCTGTACAGCCAACCCTCGAAATACATCTCTAGTCGAGATATTTTCGTTAAGCATCTTAAGTAAACTTTACGAATTCAGATCACAAACTCATAAATTTTAAATCTGCTCCTTTACAAGAAACCTTTGCGTGTGCACTTGAAATTTTCTAAGTTCGGCTTCCAGATTTCGCCCTTCCAAGTTGGTGCACACGCTTTTCTTATAAGAATTCAAAATATTGATTGTTTAGTCGTAAAGGTAATATTTAGTTTGTTCAAAAATCTGTTTTAACGGTGGAAACTGGAAAAGGGGGCTGATGACCTTTACGACGCTGTTTTTATGTCTCGCCCCTCACCGTTTAAAGTATTTTGAATAATGATTGTGAATTCATATGAGTTAAATATAGTCTGAGTAAACCTTAAAAGAGAAGGAAGTTACGAAGATGTCGAATAAGAAGAAAGATAACAAGCTTGAGGATATGGAAAGCGAAGAAGAGGAACCGGTTGAACAGCAGACGGAGAAGGCTGAAGAAGCCCCTGAAGCCCCAAGGAAGGAGATGGATAAGCTTAGGTCTGACGTTGACAGCATGTCTCAAGAGTTGAAAACGGCTGTAACTGACCTTAAAAAATCCATTGTTGACATCCGTTCAGCCGTAAGCGAAATTGAAAACCCGTTCAACCTTTTAAGGGTTATATCAAGCGAGAAGGACCTAAAGAACCTGAACAACAAAAGGCTGCCTTCAGGAGTTAAATCGTTAACTTTGAAGCCTAAGAAGACTCCTGTGGAAGAAGAAAAACCTGAAGAGCGTCTGCCAGAGGAAGAGAAGCCGCTTGAACAGTCACCAGCTGAAATTAAAGAAACTGAACCGCAAGTTCAATCGCAGCCTAAGACCAGATCCGGCTACTTAGAGTGGGTTTGGTCCCTTCTCGATTCAGGGTTATCTTCAAATGACATACTTCAGCTTGTGCAGTCCTACGAGTTTATGGGGTACCTGCCAGCTCAATCCAACGAGTACATTTATTCCTTGGCTATAGCATGTGAAAAAGCTAGGTCAAAGGGTCTCGACAAGGCTCAACTGCTGCTGAGCATGTATAAAGCCACGGTGATCTCAGGGATTAAGATAGGTTTGGAAGACGTGAAGGATATTATCTCCATAGCTGAGGGCAAGTTGAAAAGCAACAGGGCGGAGAGAACTGGATAATGGGTTTCTCCGTAACCTTATCCCACATCATCATGGTTATAGCTTCCGTGACTTTAGCCAGTATGTTCTCAGCCTACGCTTTCTACACTGGCAACTCTGTTCAAAACGAGCTGATGCAGAACGTGAATGACATTAAAAGAAGGAATAATCTGCAGTTGGAGATAGTTTACGCTACAGTGGACAATTCAACAAGTCCATCGCACTTCGTGATATACGTGAAAAACGTCGGATGCCTCCCGCTTAACGACTTCACTTACTTGGACGTTTACGTAGGCAAGTATGGCAGAGCCCAGCTTTACACTTACAATTCATCCGCTGATGCTGGAAGCGGACAGTTCAACCTTACAGACGCAAGTGGAGACTGTGTCTGGGATCCCCGTGAAACGGCTACGATAAGAGCCTATCCATCTGAATCCTTAGAAACTGAAGGCGTAACGTTTGAGGCTAAAATTGCTCCTTTCAAGGGGATTGGAAGCAACATCCTCTTTTCAGCTCCACCGTGAGGTGTTTAAATTGGGTTTTTCAGTGACCATCGCATCCTCCGTCGTCTTGATAGGTTTAATCGCCATGTTCACTTCAGTTTCGGTAGCCATGTTCCAAGGTTTAACGGAGCTTTCCTACGCAACTAAAGAGTACCTTAACCGTGAAAGGGAAAGGCTTGACGTGAAATTAGAATTGAGCGTGGAAGGAATTAACGCAACTTCATGCAACATCACCGTAAAAAACACAGGATGCAAAACCATTTTCTTAAGAAGCCAAAACGGGTTCCAATGGAACACCATAATACTCTCCTACAGAAACAACTCTGATTGGCGTTCCTACATAATTGAACAATACGAAGTTTTAGAAGTAAAAGTTTCAAACACAAACTGTTCATTTAACAGCATCCACAGCTTCATAAACCCTGGAGAAGAAGCCCTAATATCGTTTAGCATTCCAGCTGGAGCCTTGGAGATTCCCATGCAAGGCGTGGTTTCCGTTGTTTTTGCTACACATTACGGCGTAACAGCGAAAGGGGAGGGCGTGAGGCAATGAAAACTGTCAGTTTAGGCATTTCAGAGTTGGACAGAGACCTCGGCGGAGGAATTCCATATCCAAGCCTGATGTCAATTGAGGGAGAGTACGGCTCGGGAAAAACCGTTTTCGTGCAACAGATAGTTCATGCGATGCTTAAGAATGGGTTAAGGGTTCTCGTTATGTCCAGCGAAGCAACGGTGAAGGAATATCTTTCAATGATGAAATCCGTTAAGCTTGATGTTGATAATTACTATCTTTCAGGTCGACTCAACATTTATCCTTTACACATTGAAGGCGGCAGGTGGAGCGAGTTTTTCAGCTCATTCTTTTTGAGGGTTACAGCAAACTTTCTTCAGTTAAAAGAGAAATATTATGATTTCGTTGTTATCGACAGCCTAAGCGTGTTAACTGTGGAGACGCCTCCATACGAGTTTTTAACGTTCATTACAAGGATGAAAAACGTGGTGTCAGACGGCAAAGCAGTAGTCATCACTTTTCACCCGCAGTTCCTGTCCGAACAGAACATAATGAAGCTCAGGGCAAGTTCAGACGTTTACCTAGTGCTTAAAAACACGAGCATTTCAGGAATCGACGTTAAACTGCTTAGAATTGTTAAGCTCTGGGGCGTAAGCGGTGAAAGGAAAAGTTCCATAACCCTTGAAATTAACCCTCAAATCGGTTTAAGAGTTATGCCCCTCAGCGGAGTGAAAGTTTAGGAGAACCATCCATGTCCAAACTGAAGCTCAAAATGGAACTCGCCGCCAAAAAATTGAAGCAGAAGCTTCCGTTAAAACTGGGAAAGGAAGAGGAAGAAGAGGAAGAGGTTTGGACCTTCAGAAAAACCATTTGCGAAACATTAGGCGAGGCCGTGAAAGAGCATCCGTACTTGGCTTCATACTTAGAGACGCTGCCTCACAAACCTGAATACATGTTAAAACTCGATTTAGAAGCGGGTGGAAAAGAAGCAGACATATTATACCCTTTAGGCTTAGGAATCTACGCTCACATCCAAGTTGGAGGAGAAATCGGCAGATACTATCTTATAGAGCCTGAGAAGCCAAACCGTGAAGTGCTGGACAATATTGAAGCTGCTGTTGCCAAGCTTGTGAAAGACAAGGAATACGGCGAACAAAAGGAAAAGGTTTTGGCTTCACTTTTTAAGGATGCCATCAAGAAGAAAATGGTTAAAATTCCGAAGGAAGAGGATGAAAACACAGTGTTGTACTACTTTTTAAGGGAGAAGATTAAACACGGCTTCCTTGACGGTTTCTTAGCGGATCCGTGGCTGGAAGACGTCAGCATACCAGGAGAAGGAAAAGTTTTCGTTTATCATAAAATGTTCAGTCACCTCGAAACCAACGTGTATGTTTCAAAAGATGAGATCAACCATTTGTTAAGGAGCATATCTGAAAGGTACGGGAAGGTTTTAAGCTACACTCATCCGATAATAGACATTCACTTGCCCGACGGCTCCAGATTCAACATAGTGTTCGGAGAAGACATAAGCCTTAAGGGAAGCAACTTCACGATAAGGAAATTCCCTGAAGAACCCATTTCAGTTGCACATTTAATTAAGTGGCGTACAATTTCACCTGAGTTAGGTGCTTACTTTTGGATGCTGTTTGAAGTAGGAGTTTCAGCTTTCATCTGCGGAGAAACAGCCTCAGGCAAAACCACAAGCTTAAACGCTTTCACATGCTTCATAAACTCAGACTCGAAGATCGTCAGCATTGAGGAAACCCCTGAAATAAACATATTCCACAAAAACTGGGTTAGAGAAGTTACACGATTGCACACTGGAACGAAAGTGACAATGTTCGACCTTTTGAAGGCTGCTTTAAGGCAGAGACCTGACTATCTTATAGTTGGAGAGATAAGGGGTGAAGAGGGAAGAGTGGCTTTCCAAGCCATCGAAACAGGCCACCCAGTTTTGTCAACAATGCACGCTGGAAGTTTAGGGCAGCTTTTCCAAAGGATTACGTCTCATCCGATCAACGTTCCGAAAACACATATAGACGGGTTAAACCTAGCTGTGTTCCAAGCCAGAATGGAGCGTGGAAAAAGGCTCATACGAAGAGTTACGTCAATCAACGAAATAATCGGATATGAACCGGAGGAAGCTAGGCTGAACTACCTGCCCACTTTCATTTATGACTCTGACATGGACAAAATGCGCTTCATGGGGTCAAGCTACCATTTAGAAACAAAGATTCTCTCCTTCAGAGGCTGGGGAAAGGAAAGGATGCGGGAACTCTACAAAGAAATGAAAGCTAGAGCTGAAATACTCAGTTTCCTTTCAGAAAACTTTCCAAGATACACGGATGTGTGGAAAACGGTCATAACCGCTCGGAACAAGGGTATATGGGAAGTTTACCGTAAAGTAAAAGAGATGAAGGTTCCGTGGAAATAACATCAAAAAAGCCTATTCTATTGTTAATCCCCTCCGTTCTCTTCTCAGTTTACTACATGCTGACTGGAAAAATGTTAGAGGCGCTGCTGGTTTTATCCATAGGGACAGCCATAACATACTTGTTTAGACGCTTATCGAAAAAACATGCTCCAACAAAAATTGACTGCACCCTCACCACAGCCATATTCCACATGTACAGTTTATCCTTTGGAGAAACATCACCCGCCGACCTAGTGGGAACAATAGCTGACAATAAAGAATACGGATTTTACAGCAAAGTTTTCCAGAAAATCAGAAATTTAGCTGAGGACTTCGGATACGGATTCACAAAGGCTACAACGCAGATAGCTGAAACGGTGAAGCCGCCGCTTAAAGACATACTTGTCCGCTGCACACACGTGTTCTCAAGCGTTGAACCGAAAGGATACTTAGAAATGGAATCTTCAACATTGACAACGGAGTATTCAGGCTACTATACACGGGCGATCGAAACTTTCAAAACCCTTGGAGGAATATTCACGGCCTTCCAAAGCATCACAGTGTTCTTGGTGATGACTTTGGCGATTATGGCGGTTTTCATGCTTGACCCAAACGCCGTAGTCTTCGGTTACGTGATGGCAGCCGTAGCCAGCATACTTCTGTACGTTCTCTTCAGGGCAACCGCGCCTAGAGAAGAGGTTGTTTACATAGGGAAGTATCCGCCGGAACTTTATCTATGTTTAAAATGGAGTTTTCTAGCTTTCGTTCCATCCTCAGCTGTGCTTGCTTTTCTCCTCTACTTTTCGAATGGGCCTGCAGTTGCCTTCATAGTGCTCGGTTTAGGAGCTATAATTCCGGGAATATTCGGGTATAAGCTGGAGAGCTACGTTAGCAACATTGATAAGAACTACCCGACTTTCTTGAAGGCTCTGGGAGAGAACTTAGCGTCCACGTCAGACTTGAAAGCGGCGTTCACCTACATCCTGTACATGGAGCTTGGACCCTTACAGAAGCTTGCTAAAGAAGCTTTGGCAAGGCTGAAACTTGGAATGAGTCATAAGCAGACTTTAGAAACGCTTTCCTCAGAAGCCGCATCCTATCAAGTTCACATAAGCAACAGAATACTCCTCGACTCCTTAAGCAGAGGAGCAAACCCGCTTGAAATAGGCAACGCCCTTGGAAACCGAGTTGTGAAGTTCCTTGAATTCAGGAAAAGGAGGGCTGTAGTTTCTAAGAGTTTCCAAACAATCATGATGGTTATGCAGCCCATGACTGTTGTATTACTCACTATTTTAGACGTGCTCACCGGCTTCCTAAATGAATGCCTAGTGCCGTTGCCTTACTTCGGCTTCAACGAGCTTCCCATAGTCGCTATTGAAGCTGGAAACATAGCGTTAATATTCCTAATGGCTTTTGTGAACGCATTAACAATTAAAGAGGTTTCAGCGGGGTACTGGGGAACATTCTTCCTTAACCTAGGCATCCTCTTAATATTAAGCGGCGTAACGTGGATGGCTGCCCAAATATTCATAGGGAACATTTTAGGCTCATTGCCAAGCATAGAACTACCCGTGTGATATGTATTCTGAATGTGGATTCTAGAAAGGTTTATTAAGACTTAATACATAATATATATTTGTAAGTAGTGGTGTAGGTGGTAAAAATGAGAAGGAAGAAAAAACCCAACATACGATGCGAAAAATGTGGATACGAATGGCACACAGAATCAAAGCTGAGAATGGTAACGTGTCCATCATGCAACCAGAAAACCTCGAACACCACACTACGGCGTCTACTGAAGCAGCTCGTAATGCAGAAGCGGGGAATCATAGGTTTAGAAGCAGCCATAGTGCTGATCGCATTCGTCATTATCGCGGCAGCCTTCAGCTTCATGGTCGTAAACCAAGGCTTGTTCGCAACGGAAAGAGGCAAAACAGTGATTCAAGAAGGATTGAAACAGGCAAGCACACCATTAACAGTGGATGGAACACTGTTTATGAGAACAACCCTGGAAGGAAAAGAAGTAAACGTTATTGTAATTCCAGTGAAAGCCTTCGGAGTTAAATACGTGGCAATGGGAACAGAGCAAACGGTTATGACGATGAAGATAGGTCAGAAAGCTTGGGCAAACGCTTACCTAGGCGTGTTATACATCGGCTACAATACAACAGGCGAAAATTACAACGCCACTGGCTTGACGTACGACCCAACTGGGCATCAATTCGACAAGTTTGTAGGCTTTCAACAGGCTAACCAAACCATGGATGGCACAGCGTGCAACAACTACGTAAATGAAACATACAGCATAGGACAAAACAAGCTGACCACGGGAATCGTCCTCGCTATCGCAAACAGTAACCATGACGAAGCCTTAGACACGGGAGAGAAAGGCTTCCTGATAGTAACGCTTGCAACTGAAGACGCTGCTTTCGCCAGAGACGAAATAAACATTGAGATAAGACTTGAGAAAAGCGCCACGCTTTCACTTGAATTCAGCATACCAGAGTCGATGCCGAAGGACACGTACGTGCCTGCAATGTAGAGGTGAAAAGTGATGAGGAAACTGTTTAAGAATAAGAAAGGCATCGTCGGAATAGAAGCCGCCATAGTGCTGATAGCGTTCATCATAGTTGCTGCTGCCCTAAGCTACGTGGTCATCAACATGGGCTTCTACACTACGCAGAAGACGAAGGAAACAATGCAGTCGGGACTTGACGAGTCTCTAGCCGCCCTGCAGCTTGACGGAGTTGTAACAGGGAAAACAAACACCGTAAGCCATATTGAATGGATAGTTTTTCCAGTAAAGCTTTCAGCTGGAAAAGCATCAATAGATCTGAAAAATGGAACACTTGTCGTTTCGGTTTACTTGCCAGACGCAACATTGCTGAACTTGTATCAGGGTTTATACAACGAAAGTGCATACGCAGAAGACCCCATTGACCTAGAAATAATACTGTCTAACATGACACAGGACATATTCCCAGGTAGTGAAGATAAGAAAGATTTTGCCATGTTCATCATATACAATGACGATAAAGACTCCGTTCTTGAGTCCACGGAGAAAGCGTTTCTCATAATCCATTTAGCCAAAGACCCACCTAGTGGCGAACCCCATACAATGGCGGATTACGACATCTTGAAGGTTGAGGTTAAAGGGGCTAAGGGTGCAGCCCTAACAGTTGTTAGGATGGCTCCTGGTGGCATGCTTCCAGAGTCGTACATTGACTTAGGCTAAAAGTTTCCCCTTTTTTCTAATTTTTCCATTTAATTGAGGGAAGATCGATGAGGCTGTTCAATTCAAGGTTAGAAGCCGTGAAGGCAACTATTGTTAAATATGCTGCAGAGTCAGGGCTTTTAAGCAAGAAGGATTTGTGGAAACGTGTTAAGGCTTATGGAGGACGCAAGGTGAGTCTTGACCGGTTGGAGGAGGATTTGCAGCGTCTTGAACATGGCTAAAATTGAGGCGCTGTTGGATGCAAACGTGTTCATATACGCTTTTGAAGTTCCCAAATCGAACTCCAGAATTGTGATCAACGCTTTGAACAACGGATTGTTTGAAGCTGTTACTACTGAATCCACGTTCAGAAAGGTTAACCGATACTTTAAAAGGTATCACTCCATAAGTCTAGCAGAAGCCTTTAGACTATACATATTTGTTTCTTGCAAAGCCATTATTTCAAGTTCGGAAAAAATCAATAAAAAGGGTTTGGGGCTCGGCGTTAAATACAGCGTGTCTTATGGCAAAAGTTTTGAAGGTGTAACGCCTAAACAGTTTGTTGAAATTTTGAACTTAAAGGCTTTCCCAACGGATTATTAGTTTTTCCCTCTATCAATTTTTTAAACAATACCAATAAACATACTTTTTATCTTTTGTTCTTACCCTAAATATTAGGGATCAAGTTGAGTTTGGAGCGAGTGTTCAGCAGAAAGTTTGGAGTGCCAATAATGGATTCGACCGAACTAAAGGACATCCGGAAAGATTTTTCGGAATGGATTCTTTTAAACGAGAAATGCGTGAAAAAAACACCTAAACAGCCTGGCGCTTATGTAATTCGAAAAGGCGGAGGTCAGCGCTTTGGTCGTCTACGTGGGAAATCAGACATTCTTTATATCGGGAGTACGGAAGCCAAAGGTGGACTGAGACAGAGACTCAGACAGTACTTACATCCAGGACCGACTCAGTGGACTAATAGACGTATCAATAAGCTTTTGATTAAATACAAAATGGAGGTTGCATGGTGCACATGCAACGAACCGGGCAACTTAGAACACCAGTTACTTCGCAGATATTTGAAGGAACATGACGAGTTGCCACCTTTGAACCATGCAACCAAGAGATTACTAAAGAAAGTTTTCAAGGAGACAGTTCATGTTCAAGACGCTATAAGCTACATAGAAAGAAAAATGAAGTCATAGAGAAACATTTGTATTTCTTATACCTTTCTTTTTGCCTAATTTATATTTTATAGGTAACCCTAGTTCAAATTCGATGCGCCTCTCTTTTGTTAAAAACAATAAATATTCTACCCTTCTTCTAGATTTTTGTGACTTAAACTCAAGATAGGCGTGATTATAGCATTTGCACCTATAGCCAAAATGGATTTTGAATACTGTTTACCATTTCATAATACTTAATATAAACGTTAGCTTAACCCATGTAACGCTAAGGAAGAAAAAAAGATGAATTGGAAAAAATCTTTGATGAAACTGGCGAAGCAGAAGCGGGGAATCATAGGCTTAGAAGCAGCAATAATACTCATAGCTTTCGTCATTATCGCAGCGATCTTCAGCTTCATGGTCGTAAACCAAGGCTTGTTCGCAACGGAAAGAGGCAAAACCGCAATACAAGAAGGGCTGAAGCAGGCAAGCACACCATTAGCCATTGACGGAACAACATTCGTAAAAACGTCAGTCGATGGCACAAACGTAACGGCAATGATTATTCCATTGAGAGCTTACGGAGTCAAGTACGTTGCGATGTGGAGGAACGAAACAGCCGTCACTCTTAAAGTAGGCATGACAGCTTGGGCAAACGTATACGACGGTGTAAACACGTTAGAGCCAACTGGCGAAAACTTCACCGCACTAGCTAATAACGTAACTGAGGGCACAGCTCAGCTTTTCATTGGGAACACCAACGGAGACGAGTCCTTGGACGCCTTCGAGAAGGGCTACTTGGTAATAAACTTGGGTAACGCTAATGCCGCTCCTATCAGGGCTGGCATAATCATTGAGATAAGGCTTGAGAAAACTGCGCCGCTTTCACTGGAGTTCACCATGCCAGAGTCGATGCCGAGCAACACTTGGGTAACGGTGTAAAACCATGTTGAACAAACTGCGCAAAAATAAGAAAGGCATCGTCGGAATAGAAGCCGCCATAGTGCTGATAGCGTTCATCATAATCGCTGCAGCCCTAAGCTACGTGGTCATCAACATGGGCTTCTACACTACGCAGAAGACGAAGGAAACAATGGCTTCAGGACTTGAAGAATCAACAAGCGCACTACTACTGGACGGAGTGGTAACAGGGAAAACAAACGCGACTGTTGGGGAGATTGAATACTTAATAATTCCAGTAAAACTTTCAGTCGGCAAAACCGCATTAGACCTCAAAAATGAATCGGTCGTGGTTTCAATATACTTGTCAGACGCAACACTAATGGACATATATGAAGGCGCTGATTTGACGGACAATACGACCTGGGCTGATTTGAGCACCGCTCTTAGCTTGGGTGGTGACGAAGCTAAGTTCGCAATATACAACGACAACGGCAAAAACAATAAGCTGCTAGAACCCACAGAGAAAGCGTTTCTTGTGGTATACTTAGGTTCAGGGCATACACTTGAGGACTATGAAACTGTGAAGATTGAGGTTAAAACTGCTGTAGGTGCTACTTTAACCGTTGTGCGCACTGCTCCGGGCGGCATGACAGTAAACTCGTTCGTTGATCTAGGCTAAACTTCCCCTCCCCTTTTTATTTTGTTATATTCTCTTTTCTATGCAAGTTTTTTCGTTGTTTAGGTTCTTGAAATGTTGTTTTGTTGTACAGTATTATTGCATCGTAAGATGTAATAAATAGCTTGCTCTAAGTTGTTTATGTACTCTTCGTTGTTTCCGTAATTTTTGATTTAGCTACAACAGCTGTCTGTTTTCAAGTTGACAACGGCATAGTTGAAACTAATCTTCTTTACCGTTTAGTTGGTTTCTGGAGCTTCCCAACCGTCTTGTTCCTCGACGTCCTTTTCGTTTTGGTTGTTGAGTGGCTTCGCAAGTTCACTCGCTGGAGCCCAATAATATTATTCATATTGATTGCTGCCTCTGTGAGAGCAGGCGTAATAAACATTCAAGTAATCCTTGAATCTTTAGGAGGCTAAATCCTTGGAAGTTTCAGTTAAACTCACCAGCCACGCTAAAGAGAGAATGGAGACCCGTTTCAAGCCAGCTCTAACGGTAAAGGACATCGTCAATGCGGTAGTTAAAGGGAAAATCTACTCCCTCAACGGAAGACACTATGTTAAATACAAAAACATCTGTCTCGTGCTGGCGTCAAGGCTTGCTTCGGAAAGCGATCTCCACCTAGTAACAGTATTAAACTTAAATCGGAACAAATTCGCAGAAAAATGCTTCATCAAACCTGAGAGGTTACCCTTCAAAAGAGTCAGGATCGTTTAGCAGCCAGCTCTCGACACCGCTCCGAAACAACGTAACAAAGGCTCCGACGTAAATCGTCCCCGTTCAACTCTGCATCTCGAAACTTGCCTATCTTTTCAGCCAACTCACAGTCGCCAATCCCATTCTTAATCCACTTCTCAAAATCACCACGGTGTAAATGAAACTCTAACGATTCAACATCAACATCCTTGATTACGCTTAGAAACTCCTCAAGACAACGGGCAAACCTTCCAGTGTAATTCCCTATGGAAGTGAAAAAGTAGAAGGCGCCTTCCCTTGAAAGATTCCTCAAACCCTTGCACATTTGCTTTTCCCTCACAAACTATCTTAACACTTCCATCTTCTAGGTTTTTCAATAGTGCCTACAACTCCCAACTCGTTAGCAACTCTCTCAACAGCATCCCTAAAACCAACATGCTGTACAGCCAAACCAGAAAACTTAAGCGTAGCCCGCTTTATCAACTCAACTCATCAGACTCAAATATTGAACTAAATTTGTATATAAATTTAATGAACCTTAAAGGCTAAAATTAACAACTAAACGGGGAGTGGTTCAAAGAGATACTATTAGCTCTGTTGTGATGATCAGCTCGAACAAAATACTGAATATTAATTGTACTTTCATAACCTTTATCTCCTTTAACGTAGATCAACCTTCCGGGAATTTGTATGTCAATTGAACTCCATGGTATCATGGTCGACAAGGTAATAACGGCGAAGAAGAAGGCGACGGTGAGAGACGCTGTTAAACTAATGAACAAGTATGAGATAGGATGTTTAGTCGTAGTAGAAAACGGAAAGCCCGTAGGAATAATCACAGAAAGAGATCTTTTGAAGAGGGTCTTAGCTACATCAAAAGAACTCAGAAACATGAAAGTTATGGAGGTAATGTCAACCCCCCTCATATCTGTAGTACCTAGTGTGGAAATTGAGGAAGCAACTAAAATCATGTTTCAGAAGAAGATTAAAAAGCTTCCAATAGTCGAAAAAGGGAAGCTTCTTGGTTTAGTGACACTGACAGACATTTTACGTGTTCAGCCGCAACTTATCAAGATGTATAAAATATTCAGTAGCGACCTTGCTCCCAGGCGAATGAAAAAAGTTTTTGACTATTACCTGTTGCTTCACACCAAATTTGATGCTGTAGACGTAGACCGTTTAGCAATTCCCAAACAAAAAAGTTGAAATAAGGCAATCTTCTACATCGCGTTTTTCCAGTATCAAAAGATATGGAAATAAAATTTCGCCTTTAAGGTTCATTAAATAAATTTTCAAGATAAACCAACAGTTCAGACATTAGAACAGCCTTTGGCGAACAGCACTTTAAGGTAAGAGTAGGCGTTTCCTTTAGATGTATCTTTTAGGCTTCCGCAAAAACAGCAGGTAGACTGTTGTAGCTATGAAAATCACGGTTGTTGCCAAAAAGATGAACATCGTGTTTCTGGTTGTTTGAAGCTCGCCGACGCTTCCCTTCATGTTCCAGTACGTTTCATTCAAAGCCACGTATGTTTCGTTTAGCTGAGTGCAGTTTTGCTGAAGACTTTGGAGGCGTTCATTCACCTGCGTGTAACTGTTGTTTAACTCGTTGTAGGTCTTGTTCAGTTCCACGTAGTTTTCGTTCAACTGTTCATACGCTCTTTTTAAGCTTTCAAGCTGCTCTTCAAGCCTTTCCAACAGAACGTTTTCCACACGGGTCATTGTGAAGCCTATGTGAGAGATCTCAATTGAGAGGACGCCCTCCGACTGTTTAAAGGATAACTCACCGTAGATTATTCCCCAAACGTTTTCAGGTATCTGCATCGTGTAGTTGTTTTCAAGCACCTGGCCGGAAACAAGTGAAACTTTCTCATGTATGTACATGATGTTTCTTAACGACATCTTCTCTTGACCGTCTCTGAAACCGGAAAAGTTGAGGTAAAGGTAGTCAACTTCAACGTTTTCAGCGGTGCATCTAACCCGTATCATAACTGTTATGTTCTTCCCTGGCTCAGCTTCACACGTACCGCTAATTTTGATTTCCAGCCCTAGAAATTCCTCTTGGTAAAATGTTTGCATGTTTTCAGTATGATTTTGCGCTGCAACGCCTTGAATCAAAACTGACGTTAAAATCAGCGTAAGTAACACGATGTTTAACTTTTTATTCCCCTCCAAAGTTTTTCACCTTATTCTGCGCCTTCCATTTCTTCCTTGTTAAGAGGCTTCTCCAGCAACTTTAGAAACTGTTCGGCTGTGGGATCTTAAAGAAGCGCATTAAGGTCTGCCTTCCCCTTTTCTGTCAGAGTATACGTTCTTTTATGTTCACCCCATTCACCCTTCACTAAGCCCCTCCTCTCGAGGCGGTAGATTTTCGTGTAGACTGAACCTGAGCTGAGCAGCACACCTATTTTCTTGAATCCAACTCATAAATTCGTATCCGGCTAGGCCACCGTTATCCCTCATGTACTTCAAAGCTATGATGTCGAACAATGACTTAACCATTTTCACCCTGAAACTCTTCACTGGGTTTCCCATATTAAATCCCAATCTTTAGTCTTCCGATTCTAATATAAGATTTTTGCTCCGACTCGGTTAAAAGTTTAAAGACTAAACAAAATTCAGAAAAAAAAGGAAGATTTAGGTTAGTGAAGAAGACTTTTCTGTTTTCTTTTTATGGCTATGACTGCTGTAAATGCAAGTATTGGAAGCGTTGCCCCTACTATTACGCAGAAAGTTACACTTGCAACAACGGCGGCGGACCGTACTGCGGAGTGTTTAAGAAGCTTGAGAGGAAAAGGAAATGAACAAACTGCGTTCTGGACAAGTAACACGTCTGACACGTTTAACTTCGTTAAAAGTAACGTAAGGCATTCAAAGTTATGACTACAAGGTTGTTTAAGGCAACGAAAACGTAAAAAGAATCAATAGCAACCGTAAGAACGAGAATGAATTTTTGAACCTTCCTCGCTCCTTCCCTCCTCGCTTGAAAATCAGTAACGGCAAAAATAATGGCTGCCGCAAAGGTTGCCAAGACCTTCCCCGCTAGGTTTTCCGGGGGCAAAAACGAATTCAGCTCTACACATTCATGACTCAATCCATAACAGGTTGTTGCAACATCCCCAACCATCAGAAAAACGAGCATGACCAGAAAGGTTGGGAGGATCCTCATTTTGAGGCTTCCACGGAAAATTCGATGTAGCTGGAGGCATGTGGGGGTGAACGGTGAAATTTACGCATCCTATGTTCCTCCAGTATGTGACCGCATTTCTCGCAGAACGTTTCAACAGCTACTTCATCTTCTGTTTCATACAGTTTTGTTTCTCCACAAACATTTTCGTTGCAAAAAGAACACTGAAAAGCACATTGACGGTTCCGATTTACTGGAGAAACCGCCGTCATGCCGCTCAACTGATGTATGCCACTTGTGTGGGTTCCATAGTCTGGAGTTGTGGTTGTTCACGGCTTCCCCATGTCAGCATCCAGCTGTTCGGAACGTTCACCATGGGATTTCTAAACATCACAATCCGTGTTTGCTCCGCTTCTTTTGCTAATTTATGGTTTTCCAACAGGTTTTGTAGAAGTTCTTGGCTCCAGTTGCACACCATTGACGCTTCCACTCCATGCTGGTCTGTTGCTAGGAGGTGTAGGAAGTAATCGCCCACCGGAATGTCTTTGACTGGGCATGTCTCATCTACTTTCTGTATAATCTCGATTGTGTGCACTTGAAAGCTGTTTCCTTTTTCTCTTATTGTTAGGTGGAACCCGTTTCCAACGAACGTGTTCATGAACTTCTTCATTAACTCAATTTTAGTCATGTGTTTCCCCTTTTTCAATCTTTTAGACGCTTGCAAAAATTATAAGGCGTATTCCGAAGAGCAGAATATTATAATAGATGTCATAAGTCGTAAGACGTAAGATTTATTAGCTTGTTAGCTATCTAATACAGTATTAGAGGCGAACAAATATGCAAGTTGAACCGAACCTCATCCCCGTTCCCATCCCCATCCAAAAAGAAATGCCAACCACAAATTTTACGAAAGAAGATGAAAAAATTGAACAATTAGCCAGACTCGCCGAGCCTTCAATAGTAGCCGTAGGTATAGGCGGCGCCGGATGCAACATAATAACTTGGGTTAAGGAAAAGGGTGTAACCGGAGGCAAACTTGTCTCAGTAAACACTGACGCAAACCATTTGACAATCAGCAAGGCTGACAGAAGAATCCTGATAGGTGAAAAACTCACCAGGGGACTTGGTTGCGGCGGCTACGCGAAGTTAGGGCGGAGAGCCTTACATGAAAGTGCAGATGAAGTCATCAAAGAGCTATCTGAAGCGAACATAATATTCTTGGTTGCTGGTTTAGGCGGAGGAACAGGAACAGGCGCTATAGTTGCATTAGCTGAGGAACTGCGTAAACGATTTTCAGGCTTATTAGCTCCACACCTAATCATAGGAGTTGTCACCCTTCCCTTCGACGTTGAAACAGCTAGAATGGAAATAGCGAAGAAGGGTCTAAACCGTCTGAAATCGGTTTGCGATACGGCTGTAGTAATAGATAACAATAGACTTGTCAAGGTAGCTGGAAACCTTCCCTTCAGACAAGCGCTAGGCGTAGCCAACACCACAGTTGGAAAATTCGTCAGAGGCATAACCGAAACCATAACCACGGCAAGCCTAATCAACCTAGACTATGCGGACTTGAGAGCGATCATGAAGGGCGCTGGACTCGCATCAATAGGAATCGGAGAAGGCGAAGGCGAAGGCCGCGTTGAACAAGCCGTTGAGAGAGCCTTAAACGGGCGACTCCTCGACATAGAAGACGTGACAAAGGCGCGTGGCTTACTGATACATGTTTCCGGCGGAGAAGACTTAACCCTCTACGAAGTTAATCACGCAGCTGAAATCATGAAACGATCTCTCCCTCCACAAGCGAAGACCATCTGGGGAGCAAGAGTTGACAAGGAACTGCAGGGAACCGCTTCCGTCATGGCTGTCATAACAGGCGTACGTAGCGCATTCCTAAAACGACATGAAAGACATTTAGGACCAATTAAACTGCCATTTTAAACTTTTTCTTCCCTTATTTTTCTGTAAGCCAGTTATTTTGGGCTACGCGGAAGGCTGAGGTAAGTGAGTCTTTGAGAAACTTCCCTCTAAACTTCCACAGCAACCCAACTATAATTTATATTTAGAATTCATAAGTTTTATTCCGTATCAACTCAACGGTTCTTAAGTGAAAAAACTGAAGAAATCTGTTCGACACCACCTGCAGGAAGCCACCTCTACTTGTAGGGTGGTAGTTCACAGCAAAAATAACGCACGCCTTTCAGTCATAATTCCGAGAGGTTTTCCATCGTTAACTACAATTAAATATCCGATTTCATGCGTGTTCATGAGTTGCGTAGCGTCCTTTACTGGCATATCCGGAATATGGATTCATGATTCATAAATGGTATAAATTAGCTGTTGTAGAGGTCAACTGCGCGCAAACATGTAGTGAAGGTGATTGGATTATGCATAAAACACATCTAACGCAGTTCTTTGCAGTACTAATCTTCTTCTCTGTTGTTATGAACTATTGCACATCAGGACACATGTTCCTACCCTCTGTTTCAGGGCAACAAATCGACAAAACATGGACTTTTATGGTTTACCTCGACGGGGATAATAAGCTAGAAAAACATGCTATAGGTATTTTTCTTATGTTGGCTAATGTTGGCTCCTCATCTGAGGTAAACATCATCGTCCAAATGGATAGGATAGACGGCTATGACACTCGATACGAGGATTGGACGGATTGCAAAAGGTTCTATGTTACTCAAGACTTAACCCCGATACCGGCGAACGCAACTGAGAATTTAGGTGAGGTAAATATGGGAGATGCAAACACATTAAAGAACTTTGTAAATTGGGTAATGGATAAATATCCGGCAGATAATTTTTGCTTAGTTCTTTTTGATCATGGAAGTGGTTGCGTTAAGTTTTCGGAGTCAAGCGAGAATTATACCCCCCTAGCAGTCTGTTTCGATGAGACAAACGGAGATGCCTTAACCAGTCCAGAACTCAGCGAAGCTTTCGCGCATGTTAGAGAAAAAATAGACATAATTTTCTTCGACACCTGCGATGTGGGCATGATAGAAGTAGCCTATCAGATAAAAGACTATGCAGACATAATGGTTGGTTCTGAGGAAGTGGCTTTGGCAGCAGGGCCATACGATGATTACTTGTCTGATCTAATTAGTAATCCGTCAATGTCGCCAAGCAATTTCGCGAGTGCCATAGTCAACGCGTATATTAATTGGGCTCCATCTCCCTCGACGATGTCGGCAATCAACCTCACTGAGATATCAACATTGGTGGTGGAAACCGACAATTTTGCCCAAAAATTGAGTGAAAAAGAAAATCTTTACGTTGATGCAATCAACGCAGTCTTAGACGAGACGGAAGGATACTATGGTCCCTACCAGGACTACTATGGATATTATATTGACATCTACCGTTTTGCTCAGCTAATCTATCAATGCGTTTCTGATGGAGAAATCGATGTTGCTGCTGAAAGGGTGATGAATTATGTTTCAAATGCAATAATCATTAGAAGCGAAAACAACCGTCCTAACTCGCATGGCTTATCAATATTCTTTCCAGATATGAAGGAGAAATATAACAAATTTAGAAATTCTTACAAGAGTACAACTTTTGCAACTGACACTCAGTGGGATGAATTCATAGAACAGTATCTACTGGTTTCACCTCCCAATGCATACGTAGGTAAGCCCGTTTATCCAATAAAGATACGCGAATCAGAGATTCCAATAGGCGCTAACGGGACTTATCGTATTTCTCTCCAGAAAAGTCGTGTCTATCATGCCTACTGTTATGGGAAATGGATTGATTACAGCTCCGACCCTGAAACAGACTACGACATTTATGTTTATGATCCTCAGGACAGATTGGTTTCATGTCACACCGAAGCAGCAGGACTGCCTGAACACCTTGGAACCACAGTAGACCAACCATTCTTTATCCCAGAAGATACGGGAGACTACCTTTTTATTATAAAAAATGACGCATGTGAGAGTGAGGGAGCAAAAGAAGCCACGCTTATGGTAATCGAGTATATTGAGTGTAATCAATGGTACGGACTAGATATGCAAGGTAAAGATAAAAATGACAAACCGGTGCAAAAAACCACTTGGGCATTCGAGTTCTACACAACAAGCAAACACGTAGAAGTGTATCTCGAGGTCCCAGACGCACTTGATATGTATGAAGCTCGACTATATCCGGTAGCCAACCCCTCAAAAAATATTGGCGTTCTTTTGAACGATGTGCCATTAGCTTGGGAGCCCGGACTCTACGGTGAGATACATAGTGGGTATGGTGGATATAACTTGGACAGCATGGGATTTAGATACCCAAACGCTGTAGCAAGCTGTGAATATCTTGGACAAGACATGTTAATCAACTATACTCATCTCGATGACGGAGGCACTTTGTATCACCTCGTTTTGATAGCTGAAACAGGATCAGGAGAAATAAACTTCAAAGTTAAGACAGACTTTAGTCCAAGTGCACTTAACCCAACCCAAACAGAATTTATATCTAAACCAGTTTCACCCATTAAAATAGAGCAATCACAGATTCCAGTAGGTGGAAATTGGACTTTTGTTTATAGTCTAAGTGAAAACTGTTCCTATCACGTATATTGTTATGGAGACTGGACCGACTATGAAAAGGACACTGCTAAAACAGATTATGACATTTATGTCTATGACCCATACGGAGAATTAGTTTCGTCTCACACTGAGGCTGCAGGACTGCCTGAACATTTGGGAACCATAGATCAACCATTTTTCACTCCGAAACATACAGGCAACTACAGCTTCGTTATAAAAAATGATCCTCGAGAAAGCAATGGTGAAAAAGAGGCTACCTTTATGCTCATTGAACACGTTGAATACAATGAGTGGCATCAACGTTATTTACATGGCAAGGCAGATGACAAACCAGTGGAAGATACCAGTTGGGCCTACGAATTCTGTACTAACAGCAAACGGATGGAGGTGTGGGTTGATGTGCCTCCTGATCTTGATATGTATGAAGCTCGACTATATCTTATGGTGAACCCTTCAAAAAATGTAGGTACGACGTTAAACGTTACGCCTTTGGCTTGGGAGCCCGGACTCTATGGCGAGGTTTATCAGGGGTATGGTGGGTTCAATCTAGACGACAGAGGATACAAAAACCAAGATTTCACGGCAAGTTGCGAATTTCCCGGGCAAGACATGTTAATCAACTATACGTCTCCCTATGGATCAGATTTTATTCTCTATCACCTTGTCCTAATAGCTGAACATGGGGAAGGCAACGTCAGATTCATGATCAAAACGGATTTTGACGCTCCAGAAATAAATGTTAAGGATCCGGTGGAATGGGCGTACTCCAGTAATGACACGACAATAACTGCAGAGGTAGTAGATGAAAATAAGCTAGAAAGAGTTTGGTTGGCCTACACAAATGATGATTGGTTAATGTCGACTCCGATTGACTTAGTTGAGGATAAAAATTGCACGTATATAGGAAGCATTCCTAGACAGCTTGCTGGAACAACTGTGAAATACAAAGTTTTGGCTCTTGACAAGGCTGAGAATCAAGCAGAAATACAAGGTAACTATACGGTTAAAAATCCAACTCAGATAGAACTCTCTTTATCCAAATATGTCTGTGACGTTGATGAAACCGTGGTGGCTAACGGTTTAATATCACATGGCGGAGCTGTTGTGACAATGGATTATGCATGCAATCAACAGGTACACGATAGTCATACGGTGCGCGCGGATTCCAATGGCGTCTTCAGCGATGAGTTCACCCCATCTAAAATGGGATCTTGGAACGTTTCAGCCAGTTGGTCTGGAAATCAAACATGCTTTGGCGCCTTTAGTGGCTACGAAGAGTTAGCTGTGAGTAAGATCTTTGTATCCTTGACTTGTAATGTTACTGAAGAGACTCTGACTATTGGAAAAAATGTCACCGTAACTGGTTCGATTAATCCATGTCTGAATTATGCTAGTATCAGATTAGTGTTCACTCGACAAAATGGGTCAACCATTGAGACCTCTGCCTATACAGAGGCAGATGGGACATTCACAGCCATTTTTACACCGGATTCCGTAGGATCTTGGAAAGTGACGGCGAAATTCGATGGCGACAGTGTACGGTTTGCCGCTTCAGAGAGTTATCCAAGCACTTTTCTTGTAGGAGAAGCTCCAGAGCTTGGATACGGTTTTTACATGTATATTTTGGCTGCGGTGGTGGCTGGAGCAGTCGCCCTGATTATTATTGTTCGAATATATCGATCACGCGTTGTTGAGTGAGTTGGATGAAAGCTTTTGGCGTTAGCTGCTAATGTGACATTGAATATATATGGTAGGTAATCCCTCAACTCTTCAAGTGGCATCTCTTTACTTTATGGGAACAGCATAAAATAGAGCTTGACGGTGGCTATGCTAAAAATGACCAGAGCTATGGCTAGTATCAAATAGTTGGATTTTGAGGATACTTTTTTGGATATTTTGCTAAAAATCCCTGCAAAAATGTTCCTTTTTGAAATACTGCTTTCCCTTACATCCTTTGCACCCGTTGCAGGCATTAATTCTGGAATTTCATTTTTAGATTGCTGAAGGCTTGTTCTCGTGTTTATAGTCATTTCAGTCTCATTGTGCGCTACGCCTGGTTCTTGATGAGCCATTTCTGACGGAATTGTTGCCTTATTTGTTAGTTGTTTGATTTCTTCATTAAAGAGTCCTTTTTCATTAGGCGCTGTGCCACTTCTGGACAGCTTTTCTAAAGATTCTAATTTTTCAATTTTTTCCAACACTATCAATAACGTTTTTTGAAAGTTAACAACGACATTCTCAATGTTGTCCATCATCGAGTTTAACGCGTGGGCGAAGTCTGACGACTGGGTTTCATCTGTTTGGGTTTCACTCAACTTTTGATCAACTCTTTTCGAACATTCTACGCATTTTGTATTTCATGTAAGGCTTGTTTGATGTTCCGTGCGTGAGCAAAATAAGTTTTATGAACTGTGGATACACATCTGCGGATTTCAAAGTTTGGGAAAGAGAAGATAGTTAAGCAAGCACGCGCGTTACATAAAAATTTGAAAGATAAATGCTAAGAAGCCTCTTTAATTAGAGATATCCACTTGTTTTTCCTAAGTTGAGGTTTATTCGTGCTTTCTGTGGGTTTTACCGTTTAGGCTTTGGTGTGGTCTTATAAAGTTATAGTAGATTTGAAAGCCTTATCTACTTTTAATTGCCTTCACATCCTTGTGTAGCTCCAGTACCTAAGCCGTCGTACTGTATCATCTGGGGTAATCGCCGAATCAATATTTTCCCTTCTTAATTACTAAAATGGAATTTTAATCCTTAGCCAAAATTCATAAGTAATTTATCTTCTAATTGCAGTTTTTAACTTTAAGGACTAGCCTTGAAACAGAAGAACTGCATAGTGACTGCCCCTGTTTTTGAAGAAAAACTACGTGAAGCAGTTGATGATGCTTTGCTTTGTTTAGGGAACTCTTCAAGAGATGCCGTATACTACCATATGGAGAAGAAGTTTAACTTGAAAAGGGAGAACATTCCTCAGCAGAGTGAAGAGTTTGCAAGGGCTTTAACAAGCATTTTCGGACCGGGATCAAAATACATCTTAAACCTTGCTGTTAAAAATCTGTGCCTCAAACTGAACCTGCCATATAAAAAAAGGAGCCTTCAGTTCTTTGATTTTGTGGTTCAAGCTCAAAGGATGGTGAAAGATAAGGCTACCGGATATGATGGGCGTCAATTTGCTCACAAAAATGAAGGAAAACGAAACCGAAAACGAGGAATACAATGATAACTGGATATCGGCATTCTGCTATAGCTGTTAATAGTGTTCTGAGTCAGGATTGGGTTTTTGCGGGCACCTACTTTTAACACTTGAGCTAAACCAGTTTCTTCCGAATATCTTCTAAGTATACAACAGATAACATAGTTTATCTCCTCTAAATCTTGGTGTTTTTTCCACTCATCTTTTAAGCGCCCGTTTTAATAACTATTAGCATTAGATACTGATAATTATTAATTATTGGATAAACGTCATGGAATAATCTTCTATATCTACTTTATTCACTTCTTTGGATGTTATGCTAAAGTTCGGTTTCTGTTTTCTCTTTTAAGTCTTTTTGGTTTTTTCTCTATTTGCTTTGCTCTGATTTCGATGTATTCGACGAGCTGTTCTTCCGTCATTTTCCGTTCCTTTCTTTGTTTCTCAAGTTGTTCCTCTATTGTTGCTAATGTTTTGTCCATGTCTAACGGCTTCATGATGTAGGCGCCCGCGCCTTTGTTCACGGCTTCAACGGCGTTTTGCAGTGTTGGATATCCGAAAGAAAAAGCTATGAATGGTGGCGGCGGCTCTGGATCTGTTGTTGTTGATTTTCACACTTTCCAGGCTCTCCACAAGCTCACGCACTTGATTCAACATTAAATCTCCCAATGAGAACTCCACGTCAGCAGATTCGCAGAGAACTATGTTTTAATCTAATCGATTTCTAAGAAGCATACAACTTACTGGAAATTTCAATCCCAACTCCACATTCACTCAAAATTTTACACGCTCAAAAAAAGATTTTAAGGCGAAAAGAAACAAAAAAGGGGAGTTGTGCGGGAGACATCTCCAATTTTCGCTGTAATATCAGTTAATGGAGGAAGAGAAGTTGGAAGTCAAGAGGTACATAGATTTTAAAGTCATACATGAAAATTGGAGTGAATACAAATTAGAGGATGAAAGCATCCTTAAAGCTCGGTTCATACTGATCAAAATTCTCGATGAGAGGGGATACGACGAACATGGAAACCCCATATACACTTAACTCTACCAACGTCGTGGGTGTTTTAGTTCCGGAGAAACTCAAAGGAGAACCTCCGAAAAGAGGCGCATCCGCGAGGAATTGGAGAATTAATCGTTAAGGAGGACCTGAAATTTTGAAACAATCAAGGAAGGATGAAACACCTACGAACTGAGACGGGGCAAAGATAAGCGTTAAATTGATCCTAGTTTCCATGTCAAGAACAAGCAAAATTGATTTCATGGGAGAACCCCGTCTACTTTTTACCGTACAACCTCATCATAAAGGGAAAAAGTACCCAAGAAACTAAAAAGAAAACTTCATAACAAATTTGAATAAGGAAATTGATGGAGTTTAATCTTCAGAACAAGTATGTAGTGTTAATTCAGCTTCTCCTTCTTTAAAGCGTATAGGTATTCTGTATGCATAAAGGGTTTATATCAAAAAGTTTAAAATAACATTGGAAGTCTTGATGATGCGAAGGTTTAAACTTGAAGTGTATATTGATGTTCTGCAGGTTTTGGCTCAACATGGACCGTTAAAGTTAACTCACGTCATGTACAAAGCCAACGTAAACTGCAGCGTTCTCAAGGAGTACTTGGATTTTCTAATTGAACATGGCTTGGTGGAAGAAAGAATTTTTGGCCAAAAAATAGTTGTTTATGTAATAACTCAGAGAGGTAGAATTGTAATCAAAGCCTTCAGGGAACTAAAACAAGTGTTACCAATAACAGAAGAGACACCAATTCCCTACTAATTTTTATCAGTGCGTTGATCAAAACCCTTTTACAGGGGTCGCTAAACCCCCAAAACAAATCCTTTATGAACAAAAAAATTATGTGGAACAGAAAAGACCCAGACCCGTGTATTTTAAGCCGGAATGATCTGAACTCCGACTTGACAGCTTGAACAAATTCTTCTGAATAAAAATTTATGCAAAAACCCTTCCTCAATCAATTTACCGATGACTTCATCCCTTCATTCTTAAGAAACTGTAACGGCGGGTCATAAAAGTTCCAACTATTTTATTCTCAGCCCAGAAGTCATCTTCAGCTAACCGATTTATCATCTGAATAAAATATCCAACATAGGTAGCGTTACGAAGTTCCTGACAGTTAAGCGGAACAACATACCTGTTCAAGCGTCGAAATATTTCTCCTCCATACTCGAGGCTCTCACCTTCTCGTACTGGAAATTCTCCGTTAATAAATTCTAAAATAGCTCTTATTCTTTGCTGCCCATCTATTATAATATAATATACTTAAATTTTTATACACGGGATAATCGAAATACTAAAAAGCACCTTCTCAAATCTCTAAAGCCAAATGAAAAGCCTAGAGGGCCCGTAGCTCAGCAAGGATAGAGCACCGGGCTTTTAAGCAAAACAAGACAGCATTGCACAGAAACCCGGGGGTCTCGGGTTCAATTCCCGACGGGCCCGCCAGATATATGCTGAGAACCCCAGAGAGAGACTTGTTAAGGCTCTAGTAGAGTTTAGGAAGTTAGGCCAAAGGCGAGAGAAACAGCTATGGTAAAATGGATAGGCCCTCTTTGATTGCTGGAATTCTTTAGGAAAGATTGGTTCAAGCCAAATATACGTGCAGATAGTCGTCACCACCTACAACTACTATACGTACACGAACAAGATCAAGGAAGAACTTAACATCTAACTAAAAGACTCACTCTTTTTCGAAGTAGGTAAGATCCCGTGAGAACTCGCCGAGGTTGGATAACACATGTAAGTTAATTAGTAATTCAAAAAGGTTATTACAAGTGCTAGTGGAGATGTCTCCCGCAAAACCTTTTTTTGGTTTATGGTTTTTTCGAAAACAGTTTATCCTGGTTGGTTTTGGGTTCTGAGTCACGGTTTTGTGTGACCTCTTGTTACGTGCTTTTTGAATATTGATTGTGTGTTCATAACGGTTTTATTTGATCAGATACTTCAAAGGATGATGTCAAATGTTCCTTACGTATGCGTGTGAAAGGAAACTGGCTTAAATGAGTGAATCTACTGTGGAGTCTACGGCTAGGGTTTTTGTAGATTGGACTGAGAAAACGCCGATTCATGTTTTACATGTGGACGATGACGTGGGGTTTTTGAAGGCTGCACGGCAACTGTTGGAGATGCAGGGCAGGTTTGAAGTGGACACGGCTTTGTCTGTTAAAGAAGCCATGAAAAAATTGAAAGAGAAAACGTTTGATGCTGTTGTTTCTGATTACCAGATGCCTGAAAGAGACGGGTTAGACTTTCTGCGGGAACTGCGGGATAAGGGGAATAATGTTCCGTTTATCATGTTCACTGGAAAGGGCCGAGAAGACGTAGCCATGAAAGCTTTGAATCTTGGTGCTGACAGATACTTGAACAAACACGGTGATCCGGAGGCGGTTTATGGTGAACTAGCTTATAGCGTACGGCAAGCTGTGGAAAGAGAAAGAGCGCAGACGACTGTTAAGAGATCAGAAGAAAAATTCAGAAGTCTTTTTGAGAATGCCAGAGACGTCATTGTCTTGATGGATTTGAAGGGAAACGTGACCGCCATAAATAAGGCTGCAGTGGAATATGGCTTCAAGAAGGAAGATGTTGTTGGAAAAAGCATTCGGAAGTTTGTTGCTAAGAGGTACTGGCCGAAACTGCTTAAAGAGCTTGTGCAGTTGGCTCGAGGAAAAAATGTGGAAGGCAAGATTGAAATAGTTACTCGGAAAGGGAAGAAACAAGTAGAGTACTGGAGCAAACCGATACTCATGGACGACAAAGTCGTCGGTGTACAATCAATTCTGAAAGACGTAACCGAACTCAAAAGAGCGGAAGAGAAAATCAGAGAATCTGACGAAAAATACAGAACTCTGATGGACGACGCTCCGATCGCCACATTCAATGTAAACCTCAACGGTAAAATCACCTACGTAAACAAGAGATTCGAGCAAGACACAGGCTATTCGCGAGAAGAAATTTTAGGCAAGAACGCGTTCAAACTCGATATAGTTTCTGATGAAACACGGAAGTTCCTTGCGAAACGAATGAGAGCCCTATTGATGGGTAAACCCGCACGCTGTGTGGAAGTCCAATTCAGATGCAAAGACGGAAGATGGATATGGGCAGACATGGAGAGCAGAATAATCAAAAAGTTGAGGGTTCCAGTTGGCTTCCAAATTACTGCAAGGGATATCACAGAACGTAAACATGCCGAAGAAATATTAAGAAAATCTGAGGAAAAGCTTTCTGCATTGAACATTTATGGTCGGAGATTGAACACGGCGGAGAGCATGGAGAAGATTTATCAACTGACATTGGACGCCATGGAGAAGACGCTGGGGTTTGAAATCGCATTTTTCATGATTGTGGACAAAAACATGCTTCGTGTTGTAGATCAACGTGGATATCCAAGGTCTCTTTCCATTAAGCTGCCGCTGAACGGAGCGAAAAAAGGAGTAAGCATTAAGACGGCGAGAACAGGCAAACCGATCAGCGTTCCAGACGCAGGAAAAGAAGAAGATTGGGTCGAATTTTGGCCAGGCATACGCTCCGGCCTCGACGTACCGGTCAAGATTGGACATAAAGTCCTTGGAGTTATAGGCGTAGAAAGTAAAAAACTGAATGCTTTCGATGAAAAAGACCGCAAGCTGCTTGAAATCTTAGCGTTGCATGCTGCTACTGCAATAAGCAACCTGGAGCACACTAAGAAGCTGAAGGTTCAAACACAACAGAGTCGAGAGAGCCAACAGAAATTTGAAGGGCTGTTTATGGATAACCCTGAAGCAGCCGTCTACGTGAATCCAGATTTTCACATCTTAGATGTTAACCCACGTTTCAAGGAGCTTTTCGGATGGTCTCTGAAAGAAATCAAGGGCAAACATATCAACAGCATTCTGGTGCCGCAAAACAAGATGGAAGAAGCAAGACACTTAGACGAGAAAGCCTGGAAAGGATATGTCTACCACGACACCGTCAGGAAGAAGAAAGACGGATCTTTAGTTCCAGTTGCCATCTCAGCAGCGCCGATCACGATTGAAAACAAACTTGTAGGCCTTGTAGCATTATACAAAGATGTAACAGAACGGAAGAAAGCGGAAAGGGAACTGGAGGAGTCCAGAGAGCATTTTAGAACGTTGTTCAACGTTATGGTTGATCCCGTGGTCATTGTTGATGGAAACGGCAAATTTCTGGAAATAACTGACCGCGTGGAGGAAATAACTGGGTATAAAAAGGAAGAGTTGCTTGGAAAGAACTTTTTAAGAACAAAAATTGTGACAGCAAAAAGCAAAGCTGTCTTGATGAAGAACTTAGCTAAACGGATGGTTGGAATACACGTGGCGCCGTACACGGTTGAAGTGCAGAGAAAAGATGGGAGGAAACTGCCGTATGAAGTTAACGCGGAGAAAATAATGTATAAAGGCAAGGCGGCAGACATGGTTGTGTTCCGCGACGTGTCTGAAAGAAAACGGATGGAGGAGAAGTTGCGTGTTGTCGGCAGGTTGGCTAGGCATGATGTCCGGAACAAGTTGTCCGCGGTTACAGGCAACGCTTACTTGTTGAAGAAAAGGTTGGAGGGTGACAGTGAAGCCGTGGAGCGTTTAGAGGACATTGAGTCCGCTGTCAGGGAGACAACGCAAATTTTTGATTTCGCTAGAACCTACGAAAAACTGGGCATAGAAAAACTATCGTATGTGAACGTGGAAAAAACCTTTAATGGAGCGGTTCAACAGTTTTCAGATTTACAAGTGAAAGTGGTCAATGACTGCCGTGGCTTATCTGTGCTGGCGGATTCGCTGCTAACGCGGCTTTTTTACAATTTGATCGACAACTCGTTGAAACATGGCGAAAACGTCAGCAAGATCAGAGTTTACTACGAAAAGGAAGGAGATGAGTTGAAACTGGTTTATGAAGATGATGGTGTAGGCATACGCAAGGCTGAGAAGGAGAAAGTTTTCAGGGAAGGCTACGGGAAAGGCACGGGCTACGGGTTGTACTTGATAAGGAAAATGTGTCAGGTGTACGGTTGGACAATCCGAGAAACAGGGAAACATGGCAAAGGAGCTAGGTTCACCATAACAATACCAAGAACGAATAGCAGCGGAAAAACATGTTATCAGCTTTCTCAAAACAAGTAAACTTTTATTCGCAGTAGCATTGCAGCCGCTTGGATTAGTTGGGTAAGCTTATCCAAACCGCGCGCACCACATATTCCGAAAGTTGTGGGTAAAGGTTATATGTCTCTGTTGTTATTTTTGGTATGTTGGCGGATGTCTGAGATGAAAGGTGACTGTCAAATTCAAGGCTAATTCAAGACCTCTGATGACACTTAGATTACGGCATTTCAAAATTACAAAAGAATGCAGAACTTTTAAAAAATCACAAGACAAAACCTATACAAATTTTGATCATCTAGAGGATGAAAAATGTTCAAGGAAGTAAAGGCTATAGCTAATCTTTCAGAGCTGGAGCATCGAATCCTAAAATTCTGGAAAGATACAAATGCCTTTGAGAAACGTGTGGCCCTAAACCGAGGCAAGAAGCATTGGTCATTCATAGACGGCCCGATCACTGCAAACAACCCAATGGGTGTCCACCATGCTTGGGGACGTACATACAAGGATGTATTCCAACGCTATCGTGCCATGAATGGGTTTGAACTTCGCTACCAGAATGGCTTCGACTGTCAAGGACTCTGGATAGAGGTTGAAGTGGAGCGAAATCTTGGCTTCAAGTCTAAACGCGACATCGAATCCTATGGAATCGCTGAGTTTGTTAAGAGATGCAAGCAGCGAGCTTTACGCTACGCTGCCATGCAAGTCGAGCAGTCCATTCGACTGGGGTATTGGATGAACTGGGATGATCCTCAACTTTTACGTGAGTTAGCTGACGGCATGGAAAATCAAGAAGTCATAACTGTTCAAGGTTCGACAGGTCCAGTGTCTGATACTGTGGAGAATATTGTCAGTAGACTGGGTACACCTCAACTCGGCGGCTCCTACTTTACCTTCTCAGACGAGAACAATTACACCATCTGGGCCGTTCTCAAAAGTTGTCACGAACGCGGATGGATATACAAAGGAAGAGACGTGATGCCTTGGTGTCCCCGTTGCTCCACAGCTCTTTCTCAACACGAGATTGTTACTGAGGGCTATCGGGAAATTACACATGTTGCAGTCACCCTTAAGTTTCCTCTTCGTGGACGACCAAACGAGGCTCTTTTGGTCTGGACAACGACCCCGTGGACACTCTCCTCCAACGTTGCAGTAGCAGTCCATCCCAACATGATCTACGTAAAAGTTGACTACAAAAATGAAACATTGTATCTGGCTAAGGCGGCTCTACATCGCGTTTTTACAAAAGAAAACTACGAGATAATTGAAGAACTTATGGGATCGGACATGCTGGACTGGACATACGTCGGCCCATTCGACGAACTTCCCGCTGAGCAAAACCTAGGGGCAGTTGACGCTCACCACATTATACCTTGGGAAGAAGTAAGCGAAGTCGAGGGAACTGGCATCGTCCACATCGCGCCTGGCTGTGGAAAAGAAGACTTGGAGCTTGGCAAGCAATATGACCTGCCTGCTGTGGCTCCGCTAAACGAGTTCGGAGTCTTTGTTGACGGTTTCGGTTGGCTTACAGGAACCCATGTTTATGAATCGGCTCAACCAATCATAAAGAATTTAGAAGAGAAAGACTTGCTTTTCAAGGCAGAAAATTACACGCATCGCTACCCTGTTTGCTGGCGTTGTGACAGCGAGTTGGTGTTTCGCCTTGTCGATGAGTGGTTCATCTCTATGGGAACGAAACTTGACAAGCCTCTTGAAAAAATCTCTGAACAAGAGAAGAAAGAAAATCTCCGTTATCAAATCATGGAAGTTACCAAACAGGTTCGCTGGATCCCAGATTTTGGTCTACACCAAGAGTTAGATTGGCTACGAAATATGGAAGATTGGATGATCTCCAAGAAGAGATATTGGGGCTTAGCCTTGCCAATATGGGAATGCCCGAAGTGTGGAAACTTTGATGTCATAGGCAGTAAGGAAGAGCTAAAATCGCGAGCCGTCGAGGGTTGGAAGGATTTCGAAGGCCACACGCCTCATCGACCGTGGATAGACATGGTTAAAATCAAATGTTCGAAGTGTGGAGCAGTTATTTCTCGTATTCTAGATGTGGGCAATCCGTGGCTAGACGCTGGAATTGTAGCCTATTCGACACTTGATTACCGACACGACAGGGATTACTGGGAAAAATGGTTTCCAGCCGATCTCATCTGCGAATCCTTACCAGGCCAGTTTCGAAACTGGTTCTACTCCATGCTAGCCATGAGCACAATCCTAGAGCGGCGACCACCTTTTCACACTTGCTTTGGTCACGGCCAAGTGCAGGACGAAAAGGGAGAGGAAATGCACAAGTCTTCAGGCAACATGATCGAGTTTGACGACGCTGCCGAAACTACAGGTGCAGACATTATGCGGTGGATCTACTGCAGGAGCAGACCGGAAAAGAACCTGCTTTTCGGCTATACACTAGCAGAGGAAGTTAAGCGGCGGTTCTTGATCCCGTTATGGAATGTTTACAGCTTCTTCGTCACATACGCTAACTTAGACAAGTGGACTCCGAAGGATGTCACAACCGAATACTCACTTTTAGATCGTTGGATATTGTCGAAGCTTCAGGTGCTTGTTCAAGACGTCACCGATTGCCTAGAAAAATATGATGCGTTTAGGGCAACTGCAAGCTTTGAGCAATTTGTAGATGAACTGTCTAAATGGTACGTTCGTCGTTCACGTCGAAGATTCTGGAAGAGCGAAGCAGACACGGATAAAAAAACTGGATACACGACATTATACACCTGTTTGACAACAATTATCAAACTTCTAGCACCATTCCTTCCTTTTCTCGCCGAAGAAATGTACCAGAATCTGGTATGCAGTGTAAAACCTAGCGCTCCGAAGAGTGTGCATCATAAGGATTGGCCGCTAGCCGACATATCTCTTGTGGATGAAAAAATAATGGTAGACATGGATTTAGCTGTCAAAATCTGTGGTCTAGCCCGTTCAGCCCGTAATAAAGCTGGAATAAAGTTGCGGCAGCCATTGAAAGAGGTGAAGGTTGTAGCAGAAGAAACTGTGCTTGAGCGACTGAAAGGCCTGACAGATTTAGTCAAAGATGAACTGAATGTAAAGGAGTTAGTTTTAACCACACAGGAAAAGGATCTGGTCAACTATGAGATATTACTGCTACCGCGTTTGATCGGGAAAAAGTATGGAAAACTCTTGCCAAAGTTATGTGCAACCGTAGCCAGTATGGACGCTGATGCTCTCCTCCAAACACTCCGGAAAGACCAGAGCGTTAAAGTTGAAGTGGATGGTAATGTGATTACTTTGCTGCCGAAAGAAGTTGAAGTTCGCACTCAACCAAAAGAGGGGTACACCGTGGAAGAAGAACAAGGCACCGTTGTTGGAGTGTACACAGTCGTTACTGAAGAATTGAAAAAGGAAGGCTTGGCACGTGAGATCGTGCGTCGTATACAGAATCAACGTAAAGATGCTGGTTTCGATATAGCTGATCAAATTGAGGTTTATTATGAAGCAGGACTAAGACTGTGCGAGGTTTTCATTACACATGGGGACTACATTGCTTCAGAGACCTTGTCAACATCGATACGTAAAGCTGAATTCCCCGAAGAGGCGTATGTTGCAGACTACAAGATCGATGGCGAATCACTCAGGATTGGATTGATCCGTAAAAGCCATACCTAGCATGATGATGTTAAGAGAAAGGAGAATAGCTTCTACGCACGAATACACTTCCGCCTTTTCTAAAGCTAATTATGTTTAAAAATTCCCTTGAATCTTCGTACATTCTTAAATTGTTGGAGCGGAAAGGAAACGTTGACCATGTTGATCAGAGAGCGATTAACAGAAATCTTAAAGCTGGCGAGTTCTTTAACGAAAATGCAAGTGGGCCGGTAGTTCAGTTTGGTATGAACGCCGCCTTCGCAAGGCGGAGGCCGCGGGTTCAAATCCCGCCCGGTCCACAAAATCTTCTTTCTAGAGAGAGACTTCGCCGAGAAAACTTCTGTCTTCAATTGCTTTTATAAGCATTTTTCAGCGTGCGCTAGTATGTTGCAATAGGTTTAGCTAATCTTTCTTTGCGAATTGTTAAATAGGGGAGAGGAGAGGGTGACGCTGTTGGTCAGATTATGCGGAAATCTTCTCTTATTGTTGCTAACACCACGTGAGTGTTTGTTCTCTCTACGTAGGGTAGGGCTAGGAGACGTTTGGTGAATTTGCCTAGTTCTTCTCGGTTCTTGAATTTCGCGACTATGATCGCGTCTGTCAAGCCTGTTACGTCGTATACGCAGCAGACGTTTGGGAGTCTTGCAATCTCGTTTTCCATTTCTAAAAGCCTTCCTTTTGAAACTGTTATTTCGCTAACAATTGTCAATTCGTAGCCAAGTTTCTCTTGATCAAGCAGAGCCGAATAGCCCTGTATTATCCCTTCCTTCTCCATCTTTTTCACTCGTGAAAGAACTGTGCCTATGGAAACACCGCATTGTTTAGCTATCTGCCGTGATGAAAGCCTTGCGTCACTAAGTAACGTTTTTAAGATTTTGACATCTGTCTTGTCTAAACTCATTACGCTCACCGATATTGCACACTTATCCAATCAAGACATATACCTATTTAACATTTACTTCGAAAACCACCAATTAAGCTTTTATATCTGCAGAGATAATTGTTTTTTATGCAAACTTGTCATAGGAGGGAATACGACGACATTCGATAGGTCTCAAGTAATTCGAAACTTTGACACCAATTTGAAGCTGATGAGCAACGCCGATTACATCCTTCTACACTTCACAGATACGCTTGGGTTCCTTAAAGGTAGGACAATTCCAACAGAAGAAGCGGAAAACGCTTTGGCAGAAGGTGTCGGTTTTGACGGCTCTTCTATAATGGGTGGAGTTAGTATAGAAGAAAGCGACATGGTCATGAAACCTGATGCATCCACGTTCGCAGTTTGCCCCCACTACTTTTACGACAAAAGTGTTGCAGGCTTCATCTGCAACATACACCGCCCAGATGGCAAACGGTTTGAGAACGACCCAAGATATGTTTGCCAGAAAGCCACGGAAAAAGCATTGAGGGAAGGATATGAACCGACGGCTGCCGCAGAACTGGAGTTTTATCTCGTACAGAAAAGTGAAGAAGGTGATGTTTACCCTGTTGAAAACCATCTCATAGACAAAGAGAGGTATTTTGACATAACTCCGGGTCGGGACATAACAGAAACCTACAGGATGGACTTGTCCAACGCTTTATCTTCCATGGGACTCATCGTAGAACGAGAACAACATGAGGTCGGCTCAGCCCAAAACGAGATCACATTCAAGTACTCAGACCCTGTAACCACATCTGACAACATCATGCGATATAAGTTTGCAGCCAAGGCTGTGGCGGACAGAAAATACGGCTGGATAGCAACATTCATGCCAAAACCATGGATTGACAAGCCAGGGAATGGCATGCACATCCATGTCGGTCTCCTCAACCCAAAAAACGACAAAAACATATTTTATGACAACAAAGGCTACGCACACATCTCGCAGAAATGCCGATATTTCATTGGCGGCCTCTTGGAGCATGCTAGGGCACTCTGTGCCATTGTAGCGCCTACTGTTAATAGTTATAAGAGGCTGGTGCCAGGCTATGAAGCGCCAATTTACATTGCATGGAGTAGACGAAATCGTTCAGCCTTGATAAGAGTGCCGGAATATTTCGGTGGAAAAGAAGGAGAGGCGAGGATAGAATTCAGATGCCCAGACCCGCTGTGTAACCCTTATCTTGGGTATGCTGTGATACTTGAGGCTGGGCTGGATGGCATCAGAAAGAAGACTGAACCAAGAGAGCCTGTGGAAACAAACGTTTATCACCTCAACAATGCTCAACGCAGAGAGCTGGGCGTTGGAGTTTTACCCACATCACTGAAGGAAGCTTTGGAAGAGTGGAAAAGCGATGAAATTTGCATAAATGCCTTGGGTAAAGAGAACGCAGAGAAGTACATAGAGCTTAAAGAGCAGGAATGGAAGGAGTATGAACCACATACACCAAGTAACAAAAATGAAATAACCCCATGGGAATTGCAGAAATATCTTTACACCTAACGATAACAACTTAACTTATTAGTTTAGGTACGACAGCATTTATTTCGCAGTGTGAGAAGATGCAGCAATGAAATATGATACCATACTTGTGCTCGACTTCGGCGGACAGTACTGCCACCTAATAGGAAGACGAATCAGGGAGTACGGAGTTTATTCCGAAATAGTTCCCCACGACATAAAACCAGAAAAAATCAAGCTTCTAAACCAAAAATTCAACGTAAAAGGACTAGTTTTTTCAGGAGGACCAGCCAGCGTGTATGAGCCGAATACACCAAAACCAGACCCAAGCATTCTTGATTTAGACCTGCCAGTTTTAGGTCTATGTTATGGACATCAACTTATAGCCCAAGTGGCTGGAGGAAAAGTTGAGCCATCTAAACACAGGGAGTATGGAATAGCCTATGTCACTATTGACAGGCCTGTGAGTGTCTTGAAGGGGTTAGATGATAGAGAGAAGGTTTGGATGAGCCATGGCGACACTGTTTTCTCCATTCCCGATGAATATGAGATTTTAGCCCATACAGAAAATTGTCCAGTTGCCGCTTTTAAGCATAAGATGAAGCCGATCTATGGGTTGCAGTGGCATCCAGAGGTTGTTCACACAAAAAAGGGTATGCAAATGCTCCGCAACTTTATCTTTGAAGTCTGCAAATGCGAACCTAACTGGAAAATAGAGGACGTGGTAGAAAAAGCAACAGAAGAAATAAAGGCAGAGGTTGGTGATAGAAAAGCAATAATAGCCCTCAGCGGAGGCATAGATTCAAGCGTGGCAACAGCCCTTGCAGCCAAAGCAATAGACAACAGACTTACAGCAGTTTTCGTTGACCATGGATTTATGCGAGAGAAAGAACCGGAATTTGTTAGAAATGTCTTTGAGAAGTTTAAGATAAGCCTGATAATGGTAGATGCACGAGAGAGATTTCTGACAAAACTCAAAGGAGTAGTTGAGCCTGAAACAAAGAGGAAAATCATAGGAGAGGAATTCATACGGGTTTTCGAAGAAATCGCAGAAAGAACAGGCGCAGAATACTTAATTCAAGGAACCATTTATCCGGACAGAATTGAATCTGGCTTTAGAAAATTCTCGGACAAAATAAAAACACATCATAATGTCGCTGGTTTACCTATGCAAATCATGTTTAAGAAAATTGTTGAACCGCTTCGCGATTTGTACAAAGATGAAGTTAGAAAGGTTGCTGAGATGCTTTCGTTGCCGAAGGAAATAGCTTCTAGACAACCATTCCCGGGTCCAGGACTGGCGGTCAGGATCATCGGTGAATTAACTGAAGAGAAAGTCGAAATTGCGAAGAAAGCGGATAGAATTGTGAGAGAAGAAATTGAGAAGAGTGGGTTGGAAGAGAATTTGTGGCAGTATTTCGCTGTTTTAACTGACACTAAAGCCACTGGTGTCAAAGGAGATGCTAGATCTTATGGTTACGTTGTTTCTATCAGGGTTGTAGAAAGTCGTGAAGCAATGACTGCGAGTTTTGCTAAAATCCCCTACGCAGTGCTGGAAAATATCTCAACAAGAATGACTAATGAGATTCCAGAGGTAACACGGGTTGTTTATGATATAACTCATAAACCTCCTGCAACAATCGAATGGGAATAAAACCTTGAAATGCTTTACCCCAAAACAGAGGAGTTTGAGCTTACATAAACATTGAAACTAGAGTAGCCATTTACCGAAAACCTAAATAATATATCTAGAGCCGACTAAACCGCACAAAGCCATGAAAACGTCGTTAAAATTCAGGTTTAGCTCTGCCTAGCTTCCTGTCTATGCATGCTTTGACGAAACCGTAATATTCTGGATCTGGTTTTCCTGGGCGACTTTTGAATTCTCCGTGAAATTGTGAGGCGAAAAAGAAGAAGCAGTCCGGCAGTTCCAAGATTTCCATTCTTCTTCCATCTGCACTTTTGCCTGAAAATACTAGGCCGTTTTTCTTAATAGTCTCTGAATAGTCTAGGTTCACTTCGAATCTGTGGCGGTGGCGTTCATAGATTTCTTGGCGTTCATAAAGTTTGTACGCAATTGTGTTTGGTTCTATTATTATTTTATGAGCACCCAACCGCATTGTGGCACCTTTGTATTCTATTCCTCTCTGCTCAGGCATTAGGTCAATAACTGGATTAGGCGAATTCGGGTTGATCTCTGTGCTGTTCGCATTCTCTAAGCCGCATACATGACGTGCAAACTCTATCACGGCTAGTTGGAAGCCATAGCATATCCCAAGAAACGGTATGTTGTTTTCTCTTGCAAACTTGATTGCCATTATTTTTCCTTCGGTGCCTCTTGGACCAAAACCATAAGGAACAAATACGCCGTCAAGATTTCTGAGAATTTCAATCTCCTTTGGATTTTGTTCGAACTTTTCGGCTTCTATATACCTAATTTCGACTTTTGCTCTACATGTTGCCCCAGCAATCCGCAATGCTTCATTCATGCTTACATAACTGTCTGCCAACCCAGCATACTTGCCCACTAAACCAATTTTCACCTCGTGCTCAGGATTTAATAGGGCGTTCACGAAACCCTTCCACTCTTTATAGTCAGGTTTACGCTCTGGGAACCCAAGTCTTTTGCATATGAATTCGCCCATCCCTTGCTTGTCTAAGATGAGTGGAACTTGATAGATTGTTTCGACATTGTAGGAGCAGAACACAGCGTTTTCAGGTATTGTACCGAATAAAGCTATTTTTCCTAAAGCCTCAGAGTTTATCATTTTCGAACATCTGGCAACTATGACGTCTGGTTGGATACCGATGCGTCTCAACTCGTTAACACTATGCTGCAGAGGTTTTGTTTTCATCTCCTTTGTAACGTCCAGTATTGGCACCAAAGCAATATGCACGTATAACGTGTTTTCGTAGCCTTCTTCCAGACGCATTTGCCTAATAGCTTCTAGAAAGGGTAAGCCTTCGATGTCTCCGATGGTTCCGCCGACCTCTGTTAATGCAACATCAACGTTGGAGTGCTTTGCAACGGCACGTATACGGTTTTTGATTTCATCAGTTACGTGGGGCACAATTTGAACGCATCTTCCAAGAAAACTGCCCCGTCTTTCCTTTTCAATAACCGCTTTATATACCATGCCCGTAGTGATATTATTCTCCTTTTTCAGGTTTAGATCAAGAAAACGTTCATACCCTCCTAAGTCTAAATCCGTCTCGCCTCCGTCGTCAGTTACGTAAACCTCACCATGCATGTAGGGATTCATTGTCCCAGCATCAACATTCACATAAGGATCAATTTTAATAACTGTAACCTTGAACCCTCTTGCTTGGAGCATCTTGCCTATTGAAGAGGTTACAATACCCTTACCAACCGAGCTTAAAACGCCGCCCGTGACAAAAACATACTTAACCATATCCCGCTTTCCTCGCAATAACCTAAACCTTTCAACAGGGTAGTAATATAACTTTTTTGTGTGCGCTAAAATGGGCAGTCTGGACTATGTTCTTTGATTTGATTGATGATGCTGCAGAGTTTTTCAGGGTTATTCGAAGAGAAAACGAAGGGTTTTCCTTTTCGCTGGATTATTTTGACGGCGTCGCCGAATGATGTTGTGTAAGCCCAGGAGTGGTCGGTAAAGCGATATCTGACGCCTGCTCCTCCATATTTCCAAAGAGGGGTTTTGGTGTGTTTACAAGAGGCTATATTTGATATTGGAATGTGTTTGTGATTGAAAAAGCCGTAACTAATTGAAAGTTCCTTATTGGTCACCTGTATCTGTATACCTCGATAATTCCAAAATAAAAACAACACAAACGTTAAAGGAGACATTAAGACAACGATCAAAAGGGGATTTTGAACTGCAACGCCAACCACGATTACTATCAACAAAACACATAAGAGAAGAAAAGAAATAAATCCCACTAAAGCTTTCACGAACCTGCGTGCTGGAACCCACTCAGAATACATAACTTCTGCCATATCAACTCCGACCATGACAGAATGAGCGGGTCTAAATTAATGTTTTCAGACAGATGACCAATCAATAGACATAAAAAACAAGTTACATTTTTAGGGGAGAGCTACGAAATTTATCTTGGGAGTAAATAATGCTGATAGGGGAAACACTGCTTTCAGTCCTGCTGGCAGCCTCTCTTTCGTTTATCATTGGTTTGATGGCATGTTCTCTGTTAGCTTCAGATTGGCGAACAAAACCACTACGAGATATGTATGAGAGACTTTATGAAAAAATGAGACGGAAATAGAACTTGACATTTATCTGCTATTATCAAGATTGGCAACGGGAAACGTTCATACCGACCAGAAAAAGTCCAAACACAGTTTACTGATTTAGAAACAACCCGTAGGTGGACACAATAAACAAGAGAGTAAATTATTTGTGGTGAAGATTCTATTTGAATAGTTTGACAACACTGCTTGCGATAATTGCTAATCCTATGGAGATTATGAGTCCGGCGAGAAAACCGAACCAGCCTGTGGGTTCGTTTACCAACATGTTTAGGAAGAAGCTTGTGCTGAACCAGAAGGTTATATTGGAAATGGTTCCACTTTTTCTATTTACTGAGTCATGAAATATAAACCTTAAAACTAAGATAACAATTTGTAAGACACCAAAAGCTAGGCAGAACTGCATAGCCGCAGTATAAACAACGGGATGACTCTCTTTTGGAGCAAGTAAGACTATGTGTTCAGTTAAATGTTCAAGGTGGAAATCTTTAGCAAAGTCGATGACTTCATTAGAGAAGTTTGGGGTAATGATCCAGATTATGCCGAAGAGTATTAGGAAAAATCCAAAAGAAAGGGTGCTCAACCAGCCTGTACTTCTGGAATATCGCTTTTTGCTGCTGACCATCAGTCACACCTGATCAGCTTTGAGATAATGGTTCTTCATTTAAATGATTTGCTGATCAGATTAGAGTGCGAATTTGGCAGGTTTGAAAGCGAAAAAATGAGAGAATCGTTAGTATCTGCGTCGTCTTCCGTAGAGAGCGCCTATTATGATTAACGACCCGAATATTGTTATTATGAAGGGCCAGAGCAAGTTCCAGATTGATTTTTCCAGAATTATCGCTATGCCAATGAGGACTATGATGAAACCGAAAATTAAGCCTGCTACCGAGCCTGCATGAGGTAATCCAAAACACTCGTGTTCCCATTCCCTTTCATGAGATCCGAAGCACTCATCGTCTGAACGGTATTTTCTTTCACTACGATAGATCTGCAGCGGAACTCCACACTTGGCGCATACCTTGGCGTCATCTTCGTTTTTGAATCCACATTTAGTGCAGTAGACCAAGTCTGTTTTCTCCATTACTTTAATTGGTTGATCGATTTCTAAGGGTCTTTCAGTTATTTTAACATTTTCCATACATTCGAATTGTGGAGCAACATTTAATGCAGTCAATTCAACTTCCAGCAATCAGCATTCTTAAAAGACGACGAACATAACCATTATTTCGGGAGAATGCAGTGAATGAAAGTTCTCTTCGTAGAACCTCCAAAGGACATATGGTTTGTTATGGGAGAGTATCTGCCACCGCCATACGGGATTATCCAGCTTGCGGCATACCTTGAAAGAGAAGTCAAAGACGTAGAAATTCAAGTGTTAGATTGTAACGCTCAGCAGGTAGATTGGGAAGGACTGGAAAGGAAAATAGAATCCTTCAATCCTAACATTGTCGCTTCCAGCGCATTAGCCACTTGTAACACTTATTTGATCGCTAGAACCCTTGAAACTGCCAAAAAAGTCAACCCCGATATTCTCACGGTTACGGGAGGTCAACATTTTACAGCAACAGCCCAAGAGAGCCTTGAAACATTCTCTGAAATTGATGTAATTGTTCGAGGAGAAGGAGAGCAAACCTTTACAGAACTCGTTAAGAACGCAGATAAGAGATCGTCTTTTTCAAGTATAAAGGGTATCTCCTTCAGACACAAGAAAAAAACGCTTCATAATCCCGATAGATCATTGATTCAAAATTTAGAGGAGCTACCTTATCCTGGATACCATTTCGTCAAGGATGTTGTTCACAAATACCATTTTGCAGCGATGGCTGGTCGCAAAGCTCCTTACGCATTAATTGAGGGCTCAAGAGGTTGTACACATCGCTGCACATTTTGCACTCAATGGCGACATTGGCAAGGAATGTTCAGAACGAAATCACCTAAACGTATTGCTGATGAAATGGAGTTTTGCTATAGAAATTACGGAAGCAGGTTCATTTGGCTTACAGATGACAATTCCAGCCTAGGCAAGCGGGCAAGCAGTCTAGCCGATGAACTTATTCAACGTGAAATAGCGGACGATTTAATGTGGTTCATGCAATTGAGATGCGATGATGTTGTCAAAAACAGAGATCTCTTACCCAAGATGCGAAAGGCTGGTCTCCGCTGGGTTCTTCTTGGAGTAGAGAGTCCAAAGCAATCAACCCTTGAGAGTTTCAAGAAAGACATAACTCCAGAAGATGCAAAAAAAGCTGTGAAACTACTGAGGCAGAATGACATTTTCGCCCAAGCGATGCTAATTATAGGAGAAAGAAAAGACACGGCGGAATCAATCGCGGATTTGAGAGAATTTGTAAACGAATTAGACCCAGACTTTGCCATTTTCGCCATCCTCACACCATTTCCCGGAACCGAAATTTTCGACGAAGCAAAACGAAAGGGATGGATTGAAGATTTTAACTGGGCACATTACGACATGGTTCATGCGATCATGCCGACGGAAACATTGTCAAGAAAAGAGGTGCAAGAGGAGCTCTATAACTGCTATAGAAGCTTTTACGGTTCTTGGAGAAGAAGGCTTGAAGGAGTATTTTCCAAAAATGAATTGAAGAGAAGAATTAACTGGTACATGGCTGGCAGAGGCATCATAAAACAGTTCAAAACACTTTTTTAGGGCGATGTTTCATGCGTCAAGGCACAAACCCAATTTTCATTCTAATGTTCGCCGTCGGCGTTTCCCTCTTCGGATTATTCACAACACTCATGCTCACACTGTACCCGCCAACAACCATAGAAAATCTTCTTTGCCGAAAACCATTGATCGGCTCAATCTTCACTCTAATCTGCATGGCAGGAATTGTCGCCGTTTTCTTTCCAAAAAAATGCTCACAAACCTTTGACTTCCCAAAAACTAAAAAACCACCAATTTCTAACACAGAAGACCCTAATTTTCACAAGACCTCCATTACTCTGAAAGGGCACCATCCAGACTGCGGAAAATACTCCGCCCATGTAATCCACGTGAAGGACCGTACATTTTGTGCTGCATGTATAGGTTTGCTTTCAGGAGCATTTGTCTCCATTGCTGGAACAGCTCTTTATTTCTTCGGCGGTTGGGACATTGGGCAGACTGGCTTCCCAGCTGTCTTGTTCGGGGGAGTCGGAATTGTTTTAGGCTTCATTCAATTCAAATTCAAAGGTTACACTCGACTAGTGCTAAATGCCTTCTTTGTTATCGCTGCCTTCCTAGTTCTAGTTGGGATTGATAAAATTGCAGAGAACACGTTCATCGACTTGTACTTGGTTTTCTTAATTGTTTGTTGGCTTTGGACAAGAATATTGATTTCACAATGGAACAATTGGAGAATTTGTCATATATGCAGAATTCCCTGCGAATTGAAAGAAAGGTAGGGTGTTAATATCTGCGACGAAAACCGTAGAGAGCACCTATGATTACGAGTATACCGAAGAGGACTATGATCAGCGGCCACCATGGTATGGCGATGTCATAAACTTCTTGGATGAATAAACTGAGCCCAACGAGTATGATTATTATGCCGAAGATTAAACTCGCGACTGAGCTGCGTCGAGGAATCCCGAAGCATTCATCCTCTACTCGCCTGTAATGCTCGCGTTCTTCTGTAGAGTGTAAAGAGGCACCGCATTTTGTGCAATATGTCATTTGTGTTTGCTCCGTACTACTCATTCCTGAGTAGAATGTTTTAAGACTTTTGGTGTAATCAGCTCAGTGAAAACTTGATGTCACTACTTTCAATGTTGCAAGCCTTCAGCTTGACTTATAATCAAATTCAATTGTTCCTCATCGAGCTTTAGACCATGAAGATATTTTCCGCTGAGTCCCAAATCTTTCATGAATGTTTCTTTTATTGGTAAGGGTTCAACTGATTTGACGTATTTGAATTCTATCGCTTTTTTCCAACCATATTTTTCGCATTCACGTATTTCCTCTTCAGAAAGTTCATCTTTTCCGCAGATTTTTCCTATTACGCCGTAGCCGATAATCGAGTCGCCAACACTAGTCTTGTGCAAAAACACTATTGTTTGGCCAGGCTTCCATCTCCTGTGAAGACTAGTATAGTAGATTGCCATACCGAAAACCTGGTTAACCCACTTTTCAGTTGCAATTCTTAAAATGTAGCCTTCGGATTCTACCAATAAACTCCCCAATTATTATGGGGTTATTGCTATTATTAATATTGGTGGCGATCTCTCCCGCATTCCCCCCTTTTTTTCTCCTTATAAAAGACTTCAAAAAAATTTACTGATAAGTTTCAAACAAGTTGATGGAGACATCTCCCGCAATTTCCCATTTTTTGAGCATCGTCCAAGACGACTAGGTTTTATGTACGCGAAAAATTATTACGTTTGAAGCTACATTAGCAAAAAAAGGTTGAATATTAATGCACCTAGACTACGTGAGATTATTGGTAACGAAGTTTGATGCGTGCTTCCGCTTTTACAGGGATGTCATGGGCTTCAAAGTAATGTGGGGTGAAGAGGGAGACAGATATGGTAGCTTTAGTGTTGGAGAGGGAACTGCACTTGCACTCTTCCAAAGACAAGCCATGGCAGAGTCCTTGGGCACGACTAACCTACCTGTTGAAGCTCAATCTCAAGACCGGATGGTGCTTGTATTCGGTGTGAAGGATCTTGATGCCACTGTCAAGAAGTTGCAGGGACGAGGTGCTCGCTTCGTAGCTGAACCCGTGGATCATCCTGAATGGGGTATTCGGACCATACACCTCAGGGACCCTGATGGGAACCTCATCGAAATTAACAGTCCCATGCCGACTACCGAATGGTCAGAGGAACTTAGAGAAGAGGCGAGCAGGTTTAGAGAAAAGGAAGCCGGGGATGGGAATTGAACCCACATAGAGTGGAGATATCACCCGCAAATCCCCATTTTTTCTTGAAGGGTTGTCGTGGAAATAAGTTTTCATGGAATTTCAGGACTCCAGCCTTATGTTTTCATATTTGTTTAAAAGTTTATCTTAGTGTATAGAAATAGTAATCGAACGAAAACTTGAAAGTGGTTGGAAAGCTAGAGATGAAGTTTTCTTTTATCAATGCTAGCCCAAATGAAGATCTTGGCGAGCGGGAAGGAAGAAAAGCTATTGCTTCATTTCCTCCATTAGGCATTCTGTATTTGGCTGCTGTGTTGAAGGAAAGAGGCGTAGAAGTTTCTGTTCTGGACCAGCCGGCGAAAGGTTTCACAATAGAAGAGACAGTTAAGTGGATAGAGAAAGAAGCGCCTGATATTCTCGGTTTTTCAACATTTGCAAGTTCTGGTCGTACAGCCGCTTTAATTAGCAATGAAGTGAAAAAGAAAAATCCTAACATTATCATAGTGTTTGGCAACTATTATGCGACATTCAATTATGAGCGAGTTCTGAGAAAATATCCTTCCGTTGATATCATTGTTCGAGGAGAGGGAGAAAATACTGTCATTGACCTGGTAAATTGTCTGAAAAACAAAGGAAAGCTCAAGGACGTTCTAGGGATTGCTTTCAGAAATAAGAATAGCATAATCTCCACTCTCGACAGACCCCTAATAGGGGATTTGAACTGCCTCCCGTTCCCAGACCGTAAGTTAATTGACATGGAGTATCATTCCGTTATCGCTGGAGCAAACGTGGCACCAAAGAAGTTCACGAGCATTGTTTCCTCCCGTGGATGTTTTTACAGATGTCGGTTTTGCAGTTGTCATCAGTTTGCCCGCGGCATATGGAGACCCAGATCAATCAAGAACACTATGGAGGAGCTACATTTTCTTGCTAGTGAAGGATACAAACAGTTTATTTTTGTTGACGACAGCTTCACGCTGAATCAGAAAAGAGTGATTAAACTTTCCAAAAGGATGAGAAAAGAGAAAATAGATATGGAATGGATTTGTGAAGGGAGAGTTGACAATTGCTCCTTTGATATGTTGCGGGAAATTGCAAAGGCAGGCTGCAAAGTCCTTTACTTTGGCATCGAAAGCGCCAATCAAAGAATTCTAGACTATTACAGTAAACAAACAACGCCCCAGCAATCTAGAACTGCTGTGAAAACAGCTAGAAAAGCTGGAATAGATGTGATAATCGGATCTTTTATTGTAGGAGGTCCCGATGAAACTAGAGATGAGATTCAGAACACAATTGAATTTGCAGAAAGGATTCCGATAGATCTTCCACAGTTCAGCATATTGGGAGTTTATCCTGGGACGGACATCTGGAACGAATTCGAGATGAAGGGGCTTCTAAAGGGAGGTGAATATTGGGAGACGGGTATTGCGGTCTCCGAGATATGTCCAAGTGCGGTGCCCCTTCACGAAATCAGGCAAATGATCCACGATGCATTTTATGATTTTGTCCGTCGACCAAGTTTTATATTAAAGCAGTTTGTGAGAACTTTGAAAAGTCAATATCGAATGAGCGTTATGATGAACAACTTAAGCCGATTAGGCAGCATCAGAGAAAACATTCGTAGCATTACATAATTCTGCAAAAAACCTGCACAGACTTTCAAAGGTTTTTCTTTGCCTAAAATGTTAAATCATCACGCGAGTGCACACTAAAACGGAACTGGTGACCGAGGTGAGGTAGCCCCGACAAAACTGGAGATATCTTCCGAGATCATGCAACTATATGTTCTTCGTACATTTTAATCCATATGGAAGAAAGTTCTAGACTTGTTTAGGGTCTTATCTCTTGTAGAATCTGTCAGACTTCGCTCTTTTCTTGTAGACTATGACTGCTAGTAGTGTCGCTATCTCAATCTGAAAGCATGTATGGTCTTCAATATCGGATACTTTCCAGACAGATGGGCGTTCACTAGCTCTACGTAGCTAACTGTGAGTTCCTCAAACTCAGTCTCTCTCAGTTCTTCGAGATAACTAATCAATCTGGCGAATTCTTGATTGTTCTGAAACTGTGCTATGCTGATATGAGGTAAAAGATTTGGATAGTTAAATCTCATCTTTTTTATCTCTGGTATTGCTTGCAATCCTTTGTTTAACTCTCCAATTTTGCCTTCATCATGAACCTCTATTAAGACAACTTCTGAGAAAATGTTAAGTTTAGAAAGCACTGCATTGAATTTGTAGAATGTTTGTAAGACTTCTTTCGCTTGACTGACTATTTTTGCAGGTTCTCTATTAGAATATTATCTTCATGCTTTTCGGATTTTGCTAGGAATCCACACCCTTTCACAGTCACATGAAAGTAATCTCTGGGGAATGGGTCAACACAAGGAATAGTTGATAGCTTATCCTGAATCTCAATTATTTTATGAATCAATTTTTCATCTCTAATTCTTATGAGAAAGGTCAAATATTGATTTCTTCCCTTAGCCCAATCGTTGTCTACCCAGTCATTCATTATCTCTGGTTGGATTCTGTTCCTCTCTCTCCAGACATCAGAAAATCTGCTTTCAACCCTTTCTTCAGGCAATTGTCATCACTATAATGGAAGTCAAGTTACTCGTTGCCTTTGTCTGCTTCACTTTTTATGACTTGTGGAAGAAACTTCCATACGATTCTAAATGATCTATGATGGGTTTTCATTTTAGTTCTACTCTCTCCTCTATACAAAAAGGTCTTTCCATCACCACTCTTTTAACTGCTTATGTAAGTGAAGAAGTTGATTGAGTTATGGGTCGTTGTGTAATCTGTAGAAAAGAAACCAACAAAACCTTATTCAAGAAAGCCCTAGTCCACACCTACATTTGCTCTACAGAATGCTTAGTCAAATACTTCAAGCATAAGGTCACAATTCAAGAAACACTTGACAAGCAAAGTGAATAAAGAGATTACTGGATTGAATGAGAAAGACCTAATTCTGCTATTCTTCCGGTTCTTTCCACTCTTCAATAACTAGTCTTTGGACTCCACGTTTGAAACTCACTTTCACACGTATGCTGTTCTTCTCTCCAGTTCTCTGATCCTCTTGCCAGTTCTTGAATGGAAACATGCTGTCTTCAGCCAAGCCGACTGGAAGATAAATTAAATATTTATCGTCTGATCTCTTGAACAAGCGTCCTCTCCCTTCACTCACCATTTTGTTATCACCTAATTGAATTCATGATCTAATGACAAGACTATTTAATCTTTTACTCAACTGTGCAGAGTAGCTAAGGTTTTGTGGGGTTTGTTGTTGGTTAATCAGACATGCAATTTCCTAACCGTGACTTTCAATCCTATGCCTTTGTCCCTATTCTTCATGTGCTTTGTTTCAAGTTTGACTATTTCTATGTCTTGTCGCTTGTGTAGATACGCAAGAAGCTTATACCTGTTTCTGCCGAGGGCCAAAAGCTTGACTTTATCCTCTGTCTAGAGCCGTTCTTTGAGTTCATCTTTCCATATCCCTCTATAACTGCAGAATACTACACATTTCCGCTTTTCTGGCACTTACAATGTTATTCCTTCTTTTCTCTCTCTACAAGTTGAACTAAAGCGTATATAAAGCCTATACTTGGTGACCCCCACCAGAAATTCTGTGTTAAATGCCTAAGCGAGCCCATCTGCAAAATTAAAAACAAGTTTGTGCGAGCGAATGGGCTACCGGCTGCAAATTCTACATTCCAAAACAACACGTCAAAACGAACGGGCTGTAAGCAGGTTCTAAGGCTTAAGAAGCGTTAATGAAATGGACACCTTCCACCGTCTTCATTGAGGAATTCTTTGAAGATTGTCTTCGCACGCGCTGTATCATTTGAAACGATTCTAAGCAGAAGTTTGACAAATAGCTATTTATGTCGATTCTATGCATATGAGAGCGTGAGTGAAGGGAATGGGGAGAGAGGGGAGAAAGGAGAAGCAATAAAAGATTATTACACCCCCAAGTCCCTTCACATAGAAATCACGTATGGAACATTTCTCTATAAAAACTTTCGGTAAGCCGCACAGGTTTGAAACGCAAATAGTATGTAGATAAGGGAAAAACTATGGGGTTATTACTATCTTTATTTCACTTTTGGTTGTAGAAAGTATTTCAAAAGCTTCCTTAATCTCTTCTAACTTCATTTTCCTTGTTACAAGCGCCCTCACGTCGATTGTTCTTGACGCTATAAGATTAAGAGCCTTTTTGAAATGCAAAGGCGTTGCGTGAAAGGCTCCGCGAACCGTTACTTCTCCATAATGAAGCAGTTCTGTGTCAACCTTGATTTCTGTTCCCGGTGGGCATCCACCGAACTGTAAGACTGTTCCACCTTTCCTAACGAGTTTCAGGGCTTGCTCCCAAGTTGCCGGAAGACCTATGGCTTCGACTACGATGTCTACACCATATCCACCAGTCAATCGCCGAACCTTCTCCACAACGTCTCCTTTTCCAGCGTTAACTGTCTCGTCTGCGCCTAACTTCTTGGCAAAGTCTAATCTTTCCTCCACAAGATCTATACTGATTATTTTTCCAGCACCCTTTCTCTTTGCAGTTAAGAGATGCAACAATCCAATGGGTCCAGCACCAATTACAGTCACAATGTCGCCCAATTTTACGCCTGCTTCTTCAGCTCCATGAAGCACGCATGCCAACGGTTCGGTCATTGATGCTTCCTCGTAGGAAACGTGCTGTGGGATTTCCTGCATATTGACTAGGACCATACGGGCTGGAACCTTAATGTATTCTACATAGGCTCCCCAGAGCCAAATCATGTTCTCGCAAAGATTATATTTGCCCTTCTGACACATCGAACAGTGCAAACATGGGGCGCTGTTGCCAGCACGGACGCGCATACCTTTTTTCGGCCAGTCTAAACCCTCGCCAACTTCAACAACTTTGCCCGCCCACTCATGACCGAAAACTGTTGGAAGTTTTATAATCTTTTTAACATAACCTCTTTGGAATATTTTCAGATCTGTTCCACAAGTCGTTGCTGCCTTGACCCTAACGAGGACTTCGCCAGCCTTAACCTCTGGCACATCAACATCCTCAATTCTCAAATCTTTTACGCCATAAAGCATTGCTGCCTTCATTTTTATTCACTGATTCAAGACTATAACTTTCAGACTTTCCCTATTCTCCAATGCAGTTTTAAAGGCTTTGGTAGCGTCCGCAAGCCTAAAACGATGAGTTATCAACTCCTTAGCTTTCAATCTACCAGTTTTCATAAGTTCTAAAGCTTTTCTGGTTTCTAAATGCGAAGTTGAATAGGATGGGATTATTTGGATTTCCGAGAAAAACAGTTCTTTTGGGCTGATTTGTAAGTATTTCCCGGGACTGGTTGGCGCAAAAACGCATAGTTTTCCTCCTTTGCGGCAGATGTTTAATCCAGATTTGTAGGCTTCTAGGCTTGGTGCAGTAACAACTACAAGATCTGCACCTATCCCGTCAGTTTCAGCGTTAACAACAGCCTTTAAACCCTCATTTTTCGGATTAACTATGACGTCTGCTCCAAACTTTTTTGCCACCTGTAGTCTGTAGTCAATAAAATCACTCACGATAGTTTTTGCTGCTCCGAAGACTTTTGACAGAGCTGTATGAATTATTCCGGTTGCTCCGGATCCGATTATTACCACTGTGTCATCTGCTTGGATACTGCTTTTGTTAAAGGCTCTTATGCAACAGCCAACCGGCTCAATTAACGTGGCTTCTTCGAAAGAGAGTGTTTCTGGAATTTCCAGTGTGTCTATTTGGAGGTTTGGGGCTGGGACTCTGAAGTATTCTGCAAGTCCGCCAGGATCGATGTGTGTTTCACGAAATTGTTTACATAACGTGTAGTCTCCGTGTTTGCAGTAATGACACGTTAAGCATGCCACATGGTGATGAACGAAAACCCTGTCGCCAACATTAAATTGTTTAACTTTGCTTCCAGCTTTAGCGATTATTCCCGTTGGTTCGTGACCAAGAACGAGTGGAGCACGATTCTTGAGATACCAGTCCATGAGGTCTGAGCCGCATATTCCGCAAGCTTTCATCTCTACTAGGACTTCGTCTTCGCCGATTTCAGGTGTGGACGTTTCTTCGATTCTTATGTCTTGTTGGCTATAGTATACTGCGGCTTTCATTTTGGTTCAATGGTTTTTCTATGGCTAAGCACTTAAGACTTTCCAATCCACATTATTTCATAGGAAGCGAAGAACATGTACGTAACAAGTGTAAGCAAGGTTGAGGAAAATGAGACGAACGTGAAGGGTGCACATGGTGTAAAAATCAAATATTTGCTACATGAGTGTGTAGGAGCCAAAAGACTTCAGTTAAGACTTTTCTCGATAGACGTTGGCGGTTACACGCCCCTTGAAAAACATAAGCACAAACATGAAGTTTTCATACTTCATGGAAAAGCCCTTGTTCGAGGAGGAGATGCTGAAACCATCGTAAAAGAAGGAGATGTCATTTTCATTTCATCATGGGAAGAGCACCAATTTGGGAATATGGGAAAAGAAAAACTTCAGTTTTTATGCACAAAGGAAACAGTTGAGTAACATCTTTTTATAAAAGAAGGAACAAAACGTTTCTCATGAGAATCGAAAAGCCTGAGAAAATTGTTGGTTACGTGGTGTTCGTTATAGGGTTGTTTTTCATAATTTTGACGGCGATACTGGCTTGCTTACTCGTTTCAAGTGGAACGCAAATACCAGAGTTTGTTCAAATTCCAACAGAAGGCGAATTCGCCAAAGCCGTTGCAACCGTCAGCAATGTTTGTCGGTCTTCTTCATTTTCATTGTAATCATTTGGGCGGATTGAATAATTTCCAGCCGTGGCATAACGTTAATCAAAGAAATAAAACTGAAGGTTGTTGAAGGAAGTCTCGGAGAAGAGGTACAGATTATCAAAAAAAGGAAAGACTTAGAAAACCTAGGCTAACGTTAAGACTCCGCTTTTTCAAGTTTCTCTTTAGCTTTTCGCAGAAATTCACTGGCTGGGGCACCGTCTACGATTCTATGGTCGTACGCAAGACTTAACATCATCATGGGCTTAATTTCGATTTTTCCATCAACAACAACTGGTTTTTCAACAACTCTCCCAACAGCAAGTATTGCCGCTTCAGGCGGATTAATTATCGGTATAAAGAATTCAACACCATACATGCCCAAATTTGTAATTGTAAAAGTTCCGCCAGTCAAATCCTCTTTTGCGAGTTTACCTTGCCTAGCCTTCTCAGTCAACTCTTTAATGGCAGCGTCTATCTCTTCTAAGGCTTTCTTATCAGCATTATGAATAACGGGAACGACTAAACCATCTTCTGTTGCAACCGCTACACCTACGTTTACGTCTTCAAAAATTTTTATCTCATTTCCCTCAACCGTTGAGTTAATTATAGAATATTCAGCTAAGCTTTTCGCAACAGCCTTCACGAGAATAGCAGTGTAGGACACTTGAAGTTTATCATGTAACGCCATAGCCTTTGAAACGTCAACCTCCATAACTACTGTGCTGTGGGGAGCTGTTCTGAAACTTGTAGAAACTCGTTCAGCTGAAGTTTTTCTATAACCACTTAATGGAATTACTTCTTTGACCTTAGGCAAAATCCCAAGGGTTTCTTCAATAACCCTTCTAACATCTTCCTCTACAATTCTTCCTTCAGGTCCGCTTCCCTTGACAAGAGTCAAGTCTATTTCGTGCTCTCTTGCCAAACGTTTCGCAGCAGGCGAAGCCAAAACTCTCTTCTCAGTCGCTTCAATTGCTTCTGGCATTTCCACGGATATTTCTGCTTCCGAAAACGATTCATCTGGAGCCGTTATAACAGCTAAAACCGCATCTACCGAGGCTTCACCATTTTCTTGAACAAGAATTTTTCGCAATATGCCTGAAGCTGGAGCCTCCAAATCGTAAGTGGCCTTCTCTGAGAACACCTCAACGAGGGGTTCACCCTTCTCAACATTGTCTCCTTCCTTCTTGTACCACGTTCCAACGGTGCCTTCCTTCATTGTTAAGCTCAGCCTTGGCATAACAACTTTAGTCACCATTTAGGCTATCTCCTTCACCGCTTTAATTATAGACTTCTCGTTCGGAATTACGTATTGTTCAAGGGGTGGACTAAACGGGATCGGTGTATCGGGTTCGGCTACACGTTTTATAGGCGCATCCAAATAGTCTATAGCTTCCTCAGCAACTACAGCGGTAATTTCAGCGCTCACACCAGCGGTTTTGCAGTCTTCGCTTACAACCACAAGTCTCCCAGTTTTCTTAACAGACCTAATTATTGCTTGCTTATCGAGAGGCACTAAAGTTCTTGGATCAACAACTTCCACACTTATGCTTTCAGCTTCAAGTTCCTTAGCCGCATTAAGGGCTTCATGAATCATGTATAGAGTAGCCACTATTGTCACGTCTGAACCTTCTCTTTTCACATCCGCCACTCCAAAAGGAACCGTATATTCATCTTCTGGAACCTCACCTTCCATTGGATACAACAGTTTATGTTCACAAAAGAAAACAGGGTTGCTGCCACGTATAGCCGTTTTCAAAAGTCCCTTCGCATCATAAGGTGTTGAAGGCACAGCAACGTACAATCCTGGAACATGCATGAACCATGCTTCTAGGCTTTGCGAATGGTGAGCTGCTATGTTTACTCCAGCACCGAAAGGTGTTCTAATCACAAGCGGAACTTTCACTTGACCGCCGAACATGTAGTGTATTTTTGCTGCTTGATTTGCAATCTGATCCATAGCTAAGGCTGTCAAGTCTCCAAACATTATTTCAGCCACTGGACGCGTACCAGTTATCGCAGCACCTACAGCCGCACCTATTATGGCTGACTCTGATATTGGAGTGTCCCTTACTCTTTCATCTCCAAATTCTTCAGCTAAACCCTTTGTGACTTTGAATGCTCCTCCCCAATATCTTCCAATATCTTCACCGAGCAGAAAAACTGTCGGGTCTCTGCGCATCTCCTCTCCTAACGCTTCTCGTAACGCCTCTTTATAGGTTATCTTTCTCATTTTTCATTCCCTCAAAATTTAGGCGTAGACATCCTCCAAGGCTTCCTCTGCAAATGGATGTGGACTCTCTATGGCGAATTTAACTGCTTCCTCAATTTCAGCAGAAACTTCCTTTTCGATTTGCTGAATTTCAGCTTCCAACAGAACCTTTGTTTGCAGAAGTTTTTCTTTCAACCCTTTAATCGGGTCTTTACGTAACCATTCTTCAACTTCCTCTTTAGATCTATATTTAGCTGGGTCAATCCGAGAATGCCCTTTATGCCTATAGGTTTTGCACTCGATGAGCGTAGGTCCTTCGCCTTTTCTGGCTTTTTGCACAGCTTTTTGTGCAGCCTCATAAACCGTTAGGACATTGTTTCCATCTACTGCAACACCAGGGATTCCGTACGCTATGGCTCTGTCTGCAATGTTTTTTACAAGCATCACTGTTGATTGGCGGGTTCCCATGGCGTAAACGTTGTTTTCACAAACAAAAATCACAGGCAGCTTCCATACTGCAGCCATGTTTATGGCTTCGTGGAATGTTCCTTGATTTGAGGCGCCATCGCCGAAGAAGCAGGCTACAACGTTGTCTGTTCTTTTGAGTTTTATGGATAACCCAGCTCCCACGGCTATTGGCAGTCCAGCCCCAACAACGGCTGTTGCACCCAACATGCCTACCTTAAAGTCTGCAATATGCATTGAGCCACCCTTTCCCTTACAGTATCCCGTCTTCTTGCCTAGAATTTCAGCCATGATTCGCTTTAGTTCAGCGCCTTTAGCTATACAGTGGCCGTGGCCGCGATGAGTACTCGTAATGTAATCGTCTTTTCTAAGATTGCTGCACACGCCAACCGCCACGGCTTCTTCTCCCGCGTAAAGATGTATTGTGCCTGGAACAAGATTTTGAGCGTAAAGCTCAAAAACCTTCTCTTCGAAACAGCGAATTTCAAACATTTTTTTATACATTTCAACAAATTTTTCTTTGCTAAGGTTAAACTGCAATTCATTTCTCTCCTGTGCAACTACAAAGCTTACGCTCTTATAGAGTTTCAAATATTTTTATATTGTCCTAACTGTTGTTGATAGTTAAACGGAAGGATGGAGAATGAATTTTTCACGAAGACGCTTCAAATCACTTCTTTGTCTAGTTAGCATTTCCCTCATTTTTTGTCCTGTGGTTTATGTATTTTTTTCCGAAGTAATGCAGAAAGAAAGTTCAGGGCTTCTCAAATATGAAATTATTGATGTTTATGCGGGAAGCCTTAAACATCTGATCACAATTGTTAATCGCTCTCCCAACCCGGTTAGTGGAGAACTTTTCGTCCCTTTAATCAGAAACGAAACTGCACGCCATTATATTGTTCTCCACAACATCTCATCGTCGCAAACGCTTCACAAAACATTCTTGAATGACAGTTCTGGAAATAAGTACTTGCACTGGAACAACTTGAAAATAGACGAAGAGCAGACCTTCAGCCTAGAACTAGACTATTATGTGCTTTCTTTCAACATCCACTACCTAATCAACTCGAGCATTGTGGAAAATTATGATATGAGTTCTGAAACATACAAGAAATATGTGGAGCCAGAAGAACTGATAGAAGCTAACAATTCTACAATAATCTCACTGGCCTATCATCTCACTAATAATGTAGATAGTTGGCATGAGAAAGCAGTTACAATATACAATTTTGTGCATCGTCACATGCATTACGAGGAACAAGAGGAGGAAAGAGGAGCCTTATGGGCTTTAGAGAATGGTGCTGGCGACTGTTCTGAATATTCCTACCTTTTTGTTGCCTTGTGCAGGGCTGCTGGAATCCCAGCGAGGATTCAGGCTGGTTTTGCCTTTCACCGCCCAAGCGAAACTTTGGAGGATGGACACATGTGGGCTGAATATTACTTACAGAATTATGGGTGGATACCTGTAGACGTCACATGGCGGCTATTGGACGCGATTGATGACAAACATTTCAGTTCGATTCAAAGCGTACCAGAGCCTATTCCATACGCCAACTATTTCTTTGATTCTAAAGCAGAAGAAGACAATGTGACAGACGAGCAAATAGTCTCATTAACACCTTGCACGACCGATGTTTTCGGCGATAGCTTCATTGAAAATGTTGCGAAGACCATCCAAAAAACAAGCCAAGCAAAATTTGCAATTTTCTTGGGAAAAGTCTTTGGGACAGCACTAATTTTTCCATCCGAAGTTGAAGAGGTTGAACAAACATTTCTCGAGAGCCAAATGCAACTACAAAATGCTATAGACTTTTGGAATGAAAATTCAAAAATCTCTGAATCAGATACTGTTAACGCTCTTGAAAACGTTGAAAAAACACTGCAAAATGCTTGGATGCTCATAGTAAAAGCATTCACGATCTTCATAGGCATTACAATAGTCATCCTGTTGATCGGGTCATTTTTTCTCAAGCGATACCAAACCAAACAGGACAGCAATTCAGAGCAGAAGTTTCATTTACATGATACTCTAATCTTAAATTAGAGGAGAAAACAGCTTTGATGGTTGGTATCGTTGGTAAACCGAACACGGGAAAATCAACGTTTTTCAGTGCTACAACCCTCGCACCAGCCAAGATTGCAAGCCATCCATTCACAACAATAAAGCCAAACAGAGGAGTCGGATACGTTCGAACCCCATGCGTATGCAAAGAGTTTAATGTCCAAGATAATCCAGTCAACTCCCTATGCCTCGACGGAATAAGACTTATCCCAGTCGAACTAATCGATTGTGCAGGCCTTGTGCCAGGTGCGTGGCAAGGAAGAGGATTGGGAAACCAGTTTTTAGACGAAATTAGGAAGGCAGACGCTTTAATCCACATTGTTGACGCTTCTGGTGGAACGGATTCTGAGGGAAGAGTGTGCAAGCCGGGTGAGCATGACCCATTAGAGGATGTGCGATTTCTGGAGCATGAAATAACTATGTGGATGGCAAACATACTTAAACGAGACTGGCACAAGATCGCCAGAACCGTGGAAGCCGAATCAAAAGAGAACCTTTTCGCTCTGCTGGAAGAAAGGTTAAGCGGCTTGGCAATAAGAAGAAATCACATATCTGAGGCGATAAGAAGAACAGGGTTGAATGCTGACAACCCTACAACTTGGAGCGAAGACGACTTTCTAACACTCGTAGATACTCTAAGGCGAATCTCCAAACCCATGCTAATAGCGGCAAACAAAATAGACGTGCCAACAACTGAAGAAAACCTAGAAAGGCTGCAAAAACTGAATTATTTTGTGACGCCTTGCTGCGCAGAAGCCGAACTTGCCTTAAGGAGAGCAACCGAGAAAAAGCTAGTAGATTACAGGCCTGGAGACTGCAACTTCAAAACAAACAAACCTGAACAACTGAATCAGAACCAAACTAGAGCATTGGAAACCATAAGAGAGCAAATTCTACTTAAATTTGGCTCAACAGGCGTTCAAGAAGCAATAAACGCGGCTTTCTTCAAACTTCTAAGCATGATTACCGTTTATCCCGTTGAAGACTTGGAACATTTGGCAGATCATAAAGGAAGAGTTCTTCCAGACGCTTACCTTGTGCCATATGGAACAACAGCACGCCAACTCGCTTATATAATTCACACAGAACTCGGGGAAAGTTTCATCTATGCAACAGAAGCAAGAGAGAAAAAAAGAGTGGGAGAAGACTATACACTTAAAGACAGAGATGTCATCTCAATTGTGAGCGCCAAAAAGAGAGCTTAAGTCACTATTGACCAAAACGTCTCCTACGTCTTTGAAAGGTCCTAACAGCTCGTAAAAGGTCAATAAATCGAAAGCCTGGCCAATAGACGTCTAAAAAGCATAATTCACTGTATGCGGATTGCCACAGCAAAAAGCCGCTTAATCTTTCCTCTCCCGAAGTTCTAATAATTAGATCCGGATCCTGTTTTGACATATGTGATGTGTATAAATATTTCTCGAATACTTGTTCATCGATTTCCTCAGGACTCAGCTTTCCCTCATGCACCTTGTCCGCGATCTTCTTGGCAGCATCCACGATTTCCGCTCTCCCACCATAAGCAAGAGCAAGATTCAAAAAATGTTCATCATAACCTTGTGTCGCCTTTTCCACGTCCATTATGAGTTGCTGTAGATCTTTCGGTAACAGGCTCAACCTGCCTATAACTTTTACATGAATCTTATTCTTGTGTATGCGTTCATCCGTTAGAATTTTCCTAAACTGTTCTTGTGCGATTCGCATGATTTCTTCAACCTCGTTCTTTGAGCGACGGAAGTTTTCTGTGGAAAAGGCGTAAAGAGTTATAGATTTAACGCCGAGTTTCAGACACCAGTCGAGAAGCTGGTCAACTTTTTCAGCGCCTTTTTCATGCCCAAACCACGGGTTGAGAGCCTGTTCAGACGCCCACCTTCGATTTCCATCCAGAATTATCGCTATATGACCTGGCTTAACACCATTCTTGACTTGATGCCACAGCCATTTCTCATAAAGTTTGTATGCTCCAATAGCTGAAAGGAATCCTTTAAGCATTTGTCATTCAAACCTCGCGTCTTTAAGCGCGTTTGCACATGGGCAATTGCGTTCACTGGGTAGGGTCTTAATGGTTTCAACTAGAATTTGCTCTATTTTAGGAAGAACGCTTTTTGAAATTTTGGAAACATCAATGGCTGTTAATCGTTTTTGCATGCCAGCAGCCATGTTTGAAAAGTAGCAGATGGATGCGTAACACATTTCAAGTTCCCGTGCAAGCACTGATTCTGGAATACCCGTCATTCCAACAACATCGCAGCCCAAACGTCTAAACATCTTGATCTCTGCAGGAGTTTCGTAACGGGGGCCCTCAGTGCAGATAAGTACAGCTTTGTCCCAAACATGAAATCCAAGTTTTTTCGCTGTATCAATTAACAGTTTACGAATTTCCGGACAGTACGGTTGAGAGACATCAATATGGGTTACTGGAGCTTCGTCGTAAAAGGTTGCTGAGCGACGTTTTGTGAAATCAACATAATCGTGTGGAACAACAATGTCGCTAGGTTTGAAGTTAAGGTTTATCGCACCCACGGCGTTTGTAGCTAGTATTCTTTGTACACCCAGTTCATATAACGCGTAGATGTTTGCCCTATAATTTATTTTATGTGGAGGAACGGAATGATCTGGCCCGTGTCTTGGCAGAAAAACTACGTTTTTGCCGCTTATTTTTCCAATATGGAGAGGTGGTGGTACTCCGTATGGCGTTCCCAAACGTATTCGTCTGGCATTTTCAAGCAAATTTTCGAAACCAGTTCCGCCGATAATTGCAATTTTAACTTTCTTCAACTTCAAGTTGTTCTTCGGTCTCCTTGAAAAATCCTCTTGCAGATCTATGTATGACGAGAATGACTAGAGTGGAGGCTATTCCTATTAAGATGCCGATGATTATGGAGAAGATCAATTTTTCGGTGGCGGCTGTTTCAGGGTTGATTAGCACTGCTGAAGTTCCGTCGAGAATCCATCTGGACCATCCAATCAAAACTATTAAGGCGGCATTGCGCAGTAGTTTGATGTCATGTTCAAAATACAAACGGATAGCTGATCCCAGTAGCACGACGCAAACGCCTACCACTATGAGATCCATGGACCCATGAATGAAATAGCCAACAATTTGGGGTAGAATGCTAAGCCATCCACCTGCGTCTTGAGGTGTGGTGATGTTTCCGATGAACGTTGTAGCGCTTGTTGATCCGAGATAAATGCTAACTACTACGCACAATACCCCGGCAATCTTGGAATAAGTTGAAATCTGCACTGGAAGAGGTGGCGGAGAATACTCCCTAATCCATTGATAGAATTTTGCAGCTGTTTTATCGACTCCGAATCCTTTTACAAGCATGAACACACTTAAGACGAAGATGAAGGCTATCCAATATTGGTAAAGCAGATTAAAAATTGAGAGAATGCCCAAGATTAGAAAAAACAGTCCAGGTACCCCCAATACGATGCGGGAGTAACGTGGATTCTCTACTATCATTTTCATGTATCGTGTGAACAAGGCTGCTGTTTCTTCGATTGATTTGCTGTGCTTCATCACTATTCTTCTAACAGATGAAACAGGTACTCTTGACTCTATAAGTGGCAGGACAGCCTCGTCTGAATATCCATCTGTGACTAGAATAACCTCATGTGCTGGAAAAGAACTTAGCAAATCACTTAGTTCAGCAACTATTTTTCTATCAGCGCCAACTCCTCCAAGTTCGGAGCCACAGATTGTTGCTATTTCGAAAACTTCGTGAGGTTTACTTTCATCTCGCAGTAGATCGTAAACGCGCACAGCCTCGAACATTGCATTTGCGTCTGGTTCCTCTGGGTCTCGTAAAGCTAAGGCTACAGCGGCGTTGAGACTTTCTTCTCTTCCTGTGACGGGAGTTTTGATCTCTGTTTTTGTTCCTAAATCATTATCTCTGTCAACGCACAAAATGAGGATTCTTTTTTGTTCCTTCTCTTCTGCTCTCATCTTGTTCTCTTTTCTCCAGTATAATTTATGTATTGTCTCTTTAATCTTGTGTTGTTTTTTCCTTCTCTGTGAGGATTTTAAATTCCTCCCAAGTTATTTTCTCTCCTTGCTTCAGTTTTTCTTTTGCCTCTTTTCTGATCTTCCTCTTTAGAGCATCTTCGCTTTTCTTTCTTTCTTTCTCTTCTTCCTTTCGAATTTCTTGTCTTAACAGTTTTATTTGGCTTAGAATTGTCATTATTCCTTCTTGAATAGGCTTTGTCTTTTGTCTAGTTATTAGAAAGCTTTGATGCATGTTATCTGCTTCCGTTTTGAGTTCTCTGACTTCATTGATTTTCTCAAGCATTTTATTGTGTATTTCTTGGCATTTCTGTGCTGTTTCTATTATTTTTTTGTGATAGGACTTGTTTTTGGCTTCTATAGTCTTTAATTCAGTTTGCAACTCGAGCATTTTTTGATGCCTCATTTCAAGTTTTTTGTGAATGTTCAATTGAATTTCGAGTTTCCTAACTTGGTTAACAAGTTCTTTCTCTTCTTGTAGGCTTAGGGGTGTTGTTTGAATCTCCCATTCTATTTCATCTAGCTTTTTCTGCAAAGTTTGGAGGCTTCTTGAGGGTTTTTTATTGGCTAAGGCTTTGATTTGTTGGTTTAGTTTCTTTATTTCCTCAATTGTTCCATGGATTTCGGTTTTTGTTTTTCCGCGTAGCTGCTTCAATTCCCTGACTTCTGTGTTTAATTCATCTCTTTCACTTTTCAGTTCACTTATTTCAGTGCGTAACTTCTTAACCTGTTCATTAAGCTTGTTTCTTTTTAGTACCCATTTTCTTGCTTCGATATTCAGCCTGTTTCTCTGTTCTTTCAAAACTGAAAGCTTTTCTTGCAGTTCTTCGATTTTCTGAGTCTTGTCCTTCAACTATTTCTTCCTCTTTTGCTTTGTCTATTCTAGAATTGTTTGAATTAATTTTGCCCCGTTTTTTGATGTGAAAAATTGTAGATTCGAGTCTTCCTTAAACCTCCACCGCTCTACCAAGCTATTCTCAGCTCTTTTAAGGATTGGTTCTTTATAGATGAGTATTCCCCTTCTTTGCCATTGTGGGGTTTTAGCTAAATTTACACCCTGCTTAAACATCATTTCGTGGAATTCCTTAGCTTTTAAACCCTTAAGTTTTTTAGCTATTTCTGCCTGCCGATTAGAGTTTGACGACGGAAGGTGTTTTCAGGCTTACACCTCTTCACCTTAGTACGTTTATGGTGTTTCTCCGTAGTGCATAGCTGCGTAGCCATCCGCCTGCCACTGTCATCTGCTCAATCTTTCAGCGGCAGTGTCAGCTACCATGTTGGGGAGGATTAAAATTTAATCCCCCCTGAGAATCAAGGTGTCTAAAATCAGGCAGTGTGCCCTGCTCACTTGCTCGCTTGGCTTGATGTGACTGGGTTACAGTCCAGACTTGGTACTCCAAGCAAGCGTTCGCAGGGCTTAAATGCTAGTGAAAAATAATCCCCATCCCCAATCTTTCCTTTGGGGGAAAATGCCTGCGAAGCAGGCAGATAGGGGGGTTGGAAACGTTAGGAACAACGTACTAATTAATACGATACTACTCCACCCTAACCCTGAAGCTTCGGTCATCCCTTCCCCTTGAGGGGAGGGCACATAGCTTGCGTTTAATTACTGTTATCAGCAGGTCAAAAAGAACGACGATTTGAGGAGATTTTGCTCAACTAGCAGAACAGACAAACGCTGAAGTAGAGATGATTTCTGGCGAAACAGAAGAAGGAGAAATGCTGAAAGACTCGTTCGGCGGAATAGCGACGATTCTCCGATTTAAACTTCAAAATTAGAAGTTTTCCCATTTTATCTGATTGAAACGTATAAAACTCGAATGTGCCAAGTATTGCGGAATGTTATTTACGCAATAAAACACGTTCTACTTCGTTCTTCTCAGCGTCTTTTATCAACAGCCTCTTTTGCTTAGAAGTGAAACCAGAAACAAACTCTACTTTCCTATGGAAAAGCCTTGAAAATTCTTTGATGATCTCCTCGTTCACTTTTCCCTTAACCGGTTCTCCTCTACAGAAAACCACGATTTCATCACCATCAACCACGATTTTGAATTCTGTCGATATTGGCTTAATATACACCTCTAAAATGGCGCCTTGTTTTGCTTTCATAATCTTCATAGACATTCACGCGAATAGCTTCCGTGGTGTTACTTTATAAACTTGAATCTTACGCTTTGATTTGCTGTTAAACTTCAATATGAAAAGGTCTCGTGCATTAGCGCGTTGGTCCATCCCTAAGTTCGTTAGTGTTGGGATTATGTATATTCTTTCGTGATTGGGGGTATCACGGCGTCTTAGAAGGTGGTAATATATTCGAAACAAAATGTTGCTAAACTTAATGCTATGCTGGGACTCCTGCGCTAAAACGGAAAAGTTATTAACAAAAGCTTCTTTAATATAAAGAGAAAGTACCATGCCTAAAAGTAGATTGTTGCTGATTTTATTCGTTGTGATAGTGCTTGTAGCGGCCGGTTATTTGACTTGGCAAACAATAAATTATGTACAGATGATTCGTGACTATTTCAAACTATAGGATTAAGTAAAAACTAAAGTACTTGGTTATAGTTTGTGTTGTTTGGGAAGGCATGAAATAGGAGAGAAATAGCTAAAATTGGTTTTCCTATGATCCTCATGGTGGCGTTGCTGGTGAGCTGCTTCGGAATTGTGAATGCAAATGGAACCAACACTGCGTTAGAGATTGATCCAACAACAGTTACAGTAGGTGAACTCGGTGAAGTGTTTTCAGTTAATATGACTGTCTTGGACGTAGCTGAACTGTACGGTTGGGAATCTAAACTTGGTTATGATACGAATAAGCTTAATGTTGAAAGCGTAAATGTTGGACTTTTTGGGATTTCCAGATTGAGAATTACGAGAGTGAAGGGTGTTTTTTTGGCTGGAAACGTTGCTTGGTGAATCAACTCCGTTAAACGGTGACTCAACATTAGCTTCGATAACCTTTCAGGCGTCAGCCGTGGGATATTGTCCTTTTGATCTTTATGGTACAAAACTAAGCGATAGCTCGGCAAATCCCATCCTACATGAAGTAATGGATGGTGCGCTTCCGATGTTTCATGATATAGCACTCACTGAGCTTACCTCAACTCCAAGAGGTTGGGTGCCAGTTCCCCGAGGTGACCCAATATATGTCAACGTAACAGTATAAGACGAAGGCACCTTTGCTGAAACTTTTACTCTTTACGTATTTGCCGACAGAGACATAACTAATATCGGTGGTGACCTAATAATTGCGAATACCATGATCTCTTTGAGTCCTGGAGAGACAGTGACGGTAACCATCACTTGGGATACAACCGAAACACCTTACGACAGTTATTATATAAGTGCAATAGCCAACCCCGTTCTAGGAGAAAACAATATCAGAAATAACTTCATTGGCGCTGTTTCATTTGTCGGGGGGATTTGTCGCCCATGGCAACCTAAGCATGTAGACCTGTCACTACTTTTGATGGGAATAGCTTACGCTACATTAGTTGTTAGTGTACTAACCGTTCTTGGGGTAGGGTAATCAAATTATTAGGCTCTGTTAGAACGCCGCTTTTCTCTAGAAAGAAATGAGACAAAAGCAACACCCTATTTTTTTATCATCATTTACACTTGTTTTAATCCTGAAATATTTTGAATTCACTTAAGAAGAAACCTAAAATGTGCCCGAAGAGAGTTTCAATTAGTGGCAATATCAACAAAGATATAAAAATAAACCTTAATGCTGTAAAAGACAGCATTGGATAATCTTCCTCAAGTATTACACCGACGAAACCCGGAAGAGTCAGACAGCCCCACATTATTACAATGGTCCATATTAAACCTAAAATATAAATTATGAGGGATTTTTCGAGATCGTGAACGATTAAACCCACAAAAACCCCAGACAGAAAAAGAAGAATATGCTGCGAGCCCTTCACATACCATTCCCCGTAAGTTGTAATTCCATGATGGTGAAGCCTATAATCGATTATATCGTAAAGTCCAGGCAGCATTATTGCAGACATAATTATCCCCCAACCTAACGCTATTAGAACGAAAAACATAGTTTTTTTCATGAACTTTTTAGATTTAAGCATTGGCCCTCAGAAATACTGAGGACATTTAGCCTTTAATAAGTTTAACTAAAAACAAGAATGTAATAGTGATATACGCTTTAAGGGCTTCACCTTAATGCATAGCATAACTTAAAAAACCAATAAACGCAAACAAAAAGCTATTCCAGTCAGAATGAATAAACCTTTTCTAAGGCATTTTTCCGAAGTTAAAAGGTGGGCCGGGGGGACTTGAACCCCTCGACGTCCCGAGTGCAAGTCAGGCATTCATACCAACTGAACTACCGGCCCTGACAAAGTTAACTATACTCAGTTCTACGCTTGCGACGCAGAAAGTAAAAAATAAGAAAATCGGTGATTAAACTCAGGTTACTTACGCCTTCCGCACCGTTATGCTGCCGTCCGCGTTTCGCTCGATTTTAAGCGACATGCCTTTCGACCAGCCTAAAACGGCGAGCCATTTTTTTCCGCATGAAGATAAAGCCATAATTGTTTACTAGCGCGCTAACTTGAATCAGCCATAAGTAAAATGAACATGCCATTCCCCAACGCAGGCGACTTTATCCGCAAACAAATCAAACAGAAAAAGGCTACTTAAAGTAATGAAAATTCCCATAGAAAATAGAGGAGTAAATCTAGCGCGCAGTTTTCAGATAGCCAGAGAAGGTTTAGAAAGAAAAAAAAGGGGAGTTAACGCTTCCTTCTCAGAAGCTGCGGCATCCTAACAGCGCCCAAAACCTTGAACAAACCGACGACCACTGCGGCAAGCAAGCCTACGACCGTGGCAGATGAGGCAATGGAGACGAAGAATGGCATCAAGTCCACTTCTCTTGATTCCCATCGACGGCAGATGCCTCCGACAAATGAGCCTGCTCCTATAAAGTTGTTATCTGGAACAGCATCTGTAACGTCGGCTTTCGCACTCATGTAATACGAGCCATAAGGCGTGTTTGTCGTGTCCCACACTAGGCTCACGGAGGAAATCTCTCTCGGCTCCAATGAAACCGTGGTTTCCGCAACGATTAGTTCATCGAACAAGACGCTCACGTTTCGGTCTGCATAAATGTAGAGTGGGAAAGTTTCCGTGAAGTTTCCTTTATTCTCAATAGTCACGTCGATGTAAATTGGGTCTCCTTGAGGTACGGGAACCCATCCGTTGGGGTCTGACTCGAGCTTTAGGAGGGCTATGTCGTGGATTATGTATGGGACTCCATCAACGATTTGGTGGGGTATTGGCTCGAGTGCGCTATTGACTAGTTTAGTGCCGAAGAGGTCGAAGGAGTACTCACCGGAAGCAGATGCTTGGAAGATTATTGAAGCTAGCACTACGTCCTCGCTTAGGGGTATAACATTGCCTAAGAGGGTTCCGGCAACGAGAAGGGAGCCGTCAACTTCTTTGGCCGCAACCTCAAAGAACCTTCCGTCAATTTGCACATCCTGGATGATGAGTGATGCAGCATATCCGAGTTTGAATTCCCAGCCGTAGAGGTTTGATATTCCGAAGACAGTTACCTCAACAATGAACTCACCAGCTTCAGTAACTGTGTACACAGCAGGTGCGACTTCCAGCCTAACGCCCGTATCAGCAAAGGCTGGTCCCGCGAAGCTTGTTAGGAGGAATGTTGTTAGGGCTGTTAACACGGCAATTTCTAATTTCTTCTTCATTCTTGTCTTCTCCCGTAAGAATAATAGATGAAATAAATATTTTAGCTTTCGCATATTGGGGGTCAGCCGGGATATGCCCATTTTTGGATCATGATTAAGTAGTTGATTGTTTCCCATAACAGATTGATGAAGGAAATCACTACGATGATGGCGAATATGAGTAAGGTTGACCTTCTTCGAGACATCTCGGACTTCCCCATTATTTCTACCATCGTTGACGCGCGCGCTAAAATATGGAATATTAGAAGATTCTTTCATAAATGTTATTTACCTGTTAAATAATAGGTGGTTATGAGGAGGTCTTTTGAGGAAAAGGAACAAATTTAGATGTGGAACATTCACCAAACTTTTCATAATCGTCCTTTTGCTGAACTTTGGTACACTTGAAAGTGTGGCAGCAATTAATGGTCCTAGACTCGATCAATTAATCATAAAAATTTTCGCGACTGACGTGGCAGAATATGCAGCGTTTGAAGCTGGCGCGATCGATATTATTGACTGGTCGCTTGATCCTGCCCTCGTGGCACAATACTCAACTGCTCCAGACAATGCGTCAATTATACTTGGTTTCTATGCAGAGATGGGGATGTTCGAGTTTGACGTAAACAACAACGAGACTATAATTTCACGCTATCCGTATATTGAGCCTACGAGTGATCCGTGGTTCCGAACTGCAATGCAATATTGCTTTGACAAAGATTATATTATAACCACTATTCTGCAGGGTGTTGGACAACGTATTGATAGTCCCGTTCCACCAGCACTCGGCGGCTGCTACAACCCCAACGTGCAACGATACGGTTACAATCCTACTATTGCAGAAGCTATTTTGGATGCTCACGGCTACACTATGGGTACAACTTACAGAATTAACCCAACCACAGGCCTTGACATGGAGCCACTTGAATTCTACATGCGTGCAGACGACATGCTAAGAAGAACTCCTGCAGGTTTGTACTTTGCAGCTGAATTAGAAAACGTCTATATCCCAGTGAACAAGTATGTTGTGGATAGAGTGGTATGCTACCAGAAAGTCATGGTTGAATATGACTTTAACATTTACACTGGTGGTTGGAGCTTCGGCAGAGACCCAGACTATCTAATGTGGCTATGGGTTTCATGGATGGGTCCAGGTTACCCACCAGAACCGTTGGCGTACAACTATGCAGCCGTCAACGACACACTACTTGACACATATTTAGAAGGCGTCGGTTACGCAGCAGGCATTCCTATAGCTACGACTATGGCATGGGATGCTCAGCTGCGAATGATGAACCGTCCAGACGACACAACACCAGGAATCAGTTGTATCATACCGCTATGGTCTACTGCGGGATATATGGCGTATAAGCGTCCATTCTGTATGGCTGTTAACGCTGATGGATATGGTCTTGCGAATTGGTGGACCTTTTATAGGGGACGATTTGAAAGCAGCGAAGTAGACGGAACACTCGATTGGGGCTTCAAAAGTGACGTGCACCAACTCAATCCGTTGTATTCATCGTGGATTTGGGACTGGCACGTTCTAGACAAAATCTACGATGGCATGATCAAGATATGCCCGTACAACCTTGCTTTGGACTTGCCTTGGATGGCGGAAGACTGGTCTGTTGGAACATGGAACAACAGTGGTAAAACGTGCACATATATAACATTCACATTACGAGATGACATGACATGGCATGACGGTACGCCAGTAACTGTGCACGATGTGAAGTTCACGTACGAGTAAATACAGAACCATAGTGACAGCTGGCTCTATCCCAACGTTGCAGACATCGACCACATTGTTGTTGATCCAGGAACGCACAAAGTGTATGTGTATGAGAGTATTCTAAGCGTTTGGGCTTTCCATTGGGTTGCTGAAACTCCCATTCTTCCGAAGCACATATGGGAACTCATCATTGACCCACACGGCTTCTCGCCAGATCCAACATTAACTGGCTGCGGAGCATGGAAATTCAACGAACATGTACCTGGAAGCCACATAGTGTTGGATGCTAACCGCAACTATTTCCAAGAAATACATCCGTTAGCCGACGTAAACATCGACATGATAATAGATGTTGATGACATATTCATAGTAATAGCGGCCTATGGTACACGCAGAGGAGAATCAGGATATAACATCAGAGCAGACATAGCTGCCGAGTGGGATGTCGTCGATGCCTGTGATCTACAAGTCGTCATGGGGGGAGGAGTTTATGACATAGCAGTTGCAAGCATGATGCTCTCAAGGACTGTTGTTGAAGAAGAAGATTGTATTAGTATGAATGTTACTGTAGAAAACCAAGGTGATTTTAGAGCAGTTGATCTTGGAGTTACTCTTTATGCTAACGCAACCCAAATTGGAATGCAAGAAATTGACGGATTGAATGGGGGAGTTTCTACAGTTTTAACCTTTATGTGGAATACTACTGGTTGGGCTAAGGGCAAATATAATATAAGCGTTGTCGTAGACACTATTCCATGCGAGACAGACACTACGGACAACACATTGACAGATGGCGTAGTTAAAATTGTGATTCCCGGTGATGTTAACGCTGATTGCATAGTTGACATCTTCGACTTGGTTATAGTTGCTGGAGCTTATGGTTCAACACCAGGCGATCCTAATTGGAATTCGGATGCTGACTTAAATGGCGACAAAATCGTTGACATATTTGACTTGGTCATAATTGCAGGACATTATGGAGATACAGGCTGTTAATAAGCCTAAATCAAACACCATCTTCCTCTCTTTTTTTAGGTTTATGCTTATATATTTCTCTGATTTATAGCGCGCGATAAGCTCTAATAAAGAGCCGAATTTAGATTTTTTAGAGTAGCACTCAAGATTTTGAAACGTAGGCTTAGTTGAATCAGATAACTGCTCCAAGCTTTGCCAATACTTTGGGATTGACTTTTATGTGGTAATTTTTACCGCCGCCTCTTCGTGTGGTAACGTAGTATTCGTCGCCTTTTTTCAGCTTGCTTCCATGGAGAATTGCTAAGAGAGTGCGGCTAATGTTGGTTGTTGTGAGCTTCTCGCTCGGCAATTCCTCACTGATCTCTCTTTCCAGCCTCTTAGCGCTAATTACATAAACTATATCATAAAGCTCTTGATGATGCTTCTGAGTCTTCTCCATCTCCTCCACGATATGACAAACCACATCGTAGTAGGGACTCTTCTTCTTCTTGATGAGATTTAGATAAGTAATCAGTTGAGATGGAATCTTCTCAGTTTTAGATGTACCCCTCAATTTAACTCACGATAGATAGGGTGAAAGCACATAGTTAAGCTTTGGCACACTGCCTTCTGACAGTCGGGAGAGAGACACGGCGCAACTATGCAGTGCCTCAGTAGAATTTGAAGCAAGGTAAGCTTCTTTAACTAGCAGCATGTTGGGAGAAGACTAGATTTGGCTGCGAAGTCTCTATGTTCTCCCTCCCAAGAATAAATTAGGCGTTTTAAATATATATTAATCCGCATAGAGTGGTTCATGCTCAGAGGTCAAGCTTTCCCTAAGGTTAACCAAAAGCACCTCTATACGTGGTCTGATTTGAATGCAGAGTTAATTTCCCAGACTAGAAGACCAATGGAGAAAACGGCTGCGACCATCATAAAGACCACGACGGGTAGCGGGAAGTAGGGAGGGCTCAGGTTCACGCCAATTATTACAAGCATCACGACCATACCTAAAAAGAAACCGCTGATGACCCCTGAAAGCAGGGAAAACAGTCTTCTATACCTCATAACTTTAAGGAATGCTTCAGCCTTTTCCTCTACAGATTTCCTCCTTTCCAATTCTGTCATTGGGAACACCGAGAATCCATATTCATTGACTAGTCCCTAATAAGACTTAAGCTACACTAGCCTTCGTACGAGGTCTTGCTTTCTTCTCAAACTGCTTTTGACAAATCTCCCTAACCTTCTGAATAGCGCGCTAGGCTGTTTAGAAATTAATTTGTTGTTTGGGTTATGTTATGTTGGGAAGAAGCTTTGAGTATTAAACGAGTGCTTGATTCATGGAATTTAGAGTGTATTCATGGGTTCTTGATGTCTCTTTATCATCGAGAAGGGCGGGGACGTAAGCCTTATCCTCCTGTGTTTCTATGTTGAAGGTTCAGTTGCTTAAGTATCTATGGCGTGTTCCAAGTGACCGACGGCTTGCACTGCTACTGAAAGGGTAGGAAAGCCGCTAGGGCTTGTGGGTTCAAACGGAAGACGCCAAGTCATGGATTGTTCACTCAGTTCAGAAATCGTTTAGGAAAAGAAGGTTATCAGAAGGTCTTCAATATTTTGCTGAAACAGTTGGTGGACACTGGAGCAGTTAAGAGTGAAGTGGTGGCAATAGACAGCACAGCTGTTAAAGCCTACAGCCAGAGAAGCTTCGACAACAAATCAGGAAAAAGCGACCTTGAAGCCCGCGTAGGAAGAGGCAGAAGAGGCTTCACACTCGGCTATAAAGTACACACCGTATGTTGCGCAAACTCTGAGTTGCAGCTTGCGTTTATGGTGGAACCTTGCAACCGAAACGACAAATGCTTCATCCAGCCTTTGCTGGAAAAGCTGAAGGCTCAGGACATAGGCTTCAAGACTGTTTTGGCTGACGCTCAATACGACTCAACAAAAGTTAGGACTGCAGTAAGGAAGTATGGCGCTGAACCGGTAATACCTTACCGGGAAAGTTCAAGGATTAAAAAAGCCTTAAAGGTTGGCAAAGACTTCGTCGTGCGAGGGGTTAAACAGCTGGTGAAGTTGTTCCGGAAACGAGTATGTATAGAAAGGGTGTTCAGCAGAGCCAAAGAATGGCTTCTCCTAGACCACCTGAGGGTCAGAGGATTAGAACAGGCCTTCATACACTACTGCCTGAGCTTCTCAGCCATACTCATAGTAACCTTAACAGCTGTTAGACAACATAAGCCAAACCTCATCCGAAGCATCAAACACTACACCACCCAATGAGGCAAAACAAGAGACGTCAAAGACGGGTTAAAACAGGGTTAGCCATCAAAGAAAAACCCAGAAAGGCTGAAGCCAACTCAAAACTCTACATTCCAGATAGAAAAGCCACCAAACACACAGAGAAAATAAGCTGAGAAACCCAACAAAAGACAGCAACCACAAAATCAACAACAATTTCTAAACAGGCTAACGCGCTTTCGTATTAATATCTATTTCCCCCTTGATAATCAACTATGAAAATCAGGTGGAAGGGCACGCAACACCTGAAACGTGTTGCGTGCGTTGAATGCAGGAAGAAGGTGACGCTTGCTTGCCGCTGCCTTCTTGCGGCTCGCCAATGTTCCACTCTCCACTGTGGAACATTGGCTTTCATCAGGCAAGCAAGCTGAGAAGGCATTCAAGTCGTGGTGTCTTCTCTTTGCTAAGGCGAAGAGAATGGCACGAGCTTAGCAAGGCGAAGTGTCTTTCCCTTGGGGGAATTAACATTTAGTCCACCAACCAAAAGCATGGGAAGCAACAGAAAGGCAGGAATTTGACGCGATAGCAAAACTCTTCATTACACATCATAGCGCATCGTATGTTCCGAACTCAGGATATAAAATCTTATTTGTACATGACTGAATTTATTGGTGCGCATGAGTGAATGAGTTAGCAGATGAGGGCAATAGATTTTTCATGAAGATAGTATGCGATTACATTGAAAGTAGAGCGCGTGTACTGAAAAAAATAGGGGGGTATCCGCTATTGGTTGAAAAACTCTGCAATAGGATGTTAGACATAGAAGCGAGCGCCCTTACTCTAAGATGATTCTTGCGTCTACTGTTTTTGCTCCCTTTTCATAAACCATTATTGGGTTTAAGTCAAGCTCCTTAATCTCTTGATGCTCCATGACAAGCCTTGAAGTGTTCAATAAAATCTTCACTATGGCTTCTATGTCTGCTGGTGGAGTATTCCTATACCCTTTCAGCAGTGGATAAGCCTTAACCTCAGTAATCATCTCTCTGGCTTCATCTTCTGTTATAGGCGCAATTCGAAAAATTACATCCTTCATAATTTCCACAAAGATTCCGCCCAACCCAAACATCAATGTAGGACCAAATTGCGGATCTTTAGTTGCGCCTACAATGACTTCAGTTGATTGAGGAGCCATTTCCTGAACCAACACACCAACTATTTCAGCGTTTGGCTTGTGCCTTTTGACACTGTCCATTATTTGCTCATAAGCTTTTTGGACATCTTCTGCATCTTTGATATTAACAATAACTCCGCCAACATCCGACTTGTGAATAACGTCCGGCGAAACAATTTTAAGAACCACTGGATATCCGATTTCATCCGCGAATTCAACAGCTTCCGCTTCATTTTTCGCAACTTCAAAATCAGTAACTGGAATTCCATACGCCCTACATACTGTTTTAGCTTCTGATTCAAGCAAAATTTTTCGTCCTTCTTTCCCAACTTTGTCGAATATTTTCGATACTGTACTCATTGTTGGAACACCTCAAAGAACAAGATAATATGGATGTGTTTAACCTTTAAAAAGTGTTAGGGGGGCCAACGCCAAGATTCAAAACTCCACTTGTATATGCCGCCGTCTTTTAGCATCCAAGCATCGCACCCTACGGGTCCTAGAATCCAGTTTTGCGTGTCATCGTTCCAATGATACCAAAGCCAAGAACTCCCTTCAGAGTATCCTTCTTCAGGATTATAAGTTGTGTATTCCGCCTTGTCATTGATCGCTTTTAAGAAAACGTGTCCAGGTTTCATCAGTGGATTATAATTCGGGTCGATTGTGGCTACACTTTGCGTCAATCGAAACAGTGAACAACCCGCAGGTACGCTTGTTTCGTTATGCCACTCTTCTGTTCCATCACCATAGTTTATGCATACGCTCACGGTTAACGTTACAGTTTCGCTCAACACTATGCTGAGCTCCCTAATCGTGAGCAAGTTGAACAATTCATAATACTCATCCAGCAATCCTCCAAAATCTTCCTCTGTCACATTGCCTTCTTGGTAAACCAGTTGATAATTCTCTTCTAATATGTAATAGGTTTCATTCAGATCTTCTTGATCCATTAAAAGGGAACTATAGTTGCCTTTCAGATTGTCCATTAATTTGCCGAATGGCTGCATCAGTGAACTAAAATTAGCCTCCGGAAAGGAATAGCTGCCATAAAGCACAGAGTACTCGCTGAGCAGAGTATTGTATTTGCCCATTAATCCATCATAGTTTGAAGCCGTCCTATTTAGGGACTGCTGATTTTCACCTATCTGTTGGTTATACGTCGCATTTTGAAGATAGAAATATCCAGCGAGACTTGATGTTGATACAGCCCAAACAAGCATGGCTAACGTTAAGAATACTAGAGTTCTCTTCTCAACCAATCTTGCCACCCCCTATTAGATCGTTTAAAGTCTTCATTGATGGTAGACTTAATATTCCGAAGACAGCCGTATTGGAGAGTACGTGAATTATTGAAAAGAACACACCGTATGCTATCGCTGTTAACATAGCCAAAGCGAAGTTCATCCCGGATAGAACAAACTGGAAACCTACCCCTACATTTGTAATTAGGTCGAAAATCAAGGCAATTACGGCTCCTACAACGGCTGTTTCGGTACAAAATCTTGCTGAATCAATTCGTTCGGGCATTAGCCTTCTATAAACTCCTCCAAGAATACCCGCTATAGCCATTCCAAACATTTGGAAGGGCATATTTAAACCTGCGAAACCATACGGGGAAACGAAACCATTAACAAACATGATAAAACATCCAAAGAATGCACCGTCCAAAACTCCGCAAATTAATCCAACTGTAAACGTTATGAATGATGTGAACTCCACGTTTGGGGGTCGCGGCGTCAACTGTATTGCAAGACACAGAGCCGCTAAAATGCCAAACAAAGCTAATTTTCGTGTGTTGGACGAATGGATTCTCATAGATGTTGGATGGATTATCCATCCATATAAGCCTTTTGCAACCAGACGGGAATCAAGCACTTGGAAAATACCGAATTAGATCAGGAAATTGCCAAGGAAGCAAACACTTTTGCGTCGTTAACGAGGTTCTCTATTTTCGCATATTCATTTGGTTGATGCGCCATCTCGTCTATTGTGCTCCAAACAACCGCTGGGACCTTTATTTTTCGGAAGAAAGCGGCACATGTTCCTCCGCCAATTCCTCCAACTTTTGGCTCTATTGCTCTGACTTTTCTAATTGCTTCCGTTAACATGACAACTATTTTCGAGTTCGCGTCTGTAGGTTTTGGAGCCACACTTTCATGCAATACGTCAATCTTTATTTTTGCCCCCGACTTCTTTTCAAACTTTTCCGCAAGATCGTAAATGTGCTTTAATATTGCTTGTAGGTTGTAGCTTGGAAGTATTCGGCAGTCAAAATGAACGATGTCTTCTCCCGGAATTATATTTACGGCATCAACGTTTTTGTCTTTCTTTGTCATTTCAAAAGTGCTTTCCGGTAGATCGAAGTATTCGTTTTTAAACGAGTATTTCTCATGTAACATCTTGTCAAGCGCTAAGGCATATTCCATTCCTATGCGATGGGCGTTTAAACCCTTGTCAGGTCTGCTGGCATGAGTCTGTTTTCCAATTGTGCGTATTCTAAACCATAAACCGCTTTTTTCAGCTACTTCTATGAAGCTTCCATTCTCGTTTCCGCTGTCCGGCACAACTATTAGGTCGTCTTTTTTGAAGAGTCCTTGCTTTATGAGGTGTGTGATTCCATAGGTGCTTCCCTGTTCCTCATCAGCAACAAAAGCTAGAGCCACTGTTCTTTTCGGCTTTATACCTAGACTTTTTAGAGCCCTAACCGCGAAAACGGATGCAACCATGGATTGTCCATTATCTTCGCTGCCTCGTCCATAAATTCGTCCTTCTCTAATTACTGGTTCAAAAGGTCTTGTAACGGTCCAAAGCGACTCTTCTCCTGGTGGAACCACATCTAAATGCGTTATTACCCAAAGTTTCTCAGCACTATCTTCTCCATAATAGTAGGCTATAATGTTTGGTCTCTTTTTGAAGGGAACTCTTTCATCTTCTGCGTCGTACCGTTCTATCTTGTCGAAGCCTACAGTCTCTAATATCTGCATTAGTTTTTCAGTTTTCTTTAATTCTCCTTCTCCACCATTTTCAGGCGCTATTGCCGGAATGCGAATAAGCTCCATCAAGGCTTGTGCCATTTCGTTTTCTTGTCTTTCAATTTCGGAAAAAACATTTTGCGGTTGCATGGACATCACATTTGAATGACTTTAATTACAATTGTTGCCTTGTTACCTTTAACATTTTGCTAAAATAGAGGACAGCAGAAATCTTAAAAAATCAACTGTTTCTAGCTTAATTCTTGCAGAGCCTTCAGTCGTTTGACTATGTTTGGGTGCGTCGAAAAGACTTCAATAATCCTGTCCACCGTTGTCATCCTCCGTGATAGAATATCTTGAACCAGTTTTCGGTCACTTGCAACTGCTAAATGTGATATTGCCATGGAATCTGTTTCTGCACGGTCTGGATCAGCAATGAATAACGCCTTAAAAGCGTTTAACTGTCGTGTTTTCTTCTGGGTTTTTCTCATATTTCTAGTGGAGTGAACTATTTTTGCCAGCCCTTCTGAAAGTTTGCGCGGGCCATCTTCAACAATTGAGGCGCTGTGTCTGTCAGCATAGTATTCGCGTAATCTGCTCAAGTAAAGTATGAACATGTTTAGGATCCATGAGAAAACCATGAAGCCTATGGCTAACAATGCTGTTCCACCGCCTTCCTGTCTTTGTCTGCCAAACATGGATGAGAGTATAAGCGAATAACCAATGTAGTAAAGGAGTGCAGGCAGTACAGAGACAAACATCATTATCTGGATGTCTCTATGCTTCAGATGGCCAAGCTCGTGCCCGATAACTGCTTCAACCTCCTCATACTCCAGCGTCTTCAATAAGCCTTTAGTGACTGCTACTCGGGTTCCAGCTATTGGCGAGCCGTATGCAAATGCGTTTGGAATTGGAATTTGTGCAATCATGAGCCGCGGCTTTTTTATTCCGCTTTTTCTGCTAAGGTTTTCAACCGTTTCGTGGAGTCTTGGATTTTCATGTTCTGGAATCTCCCGTACATGATAAAGGGCATCAATTATGTAGGGAGAGATTAACCACTGAAAAATGTTGAAAGTGACAATCAAAATGCCTAAAGTTATTAGATTTAAGGAGCCTGCCAAACTTAGAATTACCGTGAAGAATAGTGTTGACAAGCCGATTATTGTGGCTAGGGTTCCAATCATGGATAACCGCAGTTTCCAAAGACTCATTTTTCTATATCCTCAATTAATGTTCACGGAACAAAAGTAACTTATATCCTTTACTACGAAATCCGTAAAACATCCCATGGTTATAAGTCTTGGCAAAATTAAGAGAAAGTTTCATAAATGGTTTAGTGTAAATGTTAAACTATGAAACGAGAAAAACTATTAAAACTGCTTTTTGCACTGGTTAAAAACTCGAAGCGAAGCGATAGAGATTTGGCAAAAATCTTAGGGTTTTCACAGCCTACAGTAACGCGTCTAAGGAAGGCTTTGGAAAAAGAAGTCATAGAACAATACACTATAATCCCAAGCCTTCCCTACTTAGACTTCGACATAATAGCCCTCACGTTTTCCCGCACAAAAGAGCTTGTACACCCCTTTGGGATAAAGGAAAGAAATGGGCGGCAAAACAACCCAACGTAGTTTTTGTAAGCACAGGTCAAGGGATGAATTCAGACGCAATTATGGTTTCAGTGCATAAGGATTATGCGGATTTTGTCAAATTCTACCACGTATTCAGAAGAGACAGGGGCAAACACCTCAGAGATTTCAAAATCTTTCTAATGAGCATAAAAGGAAGCGCTCAATTGAAGCCCTTTTCATTCAACTAGATCGACGCATACCAAAAAGAATTTGATAAATAGCGATTTATCGTTTCTTAGGTTTCTTCTCTTGCTCTTTCAAAGCTTCAAATAATGCATGAAAAATAGTGTATCGCTTCCGATGCGAGTCCCCGTCTTTTCTAGGTTTATTTTCGTCTCTCAAAGCCCTCTCCGAGATCAAAACTAGATGGCGATTATATCAACAATATTTCAGCTCTGTAATATAGCGACGGAGTAAATGTCATCCTAATTATGCATTACATGAAAGCATGAAATTTTCTACAACGGAATTTTTCTTCCATCAAAATCGCGTTTTGAAATTCCAAATTCACTTTTAACATCTCTTAACTGCTTTACCGTAAATACTGGGCCGTCTTTGCATACACGGTATCTGCCTACAACACAACTTCCACACAAGCCTATGGCGCACCGCATCAAACGTTCTAAACTTGCTTCTAAAGCTACTCCATATTTCTCGGCTAAGTCGAAAACTTTTCGCATCATTTGTTCAGGCCCACAAGTGTAAATCATGTCGAATCTTTCTCTTTCCAAAAGCCTTTCCAGCGGTTTTGTGGCCAAGCCCTTGATGCCGTAACTGCCGTCCTCTGTCGCTGCTATAAGCTGTGTCTTTTCTCCGCCAAGTATCCTCTTTAACCTATTCATGAACAGCAGTTCTTCTCTTGTTTTTGCGCCTGTCACGAAAACCAGCTTTGCTATTTTGGGTGTTAACCTCTCAGCTAGGAACAGCATTGGAACTGTGCCTGTGCCTCCGCTAACCATTAGTATTCTGCCTCTTTTTAAGGTGAAACTGTTTCCAAAAGGTCCTCTGACACCTACTAATTCGCCCACACTTTTTTTGTGAAAAGCACCTGTTGCCTCCCCAATTTTTTTAACCGCCACAGACACTATGCCGTTTTCTTTTGCATCAAGTATACTTAACGGAATTTCGTCCACGCTTGGAATCCAAAGCATAAGAAACTGGCCGGGCTTAGCCCTTGCACATTGTTTGTCTTTGAAAGTGAAGATTTTCACCGTGGGGCTTTCAGTTTCTATGCTGAGAATGTGCGTAGTTCTCAACTTGTTAGCTGCAATGTGATAAGCCCACAATTTCATTCACACTCTTGAAACTTTTCCTTCTCAAATAAGCATCAATTCCACGCGTAACCTTCTTGAACACGTTTGGTCCCTTCAAGGCTATGGCTGTTCCTATCTGGACGGCTGTTGCTCCTGCTAGTAGAAATTCAACTGCGTCACGCCAGTTTGTTATGCCTCCGCACCCTATTATTGGCACTTTTACTCGTTCGTAGATTTCGTAGACGCATCTGACTGCGATTGGTTTTATGGCTGGACCAGATAATCCGCCTGTTTTATTGCTTAGAATAGGCACAGTTGTTTCCGTGTCTATTGCCATGGCTTTAACAGTGTTTATGGTTGTTAATGCATTTGCACCAGCTTTTGCGGCAGCTTCTGCGATTTCTGCTATATTCGTAACGTTTGGAGACAGCTTAACGAAAACGGGTTTTTCCACAGAAACCTTCACGTTTCTAACAACTTCGGCTAGGATTTCTGGATTTTCCCCGATTTCTGAGCCTGTCGCCTCAACATGAGGACATGAGACATTTAATTCCACGGCATCTGCTCCAGCGTCCACAGCTTTTTTTGCTCCTGTTGCATATTCTTCTGCTGAGAAACCGTAAATACTAACAATAACTGGGATGCTAAAACTTTTTGCCTCATGAATTTCCTTAATAAACTCGGTTATTCCGGGGTTTGGAAGCCCCATGGCGTTGATTAAGCCATAGCTAGTCTGAACGACCGTTGGATTTGCGTAGCCTTTCCGTGGCTTTAACCCAACAGACTTGGTAACTATGGCACCAGCTCCGCCCATAACAATATTGCCCAGTGACTCTGCAGACAAACCCAGAATCCCAGAAGCCAACATCGTCGGATTGGCAAGCCTCAAACCAGCCAAATCCACACATAAACGGTTAGTCTTCAAATGCCCTGTCACCACGAACTGTTTTCAGTAAAGGTTAACCGCTTATAAAAGTGGTGATATTTTTAGAAATAAACTAAACTGCAGTATGTGATGGTTGTAAGTACGACAATGCCTTATTGCTGCAAACTTCTATGTAATCTTATGTGTGATTGCTTTACTCTTGGCTTGAGGTTACTAGATTGGCAAAAGCCGCGGATGCGACAATCAACACAGAAAGACTCGAACGTAAATCTCCTCCTTTTTTCTTTTCTGTTCCCATTCCAATTAGCCCTTTTGGTTTGCTCACAGCCTTTTTTCCCATTTATCACATTTTAACGCTTGCTCAGTTTATATTTGAGATAAAGCCTAGGAATAGCTAGTTGAGTTAAAGAGGAGCGGCAGAAAGTGAGAGCAACAATAATCGAATCTACCTTTGGGATATTGGCTTTCAATAAAGAAAGCGAAATAATAGGAAGTGTTCTATTTCCCAAAAAACCGCAAAAAGCCGCGAAAATTCTCGCAAAAATTGAAGCTAGAAAATTCGTGGATGAACTCAGCCAGCTGATAGATAAACTTGCTAAGAATGGTTTTGACACTTTTGTTTTTGAAAGCCCGGAACTAGCAAACGCTGTTCGAGAAAAGCTAAACGTCAACGTTGAAGTTGCGAAACCGTTCAAAGCCCGAGAGATGCTTCGCTCCAATATGGAAAAGTTTGCCGTCAAAACAGGGTTTGTAAAAGACACGATGGAACTTGAAACGTGGATGCGCGACGTTGCTCTAGAAATTACCAAACTTAGGGTTAAAGGGGCTGTCGAGAAAAGAGACCTGATCATAACCCAAGCCATTCAAACCATTGATGATTTAGATAAAACCATAAACCTGTTTATGAGCCGCGTAAGAGAATGGTATGGCATGCACTTTCCAGAGCTTGACCGCCTACTGGATAAGCATGAAACTTACGCTCGCTTAGTTTTTAAGCTCGGCAACAAAGACAACTTCACAGACGAAAGATTAGAGAAAGAAGACGTACCGAAATCCAAGGCTGAAAAGATAACCAAATCAGCAGAAACTTCCATGGGTGCAGACCTATCGGAAACAGACATCACACAAATCCAAACTCTATGCAAAAACGTTCTGGAGCTATACCAGCTAAGACAAACATTAGAAAGTTATCTAGACACAACCATGGAAGATGTTACGCCAAACATAAAAGCAATAGCAGGATCTCTGTTAGGCGCACGCTTAATCGCACTAGCCGGAGGTTTAATAAATCTTGCCAAGATGCCTTCAAGCACAATACAAGTCATAGGAGCAGAAAAAGCTCTTTTCCGTTCACTTAAAACTGGGACACGACCACCGAAACACGGAATAATCTTCCAACACACCCTCTTACATGAAGCGAAAAAATGGCAAAGAGGAAAAATCGCCAGAGCCATGGCTGGAAAACTGGCAATAGCTGCAAGAGCAGATGCCTTCGGAAGCAGATACATAGGCGAAGAATTGAAAGCCGATCTAGAAAAAAGAATTGAAGAAATTCACCGAAAATATGTTCAGCCCCCTCAAATCCCCACAAGAAAATCGAAACAAATGAAGAGGAGAAAGAAGAGACGTGCACGTAGGCGTTAAACCACATCCTCAGTTTCCAGCAATATACCAAGTAACACTGGAAAATGGGGCTCAAAGACTAGCGACGAAAAACCTAACGCCGAATAGAAACGTTTACGGCGAAAAACTCATAAAATATAAAGGTGTGGAATACCGTGTCTGGGATCCCTTTAGAAGCAAACTTGCTGCAGCCATCCTAAAAGGCTTAAAAAACGTTCCAATAAAACCAAGCCATAAGGTCCTATATCTCGGTGCAGCCTCCGGAACAACAGCAAGCCACGTTTCAGACATAGTCGGCGAAAAAGGCCGTGTTTACTGTGTTGAGTTTGCACCGAGACCCACAAGGGAACTTGTCGATAACGTATGCGTCTTCCGGCTTAACATGTCGCCTATACTGGAGGATGCTCGTTTCCCAGAAAAATATGCACTGTTTATCAGCGGCAAAGTTGATGATATCTACTGTGATATTGCTCAGCCGGAGCAAGCTAAGGTTTTGGCAGATAATGCAGGTTTATTCCTTAAAAAGTCCGGATGGATAATGCTCGCCGTGAAAGCACAAAGCATAGATGTAACGAAAGAGCCATCAGAAATTTACAGGCGAGAAGTTAAAGTCTTGGAAAACCGAGGCTTCTGCACAGAGGAAATTGTCCATTTAGAACCATACGACAAGGCACATGCCATGATAGTTGCTAAAATTTAGTAGACGTATCTTCTAGAAGACAAGTATAGTTTATATTCCAGAATGTTATGATATTCTGTGTGACTTTTCGATGACTTATGTGAAGGTGGAGAAGGAGAAGTCCATAGAAATCGTGTTGAACGAAGCAGGTTTCACCGTTTCTCAAAGATGTTGTTCTCGACCCAGTTGCTTCGATTTTGCAGCTAGAAAAAACGAAACTCTAGTTTTCATAAAAATTCAACCAGACATCGGAAACATTTCTCCAATGGACCCTCTAGAGCTTACAGTTATGTCTGAACGTGTATCAGCTTCTTCGCTTCTGATAAGTGAGAAAGTGCGTGAAAAACCATTAGAAGACGATACGGTTTATTCAAGATACAACGTCTTGGCGGTCACTAAAAAAACATTTGAGAACATAATGCTCCACAAGATTTATCCCCTAATCCAAGCTGGTCCAGGAGGCTACTACGTTGAAATTGATGCGGAAGCAATTAAGCGAAGAAGACAGGAGCTAGACTTATCAATTGGTGAACTGGCTCAAATGATGGGTACGTCCAGGAGAACCCTTTATGGTTATGAACGAGGGATGGCTAAGGCTTCTGTTTCGGCAGCGTACAACCTCATATGTATCTTAGGAATCCCAGTAGCCAGACCAATGAACCTATTCAAAGAATCGAAAAATCAACCAAAACGTTTCCTAACCACTGCCAAACGTGCCATCATCAAAAACAAACTTCTTCAAAAAATCTTCAGAAAACTTGCCCGCTACAATGTTGTAGCATTCAAGAAGGCTCCCTTCGACTTCATAATTGATGTTAAAGAGGGAAAAATGAAGATTATCGGCGGAGTTGCAACTAACAAAGAACAGGAATTAGATCGAAGGGTGAACGAAATTTTAAGTGTCAGCAGAGTTGTCCAGGCGCATCCAATTCTCATAACAGAAGGGCAAAAACCCCTGAACAAGGACATTCTCTGCATCCATAGCGAAGAACTTTCTAAAATCAGGGATCCAGAAGACCTGATTGCAAACTTTAAGTAAGCCTTGACTGACGTGAATCTTTTTCACTTTTAACCTTTTTAGCTGTCTTCCACGATTTTCTGACACAATCTGGATATTCCCCAAATTTTTCAATGCATTGACGGAGAAAGCTTATAGTTTTAGGATCTGATGGGTAACCGCATCCAAAATCCCCGTATTTTTCCTTTAACTTTGCAATTTCCTTGTCTCTTTCAACTTTGGCAATTATTGAAGCAGCTGAAACTATTGGATATTTCCTGTCAGCCTTATGCTCCGAAACTATTTCAACTTTGAAAGGTAGCAATTCTGAAATGTGCTGTCCAAAGCGTTCTTCTAAAACATCCGAAGCATCAACGTAGGCTATGTCTGGCGCAAGTAACTCGATAATTTTCGCCATGGTTTTGGCCTCTAACCTATTCAACTTGTGAAGTTTTCTGCCAGTCTCAACAACCTTGTCAATATCTTTTGGCGGCAGCTTTATCACATTATATTTCAAGACGATTTGCTTAATCTCAACGGCTAACGTCTCACGTCTGCGTGGAGACAAAAGCTTAGAATCTTTAACACCTAACTCAACAAGCTTTGGCAGATCCTCATCTTTCATTAGAACTCCGGCAATAACCAGTGGACCTATTACGCAGCCACGTCCTGCATCATCAACACCAGCGACCAGCATAGAAACTCCTTCTTTAGATTAAATTCACCTCAAAAGTTATAACACTTATTCTTTAGTTGTTTTTCGCTAGAAACTCTGCAGCTTTTTCGACGATATTTTCGTGCAGATTTCCTCTGTTTTCATATGTCACCTTATATATTTCAGCATCTTCTCTAATCCTTATTTCTTGGATTAGCCTGTCCCTTGCCTTCCAGTGAATAGTGCCTATCACAAGCTTCCCGCTTTCACCAGCCTTCTTAACAGCCTCTTTGAAGCGTTCTGAATGAAGTTCCATAGGTCCAATTTCATCTATTGCAACTACATCAGCGTTTTCGACAGCATTGACTATTGCTTCAGCGCCTATGTTATCAAGGTCTTCCAAGTTCACACGGTATTTGCCAATCCGTGGACCATACTTTTGATTTACATGGGCAAGCCAGCCTCTTCTGCCACTGCTTATATCTAAAATTTCAAAACCAACACGTGCTCCACATGTGCGAACTTCACGGCTCACCATTCCACCTACGCTATAGCCTCTAGCTTTTAGAACTTCAATTGTTTTCAACAAGACGGATGTCTTTCCTGTACCAGGACTGCCAGTCATGAATAGTAATCGCTTTTTCAACACGTCTCCCTTCTTAAACAGAAGCCTAATATTCCCTAAGATAAATTGTCATAATTATGGCTTGCTCAAGCTAAGCAGATGTTTTGGGTGAAAAAGAAAAATATGAAAGAAGAAAGCAAGATAGATTTTCCAACAGAAATTATACAAGAAGGCAAAGTCAAGGTATTGGTTCCAAGGCTTAAGGCATTTGTAAAGTCGCCTTCTGAATATGCTCCTTCGAAGGCTCCTGTTTTCTATAATCCAGTTATGGAGCTGAACCGTGACATCGCAGTTTTAGCCTCACAAGCTTATCAAAGAACGCTTAACCGTGAAATTTCTGTTTGTGAGCCGTTGGCTGGCTGTGGTATTAGGGGAATAAGATTTGCAACCGAGGTTGAAGGAGTTGAAAAAGTAGTTATTAATGATATAAACGCGAAAGCCTTTCAACTAGCCAGCTACAATGTGCGCATGAATGAATTAAGTGAACGTGTAGTCGTGAAAAATGAAGATGCAAATTTTCTCCTTAGCAGTTATGGAGCACCACGCAAAAGATTTGACATCATAGACATAGATCCTTTTGGCTGTCCAGTGCATTATCTTGACTCTGCTATTCGTGCCTTACGCAACGGTGGCCTGTTGATTTTGACAGCAACGGACATGGCTCCGTTGTGTGGGGTTCACCCTAAAGCGTGCGTCAGAAAGTATGGTGGGAAACCCTTACGTACCGAGTATTGTCACGAGTTGGCTGTTAGACTTCTAGCTGGAAGCTTAGCCATGACAGCAGCAAAATACGAAATGGGAATAAACATACTGTTCAGCCACAGCACAGATCACTACGTTAGAATTTATGCAACCGCTAAATATGGCGCAAAAAAGGGTGATGAAAACGTCAAAAACATGGGGTACATACTTCATTGTTTTAAATGCTTACACAGAGAACTGGCAAAAGGGCTTTTTATCATGAAACATTCGGGAAAATGTAGTGAGTGCGGCTCAAAACTCGACGTTGCTGGGCCGTTGTGGCTTGGAAAACTGTTTGACGGGCAATTTTGTGAATTGGTCAGGGAAGAAGTGAAGCGGAGGGCATTTAAGCAGGGAGGAAAAATCCGGAAAATTTTAGCCTTGATCAAAAACGAGGTTGATGGTCCCATTACTTATTACGTGCTTGATAACATATGTGACAAACTGGGTCTGCCTGTTCCTCCAGTTAAACGAGTTGTCAATGCTTTAAGAAAAGGAGGTTTTCAAGCTTTTCTCACACATTTTAACTCAAAGGGAATAAGATCAAATGCTTTGTCGAAGAACATTAGAGAGATTGTTACAAACATTCAAGACACGGTAAGTTTTAAATAATCTAAGTTTTAAATGAGATGAAATGGTAGGTGAAGAACTTGAACAAGAAAATGTTAGTTTTAACTGCGGTAATTCTTTCAACAGTTCTATGCGTCCCATTGGTAATCGCAGCTTACGAACCTTACGAGGTTACAGTTTGGACAGACAAGCAAAAGTATGTTGCAGGGGAAAAAGGAACACTATACATAGCTTTCTACAACAACAGAGACGTAGCGGTCACAATAAAAAACATCACAATAACCTATTACAGTTGGGCAACATATGTGGGCGAAAAATGGGTAGGTAACGAAACGCAAACAATGACTGTTCCCTTGTCTCCGAAGGATACTCACGTTTTTAGTGACATAACGTTCACCATTCCAACGGATGGAAGAGCTGTATCCACCAGTGTCTATATTGAGATCGGCACAGACCATGGATACAAATATGGCGGTGGTAATATCAACGTTCCAGAGGTTCCAAGCTACATGGAGCAGATTGTGACACTTTTGACAATTCTGGTGGTGCTTGTGATTGTCTGTACAATCATAATAGCTGCAACGATATTCCTTTCAGCACGCAGACCGCAAGTAACGTGGAAACCACAGGAAAAAACAGAATAGCCAAACTCTTTCCTTTCCTATTTTTTCCATTTTATTTAAGTAATAGAATTCATATTTTGTAATAGTTATCATAAAACTGGGATGCTGGAGGTTTCGTGGAACTCGGAAAAGTTTTAGTTACATGTGGATGGCCATATGTAAACTATGTTCCCCATCTGGGTACGTTAGTTCAGGTTTTGTCAGCTGATGTTGTTGCAAGATATTATCGATTAAAAGGCGAAGACGTTGTCCTAGTAAGCAGTTCAGATGAGCATGGAACACCGATAGAAGTTGAAGCTGTCAGACTGGGTATTTCACATAAACAATTAACTGACAAAAACCACGCGAAAGTCGTTGAGCTATTCAGGAAATGGGGTTTTTCCTTTAACAATTACACTGGAACAGAGAATGCCAGAGAAAAGCTGTATAAGCCCGAGTGAGTCTGTGAAAATTTGATGCTTAAAATAGACCTTCACGTCCACACTACTTATTCCTATGATGCTCTAATTACGCCGAAAGACCTGATTTTTTACGCTAAGAAACGTGGATTGGATGGAGTTGCCGTAACAGATCATGATAGAATTGACGGGGCGTTGAAGATAGCGAAAGAAACGGACTTTTTGATAGTTCCTGGAATAGAGATTTCAAGTTTAAACGGGCACATCATCGGGCTTAACGTTGACGAGTTGGTTCCGCCTAAACTGAGTGTTGACGAAACTTTGGACAGGATACATGAGGCTGGGGGTATAGCAGTAGCCTGTCATCCTGTAACATTTTTTAAGGAGAGCTTGAAAGGGCACATAAGTCCACGTTTTGATGCGATAGAAGTGATTAATGCTTCAGCGTTTCCCTTTAATTACAGTGTAAGGCGTAGTGAAGAAATTGCTTCAAGGCTTGGACTTGTGCGTGTTGCTGGAAGCGACGCTCATTATGGACCGGAAATAGGTTACGCATACACGCTTGTGAATGCTGACTCTGAAGTTGACGAAGTTGTTAATGCAATAAGGAAGGGTTCATGCTCGCCCCATGGCAAAGCCATACTTTTAACAATGAGGTTTAAAAAGGAACTTCTGCTGCTTAAAAGAAAGTTTGGCTAGAAAGAAGGTTACTGGAAGTTTTCCATTTGATACAGGTTAAGCTTTATATCCAGTGGCTTTTCCGGTTCAGCATAAGGTTCTAGGTTGAACAGTTGCGGTGCGATGGTTCCGAATCCACTTAAGAGATGCGGTGACTTCACACCAGTCATCACAAGCGTAACCTTCAACATGCCCTCTAGTTCTGGATTCACCCTTGCACCCCAAATAACCAAGGCGTCGTCATCCATCATCTCTGTTATTATCTCACCCACACGATTAGCCTCCTCAATAGTCATTTGATTGCCACCTGAAACATGAATCAACGCTCCTGTCGCACCCATATAATCCACATCCAAAAGCGGACTTTTCAAAGCATTTTTCACAGCTTCTTCTGCCCGATTCGGAGCATCCGACTCTCCCACTCCAACAACAGCCACTCCACTCCGTCTGACAATTGTCTTGAAATCAGCGAAGTCAAGGTTAATTAGACTTGGAGCTGAAACCGTTTCAACAATACCCTTAATCATGTTCGCCAAAACCTGATCTGCAACCCTGAAAGCCTCATTTATAGGCAGCTGAGGCACAAGTTGCATAAGCTTATTGTTGTCTATCACAACCACAGTGTCACAATGCCTCCGCATCTCAGTTAAAGCACGAGCAGCATACTCAATTCGCCCCTTCTCAATCCGGAAAGGCGTAGTCACAACTCCAACCGTTATCGCTCCCTTCCGCCTAGCAATCTCCGCTACGACCGGAGCAGCTCCAGTTCCTGTCCCACCACCCAAACCAGCCGTTATGAACACTATGTCCACATCAACAAGCAAATCTTCAATTCTCTTCCTTGTCTCTTCAACCGCTGCCCTCCCAAGCCTCGGATTCCCACCAACTCCAAGACCCCTTGTCAACTTTTCACCTATCAAAATTTTTTCGTCAGCCCTCGAAGCATTCAAATGAAGCGCATCCGTGTTCACAGCTATACACTCCGCGCCATCCATGCCTATCTCCATCAGCCTTGTCACTGCATTGTTGCCTGCTCCTCCCACACCGACTACAAGTATGCGACAATAGCCTAGAGGACGGATTCCCTCACTTACAGAGTCATGCCAAGCATATTTAAGCGCGTGCTCTGCCGGACTCATTTTAGCCAACAGTCTTCCTCCGCCAAACCTCATCACTTATCAAATCACGGATTGCAACACGAATCGCTTCAGCTCTATTCGGATAAAACTTCTCGTTCACAAGTTGATTCAACGCTTCAATATAGGGCTCAGGCAAGTAGAGAGTAATCATCTTCATTAAATTTCCCTCCTCCAATAGTGCTACAGAATTCGTTTGCGAAGTTATAGTTCTGTGTAACATGCACCAAATATGTTCTAATCATGCTGGTTCTACTACATTTAAAGCTTGCCCTTGTCTCCTTTCACATTTGTGTAAATTCTGGTTTCCACAAAACTACATGTTTTTATTTGTTGTTGAAGCATTTAGTATGTTGCGATGGAAAACTATGCAAGTTTTCATTAAGAGTTTCGGTTGCTCGGCAAATCTGGCTGATGGAGAGGTTTTGGCTGGATGTTTAGCGGAGGCTGGACATAAACTAGCTGAGACTGTTGAGGCTGCAGACATAGTCATATACAATACTTGTGCGGTTAAAGGACCAACGGAAAACCGCATGATTGCAATTTTGAAGCGGGTTCCATCAGATAAGAAATTGATTGTTGCTGGATGTTTGCCTCTAATAAACTTTGAAAGGTTATGTAAAGAAGTGCATTTCGACGGAGTTGTTGGTCCAGCGGCAGGCAACAAAATCGTTGATGTTGCAAAGCATGTACTGAATGGTGAAAAAGTTGTTGCCTTAGAAGGATCTGCGAATGCAAAACCCAGCCTAAATCTTCCCCGACTGAGGCTAAATCCTGTTATAGGCATTATTCCCATAAACCATGGCTGCTTAGGCTCATGCGCATATTGCTGTGTAGTTTTTGCCAGAGGTCGTTTGAGAAGTTATAGCATTCAAGAAATTATCGAGAAAGTAAAAATGGACTTGACTTCTGGGGTGCGAGAGTTTTGGATAACCTCGCAAGACACTGCATGTTATGGAAAGGATATTGGCACAAATCTTGCAAATCTGCTTGAAGCCTTATGCAGTATTAAAAGAGATTTTAAGATTCGCGTCGGTATGATGACTCCAAACTTGGCAAAAAATATTCTAGAAGACCTGATTCAAGCTTTTGAAAGCGAAAAAATCTTCAAGTTTCTCCATTTGCCAGTGCAAAGCGGTGACGACAAAGTTTTGAAGCGCATGAGACGATCATATTCCGTAAAAGATTTCAAAGACATAGTAAATGCTTTTAGAGCTAGGTTTCCTGAGGCCACGATAGCCACGGATGTTATTTGCGGCTTTCCCAGCGAAACAAAAGAGGCCTTTGAAAGGACTCTACGTTTAGTTGAGGATGTTCAGCCAGACATAGTGAATGTTTCAAAGTTTTTTGCGAGGCCGAAAACCACAGCGGCTGACATGCATGAAGATTTTGTGTCTTCTCAAGAGATCAAGCGTAGAAGCGGCTTAACAGCAAAGCTAGCTAAAGAAGTTGTTTTTGAGAGAAATCAACGTTGGGTCGGCTGGACCGGAGACGTTCTTGTGGACGAAGTTGGCAAAGTTCATGGCTCTTGGATTGGACGCAACTTCGCCTACAAACCAATAGTCCTAAAGAATTCAGGTTCTGGCGACTTAATCGGCAAAACTTTCCATGTGAAAAATGTTAAAGCATTTGGCACTTATTTAGAGGGCAAGATAGTTGAATAAATTATTTATGCTAATGTGTTGCTATATGTTTTAGGAGTGGAAGTAGTTGAGTGAAGAGAACGTTGTTGAGGTTGGACATGTAACCCATTTCTTCACAAAAATCAATGTTGCCGTTGTTGAGCTAAGTGCAACTTTGGCTGTTGGCGACACCATACTCATTAAGGGACCTACAACCGATTTCGAGCAGGTTGTTGGGTCTATGCAGATTGAGCATGAAAACATTGAGAGGGCTGAGGCTGGGCAAAGCATAGGCTTGAAGACTGAGCAACGGGTAAGAGAAGAAGACATCGTATACAAAAAACTGTAACAGCCTCTCTTCTTTTTGTTGCGCGTGGGTATGCCTTAACCTTGAGACTTGCATGGTCTGAGCGATAGTGGTTTTATAGAAACCCGTCGATTTGTTACTCAAGCGTAAGATCTAGCCCCCTTCTAGGTTTTTGATAAGCCCGTTTCAAGCTGTTTGTCAGAAACAGAAGCTCCTAGAGTTTCGGGGCACGTTAGAATTAGGTGAAGGAAGGCCTGTGAAGGCTAGAAAAGACTAAATAGCGGACGAGTTTTTGCGATGCTTTAGAAGAACAACCGTATTCGAATCTTTGTACTGTTCAGGTGAAAAGGCGATTCAATCAAGTGTGCACGTCAGAATGTAAAATTTAATGTCATATGAATCTGAGTATGCAGTTGTTCACCGTTTGCAAAAAGACTTCGTCCAAGTTAATGCTGTAATGTTCAGCTAAAACAAAGATTATGTACAGCATGTCTGAAAGCTCTGTGGCTAACATCTCCTTTGTTTTAGGCTTTTCAGGAGGCTTAAACCCTTCCAATCCTTTGACCACAGCAGCTACCTCTCCAGCCTCTTCTAGCAAATCCGTAACCATAACAAAGGGCGTCCAACCTTTACCCCTTACAGGGTCAAGCTTGTCGTTGATTTTCCTAAAGGTTTTCCAACAAACATGCTGAGCGTCACGTAAAGTTAAAGACATACAATTCACCGCTTAGGAATTGGGGGTGAAGCTAAATTAAGATTGTCTTCAACAAGCGATTGAGAAACAGCCAACCTGAAAATATTTGTGTTGGTTACTGTCCCAAAACGTTCCGAAAATGTGCATTAGCAGCTTTTTATGGGATTATTTCACACCCGTTATACTTCATGAATGCAAAATCTCTTAAGTTGATTTCTCTATTCTCGGCGAGTTTCCTTATTCTATGCATCTCTTTCGATGTTGCGTCTATAAGATTCCGTACAGTTTTGCACACTAGATCGTACGCTTCTGGAGGCCATCTTTTTGTTACGTTTGCATATAGGCATCGACCACCGCAAATGTTGAAAACGTTGCACTTCGTGCATGGTTCGCCGACGGAAATTTTCTTCAACTTCAAGGGGCTAGTGTTGTTTATGTGCCCAAGATAATAGTTTTTCGTTCCCCACATCGCTGGGCATGGAATGATGTAACCGTCTGTCTGTATGGCGCAATTTGTCCACCCTGCACCGCAACGGAAGAGATTTTGTCTTTCGTCTGAAATGAGTGATCGGGATATTCCGAGAAATGGGTAAATCCTTGAAACTTCACCTTTATTTTCCATTTGATCAACCCAGAACTTGACAAGTTTGCAGACTCCAGGGTTATAGTTTTCTTCACTCCATTTTTTGAAATCTCTGCGTGCAAAATCGCTCCAAAAGCCAGCGTTTAATTGCCAATGTACCGAAGAAAACGAGAACTCGTTATTGTCAAGAAGCCATTTTACTTGCTTAAAAATGTCTGTTTGCTCCATAACGGTCATTCTGGCAATTAATTCGCCTTTGAAGCCGTTCTGCCTAATCAGTTTCAGGTTATTAATTACCTTTCTAAAGGTGCCTGACCCCCTGTAAAAGTCTGTTAAGGCTTCGTCACCATCAATGGAAATGAGGATCGTGTGTAAACGGTTAACGTATTTAGGTTCCAAACGGTCTAGAAGCAACCCGTTGGTTTGAATCAAGAAATGCTTAGACTTCACATTATCCAAGATATGCCTAATGTCATCAGCACAAAGTAATGGTTCACCACCATAAAAAGTCAAAATACAATCCGGATCTTGCCGGCAAAACCTATCCAACGAATCAACATCATAACTCAGTCTCTTAGGCAAACAATAATCGATTTCAAAATCCGGAAAATCAGTATCCACATCCTCCAATGCTTCGCCATAGCAGTATCTGCACTTCAAATCGCATTCAGTTGTCAACATCAGTTGAAAGAACATGCATCTCCCCCTCCAACAAGAACTCGGTTTTAATCGTATTTCTCCTTGATCTTTTTTGCCTTTTCAATATACTTTTTAAGCTCTCTTTCCTTAATTTTCTTTTCAGGCAAAGTTTCAGGAGCGTATACAAGGGGTAAAACAGCTAAGAACAAGAAAAGGCTTGTTAATGGGAAGACCGCAGAAACTGAAACAGATTGGGCGAGATCCTTACCTATAAGCACTTGTAAAGCGTTAGCGAAAAGAAATGGTAATCCTCCTAATGCGTAATATTTCTTGCTCGGTTTTTCGTATGCGAGATCACCCCACAATACCATTAGAAAGGTAACTGTAAGCATCCCCCAAGCTACACCATCAAGAATTGTATAGAAATACCAGCTAATCAAGAACTCCGGAAAGACACTGAGCACAGCGTAACCAAGACCCACCAGAACGAAACCAGAAACAATTATGCGCTTCCGTCCAACCGTGTCGCAGAGAAAACCAGTGATTACAGCAATAAGTCCACTTATCAACCCTTCAATTAAGGATGACAGAATAGCGAAATCCTCTCCAAAAAGTTCCACCAATATGGGAATATTCAAGTAATTAATCAAACAAAACATCAACCAAGGTATGAAATAGAGAATGAACGAGTGTTCCCTAACTATCGAGATGTATGACGGATCCTTACTTTTTTGGGGTTGAATACAACTAGGCTTGAAAAAGTAAAAAAGTATAAGACCAACAGCTCTCCAGGCAGTAAGGGCCAAAATCTGTGTTTTAAGATCATTATTTCTCATTATGCTGATGCCTATACAAAAAATCCCCAAATATGCGATGAAGTACGTTAATCCTCCCACTTTCCCCCTATTCTCTGGTGTGTTATTATCCACGTAATATTGCATAGAATGTGGCATGCCGAACCCGAAGGCAATGCCCCAAAGAAAAGCAATGGTACCAATCTCCCCAAAAGTAGTCATATTCATAAATAGGGGCACAATTGAAGAGATTACGCCAAAAACTATCCATAACAATGAAAATTGTTCGTGATTTACGGATTTGCTTGTTCGTGCTGCCGCTACTAAAGCTGCACATGCAGCTGCCCCTGAGTTGATCGCCCATACTGCAAAAGCTTCAAACGTACTCAGGTGCGTTTCATCCAGAAAGTTACTTATTATACTGAAAGTAGCAAAATACCAAGTAAACGCGTTTGAGATAAGAAAGACTGCAGCTAAAAGAGTTTTCGCTCTTAACCTAGGATTTTTCGCCAGAGATTTTACAGACATTTATGAATCGAACAATAGTTTAATGGGCGCTTTAAATATAATCTTTTACAATTTTCTGTGTTTTCACGGAACATTTTTACTTCCTGATTTCTCCGCAATTTTTTCAGAAATCTTCACGTAGTCGTCTGAAGACACAAAAGCTTTTAAGCGCAATTGTTCGACATATATACAGGTGAAAGGAGTTGGCCAAGAAAAAGAAAGTGAAGCCAAAACCACTTAGGTTCCTACCTGCGTAAATTGATGCGACATTCTAGATGTCCTCAATCGACCGTGTGAGGAGATACACTAGGGGGGTTCTTATTTTCTCGTTCTTTATTTTCATAGTGATGTTTAGGGCTAGTTTGACCATCTTTTTCATATCTCCCCTGAATTTCTGATATTCTTCGCTGTTGAAAGTTATGTCTAGAATCTCATGAGCGTCCTTCTGTGTAATTGTTTTCTTCCTCAGTAATTTGTTCATTTTCCCTTTTGCGTGCTGACTTCTGAAAGCGTAAAGAATCGGTAGCGGTGGGATTTCATTTTTTATTCTATTGCCCAGTTCTCTTGGTTCATACATGTCTATAACTTCGTCTCTGACAGTGGCCAAAACTCCCAGGATTCTGCCTAAGCGGGCTAGAGCCTCAATTTCTTTTTTGGCTCCACCGCCAACAATAGCACCAACCCTCATGTGAACTTCAACACCTACCGCCTTAGTTTTTACTACTTTCATGTAATAGTCTTCCGGCATCAAATTTCGGTTTTTTCTGAATTCTACCTCGTTTGCTACAGCGGCTCCAATCTCGAAAAAAGCGTTCTTTATCAAGTCTGTAATCGTTTTTCCCTTTTCTTTTGAGAATGGCGATATTGCTTCGTTCAACAAGGCGAATCCTTTGAACAGCAGAGCGTTTCCCGCTAAGATTGCGATGTTTGTACCGTATTTTCCATAAACTGTGGACTTATTTACCTTTATTTTTTGGTGGTCAATGACATCATCATGTATATCAATACCGCCCCTCAACATAATTGTAGCAGCGCCTATAGGAATAGTTTTGCTTGAGTTTCCGCCTACTGCTTCACACGCCATAGATAACAAGCCTGCATGATGAACGTCAAACCACAAATTCTGCATATAATAATTCAATGCTTCGCGCACTGTTGCATTTTGAATTTTTTCTCCACTTATGGCTTTTCTTGCAATTTCAAGTGCAAATCCTCCTCTATATTCGATAAGCTTCAAGGCCTTTTCAAAAAGTTTACCATTCTTTTCCTTTTTTTCTTTTGTGATGTAGGTCATTTCACTTTCTCCAGCTTAAATAGATGAAATGTTCTGTTAGATTAAAGCAGTGCGCCGCCAACAAGGAGTGCGATGTCCCTGCCGAATTTGCCAAAAACGGTTGGTTTAGAGCCTTTAGTTTCAGATTGATCTATAATGTCATCGTGTATGTCGGCGGCTCCTGTAAGGAGAATTAATGCTACGCCTATAGAGTTTGTTTTTTCTGGGTTTCCTCCAACGGATTTGCATGCTAAGGAAAGCAATGCTGGACGTTGAAAGTTCTGCCATAGTTCTTGTATAAAATATCGTAATGCGTCACGAATCGGTTCATACTCTATTTCTTCATTCAAAATCTCCTCTTTAGCCACTTCATAAGCTTTTCTTCCTCTTTCCTCAAGTAGTTTTTTCACTTTTTGCATCGATTTCTTGTTGCTCATTTCCTTTCACTTGCTATATGTCTCTTTTTTGTATTTGTTCTTTTGGGCTAAAAGTGGAGATTTCTCCCGCGAACTCCCTCTTTTTTATGGACTCCATACAGCACGCGCTAGGGGTACCAACTAGAATTGTTGTTGTGACCCCCTAGGTAAACATACAACAACACTTTCCATAGCCTAAAAAGCAACATTGAAAATCTATAATTGCCACTATTCGCAGGCATGAAGATAAACGGGAAGCAAATAGAGCGATGCCCCTCTCAGAAGTAGTTGCCGCTTTTCCTAGAGCGTCGGACTACTACTTCTAAACAAGCTCAAACTAGCCCTAATGCATACTCGACGTAAAGAAAACAAGGGCTAGAACGAGACAGCCCATCGGATTTCGGGGTGCGCTCCTATCGAACCGGCTTAACTTCATGGTAAGCTAGCCTGTTGACTAAGTCGTGCAGACTTCTAATATGCTCACTGTGGTCGTATATCCATGATCCATTTTTGAAAAACTCGTACGGGATGGTCTCTCGTGACCATCTACCTAAACGTAGGTCTTGAATTACATAATTATAGTTTTGCAAAAAGCCAGCTCTAATAAGCTCTAACAAATTATCGATAAAACTTCTAAACTCAGGCCTAGGAAGATACACTTGGGCGGTTATGGTGTTTTCGCCTAACACTTTACCTACTATGTATACGAATGGCTTGTCGAGAAGTGACAACGCAAATTTGGCCATTTTTTCTACGTTGTCAAATTTGAAGGTAAAGAAGAACATGTCGGATGCGGTTCTATCGAAGGGAAAAATAAATACTTGAAAATTCTCGAGCAGTCCATTTTTGATGACATGAAGATTATAGTGATAACTAATGTTTTGCAAAGTTGTACCGAGTTTATCTGCTATGGCAGTCAAGCTGATGGTTGCGTCTTTCTCCAATTCCTTTATTATGAATAAGTCCGTTTCATCAGCCTTTATAGGAAAGTCCTTAGGGTCTACAAGTGTATGTGGCAACTCCGTTCCCTCAGCTTGAATCTCTTCGACCCACTTGTCCCATGGAAAAATCCACGTTTCAGACGAACTATCAAACCAGTTACTTGTTCGGTTGACTGTATAAAAGCAAGTCGACCAAAGAATTTGTACCTCACAGGCAACTCCAAGTCTTTTTATCTCTTGTATGAACTGTTCAAACTTCGTGGTATGGTCTTTAGGAATATCGTACATTCCAAGGTAACCTTCAAAAGGGCCGTAGCATCGGCTTAGGTACTTGTAAAACTTGTTGATTTTCATGCAGTTAAAGAGTAATTCCTCATCGCCCGGAGTTGCTTTTGCAAAAACGACCCCTTTCTTTAACCCTAAGTTTGTAGTATAAACATTTGTAACCAATCTCAAATAAAAAGAGGAGGACAGTGTTTTTATCCGCGAAAACAGAGTTCCTCTAGGTATGTTTAGTTTTTTTGCAACTTCTGTTATGTTTCTAGGGTAGTATTTTCCTAAACCTTCCAAGATTTTGACATCAAGCAGATCAAGTTTTTTGCGCATTCCCTCATCACTTTGCAGACTACTACAGAGCTTCTTGCGATGATCGTATTAATTCTTATCTTCCAATTGGGCAGTCGACAGGATCTGCGAACGCTGTCCCACAAATCATCCTCATCGCAAGCAAACTGAGCACTAATGCAATTTTCCAATGGGAAGCGATCATCATTTTCCAATTCAAACCACATCACCTCCTTTTAGATTTGTCGTAAATAAACATTTCTTTTCGTCAAAAATAAAGCTTATATATGGTATCTTCTAGAACTATATTCTATGACAGCCGAAACCAAGCTTGAAAAAAGAATTATGCAGTGTGTAGATGACGGATTAGAAGTTCTGGGGGACAGCGGTAAAAAGGCCGTCTACTACTATCTCGAAAAGAACTCTGGGCTAAAACGGAAGGAGATCCCAAAAAAACCCGAAATATTCAGGAAAGAGCTTAATTTTATGTTCGGAGAAGAAGGCACAGATATAATTGAGAAACGGATCGTTCAAAAATTGAGGACGAGTTTTAACTTGAAACAACAGTTCACGATTACTTTTGCCGAAGCCGTCGCAGTGATTAAAGCCCAAGCAAAACATTATGTCAGCAGTTTCGACTGCAAATAGTTATTTTACCTTCTAAAAGTTGTAAGTTTCTCTAAAGTCGTTTTCGTGCGCGTGTCAAAACTGTTACGAGTTAATGTGATACTAAGCTTGTAGAATATAAAAAGCTTGAAAAATACCGGGGGGAGGTCCGTTTGGCTCTTTTTTCAAAAAATAAAATGGTTCTTTCACGAATACGGTAAGTTCTATCATCGAAGAAAAGTGGCAGCCAGAAGACTGCAGAATCCACGCTTATTGCAAATTCACTTCCACACACTTACACATCGGAAAGCCACCCTGGAATATCACAGAACAAAGGATCCCAACTACGTCAAGAATCTCCTCGGACATAAAAACATCCAGAATGCAGACATTTACAGAAACCTTGAGCAAGCAATATTTGACGAGAGAAACGACAAGTTCCACAGCACAACCGCTGAAACAGAAAAGAATTATTCTGACTCATAAGTGGTGTGCATCTTATAGAACACAGGAGACACCTGACCGACATGCGACACTGGCATGCTAGCTGCTATCGGACGCTTCTGTACGTGCTTGTATCCACATTCACATTCAAAGCCGACTATCTTATCTTTACGTCTTATTTCCTGCCATTTCTTGGCTTCGCATCCGACGTCTTGTTTGTGAAGCTTCCACAGTATTCTTACCTCTTCACGGGTTAGTGGCGCATACTTTTTCGCAGACGTATAATACCATGCAGCGTAGGCTACGAAACATAACCATAACGTGGGCACCAGTATTTTCGACATGGGGCTGAGCATTTCCAACATGGACGTTATTATTTCCAACATGCTTTTCACCATATGTATCTGTGTCTTACACTTATACAATATGTCCCAAAAGAGACATATCTACCTACGTAATACTGTTTCTTACGATATAAACATTGCGGAAAACTCCGAATGTTGCATAAAACCTCCCACTGGTTTGAACAAAAGTCTTGCAAGGATCAAACATTTTTCAAACTCAAAAAACTAGCTGAAATCTTGATTCAGATACTGCTTGCATACAAAAATTTGCAAATAATAAAATTTGCGTACACGTTCAACACTTCGACACGTAAATAAGAAAAACGACGAGTTTCACAATTTAAACGTTAAAACAGTTGAAGAGGCAAAACAGCCCATAGCAAAAGAATTTGAATATGCCTGCACCTACGATGACATCATGCTTTTCCGAAAGCGAAAGCAAAAACGACACATTATTTGATGTCAATGCCTTCTAATTGTTCTTTCAGTATCCCAGCATATGCTTCAATGTACTGTTTTCCTTTCCTTGTTATTGTGTAAACTTTTCTTGTTCTTCCTCCTTGCTTTTGTTTTTCACTTGTTAAGAAGCCTTTCTGTTCCAGTTTATTAAGCAGCGGATATAATGCGCCGTGCCTCAGCGTCACACCGAACAACGCTTCTACTACTTTTTTTATTTTGTAACCCCACATAGGTTGGGCCTGAACAAGCCTTAAAATTTGAATATCAAGCAAGTTTCTGGTCATGCGTTGAACAAGTTCTTTTCTGAAAGTTTCTGTCAATCTTTCACTCTCTAAACATGTTCTATTCTGAACTGGTTCATGTTTGAGCTTATTTAAATTATGTAGAAAACGGAATGTTCCCATATGCTTCAGTATGCTTTTTTATGTTTCTAGTAGGTATGAACCTTTATATTCATGTTTATGCAATAGAGAGTCTTGAGATATGTCTTGGAAAAGACATATTGTATCCATGTCTAACAGTAAAACTGTTGGACAAAAAAACACAAAGGAAGTAAACACATGGGTAACAACTCGAAAGAAGTCCAAGTCAAATTGATGAAGGGACTCTTAGACCTCATAGTACTACAGTTCTTGAACACAAAACCAATGCATGGATACCAGATAATCACAAGAATCCGCAAAAGCTTTGGAGTGTACTTTGGACCAAGCACCATTTATCCGCTATTGAACACGTTAGAGAAAAAGGGACATGTAAAAAGCGAATGGGACATGAGCAGCGAACGACCCAGAAAAGTGTACACGCTGACAACCGAAGGGAAAGGCCTACTAACCTTCACAGAAGACTCGCTCAACTTCATATGCAGAAAAATAGGCACACCAGGAATATCTAAAGGACTCTTAGCAGAAGATAATAATCTAAAACCAGCTTTGCACCCATTCCTGAGAAAAATTGAAAGCGCAAAACCACGGATTTAGCTTCTAACTCCACCAATCTTTCAACCCTAACGAAGACTAGTAACACTGAGTTCTTCTAACAACAATTAGCATACCTTTTATTGTACACTTCGCTTTTTGTACAAAGGATGCAGCATTGGAAAAAGCAGACATCCTAATTTACGGATGCACCATCCTACCGATGAACGGAAAGCATTTCATACAAGATGGAGCCCTAGCCATAAAAAACGGAAAAATAATTTTTGTCGGCAAACGTGCATCTGCAAACAAAATACAGGCAGAAACAAAGATAAACGCAAGGAAAAAAATTGCCATGCCCGGCTTGATTAACTGTCACACACACGTCCCTATGACCCTTTTCCGCGGAATAGCTGAAGACCAACCCTTAGAAACATGGCTGAAGAAGACCATTTGGCCTTTAGAGGCTAAGCTCAAATCAGAAGATATTCATGTCGGAACCCTCTTAGGCTGCTTAGAAATGATAAAAAATGGAACAACTTGTTTTGCCGACATGTATTTCCATGAGGACATGGTTGCAAAGGCTGTGGAGAAAAGCGGATTGAGAGGTGTTTTAGCGGAAGGCATAATTGAAGCTGGAAACAAGGCACTAGGCGAAAAAATGCTGAACGAAAGTGTGAATTTTGCCGAAAAATTCCGTGGATACGCCAATGGCAGAGTAACCACTTTTTTAGGGCCCCACGCGGCTTACAGTTGCAGCCCTGAGCTTCTCACCAAAATCAATGATAAATCCTTGGAATTAAACGTTGGCGTTCATATTCACTTAGCTGAATCGAAAGAAATGTTCAGGGAGTTCGGGAAGAGATATGGTTCTAGGGAGGTTGAATTTTTGGAAAAGATGGGCTTTTTTAGCGGTCACGTTCTTGCTGCTCACTGCACAAATCTGTCAAGAGAGGACGTGCAGATTTTGTCCAAACGTGGCGTCAATGTAGCTCATGTTCCTGTGGCTAACATGAAACTTGGTGTAGGTGCGGCAAAAGTGAAGGATTTGACTGATTTAGGCGTTAATGTCGGTCTGGGGACAGATGGTCCAGCTAGCAACAATACACTTGACATGTTCGAAACAGTGAAAATCGCCACTTTGCTTCAGAAGCTCGTTTATTTGAATCCCAAGATTTTACCCGTCTATGAAGTTTTGAGGATGGCAACATTAGACGGGGCTAAAGCCTTGGGACTTTGGAAAAGCATTGGTTCACTTGAGGTGGACAAAAAAGCTGACGTAATCTTGGTTGACCTTTCAAAGCCTCATTTAAAACCCTTACATGACATTTACGCAAACATCGTTTATTCTGCGCATGGAAGTGATGTGGACACGGTTATTGTTGACGGAAAGATTGTGATGGAGAATCGGCACGTGAAAACTTTAGATGAGCAAGCTGTTATGGAAAGGGCTGAAAAAACAGCGTTCGATCTGTTAGCACGATAAATCCTCTGGTTTCTAAGTCTTTCCACGGTTAAATTTATGAACATGAAACGCTATCTTTTTCCTTCCTCAACAAGTTTGGTTTGAAGGCTAAATCTATGAATGGAGTGAAGACTATCTTTGAACCACAAAGGGTTCTTCTAGTAGGTTCGAGTAAGATACGAGAAAGAGTTGGAATGGCTTCTCCACAGCTTTTCAAAAGCGTCATTTATAATATGAGAAAATTCTTTCGCGAAAAAACTTACATTTTAGATGTGGATGGAAAACATGGTTACAACAAGCTAAGCAAGCTACCAGAAATTCCTGAACTTGCCGTTATAATGCTTCCGCCAAAACAATCGGTTGAACATGCAGAAAAATGCGCCAAAATAGGCGTGAAAGCTCTTGTAATGATTACTGGTGGGTTCAAAGATGAACAGCGTCAGCAGCTACTCAAAATTAAAGAAGAGCATAACGTTAGAATTTTAGGGCCAAACACGATTATGGGCGTCATAAACACTGCCAATGGATTAAACACAACCTTTGAAAGAAACGTCATGCCTAGAAAGGGAAGTATTGCCGTCATATCCCAGAGCGGCGGAGTCGGCGCTTGTCTTCTTGACTGGGCATGCTCTTATAATGTTGGCATAAGCAAATTCGCTTTCGTAGGAGACAAAATAGACATTGATGACGTTGATCTGCTACGGTATTATGGAAACGACAGAAAAACAAAGGTCATTTGCCTATACATGGAAGGAGTAAAAGAAGGAAGGAAATTCATAGAAGAAACCTGTAAAATAGTGAAGAAAAAGCCTATTCTAGCTCTAAAAGGCGGAATAACACAGCAATCAGCAAAAAGAGCAAAATCACATACAGCTTCAATTGCAGGATCAGACGAAATCTTTGATGCAGCCTTCAAAAAAGCTGGAATAATAAGGGTTGAAGACATTGAAGAATTGATGAACGCAGCCATAGCATTTTCGAAACAGCCTCCAATGCGCGGAGATAATGTGGCAGTTATAAGCAATGTGGGTGGACCAGCAATACTGGCTGCAGATGCTGTTGCAAGAAACAATCTGAAGCTTGCAGCTTTGTCTGAGCACACCAAGAAGAAGATTGAAAGCCTCTACCCGGGTGTGGATGCAACAAACCCTATAGATATGATAGCTGACGCTAGAGCTGAAAGATACTCCAAGGTTTTGGAATTAGTACTCGCTGACAAAAACGTGGACGGCGTCCTAGTGATAAACATGCTTAAATCTTGCTTCTTTGAACCGAAAGATGCCAAAGTGATTAAAGACGTGGCAGCAAAATATCCAAATAAACCAGTTGTTGACGTGCCAGCAGGCGGGGAGGACTTCGCACTCGTATATAATGTCTTAGGGAAGACTAGCGTACCCCTGTATAATTTACCTGAAAAGGCAGTCATGGCATTGAGGTTTTTGAGAACTTATGGCAAAATTCTTGAAAAGCATTAACTATATCTTGAAGAGTTACAGATTTTGTTTATGATTATGTCGCTTCAGGTGGAAGTTTGTCTAGGCAATTGAAGCATCCGGATGGAAAATTGAAAAGGCAAATTATCAGTTTTTGCAAGCGTATTGCTGGTTCGTGCCAAATTACGACAGCATGTATAGTTGGTGATTATGCCTTGGGACTGACTGATGCGAAAACAGTTCTTGAAGTATTGCTTGTAATTCGCGGTTTTCAGCCTAGATTGATGAGTTATGTTAAAATTTTGGATGATAGAAGTGTTATCGTTTTTGCTGTTGACGAATGGGTTTTTGAGAGGGATGTGGATAGAGGATTTTTAGGCGAGGCATTGGCTCAAGGAATAATTTTTCCATACGTCGCCCTAAAAAACGAGGATTACTTGCATCTTCAAGAGGCTAAATTGAAAAAGCGTTTAATTCTTGAACTCTTCGAAAATCTCGTTTTGGATTTTCCGGAATTATCCTACAATTTTCACATAAAACCAGAGTATTTTATGTATGAAACCATGATGAGCAGAGCTAGGCTTTTCCCGCCGATGATTTATACCGTGTTAAACTTCATGCAAAACAACGCTAGAAAAGAGAATGTCAAATTGGTTATGCGCGGATATTTGGAGGCGTTAAGGGAATTAGAGGAAGAAGATGTAATTAGTTTTTCAGATGGATACGTAAAAATTTCTAAAAAAATTGTGGAGAAAGTTGAAAGCAAGAAAATTCGTTTTATCAATGTTTTCAAGACTGCCGAAAGGACTTTATTCAATTCTTTGCTGGGCACTTTCTCAAAGACTCTAGGTTTTCTCTCGCAAAACAGAGGAATGAATAGCTTTCAGTGGGATATTAGAGAAAACTCGAAATCTATCCATCAACTTGAGGACCCCCTGAAATATCTGTGTATTCCTACGGCTCGCGGGCTTGTTCCTTTGTCAGCTAAAATGGACATAGAAGCTTTTGCAAGAAAAGTGCTTTCAAGGGGCGGGGCAGCTGAAATCAAGATTGAGAAGATTGGTGGTGTATTGAACGATGTCTATTTAGTTAGTGCTTCTGCAAATAATGACAGAGAGAAAGTTGTCGTTAAAAGGTTTAAGGACTGGTCAAGTTTTAAATGGTTCCCCCTCAATCTATGGGCCCTCGGGACAAGAACTTTTGCTGTTTTGGGACGCTTGAGGCTTGAAAGGGAATGTGCTATAAATCAGCAGTTATACAGTATGGGTTTCGATGTTCCTAAAATTCTGCATGTAAGCCATGGTGAACGCTTAATTTTCATGGAATACGTTGAAGGAGAAAAACTCGATAAAACAATAAAAAGGATCGTGAAATCACAAACGGATGAAAGTTTGAAAAATGAATTGGGCATCATAAGCAGGGTCGGCGAAAAATTCGCAAAGGTGCACGCTCTGGGCATAGCTTTAGGAGATACAAAACCTAAGAATATTATGGTTAGAGAAAAAAATGGTGAAATCTGCCTGCTCGACCTGGAGCAAGGATCCAGAAAAGGTGACAAGGTTTGGGATATTGCCGAATTTCTGTATTTCACGGGGCATTACCTTCCACCTCTTGTGGGAACGCGCCCAGCAGAGCGCATTACAAAAGCATTTGTTGAAGGTTATTTAGAGGCTGGAGGGGATGTTAAACTTGTTAGAAAGGTTGGGAATCCGAAGTACACGAAGGTTTTCAGTATATTCACTTTTCCAAGTGTAATTTTCGCTATTTCAAGCATTTGTAGACAGATGGGTAAGCTGAAGGAATGAGTGCGATTAATACTATCTTTTTCCTTTTCTATGTCTTGTAGGAAGCTCAACTTTCTTTTTCTGTTTCTTCTCCATCTTCTTAGCTTTTTTTAATTGTTTATGTTTTTCCCGACCTGCAGCTTTGTCTTTTTTGCTTCTTCTAGCCACGTTTTGACCTCCATTGTATGGCATAACCACATGGTACTTACTAAAAAATATTACTATCTTCAAATAATTGTTAGCATGCACTCTGTGTTCAAAAAGCCTATTTAGGATAGACGATACAGAAAATTTCTTTGTCGTTAGTGTATGAATTGGTGAAGCTAAACACTTCATTGACTTTTTACGGTGGAGTAGACGAGATTGGCGGAAACAAAATCCTACTGCAAGACAGAGGCACAAAAATCTTCTTGGATTTTGGCATGTCCTTTGCTCTGAAAAAACAGTATTATTCGTTGCCTTTCCTTTCGCCTAGAAGCGAAAAAAGCTTGCAAGAGCTTGGAATTCTGCCGAAACTTGAAGGCTTTTACAGGTTTGATGATAGGACTGCAGGAGTTGATGCTGTTTTCCTTTCGCACGCCCATATGGATCACTCAGCTTACATATCTTTCATAAACCGTGAAATTCCAGTGTACTGTGGAGAGACGACAAAGACTATTTTGCAGGCGTTGGGTGAAATGCGTGCTACCGCGTTGGAGTTTGATGTTGAAGACGTATTGTTTAGGTCCTTTAGAACAGGAGACTCGATTACTGTGGATGGTTTAGAGATTGAGCCAGTTCATGTTGACCATTCTGTTCCGGGAGCCTATGGCTTCATTATTCACACTTCTAGTGGCGCTGTTGTTTATACTGGAGATTTTAGGGCTCACTGAACGAAGCCTGAAATGACATCGGATTTTGTTGAAAAGGCAAAAGAAGCAGACCCAGTTGCGGTTATCACCGAAGCCACGAACGTGACTGGTGCATCAATTTCCTCTGAAGCTGAAGTTAGAAATAAGCTAAATATTATTGTTGGGCAGACAAGTGGTTTGGTTCTTGCTGATTTTGCTTACGCTGATGTTGATAGGTTAAATTCTTTTTATCGAATAGTCAAGAAGAATGGGCGATGTTTTGCTGTTTCACTTAGGCAGGCTTACATGTTGAAAGCTTTACGCAAGGATAAGCACTTGAAGGTTCCAAGATTTGGTGATGAAAGTTTATTAATATTTCGAAAATCGAAGAAAAATATCGCAAATGGGGAAAACAAATTATAGAGGAGCATTCGGGCAAAATTGTTGATGTGTTCGAAGTTTCGAAGCGACAACGGGAAATAGTTTTAGCCATGTCTTTTTACGATTTGGAGGAGCTTGTGGAAATCAATCCGAAAGCGGGTAGCTGTTATGTTTTGTCTGCTTCTGAGCCGTTCAATGAGGAGATGGAGATTGACTTTGAGAGGCTGGTTAATTGGCTTAGGCATTATGGGTTGCCGCAGTATCATGTGCACGTTTCTGGACATATAATGCCGCTTCAGCTGAAAAATATTTTAGGAGAGATTAACGTACGTAAGGTTTTTCCTGTTCATACGGAACATGCGGATTTATTCGCCAAGTTCATGGAAGATTTGAAAAGCGAAACCGTGCTTGTTGAGAAAGATAAGGGATATATGGTTGGAGCATAGCTGCTGTAAAATTTACACGAAGAAAAACTAGACTCCTTTATAGTTCTCATGTTGAAACTAGTGTGAATATGTCATGTTTTAGAAGAATAACTGTAAATCAGAAAGCTTAATCATTAGGTTTTGTCGTGTGTGATGATTCACAACGTATAAGTTAACGTATCGCATCTTGATATTCACGATACAAATGAAAACTACAACACATGACCGCCGAATACGATTACTGTTTCACAGCTTAGGCTTAAGCTCTCTAGGCGGAGCCATATTCCTCCAAATCCTAGTCTTCACAGACATACTGCAACACGGATACTTCATGGCTGTGGAAAACAATCCAGCCATCTTAACATTCGAAATCCTTCTAACAGCCTTCGCCCTCATTTACTTCATATACATGTACCGACGCTTCATCCGCTCAATCAAATAGCCATTCCTAATCATTAAAATTTAAAAAACTCTTTTAGACAGTCGCTAAATAGCAAAAGAGGAATAGAAAATCGTTAAATAAGCTTCTATAAAACTTAATGGATAGATTTTATGCTGAAGGTGGTACGATGGAGAAACTGAAAAAGCTAAGCACAGTATTCATCATTTTTACTCTTACATCTGCACTAATCTGTATTGCAAAAGCGCAAGCATCAGCAGAAAATATGGAAACGTTCTATGAAGGGGAAGGTTATCCCGGACTTTCGATTAACGTTAAGGCTACAAAAGAAACGAACCCTGGCTTGGACATAAACGTTACCATATGGATTGAGTGCACAGCTAAAAACCTCAGTATCGAATATCTTTATCTTCGCGTTTACGGTTTCAGAGGCGGCCAAAAAAAGATTTTACTGAAAAATATCACGCATATAGCGGAAAAAAATTTCCTCGATTACGGCAATGTAAGCGAAGGAAACTATACAGTTCATATACTCAATGATGTTTGGTACAGGACCTACACAGAGTTACACTTTAAATACACCATCAAAGAAACGTCCTATGGTCCGTATACTGACGGCTTTACGATGACTGATATAAAGAACGTCTATTTGGAAGAACTTGAAAACACACTTAAAAATTTGAACGAGAGTTATCAACGGGTAAATAACACTTATTGGGAATTAAACAGCACTTTTGAGCAGCTTAACCAAACTTTCTGGGAGCTTCAGCAAAACTACACTTCCGTCCAAGGAAGCTTAATCGAACTTGGAAACACAAGAATGGCAGTGATTATTTTAGCGATAACAACCATTTTCTTCGTAGCTACGACATTCTACGTCGTCATGCGGAAACCTAAACAATATTGGTAAAACACTATTTCCCCTCTATTTTCCATCTTTGCTTAGCTCATACTATCTAAAAAAATAGTAGGAACCTACAAAAACCGAAAAACTCAAAATCATTTCTTATGCAGGTTCCGAGCTGCAATAAATGTCAGGCCTCGCTCTGTCAGGGCTCTGGCTGTTCTGTTCACCGAATCATGTTTATCAAGGTAGCTGATTAGGAGCTTTGGCATCAATCCTTGTGCAATTATATCTTTTTTGGGAATGAAGTACTCCAAAATGTCCGAAGGATGCTCTCGAGTTGCCTCAATCTCAGGGAATGCTCCTTCATGCTTGGCGCTAACGTTTTTGATATGGTCTGCTATTTCCAGAAGCTCATTCAGTCTGTTGTATGGTTGTCTGACAATGCTCTTGTAAGTTTCCACAATGTGATGTTCGATGCGTACAATGTCTTCGAAACCAAAGTCTTTCCGTACATAAGCTGACAACTCAATAGTCGCATTGTTGACGGCGTTTGAGAGGTTGAAGCCTATGAGAGGTGTTGTCCCATCATCTCGGCTGAAGAGTTTCGCAGTCATCAACGTCCAAAAACACGCGTATGGATTGTCATTGCCAAGATAAACTGAAATCTTAAATTCCAAGTCAATTCCAAGTTTGTGAAGCCAATACCCAAGCATCACAGTACCTATGTTCACATTCAAAACTTGTCGAATGCCGTATTCAGTGTAGTAGTAAAGGAATTCGTCAACCCACTTCAAAGTATATTCGTTTGGCACTCCCACACCACCGAAATAACCCGTGATGGTTTCTGATCCGCCCAAATGAACGTTAATAGGTTGGCCGTCAGGTCCAGGCATTGTTCCTTTTGTATCTAACGTCTCCACGTAGGAAGCACCTATGATCTGCATGGCTGCTGCAAAAGCGAGAATGTGATCGTCTTCAACTTGTTCTTTCATAGATCGGACTCGAATGTAACGGGCGGGCATGAGGTTCTGCTGTTCAATGGCTTTCTTTGCCTCTTCTATGAACCACGGGAAAAAGTTACATGCACTAATTTCCAAGGTTACAGCAAAAGACTCGTCAAACTTCATGGAATCAGCCTTTACTCCCAAAATTTCCCTGCGATATTCCTGAATATTGATAAAGGCTCCTCTATCCCGCTGTTCAATTAACCATTCAAGGTCCTTCACGTAGGACGAATTTTTTCTCCTAAGTCTTTCCATGAGGTTTTCGAGTTTACGGGCTTCTCTGGCTTTGCGGTTGATCTCGTCAACGCCGCCATATTTATCAACGATTTCTAGTAAGCCATTTACAAGAGGGTTATCTTCTCTCAGAAGAAAATCATTGATCCGCTTCAGATTTTCCTCTTTGATTCTTAATCTTTCTCTAACGGCACTCACTAAACTGTCCTCCCGAATATTCGTATTGGAGTGTTAGGTGATTTAAGTATTTTCAGAGATTTAAAAACTTGGATGATGTTCAGTAACTTTGAGAAACAGCATGGCTAACGGACGATTTTCCAAATTTTTCAAAAACTTAAATGGTGTATAAGGCATATGGTTAATTAAAAGGCGGGAAAAGTATGTTTAAGCCTGAGGGAATTTTGCCAGCTTTGGTTACGCCTTTCACAGATGATGGAAAGACTGTAAATGAGGAAAGACTACGAATTTTAGTTAGCCATTGCATCGAGTTAGGCGTTTACGGTGTTGTTCCATGCGGCACAACGGGCGAGTTTGTGAACTTGACAACAGAAGAGAAAAAACAGGTTATTGACGTAGTTATGGACGAAGTCAACGGCAAAGTTTCAGTGGTAGTAGGTACAGGGGCTAGTGGAACAGATCAAGCTTTAGAAATGACGAAATACGCGAAGGATGTAGGTGCAGACGCAGCCTTAATTGTTACACCTTTTTACTTAAAACCTAAAGACCGTGGCATTTACCAACACTACCATACGATTGCAAGTGAAGTAGACTTGCCGATAATTCTTTACAATATCCCACAATGCACAGGCGTTCAACTTTCTTGGCAGATGGTTGAAGACTTGGCTCAAATCCCAAACATTGTCGGTTTGAAAGACAGCAGCGGACAACTAAGTTACATTCTTGCCGTCTTGGAGAAGGTACGCGACAAAATCAACGTGATGTGTGGACACGACGAAGTTGTTATTGCAGCACTAGCTGCTGGATGCTCAGGAGCAATTCTTGCAAGTGCGAATGTGATACCAGACATTTGGGTTCAAATTTATAATCACGTGAAGAATGGGGAACTGCAGAAAGCCCGTGAATTGCAATATAAAATTCAGAAAATGGCTCGCATCATCGCTGGAAGCGGAGCCGTAGGAACCAAGGCAGCCCTAAACATGATGAAAATCAAAGTTGGACCAGTTAGAAGGCCGCTGAGCGTAGGCGGAGAACTAACATACGAGGCGAGGGAGGAACTGCGAATAGAACTAGAGAAGACAGGGAAGATAAAGCCAAAAACCATAACATTTGAAATCGGCGAAAAACCCGTAGAAGAACGTTTCAAAGCAATTGACGTAACACCGGAAATCATACGAGACTTCAACTTGCGTGTAGGGGAAGCCCTAGCGGGACAAGATGCAGAAGTAGCCCACATAGACTTGCTTATCGGGAAGAAAGACGGACCTCTGGGCGAAGCCATCGCAAAGGCTAAATCTACACCAACACCTGGACATGAACCATTACTAGCCATTTTGGAACCAAATCTAGCGGTTAAACCTGTAACCTTGATAGTTCCAACGGTTACGATTAGGAGTATGCGCCAAGCAAGCATGGTTTATGGTCCTGCACAAACAGCAGTAGCAAAGGCAATCATTGACAGCGTTGCAGAAGGAATAATTCCTAAAGAGGCTGCTGAAGACCTGATAATCATCACTAACGTGTTCGTTCATCCAACGGCAGTTGACAGACAAAGAATATACATAAACAATTACAAAGCTATGCGCCACGCCATCCGCAGGGCAATAGAAGGAAGACCCACAATAGACGAATTAATAGAGAACAAAGATAAGTCAAAACACCCGTTCAAATACACACCTTAGTGACTGAAGTTGTCAACTCAAAAAATAACGGAAGGCGACTATGTGCTCTTTCACTTAAGCCGACGGAAAACGTACCTCGTTAAAGTTGAAAAGGGCAAAACCTTCCACACACATAAAGGCTTCATAAAATTCGACGACATAATCGGAAAAGAATACGGCGCCAGAGTTTTAAGCAACTTAGAAATCGAGTTCGTAGCGTTAAAACCTTTACTGCGTGATTACATTTTCAAATCTACGCGTAAAACTCAGATAACCTACCCGAAGGACGTGGCTCTGATGATTATGTTCAGCGGAATAGGTCCAGGAAGTTGCTTGGTAGAAGCTGGAACAGGCACGGGTGCGCTAACAACAGCTCTGGCTCATTATGTTAAACCAGATGGCAGAGTCTACAGCTACGAATTAAGGGAAGAATTCCTCGAGACTGCAAAGAAAAACCTGAAGCGCGCAAGTTTAATTGATTTTGTCATATTGAAGAATAAGGACGTGACAGTTGGCATAGACGAAAGTGACGTTGACGCAATTATATTGGACTTGGCAACTCCTTGGCTTGTTGTTCCACACGCTCACACTGCCCTGAAGCCTTGCGGAACAATAGTTTCATTCAGTCCAACAATGGACCAGATTGTAAAAACAGCTGAAGCCTTGAAAGAGAACAGTTTTGTAGACATCGAAACCGTTGAATGCCTAATGCGTGGAATGCAAACTGAAAGAGGAAGAACACGCCCTCACACTTTGATGACTGGGCACACTGGCTACATAACGTTTGCACGCAAGGCAACAAAGCCAAAAGCCTGATCTATCCCTTCTCTGGACCACCAATGGCAAAGACACCATCTACACGTTCAGTTTCAAGCTTTTCTCCGAAATACATACGAACACTCTTGGAATACTGCCCAAAATCAAACTCTCTTAAAATTTCGATGGCTATTCCATTTACAGCTGGAACGCCTACGTAAAGCTTTTCATTCCCTCTTATTGCTTTCATGCATTCCACCAATAGTCCACATGCAACTTGAGGATTTTCAGGATTACACACCAAAGGACCTATCCTATATCCGCTTTCTGCTTCATAACACATAGCATATCCTGCAACCTTAGATCCATCATGTGAAACAAAGCAGAGCTGCGGATTATCTTGATAAAGTTCGCTTAAAACCCTGATTCTATTTGCACCAAAATATTCAGCATCAAATTCTGCGAGTTGCGTTATTTCTCTGCTTTTCAAGGGCTTCACGCAATGACTTGACATAGTTATGATTTTTCCACCAGTTCTTATCAATCGCAAAGAATCAAATTCGTCAACGAACCCTAGTTTTCGATACAAGTTTGCCACTTTTGGCACTGCTTCTAACTTTATTGTTTTTACTTTGCGGCTTAACAGATAATTCGTCGCTGTTTTTGTTAGAAGAGTGCCTATGCCTCTCCTTCTATACTTAGCCTTAACAATAAGCAATCCTATCCATCCGAGTCTTCCATAACTAATGGAGAAAACATGGCCCACAGGTTTACTGTTTACGTCTGCGATGAAACAGCCATTCGGTTCAAAACTGAACATTCGTTCAATGTCATTTCTTGTGTGGTTCCACTGTTCAATCGTGTCCAATTTGTATGCAAAATCGATATCTTCATGTTTAAATGGGCGAATGGAAAAATGTTCCATGCAACATCCCGAAAGTTTCTGTTGCTAAACTGTTAAAAGCATTTATGTGTTTTCTGTTATAACTGTTTTACAAAATCTTTGGAGAAATACGGTAATGAAATTTGCGATAAGTGAAAGTGAATATAAAGGTCGCATAGAAAAAGTTAGAAAGTATTTGAGGAAACGGAAGCTTTCTGCATTATATTTGACAAATGGTACAAGCATGTTCTACCTAACAGGTTACTCATTCATTTCCACTGAGCGACCAGCAGTATTGATCATACCAGTTGACGGTAAAATCACTTTTTTGGGTCCTCTTTTGGAAGAAGATCATATTTCGTTGAAGACGAGACTTATTGAAGATGTGAATACTTACGTGGATTATCCTGGAGAAAAGCATCCGATTGAATATTTCGCTGAGTTCTTGAAGGAGATGAAATTGGCTAAAAAACGCATAGGCACCGACAACAAGGCTGGAGCTTCTGGAAGATGGGGTTATAGAGGTCCACCGATCACGAAGAAACTGCGCGAAGCAAAGTTTGTGGACGTGAAGGATTTCGTGCCTTCTATGCGTCTCATCAAATCTGAAGAGGAGATTGCTCTAATGAAAGAAAGTGCTAAATGGGCAAATCTGGCACATAACTTGCTGCAAGAGTACACAGCTGAAGGCTTGTGGGATGTTGAGGTTGCACTAGCAGCTTCCAATGACGCATCTATTACCATGAAGAAGGCTCTTGGACCCGATTATGAACCCATGCGCAGAAGTTATCCAGTAGGCGCTGGCTTTAGAGGTCAAATAGGTGAAATGAGCGCCATACCACATTCTATTGCGACGAAGCGCATGATTAAAAAAGGTGATGTTGTTGTTACGGGTGCTGGCGCAGACGTAGGCGGCTATAGTTGTGAACTGGAACGAACAATGATCGTCGGGAAACCAACAGCTAAACAGAAACGCTATTTCAACGTGATGGTTAAAGCCCAAGAAGCCGCATTCGAAACATTCAAGCCTGGAGCCAAATGCAGCGACATTGACAAAGCAACAATCAAAGTGTTCAAAAAAGCTGGCTTAAAGCACTTGGTAAAGCATCACACTGGACACGGCTTGGGCTTGGAAGGACATGAACCTCCATGGCTAGACATAGGCAACGAAGAGCCTTTACGTACTGGGATGGTTGTAAGCTGTGAACCAGGCATTTACGAAGCTGGATTTGCAGGGTTCCGCCACTCTGACACTGTTTTAATAACCGAAGACGGCGCAGAAATCATCACGTATTATCCGAGAGACATGGATGCATTAACCATCGGTTAACAGTCTATTTTGCAAACTTACATGAAACAAAGAATAAAATAGATGAAATGAGAGCTAACCAAAACCCAATGAAAAACTGAGAGCTAACCACGCTATATGACAGTTGCAGGGGCTGTTAATAAATACATAAATTGGTGCTATGATGGATAAAACAGCCGTCATTACTGTACCCAACCGCTTATCCCTATTTTTTCAACGGACAGTGATTAAAGCCATAAGTACGGTTAAAAACTGGAATATGAAAATTCCGATCCATCCAGAGCACCATCCATGAAAAGGTATACTGTTTACATCAAACCAGTAGTCCCGGAATAACGAAATTCTATAATCGTTTCCTGTAGTGCGAATAATAGTTAGGAAAGACAAAAACCAGCCTTTACGTGGAATGCCGGGAGAAGGATAAATCTCAGGCTGCATAACATTGAAGACAGAATGTTCCCAAACCCACGGCGTGAAGAAGGCTATCACGTATACTATGGTTGCGAAGGACATCAGCAGTTTCCATTTATTCAAGAGAAAAATCTCCTTGCTTGACAAGGTTATTTTGGTTTTTTTAGCATGTTTTTCCATAAAGGGACTATGCCTCTGTTAACGAGTATAATTACGCCAAGAGAAGCAAAGCATAATGGTACGCCTATGATCAATCCCTCAGCAATCCACACCAAACTTGTGGTCAGAACAGGTAAAGTCGACATAATCGAAGATAAAATTTCGGTTTTCCCATTTTCTGGTTTAATCTCTGTTAAATATAGGTTAATTGTTGAGTACGTGTCTTCTTGGTTTTGCTGTGATGCATTTACGTTTTCTACGCTGACGTTTATGTAAGTGACTGTCCCGTTGGCTTCGATTATCGCCCTTGCATTGAATGTGAAAGATGTTACATTTTTTGGTGGCACTTTACAGATCATTGTGCCACTCCAGACTCTATCTGCGTATGTCATATGTAGCGACTTAACGTAACCTTCCATTTCCTCTGTCAGAATCTCAAGCTCACTTATTACGCCCTCAAATGCGCCCCTATTTAATTCACCTTTGATGGTCTCTGAAATCACTTTGAAATATTGCTGGCCCTCTGTGCTGGAAGGACTTCCATAACTTTCGGAACGCGTTTCCCCCGCTAGAAAGTTTTCAAATTGATAATATTCCTCAGCGTTTTTTACGTTCGAATAAACAGCGAAAACAATCATAAGAATGCTCAACATAGCTGCCAAGCATATTTCTTTTTTCTTTATCCACATTTTTTTCACCAAGAAATATTGGGAATTTCTTTTCTATAATGCTATACTTTCGAACAAAGTGTTCTAATAATAGAACAAATCTTAAACTCGTCTTTTGAAGAAAACATAAACAACCATAGAGGCTATGAAACTCAGTATCAAAGTTACGTAGAAAGGCGCCATCGACAAATCATTCGGTGGCATCCCATAACTCTCTAAATCTTCCATCGCTTCTTTTCTTACGTTGGCGCATGTAAGGGAAGTATTTGGAAAATTGACTTGATGCCATACGTATAAAGGTATGAATACGACTAGGATTCCGCAGAAAACAGCCGAAATTACCGCAATCAGATTCTTCCTCAATGCTCTCCCACCTAACATGTTAATTTGAAGGCTTTTAAGTCTACACTTTAGAACACCGTCGTCAAAAGGGTTTTTCCCTCCATATTCTAACAGTTTCAAACCATAGAATGCTCGATGCAGAAAATCCGAAAACTAACGCAGCGATGCTGTGGATGCTGAAGATTTGTGGCACATAGAAGATTATGTAGCTTATCAGCATAGTGGTGAACCATACAGAATAGAACAGGTAACGTGGGATGAGGAAACGTCCAAGTCTCGTGAAAAAACGTAATAAACCTGTTTTGACTTCGCTGACGAGCACATAGTCACTGATCATAGTCTTTTCAACAAGTCCTAATGACATCAACTTATCCAGATGATATACCGCGACGCTTGGGCTTGAGAAACCTAGTTTCCGCTGAATCTCACGCACACCAACCTTTAAGCCTTGAGACCTAAGCATACTCCAGTAAACAAGAAGGGTTTTTCCCTTAAGCTCTGACTCTAATAAAGCTAAGTCAAATTCGCGAGAGGACTTCGACATAAAACCGCCGAATACTTCTTTAAGCATAAACATTATAAAAGTCTTAATTCAAAATGGTTCAAACAACTGTAGACACATGAAATAAATGCCGTCCGAGTAACTCTGAGATTTCATCCATGTGTCAAGCTAATGCCTTCTCATCATCCGGCAAAGAAACAATAGCATAACTGAAAATAAAAATGTTCTTCTTGTAGCAAATGTGCATTTGATATTCATATTTCAGGTTCATAAATTAGTTAAGTACTCACACTCATTTCATCGTTAGAAATGGAGGAAAACTCTTGAATCAAAACACGACGTTTAAACGAAGAAAAGAATTGGAAGGCAAAATGGCTAAGGTTTTCAAGGAAAATATTAACGTGCTGTCAACGGAATTGCAAAAAATTTTGGTAGACGACATGGTCACGGCTTTCCAAAATAGAATAAACGTGTTAATTCGAGCACAAGAGAAAAGAAGCTACTAACGTAGACTAAATAAGAACAAGACGTAGTTTGAATCCATAAAAGCTTTATACAAAAAAGCTGAGATAATGCCCAAGAGGATTGAATAATGAGACGTTCCAAACTCGAAATGTATATAGACATACTAAAAGTGTTAGCCCATCGCGGCCCATTAAAGCTAACACACATAATGTATAAGGCTAACGTAAACTGCAGCGTTTTGAAGCAATACCTTGACTTTCTAATAAAGCAGAATCTGGTCGAAGAAAGAACAGCAGGTAAGCGTAGGGTTGTTTACGCAATAACCCAAAGAGGTATTACAGTACTTAAGCACTTCAGAGAACTGAAACAAGTACTGCCAATAATAGAAGAACAAAGAAACATGATGCCAGTACCCTACTAAACCATTCTCGGCTTTAAGGCAGGCTTCCACGTTTTGTAACATTTTCGATTCTGAAGCACTCCTTTTGTCCCAAGCTTTTCTTGCGTTAAACAATTAGGATATTTGAGGAAAATACAATATCCGCTTCAAGATTCGCAGCAGCTTTACTCATTCTCACAATATTATTCATGAGATTTTTTGGTACTGTTAGGTTAGAAACGAGCTTTGTAAGAAGTAGTTGTTTTCCTAAACAAGCGTTTATTTTGTAAATCATTACATGTGTTTCGTAAGACTTAATAAACACAACCTTCCACTACCATTTGTACATATGTAAAACACTACGGGGAGCCAGCGTGACAAAACAAGAAGTTCTGGGGAGAAAACCTCTAAAAATATTGGAAAAAATCAAGGAAAACCTTGAGAAACTAAATGAAAAAATGGAAATTATGATAGAGCTGCAAAAACGCGGCAGAAAGGGTGTCCAGCCTCTTCCTGACGCCCCGCTAGACGTTATGACCTTGCTTTCTATGCCTGACCACCTCAGAAAAACAGCAATGACCGTATGCAGACTTGGAAGAGCCACAGCGGATGAGGTAGCTCAACAAACACGTAGAGCAAGAGCTGTGGAAAGTGGCTATTTGAACCAACTTGTGATCATGAGTCACTTAAAAAAAGAGAGAGTAGGCAGAAAAGCTTACTTCTATGTGGAAAAAGAAGATCAAGAGTGATTATCATGGGTAAGATAATAGCTGTGCACTCATACAAGGGTGGAACCGGAAAAACTCATATTTCTATAAATTTAGCTGCATCCTTTGCAGAACATGGCAAAAAAGTATGCTTGATGGATCTTGACTTCCGAGCTCCAAGCCTTGCCACGTTTTTCAGTTCTAAAGAAGTGGAGTGCTGGTTGAACGATTATTTAAATGGAACGTGCAAAATTGACAAGGCTTTAATAGACATAAGCAACAGAATCAATGGTGGAGGTAAACTGTCTGTTGTGTTGGCTAATCCGTCAACAGAAGCCATTAGAGAAATGTCTGCAAAGGACAGAAAGTGGGAGATGAGGGCTTTAGGAAGACTTTTGGCACTTAGAAATTCACTCCTAAATGACAAGGCTTTTGACTACCTCATTTTTGACACAAGCCCGGGACTACAATACTCATCTATAAACGCTGTAGTAAGCGCGGACCTAGTGATTGTGGCGACGACCTTCGACAGATCTGATGTTGAAGGAACAAAACGTATGTTGGATGAGCTTTATGACTTGTTCGAGAAAAAAACCGAGATAGTCATGAACAGAGTTTTATACGACATTTCTTCAAAATCTGGAAAAAATAGTTTGGGAAAAAAGATTGAAGACATGTATCAAACTCCAGTTTTAGGCATGATACCTTGTTTCTGCGATGTTGCAAAGGCTGAAGGAGCCATCATCTTCGTTCAAGAAAAGCCGGAACATCTCTTCAGCAAAATTGTGGATGAAATGTCGAATAAGATAGAAAGAAACAATTCGGTGTGAGTTACTGCGCTATTTGGTTTATTAACTGATAGATTTTGCATTTCTTACATTCATTATAATCCTTTGCATCACAGTTTTTACATATCATGCGATTCAATTCTTTAATTTCAGCGTTCATCTCTTTCACATGATGATTTGAGTGTTTGTGATAATATACTCTTATTCCGCTTTCGCAATATTGCTTAAACTAAAAACTTATAGAGCAACAAAAACACTCAACACGCAAATTCACAACAGCAGTGGGGACAATCAATTATTGGATAAATCAGCAGTAATTCTTGCAGGAGGCTTCTCCAATAGATTTGGACAGGACAAAGGATTGATGCTTTTGGCACGTAAGCCTCTCATAAAACATGTTCTAAACGTGCTTCAGGGTATCATTGACGAAACAATCATTGTCGTTAGTTCAAAAGTTCAAGCTGAAAATTTTGCGAAAGTAACTGGTTCAAATGTACGTATTGTTATTGACGCGAATGACATGCAAAGTCCACTCATAGGCGCATTAACTGGTTTTGAAAACGCAAACGGAAAGTATTCACTTCTCCTTCCATGCGACACCCCTCTGGTTTCAAGGGACATTCTCTTGCTTTTGCATGAATTATGCATAGGCAAAAATGCGGTTATTCCGCGTTGGCCGAACGGTTACATCGAACCGTTGCAAGCGGTTTATTGCACAAAACCAGCAGTAGAAGCTGCAAAAAAAGCTTTGAATGCGGGAAAATCGGATATGCGTTCCATGGTGGATGAGCTGCGAGGTGTACGTTACATTTCCACGCTTGTGCTACGACAATTAGACCCAAAGCTTAGAACATTTTTTAATGTTAATACTCCTTTGGATTTGAGAAGGGCTGAATTCATGTTTAGGCAACTGAAAAAATGAAATCTAGGTTAGTATGGTGAGTTCTTTCTACATTCCTTCACATTGTTTTGCATATTTCTCTGTTTCTAAAAGCAACTTTTCTATGTCGGTTCCAGAGTGTACAGTGCTTAAGGCTCCAGTGTGTGTTGGCAACAAGAAGACTCCATTTGCAATCAAGTTTAGATGATAATCAACCTGTTTCTTTTTATCGGCTTTAGAGGCTGCACGGGCATCTTTCACTTCTCCTTTTGTGAAGTGTGTGTTGAAGAGAGAGCCTGCCCCCGTAACTTGCACCTTCACTTCAGTAGCTTCAAAGATTTCCTTCAGCTTTTCTCTGATCTTTCCTCCAATATTATTCAGCTCATTTATTAGTTGCCCATCTTCCAGAACTTTCAGCGTTGCTAAACCAGCTGTCATTGATATTGGGTTTGCTGCAAAGGTTCCACCGTGGAAAGAGTAATAGGGGCGTCGATAAACAAGCGTGTCTATCCTTTCCATTATTTCTCTGCGTCCGCAAAAAGCCCCTATTGGAAAGCCTCCTCCCAAAATTTTTCCGAAAACCGTTATGTCCGGCGTTACACCATAATATTGTTGTCCTCCTCCAGGAGCTAACCTGAAACCAGTGATTACCTCATCGAAAATTAACAGAATGCCTCTTTCATTGCAAAGCTCCCTTAGCCCTTTTAGAAATTCCTTTTCTGCGGGGATGCCTCCGCCAGCTCCGAGGACAGGTTCAATCGTGATGGAGGCAACTTCTTTGTTCTTCAACCTTTCGCTAACTCCTTCAAGATCATTGAAAGGTAAAACAATGGTGTCTTGTAGGGCTCCAGCTGTTAAGCCAGCGGATTCTGGAATGTTGAAGGGGTATTTGACGCTGGTGTGAAGTGCATCGTATCCTCCGTGCCATCCGCCTTCGAATTTAGCGATTTTGCTTCTGCCAGTGTATGCGCGGGCTAAGCGTGTGGCATACATGTTTGCTTCTGTTCCTGAGTTGGTGAAGCGTACCATTTCTGCGCTTGGAACGATTTTTTCAATTTGCTCGGCTAACTTGATTTCTAGTTCGTGGGATGTTCCGTAATGGGTGCCGTTTTCAAGTTGCTTCTTAACAGCTTCCACAACTATTGGTGGGCTGTGACCGAGAATAAGGGCTGTGTGTCCCAGCCAGAAGTCAACGTACTCGTTTCCATCAACATCGAAGAGCTTGCTTCCCTTCGCTCTGGCAGTGTAGAAAGGATAGGGCTCAAAATGTCTTATTGCATATGAAACCCCGGCTGGAAGAACACTCTTAGCTTTTTCATATAATTTCTTGGATTTTTGAGTTTTAGAAGTGTATGAATCAAACATGCTGGATAGCACTTCCATTTTGCGTTTATCTAGTGTTTGTTTAACATTTAAATTACTTAAGCTTCTTTTTGACTTTTTCGTTGATTTCAGCATAAACTTCAGCTAATGGCTAAATCTGTTACAGAAAGCTCTCTTTTTAAGGCTGACAAGAAAGCCATCATCTCTTTGTGTCTTCTTTTCGCGATTTTCTTAGCGGTTTGAGTGTTTAGCGAATTATAAATGGTTGTCTGCTCATCAAAACATGTTTTCACAACGGTTTCAAATGGTTTGTTACCAAGCCAGTGAAAAGCTCTAACGACACCTACCACTCCTATCAAATCGATTTTATCAGCATCCCACACAATCTTTTCTTCCAACGTTTCCAACTTGTCCTTAAAGGCAAGGGGATGATGCAATATTATCCCAACTATTTCCTCGCTTTTTCCCTTAGGATAGTTCATTTCCTTTAGAATTCTGTTAGCCAGTTTTGCTCCAGTTTCGTTATGTGGTTTGCCCTCAGCCCAGCCTATATCATGTAGAAGTGCTCCTATTTTAACCAGTTCCATGTTAGCTTTCTCCTTTTTAGCCAAAAAAGTCGCGATATTGACGACTCTGTTGACGTGCTCGTAGGAATGAGCTGTTCCCTTCAACACAGACATTTTTTCTTTCACGATGCTTTCCAAGTTTTTTATCAACATTGTCATGATATCACGGATGTGGTGTATCTGCTACACTAGATTTAAAATTTAAACCTTATAAACTATGAAGTAAGCTTCTACACACTAGGTGTACAGACACGAACCCTGAGCTAGTATTAACTAACGAGCTTCGTAGACTTGTAGAATCACGCATGAAAAACACTCTTAAAGGAATAGAGGAAACCCTTCAGAACATATTAGAACGTCAAGAAATAGGCTTAGAAGAGCTTAAAGGAACTATAAAAAGCCTCGAGATGAGCTTCAACTTATTGTCCCAAAAATGGAGTCTTCAAATACTTTACACATTGTTTCTTAGAAATACTATGGGGTTTGGTGAACTGAAGAAGATTCTTGGTGTCAACTCCCGCACGTTGTCTGACAAACTGAAAAGCTTGAAGCATCATGAGTACATTAGAAGGTTGGTTGATCAAGGGCCACCTCTGAGAGTGGAATATTCCCTTACAACGCTAGGAAGGAATACAGTATTGTTAGCATTACCTCTACTATATTATTCCAGTAGTAACCTTAGTTAAAACATGTCGCAATAGATAAGTAGGAATCAGATTTGACTCATTTCAACAGGAATCTCACTTCTCTGACGCTTGGTTCCGTTAACGAGTTTGCCTAGGCAGGGGCAAAAACAACAAAAAAAGTACAGGCTTTTCTTTCCCCCTAGAGTTTGGAGGTGAGGAAGAAACCAAAGCTGGCGGTGAAAACCCGCGTGTATGATTTTGAACGTATCTTAAAAAAAGATTTATTGCTTGTTCGGAATCTGATCGGAAAATATCTTGCGGAAAAGCTTTTAAGCAATAAGCAAAAACGCATTTTTTTAGGCATTATTGTGTAGAATCTTCGGAGAGCATTAAATGGATATTGAAAGAGAGTTGATTATTTCTATTTTAAAACTCACCAAGAACGGGCCTATCGGAATTGAATTAGTAAGGAAAGACGCAAAAATTCCGTCCGCGATTGCTGAAGATTTGTTCAAAAAGTTACAAAATGATGGGCTGCTTTATTTGCAAAATAAAGTTATAGATGTGGATAGCTTAAAACGTCTGAAATTAGCTGTTCACGCCATTGAGTTGGGTGGTGATGTTGAGCGTGTAAGCGGTTTTCTTGATTGGAAAGAGTTTGAGAACATTGCTGCTATTGCTTTTGAGCGGAACGGGTACAGCGTCGCGAGAAATTTAAGGTTTAAGCATGCTTGGAGAAGATGGGAAATGGACATAATAGGATGTAAAAAACCAATAGTGGCATGTGTTGATTGTAAGCATTGGCATCATGGAATGTACCCGTCTGCAATAAGGAGAGTTGTTAAGGAACAAGTTGAAAGAACGTGTGCCATGGCTGAATCAATGCCGAAACTAACCGAAAAAATCGATTGTGCCTCATGGAATAGAGTAAAACTTCTCCCAGCCGTTTTATCCCTTACCGCTGTCAGATCAAAATTCTACAATAAAGTTCCCATCGTTCCCGTGCTTCAGCTACAAGATTTCCTAAACCAACTACCAGCTTACATGGACTCGCTTAAACATTTTTCAAAACGCTTAGCCAACTAACTCAACGGTTGTTCCTAAGGCTTGTCCGGGCAGACCCTTTCTGAATCTTGCTCGGACCAAGCCTTTATCGCCGTGCAAAGCCACAATTTTCCCAATAATCTTCTTCTTTCCAATGTTCCAAGCAACTTTTCGTCCAATGAGCCTACTTGCTTCAGAATCTGACGTTACGTGTGGAAACTTGATGATGCACTCTTTGGATCTCTGAGTTCTTGGACCTACTCGGTAATTCGTTATTATTCCTTGAATCGTTTGAGCCATAAGTTATCACATACAGAAGTGCCTTTACAAAATGCGGCAATGATTTAAATTCGTTTCGCCTAGGCCCTTCAAGGCTGATTCATAATTTCTAGAATTGGTTTTCTCGCAAATTTTATGGTTGGATACAGGCTTGAAACAAACACCACAAGCAAGGCGGATAGTAGCCATCCAGCTATCTCAAGAACTGTGTAACTTGTAATTGTTGGTTCGGGAACCAAAATTAGCAAAGTGAGGATTATCCCTATTGGAACTCCTGCGCCGAAACTTGAAAGCAAAATTATGAAACTCTGTTCTGAAACGATTTTCGTAACTGTTTTAGGTTTGATTCCTAACGCCCTTAAGACGCCTAGTTCTCGGCGTTGCTCAGCTATGGCAAGTACAACATAGCCTATCAAGCACAGAGATGCTGCTATTAGAGAGAATAAAGGCAAGAACATTATGATAGAGCAGATGTGCCCAAGAAAACTGAGATTTGCGTCCAATACTTCATTAAGCTCAAAAACTCTAAACTCTATATTTACATCCTCAAAAATTTTTTCTATTTTGTCCAAAACATCTGCACGATTAGCCGAGTCAACTCTAACCATAACGATGTTGGGTTTTGATACATTCATTGCATTTTGCAAGACTTGAAGAGACATATAAGTGACATTTCCGTTGTTAATAGGATCCAGACAAACGCCAGCCACGTCAAAACTTCTTCCGTAGAATAATATGCTTTGATTTAAGGGCTTCGAAAACATTTTCTGAGCCAAGGAGTCTCCTATCGTAACTTCCCACTCCTCATTTGTTTCCAGAAATTCACCTTCAATAAACCATTCGCCTAACACGTTTTCAGGCTCAACACCGACAATCAAGGATTCACCCTCACGCTTATCACCAACAGAACTCGTAGTCTCAGTCTCAGGATCAATGATTACACCTGGAACTTCCTTCACATGCGCCTCTATGACCAAGCGTACATCAACGTGTATGTCCGACATTGCATTCAGCTGGTTCAGAAGGTCTTCTGACACTAAGTACTTCTCCTCTGTGTAGTTGAACTGTGAACTCTCACCTGCTTCGTGAAATCGTGATAACAGGCTTTTGTATTGGCTGCAAATGTCTTGATGGGCAATCAAAATTATGTCTCTGCCCACGGCTTTCTCAACCCAGTTTCTAGTGGTTTGATCAGCAATTATTCCTCCTGCAACGGCTACGGTAATTAACGTGAAGACCGTAGCTAAGCACGAAACAATTCTGATTGTTGCTGATTTTCTGCGAAACAAGCTTCTCAAGGCAATTTTAAAAGTGAAACTTGATTTTGAAATGACGTTGAAGCCTGGTTCTTTGCTCAATCCAAAACGGTAGGTTGGCGAAATCGCCTTGGCTGGTTCAACCTTAGTCACGTCTAGAATTGGTTTTACTCCAAAGATTATAGTGAGCACGAAGAAAAGCACGAAAACAAAGAGGACTAGCCAGAAATTGATTGGTTTCTGCAAGATTTGAAAACCAAGAAAGTTAAACAAGCCGATTGAAGCGTAGTCTGCTAGTATTCCAAAGATCACGCCGAGAAAGCAGCTAACAGACGTGATTATGAGAAGTTCTGTCATGAAATAGCCGAAAATCAAATCGTTTGGGCATCCAGAGGCTCTCATTAGCCCGATATCTTTGGTTCGCTGGGACATCATCACAAAAATCATGAAAGAAGCAATAACTGCTCCAGTGATTGCAATTAATAGTGCAATGAAAAATATGAACTGGGAAAAGACCATTGATAAACCTGCTGTCAGCTTACCTTCTGCTGCTTGCGAAATTTCAAAGCCTACATTTTCTCCGAAAAGAAGAAGAAAAACCGTCAAAGCAACGCACAAAGTTAAGCTAGCGATAGTTAAGCCTGTCTGAAGTTTTCTACGCAGCAGATCGTTTATTGGAAAAGACGTTTCACTCATCTAAGCTCACCAGTTTTCCATCTTGCATATACAGTTTTTTGTCTGCAATCTGAGTTATTCGCTCGTCATGTGTCGCAACAATAATTGTCTTGCCCTTATCTTTTGATTTCTGAAGTAATTCCACGATTTTTAAGCCTGTTTTTGTGTCCAAGTTTCCAGTAGGTTCATCGACGAGAAGTAATGGTGGGTCATTTGCGAGCGCACGGGCAAAGGCAACACGTTGTTGTTCACCGCCGCTCAATTGAAATGGGAAATGTTCAGTTCTATGCTCTAAGTTTACAATTCTCAACAGTTCTCTGACACGGTTTTTTATGTGATCGTCTGGTTTGCGAGCCCATTCCATTGGAAAAGCGATATTTTCAGCAACAGTTAATGTGGATACGAGATTGTAGGATTGGAAGACGAAGCCGACGTTGTTGCATCGAAAATCTGCTAAGAAATCCTCGTTTTCAACGGTTAAGTCGTGTTTAAAAACAATGATTTTTCCGGTTGTGGGTTTGTCGATGCCGCCGATGATGTTTAGTAGTGTTGTTTTTCCGGCACCTGAGGGACCGCTGATAGATATGAATTTGCCTTTTTCAACTTTGAGGTTTACATCTTTTAAGGCTTCAATGTTGACGTCGCTGATTTGATAAGTCTTGCACAAAGAAGATGCTGAGACCACAGTTTTATCCATGTTCATTTCTAACCTCCATTTTCTAATATGAAATTTCCTCTGTCTCGTTTTATGATTCTTTCTTTTTCCGGCAGTTTGTCTTCTTCCCAGTCTTTCCATTGTATTTGTCTGAAAATCCATTTTTTGCCCAAGTGTGCTGCAAGTACTGCGTGTTTGTATTGGTTTGGTCTCGGGATTAGTTCGTCTAGGAATCTGAAGAGTTTTTCAATTTGTTTTCTTGGGAAATAAGCGTAGTACTTGGCGTTTTTAACTTCGAAAGCGTAAACGTGTAGGTTTTTTCTGGCTATGACGTCTGGTAGGGGGCTGAGGCTTGGGTTGCTGACTGGAATTCGAACGGCGTTGTATCCGTTTTTTTGTAGAAGTTTTACGAGGACTGTTTCGCTGTAGAAGCCTCTTCTGCGCCATCTGCGAATTTCAGCCTTATCAACTTCCCTAACCATTAATGAACTCTCCACGCTGAAGAATTCTAGAATCCAATTTTTAACTAGGTTTTCCTTCAAGCCTAGAAATCTTACAGTTACCTATACTTATAAAAATATAACTAGACCCTGTAAGACCCAAATCTCTTGGATTTTCTGGAGATATAAATGCCTTTGATCTCGTCGATCTTTTTAGAGTCTGCAGCCTAATGAAGAAAGTGAAGCATTGCTCTTTCTGCACGTTGAAAGATTCAACAAGAACACCAGTTTGGTGGAAATGCGACAAATGATAAAAGGAAAAAGTCCTCAAGCATAGGCCACCAACCATATTAGAAAATCACGCAATCTAGTAAGCAATTTAAACTTCTTTCCAACACATAAAATGATTACCCCTATATTTTTTTAGCATTCACCGATATTTGGAACCAAATAGATCTGGGATTGGAACTCGGTAACTCTGCTTTCAGAAAAGGAGGGGATTGCGGGAGTAGCCCCGACTATTGGTCGGTTTTTTGGAAAGATTGATATTCCACATAAGATAAAGGGAGTGTGGTTGATGGAATTGAGCGTTAAAGAGTTCCTAGATTCAGTGTCAAACTCGAACACTAAGAAAGGATACAGACACGGGCTGAAGAAGTTCTGTGAGTGGTTCTGCAAAAGTGCAGAAGAGATCCTTGAGCTGAGAAAAGATGATCTAACACAGCGAGCAGATGAAAATATCATTGAATACAGAAACAGAGCTGCAAGGTTCGAAAAAGAAATAGAAAAATTCCACAGCGAATTAATAGATCAAGGATATTCAATCAATTCTGCCAGAAACATGACAAACGGAATCAGGCAACTCTTCAGATTTTACCAAATGGGAATACGATTCCGAACAGGAAGCAAAATTTCCAAAACAGTCAAAACAACCAAGAATTTTCCGTTGATAATCGACCATGTAAGGGCAATGTTTGATGTTGCAGATTTGCGAGAAAGAGTAGTTCTGAGCATGGCGACAGACTTAGGGTTAAGGATCGGCGACTTCATTAGAATAAAGAAAAACGATTTGCCAATATTAACTCAAGAAGCACCTATCTCATTCGAAGTAATGACCGATAAAGAAGATGTTGTTGCATCTGGTTTTCTATCAAAAGAAACCGTTGATCTGTTGAAAGTCTATCTGCCCACGTTGGAAAATGCTAAAGGTAATGCTTACCTTTTTCCGTCTAATGGAAAACGTCACATTTCAGATGAATGGATTAACCGTCTTCTTCAGAAACTGGCAAAGAAAGCACGATTGAACTTGAACGGAAAAAACTTGACATTCCATTGTTTCAGAAAGATGTTTCTCTCTGCAGTCATAGATTCTGGAATTCGCTTGACAGCGGGTAAGAAGCTCTGTGGAAAAGCCGTAGCACAGTCTGACGATACCTATTTAACAACGGTCAATTTGCGTAAAAAGTTCCTGCAGCTGAAGAGGTTCTTAACGATAAAGAAGCAGCCAAAGATGGATGCTAATAAGATTGATTCTTTGCAGCGTGTCGTAAGCAGTCTTCAGGAAGACCTGACAAAACAAAAATTGATAATTGACTCGTTATCTCAAGAGAACATCAAGACTAAGGAAAAACTCCGAAATCTAGAGCCTTTTGTAGAATTAGTGAATAGTGTAGATGCTTCTGAGAATCTGAAAACGTTGTTAAATTTCCTTAGAATGGACATATGCGAGGATTATCCTGATGAAAAGCTTCGTCCGTTGAAAGTCACATTTTCCCCCTACATATCCAAAAAAATCAAGGAAGTAGCAAAGACAATGGGAGTAACTGAACCACAAGCTCTAAGGCAGATGCTCGAAGACGATGTTGAACTTATCGATAAGGCTACTGAAAAATTTGTCAAGTCAAAAACCAAGAAAGAGCAACGTGAAATACAAAGAAGAGCAAGGCAAAAAACAAAAGACACTGAATAGTTAAGGAATCCTGCTTTCTGAAGTTTTTTCCTTTTTTTCTCTTTTGCTGTGATTGTTTAGGAGGTCTCTTCTTGCGTGTTCTATGTCTTCTCTTCATGCTTTTCTCAGAGACTATTTGCAGTTCAATTTCACGGTTCCAGAAATCGAGGAGCGTTATGTTGAATGGGTTTCTGAAGTTAAGTACATGATCCTTTCGCGCTGGAATGAAATGGAATCGAAGAATGAGGTTTTTGCTGTCAAGTGTGCAAAGCGTGGTAATGATGTTTATCGCTTTAGAGTGTCTCGGAGGTTTAGGGGGCTTTGCTCGATGGCTGATGATCTTGTTTTCTTCAATCCTAAGGATAGGGGTGTTAAGAAGACTCGTGCTTTATGGGTTACGTTGACTTATGACACTAAGCTTTGCGCGTTTGGAGATGCTTGGCGAAACATTGGGAAAGAATTTAATCGTTTCATGGCTCGCATTCGTAAACGATTTGGTAAAGTTTCATGTTGTAGAGTTTTTGAGTCTTTTGAGAATGGTTATCCTCATATTCATTGTATTTTGCTGTTTGAGTCAACTTGGTTTCATGTCTTTAGAGATAGGAAGGGTCAGTTTCGTGTTCATTCTAAGAAGGTTGTAGCGAAGGGTTGGCATAGTAATGTTGATGTTAAGGCTATGAGTTCTTTAGGTGGTGCATTTTCTTATCAGAAAAAATATCTTTTGAAGAGTATTAACTGTGAGAAGAAGGATTCTAAGGCTCTTAAAACGTTGGCTCTTTGTTGGGCTTATCGAAAGCGGGCTTTCTCCGTTAGTGGACTATTCCGTCAACTGCTCCACGACTTGATTAATACTATGCATAATTCAAACCGTCAGTTACGTCAAGTCACTCTTTCAGGTGAAGTTTTGCCAGAATACAAATTTTACGTTATAGGATTTGTACCTGCTGACGTTGTTCGTTTGAAAAAAGACGTTTGGTTTAGCAAATTAAATTCTGAACAGGTAGATTCAGTAGATCAGTTTCTCGCTGGATCTGGATATCCCTAAATCAGGAAAACATTTCAGCGCTGTGAAATGATAAATGGTTACTATCAAGGAAAGTATAGCGCGCGCTTGTTGTAGCTACCAACCCAGCCACACCACAAATTAGAATTACCGTGCCTCCGAACATCATCGATAGCGACAGAAAAAATTCAAAGCGGAAGCGCGCCGCGGGCTCGTATGGCGATCTAAAATTTGCGTGTATAACCTTGTCGCTGAGGGGTCCCAGATTTTCAAAATAGAAAATGTATATCCCAGAAACTCCAGCTGTAAAACCGGTAGAAAGCCGTGTTTTCACAATTCCAGCATCGTAGATGATTGCTCCAGAAGGATTTTCGATGTAGAATCTCACCTCTTCGTTTCCACCGCTAACTGTAAATCCCCCTTCAGTTCTGTCACCTTCTTCAAGATACCATGACAGTTGAAGCACGGCTCCTCCTTCTACATCGTAATCCCCTTTTCCAACAGTTCCTCGCAAAGAGGGAAAATAGAAACCAGAAACAAGGACGCTCATTCCAACAAACATCAGCACCAAGCTAGTCCTTCTCTTCATGTCTTCTACGCCCTATTCACACTTTTTTTGTTCGCTTTCTGCCCCTCAATTAGGGCTAGGCGGTGACACGCCTCCAAAGTAGTCAACTCTGGCTTGAGTTTTCAGTTTCTTGACTAACATAACTATTGAATAGGTCAGCCAAACGAAGCCTAAACACGCCCAAACTGCAATTGTTCCGAAGCCGTACCACGTGGCGAAGAAAGGCGTTGGATGTGCATATTCTTTTTTAATTGGAGTAAGACTTTCATACCAAGGTTTAAAGTAAAACTCGTCATACGCCACATTCATGAGAGGAAGCACCGCTACGGCCACGACAACTGTAAGCAACACTAGAACCGCTATCCGAAACTTAGACATTTTCATTCTTATTTTCTCCAATTTTATTTTGTCCATAGAATAGAGGTTACGGTGAGGTTGACTGGTTTAGAAACTATTCCATACTCTATGCAGTAAATGTAGTAGGTTCCCGAGGACACCGGATTGCCACTCATGTCTTGTCCCATCCAAACAGCCCCAACCCAAAGAGCATAGAAGGCGATGTTTCCTAGTCCATCAACAGGCACCTTCTTCGTGTAGTTGGAAAGGTTTCTTCGCGCAATATAGTAATCATAGCTTGCTTCATTTTCAAAGGATTGATTAGCAACCGTATTGTCTGCTTTGAAAGCCCCCCACACCAACCAGTTCTCATTTGCAGCTATGTCTGCCGGGTCATCCACCGTGTGGTTATATATGAGTATTACATCCTTGAATCCGTTATAGCGTATGTGAACTGGTGCGAAGTAGCTGTTGGTCACCTTGTATTTTGGGTAAACGAACATCACTAGCACGATGCTTCCGTTAAGATACACTACCTCCATTCCAGGGTGGCCTGGACCACTAACAAATTGAAGTTCAAATGAGCATGAGACGAATCTTTTGGGAAATGCTAATGGTACAATGACCAGCAAAGAAACTAGCATCGTAACTATCAACACTACAGACACAAAGATGGGAATTTTCCACTTCCGATAATCGAATTTTCTAGTAGGTGTTTCAGTTGCTTTCACTTCAACCTCCGTCCTATGAATTTTGTTCGCTTTCTGCCCCTCAATTAGGGCTAGGCGGTGACACGCCTCCAACGGATTAACCGCTGGCTTAACCAATTAGTCTTTTCTCCCTTTGAGGGTTTAAACGTTTTGCGTGCGCACTCTTTTGGTCTGATAGGTGATTTCATTTGTCTGGGTATTGAGGCTGAAGAGAACAGTAGAGAGGTTAAGCGTCTGTAGGGTGCTTACTGAGTCGGAGGTTGAAAAGCTGAGTAGCTACAGCGAATAAGAGGCTTGGTCGGGGTGGGAGGGTGGGAGCAAGGCGAAATGCCTTGCGAGATGCGAAGTAGATGTAAGTGACATTTATTTTTCTGGAAGTAGACGTAAATACTCATTTCGTGTAATAAGCCCAATGCTGTTACTGTTGTGTCAAAGAAAGCTTTCATAAGCCAATTATGATAAAAACACTTGTACAACATGTTGTATATGTACAACAGAAACTTTTTACGCTGTATTTCTCATATTCTAGGCCATAGGAGGATTAAAAGGTTGATTAAGAATTGTGTAGGAGGTGAAAAAGCAAGTAGAGAATTTCCTAAATGTCACAGCAAGAATGTTCAGAAAAATGGGAATAGCATAGAAAGCAAAATAGACAGAAAGCCGCTTTCTTGGAGAAAACTTATATCTTTGGTAAACGTCTTTATTTTACTAGGTATATCAGACAATCTGAAAAACCGATTAAGGATACGGACTACGGGAGATATCGCCTCTTAGTGTTTCTTGCGCTTGTAAGTTTGAATTGGAATTTTGAGCGTTGGCTTTTCAACCAAGCATTCTCTTAAGTAGTCATCTAATGTGGCTGCTGGCACAACCTTAATTTTATAATCTTTAACATCAATCGAATGCTCATAATTCTTTTTAGGAACAACCACTCTCTTGAAACCCCAAGCCTCAGCAGCCTTAATCTTCTCGTAAACCCCACCAACAGCCGTTATTTGAATAGAATCTCCAACACCAAGATTTATTTCTCCAGTAACAGCCACATCCTGCCTTATCATCTTCCCCTCAATAAGCGAACAAAGCAACACAGCCATCGTCACACCAGCAGAAGGACCATCCACACCATAAGATTGAGCGAAATCAATATGCGTCAAGTAATCTTGCGCTATATCAACCCCATATTTCTGCAAAATAACGCTTCTAACTTTTACTATGCTATCTCCAATGAAACTCTGACCCTTAGCCACCCCAGTCACATTATAATAGCCTTTAAAGGAATAATTTCTTGGAAGCTCACTTATCTTAGCCATGTTAGCCTTCACGCACAAGACACTGCCAGTCATTTCTCCGCTGTACGGATCTCTAACAACAGCCAAACCGTGAATTTGGCCAGGTTTAACGCCATCAGGCTTAATTTCCAAAAGTTTGCCTCTCTCATTTATCTCGTGTTCCAATATTTGCCTCTGAATTGTTTTGCAGTGGTTTTCTATGGCATCCCGGACATGCCTTCTTTCAACAACTTTGCAATCCTCATTCATTGCCAGCGTTGCAGCAGTCTTAATAATTGAAATCAAGGGTCTAAACTTGGTCGTCAAAGCATCTTTCTTGTTGCTTCTTCGTCTGCCCTCTTCCACAATCTCCTTGCATGCTTCCCTATTGAATGGCGCAAGGTTGAAACGTTTAATTTCCTGCACTATGTACTGCAAGTATTTACGCCTATTCTCCAACGTGTTAGGCATGTCATTATTCATTCTGACAACTTTGCCATAACCATAAATACGATCCATTAGGGCTGGATGAATCTTGCTTATGCTGTCGAAGTTTCCAGCCCCAACCAGAAACGTTATAGCAGGCACAGGCTCTGTCGAAACCGCCATAGCAGCTGTGCCACCACCGTGAAATCGACCTCTCACTGTTATTGGAAGCTGTCCGTCCTCAAGCACCGTTAGAAGCGTTACAGCCTCTTCTGGGTCAAGATTCTTTATCTCATCAATGTACAGTATGCCAAGAGACGCCCTATGCGCATCTCCAGCAGTAACCCTCTGATGTTCAGGTGTCCCCAAACCACCAGTCTGATACGGATCCCAAGCTATCGAACCGAAAAGCTGAGAACTTCTATGCCCTGTCGCATCAACAAAAGGTGCATGCCCAGAACTGCTATCCACAATCAGTTTCGGAACGTCCGATTGCTGCGCTCCTCCTATGCCCTTAAGGCCTCCTAAACCGCCTAATCTTGAGAACCACCATATAAAAACACCGAAGAAAATCAGGCTCCCACCTGGAATGAACGTTAATGGCACTAAACCAACAAACTGTCCAGCAAGGTAATCCAAAAAGTTGTCATTGTAATATTCCTGAAGTGGTTCTCCCAGAAACATCGCATTTGCGTTCCACGTCTGCCAAGCCTGAAGCATGAAGTAAAAGCCCAAAGACAAGAGAAGCAGTCCTGTCAGTATCAGAAACATTTGCAATGCTTTCAAGCCCACTTTCGTAACGAACTTTCTTTTAAGCTCCTTAAGCTGCTCTTTCCGCTGAATCTTTTTTCCTTCACCAGCCTTATGAATTGAAATCTTTGGCTGGCTCGGCAAAACAGGGTTTTTCCAACACAAAAGATCAAACAGTTTTATGCCGTTTTCCTCGTATATTTGCGTGAGTTTTTCAGCTAAAGCCCTTCCAATTAACGATTTTCCTGTTCCAGGATCACCCAACAGCATCAGATATGGTCCTGGACTTATCATAGTTTTAGCTACGGGCTTCGGATTTTCTGGGTTGCTCCAGCTTTCATACCATTTTGTCTTTTCAAGATACTTCAGCTTGTGCACCAATTCGTCCAGACATAAAAAGCACTCGTTTAACGCTTGATCCTGCCCGATGACCCAGTTTATCAGGTTGTCATCCACTGGAAAACCTTTCGTGTCTTTAAAGTTCGCCCAATCCCATTTTATTCCAACAGTTCTTCCCTTAACTTTTCGTTCTATTGTTTCAACTTCGTTTCCAAAGTAGCTAGATTGCAAATTTAGACACCTTTACCTTATGAACCGTCAGCAAACCTTTCTCAAAATAGAACATGCCTTACAATTATTATAGAGGTTATTTCAATCTCAGCAATATGATCGAAATGGATAACAAAACAACCTGTGACGGGTAAACTATCAGTGTAAAGTCTCATTTTGAGAGAGTTAAAATAAGAGAAACTTGAAATAATATATTCCTCCAATTTATTGTCTTAAAGGATGTTTCCAAATGAAAACGCAAGGCTCTACCAAAGAAGACATTATCAAACTGGTTCAGAAAAAAGACATAAAAATCCTAAATCTTTGTCACATCCCTGAAGACTGCCGCCTTAAAACCTTAAGTTTCACGGTTGAAAACAAGGGAAGACTTCAACAAATCTTAGCATTCGGCGAAAGAGTTGACGGCTCAAGCCTATTCTCCTACATTGATCCGAACAACAGCGACATATACATAATGCCCAAAACAGAAACCGCCTTTACCAATCCATTCAATTCGATACCAACACTAAACATTTTATGCAACTACCTTGATGAAAACGGAAAACCATTGGACATCGCCCCCGAAAACATCCTTTTGAGAGCGGAAGAAAAGCTGCTTTCTTCCACTGGCATAACTCTTAAAGCTTTAGCTGAACTGGAATTCTACATAATTCATAAACAGGAAGAAACCGTTTTTCAAGAAGTTCCCGAAAGAAACTACCACGAGTCCATGCCCTTTACTAAGTTTGAAAACTTAAGAAATGAAGTTTTAGTCACCCTCGAAGACGTAGGCATAGCCACAAAATACGGGCATGCAGAAGTTGGCAGATTTCACGCCAAAACCGGTTACACAATGGAACAACATGAAATAGAGTTTCTACCACAAAACCTGAGCAAGATGGCGGAAACCGTAACCATTGCCAAATGGATCATCAGAAACACTTTCACAAGACACGGAGTCCACGTTTCTTTCTCCCCTACACCAGCCTTGGAACACGCTGGAAATGGAATGCACATCCACCTTTACGGATTAAAAAAGGACAGGAACATAATTACAGATTTCACGGCAAACTTAACCGTTAAAGCAAAACAGATGATTGGGGGAATTCTTGAGTTCGCCCCAAGCCTAACAGCCTTCGGAAACACTACACCCGTTTCATATTTGCGGTTTATTTCCCGTAAAGAATCACCAGGGTATATTTGCTGGGGAACAAGAAACCGTTTGGCTCTAATCCGAATACCATTATGGTGGAGCTTCAGAAAAGACATTGAAGGAACAGGAAATTATATGCGAACTTTCGAGTTCAGAGCCCCAGACCCATCAGCAAATACCTATCTGCTGTTCGCTGGAATTGCACTAGCCGTGGAATATGGACTGAAAAATCCAGAAAAAGCTATGAAAATCGCTGAAGACTTGAACGCTGAAAAAATTGCAAAGAGACACAGGAAGTACAAGGTTCTTCCACTATCTTGCAGTGAATCCGCAAAAAGTCTCAAGAGAGACAGAAGTTACTACGAGGCAGACGGCATTTTTCCAAAAAGAGTGATAGATGAAATAATAAGCAAACTGGAATCTTACAAAGATGGAGACCTGCAGAAGAAACTGGCTAGCAATCCAGAGAAAATTGAAGAATTACTGTTGCAATACCTAAATTGTGGCTGATGCACACGCTTCACGCTAGCAAATCCATTCAACACATTCATAAGTGGATATTTTCTTGCAGTTTACCCTGCCTAACTTGTGCAAAAATGTCACTTCTCAATGTTGGCGAAGTCTAAACATCAACTCAGCATATCAGAATTCACTTAGCAGCAAAGGCTATAATTCGCGAGAAAGCTGGCAGTGTTCGGATGGCAAAATTTATTTCCATATTTTTTTATCGTCTTTCTTGGCGATCCTGCGTTTAGGTCTATGGGCTAAGAGCCAAATGATAATATCGTTATATGTTTCACCTTTACGGCCTATCCCCTTCAATTCATCTACTGTAGACCGCTTAACTCTGATGCTTGTGTATTTATCTTCATCACTCATATGAACCACGCATAACTATTATGCATTATACTGCACATTTATGTTTTTCTGAAAGAACATCGTAGCCTCTTAGAAGAACCTACGAAAATCTATGGACTTGGCACAAAAACCACCAAAAAAACAGGACTAAACCATTTTCTGCAAATTATCACAATTTCACCAAAAACTTCCAAAAAATGCAGAAGCAATACGAAATTGATGAATCTATCAAACAAACGAAAATATAAAATTAACCAAAGAAGCTGCAACTGTGCACTGAAAAATTTGGCATGAAGACACCGATGAAGAGACCAAAAAAAATAAAAAACTTCAGCACTACAATAGATTTATAGAAGAAATTTTGGTGAAAGACTGAATTTGGTTGATGCTTTTGTATACGCGCTGGTGAAGACTGGTGATATGTAATGCTGAGCGCAATGTGACCGTCACTAAGGTCACCAAACAGTGATGGCCACCCCTAAACAAGAGAAAAAGATCAGCTGTTTAGCCTACGTAAACAACACAACATTTATGTGCTCATGGAAAATAAGAAAGAAAAACCGTTTTTGAACAGCTAAATCGTGACAGCTAAGCACTGGTGAAAACCTCTCAAATCAAACACAAAGTATAGTCGTATACGAAAGCATCAACACAGTTCCCTTTCTAACACAATAGTAATGTGGAATCGGAAGTGTTTGAAACCACGCTGTGTTAGTGTTGAATAGGAGATTGTGAAAAAGTTTTTCAAAGGCAGCAAGTATATAGATGAAATGACAGCGACAAAAGTGCTGGAGTAAAAAAGAATATGGCAGACTTTAAAGTTTTCAACACAAGATTTTCTTTTTCAACAAAGGGTGAGATAGACTTCACAGACTTGACAGACAAAGTTCAAGAAGCAGTCTCCAAGTCTGGTGTCAGAAATGGTTTGGTTCACGTTTTTGCTCCTCACGCCACAGGAGTTCTAATCTTAACCGAAAATGAATACGGCCTGCTAAACGACATCAAGGTTTTTCTTGAAAAAATAATTCCTAAACGTGAGCGTTACAGGCATCCCTCTAATGCTCACTCCCATTTGAGATCGATGCTTTTGCCTCCAGACAAGACCCTGCCGGTGATTGATGGTCATGTGCAATTTGGCACGTGGCAATCCCTAATTTTCGTGGAAACAGATGTCTATCCTAGGAAAAGAAAGATTATCTGTATAGTAATGGGAACAACCTAGAATATTCGCAATTCGACAAAAAACTTCTGTGAACCTCTGAAAAGGTTGGTGCTTGTGGATTCATGTGTTCCATGGAGCTGGAACGAAGGCTTCTTTTCTTTGAGTCTCGAATGTTGTGCCGCTGCAGTATGTCTTATACCTTATTGCTGCGATTCCATCTCGTCGCCAGAGTTTTGTAGTGTCGCTGTCACTTTAATTTTGGAATCGGTAATTTCTCCACTCGCATTTAACAGTTCAATGTGCGGTTGCCTTGTTGCAAGGTTGTAACCTATGATACAAAAGGCGCCGACAATTGCTGTGGTGATAACGCCTGCGACGTGTTTGGCTTTGCTTCTCTTTGGTTTTTCCGTTGTCTCAAATTTCTGCTTATTCCTTTTTTTGTTCTATTTCTGCCCTTCGTTTAGAGCTAGGCGGTGAACACGCCTCCAACACAGTCAGCGTTGGCTTTTTTTCGTTCTGAAAGTTTTCCTGTGGCAACTGCAATAAAGCATATCCACGCAACAAGCAAAAACGGGGCTGTGAGACAGACGTATTTTCCGCCGTTCCAACGCCAGTATGCAGATTCCCAACCGTCCCATAAGTACTCCAGTCTTTCCCTAATTGGACACTCCTCCGACTGCAACCACGCAATATATTTGCGGTGTTCTTGAAGGTGTAGTAAAAGGCTATTCCCCAAACTATTGTAGCTATCAGAAGCACGATGAAAGCCAATCTAAACTTAGACATTTTCATTCTTATTTTCTCCTTTCCTTTTTTGTTTCTCTTTCTGCCCTTAAAACTATGCGTAACTGATTATTCTAGCATTGTTGATAAACAACAGAGAAAAAGGGAAGAAAGTTATGGATGAATGTCCTTAGATGGAGAGCCAAACCGTGTAAATTTCGCTAATACAGCTCTCACTGTGTTCATGACTATTATTGCATCCTGTGGATAGATTTTTGGGTCTCTTGTTGTGTCAATCAGCTCCAACAACTCATACACTGAAAAGGTCATGTCCTCAATGACTCTCTCCAAGTTCTCAACTCCACTTGTTTTAGCAAAGATATTGAGCAACTCTTGGGCTTTCGGGCTTATTTTGTCAAGTTCTATTTTGTTCATTTAGTTTGCTTCCTTGCCTTTTTTGCTTGCTGTGCATCTGCTTCTTTAACTACTTCGACTCCTGCTTTTGCAGCTATGGCCAATTTTGCTGCTTCTGAAATTGGCAGCTTTTCAAGAAGAGCTTTGATGTCTATTCCCTGATTTTGCAAAGCTACCAACATGGCTCCAAGGTCCGCTCCTGTCTCTGCACTTATTGGGATGCCTAAGATGTTGCTTTCTCCACTTGTAACTAAGTTGATCTTTGCTACTTTGAGTCCTTCAGCTAAGGCATTAAACTGAGCCTTCTTAATCTCTATGTTAGCTTTGATTACTTCCAAGGATAAGCCCGCATCAGTGTACTGTTTGAGAGCCACAGCTTTCTTCTCTGTTCCCTCTGCCTCTGCAAACAATTTCTGCCTAGAGACATCTGCTTCAGCGAAACCTTTTAATTTGATGGATTCTGCTTCTCCCTTTGCATTTTCAATTCTAGCTTCTTTTTCAACTTCTGCAGTCCCGACTTGTATTTTCCTCTTTGCCTCAACAGCCTGTATGTTGGCCTCTTTTTCAGACTTAGAAATTTTTAGATTCTTATCCTGTGTTGCTATTCCTAGCTTTTCATCCTTCTCAATCTGCCTCTTCCTGTAAGCCTCTTCTGCTTCAGCCTTTTTGGTTTCTTTCTCTTGCTCTGCAACAGCTTCACTCATGGCTGCATCTTTCTCCTGCATTGCTACCTGCTTTCTTGTTTCTGCTTCGATCACTTTCGCCTGTCTCTTTTCCAAATCTTTGATAACATGGTATCCCTCAGTGTCAGTGAAGTGGATAACTTCTAGGTCTGCAACTTTGATGCCCCATTCATCCTTTAGAATAGGAGCAACTTCTTTCTGAACTTCATTGCTGAATTTTTCTCTCTCCTTCATTATGGCAAATACATCCATTTTCATTGACGAATTCCTTGTTATTGCCTGTATAAGATCTTTGACATCTGCCTCTATTGCCTCAAAGCCTCTTGCCTTCTGTTCAGCCTCAACTTTGCCCAACTTTTCTGCTGCAAGACCAGGGTCTTCTATACTAATCCAACATCTGACATCTCCAATGAATTTTGCCATGTCCTTATCTCGTAAAGGAATATCCTCAATATCAAGTTTAATGTTCTCCAATGGGAGAATTGCTCGTCTCTGTAACAAAGGCATGAACCAGTAGCTACTAGCAAATGTTTTCCTTGAGCAATAGACTGTCCTTCCTTTCCTTCTGACAACTACATGAGCCTGATGTACAGGAACCACAGTGTATCTTGGGCTGAGGATCAAAACAATGATTGCAACAATAAGGATTATTGCGTATAATAGCCAAGGCATCAGATATTCAAACATTCCTATCTTTTCCCCTTTTTATTTTGTCTATAGAATGGAGGCTACGGTGAGGTTGAACGGTTTAGCGACTTTTCCATAGGCTATGCAGTAGATGTAATAGGTTCCTGGCGACACTGGACAACCATGTAAAGGCTTTTCAGTTATTTTCATTTCAACCTCCCTCCTATTGACTTGTTCTCTTTCTGCCTTAAAGGCTATACGTAACTGATTATTTTAATATTGCTGATCAACAACAGAAAAAAAGGGAAATTTACAGTAAAATATATGGTTAATAGCTCGTTCAAGTTCTATCCTTAGCCAAACGATAAACATTGTTAAGGGCACCGCAAGCATTATCAACCATCGCAACGGGGCAATAGAAGTTATTGAACTCACTTTAGCACCTAACCATATTTCAAAGAAGAAGAACAACACTAGAAATATGGTCGCTCCCGCTGAAGAGAATAATCCTTCCCAATTGCTTAATCTTTGAGGAAATCTAGGACAGGGAAGCCTAAGTAACAGTCTAGCCCAAAGTGGAAGTTTCAACGTGGTTCACCCTTTTCCGTATCCACATTACGGCTGTAACAGCCCACAGGACAGCGAGAGTAACTCCTCCTGCTACTTGAACAGTTTTCGGTTCTCCATAATACCCACAGCTTACAAATTCATCTGTTATGTACCAATATGTACCGTTTGGTTGCCAATAGAAATATTCGCTGTAAACGCTTGTGCCATTCAGCCTAAAATAGTGAGGCTCTGTTTTTTTCCCGTATGTTTGATTATGTATTGCTTCTGCTTTATTCCAATCTTCAACGTAAACATCGTTCAGACCATTTACTAAGTCTGTTATTTGAGGGTAGGACTCGTTGAAAACTAAGTATTCACTTTGGTTTTCAGGTGGAAATGTTGGGTCTTTAATTTGGCACACATGTATTCTAGAAAGGCAATACCAACGCTTGCTCTCGCCATTTCCAGCGTAGATCACTGCTAAACTTGCTAGGTAAACCATTGTAGCAATGAACAACGCAACCGTTACCTTCTTTACGTTATGCACCCACAGGCACCTCCGACAGTGGCACTATAGTAGGGGGACGTGAGTTTGGAGGATACGTGTAGCCGAAACGTTCTCTGTTTGACAGTATAGTATTAAAGTGATAGTCGCAGAACGTTGAACCAAACTGTTGAGGGTTCATTAAACAGTTGTTGGCACAGTGGTTGCATCCATACAGGTGTCCAAGCTCATGCTCAATTAATTGCTGTTCTAAAGTTGGAAACTCAACGACCATTGAACCTCTCCACCACATAGAGCCATTGTAAGCGATACCTAATGTGCCGTAATCTCTATAGTTTGCGTATTGGCGATATATGTCTTGTCCCGTGAGCAGGATGTAAATTGTTTTAGCAGTTGTATTTTCTTCTTGGTTTGACACCGCTGAACAGAAACTCCTCAATAGTATCTCATCATTCAGTGTAGGTGGCTGGTACTCTCCATAACGAACTATCGTCAACCTTATGTTGAACCAACATTGAAAATCGTAGCTGACCATGAAAATGAATCCTTCCGCCAGAACCCTCCAGTCGCAGTAGCCATACACCCAAAAAGCACGGGCTCTCCATTGCTGGTCACTATAAACATAGACGTGAACTGAAACTTCAAGCGTGGCGCATGCTGTAGGAATCAGAGAAACAGTTAACAAGAAAAAGGCTAAGGCTACATAGAACGGTTTACGCATTTTTCTCCTTCATCTCCTTAACAGAATTTCTTTACCTTCTTCGTTTTTGTTCTCTTTCTGCCCTTAAAACTATGCATAACAGGCTATTTAACACTGCTGACAAACAACAGTCATAATCCAAGTATTAGACACGTGATTCCGAGTTACATACCCATGAATTTTATTCCCGTTCCCTCTACAGTTTCAGCAGTCACTAAGCTCTTGCTAGCTGTTTTTCTCTCATCTCTTCTAACCACTTTTCCAACCCTATTTCTTTTTGCATAAGCATGTGCGCTCTAGATTTATCCCCACATTTATCCTTCTCATAATATTTTTCCAATTTCTCACATGGAAATTCGTCACAAAATGCGCAGGTTAGAATCCCCTTTTCTTCAGTGCATTGTCGGATAGAAAAGCTTGCACACCAAGGTTTATGTATTGAACCGTGACAACCCAAACATCCAACGTCTTCAGGTTTAATGTTCATGTTGAATTGTTTGGAAAATTCTTCAGCAAGCTTCCTCTTCAGTTTCTCATCGTCATTAATGAATGCCAAATAGTCAACACAGCCTCCACAGTAACCACCACACGCTCCAACACACGCTTTTTCAGACTGCCTCACCTTAATTCGCCCTTTTTCACAATGTACAGTGCGAAGATAAAAATTGTTTGTTTGCACGCGAAGGCTATTATTGTGGAGTTTCTCAATTGACAATGTTCATTTTGCGAGTTCGCATGAATACGTTTAAGCTGGAAGTTCGCCTTTTCCTTACATTTCTGAGATCATTTTTGAGAACAAATTTAAAAGCTTCAAGCTTTTTTCCAGTCTAGTATGTCTTAAAGTTTAGGTTTTCTTGTCAAAATTGCTGTTTTCGGACTGTTTCCGTTTGGAAAGCGGTCACATAATTCGTCAAATAGATCCTGTACCTCGTGAAAGAGCCACAATGGGACCAAAAAGAAGCGATGCAAAAAACATTGTTCAAGTCTCTCCTTTTCCGCATGCACATTTGTTACCTAACTTTATGGTTTTAATACATGAGAAATCTCGTCGTGTTTTTCAGGTTTTAAGGTTTTATAAGGTTCGGTTAAGTTCGAGTTTTCTCAAAACTCCTGCATGTTGGGCTTTTAGAAAAACGAAGGCTCGTAGATTTAACGAGAAGCAGTAATGGAAGCACAAGTCTCGTATCCACAAAATGGTTGGCAAAGTAAACAACTTGGTCAAAACTGGGGTAGAGTAAGCATGCGAAATAGAAGACGCCAAATTCTTCAGAAAACGTAAATAAGCATCAACAGACATCTCTGAAAAAGTAGTCGAAATCAGTAAAATAGTGGCCGAGGTGAGGTAGCATGGTAGCCTACAGGCCTGTGGAGCCTGGCGCCCGGGTTCAAATCCCGGCCTCGGCCCTCACGTTATAGACTAAAAACTAATAGGTTGAAACTTGCATTTTACTAGAATAGAAGAGGGCTATTAATACCATGCAAAGGAAAAGGCTGGTTTTTCCTTTCTCTGCAATTGTAGGCTTGGACAAGCTTAAGCTAGCCATTTTGATCAATGCAATCAATCCGAAAATCGGCGGTTTGCTAATAAGGGGATCGAAGGGTTCAGGCAAAAGCACGATCGTCCGCGCCTTGGCTGATATCCTTCCAAAAATAGAAGTTGTTAAAAATTGCCCGTTCAACTGCAACCCTCACGACCAATCCAACATGTGTCCCAAATGCAGTGAAACCTACAAAAAAGTGGAAAAGCTACCAGTAGAAGAGAGAGAAATGGTTGTTGTAGACTTACCGCTTGGCGCAACAGAAGACAGAGTCGTTGGAAGCCTAGATGTAGAAAAAGCGATAAAACACGGAATAGAAGCGCTCGAACCTGGAATTCTAGCCGACGCAAACCAAAACATTCTCTACGTGGATGAAGTTAATCTTTTGGCAGATCACATTGCAGACGATTTGCTAGACGCTGCAGCCATGGGATGGAACATCGTTGAAAGAGAAGGAATATCCGTAAATCATCCTTCCCGCTTCATATTTATTGGAACAATGAACCCTGAAGAAGGGGAATTAAGACCGCAGCTTCTTGACCGTTTTCCGTTATCAGTCACTGTTGAGAGAATAGACTCTGTTGAGGATCGGATGGAAGTAGTTAGGAGAAACATGGAGTTCGAGGGGAACCCTGAAAAATTCTATAAAAAAAGCAAGACTTCACAAGATGAGTTGCGTAAAAGGATATCTCTAGCAAGAAAACTGTTAGAAAATGTTATTATTCCAGAAAATCTCCTCGAAGCCATCTGCAAAACATGTTCAAACTTGAAGGTTGACGGCTTACGCCCAGACATAATCATTGCAAAAGCAGCCTCAACGTTAGCAGCATTTGAAAACAGAAAACAAGTAGAATTAGACGACGTTTTGGTCGCGGCTGAACTTGCATTAAGCCACAGAACGAGGGAGGGGGGATTCCTTGAACCAGCAACGCCGCAGGAAATAATAGAAGCTTTCAGAACAACAGTAAAAAAAGTTTTTCAATTCGAAAAAACGGGAGAAACAACAAAAAAGGAAATGAAAAAAAGGGGATTCCTAAAAGGAAAGGCCATTTTCTGGGCTAAGAAAGACGCTTCAAAAGAGGAGGAAGAAAAAGCAAAAAAAAAGAATCTTATGAAAAAACTCCGAAAACAACAGCTTAGATTAATGTTTCTCATTAATCGGTTGCTGGGCGGTGTCATTTTCGGAGTTGGAAAAAAGCTGAAACGAAGCCCAAAAAATGCCCCTACTACGGATAGTCTCCAAATAGGCTCGAAAAAGCTTCGTGGAGAAACTTATGAAGAAAAAGTCAGAATCAAGAAAGGCAAGTTGAAGGGAATTCCCACAGTCAGTGACGCTGCTGAATCGCTGAAGGTTTCTCAAGGCTTTCCAATTTTTGGCAGTTTAGAAAAGAGAATTGTTTCTCCGTCAAAATTTTTTCTAAGAATGGGAAAAATCAAAACTAGGAAACGGAGTGTTTATGCTGGCAGACACGCTCAGGCAATAACGGCTCTCCATAAGGGGAAACCTTACGGATGGAAGTTTCCACATGGAAGACCCGCTGACATCCATATCCCAGCGACTATTCGAGAAGCAGCTAGAAAACAGAAATACCGTGAAAAACCTTTGGAGACAGCGTTAAAAATTTGTCTCGAGGATGTGCGTAAAAAGTTAAGATTGTACAAGGCTCCTTTGACAATGATTTTTGTCATTGATTTAAGTGGCTCTATGCTTTTCAATCTAGAGGCTGTGAAAGAAGCGTTGCTTAAGCTCCACAGCGACGCATACAGGTGTAGAGATCGCGTCGGGATAGTAGCCCTAAAGGATTTAGGGGCTGTTGTCGTTCAACATCCGATAACAAATCTGAGAGTTGTAGCTAACAAACTCGTAAACCTACATGTGAGCGGTTTCACTCCCCTCGCCGCTGGAATGCTAAAGGCGCGGGAAGTTTTGAAGGAGGCAAAAAGGAGAGACCCTTCAACCGTGCCAGTTATGGTCATAATAACTGACGGGAGCGCAAATGTTCCCTTGAAGAGAAGCCTTGAGACTGGTGAGGTTCGGCAAATAGAAGAAGTTCGGGTGATTGTTAGAGAATATGAAGACATGGCTGTGAAGGATGTAATGTCCGCTTCTAAAATGATTAAGCGTGAGAGAATACATACGATTGTTGTAAACACAAATCCTCACATGTACGGTCGCGAAACATACGGTCATATTGTCACGGAGGCCATGGCTTCAGTCACGAATGGAAGCCACCATTCCATAGGTACATTAGCAACAAAAGGTACAATGGTTGAAAACATGATTGAAAGGATAAGGGAAGATCAGAGAGATATAGTTCATGAAAAATTAAGTTGGACACGTGCACGAATGTGAAAAAATTGTTTAAGGATAAGAGAAGTGGAAAAGTAGCCATAGTCGCTCACTGCATCCTAAATCAGAATTCTCGTGTTTCAGGCTTAGCAAAAAGATCAAGTATGATAACCGAAATTGTAGAATATTTTTTGCGTAAAAACATAGGTATCCTCCAAATGCCATGTCCAGAACTAACATATGCTGGCGTGTTAAGACAGCCTCAAACCAAAGATCAATATGACACTATCATGTTTAGGAGTCATTGCAGAAAAATCGCTGAAGAAATTGTCGATCAAACACAAGACTATGAAAAATGCGGAATAGAGACAGAAATAGTCATTGGTGTTGATGGAAGCCCAAGCTGCGGTGTGAATGAAACCTCAAAGGGAAGTACCTGCGAAAGCATGTCAAAGAACGAAAGAGTAAAGGGTTCTGGCATTTTAATAGAGGAACTGCGTTTTGCGTTGAAAGAAAGAGAAATTTCAATACCATTTTACGGAATACGATATGGACGCTTGTCAGAAGATTCGGCTAACATAGAAAAACTACTCAAGGACTAGATCGGAGGTTTAACGTGCCTTTTAGCCGTTCTGTTTTTTCGCATCCATTTTTGAAACTCGGTTGACGGTGGTTTCTCAATGAACAATCTTTTTCTCACTGCTTCTAAGAAAACGTTCTTTTGTCCCAAGAATTCAGCTGCCGTTAAAATTTTGTGCCCGCATTCACTTGCTTTCTCGAAGACATTTTTTGTTTTTTCTCGCCAATCCTTGTCTCTTAAAATGTGATGTTCTAGAATTGTGAGAGGCACAGTTTCAACAATTTTTTCCAGATTTTTTAATCCTTTTTGGATTTCTTCTTCTTTGACTCTGAATCCAGTCAAATAAAGTGGCGGACCACCTATCATTAATATTTGCGGTTTTTCCCTTAGGATCAGTTCAAGCGTATAAGAACGCATAGGACCTTGAACGTCAGGTGCGAACAAAAATTTCTCGTCTTGATATTGAATGGTTGTCATTAAAACCCAGCCCAACACCGAGTTTTCTGACCCATGAAAAACTGGTTCTGAACATTTAATTTTTGTAGATTTTCCAAAAATGAAGGATTTTCCATCTGCAACTTCAAGTTTTTCTGCATATTTTCCACCTGTTTTCTGAAACATCCATCCTCTTCGCCTTTGGCTAAAGTTAATTTTCTCTCTCGGATTTTTTATCAAGACCGTTTTTCCGGTGTAAACTTGTCTCGCAGTTTCTGTTGCTTCTGTCCAATCGCATAACCAATCTTCATAAGAAGGCGTATGCTCTAGGAATCAGAGAAACCGTTAACAAGAGAAAAGCTAAGGCTACATAGAACGCTTTACGCATTTTTCTTCTCTCTCCTAAACAAGCGACCTAACTCAATAATGAAAATTATGAAGACTAGGATAAGCGTCAAAAGGTTAACTAGGTCTGTGTCCATTTCCTTTCTCCTCTCAGTCTAGGTATATGCTCACTACACGGTCTATGACTCTTCGTTTGTAACCATGCTTGCTGAGTATTCCGTGAAGGTAGGTCGCCCAAACAACCTTGTTTAGTATCTTCACTTTAACACACCTATAATATTAATAGTATGTATTCGATATAAACATTTCGATTAAGCAAATTATATATACATAGAACAATCTTCTAGAAGAATGGTAGTGTCAATATGGTCTATTATAAACGTGTAACCTGTCCGCTTTCAAAACTAGCAGAAGTCGTTATGGAATTAACGTCTCAATATAACAGAATCAGCATACACTTGAAAGGTAGCAAACAGCACACAAGAAAAGGCTTGAAGAACGAAATAGCCTATCTGATAGCCCATAACCAATAATTTTTTCAAATTTTCAATAAAAATATCAAAAAGAACATGGTCTTCTTACGTGATTCATGGAATTATTGATATTTCCATGTAAATTTCACCGTTAAATCCGATTAATGGATATATGAAATACAAGATGTTGTTCTTATGGAAAATTATGTAAATCATTTCTGCAACTTTTACAGATTACTGCACATTGATCTTACACCGAGGCTTTCAGCAGCCAAGGGAACTAGATTGATATGTTTCAGCATAATATTTAACACATATACACTTCTCTAGAACTTTAGGATTTCTTTTTTCATTAGAGGAATAGAGGTTTCACATCTACTCAAAGGCTTCTTTTACCATGACAAGAAAAAATAGGAAAAACAAGAAACTAACCAAAACACGCTATTGGCTTAGTTGACCGTTGACAAGCTGATTGTATAGTGTTTTAAATGCTTTAGAGGCTACGCTCTAACTGTTCAAAAAACATGACTTCTGCTTTCTGCAACAGTCTCTTCGATTTTCCCAATAGTTCGTTCTCTCGTTAATGCTGTGACGGCTACTCTCATTCTAGCGGGTTCATGGGGACATCGTACGAATATGACGGGGCAACTTTGGTTTTCACAGAAATATTTAGATTTAATTCTTTTCACTAACGGTTCTCCACATTTTGGACAGTCAACCATCTTCAACACCTAAACAAGAGAAATATTGTTAAGAATAATTATAGAGGTTATTTCAAACTCGACAATATCATCAAGACTGATAGTCAAATTACACCAAAGATTTCTATGTTGAAAATTATAGGGGGGCCATAGTTTTCTGTTTGCGCCGAAAATTCGCAGATTAGGACAGAGCAATCTGACCTTTGGTGCACATTAGCATTTGGTGCAAAAATGAGGGTGGTATGTTGTTAACGTATTGTATAGAAATATTAGCCCGCCAGAGAACGCTAGTCGCGTGCTGTTCGGTTGGTTAGTCAATTTTTACAGGAGACTTGTTTTTCTTTGGAATTGTAACCGCTAGCACTCCATTCTTGTACTTCGATGATGCTTTTTTGATGTCAACGTTGCTTGTTGGCACCTCTATCATCTTGTAAAACTTCTTTGCCTTGACCTCAACTTTACCTTCTACAACTTTTAGCTGTATGTCATCTTTTTCTTCACCCGGCAACTCAACGTAGATTTTCACTGCCTTATCTTCATCGAAAACATCAGTTAAAGGTTCACGGATCTCCTTCAAGGCTTTCTCTTGAACTGCAAAAGGCCTCTTCGGCATCGGTCGTCTTCTCCAAGGCTTAAACGGTTCAAAAGGCTCAACTGGTTGAGCTGACCAGAAGCGTCCCTGAAGGACATACCCCTTCCGTTCAGGTTCATCAATTTGTTTGATGTCCCACTTGCCTTTGAGTTTTCCACTCTTTATCATCGTCTCAATCTCGTTGAACTCTTTCAGGATAGTCTTCGTGAATTCACCGTTAAACCCAAAGTCTCCGAAAATTTCGTCAAAATCAAAGAATGCTGTCATCTCGAGTTTTCACCTCCCTAAAGTTCTTTCAGTTCTTCTAAGGCTTTTCTAATTCGTCTTAATGCGAAGCTCATCATCATGAAGCCGCTTTCTCCGAATTCTGAACAACGATATCTGCCTCGCCCAACTTTCTCCAATAATCCTCCTTCCTTCAATTTTCTGGCGTTCTCCCACACAAGCTTGGGGTTCAAATCCAGGTCCCGCATGAAATCTGAGAAGCTTATCGTGCGATTTTCTTCCTCCATAACACGTTTCATCATCCGCAAGCGAGTCTCATGGGCTAAAGCGTCAAAAATCTTGGAGAATCTTTGAAAATCCTCTTCGACAGCGTTAAACTCGTTCTTCAGACGGTTCCGTGACCAATCCACACACGAAAGTGGCATTTCGAAGAGTATTTCTCCGTCCCGCAATAACTGAATTTTGAACTTCATTCAGCTTCGCCCGTTATTACCAAAAAGTAATTACCCTTGAGTAATATATAAACATTACCATAAATTAATCCACACACTCCTCTTGTTTCAAGTCTGATACGATGCCTTTGGATCCCAATCCAAATGAAGTTGGCCAGCTAAAGGCTAACGCAAATGTCTGCCATTGGGAATTTCTTTGTCGGACAAAACTTCCATTCATATGCCTAGATTTTACATTGTCTATAACTTTTTATTCGAGTCCAACATTCTAGTTCCTTATGGTGGGCAATGACGACTCTGGCCCCGCTGAAACCAAAATGATTGAGATCTTGAGTGCGGAGAGCCCGCCTACTATTTTTCCTCTGGTTTTTCCCAAAGCTCAAGCTTTCTTTTCTTAAGCTCTCTTCGTTTTCTGTGTAGAAACCTGTAAACCGTGCTGTGTAGGCTTCCTCTAATCAACATTTGAATAGCTTCTCTTGCAGCCTGAACCTGTTCAATGTCTCCAATTAAGCCAACAGTGTACCCGTAAACACACACGTTAGTTTCCGTCAACTCCTCAATTATCCTTCTGGTTTTGCCCTCCATCCCTATTATCCGCCCTTTGACACGTCTTATATCTGATTCAGACTTGCCGAAAATAGCCCGTAAGTCAATTACGTCCAGAAAAGCTTCTTCATCACGGATTAAGCGGAAAGCAAGTTCTGGAGAAAAACCCCTTCCAATCGCATTTACAACATCTTTAGCCTTGAAAAGCAAAGACGGATCTTCAACATTTTCAGTTAAGATTATTTTGACGCCGCCCGTTTCACTTTCTATTTCAAGCTTAACCAAAAGCGTCCTTTCAATGTATTTTTTGATCTCTCCATTTGGTCCTATCAAGACCCCTATCCGCTCCCTTGGAATTTTAAGGAACGAGCTAGCTTCTGCCATGACCAGTAACCTTCCTATAGCATTTGTCAACTGAAACCACTTCAACACCTAACCGACTAAAATATCTGTTCATGTTTTCCAAATCTCTAAGCAGAAGTGAATCTGCCAGAGGATGAGAAAGCGGAACAGCCTGCGAAACATCAAACAGCACTAGGTGACCTCTCCAAATCATGACATTGTATTCGCTTAAGTCTCCGTGGACAAGCTCAGCCTTACGGTAAAGCCGTCTCAAATGGGTTAAAAGAGTTTTATAAGCTTTTTCAGGGTTCTTCGGTGACTGCTCCTTCATAGAAGGAGCGCCAACACCCTTTTTCCCAATAAACTCCATTATGAGCACATTTTTTTTCACAGCAATTGGTTTCGGAACCCTAACTTTTGCGGCTACTGCCTGCTGCAGATTCCTGAATTCTTTCTGAGCCCATGCGAAAACAAGTGAGCGTGTGTCACGTCTTACTCCTTTGAATCTTGGATCTCCTTCGATGTATTTGAGCATGCCCTTACGGAATTCAGCTGAAATAGTTAAGTATATTTTTATTGCTAACTCGTTTCCCTGCTTGTCTTTTCCCCAATAAACACGTGATTCTTTTCCAGCCTTAACAACACCATAAATCTCGTCTATGATGCTTTTGTTTAAAAAGTCGTAAATCACCATCAATGTTGAACGGTCAAAAACCTCTTCCAAAACTTCGTATTCTTCGCTTCGCTTCTCCTTCATCAACCGCTCAGTTTCGTAAGCCTTTTCTTTTCTACTGAGCCTTTTTTCGACATGTTTCCTAAAAGACACTTACTTTTCTCCATCCATAACCAATCAGATGGTCAAATACCCTTTTCTACGAAGCCATTCTGCTTGAGAACGCTTATAACGCCAAAAAATGTCTCCACGCTTGTCAGATTGAAAATCCCAAGGAGAAACCAAAACAACGTCTCCTTGACGTATCCAAACCCGCCTCTTCATCTTACCACGTATACGACATAAACGCTCATGACCATCTTGACACTTAACCAAAACACGGTCAAAACCAAGCAACTTAACAGCTACTCCTAAAACATCGTTTGCAGACGGAAGCACCATTTCACTTAATTCGTCCTCACTCAATACCTTTTTCTTACCCAACCAAGCACCTCAACACGTTCTGTTAGAGAAGTTCAATTTGCCTAATAAATGTTCTATTCAAAATACTTTCTAATTTGCACATTCACTGTTCTTTAGAAAAAGAGAGAATGGCTATTAGTATTTTATAACAAAATATACCGTTTTGTGTTGATAAACATTAAATAATATTGTTATGTATAGTACCTTATCAGAAAAGAATTGGAGGCGACGAAAAAAATGAGTATGAGTAAACCAATTATAAGGAATGGTAAAGTTGGCAGACCTAGAAAAATAACTGTGGAAGATGTAAAGAAAGCCATTGCAAAATATCAAACAACATCCATCTACATACTTGCGGAAAAACTGAACACTTCGCACATGACGATTCATAGGAGAATGGAAAATATTTCAGAAGAGGAGATTGAGCAAATACTTCAAGAGCTAACAGAAGAGCAATTGAAACCTTATGAAATGGAGTATGAAGTTTTTAAGATGTTACCTGAAATGCAAGAGTTCATTAAAACATTGAAAGCCCAAGAGGTTTCTAAAAAGCATCGAAAGAACGCAACAAGAATAGTGTTCAAAGTTTGCAAGTACTTGAAGTTAAGACCCAAAGCATTGACCATTGATAGATTGAAAGAACTCCGAGACCTATTTCTAAAAGTGAAAGAAGGAAAAATAAAGATGGGTCAAGCATCACAAAGCCTATTCAACTACATGAGAATTTGGTATCTTTATAGTGTAGGCATAAGCAAAGAACTACTCAACAAACATGGCATGGTTTACCAAACAAGCCCAATAGGTCGATACGCAAGAGAGAAAATACCAATGGAACTAAGAGAAGCTTTTCCAAAAGCATTACATGATACTTTAAAAGAGAAGGGGGAAGAGAATGAATACCCAACATACCTAAGTTTAACCTATTGGCTTTTCCACACTGGAACAAGAATCAACGCATCATTAAACGAATCAATCGAAGATATAACATGGTATGATACTTATGGCATGGCAAAAGTGATCGATAAAGGAAGGCACAAACTAGGAAGGGCAAAATGGGATAAAGTCATAATAGGAGAACTTGAAAAAGCCATTAAGTACAACCTAGAATGTAGAGGTTATACTAAAATCGGAAAACTATTTCCACTAGAATATGAAAAGACAAGACGCGTTTTCAGAGAAGCTTACAAAAGAATAGACTATCATTGTAAATCTCCTATGCATATTTGGAGACATACAGCAAGCCAAGAATTATTAGACGCTACGGGATGGAATTATGATTTAGTTGCGGCAATCTTAGGATGGAAGGACACTCGGACACTAAAAGCATGTTACGGAGAAATGGGAGATGCAGTAAAATTGAAGACTCTGCAAAAGGCTATGGGCTTGCCAGTAAAAGAGGAAAAGAAAGAGTTTAAATTCTCAAACAAACCAATAGAAACCTTCTTTTTCTAACCTTCCATTTTTCATTTATTGTTCACTTTAACCTACCTCTCCCCACGGTTCAATCATGTCGCATCTACACAACAAATTTTAAGCTCCCTCAGAAATACCGATTGAGGTCTCCATCATGGAACAATATTTAATAATCCTCAAAGATGACAACATTCCCATTCCAAAACAGATAAGAAATAAGCTCCAAATCAAAAGTGGAGACCTACTCCTAATCAAAATTGAAAAAGCCTATGGAAAAGAAAACATGCCAAAAGACAGAAAGGTCATTCTTCTTTAGTATAATGAGCACGCATTTGCTTAATCTTCTGAATGGAGACTTGCACGTAATCTTTCTCTTTCAAATCTAAAATGTCAACGATCTCTTTAGGAATTGTAAGAATCATACTTTTCACTCCAGAACTTCTAACCTTCACAATAAAGGATAAAACTCTATTTTCTGACACCAAGATTCACCAATAATCATTTAATGGGGTCAGTTTATAAAAAACTTTTCCCTACATCAATGTTTGGTTTCAACTTTCTGCAGTTTTTCAAAGATATAATCAATGATGTTAGAAACGTCTGCACATTCTAGTTTAGCATTTTCAAAGTCTTTCTTGATTATAGCCCTTGCTAGTTCCGTACTCTCTTCATACAATCTTTTCATTAAGAATTCCAGTGAACAAGTCTCATAGGGTTTTCTAGGATAGCCTTTGTCTTGTGCGATGAAATTCTTTTCCATTTTCATCATTGCCAACGTCTTTATTTCAGATTCCATTTACATCAGCTTTTTCTGATTCTTCTTAAGCATACCAACCAACAATTCTCTACATTCATCAAAAATTAAACCATAAACGAAAGGATTCAAAGGCTTAATAAACCCTAAAAGCTCCAAAGTCCTCAACCAATTCCGAATAGTCCGTTTATCCATACCCCTCAAAAGCATAATCACCTTCTCCAATTCACGCCTATGAATCTGATGAGTAAAACCCTTCTCAACAACAACCTTCATAATCTCCTTACAAGCATCCAAAACCTTACTTTCCTTCATTTTTGCGTCTCCTTTTCCTCTCTTTTCATAAATTTAGAAAGGTCTATTTGGTCTCTCGCTTTGTCATAATTCTTAAAAGGATTATTCCTTCGCCTTCCCATACTTTTTCATCTCTTGCTCCATCTTCTTTTTCGGATTCTTAGGATGCTTAGAACAATCAAAACGCTTACAGCTTTCACATTTACTCGGAAAAACCCATAACCCATCGTACTCACAGTAAATCATACCCGCTTTCTGCAAATCACCTCTATGCGGGTTTTGTCTCCATGAAAAATCTTGTTTTCTAGCAGATTCAACCTTAGTCCTTTCTTTCAATCCGAACTTTCTTTGTTTACAAACTCGACAAATATCCAATGTAGGGAGCTTAACCATTTTCGGCGGCTTATTTACACACCAATAATTACCATCATGCAAAATACGATTCACACACTTAATGTTCTCATCTTCATTTTCAACATGGTCAAGTTTTACGGAATCCTTAAGCTCCTTCAACTCGTAAGCAATATTCAAAATTTTCTGGATAACTGCATCATTACTTTTACATCGGAGTTTCAAATCACGATTAACTTTCTCAATCAACTTCTTAGTCATTTTAGAAACCCAAATCGTTGTCCTTTGACTCATTGTTTTTTAACCTCAAAGATTACCATTCTACCTTTTCTTCGCTTAGTCATTAACCCCAAATTGCATAATTGATTGAGAAAACCCGATTCCACAGCTCTTTGTTTATGAGTTAGCAATGAAACTTCTTGTGCAGACCCTTTTTCCAATGTTTCTAACGTAAAATATGTTTTAACTAAATGCGAAGGCAAACCTAGAAGTATTTTCTTTTTCTCTTGTTCAATTGTAGCGGGTTTAGTCATACATGCGATAAGCTTTTCAATGTTCTCATTCAAACATTTCAATTTGTAGTTTATGTTTACTAGCATCCGCATGATAACTTTATAGGTACTCATTGTTTCTTAGCCTCAAACTCTTTCTCCATTGCAAATAGTTTCTCAAGTAAGCACTTCAACATGTCTCATCCCTCCAAAAAGGGAATAATGAAAGAACGTTTAGATTGTGCATGGCAAAGGTATCTGGTAATACCTACCTACCGTTGATTTATGCCTTAACTGATGGAGAAGGAAAATATTGGTGAATCGTGTAGGATGCACATTTATCCCGCTCTTTCATTAAAAACTGTTAAGCCTTCATCCCATTGCGCATTCAACCGTTTCAAACGTCTGTTTATGTCCTTCAATTGCTGAACCGCTTCATACGTCTGTTCAGTAAAAGCTCTGATAGTCTTACGCAAATCCTTCAAAGAAACAGGCTTAGACGTTTCGTTTTTAGACATGGTTTCAGACTCTCTCAGCATGACGGAATTTACGGCCGCACTCTTGACAAAGCATCATAGAAATTTTCATTAACGGAGCATTGGGCTTGCTAGTCGGCTTCATATTCCACGACTTCAAAGGCTTAACATTTGTGCTTCCACATTTCGGACATTTTATTTGTTCCATATACATCACCAAAGAATGATTAATGATGTTGAAGGGTTTATAAATGTAATCAACATTTTCTTATAGAAAATAACATCACAAAGTTTATATTATTTACTCTTATACATCATTAATTGATAAATGATAAAGGGAGGTGACAAATTTTGAAAGAAAAAATCTTTTTACCAATCGCAATATTGCTTTTGCTATCGTTAATCACGACAATACCGATTTTCCATTTTTTCTAAAATCTTATAAGTTTCTTTTCCATTAAAAACAAGTATGAAAAAGGTTGAGAGATTTTTCTTATTGTGGATTGGATGCACTATTTTGTTAATGATTCTAAGCCCGATAATGTTAAGTTATTCAATGGGTGCATCACCTACAGACATGTCATGGCTTAATTTTACAGGTCATCATTGCTCAGGTTTAGAAATTTATTACCTGATGTTTTTCACACCTCTTTTCTTATTGTTTCTCGTTTTCTTTGGAATAATAGGTCTTCTAAGCTCATTGCTTATTTTTGGTGTAGCGTACCTCGTAAAATATGTCAGGAATTTCAAGTTCACCAAAAATGTATGAAGTCATAAACTGCATGAAATCCCGCTATTAACATTTCAGCAATCCCTCTAGCAGTATTGAAAATAGTTGTAAAAACTAATCCTATCGGTTCAAGACTCCCTTGATCTATTGATGTCATTCCCGCATCCATTACCCATAAAACAAGTATCATGGGTAGAAACGGAATTATTGAGATCACAGCACTCCATAAAGGTTCGAGAATTACCGTGAACTCTGAAATCCAAGACCCTATCATCTGTAAGTTCACTTGTAACCATGTCGGTAAACTTCTAATCGCTCCCCCAATTAAGTTATCTATAAAATCCCAAATCCCAAATCCTTTAACCCCTTCGGTATCTCCATACTCGGGAGAGAACGGGGTCGTGTATATCGTATCTGACATGCCCCCGTCAAATACACCATAACCAGCGTGCATAATGCTGAAAGTCAAATTGTTTTGAGCAAACCAATCAGCAGATACAGTATAAGTATCGTTCCACATTAAAACATTATCAGCAGTATCAATGCGACAGTTAAGAATGACGATTTGAACCTCAGTAGCACTAATCTTATCCATGTAAACTTTTACATAAGAAGGATAATTAAGGAAATCATCTCTTTGTGTTTGAACTCCAAAAGGATTCCACCAAAAATCAGCAGAAGTTGTGAAATCTGTGCTATTTTCAGAGGTAGCGACTTGCACCCATCTGTCTTGTATCCAACCCCAGAGATTATGTTGTTCTAAAAAGCTAACGTAAACGTAAATATTCGAGAAATTCCAAAGCAAAGTGAACCGTTTGTTGTCTTGATATTCCCACCAATTACGATAACTCTGGAAGTTAGTGAAATTAATGCTTGTTTCGTAACCCTCAAAAGTGAAATTTTCATATTCCCAATAGCTTTCACCTTCGCCATCCTCAGCATCCCCTTTCCATTCTGTTCTTGTTCTAACGCTCCAATCTCCACTATAAGAAGTCTCAGTCCAATCCGCAAAAATTACGGGAGAGAGAGCTAGAAACAGCATTATTGTGATAGAGGATACAAAAATGAGTCTCCTTGCTCTCCCTCTATCCATTATCATTTTAACGACACCTTTCATAAAATATCGCAATAACTAGGAGACAGACAAAACCGAGACAACCTACTGTTATGGCTTTTATGGGGTTGTTATACCATATCTCTTCTGATTCGTCTGAAACGCTATCCGTTAATGACCCTATAACAATATCGTTAGATTGAATATTCCACATAGTTGTCGAACCATCGGGTAATACCCCGATAAAATATTGTATTCCGTTAGGATTTGATGTGTCTGCAATGCCTATTTTACAACTACATGCGGTTACTGATTGAACCATTGTCAAATTAGACGTTCCACTAATTAATAGACCCGTGCCATGCGGATTATGCAGATAAGTATTCTCAACAATTACTCGACAGCTGTCATGGATATTTAGGGCATAAGTATTATTCATTAAGTCAAAGAAAGAATCAGAAACCTTAGTGTCGTTACTATTGACAATACATAGACCGTAGCCTTGCCTAATTACCGTTATGCGTTCAATGATGTAACCGCTCGGAATTGTTGCATTGAGGAATAATCCATAAGTGTTTTGTTTTTGTTCGTTTGAAAAAATAATGACATCCGAAACTCTCCCGTCTATTGTGCTTGTAAGTTTCAATCCATATTCGTAGGGGTTCTCGATTGTTAACCTTTCAAATCGTGGAAATTGTAAAACTTGAGCGATACCGTAAGCATTATCATCTGTTCCGATTGCATTTAAATTGATCGTCATAACGTCAATAATTAATGGATACCAAATTATACCCGCTTTATTGTTGAAATAGATCGCATAGGTGTCTGAGGGGTCATCGCACCAAAGGAGTAGATTTCTAATTTGAACATTGACAGCATTAGACGTAATGTTTATGATACATGGTAACGAAGCATTTAGTTTTAGCTCGGTTGCCCTGCCATCGCCTACGACAACCACATACGGATTAGTGATATTCCAAATATGGTAAACTAAAAATTGCCCTCTGAATAGATAAATTGTTCCCCCCGTATCTGGAAGGCTATCCGTTACGTTTTGCATAACGGTTATAGCGTCTGTTTCATTACAAACTATGGCATTCGTGCTATTTTTAGCGATAGAAAATATTCCTTCACGGTAAACCGTGAATGATGGAGTTCCCGCATCAACACATTCACAACTAGAAATTAAGGGTATAAGCAATAAAAGAGCAAAAAAAAGGGGGAGAAGGGAGAAAGGAGAGAATCGCATAGCTACCACTTACCCATTTTTTTGGTAACTCCGCCTATCATTCCGCAGACCGCACCAATGACCATGAGATACATTAACATTGGCACCAATTCATCGAACATCGCATCCATACCGCCATAGGTCAATTCCATAATTGTTATACTCATATGTCCGCTTGAGAAACCCCCCTCAACAGGGGCATAACACCATACATCGCCGATGTCGAAACAAGCAAGTTCATAGTCCTCAAGAGCATAAACGTATTCTGTTCCATTCCAATATTGAACATCAATCTTATTTGGATAGCATATTATTTCGATGTCATAAGCACTTTCTTTGACTACAAAATCCGTAACTGTCGCTAAGTTTACTGCCGAAGCTTCAACCCAATCTATTATGAGTCTCCCGTCATCTTCATGAGCTAAGCTGAAATCTAACGCTGGAGTGTCTCCGCTTGCGTTTGTGGGAAATTTCATAATAGCTAATTGTTGGCTTGAGGTATTGACTAGTAAATTGTCTATGCGTATGCGATAAGAGGGGGTTGCGATGAAACTGAAATTGAATTTATCTACATCGGTTTCGTTGAAATCGCTGTAACTCACTAGAATCGTGTCAGACTCCGCACAGAATCCTATCGGTATGTTTGTTAATGCTAGTGGTGTGCATAATGCAAATAGCAGTAGCACAGTTAATAGTAGAGGTTTTGCCTTCAATGGTAAAACCCCTCTACCATTTACCAAGCTTCTTAGTTACGCCCGCTATGATCCCCATAATCGCACCTATCATGGCTAGGTAGATTATTAAGGGCATCATTTCGCTGAACATTGCCATTATTTCGCTGAAATCAATGGATGAACTACAATAGCCTATTGGGAGTGTCGCAATGTATCCGAATGCTCCTAAAAGAGCAACCAGCAAGACGGCAAATACTTTTTTGTTCATGGTTTTTCCCTTTTTTTGGTTAAACATGTTTATACTTATCATTTTCTGTTTAAATATGTTGTGGTGAATCAGAAAATATTATAAGGTGATAATCATTAATTAGATATTGGTTGATAAGTATGACTGAGATAAAGCTGAAAGTGAAATTGGTTGATAAGCACAAGATTTTTCCAATGAAAGCAAAGTATGACCCGAATACTAGGATTGCAGAGGTTAAGTTAGGTTTCAGAAGGAAAGTGCATGAACGATTTAAGATTGATCCTGATCACATTTACGAAGAGCCTAAGGGTTTTAGGAAAAAAGAGCTTGTTTGTTATGTTGATACTTCTACAAGAGAATCTATCATGATTGAAAGGGTTAAGGAGACCGTTGAAGATGGGAAAAAGAGAAAAGAAATCGTTAAAGAGAATGTGGAAGTTGGGGGGTCTATTAAGTTGCATGGTGATGGAGAGGTTGATCAAAAGAAACGGAATATGCTTGATTTTCTGATTGAACGTAGTTTTTGGAGTTCTATCATTGGAAAACAGAAAATGGCATTATCTACAGTTTTAATCATGCTTTTTGCGGGTGCGGGATTGTATCATGTCGTATTGGTTGTTTTGAAAGTTTTCGGGTTTGAGGTGTAAACTGATGGATAAGCAAGAGAGGGAAGCGTTAAAGAAGCAAGTTTTGCAGAGGTTGAATTTAGGGTCAAGAGAAGAGGCTATTGCTAAGGCTATTGGCGATCTAAGTGATGAAGAGAAGCTAGAGTTTTTCACTTTCATTTATCCAATGGAAGATGAATCTTTAGCTTTAACGTTGAGCATTGCAGAAAGGTATGAGTTAGATTGGCTTAAGAAACTTGTTAAAACTCAGTTGAGATTGAGAACAAGTATTGGGGGATGGAGAGCAAAACAAATTGAAAGCATTGCAGCTGAGAAACAAAGAGCAGAGGGAATAAGGTCTTTTTTCAGCAATGTCGCTAATAGAATAAAGGGTAAACAAACTCCGTTTTTGAAGGGAGAAGTTGAAAATTTTGAGTAACAGACGAAGAGCATATGATATTGAGATGCAGACGCTTCAGACGTTAGGTCAAAAGTTAGTGGCGAAAAGAAGGGATTTGCAAGATTATGCTTGTAATGTTTTCGCCGATAAGATAGCGAGAATTGACCTTTTACTTTTGGCTTATGAAGATGATAAGGAAATGGTTGAATGGTTGAAAGGCTTGAGAACGCAAGTAATGAAGATGGGAGAAGCATTGTGGATTATGAATGCTGATGTTTTGACCAATTTAGGTTTGAAAGTTGGGAGAACAGGGAGACGTGAGATCAGTGGAAAACGTAAGCCTACAGAACCCTCAATATAGTGATGACTTAGCTTCTATCATTAAGAGGTTTTTCGGTCAATGGAAATATCCAGTTATGGTGATTTATGGGAATCCTGAGACTGGAAAAACTGATAGTGCTTTATTGTTTGTTGAGATCGCAAAGAATGAGGGAGCTATTGATTATTTTGCGTCTAACATTCAGACGTATGGGATTGGAGAGAGAATTACCTCATTGGAAGAGGTTGATTTTTGGTTTAAGAATCAGACGGGTAAGAAATGCTTTATTTTGGATGAAGCGGGGGTTCATGATGATACTCGGTCTCCTCTTTCTAGGTTGAATAGGGCGATTAGGCATGAAATTTTTGTTGTTCGGAAGTTTAAGGGTCATGTTATTTTTGTGTTGCAAGAGATAAAGGATATTGACACATGGAAAAACTCAGAGCTTACGGGTATGATTGTTAAGAAAAAAGTTTTTGATGATGAGTTTATAGCAGTATTGAAAAGCAAGTTTTTTGGTGATTTGATTACTGTCCGTGATTTTCCAAAAACCAATATTGGTTTTAATACTTATGATATTGCTCCGTTCACGTTAGAAAGGGAGATTGATGAGGGAGAGGTTAAACTGAAAGGGTTGCCTTATCAAGTTGCTTATTTGTATGCGAAATGTGGAAACATGAGCGTTATCGCAAGAGAGCTAGAACAGACCACACAGAAGAAATGGAAGTTTCAACAAGTGAAAAGGCTTTTGCAAAAATATTTGAGAGAACAATTGAGGATTGAGGTTAAGAGAGGGAGACCACGTAAATATCCGAAAGCAAAAGAAAGTTAGAATACAGCTGTCTTTTTCCATCATGAATTTCCATGTTTTTCCAAAGCTCTTCGGATATGAAAATTGTTAAATACTTCTTTACATCATTAATTGATAATTGGTATTCTAAAATGTCGGGCGAAAAATCTGCTGAACGGACAAGTATCATGGTTTCTATTCAAACGTATGATAGACTGAATAAAGCAAAAGAGGATTTAGAGAAAATTATTGGAAAACCGATGCCAATAGGCAAGGCTATTATGGTTCTTTTGACTGCAAAACCGTTAGACTTGATGCTTGAGGATATGATTTTAGAAGAGTATCCGACAGTAATAAATGAGCCGTCAAAAAGGGAGGAGGAATTGAAAAATCTGGAAAAGCAAGTAGTTGATTTCATCGAGTCCATGTTTTATCCTCAACAACTTCCAGAAAAACGTTTAAAGGAATTGCATGATCGTTTTGAGCAGTTTCTACTAGTTACTAAAGGATAAGTCATTTTTTGTGTGTGTGAGAGTGCGTGTGTTCTTTTATTCTAATAGTTATAATTTGGAATACTCTCCACTTTATTAAGACTTAAAACTAAGTAATCGTTCTCTCTCTAGGTTTCTGTTCTTATAAGACTTGCTGTGTTTTGCACACACGCACACACAAAAAATCTAGAAAGGGTTAAATAGTTTTCAACATCAATAAATGATAAATGGCGATAAGAATGGGGCAATGTTGGAGATCGACTGAACGAAAAGAATGTCCTATGAGTAAATGCTGTTATGATGCTAGTTGTCAAGCGGTTTTTGAATATTGGAAATTTGCAAATAGTGAAAAATGGAAAAAGATGATTAAACAAGAATTAGAGAAGGAAATAAAGAGAGGTTTGAACCATGAGTAGAGCGATTAAGGTTTCTGATCGGTTTTTCCGTTTAGTTTGTTATGGTTCAGAAGTGTTCCATCTCTCTAAGAAGGATTTTGTTGATAAGCTGTTAGATTCGCATTTAAGCTTGATTAGAACTCGGTTTGTGGAAAAGATTCGGAAGTTACCAATATCTTTAGAAACAAAGCCAAAGTTACCAATTTCAGAAAGTCTTATTGCAGAAGGGTTGAAACTGATAAAAGACGTTGATTCTGAAAAGGCTAAAGAATTGACAGAAAAGCTAAAGGAATTGAAAGAAGAGAGGATGCAGAAAAACGATTAAAAGTTACCAGTCTTTTGGCAAATAATTGTGTTATTAAACAATGCGTAGAGTAGAGGTATAACCTTTTTGTTATAATCTATAGATTTGCGAATTATTCTATAGAATGTGATGCCTATTCTTCAAACATCATTAAAGAATGGTGAGAGTATAACAAAAAGATAAGGCTGTTAAAGACAGCAAAGGGTAAATGCTTTTAGTAGAATAGAGCTTTGGGGAAAAGGGGATTTTGTTATAAAATCTATAGAATGCTCTATAGAATATCGTTAAAAATCATTTTGTTATAGTTTTGTTATGTAGTGGTATAACAAAATACCATTGTTTTAACATATTTGTAGCAATGGCTAATGGTCTTTTTGTCCGAAGTGTGTGCTACGCTATGATTAGTCGTAGATGCCAACATCAAAGTTTACATCTGTTTATTTGTTTTGAAAAAAAGAGGTTTATGAAAGTTGTTTCAGGTTCGTCAGCAGCCTGTGTCTCCGTAGTGGCTTGCAACTATGACTAGATCAAATATGTCGATTATGTTGTCGTTGTTCAAGTCAGCGTTGGGGTTCCAGTTAGGATCAGCTGGTGTTGCACCGTAGGCTGAAGCGACCAGAACAAGGTCAAATATGTCGACGATGCAGTCGCCGTTCACGTCGCCTGGAATTACAACTTTAACTATGCCATTGACGTAAGTGTTATCTGCTGTGTCAACTTCACCTGCAACTGGCCAAGCATAGCCACTTATAGTGTAGTTGCCCTTGGCAAAGCCAGTGGTGTCCCAATAGAAGTTAAGCGTTGTTTGTGCTCCTGGAGCCAAGTTTGTGACAGTTGCTGTTCCAATGACTGTTGTGTTTGCGTAGGCGTCCACTTGGAAGGTTTCGGTGAAGTCGCCTTCGTTTATGACAGTGACGTTTACTGGGGCTACGGAGCCTTCACTCACTGTAGGCATCGGCACGCATCCGTCTTTGCATGTTGTAACGTTTATAACTGCTACGTCGTGTTGCCCTAGAGGACAAGTTATGACAGCATATTCGATACGAGGTTCATAGTATTGATCGTAGCCTTCAAGAAGGAAGTGGTAACCGCTTGGACTTGGCACCAGCGTTACGTGGTAGGCATCATGAGAGACCAGTGACGCGTTGTTATGTGTTGTGTATGGAGGCTCTGGTGGTGAGTGCGGATGTGGAACTGGTGATCGACCAGGAGTGAGTCCAGCTTCATAGTCATCTCTTATTGGATTGCTGATGAGTAGTTCCATTGTAGTTGAGTTCACACCTGCACATGTTACATAGTGGCCGAATTCGCGGTAGTCTGTGCCAGGTATGTAAAAGCCTAAAAGCAAAACAACGTCTTGGCTTCTTTCAATTTCGTCTTCGATGAACCAGAAGAACTCCCAGTCTTCCAATGCCCAATATGTCTGTTCAATGAACATTCCAGTTTCACCCATGTGAGCAGCAACTAACATCGCATCAAGTTCGTTGACCACATTGTCAGTTGATGGGGGATAAAGTGTCGATGCTGGATAGACGTCTGCAGCAAGATTCCAAGTTGGACTACCTGGTGTGCTTCCATACGCCGCAGTTATTATGTCTACGTCTGTTTCATCTACTACTCCATCACCGTTGACGTCTCCTTGTGGGTTGACACCTGACCATGAAAGGTAATGAGCAAGTCCTGCTTCCATGTCATGAACGTATGTGCCTGACCAGAAGACTCCTGTAGCTGGTCCTGTTCTCTGTGCGTCACAGTCCATCAACCATGCCAAATGTTCTACAAGTGGTGGAAGGTTCTGCGGGTCATGATCATCCCATGGGGGTCCTCCATAGCTTTGAACAAGTGGAAAACTGTCACTGTACGTTGGCGGCGGTGGTGATCCTGGATTGTAGTAGTACTCGTATTGTGAGTCATACCACCATATGGAGTTTGCGACTGCTACGGGTCCGCAGTGGCTCCATTGACCCCATAAGTCTTGCCATATGTAGGTACCCCACTGTCTTTCGTCAAAATCTGGCATTCCGCTTGGTGCATAGTCTGGATATGGCGATTTAATGTACCATGGCTCTGATGGCTCTTCGTGTGGTGTTGCAGTTACGTAATATGGTGGTGGAACCGGCGGGTCAGGTATTGGGTCAAGGACTTGATCTATGTGGAAGAGGTCGGCGCCATTGTTTGAGTCTACGTGGAATACTATGCCAGCCCATTCAGGTGGCGAAATTATCTCCCACCAAGAGCATGGTTCAGGTACCCATCCAGTTGGTGGATCGATAACCTTAAACCAGTCGCAGGGCTGAATAGTTTCAATTTTTCTTTCAGCTACCAGTTCGTATTCAGGTTGTTCAATTGTGGCTATAGGATCTACAATGTCTACGTGGAAGATTCCAGAGACGCTATCTGAAATGTCAACGTGGAATTCAACGTCTGCTAGATATTCTGGATATATTATTTTCCACCATGAGCAAGGCTCTGGAGTTAGTGTGGGATCGTCGACTTTGAACCAGTCGCATTGTTGTATGATGTCTATTTTCTGTCTAGCTCTCACTGTGTGAGAGGGGCCCCAAGGTAATGGTGTCGGCGGAGAATCAACTTCGTCTACGTGGAACACTCCGGGTCCGGCTTCGTCAATGTGGAATTCTAAGCCTGTTGGCTCACCTGTGTCGGGGTCCAGTATCTCCCACCATGAACAAGGTGCAGGATCAAAGCCAGCTGGATCGACAATTATGAACCAGTCGCAGGGTATTATCTCGATTATTTTTCGTTCAGCGACGACATAGGGCACTGGAAACGGAAACGCAAGTGGTTCAGGCATTATTTCGTCTATGTGGAATTCACAGCTCTCATTAGTCCAATCAACATGAAACTCGTATCCAGTTGGTTTGCCTGTATCGAAATCCAGTATTTCCCACCATGTGCATGGGTCAGGCCACCAGTGTGGTGGTTCTTCAACAACAAAGTAGTTGCAGATTTTGATGTCTGGTATTTTTTGTCTGGCTATTATTTCGTAAACTGGCAACTCAAGCGGCGGAATGACTTCAGGCATTATTTCGTCTATGTGGAATTCACAGCTCTCATTAGTCCAATCAACATGAAACTCGACACCGTACCATTCTTCAGGCCAGATTATTTCCCACCAAGTGCATGGCTCAGGCCACCAGTGTTCAGGCCAATGAACTACAAAGTCGGCACATGGATACAGTTCCCAAACTTTCAGCTCGGCGGTCACAGGAATCTCAGGATTCACCTCCCAGTATTCTGGGATTACCAAGTCTATATGGAACGATTCGAATCCATCAGTCCAATCTACATGGAACTCAACACCTGTTGGTTCACCAGTATACTGATCTAGTACTTCCCACCAGCTGCATTCCCATGGAAGATCGCCAGAAACTGTGTAGTAGTCTCCGCAAGCCATGATTATGCCTTGAGGCGCCCAGAACTGTAGTTGATAACCTGTTCCGAACCTCATCTCGACGCCAGACCAAAACACCATACTTTCATCCGACTTGAACTCCATTTCCGTATTGCTGCTGAAATTAATTTTCTCGCCGGTAACGAAAGTCATGTCTTCTTGAGCGTGAACTGTGCTAGAGAAGGACAACATTAGCAAACTGATAAGCAGCATTGATATTAGAAGCGAAGCAATAGAACTACCATTAAGTTTCTTTTTCAATCTCTCCATTCTCCTCAATTTTAAGATATACAAAATATATAGAATATGATTTTATTAAGGTTTGCGTCATTAAGTTCTATGTTTTGGTCGCATTATCATTCCTATTTACACCAAAAGAAGGTTTTGAGGTTTGGAGTTTACGTTTCGAGAAGAATTACTTTACAAATGTTTGTTTTTCAATTTTTTGAGCGAAGAGCACCAAAGTGCTGCAGATATTAAGGTTAACAAGAAAAATACCGGCGAAAACTCGGGAATTACAAGTATTTCATGCTTTGAATGTTGATACGCAAAGTATATCCACCTGTAAAAACCGTCATCGCGAAGAGTAAAATTTGGATAAAGTACCTCTGTCAGTCCATCATCAATTATCACCACGATTTCGGGGTCTATCAAAACATGTGGAATACACATTCTGCAAAATCCATAGATCTCATCCGTTCCATTCACTGTCAACCTAATGGTATTATTGGTGGCTTCAAAAACAAAGCTCAGCACTGTTGAGTTACTGATTACTGAAGCTCCATGGAAATTTTCCTCGTAGTAGATGCTGAAATTATAAAAAGAGCCTAAAAGAGGATAGCGATCACGGTTATCGCCATCGATGATTCGAGGAGTGCTGCCTAAACCATCTCTATTAGTGTCAGAATCAACATAGTCACTCCAGAAGTTTCCTTCAAAACCATTGTCCCAAACGTTCGGGTACGAAGAGATCAGATCCGCTTGGTTAGTGTTTCCAATTATATTGTTGTGGAAGAGTTCATTAAAATGCGAGGAATATAACCGAACTCCATAAAGATTGTTCAGAATATTGTTACCTCTAAGACTGTTGTAGTCAGCTTCATAAAGGGAGATTCCTTTCTCACTGTCTCCTGCGGTGTTTTCTTCAACAACATTATGATCTGAATCTTGAAGGCAAATTCCAACCCAGTTTTTTAGGCAGCGATTACTGTTTATGATGTTGCCGCTTGAATCTTGGAGATATATGCCATAACTATTTTCTAAAGCCGTTATGTATTCTATCGTCGAGTCTGTTACGTTATAGCAGAAGAGACCATGTCTATTCTTTGCCAAGTTCAAGTTCCGCACCGTTACGTTAATACCGTTGATAATATACAGAACGCCAATGTTTGTTTGGTTGTCAAAGACTTCATCTTCAACGCCTATAACATACCAAATTGGTTTCCCATCAACAGTGTTGCTTGGGCCTATGGTATTATTGAAATCTGAAAAACTTTCGCCAGAAACGCCGAAGTTATATGAATTATTCAAAATCTCATTTTCGTTGAGAACATTATTCCCTGAATACCACAGTAGTATCCCATTTTCATTACTACAAGAAACAACGTTATGTTCTATAACGTTATCTTCTGAAAAGAAAAGGTAAACCCCAATCCGATTATTAATTATTAAACAGTGAATTATGTTGCATCCAATACTATGATCTATAAAAACACCGCAATCATCTCCATAAGGCGGAACCAGTAACCCACTGTCACGTACAGTAAACCCAACAATGCTAACATTGTCTGCGTTTACAGACAAAACCGTACCCACATTATCACTATCTATTATTGTTGTTAATCGATTTTCGCCTATGAGCGTCAACGACTTATGAACGTTAACATTTTCACGATATACCCCTGACTCAACCCACAATGCATGCCCGTTCGAAGTTTCAGAAGCATCTATCCCCTCTTGAATTACATCATAGCCTATCCCCGTATTGACGTTATGCACTGAAAGAAGACTCCAAGGATGCATCAACGGATACCTATCCGCATCAAAATCACCAATAATGTAGGGTGTATCTCCGATTCCGTCACTGCCAATCTCATCTTGACAAGTGCCACTGAATAAATCTGTGCCATTATAACCGCTCCAATAGTTACCGCCTGAAGGATAACCATCATCCCAAACATTGCCAGACACTTTGTAAATGAATGGATACGTGTTGTTGATGAAGTTGTTATGAAAAAAAACATTGCCAAAAAAAGTCCCGTTTGGAGGCATTTTTTCTATCATACCATCATACGTATTGTTGTAAACAGTGTTAGCCATTATCTTGTTGTATAAGCATGGTGAATACAAGCGAACGCCTTGGCTGTTTTGAGTAAAACAATTTCTTTTAACTGTACAACTTGTTGCATTTTGCAAATGGACACCGCCAATACAATTAGAAACATTGTTGCCAATTGCGGTGCAACTAAAAGAATTGATGAATCTAATTCCGTAGCCATCACCATCTATCGTGTTGTCTAAAACTCGAGAATTCTGTGAACAATTCAATCTGATGTTGTGGCAATTATGAAAAAAAAAGTTATTTTTTATTTCGCAGTTATCTGCACGATAAACGTAGATGCCGTTTTTATACCATCCCCAACCACTATTCTGTATGGTGAAACCAGCGATGGTTACATTATCCACCGTTATCTTTACAATCGTTCCGCCATTATTGCCATCAATAATTGTTGTCGAAACGTTTTCTCCAATAAGCGAAATTGTTTTGTTTATGACTATTCGTTCATAGTAAACATCTGAAGGAACATAGATAGTTGAGCCATTTTCAGCCTCATTAATCGCCTCTTGAATTGAACTGAAATTTCCTTCGATGTACTTTTGTTCAGGACTTGTAATAAGAAAATCAGTGAGAAAAGGAACGTTATGAAAGGCGACAACTCGCAAGGAAGCAAAGCTACAAACAGCTAATCCAATACTCACCGTGAAAATAGCAATCAGCCTTACAATCTTTACCAGTTTTATGGGTATCCACCTCTTCTCTCTTCACTCAATGTTTAAACTTCAAGGCAGATAAATCTAATTGTCAGCTATTAAGCCACCGGACTCTTTTCTTCTTAGCTAACGAATATTTTGAATGTTTATGTAGCGGGCACTCCTGTATGGGAAGCAAGGTTTAAGTCTTCCATCTTCCCGTATAAGAATCCAATTAGGTGGAGAACCCGAATGAAGCAGCTACACCACAACGGCGTCCTAGTTCCACCCCAATACGGAGGAAAAGGCTTCACCATCGAAGTGAAGGGGAAGAAAACTAAGCTAACGCCAAGGCAAGAGGAAATGGCACTTGCTTGGGCTAAAAAAGTTGGAACCCCTTACGTCGAGGACCCTGTCTTCTCAAAGAACTTTCACCGTGACTTCTCAAAAAAGCTCGGCCTCAGCGTCAAAGCCGAAGATGTCGATTACTCCCCTATCCTCTCCACCATCGAAAAGGAGCGCGCCTGGAAAGCAAACCTGTCTAGAGAGGAGAGGAAGCAACTGACGGCTCAGAGGAAAGCCAAGAGAGCGGCGAACAAGGATCGCTACGGATTTGTTTGGGTTGACGGTGCCCGAGTGGAAGTGGCTAACTACGCTGTCGAACCTAGTTCCATCTTCATAGGTCGAGGCAAACACCCGTTGAGGGGATGCTGGAAGGAGGGGGCTTGCGAGGAGGATGTCGAACTCAACCTCTCGCCAGATGCGCCTAAACCGCGGGGCAAATGGAAGATTGTCTGGCAGCCTGACTCCATGTGGATTGCACGATGGCGGGATAAACTCACGGGGAAGACGAAATACATCTGGTTTTCCGACTCCAGCCTTGTCAAGCAGAGGAAGGATATCGAGAAGTTTGACAAAGCTAGGAAACTTCGACGGAACCTTGTAGAAGTGCGGAAGCACATCTGGGAGAACCTTAACGCTGATGATTTAAGACGGAGGAAAACGGCGACCGTTTGTTTCCTTATTGATAGGTTGAAAATCAGGGTTGGCGACGAGAAAGACCCCGACGAGGCGGACACAATTGGCGCCTCAACCCTCCGACCGAAGCATGTCCACTTCAACAGTGATGAGAGTGTAACCTTTAACTTCCTCGGGAAGGACTCTGTGCCTCATGTGTTCACGGTTGAACTCCCAGATAATGTCACTAGAAACCTGAAGGAATTCACAGCGAACACGAGGTCCACCCTTTTTGATGGCGTCCGCTCACAGCATGTTAGCGAATTCCTCGATGAGGTGATGGCTGGGCTGTCGGCAAAGTTTTTTCGTACTTGCTATGCGTCCGAAACTGTCGAGATGAACCTGGAAAAGGCTCCTGTCAAACTTGAAGACCCGGAATACGTGAAGAAACACGCTGCTACGATGGCAAACCTCGAGGCTGCAAAAGTCTGCAACCACAAGCGAACCATCCGCAAGACTTGGCAATCATCTTTAGAAAAGAAGAAGGACCACCTCAAGACTCTGAAGAATCGAGCGAAGGATGCTCAAGATGAGTTGAGGCAGAAAATCGACTATTGGAAAGAGAAATATAGTGAGAGACTGAGGGAGCAAGAGAAAAAACTGAAGGCTATGCAGGCAAAGCTGGATGCTCATCGACAACAACTCGCCGAGGAGAAACAACAAGGTAAATCCGCACGCGCTTTGAAGAGACGTATTAGCTTTGATCGAAAGGCAGTGACTCGGCAAAAGCAACGCCTCAAGCTGCTGAAGCTCAAGTATGAAGAGCGAATGAAAAAGTTAGGGCAGAGGCTGGAGAGTCGGATGCAACGTGACAAAGCGGCGATAGCTAAGCTAAAGCTTAGGATAGAGGCTCAGAAGGAAACCCGCGAGTACAACCTTGGGACGTCTCTGAAGAGCTACATTGACCCCCGAATCTACTATAAATGGGGAAAACAAGTGGACTACGACTGGAAGCAGTACTACTCGAAAGCCCTCCAGAGGAAGTTCAGCTGGGTCGAAACTGATGGGGCGTCTGCAGAAAAAGACTAGAAAGAATGCATAATCAACCCTTGAAACGTCTGCGTTATGTTTTGATGGCCAGCGTCCGAAAAATCGTGGAGGAAGCCAAACAGTTTGTAGAAGCTGGGTTTGAGAACTTATGCGGCTTTGAAGAATGTTGAAATCTTCCGAAACACAAGTAAAAATTATACTGCTGATTCTAAAGCTTTACTATTTGCGCGTTTGACAAAAAACTGGCGATGTCTCTAACGTCTCCCGCAATTTCCCTTTTTTTCCTGTGATCCTCTCAAGTTTCAAGGGCATTCGTCAACTGAGATTTCTTGATGAATCTTTTACCTTTTACATCGTAATAAGAGATTTTTTGTTTCTTGATCAGGTCTTGAATTGAGGCTTCTTCCATTTGAAAGAATTCTGACGCTTGTTCACTGTCAATAACTCTTTTTCGACAGTGTTAACGTTAATTTGAGGTATAGTGAAGTCATACCAGCCGCGGTGAGGTTCGACCATCTTTTTGACCCTGCCGTCATATCGTCTCAACACTTTTTTTAGATGTGTTTTCTGTTCATAATTTCCAATTCTGGATTTTGCTTGCAGATCATGTATTTTGCTTGAAAACGTCAAGAAAAAGTTTCTAAGAGCTTGGAGAACGTCTTTTCTCCTCTTTCTTTTCAGCTCATCTCTCTTGTTAATCAGTTTTACTATTTCATTAGTAAAGGAAGTTTCTGTCTCTTTCAGAAGCCCTTCATGTTCCTCGCACGCACGTTTCAAATCTGCTTGAAGCTGAGGGCGCTCTCTCGAACTAAGGACAGATTTAGCAATCAGAAGGCTTACCTTTAATGCAAAATTGAGATCGACATAAGGTTTTCCATAAATATGGTTTCCCGAAAACGTTAGACCCGGTGCTGGCATAGCAACAAGCCGCAGAGTTTTTTCTTTTCCTTCCATTTTGTCAGACAAGAGTTTTGCACGTCCAGTATATTCTTCTCTACGGTCTGGACGGTCATGAAAGGCTCTCGTTACACATTCTTCAAGGTTTTTCACAAAATATGAGTCCTGTATTTGTTGTTCCCAACTAATATGGTGTTTTGATCGCGATGATAATGAAGTATAGGAATCTTGAACATAATGAAGCGACACTCCCAAGGTAAAACAGGCGTTTGCCAAGTCGCCTGCTAAGAAAAACCTTCGTGCATCCAGAATGTACTTTCGTATGGTATCTGACTTGCCATGATGGTGTGGATAATCTCGCCATTTATCAGGCATTATAGACCCTTCTCTGAGGCGAGAGGCCTGAATACTGTTTTTCGGAATCGCAAGTCTGCGCAGGATTTCATTGGCTATGCGGATGTGGGTTTTCCACAGCATATTTACTAAGTTCGAATTGTTTGAATTAAAGTGTACGCTTGTGCAAAGCCATTTTGTTATCTATTTAATGTGCGTGCTAACGCCTTTCCGTACATGTGGAGGCGCGGGTAGTATAGTCCGGTCAGAACAGCCCACAGCGGCAATGTCTCCCGCAAAACCCCATTTTCTAAGTCAAAGCAGTTACGTATCATCCTATGGTAAAACGCTCGCGCAGAGACTGAAGGGAACAGAGATGCAGAAGAGAAACTCATCGCATACATAAGTTTAAATAGATCAATATGTCAACTGCTTAGACACGCAAGAATTAGAATTCCATGAGAATGCTAGTTTTTCGTTGACAACTATATGGAGGTGTAATTCGATTGTCGTATAGAGAAAACCGAGAAATGCACAAGGCCGTATGCGCCGATTGTGGTAAAGAATGTGAGGTCCCCTTCAAACCTGACGGAAGCAAACCCGTATACTGCCGAGAATGCTATTCTAAACGAAGACCCCCGAGAAGATATTAAGCTTATTAGCTAAAATCTTCGGTCCGCTTTACGCACTTTTTTCTTTTTTATCAACAGTTATAGTAAGCAGAACCCACACTCTTTCATGAGATAAAAAATAATGCCTAGAGATCCCGTTTGTGGCGCCGTTCTGGACGAGAAGACAGCCAAGTTCAAGATCAAGCATGATGGAGAAACATATTGTTTCTGTAGTATGAGATGTAAGAAGAAGTTCATAAGGAATCGAAGTAAATTTGCAAAGTAAATTGAAGGAGGGAGAACAAAATGGCAGAAGAAAAAGAAGAAAAGAAACTGACAGAAGAAACTGCTAAAGAGGAGAAGCCCGGAAAAGCCCCGCGGACTCAGAAAGTCAAAGAGAGCATTGTTTTTGTCGGAAGCAAACCACCAATGAGCTATGTTCTAGCGATCATCACAAGCCTGTCAGCATCTAACGCTAAAGAAATGCCTGAGTGTTTTGTGGGGCTTGCTGCCGGATAGGTAGACAAGTATTTGGCTTCATAAAGAAGCATTCCAGCATCAGGCCTTTCCATAGGTTTCTTTGATAGTCCCTCTAACTCTCAATATTTCTTTCTTAGTCTTGCCCTAAGCCCGCTTATTTTTTCCTCCCAACCACATAACCATACCCCACGTAATCAATGTGTTCTCTGAAAATTTTTCTATATTCCTTCATTGCTTTGCGTAGGTCAGGGCATAACAAAAGCTTGAAACCCATTGTTATCATACCTTTGAGGCCAAGTCCTTTCTTCATTGCTTTTTCCATGTCAGGTATTTTTTCGGAAAAATCTACGGTTTTGACGTCAGCCATTCCCATTCTTTCATAGAACTCTTTCCATTCTTCGAGTGACATTGTTTCAAAGCCTTCCCAAACATCGTAGACTTTATCCACCAATTCTTTTGGTGGTGGTTTTTGCCAAGTCATCTCTAAGTCGCCAATGTATCCACCAGGCTTTGCTACTCGAAGAAATTCTGAAAAAGCCTTTTCTTTATCCAGAAGCACGGTAGTGCATTCAGCCAGAACAATATCGAAACTTTCATCTTCAAATGGCAAATTGTGTGCATCTGCTCTTCTAAAGCTAACCCTTTCATCTAATCCTTTTTTCTTTGCCATTTCCTTTGCATGTTCAACCATTCTCTTTGACAAATCCACTCCAACAACTTCGCACTCATGTTTTTGAGCCAGACAGCAAGCTGTTACACCCTTTCCAGAGCCTATGTCTAAAACTTTCTTGCCCTTCCCTATTTCGCACATCCTTGCCATCTCATCAGTTCTTTCAATTCCGCCAGGATGAAGAATTTCTAAACCGCAAGAATACATCAGTTCATCAATATCAGCCATTTTTCCCATTTTACTTACCTCCATAAAGATTTCTTATTCTTGCAAGATATTTCGGGACAAAAATTAATGTTTATTCTTGGATTCGGGGGTTGTCTCCAGATACGATTTCTGAGGGTAATATGTGCCCGGCAAGCATAAACTCTCTTTTCACATTTTGAAATCCACGATTTTCAAGTTCATCTTTCCATTCACCGTCCTGACTACAGAATATTGCACCCTTCCGCTTTTCTGACACAACTACACCTCAAGTTTATGTTTTATTAAGAGGGTGTTTCTAACAAATAAAGCACGCGAGTTAGGCAAAGAGGAAGGATGGAAACACCGCAGAGCGTGCCCTGATGGATGATGTCGTGCGCAGTAAATTTATTAGGTAAGAAGGCAGATTAGTGTTTGGTGTCTTTTTTCGGCTGGGGTGTCTTAGAAGGCAGCTAGCTACCTGAACTGAGCAAAGAGCGTTAGTTGGTGCCGTGAGTTAGTCAAGTTTGAGTAAAAGAGTGGGGCATGTTGGATCTTAGAATCCTGAGGAGAAGGGCTGAAATGTTGGAGGCGGTTAGTACTGGGCTTCATCCTTCTGCTGTCATTACTCAGTTGGCGGGGAAGTATGGTGTTTCAGAGCGTGCTTTGTGGAGTGATTGGCAACGACACCGCGTAGCCGCTAAACTTCAAAATCCAAGAATAGAAAAAATAACCTATCACACCCTTCGACACTGGAAAGCAACCATGCTTTACCACAAGACCAAAGACATCTTGTACGTCATGCGATTCCTAGGCCACAAAAGCATAAAGAACACTCTAATCTACATCGACTTAGAAACCGCTTGCCACCCAAATGGCGGTGACGATTACACAACAAAAGTTGCCAAGACAGAAGCTGAAATCTGCAGCCTAATAGAAGCAGGATTTGAATACGTCCTTCAAAAAGACGACCTAGCATACTTCAGAAAGCGCAAGTGACCTCAGCGAAGTTTTTACTATTTGTCCAAAAGCAACATCAAAGCTTTACTATTTGCGCGTGTGGTATGTCTTCTATGCTTAGCACCGCTTCAGGGTGCACATAACCTTTTTCTATGGCTTTTTGAACAACGTTTTTGCCTATTATGTTCACTGTTGTTGAGTTTTCTATCATTGCCATAGCTTCTTCAATGCTGACTTTTGTGCCTTTGTAGAATTCTTCTTTTACATGAAAAACTATTTTTCCCTTTCTCAAAGTTCTGCCCAGTATTTCAGCGTCGCACACGGCTAAAAGAACGTTGTTTCCGATTTTCTTTAGATTCATGTAGACTTCCAATTTTCATACGCTCTTACAGTTGCCTAATAGACGATTTTGCTCCACACGCTTCGCAAACTAGGAATGATAGGCGTTTTTCCTTCACAATTTTTGTGTCTGGACGCTTGCAAACTGGACACGTGACAAACTGTTCCATGTATCTCTGTAGAAGCCTTTCAAATGTTACCCGCGAAAACTTTCCTTGAAAAATTATCCTTGACTCTTGCATGGTTGCAGCTGTAGCCATTTCCCTTGTCAAAAACTTCAGCAGATGCCTCGGGTCACGATTCAAAGCTTCAGCGATTTCTTTAAAATTGTGGATTATCGTGCGCATACCTATGACTGAATGAACTATTCTGGGAACCTCTAGACGTTCACGTTTTGAGGTTACCTCAGGAATTTGTGAACGCGCCCTCTTCAGCAACTCTTCATAACCGTATTCCATTCGTTGATGCTCCATGATTAACATGACAACATAATCCTATTTAAAACTTATAACAGCCAAGTCAACAATCAAATGGCGTGAAAAGAGGGGTTCAAATGGGTTACGTCTATCTTTACACTGGAATAGGAGCTGGAAAAACTACAAACGCTTTAGGCTTAGCACTACGTTCTGTTGGACACAAACGCAAAGTTGTCATAATCCAGTTTTTGAAATGGTGGAAAAACACAGGCGAATATAAAATTCGAAAAACGCTCGCGCCTTACTATGAAATACACCAGTTTGGCCGTAAAGGATGGCACGGACTAAGCAATTTAGGTGAAGAAGACAAAGAACTAGCCCATAAAGCCTTAAGATATGCTGAAAAAATCGTTAAGGAGAAAAAGCCGCATCTGCTAGTTCTGGATGAAGTTAATTTAGCTTTGCACTGCAAGCTTTTAACTGTGAAAGAAGTTCTGAAGTTCCTAGATAAAATGCCAAGAAAAACTGATGTTGTCTTAACGGGTAGATTTGCCCCAATAGAACTTGTGAAGCGTGCAGAGTTTGTAAATGAAATCATAGCTATCAAGTATCCTGAAGAAATTGTTACAACAAGAGGAATACAATACTAACCTTAGTGAGGGAAAACCTTGAGCGAAGACGAAGCCATATTCACACCACTCGATTTTGTCCGTTACGTAGCTGAAAACAGAAAAGTTCCAGTGGACACCATAAAGGTCCCTCAACGCCTTTTGATCACTTACCAGAGATGCACGTATGAATACGGGAAGAAGCTGATTGATGGCAAGCCCGTTGACTGGTGGATGTATGGCGAAAGCCAACCATTTTGCATCGGACGATTCAACCATGTGGAAATTGGGCTCGGACGCTTCTGGGTAGGCGCACCAGCGGCAGTTATGACATTGGAAGAACTGATTGCGTGCGGTGCAAAAACAATCTTTGAAGTTGGCGTGTCTGGAGGTTTGCAGACTTTCCTTCAACCAAGCAACATAATTGTTGTAACAGAGGCGATTCGTGACGAAGGAACCTCTCACCATTACCTGCTGCCAAAAGTGAAGGTTGAGTCTTCTCCAAGATTGAGAAGCAAGCTGATTAAGCATTTAAATGAAAGGAAAATCAAGCATTTCGTTGGTTCTGTCTGGTCTACTGACGGAGTTTATAGAGAAACGCGCAAAAAATTCTTCAAGTTTAGGGATGGTGGTGTTTTGGCTGTAAATATGGAAACTTCAGCGATTTTTGCAGTTGCGAAATACAGGAATGTTGAGGCAGCTTCGGCACAAGTTGTTTCAGACATTTTAAGCGAAACTGAATGGCTGCAAGCCTTCGGACACCAGCAGGTTAGGGAAAACGCAAGAATTCTTCTAGAAGCTGTCCTAGAGGCTCTTTCTGAAGCCCCAGAATTCAATAATGTTTGAAAAAGCTTAAAGTCAGTGCTGATTTAATGTTAATTCTAACGGTGAATCTCTTGATCAAACGTAGTCATCCATATATTCCAAATTCTCTGCCAGAAATCAAGAAAGAAATGATGCGGGAAATAGGTACAGAAAGCATCGATGAATTGTACGCGGATATTCCAGAGAAATATCGTTTAAAAAAGCCGTTAAACCTTCCAGAAGCTTTGTCAGAGTTTGAGGTTAAGAAGCATGTGGAGGGTTTGCTTTCAAAAAACAAGACTTGCAGTGACATGCCAGTCTTTTTAGGTGCTGGCTGCTGGCCTCATTATGTTCCAGCGGTTGTAAAGGATATTGTTCAACGCAGTGAGCTGCTTACTTCTTACACGTCTTACCAGCCTGAAATTTCGCAGGGTATGCTTCAAGCCCTTTTTGAATATCAAAGCATGATTTGCGAGTTAACAGGTATGGAAGTTGCCAATTGCTCCTTGTATGATTGGGCTTCAGCCTTAGGTGAAGCCTCTCGCATGGCAACTCGCTTAACAAGGCGAAACGAAATTCTAGTTCCCAAAAATGTTCACCCTGAAAGACTAGCCACATTACAGGTTTACGCTGAATCAGCAAGAATATCGATCAAGCAAGTGGCCTACAACAAGGAAACTGGGCGAATAAGCCTAGAGGATTTCAGGAATAAGATTTCAGACAAAACAGCAGCGGTCTACATTGAAAACCCATCTTATTTAGGTCTTATTGAAACACAAGTTGATGAAATAAGTAGAGAAGCACACGCGCATGGAGCACTTTTCATTGTTGGCGTTGACCCAACTTCCCTTGGAATCTTAAAACCTCCAGGTGATTATGATGCAGATATTGTGGTTGGTGAGGCTCAACCTCTTGGCAACGCAATGAATTTCGGCGGCCCTCTTTTGGGGATTTTTGCTTGCCGTGATGATTTAAAGGTGATTAGGCAAATGCCTGGACGCATAATCGGGATGACTACAACATTGGATGGTAATAGACAAGGTTTTTGCATGGCTTTACAAACTCGTGAACAGCATATTAGGCGTGAAAAAGCAACGTCAAACGTGTGCACGAACGAAGCTTTATGTGCTGTAGCTTCAGCTGTTTACATGGCTTTGCTTGGACCGGAAGGATTACGGGAACTTGGCGAGACAATAATGCGCAAGGCAAATTATGCTATTCATTTGCTTTCGAAAATAGATGGAGTTAAAGCTCCAGTTTTCAAATCAACCCATTTTGAGGAATTCACTGTGAACTTTGACGGAACAGGTCTAAGCGTTGAAGATGTGAATGAAAAACTCTTAGAGCGTGGGATTCACGGTGGCAAAGACCTGTCAAAGGAGTTTCCAGAGCTCGGCAAAACAGCCCTCTACTGTGTGACTGAAATCCATTCTGAAGAGGAGATCGAACGTCTGGCAACGGTTTTAGAGGAGATTTTGGCTGGAGGTGAAAAGCGTTATGTTTAAGCAAGCAAACTGGAATGAACGGTTGATCTTCAGTCTTGGAAGGAAGGGACGGAGAGGACACGCTTCTCCGAAAGTCGAAGAAAAAATTAAACGAATTGTTGGCGATGTGAACATGTTTATTCCAATGAGCATGCAGCGCAAAAGTCAGCTTAAGCTTCCGGAGCTTTCAGAGGTTGAGGTTGTAAGGCATTTCACACGCTTGTCTCAAATGAATTATGGTGTTGACTCTGGCTTGTATCCGCTTGGAAGCTGCACCATGAAGTATAATCCGAAAATAAACCAGTTGCTTGCGAACCTGCCAGCCATAAACATGGTGCACCCGTATCAGGATGAAGGCACTGTGCAGGGTATATTGGGAATTCTTTACAGGCTCGAGAGATGGCTTGCAGAAATCACTGGCACTCACGAGGTTTGTCTGCAGCCTGCCGCAGGCGCCCACGGTGAATTCTTGGGTACATCACTTATGCGTGCTTATCATAAGTTGAATGGGGAAAATGAAAAGAGAAGAGAAATTATTGTGCCAGATTCTGCTCATGGCACCAATCCTGCAAGTGCGGCTATGGCTGGATTTAACGTTGTGGTTGTTCCATCAGATGAGGATGGCTGCGTGAGTATTGAAGCGTTGAAGGCTGCTGTTTCTAAACGTATAGCGGGTCTGATGCTTACGAACCCTAACACTCTTGGAATTTTTGAGAAAAACATTGAGGAAATAGCCAGAATTGTTCATGAGGCTGGCGGACTGCTCTATTATGACGGGGCAAACTTGAATGCCATACTTGGTAAGGCTAGGCCTGGTGACATGGGGTTCGACATAGTTCACATGAACATTCATAAAACATTTGGCACCCCTCATGGTGGAGGAGGCCCAGGAGCTGGTCCGGTTGGTGTTTCCGAGGATTTAGCCAAGTTTCTGCCTGTTCCGCGCATAATTTTTGATGGAGAACGCTATCACTTGGACTATGATATGCCTCACACTATTGGTAAGATGAGGAGTTTTTATGGGAATGTGGCTGTTTTGTTGAAGGCTTACGCTTACATTTTGAGTTTGGGTTTTGAAGGGTTGAAGGAAGTGGCGGAAGTTTCTGTTTTGAACGCGAATTATATGGCTAAGAAGCTTAAGGAAATTAAGGGGTTGACGCTTCCTTATGGTAGTGAAAAACCGAGGAAGCATGAGTGTGTTTTAAGTGCTGAGCATTTAAAGGGTGAAACTGGTGTTTCAGCTTTGAATGTTGCTAAGCGTCTGCTTGACTATGGACTGCATGCACCAACAATTTATTTTCCCGCTATTGTCAATGAAGCGTTGATGATTGAGCCTACGGAAACCTTTGAGAAAGAAGAGCTTGACCGCTTTGTTGAGGCTGTGCGGAAAATCTGTGAAGAAGCATACACAAACCCGGAAGTGGTTTTGAAGGCGCCGCATAACACTGCTGTTTCAAGGTTGGATGAGGTGAAGGCTTCATATCCGAGGACCATGGCTTTGAGTTGGCGAATGTATCTGAAGAAAACTGAGCAGAATTTGTAGCTTTATGTGACAGTTTATATGGCGCATCGCTTTTATTCATTGAAAAACAAGTGGACGTGGAAAAAGGTTTGACGGAATTAGAGGATAAGGTGCGTGAAGCCGTTGGCAAGGTTGTTGACCCTGAAACTGGTTTGAGTTTTGCTGAGATGCGCATGATTGCTAATGTTAAAGAAGAAGAGCATGGTGTTGTTAAGGTGCATTTTATTCCTTCAAGTCCTTTCTGTCCTATTGCTTTTAAGCTGGCTATGGACATCAAGAACGCTGCTTTGAAGGTTGCTGGCATCAAGAAAGCCTTAGTTTACTGTCGTGGGCATATGATGGAAAAGCAGATTAACGAGATGGTGAACAAGGAACAATAGAAATAACATCAACTCGACTTCTTTACTTTGTGTGTGCGAATGCTTAGGTTATGTACGTGATAACCAAAAACCCCTGAAAGACACTTCCTTGCCTTAGAGTTCGGATTCTGCTATCAGTGAAAGTGAAAAGAAGCTGAAAAGATATGTCAGCTAGAAGATATAGCACTTAAACGCCAGGATATATGACCAAAAGGCTTAAGTGTATGGCAATATTATTTGTGTTTTGTTAACATATATAAGGTGTTGAATTAGTTTGGCTGTTGAAGGATTTTCGAGACGTAGAGAACCAGTAGACGCGAAAGTAGGAGAATTAACCCCCACGTCTAGAGCCGTAAACGTCATAGCAAAAACAATATCAAAAAGCGAAGTCCGAAGCATCGCAGCTGGAAGAGACGGAGCACCACACCGCGTATGCGACGCATTAGTAGCCGACGAAACAGGCTGCATATACCTAACCTTGTGGGACGACAACATCGAAAAAGTAAACGAAGACGACACAGTCAGCGTAAAAAACGGCTACATAAACCTGTTCCGAGGCAACATGCGCTTAAACATCGGTAGATACGGCACAATGGAGATTGCAGAACAACCCTTAGAAGGCGAAGTAAACACTGAGAATAACATGTCAACTAAGGTGTTTGAGCAAGAGAGAAGATCGTACAGGGGAAGAAGAGAAGGCGGATACGAAAGAAGATCAGGCGGATACGGAAGAAGATACTAATCACTATCTAACTGCCGGAAAGGGTTTCCAACTATTTTCTTCTAAACAAGATTATAGGCCTATTCAGTTTCGCTCTTTTTTCTAGTTGTCGCTTTAAGCCGGAGTTATTACATCAGTTCTAGAAATCCATATGCAAAATTGATTTCGCCCGTTTCCTCTGTTTCAAGAAAACCTTTACTTTCCCATTTTTCTATGACTTCAACTTTGCGCAAGTCAAGCATCTTTCCCTTATTCCTATTAGCAATCTACATCGTTTTTTCCAAAATTTTATCGCAACTCTTAAAACTTGTACGCGCAAACAATAATAATTCACCATGTTAACAGGAGAATAAATAACATGACAGGCTCACAAGACGAAAGAAAACCAACAGTAGAAGAGTTATTAGCCAAAGCTAAAAAACCAGCACAGTTGGCTTCACCACTGCACAGATTTTATGAAGGAAAAGTTCAAACAATGCCGAAATGCTCAATCAAAAGCGCAGATGATTTTGCAATATGGTACACACCAGGCGTAGCGACTCCATGCAGAGAAATCCAAGCAGACCCAGACAAATCCTTCGAACTTACAAATCGCTGGAATTACGTAGCAGTAGTGTCAGATGGCACGCGTGTTTTAGGCTTAGGAGACATAGGTCCAGAAGCAGCCATGCCAGTAATGGAAGGAAAAGCCTTACTATTCAAATATTTAGGCGGAGTTGACGCTTTCCCAATATGCCTAAAAACAAAAGACCCCGAAGAAATAATCAGAACATGCGAACTCATTCAACCATCCTTCGGAGGAATAAACCTAGAAGACATAGCCAAGCCAAAATGCTTCCACGTGCTGGAAAAAACAAGAGAAAAGTTGCAGATTCCAGTCTGGCACGACGACCAGCAGGGAACAGCCACGGTAATATTGGCAGGTTTGATGAACGCTTTCAAACTAGTCGGCAAAAACCCGAAGGAAAGCCTAATAACCCTAGTGGGTGTGGGTGGAGCAAACACAAGAACAGCCTACGTCCTAATGAGATGGGGAATAAAACCGGGCAACATGATAATGGTTGATTCAAAGGGCATACTACATTCAGGCAGAACAGACATAGAAAAAGAAGAAAATCCGTGGAAATATGACCTAGCTCAAAAAACAAACGCCGAAGGAAGAACAGGCACCATAGTAGAAGCCTTTAAAGGCGTGGACGCAGTAGTAGCAGCATCCAAGCCAGGACCAGGCACAATACGGAAAGAATGGGTAGCCACGATGGCAGACGACTCCATAATTTTCGCTTGTGCAAACCCAATCCCAGAAATATGGCCATGGGAGGCAAAAGAAGCTGGAGCACGCATTATAGCTACAGGCAGAAGCGACTTCCCAAACCAAGTTAATAACAGTCTAGGGTTTCCAGCGATTTTCCGTGGTGTCTTGGATGTTAGAGCGAAAACCGTGACAGACGACATGTGCATAGCAGCAGCCCAAGAACTAGCGAAGTTTGCAGAAGAAAGGGGAATGAACGAGAACGATATTCTACCGAGAATGGAGGAATGGGAGGTCTATCCACGTGAAGCAGTGGCATGCGCACTAAAATCTATAGAGCAGGGCGTGGCAAGAATGAAACCGAGCAGACAGGAGCTGTACGAGAGGGCTGTGGCAATGATAAAAAACGCTAGAGAATCTGTGAAACTGTTGATGAAGGAAGGACTAGTAAAGCAGCCGCCGCCAGAGGAAGAACTGCTAAAGAAATAATCAGATCGAAGGGGAATAACCTCAAAAATGCTAAATTTCCGCGTTTTTATTAGATAAAGTTCAGAAAATTATTTAAACTCTTCCATAGAACAATAGATGGAGTTAAGGAGAAAAACGATATGCGTTCAGATTATGCCCTCTACACGGTTGCAATAATATTCTTCATAATAACAGGAGCAGTCTGCGTTTTGGAAATAACAGAGTTTGAAAGAAATCTAGGAGTTATAACAACAGCTGTTCTAGGGCTCCTCTTCGTTGGACTAGGTTATTCCCAAAGACCAAAAATTACAAGAGTTGAGTCGCTACCTACGCCAGCTTCAACCACCCCAATAACGATTACGAAAGAAGAAACTGCAACAGAGGCTACATCTGCTGTGGCGCCGCTTACAGAGGTTAAAGGCATAGGAGAAAGGCGGGCGGAACAACTCAAAGGCTTAGGCATCAACACTATAGAAGACTTAGCTAAGGCTTCAGCCAAGGAATTAGCTAGTGAATTGAAGATTTCCCCGAAAACCACTGAAAAATGGATTGGAAACGCAGAGAAGCTTGCTGAAAAATCTTAGAAAGCCTCACTTCATCAGAAGTTCAGATTTGCACGCTTAAGATTCTTACTATTTTCCTTCTTTCCAGCCTTCTTAGAGCATCCAAGAATTCATTCTTCTTTTTGCCAGTTACTTTGAAATTATGAATCATATCATTTACGGTCATTTGAGGTTTCCCGAATCCCTTGGTTCTCCTGTTGAGATGGCCCACTATTGACCGTTCCAATTTTCCACATTTCCATGTAGTATTGCGGATAAGAACTACAATTGCTCTGATAAGCCCTTGTGTTTCACTAGTTTTCCTGCCAGTCAAGATTTCTCCACTACTTAACAGTTTGTTATCCAACAATTTAGAGTTTACGTCTCCAAATGGTTGGAACTACTAAAGTTTAAATGGAAAGTCATGTTAAAAGATGAGTTGGAGACTAAAAATGTTGGAGGGACAGATTGAAAGAATTTGTTTTTCCCGTATATTTGAAGGCGAAGATTTGGCTGAAGCTGTTAAGAAAAGGGTTGAGGAAAGTGGAGTAAAAGCTGGGATTTTCATCTTGATTGGAAGCTTGAAAAACGTGATTATAGGATATTACAAGGAAGGACAATATATGCCCGTAGAATTGGATGGTCCGTTGGAAATTGCTTCATGCATGGGGAACATAGCAGTTGATGAGAAAGGCGAAATTATGATTCATTCTCACATCGTTGTCGCAAAAGAGAAAGGTGAAGCCTTTGGAGGTCATTTAATGAAAGGCTCCATTGTCGGCGCAACCGCAGAACTGGTAATAATCGAAGGGGTTGGAGTGAATTTGCTGAGAGCGTTTGACGAGAAAACAGGTTTAAACTTATGGAAGTTAAGTCATTAAGACTTTTCTGAGACGTATTCCATGAGCATTACCGTAATAATTCTCAAGTTTTCCAACCTTTTTGTATCCGAATTTGTGGTAGAGACTTAACGCTACAATGTTGTTCTCCCGCGCCTCCAGATAGCATATTTTGACGCCTTTGTCTTTTAATGTTTTTTCGATTTCGTGCAGAAGCCTTTGTCCAATTCCCTTTCGACGTTGGTTTGGTGAAACATCTATTGTCAGTATTTGTCCAGTCGATGGTTTCTTATCCATGTATGTTTTGCCTATGATAAAGCCCACAATTTCACCTTTCACTCTCGAAACTAAAATCACAGAATTAGAATCAGTTATCAGGTAAGCTATTTGCTGTTTTGTGAAGGCTTCTGTTTCGAAACATTTCATCTCAATTTCACACAATCTGTCCAGATGTTCGATTGAAGCTTTTTCTATCTTCGCCAGCATTTTAAGGAATCATCCCTTTCGAGTTTAAGGAAGACTAAGATTTAGGTTTTCTTCGTTTCCGACATGAGCGGTTCAATGTTTGCACTCGGGGTGGTTACAGGTATAAAAAGAATGCCAGTAAACCCCATGCTGGCAACAGAATGGTTTTCCACGTGATTTCGAACTTTCTTGAAGCCATGCTTGGCTACAACTAACAATGAAAGCAAAAGCTTTTTGGTATAGCTAATATATTTTTCCTTGCTATGCAAGCGTCACTTGACAAGTTCTGCTGTTATTATCTCCACGTCTTCTAAAGGCTTGTCATTTGCATCTGTCTGCACTTCCCCAATTCTGTCAACAACATCCATTCCTTCTATTACCTCCCCGAAAACTGGGTGTTTATCATTTAGAGGGTCGTTGTCAACGAGGTTGATGAAGAATTGACTGCTTCCTGTGTTTGGACCTGCGTTTGCCATAGCTATTGTTCCCCTATCATTTCTATTATGGTCTGTAAATTCATCTGGTATCGCAGGTATTGACGGATCTTCATATCCTGTTCCAGTAGGGTCTCCTCCCTGAATCATAAAACCATCAATTACTCTGTGAAAAAAGGTTCCATCATACACTCCCTGTTCAACCAGATTCTTAAAATTCCCTGTAGTAATAGGCATGTCATCGTACAACTCGATTTTTATGTCGCCCATACTTGTTTTGAGTAAAACTATGTTTGAACTTGAACTGTCTTTATCAGCCGTGCCGTTCATCTGCCAGACAGCGTAGACTCCGATAGGCAGACATATTAGAAACATGAATAGAATGGCTAGAGTTTTCCTTTGGGACCATCCTTTGCTTTTTTTGGGTTCTCTTTCTCTTCTTAAGCGTTCAGCTTCTAATGCCTTCTGATGTTTTATGGCTGCTTGACGTCTTTTTTCTTTCCAGCTTTCCTTTTTCTTCTTTTTCGTCATCTCAACGCCTACAATTAAGTTAGAAAGACGTTTTTTAAAAATGTTACTTGACTTTTCTTCTACTTGGCGATCTCAGCGCATAAATCAAGTCTTGGTCTATATCTGAAGATTTAACTACGACTAAACGTGTAGTTTTGAACGGGTGTTGTTGATTGAAATTGACGGGTGTTCATTTTCTCCTGACTTATAGATGTGACTTGGAATGTGATCATTGTTTTGTTTGGGGTAGTCCAAAGGCTAGAGGTGTGTTCACTATTGAACAGATAAAGGATATACTGGTGGAAGCTAAGAAGCTGGGAACTGTGAATTCCATTTCATTGGAGGGCGGAGAGCCTTTTCTGTATTATCCTATTATGGTTAGGGCTGTGGAGGAGGCTGTGAAGCTTGGTTTTCGTGTGGAGGTTCTTTCGAATTGTTATTGGGCTAGTTGCCCAGAAGATGCTAAGGTGTGGCTTCTTCCGATGGCTGAAAATGTTGAGTTAAGTTTAAGCAGTGACTTTTATCATGGGGACAGCTGGCAGATTGAAGAAGTGAGGAATGCGGTGAAGGCTGCAAAGGAGTTAAACATGAAAGTGGAGATTCTTGCCATTAAATATCCTAAGGCGAAGGCTCCGTGTCCAAGCGACATTGAAGGGGCAAAAGTGGGTTTGTATGACCTTATGTACAAGGGGAGAGCTGCTTCTAAATTGGCAGAGGAAGCAGACAAAAAATCTTGGCGTGAATTTACAGAATGTTCTTGTGAGGAACTTGTTGATCCGGAAAGAGTTCATGTTGGCCCTCTAGGGTATGTTCATGTTTGTCAAGGTATTTCAATTGGGAATGCTTGGCAGAAGCCTTTCTCAAAAATAATTAGTGAATATGATCCTTATGAGAACCCGATTCTTGAGCCTTTAGTTCGTGGCGGTCCAGTGGCTTTGGTTGAAAAGTTTAGTTTGCCACACGACGAGTTTTATGCTGACGCTTGTCATTTGTGTTATGCTGCGCGTTGTTTGTTGAGAAAGAGATGTCCTGACGTATTGGCTCCAGATGTGATGTATGGAGAGTTTGAATAATATGGCCATCCAGCACATGAAGAAAGTTATAAAAGAATAGCCTAACATCAAGGGTTTAGGTGGCATTAATGTTGACGAGGGAAGAAGCTCTCAGTTTGGTTAAGAAAAACGTCAAGAAAAGGAATATTGTTTATCATATGATTGCTGTTGAAGCTGTTATGAGAGGGTTGGCAAAACATTTTGGTGAGGATGAAAACCTTTGGGGTTTGACTGGTTTGCTTCATGACATTGATTATGAGAAGATAGGTGATGCTTGGGAGAAGCATGGTGTTTTGGCTGGGGAGATTTTGAAGGATATGGTTTCTGAAGAGGTTAAGCGAGGTATTAAGGCTCATAATTTTGAGCGTACTAATGTTATTCCTGAAAGTAGGATGGAGAAGGCTTTGATTTGTTGTGATGCTATTTCAGGTTTGTTGGTTGCTTGTGCTTTGGTGATGCCTACGAAGAAGTTGGCTGAAGTGAAGGTCAAGACTGTGAAGAAGAAGTTTAAGGATAAAGACTTTGCAAGAGGAGCAAACAGAGAGAGAATTCTCTTCTGCGAAAAAATTGATGTTCCGAGAGAGAAATTCTTTGAAATCGCCCTAGAAGGATTGAAAAAATACGCAGCAGAAATAGGACTGTAGAGTTTGCATAGCTTCCAAAAAGAAGACCGCATTCCAGCATCAAATTTTCGGCAAAAGCACTATTGTGTTTACCGCAGATATGATTAGAATGTTTAATCCCTTTTTTGAACAAGCGCAACGCGTCAATAGAGCACTTGAACCGTTAGGGATTAGCTCGAGGGGATTTGAACTCAGAATCTCCGGCTCCGCAGGCCAGCGTCCTAATCCATACTAGACCACGGGCCCCCCTTCAACGTTTTTCGCTACGTTACAGATATATTCTTCGTTTTGTGGGAGTGCAATTGACTGCGTGTATTGAAGAGTGGTCTTTAGGTTTTTGTGACCAAGGAGTTTTTGGACGTAAAGAATGTCCTTGGTTTTTGCGTATTCTATGGTTGCTTTCCAGTGGTGGCTAAGGAAAACATGTGACAGGGGTTCTTTGACAGTTATGTGGAAATCGGCTTAATTGTGGTGTGAACCCCCCCAGGGAAGACACCACCACAACAAATCATGAAGGTTTAACAATGAGGTAATTAGAACAGAATTGGAAGTAGTAGTACAGCGCCCCCTAGGAAGAAGTTACTACTACTTCTGAAATCTTGCTAGCTCGTGGGTTTTGTCTGTCGTGATGAAGGATTAAGCTGATCTCATGGAAGGATCACCTGTTTTGAGTCTCAAGAGAAGAAATTTTATGGTACTCAGATCGGCTGGGCTTAGAATATTTTATGAATGATTAAAGCGTGCTGTATCATGAATGCGCAATATAGCCTTCTTTGAATACGGACAGAAGCATAAGCCCAATAACAGAAAAAGTGCACCGAAAGAATTTAGAAGTTCACACAAAAGTTGAAATCCACAACCATACCATTCATGCCCAAAGGGCAGCGGACGCGCCTAGAATACAGGAGCCAGAACAACCAGTAAAAAACAGTATTGTTACTTTCAAGGAATGGGCAGGTGTCTTTTTAGGGGACGATTTTATTAAGATGCGTTAGGGAAGAGTGTGAACGTCGAGCCGATTGAATCAGTGATGAGGAGGATTATAGGTCAATATAACAAGAAGCCAGAAGGTTGGAGTGTTCTAACCGACCACAAGGGAAACGTGCTGGTTCTAGGCTCAAGGATGGGTTACAGGCTGAAGCTGATACCTCTTAACCCCCAAGAATACACCGGAGTTGGCGTAAGGATAGGTGGCACAAAGGAAATGCGAAAAGTTGTGGAGGGAGTTCCATCCTACGGGTTCAGACCTCTATCAGGCATAGAGACCAAAAAACTGCTCAGCGACATTCACCAAAGGGGCGCCGTCCAGAATGGACTAATCAAGAAACTTATGGGGATGAAGCCTGTACCTACATGGGAGCTGCAGAAGAAGGAGACAAAGACCGTCTTAGGCGGTCCGGTCATAGCCCACCCAAACCTAAGCGCTATCTCAAAAAGCCAACGGGAACTGGAAGTGAAGCTTGCCGTGGAGGCAGACAAGCTCTTCAGAAAGAAATATCCTGGAAGGGCTGCAATTTACCGTTAACTATGTTCTTCACGTTGGAACTTGTACAGCTTTGATGGCGATTTCTTTCGCTTTTTGCAAAATATACTTTTCATTCAACACGCTAATAGTATCGCGTACTTGGCGCGCGCACTTTTGCTCGTGCAGCCATAGCCATTACGTTGTAAATCGACGGAATCGGCGTCCAGCATATATCAAGCACATGATTTGGGTCTCTTATGACTCCGTCGACAATCTTCAGCCCATAGAAGGCCCTCCCTTCGCGTCATTCCAAAAGAAGGCAGTAGAGCGCTGACATATAATATACGACTAACTAAAGGCTAGAGCATACCAAAGACACTCAGCAACATGACTCAACACTTTTAACACAAAGGCTGCGTGTTACCTAAGTTGTGTGTTTTTTTGCAGTTGAGCACAGAAGAAAGGCTAGGCGAATACAAGAAATAACTTCCTTTTTTTTCTGTAGTTTACCATAAATGTTAAATAGTCTGTTATACATAGTCTTAAGGGCAGAAAGAGAACAAAGAAAGGAGAACGAAAAAGTTGAAGGTGAACGGGAAAAGCTGGAAAGTTGCTCTGCTGTTTTTCATAATCGTTCCAGTAGGTCTTCTTGTAACGTTCGGCTTGACGGATGTCTTCAAACAACCAGTGGTAACAACGAAAACCATAGTGGTTGAACCAGTGAACTGGAGCTTCGAAAGGCCCTCAGAAGCCATGAAGATAGAACAATTAATTGAAAACCAATGGAAGTACTTGGATGAAGAAATACACATAGGCGTAAAAGTCCTTTCGTATTACGAAAAGGATGTGTCTGAACCATTCTGGGGTCATGACGGCGTAGTATTCAAAACATACGTAAACGCAAGTTTCACGCAAGGATACATCAATACTATCAGAATTAACTTTACCATCTTGGATGATAGTGCTGTTTTATTTGTTTCGAGGAATCCATGGTCCCTTCAATTAGATAATGCAACATTGAAGAAAATAAACTATTTTGGCACAAATGAAACAGATGGCTATATCGAAGCCAACATTTTGAAACAATCATGCTGCATTAAGGACCAAATCTTCTGGGTTTTTCTAGATGAAAACTATGAAAATCATGAATTGCAAGTAACATCAGAAGTTACACATACAAACGAAACAGCTTGCGAAACAATAACGATTCCAATAAAAATGAAGATTTCCCCATCCGGAGAAAGCTAAAAATGAGAAAGCTCTGGTCTCTTTTATTAATTACTCTCTTTATATTATCACAGTTAGTCACCATTGCTTTTGCGTATGAAATGCAACGGCCTTCCCAAGATTATACTATTGATCAGCACGATGAAAATGCTAAGACCGATAACGAGGCATCAGTGGGCATAGGTGTGCATATTTATAAATATTATGAGAATGATATATCTGAACCATTCTATGGAAATGATGGCGTAAAGTTTCGAGTGGTTGCGACTGCGAATACGAGAAAGGGAATCGAATATGACTGGTATAATTGCCCTGCTTCTGCTTACTGGGTTGAGGCAACCAAACCGACTAACATCACCGATGATGACAGTGGTGTATGGATAGACATCCCTTTCGGGGTTATCTTTTACGGCGGGCCAGGCGTTCAAAATACGAGCGCCATATACACTAAAGTCTGGGTGTGCGACAACGGTTTCCTAAGTTTTGACTGTGATTCAACAAGTCCTATCCCAACATACATTCCAAGCCCTACGCTTCCAAATAGTCTAATCGCTGCTTACTGGTCTACATCGACCCAGCTGGAGGTTCAATAACCTACTATGCAGATCTCAATAAGTTTGTCGTGGAATGGAAAAACGTTAAAAGCAAATATAACGGGCAACTCCAAACCTTTGAAGTAGTTATACTTAATGACTATTATCCCAATTTTAGAGGACAGAACAGAATTTTTCTACTGTACCAATCAGTTGCATGGCCGGGACAAGAAAGTTCCAGCAGCGACGTGTCTCCCTCCTCAGTTCCACCTGATCCGTCAATTCCAGTTGGTGTAGGCATCGAGGACCAAGAAGGATACAAGGGAACGGAACCGCCCTTTGTGGATAGTGGGCAGGGCATTCAGCTTACAGCCACGCCATATTCGTCTCCAGAAATCAGAGAATTAAACATACTAATGAACAAGACAGACAGTTATGCTCGAGTTTACGCAGACCGCAATCCTTGGGCAATTAGAGGCGGGAATGTTCAGTATAAGACGCCAGAGCCAGACCCTAATGATCCCCCATTACTCGGCAGAGCTGTTACGGGAGGTTTAACCCTGCTTATGTCATCAGCCATAGGATTAGCCTACGGTGCCGCAGCGGGTCTCATGTTCGGTGTTACTCGGGTGACCACGGAATTAGGTTATGACTTAGCTAGGCAACTCTGGGAAGCCGATCCTATTGGCATACGAGACGAATACAGTGACCCAGGAACAAACTTCTGCTACGTGAATGCTTCAGCAACTGCTTATTATCCTCCCTATGACTACCCTGTTGATGCAGAGGTAGGGACCCAGATTTTCTGGGTTTTTCTCGATGACAACAATTTAGATCATGAACTGACATTAACTGCTCAGGTAAAATACTATTCTCATGCCCAAGAGAACATCGTCACTTTAGAAACATCCGTAACCCTTAAAGTATACATTAACAATGCGCCGAACACTCCTTCTCTGACAGGTCCGACCTCTGGATACGTGAGCTGGTCCTACACTTACAAGGCATGCGCGGCGGATCCTGACGGCGACTCAGTTAAATACACGTTTTACTGGGGTGACGACTCAACCCCAACAACGACTGGCTACTACGGCTCCGGCGTCGAAGTATCGCGGTCGCACTCATGGAGCTCTGCAGGAAACTACAGTGTCCAGGTTAAGGCTACGGACGTCTATGGAGCGTATAAATACTCTTCAAGCCTCACGGTGACCATCTACTACGGTGGTGGTTGTCCAACGTTGCTTGTTTGGAACGGCACGGACTACGTGGATTACGGTGTCATCGACATTCATGACGTTGAGAATGATGTTGTTAGGGAAGTGCATGTTCAAGCTGAAGACGTGAGCGTATCTGGCCATAAGGTCAAGTTCACACTCAGGGAAGGATGGGAAGGACTGAACTATTCACACTCTCTAATCGATCAAGTGAAGCTTTACGCAGTGGACAGCGAAGGAAACCGCTACTTATGTCCGCTCATAAAGGCGGAACACAGCGATCAAGGCAAAGTTTTGCTTAACCTTCTGTTCAGCGATGATTACAGAATTGACACGTACCTCATGGACACGATAGACCTAACTTTCATAGTGCCATATCCTACAGAAATGATAGAAAACTTCACGTTCATCATAGAAGGACACAACCCCCTAAAACGCTAAACTTCCTTTTTTTTCTGTCGTTTATCATCAATGTTAAATAATCTGTTATACATAGTTTTAAGGGCAGAAAGAGAACAAAAAGGGGAGATGAGAAAGTGACAAGTGAAATTTCAACGAACACCACAGGTAGGATAAGTAAAATGCGTTATCTTACTGTGGGTTATTATGTAATAGTCTTCAGTCCTGTATTATCTTTACTACTTTTGGCAGTAGCGCGTGCGCGAGTAGAAGTGATGGCGTTAATCATAGGTGTTCAAATATGTGGAATGATCCTCTACCTCGTAGGATATAGAAAACCAAGCAAACCTTCTGAAACACCTCCCCATACCTTATTGAGTGGCATTTTTCTCATTATTTGGGGAATCTTGATAGCTTGGTACATAATCGCATGGTACAATTTTCATATAACACATTATCTCCAAGAGAAACCAATTACGTTTTGGAGCAAAGTGGACTCTGCACTTTACGTTTTGAAAGGGTTGCTATGGGTTGCTTCAGGTCTAATGCTTATTATTACTCGTATTATCCACGAATTCAGAAGGTCAAAACAAAAGGAGAGAATAAGAATGAAAATGTCCAAGTTTGAGTAGATGTTAAAAATGGATGAGAAAGTCAGTCTCGGTATCATTGTTGGAATAGGAATGACGCTTATTTTACTTGGATTTTTCGGCTGGCTTCATACTAACTTCTTGTTGAAAAAATTAATTAAAATAGATGCCAGCCATTACATAATCACCGACCTTGACAAAATAATGCGCATTTATGTGGGTTTTCTTGTGACGGGTTTAATGTTCGTGCTTTTTGGTTCTTTAGGAATAAAAATGAAAGTGAAGAGTGACACAATCAATCTGGGGATTTCGCTGGTTCTTGGTTCGACTCTTGCATTTCTGGGCTTGATTAATTGGGTTGAATCGAGCTTCTATATGATGGGTTTAATGTTCGTGCTTATGAGCGTTTCATTCACAAAATACAAGGCACACGCCAAATACTATGTTCCCACGATCTTGATTTGCGGAGTCATAGTTACAATATTGGGAAGTCATCTTTTATACGCTACACACTGCGAGCTTGTCTATGCGACAGGTCTAAGCGTGCTTGGTGGTGGGGTGATTAACCTCTTTACATATGCCTTCTGGGAGAGGGAGAAAATAAGAAGTGAGAGTGTTTAAGTTTAAGTTGACTTTCGTAGTGCTTTTGATAGCAACGATAGTTTGGGGAATCGTTTTCTACTACGTTCTTCAGGAATACCATAAATTCGTTGAGGGGTTGGATCCGTTGTTGAGGAAGTGGGGGCTTTTGGATCCATGGTGGCATTGGAACGGTATGCCCTACATACTTTTTGCAGGGTTTCTTTTACTTCTTGCGTGGATAGGTTTTATTGTGACTGCCATAGACTTTCTATGGATGAAGAAATCGAAAATCAACTTAAATCTAGATATTTTCGTGGTGCTTACGATAGTAACAATAATTTGCGGAATCGTCTTTCTCTCCTTCCCATGGAGTGAGGATTTTAAAATATATTTCTATGTCGGAGGTGAGTTTCTGTTCGCAGTATGGGCTATCTTCTTATGGAAGTTGTTCTTAGAGAAAGTGTGTCCGCATATCGAAAGGAGACTCAAGAAAAATGTCTAAGTTTAAAGTTGCGGTTCTAGTGTTGCTTGCGGTTACTGTGGTCTATGCGCTTATGTTGGTGTCAAACTTGTGGAGTTACTGTCAGATTCCAACTGAGGGATACGACCCAATCCTTGGACACTGGTATGGTAACCCTAAACCGTTTAATGTAACTCCTGAAGGACAAAAGTTCTCTGCGGTTGGGATAACTCTCTTTTTTACATGGTTTGCTGTTGCGTGGATTTCGCTAGGAAGAGAACAAAAAGAAAGGAGAAAGAAAAGAATGAAAGTGTCTAGGTTTACAAAAATTGTGTTGCTGTTCCTAATAGGTATAGTGCAGATGCTAACTATTATCGGCGGATTCTTCGCCTATGAGCAAATGAGTGATATGCTGTGGAAATTACGATGGGATTATAAGGCACTGCTTCAGAAAACTGGAGGTCCAATTATCGATTACGGTCCGATTCCTAATCCCTTTACACCCCTTATTCCGTTGGTTCTGCTGGGTTTGTTTTTAACAATAGTGCTACTTGTTGATGAAATACGCCATAAGCCAGAGTTGACTACTTTGGAGGCGCTGGAATGACTAAAGTAACGTGGTTTGACAATTATTGGGGTTGGCTGGAACGATTAGTTAAGAGGTTGCGAAAGTGGATAGAGGAAGAAGAATGAAAGTGTCTAAGTTTAAAGGCTTAATTGGTGTAACTCTATGTTTAGTTGTCATAACAGTAGCAGAGATTGTTTATGAGAAATCCATCGTTCCCTCAGTAGGAAGGCACGACGAAGAGGGATGGAAAATGTTTAGGCTTTGCGAAACAGAGCCTTCTGAACCCTACTTTGAATTGAAAACCCCTCTAGATAATTGGACTGCACAAGCCATACAAAACTTAAGCCAATGCGTATGGGTTAAAGAACAATATTGGAATCAATGCCAAATAACGAACTTTTTGTTCTCTACGGAGCCAGTCTTTAAGTATGGTGAAAAATTCTACACATTCACTCATGATATGCATACATCTAGGCATGTGGAAATTCATGTTGACTCCTTGAGCGAAGTGAACTGTGGTGTCGCCATTAGCCTATGCAAAAGCACGCACTCTATTATCAACCCGTTCACGCGTGCGTGCTACGAGTTACATGACCCTCTAGACCCTTGGACAGAAGCGGCAATAGAAGACCCAATCAACATGGTATATGTTGACGACATCTATCTTGACCAATGTGCCTTATTTGAACCGAACATAACGACTATATTGAAACAGCGACCAGTTTTCAGGTATCATGGTGAATACTACACACTAGACGAATTTGCATTTTACGATGGCTTTAGACCTATATCATCATATATCAGGCTACTTACCATAATAAGTTGGGTTGTCTTAGGTTTGTTCTGGTTAGGCTCAGCTCTAAACTAGGCGTACCCATATTTGAAAAGAAGGTTCAAGAAAAAGCCAACGGTGAATCCGTTGGAGGCGTGTTCACCGCCTAGCCTTAATTGAAGGGCAGAAAGAGAAGAAAAACGAAAAAGGAGAAAAGAAGAATGAAAATGGCTAAGGTAATCAAAAACATTGTAATCGTCGCGGTGCTGTCTGCATTAGGCGTTATGTTTGGTTTCCTGCTATACTTGATGTTTGTCTTCTGCTTTCTGTGTATCCTACGCTTAAACGATATTGTTTCAATCCTTCTAAGCGGTTGTCTTTCAATGGCGATTGTCCTAGCGTGTTTCTATGCGGGAATAAAGCTTGCGGGGAAAGAAATCGGCAAAGTGGTGGAGTGGAAATGAAAATGGCTAAGATTAAGATAGCGGTTCTAGTGTTGTTGGCGACATTGGTGTTTTGGAGTTACTATGCATATAGGGTTTATTGCTATTACCAAGACACAACATTTGAAGACCCTGAACTGGGAACTTACTACATCAATCCTGACCCTTTCCATCTAACCGCTGAAGGTTCACGATTGCTTTGGCTCGGTGTTCCTCTCACAGGCTTGTGCGTAGTTATACCAATCTTTTCTCTCCTTAAAAACTCAAAGAGGGGGCAGAAAGAGAACAAAAAGAAGGAATGAAAATTGAAAGTGAAGGATAGAATACTGATACCTATTGTTCTAGCGTTGTATATCGGAGTATGGATATTCACAGACACGGCTACTAGACTAGTTATTGACGTATGGCAGAGAATTCAAACGAATTTGTTATTGTTGACGACACCTCTAGGAATTTTGCTTTTGTTAGCAGGGGCTACGATCATAGTGGTAATGGTGATTAAGGAGAGAAGGAGAGCTAAACAATGAAGCGTCTAAAGGAAATTGGAAAGGCACTCAAATCCGTAGTGTTGAGCATGGCTCACATGGATTACCAGATGGAATTCAAGAAGAGGAAGAAGGCAAAAACAAAAGGAGATGAAGAAAATTGAAGAAAACAGCTTCGTTATTAGCAATTACAATGATAACAGCTATGATTATGTTAACAGTTCCGTCAGTTCAAGCAATGACTTACTCGTCTTACGCTACGGATTTAACAGGATGCTGGAAAGTGTGGCTTACTGTTGACACAACCGCTAGAACATTAGAGGTTAAATGGGCTGAACCTTTTCTAGGGCTGAGTTATTGGCCTTTCGGAAGCTACATACACGTTTGGGATGACGATGGACATATTTACTGTTATGATGCTCCTCTACTCTATCACATAATTGGTAGTGGAGAAATGACCTTTGACTACTGTAAGCGCGCGTAATTGAAGGCAAGTAATCAAATTTTAATTTTTGCTACTTTATTCCCGAACTCTTTACATTTAGGAAGCTCTCCTTCCACGAAAGGGCCCTTCATCCCTTGAACTTCTATCGACAACCCAGGAGCCATCCATTTCAATCCGAGAACTTTTTCGTTTATTCTCCTCTCCATTTTCTTCACCACTTTCTCGAAGTCACCTTTAATGTATGTGTCAAAAACGGCAAACATTTTTCCCTCTAAGGGGAGTTTGCCAAGTTTGTCGATGAACTTCTTGATACCTCTAGTTGGTCCACCAAAATGATTAGGAGAACCTATCAAAATCGCATTATAACTAGCTACCTTGTTGAGGTCAACTTCTTCGAGTTCGCTGAGGACAGCGTCTATTCCTCCAACTTCGTTCATTCCCTCTATGATTTTTTCCGCTACGAGTTTGGTGTTGCCATACTTGGACTCATAAACAACGATTACCTTCGCCACTATAATCACCACTTATTACTCTTCCACTTCAGTTTTATGGCTTGCGCACAAACCCTTAGTCAGATTTCTTGGCACATCAAAAACTCAACACTTGAACCAAATCGCATCCTCTCACAAAAACCACAACTCCAAGTTTCCAGATTCATCTATAAAAAGAGGGCTGAACAACAGGCGATACCAGAAAATGACAGCGGGCTCGAGGGGTTTATCCCCAAGAGGGTTCAAGTCCCCCAGCTTGGCTACCAAAAAACCGCACGTTGCAAAGCCGAGAGTTCGAATCTCCTCGGGCTACCAACAAACCGAAGTAAGGGCAACGTTCAAACTCTCGTGTCTGTCTGAGGAGCGTTTGGTTTCTGGATAAGCATGTTCGTTTTTCTGCTTATGACTAATTTTTTGATAAGTCTTTTAGTCAAGTAGCTTTAAATCGGGTCCCAACGATATGTTTTACATAGAGAATGAGGCGCTGGTATAGTTGGGCGTAAATTTTGAACCTTTGATTGACGTTCTTAAGCATCCTATAAGGCGGAAGATTATCTTGAGTTTATCTGAGAAAGGGAGTATTTCTTACGTTGATCTGATGAAACTTGTAGGGGCTAAGAATACTGGGAAATTCAATTATCACCTCAAGATTCTGGGCGATTTGATAGAGAAGGACGAAAACGGAAAGTATGGCTTATCTGACAAAGGCCAAATGGCTGTGCAGTTCCTTCAAAAGTTTGCTGGTAAGGAAACTGAGCCAATATCGCTGCCCATAGCCATGAAGACCTTTGAGACCCGTGCTTTCAGTCTCGCACAGGGTTTCATATGGGTGGTGCTTGTCTATCCTCTTACATGGGTTCTGTTTGGTTGGTATCTCTACTTTGCTGATCGTGCAGGTGCCTTTGTTGGTGATCCGACAATCCCCTTGATGATATTCACTCTGATTATAGGTGGAGCGTTTGCGCTTTTCGGTATGGTGACCTTTCCAAGGATAATGATAGATCGTGACAGTATTACTGTCAAACTAGGTTTTGTTCGCCGATTTTTTGCTATAGAAGATATCAGAATAGACTCCAAAGGACACATTCTGAAGCTGGGAAAAGGCTTGACGACGGCTGGTTGGTTTATTCCATTCAAGAGAAAAGAATGCATGGATCTTTTAGACAAACACGTAGGAACATACCGGTCGAAGCCGCTTTTCCTTATATTTTTGCTTCCTGTCGCCATACTTGGTTTCTATTTTAGACTCGCGAGATATCTTGGCGGGACGTTACCCCCACTGTTCTGGGCTTTTTCATGGGGAGTCACGGCGGCCATTTCAATGGCAATATTTTTTTATGGCGCTCCTGCGGACATGCGAATAGGCAGGCTAGATAGAGGTGCTTCCGCCATAGTCTTTGGCCTTTCAACAGGGATCATAATATTCTTTTTGATGTTTTTCAGTCTACAGATCTACTGAACTACTTTTCCTCTTTTCCATTTCTGTGTATGAAATTCCAAATGTCGAAACCTGCAAGAAGTGCAGAAAAGTCATCGGTGAGCTCTCGTCTGCACAGCCAAAATGCTATTAAAATTGGGTTTCTTTAGCTGAAATAAGCTCAAATCATGGCTGCAATTCGGATGCGGGGGGTGGGATTCGAATCCCACTAGACATGGTGATGTCTCCCGCAAACCCCCTTTTTTTCCTGAAGATGCATCAACGAATTAGGGTTTGTTTGTAACAAATTTCTTTTTGTCCTTTTTGCATAGTATTTGGATGATGTCTCGTCCTAGTTTAGCAACCCCAGGCAGTATAGCGCGCGCCTAATTGAAAGATATTTGGTTAATCTTAGAGGCTTTCTAGGTTTTCTGCTTTTTTCTGCGCTGACTCTTTATTTTCTCTTCTAGTTTCATAGTTTTAAGATATTCTTTGAGTCTTTCTGAAGGTTTATCCTCTGGGTGTAGTTTCTTAACAAAGTCACCCAATTGGCTAAGTACCTTAAAGAACTGAAATAGAACGTAGAAGTTCCTCTCATATTCTGAGATGATGGGAAGAATTCTCTCTTTTACGTATTGAAGGATTCTTGGGTTATCTAAAAGTCTAGTCAAGTCCTTTTTCTTCTCCGGTATTTCAGCGACTTTTATGATGTTGGGAGGGATTTCTCTCAATGCTTGGAGAATCCATATCCCAAGTTCTTCTTCCTCAATGCTCTCAAGATTTGGGATTGCTTTTAAGTACCCGTATAATAGAGTATTTGCCATTGTTTTAACCTCTTTTGGATCGAAAATATCTCTTAGGACTAGCAAAACAAACTCCTTTTCTGGAATGATCAAAAGAGGGTTTTTCTCAATAACTTGTAAAACATTTTCTCTAACCTTCTCACTTACAAGGCTGGCTATGAACCCTTTCCAAGTAAGTCCATACATAGATTCTGCTTTTCGCTTTCCTCTCTCTGTAATCCTCTTATCTGCCTCATCTAAATACCCTTTTTCTTTGAGAGAATCAATTCTCCGCGTAACAGTTGAGTATTCTGCTATTCCTTTTTTCTTGAGTTTCTTATGCACGTCGTATTTGAGTAGTGGACCTTCTGTTGCGATGGCTTCAAGAATTAACAAATTGTTTGGCCTTGCTCTCCCCTTTAGTGCAGGTATTTTCATTTGAGAAAGATCATCGAGATTAATATGCGGAATTATATTCTGTTTCAGCAATATATGTGCCTCCATACGAATAGTATGCACATATTGACATATAAACTTGTTTGACGCACTACTAGATGCAGGACATGAAACACACACAGATTAAAAGAAAGTTCAAGGGAGGTGAAATACTTCAATGGAAAATAGAGAACTCACCAAAGCTGTTTGCAGACTCTTTAGAGAGGTAGCGGAGAGAGAAAAGAAGAAAGCCATTAGCTCAGATGATTATGGAACAGCTTTCGTTGCCACAATATTAGAGGGAATACTAAGAGAGGTAGAACTCTCTATTTATTAATTTATCAAGCTTATCAACATGCGCGCGCCGATTGCTAATACATAATATTATATAGAACACTAATATATGATATTATAAATTAAAATGGGAGAAAACTCCGTGGACGTAACTGTTGGTACATTCAATCTGAACAATCTTTTCTCTCGCTTCAATTTTAAGGGCGAGATTGACGCCATCCGCAGTTTAGACACCTCGTTGGATGGCGAGTTAAAGTATGAATTCGGTGCAGCCGACACATGGAAATTGCGCACTTATCGCGGTGGACTTGTGAAAGCCAAGGACGCCCAGGAAACGGATTTGATCGCGAGGCGCATCAAAGAGATGAACGTGGATGTTTTGGCAATACAAGAAGTTGAAGATATCGATACTCTACGTCAGTTTAATCGTGAACACTTGGATTGGATGTATCGATACGTTGTTCTGGTCGAGGGTAATGATCCACGTCTTATAGACATAGGAATCCTCTCCAAGCTTCCAATTGGAGGGATTACATCATGGCAAGCAACTGTACATCCCGATGATCCAACTTGTGCCGTTTTTGGTCGCGACTTACTTGAAGTTGAGATCCTGAGCCCCTCGCGATCTAGAAAACTCTTTACTATCTATAACAACCATCTCAAAAGCCATTACATAGACTTCCGGGAAGATCCGATTGCTGGTGAGAGATCGAACAACCAACGTCGCACTCGCCAAGCGGGGATGATAGCAGAAATCGTTAAAGCTCAAACACGCCCCAACAGTAGCTTCATCATATTAGGCGACATGAATGATCCACCAAACTCACTCTGTCTTAAACCTCTTGTCGAAGATTCAGAACTACAGCTGACAAATGCATTATCAAACCCCAGAGAAACCCGCACATCAAAACGTGACACACCGTCACCGTCATCTACAGCATGGACGCACCGGTACAAGCGGCCTCGCCACGCAGCAGAATACGAGTTATACGACCAAATCTGGCTAAGCCCTGTGCTATCTCATAAACAAAAGGAAGCTTGGATCGATCGCCGAAGAAAACATTCTGGAGATGGTAGCGATCACGACCCAGCGTGGATAAAAATAAGACTGTAGCGAAGTAACCTGTTTACCCGCAGCACCAAGATCCTATTAAAACTTATTGTATGTTCCCATTTGCAATTGTTACTTGCATGCGCGCTCCTTGAACGCCGCCTGGTTACTGTTAAGCTCTCCGAACTCACAGATTAAAGGGCAAGGGAGGCATATATAAGGTTGGGATCAAGCAACCTCGTGAGAAGATGATTATCTTCAAATAGTTTTTGCGAATTTTCTGAAGGAATGAACCCGCTCGCTGTGGTTGACGGGCTCGAGGGGATTTGAACCCCCGCTCTCCGGCTCCGAAGGCCAGCGCCTTAATCCAGACTCGGCTACGAGCCCAAAAAAGATTAGCGCGAAAGCAAATAAAAGGATTCTGAAAATCCTTAAAAATGGTTAACAATTTATAGTATTTAGTGGTGCGAGGGCCGGTAGCTCAGTATGGCTGGAGCGTTCGGCTGATAACCGAAAGGTCGAGAGTTCAAATCTCTCCCGGCCCACCAATTCTGGAGTATCATAATCTTCATATATAATTCTGCCCCCCTCTTTATTGGTGATCGAGTTGGGAGACGCACGAAGAGATTGGGAGGCCCTTCTCAAGGTTGAAGACTGGAAGAGCGACTATACAGGTGTCGACAGATTGCTCAGGCATCTGGGGCGAAAGACTAGCCCAGAGTTGACTGTAGACATTCAGATTTGAATCCTCCGCGCGCACTGTCAAAGCATTTAGTATTGCTGACGGTTTGATGAAAAGGTATAGGTTGAAAGGTTACTTGTTGATGAAATCTAATGAGAAAAATACCTGAGAGCGTACATGTTTTTTTGGAAGATCCTGATATCTCTCATGCGCTATTGAAGATGAAATCGAAAGCTTTCTCCTTTGAAGATCTCTCTCAACTTCTTTCTTTCAATTCTGAGAATCAATCTACCCATTTCTTGGAATCGGTTTTCTTCATTTGATTGAAGAAGTTCCTTGATTTTGCTTAGCTCGTCTGAATTGTCTCTTAGTTCAAAATATTTTTCCCATTTGACTCTTAGCGCGCGCATTTGTATGCAGAAAAAATGGATGATATTTCAGAAAGCTCAGTCGATGCATGCTAGCCAAGTTAAAATCATTCTTCCTAAGGCTATCGCCGTTTAAGTTTGTCAGCCTCGAACTCCTTTGAGAGTTCCTCGATCAGCTTTCTTTCCTTAGGAGTCAGTCTCTCAGGAGTTCGCACGTTTATATGCACTAGTACGTCTCCTCGAACGAAGCCATTTTTTATCCCTTCTCCTCTTAGCCGGAGCATGGTTCCGCTTTGTGTTCCAGCTGGCACTCGAACTATTCTTTCGCCTTTTAGTGTCGGAACTCTTATCTCAGCACCAAGAGTGACTTGAGCAAAATTGACATTAGCCTCATATACAAGGTCCAACCCTCTCCTATTTAGATACGGGTGAGGTTTGATTCTTATCGTCACGTAGAAGTCTCCTGGTGGGCCGTTATAAGGGCCATCTTCGCCTTGCCCTCGAAAGACTAGATGATCACCGTTGTCAATAGCAGCTGGCACTTTAACCTTAAGCCGCACCTTCCTTTCTTCGAGTCCATTGCCTCCACAAGTTTTGCATCGCTTCTGAGCTACCTCTCCTCTACCGTTACAACGGTCACAGGAAACGATCACTTGTCCGAAACCTGAGACAGCTTTTATTCTGTGCCCAATTCTTCCTGAACCGTGACATTTTGGACAAGTCACAAAATGACTGCCAGGTTCAACGCCCGAACCACCGCATTTAGTGCATCGTTTCATCCTGAGTAAAGTGACTTCCAGCTCAGTTCCGAAAGCAGCTTGTTCCAACGTGATCTCCATTTGGGCTTCTAAGTCGTGGCCGCGATGAGGTTCAGGTTGATCTTGCTGAAAGGTGAAGCCTCCGCCAAAGATTCGATTGAAGAGATCGTTACCATCGAAACCAAATTCTGAAAAGATATCTTGGAAGTTCTGGCGGTTGTAGATGTCTTCCTGTTTGTATTGCTTCTTGATTCCTTCGAAACCTGAGGCATCGTACTGGCGCCTCTTCTCGGGGTCAGAGAGAATGGCGTAAGCCTCTGACGCTTCCTTGAATTTTTCTTCAGCGTCAGGTATCTTGCTCCTATCTGGATGATATTTGAAGGCGAGCTTACGGAATGCACGCTTGATTTCTTCTTGAGACGCATCCCGACTGATCCCTAATGCATCGTAATAATCCAGTTTGCTCGCCAAGTTAAGCAATCACCAGAACATGCGATAGTAGATGACGAGGTGAAAAGGTTATTTCTTCTCCTCGTCCACGACCTTGTACTCTGCTTCAACAGTCTTCTTTCCCTGTTGTTCTTCTTCGGGTGGTTGAGCTTCATGGCTCGCTTGTTGTTGAGCTCTTTGAGACGCTGCCTGCTGGTAGACTGTTGCACCTGCCTCCTGAACTAGACTTCTTAGCTCTTCGACCTTGGCACTGATTTCAGCTAATCCTCCCGCTTTTAATGCGTCTTTCAATCCCTGAAGGGCTTCTTGAATTTTCGTCTTCTGATCGTTAGGGAGTTTGTCGCTAATCTCGCCTAAGGTCTTCTCAGTCGTATAAATCAGGGAATCGGCGGTGTTTCGAATTTCAGCCTCCTCTTTGGTGCGTTTGTCTTGTTCAGCAAACTGTTCTGCCTCTTTTATCATTCGATTTTTCTCTGTTTGGCTGAGCTTGGTTGAAGCAGTTATTCTGATTCCCATCTGCTTGCCGGTGCCTAAGTCTTTTGCAGAAACATTCAGAACGCCATCCGCGTTGATGTCGAATGTTACCTCAATTTGTGGGATACCTCGAGGCGCTGGCGGAATGCCAGTAAGGTTGAATTGACCTAAGCTGATATTGTCCTTGGCCATGCTACGTTCCCCTTGGAGCACATGTATGGTGACGGCTGTCTGTGAGTCAGCAGCTGTCGTAAAGGTTTGGCTCTGTTTAACAGGTATCGTCGTGTTCCTTTCGATGACCTTTGTTAAGACACTGCCTAGAGTTTCTACCCCGAGGGAAAGAGGTGTTACGTCGAGGAGTACTATGTCTGAGATCTCCCCTGTGAGAACTGCTCCTTGAATGGCGGCGCCGATGGCCACGCATTCCATAGGATCGATACCTCTCTCAGGCTTCTTACCGATTATGTCCTCAATGAATTGTTGAACAAGTGGCATCTTTGTCTGTCCACCCATGAGGATTATCTTGTCGATTTGCACTTGGGTCAGCTTCGTTTCCGACAGGGTTTTAAGGATTGGTTCCCTGATCTTCTCCACTATAGGTCTGGTTAGTTGTTCAAGTTTCGCTCTTGTTAGAGTTATATGAAGATTCTTCGGGCCTGTAGCATCTGAAGTAATATATGGGAGATCTATGTCGGTAGTTATCAGGTTTGATAGCTCTATCTTGGCTGTTTCAGCTGCATCCTTCAAGCGCGCCATAGCTTTCACATCTCCCCTGAGATCAATTCTTGTTTCGCGCTTGAACTCTGAAATAATATAATCCATAACGGCTTCATCGAGATCCGCTCCACCTGTTTTTGTGTCTCCACTTGTAGCTAGAACTTCAAAGACGCCTCCACCGAAGTCCATAATCGTGGTGTCGTTTGTGCCACCACCGAAACTGAAGACCAGGATTTTCAGTTCTTGACCAGCTTTGTCCAGACCATAGGCTAGGGCTGCTGCCGTTGGTTCGTTCACAATTCTTGTTACTTTTAAGCCTGCAATCTCACCAGCGTCTATTGTTGCTTGACGTTGATTGTCGTTGAAATGCGCGGGAACCGTTATCACTGCCTTGGTGATCTTGTCGCCAAGATAGGTTTCAGAATCGCGCAGAATCTTCTGTAGAATTAATGCCGAGATTTGTTGCGGTGTGTACTCTTTCCCGAAAACCTTGACTTTATATTCAGTACCCATTTTTCGCTTAATTTCGCGTATCGTTCCCTCTGGGTTGGTAATAGCTTGTCTTCTTGCAGGTTCACCAACAAGTAGCTGTCCGTCCCTAGTAAAAGCGACGACGGACGGAAACATCTTTCCCGCCACCGTTGCTCCCTCAGCACTTGGAATTATGGTAGGTTTACCTCCGATAATCACGGCTGCGGCTGAATTTGTTGTTCCGAGGTCGATTCCTAATATCCTTTCAATTTTTTCATTACTCATTTTTCATTACCATTTTCAACTTTATCAGAGTCGGGGAGAGCATGCTACTTTCACCAAGCTGGGTCTAAACACTTTCCCGTTTAAGAGGTACCCTTTTTTGATCTCCTGTACAACCATGCCCTCAGAGTAGTCACATGTTTCAACTTCCTGCACGGCTTCGTGTATGTTCGGGTCGAAGGGTTTTCCGATAGCCTCTATGGGACTCAGCCCCTCACAACTGATCACTTTCCAAAGTTTTTTCCTTACCATCTCTATCCCTTCTAGGAGACTGGAATTCTTCGCTTTCTCCGCCTTGTCTAGCGCAAGGTCTACCTCCTCAGCAACTGTTAATATTTGCATGATTAGCTTCGCTTTTTCCCTAGTCACTTCTTCATCGACGCACCTCTGTACATGTTTCTGAAGGTTTTCAAGATCAGCTCGGGCGTATTTGAGTTGGATAAGATAGGTCTCCTCAAGTTTGGTCTTCTCCTTTAGCGAGGCCTCAAGCTTTGCCACTTTTTTTTTACATTTCGCTTCTATTCCACCGTTGACTTCTTTGTTATCATGCTTGGCAGACATCTTGCCCTCTACAGACTCCTATTGAACTGAATTATAGACTTGGGTAAGTTATATTTTTCGTTTATCATTGTCTTGCTCCTCAGCGCGCGCTTTACGCCCACATTCTATGAAATCTCTTTTGACGTATCGGAGAATCCGTGTATGCCAATTTTTTGGTTTAGGCTCCAGTATTCGCCTTGGTTATAGACGAAGGGAGCTGCCTTGTTAAAGTCGATTTTTCCGTTCTCGTTCAGAACGTCTTCGTCAACATGGACGCAGACAATCTCTCCAAGAAACAGATGGTGAACACCTAATGGAACCTTTTTCTTAACGACACATTCGATGTTTACAGGGCATTCACGAACCAGTGGAGGCTTGATAATGTCCGCAGGTTCAGGCGTGAGCCCTGTTTCAGAGAACTTGTCCACATCTCTGCCTGACACCGACCCGCACAAGTCCGTCTCCTTCAATATGTTCTTGGTTGGAATGTTCACAGCGAACTCGCCAGAACTTTCAATTAGTTCATAGGAGTATCTCTGAGGACGGATGCCCAAACCCAACATAGGCGGATCAGAACAAACCGTTCCCACCCACGCCAAGGTGATAATGTTAGGGTTTCCTTCAGAGTCCACACAGGTAACGAGAGCAACCGGACAAGGAAACAAGGCAGTCCAAGGACCCTTTTTCACTTTCATATGCGGGTCTTCCTTGCCGTTCTTATTTAATCTTTCTCAAACCAAGTGTCGCGCATGGTATACCAGAAACACCACAAATCACAACGTTGTGCCTTAAGGACACCCATTTCCAATGTGGCACGGTTCAAATCCAACTTTCTTATCATTTCTACGTATAACGAAACTGTTCCACACCCGTTTTAGCCTTCTTTTCTGGGGTTTATGCATTGAATTTTGGTTTGTTTGGTTCATGCACCTCAGAAAAGAGCGCGTGCTTCGTGAGTTTTTGGAAGAGCGTTGATTCAATTAGTTTCTTTGTTCAGCTAACCCCTCTCACGTTTCAAAACTATCGCTTTCGCGAAGATCATTTGTTGTTGTAGACCCCCTCCCCCTATCAACAACAACAAACTAACGAAGCTCGTAAAAAAAGGCAACAATAAATCAAGGTAACGGGAGAACGACGAAGGAGTAGAATTTTGGAAAATGAAGTAGCCAATTAAGGCAAACCTCGGAACTATGATCCCGCTTGGAATATGAACGTCTCTGTTCGCCAATAGATGTTACTTCCTAGTTTCAACTTCAAGTATCACTTAGCTCCTAGCTCAAACAGAACTTCGCCGAAAAAAGCCGTCACATCAGACTTAACAGCATCTTATTGCAGCAATATATCTATATTAGTTCAAACTATAATCACGCTTGTTCAGGTGGTCTTTGAAACGGAAGTGTTTGATGCAATCCGAAAAAGGCATTCAGTTAGAGCTTATTTGCCTAATGAAGTGCCTAATGAGAAAATTGAGAAAATCTTGGAAGCTGCACGGTTGGCACCCTCTGCTGGAAACGCACAGCCATGGCACTTTGTAGTTGTTAAAGATCAACAAAAGAGGAAGATACTTTCCAAAGGAAGATTCGCGAAGTTCTTAGTGGAATCACCTGTTGTGATTGTGGGTTGCGGAGACAGAAAAGCTTCCCCCAACTGGTACGTGGTTGATACGACTATCGCCATGCAGAACATGGTTTTGACTGCTACCAGCGAAGGCTTGGGCACATGTTGGATCGGAAGCTTCAACGAGAATCAGGTAAAAAAGCTCCTAAGCATTCCAGACAAATTCAAAGTAATAGCACTTATAGCGATCGGACATCGTCGTAAGAAATTGGACTTAGGAGCCAAAGCTTTGCATTTCTTCAGAAAAAAGAAAAAACTGCAGAAAATTGCAAGCCTAGAAGAATTCGGAAACCCTTTAAAACTGTGACGTACACGATGCAAGCGCTAGTCTTGAATCAACGCATACAACAAAAGGTGAGGAATCATGGGTCCTATAACAAAGGCTTCAACTCACGCGCGCTTCAAGAATATCTCCATGTGTCTCGGGTTCAAATTTCTCTCAACCAACTTTTAACATGGCTGCTTTCGTTTGTACACACATCTTAATCAAGATCTAGCATCCTCTAAATTGTATACAGCAAGTGAGTATGTAGCAACTCTCCAACTACATAAGAAATCATCGCTGCCGCGAGTGTTATACACGCATATTTTAGGCCAGACTTGTACGCGTTTTCTCCGCCTATTTTTCAGAAATCGCAGAAAGCGTAGATGGTAATAAGTGAAACATTAAAGAAACACGATGGTAAGAACTCTAGCATCTAAAAAGGTGTCTACACAGATGGGCACTCTAGCACGAATCTGCCTATACATATCAAAGAATTGGCCTCTTTTTCTAGTCAGTGCAGTTTGCATGCTTATCAGTATAATCGTAAGTGTGCAGATTCCTCTCCTAACCAGAGCAGCCATTGACAACGTTATTGCTCCGCTTGCTGAAGGCAGCCTAGACATTGAATTAGGTAAGGGTATGCTTTTAGTTTTAATGTTGGAAATCATAGGTCTCACAGTAGTAGTCGGCTTGTTTTCTTTCATCCAGCGGTATGCAAACACTTACTTCTCTCAGAAAGTCGTTTATGACATTAGAAACGATGTGTTTGCTTCTCTGCAAAACCAAAGCTTTGCGTTTTACGACAAAACTCACACAGGTCAGCTTTTGTCGAAAGTAACAACTGACATGGATAGAATACGTATGTTTTTAGGTTTCCAACTAACCTTTCTCATGAGCTCCATTATCCTCCTCATCGTAGCCCTGTACACAATGTTTTCCATCAACACTATGCTTACTCTCTTCCTCCTACCAATAATGCCTTGTGTATTTGCCACTTTCTATTCATTTGGAAAAAAGATAAGGCCGCTTTTTACTGAGATACGAGAACAATATGGCAGCTTAACCTCTGTATTACACGAAGCTATTGCAGGAATCAGGGTTGTAAGAGCGTTTGCGCAAGAAGACTTTGAAAGAAAAAAGTTCGCGTCTAAAAATGACAAGTACTTTCAAACAACATTAGCCTCAGCTAAGATTAGGGCGTTTCACATACCTCTCGTGGGTTTCCTCATAGGATTAGGCACAATCATAATCTTCTGGTACGGAGGATTCGAAGTAATTACGGGAACGTTGACCATTGGAGATTTAGTTGCGTTTAACGCTTTCTTGGCGATGTTGGTCATGCCTATGCGTTTCTTTGGCATGTTCATATCTGGTTATCACCTGACAATGGCTGCTGGCGACAGAATCTTTGAAGTCATGGACGTCGAGGCAGAAATAAAAGAGAAGCCAGATGCCCTGACGCTATCCAAATTAGAGGGCCACGTGAAATTTGAAAAAGTCTCTTTCAGCTACCAAAAAGGTAGACCAATTTTAGACAACATAACCTTTGATGCCAAGCCTGGAGAAACCGTAGCCCTTCTCGGAGCAACTGGTTCCGGAAAAAGCACCATTATCCGTCTCATCCCCCGTTTTTACGATGTATCTTCAGGAAAAATCACAATCGACGGCTACGATGTTAGAGATGTCAAGCTTAAGTCTCTTCGAAAACAAATAGGTATCGTTGCGCAGGAAACATTTCTCTTCTCTATGACGATAAAGCAGAACATAGCATATGGCAAACCAGAAGCCAAAATGGACGAAATAGTTGCAGCGGCAAAAGCTGCAAGAGTTCACGAGTTCATTTCATCCTTGCGCCGCGGCTACGACTCGAGAGTTGGGGAGAGAGGAGTAACCCTTTCAGGTGGTCAACGACAAAGAATAGCCATAGCGAGAGCTCTGTTGACGAATCCAAGGATACTGGTTCTTGACGATTCAACTTCTAGCGTTGATGTGGAAACTGAGTATGAAATTCAGCAAGCTTTACAGGCGTTGCTCAAGAACAGAACCGCCTTTATGATCACTCAGCGAGTTTCAACCATCAGAAACGCGGACAAAATCATTGTTCTCGAAGAAGGAGAGATCGTGGAAGAGGGCACTCATGAGACTCTCATGGCGAAGAAAGGCGCGTATTATCAGATTTATCAGACGCTGTATGAAACACAGAAGCCAATCGTTGAAGCTGAGCCTGAGCGTGCATCCTCAGAACAGGAGGAAACTAAGCAGTGACTGGATACCATGTGGGGCATGGACCGGGGCATGGGCGTAGATTTGGCTTGGATTACGAAGAAGAAACGCGCACAAGAAAGATTTCAGATAGAGCGCTGATGGCGAGGCTACTCAAGTACTTACTAAAACACAAGCGAAGATTCGTAATTACAGTCGTCGCTGTGGTTGTTGTTTCTTTAACTGGGCTTTTGCCTCCTTATCTCCTTAAAGTTGCCATCGACAATTACATAAAAAACAGTGACTTGACTGGACTAACATTCATATCCATTATTCTAGTCGGCGTTTACCTTGTCAACTGGGTCTCCAACTACCAGCGGACATATCAGATGTCTTGGATGGGACAAAACATGGTCAACGATTTGAGAAAACAATTGTTTTCGCATCTTCAAGAGCTTTCATTCAGCTTCTACGATCGATCTGAAGCTGGTGAAATAATCTCACGGGTTACTAATGACACAGATACTTTAAGCGAAATATTTGTCCAAGGAGTTGTTACCTTGATCAGCGACGTTTTAACTCTTATAGGAATCGTAGCCATTATGCTTTGGCTTAGCATACATCTGACCTTAGCGGCGTTTTCAGTTATGCCTCCCCTTGTATTGCTGATGTTTGTTTTCCAATCTAGGCTTAGAAACGCTTACAGAGCAACACGGAAGAAAATAGCAGCGGTCACAAGTAGATTTGAAGAAAGCATTTCAGGCATCAGAGAAATTCAATCTTTTACAAGAGAGCAAGACACTATGAAAGGTTTTAGACAAGCAAATGTAGAAAACCTTCAAGCTAATGTTCAGGCTGGTAAGCTCTTTGCTCTTCTGATGCCGGCTGTGCAAATAATTGGAGCAGTTGGAACATGTGTTGTCTTGTGGTTCAGCGGAATCTTAACCATAAGCGGAGGAATAACACTTGGAATAGTTGTAGCCTTCCTTCTTTACGTAAACCAATTTTTCAGCCCGTTAGTAGATTTGGCAACGTTTTACAACACGCTTCAGTCAGCAATGTCTGCAGCGGAAAGAATATTCGTTACTCTTGATACAAAGCTTGAAATTGCAGATGCCCCGAATGCGATTGAGCTTTCGTATGTGAAAGGAGAAATCGTTTTCAACCACGTAACTTTCGGCTACGATCCAATTCGCCCTGTACTAAAAGATGTAAACATTTGCGTTGGCCCGGGAAAAACATTAGCCATTGTAGGTCCAACAGGAGCTGGAAAGAGCACTATTGTGAAGCTTCTCAGCAGATTTTATGAAACTCAGAAAGGAACCATAACGGTTGATGGCTATGACGTTCAAAAAATAACGTTGAACTCTCTTCATAAACAGATGGGAGTTGTTTTGCAGGAACCTTTCCTCTTTTCTGGGACGATCATGGAAAACATAAAATATGGAAAACTTGACGCACCAGACGACAAGGTTAAACAAGTTGCGAAGATTGTTGGAATCCACGAATTCATAAGCAGCCTTCCACAAGGATACGAGACTGATGTTGGTGAAAGAGGAGCGAGACTCTCTGTTGGACAAAGGCAACTGGTGTCTTTTGCAAGAGCCCTACTACGTGATCCGCCAATTTTAATTCTAGACGAGGCAACATCAAGCGTTGACCCATACACTGAACTGAAAATAAAGAAGGCACTCGCGTTTCTTTTGAAAAACAGAACATCACTCGTTATTGCCCACAGACTTTCCACGGTTAGAAACGCCGATAACATTGTAGTTATTGACGAGGGAAAAATCGTAGAGGAAGGGAATCATGTAGAACTTATGAAGAAGAAAGGAATGTATTATCGTCTCTATGAGAAACAGTTCAAAGACACATGACCAAAACGACGTTAAGCTCAAGTTGGTGCGGGGGGTGGGATTTGAACCCACGAAGGCCTTCACCATGGGGACCTGAACCCCACCCCTTAGACCTGGCTCGGGTACCCCCGCGCAATTACAAACAGAAATACGTAAAGAAAAGGTTTAAGAGTTACTGTATCCTTCAACTAGAAACGGTGTATCTGAATGCCGACTCACGGTTCACTTTCTAAGGCTGGAAAGGTCAGGTCACAGACTCCTAAAATACAGCCCACCCAAAAGAAGAGACCGTCGCCTAAGTCGAGAAATAGACGGAACTATGAGAAAAGGTTGATTCTGCAGAGAAAACCTGGACAAAATTGGGGCTCTACACGGCGTTAAAAACTTTTATTTCATAAGCCTACATTACCAAGCATGTCAGACAGCACACTTGTTCTTTTAAACGTTAATGTAGTAACTTTGAATCAGAAGCAGCCCAAAGCCGAAGCAATAGCGATTCAAAACGGAATAATAATCACTGTAGGCTCCAACAAAGAGGCACGAAAATACATAGACAAAAAAACAACGGTGATAGACGCAAAAAATAAGACAATTGTACCTGGTTTTGTTGACTGCCACGTGCACATGACAGGCTTTGGACAGTTTTTGCAGACCTTAAATCTGAGAAACGTAGAGTCCGTAAAAGAGATGCAGCAGAAAATGCGGAAATACGCCCAAAAAAATTCTGAAAAAGGCTGGATTTTAGGGGGAAGGTGGGATCAAGATAAATTTGCTGAAAAGCGTTATCCAACCCGCTGGGACTTGGATGCCGCGGTTGCGGACAAACCAGTCTTTCTCATTCGTGTCTGCGGGCATTTAGGTGTCGCTAATAGTAGGGCTTTACAGCTGGCTGACATATCAAAGGAAACAACTATAGAAAGTGGAAAAATAGATTTAGACGAAGCCACAGGCGAGCCTAATGGCATATTACGAGAAAATGCTTTAGGGCTAGTTTGGAAAGCCATTCCAAAACCAAACCCGAAAGAACTTGAAAAAGCTTGCATTTCAGCGTGCAAAAAAGCTGTTAAAGCCGGACTCACATGCGTCCACTGGATTGTAGGCTCTGCCGAGGAAATACGCATAATACAAGAACTACATCTCAACGGAAAACTACCCTTAAGGGTTTATTTAGGCATCTCAGCAGACCTTCTAGATCAACTAATCGATTTAGGCCTGCAAACAGGCTTTGGAAACGACATGGTCAAGATAGGTTTTGTCAAAGTTTTCGCTGACGGCTCTCTCGGAGCCCGCACAGCAGCCTTAAAAGAGCCTTACTCTGACAAGCCTGAAACGAGAGGTATGATGCTTTACACACAAAGAAAACTGAACAAGCTTGTTTCGAAGGCTCATAGAGCTGGTTTGCAGTTGGCGGTTCATGCCATAGGCGACCGTGCCATAGAAACTGTTCTAAAAGCCTTTGAAAACGTGCTGAAAAAGCATCCGCGAAAGAATCATAGGCATAGAATTGAACATTGTTCCGTCCTTAACCCGAAGCTGATTAAACGCATGAAACGCTTAGGCTTGATAGCTTCTGTTCAACCCCATTTCACTTTTTCTGATTTTTGGGTTGTTGACCGTGTTGGAAAAGATAGAGCACGCTGGGTTTATCCGTTCAAGACTCTTGTGAAGGAAGGATTGTTTGTTACTTCTGGTTCAGATTGCCCGGTTGAACCTATAGATCCTCTTTTGGGTGTTTGGGCTGCTGTGACGAGGAAAAGCTTTGCAGAAGAAAGCCTCACAGTGGAGGAAGCTCTTAAAACCTACACCTTAAATGCAGCTTATGCTTCTTTTGACGAAAACAATAAAGGAACAATAGAAGTTGGAAAGTTTGCAGATCTAACGGTTTTGTCAGATGATTTGCTCAACATCCCAGCTGAAGAGATTAAAAGCGTAAAGGTTGAAATGACGATTGTTGATGGAAAAATCGTTTATTCACGTAGCTCCTAGTTCAACAACTTCGATGCATTGTTCAGAGAAGACTCAGCTTTTCTAAAGAATGCATAGTATAGCGAACTTGCTATGAAATACGTAACTGTCGTAAATAGGAAAGGCGTGTAAAAGTCGCTTCCTGTCATCATTGCGCCCGAAATCGAAGCGGTCACAGCGCGCGGAATGTTGTCCGCCATAATCATTAAACCGTTTGTTGTGGCACGTTCCTTTTCTGTTACTAACTCCATCTGCAAAGTAGAGCTTATAGGTCCTGCCATGTTCATCAATGCGCCACGTGCTACGTAAGCTGTTGAAGCCAGAGTCAAGTTCGGTGAAAGGGTTATGAGCATGATGAAGGGCATGGAAGAAAATTGACACATAACTACACTTTTGACCTTGCCCAACCTGTTTGATAACAAGGGTGCGGCAAGAACCCCCACGGCTAGTGTAACACTGCCTAGAGCCGATATAATACCTATCTGCTCCATTGTGGCATAAAATCTCAAGTCAAAAAAATTGTTTAGAAGCGGGACTGTGAAACCGGCTCCAAAGCCTATGAGACACGTAGGTATCATGAATTTAGCTATGACCTGATGGCTTCTTATGTTTCGCAAGGCTAAGAAATCAATCATTTTTTGCCTTTGTACGACTTTTTTCTCCTTTATCAACAAGATTGGAAAAGCAGCGACGAGAGCTAGACCAACCGAAATTGCAAGGGCTATGCGATATCCGATGGGTGACCCGAACTCTAGACCCGTGGGCAAACCCAAAAAAGCGTTAAATGAATCTGGCATAACCCCGGCAATGTAGTTGCCTATAACGCTCATAATTATCATTACGGCCCAGTTGACACTGAACAAGTACGTACGTTCTTCCTGCTTACTATTTTCCATCATGAATGGTGCTGACGCTACCCATCCAACCGTGCCTATCAAGCCGGAAACGAGGCTGGCGAGAAGAAGAATTGTCGGTTGTAAAGCGACTATCTGAATGAGGCTTATGAAGTTCGCGATCAAACCAACAAGCAATGCTTTCTTAGGACCAATGCGTTCGCAAAGTAAGCCCGCCGGTAAAGCCACTAAGCCAGTTGCTATTGCGCCGGCGGAGAACATGTTGCCTATGAAGTCAAGCTGGAACCCAACTTCAGGAAGGTTAAGGTATAGGTTGAATATGACTCCCCAGATTCCGAAACTTAAACCTTGCAGAATAGTTGCCACTAAGTAAAGCTTGGCATTACGGCTAAGCGTGCTTATGCGCTGAACATACCGCTTTATTCCTGAAAGAATCTGCAAAGTTTATTCACCGAAGTTTGAAGTTTGGTAGCATAGGATAGTTTAGAAATAAATACTTTCAGAGATTTCAGCTCTCGCTTTTAGCGTAGTTTATTTGTGTGTGTTTATGCTAGTTTATTGTGGTTGCCATTGATTTGAATGTAAACGATGCTCTAAGGGAAATAATCGAAACTCTAATGCGTATCCCTTCTCCTAGCCGCGACGATGTAAACCGTGCTAAGATGCAGACTGCTGCTAAATATCAACTTGGGAAAGTGCCTTCAAACTCTGACTTGATAAGCATGCTTAAAGCTGAAGAAAAACGCCAGCTTCTGCCCTTCTTACGAAGAAAAGCCACACGCACAATCTCAGGCGTTACAGTGATAGCCGTAATGACAAAGCCTTATCCTTGTCCACAGCCTGAACCGTGCGCCTACTGTCCAGGCGGACCACCATTCGGAGTGCCTCAAAGCTACACTGGTTTTGAGCCAGCTGCGATGCGTGGACTGCAAAACGAGTTTGACCCATATTTACAGGTTAAAAGTCGCATTGGACAGTTGCAAGCCATAGGACATAATGTTGACAAAATAGAGCTAATCGTTATGGGTGGAACCTTTCCAGCAACACCGCTGGATTATCAAACGTGGTTTATCCAACGTTGTTTAGACGCCATCACTGAGATGGAATCGGCCAGCCTTGAGGAGGCTAAAAAGAATGCGGAAACGAGCAGAATTCGTAACGTCGGCGTAACTGTGGAAACGCGGCCAGACTGGGCTAAAGAAAGCCATGTAGACCACATGCTCAGTAGGGGTGTAACACGCGTAGAAGTGGGTGTTCAAAACCCAAACGATGAAATTTACCGTTTAGTCGGCAGAACACACACAGTCAAAGACGTTGTTGAAGCTACACGCATAATGAAGGATTCTGGACTAAAAATAGCGTATCATCTCATGCCCGGGTTGCCTGGTTCAAACACGAAAAAAGACTTAAAAGCCTTCAAAGAGATTTTCACAAATCCTGTTTTCAAGCCCGACATGATTAAAATTTATCCATGCCTAGTTTTGAAAGGTACAAAAGCCTACAAATGGTATCACGAAGGAAAGTATGAGCCGTACACGAATGAGATAGCAGCCAATCTAATCGTAGAAGTCAAGAAGATTATCCCACATTGGATACGCGTAATGCGTGTTCAACGGGACATCCCCGCGCCATTGATTGTTGCTGGTGTGAAAAGAAGCAACCTGCGCCAACTAGTGCAGCAGAAATTAAAAGAGCAAGGCACAAGATGCAGATGCATAAGATGCAGAGAAGTGGGCCACAGAATGCTAAAAGACAAAGTGAAACCCGATCCAGAAAAAGTGAAAATTCTAACTACAAAATATGTTGCGTCTGAAGGAGAGGAAATCTTCATCTCAGCAGAAGACCCAGAAAACAACCTTTTAATAGGTTATTTGAGGCTGAGGATTCCTTCAGAAAAAGCTCACAGACAAGAAATAAAAGCCATGCCATGCTCCATAGTTCGGGAACTTCACGTTTATGGACCTCTTGTTCCAGTTGGTGAACATTTGGCAAAGGCATGGCAGCACAAGGGGTACGGTGGTATTCTCTTAACCGAAGCAGAACGCACATCAAAAGAAGACCACGACGCGAAAAAGGTTTTAGTTACAAGTGCTCTCGGGACAAAACAGTACTATATGCGGTTCGGCTACCAATATGATGGATTATACATGTCAAAAATGTTGGAGAATTAAGTTATGAGTAAAAAAGAAGAGATTTCAGGCTACAAGGGTCAAGCATTAGCAGCTATCAGAAAGGCTGAAGCTGAAATAGGAGACTTAATACGTATAACAAAAAACGGACAAGTTTATGAGGGCATTTTAATTCCGCGTTCAGAATACGGAGATGAAAAACACGTCGTCATAAAACTGAAAAGCGGTTACAATGTTGGCATACAGATAACACCAGACACAAAAATGGAGCGAATAGGAAAGGGAGTGAAACCAACTTTTGCGACTTCTCCTCCCCCAGAACAAAATCCCAAGCTTCCAAAAGTCACCATAATAAGCACTGGTGGAACAATCGCCAGTCGCGTAGACTATAGAACAGGAGCCGTGCGACCAGCCCTAACAGCAAGCGACTTGTACAGCGTCGTTCCAGAACTGGCTAACATAGCGCGAATAGACGCTCAGATACTTTTCAGCCTTTTCAGCGAAAACATAACTCCTAAACACTGGACGGAAATAGCTAAGGCTGTCTCAAAGCAAATATCCGAAGGCATCGACGGTATCGTAATAGCCCATGGAACAGACACCATGGGTTACACGGCTGCAGCCCTAAGCTTCGCACTACAAGACCTCCCAGTCCCAGTAATACTTGTAGGTTCGCAACGTTCAGCAGACAGGCCAAGCTCAGATGCAGCAACAAACCTCATAGGAGCAGTGACAACGGCGGGAAAAGCACCCCTTGCAGAAGTAGCCATAGCAATGCATGAAACAACATCAGACACTTCCATAGTGCTTCACAGAGGAACAAAAGTTCGGAAATGCCACACCAGCAGAAGAGACACCTTCAAATCTGTGAATACAAGTCCAATAGCAAGAGTGCAAAACCAGAAAATAACCATGCTTACAGACGAGTATCGAAAACGTGATTCCACAAGAAAGGTTACATTAAAACCGGAATTCGACGAAAAAGTTGCATTAATAAAGTTTTATCCGGGCATGAACCCAGCAACAATTGATTGGTATGTGGAGAAAGGCTATAGGGGTATAATTCTTGAAGGAACAGGTCTAGGTCATGTCGGCAGCTACATTTTTAAAGCCATAAGAAATGCTGTAGAGCACAATGTTATAGTAGGTATGACTTCCCAGTGCATTTGGGGCCGAATAGACATGAACGTTTATGATCAAGGCCGCGATTTGCTGGCTTTAGGCGTAACCCCATTGGAAGACATGCTTCCAGAAACAGCCACCGTCAAGCTGATGTGGATTTTCGGACAAACCCGCGACATAGAAGAAGCTAAAAGACTTTTGAAAACGAACATTGTTGGTGAGATTTCACCTAGAACTCTTGCCGAAGAATGAGAATGATTAAATGGTGAAGCGTTTGGAAATAGATTATCAGAAAATTGGGTTGAAAGTGGGCTTAGAAATTCATCAGCAATTGGACACTTCTGCAAAGTTATTCTGTAATTGCAAGCCAGAACTGTTCAAGGAAGAGCCAGAAATAACGTTTCTTCGTAGGCTTCGGCCAACGCAAAGCGAGTTGGGGCAAATAGATCCAGCGGCTTACTTTGAATTTCAGAAAGGAGTGAAAATTCTCTACGAGGCAAATAGGGCGACTTCATGTCTTGTTGAAATGGATGAAGAACCGCCGCATCCGTTAAACATGGAAGCTGTTGAAACAACCTTAACAGCAGCCTTGATGATGAATGCCAAGCCTGTTGACGAAATCCATGTGATGCGTAAAACAGTTATAGACGGCTCTAACACCACGGGCTTCCAAAGAACATGTGTGATAGCCTTAGATGGTGAAGTTGAAGTTGGAGAAAAAATTGTTCAAATTCAGCACGTAAGCTTGGAAGAGGATGCCGCGAGAAAAACGGGTGAAGGCAACGTAATACGTTATCGTATAGATCGGTTAGGCATACCTTTAATAGAGGTTGCAACGGCGCCAGTCATCAAGTCACCCAAAGAAGCAGAAGAAGGTGCATTAGCAATAGGAAGAGTTTTGAGAGCTACTGGAAAAGTGAAAAGGGGCTTAGGCACAATTCGCCAAGACATAAACATATCAATCCCAAACGGCGCCCTCATAGAAATCAAGGGAGTTCAAGAACTTGGACTGCTCCCGCTTGTTGTAAAGTATGAAGTTCAACGCCAATTGAAACTTATGAAAATAAGTGGAGAATTAAGAGCAAGAGGAGTGAAGGAAGAGAACATTAAAGAAGAATTCATCGACGTGACAACTGTTTTTAAACAAACAAAATGCAAGGTCCTACGCAAAGCCATAGACAAGAAACAACAGATCCTAGCGGTGAAACTTCCAAAATTCAAAGGCTTCCTTAAACAGGAATTGATGCCGAGTTTTCGCTTGGGAACAGAGATGTCAGACAGAGCCCGTTTCTGGGGAAGAGTTGGCGGCATATTCCACACGGACGAACTGCCAGCCTACGGGATAACAAATGAAGAGGTAGAAAAATTAAGAGAGTCTGTTGAAGTTGAGGATCAAGATGCTGTAGTTCTTGTTGCAGACAACCCAGAAAACGCCAAAGATGCATTGAAAGCGGTTGTAGAGAGAGCACGAGAAGCCATAAAAGGCGTTCCGCAAGAAACGCGAGCACCAAAACCTGATGGAACAACACGTTACATGAGACCTAGACCTGGAGCAGCAAGAATGTATCCTGAAACAGACATTTTCCCGATACAGATAACAGAAGAATATATAGGAAAAATTAGTTCGCAATTGCCCGAGCTGCCTGAACAAAAACTGGAACGTTTAATGGAAGAGTATGGGCTGAATCAAAAATTGGCTAGGCAAGTTTTAGATTCCGAATACAGCGAACTGTTCGAATCTATCGTGGAACAGGGCAAAGTCTCACCAACAACTGTAGCTGCGTTTTTAACTGAAACTCTAAAGGCTTTAAAACGCGATGGTGTTCAAGTTGATAAGGTTTCTGAAAGCCAGATTCGAGAAATCTTCAACAAAATAAGTGCTAGAGAATTGACGAAAGAGGCTATACCAGACGTAACTGTTTGGCTGTCAAGTCACGAGAACAAAGGTGTTCAAGATGCGATTAAGAGCCTTGGTTTGAATGTTATTTTTGAAAACGAGCTTAGAGCGTTTGTTGAAAAGGTGATTGAAGATAACAGAAGCTTGGTTCAAGAACATGGTGAAAATAGTTTCGGTATTCTCATGGGTATTATTATGAAGGAACTGCGAGGCAGAGTGGATACTGCCTTAGTTAGCAGAGTGCTGAGAGAAAAACTGAAGGAAGTTGTGAGGGTTTGAAGAATGGCAAAGAAAACTCAAGTTCGAACGACTGACACAATCACGCTGCCATGTGGTTGCATATATCAAGATAAAGGATGGTTATTAGTGCGCATTCATGAATGTAACTACCATAAGCGAAAACGCACAGCAAAACGCCCATACAGGTCTAAAGCCGAATGTGTGAGACCGTGAAGAATACTTTCCCTGCACGGATAAGATATCCGAGTCTCTTTCGCGTGTTTGTTAGAAAAAAGAGGGAAGTTGTGTCTGCATGTTCAAATTTCAAGTAGGCAGCACGCTACGTATTAACCTTGAAGAGTCAAACTCCTCTATCAATTCCAACCCTTTATCTGTGGTGCGAAGCAAGGTATCATGCTCTTTAATAAAACCACGGGCTTTCAGAAATTTGATATACCTAGTGAATTGTTCGTAGCTTAAAGAAACCGAGGTGAGTACGTGTGTTCTTCTGATGCCATTCTTTGCAGCTTTCAGAATGGTTACAGAAATCACTAATGATCCCCTTCTCCTGGATGGAAAAGTTGAATTCATAACTCATCCAATATGATATAGATGTATCTTCTAGAAAATAAATCTATCTTTTTGTACGGGTCAGTTTTGGAATCAGTCAGAATAGCTAGATTGACCTTTTGTAAGAGAAGCTTTCCACATATAATTTTTGGTCTCCCCTGTAGAGATTAATGCATAAATGAAATCTGTAGAGGTCCACCTAATATTTTGTTGAAAGAAAAAAGCGAGGTATTCGCAGACTGTTGTTTTGTTTCGCGATGTTTTCCTACTCTTTTTTAAGCTTTATTTCCATCGTTGAAACCATTCTTGATCTGTTTTCACCTTCTCTCGCCGGCATTTCTTCTGTTCCTATGGAGATTTTGCTCACTTTCAAGTCTTTGATGAAGCGGTTTCTAGCTATTTCAGCTACGTCAACAGCCGTTGTTATTGCTCGTCCTCGGGCTTTCAAGGTTATTTCCTTAGCATTGGATGCCGATAGACTTGTAATGATCGCTAGAACATAGTTCATTGGTGGTTTGCTTCCGATGAAAACAATTCCTGATCTTTCCGCCATTTTCCATCACTCCTTTTATTGTTGATTGCAGCCTGTAACGTTACTGTGCTCCGTTTCGATCTTCAACAGCACAACGTTACTATTCTGTAACACCCAAACTCCCTTATAAATGCAACTAGACAACGGAGCAACGTGAGGACGTCTCTTCTATCGAAGTTTTCGTTAAAGCTTTTTTGTCCTTCAATCCTGTCGATTCTCCGTAACCCACAAGTGCGCATGATCGCCGTGTCACAATTAACTCTATATAACGAGTGCCTAACCACAATTGCCTAAAGGAGAATTCAGGCTACTCAAGCCTCTTTATTATATGGTACCCATACTTCGTTTTCACAATCGGCGAAATCTGTCCTTTCTGAAGGGCGAAGGCGGCTTTCTCGAATTCCTTCACCATTTTTCCTCTACCGAAGGTTCCGAGGTCTCCACCGTGTTTTCCGGATGGGCAAAGTGAAACTTCCTTAGCAATGTTTGCAAACTTTTCTCCCTTCTCCAACCGTTCCAGAACCATATTTGCCTCTTTATCGGTCTTTACAAGGATATGGGCGCAATGAATTTTGTTTGGCATAAAGAGTGATTACATCAATTTATTTATAACAGTTACTTTATTTACGTACAGCATGTGCTACTTAACTCTCTCTAAAACAGATGGTGAGGTTTGTTCATTAACTGTGAGTTGATGATGAATGCCCTATTACGTTTACATCCTTCTTTGTAAAGACGGTAGCTACTACACTGGACAGGCTAAAAACGTGGAACATCGAGTTGAACAGCACAAAAAGGGTCAAGGCGCCAGATACACGAGAATGCACAGGCCTGCGAAAATTGTGTACGTGGAAGAGTTCAATAGCCGTAGCGATGCCATGAAGAGAGAACGAGAGATTAAATTGTTCAGCCATAGGAAGAAGCAACGGCTGGTAAAGGTGTGATAATGCAAGTTTACGGTGGGGTGCTAGCGCGTTCATAAATTTAGACGCGCGTCAAAGTGTTTCATTTGTAATCTTTTAATGCGATCACTGCTTCTGGCAGCAACTTTAGGTTTTCACCACAGTAAGGACATACTTTGAATTCGGGCAGTATTGGTTTTCTGCATGTCGGACATTTATTCGGATGTTTGACGTTTTCTTCAAACTTTTTGAATCCCCTTTTTAAGCGGCTTAGCTCAGTTTTTAGTTTCTCGACGTTCTCTGTTAATGGTTGAATTTCTTTAACTTCTGTTCTCATGTTGTACGTCATGTCCTTAATTTGTGCCAAAAGCGTGTTGTTCATTTCCACCGTTTCATTCATTGCGTCTAGCAACTCGCTTTTTTCATCTAACACCTGAGTCTCAACGGCGCCTTGTTTTCTAGCGTCTGAGAGTATTTTGTTCAGAAAGGTTTCCACCGGATTTTCAAATGCTATTGCACAGGTGATTCCCCAGAGAATGAAGGTTGTGATGGCGCTCACCCAAAAATACGTGTTAGGCATTATAGTCTGTAGTTTCTCGTTTATGAATGGGTATAGTTGAAAAAGCTTGATTTGGCCGTTGAAAACCAGTACAGAAATTGCATCAATTAAGTGTACGAGTGCTACGAAAGTTAGGCTGCTGAAAAGCCACACGCTAATTCCTTTTTTTGCCAAGCGTATTCCTCGTTGCGGGCTTTACAATTACATATTATATCGTGACATTTAATATGATATTCCCAAATCGGCATATGTCGGGATACGTAAATTCTAAAAGGGGTTAATGCTTCTTATATTTCGGGATAGGGTTGGTGAATAGGGTGGTTAAGGGTGTGTTGAAGGGGGTTTTTGTTTTTCGTGTGAAGTTGGGTGATTTTGAGGTGGAGATTAGTGGGGGTCGTGTGGAGGTTTTGAGGACTGTTAAGGAGTTGCCGGGTTTGATGGTTGATGTTTGTAGGGCTTTTGAGGTTTCCAAGCCTAAGGCGACGGCTACGCTTACTGTTAAGACGGCGGGTGCGAAAGAAAAGGCTGCTGTTGAGAAGTTTCCTAAGATTTTTCGTGTTAAAGGTTGTGGTGATGCTGTGTTGAAGGTTCTTGAGACTGATTGGGGGAAGTGGCGTCCGCGTACTGTTGGTGAGTTGAAGGGGGCTTTGAAGGCTAATGGGTTGCGTTATCCGGGGCGTACTTTGTCTGGGGTTTTGTTGGGGCTTGTGAGGAACGGGAAGGTTAGGCGTTGGAAGACTGATGCTGGTTGTGTTTATATTCTTGCTGAAGAAGAACTTTTAGCTTGAAAGGAGAAAGGTGAAATGGGAAAGGTTAAGGCGAAGATAAAGACGTCTTTCGGTGAGATTGTTGTTGAAGGAGAAAACCCAGAGGAAATACTCAAAATGCTTGAGAATTTTCCTGAGAATTTCATGGAAAAAACTTCAGATCTCGTTTCAACAAAGTTGACGCCGACCGCTGCGATTCAGTTGAAGGGTGTGATTGAATTTACCACTGAAGGCCCTGTGTTAGTGACTGGTGAGAGGCTTACGCATTATGAGGCTGTGGGCTTGATTTTGTATGCTTGTGAGGGTAGGAAGAATACGTCGGCGCATGTGAAGAGGCTTTTGGAGTCAAGTGGGATTAGAAGTATGGTTCCGGCTAGGTTGAATGAGATGACTAAGAGGGGGCAGGTTTTTAAGCCTGATCCGAGCAGGCCTGAGTTTAAGTTGACTGTGCAGGGTGAGAGGTGGATTGAGGATGGGGTTTTGGCTAGGCTTAGGGGCAAAATGGCTTGAGCGATAAGATAACTGTGAATGTCAAGTATGGAGATGTTGAGAAGACATTTAGTGGCAGTTTAGAAGACGTTTGGTTGAGCCTTAGCAGGTTTTTTGGCGAGTTTGTTCCGTCTTTTGGTGTTGCGAGGAGGCTTGTTTTGAGTGTTGATTTGCAGATGCTTGTGAAGGAATGCGAGGGGCTTATTGCTTTTTCAAAGGAAGGCGCGAATTTGCTGGTGAGTAAGGATAAGCTTACGGATAATGAGACTTTGCTGTTGTGGCTTTTGGCTGGTTATGTGGGTTTTCAGTTGGGTTTGGTTGGGGGTGATAGCGTTTCTAAGGAGGAGCTGCAGGTTAGGCTTGGGAAGAGTGGGAAGATTGTGAGTACGCGTCTTGGGGAGCTTGTTAAGAGTGATGTGATTGTGAAGACTGATGATGATAAATATAGAATTACGACTTTTGGCGTGGTGCAGATGAAGAAGGATTTTCTTCCAAAGATTAAGGCAAAAATTGGCAACTAGATGGGTTTTTCTTTTTATATGGGGGTTCATTTGCAGCTCAAGAAAAGGGGTTTGAAGCGAGAGCTTTATCTGTGCGGCTAGACCCCCCTTATATATAGGTCACATTAAATCACAATATGCCCAATATTTGAAGGCTATAGTTGCCAGACTGATGGCTCTTGTGTGGTTTTATGTTGGAATTGCGGGAGACATCGCCTCTGTAATCTGTTAGAAGCCATAAACAAGCAATTTGGGGGGCTAAACGACCACTTTTGCTTTTACCCATGGCTTCTAAACATTTTAGCTTCTCCATGTCGCAACGCGCATGAAATTAATTATTTAGGCATTAAATCTTTTTGGAAATCAATAAATTTGTCAACGTCTTCCTCGGTGGTGTAGAAATGTGTGCAAACCCTCATTCCTCCAACTCCACCCTGATACCTTATTGTAGGACCTGTTATCGGCTCAGGAACCCTAGTCCCCATTGCTTCGTAGCACTTCAAATCGTTACCATAGGAACCCGTAGTGTAGTTTATCAATCCGTGTCTCTGCTTCGGGTCCATAGGTGTGTAGACCTTGCACCCTATATCGAGAAGGCCGTCGATAAGATACCCCCCAAGCCTAACAACCCTTTTTTGAATGCCCTCTTTTCCCAACTCTTTAAACCATCTCAAACTGGCAAGCCAGCCCCACAACGCGTCCGTAGAACCTATACCTTGATCAAATCTCTCTGCACTCTTAGAGAAGAAACTTTTCGTAGAGTGACTCTATGGATGAAGAATCATGTTTGCACCATCGGCTTTCATCCTATATTCTAAATTTGCCAACCAGATAGACTTCGTAAATTCCTCTCAACATCTCAAACAAGGGTCAATCAGGCAACCTTTGGAACTGATGTCAAAAGTTTGAATCTGGTTCAGATCTTATGGTATTAGGCTTATCATAAACTTAAAATAATTGAATGAACAGTTGTGTAAACTGAATTCACTAAAACAGATGTAACTTGAAAAAAGTAAGGAGAAAAAAGAATGAGCAAAACAGGAAGACCCCACTTAAACCTAGTGATTATGGGACATGTGGACCATGGGAAATCAACAACAACAGGCCACATGTTATACTTAGCAGGAGCCATTGAAGAAAGAACAATAAAAGCCTTCGAGGAAGAAGCAGAAAAACTAGGCAAAGAAACCTTCAAGTTCGCATGGGTTCTCGACAACCTCAAAGAAGAAAGAGAAAGAGGCTTAACAATTGACCTCCGATTCCTAAAATTTGAAACCAAAAAATATTACTTCACAGTCATAGACGCACCGGGACACAGAGACTTCGTTAAAAACATGATAACAGGAGCAAGCCAAGGAGACGGTGCCATACTCTTCGTTTCAGCCAAAAGAGGAGAATTCGAAGCTGGCATAGGGGCAGGAGGCCAAACAAGAGAACACGCATTCTTAGCTTTCACTCTAGGCGTAAACCAAATGGTCGTGGCAGTCAACAAAATGGATGACGCATCAGTCAACTGGGGTGAAGAGAGATACAACGAAATCAAAAACGAAGTAAGCAGAATGCTCAAAATGGTAGGCTTCAAAGTTGAAAAAATCCCGTTCGTGCCTACTTCAGGATGGACCGGCGACAACCTAGTGAAAAAAAGCGAAAAAATGCCATGGTACAAAGGACCAACATTAATTGAGGCCTTAGACACATTTGAGGTACCTCCCAAACCCATGAATAAACCTCTACGCGTTCCAGTTCAAGACATCTACACCATCACAGGCGTGGGCACAGTTCCAGTGGGCAGGGTTGAGACAGGAGTACTCAAGGAAGGAGATCAAGTCATATTCATGCCGGCAAACAAGAAGGGTGAAGTGAAGTCGTTGGAGATGCATCACACAAGAATCCCAAAGGCTGAACCAGGCGACAACATAGGATTCAACGTTAGAGGCATAGCAAGAGCAGACGTACGTCGTGGTGACGTTTGCGGACACGTTTCAAACGTGCCAACAGTTGCGAAGGAGTTCATAGGACAGATAATCGTGATTTATCACCCAACAGCAATAGCCGCAGGATACACGCCGGTGTTCCACTACCACACTGGACAAGTAGCATGCAGATTCATCGAATTACTGAAGAAAATTGACCCGCGTTCAGGACAGGTCGTACAGGAAAAACCAGACTTTCTGAAAACTGGAGACGCAGCCATAGTAAGGATCGAACCTTTACAGCCAATTGCAATTGAAGCGTACACTGACTTTCCAGAGCTTGGCAGATTCGCAATAAGAGACATGGGCACAACAGTAGCTGCGGGCGTCGTAAAGGAAATAACGAAAAAAGAACCATAATTTTCACTTTCACCCTTTTTATGCTTAATTACCCCTTCTCTAAAGTTAGTTATGCTATGCTTAAGTTTATCAATAATAAGCAGATAGTTTCTCATAGTCATAGGCAATTTGAGAGTTGAGATTATGTCTGGTACGGAAACTTTAGTCCCATATTTGAAGGAAAAGAAAGGTGATGGACAAGAGCCGACGATTATTGTTGACAGCCGTGAGGCGAATACGGCTGCAAAAATCGTAAAGGGACTACGGGAAAGAGGCGTCACTGTTGAGATTAAAGCGTTACAGAAAGGTGACTACATACTGTCTGATGTTTGTGCAGTAGAGAGAAAAACAGTTCGAGACTTTGTCTATACACTTACACATCGCTACCTCTTTGACCAACTTTTTAAGCTGAAAGAGGCCTATCCGAAAGCGCTAATTCTGTTGGAAGGTTATCTTCCAATAATTTACAAGTTCAGCAGAATTAAGCCAGCATCCGTTTGGGGAGCAATGTTCAATCTGGCGAAAAATGGAATAGCTATGATAAGCACAACCTCGTACAAGGAAACCATTGATTTTCTTTACGTAGCTGCACGTCAAGAGCAAATAGTGGAAAAGAGAACCCCAACGATTCATCCAATCAAAAAAGTTGAGACCATATCTGATGCTCAAACATTTTTTGTGTCTAGTCTGCCAAACATTGGAAGAGAAAAAGCCACGGCAATTCTCAAGTCCTATCAAACCCCGTTGAATGCCCTAATAAACGTTGATGACTGGCCTAAAACTGTGCACGGACTTGGACCGAAAATAAGCCATAAGGCTAAAGAGGTGCTAACCACTCCCTTCAGAGGGTGAAAGACTTGGATGTAGAAATTGTTCCCACACAAAAAATCACCGTCTTAGGCTTGGATAAACGTTCCGTTAAGGACCTAGCATGGTGCGCTGCAACCTATGGAATGAGCAGGCTTCACTGGGTGGACGGCTACCTGTTATGCTTGGAAGTTTATGATAAGTCCTTTGAGTATGAAATTAAAAATAAGGAGTTTCCGATAAGTCACGTTTGCTATGCGGAGTTTCCAAAATACGAAAAGATGTTTGAGGTTGACAAGAGTTTTCAAATTCCGATAGTAAATGCTTCTGACATGAAAATATTCAAAAACTTACTGGCTGCAATTCTAAAAAACGAAAAAGAAAATCCAGCGGCTAAAAAACCCCAAGTTTGATTTTCGTCTGAACATGTTCGTAGCCGAGTTCAAACGCTTTCATGTTCATCTCCAAATACTTAGCTGGAACAAGTTCTCGTATGGCTTGCTTTAAGCTTTCAATTTTAACTGGCGTTTTTCCAGTAGCCGCTAAGCCGCCAATCAAAACAACATTACGCGTTAGAACGCTTCCAGCTTCTTCAGCCAATTTTGCTGCGTCCACGATAACGACGTTTTTTGTAAACCCACGAATTTTTTCAGTTATCTCGTCTAGGCTTGGATAGCTCATCATCTTGGTTGTTAATCCTGGCGGCGGAACAGGTTCGTTATTCATTAAAGTAAGCGTCTTTTCCGAAGTGTACTTCAGATTCCGCACGGTTTCTAAGGGTTCAAATCCTAAGAGCACATCTGCGTTTCCTTCTAAAACCGTTGGCGCCAAAACTTTTTCGCCTATTCTAATGTTGGATGTCACGGATCCGCCGCGTTGAGCCATTCCATGGATTTCGCTCACCCTGACATTTAGTCCTTCTTTAAGGGCGGCTGTGCCTAGAATTTCAGCTGCTAGAAGTATGCCTTGTCCTCCAACGCCAGCTACAACAATGTTAAATTCCTTCATTTCACGACCTCCTTAACTGTTCCCTTTGCATTCTATAGTGTTGTAGGGGCAGACTGAAACGCACAGTTCACATGCTGTGCACAACACTTCATTAATTGTGACTTTTCCGTCTTCAATGACCAGAGCGGGGCAGCCCAACAGTTTGATGCAAACCATGCAGTTTGTGCATTCCTCAGTAATTTTGAAGGGTACAATTCTTTCGCCTTTGCGTCTTTTTTCCCTAGTAGCCATCAAGGCGCAAGGAGACCTAAACACTACGACTGAAGGCCCATGGTGTTGTAAAGCCTCTTTCAGAACGGCTGTTGCTTCCTTAATCTTGAACGGATCGACAACTTTGACGTATTTTACTCCGCATCCTTCGGCGACTTTTTCGATGAGTATCCTTTCTGAAGGACTACGCATGCCAGTCAAGCCTGTTCCGGGGTGGGGTTGGCTTCCAGTCATTGCTGTTGTGAGATTGTCTAAGACGACTAGGGTGACTTTGTGGTTGTTGTAGACTGCGTTTATGAGTCCTGGAATTGCTGCGTGGAAGAATGTTGAGTCTCCGATTACTGCGATGGTTTCTTTGCCTGTGACCTTGCTTATTCCTTGAGCTGTTCCTATGCTTGCTCCCATGCATATGAGTATGTCGCCAACCTTTAGTGGCGGGGCGATTCCTAAAGCGTAGCAGCCTATGTCTGTTGTGTAAATTGCATTTTCACCTGTAGCCTTTTTGATTACGTAGAACGAAGCTCGGTGAGGGCATCCAGCACAGAGTATGGGTGATCTAGACGGTAAGTCTTTCACTGTTTCAGCATATTCCTCGTCGATTCTTTGAAAGTCTATTGGTGGCTCTTTACCTGTTATTTCTGCCAGTCCCATCATAACCGTGCGTGTGGAAAGTTCGAACTTCCTTGGGAAATAAAGCCTGCCTATTTTTCCGTAGATTTTCACGTTTGGGGCGTAATCCTTGGCTGTGGCTTTAACTTGCATTTCCAAGTATGGCTCAAGCTCTTCCACAACTACTATTTTTTCGTGGTTTTTCAGAAATTCAGCTATCATCTTCTCTGGAAGTGGATGCGTCATTCCGAGTTTGAGAATGCTTGTGTCTAAGCCTAACAGGTCTGCGGCTTCAACTGCGTAGTTGTAGGCTGAGCTTGAGGAGATTATGCCTAAACGGCTGCTTCCTTCACGCACAATCTGGTTGTATGGCGATGTTTCGCTGATTTCTTTGGCTTTTTCCACTTTTTCTAGAAGTCTCACGTGCATTGGTCTGGCATTTGCTGGAACCATCACCATGCGCTTTACATCTCGGACAAATTCGCCTTTTAAGTTTGGTTTTTTGAGTTCGCCGTAGATTACTGGTCCACGTGTGTGACTTACACGTGTTGTTGATCTGAGCAAAACTGGTAGCTCAAGTCTTTCAGAGATTTCAACTGCTGAGACAGTCATTTCCTTTGCTTCTTGAGCGTTTGACGGTTCCAAACATGGCAAGTTTGAGAGCAAAGCATAAAAACGGTTGTCCTGTTCGTTTTGTGAACTGTAGCATTCTGGATCGTCTGCGGTGACTATTACGTAGCCTCCTTTTACGCCTATGTAAGCTAATGTCATGACGGCGTCTGCAGCCACGTTCAACCCAACATGTTTCATGGCTGTTAAGGTTCTGACACCAGAGTTTGCTGCTCCAGCTGCAACTTCAACTGCGACAATTTCGTTTGTGGAATACTCCATGTATAAGCCCGCTTCAGCGGCTATTGCTGAGATGGAATCGCCTATTTCAGACGCAGGTGTACCCGGATAGGTTGTAACCACGCCTATACCAGCTTCTAAAACTCCTCTAGCAATGGCTTCATTCCCGAGTAGAAGCACACGTTTTTCAACTTCGTCTTTTAACAACGCACGCGAATTAGGCAATAAGCATCTCTCCGTTAATAGGAAATTCTCAGTCTTCTAGTTTCACATATAACTTTTGGTACGATACATCGTTAGCGGAGCTTCAAAAAGGCAAATCCACTTTTAGAAAAGAAGCTCAAAAAGAGGGTGCGATGGGCTTCTGTTATTTGCCTTTAAATGTTGGTTTTCTTTTTTCCGTGAACGCTGAAACGCCCTCCTGCAAATCTTCTGTTGAACCCACAACACCGAACCCTTCTCGTTCCAGCGCTATTGCAGAATCCAAACTCATGTCAGCACCTTTGTTAATCAACGCCTTAGCAACTCTGAGGGCTACTGGAGCCTTAGCTGCTAGTTCCTTGGCAAATTGTTTCACTTTTTCCCTGAACCCTTCAGCTGGAAAAACCATGTTTACAATGCCTAGCTGTTCAGCAGTTTTTGCGTCAATCATTTTTCCAGTGAAAACAAGCTCTTTCGCCTTTGTTCTCCCTATCAAACGCGTAAGCCTTTGAGTCCCACCCCAACCAGGGATCAAGCCGATGTTAATTTCTGTCTGTCCCATACGAGCCCTTTCCGAAGCTATGCGCAGATCGCAAGACATGGCAACTTCTAAGCCGCCGCCTAAAGCGTAACCATTTATTGCCGCTACAACGGGTTTCTCCAAGTTTTCTAGGGCACTGCAAAGTTTTTCGCCCATAAGTGACAGAGCTCTCGCTTTTAACGCAGTGAATCCCTTCATTTCCTTTATGTCAGCACCAGCAGAAAACGCTTTTTCACCAACCCCAGTCAACACAACAACCCGCACGTTTCCATCAGTTTTAACGTCTTCCAAGGCTTGCAAAACTTCATTCACAACCTCTTTGCTAAACGCATTCAATGCTTCTGGACGGTTCAAAGTTATTGTGGCTATTCCTTCGCTTTTTTCATAAATTATGTATTTAAACTCCATTTCGCATTTCCTCCTATTTTTGTGTCCAATCGTAATAGCCTTTCCCAGTTTTCCTTCCTAAAAGCCTAGCGTTAACCATCTGCTTCATCCCTGGACACGGATGAAACTTTGGGTCTATTCCTTTCATTAGAACATTTGCAATCGCCAAAATCGTGTCTGATCCAATGTAGTCCGTGAGCATAAGAGGCCCCATAGGCCAGTTCAATCCAAGCTTTATAGCCTTGTCTATATCGTCTCTATCAGCGATGCCTTCCCAATACAAAGCTGCTGCTTCATTTAAGGCTGGAATTAGTATGCGGTTCACAATAAAGCCTGGGCAATCTTTCTTAACCAGAACCGTTTCTTTACCCATTTTATGCGATACATCCAAAACTGTCTGTATGGTTTCATCTGAAGTTTTTGCTCCTTTAACAACTTCAACGAGCTTCATCAGTTGCGGCGGGTTAAAGAAGTGCATCCCACCGATCTTTTCTGGACGTTTTGTTGCTGAACCCAATTCTGTTATGCTTATGGAAGACGTGTTTGAAGCGATAATTGCGTCGGGTGGCGCAAATGTATCAACCTCTTTAAATATGGATTTTTTCAATTCAGCATTCTCTGGTGCCGCCTCAACTATAAGGTCCGCCTCTGAAACAGCCTCTTTCAAATCCAGCATTGGATGTATCCTCTTTAAAGTTTCGGCAACTTGCTCTTCCGTTAATTTACCTTTGCTTTGAAACTTTTGCAAGCTTTTTTTGATCATTGCCATGCCGTTGTCCAAGAAGCGTTGCTCAATGTCCCTCATGTTAACCTCGTACCCACCATTTTGTGCTGCGACTTGGCATATGCCATGACCCATTAAGCCAGCACCTAAAACTGCTATCTTCCTGACTTCCAAATATTGATCCTCCTATTCTTAATGAAAAGATGATATTTCAGTAGACATTATTAGATTTTCGCATCAAGAAAAATATTTTCCCATAGAGACTTGGAGTATCAGCAAGCTACCAAGACAAAAAGAAAGAAGGTGTCTATCTGGATTTCATGATATCTCAACGCTTTCATTGAATTTACAACGAAGAATCAAGCGAAACGAAGATTATTCTTTTAAAGAGATAACTAGTTACAATATGATTCTTTGAAAGGTGAAGGGGAACTGGGATGAAAAAAATCTACTGTCTATTATCCATAATGGCTCTATGTGTCATTCTAGTTCCAGTCATAGCATATTTGATCGGAGGCTGGTACGCCTACTGGGGACAAGCCTTACTAGCAATAATTTTCGGAGTCCTAGCAGTCTTCATAAAAACCCATTATTATTGGGAGGAAGACTGAGACGGCCCCTCCAATACCTCAAACAGGACCAGAAGTAATGATCGGCGTTATCACAGCCATAGCCGCATTCCTAACCATAAGCATCCTTTTAGGATTTTTCATGAGAAAAAAAGCAAAAAACTTCGAAGAATGGCTAGTAGGCCGCAGAGACATTGGACCTCTTGTAACAGGTTTCGCTTTGGTCGCATCATATTTGAGCGGTTGGGCAATATTTGGAAATGCTGGTTTAGGCTATGCCTATGGCTGGTCAGGAAGCTGGCTCATCGGAACAACATGCGTCGCGGGAACAGCCCTATGCTTAGTCATTGGCTACAGAATGCGAAGATACGTGACACTGGGAGCGCGAACAGTACCAGAAATGCTTAGAGTAAGATTTGAAAGCAGAACAGCACAGGCATTGGCTGGTTTAGCCATGATAATTCTTCTCATAGTCTACTCAGTAGGACAGTACAAAGCCATGGCAACAGTCTGGACGATAACAACCAACATACCATTCTATGGAAGCCTACTTGCAACAGCAATCCTAGTGCTCGTGTACTTAATCATAGGCGGATACACAGGCACACAATGGGTCTCATGCTTCCAAGGCATCATATTAACAATCGTTGGCTGGACGCTGGGCATAATCACCATTTTCTGGGCAGGCGGCTTAGGCGAAATCTCAAGATCCATTGGAACACAGACATTTACTGCTCCAAACGGCACACAGACAGGAATCCCCTTAACGGACTTCACCTTGCCTCTTCCACCCCCCGAAGGCTTAGCTTTTCCAGGCGTGGACTACATAGGCGTTATAGCTGCAATGTTCATGTTTCTACTAATGGCAACAGGTTTCCCACATAACGTATCCCGTTTCTTAGGCGCCCGAAAAGTTACTAAACGAGAGTATTGGATTATGCTGTTAATACTTATCATAGGCGGTTTAACACCTCTCTGGATCGGCGTAGCGGGATTCGCTGCCAGAACCGTTTGGGGCAATGTCTTCATGACTAATGAATATTACCCAATGTATGGAGATTCAGCACCAGTTTATGCAAGCATAAGTGCTGGAGGCATTCCACTCGTATCTTTGTTTGCCGCAAGCGTTTTTGCAGCATCGGTTGCAACAATAGCAGGAATGGTTATGATAATGGCAACCAATATCACAAGGGACCTAATTCACAACGCCTATCCAAAGGCTTCCCAAAAAAAATTGTTGTGGCTCACGAAGCTCATGCTCATCCCATTTATTGCCATACCATTGTATTGGACCTTTACTTCGCCTCCGCCCATTCTTTCAGAGTTTATGGCTGGCTCAGCTGTAGCTCAAGCTGGAATATTCTTTTTCGTTGTCGGCGTTTCCATGTACTGGAAAAGGGCAACAAAATGGGGCGCAACAGCCTCCATAGTGTATGGGTTAATCCTAACTCTCTTTCATCCTAAAGCCTACGGAAAACTTGTTGGCTTGTACCATTGGGGTTACTGGGCTTTACTGTTGATGTTCGGTTCAGCACTAATCTATTTCGTCGTGAGCTTGGTTACAAAGCCTCTGTCGAAAGAAAAACTTGAAAAACTATTTCCAAAACGGAAAAGTTAAAGGTTAATATTCTAACATTTTTCTTATCGAATTTTCTCACAAACTTTATTATTTAAACCGTAAAATAGTGCGTGTTTGGTGGTGTCTTTAATGAAGCGTCGAGGAGATGGATGGATTTTCGAACCCGAATATGAAACCATGTCTAGGGAAAAACTTGCGAATTTGCAGGAAGAACGGCTTAGAAATATTGTTCGGTACTGTTATGAGCGTGTACCCTTGTACAAGCAGAAGTTTAAGGAAGCAGGCATAACACCTGATGACATAAAAACCTTAGATGACCTTAACAAAATTCCTTTCACCACAAAAGAAGACCTTCGAAAAGCTTATCCGTTTGGAATGTTAGCCGCAGACATAAGCGAAGTCCTAGAGCTACATGCAAGCTCTGGAACGACAGGGCATCCAACGACATGTGCATACACCAAAGGAGATCTGGAAGTTTGGTCGAAAGTCATGGCGAGAATTTACGCTTCTGCCGGAACAAGAAAGGGCGACATCGTTCAGAACGCATATGGATATGGCCTCTTCACCGGCGGGTTGGGTTTTCACTACGGAGCCCTCAAAATCGGAGCGGCAATTCTCCCAATTTCAGCTGGTCAAACCGAACGACAGCTAAAACTCGCTAAAGAGTACGGAACAACAGTTCTAACTTGCACGCCCACATATGCAGCACATCTCGGCGAATACGCACGTGAAAAGCTTGGAATAGACCCTATAAAAGAATTGAAATGGAGAATCGGCTTATTCGGGGCTGAAGCTTGGTCTGAAGAGCTTAGGCAGAGAATTGAGGAGCTCTTGGGACTTGAAGCCTTCGACATTTACGGACTATCCGAAATCATTGGTCCAGGAGTTTCAGTGGAATGCCCACAACACAACGGCCTGCACATTTTTGAGGACCACTTTCTCGCAGAGATCGTAAACCCCTCAACGGGTGAACCAGCAAGAGAGGGCGAAGTCGGAGAGCTGGTGTTGACGACGCTCACAAGGGAGACCACACCTCAACTGCGTTTTAGGACAGGCGACTTGACTAGGCTTGTTACTGAGGAATGCGAGTGCGGAAGAACAATCGCCCGAATGGGTCGAGTAATTGGAAGGGCTGACGACATGCTAAAGGTGAGAGGCGTAAAGTTCTGGCCTTCAACCGTGGAACACGCCCTCTTAAGTGTGAAAGGTTCTTCTCAAAACTATGAAATAATCGTTGATAGACCAGCCGAACTTGACGTCATGACTCTTCGGGTTGAGCCGAAGAAGGAACTCTTCGAGAAGGTTGGTGGAGACTTGTCAAAGCTGGGGTGGCTCCGCGAAGAAATCTCTAATTCCATAAAGTCTGTAGTCACCGTGAAAGCACAGGTTGAGGTGGTTCCTTGCGGTTCACTTCCACGATTCATGGGAAAAGCGAAGAGAGTCAGGGACTTGAGAAAGAAAAAAAGCTAAGCTCTCATCTTTTTTGTTTCTTAAATCATATATCATACTATCTAGTCTCATAGAAGGGGATGTTATGAAGACTCTAGACCCGAAGTGTATTCCTATTCTAGAGGAGAAGTATGGTCGTTACTGGTGGCCAGTAGAATATCCGGAAGAAACCTCAAAAGACCCTTTCAAGAACCTGATAATCACTGTTCTCTCTCAGAATACGAGTGAGATTAACTGCGTCAGAGCATATAAGGGACTAGCTGCAAAATTCGAAGTGAAACCGCAGGTTTTGGCAAGAGCCAGTGTTAATGAGATAAAGGAGGCTATCAGGAGAGGCGGCCTCTACAATGTTAAATCGAAAAGGATTAAAGCGCTTTCTCAAGCAATCTTGGAAAAGTTTGGTGGAGACATATCTTCTGTTCTTGCTTTGCCTAAGGAAGAAGCTAGGGAAATGCTTATGGAACTGCCGGGAATCGGTAAGAAAACGGCTGACGTTTTGCTTGCGCATAGGCATTCATACGCTGAAGTTATGGTTGTGGACACCCACATGGAAAGAATAGCAAAGAGACTTGGTTTGGTTAAGCCAAAAGCGAAATACGAAGAAATTCAGAAAGCTCTTAAAGACTTCATACCGTGGGAAAAAGGAGAGAGAACAGCAGGCTTGTTGTGGCTTCTGGCAAAGTACACTTGCAGAGCACAGAACCCTAAGTGTCGTGAATGCCCAATCATTAAATTGTGTGACTACGGAAGCAAGACGAGAAGAAGGAGTAGCACGCGATAATGTGCAATTTTTATATGAAGGTGTGTAAAAATAGAGTGCAGAGTTCTTGAGGATTAGGTGGAAGTGCAGATGAGAAAAACGATATTCAAGAAACTTGAGGCTCAGGGATTAATAACGAATTATAATCGTTTCAGAAAGAACTTGCCTCCAAAACTTCCTAAAAAAGTTTTGGTTTGGGATGAAACCCTGAGAGAAGGTGAACAAGCTCCAACTGTATTTCTAACTTATGTTGAGAAGGTTAAACTTGCTAAAATAATGGATGAGATAGGCGTATCCATAATAAACATTGGTTTTCCTGGGTTATCTGAAGAGGACAAGAAAAACGTTAGAAGAATTTCAAACGAGAACTTTAAGCAGGCACGCATAGCTGCTTCAGCACGCATAATTAGAAGCGACATAGATGCCTGCTTGGGATGTGGCATAAGGGAAATTTCAGTTTTTACACCTTTTAACGAGTTGAACCTGCAATATATGCTAAAAATGGATAAGGAGGAGGTTTTAGAAAAAACCGTTGACTGCATCGAATACGCCAAAAAACATGAAATAAATGTGAACTTTGTGCTGGAGGACGCTTCCAGAACGCCCCTGCAGGAAATTCTGCAGATTTTTGAGGCAGCAATAAATGCTGGAGCAGATCGTTTAGTAATTGCAGACACCGTTGGTTTCTTAAGACCTTTATCAATGCATTATCTCATTTCCCATGTTAGAAAAGGACTCTCCCAGCTAGTTAACAAGGATGTTCCATTCGCTATTAGATGTCACAACGACTTCGGCATAGCGACAGCAAACACGCTGGCCGCCATAGAGGAAGGTGTAAATTATGCGCAGACATGCGTGGCTGGATTCGGCGAAAGGGCGGGGCTTGCACCAATGGAAGAGGTTGTTGCAGCCTTGGAATTACTTTACAACGTAGACACGGGCGTGAATGCGAAAAAACTTTATAGACTCAGCCAACAGGCTGAGAAAAGCTTCGCGTTGCCCATACAATTTCACAAGCCAATAGTGGGTGAAAACGTTTTTTCGCATGCTTCGGACAAGCATATTCACGGCATGTTGGCTCACCCGCTAATTTATGAGCCGTTTCCACCGAAAATGATTGGAAGAGAAACAATGTTTTTTCTGGGCAGACAGACGGGGAAGTATCTGGTTGAGAATCGTTTGGCACTGGCGGGGATTAAGGCGACTCCGAGGCAGGTGGATGAGATTGTTAGGAGGATAAGGAGGAGGCAGGAAAACTTGGACAAGGGTGAGATGTTGATGACGTTTTATCAGATTAAGAAGTTGTTGAGGGAAATGCGGAAGGGCTTAACAGAGGAGGACTTTTGGAAAATCGTCGAACAAGTCACAAGGCAAAAGCCTAAGCTTATGCCAGACCTCAGAAAATAATTAGATAAACGCCATCACAAACCTTATTTTGACAGCAACGTTTTAAATCCAGTCTAAACGATGGGTGAGAGGGATGAGGAAACCGCTTTGGGTGCCTTCTGAAGAACGTGTGAAACAGGCTAATATAACTCGGTTCATGAAATTTGTCAATGAAAGGCATAATGTTGAGTTTGACTCTTATGATCAGTTGTATGAGTGGTCAATTGAAAACATATCAGAATTTTGGGAGGCTATGTGGAATTTTGGGGATGTAAAGGCTTCTCGTGGTTATGATGTGGTAGTTGATGATTTGGGCAAGTTTCCCGGGGCGAGGTGGTTTGTTGGTGCAAGGTTGAATTTTGCTGAGAATCTTCTGAGATTTAGAGATGCTCATTTAGCTTTTGTTTTCAGAGGAGAGACTCTGAAGTCGGCTAGTATGACGTATGCGGAGCTGTATAGTTCTGTTGCGCGTTCAGCTAAGTCGCTGCGTGAGTTCGGTGTTGTTTCTGGGGATCGTGTGGCTGCTTACATGCCTAATCTCATCGAAACGGCTGTCGCTATGCTCGCTTCTACGAGTGTTGGGGCCATTTGGTCTTCTTGTGGCACTGAGCTGGGTCCTGGAGCGGTAGTGGATCGTCTTAGTCAAATCGAACCTAAGGTCTTGTTCACGGCTGGTGGATATCCTTACAAAGGGAAGATTTTTGATGTTTTGTCTCGTCTTGAGAAAATCGTCAAGGGAGTTCCCTCGCTTGAAAAAATCGTTGTACTTCCTTATGTGGCTGAAAAACCCGATATTAGCCATGTTCCTAATTCTGTGTTTTATGACGATTTCCTGTCTCAAGAAGGCTCCGCAGAAATTCGGTTTGAACAGTTGCCTTCTGATCATCCTGTGTATATTATGTTTTCTTCGGGGACGACTGGTAAGCCGAAGTGTATGGTTCAAGGAGCCTGTGGGATCCTCATCAATCACTTGAAAGAGTTGATATTGCATACTGATTTGAAACGTGAGGATAGGATTTTTTACATTTCGACTCCTAGTTGGATGATGTGGAATTGGTTGCTAGGCTCTTTGGCTGTAGGCGCCACTGTAGTTTTGTACGATGGCAATCCGTTGTATCCTGATTGGGATGCCTTGTGGAAGTTTGTTGAGAATGTGAAGATAACTATTTTTGGTTGCAGTGCGAGCTACATTAATTATCTTAAGGGCGTGGGGGCTAAGCCTGGAGAGATGTTTGATTTGTCTCGTTTGAGAGAGATAAGTCAGACTGGTTCGCCTTTGTCGATTGAGGGTTTTGAGTACGTTTATCAGCAGATTAAACAGGATTTGCATTTTAATTCTATTTCTGGGGGTACGGATATTAATGGTTGTTTTGCTATTGGTTCGCCTGTTCAGCCTGTTTATGCTGGTGAGTTGCAGAGTCCAGCTTTGGGAATGAAGGTGAAGGCTTATGATGCTTCTGGTAATGCTGTGGTTGATAGGCAGGGGGAGCTGGTTTGTGAGGCTCCTGCGCCTTCTATGCCTATTTATTTCTGGAACGATCCGGACGGCAAAAGGTATAGAGACGCGTACTTCAGTGTTTATCCTGGTGTTTGGCGGCACGGCGATTGGATTCTGATTCACGGTGACACAGGTGGGATAACGTTTCTGGGGCGGTCTGATTTTACCTTGAAGCCTTCGGGTGTGCGGATAGGTCCAGCTGAAATCTATAATGTTGTGGAAAGGTTTGAGGAAGTCGCTGACAGCCTAGCTGCGGGGCAGGATTGGAAGGGGGATCAGCGCGTCATCCTTTTTGTTAAGCTTGCCGAGGGATTTGAGTTAACAGAGGATTTAGAAGGTAAGATTAGAAGAGCCTTGCGGGAAGAGGCTTCGCCTAGGCATGTTCCAGCCTTAATCATCGAGGCGCCAGACATTCCTTACACTTTCAGCATGAAGAAAGTTGAAAGTGCAGTCGTAAACATACTGAACGGCAGACCAGTCACCAACAGGGACTCCTTGACTAATCCAGAATCGCTGGATTTCTACGAGAAAATCCTTCCCAAACTTCAAAAAGAATGAATCCCCAATAGGCAAACTTAGCGCGCACTGGCTCTAAATATCGGTGAATGTTGCGAACTATAATTAGGCCTAGAGTTTTTCGTTTCACAAAATTTCGCAGAGAATGTTGCAAATTACGTTAACGTATCACTAGCTCTTGCAGTATTTGCCCTGTTTCCTTCTTTGTTAGGCGTTTTGAATAGTTGTAGATCGGGCCGCTTGGCTTCTCGTTGTAGTATGGACGGTTGCAGTTTGGGCATCCAGAAGTAAGAAAGGGTTCTCCCGTTTGAACTATCCTCACCAAACCCTCTTTATCGACGCCGAAATCACTTATGCAGTCTTTCTTGTCGAAACGCATATCTTCATTCCTTATAATTCCATGGAAAATCAAGTGTCTAGCAAGCTGGACGCGTCTATATACTGGAACTGGCGGTTGAGGGTTATTTTCCAGAGCTGTTCCCGGGATTGGTGTGAATGCGAATAATGCTGGAAGAACTCCCATATCCACACACTTTTGAATTGTGTGAACCATCTCCTTTTCAGTTTCTCCCAACCCAACAATCAGATGCGTGGTGACCTTACCCTTCCCAAGAACCCCTTCGGCTTCAGTTAACAGCTCAAACTGCTCTGCCCAGACGTATGGACCTCCAACAGAATGCCCCTTGACCTTACTAAAAAGCTCTTCAGTAGCCGCGTCCAACGGTATGCCAATCCTTTCCGCTCCAGACTCTGCAAGCTGCCTCATGTTTTCACTGTTCAATGGTTGGCACGAAATCGAAACAGGAACCTGGACACGTGAACAGATTGCCTTCACAAAAGCCAAAAGATCAGCAAAAACTTCCGGATAGTTCAAAGCTTGAAGACAGACACGCCTTGTTTGACCGTCTTTAACAGCTCGCTCTATTCCGTCAAGCACATGTCTAGTTGGAAAAACAGGCCACGAAACCCTAGAAAGCATATCAGCTCTGCCACGGCTTTCTCTAGCCTGTGGACAAAAAGTGCAGTTTGCAGTGCACTTACCTCGCCTATAAGTCAGCAAATAAGCAGTTGTAGGCATCGCATCAAGTTTTCCTCTTAGAAGTTTAAGAGCTATAGCGGAGCCTAAGGAAACACGAATTTTCTCAGGTAGTCTCTTGTCAACAGACATCTCACACACTCTTAAGACATATTAAATTGGAGAACTAGCCTAATATTTGTTACAAGAGGATTAATATTGAATAACAAGGACATCGAAAATCACATCAAGAAGGTTTTTGACACAAATGGTGAAAAAGAGCTCAAGGAACTCCTAAAAGAGGCTCAAAGTGTCAAACAGAAAAAATTCGGCAAAAAAATTCACTTCTATGCTCCAAGCTTCATGTATTACAAAACAAGCTATTACCATTCTTCACCCACAGATTTCCCAACAATCTCAATGACAGGCGCAAGCTGCGCATTAAAATGCAAACATTGCGATGGAAAAGTTTTGAACGCCATGTATTCAGCCACAACTCCAGAAAAACTATTTAATTTGTGCAAGCAGCTTGAGCGTAAGGGAGCTTTAGGCTGCCTAATAAGCGGCGGATGCCTACCAGACGGTTCTGTTCCCCTTGGAAAATTCATCGACATAATTGACAAGGTTAAACGTGAATTGGGTTTGACCGTAATCGTTCACACAGGCATGATTGACTTCAACACAGCCGAAAGGCTTAGAAATGCTGGAGTTGACGCGGCATTAATAGATATAATCGGCTCAGATGAAACAATAAGGGAAATCTACAGGCTGAATGTAACTGTTAAAGCTTATGAAGATTCTTTAAAGGCTCTGCATGAAGCTCGTGTTGACTTTGTGCCCCACGTTATTGTCGGGCTTCACTATGGAAAATTGAAGGGCGAACTTTATGCTCTTCAAATGATCTCGAAACATCAGCCTTCAGCCTTGGTCATCATCGCGTTTATGCCCATACGTGGAACAGAAATGGAAGAGGTTGCGCCGCCAAAACCCACAGAAATAGCAAAAATCATGGCAACTGCGAGATTAATGTTTCCCCAAACACCCATTGCCCTTGGATGCATGCGACCAAAAGGAAAACATCGAATACAAACGGACATTTTAGCCATAAAGGCTGGAGTAAACGCCATAGCCTTTCCAACAGAAGAAGCAATAGAATTCGCCAAAAAACGAAGAGACGAGATAAATTTTTCTTCACTCTGCTGTTCACAAATCTTCACCGAAATGAGAACCTAAAACGTCTAACAAAACGTGCGATTAATACTTTCACTTCTTCAATCTTTGCTTTCTCAGAGACAGTTCGCTCTCCAGATATCTCTGATTATACATTTTCTTGATCTCCAGAAATTTTTCTAAGCCTTTTTCTGACTCCTTTTCGTAGATGTTTATCTCCCCATCAAATAGACCTAGAATTGCATGAACTTCTTGGGGCGAATGCATATTTGGATTCATCACCGCCAAAGTAGTAAAACCATTTGATTTCAGTTCCGTGATGAGGTCAGTAAGCCATCTTCTCGTTTTGACAGCGTGATGCTGCAGCAAAACGTCTGAGATTATCTCTATACAAGCCCTTCTTGGACCGCTTATTGATGCATTCAATCTGCGAAAGGCTTTGGTTAGTGCAATACTAATGTCAGTAAGGTTCTCCACGCCCTTCAATCTGAACACGTTGGGCAGGCTTTTGATGATTTTGTCTGCTTGGGGGTTGCAAATGAAGAGGTAAAAGCTTGACTGATTTTTCTCTGTGAGGGTTTTTACTCCACTCGCCTCTATAGTGATGTGGAACGTGATTTGGCTCTTTTTTTGGACCTGCTTCCAGAAACCTTTTGATCAGCAAGTCTTTCTCATCGCACGAAGGCGAGGTCAATATGATAGCATAGTTTTCAGGTATGCCGCCCAAAAGCAAGCTATCTAGATCTTTGTATCCCGTGCTGACGCGACCTGAAAGAACGGTTTCTGAAATGTTAATTGTTACAGGTCTGGGTTCACAGGACATTTGGTTTGCAGCTGCGTCTACATAAATGATTTTTGGCTTTATTGTAAATGTTCCTTTGTCAAACGACCTCAGCGTAAATCTAATTTCCTCAGTCATTAGCGGATCCAGTCTTTTCCGGTTCATGTCAAGATATTCATCTTCAAAACGACAGTAACCGGGCTTGGCAACCAATTCGAAACCTTCAGGGAGGATCTCCTCAACCTTGATCAGTAAGGCAGGTGCTTCTCCTTCATTTGTCAGTTGCATTTCAAAATTTACGTCTTCGCCAACGTTTACACCTTTTGATCTAAGAATCAGCTTTGCTTGTATACTCGGTCTGAGTTTGCTTTTGGCAAGCTGTTTGGCGGTTTGTGAATCAGTTACCATCCTCAAAGGATCGGCGTACAGACCTACACTTGCTCTTGTCAGACGAAGAAAAGTGGCCAACTCTGCATACTCTGGGTTTTCTAGAACAATAGCTTCTAAAGCGTCAAGTCTCTTCAAAACTAGGTTCAGCTTTCTGCTCAACTCTTCAGTGCTTGAAGATTTCACTTCTTGACTCGCCAATTGCCCACACCAATGCCGTTAGCAACAATTCAAACTTCTAGCTATTTTAGGCAACTCAATCATTTAAAGCTTGAATTTACTAGGCTGAAGTGTGTGCACTTAGTCTTCTAACCTTTCCAACGGAACCCCAAAGTTGTTTCATGACCTCATCCTTTACTGAAGAGTACTTCTTTGCGAGCTTTTTGGCAGCCTCCTTTGGCATTCCGCTTTTCACAAGTTCCTTTTCGAATGCCTTCCTTGCCTTCCTAACCTTCCAATCTAAGGGCAACCAAATAAGAAACAGATCCAAAACTAGTTTGGATAGATTTAGTCCCCCTATTATTATGGTTGAGATTTTCATTTTTTCACCAAAATGGGAGGAGAGAGGTTATTCTTCTTCCTCTGTTAGGCCTTTTTCTGCAAGTTTCTCCTTGATTTTTCTTTCTATCTCTTTTTCCACTTCAGATCTAGATTTTCCGCCCTTGCCGAAGTCGAACTTTTTCATTATGTCGCCTAAGCTTGTGAATACGCTTATGTAGTTTTCAGTCATTTTTACTGCCGTTTCGTCTGGCATTCCGCTTTCCTTGAGTTCTTTGTAGAATGCTCCAGCTGCCTTTCCCATATCTCTTCCAGCCTCTTCAGAGAACACTGAGCCGATTATGCCTTTGATTAGCCCAGGCACCTCCTTAGACACGACTTCAAGTATCTCTCTGACTTCTTCCGCATCCTCCATCCCTCTCTTTTTATGCTTTTTTTCTTCATCAATCATTTCCATTTCACCTCCACTTACTCGTATCTTGCTCTAATTAACGATTTTGGAAATTGCATTCAAACTCACCTATTTGAATAAATAGTCTGGGCATTGTTGTTATTTATTATGGGAAAAAGTGACCAGTCATTCGGTCACTCTGCAAGTTCATAGGCATTTCCGTACTCTTCGGTGCGTTTGACTATGCCTTCTTCCTCCAAGCGTTGAAGCCTGTTTCTAATTATTCTTCTTGAAGCTTTTCCACGCATCCTTCGAACTTGCCGTGTTATCGCAGATATGTTTAGTCTATCATGCAAAGCGAGTGCTTGAATTATGCATCTTGAAATTTCATCTTGGGCAATCCACGCTTTCCGTAAATATTTTTCAGCAGTTTTGAGTCGTGCTGCAATTTTCAACGGTTCATCATATAAGCCTACACCCATACGGCTCATGCGAAGGTATGGGGCTAGCCCTGAATACTCTGGATTGTCAATTATGAAGGCTTCTAGAGTTTCAAGTCTCTTCATTATCAAATCAAGTTTTTTACTTAATTCTTCGATGCTTGAACTGCCTTCATGTGTCATTTTTTCACACGCATTTATAACTTGCCTAATTGATAAAAACTTTGCAGCTTTCGAAGCATCCCGAAGCTGCCTTGACAAGTTTTCACAAACTATTGAGGATTGCAGCTTAGTTGCTTTGATTGCTTTTGCCATTTTCCAGCTTTCATGAATGGGACAAAAAAGGGAGATGTTTATGCTAGTGGGCGCGTGACCTTATTTTTCATTGTGTCCTGAATGATGTTTTTACTTCGGTTTTTTTCCGGTGATGTGGAAGCCACGTTTTTCCAATTGTTTAAACAGTACTTTCGGTTCTGGATACCATTGGCCCCACTTTCTGCAGATGTGTTCTGTCCAGCTATAGTTATTGTATGTGAATGTTTCTTCACGTTTTCCTTCTAGCCGTATTTTTCCGTTTAGATTACGGTAGTAATGTTGGGCGAGATACCCGTTGTCCATTTTCTGCATGGCTTTTGAAATCGTGTCCTCACCCAGCTTGGGATATTTATCTTCGAAAAGAGTGAATTCCAAAGGATATCGCGGTCGTGTCGGCGGGTCTTCCTCTGGATAACCCATCACTAATTGTACGAGAGGGAACACTCTTTTAGGCAGGTTGTACTCTTCTGCGATTTTTTCAGCTCTGTATGGTGCGCTTCCAAGGAAGCAGCTTCCCAGTCCTAGACTTCTTGCTGCAACAACCATGTTTTCCGCCATTAAAGCCGCGTCTTGAATCCCAAACATCATTAATGTAAGATCGTTTGTGACTAACCTCCAGTTTCTTTTAGCCATTATCAGTTCGAACTTGTGAGAATCAACGCAAATCGTAAACAATAGCGGTGCCTTGAAGGGGTTCCGCTTCTTATTTCGTGACAATAGCACGCTGTAATACTGAGAAGCGAAAGGTGCCTGCTGACCTGCCCTGACAATTGTCTCTATCACCTCATCAGAAGGCACTTCATCCGTATATTTTCGAATTGACTTGTGATCAAGCATTGTCTGAATAACAAGATTCTTTTTCATAATAGCTCCCTTCTTACTGAACAAATTTGATAGATTCTAAAGTATATACGGGTCTAATGTCATAAAGAATTTGGTGTAACGTTCGCCAATTAAATGACGTCAACTTCAACATGATTTAGCATAAATTGAGTTCTCTACTTTATTGCACAATCCTAAAAACACCAATCGGAATCCAATGCTATGGTCTAATCAGGAAAGACACATGCTTAACCCTTGACACGTGACGAATATCGAATCGTTTATATCATCTTCACTGTTCATGACTGAGTAGGACTGCTTGAAGAAAAGCGAATTAAAAGTCAAACCTTTTGAAAATGTGAAGAACCAAATCGGTTTTTGTGGAATTTGGTGTGGCAGTTGTGTAGTAGGCACGGAGCCTTAAGAGAACTAACGAAAAGCTATGAGGAGATCATCAAAAATTACGGGCTCAAGGATTGGGCTCCAAAAGACTTCGATTTCAAAGAATTCATGAAAGGACTTGCATCAATACAAGCCATGCCTTTATGTCAAGGATGTTTGAGGGGCGACGGTAAACCAAACTGTGAAATCAGAAACTGCGCCTCAAACAAGAACATAACTGACTGTAGCCAGTGTGACCAGCCTACGGCGTGTAAGAACTCTGAAATGCTACGGAAAATGCGCACAGGCGCCCGTCATGCAGGTCTTTTCGTCAAAACCGAGAACGTTGATCGACGCGAACTCATAGGGAAGTGGACTAGCGAGTTGAAAAGGAAATGGCCTCATTATATCTTATTTGTACCTGACAAGTAAGAACGAAGAGCAAATCTCTAATTGCCTAGACTCCTAAATGAAATTTGCAAAAAGCTGCTGGGAGCAGTTAATGCTCGTTCATGTAAATCTTCAGCGCTGAGGGCATGATCCAAAACAAAACTGCTACGGATGATATTATCTCGGGCACTGCAACTCCAGCGCTATAAAATCCTTCCCAATATAGTATCCATGAGATAAGCCCTATTGCAAACGCTGCTACTGCCGAGTAGGATTTTCTTTCCACAGCATAAAACAGGGATGTAACACCCAACGAAACAAAAAACAATATTGACACGACTAAATGAAGAAGACCATATACTTCGTCGAATACGGCTACTAACTGAAGTGTAAAAGCTGAGAGCACTAGGCTGTAGCCAGTCCACCTTGCGTATCCCTTCAACACTTTGACCGCGTAGATTGTGAGGAAAAAACCAGTTAGAAGCAAACCGAAATTGAATATGGGTGCCACTCCTCCTTCAACGGCATGTCCAAGATCGCTTAAAGCGTCCCTCTCCCAACTGAACCATGGCGAAAGTGCAATTGAAACTCCTATCGAAACAAAAGCTAACAGAGGGCCAATTATTCCGAGCAAAGCATAATTTTCATCATTCATAGGAACACCCTAAACATACTCATATCCAAGTAATAGTTCTTAAGAAGAATCAGATTATAAAACCATTTAAGTCATGTTAGCTGGAACAAACCTTCTCAGCCTCTGTAAAGACCGCGTCCTTTCCTTGTTCCCTATTTTCGCTTGTTGTATTGCTTGCTTAAGTATTCGTATTGACTCGTCCATGGCTCTGCGGTTCACGGGATGGGGCACTCCGTCTTTTCCTCCATACGCAAAAGAATATTTGACTGGGTCTTTCCAGCTTGGTTTTTCACCGTAAATCAACTCTGCAACCAAAGCTAAGCCTCGAATAGTGGCTGGACCTATACCTTTAGAACTTAACAATTCCTCGTAATCGTGAGGTTTGAATTCGTAAACTTCTCTTAGGGCTTTCCAGTTTATGTTCCTCGGCATTGACAGGACATCAATTGGATATTCTTTCCATGTTGGTTCTGATGTTTTTGGCATCCATTCTTGCAGCGACTTTTGGTAGGCTGGTCTGATAGACATGATCATGCGTTTGATCTTTTTTGGCTTTTCTTTGGTTAGGTCTACTGATGTTTTTCTGCAACTTTCACTTTCTTTAGCTGTCATGTCTAAGACAATGTCGCGTTTTACGTCGCCAACTATGGCGTCGTGAGGTTCAACAATAAAGTTTTTGGCGTTGTCGGAAAGCCAATGGTAACGTCTGGCAGTGTGATCTTGCGGACACATGCCTTGCTGAATAACAGCCCATTTTCCATCTTCAGCTAAAAAGAAAGCGTGATGATAAAGCTGGTAGCCAGCCTGAATAGCTGTATTATCAACCTTAGCACTCATTTTGCTTGCGTACTGCAAGTTTTGAATTTTGTCGCTTGAGAAACCAAACCTTTCGCCGATGTTTCCAATTTCTAATGGTGTCTGCCTAGAAACCTTGCCTTTACCGCCACAAACTGCGATGCCGTGGTCTTCTGGCACAACAGCCTGTTTCAAAACTCCTGTAACGACTGTTGTTACACCTGATGAATGCCAGTCATAACCTAAAACGCAGCCTAAAGCCTGAAACCAGAAGGGATCGGAAATTCGCTTTAGAAAATCATCAGTGCCATACTCATCAATGATAATTGTCACAATTTCTTTCGCGAGCTTTTGCATGCGAATAACTAGCCATCTCGGCGCCTTACCATAATGAAGCGGAAGCCTAGCAACACCAGTTCTCTCCACAGCAACACCTTTCCAATAAGGAATACGTTAAAAAGTGTTTAAAGCCTTCTGAAGGCGCATGCTAAGTATGGAGTGCCAATGAAGATTCTAGAGGTTTTCGATTTGAATTGGCTCAACTGGATCGGCTAGATTGAAGCTGAAGATTTTTGAATAGAAGTAGAGTTCAGCGTCAAGTGAGCGCTTAATGCTCTCGGCGCGTCGAAAGCCGTGTTGCTCACCATCAAACGGGATATAAGCCACGGGCAGTCCCTTCTCACGCAAAGCCTTAACCATTAACTCAGCTTGACTGGGAGGAACGACTTTATCCTCAAGTCCTTGGAAAAGAATCATCGGGCATGAGATTTGATTGACGAAATGAATCGGCGAACGCTCTCTGTAGACATCACGCCGCTCAGGATAGGGACCTATCATCCGATCCAGATAACGTGATTCGAATTTATGAGTATCTTTCGCCAACGCTTCCAGATCGCTGACCCCATAATAGCTTGCGCCTGCCCTAAAGATGTTACGGAATGTGAGCGCGCAAAGTGTTGTGTATCCACCCGCGCTACCCCCGCGAATAGCAAGTCGATTACCATCAACCTCTCCAGTTTCGACTAGGTAGTGCGCCCCATTAACACAATCGTCAACATCAACGACGCCCCACTGACCGTTGAGCCGCTGCCGGTACTTGCGACCATGCCCACTGCTACCTCCATAATTCACATCAAGCACAGCGATACCGCGACTAGTCCAGTATTGAATAGCCCAAGAAAGCGTAGTAAAAGTGGCAGCAGTCGGGCCACCATGACTTTTCACTAGAAGCGGCGGTCGCTCTTCCAATGGACCAGTGAAGTCGCGGTTTCGTGGCGCATAGAAAAATGCATGCGCAGTAAGCCCGTTCTCAGTTGGAAATTCAATCGCCTTTGGAATCGACAAATATTCAGCATCAACCATTACATTACTGGAACGCCGCAATACCTCAATCTCATGTGTTGCAAGGTCAAGCCTGACGATTGACGGCGGTTCAGTTGGCGATCCAGCGATAAATACAGCCAGACCTGACGACGCACGTAGGCTTCGAATTTCTGTGTAAGGTGTCTTGATACATTCAAGTTTGCCTGTCGCAGTGCTAATGGTTGCTAGACGCCAAGTTCCTTGCTCAATGTAGGCGCAGATAATACAGCCTGCAGATTCGAACGAGTAAGTTGACATTCCGAAGACCCACTGCGGTCTTCCGAACTCAGCCTTCATCTTACACAAAGGTTTGACGTTTCCTTTATCCCAACGATAAAGGTTCCACCAACCAACGCGGTCAGAAACAAAGTATAGAACGCCGTCTGGCGACCACTCTGGCTGAAAGACGGATTCATCAGTGCCACCTGCAACTCGTTCGGGATGACTCAACGAGCCGTCTCCTCTTAGCTCACCGACCCAAAGTTCGGTTCCATCCCACGGCATGTTCGGATGGTTCCATGTAAGCCATGCCAAGCGAGAACCGTCGGGGCTGAGACGAGGAGACGAGTAAAAATCGTTCCCAGAAACGAGAACATTGCCACTTTTGCCCCCCTCAAATTTGAGGCTTATCAAAGTGTTTGCTGGCTCTCGTCCAGCAACTGTGTGATCTTCACGAACACAGATTATGCGACTTCGGCGGCGGTCAATGACAATGTCAGCATAACGTAGCTCGGCCTCAGGGGTGATTGGGCGTGCCATGGCTTCGGGTTCCTGACGATAGATTCGTTGGTCAGCGAAGTTCGAAAAGTAGATTGTGCCGTCAATAATGGCAAATGCACCACCTCCATACTCATGAACGCGTGTACGAGCGTTGAATGGAGACTGCGTCATATCAGTTGTCTTTCCGTCTGGTGTCCGTCGCACGATGATGATTCGTCCCCCTTCAGTTGGACGTAGCTCATTCCAGTAAATATCCTCATCATCAAGAATTATCTGTCCAAGCCCCACAGTTCCTGAGGCAACCAACTCCGAGGTAATGGGAGATGCCCAAGAGCCGTACGAAGCTACGTGTTGTCTGCTCATCCTAGTCCCAACTTTTATCTATTCTTTTCTTGTTGACTTTCTTGCCTTTAGCCCTTTGTTGAAATATTTCGTTCTAGTTTCTCATTTTTTAGTATATGACCTTCGCGATCGATTTCTCCTCGGTGAATTCGAGTTGTGGATATAGGAACATGATTTTCTGAAGGAATCATGTCTACAACAACTATATGTAGCGCAGAAAGCCCACGCCTTTTCCTTTCCTCGTTGATTTTAACAGCCGTAGATTCTGTTTCTTTACTGACAACCAAAGCTTCAACGCAGCCTTTAGACAACGTCACTCCATAAACGTCATCTAAAGTAATAATTCTGGTTCTGTTCAAAAACTCATGCTCATGTAAAAAAGCCTTTAACTCTTCTAACCTCTGCTTGTACGGCGCTGTTAGATGTGGCTTATTCAGTTTCTTGGCGAACTCGCCAGAACTTAAACCGATTAAAACTTGCTCGCCCACCTCAAAAGCTTTCACAAGCAAGGCTCTATGTCCCTTGTGAAACTTGTCGAAGGTGCCGCCAACAGCCACGGTTTTGAACTTTTTACTCATTTGCTTTCACGTTTTACACGTATTAACAGGCTATAAGGTTATTTTGGTTTGATTTTTTCATTTACAACATCAAGAATTTTCCTTGCGACTTCTCGTTTAAGGGCTAATGGAACATGAACTACTTTTTTCTCCCTATCTACAATGAGAATTTCGTTTGTTTCGGTTCCAAATCCTGCACCTTTCTTACCCACATCATTCACGATGATTAAATCAGCATTGGCTTCTAACAATCGCTTATAAGCACTTTCAATCAATTCCTTCTTGGACAACTTGTATTCTGCACGAAACGCTACAAGAAACGTTTTGGGGCTAACTTTTTTCACATGATCAATAATTTTCTTGGTAGGCTTCAGTTTCAAATCAAGCGAATGAAGCTTATGCGTTGAAACCTTGTGAGAAAATGGTTTTTTAACGGTCCAGTCAGCGGCTGCGGCTACAGCTATCACCACATCATATTTCTTTGATTTCAATTCTGAAACAACTGCTTCACGCATTTGCTCTGTTGTTTCAACAGAAATCACGTGGGCATCCAATGGAGGAGTTGCTCTTCCCAATCCGTAGACGAGTGTTACTCCTGCTCCGCGGTTCAAGGCTTCTTCTGCGATTAACATGCCCATTTTTCCAGAGCTTCTGTTTGTGATAACACGTATAGGGTCTATGTGCTCTACGGTCGGTCCCGCAGTAACTAGCACGCTCAATCCAGAGAAATCCTGTTCAACGGCAAGTTTACGCATAACCGCATTGGCAATCTCCTTTGTTTCAGCAATTTTAGCTTTACCTTCCTCAATTCTTGGACCAACAAATTTAATGCCCAACGTCTTTAGTTTCTTAATGTTCTCAGTTAGTATTGCGTGTTTATACATGGACTGGTGCATGGCAGGAACTATGATTATGGGGATTTTTGAGCCGAAAGCCGTTGAAACAACAGACGTCACTGTCGTGTCGTCTATTCCGCAGGCAATTTTGCTTATCGTGTTCGCTGTGGCTGGAGCAACAAGAACCAAATCAGCCTTTTTAGGGTGTTCTCCAACCAAAGCTATATGTTCGATTTTCCCAGTTAACTCTGTTACGACAGCGTTTCCAGTTGCCCATTCCATAAGATACGGGTGAATAATTTTCTGCGCCATCGGCGACATTACAGCGAAAACTTCTGCTCCATGTCGCATGAGCGTTCTAGCGATTTCTGAACATTGGACAGCTGCCACGCTGCCAGTTATGCATAAGACTATGCGTTTATCTTTCAACTCTTTTCCTTTCGTTCCCACAATGTCTTTAGATGGATGAACCGACAAAGCTTTTCAACCTCCCAGTTTATTGACGATGTCTTTTAAATCTTCTAGGAATTCTTCAATGTGTTGTTTCTGAACGTGAGGCATGACGACTATTCGAATATGGTTCGGGAACAGGGAAACAGCCCATTTTCTAAGTCTTAATTCCTTTGCTATTCGACGAATGTCGAATACTTCGGATTTTATCCCAACAATGTTCATGGATGGTTCAGTCATTATGTCTAAACCATTAATTTTCTGAATTTCCCCTGAAAGTTTCCACGTTAAACGCATACAACTCCTAACAATTCTCTTGTAACCTTCTGTTCCCAAATGCTTCAGCAAAGCCCAAACAGCAATGGCTGAAGCTCCGGAACGTGTCCCCACAATAGTGGCTTGCTCACTTTCCCCTCCAGCCAGATAAGAAACGTTCCAAGCAACAGCCTTTCTCAGCCTTTCATTCCGAAACAGTATTCCGCCAGCAGGAATTGGAGCCAAACCCATTTTATGAGGGTCAACAGTGATGGAACAAACCCCGGGCAATGAGAAATCAAAATCTGGAATGCTGAATCCTAATTTCTTCAGAAATGGAAGAACAAAACCTCCGAAGGCTGCATCCACGTGAAGGTACAAGTCTTTTTTCACGGCAATTTCAGAAAGCTCCAATATTGGATCAACAACGCCTAAACCAGTTGTTCCAGCCACGCCAACAATTGCTATAGTTTTTGAATTCACTGCCTTTTCAACAGCTTCCACGTCAACTTGAAAACTACTGTTCACCCCCACCTTAACGATTTTCAAGCTTAACAAATCTGTAGCTTTGTCAAACGAGTAATGTGCCGAAGCAGGCACGATAACTTCACAATGCATCTTTTTTGAAAGCTTTTTTGCAGTCCACAAAGCCAAAGTGTTAGCCTCTGTTCCACCTGTGACTATGTGACCTGAAGCTTTTGGGTTTGAAAGCAACGTGCCAAGAATGTGTATCGTTTCTTTTTCTAGCTTAACTAGAGCTGGAGAAAGCCCTAAATCGCCTAAGTTTCTATCGAGAAAGCGAGTGTAAACTTTTCTACCTAAAGGATGTGGACAAGTGCACATGGACCCGATGATTCTTCCAGAACTGTACGGAAAGTCTCTGCTGAGTCTTGACTCAAGTTCCTTGAGGACTGAACCCTGAGGCAAACCTTCGTTTTCCATTTTTATACCCTCTCCAAGCTTAATGATAAGTGTGTTTCTCGTCTGGATAATTACCAGCGGAAACCTCTTCCATAAACCTAGCCACAGCATCCTTTATCATTTCGTTTAGATGGGCGTATCTCTTTACGTATTTTGGTTTGAAACTTTCATCCAAACCCAGCATGTCATTTATCACCAAAACTTGTCCATCACAATGTTTTCCAGCCCCTATGCCGATTGTCGGAGCCTTCACATTTTCGGTTATTCTCTTCGCTAGGCTTTCAGACATACACTCTAAAACTATGGAAAAAACGCCCAACTTATCCAAATTCAAAGCGTCTCGAAAAATCTCTTCAGCTTCTTCAGGCTTTTTCCCTTTTACACGATAGGTTTCAGCCATTTGAGGAAGCATTCCAGCATGACCCATCACCGGAATTCCCGCATCAATTAAAGCCTTTACAACTTCCGGTCTATTTCCTTCAATCTTAACTCCGTGAGCCCCTGCCTCTAGAAACTGCTCAGCATTTCTTAAGCCGTCTTCCACAGAGTTGCAACTGTTTATCGGCATGTCTCCTATGATTGGCGTTCTTTTGGCTCCTTTCGCCACATTTTTTGTGTGATAGATCATATCGTTCATGGTTACACTTTTTGTGTTGCTGTGACCTTGCACAACCATTCCTAGACTATCGCCGACTAGGATTAAATCGATGCCAGTTCCGTCAAGTATCTTTGCTATTTGGTAGTCGTAAGCCGTTAACATTACGATTTTTTGTTTACCCTTTTTCCGCCTAATTTTTTCTTGAAATTCCATTTTTCTCCTCCATGAATTTTATCAAGCATACAAGCGTTTCGTTCACTGGTGTTGGAATGTTATGTTTTCTGCCCAACTCGACTACTTTTCCGTTTAGAAAATCAATTTCAGTTTTCTTACCCTTCATTACATCTTGGTACATAGAAGAAAAATTTGTATAACTGGAGATTTTCTCGTCAACTTTTTTCTCCAAATCTTTGGGAAAGGTTATTCCCTCAGCTTTTCCAACTTCAACACATTCCCTGACAATTCCATGTCGAACAGTTTTCAACGAATCCGAAACGAGTTCACAATTTCTAACTTGAAAAAGTGCGGATAATGGGTTTACTACACAGTTTACAACCAGCTTGTTCCATACTTCCATGTTAATGTCATCTGAAAGCCTTGCCTTTAACTTGCACCCGTTAATAATTTCTGCGATTCTCTTCGCAAATTCTTTCCGTTCAATGATTGTTTCTCCGCTCCAAAATCTTATTTTTCCTGGTTCAAAAAATTCAGTTGCCATCGTTGTTATAGCCCTCAGAATTTTAGCTTTGTCGCCAGCTACGCGCTTTACGACTTCTTCATTTCCAAGACCGTTCTGCAAGATCAGAACAACCGTATCTTTTTTCAGAAGTTTCTTTGTTTCTTCAATGGCTTTTGTCGAGTCGTAGGCCTTTGTGGTTAGAATAATTAGCGTGTTTTCAGGTATTTCACAGATTTCGGTTTCAGCATTAGGATAGAAAGTTTGGTTTATGTCCCCGGAAATTGATAATCCCTTTGAATTCACAGCATCCATATGGGCTTTATTTCCAATCAACGTTACATCGTTTTTTTTGGACAGTAAGGCTCCATAGATGCTCCCGATGGCGCCAGCGCCCAAAACAATAATTTTGTCAAAGCTCACGTTTTTCATACTCCAACGTGAGATATTCGCCTTTTTCAGCAATCCGTGAAAGCCTTTCCTTGATTAGAGTTATGGATTCAGCCAAGTTTTTCTTGTTGTCAAAGTTAAGCAGAATTTCGTGGCACTTTTTTAAGTCTTGCTTTAGTTTTCCTGCTGTTTCCACAAGCTTCGGTGTTTCTCTTACAACATTGTCGACTATGGTGATTGCTGCTTTTTGTGATGTTCGTGAAAGAGGATTTAGGTCTATTGCTATCACTTTTTTCCCCATTTTAACGAGGGCTTCCGTTCTGTCTCCATCTTCCAAAGGCACCAAAACCACGTCAGCCACAAGTATGCCGCGCGTGTCTACACATCTCCTCTCACTTCTTAGTTCAGGAATCTTTGCAGAAGCATCTTCACCCACTCCTAAAACCTCATATGCCCCAGCTTTTTCAAGCAACTTCTTGATTTTCAGTTCCCTTTCAAGCGACCTGTAAAACAGGTTGACCTCAATTTTTGCGTTCGTAGTCTGAGCTAGCCTTACTATTTCTTCAGCTACTAAGGCGGCTGTGTTCCCATTAACGGAGATGACTGCTTTTTCAGCTGTCAGAAGCGTTGCTGCAGCTGCTTTTATAGCGTTCAAGGCTGGTTTAGTTGTTTTTTCGCCTAACATATAGTCGAAGGCTTCCCCTCGACCGTGTGCTATGAGGCCAGCAGCCGCCACAACTCCCTTATGGTAATATTCGATTAGTTTTTCTCGTGTTCGAAGGGATTCTGCTCTAGGATGTTCTGGCGGAATCTTGATAGTTGTCATTTCAGTAGTCGTGCTCCTTCAAAGTCGATTTTGCTGACAATGATTTTTCCGTCTGGACTGTGCTTACGGAAGATTTGGAGAAGTTCTTCAAGGAATTCTTGTTTGATTAAAGTGAATGCGGCTTCTCCGAACATTGGCATGCTGCAAATGAAGTTGGCGTTATCCGTTGCATTTAAGGTTCTCCTCGTTTTTTCAGTTACTAATCCTATGTGCTCAGCGAATTGACGGGAAAAATCCATGAAGTTTGTGACGTTTGGCTCTTCAATCAACTTGTCAACGAGTTTTCCGCCGAACTCGTTTATGCGTTTACGGATTTCTTCGTCTGTTAGGAACTTTTTTGTGGGTAATTGTCCAAAAGTTAGGCAAGCAACTACATAATCTTTTGGGACAGGCACATTTTTTATTTCTCCAATTCCTGGCGCTCCTGGCTTAACTCTTACTTCTACACCGCCGAAAGCTTCAGCAATTACTGTGCCGAGTCCCGTTTTACATTCAACTTCAGCCACATGCGCCATTTGGGCAGCCTCCATTTTAGACATGCCCAAACCAAAAACGTCGTTTACGGCTAGGGCCAAGCTTAAGGCTCCAGCTCCGCTGCTGCCGAATCCAGCTTCGATTGGAACGTCAACGTGATGCTCAACAATAATTTGAAAGTTTTCCATTTGTTTAAAGCGGGAAAGAAAGGCGTCTACAACATGTTTGGAGACTTCTGCAGAGCTTGAGGCGAAACCGTTAATCTTGACTTGTAAGGAGTCTTTCATGGCTTTTCTAATCTTTACGATGGTTTTGACCCCTCGGCTTAATGAAACGCCAGCTCCTTTAGAACCGGCATGCAAGAGGTTTGTTGGCTGATCAAGTATTTGGAAGAAACCTGTAATATGGCATGGCGCGAAAGCTGCAGCCTCTTTCATATTTGACCCCTTGGGCAATGAAGTTCGAGGAAAAGTCTTAGATAAGAATTCTGTATGAATTGTTTAAACACGTTTAAATTCTATGGACTTTCACTGAACCATACTAAATTTGCTACTTGCGTTTTCTGAAGATTTTGCCTCCATCTGCATAGTCACCTGTCACGTATTCAAAGCCTGCTTGCACAAGTTTGCATGCTTCTCCGAGTTTGTGGCTGCTCTTACAGTGAACTCGTCTTGGTTTGTGCTGTTGAATAAGGCTTTTTCAAGTCTATGTAGATCAGTGTGTTTTGAATGTTTTTGTGTCCTAGAAGCTTCTGAACGTATAGGCTGTTTTTGGTTCTGTGGTCTTCTTTTGTGGCTTTCCAATGTCTGAAGGTTATGAACTTTATGTGTAGCAGCCTTGGATTCTGCAGTTTTCTATCTGTCACTTTGCGGCGATAATAGAAGTTTCTGTAGAGTGTGAATGTGTTGAGGATTTTGGCATCTTTTCCGATGGGGCTCAAGTCTTCTTATTAATTCCGCTGAAATGCTGAGGATTCTTGGGCTATGCCTTTTACCGGCTTGCTCATGGTTATTGTCATTGCTTCTTTGTTTATGTCCGCCCATGTGGCATCTCCTAACTCACCGGATCTGCCTCTGTTTCTTTGAGGGTTTGAAGGAAAGTTCCGAGTTTTTTACCGTTTACCGCAATCAACTTAGTTTAATATCGCTTGGAATGAAAGGAAACGTTTGAGCTCGTTTGTACCTAGACGCGTTCCACGTTAATCCTTCTTTTTCTAGGAAGCAACTGTAGGTGTTAACGTAGTTTGCCTTTGTTCCGTCACTCATGTCTCTTGCACAGCTAAGACTTTCTTAACTGATTCAGGATCGGCTAGACACGCGCGTCGCGCTACTCATAGAACACTTAAACTAACAAACCTGGCAAACAAGTACGGTCCAACAAGAAAGCTTATTTTAATGTTCGATTGAACTAAACAAAATGTTCAAAGCAATGAGCAAAACATTTCAAACACGCTTGTTTTCCACAAGTTTTTCGAGCCACTTAAATCATGCAGTGCACTATTTCTAAAGCAAACAGCAAAAACGAGGTTTTAGGATGAATGAAAGACGTCTATGGCGCCATCTTTTCACGCTTTTAAAGTTAGCTGAAATGGGAGCACATCAGAGAACCGCAAAAATTTCAACAGAGTACTTAGCAAGGAAACTAGGCATGTCACAGCAGACAGCCTCACGTCATTTAATCGAATTAGATAACGAAGGATGGATTAAGCGAACTATAACGCCTGAAGGATGCCTCATAAAAATCACAGACGCTGGCATCAAAGAACTGAAAAAACTCTATTCAAACCTACGCTTCTTGATAGAAGCCACCTATCCTCCTTCAGTAACTCTAGAAGGAGTAGTTTTCACAGGATTAGGTGAAGGCGCCTATTACATAACAAGGGAACATTACAGAAAACAGTTCATAGAGAAATTGGGCTTTGACCCTTATCCTGGCACGCTTAACTTGAAGCTCACGACAGACTACGATGTTAAAACGTGTTCGGAACTTGACGGTTATCCAGCAATCGAGATGGAGGGATTCGAAAGAGAAAACCGCACTTTCGGACGAGTGAAGTGTTATCCAGCAATAATAGAAAATAAAGTGAAAGGTGCCTTAATCTCGGCTTTAAGACGCCACTACGACTCTTCAGTAATCGAAGTCATTTCCCCAGTTTTTCTAAGGGCCCATCTAAAACTTAAGGACGGACACAAAGTGAAGGTTGAGGTTCTAACACTTCCGTAAAGGTAGATTTGATAGCACGCGCTAAAGAGGAAATCCAAAGGAACATAGATTATTCAGAAAGCCTTCCAAGTCACAAATGGCTTCACGGATAAGAATAACCGTATTCGTACACGGCTCTTGATTTACGTCTTGAAGCCAATGCATAACCAACCAATAAACCAGCAACCAAGCCACCCAAATGAGCCAAGTTATTTACATTTCCACCCGAACTCATCATCAACAAAAAGAAAGAAAACAACAATGCCCCCATTATTGATTGGCCGACTGCCCGCTTGATATAAATGGTGCACGCGCCGAACAACCCGAAAATAGCACCTGAAGCTCCAGCAGAAACCATAAAAGGCCCGAAAAGTAATGTCAACAAGTTACCAGCTAAGCCACTTAAGAAGTAAATGGCAAAGTATTCCTGAGTACTAAATAATTCTTCTGCTCTAAGCCCAAAAATGAGTAGAAAGAACACGTTGCCCAGAAGGTGTACGATGTTAGCGTGGACAAACATGGCTGTGAAAAGCTGCCAATACCAACCGTTCAACACAAAATAGTTGCATTGACCGTAGTGGCGAATAACATAATAATTTATTACAACAAAGTCTCCGCTAAGTACAGCAGTATAAACGTAAAAAATAATGTTCAATGCGATAATCGCGTAGGTTAGCATAGGTTTTTTGGAGCTTCTGTACATGGATCTCTCATCTTTTATAATGCCTGATGATTTTCTGCTTAATCTTTGAGGAGCTGTTCAATTCTTCGTCTTCAAACTTGCTAATTTTTACAACCTTGATCACTAATCTGTTTTCTTTCACGTAGTCTCTAACAGCTTGTTGGATGTCGCTTCGATCATATCCGAGGGCAATTACATCCGGCTTGATTTTTTGAATAACCTTTTCAATATCAAAATCTTCATAGCCAAGAACAGCATCATCAACAACTTTTAATGAGCCAACAAGTGCTCTTCGCTGATTTTCAGGTACAATCGGTTTTGTTCCTCGCCTTTTTTCCACAGTACTATCTCTGGCTACTATGACTATTAGTTCAGCGTTTCGCCCACCAGCCCTCTTAGCTTCCTCTAAATACTTTACGTGTCCGAGGTGAAGCAGATCAAATGTGCCTGAAGCCAAAACTATTTTTCTCTTTTTCTTTCCTTCTTTTTCGTTGACCATTCAAATTTCACGGCTCCTAACAGTTTTAACGCGTCGAGCAAGCCTTCGCAGTAGGCGACAGAAGCTAAGCTTACCTCAAATTTCTTTCTATCCCTATAATATTTTGCATCCTTTAAATAGGCTTTAACGTATTCGACAACCTTCCTAACGCTTTCTACGTCTACATTTACCGAATCTTCCACGGTCTCCATGTTTCTTAAAACGCGCTCCGTAGAGCCTATATACTTCGCGACAAGCCCCTCCAAACTCATTCAACCATTCTCCCTTAAACTGTCCTGCGCACCAGCCAAAACTATGAGAGCTTCAGCTTCCATAAAATGAAGCTTACCCGGGAAAATTATGCTGTGTGGCAGGTCTCCAAAATCGTAGTTTAACAAGTCTTTCAGAAAGCCAGCCTTAACTGTTGGATTGTTGCTTCCAGCCCTCGCTATGCCCACCACAAGCGTGTCCATCGTTATAATTTTTTCTTCTCGCTTCACTTCAATCTTCAAAAGCGATTCCAATCCCTCATGAATTTCCATGTAACGATTTTCCTCCACCTTAACATCTAACAAGCAAAGGGTGTGAAGCCCAAGCTTCTTGTTTTGGGCAATAACCTCATACGGCGTCTCAGACGGATTCTCACTTGGTAGGGGTATCGTTACACTTTTACCAAACTTGTAGTTGTGCAAGCCAGACAAGCCTATCACAGCAGAAAGTATGGAAGCCCCATGAACGACGCGAGTTTTTATTCCAAGTTTCTCCGCATGTATCCTCAAAGCAACATGAGTAGTGGCTATAAGCGGGTCACCTGGAACAAGCAAAACAACCTTACCAGTCTCAGCCGTTTCTAATATCAATTCTCCACTCCTTTCTTCAAGCTCTTTCCTTGAAACTATCTGAAGCTTTTTGCCAGACATCTTTTCCAAGTTTTCCTTTGAAAAATCAGCCATCAAATTCGTGTAAAGCTCTATGAAAACATTGTCCGCCTTTCTAATCTCTTCTAGACCACGTAAGCTTATTCCCATCTCGTCGTGCAAGCCAAGTCCAACGAAAACAATCTCACCCAAACCTCTAACCCTCACAACCAAAAATAGAAGTCAAAACTTAAAACTGTTCGTCCACGAAACAAAGAAGCTAAATTTATTAAAGTGATAATAATTGCATAACTACGAAAAACACAGGGCCCGTAGCTCAGCAAGGCTAGAGCGGCGGACTAACCGCTACACGGGGTTAGGTTGAGGCTCTTAACCCGTAGGTCAGGGGTTCAATTCCCCTCGGGCCCGCCAAAACATCCTTTCACCACAAAGCTTCAATTTTCCTTTAACAATTTTATGTTAAAATCAGAAGTTGTAACGCTTAAAAAACACATCTCTCGTAGTAATATTCATGATTACGGAATATTTGTTAAAGAATTCACTGTTATATAAAGGCTTGATGACGATGGATGCCAAGATAAAACAGTTAGCTTTGACGCTTACAGTAATGGTTTTTCTACTTAGCTACACATTTGCAAACATGGAAGTTGTCTATTCCAACAACACTTACGGAGAGTTTGATCTATTCACGCAAAAAGAGCCTTACAGTGGAAAAGGCCCAAACATACCAAGTGATGCGTTCGGTCCCGGAGAGATTGTTATTCTTTACGCTTTAGTGATCTATAACGAGGAGCCTCTCCAGAACTTGCTTGTAACATTTTTCGTGCAAAGCCCAGATGGTACATCTTTCACTTTGACTGCAAGCATCAATGCAAGTGGAATTGCAGCAATTGATTTCACCATACCACAGAAATGTCTTAATGAAACTGAAGTTTTTGGGGAATGGTTCACATCGGCAAATGTACTAATTGGAATTAACGTTTTTCAGGATACGTTAACATTTGATGTGGATTGGATTGTAAAACTAATTTCGATAAGGACGATTGACGAAAATCTTATGTATCGAAGCAATTTTGGAAATGGGGGCGACGTAGGACTAGAAATTGCTTTAAGGAATATAGCTATGTGTATGAAAAGTACAATGCTTGCCATAGTAATAAAAGATGAAACAGGAGTTCCAATCAATTACTCTGGCATACGTGATTTTGATGTGCCACCAGGTGAAAAATTAGTTTTCTTATATTGCAAATTATCCATCCCGAAGTGGGCGCGTCCTGGAAAAGCAAGCGTTAACGTATCCGCATTAACCGCACCTGTAAGTCAGAGCGGGGTTCTATATTGTCCAGAAATATCAACAGACTTCTCTATTACGATATATGAACCGCTAACAATCACTCTTCACGATGTAGCAGTAGTAGATGTTGCCCCTTCAGCTACATTGGTTGAATTAGGTCAGTTTTTAAATGTAAGTATTATGGTTAGGAATGAAGGAACAGAAATCGAAAATTTTAATGTAAGCGCATATTTCGACTCTACACTTATTGGAACCTTAAATGTTAAAGCGCTTCTACCCTATTCCAAAGTAACCTTAAACTTCACTCTTGATACTTCTTCGGTTGGTGTAGGAAATTACACAATAACTGCTTCCATTCCGTACTTAGTTAACGAGGCAGACTTCACGGATAACACCTTCGTTGACGGAGTAGTTGAGATTAGACGTAGATTGCCCAGTATTACTCATGACATCGCAATAGTTGACGTCAACATTTCAAATAACAGTGTTTACATCGGTGATTTACTCCAAATCAACGTAAGTGTTGTTAACAAAGGAACCGAAACAGAAACCTTCAACGTAACAGTCTACTGTGACTCGTCACTAATTGAAACCTTGCAAGTCAGTGCTCTTGACTCTGGTGCCCAAGCGACGTTGATTTTCCTTTGGAATACAGCTTTTGCATCTGAGGGCTTTTACAAAGTAAAGGCTTCTGCTCCTCTCCTGGATGACATCGATGCTTCAGATAACATATACCTTGATGGTGTCGTTGAAGTTAAGGCTAAACCTCCCAGGCTTGTAATTCATGATGTTGCAGTCTTAAATGTAACGCCCTCTTCTACCTTGATATACATCGGTGAAAATATTGACATTTGTGTTGTTGTCAAAAATCAGGGCAATTATACTGAATCTTTCAATGTCATGGCGTCCTACAACTGCAACGATATTGAAACAAGACTTGTTGAAAACCTAGAGCCTAATGCCGAAAAAACGTGTCTTTCACTGGAATACACAAGATGTGCTGGAAGGGAATTATATTCTAAGTGCAGAGGCGAGCGTCGTGTCCGGGGAATTTAATATTGAGAATAATAAGTTTGTTGACGATGTTGTTTGGGTTAGACCTTGGGTGTTTCCTGCCGTTTGGGAGATTCCTAGGTGGCTTCTGGCTCTATTATTCTTATTGGCCATTTTTATTGTGGCTTGTCTAGTTGCTGCCATCATATTTTGGTTGTTATGGAGGCGTGAGAGAAAGAAAAAAGACCAGATGGGAAGGCAATCAACTTATCCTTCAGTTGGGTTCAAAAGAAGCAAGACATGTAGCATGTGTGGGAAAGAATTCCCTGGAGTGTACACTTTCTGTCCGTACTGCTTCACTTTCCACGGAAAAGACTACGAATAATTAGTTAACTTCACGATCTGATATTTGCTGAAGGCAACTCGGCTAGCGATGAAGATAATCCAAAAGCCAGTTTTCTTGAACAAATTTAAATAGAAATAGATATCAATTCTAGAGGAATATCCCAGAAATACTTTTAAGTCCTTAAAATTATAAAAATTGAGAGGAGGAGATGAATATGGCTAAAAAGTCGGAGCCTCCTATTCGTGTCATCTCTATATTAGTGGGAATCATGATTGGATGCATTTTAGCGTATGCCTATCAGGTGAATTTACCCACCTTATTTCATGATACGTACCTCTGGGCTAGCTTAGTTGTTTTCGTCGCCATTCCTGCACTGGCTGGTTTTGTTAGCGCTTTGCTGCATCCTGCTTTGGCTATGAAGAACGGTTTATATGTTGGCTTTTTCAGCGGATTATTTAACAGCATATTACTCACTATTAAGCTGATTTATGCACCAGCCTTAACGCCGAACGAGGTTTATGCTTTCTCCGTATTTGCCATAATGTCAATTTTCATCTGGGCTATTCTCGCAGCTGCTGCTGCTGTGCTGGCACAGAGATTTTATGATTAGCCAATCATACATTTGTTGTAAAATTTCTTTTGAAAGAATATGGATTATTGGAGTATTTTCTTAAAATTGAGAAAAACTTTGGAAGACGCAACTGGACAGTATATCAACTTGAATAGAGGATATGACTTGCGGAAGGAACTGTTTGCACATTTTCATAAAAATAACGATGAAGTATTGAAACAATTAAGGCGACAAGATGGATAGACGATTCTTGTAAAATGTCTTGAGAATTACAAGGTCATTTAGATTCAACAGAAGTTTCTTCTACAAGACATAAAAGCTGAAAAGTTGACGATGCCTTCTCCTTTCCTCACTCAGACCGAGTTCTATAAGGTTTAATTATTATAAAACGTTTGCTTTTTATGTCGGTATATATCATCTTTGAAAATATGCTCTGTGTAGGGTTCATTTCGATTTTGGAAACTTTGCTTTTAGGCTTGTTTAAAGCTGATTGTCTTGAGTAGAAATGTTTGAAGAAATTGTTTCTGACGCTGTTCAGATGTTAATACTAATTTTTCTGGTTATGTTAGCGTTCCTCATAATCTGGGGCGTACTTTGGGTGCGTGTATACAAGAAAGCTAAGTGAACGCTGATATTTAATACGAAACACATTTTACGAGTGATAGTGGAGACATCTCCCGAAAAATCCCCATTTTTTCGCGCGCGCTTGATAAAAAGGTTAGCACTAATATAGGAACAGGCGTACACGATAATCTTTCTTATTCAATATTTTCAGTTGAAAGAATATGCAACTGTTTTTGTGTCCATAATGTTCAGTGTCATATTTGTTTTAGTGAAAATCTGTGTTTTCAATAATGCCTACAGAAAAAAACCCTAAGTTTTTCAACTGTGTTAATACTTATACGGCAGGATGGTGTGAAGATGATTTTCTCCTTTCCCCTTGATTTTTTTCTACCATTCTCCCGTGAGGATTAATTTAAAGTTCCCTCACCCTTTTATAAACATGCTGATGAATGGTATACTCTAATTGCCAATGCTAGGAAATATGAGGCTTAGGTTAGTGGTTCTCTATGTTTGTTATGGATACGTGTTTCCATAGTTTATTGATATCATTATCGCATCGAATATATCTATCAGGTCATCTTCGTTTAAGTCAGCATCAACATCCCAGTTTGGGTCTCCAGGTTGACTGCCAAAGGCACCAGCCCAAACGACAACGTCGCTAATGTCAACGATTCCATCTCCATTTACATCACCTTCACCTGATGCTGGATAATCGGTGCATATATAGTATTCTCCGTCGTATGCGGTGTGTGGAATTGGGGTGGCACTCTCGTCGGACATTTTTGTGTCGGCGAGATCTAATACGCAGGACATGTCTGGCTCTGGATACAATGGTTTATACACTATTTGGAATGTAAGACAGGTTACCCACGTCTCACCTGAGAACGGGGTTGCGCCCGACAGTGCTGAAGCGCCTAGCCAGTATCGTCCTGCTACACTTGTGTCGTTTTTAGCTATGAAGTTGGGGCTCCATGGAAGCTGTATCTCTAGGTCTACAAGGTTGATCAAAGTGTTGTTCCAGAAGAACTTGTATTCAAAACCGAAGAGAGCAGGCGTTGTAAAGTTTACTTGAATGTAAACGTCGAATGTGTCGCCTATGCCAAGACCCATCAGTGTGGCATTAACCATGCTTGGGATAACGTAGATTGAGTTTGCGGGTTCAGCAAACACGGTTTTCGGCAGTGTAAACGCTATAAGACCGAGCAACATCGTAACAAGCATCGATAACATTACATACTTCTTAAAGTTCATTTTTTCTCCTTTCTCCTTTTTTAGCATGTGATAATATGTTTTTAGTAGATGCCAGCAACTGGCTGGATGGCAAACATTAATGACAAGGTGCTAGCTAGTAGTAGTGCTACAACTATTTGAGAAACTATCTTATCTTTCATATTATCTCTCCTTTCGATAAAAAACATAGAAATGATTCTAGTATAAGAGGTTTATGGAGAAAACTTCTATGGTTATTAGCGTGGGCTAAAACTGCTTTCCGTTTGGAATTTGCAAGGAGTACTCAAGATTGTTTCCTGAGAGGCAAAAAACACTGTCCTTTTTTCTTTATGGAATGTTTCTCGGGAGCAAGTCATACGCGGATTCAAAAATGTGGAAGTCGTCAATATGTTATTTGACCATTTGAAAATGATGTTGGAAGAACTTGCTGAGAAAGTTGGAATATAACTACGCCGAATCTACTGTTTAGAGGATACCTGAGTTCATACCGGTTTTTGGATAACTCTTATTAATCTGTCGATTCTTAAAGATTAACATGAAAAGTGGAAGAGCTTTATTGGCTTTAACAACGTTTTCGTGTATTTCAATAATTATTACTGTAGCCTTCTACTTTCTTAACGTCTGGCTTTTTTCTCCTAGTGAATATACGTCTCCAACTGATGCTTTCTTCCTTGAGGGCATACTGTTTCTTCTTATTGGTTTTCTGCTCCTACTGGGTAGAGGTGGCATCAATTTTTGGAGTCAAAAGGCCGCTATTTTGTCTGCTTTGGCTGGTTTCTTATATGATGAAGATACAGTCGGCCCTGATGAAATATTGAGGAAAGACAGATGGAAGCCTGAAGGATTTACACGATTAGCCTTAATTCTAATGTTAACAGGCCTTTTTATGATTCTAATATACCTTCTAACTCTCTAAGACAAGATTACAACAAGTTTCTAGTCTTGAAATAGGTGATGTGAAATAGACACAGCAAAACCAAAAGAACTAGTGAATTGTGGCGAATTTGAAAAGCATCACTGCCTATTATCGTGGTTATGAACATGCTTCCCCGTAGTGGCTTGCGACTATGACTAGATCGAATATGTCGATTATGTTGTCGCCGTTGATGTCTGTGTTTGGGTTCCAGTTGGGGCTGCTCGGTGTTGAGCCGTAGGCTGAAGCAACCAGAACAAGGTCGAAAATGTCAACAATGCGATCTCCGTTCACGTCCCCATGGATGACTATTTCTACCCGCCCATCTGTAAACGTGTTGTCTGTTATGTCTGTTTCACCTGGTACTGGCCAAGCACAAGCGCTTATGGTGTAGTTGCCCTTAGCAAAGCCTGTAGTGTCCCATGTGAGGGCGATGGTTGTAGAGTTTCCGCTTGTTAAGGTGACGTTTGTAAATGCGGTGATAATAGTTGTGTTGGCAATAGGCGGTTACGTTGAAAGCTTCAGTGGTATCACCTTGGTTTTCAACAGTTACATGGATGGATAAGGAATAGTTTTGTCCTACAACGGTTTTGGAAGGAGTAACGTTTGTTACAGCGATGTCATGTGCCAAGTAATGTGCGATGGCGGTATGCGGTTCATTCATGCTGATCGTTACTGGGTTAACACCTTGTCCTTGATTTGTTTCATCAATAGACCAATGATCAAAGGTGTATCCACTCACTGCCTGAGCAGTGCATGTCACTAATGTACCATTGTCATACCATAGCCCAGGAGGAGAGATGTCCGGCTGTGGAGTTAAGCCGCTTGGATCAGTTTTAATGGTCAAATTGTATTACGTTTCGTAGTTTGCAGTTAGAATTCCAAGTGCACTTACTGTAAATGTCATGTTATTAGACGTCGATGACGATAGGCCGCTCCACTCTTTGAAAACGTATCGCTTTCCAGACAAGGCAAGATCATCGATGGTTGAGGACACATTTATTGAATGGGGGTGAGCAATCATCCCACCAAAAGCTCTTGGGTAGTTCGTAGCCAACGCCATCAATGGTTGCCGTTGCGGACTGATTTTGCCATTACAGCTGGTCTATTACGAAACCGTCATCAACTAGGCTGGAATCTGAAGTTAAGCGTATTTTGATTGTGTCACCTGTCACCCATACACTCCATATATCGTCAAGATCTCCGGTATAAATGCTGCAGATGTTTCCGGAGCTATTCAATACGTAAACATAGTCGAAGTTGGATTTATCTCCTGATCCAGCCGTCCAGCCCCCTATGCACTGCCCTGAATGTGGCAGCAAAAAAGTTTGGAGAGCTGGGTTACGGTATCTAGCCGAAGGAAGAACTGTTCAGAGGTGGCTTTGTAGAGAGTGTGGATACCGCTTCTCTGAGAAGAAGAGCCAGAATTTAAGCTTTAATCCACTGAAAACGTTGAAAGAACCCTTTAAAAAACTGTTAAATAGCTCCTACAATGTAAACAATGAATGTCAAGTATGCGAAGCCTTGACAGAAGGCATGAAAAACTTGATCGCAACAGAACACAAACAAACTGTTGCGGGAGAACTCCACACAACAATACAGCAAAACGTTAAAGGAAAAATCCTAGAGTTCGCATGGTATCTCAAGAAAAACGGGTTTGCAGATTCCACAATAAAACGTTACATTCAAAGCTGCAACACTCTAACGTCTTATGGTGCAGACATTCTAGACCTTGAAAGCGTGAAGGGAACCATAGCTAAACAGAAATGGCAAAACGGAACAAAACTAAACTACGTCAATTTCTACAACACTTTCACTAAGTTTCTAGGGTTAAAATGGCAAAAACCATACTACAGAAAATCAGCTAAGTTACCTTTCATTCCGTTAGAGAGTGAAATAGACTTGTTGATTCATGGAACTGGCAAAAAAATCAGCACAACCTTGCACACCATCAAAGAAACAGGCATGAGAATAGGTGAAGCTATGCAGCTAAGATGGATAAACATAGACTCAGAGAGAACCTCATAACTTTAAATTATTCCGAAAAACATGGAAAAAACAGAATCTTCAAAGTTTCCACACAGTTAATTCAAAGAAGCTTATCCTTGCCTAGAAAAAGCGAATATGTCTTCAACCGAATCAAAATAAGCGTAACTTCAAACTTTTTCATGGCAAGAAAAAGACCGGCGCACGAACACAAAAACCCTAGACTGCTTCACATAAGCTTCCACACATTAAGACATTGGAAAACAACAACAGAATACCACAAAACAAAAGACATTCTACACGTCAAAAACATGCTTGGACACGTAAGCCTAGACAACACTTTGATCTACATCAACTTGGAACAAGCCGTCTTCGGAGAATCAAACAGCCAGGAATTCCATGTCAAAGTAGCTCACAACCTAGAAGAAAATTGCGAACTGGTTAAAGTAGGGTTCGACTATGAATGTGAAATGGAAGATGCTAAGCTCTTTAGAAAGAGAAAGTAGAAAATAAACGTGAAACACTGAAAATAAATGCGTAACACATAAATTCGATTCTATTATCATAGGAATTTCGGTCGGGCGGTAGCTCAGCTTGGTAGAGCTTCCGAGTCAGCATAGGCTTATGGCTTTAGCTGGCGGAGACGCTGTAGACGCCTGCCTGTGGTGGGTGTTACTCAGCCTATCAAGCGTACATGCAGAAACCGGATTGTCGCAGGTTCAAATCCTGCCCGCCCGACCAGTTGCATGCAATGAATGGCTAGTCAAGGACGAAATAGGTTTCATTTCAAACAACAAATCGCCTATTAATTGCCTTCGGGCAAGCATACAAATTTTCCATTACCTATGAATGAGGTATTGATAATCCAACGTATGCCATTGTCAACAGCTATTCTTCAACTCGGCGGATTTCGAACACAACGGGGTTGTCGGCGTCAGGACAAGCATTGAATATTACGTCTTTGTCTTCAGCCCAAGGGAATTCTACTCCATAAAGCATGGCGAAGATCTTCGGAAGCAAAACCATGAGTGCACTGTAGCAGATGTTGCCTCTCACTGATTTACTATCAAAACTATTTTATCGCCTACTTTGTGTCCAAATACACATTTTCCCTTCTGACTCTTCACAGTGACTTTAATGATGCATGACACGTGGATTCACCATCGAACAATGTACTTTTCTACGTTTATAAATACATGCATCTTATCGTGGAATTGAGCGCGACGTCCATCCAAAACCGTGCCCGTTATCGTAAACACATAAGAACATGAATTTCCCCTTTACAGCTGAAAAGGAAGCGAAGAAGTATGGAAGTTTTCGAAGTTATAGAAAAAAGGAGAAGCGTAAGAAAGTATAAGCCATTAAGCGTACGAAATGAGGATTTAAAGAGGATTCTGGAGGCTGCTCGTTTGGCACCGTCAGCTGGAAACCGTCAGCCTTGGCGTTTTATAGTAGTTCGAACCTCTGAGCGAAAGAAGCTTCTTGCACAGGCTGCACGGAACCAAATGTTTCTGGCGGATGCTGGAGTCATAATCGTGGCTTTGGCGGATGCTGAGGCTTCACTTAAATGGTGCAAACAGGACGTTATGATTGCCGTTGAACACTTGGTTCTGGCTTCTACAAGCTTGGGTTATGGCACTTGCTGGATAGGAGCCTTCGAAGAAGAGCAGGTAAAACAGTTGCTCGGAATTCCTGAAAAAATCGCGGTTGTGGCTTTGCTGCCCGTAGGAGTGCCAGACGAGAGACCACAGGCAAAACCAAGAAAAAGTTTCAGTGAAATCTTCTTCGAAGAGGAATACAAGAAACCTCTAAAACTTTAAGCGCCATGAGGTCTTTCAGAATTTGCCTGTTTTTTCTCCTACCTTATAGTAGAATCCGTCTTCACCTACCCATTTGAATAGTAAACCATCTTTCCAGTCGTAACCTTCGCGAACATGAACAGCCAACACTTCACCAATAAACCAGACATGATCGCCTACTTCCACTTCGTTAACAACTTTGCATTCGATGTTTACTGGGCTTTCTTGGATTAGTGGAGCCTTCACCTTAACTCCTTTTACAGGTGTAAGTTTTGCAAGTTCAAACTTGTCCACTTCTCGACCCGATTTTCTCCCGCATATTCGCACAGCCTTCGTAAGCTCCTCGTCAACCACGTTGACTACGTACTCTCCGCTTTGACGAACCAATTCAAAGGAGTATCTGGCACGTGTTATACCGACACCTACTAAGGTTGGTTTTCCGGAGAACAAAGCAAACATGCCGATGCTTATGATGTTCTTTTTTCCTTCGTGCTCAACTGACACTAGATAAACGGGTCTAATAGGCAACTGTCTCAATCCGTCACGAATGGAAACTTCCTTCTTCATCCAATCAAACTCCTGAAGGTAGTAATACGGTATTGTTTCGTATATTAGGTTTAATAATATCGAAAAGTGAGAAATAGCTAGATGTGTGGGGGGAACTTGATTGTTGAAGCTGTTCTCTGCATGAAGCAGGTATGTCATAGGCAGGGTACACTGCACTGCTGATGTTTCTTTGTCATGTTTGTTTCTGGATTACCATGTTTTCTATCAAGGTGACGATGGTAAAAGAGATTTACAGAAACTGCACCGATTATGAATAATGAGCTTCCGTATGCTATCCACACGGTTGGTGGAATGTTGAATCGGTGAATGGCGGTGGGGTGTTCTTTCATATCAAAGAGAACCCCTATTCCGAATGAGTTGTTATTCGCTCTGATCCTTGCGTGTAATGATACGTCTGGGTAAGTTTCAATGTGGTCAGTTAGGTACAATAGGTGTGAAACGTCTTGGTAGAAAGGTGGCCACCGTCCAGAACGTATATCCATAGAAAGATTCGCTAGAAAGGGTCCTATTTCTCCTCTATTGTCCCGACGGTAAAAATCTACCAGTGTCCCTGTCCAAAATGATAGACTCTTCCGCCCAAAATACGTGTAGGTCCAGTTTATACTGCGAAAATCAGCTTGGATTTCATCACATATGAACTCAGTGATATTTGAATCCAATCTAACAAAAAAGACAAGGTCCATAACAAACATGTTTGATCTCGCCTCCAATGCAGCTTTAGGATAAACAGCGATCAATGTAATATTAACCAGAGAATCAAGCTCGCCTTCAACATAGGTTTCCCCTGAAACCTCAACGACATTCGTTTCTCTGCTTTGCAGATTAAAACTCCACCAAGCCAAAACATAAGGAACCGTTATGGCAGTCGACAAACTTAGGGCGAGTACAATTCCTGAAAGAAATATTACTCTAGCTTTCAAGGGTATCTAGATTCAAAATTCGTTACAACGCTTTTAAGTCTTACGTCCCCCGCCAGTGTTGAGTTTGATAGCAAAGGGCTATTAACTCTCTGGACTTGTAGACTAGAAACCTTGTTTTATCAGGGATCCAAACTCTCTCCCCAACAACTTTAGCAATACTTTGTCTGACGAAATCATTTCTCCACGGCTTCCTCCCCTTCTACATTAACTCCTTACTTTTTCGTATCTATCCAACAAAACTTAAATGCATTCGCGACATTTTAGGAAAAAGGATGATGAATGAAGATAGTCGTTGTAGATCATGTGTACTTAGAAGAACAGCACATCAAAAAACTACGATCTGTTGCCGGCGTGAAAATTTTTGAGGATATACCTAAAACTCCTAACGATCTGAAGGAAAGAATAAAGGAAGCCGATATCGTAATAGTTGGTTGGAGTCACCTAACTGAAGACATCCTCAAGTCCGCTGAAAAACTTAAAATGATTTCCATATGGGCTACTACATGCCACTATGTAGATCTCGGGGCGGCGAGGAAAAAAGGGATAGCAGTTACGCATGTTCCGGGCTATGCCACTGAAGCGGTTGCTGAGCATGTTTTCGCTTTGTTGTTGGCGGCAGCCAGAAAATTGTTACTGGCTGACATGCATGTTAGGAGAGGAGATTTCGATTGGAGACCTTTTAGAGGCTGGGAATTAGCTGGGAAAACTCTCGGTATGATCGGCACAGGAGCGATTGGCTGTCGGGTTGCTGAAATCGGCAAAGCTTTTAAGATGAAAATCTTGGCTTTTGATAAGTACCCTAACTTTGAGAAGGCAGAAGAGATTGGGATGAAGTACGTTGACCTTCAAACATTGTTAAAACAAAGCGACGTAATAACTTTGCATGTGCCGTTAACACAGGAAACGGAAGGGCTGATAGGGAAAAGAGAGATTGAGGTTATGAAAAGCGGCTGTGTTCTAGTCAACACATCTCAAGGTAAAGTAATAGATGAAAAGGATTTAATCAACGCCTTAAAATCACGTAAACTGTCTTATGCTGGATTAGACGTTTTCGAAGAAGAGCCCCCACAAAAGGACAATCCGTTGTTCAAACTTGACAATATTGTGCTTTCTCCTCACATTGGTTTCCACACAGTTGAAGCAGCAAAGAAATGCACTGACATTTGCATCGACAACGTTACAAAGTTCCTAGAAGGACAGCCACAAAACCTTTGTCAACCAGTTCGTTCAATCAGCCCAAAATGAAGAGGAAACAAAATGTACCTGACCAAAGAGGAAGAACAAATATTTAACGGAGAATTCGGGGAAGGAACACAAAAAGCGATGGAGTTACTCGTAGCAATTGGAGACGCCTACGACGCTGAAAAATTGATTCCTATAACGCGTGCACATGCAGCTTCAAGCGGTCAAGAAGGAGACATGTATTTCGTTGAACTCTTAGCCAAGGGACGTGCCTCGTGCAGAGTGCCTACCACCACAAACCCAGTTTATGACATGGAGTATTTTCATAGTATATTTGAAATTCCAGAAAAGGAGGCGGATGTGGCTCGGAGGGTAAAGGAAGGTTATAAGCAGATAGGTGCTATACTTAGCTGGTGTTGCACGCCATACCTTACGGAGAATATTCCTCTCTACGGTGAACACGTCGCCTTCTCCGAATCGAGCGCCACACCATACGTGAACTCCGTAATTGGCGCGAGAACAAATCGTGAAGCAGCTCAAAGCGCGTTGGCTGCAGGAGTCATCGGAAAGACTCCAAAATACGGATTGCACCTTAAAGAAAATCGTAAGGGCACGCTCCTAGTGAAGGTGGAAGCGACCCTAAAGGACGAGTTCGATTACACACTCTTAGGGCAGTATGTTGGTAAGCAGATAGGCTACGGAATCCCCGTATTCACTGGCATATCAAGGCGACCAGCGACTGAGGAGCTCATAAACCTTTGCGCAATGCTAAACACTTCCGGAGCGGTTCCCATGTTTCACATACCTAGAATCACGGTGGAGGCACAAACGGTTGAAGATGCCTTTCAAGGCGACGTTTCAGAAGACGAAATTACCGTAACAGATAGAGAACTTAAACAAACGTACGAAGAGCTTCAAGGGGCAAGCGGGAAAATAGATTTTGTCATGCTTGGATGTCCACATTACACGCTCAAACAAGTGGAAGAAGTTGCAATGCTCTTGAGAGGAAAAAAGATACATGATAATGTTTCATTTTGGGTTTGCACATCTGCCACAGCCAAATTTTTAGCCGAAAGAAACGGCTACGTAGATGTGATAGAGAAGGCTGGTGGACACGTCGTACCAGACACGTGCATAGACGAACCTTGTTGGCATCTCTACAGAGACAAGATCGGCGTTACGGACTCGCCAAAATGCGCCTATTATCGGAGATTCAAAGAAGCAGTGGTGATAAAGCTGAAAAACTGCGTTGATGCCGCAATTAAAGGAGAATGGGGATGAAAGTTTGGAAATCACTTTGAAATGTCACAAGATTGTCGGCGGTTATGGGGAGGGTGAAGCATTAGTCTCTCATGAGGCAATATGCTTCTACCTTACAAATCCAAAAACTGGCATGATTAGGGAGAAGGGGCATGAACTGGAGGGAAAAAGTGTCGCAAATAAGGTGCTTGTATTCCCGTCGGGGAAAGCTAGCTCCGTGGTTCAGATAGACGGCCTCTTTAAACTGGCATCAAACAAGGTTGCTCCAAGAGCAATGATTGTTAAGGACGTGGAAACAGTACTTATTGTTAGCGCGGTGATAGCAAATGTTCCTCTCGTAGATAGATTAGTAGAAGACATATTCAAAGCTATTCACATGGGCGACTTCGTCAAAGTGGACGCAGACGGGAGAAAAATCACGGTAATAAAATGAGCACGTATAGTGTAGAAAAGAACAGAATACCCAAGTTTGTCTGAAGGCATTTCAAGTCAACGTCTAAATTTACGCTTCTAATCCAACAGTCTACATTCTTGACCCCAAACACTCTTTGAGACGCTTCATTCCTTCCTTAACCTGTTCATAGGAAACCGAGTAGGAAATTCTCAAATGACCTTCACCAGCTTTTCCGAAGCCAGAGCCAGGCACCGTCACAACCCCAGCCTTCTTTAACAGATACAATGCCATTGCTTCATCTGATTCCTCAAAACTTGAAAAGTCTGGAAAAACGTAGAATGCCCCTTTAGGCAGGGTGTAGGACAAAGACTCAATCTTATCAAGTTCATTGATTGCAAGCTTCCTTCTTCTATCATATTCCTTAACCATTTCTTGAACACAGTTTTGCGGACTTGTTAATGCAGCTAGAGCAGCCTTTTGTGAAATCGCATTTGGACAAAGAGTTGTGTAATAATGTAATTTACGCAGTGTAGCTGAGAGCTTCTTTTCAGCCACTACATAGCCTATCCTCCACCCCGTCATCGCGTAGGCTTTTGAGAAACCGTTCACTGTGATAGTTCTACTCTCCATTCCGGGCAAAGAACCTATGCTAATATGTGTTGAATTGTCATAGACAAGTTTCTCATATATTTCGTCCATGAAAACTATTAAGTTGTGCCTTTTCGCTACTTCAGCTATGATTTCTAGGTCCTCCTTGGAAAATACATGACCTGTTGGATTAGACGGGTTGCACATCCAAATCATCTTCGTCTTCTTCGTTACTTTTCCATCTAGGGCTTCCATATTCACACGGTAATTTTCTTCCTCATTAAGAGAGACTGTAATCGGCACTGCCTCTGCTAATAGGGTATCTTCAAAATATGCTGGGTAGTACGGATCAAGAATCAAAGCTTCGTCACCTGGATTTAGAAACCCTAGCGCGGCAATGAACATTGCTTCTTGTGAACCAGAGGTTACTGTGACCTCGGTTTCTGGATCAGCATCAATATCATTCTCCCTTTCAAGCTTTTCAGCTATAGCTTGGCGCAGTTCCAGCGTCCCATCAATCTCTGTGTAGTGCGTAAAACCTTTCTTAGTAGCCTCTACAGCTGCATTCAAGATATGCTTTGGCGTTGTAAAATCTGGCTCACCTTGCTCCAAGTGAACAACATTCTTCATCCCCTTTGACCGCTCAAGCATTCTCCGAATTGCCGAAGGCCTTATCAAGCTAACTCTGTTAGAACCTTCAAACAATATTCCCACTACCATCCTGCGAAGTTTACGTTCGCAAGCATAATCACACACAAAGTCATATAAGATTTAACACATGCACCAATCTTGTGCCAACGGACTTTCGAGTGTTTTTGAAGAAAGATAAGTGGCTTAATAGACAGTTGGGGGAGTTCAAAAGACATTCAACTCATAAAGAGGGCACCTCATGATTCCGGCTAAAGGTTCCGTTGGCGCAAGCGGAGACCTAGCTCCATTGTCTCATATGATTCTGGTGATTATGGGCGAAGGAAAAGCAGAATATCAAGGCAAAGTGACGACGGGAAAAAAGGCGATGGAAAAGGCTGGAATAGGTCCAGTCCAGCTAGATTTTATGGAAGGGCTTGCTCTCAACAACGGCACATAGTTAATGACAGTGGTAGCAGCGTTAACGGTCTGTGACGCTGAAAACTTAATCTAAACAGCAGAAATTGCAACTGCTTTGAGTCTTGAAGGCATACTCGGAATTTCCGACGCCTTTAAAGAGAGAATTCACAAAATTAGACCACATGACGGATAAGCCGTCACCGACAAAAACATTAGGGAACTGATTGCTAGAAGCAGGCTTGTTCAAATGGGAAAGGAAGCTATTGAGAAACTGCAGCGTCCCCATGACCATTATAGTTTTAGATGTGCACCACAAGTTTTGCGTGCCGCAAGAGACGCAATCGCGTATGCAAAAAGGATAGAAGAAGTTGAAATCAACGCAGCCACAGACAATCCTCCAGTCTTTCTAGAAGATGAAAGGTGTCTTTCAGGGGGCAACTTTCACGGTCAGCCAGTATCCCTTGCAATGGACTTGCTCGGCGTACCCCTAACAGTTGTTGGTAACATTTCAGAAAGGAGAACAGCAAGCCTTCTTGATGAAAAGCTAAACAATGGCTTACCAGCCTTCCTAATTGCGCCAGAAGCGAAAAAAGGGATTGAACAGCGGTTTAATAACTGCACAGTATACAGCCGCTGCACGGGCGTGAGAAAACAAGGTTTCGGCTGATCCAGCATGTGTAGACGCGATTCCGACTTCACCAAACATTGAAGATTTTGTAAGCATGGGAGCAACCGCAGCTCGAAAAGCCATGAAAATTCTAGAGAATACGGAGTACATTATCGCCATAGAATCTTTGTGCGCAACTCAGGCAATAGAGTATTGCGAGCCAGAAAGACTCGGAAAAGGAATAAGAGTGGGTTATGTAACTGTCAGAAATAAGATGCCAATGATTGAAGAAGACAGAGTATTAGGTAAAGATATAGAAAAGTCAAAAAATGATAAATGACGAAGTCCTCAGCAAAACCAATAGACAATCAAAATTGAATAATGAACAACAGCTAACTATTAAATGGAGTTTCATAGCACCCTTATGTGTGCGCGATACCGGCTGGCTTCTAACGAGAGATGAAAAGCACAGATATAGAGCCCCAAAAAATTTTGACCTAACTTTCAAGGAGAAGAACCATGTACCACCCCACACCTTGACTGGAAAGAAAAAGCGCGTACTTGCTGTAACCCAAAAGCTTTTTTGGTTGATTTCTAATGGATTAGAGCGTGAATAGAAAATGAAGTTCTTATCTCCCAAGGTACCACCACCAGCTATAAGGAAAGCAATGGCCAAGGCTGTTGAAAGAAGACAGAAAGGTCTTCCAGTCTTTGACTTCAGCAGCGGAAACGTCGGCAACCTAGTACTTAATCAGACGTTTTTCGAGAATTTTGAGCTAAGGATTAAAGAGGGGCTTCCATCCGAGTTGAAGATGTTAGCTGAGGGATTGAAGGAAGGCATAATAGGTTCCTACTATCCTAGCCCCCAAGGATTTGCCTATTCCCCCGCTGGTGGAACAGAGTCTATCAAAAAGCTGGTCATTCGATATTTTAGAGAAGTGCACGGTTTGCTCCTTGTGAACACAGACACGAATAGAGTGATAGTAACCGCTGGCGGACAACAAGCCATGGCCGCTTCGCTTAGATCAGTAAGAGCTGGCACAAGGGTTCTTCTTTCACGCTGGGAATATGCTCCTATTCCGGGGATATTGCGAGACGGTGACCTCGTTGAGGTAAGAATTGAATTAAATGAAGACTTTTCGATAAACATGGAAAGCCTAAAGGAGGAAGTTGATAAGGGTTCTGTCTTTTACATAAGTATGCCGAACAACCCCACAGGATACTTCTCCCCTGAAGATTTAGAGGACATAGTGGAAATCCTTTCAGTAAACGAAGGCGGGGTAGTATGGGACGCTCCCTATCTTTTTACTATATTAAAGATAACAAAAAGTGGCGCTGAGTTTGATGGACCCTTGCTAAAGGAGAAGCTTACAGAACTGAAGGAAATGGCTCAGAAGTACTGTGACCACATGTGCATTCTTTCAAGTCTGTCAAAAACGTGCTTAATCGCTGGCTTGAGGTTTGGGTTTGCGACGGCAAACGAGCACTGGATAGAAAACATGAGCTCAATAATTGGAAGAGAAAACCTCAGTAGTCCAACTCCATCATTTATCGCTGGAGCTGCAGTCCTGCAGAGGTTTTTGGAGACTCCACTCAGCCATGAGTGGGTCTGCAGAGTACTTGCAGATAGGTTAACTGTTCTTATGGAAGAGATTCCAGACTATCTTATGCTTCCTAGAAACGGAATGTTTGGGGCACTTTACGTCTTGGTAAGCACAAATGACGAAGGCACGAAGGTCGCTGATAATTTGATAAAAGACCAAGGAATAGTTACGGTGCCCGCTAATCAGTTCTATGGAGACAAAGTAAAAGCTATCAGACTTTCGCTTGTTTCAGTTCCATGGAGCGAAGGGGATGAAGCATGGATCCAAAGCGTTAGTGCCCTTAAAAAGGCTTTGACTTAGCCCAAAACGTTCTTAAAATCTCTCTTGCTCTGCATAAGTCAAAACGCATTATAGATCTTTGGGAACTCAGCATCCAATTTGGGTCACTAGCGCATTCAATCGTTTTAAGCTTTATTATTGTGTAAGCTGCGAGTTAACCAGTACTTCCGCCAGCATGATTTGTGCTTGTCTTGGGCTTATTACTGGAACTGGCAGATTCTGTTGTAGATATCTTAATACCTTAATTCCGTTATAAGAGATAATCACATTGGCTCCGTCTTCACTAATGGCTCTTCTAGATTCCTTCAGCATCAGTTCTTTTAATTCTTCCAATTTCTTATCTTCAGGTTTGAAGTCAAGTACTTCAAGACCAATGCCGCGAATCGACGCAAGTCTTGAGAATATGCCATAACTTTTGATGAGCTCCCTAAGGATTTTTTGCTCTTCTTCGAATGGTCCTATGAAAGAAAAGGTGCTACCCAGCATTGCTGCAAGATAAAGTGGAGCCTCTAGACCACCAACAATTGGAATCTTGCATTTTTCTTTAGCTTCTTTTACGCCCGGCTCAAGAAGACATCCCATTGCGATGACATCGAATCCTTCCTTTTCAGCTTCTAGTACTTGTTTCACATGAAAAGGTGCTGCGAGCCCCCTTGTTCGTTCATTATAAATGGCTTTAACACCACATTTAGGAAGATCTCTGTAAACAACCTCAGTGTATGGACCTTTGAATTGATCTATCATTCTTTTATTGTTTAGGAAGTGACCTTCTGTTGCAGCGACTGGTATTGTCTTTAAGATTCTAATCTTTTTCAAGATTACTTCACCAAGTAATTATGCTGCGTTGATTTCTACAACGGTACAGAAATTGATGTCTATTCTGGCTTAGCCATAAACCATATTTGTTTTACCATTTCATCGCCAAAGTTGACAAATTCATGTTCTTCTCCAGCCGGAATATAAATAATTGTGTCAGGTTCAACAGCAACTGATTTTCCAGCAACAGTATATTCTCCTCTACCACTAATGATGTAGATTATTTCATCTTCCTCAGGGTGCTTATGGCGCCTTAACTTTTGACCAGGCTGAAAAAGTGTAACTCCAACAGTTGCAGTTTTACTTTTGATCGCCTTCTCAAACCTTATTGGAGTTGGTAGCCCTAGCGAAATGACTTCTTCTTTTGGAGATACTAGAATCTTTAATGTTCTTTCGTAGGGTGATGGCATTAGTACGCCTTTAACCTCACGTAGATTGAGAACTTCCAATTTCTACTACTCCTACTTCACGGTTTCAAGGCCTAGCGCTTGCAGCGTGGCCTTCATTTTTTTCTTTTCATTTTCAGTTGCTGGCATGAGCGGTTTTCTTGGAACACCTACTCCTACGCCTAACATGTTGAGTGCTGCTTTGACCACAACGGGGCTGCCTCCAAGTTTGATGAGTGAAAGCAGCTTAAAGTGCAATTCTCTAGCCCTTTTAAAATCCCCTCGAATAAAGGAGTTGTAGATATCTACCCAAATTGCAGGGACTGCATTCAATATCGAAGTTATGCTACCTTGGGATCCCAAGATAAGAGACGGAAGGAACATTTGCGCTTGACCTTGCAAGTATGATATTTTCTTTTCTTTACATACCTTAATTGCTTCAGTTATGTGAAGGATATTTGCTGTAGAATTCTTAAGTCCAATAACGTTATCCAAGTCAGCCAAACGAGCAACCACATCTATGGGCAGGTCCTCACTTTGCATGCGACTTAAATTGTACATAAGAACAGGAATGTCAACCTCCTCAGCTACTGCTCTGAATTGCTCATAGTATCCTTCTTTTTTTATTGGTGAAAGATAGTAAGGGGCTATAACCATAACACCATCTGCACCCGCATCCTTGGCGTCTCTTGCTAAATTGACTGAATTCCGAGTTCCGGGACTTTTAGCTCCACCTATGACAGGTACTCTTCCATTTGTCTCATCTACCGTGATTTCGATGACTTTCTTATTCTCTTCCGGAGATAAGGAAACTGACTCGCCGGTACCACCGCAGGGAATCAGAGCATGAACCCCACTGTCTATCAGGAAATTAACCAAACTTCGTAATTTTTCCTCATCCACATTTTGACTTAAACCAGATTCAAAGGGAGTCACCATTGGAACTACAATACCTTCCAGTTTTACTTTCGCCATTTTTTCACCTATGGAGATCTGTAATTATGGTGTCGCATATTTAAATGTTTATTCGAGCGGTCTATAAGTTTCTCTATCAAATTAGGATCGCTATATGTTATCAAAAAATCGGATTTTCAGGCTTCTAAAATCTTCAGAATAAAGCATACTACAAAAAAAAGTGAAGGTGACTAAAGCTCTGGTCGTGCAATAGCTTCCGAGTCAGACACTAAGGCTTGAAAAATCTGTGATACCAGATTACCATACTCCTCAAATTCGAATAAGCCACCCATGACAGACGATGTTGATTGCAAGTCCTCGGTCCGATTGAGCCATACTTCAACTCCGATGTTCGGTGCCCAGAGTGAACTACCTATAGATGGATCCAAAGCGTAGCCTTGAACTGCTAGCGAAGATACGTGAACAAAAGCACGATCCCAAAGGGGGCAATCATATGCCTCTTCTATGGAAATACGTTGTATTTCATCGGAAAAAACTGTCCAAGTCTCTACATCTTCTAGCGGTGTCTCCATTAATCTATCAATCATGTAATCTATTCTCGAGTCGTTTATGTTTCCATAGTTCCACAAGCCCGCTCCAGGACCACAGAAGCTAGAATGATAACGCCCAGCTATTGTAGCATGTGGTGTATCGGCCAAACCACTTCCACGCCAACCCTGCATGCTCAGTTCATACTGCTGAGCAAACCTACGTGCGTTGTTAGTAGTGCCGTCCACAAGTTCTATGGTCACTTCGATTCCCACATCTGCAAGCTGATCCTTGATTAATACTGCCGCATCCTCCGCATATGGTCTGTACTCTCTTGACTCACACATCAGTTTGCATTCAAAACCTGCTGGGTAACCTGCCTCAGCAAGGAGTTCCTCAGCTTTAGTTGTGTTGTGATAATACTTTGCCAAGTATGGAGCATAGCCTGCATAACCATACCGCACTAATCCAACAGACACCCAGCCCCATCCTCCAAGCACCACATCTATAATTTCTTGTTTATCCAGAGCATAGTTAACGGCTTGCCTGACTCGCTTGTCGGTAAAGTATGGTCTATAGTCAGGATCCGGATTGTTGCATACCCAATATAGCTGCATCTGCCTGTCAGAAGCCCCAGTATATAACTTAACCGTCCCCGATTCACTTAGTTCATTTGCATATATCAGCGGAGCTTCCATGAGATCGATATCTCCTGCCTGCATCTCCATCATTCTAACGGACTCTTCTGGAATATTTTTGAGAACTAACCTGTCTATTTTCGCACGACCTTGCCAGTAATCCTCGTTCGCTTCGAACACAATAGTTGACCCTTTCACCCACTCTGTAAACTTGAAAGGTCCAGTTCCAACAGGGTGATTACCAAAATCCTCACCCCATCTTTGCACGGCTGAAGGGGAAATGATTGCACCCGTCGGTCCAACTCTTAACATATCCATTACAAATGTGGGATACTTCTGCGAAAGTGTGTATTTAACCGTGTATTCATTTAACGCCTCAACAGACTCCACGTATTCCATCCAGTCCGCTCTGCCCTGCGTTCCCGGACCAGTCCTAATGTAATTGTCCATGAACACACAGCAGGATGCATTGAAGGGTGTCCCGTCATGGAATTTAACATCTTCTCTCAAATAGAATACATATGTCAAGTCATCTGAATGTTCGTAGGATTCGGCCAGAGAAACAATCAACGATCCATTAAGATCACTTGTTACTAAACTGTCATACAGAGCTTTCAGCGCTGTAAACGCCGGCCATCCTAACAGGCAAATTGTAGGATCCAACATTGAAGGTTCTCTACTAAGTGCAATAGTCAATGTTCCGCCCTTTGACACCGGTGACGATGGTTGAAGAGCACTGTACCAGTAGACTGAAACTGCCGCTATGATCACGATTGCAATGACAACAACTGAAAGGATTTTTTTATCCAAATATATTCACCTTAGTTCCTAAAAGAGAATATGTGTTATATTAAAGTTACTTCTGTGGCACGGGTTAGAACACATATGCAATTGCTTTTGATAACCTGTAGAAGACATGTAAACACCTTCAAAGAGGCTTCAGAAAAAGGAAACAAGCAGTGTATACTTACACGCCTATGTAGTTTCGCTTGGGACTAACTCAAGCAGGTCAAGTCCAGCGTGATAAGAAAGAAGTAGCTGAAGGCGTTATATTGCAGTTGGCAGCATCAAAACCTAATAAACATAACGCTATTAATCGATCTTTCAGATGGCATCAAGAAAAAATAAAAAACATAATTATTGTGAAGCGAAAGCTCTCAGCTTACAACTCATTTCAAGTAGCAAGCCACATAGTGATCTTTTTCAGTCTCTATGAGTTCAGGCTCCACTTGTGTACATTTACGTCTAGCATAAGGACACCTCGGATGAAATCGACAACCTTGAGGAAGATTGATTGGTGACGAAATTTCTCCTCTTAAGATCTGTTTCATTTTCTTTCTCATCTCTATTGGGTTTGGAACGGGCAATATGTTCAGCAACGCCTGTGTATATGGATGTTTAGGATTACAAAATATACCTTCGGTACTCCCTAACTCTAGCATCACACCAAGATACATAACGGCAACTCTATCGCTCATATGTCTAACAACGTTTAAGTCATGTGATATAAAGAGGTATGACAAGTTGAATCGTTCTTGTAAGTCATCCCGCATTAAATTCAGGAGGTGAGCTTGAACAGAAACGTCTAGTGCAGATGTTGGTTCATCCGCAATCACTAACTTTGGGTTAAGAGCCAATGCTCTAGCAATCGCTATTCTCTGCAATTGTCCTCCGCTAAATTCATGTGGGTACCTATCAAGATGCTCAGGTCCAAGGCCAACTTCTTCGATCAGTTCAGCAACTCTTCTCTTTTTATCATGTTGGTTTAGCGTTTTATGAATCTCTATTGGCTCCCCTATGATACTAGCAGCTGTCTTGCGAGGATCAAGTGAGCTAGTCGGATCTTGAAATATAACACCCATTCCTTTTCTTACTTTTTTCATCTCCTTCCTGCTCATTGCTGCGAGATTCTTACCTTCAAAGAGCACTTTGCCAGCAGTAGGTTTGAGAAGACCTAAAACGAGTTTTCCTGTCGTCGTTTTGCCAGAGCCACTTTCTCCAACTAAACCTAATGTTTCGCCTTCGTTAATGAAAAAATCTATTCCATCGACAGCATGTACCAATCCATGTACTTTCTTCAATATTACTCCGCTTGTAATCGGAAAGTGTTTTTTTAACTCTTGAACTACAAGTAATGGACACAATGCTCACTCATTCCTTCACCAATTTATTCGGCAAATGACACCTAACTGAGTGTCCAAGAGCTATCTCAACAATTTGCGGTTCTTCCGTAGAACATTTTTCAATCATATAGGGGCATCGAGGGTGAAATCTGCATCCGGAAGGAACGTTAATAAGATTGGGTACTCTCCCTCTAATAATACTTAGTCGCTTTTGTTTCCGGCCTGTGGATTTTGGAACACATTTTAGCAGTGCTTTAGTATAAGGGTGTCTTGGATCCACAAAAAGGGTTTCGGTATCAGTACATTCCACAATTTTTCCAGAATACATAACGGCAACTCTATCGCAAAGCCAAGCTATGAGCCCAAGGTTATGAGTAATAAATAACATTGAAATATCGCCACATTTGGATATGTTTTTAATCAAATCTAATATTTGAGCTTGCAAGGTTACATCAAGGTTTGTTGTGGGCTCATCTGCAATCAAAAGAGAGGCATTACATGAAATGGCAATAGCGATCATGGCACGTTGGCGCATACCTCCGCTAAATTCAAATGGATACTCCTTATATCTTAGTGATGGATTGGGTATTCCTACTGATTTCATGAGTTCGATTACTTTTTCTTTCGCCTCAGATTTGTTAAACGCTTGATGTTCCTGTATTGATTCAATGATTTGATCACCGATTCTCATTACTGGATTCAGTGAGGACGTAGGATCCTGAAAGATCATAGCTATCCCACTTCCGCGTATCTTCCTCATCTCCTCCTCACTTTTTGTTAGCAGGTTTTTCCCTTCAAATAAGACATCACCATCGACTATCTTTCCTGGAGGGTCAGGAACTAATCGCATTATAGACAGTGCTGTTACGCTTTTTCCGCAACCAGACTCTCCCACTAATCCAAATATTTCTCCCCGTTTTATATTAAAGGACACGCCGTCAACGGCTTTCACTGTGCCTTTCCGCGTATAGAAGTATGTTTTTAACCCACGAACATTCAATAACTCTTCTTTCATTGAGATCACCTTATCATCGGTTATAATCGTAGTCGAGGATCTAGAGCGTCTCTCAACGCATCCCCAAGCAAGTTGAACCCTAAAATCACCAAACTTATCACCACTCCCGGGATGATCGCTAAGTATGGTGCTGTCAATATATAACCCCGAGCATTTGTAAGCATACTACCCCAACTTGGCATTGGCGGGTTTACGCCAAGCCCTAGGAAGCTTAAGGATGTTTCAGTGATGATGGCGCTTCCCAGTTGAAATGTTCCTATTACTATGCAGTGTGGAAGTACATTGATCAAAATATGACTACGTATGATGCGGAAATCACTTGCGCCAAAGATTTTTGCAGCTTCGATAAACTCCTTATTCTTAAGGGAGAGCGCGAGACTTCGGGTTATCCTAGCATGGGTTGTCCAAAAAATGAGTGGAAGCACTAAGATGAGTTTGTCTATGCCTCGGCCCAGTATGGCCATGATCCCTACGGCGAGCAAGAGATAAGGGAAAGAATTGGCTATGTCCAGCAATCTCATGATAATCATGTCGATTTTTCCGCCATAGTAACCTGAAATGGATCCTACAAGTACGCCAATACACATTGCAATAGCGACTGAAACAACTGAAACAGAAAATGAAACTCGAGCACCATAAATTATTCTGCTCAAGATGTCTCTCCCAAACTCATCTGTTCCTAAGAGGAACTCATTATTAGGAGATTGAAAACGCTTGTCTAAGTGCAGCTCAATAGGATCGTAAGGAGCAATAAATGGAGAGAGAAGGCCGACAAATACAAATCCTACAACTATTATGATCCCTACGATGCCAGCTTTGTTTTTCATCAGTATTGTAAGAACGGTTTTTGTCTCACTCCCAAGTCGCAAAATATCTTTCAATTTTTTCATTGCTTCCGACCTCTACCTACTTATACTTCACGCGAGGATCGATGTATGCATAAATGATGTCTACAGCCAGGAATACAAAAACAAAAGTGAATGATACTATTAGCAAAGTCCCCTGAATCACTGGGAAATCGTATTCTTTTGCCGCTTTTACTAGAAGCATGCCTAAACCGGGATAGCCAAAGACAACTTCAGTTACTACGGAACCTCCGAGTAAGGTTCCGAATCTTGCACCAATAGCTGTGATTACTGGTATTAAGGCGTTTTTTAGAGCATGCTTGTAAACGACAATTCTGTTACTCAAACCTTTAGATCGGGCTGTTCTTACGTAGTCTTGTCTTAACACCTCTAGCATGCTGGATCTTACTAATCTAGCAAGCATACCTATAGATCGTGTGCCCAGAGAAATAGCAGGCAATATTAAGTGTTCAACTCCGCCTATCCCACTCATAGGTGTAAGACCCAGTCGAAAGGAGAAAATGTATATCAACATGATACCTATCCAGAAACTCGGCATTGATATTCCGAGAACCGCTCCCGTCATGCATAAATTATCAATTAGTGAATTCTGTCTAGTCGAAGACGCGACTCCAGCTGGGATTGCTATCACTACTGCTATTACGATGGAGGCGACAGCCAAAACCAGAGTTCTAGGAAATCTGGTAAGTATACTGTCCCAAACACGTTCATGAGTTATTATACTTCGGCCCAGATCTCCATGGAAGAACCGATCTAAAAACCTTAAATATTGAATATGTAGTGGTTGGTCGAGACCCAATTTCTCTACAAGCGCTTTGTACGCTTCGGGAGCCTGTGGGCTCTCACCAATGAGGTTCAAGACAGGATCTCCTGGCGCTAGATGCAACATCATAAATGTAACGATAGAGACCCCGAAGAATACTGGGAGAAGGAACAGCAGCCGTTTAATAATATAGCGCAGCATTTTAACCACCTCGTCTAAACTAGAAGCATGTATTTCGTTTTTAAAAATGTTACGTTTTGTTGCTCTCATGAACTCTCTCCAGTAGGAGAAGTAAAAATTTGTGCTCCGCCCTCAATTTAAAAATGTCTTCGCTATCTGACACAGGATGTTTGGTGAGTTGCATTATTGTATGCCTCTTTGCGCAGAAAAATACGTGCAGATGCTTCCCAAGTCTCCGTTTTTGTTGCTCTTAGCGTACGATACTTATTGCATGAAATGATGAAATCTAGGCAATTGCATAAGTCTTGATATTCACTGACCCCCACCACCTCCCTACCGAAAAAAGTATCTCAGTTCTTCGCTTGTTAGAAAACAGAAAATGGAGCTATAAGCAAGAACAAAGCAAAAATTGAATGCGTACTTTCATTAATTTTTTAGAAGATTAAGTTAATGGAATAATCATGTAGGCTGTCAGTATATTGCTGATCTGTAACGTTTCTTTACTTTTCCTAATTCCTCCGCAAGCATTTGGCATTTTTCCCAGTTCTGCTCCTCTAACGAACTGATGTATTCACCTTCAAGCATTTTGATCCTCATAGCGTTCTTCAGAACCTCTTCGGCTGAAATCCTAGGCACTACTACGACTCCATTATTGTCCCCTACAACAAAGTCTCCTGGTCTAACTAAAATTCCTCCACACTGTATAGGCACGTTGATTTTCCCTTCAAACCTAGATACCGCTGAGTTGGGCGTTAATCCTTTGGCAAATATAGGGAAGCCGAGTTTTTCGATGTCACCTATATCCCGCGTATAACCATCAATAACCATGCCTTTTACCCCTTTCATAATACATTTCCTTGCCATAAGCCCACCAGCCACAGCTGCTGTATCAAGTCTTCCAGAGTCCACTACGATAATGTCGTCTTCCTTCGCATGCTTATCTATGGCGATTTTTACTGCTAATTCGTCTCCAGGATACATCTTGACAGTTAACGCAATACCTGCCAAATGAAGCCCTTTTACAATCGGCATGATACCAAACATGCTGTTAAAGCGTCCTAAGCTGTCTGATATGTCTGGCGTGGACAAAGTTTCAAACTTTTTCACTATTCCATGAGTATCCATACGATTCACCTTGGTTTCTATCTAATATTTTAGATATGACCTTGTCTATTCCATTTGTTTCCTCAACTTAAAGATTACTTCAGAAGATTCACTCTTAGACCTATCCCTTTCTCTTTGGCCTTATTATAAGCTAGTGATGCTGTGAGAACATCAAGCGCCCCCATGCCTGCATGGCTAAATAGTATCCTCTCTTCTTCTGTCTCCCTTCCAAGCTTTTTCCCGATTATGATTTCTCCTAGCTCACTATAAATGTCTTCTTTTGACAATTCCATAATACTCTGGCTTTTGCCCAAGTAAATGAAATCTGATTCTATGTCGCCTACGACCCACTTGTCAGCCTCTTTGCTCAATTTAGGATCTAAATCACGAAACTGAGCTGTTCCTGCTACGAAACAGCCACGTCCCACATCGTCACTCATCAAAACTGGTTTTGTAGCTGTTGTCGTCATGCAAATTATATCTACACCTCTCGCAGCATTCTTAGCACTCCCTGCAACCTGAACCTTCAAGTTCAGCTTTTTCTCTACATCATCTGCATACTTTTCCGCGTAATCTCTGAATTTGTCAAAAATCTTCACTTCTTCAAGCTTGAAAATCTCGTTCATTGCCTCAAGATGAGTCCTTCCTTCCACTCCACATCCTATTATGGCTACACTACTTGATTTCTTCTTAGCCAGATATTTGGCAGCAACTGTTGCATGTCCTGCAGTTCTCATAGATGTCATCCACGTAGCGTCCATTATGGAGACAGGGATGGAAGTCTCATCATCATTCAAGATCATGACCCCTGAAACAGTAGGTAGACCTCTGCCTCGGTTGTCTCGATTATTAGCCACCCATTTAATGCCAGCACCTTTCTTCTCAACGTAACAAGGCAAAGATGTCAGCCGATACTTTCCTCCTTCACTGTAATGTACAACAGTTTTCAACGGCTGTACCGTTTGCCGTTGAGATTGTAGTTTGAAGGCATCCTCGACAGCGCCAAGAACATCCTTCATCTTCAATACAGCTTGCATATCACTTTTGGATAATACCAAAACTTCTCCTGTTGCCCATTTCAAATCAGACACTTCAGTGCTGTCAACGAAAACGACTCTATTAAGCTTTTTGAATGCCCATTTGTATATCCATGTGTTAATCAGCATGGCCTCGAACGACTTAAACGACTTATGTAGCTTTACATCAAGTTGAGCAAACTGTCTAGAAGCGTTTATAAGTTACAAATGCAGGTCTCCAAGGACGATGATACATATGGAAACTTTTAGTATCGGTAATGTTTCGGCGAACAGCGGCTCAAAAGTTTATGGGCATCTAAGAATAGGCGAGTTGCACAGTGAAATTCCAGTTAACACATGGTTTATAATAATTAATGGAGCAAAAGATGGCCCTGCCTTACTGGTAACTGCAGGAATTAGTGGATCTGGGATTAGTTCGATTGAAGCAGCGAGAAGAATATCCTATCTAACTGATCCAAAAAACTTGAGTGGAACGTTAATTGTAATTCCCATAGTTAACGAACCAGCTTTTCTGATGAGAGAAAGATCTAATGTTTTAGAAAACTATGCATCACCGATCTATTTGTTCGGGGCTTTTCCAGGTAGCTCTGAAGCTTCTTTGACTGAGAGAATAGCACATAGCGTGACTAAGGAGTTCATTTCTAGAGCAGATTACTACGTGGATCTGCATAATGCTGCAAAGGGAGGGGAGTATGAATCATTTGTGGCAATTTATCCCGGGATAACCCCCACAAGCTTACGTCCAAAGGTGTTAGAGTTTGCAAGATCCTTTGGAACCAAGTTTATAGTTGATGCAGGAAGTCAAGGATCAATCCCGCCAAAATTAGCAGGTCGACCTCAAGTCATAGCAGGTTCTAAGGGCGCCCCAGCAATAATGTCACAATGTGGAGAAGAAGGCATATTTAAAGAAGTTGACACTGAGCATCAAGTTAAGGGAGTGTTAAACATCATGAAGTCCTTGAGCATGCTTGAGGGAAACCCTGAATTGCCGAAAGAGCAGTTACTAGTCAAAAAGACCCTACAGATAAAATCAAACAATGGAGGCTTCTTAAATCTAAAGGTGAAACTTGGCGAAAAGGTTAAAAAGGGACAGACAATGGGCAAAATCGCCAACCTGTTCTGCGAGCCTATTGAACAAATCAAAGTGCCAATAGATGGTTATGTTACTAGAGTTACAACCACCCTAACCATATGCTCCGGAGACAGAGTGGGCCACATATCAACTGCTCAACCTCTATCATAGAAAAGCTATTAAAAACCTGAAGCAGACATATAGCTATAGTTTAGCAGTAATTGCTTTTGAAGGATTTTTCAGTGCTTAATAGCTAGTAAACAGCGATAGCGTGAATCTCAGTATAGAAGGCAAGTCTTAATAACAACAGCAATAACACATATCGAAACTGAGACACTAGAGAGAACAAAAGATGCTAAGCTACACAGGAAAAGTTTTGAAAGCTGATTTAACGAAAGGAAAAATAAGCGTAGAAGAGTTAGACGCAGAGATAGCTAGAAAATTTATTGGTGGAAAAGGTTTAGGAGCCAAAATTCTTTATGATTCTCTTGAGGCAGGAATTGAACCGTTAAGTCCAAAAAACCTACTAATCTTTTCTTCTGGTCCCTTAACAGCTACATTAGCCCCTACATCTGGCCGATGGGCTGTAGTGACAAAATCGCCGCTAACGAACATTTTTCTAGACTGTCAAGTTGGGGGATATTTTGGCGCAGCCATGAAACTTGCCGGATTCGACTGCATAATTGCAGAAGGCAAAGCTGATAGCCCTGTTTATTTGTGGGTTCATGACGAAACTGCGGAAATCAAAAATGCTGTGGACTTATGGGGAAAAGGCTGCTTCGAAACAACAAAGACGATGAAGAAGCGTTTAGGTAAAAATGTTAGTGTTGCCACAATAGGTCCAGCTGGGGAGCGTCTAGTTCGTTACGCATGCATCTCAGTTGATATGTATAGGCAAGCTGGCAGAGGCGGCGCTGGTGCAGTTATGGGTTCGAAGAACTTGAAAGCTGTTGCTGTGCGAAGCGCTGGCCGTAGGATTGAGTATACCGATCCTGAGGGCTTTAGGAACGCTGCCAAAAAGGCTTTAAAAGCAATTCATGAGAACAGCTTTGTCCTCTTAAGAAGAAAATATGGGACACCAATATGGGTGGTTCCGGTAAACGAGGCTGCAATCTTGCCAACTAGAAACTTTAGCACTGGATACTTTGAACACGCTGATGATATTAGTGGAGAAACAATGCGAAGTAAAATCTTTGTCAAGAATGGCACTTGCTACAATTGTTCAATTCGATGCTGGCAGTATACACAGGTCAAATCGGGAAAATACAGAGTAAACGAACTTGCTGGTCCAGAATATGAAACTATTGCTTTAATGGGTTCTAACTGTGGAGTGAACTCCATTGAAGCCATTGCATACGCCAATCTACTATGTGATGATCTTGGCCTAGATACAATTTCAACAGGTAACACCATAGCTTTTGCCATGGAATGCTTTGAAAAGGGACTGCTTAAGGAACAGGGCGGACTTAAACTTCGATTTGGGAATGCTGACGCTGAAATAGAAATGGTAAAAAGAATTGCGTATCAGAAAGGGCTTGGAAAGATCCTTGCTGAGGGAGTACGAAGCGCATCTAAAAGAATTGGTAGTCAGTCAGAAGAGTTTGCAATGCATGTCAAGGGAATGGAAGTTCCCGGCTATGATCCGAGGGGCGCCTTTGGTATGGCCCTAGCCTATGCAACATCTGACAGGGGAGCATGCCACCAAAGGGCGTGGACCGTTAGAGCTGAGATTGAAGGGAAGCTGAGCCCAAGATACTCGACAGAAGGTAGAGCAAAATTCGTTAAAGAAACTCAAGACGAAAGGGCTATATGCTTCTCACTCGTCTTATGCGATTTCGCACCGCTTGAAGTTAGCAATTTTGTAGAGCTTTTGAATAGAGCAATAGGCCTCGACCTCACTGTGGAGGATTATCTGAAAACTGGTGAACGGATCTGGAACCTAACACGTCTCTTCAATGTTAGAGAAGGTATAACGAGAAAGGATGACGGTTTACCAGCACGTTTCATGGTAAAACCATTGCCAGACGGCGTTGCGAAAGGAAAAGTGATAACAAAAAGGATACTTGACAAAATGCTCGACGAATACTATGCTTTAAGAGGTTGGGACAAAAACGGAATTCCAAAGAAAGAAAAACTGAAGGAGCTGGGACTCCAGTAAAAACAGTAAAAGTGGGGAGTCAAGATCGGTTTGAGGATTATTCGTTTAATCTATTATGTATAGTTCTCTTGGGAACGTAGTTAGGCACTCATAGCCGTCCTTGGTTACTACGATGTCATCTTCTATGTGAGCATATGCCTTTTCAGGTACTCTGGCTGCTGGCTCGATTGTGAAACACATCCCAGGTTCCAGTACCCTAGTTTCCTTCGGTCCAATGACTGGATAGTAGTGCGTATGAAGACCAAGGCCATGTCCAGTATTATGCGCGTAGGGGAAACCCGCCTTAACCATTTTTTCTCTTGCGATGGAATCAATCTCCGATGCCTTTACACCCGGCCTCACGGCTTTGATCGCGGATTGCTCAGCATCTACCACTGTCTCATATATCCTTTCGAGCTCTTTTGACGGTTTACCCTTTATGATAACATTTCTTGTGAAGTCGCTGGCATATTGCTTATACTGGCCCCCAAAGTCGATGTGTATCATGTCACCCTTCTCTATTTTTTTGTCTGTAGCCTTACCTCCAGCGGGGGGCTTTCCAGAACTCAAACTAATTGGTGGTGGTCTCCTCGTAAGTCCTAGTTCATTAAGAGCATTGTATATAAGTAATGACAGCTGCCTTTCTGTCATTCCAACTCTGACTGCTTCTAAACCAACTTTCAATGCTTCTTCCGAAAGCTTGCACGCCTTTCGTATATTGTCGATTTCCTCTTCGGACTTTATGGCTTGCATCTCTATCAAAATGTCAGAGCAATCCTCAAATGCTACGCTAGATGGTGAGGCGTTTTTGATGCTTTCAAATGTGCATACTGGCATGAAGTTGTTATCCACGCCAATCCGCTTCAATTTCTTCTCCTTAATAATTTCACCAATCGTCTTCCACCAAGTTCCTTCAATGAACTCGTTCTCCGTGTAAGTTACGACATTATTTATCCATGAACCGGCACTGACATGCTTTGCATGTAAAATTGTTGTTAAGATCACTGGTTCTCCCTCAGCTGGGATGATAGGTATGTCAGGTCTCCAACAACTGAATCGGTTGTAGAAGCCACTTAAGTAGTAGACGTTGAGTGAAACAGGAACGTCTCCCGGCGGCTCAGACACTAAAATGGCGTCTAAACCTTTTCTCCTCATGAACTCCTGGGCTTTCCTTATCCTGTTTTTACCTTCTTGGATTGAAACTTCTAACGTTCCCACCACCTAAATTCTCTGCTTTAAACTTTGATTTCTCCGTTTTCAACAACAACTTTGTCGTCGAGGTAAAGTGTAGCTCCCAAAACCTGAAGGTCCCAGTGAACTTTGGCTGAGATTACTGGTCCGGGGCTTTTTCCTCCCCAATATCGACGTAGCACGGCATTGTCTCCTGCCCCAAAAGTTATGCATCCTTTAACTCTCTCCCATTCAGCAGGTCCGCCTATGAAACAGTTTGGGTTTACTCCTATTGCTGGTCCATGTGCTGGGAAGCCGTAGACGTTTGGATCGTTAAAACTATCAAGGAAGCTCTGCCAAGGTGGCCACATTTTTGAGTCACCCTTAACCTTAGCTATCCGGTTGTCTTTTATCTCCATGATTATTGGAGTGTTTGGAAGATTGAATAGTCCTATGGGCCTAGCTCCTAGAATTCCATTGACAGCTAGTGTACCTTCTATGCTGTTGCATCCTGCACCTACCGTGCCCCAAGGAGCCATAGTCATCCATCTTTTGCCCTTCTCTGCTTTAGCAGGAGGGAACTTAGGAGGGCGACACTCTACCCCTGAAATGTCCGCTTTCAAGTCGGTGCCTAGGTCTGATACAATCCTTAATTCGTCCGCCCTTGTCCACAGCTCTGCAATCTTTGCAGCCTCCCTCTCCATCTTCTTCATATCAACCTGTCCTACGGTTCTGATCAACATGTCTGGAGCATCTGGCCCTGGAGGTATCCACATAACGTGCACTCCAGACTCAACAGCATCCGCTAAGGGCTTGGTGTAAACTATCCAAGAAACAATTGCGGCAGTAGCAACCTTCAGTGCTTCAACGACGGGTTTAGGTGGAATAAGATGCGAAGTCTGTCTTGCTGGTGGGCGTGGTATTTCGATCAATGATACCTCAGCCCCAAGGTCATTGGCTATTGCTGAATAGACACGTACAACCTCAATTGGTGTTCTAGAGTCGAACAGAATCACTAGAGAATCTTCATCGGTGATTCCTTGTACGTCGGCTATCATCATCCTAACAGTTCTATAAAACTCCCTGTCATATACGGCTCCTAATTGTGTATGTTCAACATGTAAAGCCATATTATATCTCACCTTCACACGCTAACAAACGGAATCAATACTTTAATAAAGGTTACCCTCTTCATTCTTGGGAAATGCCATAGGAACCAAAGGGATGTTAAACACGTTGAGTGAAAAATCAAGAAAACAAGAACTACCAATTGTAGTATGTGTTGATCGTTTCTACATGAATGAAAAAGCAATAAAGACACTTCAAAAACAAGGAAAAATTATATGGGCTGACTGTGAAAATGAAGATGGACTAATCAGAGAAGTTCAGAATGTCAAGCCTAAAGTAATAATATCTGAATATTTTAAGATATCTGGCCGAGTGATGGATGCGTCACCAAACCTTAAGGGCATAGTGGTCTGGGGAGTTGGATATGACCATATAGATGTTGAGGCTGCTTCTGAAAGGGGAATTTATGTAGTTAATACCCGTGGCTCAAACGCCGAGTCGGTTGCGGAACATGTTTTCGCATTTATGCTCTGCCTTTCAAGAAGGCTGCTTCGAGCTGATAATTTGATTAGAGAAGAGCAATGGGCAGCTCGAGAAGAGTCAGGGCTACCAGAGGGGCTAGTAGCACAAGACTTGTACGGGAAAACCATTGGCATAGTTGGATTAGGCGCCGTAGGCTCATGCGTTGCCAAGATAGCACACGGATTTAACATGCGCGTTCTTGCCTATGACCCATTTATAAATGTTGAAGTAGCCAAAGATAGAGGTGCAAACTTAGTTAGTCTTGAGAATCTCCTTAGGAAGTCTGACTTTGTGACATTTCATGTAGTTCTAACCGAGGAGACAAAGAACATGATCAGCACCAAGGAGTTAAAACTTATGAAAACTACTGCATATTTAATTAACGCTTCAAGAGGCCCAGTTATTGACGAAAAAGCCTTGATCAAAGCATTAAGACAAAAGAAGATAGCCGGAGTAGGGTTAGACGTTTTCACAGAAGAACCCATTGATATCAATAATCCCCTTCTGAAAATTGAAAACGTGATTGTTACTCCCCATTGCGCAGGCAACTCCAAAGAGGCGCTTGAAAGGACATCGTTAATGGTAAGCGAAGAAGCCATCAGAATATTAAGTAACAATGTTCCTCGCAATCTTGTAAATAAATCACAACTCGTGGAAAAGGGCTATCTGCGTTAGCAACTACCAGGAATGTTTTACTTCCACATTCTAACTTGAAAGGCGCAAAATAAGTTCATAAAAAGGAAACAGCGAGATTAAAATGGTTGTCTAAAGTTTTTTCCAGCATACCTTGCTTTATTGCCGAGATCTTCTTCTATTCTAAATAGTTGATTATATTGAGCTGTTCTCTCGGATCTGGTTACACCTGTTTTTATTTGCCCAGCGTTTAATCCTACGGTGAGATCTGCTAGCCAAGTGTCTTCGGTTTGTGCAGACCTTTCAGAGACTTGCACACCGTAGCGGTTTCTAAAAGCAAGCTGAGCCGCATCTAAAGCCTCGCTAAGAGTCCCTATTTGATTAACCTTTAAAAGAAGAGCGTTCGCGGCTCCCATTTCAATTCCCTTTCTTAACCGCTTTATGTTTGTAACAAAGAGGTCGTCTCCAACTATCTGAATGTTTAGGGTTTTCGTTAATTCTGCAAAGCCTTCAAAGTCCTCTTCTTCTAACGGGTCTTCAATTGATCGAAGAGGATAGGCTGAAACCAGATCCTTATATAAATCCATAAGCTCTTCTCGGGTGATTTTCTTACCCATTAAAGCGTATTTCCCTGTTTTTTTATTATATAAGTGGTTCGCAGCAACATCCAAGCTGAGCACAAAGTTATCTTTGTACCCAAGTTCTGTTATAGCTTTTAACTCCACATCAAAAGCATCTCTCGGATCTTTCATTCCAAGAGGAGTATATCCTCCTTCCACCCCTACATTTAAAGAATGTTTACCCCATTTTTCCGCTAAAATCTTTCCTAATTCATGATAAACTTCCAAACCCATCCTTATGGCTTCTGAGAAACTTTTCGCGCCGACAGGTATTACCTGATGTTCTTGAAAATCAAGATCGCTAGCGGCCAGCAATCCCCCTTCGATAAGATCTAAAACAGGAACTGGCAAGACATGGGCGTTTGGTCCACCAATGTATCGATAAAGAGGAATCTTTAAAGCATTAGCAGCAGTCTTTGCTATGGCAAGAGACACGCCAACAATCGCATTTGCTCCTAACTTGGATTTGTTTGCGGTTCCATCAAGCTCAATCATCAATTCATCAATTTCCCTTTGATTTAAAACGTCCTTACGCTTCAACGCAGGTGCTATGATCTCATTCACGTTTCTAACTGTTTTTAGAACACCTTTTCCATGAGCCCTATCTCCTCCATCCCTAAGTTCAAGAGCCTCATGTGTTCCCGTAGATCGCCCGCTCGGCACATCTGCTCTGCCCAGTACACCTCCCTTTGTCACAACATCAACTTCAACCGTCGGATTTCCCCTACAATCAAGTATCTCTCTCGCTTTAATTTCCTTAATCTCGAATTGCTCCACTCTCATGACCCCTGGTTTTTAGGTATTAACGATAGATCTTCAATATGAAGTTTTCGTCGTTCTAAACTGAATAAACGAGGACTAGTTTCCAATGACCACTGTGGTCAAGTCCATCACATTTGTCTCAGTTGGTTCTACAAAAATGGCATCATCAAGCTTCATCAACACATCGGAACTATTATGCCTCATTAGATTTGCGAAGACATCTATGTTTTCCTCTTTTGCCCTTTTTAGCGTACAACCGTCTACTATTCCTCCAGCTATATCCGTAGGACCATCTGTCCCATCAGTGTCTATTGAAGCAATAACTATTCGCTTACTTCCAGCAATTTTCAAGGATGCTCCCAGAACAAGTTCTTGACTCGGTCCTCCCTTACCGTACGGTCCTGTTATCGTAACGGTAGTTTCGCCCCCCAATATCAAAATGCAAGGAGGATTATCAGGCTTACTTCTTTTCTCTATTTCCTTCGCAATACTCGCTAACACAATACCCGCTTCCCTACTCTCCCCTTCCAAACATGTAGACAAAATTGACGCTTTAAATCCCAACTCCTCAGCTCTTTTCTTTGCAGCGTGGCACATGACCCTATTATCCGCTAGTACTATATTATGAACCTTTGAAGCTTTGAAATCTTCAGATTTCGGTGTCTCTAAACGTGGGTCAGTCATTCCTTTCTCAAGATGCTTCCGTACAGGATCCGGAACCTTCTCCCATAAACCGTACTTCCTGAGAACGTTCATAGCGTCCCCGAAGGTAGTTGTATCGGGAACTGTGGGACCCCAAGGGCGACCAGATATTTCATCTACGACTATCAGATTGATTATTTCAGCTGGCTCGATGTACTTGGCAAGTCTTCCACCTTTTATTGCGGAAATATGTTTTCGAACAGTATTTATCTCATCAATTGTAGCCCCGCATTTTAGAAGTAGTTCATTAACTTTCTTTTTGTCTTCTAAGCTTATATTTGCGGCAGGTAATGGCATCAAAGCCGAAGCCCCACCTGTTATGGCGCAAAAAACGATATCATTTTCTTTCGCCTCGTTAGCTATGACTATCATTTTCTTAGTTCCTTCTAAGCCATCTTCGTCTGGTACTGGGTGACACGCTTCTATGAGGTTTATATGTTTCAATCTACGCTTCTCGCCTTTCTTTACAATTACAATTCCTCCCGTGATTCTTTCAGCCAGGATTTCATCTAATGCTTGAGCTATAGAAAAAGTAGCTTTTCCTCCGCCAATCACATATATGTTTCCTACTTCCGATAGGTTATAGTTAATGTCTGCTACAGTCAATGAATTATCTTCAAGTTTAACCATTTTCTTCGTGAGCCTGTAAGCATCCACAGCACTAATAGCATAATCAATCACATCTAGTGTAGCTTTTCTGCCATTAATGTTGCCGTGGGATATAAGCTCCTCCTTGTTTTTAATAATCATAAAAGAGATACGCCTCATTTTTTATCGCATGTATACCGGTCAATAGTCTAAGTAATAGCATGCGACATAATTAAGTTTAATGCACCAACGCGCTTGAGAATAGGATGCTCATGGCATTGTACTTGAAACAAAAAAACACATTGATTGTTATTCATATGGACATTTCAATGAACTTTTTCGATTGACATTTCATAGATAAAGGGAGTAATTGATGTGAAGAAAATTACTGTAAGATCGTTAGAGGATATCGCAAAGCTGAGATGTGTGCCTTGTAGCCGAGGTTGCATTTATTCCCGTCTCTACCAACCCTAGCGTCCGGGTCTGAGCTTCCTCGACGGTTGTCGTTTGAATCACGTTTGCTGTATGCTTCCTCAATGTCATCTAAATTCAGATTGGATAAAATGAAGCTTGAACCTTCACCTTTCTCCATATCTAATCATAAACATGTACATGTCAACTTCTAGAATTTAGCAACGGCCTGGTGCACTGAGTTGTACCTCTGTAGCATTACCGGCAATTTTAGAGGTTCATGTTAATCAAGTATAATATGTCAAAGCGAGAAATGGATTCGATCCGCAAAAATCAGAAGTTCGCAGTAGATACGGTAATGATTGTCACTTGAATTGAGATACACATGTAAGGAATAAAAGAAATTTGGTTCGTCGTTTGAGACGATCAAATTAAGCAGTCTTTAGTAGGCTTGAGAATTTTTCTACTGTGATCAACTACTACGGCGCGTGCTACCTTTGAGGGGCAAGGCATGAAGATAGTGTTATCGAGCCTTGTTTGAATGCATTCAAATTCATAGATGTTGCGTGTACATGCTTTATATACTGTAAGTCTGTGATGAGTAGAGTTGAGGGTTGCTTATGGAAGTCTTTGAGGCCATATTTGGAAGAAGAAGCGTCAGGAAATATGAGACTCGTAGGGTGCCAGATAACCTTGTAGAAAAGCTTTTAGAGGCCGCTAGATGGGCGCCCAGCGGAGGAAATACTCAGCCTTGGAGGTTTGTAGTGGTTAGAGATGAGGTTACTAAAAAAATGTTGAGGGCCGTATCGCCTGGACTATCTGGTAAACCCTCTGTTATCATCGTGGCATGTGTTGACTTCGGAACTAAAACTAATGAAACTGAGACAATTAAGATTTTGGATATTGGAGCCACTGTTCAGAATCTTCTTATCGCAGCCCATGCATTAGGCCTCGGAGCATGTTGGGTGGGCTCTGCGAACTGGCGAGGAGTAAAGGAGACGGTGGGCATACCTAAACATAGTTCAATAGATCCTATATCCCTCGTTTCGATTGGATATCCGGCAGAGACCCCAAAACCGAGAGCCAGACAGCCTATTGAAGAAATTACTTTTTCTGAGAGGTTTGAGACAGCTTGGAATAAGTCTGTATGAGGAGCCAATCTAAATGGAAACTTACAAAACTGAAAGTGAAGAGGATCAATACCTGCTAGAGTTAGCCATCTTTATGGCGAGTTCAACAAGAGATGTTATCAACTTCAAGCATTATGGAACAATTAGACTACTGCGTTCACTGGTTAAAGTTCTGGATTTACCCAATCATGTTAAGCATGTTAAGAAAGATAAGTTCCTTGACGAAATAAGAATGGAACTTGAAATGAATAGATCATTGACGAAGGACAAAGAAGTTTTCGCCAACTTCCTAGATGACCTGATTGTAAAGATGCTTAAAGAATACAGAAGTCGTCTAACCCAAAAACAAAGAATTTAGATGGTTAACTTCGTGCGTGTTCAAAATCCTGATTGCTAAAAATCCAAAGTCACACATTTCTCATGTGCAATTGGTGATACGTTTTCACCCTAATCTTCGTTATATTTCTACTCAGTTGAAAGCATATCCCTTTTCTCCATACACGTTACCCATTTTTCAGAATAGGTTACAAGCCATAGAGAAAACTATTTGTTAAACAAGGGGGATGTTAGGTGCATTTTTCTCTTCCCAAGTGACGCGCTAGGGTGTTGCGTTTTTGAGCTTTATTGTTTTTTGTTTTACAATATTTTACATTATTTCTTTTGAGGCTTTGATTATTGTGCAGATACTGGCGGTACATTTTTTCACTTTTTTCTCGCAGAATCCTCCTTTACACCATTTACATGCTCTCCGCAGGATCTTGAAGCTGATCAAAACCTTATCCATTTCTTTTCCTAGGCCTTTGGAACTGCTCTCGCCAACTTCAACGTGGGTTTGTAATGGTGCTTCGGCCGGCCTCTTCTCTCAACAACCCCGCTTCTAACCACCAACCCCGCCTCCTCAAAGTCTTTCAGATATCTCTGAACCGTTTGACGGCTCAACCCACTCGCAGAAACCAATTCATGAATGGTCATGGAGCTAACCTTCCCTCTCTCCAGAACCGGCGCAGCAAACTCCAACTGCCACCAAGGAATCACCAAACCACCACAATAATGTAAAATATTAACAATTAAAAAACATTATTGCTCAATAAAGCAACACGCTAGCGCGCTGAACTTCAGGCATGCTATTCTCTCCAATATTCTCTAGAGATGTGTTTGGGATTTCAGTTGTAGTTGATTGTACGGTATTTTGTTGAAGACCAAGATGATGACTAATCAATGTTTATTTGAGTTCGGTTTTATATTGGTTGCGAATTTCAGCAATCCTCCAGTTCATAATCTTCAACCTTATTCACAGCCATATCTCATGGACTCCTGAATCATCCTCAACGAAGCAACATTTAGAAGGCCGAACAAAATGGTAGTTTAGCGGGCTCTTGATCTAACTCGAGGTTCAATTAGTGTCCACAGCCATTCTACAAATTCCCTTAAGTTTTTTGTTTGTATGTATATGTCTCCTGGGCCTGTTATTCTGGTTACTAGTCCTTCTCCGCCTAGAAGCGTCTCCTTTAATCCTCCAAACTTTGTAACTTTGTAGTTACACGTGTCGCTGAAGGCTACTAGATGGAAGTTGTCAACAATTAGTGTTTGTCCAGACCTTAGAGTGTGCTTGTCTATTGCTCCGAAAGTGTTTATGAATAGAGTGCCGTTGCCCGTGACTTTTATCATGAACAAGCCTTGGCCGAACAATCCTTTAGTGAAGCCTTCCCATTTAACATCTAAATTAACGTTTTCTGTTGAAGCTATGTAAGAGGACTTTTGGATTACGTAGCCTTGGTCTGGCTTAACCTCTAACGTTTCTACGTCGCCTACAGGTGCTGAGACAAATGCGACTTCTCCCTGACCGTTTGAAGCCGTGTAATCGTTCACCCAAAAGGATTGGCGTCCAAAAATTGCGAGACCTATACTGCCGAAAAGGCTTTTCTCTCTTTTACGCGTGTGTGCCTCTATGTTAGGATCCATGTAGGTCATTGCACCAGATTCAGCCGTTATTTTTTCACCTTGCTCCAAATTAACAACAAGCATTGAATAGGATGGTTTGTATTTTATTTCGTGTTTCATTTAAATCTCTCCATTATGTGTTGTGTGCAGATGTACTTTTAATTTTTGGAGCAAAACATTCTTATTTGTGCTTAATCAACATCTTGAAGTGGTGAATCTTGAATTTGCTGGGCTTCGACCTCATGGGACTCATAGGTTTGATCATAATTGGTTTAGTGATTATTTTTGTCATTCGTCTGCTTTTCATGTTGATTCCCGCGGCTCTTGTCGCCTTTGTAGTTTGGTTTCTCACAGATAGCTTATGGTGGGCTGGAATAGCGTTTCTGATCATTGCAGCCCTGTCAGTACTCAAGAAGTTATGATGAAAATGCGATTTATCTTGAAATATGATTCAGATTACAGATTGGATTGCTATGAATTGGAGGGGGTTTTCATAAAACTTTTATATGTAATGGTTTTGTGGATATGTGATAGACAAAGAGAAACTAAAGGTGCTTGAATGGAACCCAGTAAAAAACCGTTGAACGTGTTGGTTAAGCAATTAAATGCCCACATCGGAATTATGCTGAAAAACCGCTGCGAATACAGGGGAAAGATGATCAAGTGTGACGGGCATATGAACATGCTCTTGGAGGGAGCAACGGAATACAGAGACGGCAAGTTAACTATGAACTACGGAAACGTTTTGTTACGTGGAAACAATGTACTCTACATAATGTTAGACGTAGCTAAATAGCCATTTTGCCCGTTCCAGTCACATATGCCAAATTTTCCTCAAGTTCAGCTTTTACCATGTGTTTGCGCCTGAAAAACCGCAAAATGTTTTCTACGTCACGCGTTAAAAGTTGTTGAGCGTTAGGATGTTCTTTCGTCACGTATTGTGGCCAATCAATTATCAATATATGCATGTCAGGCTTCAAGATAACGTTGTATTCGCTTAAATCTGCGTGAACGACACTAGCCTTCAAATATGCCTTCCGAATGTTCCGCAATATTTCCTTTAGAACTTTTTTAGGCGTGGGAATTTCCTTGTATTCTGCAAGTTCTGCTCCTTCAATCATTCCCATTACAAGTACGTGGCGGTTTTGACTTATTGGTTCTGGAACAGCTACGCCATGTTGGAACACAAGTTTCAAGGCTTGAAATTCTTTTTCTGCCGCAAGTCTGGACTGAAAAAGCCAGCCAGCATGCTCTGTTGTATAACTTCTTTTCCTTATAGTTTGGCGAAAACTGATTCTGCCAAGTCTATGAAATTTTACAGCTATTCTTTCGCTTTTTGGGTTTAACGCATCATAAACGTCTGCTTCCTTTCCTACTCCTAAAGGTTTTCCAAAAGCTTCAAGTACCTCAGCCTTAACGAAGGCATTTATCGACAAGCAGTCGTATCCAGCATAGTTTAAGCTATAACCAACATAGGCGCCTTTGATTCGGCGGATGAGACGGGATTTGCTGAGGCGACCTAACCTGAAATCTGTTTCTCGAAGGCTGAACTTGGTAAATTTTGCTATCAATTCTTTTGGGACAAATTCGTGTTTGCTCATGGCAGTCTCGATGACTTGCAGCACCCTAAAGTCTTCGATTTCAAGTTTACGAAATATTTGAACCGCAATTTCAGCCGATGACATAACGACATTAAATAGCTTGTTTGCTAATAAGAATGTTGAGCCTAAACAATTACGATTTTAGCTTCTCTAACAGATTCCTCAATCATTCCTTCTATATTCAATTCTTCCTCAGCCTCTTTCACGACTTCCAATCTTGCTTTAGTTGCAGGCTTTTTGGGAGCTGCGCTACATCCCTCAGCTTTTCTGGTTGAAATCTTGAAAGTGCCGATTTTCTTGGCTGATTTTTCCGTTTCCAGTTTGTTGAAGCCTAGAAGCGGACGATGCACTGGATATTTGGTTGCAGCTTCGCTTAAAACTCTCAAGTTGTGTAGTGTTTGGCTTGCTTGTTCTCCAATGGATTCGCCAGTTATTATGCCTTCAGCTTTCTCTGTTTCTGCAATCCGTTCAGCAATGCGATACATCATACGTTTGCACAGAATACACGTGAGCTTTCTTGGGCTTTCGTTAAGGAAAGTTTCAAGGTTTTTACCATGAGGCACAACGTAAATCTTTCTTGGAAAGCCGATAGACCATTCAAAGAGTTTTCTGGCGACATCTAAGGCTTTGGTGGTTGCCGCTTCATCTGTAAAAGGTGCAATATCAAAGTATAATGGGGTAATGGGGCATCCGCGTTTCATTGCAAGCCAGCAAGCCACTGGTGAGTCTATTCCTCCACTCAGCAAGCAGATCGCTTTGGGTTGGGAGCCTAATGGAAAACCGTCAACTCCGTGCAGAGTTTCCGTGTAGACATAAGCGTAATCGTCTCTAACTTCAGCCGCTACGGTGGACTGAGGATTCGTTAAATCCACCTTTAAGTTTCGGTTCTTGAGGCTTGCTAAAATTTGTTCTCCAGCTTCTTTGCAGATGTCCATGCTTGAATACGAATGTTTTCCAACTCTGTGGCAACGAACGGCAAAACTGCTTCCACTCTTCAATATCGCGCTTGCCAATTCAACAGCCTTCTGCACGACTTCATTCATTTCCGCAGTCGTTTCAACGGATGGAGAAACTGAAGAAACACCGAAAACCCGCGTTAACTTTGAAGCAGTTCCTTGAGCATTTTTTGTTTTTATGTATATCCTGCCACTTTTGCGTATGATTTCTCCATGAGAAATGCCACAGTGCTTTAAAACTCTCTTCATGTTTTTTAACAATAATTTTTCGTAGGTGCGTCTTGTCCATTTACCTTTGATACCTATTTCTCCGCCGAATCGAACGATAACGGAATCAAATTTCACTTGACTTGACCAGCCTGCAACAGATTTTAGAAGGAGAAAGAATACATTTAACGATTACGTTCTAAAGCTCAAAACGCACAAGTGGGAAATCGTCTTTATCATTCTTTATTTTGAAACCATGTTTCAAGTACAGTTCTAGCGGGCCTGAGGGATTGTTCTCCGATTTTTTTCCCGCAAATGTCTCAACAGCCTTAAACTTTGTCTTTCCAAGTTCAGCTAATAACCCTTGGAGCATGGCTGTCCCTAATCCTTTTCTCCGTGCTTCTTTATTTGCAACGTAAAGACACGCAAGGAACACAGCGTCTTCGCTTGGCGGTCCAGAAGCATACCCCTCTACCCGAGGAAAAAATTCTGGCGGTGCATATTGAATGAAGCCTATTGGAACGCCGCTAAAGTATGTTATGAAACCGCAATTTCCAAACTCTCTAATTACTTTTTTGAACCATTCTTGCTTTTCACGTTGCATTTCTGGCCTCAACATTTTTTCATCAAACGGGACGCTTGTTTGCCAGTAGAGGCAATATTTGCATGGGCTAGGGATGTCCTTGAGATTATGTTTGTCAACTTTTTCAATTTTTGGCAATTTTTTTTCCTCTTTACAGCATGACTTTCAAGTATCCATTGTTAAAAAATGAAATATACGAACAGTCAAAAAGCATTTTCGGTCAATTTCTCGAATGAACTCTGCCTTCAGTTCAAAGCTTAAGATGGAGGTTTTATGCCTTGTCTCTCGTACGTAAGCCTTTTCTTAACCAAGTTTTTAACTTCTTCAAGGAATCGTTCATCCTTCTCTAAACTTAAAAATTGAGCGCGCAATTCTTCGAAGCCGTCGGGCATCTCGATTCTAATGTTAATGAAAGGCTTTCCCATAGCCATTTCAAATTCCCTCTTTTCCTCCTCGTATGTTCTTTCACGTTTCAGTTTTCTTGACCCGAACCATTTCTTGATTTTTGCCAAATTCATCACACACCTATTAATCCGAACCTTGCAATAAGATAAAGACTTGAGAAACTTAATTGAATTATCGTCGTTATCAAACCCACTTTTGCGAAATCGCCAAATTTTACAGAAATTCCTTCGCGTCTAAGGGCACCAATCGCCATTACACATACGGAGCCGCTGAATGGTGTTGTTGCACCGCCAAGGTTTGTTCCGAGAATAAGGGCTGACCAAACAGGGGAAGAGTTCAATCCTGAAAAAGCATGTGCGCCGATCATCGGAGCGAATGTTAGAGCAATTGCCGTATTGCTTACTACCGTGCTTGCAATCCCGCTGAACCATAAAGTCACGAGAGTTGAATTGAATGGGCTGGGTCCAACCATTTGAAAAAGCCATCTTGATATATCGGTCAAAATTTGAGTCTTTTCCAAGCCACCAACAATAAACATGAAACCTGCAATGAAAAACACAGTCTCCCAATCCAACTCTCTGAAGATTTCCGCAGGATCCAGCTTGCTCAGAATTAACGCGAGAATAGCACAGCCTATGGCTACGCCTTCCGGTCCAACGCCTAAGTTTTCCAATGCTAAGAAAAGGAATACTAAAAGGAAGAGAATGAATGCAGACTTGTAAAAGAGGGTTTTGTTTGTTATGCTTTCTAGGGGCTTGTATTCTGGCAGCGTCTTTTTCTCTCCAAGCTTGGGCTTAAAAATTATGTAAAGAACAAAAATTGTTAGTGCCCATAACATTATTTCGCATACCAATAAGTAGTTGAGGAACTCCGTGAAGCTAATGTTTGCTTCCATGCCAATTATCATGTTGCTTACAGACCCTATCAGTGTGCTTATTCCACCGAGGTTTATCATTATGGTTGCGGATAGAAAATATGGTGTCGGGTCGTATTTTAGAAGTTTAGCAATCGTCACTGTAGCCGCAGCCATAAGTAGCATTGCCATTGGGTCACTGAGGAACATGGAGACAAAGGCTGAAACTATACAAACAGAAACGAACAGCTTTGCAGGATTTCCGCCAGAAAATTTTACGGCGTATAAAGCTAAAACGCGGAACAAACCGCTTCTTTTCGCTATTTCAACCACGATCATTGTACCGATCAAAAGGGCAAGCAGCCTCATATCCACGAACCCTAAAGCCTCTTCATACGTGAAAACATTGTATTGTATTCCAAACCAAGCAGTGAGCAGCGCCCCACTTAAGGCAGCAATAGATAGAGGAGCGAGTTCCGTTGCCGAAACTAGGATTGTTAGAAGGTAGATCAGTATGAAGATTAGTACTGTTGCATCCATCTTATTCACTGTTTTTGTTTTTCTCAGTCATTTGGGTGAGGTGATCCGCTAACAATTCGGCTTTTTGTTCAATTATCCTATAAAGGATTCGCCCCATGTCATAAATTAGTATGATAATTAAGGCGAGAGCTACGTAAGTGGCAGCTGTTGTGAGCAAGTATCCAATGTCTGCGACATTGGCTAAAATCGGAGAAAGCGCCGTAACCACAAGTATAATGATTATGATGTAAATGAAATCTCTCGCAGCTCTCTTAGGAGACCTTTCTTCCTTTATGCCAAGTCTTCTAACAACAACATCCGTCAAGATGTCGCCTAAAACTAAAGTATCAGATAAAGCACGTATCAGAAAAATCGCCATAATCACTGTTACAACAATCCATGTCAACACGCCCGCGTTCGTGTTAAGACCTGGAATAACAACGGTGCTGACTGTTGGAGGAACGAAAATATCTATTATCCAAAAAATAACAGCCATCACCAGATTCATTACGATTCTAGGGAATCTGTGGCGAATTTCCTCACCTTTAACCTTCACGTTAACCACGTTGTTTCCTTTATTAATGGATACAACTTTATGCCGATAACTATTAAAACTATAGTGGAACTATCTGCTCGTGGAAAACAGAGCGCAAAACAAAAATCACATGGGCACTATAAAACTACCCATGAACCCTCAAATTAACATAATATTGCTTGGAACAGGCGGTGGGAGATTTGCAACGATTACTCAGAAGAGGCGTACTGCTGGAATCCGCATAATCAGTGAAGGCTTAAACTTTCATTTAGACCCTGGCCCAGGAGCACTTGTTTACTCGATTAACGAAGGTTTAAACCCTCAGAAACTTAACGCTGTTTTCGTTTCCCACTGCCATCCAGACCATTACACAGACGCCGAAGTTCTAATAGAAGCCATGACCAAAGGCACAACAAAAAAACGTGGAGTTCTAGTCGCTTCTAGAAGCGTGTTACATGGTAATGAAATGGGATTCAACCCTGTCGTTTCTAAGTATCATCAGCAAATGCCAGAAGGTGTAATCGAGGCTTCACCAAACAAGAAGTTCCAGATTGGCAACATCAACGTTTCCGTAACGGAAGCAAGACACACAGACCCCGACACCGTAGGGTTCAGATTTGAAACCAGCGGATTCGGAAGCTTCGCATACACAAGCGACACAGAATATTTCGAAGGTATAAGCAAATATTATGAAGGCGTAAGGCTTCTCATATTATGCGTGATGAGACCTTCTGGGAAGCCTTGGAAAGGACATATGACAACAAACGACGCGATAAAAATCATCGAAGAAACACATCCAGAACAAGCCATTTTGACCCATTTTGGAATGCAGATGATATTTAAAGGACCAGCAAGAGAAGCAAAACTAATCGAAAAAGAAACGGGTGTTCCAACAATTGCTGCTAAAGATGGAATGCAAATAAGATTCGGAGAAACAATAAACATAAAAAAAGCAAGAAAGCCAAGCAAGGTCTAAACAAATATTTCTAAAGAATTTTAACCCATAAAGCTGTATAGTACCCGTAAAAGAGTGTGAATCCATGCGACTCGTACTGCGAATAGGCGGCTCAGTTATAGCTTCACCAGTTAATCCAGCCCTAATCAGCAAGTACACGGATTTATTGAAGAATTTGAAGAAACAAGGACATGAAATGGCTGTTGTCGTTGGCGGCGGCACCATGGCAAGAGAGTTTATCAACCTTGCGAAAGATTTGGGACTTGACGAAAGGGCTCAAGATGAAGCTGCAATTTCCGTTTCAAGAATTTTCGCTCAACTTTTCCTTCAGAAACTCGGAGAATTAGGCTGTGAAGCTGTCTCATTAACCATTGAAGATGCTGCGAAATGTTTACGTGACGGGAAAATTGCGGTTATGGGCGGCTTAAAACCAGGCATGACCACAGACACGGTTGCAGCGTTAATCGTTGAACAAGTAAATGCTGAAGTGTTTATCAAAGCCACAGACCAAGAAGGCGTCTACAATAAAGACCCTAGAAAGCATGCTGACGCCGTTAAACTTGAACAGTTAAGTTTTGAAGATTTGTCCCAAGTGTTCGCTGAAGACAAACATAAGGCTGGAATACACCAGATTCTTGACCCAGAAGCAGTCAAAATTCTCAGAAAGAAAAGAGTTAATGTTGTTGTTGTTAACGGGTTTAAGCCTGAGAATGTTTTGTCTGCTGTTAAGGGAGAAAAAGTTGGAACACTAATTGCGTAATGGGTTTAGATGCGTGTTTTTTGCGTAAGACTTATATGTCACGTTTGATATCAAACGCGATATCATTGGTGATAGTATGTCTAACCGTTCTCCACAACCATTCAGGCATTGGATGAGACACACAGCAAGTGTTCCGAAGGGCTTCCTCAGATACTGTGTGCTTAAACTCCTAAAGGAGAAGCCGATGTCGGGATCAGAAATAATGGAAGAAATTGAAAAGGAAACAGATGGACGATGGAAACCAAGTCCAGGCTCAATCTATCCGCTTCTGGCATGGCTTCAAGACAACGGCTATACAAAAGAGAAACCAACAGAAGAAAGTGGAACAAAACGTTACACGCTTACAGAGCAAGGTGAAAGATTCTTTGAGAAACAGGTGAAGCTTAAAGAACAACTGCAGAAAAAACTAGGGTTTTTGGCACCCCCGTTTTTCGGTGGATTCTGGTTTAACTCTCACCGCGAGAAATTACGTGAACTCCGAGAACCTGTCAAACGATTTGCTGGAGCACTTTTTAATCTTAGAATGACTTTACAGGAGAATTTTACAGAGCAAGCTTTAAAAGAGATTGAGGAATTTTTGAACAGCACTTCCGAAAAAATCGAGGAAATAAGCAAGAAGCTCAGAGGGGAAAATAAATGAGTGGCGACATGGTAAGGGCTGATGGTTTAACTAAAGTTTTTAACAAAAGCCTAGTGGCAGTTGACCATATAAACTTTAACGTCAAGAAAGGCGAAATTTTTGGATTTTTAGGTCCTAACGGGGCGGGTAAAACCACGACAATAAGGATGCTATCCACATTAACCAGGCCCACGGAGGGCACAGCCACAGTCGGCGGCTACGATATAGTGAAGGATGACAACAAGGTGAGGAAGCTCATCGGCCTGGTTTCCGAAAAAATAATAATGTACGACCGGTTAACAGCGAAGGAAAACCTGTGGTTTTTCGGAAAACTCTACAACATCCCAAAAGAAATTCTCAACAAAAGGATCGACGAACTGCTAGAGCTGGTTCAACTAAGTGATTGGAAGGATTCTCAGGTGGGCACCTTCTCATCGGGTATGAGGCAGAGGATGAATGTAATAAGAGCATTGCTTAACATGCCAGAAGTACTGTTCCTAGATGAACCTACATTAGGTCTAGATCCCCAATCCTCAGTCGAGGTTAGAGAGTTCGTAAAGAAAATTAATAGAGAAAATAAGACGACGATCATCCTCACAACACACATGATGGTTGAAGCCGATATGATCTGCGACCGTATAGGCATCATAGACCGCGGGAAAATTGTCGCCCTTGATACATCAACAAATCTGAAAAAGCTTGTTTCCGGATCTGACACAACTGTCTTGAGACTGGAGATTGCAGATCTCACCACCAACATGATTGCGTCGATACAATCTCTAGAATGCGTAAATTCCGTCTCTCAGGACAACTCCACGCACATCAACGTTCATGCTAATGGTAATGAAGCATTTGACACTATAATCGATACCATAAGAGCAGAGAAGGGCAAGATAAACCTAGTAGAGAACCTTCAACCAACACTTGAAGATGTGTTCCTACACATCACTGGTCGCGAAGTTAGAGACAAGGCAGACCAAAAGGTACCATTGGGAAGGCACAGGCATTTTATGCCACAACGGAGGGTGAGGTGAGGCTTAGTGAGCGTTAAGAGTATGATCTCTCACAGCCTTATGGTTGCTTGGAAGGACCTAATGGAGTTGTTTAGGAACAAATTAGGGCTGATTATGCTTGTGTTAATGCCGATATTCATGATGACCATGGTTGGCTTCATATATCCCTCTGACACATCCATAAGCCACGTATCCGTCGCCCTAGTAAACGAAGACAAGGGAGATGGCAGCGCAAAGCTCATCATGGCATTGGAGGCGATGAACAACAGCACGGAGATGATGACCATTACTAATGCTTCAAGCCTCGATGAGGTAAGAGACATGATCCAGAGGGGAGAAGTTGAAGGAGGCATAATAATCGCCAGCAACTTCACCTCGAGCCTCATGAGTGGAAATCAGGGAACCATCACAATCGTAACGGACCAGTCTAACCCTCAGATGTCGATGTTCCTGCAGGGTGCCTTGAAGGAAGTGTTTGAACAGATAGGCAACCAACTCGCTGGAATCGTGAAGCCTTACAGTGTTCAGACAGAAGGAGCCGTTCCAGGACACTTCAGTTATTTTGACTTCATAGCTCCTGGGTTGATGGCTATGACTGTGATGATGAGCGTTATGACAGGGCTTCCTGCAGCTATCTCGCACGAGAGGGAGGTTGGCACGTTGGACGGAATGATGGCGGCTCCCATCAGCAGGCTTGCTATAATACTTGGAAAAACCCTCGCCCAGACTGCTAGGGGTTTACTCCAAGGGATTCTCATACTGGCATTGGCTGTGGCTTTGTTCGGCGTCACCATTCACGGGAGCATTCTGTTAGTCTTTGCATTGCTTTTGTTGGGGGTGTTCAGCTTCGTTGGCCTCGGCGTTGTGATAACGTCCTTTGCGAAGGATCAGGAGACGGCTATGATGATAATGATGACTTTAATGTTCCCCATGATGTTCCTCAGCGGCGTGTTCTTTCCGATACAGCAGATGCCTTGGTACATGCAGGACATCTCAAAATTTCTTCCACTGACCTACGCAGCCACAGCTCTGAGGAAGGTTATGGTGCTTGGAGCAGGGGTGTCCATGATAACCACTGAACTCGCGGTACTGATAGGATTTGGGGTCGTCATGACGGCAATAGCTGTGCCAGTGTTCAGAAGAGCTATGACCAGGTAGGGTTGAAACCCATGTATGCATGTACCAACTCGATAACGTTGATGTGAGGTTGCTAGATATGAATGGAAAACCACCATTAATAGAATGCAAACACTGCGGTTTAACCATACCAAAAAAGAAGAGAAGAGAACATCTAAAAAGGGCTCATAAGATATCAGTCGGTTTGAAGGGGTGGATAGGCAAGCATTTTAGAGAACGCAAGTGGAAACATGGCTGGAAAAAACCGTCAATTATAGAGCTTGAATAGAAAAATTGAGGAACTATGCAAAAAAAATCGAAAGAGGATGATGAATGTGACGATATCTGTTGTTGAAACAATAAACCTTAGAAAGACCTACATGCTTGGTAAAGTTCCGGTAAATGCTCTGCAAGGAGTAAATTTGAAAGTTGAAAAGGGCGATTTCCTCGCAATCTTAGGTCCTTCTGGAAGCGGCAAATCTACGCTTCTGAATATGATCGGCGCATTAGACAAGCCAACAGAGGGAAAGGTCTTCATAGAAGGTGTTGACGTTTCCACGTTAAATGGCACCGGATTGGCTGACTTAAGGCAGAGGATAGGCTTCGTATTCCAATTCTTCAACCTTATTCCACGGCTCACTGCAAAAGGAAATGTTGAATTGACGATGGCTATACTTGGCTTAGGCAAGTCTGAGAGAAGAAAACGCGCTGAAGAACTTTTGGAAACTGTGGGCTTAAAAGAAAGAGCGAATCATAAACCAGCTGAACTCAGCGGTGGTGAACGTCAACGTGTGGCAATTGCCAGAGCCTTAGCAAACAATCCAAAATTTCTCCTAATGGATGAACCTACAGGAAACATAGACTCAAAAACTGCAAACGAAGTAATAGAACTAGTCAAAAGGCTGAATGAGGAGAAAGGCGTGACCATAATAATTGTGACACATGACCAACAAATAACATCACAAACGAAGAGAACAGTGCAAATGCTTGATGGCTTAATAATCAAGGAAGAGGTGAATTGACATAAAAGTAAGTGACGTTTTCTCATACGCCTTCAGTGCAATAAAACTGAGAAAACTTCGCGCAGGCCTAACAATTCTGGGCGTAGTTATTGGCATTGCAGCCATCGTTGCCTTGCTCTCAATTAGTCAAGGCCTTCAAGATAGCATAACTGAGCAGCTTCAAACAGGATTCGCAACCAACACGTTAATTGTTTCTACTGGGCGAGGCTTCGGCATGGGTCCTGGCGCAATGACCGCAACTGAATCTGATTTCAAACTGCTAGTGAATCACACACAAATAATTGATGAAATAGAAGATGTTGACATGTCAGCGGCGGTAATTCAAAAGCCAGGCTGCCACATCAGATCTGGCGAAAGAGAGCTCAAGCTCACCGTAGTAGGCGTGAATTTCACCAAATATACAAATATTTACAGCGGCACCTTTGTAGCTGAAGGTGAAGAAATACCTCTGAATGCGGAAAACGAAATGGTTGTAGTTGGAAAGCGAGTTAGTGACCCTTGGGATAATGGGACATTATTCTGCGATGTAAATGAAAACGTTGGAATCAAATGGACTAACATAACCAGCATTCCTATATACCCATATTTCATTTCAAGAAATGAAACCTGTACTGGACGTGTTGCGGCTGTTCTTAAGGAGATCGGAGGCTTCGGCATCGGACCTTCAGATTTTAGTGTTTACATTCCGATTTCGCAAGCTCAAAGTTTCTTTGGAACCGATGAATGTGACACGATAATTGTGAAGTTAGAAAACGATGATGAAGCAACGATTGAGAGTGTTTCTGAGGCCATAGACGAGGCTTTTAGCGGCCAAGTTTCAGTAACTTCTTCAACAGCTGTGCTTGACATCATGTCATCAGTTTTCTCCACGGTAGAGCTTTTCTTAGCTGGGATTGCTGCTATCTCGCTTCTGGTGGCGGGGATAGGTATAATGAACATTATGATTGTTTCTTTAATGGAACGTACAAGAGAGATAGGTATACTGAAAGCGTTAGGCATGAAAAGTCGAACAGTGCTTTTGATTTTCTTAAGCGAAGCAGTGATAGTTGGCTTGATGGGTGCAGCAGTTGGCATAGCTTCAGGCTGGGGTTTAGCACATATAGTTGCAAGAGTTTTCAGTGGAGGAGGCTTTATGCCTGCAGGAAATCGAGCGGCAGCCGCAGGTGGAATGACAATAACCCCTGTCTTAACTCCAACAGTGTTCCTAGGCGCCTTCGCCTTCGGCGTAATAGTCAGCGTAATCTTTGCACTCTACCCAGCTTGGCGAGCTTCAAAACTCAAACCAGTAGAAGCTTTAAGATATGAATAATACAGTTCTATAAAGAGGAACTTTCGCTTTGAAGAGGCTTTATCCAAACCAACCGATCATAGGCGTAGGCGCGGTCATAATCTGCGATGGCAAAATTCTACTTGAAAAAAGAAAAGGTGAACCTGGAAGAGGCAAATGGACTGTTCCTGGGGGTCTAGTGGAATTGGGTGAGAGTGCAGAGCAGACAGTGATGAGGGAAGTTAAGGAAGAAACAAACCTTGAAGTTGAACAGCCTAAGCTTATTGACGTTGTTAACAACGTAACTCTGGATGAAGATGGCAGAATAAAATATCATTTTCTAATAGTTGACTACTTTGTGAAACTTAAGGGTGGAAAGCTTAAAGCCGCGGATGACGCTGCAGAATTAAAATGGGTCAAATTCAGCGAAGTGGAAAACTACGATTTAACAAAAAGTTTCAGAGAATTTTTCCAAAGAAATAGGCAGAAACTGGAAAAGCTTAATTCGTGTCCTTAAAGAATAGTCTTGTTTCTCCCATCGTTTTGATGTCTAAGGCTTTAACTTTAACAACCATTGGGAAGTCTTTAACGACTTTTCCAAGCACTAGACAGTGACGCGGAGGCAAATCCGTAGCTATGGATTTGACTGTTTCTGCGTCTACTCTGGCTGCTCGTGAAACAACTTCTAGATCATGTTCGTTTGTGAAGTTGAAGAGGAATATGTTGTCTGCTTGGCGGTATATGTTTTCGCGAATTGTGTTCGGCTGGTTGGTTATGAAGGTTGTGAATATTCCGAGATGTCGCATGCGTGTTACAATGTCGTCCCAATAGGTTTCACGTAAGTAGAGGTGAGCTTCCTCGGCGAATAGAAAAACAGCCTTGAGTTCCCAGCTTGTTAACAATTCAACGAGTTTTCCAAGCACGTATTCAACGACTATTTGTCGGTCAATGGAGGAGGTGTTTCGCAAGTTTATTACGATGGCGCCTCCTTCATTTTTAGCCTTGAGTAGGCTTTCGTTTAGAAGCATGGCTTCGGCAACGTTGTCTGTGAAAAACCGAGAGTTTAGTAGGGCGTAGTAGCGTGAGAAGAGGGCGTCTCTGACGTGGTGGTTGCAGCGGCTGTTGCGTATGGCTTCACCTAGTTCGTGTAGTGTGAGGTTGTCTCTTTCTTTTAGAGATCGCCATATGGTTCTGAACTCGCGGGCGGATGTTCCAGGTAGATGTAGTGCGTGGATGAGGATGCTTAGCAAAACGTGTAAGTTTAGTTGTTTTAGGAGGACTTTGAAGTTTTGGGAAGGTGTTAAAACGTGAATCTTGTTGTGGTAGGCGTTTCTTTTTTCGTCGGATGTCATTCCTAGGCTTGTGTATTCTCCGTTTAAATCAAAGACGACTACGGTGGCTCCGTACCTTATTAGGTTGAGCATCAAGAGTTTGGACAGATGAGATTTGCCAGTTTCTTTCTTCCCAGTCACTATGTTTAGTCTTCCATCCACTGATGAAGCGTCTATTGTCAAGAGCATAGAATCTTTCGTGCCGCCTAGAACTATTGGAAGTTCTCCAGTGGTCTTTGCCATTTTTAACAGAGTTGGAATCGGCAATTTTTTGATTGTTGACTGGGAGCGGGAGGGAAGCCACGAACTGTTGGGGCTTAAACTTTCGTTGTTCATTGTTGCACGGATTTTGCATTGGAGAAGTCTTGCGTCTTGAATGTATGTGATGTGTGGAGCAATTTCTAAAGGGTCGAAATCTTCGCCTTGTATGAGTTCTCCGCCGTCTGGGAGGCTGCGGAGCAGTTCTTCAAGGATGCCTGGAATGTTTGCAAATTGTACGTCGATTACCTGTACGATTAATCCTTTTCCAATATCGCCGTCTTCGATGAGTAGGTAGTCGCCTTTTTCAACGGTTTCGTTTGGGAAACTTAGAATTTGGACGATGTTGCTTTCTTTCTTGTAGAGTTTCATGAATAGTTTTCACCTTTGCCGAAGGGTCCGAACAAGAGTCTGTGCATGTCTGGTCTGTTGATGATTTTTAGGTCGTATTTGCGTGCGATGAAATGTTGCATTGCTATGACTTCGTTTGCTGTGAAAGTGCAGAGAATATGAGCCAAACGTAAGGTTTCAGGGTAGCTTTGTGAGAATAAGTCGTTTCCTAAGAGTTTTTCGAGGGCTTCGATTTTTCGTTCATTCGAGACTTGTTTGTCTATGTCAAGTCTAAAGGCGTAGTTTCCTTTGGTTAGTTTAGCCACGTAAACATCACCTAGCAGAATAATTGGGGGTTTGGGCTTTAGGCCAGTTATCTTGAACAAGTAAGGTGGCTTATGGTTGACTGGTATGTCTGTTATGAGGTATCCGTTGAATCTTAAAGTGGTCATTTTTGAGAAGGCTAGGACTATGTTCTGTTTTTTTCTTGCGTTGTCTAAGATTTCTTTGATGCGTTGTGTTGGAGTGTCGTTGATTCCTGATGTCAGTGAGCCGTCGAAGAGGATTAGGCCGTTGGTTACTGTTTTTGAGAGCATTGTTTGTTGCCATCTTTCAAGGAGGCTTGCTATTCGTGTTGGCATTTGTAGGAGACTTGGCGAACCATTGTGGTTGTGTTCGTATGGAGAGTTGAGATATGTCGTTTGTAGTGCGTTGTAGACTTGTTTTTTGTTTTCTTCTGTTACGTGGAAAATGAAGGGTCCGAACCGCATGTATCTGTAGTGTCTTTTGTGTTTCCAGATGGTTGCTCCTCTGACTGCTATTACCATGCCTTTGGTTGTTTCGCCGATTTTTATGCTTGAAGTGTCGACGGCTGCAACCATTGTTTCTTCTAGTTTTGGCTTTAGTGGTATGGGTTGTAGTTGTGTGCGTGTGGTTTGTATTTGTTCTGGGCTGTTTTGTTGAAAGATTTGTTGATTTAGTTGAAAGGGTTGGTTTTGTGCGTGTTTGAGTGAGTGTATGCTTAGTTCTATGAGGCGTTGGGGTAATGATGTGTTTATGGTGGGTTGTGGAAAACTATATTTTGGTGTTGTTGTAATAGTTAGTTGTTCAATCAACATGATTCACCAATAACCAGTTGTTGAGAAGGAAATATTTAAATGTTGTGCATGAACAAGATGCACAATTCAATATGCAATAGGTGAAAAGTTGACAGAAAAAGAAGTAAAGCCGCCTATACACGTGAAGATGAAGATAGGAGAAATAGAGTTCGAAATAGAGTGCCAAGAAGACCAGCTTCAAGCAACGGTTGACAAAATCCTCTCAACCGTAACCGAAAAGCTGAAAGAAACACGACTAATAACTGAAAGAACGGCACCACCGCCAAGAGCTGAAACGTGTAAAAGCTTAATCCAGAAACTTTGGCAGGATGGATGGTTTGGAACTTCTAGAGGCTTAGGCGAAGTACACAGTGAAATGGCGAGGCGGGGATTTCATTATGATCGCACGGCTGTAGCTCATGCACTAATAGACCTAGTCAAAGACAACATATTAACAAGACAAGGAAAACCAAGAAGATACCAATACACACAAAAAAGACCACCATAATCCCTTGAGCTTTGACAATTCATCAAACTTACAAAATCTGGCGCGTGCAATTAACCACTAAAAATGTATTTATAGAAGATTAGGAGAATTGAAAAGCAGGCTAGGAGATATTTGAAACCTCTACTATGTGGCGATATCCCGCAAAATCCCTTTTCTCTGCACCAATTCGGCTCTAAACATAGGTTTCCATGTTGAAAACTAGGGGGGTTATTCAATTTAGCAGCTGAAAACCATCTAAAATTGAGTATATCATAATTTGATATGACCTATATATAAGGGGGGCCTAGTCACATAGAGCATAAACCAAGCTTTAATTCGTAACAAGTATTAAAGCTGACTTTCAGAGATTATCTTTTGGTTGCGTCAAGATTATGCCAGCAAACCTGCCACCTGAAGCTAAACACAAGTGGGCTGAAGCCTCAGAAACAAAAAATCCCAAACAAAAACTTCAACTTCTAAAAGAGTTTATGAGCCTCGTCCCAAAACACAAAGGCACAGAAAAACTCTGCTCTCAAGCCAAAAAGAAAATGGCTGCTCTACGAAAAGAAATCGAAGAAAAGAAAACCAAAAAAGCTGGCAAAGGCGGACCAAAATATTTCATAGAAAAAGAAGGAGCAGCCCAAATCGCAATCATCAGCCTCACAAACACAGGAAAAAGCAGCCTAATCACAGCCACCACAAACGCAAAACCCAAAGTCTCACCCAACCCCTACACGACAAGAGAACCAATACCAGGCATGCTCGCCTACAAAGACATCCAATTCCAAATCGTAGAAACCCCAGCACTAATGGAAGGCTCCGCCAACGGCAAAGCATGGGGACTCCAAACCCTAGCCACAGCCAGAAACGCCGACGCTCTAATCATAATGATAAACCTATCACAAAACCCTGTCAAACAACTAATCCTAATCCTAAATGAAATGGAAAAAGCCCGAATATTCACAAGCAAACCCAAAGCACGCGTCGAAGTAGAAAGAAAATTCATGGGCGCCAGCCTAAGGATAATCTTAATCGGAAAACTAGTCAACTGCACTCTCAAGGACGTCAAAGAACTCCTCAAAAGCTACCGCATCACCGACGCCGTTGTCAAAATCTACGGAGAAGCCACACTTGACGAAGTTGAAGAAGCAATATTCGAAAGCACAGTCTACAAGCCAGCCGTCATAGTTGCAAACAAAACCGACCTAAAGAACAGCAAAGCAAACCTCAAAACACTAGAAACCTACGTAGGCAACCAGTTACCAATCGTCGCAATTTCATGCAAAACACGCCAAGGCTTAAACACACTCGGACAAAACCTATTCAAAGCATTAAACATAATACGCGTCTACACCAAAGAACCAAACAAACGAGAATTCTCCAAAAGACCATTCATCCTCAAAAAAGACGCAACAATCTACGACCTAGCCAAAAACATCCACAGCGATTTCAAAGAAAAATTTTCCTTCGCCAAAGTCTGGGCAAAACGCCTCACTTTCAGTCCACAAAAAGTCGGCTCCACATTCACCCTCAAAGATGAAGACACAGTTGAAATTCACACGAAATAATTTACTATCTTGACGACTTAGCTATCCTCTCTTTTTCATGACGCTTAGCAACTGCATAACTCTTCATGTCATGCCTCGCGGCCAAAATCAATTCCTCTGCCAAGCATTCTGCTAATGGACGCGGATTCTGCGTCGAAGCCTGCCTCGCCCCCTCAGACAGAAGCCTCAAAGCCAAATCAACCCTCCTCTGAGGAGAAATATCCACAGACAAATGATACACTATACCCCCGTAACTAAGTCTCGTCGTATCTTCACACGGCGCAGAATTCTCCACAGCCTTAGCAAGCACCTCAACAGGGTTTTGACCAGTATTCAAATATATTATTTCTAAGGCATGCCTCAAAATGTTTATCACCTTAGCCTTCTTCCCAGCGTTTTTCCCCGGACGCATAAGATTGTTCAGAAGCCTCTCAACAATGTTGACATTTGCCTTACGGAAACGCTTGTGCTCGTGACGCCCCATGCTATGAGGAACCACAACTGGTTTCAGGGATACATACCGTTGTAAGCCTGCATCTTCAATTTTGATGTCCTTGAAACTCCATTTTCCAAAAAGTCTAATCTCAGCCTCTTGTTTCTGACTCAAAATTCTCACCGCATCGGTTTCTCTTTCCTTCCAAGCACAAGCTCCTTCAACGATATACCGTTAACCGTTATGACCTTCCACCGAACTCCAGGAATGTCGCCCATGGCTCCTCCGCGTGAACCACCTATGCCTTCAACCACAACTTCATCATGCTCATCAACAATGTTAAGGGCTCCATCTCCAGGCAGAAAAGCAGTTATGAGACGACCATTTTTTATCAGCTGAGTCCTCACACATTTTCTTATGGCACTGTTAGGCTGCTTGCTTTCAACACCCACTTTCTCAAGAACTATGCCACGGCCCATGGGTGCCCCTTTAAGAGGGTCTGCCTTCACGTCTAAGTGCAGCATCCGTCGTTTATAGTATATGTTACTCCAACGGAACTTCTTCCTCTTAGCCAACAGTTTTCTCGCCGCGAATTCGCCCTTTGGAGATTTCGAACCCATGATTACGTTTCCTCTTCGCTACGTCTAATCACACATCTAATATTTAAACAGTAACATGGAAAAAATCGGAGATCTCTCTCTCTCGTAAAGTCGAAAAGTCGCGATGCAAACTGTTTTTGACAAACTATTTCAAATTTTAGGCTTTCGTTATTTGCAACATCAGCTTTTTTCCACTGCGGTTATATCCTGCAACGTTTCTTTCGTCTTCAAACGGAAAGCCTACAATCATGAGTATGTTTCCGAAAAAATGGTTGAAGTCCGTGGTTGAAGGTGTTAAACTTCCAGAAGGATGAGAATGCACCGTTCCAACAATGGAGAAATCCATGGGCAACATATGAAGTGGAATGTTAGCGAAGCCTCGACCATAGGTTGCAAGCGGAGGAACAACAAGCTCAGAAATCTTGATCAAATTCTTTTTCTTTTCCCCTCGAAGAAGCAAAATTGTTTCCTTTGGATAAAGCCTTCTCGCACCTTCAAAAATCGCTTGTAACAGCTCTTGACTAATCGAAACGGTTATACCAGCTTTCATACAACCTTCAAAGTTGTCTAATCCTTAATTACCTTTACGAAAACAGATAATGCTAGGTGATTGGTCATGGCTGTTTGGCGGCTACTCAAACTCGAAACTTACAATGCGTTTATGAACATGGCTATTGACGAAGCTATTTTAAGAGCTAGAATTGCAAATCATGTCCAAAACACGTTAAGGTTTTATTGTTGGAAGCCATCCGCTGTCTCCATTGGAAGATTTCAAAACATCGAAAAAGAAGTTCAGTTAGATAACTGCAGAAGACACGGCGTTGATGTTGTAAGGCGAATAACTGGCGGAGGCACAGTTTATCACGACTCTGAAGACGAAATCACCTACAGCGTGATTGCCAACAAAAAAGACTTGGAAGCCCCAGACATAACAGCAGTCTACACAAAAATATATGCTGGACTGGCTGAAGCCGTCAAAATTCTGGGCTTAAGAGCCGATTTCAACAAAGGCAACGTGAAAACTTGTCCAAACCTGATGGTTAACAGTAAGAAAATCTCTGGAAGTGCACAATCCCATAAGAAGGGTGTTGTGTTACAGCATGGCACGCTTCTCGTTGATGTTGACTTGAAAAAGATGTTTACTTTCCTGCGTGTTCCATGGGCCAGGACCTGCATGGAAGTCGTTGGTGTTGCAGAGCGCAAAATCACTTCGATGAAGAAAGAGTTAAGGAGACACGTTTCAGCTGAAGAAGTGAAAGAAGCCCTAGTTAAGGGTTTTCAGAAAGCCCTCAACATGAAACTCGTCAGAGGCGAATTGCCGCTTTACGAGAAGGAACTTGCGGAAAAACTCTACAAAGAAAAATACGCCACCGACGATTGGAATTTTCACGGTACAAGCAGTTAGAATTTTGAGGCTGAATGTCAAGGTTTGAATAGCCTAACGGTTTGCAGTTTTCCACTTAACGCCTTGCGGCGTATCCTCGATTATTATACCCATACTTCTAAGCTGTTCCCTGATTTCGTCCGCTGCTTCCCAGTCCCTGGCTTTTCTTGCTTCCTCTCTTTTAAGGACCAATTCCTCTGCCTCTTTCGGTAACTTCTCCTTCCGCTTAATCTCACCTATCACACCGAGAACTTTGTCAATTTTCATCATCAGTTCGTAGACTTCTTCTGCCTCTTCCTTGCTAAGCACGTTGTCATCCAATAGCTTGTTCACCTCTCTCACAAAGTCGAATAATGCGGCTAACCCAACGCTTATGTTCAGGTCGTCATCCATTGCCTCTTCAAAACATCTTTGCACGTCACTCATTAACGCCCTTATTTTTTCTCCGCATCCCCTTCCGATAGCATCCACCAGCCTATACACGAAGTTTATCAAACGTTCTACCGCGTTCTTTGCAGCCTCTAACCCCTCAAAAGTGAAGTTCAGCTGTTGCCTATAATAGGTTGACATAAGCAAATAACGTACAGCCTTCGGATCATAACCCTTGGCAATCAAGTCTCTTAAAGTGTAGAAGTTGCCGAGGCTCTTAGCCATTTTCCCTCCTTCGACAAGTAAATGCTCGTTGTGAAGCCAGTAGTTCACAAATTTTTTACCTGTTGCCGCCTCGCTTTGGGCGATTTCATTTTCATGATGAGGAAATAGATTGTCTACTCCGCCAGTGTGGATGTCTATTGTTTTCCCTAAATATTTAATAGCCATTACTGAACATTCGATATGCCAACCCGGATACCCCTTTTCACACCACGGCGATTTCCAATTCATTATATGTTTGGGGTCATTTATCCAGAGGGCAAAATCAAACTGGTTTCTTTTATCTGGATTGAACCCTACTCTTCCCCCAGCTCCCAGTTTCAATTTTTCAATCGTGTTACCAGATAATTTTCCATAATCCTTGAATTTTGCAACATCAAAATATACAGACCCGTTCACGACGTAAGCATAGCCTTTCTTTACTAGTTTCTGTGTTAACTCTATCATTTCGTTGATGTGATCTGTGGCTTTAGGTCTCACCATTGGCTCTTCGAAATTCATTTTTTCAGAATCTTCCAAGAATACTCTGATATAGAAGTCGGCTATTGACCAAGGGTCTTTCTTTTCTTTTTTCGCTGCGGCTTCCATTCTATCTTCTCCTATGTCAACATCCTCAAACATGTGTCCGACATCAGTGAAATTCATAACCTGTTTGACCGTGAAGCCTTTGTATTCCAGATGCCTCCTTAAAATGTCTGCAAACATAAATGCCCGCAAATTTCCTATATGAGCATAATCCCAAACGGTTAAGCCGCAGTTGTACATCATAACGATACCCTTCTTTAGCGGCTTGAATATTTCTTTCTTTTTCGTGAGGGCATTATACAATTTAAGCATCTAACCACTCCACTTTCACGTTCTCTTTACCTCTATTGAAACATTTTAGCCACATAAAGTATTGATTCATCTAAGTTATATTTTTCTTTCACGCTAGAATGATGAGAATTTCAATTTTCGGTTTTGTCAGCTTACAAGGCAAAGAAAGCTGATTGAGAGCTTATTAAGTGTTGTAAGTGACTAATCGTATCTTTGCTTCGGGAAAACATGTTAATTCTCGCAATTCTAGCAACGGGTGGACTTTTTCCAGCATCTATACCGTATAGGCATTCAGTTCTTACAGATTCTACCAGTTGTTCTTTTTCCGTACTGCTAAGACTCGGGTTCTTGTATATCTTATTGGTCAAATCCGCCATTGCCTCGATAAGAAAACCTCCTGTTCCGCAACATGCATCTAAGACTTTATCTATCATCATCAGAAACCATGGTTGTCAAGATATATTGGAGGAAATTAAATGGGAAAATGGAAAAAATGTGGAACAGTTGTTTCATCGCCTAGGAAGAAGTGGACAATGGCTGGACGTCCAGACAGAAAAGGAAAAAGAATGCAACTGGAAATCGGACTTTTCGACTGTCCAAAGTGCAAGAAGCCCTTCCGAGAAGTACTAAGCAAGAAGATTATTTAGGCACACCGAATACGGCCCAAAAAAGGCAAAAGAAGCTGCAAGTAAAACCGATGTAAAAATGAATGCCTCCACATTGACTTTAGGATTCGCCAGAAGAGCCACGGGATATAAGCGAGACTACGCGGGGAATCCCTTAGTATTTCATATGCTATTTAGCACACGCTCTTAGGCCGCGGTTTTATCCCATGGTGCCATTTTCCTTGTCGCTTCATTCTCTTTAAGGCTCGTTCCTTCCTTTTCCGTTTTTTCCTAGATCTTTTCATCCCTTTTCAAATCCTCTCTTAGCATACATTCTTCGATCTTATTATAACCCTTCGTACGGGAAAGCTACAGTACCGCGTTCGACCGGAGAAACCAGCACAAAGAAGGAGACTATGCATAAACAGAGTGCACAATACCGGGTGTTTCACGCAAGGTCGTTGAGTTACTTATCCTTTGACAGTTGAGTAATCGCGCGCGCCTATTTAGAAGCAGAAGAATCACACGCGCGCTACCAGTCCTCTTCCTCTTCGAAGTTTTCGTCCTCGTCCAATTCAGTTTCTTCGTCAGGTTCGTCGAACAAACCTTCACCTCCAATGTTTGCTCTCTAAGTTGCGTGGCGCGCGCGACACCCCATAGAAAAAGTTGGTTTATATGGAACAGTTTTTGTCATTTCTTTGCCTTATTTTCAAGTTCAATTTCCCTCGGACATTTTAAATCGTATATTGCATAGTTGTATTCTCTTATGCGACAATGTTTAATCCCATCCTCATTCCAGTTGCAGTTTTCACAAGCCCAATGTTTAATTTTATCTGTCATTCTTCTTCCCTCCTTAGTTTGCGTCCTCTTTTGTTCCCGCATCCATTGTTAAAGGTACATCTTCATCCCGTGTATTGTCGCCTTCGCTTTCCTCTGTTTTTTCTTCCACGCCCTTACGAGTGCGACTCCACTTCAGTTTATCGTAGTACCAAGCTATGACTAATCCAAGCAGAAACAAGAAGTTTCAAGTCTTCCATCGTCATCTTTCTTTCTCAAGTTTTTTCCTACATTCCTTTGCCCATTCCCCCACTATCCGAGCCTTCTCGAAACGAGCAAGTCTAGGCGGCCCTATCAAAACCTTCTTAGACGTGTCCTAATACACTCCGGCGCCTGGCCCCATTCCTCCCATTTCACCAGGCGGTCCTCCAGGAGGCATTGGCGGAGCTTTCATCTTACCAGAGGCGATTACATCGTCTATTTTCAGTATCATGGAAGCTGCCTCTGTAGCCGATTTGATTATCTGTTTCTTAACAGCAAGTGGCTCAAAGACTCCTGCTGCACTCATGTCTTGAACTTTCCCAGAGCGAACTTCTATTCCAGCCCATGTTTCGCCTTTTTCGTGTCTTGCCCTTAATTCTGAAATTATGTCGATCGGGTCTAAGCCAGCGTTTTCGATCAGTGTTAATGGAACTGTTTCGAGGGCTTCTGCAAAGCATTTAACTGCAAGTTGTTCTCTTCCCGGAAGGGTTTCCGCATATTTCTTGAGCACCCTTGAAACCTCAAGTTCTGGTGCTCCGCCTCCAGCCACCACTTTTGGTTCTTCAACTATGTCTCGAACCACGCACAAGGCATCGTGAAGTGAACGTTCCGCTTCGTCCACTATGCGTTTTGTTCCACCCCTTATCAAAATCGTGACCGCACGGGGATTCTTGCAGCCTTCTACAAACGTCATTTTGTCATCGCCGATTTTGCGTTCTTCAATAAGGCTTGCGTTGCCTAGGTCTGCAGGGCTAATGTCATCCAAGTTTGTTATTATTTTTCCGCCAGTGGCTTTTGAAAGCTTCTCCATATCTGATTTTTTAATTCTACGCACTACAAGTATTCCCTTTCTACTCAAGAAGTGCTGAATCATGTCGTCTAAGCCTTTCTGGCACAAAACCACGCTTGCACCTGCGGCGGTTATCTTGTCAACCATTTCTCGCAGCATCGATTCTTCCTGTTGTAGGAATGCGTCTATCTGTTCTGGGCTTTCAATGTTGATTTTCGCGTCAAACTCTGTTTTCTCGATTTCAAGGGCGGTGTCTAGTAATGCGATTTTCGCGTTTTCCACACGCTTAGGCATTCCGGAATGTGCGACTTCTTTGTCCAAAACTATGCCGTTGATCAGTTTTGTATCCCTTACGGATTCGCCTGGTTTCTTCTCAACTTTGATGTCGTCTATGTCTGCCTTGTACTTGCCTGGTTCTTTTTCAGCTACCTGCAGAACCGCTTTAACCGCTAAATCCGCCAAGTATTCCCTATGCTCAGCGACTAGCTTGCTTGCCATAGACGTCATAGCCGTTTTTTTCAAGTATCCTTGCAGACTCAAGTCTACAGATATTGCTATTTTTTCTAGGGTTTTCAGTGCTTTTTGAGAGGCTTTTTTGTATCCGTCAATTATTATTGTTGGATGAACACTTTTGTTGATTAAATCTTCAGCCTTGTCCAACAGTGCGCCGGACATTATGACGGCTGTTGTTGTTCCGTCGCCCGCTTCACTGTCTTGAGTTTTCGCAACTTCAACCATCATTTTTGCTGCTGGATGTTGAATGTCCATTTCGTCAAGGATTGTGCGTCCATCACTTGTTATGGTTACGTCTCCGAAGCTGTCAACGAGCATTTTGTCCATGCCTTTTGGGCCTAGGGCGCTTTTTACGGTTTCTGCTACGATTTTTGCAGCCATTATGTTTGTGTGTTGGGCTTCTCTTCCTTTAGAGCGGCTTGAGCCTTCCTTTAAAATTAGAACGGGTATTCCACCTGTTTGGGCGGACAATCTTTTTTTCCTCCATCAACTTGTGTATCATTAACTGGTTCAGTCGAGTTTGTCTAATTAAAGCGCGCGTCTACTTAAATATACCTAAGCTTTACAATTACTTCGTAAATGGTGATGATCGAATGGGTTGGGACGAATGGCGAGAATGGTTTGAGCGGCGTAGACGACGCTTTCCGTTTTTTGGAGACTAGTACCTGAGAGACATGGAAGAGATTATAGGAAGCGAGTTTAAGGAACTGACTGAAAAGGCTCCTAGGGATCTCGTTCGAGAACAAACATTGCCAGATGGCAGAAGAGTGAAACAATGGGGTCCATTTGTCTATGGATACAGTGTAAGGATAGGCTCAGATGGAAAGCCTCAGATCAAAGAGTTCGGCAACGTAAAGCCTACAACTCGAATGGGAAGACCTCACATTGAGGTGAAGGAGCAACGAGAACCCTTGGTGGACACTTGAAATCGACGACGAGGTAAGAGTGGTCGTTGAACTGCCGGGGGTTGAGAAGCAAGACATAAAACTTTACGGAACAGAAAACTCACTAACGATCTCGGTCGATACACCTCAACGCAAGTACTATAAGGAAGTCCAATTGCCGTCTATGGTTGATTCAAAACTGGCAAAGTCCACCTACAAAAATGGCGTCTTGGAGATCACCATGCCAAAGAAGAAAGAGGAAAAGCCGAAGGGCGAGCTAATAAACATAGAGTGAGAAGAAAGCGGAACGCTTTTGGCACGGGCAGGGGAAGTTTTCTCCATAATGTTACTCACACCCCCACTATTTCATAGCTGATTTCGGGTATGCTGAGAAACCCCGCGCGAAAAATGGGGGTTTGCGGGAGATATCTCCATTAAACGTTAGTGCCTCCAAACTGACGTATTTTTTGCCGAACTGTAGGGTTTTTCATTTTCGTTTCCTAAAGAGTTTCTTACAGTTCATGCCTGTGACGTATTCGAAGCCGGCTTCCACTATGCTGCATGCTTCTCCGGTCAGAAGTCACCTCTTTCAGTTGTTGACTTTCATAGAAACGGGTTTTTCTTGTGTGAGTGGGGGTTTTGTGTAGGTTTAGTGGGGTATTTGTGTTAAAAGTGTTGAGTCATGTTGTTGAGTGTCTTTATTATGCTCTAGCCTTTAATTAGTCGTATCTTTTCAGTTTGATCATTTTCCTAAAGCTTTTCAGGTCTTCAGCGATGAGTTTTAGAAAGTGTAACTCTTCCATTGTTCTTTCAAATTTTAGGAATTCTTCGCGAAGCTTTTGCAGAGTCTTTCTGTTTTCGCTCAATTTCTAACCTTTCCCTTACAGCTTTAGATGGAGGGCTTTCATCGTTTTTTGGCTAGCCACACAGCCATTCCGTCATCGAGGAGAAAGGAGAAGGCTTCGAGAACGGAAAAACCAATTTTGGCTGTTTGTGGTCTAGCCTTCAACCTTTAGCCCTCCAATGCTCCGTCGTAAGACTTAAGATACACGTCTACTATAAAAACATTACTGAATAACACGAATATACAAACGGTAAGCCTTAACCTATAGCTAAAATTCCTTCTAAAACTTTATTTTCTGGAATGTCTAATTGTTTTGCGAGCCATGTTTTTAGGAGAGAAGTTTGTTTTGGGGGTTCTCCGCTGTAAGTTATAACTTGGTTATTCTTTAAGGCATCTGCTTGGAATGTTTTCTCTGTCTCTTTGTATAAGAAGGATAATGTTTGAGCCTGATGAGCTAGGGTTTGGAAGTCCTCCCATTGTTTACAACGTAAGATCACTGGTGGCCCGTGGACTTCTCTGATTTGCGGTGTTCGGGCTTTCCCTTCTTGTTGTGCCACCTGTGCGGGTATTGCCATGGGTTCGCGCGAAGTTGACAAATAAGTGATTAAGTTTGTTATCTCGTTCTGAAGAGTTCCGAGTCTTTCTTCCACTTTTTCTATTTTTCCACTTAACTCTCCAGTATCGCCTAGCCGCTCGGTTATTGTGCCCAACTCGTTTATCAGCCGGTCCAAGTCTTTTTCATGTTCCTTTAGAACGTTTATTATGAAATCTAGGGCTTCTAGAGCTTCGTCCTTCGATGGGGCTTTCTTTGTCATCGCTTTTCTCCCTTTCCTTCAATTTAATTCAATATGCTTCTTTATAAATAAAGGTAGCGAATCCTCAAAATGTATCCATGTACAGACATAACCGTATTTATTGACAATTAAAACTTGTGGGGGAGAGTTAGAATATCTTGTTCAGGTTGGATAACAAAACACTTATAGATTTATATTATCTTGCATTTCAGTTTGAATGTGTTTGGGCGGGTAGATCAGCTTGGAATGATCGCCACGTTGGCATCGTGGAGGCCGCGGGTTCAAATCCCGCCCCGTCCACATTGATTTAATGATGCTTTGACCATGCTCAAGTCAGCGTTTACTTTCGAATGATTTGAAAGCTTATTCACGTTTATAATATGAGGTGAACGTGTTGATTGAAGTCGTTTCAGTTTCCCCGACCTTTGCTGAATAAACTTTGTGAGCATTTTGCTAAGATAGAGGAGATTTTGACTACTTTGGAGGATCTCATGAACAAAGAAGGACCGGACCGAATACAGAAAAGCTTGAAGACTACAAGAAAAAAGTCACGTGATCACAAAAAGCCTTGAAAATATGGTTTGACCCAGAAGGCGACCTACTCGAAATAGGACAAACAAAACCTGCGAAAGGATTTTTCAGAGACGTGGAGGATGACATTTTCGTTAGGGTAGATCATGAGGGAAACATAACGGGCTTCGCCATACTCAACGCAACGAAAAGAATGACAAAAATAAGAGAGGTAAAGCTCTCAGTGAAAACAACCTTTTCCCAAACGCAGCAATCAACATCATAACTTTTTGACAAATTACTAACCTTGGTGCAGGGGATGGGATTTGAACCCATGTACCCCTTCGGGACGGGATCTTGAGTCCCGCGCATAAAGTCCCTCTGTGAGGATTGACCAGGCTCTGCTACCCCTGCACCCAGTTTCAGAACTATCTTTTACTTATTAATTATTTCCCGAAAATTCAGCTGCCTTTGACTTGTATGCTTGAATGAAATCCTTTGCAAATTTATCTGCGTACTTTTCGGTTCCCTTATGTTTTGAATCTAAAGCTGTTCTCAAATGATGATAGAACTCGTGTATTATGATGAATGGTTCCATAAGTGTGTCACTGTTCAAAACAGAAATTGTCCCCTTTTTTGCATTGTAGCATCCGAGAGCCTTCTTTTTACGTCCTTTCGGTAAGCCGACCTCTATCTTAGGCACGTCAACACTGTAATATTCCGCGAGCAGTTCTAGAGCTTTCTCTACCTTCCCATTTAAGATAAGCCAGACAACTAACACTTCGAACTCGGGTTTCGTCGGTTTTGAAGTCATTCTTTACCCATCTAATAGAAAGGGAGGGACAATAAAAGAATTCACACATAATCTGCAGACGAGCGTAAGGTCAAGGGAAGCAAAAACCTAACCCTCTCAAGCACCTAGCCCCTTCAAGTTATTTTCGATGTTAACAAGAGGGAACCTAAGGAAAAAAGCATAGAAATACACCATTACAAGAAATTGGATTGCAATGCACTGACTCACATAAAGCCAATAATCATTGAATTCTAGACATTCATAAAGCAATTCTTCATACACAAGTTTTGACTCTACAAAAACTACGACTTCTCTGAGGCCGATGCAAGTATGGTACAGACTCCCCAGAAAACGCAAATAAAAATGGGAACGTAGATGGTTGATTCTGTACGCACTGCTCCGCGAGGCATATTAAGTTCAGCTGAAAGCTTTGATATGTTCTTTGGACCATATAGCGCTAACCCTTACAGTACTCTGACATGGGTTCTGTGTAATCTTTTGTACTTATTTGATTTCACTCGTTTAATCAATGGAGCATCATCACACGTTATATGTCAAGGCTTTTTTCAACTTTTTGTTTAACCGATTTAACTTATGCCACATGGATACCCGCCACCTACCGGATCACCGCCACATGATGCCACATATGAGCCAGTTGAAATCATCACAGAAGCAAGAACCGCTGAACAGAACAAAGCCGACACCAATAGGAATTCGACGATTTTGAAATTCATGGCATTTCGCCCTCCTTTACTTTTGGTTACAAAATACCTATAATATCGACAAAAACAAAAAATGTGCGAAGCCGAATCAGCAATTCTTTTTCATATACCATATTCAGCTCCAAATAACGGTGAATGTCGAAAACCCAGAGAGGGTATGTCCGAAAGTTTACACGGAAAATCTGCAGAAGAAAACCCAAAATGCGGCATATTTGAAAAAACCTTATGTCAATGGGGACAGCCAAAGAAATCGAAGAACTGCTAAGGGCATGCTTTGATTTCATTCTTCAGAAAGCACAAAGAAGCCAAAAATTGGGCGGTAATAGCAATCTTTGAATGGTAAAGTTTATTAGAAAGTGTGCAGTTACGCTTTTAGCCCATTAAAAGCTCGAAAAACCAATTTTTCAAGTTGGAGGAAACTAAAAGTTTGAAAAAACCCGCATCAAACAATTTCATGTATGTGTGTTTAAGTGTAAAATTGCGGGAGATGGTTAAGATTGGCTGAAACATCAAAGGACGATATACATCTCCTATTAAAGGCATTCTTTAACGAAAAAGGCCTAGTCCGCCAACATTTAGACTCCTACAACGAGTTCATAGACCACGGTATACAAGAAGTGATAGATGAGGTCAGTGAGATTTCAATAGATGTCCCTGAATGCCCATACAAAGTGAAGTTAGGACAGATCTGGATAATAGATCCACACACAAGAATTACCAGTCCATACGTCACGGAGGTCGACGGCACGAAACACGAAATCTTGCCCATGGAAGCAAGGCTCCGCAGTCTAACATATGCAGCGCCATTAGCCCTTGAGATGACTCCCGTAATAGACGACAGGGAACAAGACACGGAACTCGTTTATGTCGGAAACATCCCAGTAATGCTAAAGTCAAAATTATGCTTCCTCTCACAACTCTCAAGAGAAGAGCTGATAGCCTGTGGAGAAGACCCAAACGACCCAGGCGGCTACTTCATAGTAAACGGTTCAGAACGGGCAATAGTTGCCATGGAAGACTTGGCACCCAACCGCATAATAGTGGACATAGACGAAAAAGGAGTAAAACCAGTATACCAAGCAAAGATATTCTCAACAACAGTTGGCTTCAGAGCACGGATAGAGCTTAAGCTGAAGTCCGACGGAGCTGTATATGTCTCACTACCTGGCGTACCCACGCTAATCCCGTTCGTAATTTTAGTGCGCGCTTTAGGTTCAGAATCAGATAAGGAGATAGCTGAAACAGTTTCGCTGGAAGAAGAGATACAGAAAGAGTTGGAACCCTCATTTGACAAGGCCATAGGCGTAGACACGATAGAAGATGCAATCCTCTTCATTGGAAACCGCGTCGCCCACGGTCAAGTTGAAGAATACCGCATACAAAAAGCCAAGACTGTGATAGATAGAAACTTTCTGCCACACATCGGTAGAACAAGCGAAAGCAGAAGAGACAAGGCCCTGTTCTTAGGCGAAATGGCATGCAGAGCGATTGAACTGAAACTTGGAAGAAGAAAAACAGATGATAAAGACCATTTCAAAAACAAGCGGTTAAGGCTTGCAGGTCCGTTGCTTGCAGACCTATTCAGAGTAGCCTTCAGAAACCTCTGCAGAGACATGAAATACCAGCTTGAACGCATAGGGGTAAAGGGACAAATAATAACCGTTTCAGTAGCAGTCCGCCCAGGAATAGTAACCGAGAGGCTTCAGCATGCCCTTGCAACGGGAAACTGGGGAAGAGGAAGAGTTGGTGTAACCCAACTTCTAGATAGAACAAACCACATTTCAACTTTAAGCCACTTACGCAGATTACAATCGCCACTAAGCAGAAGTCAGCCAAACTTCGAAGCAAGAGACCTACACCCAACTCACTGGGGTCGTCTATGCCCAAACGAAACACCAGAAGGCTCAAACTGTGGATTAGTCAAAAACCTAGCCTTGTCAGCGTGCATCTCAGTAGGCATAAACCCTGAGAAAATAAAGCAGATACTCTACAGCATGGGTGTAGTGCCTGCAATTGAAGCAAATGCAACCTTAAAACTTTCAGGAGCAAAAGTCTTTGTTGACGGAAACATAGTTGGGTACTGCACTTTCCCTGAAGAATTGATGCTAGAGTTCAGAGAAAGACGAAGAAAAGGTGAAATCTCAACAGAGGTCAACATTGCCTATTTCTCAAAAATTCGCAGCGAGAGAGAAGAAATATATGTCAACTGTGATCAAGGCAGGGTCAGACGACCCCTCATAATAGTTGATAATGGCATACTAAAACTTCAACCAGAACATTTTGATAAAATGGCTTCTGGAGAATGGTCCTGGGAGGACCTTGTTAAAAATGGCATAATTGAATATCTAGACGCTGAAGAAGAGGAAAACGCCTATGTTGCTATAAGTCCTGAAGAGGCAACCCCGGAACGTACACATATGGAAATTGCGACATACATAATCCTCGGGATATGCGCTTCAACAGTCCCTTACGCCGAACATAATCAGTCACCACGAAATTCATATCAAGCTGCAATGGCAAAACAAGCACTAGGCATATACGCAACGAACTTTGAACAACGTGCAGATTCAAGATCCCACATTTTACATTACCCACAAATACCCTTAGTGGAAACCGCGTTAATGGATGTAATCGGCTACAAACTTCGCCCCTCAGGACAAAACTGTGTAGTAGCAGTACTTTCCTTTGAAGGCTACAACATGGAAGACGCCCTAATCTTCAACAAAGCCTCCATAGAAAGAGGCTTAGCTCGCTCAAACTTCTACAGAATATATCAGGGTGAATGCCGCCAGTACCTAGGCGGATTAAGAGACAAATTCCTCATACCTGAACCAGGACTGCGTGGATATAGAGGAGAACAATATTACAGACTTCTTGAGCCGGATGGAATAATAAGCTTAGAATCAAAAGTTTCAGGCGGAGACGTGCTCATCGGCAGAACAAGCCCGCCAAGATTCCTTGAGGAATACAAAGAGTTTGAGGTCAGAGGCCCCTCAATGCGTGACACATCCGTGGATATGCGTCCATCAGAACAAGGAATTGTTGACTCAGTTTTTGTGACCCAATCTAGGGAAGGCAGTAAACTAGTCAAGGTTAAGGTTCGTGATCAACGCGTACCAGAGCTGGGAGATAAGTTTGCCTCTCGTCACGGACAAAAAGGGGTTATTGGGTTAATCGTTCCACAGGAAGATATGCCCTTCACAGAAGATGGTGTAGTTCCAGACATAATAATCAATCCCCACGCCATTCCTTCAAGAATGACCATAGGGCACTTTATTGAGTCAATGGCCGGAAAAGTCGCCGCCATGAGAGGAAAACCAGTTGACGGAACACCTTTCTCAAACGAAAGGCCTCCGGACATCAGAAAAGCCTTAATTAAATTGGGGTTCAGCCACACTGGCAGAGAGGTTTTCTACAATGGTATGACAGGTAAGAAATTCGTTGCAGACTTATTCGTTGGAGTAGTATACTACCAGAAACTGCACCACATGGTTGCGGATAAAATCCACGCCAGAGCCAGAGGACAAGTACAAATGCTGACAAGACAGCCCACAGAGGGCAGAGCCAGAGGAGGAGGCTTAAGATTCGGCGAAATGGAACGTGACTGCTTGATAGGGCATGGAGCAACAATGCTACTCCAAGATAGATTGCTGGAAGAATCAGACAGATACACGCTATACATCTGTGAAAACTGTGGCTACATATCCTATTACGACATGAGACAGAGAAAATACGTATGTAGACTCTGTGGAGAAAAAGCCAGAATCGCCCCAGTAGTAGTCTCTTACGCTTTCAAGCTTCTCGTGCAGGAATTGATGAGCCTTTGTGTAGTGCCTACACTAAAGCTTAAGGAGAAAGCTTAACATGACTTTAGAAGAAACAATCCATAAAGTTGTTGATGAAATTGGTTTCGGTGTGCTTTCACCACAGGACATACGTAGACTCTCAGTTGTGGAAATCCAAACACCAGACACTTATGATGAAGATGGAGCCCCCATAACCGCTGGTTTGATGGATGGTAGGCTGGGAACCCTTGAACCGAGACAAAGATGCAAAACATGCGGTAATACGGCTATTCGCTGTCCAGGCCACTTCGGCCACATTGAGCTGGCTGTCCCAATAACGCACATTGCATTCACGAAAATCATATACAAGCTTCTGAGGGCAACATGTCGAAACTGTGGACGCATATTGCTTTCAGATGATATGATAGGTGAAGTTCAAACTAGAATTGATAGAGCAAACAAGCTCTTGGGTTTGGTTCCGAACGAAGTCTACAAAGCAATAATACGAGACCTACGACGGAAACAGTGTCCCCACTGTGGAGCAATCCAATACAAAATAACTTTTGAAAAGCCAACAAAGTTTAGTGAGTTAATCCCTGAAAGCGGTTCGCAACCGTTGACGCCTAGCATGGTTCGAGAAAGACTGGAACGCATACCAGACGAAGACCTTGAACTCCTAGGTTTCAATCCGAAAGTCGCACATCCCGAATGGATGGTTCTACAGGTTTTACCAGTTCCACCGGTCTACGTGCGGCCATCAATTACGTTGGAATCAGGCATACGCTCAGAAGACGACCTAACCCACAAACTTGTAGACATAATTCGCATCAACCAAAGGCTAAGGGAAAACATGGATGCTGGAGCACCCACGCTTATAATTCAAGACTTGTCAGAGCTTCTCCAGTATCACGTAACAACATACTTCAATAATGAGACTTCAGGAATACCTCCAGCAAGACATCGTTCAGGCAGAGCGTTAAAGACGCTTTCACAAAGACTGAAAGGAAAAGAAGGAAGATTCAGAAGCAACCTTTCAGGGAAAAGGGTTGACTTTTCGGCACGAACAGTGATCTCTCCTGATCCAAGCTTGGACATAAACGAGGTTGGAGTTCCGCTTGAAGTTGCAATTCGGTTATCAGTGCCTGAAAAGATCACGGAGTGGAACATCGAAGAACTGCGTAAACTCGTGGTAAATGGACCTGAAAAATACCCCGGCGCGCTTTACATTATTAGACCTGATGGTAAACGTATAAGACTTGAATTCGTTGTTGACAGAGAAAAGGTTGCAGAGGCTTTAGAGCCAGGCTTCATTGTGGAGAGGCATCTCAAAAATGGCGACATAGCCATATTCAACCGTCAGCCTTCGCTTCACCGCATGTCAATTATGGCTCATTGTGTGCGTGTTCTACCGTATAAAACGTTCCGTTTACACCTTTGTGTTTGTCCACCCTATAACGCTGACTTCGACGGAGATGAAATGAACCTTCATATACCGCAAAGCCAAGAAGCACAAACAGAAGCACGCCTACTGATGCAGGTTCAGGATCAAATATTATCACCAAGATTTGGAGGCCCAATAATAGGCGCAATTCGAGACTTTATAACAGCCTCATACCTATTCACGAGAAAATCAAATTATCTAACAAAAAATGAGGTCAGCAAGCTATTGATAGCAACGGGATATGACGGACAATTACCGAACCCGAAAGTCAAAACGCCTCAACCATTATGGAGTGGCAAACAGATTTTCAGCCTGTTTTTGCCCAAAGATCTAAACTACGTTTTGAAGGCAAACATCTGTCAAGGATGCGACAAATGCCTGAAAGAAGACTGCCCCTACGACGCCTACGTTGTCGTCAAAAACGGTGAACTCATAAGCGGCGTCATAGATAGACGCTCAATAGGTGCTGAACAGTCGGAAACCCTACTCCACAGGATAGTAAAGGACTATGGATCAGAAGCTGGACGCGAATTCCTAAATAAGATAACCCGTATGTTGAAGCTTTTCATAACTATGCGAGGTTTCACATACTCATATGACGAACTGGTTTTGTCCCCAAATGCTGAAAACAAAATAAGAAGAACCATGGACAAAATTGAGAAGAGAATAAAAGAACTGATAGATAAATACCGTAAAGGCACCTTACAAAGGCTTCCTGGACAAACCCTCGAAGATTCATTTGAAATATACGTGATGAACGAATTAGCCAAAGCAAGGGACCAATCTGGAAAAATAGCTGACGAGGACTTCACCATTGAAAATTCAGGCATAGTAATGACACGAACTGGCGCCAGAGGATCAAATCTAAACATTGGACAGATGAGCGCGTGCGTTGGACAACAAGCAGTACGTGGAAAAAGGATAATGCGTGGATATCGAGCCCGCGCCTTGCCCCACTTCAAGCCAGGCGATCCAAGCCCAAAAGCAAGAGGCTTCGTTTATTCCTCATATCAAAAAGGACTCGACTCAGTTGAGTTTTTCTTCCACGCCATGGGTGGCAGAGAAGGCTTGGTTGACACTGCCGTTAGAACACAGCAAAGTGGATACATGCAAAGAAGATTGATTAACGCACTGGAGCATCTACGCTTAGAATATGATGGCACGGTTAGGACTTCTTCTGGAGACATAATCCAATTCAAATACGGTGAAGATGGTGTAGACCCAGCAAAAAGCGACCACGGAAAAGCCGTGAACGTAAGCCGACTAATTGAACAGATAAAAATCGCAATGAGGAAAGGCACACCAGCGTCACCTGAATACATTGAAAAACACTTGAAGGAATTCGAAGACCAACTCACTCCTTTGCTCATCAAGGAACTTAAACAAGCTTTGGCAAAAGCAAAACTAACCAAAATCGGTGTGGAAAAAGCAATACAACTAACAGCTGAGCATTATAAACGTGCTTTAATGGAACCAGGTGAGGCAGTGGGCATAGTTGCAGCTCAGTCAATAGGTGAACCTGGCACACAGATGACCCTCAGAACATTCCACTACGCAGGAGTTCGAGAACAAAACGTAACCCTAGGGCTTCCAAGACTCATAGAAATTGTTGACGCAAGGAAAATACCATCTACCCCCATCATGACGATATACCTGACTAAAAAATATAGAAAAAGCAAGGAAGCCGCGACAGAAATCGCCCGTAACATAATTCACACCACGTTGGAAGATCTAGCACAAGCGATCTATGAAGACCCTATAAGAGAAGAAATACTAGTGGAACTCAGCAAAACAATGATGGAAGATAGAAAAGTAACACTTGAAGAATTGAAGAATCTGTTGGAGATACCGAACTGTACCATAAAAGCAAGAGGTAACCGAGTGCATATAAAACCGGAAAAAGCTGAAAAACTCAAAAAGTTACTTCCCAAGGTTTTCTCCTTCCACATTAAAGGTGTGCCTAAGATAAAGCGTGTTTTGGTCACAGAAGAAAGTGGAGAATGGGTCATAAGAACAGACGGGTCAAATCTCCCTAAAGTTTTGGACATTTCTGCAGTAGAGGCCTCGCGAACAACAACAAATAACGTTCACGAAATAGCTAATACGCTTGGGATAGAAGCTGCTAGGAACGCTTTGATATATGAGGCTGAAAACGTTTTGGAGGAACAGGGTTTGGATGTTGATGTCCGGCACGTGATGCTTGTTGCGGATATCATGACATCTACAGGTGATCCGCAACAGATAGGTAGGCATGGAATAAGTGGCAAGAAATCAAGCGTTTTAGCTAGAGCTGCTTTCGAAATAACAGTTCCAAACATTGTTGATGCATCTGTTGGGGGTGAAATCGACCCATTAGATGGTGTAACCGAAAACGTAATAGTAGGGCAATCTATACCAATTGGTACGGGACTCGTTGAATTATATATGTCAACATCTCAATTGAAGAAGGAAAACAAATGATAGACATGGATAAGGCGATTAGAACAGTTGTAAAAACAGGCAAGGTGTCTTTCGGCGCGAAATCCACCATACAGAACGCAAAAACGGGAAAAGCCAAACTGATAATTTCAGCGGCTAACTGTCCGAAAAACACACGTGAAGACATAGACTATTATTGTAAGCTTTCAAATGTTCCACTGATCACCTATAAGGGTTCGTCCATAGACTTAGCTGCTATATGCGGCAAGCCCTTCATTATTTCAGCATTAAGTATAAAAGAACCCGGTGACTCAGAAATTCTCAGGTTAATAGAAAAGGCGGAGCCAGAGGAGTCTAACGGAGGAACTGAATGACAAGCGGAATAAAGATCACAAGCAAGGAAATGCGGTATATATCATTATTTGAGAGCATAACTGGGGCAAATGTTAAAGACTGCATAGTTAATGAAGAACAGAGCCGTGTAATTTTTGTTGTCAAGGAAGGAGAGATAGGGATGGCCATTGGAAGGGGTGGAAGAAATATACACACGTTGGAGAGAATGACAGGTAAAAAACATGAAATAATCGAGTATTCAGAAAGACCTGCACAATTCATCAAAAATGCTTTGAAACCAGCGATGGTTAAGGAGGTTCGCATAACAGAGAGACCTAACGGGAAAACAATGGCTGTTGTAACGGTTAATCCAAAGGATAAGGGCGTTGCCATAGGGAAAAATGGGAAAAACGCTGAACGCCTCCGCTTCTTGGCTAAGAGATACTTCGAAATAGAAAACGTAAGCATAACCTAACTTTTTAAGAGAGTAAGAACGTGAAGAAAATCAGATTATCATTGTATATTCTGTTTCTTTTGTTCACGCTTATCAATTCTGTTGTTGCACAAGAGGAACCTTTTGTGGACAAGTTTTTAGGCAGCCCGTTGCTTGTTCTCGTAGTAATAATTGTTATCGACATTATAGCATTCATTTATCATAAAATAAGAAGATAAACGCTTTTAGGTTTCAGTGCTCAAAACAAGGTCGATGAGTGCTTTCTGATCAACCTCAGTATGGGTTCTCCAGTCAAGATATAATTGTTCATTTTCATCCTGCATTAAATACCCGTAACGAATGTATCTATCGACGTTTATTCCAACTTTCCATCCTGGAAGTTTGTTTCGTAGCAGTTCTTGAACTTCTTTCCGCGTTGCTTTTCCTTTTTTCGATATTATGTAGGCGATTGTTACTGCCAGTCCTGCGAGGTCGTCGATTCGCCAACCCATCATCTTGGCTTCTTTGGGTGTTAATTCCCCTCTCAACGTTATGCAAAATCTAGCTTTATTCAACTGGTCTAAAGTTGGTTTTTCAGGTGATTTCTCTCCTTCAAAAACCGTTTTCACTTGCAGATCGAAAGGTTTCAGGTGTTTGTTTAGAACTTCGAGGACTTTTGGGTAATCTGAGCCTAAAGCTTTCCGAAGCTCCCATCCCTTCACTCCGGGTTTTCTGTGTTTTCGATAGAAGAGGACATGAACCGCCCTCTTGATTTTGTTCGCATAATAGGCTTTTCTTCTACTCACTTAGCTCGCCTCTCTTCCATTTCATCCAGTCTTCAGCTGTGATGGCTATGGGTATTGAAACCAACTGCTTTTCTCCGATTTTGGTCAACAGTTTTTCGTAGGGTTTGATGAACATTTCTTCCTCTAACGGGTGGATTTCCAGTGTTGCATAGCCGTATGTGACCAGGAAACTTGTCATGAAGGCTTTGTGCACGGTTTTCTCATAGGTTTCTGCACCGATAAAGTTCCAGTATCGAATTTTGCCGTTTTCACCCTTTTCTTCAACTTCTCCCTTCAGTTTGTGCCAAAACTTTTCAAGTTCTTCTGAAAACGCCTCGTCCCGCATGATTCGCTGTCTTATCAGATCTTCTCTTGTTGCTAGACCTGTTTCGATTTCTTCAGGGAAAAGCTCTTTCCATCTTTCATTTAACGGCAGCAGGCTTTTCCAATATTTGATTGCCTCTGCTAGGCTGTGAATCGAAATCTGTTCCATTTCAACTGTTGGATGCCAAGCCTTCAAGAAAATGTTAACAATATCTTCTTTACTTATGCGGGTGAGTTTCTCCTCTAAAAGAAATGGATCAGTGTAAAGCGATGTTGAACGATGTTCAACCCACTCGCTTTGAAGCTTTATGACTGAGGCTAAATGATGGATGGTTTCAGCATCTAAACACAGGTCTTCTGGTAGTTCCCATTCTGGGAAATACTCCTTAATCACGCTTATAACTTCGTCAACATCCGTGAGGAACGGGTCTAGGGAACGTTCCTCCACAGACGTGCACATCTCAATTATTCTTTGAAGCTTTTCTCTTCCGAGTTTTGTCCGCGTTCTTTTCGACTGCACTAGGCAACCTCTCTGATTATCGATTTCCCTTCGATGTTTTGCACCGTGATTATGTTTACTTCTTCCTTTGTGAAGGTTATCTGGCTCGGAGTAAGAACAACGTATTGGGCGTTTGCATCTTTAACTGTTGAAATGAGCATGTTTGCAATTATTTCACGATTTTTCGGGTCCATGTGGATGTCGTATTCGTCAACAGCACGGAATGGCGAACGGACGTGTTGCTGTAAAGCCAGTAGAAAGCTTATGGTTGCTGTTGTTCTTTCTCCACCGCTCTGTGTATAAGCATTGAGTGGAACTGGTTTGCTGCCTTTGAACCCTACGAGAATCCCCAGCCCTGCAGCTTCTATGTCTTGTTCATCGACGAGTCTGACCTCTCCAAGAGCTTGAGCTTGTCCGATAATCTTTTGATATTGCAGGTTTACACGGTCCAGTAGGCTTCGGATTACAGTTCGCCAAGCTTGCATCCTTGTTTTAACTTCTTCCAGTGTTTTCTCACGGTTTTCAGCAACCAATCTTGCCTTCTCCTTCAACTCTAAGTAAAGTTTCGAATAAGATTCATACATGCGTTCTATGTCTTCGGAAACGTCTGAAAGCGCTGCCAAATGTCCGTCTGTAACTCTAATGTCGTCAAGAATTTCACTAACACTTTTTATTACTGCAATTCTGGGTCCTGTCTGCTCCGCTTTTTTGAGTGCTTCACCCAAGTAGGTTCTTGCGTCTCTCAGTTCTCTTTCCAATCTTTCAAGTTCAGCCTTTGTGTTTTCTTGGCGATATTGAAGCAACGCTAACCTAATTCTGTTGTCCAGAACTTGAGTGCGAACTTTTTCAACATCCTCTTCCAGGCTCCCCATTGCTTTTTTATTTTTATCTATCTCTGGGTTCAGTTTTGAAAGCTGCTGGTTGAAGTTCCGTATCAGCCCCCTCACGTTTTTGCTTTTTAGGAGTTTAAATCGTTCTGAAACGGTTTTCTCAAAGCCTTGAATTGTCAAAGGAGCTGGGTTTCCGCTTTCAATTGCATTCTCCAGCATCGCCGTTTCTTTCAGCAGCTCCTCACATAGGGAGATTGTCGAGTCGCTTTTGGCTTTTTCACGTTCAAGACTTAAACGGCCGTCAAAAACACTTTTCCATTCATCCTTCAGTTTTTCAAGCTGGTTTTGCTCAATTTGAAGCTGATCTATTACCTCTTTGTTTTCGTCTTCAATCTGATTTAGAATGCCTTGTTCTTTTTTCCTCTTTGCTTCCAAATCCTTGACTGTATCTTCTCTTCTTACCGCTTCTGCCCATGCAAGTTCCCTTTCTAAGAATCTCCGTTTAGTCCGTAACTGTTTTTTCTCTTGGTATCTGTCGTATTGTTCTCTCCAGTAGTTAAGTGTCTGTTCGGCTGATTCCAGAAGTTTGCTTACTGAACTCTCTTGGCTTGATGTGCGTGTCAGCTTCTTTCGGGCTTTGAGCACGTTTTTGCGGTAGGATTCAAGTCCAACGGCAGCCTCAACCATGCATAACTTTTCTTGTGAAGAAAGCACAGTGAATTGTTCAACCATGTTTTGATGCATTATAATAAGCATGTTGTCAGGGTCAACGCCTAACCTAGCCAAAAGTCTTTCAACTTCAGCTTTTGTGGCTGCCCTGTTCTCAAGCTCAAACCAGTACTTGCCGTCCCGCCTCAAGCCACGTGTAAGGAAAATTTGGTCTTTCCTAAATTTGGAAACAGGTCTACGTTTACCTCTCTTCGCGTTGTCTAGAATCAGCGTTACACGGGCTTGGTCTCTCCCCCAACGGATCAAATCACTCAATTTTCTTGACCGCTCAGTGTAAGACTGCCCCAAAGCCACGGAAATAGCCAACAGAAGCGAAGATTTTCCAGAGCCATTAGGTCCGCAAACTACGTTTACGCCTGATTTAAATGGTACCCTAGCGTAACTATAACTCATGAAGTTTTCTAAGATTACCTCTTGAATCAGCATTGAATTAGTTGCCTCTTTAGCGTAGTAATAGAGTTAAAAATCCCTTATTAAAACAATTAGGCTAGGTTTCACTCAAAGCAAAGCCTAGAAGCACAAAACTTTTACATATACATTTACAGATAAGACGCGTGAGGTTCAGCTATGGTTGTTGCTGGTAAAATCTTTAGGCTTGTTGAACCGCTTTCGCTGGCTGAAACTGGGTCGATGCTTGAGGGCTACTATACGGAAGAGCCTTACGAGGAAGGCGACTACAAGTTTACGCTTGTGACTGAGGTTGTGGGACTTCTACCAAAGGAAAACATGCTTAAAGGAGTTTACTCGCATGATCATGTGATTAATGTTTTCCACAGAGGGAAGGTCATGCCTTTGCCACGAACTGTTGAAGCGGTTTTTAGCTTTGCCGAACATGAAGACACAGTGTTTTTGACTATAGTTGAGAAGAAAAGCTTAGCCAATTTTATGGCAAACAAGCTGAGCGAGATTCTCTTTGAGAAAAAGGGGGATGTAGTTGAAGCTAGAATTTCGCCTGAAACCTTAAGGGAATTTCATCTTAAAAATCCTGAAGACACGAAAATCACGTTTTTTGACAATGTTGACATTCCGAACGTGAATAAACTTTCGCTTTATGGACCAGACCTTATAAACACTTCGCTTTTTGAGGATTATGGTAAGCACGGTGACTTGTGGTATATTGTTGCGAGGTCGAAGAAATACGGCTACGTTGTAGGTGTAACTAGAGACGCGTCTATAACGATATTCAATTTGACAGACAAAGAAAAGTATCTGGAATACGTGACAACGGAAATATACCCGCTAACCATGTAGTTTTTCCACACTAAATAGAGCTGAAACTTGCAGGGCGCGGACACTTAAATACAGAACAAGCAAGATCACACTTTTTGCTTTGCCGTTGTATACAAGGTTACTTTTAAAACGTCTTCAGGTTCCCAGCAAGAAACACATCATCACACAACCCCTTGACCGACCTTTCCCAACCTTCTACAGCCGTTTCCCACCGAAATCTAACGCAACCTAAGCCACTAAAAGCTTTTGTTCCTGAAAAGAAGCTTAAAGCAACCAGATCAGAAAACCTAGGGGGTAGGCTAGAATGACAGAAGAAGAAAAAACGCTGATAAATATCTTGATGTCTCACTTCTGCTCTTCCAGCGCGCACTGATAGAGATTAGTTTTAAATACATTTTCCTTTAAATAACTAGGATGGTGCAACATAATTGAATGTGGAAAAGCCTTCACGTGAACTGTCTATTGGCGAAATTCTTTCGCTAACGTTAAACCTTTACCTTTCCAAGTTCTTACAGTTTTTTTTGCCCTTTTTAATTGCCGGAATAATAACAGGTCTGTCCATGTACACAATAATATCTTCTTTTCCTCTACCAGAACAGCCAATCGCCACTGCTTCCTATGAAGAAATATTTGAATGGCTAGTTGCATTACTTACAACAGCCATTATAATGGGTGTTTTTCAGCTCTCGTTACATGGATCGTCGGCACCACAACCACTGGAATTGCCACGAAATGTGCATCTGACCAAATAGAGAAAGGCACATCAACTCTCGGCCACAGCCTCAACTTCACAATATCCAAACTCCCATCATTGCTCATAGCTCAACTCGTTACAGGAATTCTGACAGTAATCGGACTGTTTCTTTTGTTCATACCTGGCATAATCATCTCCATAATGTTTTCGCTAATAATGCCCGCAATAATTGTTGAGCAAAAAGGTGCCTTTGAAAGCTTAGGAAGAAGCAGAAAACTAGTAAGCAATCGTTGGCTGAAGACCTTTGCTCTCCTACTAATCGTATACATAATTCTTGGCATGGTCACTGGAATTGTAAATCTGATTGCAACGCCTCTCAATGTTAGGTATCCAAACATTAACCTCATCATTACGAGCATAATCTCTTCCTTTGTAGCTCCAATTCTTCCAATTGCAATGACCTACCTATACTATGCAATGGTCGCAAGAGAAATCCCACAACCTCCCCCGCCTCCATTCTAACCCACACTACTAAGTTACGGAAAAATACTTGATGGCGCACGCTAACGCAACACACCATCATTGATCAGTAGGATTTACCTTCGCCTTATGGCACACAAAAGACTTGATAATATTCTCAAAAACACGACCTTGTTGCACAGATTTATCAGATGCAGTTACCCCGTACACCACGAAGTATCGTCTGGAGGGCTTGCAATAAAAGTGCAAGCTGCGAACTTCCCGCCCATGCGTTTTCCCTTTTCCAAACGGCAACAGTTTACGCACAGAGAAAACTATTCTGATGCGAGAGAAGACGGCTTTATGCGAGTTTACTTTGACCTTTTTGGTTTGAATTAACTCAACTTTTTTGATTTTTCTATCCTTTTTTATTCTATTAACAGAGTCTCTAGCATGTTCTTCGAGGGAGGAATACTTTTCCTTTGCCTTTTCAAGCAGCCCCCAACTTACAACAATGTGGGCTTTTTCAGGAGACTTGAAGGTAACATTCCCTTCACTCCGTTCTGACTTTGGATCAAGCTCTATTTTCCAACCAACAGGACAAACCGTACGAAATCCGTAGATGCGGAAGAATTCGTATTCTGACATAAAATTTTATTCCAGTACGTGACCTATTAACAATTTGGTGAATAGTGTACACTAAAATAGATAAGCCATAACGTTTTTATATATCAATTAAACCCTTTTGGAGGGTTCATAAAAATGACAAGACGAAAAGTGACGAAACTCTTAACGTTGATTGGTTTCACTATTACAGTTTGGATATTGTGCATTGCCTACGCGATTACCAATTTAGGAGACTAAACCACACTGGAAAACTACCTGAAAACACAGTTTGCATTTTCTAATTCTTCGACCGCGTGTTATTTAGGCAATGATGACCTGACTTTACTGTTTTTCTGGTTCTTTCCACTTTTCTATGATTAGTTTGTTGTCTCCGCCAGGTTTGAAGCTCACTTTTACATCCATGGAATCGCTTCCCCCTCTTTTGCCTCTGGTGAAATCTGTGAATGGGAACATGCTGTCTTCAGCCAAGTACACTGGTAGATAGATCAAGTATTTGCCGTCTTTCCTTCTGAACAAACGTCCTCTTCCTTCACTAACCATTTTTTAAACACCTCAATTATCTAAAGCACATTTTGCATTTCTATGTATTTATAGATTATGAAAAGTCAGAATAGATTATTCCTCTTCTAGATTTAGAACACTTACTTCCAATCTATGCCACTTTTAGCGCGAGCTAATTGCAGAAGCTATTTCTTCCTTTCTTCATTTCTCCATGCTCGTCATGTTGGACATTTGCCGAGACAGCTTGGTGATTGCGCATTCATCTCCAAGCTACCACATGCACTTTTTCTCCTGGCAACCAGTTGAAAAGCCACTCTTAATTATCAGTGGGCATCTTCGTCGAAAACGCTTTGCAAGATCAAAATACAGTTAACCACTTTCTTCATCCGCTTGGGTGCATCCTTTGTAGAGAGCCCGTTTAGAAAACTGAACACGTCTTGAGAACGAACGAGATCTGTTAAAGTAACCAAACCTACAAGCCGTCCATTTTCAACTACTGGAAGTTTCTTAATTTTCTGCTCAAACATGAGTTTAGCAGCGTCCCCAGCACTCATTTTAGGTGCTGCTGCAATCAAAGGTTTTGACATTATGTCGATGACGCTTGTCTTTTCGGGTTCTCTTAATTCGTGTATAATCCTTTTTAACATGTTCCTTTCAGTCACGATGCCAACGGGCTTTCCACCGTTAACAACAACAAGACAGCCAATTTCATGCTCATTCATAACTTCAACTGCCCTCTTCACAGTAACATCGGCTTTCACAGTCACTATGTCCTTCACCATGATTTTTTTAAGCTTCAGTGACATCAGAAACACCAAACAAGTTTCGCAATGATTCTTTGTCGCTTTAATTATCTATACATTATGAATTGTAGGTTTAGACTCAAATTCTGAGTTCGGACTAAGATTTAGGCATAACAAGTGAAAGATAACAGCCTAAGGCCATTGATGAATAAGAATAAATTTCTCGGCTGTTTCCCAAATTTCTCTTGCTTCTTCTATGGAAAGATGAACCTCAAAGTTTTTGGCAGTTTTCTCCTTTACAGTAGCTTCCAGTATTGCTAAGTCGGCGCCTTTAACAAACTTTTTTAGAGACTGGCACATTCCGGTATCGCCGCTTATGACTATACGCTGTTTGTCATAGCCAATTGAATAACCAACTGCTGGGACGCGTTTTCCTACGCCATAGACCTTTGTCGATCCTCTATGGGTGACAGAAAAAGCTTGAACCTCTATCGCTCCTATTATTATTCTTTGTTCGTCTGATAATTCCTTCAAAATTACCCGAAATGGCACTGTGTCTCCGTAAACAGCCATAAACCCTTCGACTAAGTTTTTGACTTCACTGCAAAAACGAGGTGCGATTAAGAACAAGTCGCTGGTTCTTCCTATCATCCTTAGAAAACCGAAGAGTGTCCATAAACCTCCTACATGGTCAAAATGGCCGTGTGTTATTGCAATGGCTTTCAATTGTTCAAAATTGTAGTCAAGTTCCAGCAAGTCTCTCAAAGTTCCGTCTCCTACGTCCACTAGAATGTCGCCTTTCAAGGTTGATATTAGAATCTGAGTGGCGACTCCAGCCTTCGAATATAACACTTTAACGTTCCAGTTCTTGCCTTGCCAAAAATTCAGCAACCCAAACACTCCATAATAATTAGATAGAACAGTTTAATATTTTTAGTTTTATAAAAAGAGGCTGCAGCAACATTTCCGAATTAATGTAGTCCTTCCTTCAAGCCGCGCGCTATTTTATGATCATGTTGCGAGTCGTTTCCTACGTGTAAATCTAATTAAAGATCCCTTAGTCTACATGTGTTTGTGGAAACAGATTATAGTGCAAAAAATTTAGATGTTCTTTGAGGTTTTGGTCACTATTTGCGTTATAATAGATTCTTGTATTGATTTTTGTTGCTAAAAGAAGCTTTTGGTGTTTTTTGGTCTTCCGGCGAGTGGTGACTGGGTTGTTACTGGGACTGAAAGTTATTGTGCGGAATAGGAATTGGTTGTTGAGAATGGTGGAAACTCGACTTTTAGGAAGGTTACTTTGAAAATGACATGTGCCTAGGGCGCAGGAATTTCGGTCTGGCAATAGGAGTAGTTTCAGGCTTGGCTATCGATTTAATCATTGGATTCGCTGTGATCATGGCTTCGAGGAAAAAATGTAAGCTTTCAGAAACTTGAAGTGAAATACTAGGGCTTTTGTAAGTGTCCTATTAGCATCGGCAGGTCAGTGATTGACGTGACTACATAATTTGCTCCGAAATTGATTAACTCTTTTGTGGAAGATAGCCCCGTCGGCAAACCTACAGCAATCGCTTTTAATTCTCTGGCACATTTCATGTCGCTGACTCCATCTCCGACAACTATTGTCTCGTTTGGATCAACCTCTAAAGCGTTTAAGACGAATTCAAGATGTTCACTGCTGGGCTTGACATATTTTACACTATTTCTTGGAGTTACTGCATCAAAAAAGCGTGCTATTCTGAACCGTTTCAAAATGTAATTTGTGGATTTTTCACTGTTAATCGTGAATAAGCCGATTTTTAAGCCCATTTTCTTTAACGTCTCAAGAGTTTCAGCCACACCTGGAAGTAAGCTTGTGCTTTTTGCAGCTTCCAATTCAAATTTTTCGGCTATTGCCAAAGCTTTTCCACGGATTTCTTTGATTGCTTTCTCAGATTTGCCGTTGTTTTTTAGGAATATTTCAGCTTTTTTCAGCATCTCGAATATGCTCTCATTTGTTGACAGGATTGAGGCTGCCAAGCCTTTTTTTATGAAAAAGCTTCTAACTTCTGCTCTCACAGCCTTATAGTCTAGGTTGAAGTTGGCAAGGGTTCCGTCGAGGTCAAAGACTACAGCTTCAAGCGTCATTGCATCTTTCACTTTCGTTTTGAATTTGAAGCCTAGAACGTCTCTATAGAAATATACTTTACGGTAAATTGAATAACCATCTTTCAACACATTATATGTGGATGTGTATGAGCCTTGAAGATTACGCAAAAAATAGACTCTGGCCGATACTCGTTGAAATAGTTCACACCCTAGTCATGTACCCACACCATAAGAGCTACACAAGAGAAGTTATTCTCCACGAGAAACCGAATATAAAGTCGAATGAATTGGCTGCTAGGCTGAAGATATCTTTAGGCGAAGCACTGGTGATCTTGTATGAACTGAGGAACCAGGTTACGTGAACTGTTGAAACTTTAAACAATGGTTGGAGATGAGGTTGAAGCGGTTATAAAGGCAACGGAAGTCGTGATAGCAAAATAGATTCATAAGCCAAATTTAAAATTCAGTTTTGTTATTAGTTTCTTTCTCAATCATGCCCATGGATAACACTTTCTCATAAGTAAATTTAGCGAAATTATCAGAAATTTCTTCTGTAAGAAAGTACGAAAAAACGTAATATACTAGTGAGTATAACTTATTGAACATTGGAAGTGGAAAAATGTGTAAATTTGCAAGATATTTTGCGGTGGCAATTGCAATAACTATGGTGTTTCTGGCAAATACTGTAAATGTAGCCTTTAGTCCCACACTTTTAACGAAAGCTGAAAGTATAAAAGAGTTTTCAGCTGATAAAAATTCTATACTCAATCCTACACAATTAAACAATAGCTTCCATTCCCGTTCCGAAAAGATAGATAATCGAAAGCCAGAGAGCAGCTTTCAAAATCTTTGGGGACTTGACGCTTTCAACAAGGATACGCATTTTGATGGAATTAAAGAGCGCAGCGATTTTGCTTGCTTTGATGAGGATTCAGCAGAGCTGGTTATTGGAGTAAACAATGCAAACCTAGAAGCTTACGCTAAGCTTGTCGATGAAATCAACAGGAGTCAAGGCAGAATTGTAAACACTGTCTCAATAGAAGTCGAAGTTATTGCTGTAGTTGCTGATATCCCCTGGAATGCTATTTCCCCATTCACAGAAACAGTTCAAAAGAGCGGTTTAGCGCGATACGTAGAACCAAACATGAAGTTCCAAGCGCAGTTTATTCCAAACGACCCATACTGGAACTTACAGTGGGGACCACAGAAAATAGAGGCTGACTACGCTTGGAACACAACCACAGGCAACTCGTCCATTCTTGTAGCAGTTATCGACTCAGGCATCGACTACAACCATCCAGACCTTGAAGGCAACTATGTTGCGTTAGGCTATGACTGGGTAAACGATGATGCATATCCCTTGGACGACAATGGTCATGGAACCCACTGCGCGGGAATAATTGCTGCAGCGTTAAATAATACTGTAGGCATCGCTGGAATTGCCAACGTCAGCATCATGGCTGAAAAAGGCTTAGATGCTTATGGATCTGGATGGGAAGACGACCTTGCCAATGCTATTATACATGCTGTTGATTATGGCGCGGATGTTCTTAGCAACAGTTGGGGTGGTTATGGCGAAAGCCTTCTTATTCGCGATGCCGTCCAACACGCCTACGACAATGGTGTATTGGTGATTGCAGCTGCTGGAAATGAGGCTTGGAGCGTGAAGCTTTACCCCGCTGCCTATGATGAGGTTGTCTCTGTCACAGCCACAGACTCTTATGATTATCCTGCATCCTTCACTAACTTTGGAGATTGGGTTGAAGTTGCAGCTCCAGGAGTAGATATCTACTCAACAATGCCAACATATCATGTAACTTTGAACGATTACGGCTACAATCAAACCTATGATTACATGAGCGGCACTTCTATGGCTTGCCCACACGTTGCAGGTGTAGCTGCTCTCATATGGAGTCAGTTCGCTAATGCAACAAGAGACTGGGTTAGAGCCCAGCTAAGATATACGGCAGAGGATTTAGGAGATCCAGCCTTTGATGAGTATTATGGCTATGGAAGAATCAACGCAAAAAACGCGGTAGAACAAGCACCACCTAACCATGACCTGCTCATTTTCGACTGGAATAGACCACAATACGTTAAGCTTGGAGAATCAGCCACTTTCAATATCACTGTACTCAATTTTGGAGCAAGCAACGAAACTGACGTAGAAGTACATCTGCTAGTAAATGGGAGCTCAATTAACTCAACATACATCAGCCTTCTGCAGGGAACCACATCAACCACTGTTAGCTTATCATGGACTCCAACCTCGGAAGGAGCATACAATGTCACTTATTACGTTGTACCCGTTCCAGCTGAAACAATAATAGAAAATAACCAGATAACAGAAATTCTCTATGTTATAACTCCGCCCCCTGAAACGAATTGGATGCTGCTAGAGACAGACCCTGATGAAGGTGTAGGTACGAATCTTAAATCCATATATGGTCAAGTCCACTCGGACATAGTATACTTTAAAGTGGAACATCATAGATCTTGGACAACAATCAATGACATAGATACAGCCATTTTTATAGACGCAGATCAAGATGCCAGCACCGGTTTACCTGACGAAACTTATCCATATCAAGATACTGACATAGGTGCAGATTATGTGATTGTTGTGGGTTGGGAGGCAACTGAGATGTGGAAATGGGATCCTATCACTGGAATGTGGGATATAAGTAACCCTATCCCTTTGGCTTATCTGGAAGCTCCTGAAAACTCCGATGTGTTTGTAGTAGGCGTATTTTTTGTCAGTTTGGAAACAAGTGGAATTGTCGACTGCGCAGTTACCGATATTCCTTCAAACTGGGATTGGATGCCTAACAGTGGATTCTTCACTTGGATATTAATCCAATATGAGCATGAGCTGGCTGTTTTGCTTGAAACTCCACAGTACCTTCTACCAGGAGAAACATCCTTGCTGAACGCTACGGTATGCAACCGGGGGCTAAACAATGAAACAAACGTGGAATTTCAATTGATCATAAATGGAAGTATTGTTGCAAATGAAACATTGGTGGAGCTTGTCAATAGCACATGCTACACTATAAACTATTCCTGGACGGCTACTTTGGAAGGCATCTATAATGTTACTGCTTATGCACCGCCAGTATCCGAAGAAAACTTTACCTTAAATAACGTAAAAACTGAATTCGTTAGTGTGCATTATCCGTTAATTAACCCCGAATCAGGGCAATACGCAAACTACGTTATGAATTCCTATGATTCTTCTGGGCACTTAGTTGGTTTACAAGGGTATTTCAACTTAACATACGAGTATTACATCGAACCCTACAAAATTTACATTACAGTTTGGCAAAAAGATCCCTATGGATACGTTTACACAGATTGGATGATAGTTAACACCGTGAACCGGTTCGTAGAAGAGGGAATCTGGTATGGCTATTGGTATCTTGGGTGGATTGAAACAGACATAGGCATAGGCTCTACCATAAATCTTCTTGACGGCACCGCGACCGTTAACAGCACTAGGATAATCATGGTGGGTTCACGAGCAATTGATTGCTGGGAAATACCGTGCTCTATGTCTGGGTATCCTTACACCTTCTGGTATGATAAACAGTCTGGATTATGGATCCGTATGGAAAGCACAAATCCATACACTGGAGAACGTGTTGAATTATTACTAATCGACACAAACGTTCCAATAGGCACACAAAATGAGCACGACTTGGGAGTAACCTTAGACACTCCGCAGCGCCTCCAACCCGACGAAACCTCGTTGCTAAACGCAACGATATACAACCTTGGACTAAACAATGAAACAAACGTGGAGATTCAGCTTTTCATAAACGGCACACAAGTTGCAAATAAAACATTAGCTAAACTTGTTAATGGCACTTGGTACACCCTCAACTATTCTTGGACACCCGCTACTGAAGGAATCTACAACATAACCACTTACGCCCCACCAGTTCCCGACGAAAACGTCACAATAAACAATATTTACTCAAAAATAATCCCAGTGCAATATGCACCACAAATTCTAGCCTATGTACAATACACCGATTACTATCAGGACTATCCGAACACCTTAAAGGCTATAGAATCTGCGTTCGGACCCAACTACATACTAACCGAATTGCTAGATTACACTCAACTGGATTCGATACTTCCGAGCAAGGACATCCTACTAATCCCAGACCAAGAATATGCAAGCCTATACACTATGGAAATGATTGGTGCAACATGGTCTGAAACTCTAACTGAATTCTTAGAAAACGGAGGAATCCTAATACTGTGCGACGGAGGTTATGGTTACGGCGGAACCTACGGCATCCTTACAGGTGCTGAGCTAACGTCGATTTCAAGCGCTAACTACAGAAGCTCTTACACACTTTATCTAGTTGACCCAAGTGACCCGCTGGCAGAAGGCGTATCCTCGTCATTTGTTAGTCCCTATTACACAGTAAGCTTCGTAACAGAGGAAACAAACGTTGTCATCGAGGATGAGTGGCATTATCCAGTCGTGATTCACAAGGAAATAGGCCGAGGGCACATAGGACTTCTCGGATTTGACTTTGAATCGTCTAACGCGGATACAGAACAATTACTAGGCAACGCTGTATCCCTTGCAGCTTACATTCCGATTTCGGTAAATACGTCTGCTGGTTCACCAGAAACTAAAGTGACTATAACCGGAACAAAGGCAACAGCAAACGGCACAGTTTCAATTTACTGGGATGACACACTTGTGGAAAACACAACAGCCAACTCAATCGGTGACTTCACATATATGCTAACGGTTCCCGTTAACGCCACGGTCGGTGTTCATAAAATAATGGCAATAGACATAGCCACAGGCAGAACAGGCTCAACGTCCTTCAGGGTAATTCTACTAGTTTTGAATCCAACTGAAGGCCCTATCGGAACAAACGTGACCGTTAACGGCGCTGGATTCGCACCTGAAAGCCAAGTAACAGTAACATTTAGTGATATGCTAATCGGCTACACTATAATTGACAGTTTTGGAAACTTCACTTTCACCTTTAACACACCGCTATCAACAGCAGGCAAATATTACATAAAGGCATTAGATGCTGAAGGCAACTATGCATGTAAGAAGTTTACCGTGGTTGATGTTACTCCGCTGGACGTTCAAATCGACGTAGGAACAATGCACTTTAAAGGAGAAATAGCTGAATTCTATGCTCAAACAATATTTAAGGGACAAGCTGTTAGCGCTATCATCAGCAGTGCCATATTGTATAAGCCTGATGGAACAGTCGAGAATCTGCTAGCTCAAGATGTCACTATAGGCTTATACAAAATCCCGTACGCCATACCGGGAGATGCGGAACCAGGCACGTACACCCTAGTTATTACCGTGCACTACATTACAGACAAAGTCCAAGCTGTTGGAACATCTTTCAAATGTTTTGTGATAAGCTCGACATTGACAAACATAAATATGACAATACAGGAACTACAAGGTGACATCGCCACAATCATAATACCAGACCTAGGCATGATAAAAGCAAATCTAACAGCCATTAACGCAACAGTGGTCAAGATTAAAGGAAGTCTTGCAGTTGTAAACTCAACACTAGGCCTTATTCAAGGCACGCTCGACACAATCCAGCTGAAAGTCATAGCTATCAACGGAACCACGGCGACTATTCAAACAACTTTAGGTATAATGAACGGCACAATAACATCAATCGAGGGTAACATGGCAACCATAGAAATAGAAACGGATATAGGCACGATTAAGGCTGACATATCTGGCATACAGGGAACACAGGACGCATGGATAATATCGCAATACGTGACTATAGTAATCGCGTTGATAGCAGCTGCTAGCTCGATGCTTTCAGTCATCTTTCTAAGACACAAGAAAACTGCAAAAACAGAATAACTCATATCCTCTTTTTCTTTTCAAATCAAGCGAATCGGTTTAAAGCTATTCCACAACATATCGGTAGGCTATGTGCGTGCCTGCTGTAGGACTCTCTCTAATTATCCGAAGTATGTCTCCGGGTTTTGCACCTATCGCTTTCACCGTTGGGTCTGAAAACCTAATCTGAAGTAGTTGGTACGGCTGAATCTTGTATTGGGCAAGCACTTGCTCTCTTTCTTTCGGCGATAAAATTTCGTGTTCTGGAACAAGTTCATGCTTGAATATGTTGAAGGCCGGAAATATTTTCGACAGAAGCTCAATGTCGTTTTTCTTGGCTTCCACGCGTGCTGCATGGGTGTATTTTCCACTTGTAATTATTATTCCCTTTTCTATGTTTTTCTCTTCCATGATTTTGTACAAATTCTTGACTATTGCTATGCCCACTGTGCCATCTTCTGGGATGCACCATATTAGGGCTTTCTTTTTCTCTTTGGGAACCTTGATAAGATACTTCACTTTGTCCTTGACTTTTTCTTTCTTAACGATCTTGTATTTCCTGAGCTTGATTATAACATCAGCCTTAAGTTCCTCTAAGCTTTCTTCACTCAAACCATAAACCTCATGTCTAGAACAGTCGAAATCTAAATGAAACATTAACCCTTAAACTTTACGCTTTTGATCGAAAAAGTGAAAAGCAAGAGAGACCTTTTAGTTGTTTCTAAACGTGGGATGTGTTAAAGTGTTTTCAGAATTCGGTAAAATAGCTTTAGAAGAAGCAACTAAAAAAGGAGCTTCATACGCGGATATTAGAATAAGCGAAATTCTCAACGAAATCTTAACGGTGAAAAACGGTGAACCAGAAGCTGTTAACCTTTTGCAAACGAAGGGGTTCGGTGTCAGGGTAATTGCAGATGGGGCATGGGGATTTGCCGGTTCAATTGACATAAACAAGGAAGAAATCATAAAAACAGTTGAAAAAGCCGTCAGCATTGCAAAGGCAAGTGCCGTGTTAAAGAAGAAAGAAGTGACTTTGATCCGAGAAGAAGCTAGAGAAGACCAGTATTCCAGCAGTTTTCAGAAAGATCCATTCAAAATTCCAGTGGAGGAGAAGTTAGATGTGCTTGTTCAAGCTGGGCGAATCCTTAAGGAACAGTCTCCGCTGATAAAGGCTGCGTACGCTTATTATCGTGGATTTAGGGAGAACAAACTTTTCATGAGCACGGAAGGCGCGAAAGTCAGTCAAAACATAACATGGTGCGGTGGAGGGCTGTCAGCTATAGCTGTTAAAAACGGAGAAATGCAAACAAGATCGTATCCAGCTTCTTTCGGAGGCAACAACGCTACAGGCGGTTATGAATTCTTTGAATCTTTCGCTTTGGTTGACCACGCAAAGGAAACTGGACAAGAACTCTTGCGGCTGTTTGACGCTGAAAAATGCCCTTCAGGAGAAATAGACCTAATTCTCACGGGCGACCAGCTTGCTCTGCAAATACATGAAAGCTGTGGACATCCGACAGAGCTTGACCGAGTGTTAGGCATGGAAGCGGACTATGCTGGAACAAGTTTTCTTACGCCTGAAAAAGTTGGAAACTTCATGTATGGTTCTGAAAAGGTGAACATAGTGGCTGATGCTATTGTTCCGCATGGGCTTGGATCGTTTGGCTATGATGATGAGGGTACAAGAGCTAAGAAAGTGTATTTGGTTAAGGAAGGCTTGTTTGTGGGTTATCAGAGTTCTCGTGAAACTGCGGTTGAGTTGAATCTTGGAGAAAGCAGTGGTGGGATGCGAGCGGACTCCCCTTTGGCTTTGCCGCTTATTCGCATGACAAACATTAACCTGCTTCCAGGAGACTGGAAGGCTGAAGAGATTGTCGGAGACACGAAGGATGGTGTTTTGTTGATGACTAATCGTTCGTGGAGCATTGACGACAGGCGCATAAACTTTCAGTTTGGCACGGAAATCGGTTGGAGAATAAAAAACGGTAGCAAAGAAAACATGGTTAAGAACCCAACTTACATGGGTGTTACTCCACGGTTTTGGGGTTCATGCGACGCTGTAAGCAAAGACGACTGGGTGATGCATGGTGTGCCAAACTGCGGTAAAGGCGTGCCAGGACAAGTAATGTATGTTGGACATGGCTGTGGAACCGCGAGATTTCGTAAGGTGCATGTTGGATTAACGTAATGAGGTGAAAATCATGGTTACAGAAAGATTGTTAAGAATTGCCGAGAAAACCGTACAATACGCTATGCGACAAAATGTTGACCAAGCGCAAGCTTCAGCATTTTTGCTTGACACGGCATTAACACGGTTCGCAAACTCTCAGATACATCAGAATGTTGCAACAAAAAAGGGTGGAGTATTAATTAAAGTAGTTCTAAACAAGCAAGTCAGCACGACGCGCGTCAACACTTTGGAAGAAGAACAAATTGAGAAGGCTGTGATACAAGCAGTGAAAATTGCTAAGGCTTCACCGCCAAACAAGGACTTCAAAAGCTTACCTGCGCCAGATCCTTGGACCCCTATCGAAGGAGTTTTCGACGAGGAAACGGCTAATTGTACGCCTATGTACAGAGCGGAAAAGGTTAAAGAAGCCATTGAAACGGCACACTCAAAATCGTCAATTGTGAAGGCTGTTGCTGGTTATTTCTCAACTGGTTCGATGGCTTTTGCAATAGCAAACTCGTTGGGCGTCTCAGCAGGGGCTATAGCATCCTCGGCAAACATGAAAACTACGGTCATATCGAAATCTGGAACCTCAGAAGGTTTTGGAACCGCTGAAAAATATTCAAGGAACATCAAAGATATTCAACCAGTTGTTTTGGCTGAGAATGCGGCTGAAAAATCTGTGAAGAGCGTAAATCCAATCAAGCTTTCTCTGGGCGAATATCAGGTTGTTTTGTCGCCTATGGCTGTTGCGACACTTTTGATGTACTTGGGCTATGTTGGGTTTTCAGCGACTTCATATCAGGATGGACGGTCCTTTGTTAAATATTGCTTGAACCAGCAGGTTTTCGACGGCAAGCTTAACGTGAAAGATGATGCTAGGGATTTGCGAACTCTTTACGCGGTACCTATTGATGGTGAGGGAGTTCCGAAAAGGGCTTTGCAGCTGATAAGTAACGGAGTTGTTTCTGAGCGTAGTATATGTTATAACTCTTTTACGGCTGGGAAGGAAGATAAGAAGAGCACTGGTCATGCTATTCCGCCAATCAGTGATTATTATTCTGAGATGCCTATGCCCTTCAACATGATTGCAGATCCGGGAGATGCCAGTTTGGAGGAGATGATTGCTGAGACTAAGCATGGGATATTTGTGACGACGTTTCATTATGTGAATCCTGTTGAACCTACAAAGGTGGTTCTGACAGGGCTAACGAGGGACGGAACCTTCCTGATTGAGAACGGTGAAGTGTCTAAGCCGATTGTGAACATGCGGTTCACGGACAGCATGCTTTCTGCTTTGAAGAACATACCGATGATTGCCAGAGAACTTGAAATGGTTGAGGCGACAACGGTTCCTTCGATGAAGCTTGAGAAAATAAGATTTGTAGGCGTATCAGCCTACTAACACCCTCCTTATTTTTCAGGATTAACATCAACTGTATCTAAAAAGTTATTCAATTGAACGATGTGAAGTGAATCCTTACACAGTTACTTCTAGAACGCCGAGCTACACGCGAACTGTTACATTCGCAACGTATCTTTTCATAACGCTCGCAAATTCACCGATAACTCTAGGCAAACAGGGATTAACACTGTTAAATGCTTTGTCTAACGTGTCGCCAGGAATAAACTGTTGAAATGCAAAACGTTTTCCACCCTCAACAATATCACCCATCTTCTCAATATCCTCTTCATCAACAAAGCCAGGAACAACCGTTGCTCTAAACTCATAATCAACTTTTCCATTCTTCAAAATCTCAACAGTACGCAAGAAATCAACCGTGTCTTTCGCTCCTAAACGACCATACTTCTCCAAAGAAGTTTTCACGTCTAAGGCAACATAATCCACAAAAGGCAAACATTCCTTTAGGGCTTGGGGGAAAAACCCGTTAGTGTCAAGCTTAACGGCAAAGTCTTTTTCCTTAAGCTTTTTCAGGAATTTCGGAATTTCCTTATGCATCGTTGGTTCTCCACCAGTTACGACCACAGCATCTACGTATTTTTTGCGTTTTTCAAGAATTCGGATCACTGTTTCTTCGTTAAGGAACGGGGGCTTAGGGTCTAACACTATTCTCCAGTTGTGACAGAAAGGACAGCGTAGATTGCAGCCAGACGTAAAAAGCACAGTCGCTATTCTATCTGGAAAATCTATTAGACTCGTCTTTTGGATGCCGCTGAACTTCATTAGCAGTTCACTCATGCGTGCACGGTTGCCAAAACAACAGACTTGTCAAAGCTTCTACGTATGGCAAATTCAGCTTGTTTACCATCGTTCCACTGGTCAACTGGTCTGAGATAGCCAACAACCCGTGAGTAAACTTCACATTTTGTTCCACACGTTGGGCATTGCTTGTGTCCTCCGCTTACGTAGCCGTGGGTTTGGCAAACACTAAACGTAGGCGTCAAAGTGAAGTACGGTAAATGGGAATTCCATGCTACCTTCCTAACGAGTTCAGCCGCAGCCTTCCACGAATAAACTCTCTCACCTAAGTAGATGTGAAAGACTGTCCCACCAGTGTAAAGAGTCTGCAGCCTATCCTGATGCTCTAAGGCTTCAAACAAGTCCAGTTCACGGTCCACTGGCAGCTGCGAAGAATTAGTGTAGAACGGTTCAACGCTTTTTGAAAGGTGTTTCTCGTTCGCCACAACTATGTTCGGATAATTTCTCTTGTCTAAGCGGGCAAGCCTGTAAGATGTCCCTTCAGCAGGTGTTGCCTCTAGGTTATAGATGTTTCCAGTTTCTTCTTGGAAGTCTGCCAACTTTTTCCGCATAGAGTTTAGCACTTTTACTGCGAATTCTAATCCTTCGTGACTTGCTATACCGTGTCCAAAAAGGTTCACTATCGCCTCGTTCATGCCCACTAAACCTATTGTTGAGAAATGGTTCTTCCAGTAATTTCCAAATCCTTCCTTTACAGGACGGAGATAATGCTTTGAGTATGGATATAACCCGTTCATTGTGAACTGTTCTAGGGCTTTCCTTTTGATTTCTAGGCTGTCCCTTGCAGTTTCCATTAGTTCTTCTAGGCGCTCAAAAAATTCATCTTCATCCTTCGTTAAATAACCAATTCTCGGAAGGTTCATTGTTACGACGGCTATGCTGCCCGTTAAAGGGTTTGCTCCGAAGAAACCGCCGCCACGTTTACGCAGTTCTCTGTTGTCGATTCTTAAGCGACAGCACATGCTTCTAACGTCTTCAGGTTTCATGCCACTGTTTATGAAATTAGAGAAGTAGGGCACACCGTATTTGGCAGTGACCTCGAAGATTTCTTGGGCTATCGGGGAGCCCCAATCAAAATCTTTTGTTATGTTGTATGTTGGTATTGGAAACGTGAAAACTCTTCCTTTCGCGTCGCCTCCACTCATAACCTCTGCGAAGGCTTTGTTGAACATTTCCATCTCCGCTTGCATGTCGCCGTAGGTTTCGTTCATCACCTTTCCGCCGACTATCACTGGCTCATCTTTCATAAACTCTGGAACCGCCAAGTCTAGAGTCACATTGGTGAAGGGTGTTTGGAAGCCCACACGTGTAGGCACGTTCATGTTGAAGAAAAATTCCTGAAGCGCCTGCTTCACCTGTTTCAGGCTTAACCCATCGTAACGTATGAACGGAGCCAAGTAACTGTCAAAGTTGCTGAAAGCCTGCGCTCCTGCCGCTTCACCCTGAAGCGTGTAGAAGAAGTTTACCACCTGTCCGAGGGCTGTTCTGAGATGTCGCGCAGGTGTACTTTCTATCTTTCCAGACACTCCGCCGAATCCAGAAAGCAGCAAGTCCCTCAGATCCCACCCGACGCAGTACGGTCCCAATACTCCGAGGTCGTGGATGTGCATGGCTCCTGAGAAATGTGCATCAGCAATGTTTGGTGGGTAAATCCTTGTTATCCAATATTTCGCTATCACTGTAGATGACAAATAATTGTTCAGGCCTTGCAGTGAATAGCTCATGTTTGAGTTTTCTCGGACGCGCCAGTCTTGAACCTCCAAGTATTGGTCTACAAGGTCTGCTGAGCTGAGTAGTGCGGCTAATTCACGCATGTCTTGGTGCTGCTTTCTGTAGAGAATGTAAGCCTTAGCGGTTCTTGCGTGTCCGTTTTCGATTAGTATCTTTTCAACCAAGTCTTGGATTTCCTCAACTGTGGGAACACCTTCTTCTCCGAAGCGTTTCTGAAGCAATGCCACAACTTGATCGCTTAGTCTCTTTGCCAGTTCAAGGTCTTTTCCGCCTACGGCTTTTGCTGCTTTCCAAATGGCATCTGTTATGCGCTTCTGATCAAATGGTTCTAATCTTCCGTCACGTTTTCTAACAAACTTCACTTTCTCACCTCTTTCAGTATGCGTCGAAAATCTTCTGGCTCTTCAAAACGTTTGTAAACTGAGGCAAACCTGATGTAGGCTATACGGTCAAGCTTCTTCAAATACTCGGTAACTACGTCTCCAATTTCTTGTGAAGAGATCTCTCCTTTCCCCCTCATCATCAAATCCTGCCTAATACGTTCAGCCAAATTGTGAATCTGCTCCATAGTTACAGGTCTTTTCTCACATGCCTTTTGAAGACCCCGAATAATCTTGCTCAGGTCAAAGCGCTCCATCCTTCCATCCGTCTTCCGAACCATGAGCTCCACCGTTTCAATGTACTCGTAGGTTGTGAACCGTCTTCCACAGTTTAGGCATTCTTTACGGCGTCTAATGGTGTTGTTCTGAGAATCCCTAGTTTCAAGGGTTCTGACGCCATCAGATCCACAATACGGACACTTCATCCTATGATTTTCCCTCACAGTATTCTGAAAGGTTCGCCGCGCATATGCATCTAGTGCTTGCCCAAGCAAAACGAACGCTATACATAGCGTTTCATTATATAAAATCTTTCTACACTGATATAAAAAATTTCAGTTTACAAGCAAAAGAAACAACGTAAAGCATAGACATAATCACAGAAAAAAGAAAGCACGAAATAATGTGTTTTTAGATGAATAACCTCCATTCTAAGTTGCAGAGAACATGTTTAAAACTTTCGTGTCAAAGATTATGGCGATGTCTCAGAAAAAAATTGTTGGGTAATGACTTTATTCGAATTAAGACGGAAATCTTCCTTTAACCTGTTTGATGTTGTGCAATTGTAAAGCATGTCTATTTTTGCCAAAATTGTGATACTAGTATCAAATCGACTTTTTCTTCAAGATCAACGACAATTTCTTCTCTTTCTTCTCAGCGAAGCCAACCTTCATATAAAGCCGCAGTGCAGGGATGTTCACCTTTAAAACTGAAAGTTCCAGCCACTTCTTGTCTAATTGCTTGGCAAGCTTGTTGGCATAGTTCAGTATGTATGTACCTATTCCAAGTCTTCTGCATTCTGGCGCAACGGCTAGGCTGCTGATATACAATGCTTCAGGTTTTTCGCGAATGACAAACATGCCGACCACTTGCTCCTTTAATCTAACGAAGTAACGTTTTCCTCTGAAAAGGATGACCTCCATTGCCAGAATATAAGGTATAACTGTTAACGGAGACAGCAACTGAGGGCTTCCAAAAAACAGAAGATTTCCGCCTTCACTGTTTTTGAAGAAGTGAAAGCTGAGTAAGTTGAAGTGTAAGTGTCTAAATCTCTTAGCAGACTTAATCTGGAGAAATCGGTGAATATTTGTCATTTGATAACCTCCTCGAAATTTCTTGTATAAATAGTTATTTTGCTTTAGCAACTCTGGACAATGCGAATATCACACAAGAAAGCAGTAGTACTGCAGTTAATGCTGGAAATGAGCCTTGGTAGGCTAGGTTTGTTGCAAGTATCATTCCTGTAATGATTGGTCCTATAGTTTGACCAACATCCATTATTGTGGCGAGAAAGCCCATGGATGTGCCAACCAATTCCTTGGGCACAAGTTCGCTGACTAAAGCTGGTGTGGAAGCCGTTACAGTTGCAAAGCCGAGTCCATAGACCACTGAAAGCAAAAGGAGAACCGGAAAATCAGCGACGAAGGGAATAACCAATAAAGGAAGACTGCCTATTATACAGCCTACAATTATCGGAATTCGCCTTCCAATCTTGTCTGAAACTCTTCCCATATACGGTTTAGCGACAATTGGCATTACTATCAGGCTTCCACTAATAACGACGGTCAACAGCCAGTCGAAGCAAACAACGTATCTTAGGTAACCTACCAAGAAGTATTCAACCGCACCATAAGTATAGAATTGGCAAGCTTGCACAAAACTCACTATTAAAACATCACGGTTTCTAGCGACTGGTCTCCATCCGCGAAATACTCCTTTAACAATCTCTTTCGATTTTTCTTGTTGCAACATCATAGGTTGGTTCCTACTTTCAACCAAAAACAACAAAGCCACGATAAACGCTGTCACGCCAGCTGTAGCGACAGCCAAATAGAGCACATGAAAATCTGTATTAGTCACAAGCAATATGTATGCGCCCATAAAAGGCGCAATTCCTCTACCAACAGATGTTGCTGAAGAGAAAAGCGATATGCGTTCTCCACGCTTGGTTGGAAACAGCTCAGCTACTGAAGCTTGGGCGACTGGTACAAAAATTGCAGTGGCAAACCCGTGATAAAACCGAACGAGGATGAGTTGCCACCAAACAGTTATCAAAAGATAAAGAAAAGGAGCTGAAGCAAAGAAGAATCCTGCTATTAACAAGAATTTCTTTCTTCCATAAACATCTGAAAGCGAGGCGGCAGGTAAACTAATCAGTATTCCGGGAATTGTTGAAGCAGAAGCAACAAAACCCGACCAAACTTCAGGGGTTCCAAAACTTGTGGCAAAGGATATCAGAACGGGATTTTTTGACATTGTGGAGCTTAAAATCGCAAATATTCCCATTATGCAAAGTGTTATGAATATGCTGTCTCGAATGTTTTTCGCTTGTGAAGTCATTGACAAACCAGTTTGAATACTACTGAATTTTAGACTAATAAAAATAAAGGGAAAAATGATGTTAACTTGTTGTTTCTTCCTGCATTTTCTTTCCTAAGAAATCCCTCTGCTCCTTTCGGTTCATTTTTGCCAATTCATCCTTGTATTTCTTGCGCAACAGCTTGATCCTGCAATAAGTGTAAAGTGCGTCATAAACGTAGGCAGCTTTTTCCACTGCTTCAAAATCGTCTTTCACGTTGAATCTTGCGCCAGTCATTATTGCACTCAACCCTATTCCTTCAGGCGCCAGCTCAGTGTCACGCGTATCCGCGGAATGAACGATCTTGGCGAGTTCATGGAGCACTGGGTCTTCCAGTTTGTATTCTTCTACTATCGTCTCGAAGCTGCATTTTCCATCTCTGTGTCCAAGCTTAACTCCGGGCGCGTCAAAAGGTGTTGCTCCTTGGGTTTTTGCGATTTCTGCAATTTTCTCTGTCCGCACGAAAATGAATTGGGCTTGGGGATCTATGAATTTCTTGATAAGCCAAGGGCATGCTGTTCTGTCTACATGAACGAATTCACGGGTTACCCACTTCACAATTTTCACCTCTCTCTAAGATAGTTGCAACTAGAATTAAGGTTTACGAGTGACTTATTTTTCAAGCTTATAACTCCTGATTTATTTTGAACATATAAAAACTGAGTTCTATGTCTTTACCAATTGTTACATCATAAAATTTGTTAAGTATCACTATAAACGAAAGAGAGTAATGGTGTTAAACATCGGGAAGCACTTCTGAACGTGAATATAGAGAAAAACTGAACAAGATAAATGAAAACCTAAACAAACGTGCAAGAAACATACGAAAAGACTTCGCTCAGAAATTCTGGTTTTGAGAAAAGAAATCAAACAAGAATACATCGAACTGAAAACGCAAATCTCTCAAACCCTGATACCAGCATAGGCAAAACACTTGGATTATAAGAAAAACTTCTTTGCACAAGCAGTTAAATCATTAACAAAGAAGAAACGTCTAGCTTATCTTATTTCCATTTTGTTACTTCGACGACGCTTACACAAAGCAACAGCAAATCAGAGTTTCACAACAACTTGAGACTAATCCAAACAGTTATTATTATTCCTCAGTTCTTTTGCTAAAGACAAAGCATGACCGTTCAAATTCGAAGCCTTACCCATAAGAACCTGTCAAGCTTGGTTAAACTGCTCAACGAAGCACGTAAAGAATCATACGAGTTCATTCCCTTCAATGAAGAGAAACTTCGCTCTCAAATTAAGGAATGGAATCTTGAAGTTCTAGTGGCTGAAGAAGAAGGCGAAATCACAGGTTCTGTTGCATATAACAATGGACATTGGGGCGAAGAAATTGAGTGGCTTTACGTTCGTGAAAGCCCAAATCGAAAATATCTAGAGAACTTGTTGGTGAGGGAGATCGAAAAACACGTTAAGGGTGAAAAGATTTTCACAGTTGTTGACGCTGAAAGCCCAAAAATCAACGAGTGGGCAGAAAGGGGCTACAAGCCCAACGGCGGACTATGCCACATGGTAGCCAGACTTGACGGTTTAAAGCCTCTTCCAAAAGTTCCAGAAGGCACGATTATTAGCAGTTTGAAAACAGAAGAGGAAAAAGATTTTGTCGAAGCCGTGAATGCCGGATTTAACCATGAAAGACTAAAACAAGGTGTTGTTCAAAGATGGAAATCTGAATGTCCTCCTTTCAGCGAGGAATGGATTCACATAGCTAAGCTTGACAGCAAAATTGTTTCAGTTGTTGTTTCTAGACCAGACGTCAAACATAACGAATTCTTTGGTGGTAAGCGAGGTTATCTTGGTCCAGCATCTACGCTTTCCCAATATCGCGGCAAAAACCTTGCATCTGCCCTTACACGTCGGGCGATGAACGCGCTCTTTGAAAAAGGAATGAGTTCTGTGGCGTTGTATACTATAGAACAGAACGTTCCATCTGTTACTCTTTTACGAAGACTCGACTTTAAAATTGGACATCACTGGAAGTTTATGCACAAAAACTTACTTCAAAAGTGCTAGCTCAAAAATTATGATGCAAAAATTGAAAAACTAAAAGTTTGAGAAGACATAGTGAAGAGAAAAATTTGGAAATAGTGATAAAAAGGATGTTTAAGGCTTGCTTTTGTGGGTCAGCGTCTTTTCTACTCCCAGCTCCTTTACTCTTGTTTCAATGAATTCCGCGACTTTGTCTTGGCTGTATCTCGTTTCTTCTTCTTGCTTTACTAGCTCTTCCTTTATTGTTCTAAGAGTTTTTTTCATGTCAAAGGGTTTAATTATGTAGGCGTCTGCACCTCTGTTCACTGCTTCTACCGCGTTCTGCAGTGTTGGATAACCCGTGATGATTATTTTTCGCATTTTGGGCGTTGCGTCCTTCATTCTTGTTAGAAGTTCTATTCCCTCCATGTCTGGAAGGCGAACGTCAATTAAGGCTAGATTGTAGAATTTCTTTCCAGTTTTTACTATCGCTTTTCTAGCCGTACCTACTGACTCAACAATGTATCCTTCATCTTCAAGTATGGTCGTTAATACTTTTCTTATGTCTTCATCGTCGTCAACAATGAGGATTCTAGCGGTTTCACCCATATCTTTTCACCTCCCTCTAATTTTGATTTAACTGGAATGGTTACAATGAAAATTGTGCCTTTCCCACGAGCGCTTTGTACAGAAATAGAACCTTCGTGAGCCTCTACAATACGTTTACATATTGCCAAGCCGAAACCCATTCCCTTCGCTTTCGTTGTAAAAAGCGGAGTCCAAAGATTCTCCATGGTTTTCTTTGATATGCCTACTCCAGTGTCTGAAAAGACGAATTCTAGGTTGCCGTCTGATTTTCTGCTTTTTGTTGTCAGCGTTCCGCCTTTAGGCATAGCTTCAACTGCGTTTTTGAGTATGTTGACGAATGCTCTCTTAATTTTTGCAGTGTCAACCTTTATTTTCGGCTTGTCGTCCGTTAAATCTATGACTTGAACTTTTTTCGGAATTTCAACAAGAGATAACGCCTCTTTTATTATCGATTTCGGATTGCTCTCCGTTAAATCCAGCTTTATCTCTCTCGAATAATCCAGAAGGTCGTTTATTATCTTGTTCGAGTATACAATGTTTTTCCCTATAAGATCGAGCATTCTTTTTACTTTGCCGTCGATTTTTGAACTTAACCGTTTCTTCACATAATATGCGGCTCCATTGATACTCGTTAGAGGATTACGTAAGTCATGACCTACCATGCCAGCTAATTCACCTATCACCGCCAATCTTTGAGCCTTAAGCAGTTGCTCTTGAGACTTCTTAAGCTCGCGAGTTCTCTCCTCCACTTTTTGCTCAAGCTGCTCAGCATGAGCTTCAAGCTGTTTTCTCGCTTCCCTCAAACTTTCAATTAGTTGAGCGTTTTCAATGACTATTGCAGCTTGATGCAAGAAAAGTTCTAAAGGAGTAAGGGATTCTCTGGTTGGGTTCCGACCATCCACAGGGTCGTCCATGCTTAAGATGCCTACCACCCTTCCTGCAGGCGTGCGGAGGGGAGCGTAAAGCATGTCTTGGGGGTGCCAATCAACCATTTCTTCTGGTGGAAGTCTGCTGGGAACACCTGTATATGTGGTTGCTTCCTCAAGAGGGGCTTCAGGTGGAACACCGTGGACGTATTCTCGAATCCACGGGTCACTCCAAGGCAGATAGTAAAACTCACCTTTCTTGAATCGTTCAAACTTTGGGCCTAACCGTTCTCTCCAAACGTGCCCCGGTGCCTTTCTTTCCAGTAAAAGTTTGACTTCTTCCTTTGCGAGACCTGCTGTGACAACAGCTCTTCCTTCCAAGTTTTCGTCTCTAAGAGAGATTACAACCCTTCTCCATCCGAATTTTCTGATGGCTCTTACGATTACTTTTAGCCTTTGATGCGTGTCTTTTTTGCGCATGATTTCTGTGGAACTTTCCATAAGATTCGCTAGCCTGTTAGAGAGTTTTCTAAGTTGTGTATGTCTTTTTATGTCGCTTATCGCAATGGCAGCGTGGGAAGCCAATATTTCAAGAAGTTCCCTGTCCTCTTCATCAAAGCCTGCAAGCTTTTTGCTTTCTACATTTAAGACGCCCAAAACCTCTTTTTCCACTTTGATAGGTACAGCAAGCTCAGAAAGCATGTTTGGTTTACCTAAGACGTATGTCTTTTCCTTTCTGATGTCTGAGACGAAAACTGGTTTGCCTGTCCTTGCTGCCCTACCAGTTACCCCTTTTTCTCCATCCAACGGCAGACTTAAAGACAGATTATTTGAGTATCCACGCTGGGATACTAGCCGAAGCATTTTTCCTTCTACCATGAGAATGGAGGCATATTCAAACCCTAATGTTTTCTCCATAGCCTTTAACATTACTTTGTAAACATCTTCTAGGCTCTCTGCTCTGTTTAGGTCCCGGCCGTAAATGTTCAATGTAGAAAGCTTTTCCTGTCTTTTTAGGTTACTTATGGCGATAGCGGCGTGTGAAGCAAGAGTTTCAAGCAGTTCCCCGTCCTTTTCATCAAACGCTTCAAGCCTTTCACTTTCCACATTTAAAACACCTAAAACCTTATCCTTAATTTTGACTGGCACAGCGAGCTCTGACAGCATGCCTTCTACGCCAGCTTCAACGTAGGCTCTTTCCTTTCTAATGTCCGGAATGAAAACAGGTTTGCGTAATCTTGCGGCTTTAACAACTACTCCTCTTCGCCCGTCTAAAGGCAAGTTGAGGGTGAGCACTTTTGAAAACCCGCGATGAGCTACTAGACGCAGCGTTTCCCCTTCAACCAGAAAAAGGTCGGCGAACTCAAATCCCAGAGTTTTCTCCATGACGTCTAACGTCAACTTGAGAACCGTACCTATGTCATCTGCTATGTTCAAGCTCTGACCATGCTTGTTCAGTGCAGAAAGTCTCTCTTCAAAAAGTTTCCTTTCCTTTTCCATTCTTTTGCGTTCAGTGATATCTCTGAATATCCCTTGAAGCAGTTTTTTACCCCCAAGTTCAAAGACATTAGCTTTGATTGCAACATCTTTAATCTCTCCCTTTTTTGTAATGACTTGCGTTTCCAGAACTTGCCCTTCTTCCTCTTTGAGATGCTGTTTGAAAGTTCTGCTAAATTCTCCTTCGATTTTTTCTGGAGGATGGAGAATCCGCTGGTGTTCACCGATCAATTCTGATTTCTCTCTGTCCACCAATCCTGATGCTGCACGGTTACAGTCAACAATTGTACCGGTTTCGGCGTCGGCTATGACAATAGCGTCCATTGCCTCCTCAAACTGTTTTCTATATTTTTCTTCAGACTCTCCAATTCTCTCTTCTGATTTCTTGCGTTCTGTAATGTCGTGCATATTTGAAATGAATCCACTCACAGCGGGACGATCAAGGTAGTTGATGCCTGTGCCTTCGATTACCCTCCATGTGCCGTCTTTATGTTTACATCGACACGCTGTTACTACAGAAACACCCGGCTTTCGAATTGCTTCTTCAAAACCCTTGGCAACCTTGGGGAGGTCATCCGGATGAACTATTTCAACGCTTAATCTGCCGATTAATTCTTCTGGCTTGTATCCCAGTATCCGCTCAACAGAGGGACTTACATAGCGAATAATACCTTCCGAATCAACGACTTGAACAATATCTGACGAATTTTCTATCAAAGCGCGGTGGCGCATCTCGCTCTTCCGCAACATCTCCTCCATCTGTTTGTTTTCTGTGATGTCGATAGCCATCCCGAAATGAACATATTTGTTCGCAAGCCATTTGATAGCTTTATCTACACACTTGTACCAACGTTTGTTTTTTCGGTTTTGATACTCCCATACGTAGGTTTTCCTTAGGTTTTCTCCAAAAATGTATTTGTTATTGCAGGACGGGCATGGGTGATTTAGGTTGTGGAAAACCTTGTAGCATTTTTTACCTAAGATTTTCTCGCCAGCCAGTTCCTTAAGTTTTTTGTTTGCGAAGAGTATTTCATAAGTATCAGAGTCTAGAACGTAGATTGGTTCACCTATCCCATCGAAAAGGGCATGTAGCTTTCTTAATGCGTGTATGAGTGATTCTTCGTTATTACAAACTTCATTCTTGCCCATTCTAGACACTCCTTTTCAGCGGCAAACGTTCCCTTGCACTATTTACATATTCCAAAAAGTCCCAGTTCTTTACCTCTTCGAATTCCAGTCCCAACTTTTCATAAAGTCGCTTCACAATTAACATCTCAAGGTAAAGAGCCCCAGGCCCGAAAATTTTCTCCAAGGCTTTTGAAAAATCTGTTAAATTTGCTGGAATGTTGTCTTTACTTATTTCGAAAGAAGTCTCTAAATGAAAGAATATTGCTTGCTTGGGTGAATCTCCCAAGGATGATAAGCCTTCTTCAACGGCTTCTAAAAGGATTTTTCTAATGTTATTTTGAGGCAAATAAGTCCCTCGAGTGTTTAATTGTGAAGTTTTAGAAATGAATTCAATGGAACTTTGATAAAGCCTTTGTGAACTGTAAATATGTATTTTTAAAAACCTATTTTTGCACGATGTCTAACTTCTTTTTCTTTCTTTTACAAAGCTGTGTCTTGCAGCTGCAACGTACTCGGTGAATATAAGCTCTTTATTTTTGTCCCATTCGAGAGGTTGTCCGATTCTTTCATACAGTTTTTTCATTATTAAAATTTCTAGAAATTGAGCTCCTACTCCAAAGATTTTCCCAAGTCCATCCGCAAAATCTTCAACACGTTGAGGGATTTGATTTCTTTCGATTCTAAATTTGTTTTCAAGGTGGAAGTAGATTGCTTGTTTAGCGGAGTCTCCAAGGGAGTCCAGAGCGTCATCTACTGTTTCAAGGAAAAGTTTTTCGAAGGCTTCTTTTACCAACTTTGATTCCTCTGGCCTATTCGATTTAATAGGCGTACTTTGAATTCTATATTGTTTATGCATTTTTAAGTTTAGTTCTCAATTACGTTAACTTCGAGTTGAAATCCGAATCAGAGCAACATTTACATTTTCAGAATTTGAGTAATGACAAGAACGATAATGTAGAACATCATTGCTATGGGGAAAATTATCGAAATCTCAAACAAACTGATTAGCATGCCCAGTATTATCGGCATCACTATCCCTATGACACTCATAGGAATAAATTGTAAGCTGTAGGCAGTTCCCCTAGATTTCGGCGGCACGATTTTCGGCACTATTGAAGTAGTTATTGGCATAGTCATACTACTGAAGAAGCCGTAAACAAAATAAAAAAGCACTGTCTGACTTGTCGAAGTTGAAACAAACACACAAAACAACGCAACAGTCACAGCTGAGAAAATTGACGTAAGAGACCTTCTCCATCCCAACTTATCCCCTACATAACCGCCTATGATAACACTTATTAAACCAATCAGAGGACTCGAACCAAAAACGATGCTCGCCAAACCAGCATCCAGCCCCTTACTTTCAGTGAGGTAAGTTGTTAAATATGTTGAAATAGTTCCATCTGCAGCGCTTCTGAAAAGCATCAACAAAAGGAAAGACAAGAAAGTCACAGACAAAACATCCCTTAATGGTGTAGTCAAACTTTTTCTTTTACTCTCATCATGCTCCTCATCAGAACGTTCACTTATGTTCACAAAAAACGCTACAACCGCAACAACAAACACCGGAATAATCCAAATAAGGTAAACATATCTCCATCCAAACCAACCTAAAACAAGCCCTAACGTGATAGGCCCAATAGCAAACCCAAGAGTACCGCTTGCACCGTGAAAACCCAAACCCCTACTCAAGAAACCTGTAGGCAAAATATTGGTGGCTGCACTCAAAGCTGGCGGATGATAAAAAGTCGATGCCAAAGCAGTCAAAGAAAAACACAAGACAATAGTCTCAACAGAAGGAAATAATATGATCAAAGAAGCCGCAAACACTTGCAAAAATAAACTGAAGGAAATGAGCTTAGTATGACCCAAACGATCAGCAAGCAAGCCGCTCGGAACCGAAAAAATGAGTGAAAAAGCTCGGGGAATAGCCACGACGATGCTTGCAATGAGAATAGATAACTCATATTCATCAATTAGAATCGGTAAAAGAGCAAGGGGAAGATTTGAATACACGTGAAGCAAAGTATGAGAAGCACACAAAAAAACCAATTTAGGTTTAAAATCACCCTTCACCATAAACCCACCACAGAACCGTATTGTCTTTCTCCTAACTCTTCTTAATTCTTACAACATCATACAGAGCCTAATACACTACACAATATAAAATCTTTAACACACAACAATAGCGAACGTGACATTAGAACCCCCTTTTTGCGTTCAGTTTTCGCTTTTCAACAAGATTCCTCAAATCTGTCTTTTCATGTTTTACATTATCTGTAAGTGGGGCCAGACCAAACCGCATTTCAAAAAGCCTTTTTGACAAAAACAATTGAAAAGCCCAGTCCGCTCTTTTTTTGGCAATGTAAGATATTTTCTTTTCGTTAGGGGAATAGTTTCCTGGTGTTGCCATCATAAACATTGGTGTTGATTGAGAAGTTAAGCCTTATATCAGCAGGTGTTCATGGTTCTCGAAAGAGTGAAGTTCATGTGGTTTAGGAATGCTGTTGCGCGGTTCAGAGAGTTTCTATGGCAGGAATTCTCGTTCATTACAGGTAACTATCGAATTCTTGTCGTGAGTTGGATGATAATGGACATCGCTATGGAGATGCCCGCACCGAACTTCCAGTATTATGTTAATGACGTTTTGCAAGGTCCGCCTGTGGCCTTGGGACTGATAGGTCTCGCCAACTTTGTTGCCATGGCTGTTGTAGCCTTTCCCGGCGGTTTCCTTGCAGATAAGTATGGTAGACGTTGGCTCATCACGACCATGACATTTGCGATGTCTCTGTCGTTTTTGTTTTTCGCTTTTGCTCCTACATGGCACTTCATTTTGTTAGGATCAGTTATAGGCAGTCTTTGTCTGATCTATCAGCCAGCGTTGTTTGCCATGGTTCAGGATTCGCTACCACCGGAACGAAGAGGCATGGGCTCTTCCATAATACAGCTCATCCACGGAACCTTCAACACACCTGGTCCTATAATTGCAGGTTTCCTGTTGTGGCAGCTTGGGTTAGAGTGGAGCATGAGAGCAATCTACGTACTCATGACTGTTCTGTTCCTGATTGCAGCTGTGTGGCGGCTTAGACTGAAGGAGACGATGACGAACGGGGAACCGATTCACTTTAAGTATTTCGTTTCTTCTTATCCGCAGGCCATCAAGGAAAGTGTGCGTGTTTGGAAGTTGGTGCCCAGAACGGTTCTTTGGCTTTTTTCCGTCAGAACTTTGGTGATGTTTGGTATGGCGCTTACTGGCGTTATTAACGCGCTTTATGCGAGGGATGTGCTTGGAATACCGAAGGAGCAGTGGTGGCTTGTCTTTGTCCCGCTTTTGCTGACTATGGTGGTGGCTTCTCTTCCAATCGGCAAGATGGTTGACAAGATCGGAAGGAAAATTCCGATAATTCTAGGCTTAGGTGTGCTTGGTGCAGGTACGGTGATTTTTGCTTTCGGCAACTTCTCAATGGTGATGGTTGCCATGTGCTTGTTCGGATTTGCTCAGATGCTGATAATGTCTGGATCGATGGCGCTTTCAACTGATCTCATAGAACCAGTAAACAGAGGTAAAGTGGTTGGATTCAACAACTTTTTCGGCTACATCATAATGGGTTTTGGCATGCTACTGGGTGCCTATTTATACGAAAACTTCGTTCCTCAATCTCCCTTCATCATAAGCCTCGGAGCCACCTTTGTGGCATTGCTCATGGTTCTGTTTCTTGTACACGAACCCAAAAAGCGAGTGGGAGCAAACACTCCAGCATAGAATAATCCTTCTTGAAATACTGTTAGCAGTTTTGGTTAGCTGTTGTTTTGTATTGGTATCTTATGTTGTTGTCTATAATGTAGCATGCGTGGTTTTTCTTTTTTGGGGTTTTTGGTGTAGAGGGTTGGTTTCGTTGGGGCTTCTGAGATTTTTGTTGGTTGTTTTTGCGATGATTTCTTTGTGTTTTCGATTATTTTTCTTATTTCTGTGATGATGAGTAGTGTGGCTGGTATTATTACTAGCAGAATGAAGCCTATTGGGGTTCTGACGAAGTAGCGTATGTATCCGAGGTATGGTATGGTGAGTATGAGTTTGCCTGTGACGTTTTCTTTTTTCACTATTTGTTGTCTGGATCAGAAAGAAGCTTAACATCGAGAATTTATGAGAAAATGAAAGGATTGATGAGAAGGGATTGGTGGATGTTTTGTTAGGTTTTGGTTGGGGTTGAGAATGTGGATTCGAATTTTCGCGTCTTAAGTGTTGAATACTATGTTGGTTCTAAAGTGCAAGCTTTGGAGATCACATTAAAGCTCGGACGTGAACAGCCCTTGCTTGCTGATTACTTGTATGCTTTGCGAAGCAAGACAAACAGTTTAAGCAGACACAAAATAGCGAGGCTGATTTGAACGTGAACAAAAGCAAAAGAACAGTGGTTGAAGTTCGCGATGACTTGCATCGAGAGATTAGGAAATTGGCTTTGCTGAACGACCCGGAGGGATATACGAGTTGACAAACAGATTAAGAATTTACATCCCGGTGACCTTGTCAACATTGAATGGTTTGACGCCAGCGTCGGCAAGAGCTTAAGCGGAGGATTAGCAGGCATAGACGTCCCAGTCAAAAGCTGGGGCATATACATAGGTCTCCTAGGCCAAAAAAACAAGCACATAATTCTCGCCCAAAACAACTTCCAATACGCAGACGATCTATACGACATTGATTACACAGCCATACCCACATCATGGACAAGTAACATGCAAACCATACAAAAAAACCATGTTCTTGCCGATGAAGCAAAACAACTCCTAAACTCCTTCCTAAAAGGCGGACGCAAAACCCTCAACCAACGCACCCGCCAAAAAAGAGTGATAAACCATGACAGACTGGCTTAAAAAAGCCCTAAAAAAATAACAATAAAGACCACACAAAGAAGAAAACCAAAAACCCAATGTCCCCCTCTAAAAAAGAGGATAATCAATCACCAATTTACATACATGACAAAGTCGCGCAAGCGATGTTGTAGCTTAGTTGAACAGGTCGTTAGAAACGTTTATTAAGACTCCAGATACCGCAAAACTCGTGACGAAAAATGGGAAGGAAATTAAAGACAAGTCCAAGTAAGAAAAAAGACGGCTTAGAATTCATGATATGGTCAGATGAGGTTTTAGTCCATAGAAGACTGATTTAAGATTTAGGTAGCCGCTGCAGATGAAGAGGCTCTTCGTATTAAACTGTACACCGTTAAATGAAGGCTCAAGTATGTGGTATTCGTTGGATTGTTTCGGTGAAGCGTCAGCCTATCGTCATGGAAGCTTAAGAAAGGTCACAGACGTTGACATTTTAGTTAAGGGTGCGGACTTTGTTGAGACCGTTTTGAGAGATGTTGAGGGAGTTGGTGTAGTGGCTGGTCTTAAAAACTAAAGTGAAGGGGGAAAGCTGCCAACTTTTCATGGACAATGAAATGGAGTAAAGTGAGCGGAGAAAGCTTTTTCACATGAAAAATTCAGTCATACCTGTCGAAGATAATATGATAGCACATGGTGGCGAATGAAAAGACAGATTAAGAAAACCTTGAAAGGAAGATTAAGAAATACGATCTGAGAAAAGGGTTAAGCCTCTGCTAGGGGTTCTCGGAATTTCGGCTTCTGCTTTTGAAGGGCGGAGTAGAAAAGCGTGTTTCAGGTAAAGGCATATATTTATCTGTGCGACTAGAAACCTTCATAAATTACGTGCCTAAGGCGAATGTGATGACTTTAATTGACGAGATAAACAGGCTGAAAAAAGAGAAGAACGCAGTAATCTTGGCTCACAATTATCAACGGCCTGAAATTCAAGACATTGCGGATTACATTGGAGACAGCATAGGGCTAAGCAGAAGGGCCATGGAGGAAAAAGAAGCAAAAATCATAGTATTTTCAGCCGTAGATTTCATGGCGGAGTCAGCTGCAGTTTTAAATCCGGACAAGAAAGTTTTGTTGCCAACACTTGGCGCACGTTGTCCAATGGCTCAGATGCTTACTGTTGATGAAATTAAGAGATTGAAAGTGCATTACCCTCTTGTGCCAGTGGTTTTATACGTGAACACTTTGGCTTCAGCCAAAGCTTACTGCGACATATGCTGTACTTCAGCGAATGCTGTAGAAGTCGTGAATTCTGTGAACAGTGAAACAGTGCTTTTCGGGCCGGACCACAATCTAGCCGAGCACGTTCGCAGGAAGACCGGAAAAACAATTATTCCAATTCCTGAGAGAGGTTTCTGCCCTACTCACTTACTCTTCCAGCCTGAAGATGCGCAAGCACTAAAAATGACGTATCCAGATGCTGTTGTTATGGTTCATCCTGAATGCACCGTTGAAATGCAGAACATAGCCGATTTTATTGGAAGCACCTCTCAAATGTGCAGATACGTAAAGAAAAGCGATGCTAAAGCCTTTATTGTTGCGACTGAAGAGGGAATTATGCATCGCTTGAAGAAGGAGAATCCGGGGAAACAGTTCGTTTTAGCTTATGAAGATGCTGTTTGTCCAAACATGAAGTTAAACACTCTTGAAAGGCTTTACACGTCTTTGAAAGAAGAAAAACATGTGGTTACTGTTCCCGAGCCCGTAGCGAAAAAAGCCCGAAAAGCCCTAGAAAGAATGTTCGAGCTAAAATGATTAAGTCTTAGACAAAGACAATCATTGTTTTGAGTGTTTTTACTCCTCTTTTTGCAGCTAGTTCGTCGCTTAGCTTCCGAATATAAGCAACATCACCCTTAACGGCTATTGCTTCTAAACAATCTCTTTCGCCCAAGTGAATATGCATAGTTGAACAAATTACATTGATGTAATGATGCTGTATATCAGTAAGCACGCTTTCAAGTCCTCTAACTTCATGGTCATAAAGCATCATCAGAACTCCAGCCTGTATGCCTCTTTCTTCTTGAAGCCACTTCTTCTCAGAAACAAACATTCTGACAGCATCCTGAACAGCTTTAGAACGGCTTTCATATCCCATTTTACCAACTATCTCGTCGAAATCTCTTAGCAGATCTGGCGGAAAAGTTACCCCTACACGGATTATTTTTGTCATAGACTTCCCATTATAGGTTGAAGAAATCGTCATAAAGCTTTTATGGAGGTGGTAACACCAATGTAGAAAAAGGTGTTACCATGAACTACTTCACAAGTCGAGATATCGCCGCAATAGCCATGTGCGCCGCCCTATGGAGTGTGCTCAGCGCGTACATTGCACCAATCTTCTGGAGGACGACCAGTATGCCATTCTTCTGCGATATGTTAGGTGTTATCTCGCTGACATTTGCTTTGTGGTGGATTAGAAAGTTTGGAGCCGTAACTGTAACAGGGATAACTGCAACCATCATAATGATGATGCTTAATCCTAATGCCACTCATTTCTTTGGCTTCACAGGCGCAAGTGTAATCTTTGATGTTTTAACAAGACTCATCGGATATCAAAACTGTTTAGAAAAACCAATAATAAGCGTAATTAGCTTGCTTTTTGCATCCGTAGCCTCCACAGCTGTTGCTGGCGTTGTAATAGGAACCTTTTTCATGAACCCTAATTTTCTAATGCCCATGTTTGGGGGTGTTGCCTTCTTCTCGGTATTACACGCTGCAGGTGGCGTCATCGGAGGCACTATCGGTCTTATGTTGACAAAAGCGCTTTCAACGAGGATCAGTTTGCCAAAGGTGTGAAAAATGAAGACTCTAGAATCAAAGATAAGCGAAGAATTAACGAGTTTGATTAAGAAAGCTGCAGATTTTCATGGGCATTTAGGTCCTTTTCTGGTCATAGGCGTCAGAATGGGAAATTTAGCCAAAAAGATTTTAAATGCAAATGCTAAGGAAAATAATAAATTTCGGGTAACCGCGCGGCTTCCACTTTTAACTCCGTTTTCATGCATCATAGATGGAATTCAAGCCACAACTCAATGCACTGTTGGAAACCAGAAACTTAAAATGGAGAACTCCCGAACAAAAATAATTGTATATTTTGAGCAAAAAAATTCGCATAAAGCGTTGAGAATCCATGTTAATCCCAAAATAATAAAGGAGCTAAAAGACAGGTATTCAGAAGGTGCTTCCAACGAAGAGCTTGCACGAGAAATTGCCTCTATACCAGAAAGCCAGCTGTTTGTCATAGAAAAGCAATAAATATTCTAAAATGTCTAGCCAAATATGTCCTTTGAAAGTTGGCAAAGGAAATTGCAGATCCATCAGAAGCTTACGGAAGACTTGAAGCCTTGCAGCGTTCCTCCTCCACATGTTAGAACAAACTTGGCACTGCGAAGTTTAGGCTTTATATTTAATAATGACATAGTCGTTCGAAAAGTGTGGGAAGAGCAAGTGAAGGCATGAACAGTGAACATAAACAATTATATATCTGAGGAGAATGAAGAACTGACGCGTATCAAGGAGAAGAAGTTAAAGGAACTTATGAAAAAGCAGGAGAAAAAGCAGGAAATGAGTACGAAACCAATCCCCGTGACGGATTCAAACTTCAACGAAATAGTCGATAAAAATTCATTGGCTTTAATTGATTGTTGGGCGCCATGGTGTGGTCCATGTGTAGTCATATCTCCAATAGTTGAAGAGTTAGCAAAGGAATATGCTGGAAAAGTTTTGTTTGGAAAGCTCAATGTTGACGAGAACCCTAGAACTGCGGAGCGTTTCCGAATCTTCGGCATCCCAACACTATTAATAATTAAGAATGGGAAAGAAGTTGACAGAATTGTTGGACTGGTTCCAAAAGACCACATTGAAGCACACTTGAAAAAGCATTCGGAGTGAAAACCATGGACGTTCCAGAACGCAGAGTAATAGGGGCACTACTACTCCTTTTAGGTGTTTCCTTCCTAGCTGTAGGCGTATACACAGGTCAGCTTGACGAAATAGTCGAGATGTTGAAGACAGCTTTCAAAACAGTAACTTAAAACTCTCTAATTAATCAGGCCTACGATTTTGTAAGTGATGAAAATGTGTCCAATGATCGAAAGCAAAGATGCAGAACGAGACGCAATTTTAGAGGCAGCGAAACTCATGCTGATTAGTGCGAGAACAGCTCCCAAATCAGCTGGCGTAGACGACGTTCTGACGATAATTGTATACGGTGAGGAGAAAGATGCTATCGCCCGCAAGATGGAAGAGATGGCTGAAGAACGGAAAATTGAAGGTTTTAGACGAGACGCAAAAAACGTTAGAGACTCAGAAGCAGTGATCTTGATTGGAGTGCGCGGAAGCAAGAGTTTTGGACTAAACTGCGGGGCATGCGGTTACGAGAGCTGTAAGGAATTCGATGATGCCCAGAAAAAGTTTGGGGAAGATTTTTTTGGTCCAACGTGTCTTTTTAAGGCTTTAGATTTGGGGATAGCTTTGGGTTCAGCTGTGAAAACTGCAAGCTTGTTGAACGTTGATAATCGTGTAATGTATCGTGTCGGCACGGCTGCTTTGAAACTGAATTTGCTGCCTGAGGCAACGGTTATTATGGGGATTCCAGTTTCAGCAAAGGGCAAAAATATCTATTTTGATAGGCATTGAAAGGCAGAGGTAGGTCGCTGAGACATTTAGGCATGCTCTTATTTATTCTGCTTTCATTGCGTTAACTCCCTACCCCTATGGTCTTTTGATAAGGTTGTTTCAGGCTGGTTTTCTAAAGCGGAAGGCTAGAAGGGCTTAGGTTGCGTTAGGTAAAGGTGGATAGAGGCTGTGGAAGGTTGCAAAAGGTGAGGTAAGGATGCCTTTATTGCACATGTGCGAGATCGTTCCAAGTAAGTGTTTTTTAGGTCTAGCCCTTTGTTTTCTCGTACATTTTCTCCAATGTCCATCGTATGCTTGACTTGAGTTCCCTCAAGCGGTTGGCATCGAAATTTTTGATCACTATTTCGTGAATTGTATCGCCTTCTTGGACAATGTTGTAGGAAAAAATTTTGCCTGTTGTCAGCTGTCCGCTTCTGACCAGTTCACTGTCTTTTGCCTGCATTTTTGCCAAAACCCTTTCCACAAGAAACTGCGTGAAGGGAGGTGTATTGATGTTGAAGTTTTTATCCTCGGCCAAGACAATGCGTAGCGAGTCTTGCTCTATGTAAAGGGTTGCTAAAGATTCGCCTGTGACAGTTTTCAGCGGAATGACGTTTTGAAATTCTGATGAAAGCTGAGGAGGAAGCTCAACTGGCGTCTCTTCTTTCACTGGCGAAACTTCAGCCGTTACTGGCGTTTTTGCGATTTCTGCACGCTTGAATCCTTTTTCCAACAATATGGAGTTAACTGCTTCAAGCATTAATCGCTGTTCATTAAGTTCAGATTCTAACCCTTCAACTTTTTTCTCAAGTTTTTTCTTGAACGCTACAAATTTCTTTATTTTTTCAGCTTCTTCGGACATAACCTTCACAGTGTTATTTTAGAATCTTTTCCCTTATCAACTCTTTGATGCGCAAAACCGAAAATTAAGTCAATAGTTAGGCAAGCTTTGTGACTACATGTTCTTCAGAATCAATTTCTGGGTTAAGAATGGGTTTGAGTTTAACTTTCAACTCTTTTTCAAGAAAGTTTTCAAACTCTTGGAAAACAGGGCTATCGGTATTGTTCAGTTTGAAGCCTAGGTTTTTTCCTTCTAGTACTGGGCTTAGGTTGTAAAGAGCCATTTTCTTAGAAAAATCTGGGTTCTCAAAAATTGTTTTAACCAAGGTCTCCGACGGCTCTTCCGAGAGTAACCAAGCAGTGCAGTATGCTTCAACAACACGGTAAGACAAGCCCTCTCGAACAACACATTTCCTATTTGCGGCTATACGTTTGAAGGATGAAGGATGAATGCTCCTAGCCCACAGAAAGTTGTGATATCCATTTTCAGTTTCAATCCAATCATCCTTTTCAGAGGTTTTCCAACCGTGAAACTTACATAAATCTTCAAATCTTTTGAGGATCTCCTGAATCTTAGGCATTTTCATCGTCTCATCACGAACCTTATGTTAGAATCTTCTAGAACAGTATTCTATAATGCAAACCATAAATTTAAACTTATTTGTCTGTTTAGCCCGAAAAAATGTAGAATAGCAGTAGGTGTATTGGAAATCTGTCGCTAGAAGGACGTTTTCGCCGACAATTTTACGGCAAAGCTCCGCAATGAAAAAATGATGGCAAAACTGAGAATATTGTAAACTTTCCGACAGCAAAAATAATTAACAGAAAGCAACATACCTTCTAGCGAAAGGCGGAAGGCAGTCTTGAAATTCAAAAATAACACTGTTGCTTTGGATTCTACAGACTTGAAAATTTTGAATGCTTTACAAGAGAATGCTAGGCAGACGTACACAGCTATAGGTAAAAGCTTAGGGATGGCCCATTCAACCGTTTACGACAGAATAAAAAGAATGGAACGACACGGAATCATTAAGGAATACACAGCCGTAATAGACGCTGAAAAAGCTGGAGCCAAAAACATCATAGCCATAATGACCATTTTTACAGACCCAAAAGAAAGCGACAAGGTTGCAGAAAAACTGTGCCGAGCACCACAAATACTAGAAATCTACACATCCCTTTCCGAAGAACTCTTAATCATAGCAAAAGTCGTCGCAGAAAACCAAGAAAGCCTACATGAATTCATCGCAAGTTCAGTTGCGCCATTACTTGGAGTTTCAAGGATTCGCACTTCAATAATCACAAAAAAGTTCAAGGAAACACGATTTTTAATAGCTAATAACCCTAAAAAGTTAACATTTATAAAAGAAAAACATAATAAGATAGGAGAAAATAAGCGTTGAATGAAAAAATGAATTCAAAAATTCTCAGAACCCTCCTAAGGGAAAAAGCATTTTACTTTTTCACTTCCATTGGAAACTATACAGGTGAAAGTGCAGCTTCATTAAAAGAGTTTACAGACAAAATAAACGAAGTAAATGTAAAGTCAGTAGAGTTTCACTTTTCCCGTGGAGACTTTGAAAAGTGGATGGATGAAGTTTTAGAAGACAAATCTCTAGCAATAGAAATAGCAAATCTTCGAGGGAAAAATTATTCTGGAACCGTTCTTAGGCAGCACCTTCATAATATCGTAGCTAAGCGCTACAGCCAATTAAGCAAAACTTTTTGATTACTACCTTTCGGAATCCTCCGTCTAGGTAAAGCTGATTTATTCTCTAGTCAATTCCGAATAGACGGGTTGGAACACTTTTCTGAGAAAAAACTACGAGAGGATTACGCAGTTAGGAATAGACTTGAAGGATCTCCGCACTATCAGGTTTCGAGGCGGCGAATACTTCCCTCATCAAATTCATCATCTGTCATTATCTGCTCAAGTTGAAGTATCACTTCAAGACAGAACAGCCCCAATACGAAACTCAATATACGACATCGTAGACCTTGACACATTCATCATCTATGAAATCGATACCGATGTGAAATCTATTGTAAGAAGGAAGAAACTGGAGGATTTCTACAATCCCCTCATAGAAGGCCTATTCATAGTCGACGTTAAGAAACTGAAACGCTGGGATTCCATCTTCCTGCTCCGGGGCGAAGTCATAAAATACTGTGGGTTTGAGATGAACGAGAAGGTAAGAGCATCGAAAATACAAGAATATCCTATTGAAAGGTGGCATGGTCCACCAAAAAGATATTATAAAAGAAAAAAGTTCGAGACGAATATTTCATAAATGCTTTTATCTTGTAAGGCATTCTATTATGATTGATGAAGGGAGATTAGGTTGGCTAAGAAACCCCCAGTTGCTCCTATTCGTGCTGTCTCTATATTGGTTGGAGTTATAATTGGATGTATTTTTGCATGCTTACCAGGTAAATCTGCCTACTCTGTTCTATGAAATGGACGTGTATAAGGTAGTTGGTTTACTGTATAGTTTAGTTGTTTTCGTCGCTATACCTATGTTAGCCGGCTTTGTAGTTGGTTTACTGTATCCTGTTATGGCTATTAGAAATGGCTTATATGCCAGCTTAGTCAGCGGGCTGTTCAATAGCATAATCGCTACTATTAAACTCATTTACGCACCGGCTCTGGCACCAGGTGAGATATATGCTTTTTCTTTATTTGCCATAGCATCTGTCTTTGTGTGGACGGTTCTCGCGGCTGTTGCTGCCGAGTTGGCAAGTAGATTTTATGAATAATTTACCTATACTTGTTGTAATATTTCTGCTACGGAATATGGATTATAGAGGTCTCTTCTCGAACTAGATAATAGAAAACATATCCATAATGTTAAAGAAATTCGGTTTCGAATAATAAGTTAGATGAAGATGCTGAACCACTTTCGCGATAGTCATGAAAAAAGTGTTGAATAAAACAGGAAGGGTAAAATCCTTGGCGAAAAGTAATAGTAAAATGATCTTAACGCTCCCACTTACTTTTTGTTTGCTTATGATAATCTTTCAGTTTACATTTATTCGATTTGAAATCTCAGATTGTTCATGTCAAAATATGGAAGGAGAAAATGTGCACGCTTCAAACGCTATGCTTAGAGTGAAGCCTTCAAACCTCACAATCTCAGTCACCGAAACCTTCACTGTAGCCGTTTACGTGGAAAACATAGTTGATCTGTACGGATGGGAATTCATGCTGTTCTACCAAAAACACAAGTTAAATGTCACCTTATGCGAGTACGGCCCATTCTTGCAAAGTGGAGGCACAACCTTCGAAGTTGACAAAACTAATTCCGAATACAACACAACCCACGGCCTAGTATGGCTTGGACAGTCACTACTAGGAGCACCCACAGGCGTAAATGGAAACGGCACATTAGCCTCAATAACACTCAAAGCCGAAAACGAAGGCTGGACCCTCTTAGCACTTAGAAACACCAAACTAAGCGATGTAAGCGCAAACTCAATTCCTCACACAACATCAGATGCAGAAGTAAGAAATGTCGTGTCTTCATCACACCGAGTAATAGATCTCTATACTCAGAAGGAGCCATACAGTGGGAAGGGGCCAAATCAGCCTAGTGACGCTTTTTCGCCTGATGACAATGTAATTTTATATGCCTATATCACTTACAATGACGCTCCTGTGCTTGGAAGAAATGTCGCCTTTGACATCCAAGGTCCAGTGAACTCTGTAGAGAATTTGACTTACGGTCGAACTGCTAAGACGAACATGTACGGTGTGACTAATGTCAGCGTTAGAATGCCTTGGCTAGATGGATACGCTGAAGAAGCCATTTTTGGAGTTTGGAATGTTATTGCCACCGTGAGAATAGCTGAAGTTGCAGTTAATGATACTCTTGCTTTTAAAGTTGGTTGGGTTGTGGAGCTTATCGAAGTGGAAACTGTCGACATCAATAATGTGTCTCAAACTGTGTTCGTGAGAGATGAGAATGTGCGTTTGAGGCTAACGGTGAGAAATATCGCTATGACCGATAAGATTGTAACTTTAAGCCTTAGTGTACATGATTGTCTTAACTTTTCTCTGGGTCAGATTCTTTTCGAGGAAAAAAGGGTTCTGCCAAGCGCTACGACCTATTTCATTAGTGATCTACTGATTCCCAAATGGGCTTTTCTTGGTTCGGGTATAGTCTATGCTAATGCTTACACTGCATTGCCCAGATTGGGTGGAGTACCTTGGTGTCCACAGGTGTCTACGACTTTCTCCATTGTAGAGCGCACGCCTGATGTGGCGGTTATCAGCATAACACCTACTGCGAACGAAGTTTTTCCATCCCAAGAAGTTAACATCATCGTTGTTGTTGGAAATGACGGAGACATAAGCCAAACTTTTAATGTCAGTTGCTACTACAATTCAACTTCAATTGGAACATGGATCGTTAAGAACCTTCCCCCTCAAACCCAGCAAACTTTAACGTTCCGTTGGTACAGCTGCTTTATCCCTCCTGGAAACTACACCATAAGCGCGGAAGCAAGCACAGTACCCAACGAGATTAACACTGATAATAACAGGTTAACTGATGGAATCATTCAAATAAAACAAGAAACACCAACACCCCCCATCGAACATGAACTGTCAAGGTCGCTTTTGGCTGCTCTATTTTTGTTGGCTGTGCTTGCTGGAGTCTGTTTGGTTGTCCTCGTTGGATTAGCGTTCTGGTGTAAGCGTGAAAGAAAGAAGGATGGAGAAACAAAGCAGCTAACAGCTTCTCCAGCTAAGCCTCGTAAAGTGTCCTCGTTTAAAACAACTGAGACTTGTAGTGCATGCGGCAGGGAATTCCCTGGAGTATACACTTTTTGTCCATATTGTCTCACTTTTCATGGAAAAGATTACTGACGCTTCCAAGCCTTAAAAGAGAAAAGGGCTGGTTCCCATGCATAATCAGGTAATTTCTTGTTGAAAACCCCGTACTTCAATGCTAGAACAACGAAAATACTAGTCAAGTAAAGTCTTTACCTATTGATCTCTATTGGAAACCACACGAGTGAAGAGGAACATTCATTTAGAAATACTCTCCAATATGCCATTGTGGTTTAGAATACTTCGAGAGAATTATCAAAAATGTTTTGGGGTTGAAGATGAAAAAAACTTTTGAACGTCCAAGATGTCCTTGGTGTGGTGCAAATCTTTTTCGAGTTTATGAAACAGTTTATGAGACATATACTTTCAATGTTGAAAGGGGAGTTTACAAAGAAGATGGAGAAGCCAAAATGACATGTCCTGACTGACTGGGAGATTTGTACGATGTCTTTCCTGATGGAGTATGTAATTATAGAAGCAAATGATCTATAGTCTTTCTCAGGGACTTTTTTAATCTCATCAAGCTTGTTCAATGTCTTTTCCAGGATTTCTGGGTCTTGTATAAGAATAGACATAAGTCTATCAGCTTTCTTTCTCATGTCATCAAACTTCAGAGCGGTTTCCAGGGTTAAAGGTGATCCGCATCTCATGCAAAATTTTGAAGCAGGGGAGTTAGTCTTACCGCATCTAACACATTTGATTGTCTTTAACCTAGTCTCCTTTTTTGAAGTCTCTCTGCTTATCCCTTGAAGTCTTAGTAACGCATTGTCTACATCTCTTCCAGACAAATGAACGTATGTCGAAGCCATTCTAGAATCTTGAACCCACCCAAAAAATAGTTTTAGTTGAGCTTCGGTGAGAAAGTTTGCAAGGAAGGTTGCCCTCGGATATCTGAAAAGATGGGGATAAATCCTCTTTTTTACTCCTGCTTTTTTACCCACCTTTTTTAGCATGAGTTTCGTTGCAGCATAACTTAAATTTTGATGTTTGTTTCTCGTGCTGAAACTTACCCAAAGTGGAGCGTTGATATCTTCTCCTAGAGGATGATTTTCTATCCATGAACTAAGTTTCGGTGCTGATGCAATTACTCTAACTCTTCTGTCTCCAGTTTTTCCAGAAACCAATAGTACTGCTCCATGATCATCGAATTGTACATTCCGAACTCTGAGTGAGAGTATTTCTCCAATTCTGCAACCTGACTCGTACAGGACAAGAATGAGAGCTCTATCTCTGAGATTGAATGCACATTCAGCCATCTTTTTTATTTCATCTTCAGTTAAGACTTCTTCAGGGAGTAGATTGTTGTTTTTTATTCTAGTCTTGATCCACCTGACTTCTTCAGGATAGTCCTCTGTTTTTCTTAACCATCGAAAGAATATTTTGAGAATGAGTTTATAGTCATGCTTTGTCCATTCGGAGTAATCTTTCTCCTCGCGCGCGCGCAAATTTTAATTTAATCAAGCAGATGTCCGCATGCATCCAGTTTCGAAGCTACTAGAAAAGACATATTTAAATTAACAAAAACGTGTAAAAGCTGACCTGGAGGTTTAAACGGGGGTGTGAATCTAAGCGACCCCACCATTTTACGTAGCTGGCAATTGTTGACACACCTAAACACGTAGAAAGGCTGTCAGAGTGAACTAGAAGAGAAAAGAATTATCTGAGAACGGTTAACTCAGCCTCATCGAATTCTTTCAAAAAAGTCAAAGGTTAAATCAAGGGTGTAGTATAAGTATTAACAGATGTATGAGGAGGATGGTAGGAAAATTTTACTCCTTCTCTCCTTTCTCCCCTCATGAGAGTCTACCATTCTCCTCACGAAAGCTTAATGCAGTTTTAATCACTTATAGCTTATGGAGAAATCTTATGGTAGAATCTTCCAGTTCAAAGATTCATAAGAATACAACATGACATGATTCTGGAAACTACATTACTACAGTTTGCACACGTTTGCCATTTTCTTCTTCAGCTTTTTGTAACTTGTTAACAGTGAAAGACCTGCACTTGTCACTTCTGAGTTGCCCCCGGATTTTCCACCTTTCTGGGTCTTTATAACAGGTTCCCCTAAGTGTTTTTCCACCTCTTTAATCAAATCCCATGCATGACGATAAGACATGTGCGTAGCCTTTGCTGCAGCACTTATCGACTTTTTCCTTCTTATCTCATCCAAAAGCCCATAAGTTCCTTCTCCAAAAACATAGTTGTCTCCAATTTCGAACCATAATTTGAAGGCAGGTTTAATTTTTTTCTTTTTTAGAGAAGATGACAAGTCAAGGCTTCACCTCTGTATTATTACACCTTTTTTTATTTAGATGTTTTCAAACGACCGTCACACATTTTTCTGAACGAGTCAATCAATCGTCCGGACTGAAGATGCTTTAAAGGTGACAAAAACCTTAGAGGAAAGATTCAGTTGCATTTCAATGAAAGAATGTTTTGTTATTTGAACAACAAACTGTTTTCCAGCGTCTATTCTAAGCCTCACCGTTGGACCCAGATCTAAAATCTCAACTATTCTCCCTTCGAAAACATTTCTTGCACTTGACGCAAATCTGATTTTTGACAGAATAATGTCTTCAGGCCTCACGAACACAGAAATCTTACCAGACCTTCTCATTGATGCTTCAATCTGTACATTATCCCCAACATCGATTCTAGATGTCCCGTCCTTGGTGACACACGAGACTCCTGAAAAAATGTTTTCAATTCTCGCGAAATCCGCCAGTTTTCGGCTGTGTTCAAGAATTCCACGGGTTTTTCCAACATGTATCAATTTTCCATTGCTGATCAAAGCAACTTTTTCAGAAAGTGTTTCCACTTGAAACATGTCGTGCGTTGCTAAAATTATGGTTGTGTTTGTTTCTTGTCTTATTTGCGATATTATTGCTTCAATTATTGACGCGCTTCTTTGATCCAAATTAGCCATTGGTTCATCCAGTAACAAAAGCTCTGTTCGTAGTGCTAGAGCTCTTGCAAGCGAAACTCTTTGCTGCTCTCCCCCAGACAATTTCTTTGCAGAACGTTTTTCATAGCCTTCAAGCTTTACCAGCTTTAGAACATTTCTAACTCGCTCGTTTATCTCCTCTTTTGAGAAACCTCTAAGCTTCAGTCCAAACGCAACATTTTCGTAAATTGAGGCGTTGAACAGTACAGTTTTTTGAAAAACCATTGTGCCTTTTAACCTAAACTCAGGCATACTTTTCTCTTCAACCAACTGATTGTCGAAGTACACTTTTCCTTTTGTGGGCTTTTCGATGCAAGCCAAAATTTTCAACAGTGTAGTTTTTCCCGATCCATTTGGCCCTATTAAAGTAAATATTTCTCCCCGAGGAATTTTCAAAGATACGCCATTGAGAGCAGTTATCTTTCCATACATCTTCGTAACGTTGTCTAACTCTGCCATCACGTTCATTGTAATCGCCTTTGCAATAAGTTGGTGAGGAGACTTATCGATAATACTATGACTAACAATATTGAGGCTAGTGCGATGCTCAACGCGATTTCTCCGCGACCAGTTTCCATAGCGATTGCAGTCGTCAAAACTCTGGTGCTCCCACGAACGTTTTGACCAATCATAAAAGCAACTCCTAACTCAGCGATTGCCCTGTTGAAGCTTCCCATAATAGCCAATGCAACACCTGGTGTTGATTCCTTCAAAACGGCAAAGGCTGCTTCAACTTCTGAAGCGCCCAAAGTTTTTGCCAAGTCCTTGATGTCAGGTTCAATAGCTTCGACAGCGCTTGTTGTAAAACTTATCATCATAGGTGTTATTAGAATTGCCTGTCCTACAGCGACGCCTAAGGGATTAATGAAGAGGTCTAGAAATCCAAGAGGCCCAGAGCTGGACAGCAGAAGATACAATACTAAGCCCAGAGCAACGGTTGGTATTCCAAGCAACGCGTTGAATATGCCTTTAACAAAACCTTTTCCAACAAAATCTCCTAAACCGATAACCAATCCAGTTGGAATGCTCCAAATAATAGCCAGTGCCGCTGCCGTTCCAGATATGTAAATTGACCGCAGTGTTATTTCCATGATCTCGGGATCTGCTGAAACAATCAACACAATTGCTCCTTTGATGCCTTCATAGAATTCTTCAACTGAAACAATGACGAAGATAATTGTTGCAATTACAAGAAAAGAGATTATTAGAGGAATTGGTTTGAACTTTCTTAGTCTCATGTAATCCGCTTTCTCCCTTCAACCATTTTTTTAACCGTAAAGCTCTGGATAGCCATATCTGTATTGAGGTGGACATTCCGACCCGTCAAAGTAGGCGTAATCTTTAATCATTTGCGCTACAGGTTCTGTATTGATTTTTAAAACCTCCACGGCTGGATAGAATAAGGGTTGTCCATATGTTGAGATTCCGTAATTCTCAATTATTTGTTGTCCTTCCTCTGATATCAAGAATTTTGTGAACGTTGTTGACGCTTCAGAGTTTGCATTTGAGTTTGTCGTTTTATTTACGGCGATTGCGCTGTAAACATTGGTTAATTCAGCCTCTTGACTAACTAAAGCTTTCAAATTGGGCACTAGGTTTGACGTGGCTTGGCTGTATGCAAGAAAAGTTCCAATATCCGTTAGCGTGTAGGCTTTTAACTCGTTGGTTGCGATTAGAGTTTTTCCCATTCCAGAGCCTGTTTCTTTGAACCAATTTGTTTCATCTCTCAGAAAGGCAGAATCAAAACCTGCAGCTTTCCACAATGTCTTTTCTTTGGTGTGCGTTCCAGAATTGTCTCCTCTGGAAACCCATATCGCTCGCGTGTTTCTTCCTTCAGAAACGATTTTTGACAAAGTCTCTGTTATAGATAAGCCTTCGATTTGAGCTGGATCATTATTGGGACCAACGATTTGGAAGAAGTTGTACGCTATGATTTTCCTGTTAACGCCGTAATTGTCTTTGAGAAACTTCGTTTCTTGAGAGGGTGAGTGTACGAGTAGCATATCTGCGTCTCCACGCTGTGCAAATTGGATGGCTATGCCTGTGCCTACAGAGATTAAACACAGGTCAATTGGATATTTTTGTTCAAAATGTTCTTCAATTTCGTCCAGTAAACCAGTGTCGTAGAGACTTGTGGTGGTTGCTACTACTAGTTTTTGTCTGCCGAAGGCTTGCAGATAATAAAATGTGCCCGCAACCGAGGCTGTTGATGCGATTGCAGCGATTATTATGACTAATCCCCATGTTCCGAGTTTTGGTTTCATTTTTTCAGCTCATTAACCCTTATGCATGTGTGTGCATATCGGTTCGTCAGAACTTATAAAAATTGTGGAAACAAGAAATCAAATGCGCTTTGAAATTCTAACTAGCGCCTGCTCAATAGCACTGGATTCAGAACCAGTTATTGAAAAATGCTAGAAACTAGCAGCTCCCTTTCTTTCTGAAAAGTCGTACCATTTCCAGATTTCCCGAATTGCTCTCTCCGTATATCCATGCATCTTCAGCAAAACCTTGAAGGACTCAGCTGATTTCATTTTGATTCTCCTATCCAAGTCTCCATAAATCAGAGACCCGTGAATACGAGATTAAAAGCTTCTGAATCACAAATCATGTTTTTGTAGATGTGTTTAACACAAAGACAAGTCAGCAAAGATGGGGTGCAAGGTTGGCGATGTCTCCTGCAACTCCCCTTTTTTGTCCGACAGCTTGCACTGTGCGCTACTTATTATGCGCGCGCGCGAATGCGCTTAGGTTATTAAAGTTTAATCGAAGCGTAATGCTTAACTATTAGGCAATACCGATATGAACATCTGTGCATAACACTAGAGTGAATAGCATGGCTAACGAAAACAGAAAACATGAAGCTTTGCCGTTGCGTGACAGATTTGGCAGAAAACTCAACAGCCTAAGAATTTCTGTAACCCAAAAATGCAACCTCCAATGCTTTTATTGCCACAGAGAAGGCGAAGTTGCCTCAAACAACGAAATGACCAAGGAAGAAATAACAAAGATTGCAAAGATCGCTTGCGAACTCGGCATGAAGAAGGTGAAGCTAACAGGCGGCGAACCTCTTCTTAGAGACGATCTTGCAGAGATTGTTTCAGAAATCGCTGAATATGCTGACGAGGTTTCTTTAACAACCAACGGCGTCCTATTAGAAAAATATGCCAAAACACTTTTCAATGCAGGGCTTAAACGCGTGAACGTAAGCCTACCTTCACTCATTTCTGGACGCTTCAAGAAAATCACAAAAAAGGATCATGTTCAACAGGCAAAAAACGGCATAAAAACAGCAGTGCAAAGCCATCTTCATCCAGTTAAGATCAACATGGTGATGCTGAAAGGAATTAACGTTGATGAGGCTCCAAAAGCTATAGATTTCGCCCAAGAAGTTGGCGCCATACTTCAGCTGATCGAATTTGAACCAATTCAACCAGAAAATTACGTTCACTGGAAAAAGTTCCATTACGATCCAGTCTCGATAGAAAACTGGTTGAAAAAGAAAGCTGTCTCTATTCAAGAGAACCCTTTACATAAACGGAGAAGATACATTCTAGAGAAAAACGGTGACCCAGTAAGTGTAGAGGTTGTTCAACCCATGCATAACTCTATATTCTGTCAAAACTGCACTCGTTTAAGGGTTACTTCAGACGGAAAATTGAAGCCATGTCTTCTCAGAAACGACAATCTTGTGGACATTCTTTCACTTGTTAGACAAGACGCAAATTCGAATGAATTGAAAGAAGCTTTTAGAAAAGCAGCCATGCTCAGGGAACCGTACTGGAAAGGACGAAATGGAATTTATGATCAATTCTACTCAGGTAGTGGTGAATAACATGTTAAAGATAACACATGATGACTTTTCCATAAATGAAATTGTCAAAAAAATCAAGACCGAAGAGATTGGCGCCATCGTTTCTTTCATCGGAATTGTCCGCGGAAAATCTAACGGCAAAAATGTTCAAAGGTTTGAAATTCCAGTGCCTGAAGGGGTGGCTCTTAGTCAAATGGGAAAGATTCGCGCTGAAACTTTTCAAAAATTTAAGGTGAAACAAATAGCAATTGTGCAAAGAATTGGTTCTTTCAAAGTGTCGGAGAACATTCTGCTAATTGTTGTAGGCGCCCCTCATCGTGATGAAGCCTTCAAAGCATGCAGGCATATTTTGGAACGAATGAAAAAGATGGCGAAAACATGGGAAAAAGAAATTTGCACTTGAGAAAATCAAGTGGATTGAAGGTGAAAAGATGCTAAGGAAACAGAGAGTTTCACGTCAACCTTTGAAAATGGTGGATGTCTCCGATAAACCTGTGGTTAAGAGGATTGCAGAAGCAGAAGGCAAAATCTGGCTACAACCCGAAACCATCGAAAAAATACGTCGCGGATCTATTGAAAAAGGAGATGTTTTCTCAGCAGCAAACATCGCTGGAATACTCGCTGCTAAGAAGACTCCAGAACTCATTCCTTTGTGTCACTTGATTCCCTTATCTAAGGTAGACGTAAGCTTTGACATCAATGAAAAATTTGTCACTGCAAAATGCACAGTGGTAGGGGAATGCAAGACAGGAGTTGAAATGGAAGCGTTAGTAGGTGCAAGCACCGCCTTGCTGACCATATGGGACATGGTAAAATCCTTGGAAAAAGACGAAAAAGGACAGTACCCTCACACAAAGATAAGCGAAATAAGAGTTTTGAAAAAGGTGAAGGAGAAGTTACTTGATGAGTGAACATGATTTACATCGCCATGTTAGAGCAGGTTTTGCGGTTCTAACCGTAAGCGATACACGAAACGAAAAAACTGACAAGTCAGGCAGAATTGCAGAAGAACTAATCAGCAACAAGGGGCATCAAGTTCTCGCTTACAAAATAATAGGGAACGACAAGTCTCTGATTCAAACTACTGTAAAAGAAGTGCTGCAAAATCCTGAAATTAACGTTATTGTAACAATCGGTGGCACTGGCATAAGTAAAAGGGACCTAACAGTTGAAGCTGTATCGGAATTACTGGATAAAAAAATTGAAGGCTTTGGAGAACTTTTCAGAAGCTTAAGCTACAGAGAAATAGGCGAAGCAGCCATGATTAGCCGTGCAACTGCAGGAACGATTAAGGGGAAACTTGTGTTTTGTCTTCCAGGATCCAAAAAGGCAGTTGGACTAGCCCTCAACAAGCTCATATTGCCAGGACTGGGACACATCATCAAGGAGGCTAACCGATGACTAAGATGACTCCGTTCAAAGAACTCATATCTTACGAAGAAGCCTTGGAACGAATTCGCAAATCTATAAAACCGATTGATCGAACAGAGTCTATTTCCATCGAAAATGCTCTCGATAGAGTTCTCGCAAAAGAAATCGTGGCAAACATGTCTGTGCCACCTTTTGATAGGGCTGCAATGGATGGATACGCGGTCAAAGCAAAGGAAACTTTCGGAGCTTCTTCGTTTAAGCCAAAAACATTGAAACTCACAGAAATTCTGCATGCTGGAGCATCTTCAAATAGAGTGTTAGGTAAAGGTGAATGTGTTCAAGTCGCAACTGGCAGTCCCATTCCTGAAGGTGCGGACGCTGTTGTCATGGTTGAATTCACTGAGAGAAATGACAATGACGTTAAAATTTTGAAACCAGTATATCCGACAGCAAACATCTCGCCGAAAGGAGAAGACATTGAAGAGGGAAAAGCTGTTATTAAAACTGGAGAACAGTTTTTTCCCGCTAGAATTGGTGCATTAGCTGCGCTGGGAAGGAAAAAAGTGGAAGTGTACGAGAAACCAAGGATCGCAGTAGTCCCAACAGGAACGGAGATTAAAGAAGTTGGATCTTCCCTTAAAGAAGGACAGATTTACGATGTAAACTCGTACACGCTATCCTCCATTATAAACAAGAATGGAGCCGTTCCAATAAAGTGCAAAGCTGTTCCAGACACAACTGATGAGCTTAGAAACGTCACAAAAAACTTGCTTAAACACGATATGATTGTCTTCTCAGGCGGAAGTTCTGTCGGTGAACGTGACCTCTTAATGAGTGTAATTCAAGAATTCGGAACTGTTGTCTTTCACGGCATTCAGGTAAAGCCGGGTAAACCAACTCTCTTTGCTTTAGTGGCTGGAAAACCTGTCTTTGGAATGCCTGGGTATCCCACATCTTGCTTAATCAACACATATCTTTTGCTCGTTCCAGCTGTTCGTCAAATGGCAAGGTTACCACCGAAAATTGAGAAAACTATGAAAGCACGACTGGCAAAAAGGGTTGCATCCTCCACGGGCAGAAAACAGTTTCTTACAGTGAAAATAAAGCGGAATCTAGCTTATCCTGTGTTTAAACAGTCGGGAGCAATAACGAGCATGACAGAAGCGGACGGTTACATCGTTTTACCAATTAATGTTGACGTTGTTGAAAAGAATCAAAAAGTAACGGTGTTCTTGTTCGATTAACATGCTCGGTTTCTATTCTGAAGCCCGTGCCTTCCATTTCTCCAGTCTTTTCTTGACTTCTTCCTCAAGCCGTTCCTTTGAGATAAGATGTCCTCTGACAAAGACGTCATCGTCTATAGCGATGCTTGGAGTGCTCATTACATGATAGGTTGACCCTTCACTTAGTCCTTCCTTCGTCGCCATATCAACAACCCTACAAGTGACACCACATTTTTGTGCAACCTCAAAAGCAATCATCTTAGCCATAGAACAAACCGAACAAGTAGGCAAAGTGAAGACCTTCAACTCCACAACAGTCCCCTCGAACACTAATCAGAGGGAATTGCTTTTAAAATTTTTTATGAATAGCTTAAAATGCAGAAAACGTTTAAATTGATTTGAAATAAGCATAATAAATGAACAGCCACGGAACGGGCCCGTAGCTCAGCCTGGTTGGAGCGACAGGCTCATAACCTGTAGAGTGTGAGTTACACCGCACATTCGGGGAGTGGTCAAGGGTTCAAATCCCTTCGGGCCCACCACTTTTGGGTTCAGAACCAGTAGTTCTAAACGATCTAAAAATGCTTTTTAAGGTATGACTTTAGGAGAAGTTCGCCTGCCTTTTGATGACGCTGGATTAAAGGATGATATGACAATACGGCAAGGTGTCGAGGGTCACCTCCGATGTCTACGTTAGAAGTTTGGAGTAACTTCCGCATTCGACAGAAACTACCCTTAAGGAACCGGTTGAAATACGCGTAGCGACTGCGTGTGCCTGTTATATGTTAGACGAAAAACTTTGAAGTAGTTGAACAGAACCTAATGCATTACTATGATTTGCAGCATGGAGTATGTGATGTGTTATATTGTTGGATCTGTATTTGTGTAGTTTAACTAGACAATAATGTTTATTAAGATACACGATACATTCGTCTTGAACACACCCGAACTTCGAGGATCAACACATGAGAATACCTAGTTCACCTGCAAATAATCATTCAGGAAAGAGGATACGGTACCTATTGGTTCTCTTGACGGTTTCAATGCTGTTTTTTTGGCTTTCCGGGCTGATCACTAGCGTTTACGGAGTTTCTGTCGGACTTGAGGATCTTCCAAGCCCGTTTGTTTCTTCTGGTGGGTTGTTGAATTGTTCGATTGTCGTTGCTTCCAGTGTTGGGCATGGTCCTTGTGGTGGTGCGCACACCATGGACGTCATGGGCGCCATAATAGTTGGGGGCAAGTTGGGCTTGAAGGCGGACGGCAGCATGTTGGATGCAACTATGGATGATTACGTTTCCACGTACGATTTCGGAACTGCAAAAGTTGGGCTTGAGGACGTTTCTTCAAATTTGCTAGTTGTTGGTGGTCCTGGTGTTAATCAGGTTGCGTGGTATTATAACAATTTGAGGAACGCCTCTGGCGCTAGGGTGTTGCCTGTTTATTTTGACAAGGACGAGAACGGAGAAGATCGTATTTTTGTGGCGTCTTCGGGTAATTCCTATGCGATTGAGCGTGACGCTCTGGATAGGGTAAGCGCCGATTACGGTATGGTTTTGATGGTTCCGGATGGTGGTCGTTTTGTGTTGATTTTGGCGGGGTTAGGCGGGTCTGGTACTTGGGCTTGTTGCAAGGTTGTTTCTTCGTTTGAGACTTGGGGGCTATGTGGTAGTGCTGTTGTCGTCAAGTATTATGATAACGATGGTGATGGGTTGCTGGATGCTTTTTCTATCGTTGAAGAGGTTTCTGGACCCCCGTATGGGTCTAGTAGTTTGGGTTTCGTAGTGTTTGGTCTGGTTTCAATGCCTCTGCTTTCGAAATGGAAAGTTGTGAAGCGGAGGATTGCCCGGAGACAACGGTTGTCGAGAACTTACGTTCTGTTGTTCTTGGCGGTAGTTTCGCAGATTGTCTTGGTCGCCGTTTCAAGTGCACCCAGCTCTGAGGTTTACACTTTCAGGGACTTTTCGCAGCCGTTTGTTTCTTCTGGTGGGTTGTTGAATTGTTCGATTGTCGTTGCTTCCAGTGTTGGGCATGGTCCTTGTGGTGGTGCGCACACCATGGACGTCATGGGCGCCATAATGGTTGCAGCTCGGCTTGGATTAGATGCTGCTGAGGGTGTTCCATCCTCAACCTTGGATGATCACATTTCATTTTATGACAGTGATAGTGCGCAGGTTAGTTTTCCCTCTTTGGAAAGCAATCTAGTGGTTGTTGGTGGTCCTGGTGTTAATCAGGTTGCGTGGTATTATAACAATTTGAGGAACGCCTCTGGCGCTAGGGTGTTGCCTGTTTATTTTGACAAGGACGAGAACGGAGAAGATCGTATTTTTGTGGCGTCTTCGGGTAATTCCTATGCGATTGAGCGTGACGCTCTGGATAGGGTAAGCGCCGATTATGGCGTTGTAACGCTGTTTTATGATGCTGAGCGTGGTATTTGGGTGATGATTGTTGCTGGACTTGGCGGATCAGGAACTGTTGCCGCGACTAAGTTGTTGGCAAGCTACAAAAGTTGGAGTTTGTTTGGACGTGTTGCTGTAGTTAAGTTTGCAGACTCCGACGGCAATGGGTATTTAGACGAGGTTAGTGTTGCAGAGTCAGTGGGTTTCGGAAAAAGTATCGATGTTTACTGGGATGACAGATGTATGAACCTTGTAGAGTCGATAGATTGGGGAATGTTGTTGCCTGGGGAGACAAAGAACGTGACGATTTATGTTAGAAACGAAGGTGAAAGTGAGACAGTTCTTGCCTTGAATGTCTATGACTGGAATCCTGTTGACGCTTCGAATTATTTGACGGTTGAGTGGAACAATACAGGAGATACGGTTGAGCCTGGGCAGATTGTGGCTGTTGCCTTAATTTTGACTCTGGATTCAGAGGTGAATGAAATAACAGACTTCAGTGTCACTATCAAAGTGAATTCTAGCTGACCGGAAATGGCTGTTTGTCTCTGCGTTATGTTCGGTGTTGAGTGTTTCTTGGGATTAGGTGTATTGACTAGCGATACGTAATACTTAATACTTCTTCCATTAAGATGGTTGATTAGCGAACCATGCTCACGACTTGATTTACATGGGTCAAATAAAGCCTCTACTAAGCAACCTGCCGAAACGCAGCTACTTAGCGATAGGCCTGTTTCTCCGATTGTTATTGGCGCCTTTTCTCGGTCACCCATTCGACATGAGGGTTTTCATGGCGGTAGGGGCGGCTGTGGCGAGAGGAATAACACCATATGGTCAGTATGTTCTTCAGAACATATTCGCTGCAACGCCGCATCCGCATTTTTACGGGACTTTTCCGGGCATAGGATACCCGCCGCCTTGGGGTCTTGTCTGTGGTCTGGCGTATTCGTTTTCTTCAGCCGTCGCTCTGAATAACCTGTACGTTTATGTTCTTGCGTTAAAGATTCCCATTATACTGGCGGAACTGGCCGTTGCTGTTCTAGTTTATAACATTTTGAAGGCGCAAATAGATGAAAAAGTCGCCTCAAAAGCTTTTCTTCTTTTTTTGTTTTGCCCTTTCATAATTGCAGTGGGCACTGTTTGGGGTATGTTTGATGTCATTGCGCTTTTCTTCGCTTTGCTTTCTGCTTATGCTCTTCATGGTAATTGGAGGCTTTCCTCATTGTATCTGTCAGTCGCTTCTGTTCTTAAAGTGTTTCCGCTCACGCTGGCTCCCGTGTATTCTGTGCTTCTCTACAAGTCCACTCGAAGCTTAAAGGTCGCCTTTCAGTTTTTTCTGTTTACAGTCGCTTTTACGGGACTTTTCACGATTGGCCCAATGGTTGTGTTCGATTGGCCGGTTTCTAACTTGTACAACGCGCTGGTTTATCATGTTAATACGTCAAATCCTTCGTATAACAGCCAGATGGGATTTCCTTACGGAGCAGCTAGTCCGTTTAATGCTTTTACCCTTTTGAATAAGTTATCAGGCGGGCTGCTTCAGTTACCCTGGGTTTTCGTGTACGTTTGGATTCCAGCGTGCATTGCCGTTTATGTGCTGCTTTTTCGCGTGCGCATGCGAAATGCTGATTTTGCATCGACTGTCCAATGGTCCCTGCTTCTGTTGCTTACATTGTTTACGACGCGTGTTTGGGTTTCTGAACAGAACATCATTTTCCTGTTTGCGTTTTTGGCTCTGAGCGTCTTTCTACAGAATCCTCAAGATTTAGGAACTGTTCAGCGGCTGTGGATGTTGCTTTTCAGCTTTGTGATTGTGCACGTGCCAGCAATAGCTTTCTTCTGGCTTCCATACCCATGGACGCTTAATGCGGCTACTTCTTTTGCCGATGGCACCCTCGGGTGGACTCGGTTACTGTTGATGACGCTGCTGACGTTTAGCTGGGTTGCTTTGTCGTGGCATTACATAACTAACAAGCTGAGGTGGCAATCATGAAGGTTTTGACGCTTCTTCTGCACGATGAACGTTTCAGCGGCTGGACGGCTAAGGATAAGCTCGTCCGACAGCATTTTTCGCTTCAGTACCTTCGTTTTTGTAAGCACAAAGGCTGGGAGCCATTGCTTTACACGTTCCATCAGCAAGTGAAAGCTCGGCAGATTCATTGGCTGGATGATGTTGGCGTGGTTAAAATCTTTCCGGTGAAGTTTCGCTTTCCGCCGTTTCAACGTTTCGGCAACGACCACAACCCAAACGCTATCATGCGAGAGGCACTATGCGACCAGCCGGATCTTGTGCATTTCCACAATTACTATCTGTTTTCGTTTCCGTACACTGCAGTTTTTGTTAGGCAAAAGCTTAAGCGGCCTTTGACTGTGCAGCTTCATGGCTACAATAATAGCTCTTTGCGGAAATGGCTTTACTTACCATGCCTCCTTGCGCTCAAAAATGCTGATCGCATTCTTTACAGTTACAGACCGGAGGAGGCGCTATACCGAAAGCTAGGGGTCATGGAAAAAGCGGTCAGAGTGCCTGTTCCTGGTGTTAACCCTGAGGTTTTTAGGCGTCGGAGACGCTGCGACTCGAATCGTTTGTTATATGTTGGGAGGATTCCTAGACCCGAAATGGCTTATGGAGAAAAATCGCCCCTTATTTTGCTTCGCCTTTTGCGGAGTCTTTTGCGCCAGCTGAAAGACGTGGCGTTAGATGTGGTGGGAGACGGACCTGGACTGCATTACGGTTTTCGTCTAGCTAATAGACTTGGGCTAAAGGATCACGTTGCTTTCCACGGTTATGTACCATACAATGAACTGCCTAAGTATTACCAAGCCTCGGCGCTGACTTTTTCGCCTATTCGGGTTCATGACATTGACGGCTGGTTTGATGGCGCCATACACGAAAGTCTCGCATGCGGCACTCCAGTTGCAGCGTTCAAGGCATCGCCAAAAACGCCTCTACGCGGAACTTACGGTTTTCTGTTGTCGAATAATGTGGAAAAGGCTGCGACAGAAGTTTCGACATTGTTGAAAACGCCAGAGGACATGAATCAAGTTGCCGAAGAGGGATCAAGGTTTGTACATGAAAACTGTGCCCATGCCAAACTGGCTGCCAAATTGCAGGAAACTTGGGAGGAAGTGACTCGAGCATGAGATTAAGTATGGTTATTTGTGCCTACAATGAGGAAAAATCAATTGGGCCTCTCTTGGAGAATCTGATGTGTCAAAGGGTTCCTCCAGAGATTGGGGATCGTGAAATCATTGTGGTAGCTTCAGGATGTACAGACAGAACTGTTGACGTTGTGAAACGGCATATGGCTGGGAATGCGAACATTAGACTTGTTGAAGAGGCGAAGAGGTTGGGTAAGGCATCCGCGTTGAACAGGGCTTTTGAGGCTTCGACGGGTGACTATGTTGCCTTGGTTCCTGCAGATGTTTGCCCTGTAGATAATGCTCTGTTTAATCTTCTTGTTCCTTTCAGGAACGGAGATGTGTCTGCGGTTAGCGGGCGTCCCATGCAGGATCCTCGAAGGACGCCCAAGGGTTTTATGGGCTATTTAGCCAGAATGACGTACAGGCTCTGGGGAAGACTCATGAAGAAGCTTAACGACAGCGGACAAGCAGCCCACTGTAGCGGAGAGTTTATGGCTATAAGGAGCGACGTTAGGACGGTTATTCCTGACGAATGCGCCGTTGATGATGCTTACATTGCCATCTTAGCCAAGAAGAAGGGGTTGATAAAGTTTGCTCCAAACGCCATTTGCTACAATCTTTTGCCTTCTAACCTTGTCGATTATGTAAATCAGAGGAGAAGGTGGCTTTATGGACATTTTCAGACGAAGAGGCTTACAGGTGAGTATCCGACCGTGTTAGACACGATGGTTTTTTCTAGACCCAGTGTTGTGGCACAAGTGTTAGCTGAGGAAATTGTTGAGCGTCCGAGGGAGATAGGTTACTTGATAAGTGCCATAGCGGTTGAAGCTGTAATTTACATGTTGTCCATACTTGACCGTGTTTTCCGTCGTCAGTACGGTGTGTGGCCCGTTATCAGGTCAACAAAGTATGCTGAAGCTCAAGTGGCCTGTGAGGAGTTGTAATGACCAAACTGTGCGTCGTGGTGCCTGCTTACAATGAGGCTGAAAATCTTCCAAAACTTATTGTGGAAATCGAGAAGGCACTGCGTGGCTGGGATTTTAAGCTTGTGATTGTGGATGATAACAGTCCAGATAAGTCAGCGCGGGTTGCCGAGAAACTTAATCATGTTCATGGAAATATCATTGTCCGACGTAGAGCAGGAAAATTCGGGTTAGGTTCAGCTGTTGTAGAAGGCCTAAAGATTGCCCTAGCGATGGATGATGTTGACAGAATTGTAACGTTGGACGCAGATTTGTCGCACAGCCCAAGTGAAATTCCTAAACTTCTTTCCGCAGCTGAAAAAACAGATATTGTCCAGGGAAGCCGATATGTTGAAAACGGGAGCACAAACGGTTGGCGTCCTACCAGAAGATTAGTAAGCCGCGTTGCTAACTGGATTTGCAGGTTTTTTTTCGGAACGTTTATCCACGAGTACACCGGCAATTTCAGGGTTTACTCCAGAGAATGCGCTGAGACGATCGTTAATCGCACAAGCTCTAATGGTTATGAGTGGGTTGTCGAAGCACTGTTTGTGGCTACAAGGCACGGGTTTGCAGTGAGGGAAGTGCCCATTGCCTTTAGAGATCGAGACAATGGAAAAACTAAGCTGAAAGCCCTAGACGTGGCCAGCTGGGCTTTTTTTGTGACAAAAACCGTCTTTTCCAAGTTCCCAACATTAGTGGGTTCCCCTAAACGTAACCCATCTTTGGTTGTGCCGCCTTATCCGACCCATGTTATCCATAGATCGTCAACTTCCACTGTGACCTCGACAGGAACGCCCATTGTCTCAACCACTACATACACACTTTCCAGCATGTCTCCGGGTTTAAGTGACCATGCTCGGTCGATGAACCGCGACAAATCCAACGAGTAGTTTGTCCACTCGCTTATGATGGCTTGATCAATTTTGTACTCGACGACATCTCCTCCTCTGTAAACTATGTTGCCTCCGAATTTGATGTTTCCAGATGGGTGTCTAAGCGTGTTCGGGCTGTCCCAGAAATCCATTTCAGTGTAAACAACTGAGCCGTCGCTGCGTTGAACAGCAGAGGCTAAGGCGATTCGTAGCCATTCGTCGCCTAGTTCGTAGTGGATGGTGGCGACGTTTACACGGAGGTTTACCATGAGTTTCTTGGGTTTTGAAGTGTGCAGGGGAATTTTCTTGCCTGATTTGAAGCTGGTTGTCCACCATGCGCCGGTGGCAACATGTCCAGCTTCAGTTGCGGTTGTTTTGAGAGATATTTTTGTTTTGTTGTTGAAGGTGACGCCCCAAGCTGTAGCGGTTGTAAATCCTGTGGAGTGGGGGTTCCAGTAGATTCTGTTTTGGGCTTTGGTTAGTGAAACGTCGCCGTCGATGTTGATTGTTCCAGCAATGTTGGATGAGAGGGGTGGTTCTTTAACGGCTTCACCTACGGTTTGGCTTGAAATAGTGTTGGTGGTCAGCAGCAAAGCTGCGAAAAGTGTTGAGAATAACGCAACGGTGATGCTGTGCTTTTTCATTTTGAGACTCTTCTGGTGTTTTTGTGTTGAACTGTTTCAGAGTTGAACATGGATACGATATGTCCCAATATGGACACATCTATTACTTTAAGCACTTGCGCCGCTAATAAATTTTGTGTATTTGTGTTGTACGGTTAAACGATAATGTTTATTAAGACTCAATATTCACTATTTTAATTGTGGATACATATGGCAACTCAGCCTGCGCAAAGGTTACTCGCAATTGTAACGCTAGTCGTAATAGTTACGGTAGCGGCAGCTGCCATCGTCGCCTTCGGAGCGTTATCTAACAGCAGAAACGTCCAAAGTTTTGGAACTGTGAAAACGGTTAATGTTGGCGTTTATTGGGACAACGACTGCACCAATGCAACATCGACAGTCAACTGGGGAACTTTAGAACCTGGCGCAGCAAAGAATTTCACAATCTACGTAAAGAATGAGGGCAGCGTTGCAGTGGTGCTAAGCATGTCAACCGAAAATTGGAATACTGCATCAGCTTCAACTTATATAACATTAAGCTGGAACCGTGAAAGTCATGCGCTGAGTCACGGATCCGTTGTGCAAGCTGTCTTAACTCTTTCAGTTTCGTCGGAAATCAGCGGAATTACAAACTTCAGCTTTGACATAATAATAACTGGAACAGAATCAACATAGAAACATCAAAGCCCCATTATTTTTGCGCGTTATTGCCTTCCTACTCTACAGAGTTTTCTTTGAGAGGAATTTCAGTATCGAAAACGTGAAAACTGTGAGAAATATTAAATGGGGAATCAAAAGCTCTGTTGGAGTTCTTTGGCTTAAGCCAATAGCGCGGGCGCTAATAATTGATGAAACAAAAATGGCGCCTGATGGAACTATGAGGAGTAGATTCGATTTTTCAGATTTAAAAAGCAGTCTTAAATCGTTTGTTTTCGTTAAGACTATAATGGCCAATAGAAAGCTCGCCCACTCTATTGAGATGTTCGTAAAACTTCGCACGTCAATTCCGCCGCCGTACCAATTAGATGTTAAAGGCCAAAACATTTGAATCCTACCCATGAAGAAATCCCCTACAAGAGCATGCTGTGTTATCGCTACGAAGTAAGGTATACTAGTTTTCTGGTAGTACAGAAAGATGGGTATAAACACAAGTGTTAGGACTATTATGGAATGGGTTATGCCTCGGTGCACAAGACCTGGAATCAGCAAATCTACGTCAGGGATTAAAGATAGGAAAAATATCAGGGGCAAATTAATGTCTGTTTTTAGGAACTTTTGAGAAGCTTTGGCGGATAGGTATCCGATGGCTAGATGACCGACAGCGAACATTCCATCCCTCTCTGTAGAGCATAAGTAAAGGATTTAACGAATATATTTATCAATAGGTGTCCGCCAACGCTGTTTTGACAAGATGAAGCTGAATTTTGGCAGATACGATCAGATAGAAAGCATCATGAGTATAGAACCGGCTGTTAACGGAATGGTTAAGTTATCGTTGAGTGGCATGGGGAGGCATTCTGCAAGCATGCCTGCCATGGCTGCTATAAAGGCTCTAATGGGGTCTATAAAGAAGACCGCTCCTGAAAGGGCGAAGATGAAACCGAAAATGGAGCCTTCGAGGTTTTTGGCTTTGTTGAATGGATACGGTGTTTTCCCAAATTTTTTGCCGAATAAGGATGCGGCTCCGTCGCCTAACGTGAGTATGGCTATTGAAGCATAGGCAAATTGTGGTGGAAAGATTATTAGTGAAAGTATTATGCCAAAGGCATAGAAAATCGGGGCGGTTGTGAACTCGTATAGTTCTAGTTTGACGGCGGCGTGTGTTGTTATTGAGGTGAGAATTGGAAAGGTTATTCTCATCATTCTGGCAAGTTCTGAAATGATGTAGAGTGAAGTTGCAATAGAAATCAGGATAGCAATGAGATAGTGGTTAAGGAAGTATGTGCACATGAAGGGTATTGTGAAACCGCTCATGTGGATGGCTAAGCGGAGGATTTGATTTCTGGAGAGAGTTTGCTTATGTTCTTCGCGTTTTGTCTTTGTTATTATTGGCAGGATGTTGGTGAGGTTTCCGGTTACGACGTAGTCTGATTTGGCGCTTAGCATGAAGTCTGGGTTATAGCCTATTTTCAGGTTGGCATGCGCGAACATTTGTATGTTGTTTCGGTCGTCAGCAACTAAGATGCAGCTTTTTGAATTTGATTTTTCGCGGTTTAGGATTTCTTTGAGAATTGCGGCTTTTCCATTCTTTTTTATGGCGTTGCCTTCAATTTTCCCTGTGAATTTGCCTTTCACCGCTTTCATTTTTAAGCCGAAAGCGTAATCTGCCTTCAGCTTTGTCGCTAATTCTTGGATGAAAGAGTTTGGGATGCCTGCGCTTATGAGAGCGGTTTTCCATCTGTTTTTGTGCAAGTATTCAAAGACTTCGTTTGAACCTGGAAGTAAAGGTATTTTCTCAAAGTAATAATGCAAATTCTCTATTGTGTATCCTTCGAGATATTTGTAGATTCGTCGTAAGGTAGTTTCAAGTGATAGTAAACCGATTTCGTAAAGAAAACCTAGGAATGTGATTTTTAGGAATTTCAAGAATCCAAGCTTTCTTGTAGCTTCGAAAGGTATGAAACGTCTTTTAGGATATAGAACGCCTTCAACGTCGAACACTACTAAGCCTTTTGTTTTTTGTTGTTCGGTCTTGGAATTGGGCAAGTGGTTACCTCATGTGTTTTGTGTCTTTGAGTTTTCTTTATAGAAGAGTTTTGGGGTTTGTTTTTTGTTCTTTGGGTTTTAAATTTGGTTGCTTTTAGTAACTTTTAAATATTTTTTGTTGTTTTTTGTTGTTGGTGGTTGTTGTGGAGGAGTTTGTGGCTAGGGTTTTTAAGGGTGGTAAGGTTACGGTTCCTAAGCGTTTGAGGGAGTTGGCTGATGTGGAGGATGGGGATTATGTTCGCTTGGGTTTGGTTGAGGTTATGAAGAAGACGGAGGATGGTTGGGTTAGGAGGAAGGTGGGTGGGTGAGTGCTTTGAAGCATGGGTTTTTTAGGGTTGGGTTTATGCTTTGTGATCGTTGTGTGGGGAATGTTGGGTGTAAGTATTTTAAGCCTGGGGGTCGGTGTGTGTTGGAGAGGAGGGCTTTTAGGAAGGTTGTTTCGGAGTTGATGGAGGAGTTTGAGTTGGAGAGTGTTGCTGATAGGATTTTGGTTGAGCGGGCTGGGATGTATTTGATTCGTATTGCGAGGGCTGAGGCTTATGAGGCGGTTGTTGGTGTTACGGAGAAATCGGCTTTGTGGGGAGCTTATATTAGTCGGTTGGATAATACGCTTAGGGGTTTGTTTAATGATTTGGCTGTGACTAGGTTGAAGCGTAAGCAGTTGGGAAAGAATGAAGCGTTGCTTGTGAGTGTGGATGATTTGATTAAGAAGTTTGCAAAGGCAGAGGCTGAGCCGAGAAAGCGTGGGGCTGAAAAGCGTCGGGTTGTGGTGGCTCAAAGAAGGACATTGTTGTCAAGTTGGAAGAGGGAGTATTCTAAGCTGCGATTAACTATTAAGAGGGGGGAGAAGGCTGGTTAAAAGGGTGAAAAGGAAGATTCCTGGAAATGCTGTGGAACCGTTGATGCAAACGTGTGAATGGTTAAGTGAAGAGTGGGGAAGACCTGCAACACAGATTTTTAAGGAGTTTCTGGAGTTGATGAATAAGTACGATGACTATTTTTTCAGCAAGCCTTGGCCACAGAAGTATGATCATGATGAAGCCACCAGTTTTACTGATGAAGATTTAGAGTTTGTTTTTGAAGATGAAAAAGAATTTCAAGACAGATACACAGCAGTTTCGCTTAAGAAGAACATGTATTTGGAACATGGGTTTATGGGATATTTTGGCTTGTTTTGGACGCAGCAGGCTTTTCATGAAAGGTTTTTTAGACCTGTATACAAACGTGTTTTAGAGGCTTTTGACAGTTTTGCACAGGGAGATGAAGATGCTAGAAGCGTGTTGAACAAGTTGAAGAAACAGTTTAAAGTACGGTTGATTCACAACAGTCTGGTTGATCTGGCGGAGCATGAGTATTTGGACAAGTTGAGAGGGTTGTTAGTTGCAAGGATGCTTGAGTTGATACATACAGAAGAAGGTTTACCGCCGTGCGGCGAATATAAATGTAAGTATCAGCGAGAAATGTTGCATGAAACAAAGAATGAAGATGCGAAGGAGTAAACGTTATGTATGGTTGTTCGAGGGTTCTTGTGACTGGTGGGGCTGGTTTTATTGGTAGTCATTTGGTGGATTGGCTTTTGGCTGATGGTTTTGAGGCTTCGACGACTTCGGGGTTTTTGCGCTTGCCTATTTATTTATGTTTTTAAACTTTTGCTTATGTTGGCTTCTTTGCCCTTTGGGTATGTTTATACAAGATTATTTGAAATGGGTATCGGCGGCTTGCCGGTTTTCTTTTGGTTGGGCTGAATAAACCGTCGACACGGAAGTTTAGAGGAAATTATGCTGTTATTCAGGTTTTCACGTGTGTTATGTGTCTTAGTGCATGGTTTGGGGGTGGTTGATTGAGGGTGTCTAGGAAAAGGTTTCCTGAGTATTGATGAAAAATCTTTTATACATAGAGATACCGTATGAAATTAATATGTGGGGTAGAGTTATGAAAGTTTTTGAAAGATTGCTTTTTGTGTTTTTATCAGTGCTGTTTTTAGTAGGCATGTTAGGGGTTGTAGTATCGCCAGTTATGGCGGATGAAGTATTGATATGGGACGTGTATGCATTGGGCTCTGGAGCCGCGATTACATCTCCACTATTGAAGTCTGGATACACCTATCGCATTGTCGCCAATGAGATTTGGTGGTATGATTATGATTTTAATCTGGCGGCTGACGCCCAGTATTATACAACTGATGGTTCCGACAGTTGGGATTGGATGAACTATTTTACGGCACCCGGTGGGCATTCGTTTCTGCAAATCAATGAGCAAGATGTGAATTGGGGGGCTTTCAGCAATGGAGATACCGGTCACACCTACACCTTCTACTACACGGGGGCGGAGGCTGCGATCATTTTTAGAATTGTAGATTGGATGGATGAAAACTACGACAATAATGACTGTAGGATACGTGTAAGAATATATGAATCCGTGACCGTCGGCGGATACGTGGTAGATTCCAATCGATTTGAGCCGGTCGATTTTTGGTTAATTGGCGCATTGATGTTGGCTGTGGCTATCGCAGTTCCCGTTATCAAGTATCATAGGGAAACGCATAGCAGAATAGGTTAGTCTTGTGAAAGACATGTTTCGCTTCGCAAGAAATGCAGGGGCTAAGAACAAACCTAAAGGAATTAGAAATGAAGTTTTTGCTTATAAGAAAAGAGCGAGAATAATTTCTATTGTAGTCACTTTTGTAATCATTTTTTGTCTCATTGCAGTGGTCTCTTATTATTTGGTGAATTATCTCCTAGGTCCTAACTCAACAATCTATGAGATTGAGGGTTATTTGGGTGATGATGCGCCTAGAGCGGTTTTGATTGATGCGTTGTATAGTAATCATCCGAATGATGAGTTCACAAGGTCAGTTAACAAGACTTTGAGGGAAGCGGGTGTTAAAGTTGATGTTTATCAAGGGAAAGAAGTGACAGTGGAGTTTTTGAAAAGATTGAATGGTGGATACAAGCTGGTCATTTTGCGGATGCATAGTGCATTATCAACAACTAGTAATGCGCTTTATCTTTTCACTGCGGAGCCATTTTTTGAAGGAAGGTACGTGCAAGAACTGATTTCTAAACAGGTGGTAGAGGCTTATGCAACTAACCGTTCATCGTCTGTTTTTGCTGTGAATTGGGATTTCATAAAGATGTTTATGACGGGAAAATTTGATGGTGCACTTGTTGTAATGATGGGTTGTGACGGAGCTTGCGACCCTTGGATGACTGAAGAAATCATAAATCAGGGTGCCATCGGATATGTAGCTTGGAATGGAAAGGCGTTGTTGTCTCATTCAGACAATGCAATTCTCTATCTTATTCAAGCTTTGTACATGGAAAACCTGCCGTTGGAAGAGGCTGTTGAAAAAACCAATAGTCAAATAGGTGAAGACCCAAACTGGGGGTCAGTTCTAGACTGTTATGTGCCTTAAACGTAGTTTTGTCGGGATTTGTTATTTTGTGCGTATTCTTTTCACAGCTAGAACGCCAAATGCAGACAATGCCATTATAAGTCCTGCAAGGGTTCCAGGTTCGGGTACAGCATGCACCAGCGCTGACTTAAATCCAACTTCTCCGACGCAACGGATTGACATCTCAGAGGCGCCTGATTCTTTTGTGCATCTCCATCTGAATTGGTAATATCCAAGTTCTGTCATTGTGTAATTTCTTTCTATGCTCTGTCCATCGTTTACGGTGTCGTTGAACAGTGTTTCTTTGAGCTGCCAGTCTGGGGTACTGAGATCATCGTCATAGTATACTTGCATTAGAGCTGAAGCTGGCGCGTCTCCTTTCAGGTCTTTGTAAGTGCCGTTCACATGAGCAACAGTGTTTGGGAATACAGTTTCACCATCAATGTTATTTCCATTGGAATCTTTAACCTCGATTTGTACTTCAAGTTGTGCTTTTGCAATGCCAATGATTGCTGCGAACATTATTAATGCAAGAATTGCAATCAAGATTTTCTTACTCATTTTTTCCTCTCTCCTTTGTTATACTTCACAAGGTCCTTTATAAACGTGTACAGAGAAGTGTTATAGAAGGTTTTTATATATTTGCTTTTAGGTCTAAGATTTTTCTTGGGTTTCACAGTGGTTTATTGGTGAAGGTTAGCGAAAAAATTAGGTGTTCGTGGCTTTTGTGTCAATGTTTTCTTCTGCGAGCAGCATAGCCGATTAGAGCAACAAAGGACATTGCGACGGCAACAATTGTAGCTGGTTCAGGGACCACGAATCCAGGTATTGTAGGCGGCACACAGTTGTCGAATAGTACGGTTGCGGTTTTGCCCAGGGCGTACACGAGCATTCCGGGATCTGTCGATGGCAAGTCGACTGTAAACGTCTGTGCAGTCTGAGTGATAGGACCTGCTAGAAAAGACGCATTTGCCCAGTAGACTGGTTCGGTTTCTGGCACTCCGAGATGGGATCTTAGTGAGGCTACGGTGTATCTGCAGCCTTCTTCTGTGGTGCTTGCGGGAGGTATTTTTCCGGTGGAGGCTGATTCGAAATCTGATTTGGCGAAGGTTGTTGATCCTCCTGTCCAAGTCACTGTAACATCACCTGTCAATCCGTGCCAAGAGGCGTTTGTCATAATTAGTAGTATGTATGGATCTGTGCTTTCATGTTGGGTGACGTTTATCTCGAATGTTGCAGGGCTGTTGAGCCACTCGTTAGTCTGTGGTGGCCATATTCTTATTGTAGCGACTGCCTTGACGCAGGGGATTGTAATGGCTAACATTAGAGCTAGGAATCCGAGAATTACTATTGTTCGTTTCATTCCTTTCTCCACTCCTTGTCTACAAGTATTGGTTTTTTCTGGTTTAAAAACGTGTATGGATGATTCATCTAGAAGATTGTTGTTTTTCTGCTTTCTGATTTCGGACGCGATACATTCCTCAGGTTGTGGTGATTGCGTGCTATTTGAGGCTTGATTTTGAAAAGTAGCTCGTTCACAGATGTATTGAGTTTGTTTTTACCCAGAGTGATTAGACGGTGTGATTGATGTTTAAGATTGTGTGCAATAGTCTTCGTATAGTATTGTTGTTACGTCTATTTTTTCTCTTTGTTTTTTATTTCGGGTTTTCTGCGGCCTGTTTTGAGAACCTATCCAAAATAAGGTCCATCCGATTATCCATAGAAGAATGATGACGGGTAAAAGCATTATCACAACAACGCGATTGCGCATGCTCTTGTTTCCACCATGGCCTTTTTACTTTCAGGCCAAATGTAGAGAATGTAAAAGCTGTGTAAAGCTTTTGTGAACCTGAAATAAATATTACGAATAGCCAATGGCAGTATCATGTGTTCGTTTGACTGGCTTGTTTATGTTTGGTTTGGTGTTCTCTTATGATTGCTGCTGTGGCGAAGGCTAATGTCAATGCTAACAAGCTTATGGTGATGGGTGTGAGTCTTATGCCCCATGGGGTGTAGTTGAGTAGGAGTCCAGTTATGGGGACTAGGGCTAGGCTCATTCCTATGCTTAGGGCGACGCGTTCTATGTTGTCAAGTTCTTTTTGGGGAAATAGTGCTTTTATGAACGTGTAACCTGGCAGCCACAGGACGAAGATTGATCCGAGGATGTATCTTGCGTATACTAGTGGAAACGAGTTTTCTGGTACGGTGAAGATGAGTATTGCGGTTGTTAACGTAAGGATTATGGTTATCCAGTACCAGCTGGCTTGGTTTGAACGTAGGTAAGTGGTGAGCTTTTCTGGTGTGCGGGTTCGATGTGGTTTAAGCTGTATCGTTTCTTTTTCTTGTAAGTGTAATATGTGAGTGAGTATTTCTTGTTCTGACAGAGGGAACTTTTCTTGCGTCAATTTGATGAGTTGTTTAACGTTTTCTGGTTTCCCTTCTTTTACGATTTGAATTATTTTTTGATCTATCGTGTTTTTGGGCGAGTTTTTGGGCAATGAATAGGACTCCTCGAATTTATCATGCTATAATTTTCTCAACGAAGTTAATGTATTTTGTCAGAGGTTTAGGTAGTGCTTGTCTTAGCAGTTCAAAATCTTGGCTTTTTAAAGCTTTTAAGATGCGTAGAGAGAATGCGTAAATAGTTACGGCTGCTAGTACTTCAATGATTAATGTTTGTGTGATGGATAGGTTTTTGCTTATCGTTGCTTCGAACGTTAGTAGGAATGGAACGGTTGCTATTGATGCTGCGGTGGCTTTCCACAGGGCTTCTTTGTCTAATTGGACTGTAATTTCTTTTTGAAGTAGGTAAAAAGCCAAGGCTATTCCTATTATCCATGTGATTAAACGTGCTAGGGCTGCTCCGACTATTTGAAGGAATGGAACAATAGTTGAGAGCATGGTTACCGTTGAGACAGCCAAAATGACGTTGATTTTCAGTATCTGAGTTGTTTTTCCTATGGCTGTTAGTGCTGTTGTGAATAAGGAGTAGAGGGCTATGATTATTGTGGCGACTGAAAGTATCGATAGTGGTATTGCTCCAAGCAAGTAGTCTTGGCCATAGAAGAAGGCTAACGCTGTTGGAGATATGGCTGCTAAGCCCAGACAACTTGGAAGAATTATGTAGATTAGGTATCTGCTTGAGGTTTTTAGAATGCTTGTTATGTCTTCTTGTTTTTTAAGGCCGTGTTTGGCTGAGAGTGCTGGGAATATTGTGGTTGTGATTGGGATCCATACGATGGATAGGACAGCTACGCTGTTAAGCGCTATGTAGTATACGCCTGTCAGAGAATAATCTGTGGTCATGGCAGTTATTACTACAATGTCGGCTTGGTTTAGGATGAGTAGAGTTAGACTGCTTAGGAAGAGGGGCAGACTGAACTTGAGTATAGGCTTAAGCGGAGCGTTGTACGTTGTTTTAGGAAGCTTGCCACGTAGGAAGCATGCTGCAACAGCTAGGGCTACAAGCGAGCCGGTTATGTAGCCTATTAATACTCCGTCTAAGCCCATGTTAAGCATTGCAAGTATAACGGCGGTGGTTCGGCTTACGATTATGAAAATTAGTGTTACTGTGGCCATTTTTCCGAAGAGGTAGAGTGCTTGCAGTGTGGACTTGAAGAGGGTTATAATGCTGAAGAATAGCGTGTAAACGAGCAGTAAGATTATGAGGTTTGCATGGATTGATGAGCCGAGAAGAAATTGTGAAAGCTGGTTTGAAAAGAGGATGAGTGTTATGAATCCGGTAAGTGATAATGCGAGAACCGTTTTTGTAACCGTTTTTTGTACTGATGCAGCTTCTTCAGTTTGGTTTTTACCAAGTTTTTCTGAGGCGAACTTGGTTAGGGCTGTTGGCAAGGCTAGTCCGGTGATGAGGATGATGGTTGAGGAGAGGAATGAGAGGATTGATAGGGTTCCGATGTCTGTTTGGGTTAGGGCGTTTGTTTTTGTTACGGCGATGTAGAATAGTCCCATGATTAAGTATTGAAGTGCGTTGGTTAGTGTTATCTGGAAGGTTCCTTTGGGGATGTTGTTGGTTTGCATAGGAGTTTCCTTGCCTGACGATTGGGGATTTTTTATATATTGTCGGAAGTTTTCTTTGGGGGGGTGAAAGGTTTAAGTATGTCTTTTGGCAAAGTCTTACTTGTGAACGAGTATGACTGAGGTTTCGGTTACTAGGAAGGGGCAGATAACTATACCCGTAACGTTAAGGAGGAAGTTCAGGATAGAGGAGGGCTCCAAGGTTGAGGTGGTGGAGGAAGAAGGCAATATTGTGATAAGGAAGCTTCCGAGTATATTTGACCTCGCTGGGAGCGGTGCCGGAAAGGGTGATGTTGAGAAGTTAAAGAGAATTTTGGATCAGATGAGGGCTGAGGATGCCTGAGAAGAGTTTGTACGACACTCGCTTCTTCGTCGAGTATTTCTACTCGGGTGATGCGGACTTTCTTAGAAGGCTTAAGGAAGATCTTAAGGCTGTGAGGGAGAGAATGGTTTCTGCGTTGACAGTGCACGAGATCCACCGTATCAACCTTGAGAAGGAGGGCAGAGAGGTTGCAACCTTGAGAAGCGAAACCATATGCAGAGACTTCAACGTTGTTGACGTAGATTATGAAACGGCGGTAATAAGCGCGGAGCTGAGAAGTAGGCATAGAATGCCGATGGCGGACAGCGTAATCGCGGCCACAGCTCAAATTCACGGATGCTCTCTAGTTTCAGATGATCCTCACTTCCAAGGAATAAAAAATCTTAAGACGAGATGGCTCGCCACGTGTTAAACGTAAGGATTTAATCTTCGCGCGCCTTGCCTGATGATTGGTTCTTGTTAGGTTGATGTTATTATTTCGTAGATTCGTATGGCTACGGTTATGAGGAATAGTACGCCCATAGTTAATGCGGCGTTTTTTAGTCGTTTTTTGTTGATTAGGATGTTTGTTTTTCCGTAGTATGGTGATGTGAGTTCTGATGTTATGAGTAGGATTATGGCGGTGACTGCTAGCCATAAGCTTATGTCCCAGAAGGATAATGGAAAATTCATGATGTCATTCCTCGAGGATTCTGTAGTAGGCTTCTATTACTTTGGCGTCTTCTGTGCATTCGGTTTTTTCGATTGTTACGGGTTTGCCTGAGGCTTTGGCTATTGCGCATGCTATGGCGCTGCAGACGGGGCAGCCGATTGCGCCGCATATGTGTGAGAGTTTTCTGGCTTGTTTGCATGTGTCGGTGTAGATTGAGTTGGTTATTTTTACGTGGATTATATCGTTTTTTAGCTGGGTTGCAGATGCTGAATCGGCTAGTTTTTTGGCGACTTTGTGTGGCTCTATTCGTATTTCTAGGTCTTCTGCGATTTCTAGGTCTTCGATAAAGAGTTTTGGGAGGTTTTGTTGCAGGTATTCAATGTTTACTATGATGAAGGTCTTGCCAAGCGTGTTTTCGAAGAGTTTTGAAAGTGCAAGGCCTGGTGGGGTGATGAGTGCGGCTTCTGGGTTTTTTAGGAAGGTTTTGTTTTCTTCTTGTTGGATTTGTTCTGGTGTTGGTAGGTTTGTGTTTTTGTTTTTGGGTATGTAGATTTTGGTTGTTTCGAAGTCTTTGAGGTATTTTGGTGGTAGGTAGGTGGGTTTGCCTTGGTATTTGAGTTCGTTTAGTATTTGGTTTAGGTTTGTTAGTGATGGGGTTATTGTGTGGTCTAGTAGGGTTTGTTTTACGTATTTTTCAGAGGCTATGTAGAGTGTTAGTGCGCCCCAGAAGGTGAGGCCTAGGCCTATGAAGGCTAGGATTGAAGATGTGTAGATGATGGAGAAGGCTAGGGCGATTGAGCCTAAAGCTAATAGAAACCAGCTGACAAGTCTTTCATTTTTGTTTCTCGGCATTTAGCTTACGCTTTCCTCAAAGGGTATATTTTGTTTATGAGTCGACCTCACTGTTGGTTTTTTCTTTTGATTTGGGGAGAGACAGTTGGGTTTTCCAGCCGAGAACTGGTTCGTCTTGGTTATTAATTATTTGTTTTTTGATTAGGTCTGTTTCTTGTGCTTGTTGGAGTTTTTCGATGAGTTTGTCTGTTGTTATTGGTTTGTTGTTGAGTTTTTGGTATGTGGCTGCGATGTTTATGGTTGTGGGTGTTGTTTTGGTTTGGTGGGTTGCGTCCAGTATTGCCTTGTTTTGTTTTGAGAGTTTTTGGTAGGCTTTTAGGTTTGTTTGTTTGGTTTTGATGTGGTTGAAGGCTTGGAGTAGGATGGTTATGATTAGTAGTGTTGTGGGTATTAGGAGGAGGTAGTCTCCGTTTTTGCTGATTAGTAGTGCGGTTTCTGTCCATGTTTTCATTGGTTGCCAGTGGTTGGCTATGGTTTTTCCGAATATTAGTAGTTCGTCTTCTGTTTGTTGGATGGGTTCTGTTTGTTGTGGGTATGCGATTAGGCTGATTTTTACGTGTTTCTGTTGTGTTGTGGTGTTTGTCGTGAATGTTGATGTTTCGTACCAGTATAGGACTACTTGGGTTACGTTGTTGTCTTTGTATTGAAAGGCGAAGTAACGCGCGATTAAAGGAGGGTTTTGGAGTAGTTGAGCGTCTCTCAAGTCTAGTTGCGTTACTATTGTTTGGTATCCATGTGAAAGCGGCCATGTGATCAGGCAGACTTCCCATGGATGTAGTGATGATTTGGTTGAGGCTACTTCTATGGCTACCCAAATTGTGTTTTGGGAACTGTCGACTGGAATGTAGGTGTATATTAGGGATGCGTCTTGTTTTGCTTTTTGTTCGAATTGTTTGTCTCTGTAGACGAAATTGAGCGTGTAGTCGTTGACTTGTGGTAGGATTTCGGTTGTTGGTTGTTGATCCGCTGCTAATTGGGTTAGTATGTCTGCTGGGCCTTTTGTTAGGGCGAAGATTGGTGTTTGAATAGATACTATTAGAACGACGGCTATGACAAGTGCGGTTATTTTTGCTAGGTCTAGCTTGCCTAGTTTGACTTTAGCGTATTTGAGTAGTGTTCCGCAGGATGGACAGAAGTTTTGTTTGTGCTCTGTGAGCGGGTTGCATTCTGGGCATGAAATGGTTTCTTTTTTTGTGAATAGTTGGATTTTGAGGGCTTTTTCTGTTATGATGAGTAGTAGGAGTGTGCCGAGGAATATGAGTGTCCATCCGCCGAGGAGGTGGAAGATGTTCATGGCGAGTTCCATGCCGTAGTTGTAGCCCAGGAGCACGATGATTGTTATTCTTAGGATGTTGAGTAGGTAGATTAGGGGGAGTCCGATTAGGAAGATTGCTGGTTTTTTCCATGTTTTTGTTCTTGCAATATAGGTGATGAAAATTGCGAAGATGAGGAAGCCGATGAGGCTGTATATGCCTGAGCATGCTATGTCTACTGTGAAGGATAAGGGTGTGCCGTTTGGTTGTGTGATGGTTATTGTGGGGTTTCCGTAGGCTGTGGAGATTTTGGCCGGTAACCTGAACAGGTTTAGTATGGCGGAAGCGGCTTGTGTGCTGATTATGGAGAGGGTTGAGCCTAGGGTGTAGACGATTTGGGTTGGTGGTGGCATTAGGAAGAAGAGGAACAGGATTGGAAAGGCCAGTTGTCTTAAAGTTTGTGTGTTGAACATGATTAGGGTGCAGGCTGTTACGAAAATTGGGAGAGCAAACATGTGAAATTCAAGCGGTGTGAAAGTGTATGAGCCGTAGGAGTATGTGAGAAAGGCTATGAGAAACAGTAGTATGCCTATGATTTCCTTGTATGGAAGAGTATTTCTGTGTGATAGTGAGGATTCAAATGGAATGGATGCTCTGATCATTTTTCTTTTGCGGTAGATGAGGTAGCTGAAAAGAAAGGGTATGGCTAGTATGTGGCTCATGAACTCACTGTGTAAGGCATCATTTGTTATTATGACCAGATCTTGATAGAAGATTGCCAAGGCTGCTGTAACAATGAATGCAGTTTTCAAGCCTAGAACTAGGCTGCTTCTACTGGGCATATAGAGAGGCAAAGGCAGTTCTTTCATTTTGACACCTTCGCGCGGATTCAAGGCGTAATAGAACTCGTTAAAAAAGAGTGTTGTTTTATGTCGTCATTCGTTTCATTATTGTGGTTTGAGGGCTTCTATTAATTGGACGATTTGTTTTCCTAGTGATCTGGCTCCTTGCATGGCACGTTTGTCTTGTTTGACTTCTCCTTTCTTGGTTCCGTAGCCTGATATTCCAAGTCCTGTTACTAGCATGTCGTGGCCGAGGAAGAAGTTGTTGATGGCTGATAGGGCGTTTACGCTGCCTCTGCGTCCAGCAGCTACGATGGCGCCGCCGACTTTGTTTTTTAGTTTGTGGTTTGGGTATCTTAATGCGTATGTGCGATCCATGAGTGTTTTTGCTTGGCTGCTGACTGACCAGAAGTATACTGGGCTTCCTAAGATTATTCCGTCGGCTTCAAGGATTTTCTTGTAGATTTTTTGCATGTCATCTTTGATTCTGCATTCGCCTGATTGGTGGCAGGTTTGGCAGCCGTCGCACGGGACTATGTTCATGTCAGAGATTCTAAGCAGTTCTACGTTTGCTCCGGTTTCTTTTGCTCCAGCGAGTGCTTCTTGTACTAGGATTTCAGTGTTTCCTGCCTTTCTTGGACTGCATACGATGCCGAGGATCTTCAAAGTTTGAGCCTCTTATCCGAGAGTGGTGCCTTTTCAGTGTTATTTCTGTTTTTCTTTGCTAGCTTTCCTCGATAAACATGCAGCTCCTAGGCTGAGAATAATGAGTAGTTTGAAGATCATTGTTGTTGGGAATTCTGGAACTATGACTACTTGGTGGGTTGTGAGGGTGTATGTGAAGTAGACGTATGTGTGTGTGCTGTTGGATAACGGCAGTTCTTTTTCCATCATGGGTGGTAAGCCATCAATGAGTATTGTGTAGTTGTCATCGAGTAAAGCGTGTGGGATGACGATTCTGCAGAAGCCTGTTGTGCCTGTTGGACCTGTGACGTTAAAGCTCATTGCGTTTTCGTGGATTGTTCCGAAGGTGAAGTTTGTGATTGTGGAGTTGCAGATCGTTGTTAGGGTGTAGTTTTGTCCTTCCCATTGGATTTTGAATAAGGTGAACATGCCCATTAGAGGATGGTTGTCTTGGTTGTTTTCGTCTATTGGGTATGGTGTGTCTCCTATTCCGTCTTGGTTTGCGTCGGTGCCGTTGTAGTTGCTCCAGTAGTTTCCTTCGTACGTGTTGTTCCAAGAGTTGTAATGTGATTCGAGCATTACTGCTTGGTTTTGGTTGTTGATGAAGTCGTTGTAGATGATAAGGTTGTTTTCGCCCGTTATGCCTAAGCCTTCTTCGTTGTCTTTTATTGTGTTGCGTATGATAGTATTATTGCTCGATTGTCCGCAGAGGACGATTCCGCGCCATGTAACATTGCCACCAATCGCAGTGTTGTCTGAAACTGTGTTGTTATGGGAATAATGTAGCCATATGCTTCGATCTGTAGCGGTGATGTTGTTTCCGGTGATGACGCTTCCACTACATTTTTCCAACCAGATGCCGTTGCTTCCGCCTTTTATTGTGAATCCGCTGATGTTAACTGTTGTTAAGTTTGCTTGGATAACCGCGCTTCCGTATCCGCTTCCTTCTAGGATGGTGTTATTTTTGTCTTCGCCTATCAGTGTCAAAGTTTTGTTAATGAACAAGTTTTCTTGGTATGTTCCGGAAGATACTTGGATGGTGTCTCCTGGACTTGCTTGATTTATGGCTTCCTGTATTGTTGGGTAGTCTTCGGGAACCTTTATTATAGCTGGGCTTGCTTTGACATTAAGCTGCATTGTAGCTGATATGGACAACAAGAACACTAGACAAAGAAGAAGCAAGACTTTTCTGCAGATCATTTTTTAACCTCTTTTCTAAGTTGTTTTGCTCGTTTGCTTTTATCACGGTTATTCCTATTTATGCATTATTCCAATAATGAGATGTTTGCATGTAGTTATTCGATCTTGGCTATGAATTTTGTTTCTATCTGCCATTTGGGTAGATGCTTGTTAATGAAGTTTTTCCATTTTCCGTTGAAAATTAAGTCTAGGTTTACGTCTCCTTTAGGCGCATTGCCACAGCCAACATCCAGAACCTTCAAATAATTCCTCGGCTTTGGTCAGTTCATACGATTGTGTGACAGAAATTATTTAGGTTCGGGTGACAAAGACAAACTCAGAATCATTTGAAAGGACAAGATAAAGATGTTGTATACAGCCTGTGTTTCGGTACTTGAGAAGGTGAAAAGAAAGATGAAAGTTCACTATCTGATAAGAAATCATGGAAACGATGTAGTCGTACCCGACCAGCCGGATCTCGATCAATTCAGAAATGGGGTATTAACTTGGCAAGGGTTTAAGGTCAATTATTTGGCTAAGCTTATGAGGCCTGAAGCTGAGGAATGGATGAAGCGCGTTTCGGGCGAAGCCACCTCTGAGGACGTCGTTTTAGTGGATGAAGAGGAAGATATTGAACATTGCTATCGCATACTGTTAGCGGAAATGATGATGAATATGTTCAGTGGAAAGATGAAGCTACGTTACATGGGAGAGCTAAAGGTTTAGAAGTTTGGATCCTTCCCTATGGGACATACGTGTACGCATTTGGAGTTACAGGGACCGTAGGTCCATTTAAGAGTTACAGGGTTCATGATTAGATCATAGCTTCGACATTTATCAGGGATCCACTTGTAGCTTTCGTTGACTTTTTTAAAGGCTCCGTATTTGCACGTTTTTATACATTCAATGCAGTCGCCACACACGTTTATTTTTAATGGAGCGCCGTACTTCAAGGGCGCGTCGGTCAAAATGCAAGCTAGGATATTGAGAGGACCAAGTCGCGGGTGGACAAGGAAACTTCCTTTTCCAAAAACACCTAATCCCGCTAAGTAGGCGGCCATTTTGAATGATAAGATGCCAGACCAACCATGTGGTTCAGTGGCGACTTTGAAATCTCTTTCCATTAGAAAATTTTTCACCGCCGCGATGGATTGCCTAGTCTCTCTCCGAAGTTGCTTAATCTCATCTTTTAATTTGATATAGGCTAAGCTGAAGTCTGGTCCCCATTTGTAAAAATAGTTTCGATCCTCGTTCAATTGTCTGCCGCACGCTAGTATTATCGCACTCTTTGCATTCAACATCAGATCGGAAGGTCTATGTCCTTTCGGGGCCCTTTCCTCCAGCCTTTCAGCAGATGCAAAACCGACTAGATCTGCTCCCGCTTCTAAACCTAAAGTTCTGATTTCGTCGGTTGATTTCTCAATTTCATTTTTCATTCTTACGTGACCTCCAACTGGGCGTCAGAGATGAGTTAACACTTTTCTAAGCATGTTATCGGTAGCATTTTGTAGTTTTTCTTGTAAGGAAATATAAGGGTGCTGACTTCTTTTTTCGAAACCCTCGAGATCTTTCCTCGAAAGATCAAGCAACTCAAGCCATAATTCCAGTTCTGATGGTTCTTGAGAATTTTTTTTCTCTTCTCGAATTGTTGACTTCAAGGCTTCATCTCTAGTAATCTGTCCAGTTCTTACCAGCATGCTGTATCTTATGGCTGCGGAGAAACCCCATTTCTTTTGTTTGAAATAATCATTAACAGATTCCATGATGCAGTCAATGTGATGATATCTATCTGCTCTTTGTTTCCAGCTTAACTCGCTCTTCAGTGTTTTTAGTATCGCGTGCTCGTCCCAATCGAGGTAATTGGGGAGAGGAACGATTTTTACTTTTTTGGATGGAAAAACGCGTTGAGATATGCTTCGAAGTGTACTATTGTGGTAGTTTTGAGGTAAATGAAGGTATTCTTTCACGTCTTTGGTTGGAACTTCGCCACGGATGACCTCTTTGAAGTATGATGTTGACCATTGGTAGATGCGGCCGCCTTTTGGTAATCGCTCAGCTATTCTGTTTGACGATCCGGAAACTATTAGAGGAATGCCATAATCTTGCGCAACCTTATAACTCATCGACCAGATTCCAAGGTTACAGGGTGTGCAGAATTCACCGGTCTTCCGGAAAAAGAGCGCATACAGTTTCTTGGCTATCTTCCAACTTGGACCGGATGTTATAAAATCCACGTTTAATTTTTCAACGGCATTATGTATGTTTTGTTTTGCTATTTCTGATTGGAAGCCGTTATTGAAATTGAAAGCTAATGTTCTTAAGTTGTAGACTTTTTTGCAGACGTAAAGAACGTAGGTGCTGTCTAATCCACCACTTATTGGAACTAGACAATTGTATTTTTCACCCTTACTTCTATAAAAATTAAAGATTCTATCTAATTCCTTCTTTCTTAAAGCCTTCTCTTGTTTAAATCTGCTCCATCTTTCATCAAAGTCTTTACACGCATTGCACACGCCATTCTCGTCGAACGCTATTTTTGGACAATTTTCAGGTAATACGCATCTTGTGCAACGTCTCATTTTATTACCTCCGTTTCAGAGGATTTGATTATTTTCTTAAGCAATGTTCCTCTGCAATATCCTTCTGACAAAAAGCAGATACATGAGCCGAATTGTTTAAAGCCATTTTTTTCGAATATGCGTTGAGAAGTTTTTCTGAACCTATTTTTGATGTAGATTCCCGCATAAGCTTTGGTGAAGCCTTTTTCCTTTAGATATTCTACGGCCTCTTTTACGAGTTTTGTTCCTATCCCTTTGCGACAGTGTTCTGGAAAAACGTACAATTTTGATACCCAACAGCCAGAGACTTTTTCCATCTTAGTATTTAGATGCCGTTCGTAACTCTCTTTCCATTCTCCAGAAATATGTGTGATATCTTTGAGATCAACACTTACCGCGCCTAAAACTTTTCCATTTCTTTCAGCAACTAGGATCTCTTCTTTAGGGGGGAAAGCGACATCGCATTTGGAATATTGCGGGATCTTTAGAAGAGATTCGGTATCATTTTTCGTGGCAAGTCTCACAATTATTGAAGCCATTTTTTATTACCTCTTGGTGGAGACTGTTAACACAAATATCAGGAATGCCGTGCTGCCTTTAATTGCTTAGTTGGGTCTGGGTGTTTGCGTTTGTGATTGGCTATGGTGAATGTTAGTATTAGGAATAGGAGCAGTATTGGTGCCCACGTTGGAAATTCTGGTATGACGTGGTAAATGTAGTAATATCCGTGATTGTCGTTTATTGCTTTGTTTCCGTTGTTGTCGTAGGCGACTATTTTGTATGTTACCCATGTGCAGTTTTCGTGTCCTGCAATTGTTGTTTGATAAGTGTTTGTGGAGATTTCAGTCATGTTTAGAGGTGTCCATGTTGTTCCATTGTTTATGCTATACCATAGGGTAACGTTGTATAATCCTGAACCTGTCTCTGTCACATTGACCGTAACTGTAACGTTTTGATAAGGCGTAACGTTTTCAGGTGGCTCCTGCACTGGAACACTTATTTCAGGGGAAATATCGTCGACAAAAAATGCTTCCAGAGTATGGTTAGCATCCATGATGACGGTTATAGGGTTTTCGGTTCTTTCTTCTCCATCAAGCAGCCAATAATCGAATGAGTAGCCTGAACTTGGAATAGCGGTTATGTTTACTGAAGACCCTGCTGTGTAGTTGTATGTTCCGGGAAGAGGGTCGGTTGTTCCGTCTTCTGTGGAAGCTATGGTTAAATTGAAGTAGATTGATGGATGCCCCACTGTGATGAAGGAAGCTGGATGCAGATATGTTTCTCCAATTAATCCTAGAGCCTCTCTCATTGCCTCTTCGTCGGCGTCTGCTTTACCCCAGTCAGCTATCAATCCCCAAGCCGCGCTTTCTAAATAGACGTTTTGTGTTATCAATCCAACTTCGATGTAGGTTGTGTCCACGGTTAGTATGTGGCTGTCATCCCAAGCGATTGCAATTATGAGCGGAGCCGAAGAGGCCCAAGTGTTTCCGCTGGCTGCCGCGATGCTCTGCCGCCTATCTTCAGCTACGATCGTGGTTAAGGTGTGTTGTTCGGGAAGATACTGGTATACTCCAGAGGAGTTAGCTGCGTAAATTCTCATAGGATAATATGCACTAGCCGAAGGAATGGTTCTATGCCTTTTCGGAGGGCTTGAGGCAGTGTCTTCATAGTAGGAGTATCCGTAGCTTGCCCAAAGCACTTGCGAAAGTTCTTGTTTGGTTACGGGGTTTTCGCTCCATTCGTGTGAGGAAAATACTGAGTTTAAAGCGTCCTCGAGTGACATGTTGCTGTCTTGGATTTCAGGCAGTTCTGGCGATGATGGTCGATATGTTGGAACGAGGTTTTGGTAGTCGGTGTATGGAGGTAGAGGGTATCCTAGCGGCATCTTGTATAATGCTTCCTCGTTATCTGGCAGACCTAACCCTTCATGGATATAGGTTCTGTCTAGCCATGTGCCGCCTTGACAAACCGTTCCAAGATTTAAGGTGTTTGCCATTAGGTAGATGTTCTGAATTGGGCATCCTGATTCGGCGTTTCCCCAATGCACATCCGAGCAAATATTTGTGTCGAAGGCTATGTATAGTTGTATTGGAGCCTCATAACCTCCACCAAGCCCTCTGTAGTCTCCTTCTTTCCAGAGGGTGAGGGTTTGGTTTTCTGGGATAAACTTGTAAGCGGCTGTCTCGTTGCAGACGTAGATTATAATGGGATAACCGGACAAGCTTGGAACAGTTCTTCCTTGCCAAGAATAGCCGTAAGCTGCCCAAAGAACTTTAGAAAGTGATTCCAATGGAACCGTAGCGTTTAGATCATAATAGTCGCCGTAATGGATCGACATTCTGCGGCTAATAACCATCTCAAGAGGCATATCACTTAAATTTTCATATTCATTTCCTTCCTTGTGGCTTGGAGCAAAGTTTTGATTAATTGCTGTTAAACTGAGAAGAAATAACATAAACAAAGTGCATACCAGAAGAATCCGTTTTTTGTTCATAGTCTGTTCCTCTTAACTTAGAGAAGTAAGGCAGCTACAGCCTCTGATATTTCGTTTCTTTTTAATTTTCCGATTTCTTCTTTTGTGAAAATCTTTGAATTGTATGATATCCCTAGACTTTTTGCTTGAAGAAGCATGTTCTCTAGCATGTATCCGACTTCCCAAAGAGCCCGATTGGTTTGTTCGTTTCGACTTAAGATGATCGCAGAGTCAGCGTTGTCTAGTTGAGATGGAATGTTTATGTTCTTGAGAAATTTTGTGTCATGAGCTGGATTTCCTATCTTCCACCATAATGGGAAAAATCCTGTAGTCCAGTTTATGTATCGGAACAGCTTGTTTTCTTTTACTAGATAAACGCGGGTGTAGTTTTGACCTCCGCCCCATGTTGGGATAGTGAGGCCCCATGGGTGAGATTTAATGTAGTGTGGTGTTCTGCCTTTTGTGGCCCAGAGAAGTTGGGAAATGTCTGTTTCTTTGGCTTGGGTGCCAGCGTTTTTGAAAAGGGTTAACTGTTCCAGTTGTGGTAGGCATTCCACGTTGCCATTTCTCTTGGGTTCGCTGAGATTTTTGCCCTTTTTGAATGGTTTTTCCGGACCTGGAGGTGCGGTTGAAAATTTTCCGGCTTCATAAGAGTCTGCTTTTTCTAAAATTAGGTGTCTGGCTGTTGCTATTTTATTTTCGTATTCGGTTCCGTTGATGCCTAAGTTGCTAATGCATGTGCCTAACCCCAGTGCTGTGCAGGCTAGATATGCTGCTTCTTGTTGCATGCCGCTTTCGATGTGGAGTAAGCGTGTCTTAAAAGGATCGTTTGTTTTCTCAAAGCCTAGAAACAAGTATCCATCTTCAAACCAGAGTGAGAGTTTCCCGTCGGAAAATTGGGGAATTCTGCAACATTGAAGCACACTCTTTATGACTCTTCGAGATGGATACTTATCTTTGATAAAGGCTCCCCAGTGATCTTTTTTGGGGTTACCGTCAAAGTCGCATGAACACCTTGAATTAAGCACTTTCTCGATGGAAACGATTTCCTTCATGGTTGGAGTTTCCCTCGACACAGATTCATGTATGTGTGCTCTTCTTAACGTACCAATTGACGAGTTTGGTTAGGCCTTCTTTGATGGAGAATTTGGGATTGTAGCCCAAGATTTTTTTGGCTTTGTTTATGTCGGCGTAGCCGTGTCTGATGTCCGTGGGTCGAGGATCAGCATATGTGTTTTTCAGGTTTTTTCTGTTCATTTTGTCTTTGAGAATGTCTGCTATCTGATTTATGCTTATTTTTTGGCCTGTGCCTATGTTGAAGACTTCTCCGGCAGCGTTTTTGCTGTTTAGTGCGAGTATGTTTGCTTCTATGACGTCTTGGATGTAGACGAAGTCTCTTGTTTGTTGTCCGTCTCCGTAGATTATAGGGGGCATGTTTTTTAGGAGTCTGTTTGTGAAGATTGTTATTGCTCCGCCGTAGGCGCATTGGATGTCGAAGCGTTGTTTTGGACCGTACACGTTGAAGTAGCGTAGAGAGACGGTTTCGAGGCCGTAGAGTTTGTAGAAGAGTTTGACGTAGTTTTCTGCTGCAAGTTTGGAAACTCCGTATGGTGATGTTGGGTTTGGAGTCATGTCCTCTTTTTTGTGTGGTGATGGTGTGTCTCCGTAGACTGCGGCTGAGGAGGCGTATATGAAGCGTTTTACGTGGAGGTCTGTGGAGGTTTTTAGGAGGTTTAGTGTTCCTGTGACGTTTATGTCGTTTGTGAGGATGGGGTTTTCTACTGAAAGAGTCACGCTTGCCAGTGCGGCTTCGTGGAAAACTGCATCTATGTCTTTCATTGTTTCCTTAACTAGATTGAAGTCGCGAATGTCTCCTTTTATGAAGTGAAATTTTTTGTTGTCTTGATGATGAGCTATATTCTTTAGGCGTCCCGTGTCAAGGTTATCAATGACCGTGACTTCAAAACCTTTGTTGAGAAGTTTATCTACGAGGTGGCTACCGATAAATCCGGCTCCACCAGTTACAAGTATTCTTGAATAGTTTCGGGCCATCTTTTGACAACTCTTACGTCCTAATTGTGCATCGACAACCCCTTCAAAGGTGCTCATGAACTCTGACCTTTCACATTTACCTTTTTTATATATTAATGTATTAAACGCTTAATCAATAGCCTCTGACAAATGTCATCAAAATTGTTGGAGACTGGTGGCTTTTCTGTCCTTTTTGGAGTATGCGACCGGAATAATTTCCTCTTGATTAAGAAGAAAGGTTTTGAGTTATCTCTTTTTGATTGATAAGGTTTTTCAACCTACCATATGGGTTCGGTGTCAAGTATGAATAGAAACGGATATCCGGCCTCAATAATATCAGTATAGTCCCTATCAATGTATCTTCTAGCAGTTATGAGATCTTCTTCCAAAGACGATCCTGCTGTCATTCAAACAGCTTATATTACTTTTCTTAGCCATGAAACAAGGTCGAATAGAGGATTGGTGATCCAAGGAAAAGGATCATCTGTCGAAAAGTATGCCCAATCCTTTATCCCGTGTAAGGAGGATATCCACTCTTTTATGGTCATATTGTTGCTCGTTTTTATAGATGATCGCAAATCGTTGAGAAAATGTATCCACTTTATACCTACTGTGTAATCTTCAGTGTATTCTGTTTCCTTGCCGATAGCATCGAGATAGGATATGAAAGCAATGTTAATTCCACATTTTGTGGGAAAGGAATTTTGCCACCAGCTTCTTGCATTTATTTCGAGAAGCTTGAAAATACCGTGTTGAGCGTCTCTTTTAAATTCAGCATCCATTATACCATGATATCCAAGTTGATGAAGATAAGTTTCAGTGGTTTCTTTTATTGAAGTTACGTCTGGAATTGGAATACTTTCCATCAGACTACTGTTCCCAAACATGGGAGGCCATCCTCTGAGCCTTCGGTAAGCAAAGAGGGCTTTTGGAAGACTTTTTCTGTCGAAGTATCCGTTAACGCCGTATATGTTTTTGGCAGGACCAGAAATAACTTCTTGGAGTATTGTATCTATTTTAAATTTTGATGATAAGAGATAGTAATTCATTAGCTCCTTTGATGAATTTGCTAAGAATCCCTTTTTGTGGAATACTCTTCCAAATATCTGAGATACGGAAGGCCTGATAAAAATAGGGTATTTTATCTCTTTACTTATCTTTTTAACATCTTCGATAGATTTTGGAAAATATGTGGTGGGGCAGGGTATTTTATGGTTAGAGAGCGATTGATAGAATTCTCTCTTGTTTACTAATGTTCTGACTACTTCCGCGTCTGGGAGAAGCACATGATAGGTCCCTTCTAATTCATCTTTCAAATCAGACAGATGTAGACAAAAGAGATCCGTTGTTGAAAAAAGCAAGGCATAATCAGTTAGCTTTTTTCCAAGTTTGTTTAGAAAAGAACTTAGTATGTCTTTTTCTTCCTGAATGTGGGGAACTATGAAATATTTTTTACAATATCTGGAATATATAGCTGTATCGATCTTATCTACAACGCAATAAACGTCTACCCCATTTCTTCCTAAATTCCTTACCAAACCTAACCCGTTTATTCCCCCACCAAAAACTATTGCAGGGTTTCTATATTTTGCCATATTCTCACAACTCTCTGACACACGTACCCCAAGAAGCTTCCATAATCACGAAAACATAACCATCCAGTTAATTATTAGAAAACATCATTTCAACTTTTTCAGTTGCCGAAAGCATTGTTTCAAATGTTAACATGCCGCTCTTTTCCTTCTTCTTTGTATGCTTGAACAGTGGAATAAACACTTTGTTAATGGTTCTCTGTACGGATTCTTTTGTTTCTCCAAAATTCCACAAATGGAACCAGATGTGGAATGGCAGCTTTTTTGCGATGGAGATATCAAGGATCTTTTTTAGAAACGTAAAACTTGTACCTTGATCAATGTATAAGCTTGGGTGGATATTGTATAATTGACCTTGTTTCTCTATGTACATGCAGTCATTCATAAAGCCGCCGTAACTCCTATAGCATTTATATCCATATCTCTCAAGCAAGTCTAAGTGAGCTACACTGTTCTTAGGAAAGACAAAACTTCTTGGACTAATACCAAACTTCTTCATCCCTGATGAGATCATGTTCAATTCGTTTTCAGCTTGATTGCGGGAAAGATTTGTGAACTCCTTATGGTAATATCCATGTGCCCCGATATCATGTTTAACAGAGGATTTGACAAGAAGCTCTAGAACTGAGCCATTCACCTCGGTCAGTTGTCCTCTGATAGCGAAAGTTACCGGTATCTCAAAGTCATTGAATGTTTCAACAAATAACGGAAGAGCCAGTTCGTCTATCTCGCCGACCCGATATTCAGTAAGGTGCCTGTGAACGTTCGCATCATTTTTCCCTCTATTTATCACTCCCAATTCTCTGCTACCTACATCAACATCAATAGAAATTATAAACATGCCCTCTTCAAGCTGCATCTTCGGCTTTTTAATTGAATAAGCCAAAAAATGATATAACTGTGAAATGTATTCTTTTATCATGCTGACCTCCAGCCTTTGCTCTTATTCATTATCAAAAGACACCCAAGAGGAATCAAATTGAGCATGCGTCACGCGCGCTCGGCAATGTACTGACGTTAACGGTGATTGTGTTGTCAACATATTAGATATCAGCACTGTAGCGCGCGCGGGTGGTAGAGCTTTTGGGGTTGGGAAAGAACATAATGATGTGTTTTTACAATGCACATAACTTATATTCACACATTCCTAGTTGTCAGCATCTTGAAAAAGGTTGACTGGTCCAGTTCTGACAGAAATCCAAGTTTGTGTTTGCTTGGATCCTTCCCTTTTAAATGACTTTTCGGGGCAGGAAGGGCGACTGAAATTTTTCTAGTCTCACCAGCTCCATATTTAGTAATTTGTAGAAAAATTGTCTGTACTTGTGTTGGACAGGTTGATCGAAATACTTATTATGTGTGCATAGTCGTGTTCATTGCGTAGTACGACATAATATACACGTGACCTTGGCGACATACATGCATATAAATGCGAAGCGCATATCGACATGCGTCCTTTCCACTCTTCTCCTAAGCTGGTTCATCGTCTGCTCATGTGAAGGTTTAGGGGAATCCTATGCAATAACATCTTTTGGAAGCGTTAGACATAGTATGTTGACTTATTTCCAATGCAATTTCTCAAAGGAAGGTCCTGACGGCTATAAAACAAATCAGTCCTGGGTGAGGGAGGAACCGTGTGGATATCCAAACGAATTAGGCGTCTGGCACTGGGTTAACTGTGGACCAAATTGGGGAACGATTCGCTTAGTTCCAGACCCAACCGATGCCAACCGAACTTGTTTGGAGATGTTGCTTGACGCTCCGGGAGATAGACCTCTACCATCTAACCAACACGTCAAACTGTACGAGTGTCAAGGTAGAGAAGCAGAGAACTATATGGGACCCTATCCAACGCTTAAAGAGGCTTATTGGCAAATAAAATATTGGTTTCCATCAGACTTGAAAGTTGAACCTTATTCGTGGAGGCTAATATGGCAATTTTGTGGAGAAGAAGGTTACTATGGTTCGGGGGAGTATATGAATCCTCAGATGGCATTGGTGTTTGGTGACACTTACTTATATTTTCAAAATAATGGAGCCTATAGACCAAGTGGGGAAAGCAAAAGCTATCCTCTAGTGAAAAACGTTGACCTTCCAAAAGAAAGATGGGTTTCAATACAAGTCTACGTAAAACAAGGTTCGGCCTTTAAGAGCCTGGATGGACATGTCATTGTTTGGATAGACGGTGTTAAAGTTTTTGAGCGATATGACGTTTCTACTGCAACACAGACAGGCACGCCCTATGCAATTTGGAGTATTGGAAACTATGGTGGACCATATGAGGCGCAAGGACAGTTTATTTACATTAAGGACGTCAAGGTTACAAGTGAGTATCTGGAATCTTAAAGCAAATGAGCATACACAATACACAAGTGGCTTCGAGCGCGCGCTACTATTCCATCTAGAACTCAAGTGTCTTGATAATTCCTTTGGTTATGAACCACATTAAGAGATAGCGATCGATTATAGGAATAAAATGGCCTCCGCGTTAGTTGTCAGTATCAAAATCGGATTCTTGTTGTGCTTTAATTAAAAGATGCTGTAATATATAAGATGATTGTCGTGGATATGACCTATTATCAGCCAAAAACCCGTATGAAATCGGTTTCCTTAAGTATGGTGCGTCATGCGTGCTAGATGGGAAAGATCCATCAGGTCTTTGACGTCCTAACAGAAAATTATAAGCGCATTCTATATGTTTTTTATAGTTCCCTAAACCAATTGATGTTGCGGTGATCAAAGCGGCACCTACTGCTCCTGAGGACATAATTACTTCCGGAAATGTTTGAAAACAACCACATTTAATACTTCCAATTTCAGTAACTCCCGTGGATAGAAATTTCGCTAACTTTTCTAAAACAATTTTGATTCTCTCATCATTAGTTATTTCATAGTAATAAGATAGATCCAAAAACTCGAACGCATTGTATGAATAGCACAAATAATGTTCTCTTTCAACCGCATATATTAATTCTCCGTTGTTATTTTGGGATAATTGAATGAATCTGATCATTTTGTCGTTAAATCTCAAGAATTTTGCATCATTTGTTATTCTATATAATTCAGCTAAAAACCATAGGACAAGCGTAGTGTTATTTGGTACCCTCATAGTCGGGCTATCAAAATAACCAATTGCCAATGAATTCTCGTAAGGTTGAAAACCAATTCTATTAATCAAAAAATTATACCATTTCAATGCCCCTTCTAAATATTTTGATTCTTTTGTCCACTTGAATGTTTCTAACAGACCAAGTGATGCCCATGTACCCTCAACTGTTGCAGCATGTTCTTTCCAAGATTTTAACGGGTAATCCCATGAACCATCTTTCTTTTGCTGATCTATTATGTGCTTTGAACAAGCAATTGCGAGATTTTTATATTTCAGATCCCCAGCATTTTTGAAGAGGTTCCAATTACTTTTTATCCAATAACCTTGAGCCTGTAGAAAATAGTAATCATCAGACCAATTTATGAAAGATAAGTAGCTCTTTATGAATCTAAAGATTCTTAAATCCAACATAACTCCCGTATCTGGACCTATTATGGCCTGCCCATTCCAAAAATTATTGAGAATATAGTTGTGTAATCTAATCGCTGAATCAAAGTATTTATTTTCCATCTGTTCAACCATCTCACACATTCTTTTTTGGGAGAGTTCAACCAATGACTGTAACCTAATGACTGAAGGCACTCAAAATGTGATCTATTTAGCGCATGGGAGATATGATGAATGACTCGCCGTTGTCATAGATAATATTTCCTGCTTTGGATCGAATGTTTTCTATACTTTCGCTGGTTCTATTTTCTACTTTCTCAGCAAAAATACCCGCCTTGCTGGTGTGAAGCATGAGTAGATCCCATTGAAGGTTTTCGATTAAAGGGCTTGGCCACATTACTCTTGAGAAAAATGAACTATTCGAGAAACCGTAAGTTTGGAATTTAGTAATGGTGTCTGCTACTACTCTGCCGTCAAAGAAGTGCCTTTCAGCGAAGGAGATCATTTCTTTCTGATATGGCGTGTTTACTCTTCTTAAGTCGACTATAGACTCATTCTTCGGCAAATCGTTAGATAAGACGTTGGCTTTTGGAATCAACTGTTGATAGGGAAAGAACTGGATCAAACATGCGAAGACCAGCACAAAAAGAACAAAAGTGAAACTGATGTTTCGTACAACCTTTGAAGAAACGCGCTCCAAGAATCCTTTTAGCTGCCCCAATGTCAATCCAGCTAAGACAGTACATAATGGCATCGAGTAGTCTATAAATCTATAGTATTGAATCGCACCAAAACTCGAAGCAATTTGAAAAGACAAAAACAACACAATTATACCTAAAAGAATTGTCAGGAGCAGGTAAATGGCTTGAGTCTCATCACGGAATTCCATCCGTCTGGATTTCCTTAGGAATGTGAGCAAGCCGAAAAGGCTTAACATTGCTATCAGGAAATCTCCTAAATGCAAAGCAGTAAAAACCTGCAGCTGTGCTAGAAGCGGTACTTGGTAGAAGCGTGTGGGGATTGGAGCAATCATACTCGAGCCAGTGAAAATGGCCCGCACGAAGCCTGCAAGGGTTTCCAGATTGAAATAGGATATATTCATCCACCAAGTAGCAAGTAATATTACATATAACAACGGAGGCACCACTGAAGTGGAAGTCGGAAACCGACTTAAAAACGACATGTTGGTTTTCGTCCTTATCATCTCTAAGAATTTCAAAATAAGCGGAGTGCCCATCAAAAGGAAAGCGACAAAAAGCGCTGATACACCGTGAGAAATAATCAAGCCAAGACCGAGGATTGCAAAAAGTAACAATAATTCTCTCTGATACTGTTTCATGCAGATCCGCCGCAGGAAAATCGCGATAAGCAGCAGGTATGGAATCATGCTGAGGCTTGTGCCCCAAACTACATACGTAACTATAACTGGAAAGCTAGAAGCTATAATCGTACACCTTTGAATAGTATCTGACAGTAAATCCTTGGTAATAAAGTAGATTATGAGTGGAACAATGCTTAGTACCGCTGGAATGACAAACTTGAAAACATTATTCACGGAAATTCCTGAAACAATTGAGACACAGCTCATAAGAATATGCATGCCAGGGTTTCCCCCGTACGATTCGGAATAGAACTCTGTTTCTGGAACCCTGCCAAATGAAACTATTGTGTTCGTAAACTTATAATGCCCCGGTGCATCGAAACATCCGTAAAACAATTGATATTTTAGTCCCGGGATTACACTCATAGCGAAAAGAAAGCAGGTGGCAACAATCACCAGTTTCTTGTTTTTCTGGACAAGCATCTCAACAACGAGAGAAAAACAGACGAATATCGCTGTCGGAACCGCTATCCCATCTAGAATCCAAACATCTTGATAATTCCTTCTATTGAGTGAGATTACATAAAAGAAAATCATCGTAACAGCAGTGTAAAACACTAAGAGGAAATTGTCTCTTGATTTCGAACCAAGAATGAAGCTAGTTATCTTACCATTTTTTGTCAAGCTATTCAGACCTCTGGTTGCTAGCCTTCTGGTTTTTATTAACGTTCAGGCTACTGAGAGATATATGGAAGAAGGAGCAAACACACATATCATTCTATTACTTGTCTATATACTTTCATGTACTTATTGATCTGTATGTCCCAGTTATGTTCTCGCTTAACGTAATCATACGCGTTTCGGCCTAACTTCAATCGCAGTTTCTTATCTGAAAGAAGTAATTGGATTTTATCAGAGAGATCTTTTACATCTTTAGCTTGAGCCAAGAGACCATTGTGACCATTTTTTATGATTTCCCGTGCAAAAGGTAAATCAAATGTAACAAGTGGTTTTTTGCATGCCATGGCTTCCAGTGCAATCATCGGCTGGGCTTCATAAAGACTCGGAACAACAACCAATTCAGACCTCTTAATTTCCGCTACTAAATCCTTATGCGGAATACGACCATGCACATGGACACAATCTTGTAGCCCCTTCTCACTAACGAATTTAGTGATTCTATGTTCTTCGGGTCCTTTCCCGAATATTTCCAAATGTACATCCTTAAATTTACGCCTTACAACTTCAAAGGCTTTTAGAAGATATACAGCCCCCTTCAGCCAAAAAAGGCGTCCAGCAAAAACAATTGAAACGCTGTCTTCACCACTATTGCAATACTTGATTTTGACGCTCTCGATTTCATTCAAATTTACTGCATTGTAGATTGTAGAAATCCTCTCCTTAGGCAAGTTCTTGTAGTAGGCTCTAAGCTCATTTAAAACAGTAAAACTACACATCACAATATGATCCGATATAGCTAGACATCTTCTAATTGCGATTTCATGTAATGGATACTCAAGGATGTGGTAGGCTAAGCCAGCACAGCTCCAACATGAAGTTGGTGTGGTAACGTATGTTCTCGCCGTGGAGAGCGGTATTGAATGAATCGAAGCTACAAACGGTTTATTCAGCTTTCTTTTATAAAACGTATATAACATCGAAGCGTCAGGGCTAACGCCATGTATTATGGTGTAATCTTTCAGCAGTTTTGAAAGCTGACGAAAGCTTCGAATTTGGAACCATAACGGCTTGGGGGGGATGTCTGGAAGTGGGAAACGAACCACATCTAGATGACTATTCAATTCTTCAACTTCTAGTTTGGTGTGAGGAGTCTCAGTAAAAACAGTAGTCGGTATCCCTTTTTTGGAAAGATGCCATGCCAAACCGTAACAAACTGATGAAATTCCACCTCCCTCAAGTGTTATTAATGCAACTCTCACCTGTTCATTCTCCCTTTCCATGTGAAGATGCGGGGTTTCGATGTGAGAAATGCGCGGATATGGGAATGCGCGCCTATTGAGTTACGTGTCTGCATCACGATTACTCTGGCTTTAACTTGTCTCACTTTGTTTCCACATTCTATTTTCTTGAGTTATTTCTTTGACTTCTCGCCCAAATGTTGGTTCTCCGCCATGAAAAGATCAAGCCGAGCAAAAGATATCCCTGATGTACAAGGAAACTTGTTGGAGTATTGAAAGCAGAAACATTCGTTTTCATTCCAAGGAAAAGGTACACAAAGAACAAACAGATCGTAAGCATGCTAAGAATATGTGAAAAATAAAGCATCGCAACTGGTACTAACAAGAGCCCAACAAATATTAGTAAGGGACATATTATGAGGATGGCGAAGCGCAAAGGATAGATCATTTTACCAAACTCATGGTACATTGAGTTAAACAAAATGTCCTTATTCATTAAAGTCGACTGGATAAGCCTTATCGATCTCCGCACTTTCTGTCTCCTTTGTTCCATAAGTCGTTGGGCTGTGGTTTCATAGAAAACAATCTGGGGCACGTAGATGTATCTAAACCCTTTTTTCACCATTGACAATGAAATGTTTCCATCATTTGAACCTTGATTTACAGCAATAGGAGTAAACGAGTCTTTCCTCAATAGAGTATAGGCGCAGCCTCCGGGGAACGTCGAGTACAAGGCGCTTTCGGCAATCAAGCTTGAATCCCAGAATTTTCTGTATGCTCTCTCCAGCCTAGTTGCAGCGCTGTTTTTGTCTGAGATTATTTCCGTCCTTGCGGTTACCCCTCCCACATCTTTAAAATGCATCAGAACTTTGACGCCAGACTTGAGAGCATCCTTTTCCAACGTCACGTCCGCGTCCGTAATTAGCACAAAATCATGGTTGGCCTGCCTGAATCCCTTATTATAGGACGCGCCGGGACCCATTCTTTTCTCATTAGTCAAAATCATGCCTTGAAGCCCCAGTTTTTGCAACGCTTTTTCCGCAAGTTTTCGAGTTCCGTCAGTAGAACAGTCATCAATAATCAAAACTTCAATTTTTTCTCGGGGATAATTTAAAGCAACAATATTCTGAAGCTTTTCTAGTATTACGGCTTCTTCGTTGTACGCGGGCACGAGAATACTCACGTTTGGTGTATCTTCAGGGCTTAAGGGATTCTTTAATATCCGATGAAGTAGCTTGAGGTACCCCTCTTTTTTGTTAGTCTTGAGCACAAGGAAAAAATATAATCCGTATATAATAAAAACAAATATCCATAAAATGAATACAATTAGGAACAAAAGTGTCATCATAGACGCTCACGATCTCCTAGGGTATTCAAGAGAGAATTTTACCGATTCCTCTATAAGAAAAACCGTGTTCTTTCACTTTCGCCGGCTCTACTACATGGCTTGTATCAACAAGTCCAGTTGGCATGTTGGAAATTCTCGCAAGAGAGGCAAGGTTCAAGCTTCGTAAGTCTTTGTGAGCGGTGCCTATCAAGATACAATCTGCTCTATGGACCGCTTCTTCTAATGTTTTTGAAGCTTTAACCCCGAAAACGTTTTCTCCTCTAAATAAAGGATCGTATATTGCTATAGAGGCTCCCATTTTTTTTAAACGAAGGTAAATGTGCCTAATAGGGGTCCTCTGTATATCATGTACATCAGGCTTGTAGGATACTCCCAAAATTGCTATTTTCGATCCACGAACAACTTTTCCAGCATCCTTCAATGCTTCTTCAACTAGCATTACTACGTGCTCGGGCATTTCATCGTTGATTTCTCGAGCCATCCGAATCAAGCGCATAGTACACTCCTTCCTCGCTTCTTCATCAATCAGATAACAAGAACTTGTAGGCAGGCATCCACCACCTACCCCCGCTCCTGGGTAGTGCGGCAGGAAATTCCATTTCGTTGCACAGGCATCTATAACCTCAATTGTGTCCACGTCGAGCTTTTGATAGAAAAAGGCTAATTCATTCATAAGGGCTATATTCACATCGCGAAAAACGTTTTCAGTCAACTTTACAGCGTTTGCAGTTTTTGGATTTCTCACCTTAACTATTTGAATGCCCAGAGCAGATTGGTAGATGGCTACTGCTACTTCGGTGCTCTGCGGGTCAATTCCACCTATTATACGAGGAACCTTTTTCAGGTTACTTAGGATATGACCTGGATTCGCCCTTTCTGGGCAGCTTGCCACTCCGAAATCCTTACCCGCCTTCATTCCCGTCTTTTTCTCCAATATGGGAATGATGAGGTTTTCGACAGTTCCGGGCCCAACGCTGCTTTCAACCACAATCAGACTGCCTTTTTTAAGCGTCCTTGAGATGCCTCGGCTGGCGGTAATGATGGCTGTGTAATCTGGGGCTTTCCTTTCGTTAATGGGAGTGGGCACACAAATGATTATGACATCTGATTTTGCAACCGCAGACGAAACATTGCCACCTGCCTTTAATCTTCCATCCCTCGTGACCCTTTCCACAAGCCAGTCTAATCCGGGCTCATCTTTAAATGGGGATTTGCCTAAGTTGACCTCATCAACAACTCTAGGGTTTATGTCAACTCCCAACACTTGAGCACCCGCATCCGCTAGGACAGCTGCAGTCGGCAATCCAATACGCCCAAGACCTACTACGCAAATCCTAATCTCCTTTCCGTTTTTGAAAGCGTTCGCTATTTGTTGCTTCGATAAATTCATTATTCCCATAGTTTTCAACTCTGTAACACTCGATGAGTTTGATAACTTCAATTAGGGAAGATTAAAAGCTGACACTCCCGATTTTACAGAAGATTGATAAGCTCACACAATTTGAGTTCAGGTTTTCAAAAGACATCGGGCAGTTGGTTGATAGTGATGTGCGAATATCAATTTTTTATGCCTAACTTCAAATATACTAAAGGCCCAACTATTTTCCACCAATCTCGAAACGGAGAGATATTCGAATACCCACCCTTATGCCTATACGGATACACCTTAGAAACTGGAACCTCCTTCGTTTTATAGCCTAACGTAAGAACCTTATAGTGAATGTAATACTCCAACTCATAGCTATCCAGCCAACCCTGCCAAATGTCAATCCGCTTATCCGAAAAAATCTTCAGCTTGTAAGCTCTAAACCCATTAGTCACATCTGTACATCGAACATTCGTCAACAAAGTCCAGAAAAAAGGATAAAGGCGACTGAACACACCACGCAAAAAAGGATTCTTTACACGTCTGCCGCCCGGTAGAAACCTCGACCCTTGCACATAATCGTATCCTTCCTTCAAGATAGGCGTCAAAAGCCTCGGAATCTCTCTTGGATCATCCTTGTCGTTGCCCGCCATAACCACAACAACGTCATGCCCATTGCCAAGCGCGTATTCAATACCCTCTCTTATGGCATATCCTACGCCCTTTCTTTCTCTATTCCTGATAACGTGAACTGGAGTTCCAATTTTCGCTGCTGCCTTTCCAATTTCGTCCAACTCGTCTCTAGTCGCGCAGTCCGCAACTATGCATATTTCATCAACAGTTTTATCCCTGAACCTGGCAAGAACCTTCACTATGTTGCCTGTATCATTGTAAACGGGAATTATTGCAATCTTCTTAAAAGAATCAGCAGCGTTCATTTTTATCCCTATAACCTAGGATGCGTGCTGGATTTCCAGCCACTATCGCCCTACTTGGCACATCCTTTGTCACTACAGAGCCAGCTCCAACCAGCGCATCTTCACCAATAGTTACCCCAGGCAAAATAACGCTGTTTGCTCCTATCGAAGCTCTCTTCTTAATCCTTGTTTGAAGAAGCTCCCATTCTCCCTTAACCCTAGGATACTTATCATTAGTAAACGACACGTTAGGTCCAACAAAAACATCATCCTCAATAGTCACTCCGGTTGGAATAAAAACAAACGGTCTAATCTTACAATTATCACCAATCACGACGCCTTCTTCAACATAGACGAAAGCGTCAATCTTACAGTTCTTCCCAATCTTACACTTATACAAATTCACCTGATCATGCACAACAGTGCCTTCACCTAATTCCACATCCCTCAAAAAAGAATACTTGGGCAATCTCTTCATCTTCACTTTCCCGATCCGTTCTGTACAGTTCTCCCCTCTTCAAGTGATCTCTTCAAACTTTCAAGAACAGCCACGGTTTTCGCCCCCACAGAACCCAGATTGTTAGAATTCTTGTTTCCACGAATGCTTTCCGCGAAATGGCTAACCTCGTCAAAAATCGTGTTGTTTCTAGCCACATCAAGGTTAAACCTGTCCCCATCACCATTCTCATAGACTCCGATAGACTGGTTCAAGCAGTCAACACTGGCACTCCTTTCTGACCCAATAATAGTCACTTCTCTAACCTTTCCCGGCTGCAACCAGCTTAACTCTACATGAGCCATCAACTTTCCTTCAAACTCCATCGTAATATAAGCAAGCTCCTCCAACAATTCTCTCCTGTAAGCCGTCCCCCTACAAGACACCTTAACAGGCCATTTCCTCAACAGATAATTCAATATGTCCACAGGATGAGGCCCCAAATCAAAAATTATGTCCCTGTTCAACGGAGAAGGCATCAGCGTTGTCCATTGAAGCTTCAAATAGTACAATTCGCCCAAATAATCCTGAGCTAGCAAATCTCGCATCATCTTCAACGCATTATTAAACCTAAAAACATGCCCCACCTGCAAGATCAAACCTTTAGATTCCGCAAGGCCGACCAATTCCCACGCGTTTTTTGCATGCAAAGCCATAGGTTTTTCCAGCAAGACGTGTTTGTTTGCACTTAACGCCTCCTTGCAAATTTGATGGTGAGTTTCGTTAGGAGTGCAAATATGCACGGCGTTTACATCATTCGAACTAAGGGCTTCCTTATAATCTGTGGTCAACTTCGTCTCGGATATATGAAAAACCTCACTGCAATACTTCAGATTTTTATCTTCCAAATCACAAACCATTGACAGATTAACCTCAGGACTACTGGCTAGTTGAAGATATTCCTTTATTATCTTCTTGCCCCAGTATCCAGCACCTATAACCGCAATGTTCAACGAATCTTCCAAGTTCCTTCTTCCCCTTTCATCTCCTCAAAAAAACTATGAACTTTGTCGCTAATAAACTTGACCTCACTCAGAGTTAAATCAGGAAACATTGGTATGCTTAAGCACGTTCTGCAGAGCTTCTCACTTCTCGGATACGCTCCTTTCTCGAATCCAAACATTTGCTTATAGATCGGCTGCAGATGTATCGGCAGCACATAGTGAATCCCACACTGTATCCCATCCGATTCAAGCGACTCCTTAAGGTCATCGCGATGTCTCGTCCTTATCACATAAAGATGATAAACAGGGCGAGTTTGATCATCCCCCTTAGGAGGCAGAATTATCTCATCAAGATCAGACAACAAACGATCATAAACTTGCGCATTTCTTCTCCGCTTCTCATTCCACTCATCAAGATGCCTAAGTTGCACTCTACCGATCGCAGCGTTTACAGTGTTCAAGCGTGCAGTATAGCCAATCAAATCATGGGTATATTTGCTTTTTCTTCCGCAATCTCTCAACTTGGCAGCCTTATCCGCCACCTTCTCATCGTTAGTCACTAACATTCCGCCGTCACCTGCAACCGTCATGTTCTTAGAAGGGTAAAAACTAAAGCAAGCAACGTCTCCTAGGCTTCCAACCTTTCGTCCCTTATAGAAAGCGCCGTGAGCCTGACAAGCATCCTCAATCACGTATAACCCATGCTTATCAGCTATTTCATTTATAGAATCCATATCCGCTGGATACCCGTAAAGATGAACAGGAATTACCGCTTTCGTTTTTCTTTCTACGGCTTGTCTTATTTGCTCAGGGTCAATAGTATATGTTTCCAAATCTATATCTGCAAAAATTGGTGTGGCACCAACGTGAAGAATAACGTTAGAACTAGCAACGAACGAAGCCGGAGAGGTTGCAACATACTGTCCTCGAGTAATCCCTAATGCTGTCAAAGCAATTTGTAACGCGTCAGTTCCAGAGCTAGTTGAAACCGCAAAATCTACACCACAATACTCAGCGAACTCTTCCTCAAACTTGTAAACACTCTCTCCCAAAACAAAATGTTCATTCCACAAAGCGCTAACAGCAGCTTTCTCCATCTCTTTATCGAAAACAGGTTTCGCTAACGGAATCCTTGTTTTATGCGTATTTTGTACACTCTTCAATGTTCGATGTCCTCCGTCAAGATCTAGCAACTTCAAAGACATCACATACTGGATGATAGTATCCAGCCACGTTCTCAGGCATGTTGACTGCTCCTTTCGTTCCACTTAAACCGTTAAGGAAGATAATTCTATAACAATCCTCCATACAATGAGGAAACATCTTTCGAGAAAACGGCGTCTAACCTCACATTTTGGTTCAAAACAGATTGAAGATGAACATCTGAAGACAAGCTTCCATCCTCACTTAAACGCTGTATCCACTGATCACTTGTCTCCTTCAATCCAACGTTCACCGCATAATCTATTATGCTCGGAATCAAATCCAAAACAGCTGAAACATTCTCCAAAATCTTCAAATCGTGACTAACAACTGAAAGATTAGACGATTTCACCATCTCGGTTTGACTCATCGAAACCCTTTTCACCAGTCTTTTCAACTCCCCATCATTCGGATGCTCCCTCAACTTCTCCGCAACTCTCCTCTTTGAAACCTCAAGCTCATCAAGACGCCCACGTATCTCACACACGCGAGACTCCAACAAATCTTTAGCCGCAGAAATATCCCTGACACCCAAATCGCTGCAGATTCGCTTCTGCTCCAACACAGCCTCAACCTGCCCAACCCCCAAATACCTGTCATGAGGCCGCCAAACAACAACAGGAGGAAAAGTAATCCCAAGCCCCTCTGCAACATGTTCAGCCTCCACCAAATACCTAACGCCGCCAACACCTCCAACATAACAAGAAGGCATCAAACCATTAAAAAACACCAAACCCATCGAAATAGCCCTAGCCGATATCTGCGACGCAACACTTGATACATCCGGATTGTCTTTAGCTCCAAACTGTAACTCACAATAATTTCCACAACCCACACAACTTCCCTGACCAAACAACAACCCATCTTTCTCCGTTAAAAACAGCCTTACCTTACTTCCGCAATCGCAGTGAAACCAGAAAGGAGCCAGCAAAGGCTCCTGTTCAGAAACTCCACCTCCGACACCTTCCCTACATGGCAACTCCTTCGCCTCCCTCAACAACCGAGAGTAATCCTCAGAACGAGACAACAAGAAATCAAACTCGTCAACAAAAGCCTGCTGACATTCTGAAAAACGCGAAAAAACCGTGTCATACCCCCACACATCATTCACAATCCTCGACATCACAAAACCATTAAAATCAGAATACTTCTCCGAACGACCAAAACAATCCTCCACAACATCCCAGAACGCCCTAAAATTTTCATGCAAAGTAGCTACCGAAGGAGAGGATAACTCTGCTAACCCCAGTTCCCTGCACAATCTGTTCGCCGACCTTATAGCGTCGTTAAGCCACTTCTCAATCTCAGCCTTCCACTTCTTTAGCACGTGAAAAGAAGGCTTAGCCACCCCATTCAGCATCAACCTCTCAGGAAGCTTCACCTCTATCGACAAGACACCCCCCCTTCTCCGCACAGCGGGAAGCTGACACGACCTAACCCATCGATCATCCGTAAAATCCTGATCCGCAATCCCAAAGAAACTAACAACCGGAACACCCAGCATTTCCTCAAGTTTTTTCGCCAACACAAAATTTAACGTAGCCTTACGAAGAACACCGCTGTAAGCAAAAAAATTTGGCTGATGAGCCGTCATCAAAACAATCCCAACTCCATTTCTAAGCTCTTCAATTCTCTTCTGAACAGAAGCCGTTAATGTTCCACATCGCGTATGGAAGACCTCCGCAAAACCAGAAAGCCTAGCTCTCCTCTGACGAACGCGTTCCAGACCCATTTTATCCTCGTTTTCCTCGTAGAAAGAAACACACGAATCCACGAGTTCCTTGAAACTATCTGCACCGAAGCTCAAAGATGAACCTTCCCACCTCGAATGCCTCTGCCACGTCCAATCCAGCCTGGTAGCCCCGATACTTGGCTAACCCTTCAATGCCCTTCACAGCAGACGAGTACCCTCCACGATGATTATTCAACTGAGACCCAAAAACACGCGTCACCTTCTTCTTCAACTCAAAAGTCTTCTTTATATCCACAAAAACTTGCGGAACGAAATCTCTCTGCGTGCTAGCCCCTTCATACAACAGTATAATCTTGCAACGCCTACCAGCAGACAGAGCCGCATTCCCCGTGTTTCTATGATCCTGATGCGTGTCCTTGCTGGTAGGTGCATAAATAATATCTGGTTTAACCCTGTCAACAATCTTCTCAATGACATCTATGCTTTCTCTTCCATCATGCACCGCAGTATCTTTCAGCCCGCCGAAGAACAAGCCGTCCACACCCAAAATGTCAGCTGCCATTCTACACTCCCTCTCCCTAACCTCAACATCACCCGAAGCCTCCCCCTTAGTCAAGCAAAGAACATACACCCTGTCCCCGTTCAACTTGTGCAACGCTAAAGTCCCCGCACACCCCAACTCAACATCGTCAGGATGCGCCCCAACAGCCAAAACCACCCTCAACCCCAAATCCTCCTACACAACTATTCTCTACTACCTTTCTCACAAATAAACTCTATAAATCCTACTCTTCACACGAAATATTACATCAAACGACATACGACACTGCACACGCTTAACCTCAAAAACCAAAAAACCCCACAGTCGAGAGCCATATTCGAACAGGCATAAACAGGTTTCCACAACAAACCCCATCCCGTTCTGCAGCCCACCACCTAACCCCCCAGCCACCCCAACACCACTCACATGAACACACTCATAAAAAACCGCACCCACATCTCCAACACCAAGCAATTCCTTCATAACCTCAAGAGCAATTGTTGTTGTAGACCCCCTCCCCCTATCAACAACAACACTTAAGCACACGCTTTTTCCTAGAGCGCGGCCACCTAAACGAAATACCACATGCACACTTAAAACTAATACGTACTCTCTAACAAGATCCTTTTCAAAATTGTAAATCCATGCTTAACCTTCAGTTTCTTTTCTCCTAATCGTGCTCTGTAATATATGGGGATTTCCACTATGCCGTAACCTTTCCGTTCTACATAATGGTTCAATCCCAAATCGAAACCTTTCGATTTCGGCTTCCAACCTCTCAGTATTTCCCAGCGCACAAACCTCAAACCTCTCAGCCAACAACCCATCAACAAAATGACTGCCAACAAAACCAGCCCCACCAGTCACCAAAACCCTCGAAAACCTCTTCATCTCACAACCAACCATTCAGCGCGTTCGGCTGCAACGCCACCTGGTCAATTCGTCGACACAAACCTGCCAGACTAGTTTCAATTCTTTCCAGTCTTAAGGAATGAAGTTATCTCTTTAATGAAATCCTTAAAATCTTCGATGCTTTTTAAATTTTCAAACACAAGCTCATCATCCACTTCACCATACCTATGAACCAGAACATTCCTAAAACCCCTCATCAACTTCAACTTCTCTTTCATCCTCCCAGATATTATTTTTTTCCTTTCCAACCTTTCAAACAAATCTTCTTCTCCTGATGGAAGACCAAGCCTCAACCCCTTCACCATCAAACTACAAACATCTATCACACATTCCACCGAAATATGCAGAAGCCTTTCACACGACCTCTTCTTTTCTATAGAGTTCACATATCCCTCATAGTTTTTTGGCATAACCTCCTCAAGCTCAACCAAGTACGAGTTCAATTCATCCAATTTTGACAAAATCCTGTTTTCATCAAGCATTCAAAACACCTTCCAAATAACCCAAATAAATCGACTTGAAATACTCGAATTCCCTGATGGTGAAAAAATTCAAATCATACAACCTATCTTCATCCTTACACAAAACCAACTCGCCGTCCTTGAAGACCCTCACCTTCACATAAGACGGAAGCTGTTGAAACACCCGAACATCCATATTCGGAAAATCCTTCAGATATTCCAACCTCTTTTTCGACAAAAATAATGGTGAAAACTCCTTTGAATCAAGAACCACACAAACATCCACATCCGAATATCTCTCTTTCCTCGCACAACTTCCAAACAATATTACCGCTAAAACATCCTCATCCTTTCTCGCCTTCTCCACTATTTTTTCAACTTCTCTAAGCATAAAAACAACTACCCCCTACCTATACTAATACCTTTTGAAAAAACCCAAATCTTGTCAACCACTATTCCCCATCAGTGCCATCGAACAACTTCTCAACACCGAACCTTCAACCAAAGTTTTTCAGACAGACATAATCACAAAGCCATACAGAAACCTATCCGGACCATTAAACACTCTCTCAAGTTTCTTTCACAGATCATAAAAGTTCTCAACAGCCACGCCTAACAGCCTCCTCACTCTTAAGCCGTGGCCTCCAACCGAGACTTAACAATTTATCCACAGAAAGCAACATCGTCTTCACGTCACCCATCCACCCACAACCCCATCAACCCCACCAGTAAACCTAAACCCCAAACCCTCCAACCCCATCTCCTCACCAACAATTTCAGCAATACACTTGACATAACGGAAAAACCTAGAGGGTAGGGTTGAAACAGATTAGGGTCAGACTAGCTTCTGTGGCGAAACACGCTAAATTTCTGGGTGCTCAAGCTGCAACATCAAACGGTTTATCCATCTGTCTATCTACTTTAACACACATTTTCTTTTCTAGTAAACTCTTTTTCTCAAGTCAACGTCATGGAAAACAACTATTTTCTCTTTCTCGTCAATTTCATAGATTACCCTGTATTTCCCAATCCTTACTCTCCATAAACCTTTAAGAGGCCCAACCAGCGGAACCCCAACATGAGGATTCACAAGCATTTCCCTTAACACTTCAACCACTCTTGATTTAACGTCGCTCGACAACCTCTCCTCCTTTTTGAGAAAAATCCTTGAAAACCTAGCTTTATAAGGCATCCTACTTCAAAACTCTCTCCAAATCGTCCATCGAGCATTCCACGTACTCGCCCCTAGCCACCTCTTCCCTGCTCTTCTCAATACTCTTCAACGCCTCTTCATCCGCAAGCGTCTCTAAAGTGGCTAAAACCTGCTCCATCTTAACATACGCGCTCATCATCTCCCTGAAAAGCTCTTCAGGAATGAGAACTCCCTCCCTCGTAACCTTAACTCTTACATCCACCAAAGACACCTACCAAATATGTGCTCATTAAAAGATTTAAGCTTTCCACCCTTCAGGTCTAAGCCCGGACTTAAGCCATAGTCCAAGAAACGATAAAGTCTACATACAGAAATAAACTTTGTGACCAGACAACTACAAAACTTATCCAAAAAGTAAAAACTCTAATCATCCACTTTCATAGATCCCAAAAGTTCACAACAGCTCAGCCTAACAGCCTCTTCACTATTCATCGAAGGTTTCCAACCGAGACTTAACAATTTATCTGAAGAAAGCAACATCGTCTTCACGTCACCCATCCATCCACGACCACCATCAACCCCACCAGTAAACCTAAACGTCAAATCCTCCAACCCCATCCCCTCACCAACAATTTCAGCAATACGCCTAACATCAACCCGGTCCAAAGAACCAACATTATAAACATCAAAAGCCTCTTTCCCATCAAGAAAATGTTTCAAAGCATGCAAAACCGCGTCAACACAATCCTCAACATGCAAATAAGACTTGCTCTGACTGCCGTCGCCTAAAATCTCAAGCACCTTCGGATTCTCCCGAAGCTTACGAACAAAATCCACAATCACACCATGACCAGATCTACCACCAACAACATTAGCCAAACGAAAAATCAAACCTCTAACACCAAAAGTGTGACAATAAGCACAAATCAAACCTTCACAACCAAGCTTCGAAGCCCCATAAACAGAAATCGGCAAAACCGGACCATAATCCTCACAAGTAGGAAAAACCGCAGGCTCACCATAAACAGTTGAAGAAGAAAAGAAAACAATCAACCCTGCAGTTTCACTCTTACGCACAGCCTCCAAAACGTTAAAAGTCGTCAACAAATTCTCGCGAAAATGAACCGAAGGATCAACCTCAGCCACACGAACCTCAGGGTTAGCAGCCAAATGAAAAACAACCTCAACACCATCAACCACCTGTTCAGCCACACCAGAATCCTTCAAATCCCCACGAACAAACTCAAAACGTCCACTATCAACCCAAACCTTAACATTATCCAAACCACCGCCACTAAGATTATCCACCACCCTAACAAAACAATCCATCCGCATCAAACGATCCACCAGATGACTACCAATAAACCCAGCCCCACCAGTAACAAGAACCTTTGAAAACTTTTTCAAACCAACGTCCCCCCCATAACTTGTTCATATGCAAACTTTCGTTAAAACAAAAGCCAACCAGCCACGTTCAACTAAATCCTAACAAAACGATTATGATACCTGAATCGCTGAGAAGCCACAGTGTACAACCGAAGTTCAAAAACAATTGATAAAAGATTCCAGCATTTTTGCGCGTTGAACAACAAGGGCTGTAGAAGCAATATTAGCGTTCCAAGTAAACTTCGTCACGACTTGCACTAAAAAGTAGGCTGTACCTGTTGATTATGTCTCTGCCGAGGATGCTTGGAAGCCGTAAGACCAACTCAGATTCCTCAACACTTAAGGTCTTTGGATCATGGAGCACCGCATGAAGATTAAAGGTCTCACTTACCTCCATTCCTTCTTCAGTTGCAAACCTAAGCTCTACACCCTTAACAACATAAGTTTCAGCCATTCCGCCGATGCCTACAACCTTATGTGACGCTAATTTTAGATGCTTACTCGCATAATCCATGGTTATTCCGAACCTACTAGCATCACCGTCTAGAAGAGCGGTCACCGACGCGCCAGTGTCTATTAATAGGATAATATGCCTCTTACCGATTGTTGGGAAATTTATCAACGCTTCAACTAAAGGCGCGGGTGGCCTAAAGCGGCTTGAAAGGAAGCCTTTAACCCTCAAAGTATGGCCACCAAAGGCTCCTTGCTAACATACCCTACAAACAGCTTACCCGGATCCAACCCTCTCTCACGAAGCTTCCTAAGCAGTAAACTAAGGTCTTTATCACGTTCGACAACTATTCCCTCATCTTCCACAGCTATCCACTCACTGTCGTAGAGCTCAGCAAGCTTACCATGTTCACGCTCAAACCAGCCGTGAGCCCTACTGAACTTCAAGTATTCTGCAGAGACCATAACACAACCCAACATACATAATCAAGCTACACACAAATAAATCTTCGCAACATCATTAAATTCACCTATTTGAAGGCAAACACACACCAAGTGTCTCCATTTCGCAACAACACTAAACACCCGTCATGTTCAACCAAAGGCCCACAAAACGGTTATGAAACTCAAAAGCGTCAGACCCAGCATTGTAAATCCAAAGCTCCATGAAAACCTGATAGTAAAAACCATTGTTGTCCCCATCCCATAAAGCCAACTTGTCAACGCTAAAAACCACATCATTTACTACTAAACTCTCAACAAAAGATCGATTCTCAAAAAAAGAAACCCCAGAAAACGAAAAAGTCAAAGGCGCCTCCCAAGTCTTGCCGTCTTGAACAAAAACGCGACACTCATACAACGGCGAAAGCAGACTAGGCATCCCAGCAGTAGCGTTAGGCAAAGGCTCACTCTGATTCCTAAACTTCACATAAACCATGTAATAAGCCGAAGAACCCACATGATTGCCAATGCCTAAAAAAACATTGTAAACCGTGTCATTCACCACATTAAATGGGTAATCCTCAGCCATGCCGTTTGGACCCAAAATCCAAAGCTCCGAAAAACATTCACCTCCAGAAAAAGGCAAAACAAGACTTAACGTGGGAGCCGAAGCCACTAGAATCAAGATTAAACCACTGACAACGAAAACAGTGCGATAATCCTCAAGATTCACCTTTAACCACCTCAGGCTTCATCTTCAAAACCCTCTCAAAATAACGCCGTTTAAAAATTCGCCAACCAACAACACTTCCCAAAACTATCACACCAACAGCCGTCACTGAAGCCGTCATAGTTTGAAAAAGCCTTTCGTTACATCCACTGACAGCTAAAGCTTCTAATTGACCCGCTTCCTCTACCAAACCTGTGACATTTCGAACCGAAAGATCCGCATAATAAACAGCACCATCAAAATCTCCATTTCTATAACACGTTTGAGCCACAGCTAAAAAGTGTCCTCCAGAATCCAGCTTCACCAAGAGACCGGAAACGTTGCCACCACTTTTTTCCACTTCCAAAACCGCAACATAAACAGAAGACAAAATGTTTTCAGCATCAATTAACGCTTCTTCAGCATCCGCCCTTTCCACCGCAAAACAAACATGTGCAAACCAAGAAAAAACCAAAATGAACACGACAAAACAAATGAAACTCCTACACTTAACCATACTTATTCCCCCAACCTTTTTCACACCCAAACAGTAAACCATACTTTAACTTCTGTTGACAACAACAAAAAACAACAAAAAACAACAAAAAACAACAAAAAACAATCAAATCATCTAACTCGAACTTAACTACTTGAACAAAGCTCCTCCAAACCCTTCCTCTTATCCTGAATATTGTTAAGCCTCTCCTCAACGCGCTTATTGCGCCTCAAATAATCTTTATACTTTTCCAAAAACTCCTTCCCCTTAGACGTAAGCACGTAACATCGTTTTTCACGCTGCAAACGCACGAGACACGCTTCTATAACTTCAGTTAAATATTTCGTTAAAACCTTGTAACTCAAATTAGCCTGATACATAATCTGCGTTTTTTTAGCGCCTCCTTCGCTTACCACACGCAGCATATCCGCTATAATATCTAATCTGCTCCTATAACTACCCAACTTTGGTCCCTCAAAACTGAATCGTTAAAATGTGAAACTGAAACAACTCTTACCTACGTCTACGTTCCAAAAGCCCCGCTGTAAAATGAAGCCAGCCTCTTCCTCCCTTCTTCAAATGTTGTCGTTGCTTCTTGTCATCCAAATACTGTCTTGTTTGCCTAACTCTTCCACAGCGCTTTTGGCTGGCAATCTCCATTCTCATAAATTTTCCCCATCCACCGACATGAGGACTAGGAGGAACAACCCTGTCTACACCAATTACTTTATGCTGGTCCAAAATCTCTTTAAAATTCAACGGTTTAAAATCTCTTGTTGCAAAAATCACTGTACCCTTCTCAACAAACAACATGAAATAGTCTTTGTTTGCAATCCCCTCAGCTCTCACCTTATCGTCAATCCGCTCTCGCCAGAGCATTTTGTACTGCATTTTCAATTCGTTAATGATTTCTTGCCGAGCGGTAACTTCCACTAGTTAATCCCTCCCTGACAGGAGCGGATGAGACAAGACATAAGTTCACTGCACTCCTTCCTTTCTATTTAGATTCGAAATATTTAAACGGCATAGGATGAAACATCTAGGTCAATTGTCTAGAACACATTTATAGTTTTCTATAGCATAGCGAAAAAAGCCTAGAACAATTGGAAGCCTTCATGCCACAAGAATCCAAAAAAAAATCTGGCCGAGTACGCCACACTGATTTAATTCTTTCTAACATTCAATGGCTTTTACGTTCGAGTGGGAATAGAAGATTTCTCCATAAACCATAAATGATTAAAACTGCATTAAGATTTTCGTGAGGAGGATGGTAGACCTTCACGAGGGGAGAAAGGAGAGAAGGGAGAAAATTTTTCTACCATCCTCCTCATACATTTTCGATAATGGTGTCATATGTTGCTTTTAAACTTTTCGTCTCCCTTCTGAATTTAACCCAGATCTTGCTAGAAATAGTTGATGATTTAGCCGAATTCTCTTACAATCCGTCAATTTCCTTTGTATCAGCATTACTAAACGTGCTGGAATGCTTTAGTTCTTGCGTGAAGGCTTCCACGCCGTCTTCGGTTAGCCCACGCCTAGAAGTCACCTAGTCTAAAGCCATACATTTTTAAATTGTTTTCATGGCCTTATTTCTAAAGCGTAGGGACCTCTCGTGAGTCTTTCTCCCTTGCGTTTCTGTACTAGAACAGTATCTTCTATGCGTATGCCTCCAAAATCGACAACGTATATGCCCGGCTCGATCGTCACAACGTTGCCAACCGTTAGCCTGTCTTTACTTGTTGGGTTTAGTGTTGGCGGTTCATGAATTTCTAAGCCTACGCCGTGGCCTAAGCCGTGAACGTAATATTCGTCGTATCCTGCGTCTTTTATTACTTTTCTCGAGATCGAGTCTATATCTTTTGCTTTTGCTTTGGGTTTTACAGCTTGATAGGCTTTGTCTTGAGCCAGCCTGACAATTTCGTACATCTTCTTTTGCTTTGCTGAAGGCTTTCCAGCGGCAATTGTTCTTGTCATGTCTGAACAGTAATACTGGTAGGTTGCCCCTATATCAACCACAACCAAGTCGCCTTTCCGTATTTTTCGGTCGGTGCAGCCTCCATGCGGAAACGCTGAACGGACACCTGAAGCTACAATGGTTTCGAACGCTGTTCCCCAAGAACCTTTTTTACGCATAGCGTATTCGATTTCCGCGGCAACTTCATATTCTCTCACGCCTGGTTTAATCGCTTCGTAAGCGGCTTTCATGCCTTCGCTTGTTAATTCTCCAGCTTTTCGCATAAGTTCAAGTTCCTCTCCATCTTTCACTTTGCGAAGGGTCCTCACAGGTTCGTTGTCAATTTTGATTTTGGCTATTCCTCTCAAAACTTTCTTAAGCTTTAGATAATCTGCAACAGCTGGAACGCCCGTGATCGTGTCTAAACCGAGTTTTTTGGTTTTTGAAGCTTTGACTTTTTTGGAGATTTTAGTTGCTAAGTCCTCGCCTGTTTTGACTAGTTCGACTTTGAATTCTTTTGCTTCAGCTTTGGCTTGTTCGTAGTTGACGCTGTAAACGTAGATTGTGCTTTTGCCTTTTTTTGGAACGAGTATGCATGCTGTGCCTGGGAAACCTGCGAAGTATAGAAGGTTTGCTCCGTTGGTGACTAGAAAAGCGTCAAAATCTTTTTTCTCAAAGGCTAGCTGTCTTAAAGCTTTCAATCTTTTCAAGTTGTTCACCTAGAAAGAGACTTTTGCAACGTCTTAACCTAAATCTTTTTGCTTTTTACGGGATCGGTATCAAGCCCAACATTTCCAGAACGATCGTAGCATAGGTTAAAACTACTCCTCCAGCCACCACTGAACCTATTTGTCCACCCACATTCGTTGCCATCGCATGCGGCAGAAGCCAATTACTTGAATCTTCTTCCCTTCCAACTCTGTGAGCTGTTCTAGCAGCCATCGGAAACGCTGAAATCCCACAAGCCCCAATCAAAGGATTAACCTTCCCCTTCGTCACAAAACACACAAGCTTAGCAAAAAGAACACCACAAGCTATGGCGGAAACAAAAGCCACCAAGCCCAAACCAAACACCACAAGCGTATCAAAAACCAGAAAAGTTTCAGCATTCATTGTTCCACCAATCACCACTGCAAGAAGCAAAGTCGTAACATTAGCAATTTCATTTTCAGCAGACTTCGCAAGCCTTCTAACCACACCGCTTTCCTTGAGCAGATTACCAAGCATGAGACTACCCATCAATGGTATTCCCATGGGAGCAAAGAGTCCAGTCACGATTGTCACGGCTATTGGAAATATTATTCGAATGGCTTTGGAATATGCTTGGGGTTTGTATTCCATTTTGATAAGCCTTTCTTTACGTGTGGTTAAAGCCTTAGAAATTGGAATTTGAAGTAACGGCACAAGCGCCATGTAAGAATAAGCACAAACGGCAACAGGCCCAAGAAGGTCTGGAGCAAATTTTGATGTTATGAAAATGGCTGTAGGTCCATCCATGGCTCCAATTATACCGATGCTTGCTGCTTGATAAGGATTGAATCCCACTGCCAATGCAGAGAGTAGAGCTATAAATATTCCAAGCTGTCCAGCAGCAGCAAAAATTAGAAACCAAGGTCGCTCTATCAGAGCCCCAAAATCCATCATGGCTCCAATTCCGATGAATAATAAACATGGGAATATGTCTGTTAGAACGCCCTTAGCGTATATGTAACCAAAGACTCCTTGAGGATCCATTATTCCAAGAGAATCTGTGTTCATTAATACTGGAATGTTAACTAGTATTGCTCCGAAGCCTATTGGAATCAACAGAAGTGGTTCATACTTCTTTTTTATAGCCAAGTAAACGAATAGACATCCAACAATAATCATTACGATATTGCCAAACGGCAACGGCAAAAGAGGCTCCGACATCCTATTCCTTCACCCTTCTAATCGTTGCTTCATAGTCCTCACCATTAAGAGAAACCCTAAACCTTCTCCCACGCATTTCACCCTCCAAAGGAAGCTCATCCGAAGTAAACTCCGGCTTAGCTTCTCCGCTTAGAAGCCTTTTTGTCTCTTCTGGAAACAGAGCGTAAGAAACAACATCTTCCGGTTTTTTCAGCAGTCCCAAATCTTCAAGTTCGTCTCTACATTTCTTATACATAGGTTCCAGAAGATCTGCAGGTCTACAGTCTATAATCGCATCACGCCAGTCTGAACCCAAAATCTTCTTGTAAATCTCCTCTGAAATTTCCGCTGGTGGTTTCCCATACATCCCCTTAACATAATTTTTCGTCTCTTCCAAGACTCGTTTGTATCTTCCAAAAAGAACGTTCATGACCGCTTGCACCCCAACTATCTGGCTTGTTGGCGTAACCAATGGCGGCCAACCAAGGTCTTTCTGAACCCTGTGCGTTTCCTCCAAAACCTGATGGTACTTGTCCACTGCGCCGAATTTTTCAAGTTGAATTATGAGATTTGAAAGCATTCCCCCCGGTATTTGATGCACTACAACAGACGGATCCACCATCATTGCCTTTTCTCTATGTAAATGCCGATATTTTTCCCACACTTTTAGGAAGTATTTTCTACATTTCATCAACAATTCAAGATCATAACCCGTATCATAAGGCGTGTCCTTAAGAGCAGCCACAATTGATTCCGTCGGCGGATGCCCAGCTCCCCCTGAAATAGGCGACATCGCACAATCCAGTACGTCCACACCTGCTTCACACGCCTTCATGTACGAAAGCATTGTCATTCCAGAAATCGTATGCGAGTGCAAGTCTACTGGCACTCTTGTTGCTTCTTTACAGGCGTGAATTATTTGGTAGGCTTTAGACGGTGAAACCATTCCAGCCATGTCCTTGAGACAAAGCGAATCGCACCCCATTTCTTCAAGTTTCTTAAAAGTTTCCACGTAATATTCCACTGTGTGAACTGGAGAAATCGTGTAGCACAGGCTGCCTTGCGCGTGCGCACCAACCTTTTTGACAGTTTCTATCGGTACCTTCATGTTTCTCAAGTCATTTAACGCGTCAAAAATTCTGAAGTAATCAACGCCGTCTTTATGGGCGTACTCGATGAATTTTTCAACTATGTCGTCTGGAAAATTACTGTACGCCACTATGTTCATGGCTCTCTCAAGCATCTGCATAGGCGTGTTCGGCATGTGCTCCTTAAGCGTTTTAAGGCGTTCCCAAGGATCTTCAGCCAAGTATCTTAGGCAAACGTCAAAAGTTGCTCCTCCCCAAACCTCCAAAGCAAAAAATCCCACTTGATCTATCGTTTTTGTTATCGGAAGCATATCTTCGGTTCTCATACGTGTTGCAAGTAATGACTGATGGGCGTCTCTGAAAATAAGCTCGGTCAACTGCACCACACAACTCACCTCTTCTCTATCCTCTCAACCTTTTCTCTAAGCTCCTCCACGCTCAAACTAAGCCTGTCCATTTTCCTTTCGATTTCAATTATTTTCTCAAGTAACGGCTCAAGGTCTGTTGGAACTTCAGCGACTGAAGCCGTTTTTGCTGGACGAGATTTGGCCAGATAAACTGCGATTGCCGCTGACAGAGCGGCTGCGTCTCTCTTGCTAATTTCGGTTGCTATTTTTCTCCCTCCTCTTATCTGTGGCATTCACAAACTTCTATGATTTTTGTGTACTGAAAGCAATACAGCTTATAACCAAGTGTCTTCATGATACCCACAACTCTAGCCAATAATAACTAAAGTGTCGCCACCTTTCACGGAATCGCCCTCTGACACTTTTACTTCCTTCACAATGCCAGACACCATGCTTTCAATGGCATTCTCCATCTTCATAGTTTCTAACACAACAACTACACTTCCCTTTTCGACTTTATCTCCAACATTTGCTGAAACTTTGACAACCGTTCCCTGCATCGGCGCAATCACAACTTCCTTTACATTTTTCACAACTTCCTTAACGGCTGGAACATGTTCTTTCACCTTTGAAGGAGTTTTGGCCTTAATTTCCTCAAGCTTCTCAACTTTAACCTTGTATTCTACGCCGCCCACAGCAACTCTAAGCTCTTCACCAACACCAGACGGAGGCATAACCTCTTCGAACCCTGTCCCAACAGTCCCAAAATCTTCAATCTTCACTTCATGCTCTTCTCCGTTAAGCTTGATCCTAAAGGATCCAATTCCACTCTCCTCAACTCCTTTCAACTCCAATTCTTTGGGTGGAGGCACCTCGGCTTCTTCGACAACCCCCCCTTTAAAAAGCCTTTTCAAAACAACACACACCAGTGCAACAACGGCTAGGGAGGAAAATACACTAACCACACCAATCAATGTCATGAGCAAACCAAACGGTAAATCCATTGACTTTGGTCCTCTTTTAAACCGCAGAAAGAATGTTATTCCACCACGTTAATTAATAAGTTTCGTAACACCAGCCACATCTAATCCATAAACTGCGCAACATGTCGAAACATTATGCTCGAACAGAAACATCACCAACAAAAACACGCTTCACAGTTCCATCCTCAAGCCTTAGAACCAAAGCACCCTCATAATCAACGTCCAAAGCTAAACCACTCATTTCTCCAGTTGGACCAGTGACTTCCACTTTGCAACCGAGAAAACCAGCATAAGTTTTCCATTCGTCAAGAATGGGATCGAATCCTTCCCTGATTAAAAGTTCATAAAGACTTTCCAGCTGTTCAAGCAAAGTTCTAAACAGATTTTCCAGCTTAACTTTTCGACCAAGCTCTTTTTCAAGTGAATTCGAAACTTTTTTCAGCTGTTCTGGGAAAACGTTTTCCACATCGAAATTCACGTTTATTCCAACGCCTACTACGACAAAGTTAACGGTTTCGCCTGTCGTGTTCATTTCAGCCAGCACACCGCAAATCTTCCGTCCATTCACCAGCACATCGTTAGGCCACTTAGTCTCCGCTCTCAAATCGAACATTTCAAGCAAAACCTTAGCCACAGCCAACCCAGCCACAAATGTGAGTCTAACGGCTTCTGTCGGGCTGAGATTAGGCCTGAGAATTATGGAAAACCACAATCCGCCAGTCGGAGAAAACCATTCTCTATCAAGTCTTCCCCTCCCTTTCATTTGAGTTTCCGCAATAGCCACTGTTCCTTCGCATGCTCCATACGTAGCGAGTTCTTTAGCCCACTTGTTTGTTGAGTCAACTTCACGGGAAAACAGAATGCTTCTTCCGAAACGTCTGGTGCGCAATCCATCTTGAAGCTGATTCACACTTAACTTCCTTGACATGTTGATCCGTCATCACATCTTGTTATGTCGTTAATTTGGTCCTTGCGTTACAGATACGTTAATATATTAACTGATTAATTATTATAAATTCCACTCAAAATTAATGGAGGAAAATGTTTGCAGGGGTATGCTGGTAGAATTCTTCACATAGACTTGACAACGGGAAAAACTCGCGTTGAACCTTTGAATGAGGAATACGCGAAAAAATATATTGGTGGAATAGGTCTCGGCATCCGACTATTACTGGATCATTCTAAGCCAGGAGTAGAACCCTTCAGTCCAGAAAACCCGTTAATTCTGGCAACAGGACCGATATCAGGCACGATGTGGCCTACTGGCGGGAACGGACACGCCTTTGTTTCAAAATCGCCCCAGAGCTTCGGTGTCGGCGAATCCAAATCACATGGTTCCTTTGGCACAGAACTGAAAAGAGCTGGATACGACGCTGTAATTTTTGAGGGAAAAGCTGAAAAACTGGTTTACGTGTGGATTGACGATGATTCAGTTCAGATTTTAGATGCCTCTCATTTGATGGGTAAATCACCAGCTGAAACAGAAGACAGCATAAGGGAAGAGTTAGGCGACTATTACATTCGTGTTGCAGCCATAGGTCTAGCTGGAGAGAAGCTTGTTCGGTTAGCTTGTATAATTAATGACAAAACGCGGGCTGCTGGAAGAACTGGCATGGGTGCTGTTATGGGTTCAAAGAATCTTAAGGCAATTGCTGTGCGTGGAACACGGGACATTACCGTTGCGAAGCCAGACGAGTTCATGGAGTTCATCAAGGAATTTCATGAAAGAATGAAAGGGCCAGCCGCACAAAAATACAGAACATTGGGCACTGCAGCAAATGTGTTAGTGCATAATGCAATACCTTGTATGCCTACAAGAAACTACAACAAAGCCTCTTTTGAAGGAGCAGAAAAAGTGAGCGGAGAAAACCTAAACGAAAGATTCGTTGCGAAAATTATAGGATGCAGCTCTTGTGCAATGCGATGCGAACACGTCTGTGTTGTTCCAGAAGGCCCATACAAAGGAACTATGACCAGAATGGAATACGAACCTTTATGGGCTATGGGACCATATTGCGGAGTAGACCGTTTAGACGCTATCATAAAGGGAATGGACCTCAGCAACTATTACGGAGTAGATTCGATCAGCGTAGGAGTCATCGTTGGCTTCGCCATGGACTGCTATGAAAACGGAATACTGACAGAGAAAGAGCTTGACGGGATAGATGCCCGATTTGGCAATCAGGAGGCTCTGGTTCAACTTATTGAAAAAATTGGTAAGCGTGAAGGCATAGGCGACATACTGGCTGAAGGTGTGAAAATCGCTGGAGAGAAAATAGGAAAAGGCGCAGAAAAACTTGCACAGCATATTAAGGGAGTTGAGGTTACCGGTTATGATCTTAGATGTCTCAAGACTGCTGCATTAGGTTTTGCTGTTTCCTTCCGTGGGGCAGACCACAACAGACATGGAGCTTACGGCTTCGACGTAAAAGGAAAGGTCAACCGCCTGATCGTTGAGAAAGGCAGAGGAAGGATGGTTAAAGACATGGAAGACCAATACACCCTAATTGATTCATTAATCGTCTGCAAGTTCTCAAGGGGCACGTACTATAAAGAACTAGAAGACATGGCTAAGCTCTACAGCCTAGTTACAGGAGTCGAAGTTACACCAGAAGAGATGAGACTTAGCGGTGAGAGAATAAACAATGTCGCCAGATTGTTCAATGTTAGAGAAGGCTTAGGCAGAAAGGACGATACACTACCATATAAAGTCATGCACCTTCCAGTCCCAGATGAAGGACCATCAAAAGGAGCCTACGTAAGCCAAAAAGAACTGGACTTCCTACTGGACGACTATTATGAAGCTCGCGGATGGAACAAAGAGGGCGTACCAACAAAAGAGAAGCTCAGGGAACTGGAAATGGACGATTTAATCCACATAGCCAAGAGAAAAGCTGAGAAAGCAGAGGAGAGTTAACAATGGTCAAAATCCACGAAAGAAAATTTGTTGCGGCAGACCCTGAAAAATGCGTTGGATGCCAAGTCTGCGAATACATATGTTCATGGACAAAAGAAGGAGCTTTCAACCCGTTAAAATCCAGAATACGAGTCGTCCGAATAAACCAGCTGATAAACTTAGCGGTTACGTGCAGACTCTGCGAAAACCCACCCTGCGTCGCTGCATGCCCAAGAGATGCCTTAACACAATCTGAGGAAACAGGCTTAATAATGGTTGATGAAGACAAGTGTAACGGATGCGGATGGTGTATTGAAGCATGCGACTATGGAGCAATTATGTTGCATCCAGAAAAGAAAGTTGTGTACGTCTGTGATTTATGTCAAGAGCAAGGCGAGCCTCAATGCGTTAAGTGGTGTCCAGAAGAAGCCCTAGACCTGGTAACAAGCGATGTCTTAGCGCAGAAAGCAAGAATCACAGCAGTAAGGAAGCTATTCCAAGAAGCTCTAAAAGTTACACCAATAACTTCCTAACCTTCCATTTTTTCATTTTTAAGTTTAAGGAAGAACCCTCAGCAAACTACCTACAATATCTTGTGCCGAAGCTTCAACTTCAAGCGTTAACCCTTCCCCAAAATCAGCCTTTTTGGGTTCTACCAGTAACAGGGCAATATTTGTCTTTGTCATCTTCGCAAGATACTCACAAAACATCCCTAGCGGAAGTGCATGTGTAGAATATGCTGGAAACGCCATTAACCGTTCTGGTCTAATGAGCCTTGAATTTCCAGGTTTCAAGCCTAAAATTGCCGCGTCTATCAAGAGAACATGCGTCGGATTGAAATCTATGATTTGCTGCATGAAATTTTCCGGGACAGTTTCACACTCGATCAAGTAGATTTTTTCAGAAACCTTTCCCTGCAAATCTTGGACTATTTTAGTTCCGACAAAATCATCCATGCGAATGGGATTTCCAATACCAGCTACAACCACTTTTTCAGCGTTTGAAAGCCATGTTTTTAACTCCTTCTCAACATCGTATTCTTCGTTAACCATTAGAAAGCCGCCACAGAACTAACAAAAAACGGAAAGGAAATAAAACTGTTATCTTTGCACCGTTTTGAGCAGCTTCTTTTCATGATCATAGATTTCTACGGTGAAGGGCATTTGACCAATGGCAAAGTGTGAGGCGCATGCAAAGCACGGGTCGTAGGCTCTGAAAGCCATTTCAACCTTGTTGAGTAAGCCTTGGTTCACGTTGCCGCCGTGAATTAAACCTTTAGCTGCGTCACGAATTGACATGCAAATTGCTGGGTAATTGTTGGTTGTTGCAACAATCAAGTTCACGTTTTTAACGAGTGCATTTTCGTCAAGTATATAATGATGAATTAAAGTGCCTCTAGCTGCCTCCACTATTCCCACACCTTCTCCCGGTTCACCAGGCAAGTTACGAACGTTTGTGCTTGTTATTTCCGTGTCTTTGCATAACTCTACTGCTCTTTCTGTAGCATAAAGCAACTCAACAAGTCTAGCCCAGTGAAAAGCCAATGTGGAATGGACAGGTTTTCCCCCTAAAGTCTTGTACATAAGCTCATACTCTTCCTGAGCAAGTGGAGTAGCCATGCCATCTGCAGCGTTAAGTCTTCCAAGAGGACCAACACGGTATATTCCGCTGTCTGCGCCGTCAACGAAGCCCTTCCATCCAACCTTCTTCAAGTAAGGCATTTTCACGTAGGTCCATTCTTCTACACGCTCAACAATATGGTTAAGATAGTCTTTGGGTTCAAACTTTAGGAACTCGTTGCCATATGGGTCTGTGACTCTAATTTTGCCGTCGTAAAAGTTAACTTTGTTGTTCTCGTCAACCAACCCCATATTATAAGTCTTTAAGGTGTAAGCATTGCTTTTAATCATGCCAACGTATTTTTCATTTCCCAGAACAATGTCGTGAAAAAGCTTCAACGATAACTTTGCAAATTCCACGCATGAACTAGCCATTTTTTCGATTTCTTGCCTCTCTTCTTCGCTTAATGATTTAGAAATTCCACCAGGCAACCCGCAAACAGGGTGTGTGGCTTTCCCGCCGATGATTTCTGTGATTTTCTGTCCATAAGCCCTATGTTTGATAACTTCTTTGCCGATTTCCAAGCCTGCCTTTTCAATTACACCTAAAATGTTTCTCTTTTCTGGCGGAGCCTCTGGTCCAACAATGAAGTCTGGTCCGCCTAAATAGAAGAAATGCAGTATGTGGTCATAAATTATGTAGCCGCAATACATGAGCTCCCTAAGCTTTTTTGCAGCAGACGGTGGTTCAACATTAAAGGCAGCATCTAAAGCTTTTGTTCCAGCGTAATGATGGGCAACAGGGCAGACTCCACATATTCTGCTCGTTAATTGCGGCATGTCTTCAGCCTTTCTTCCAACACAAAATCTTTCGAAACCTCTAAGTTCTGGAACTTGAAGGTAAGCGTTTTCAACGTTTCCTTGTTCGTTCAAAAAAATTGTGATTTTTCCATGACCTTCAAGTCTAGTGATCGGGTTTATGGTAACTTCTCTCATTTTTTCATAATCCTCCTCTTAAGAAGTGAGGACGGCAACGAGTACATGTAAAACGTTCCCAGAGGGTCTTTTATTTGAGCGACAAGTTTTTCGATGTCAGCTTCTGTGTATTTCTCTTTCTCTTCTTCTAAGCCGAGCAATGACGCTAAGGCACTTATCATTGCGGCTCCTTGCTCAGGCGAGTTTGGACATGGACCCCCGCATCCAGTGCATGGCATACCAGCCTTTATACATCTTGCATTGCATCCTCCGCGAGTTGCTGGACCCATGCAGATTATTCCTTGTTCTAGAAGGCATTTGTTTGGGTCTGGAATTATTTCGTAGATGCGGTGTATTTCAGAGATTTGTATTTTCTCTTTCTTTAGGGGATTTAGTGGGCATTCATCGCAGACCGATTTTAACGGAGCAAGCACTGAGCCTTTAGGTGGAAGCTCACCTTTCGCAATAGCTTCTAAAGCATTTACTGTAAGCTCAACTTGTGGCGGACAGCCTGGAACGTAATAGTCAACATCCACTGTTTGGGCTAACGTCTTAACCGTGTCGTAAAATTCGGGCAACTCCAATTCTCCTTCTTTGACTTTAACTTGAGTTTTAGGAGTTACGCCGTTAGGATTCACGGTGGAAATGTTTTTGAGGTAAGCTTTTTCGAACACTTCTTTCCTGTTTGCCACGTTTGCTAAGCCAGGTATTCCTCCCATGTACGAGCATGACCCGTAAGCAATCAAAACTTTTGATTTCTTCCTCAGCAATTTCGCCAGTTTCTCGTTTTCCTCTGTTCTTATTGCTCCATTGAAGAAGCAGACATCTATGTATTCATCGGGCATCTTTTCAACATCATTGTATTTGATGTCCATCGCAACAGGCCAGAAAACTATGTCGGCTACTTGTACAACTTCCAAGATCTTCTCGTTTATGTCTAAGACTGAAATTTCGCAACCGCCGCAGCTTGCAGCCCAGTAGAAGGCGAATCTCAATTTTTCTTTCGCCATTCTGTTATCCTACTCTTGAATTTGACCCAAAAGTTCTGTTGGTTTCACTCTAAGCTCGTTCAATGCAAGTTCTTCACGTGGGAAACCCATGGCTAGACCTAACAATTGCGTATAGTGCAACACTGGTATACCGAATTTCTCATTGAACGCTCTTTCTATTCTAGGTTGATTTAAGTCATACATCATGTGGCAGAACGGACAAACAGTTATCAAAGCTTGTGCCTTCACAGCCCTGACATGCTCAAGCTTTTCCCTAGCCATCTGAAACGGAACTTCCTCGTTCACACCAATTATCGGGTTGCCACAACACTCCGTCTCATCCATGTAATCTAAACATTCGGCACCAGTCAGCCTGATTAGGTTTTTCAACATCGTAGGATTTTCAGGGTCATCACCATGATCTACATGTTTTGCTGGACGAACAATGTGACAGCCACCGTGTTGTGCCACGCGAAGATTTGCTAACGGCGTCTTGACAGCATCTTTAATTTTTTCGAAACCTACATCTTCCGCAAGTACATGAACAAGATGTTTGACCTTTATCGTTCCCTTGAATTCCATGCCAATTTCGCTGAGGTGACCATTGATCTTTTCTCTGACATCCTTGTCTTCTGCAAGAACCTTGTTTGTTTCATTCAAGATGCTGAAACACCCATTGCAAAGTGTCAGAATGTCCAGATTTTGCTTTTCTGCCAAACAGAGATTCCGTGCTGCCAAAGTCAGCATTAAGTCGTGGTTTATGGGGTCCATTGGGAAGCCGCAGCAGTTAAATTCCGGCATCTCCACTAGCTCCACGTCGAGCTTTTTAAGAACTTTTCTGGCTGAGATTTCGTAACTTGCAAGTCTGTATGGAATAACACATCCAAGGAAAACTAAATACTTCAGTTCTGACATTTAGCTTTTCACCTTTTCAAACGTCTTTGCTTTTTCAAGCATTTCTAAGGAACCCGTCAGTTCAAATATCTTCTTTACATCTTCCAAGTTTGGCTTCGGTAATGGCGGCAGTTCACGCATCTCCCTTCTTTTAAGTCTTGATTCTGGAAACTCATACACGTAACCTGCTTTCAAGATGTTTGAAGCCAACTGCTTAGAGACCAGCGGCATAACAGCTCTTTCTTTTACAGTTAGATTCCTCAAGACCCGGACAATGCCTGCGATTTCTACACCTTGAGGGCAGTGGTCAACACATGTGAAACATGTGGAGCAGAGCCAAAGGGCGTCATCTGAAAGGAGTCTGTCTTTGAGTCCAAGCTGCACCATCCTGGCTATTTTTCTCGGCCTGTAAAAATCGCTGAATCTTGAAATTGGACAGTCTGCAGTGCAGGTTCCGCATTGATAGCATAGCATGAGTTTTTCTGCGCCAGGCAGTTTGCTGATTTCATATTTGAATTTGGGGTCCATTTCTTCGGCTTTTATGATGTTTGGAACGTATTCTTGGGTTTCACTCATGTTTTGATTCCTCCTTTTAACGGGTTCGGTCCAATCTTTTTTATCTGTTCAACCATGTCTTTTACCACGGTTGCAAATTTGTCTCCTTCACTTGCTGAAATCCACTCTAAACGCACACGTTCAGGTTCGATTCCAAACTGCTCCAAGACCTTTTTTAAGAGCTTTATTCTTCTTAATGCTTTAAAATTTCCGCTAATGTAATGGCAATCAGAAGGCAAGTGGCATCCAGCAACCAAAACTCCATCCGCACCATCCTTTAACGCTTCTAAGATGAAGGATGGATCTACTCTTCCACTACACATTACCCTTACAATCCTTATGTTTGGAGGATATTGAATTCGGCTTACGCCAGCTAGGTCTGCACCTGCATAAGCGCACCAGTTGCAGAGGAAACCTATTATTTTAGGTTCGAATTCTTCTTTTTCGCTCATGCTTTTATTTCCTCCACTAAAGCGGCTTTGACTTGAACCATTATTTCGTCTGTTGTGAAGTGTCCCATCCTTATGGCTTTTGTTGGACACGCTGTGCCGCATACGCCGCATCCTTTGCATAGGGCTTCGATTACGTGTGCGACTCGTTTTTCTTTGGTTTGTTCTTTCATTTCAATTGCACTGTAGGGACATAGAGATTCACAAATTCTACAACCACTACATAAATCTTCGTCTACCTTTGCTACGATTCCTTCCATTTCTAACGCTTTTTTTGAAAGTATCGTTGTAGCTCTTGCAGAGGCTGCACATGCTTGAGCGATGCTCTCGTCAATGTATTTCGGCGAATGCGCCATGCCGCATAAGAATATGCCGTCTGTGGCGAAGTCAACTGGGCGGAGCTTCATGTGAGCTTCCAGAAAGAATCCGTCCTTTGTTAATGGCACTTTCAACATTTCTGACAATCGCTTGTTGTCTGGATTAGGAATTATGGCTGCACTTAAAATCACAAGGTTTGGTTCGATTTCAACTTCTTTTCTGATTACTGGCTCCCAGAATCTTACTTTAAGTTGGTTATTTTCGTTTTTAACTTGCGGTTTTCTTTCGTCGTCATAATTTATGAATAATACGCCTTTTTCCGCGGCTTCACGGTAGTAGTCTTCTCTGAAACCGTAGCTTCTCACATCCTTATATAAAACGTAAACATCAGTTTCCGGGCTTATCTCTTTGATTTTTAAAGCGTTTTTTATCGCTTCTCCGCAACATATTCTCGAGCAGTTCGGTCTTTCCTTCGTTCTTGCTCCAACGCATTGAATCATGACTACTTTTTCAGCCTTGAATTCTCCTTCAGTGATTTTCTCCTCTAACTCATGCTGGGTCAAAACTCTCGGATCTAAACCGTAAAGATATTCTGTGGGTTTGTATTCAACTGCTCCTGTGGCAACTATGATTATTCCATGTTCAATTTCCTTTTCTTGCTCGTTGTGCATAATTTTTGACTTGAAGTTGCCGACGAATCCGCTAACGTCAACAACTTCGGCTCCTAAATGAACGTGAATCTTATCGTTTCCCATAACTTCTTTCACAATTCTGCTCAGTTGTTCTTTCGGGTTGTCGCCTTCAAGCAGGTAATGGAGTGTGAGTAAGTGTCCGCCAAGTTCCTTTTCTTTCTCCACAAGGTGAACTTCAAAGCCTTGTCTTGCAAGTTCTAACGCTGCTGCCATCCCTGCTATGCCGCCGCCTATGATCAAGCCTGTTGGAATAACGTTTACTGTAGGTTTTTTCAGAGGCTTTAACAATCTGGCTTTTGCAACAACCGAACGCACCAAGTCTTTGGCTTTCTCTGTTGCCTTTTCTGGCTCACGCATGTGAACCCAGCTGCACTGGTCTCGGATGTTTGTCATTTCAAACAAGTATGGGTTTAAGCCAGCCTCTCGCACGGTTTCTCTAAACAATGGTTCATGAGTTCGTGGAGTACAAGAAGCCACAATCACCCGATTAAGATTGAACTCCTTAATCTTTTCCCTTATTCTTTTCTGAGTATCTTCGGAGCATGTGTATAGGTTATGCTCTGTGTAAACGACGTCTGGCAGCGTTTTGGCGTATTCCACAACCTCTGGGACATTGACTGTTCCACCAATGTTGATGCCACAATGACAAACGAACACCCCGATTCGAGGCTCTTCTCCGGACACATCTTTTTCTGGTGGAAGCTCCTTCACAGTTGCCAGCTTTCCTCTTTCTGAAGCAATGATGCTCGCTGCTTCAGCTGCAGCGCCACTTGCTTGTGCCACACTCTCTGGAATATCTTTAGGACCAGAAAAGGCACCGCAAACGTATATTCCATGTCTGGAGGTTCCCAGAGGTGAAAACGTGTTTGTTGAACAGAAATCGTATTTATTTAGTTTTATGCCTAGAATTTCCGCTAATTCCTCAGCATATTTAGGCGGTCTCATCCCAACAGATAAAACCACGAGGTTAAACTCTTCCTCCTTTAGCTCCCCTTCCGCAACGTATCTCAACAGAAGATTTTTCGAGTCAGGAACTTCGTCCACTTTAGGGATCCTAGACCTTACAAATCTTACTTTGTATTCCTCTTTTGCTCGGTTGTAGTAGGCATCGAACTCTTTACCATAAGCGCGTATATCCATGAAGAATATAGTGCATTCAACGCCGGGCGTGTGTTCTTGGGCTATGACAGCTTCCTTGATTCCGTACATACAACAAGCCGAAGAGCAGTAGGTGTTTCCAGTTGTTTCGTCACGGGAGCCTACGCATTGGATAAAGGCTATCTTCTTTGGAATCTTACCATCAGATGGGCGTAGGACTACTCCGCTGTAGGGTCCGGTAGCGCTTAGAATGCGTTCAAACTCGATGCTGGAAACAACGTTTGGATATCGACCATAACCATATTCACTTTTGAGGCTTGGGTCGTATTCTTCGAAGCCGGGTGCAAGTATGATAGCGCCCACGTTTAGCTCAACATCCTCGTCCTTATCCTCATACGTGATGGCGTCTGCTCTGCACACTTCTTGGCATGTTCCGCATCCGATGCATTTTTCCCGGTCAATGATGAACGTTGAGGGGACAGCCTGCAGATATTTAACGAAAATACCGCTTCTCCTATTCAAGGCTTCGTCATACTCGTCTATTGCTTCGACTGGGCATTCTTGGGCGCAAATGCCGCATCCAGTGCATTTTTCACCATTAACGTATCGGGCTCTTCTCGTTACAGTAACCTTGAAGTTTCCAGCTTCACCTTCAACTTTCTTCATTTCCGAATTTGTCATAAGATGAATGTTGGCGTGTCTTCCAGCTCCCACAAGCTTCGGGGCAAGAATACACATGGCACAGTCGTTAGTTGGGAATGTCTTATCCAACTGCGTCATCGTGCCACCTATACTGGACGTGCCCTCCACTACGTAGACTCTGAATCCGGAGTCTGCGATGTCTAACGCTGCTTGTATTCCGGCGATTCCGCCGCCGACTACGAGTATTGCACCCACTTTATCCTTCATCATATCGCCTCCAACGCGATGTAGAGTGGATTGTCGCCTTCGATTCTGTCCATTTTGAGCAACCCTCTGCGTTTCATAACAACTACATGACGCAGCACTATCTCAGAGTCTACACCCAAGTGTTTAGTTAGCTCTTCAATTGATATTGACTTGTCTTTCGCCAGAAGGTAGATTCTGCTTCGGAGATACTCTTGTTCTACGCTTTCTTCCATCAGTTCGTCAAAATCTTCTTGAGCTACTTTCTCTCCGTAGACGTTTTCCTCTTCAGTCAGTTTTTTCTCTCTACCCACGAGAGTCCGCAATCTGGAAGTGCCCGCGGCGTTTTCAGCTGCTCGTACACAAGCTAAAATGGTCTCGTCAGGTTTTTCGCCAGCGAGTGCAGATGGTCCTAAGCTTTTTAGCTGATTCGTGAAATCTGTCACTATGTCCGCGAATCGTGAGCCCTCTGCAGCTGAAACCCACTCAAGTCTTAGGCGGTCTGGTTCGAGACCTGTGCACGTTATGAGTCTCTTTAGCATCTTGATTCTCCGCTCTGCGTAGAGGTTTCCCTCTAGATAGTGGCATTCTCCTGGGTGACAACCCATCACCAAGACTCCGTCAGCGCCGTCTGCGAACATTTCCAAAACAATGACCGGATCAACTCTGCCGCTACACATGACTCTGATAACTCGAATGTTTGGAGGATACTGGATTCGGCTCACGCCGGCTAGGTCTGCGCCTGCATAGGAGCACCAGTTGCAGAGGAAACCTATTATTTTAGGTTCAAATTCAACCACAGACAGCCCCCCTTAAAACGGCGAGTCCTTGAGCGATGATTTGTTCGTCTGTAAACTGGCGCATTGTGATAGCTCTCTTAGGACAACTAGCTCCACATGTGCCACAACCTTTGCATAGAACTTCTTTTACTCTGGCTATTCCCCTTTCATCCTTTTCTATGGCACCGTATGGGCAAAGGCTTATGCAAAGTCCACATCCCACGCAGAGATCCTCATCAACGTACGATACTATTCCTTCAACTTGTAACGTTTTTTTAGATAAGATGGTTGCAGCTCTGGCTGCTGCTCCACATGCTTGTGAAATGCTTTCTTCAATGAGTTTCGGCCAATGAGCCAGCCCACAGAGGAAAATACCGTCTGTCGCAAAATCAAGTGGACGGAGCTTCACATGAGCTTCTAGGAAAAATCCATCCTTAGTTAAAGGAACCTTCAGCATTCTTGCCAAGCGTTCACTGTCATCGTTTGGAACTACAGCTACGCTTAACGCCAGAGTGTCCGTTTCTATAAGAAACCACGTTTTTAGGACGGGTTCCCAAGCTAAAACCATTAGCTTTCCATTTTCTTGAGTGACTTTGGGTTTATGTTCATCGTCATAGCATATGAACAGAACTCCTTCATTTGCAGCTTCGCGGTAGTAGTCCTCTTTAAACCCGTACGTCCTGATGTCTTTGTACAGCACATAAACCTCGGTTTCAGGAGACACTTCCTTGATTTTTAAGGCGTTTTTTATCGCATGTCCGCAACAAATTCTGGAGCAGTTCGGTCTTTCCTTTGTTCTTGCTCCAACGCATTGAATCATAACAACGGTTTTGGCACTGAACCGGTCCTTAGCTAGGCTCTCTTCTAATTCGTGCTGTGTAAAAACTCTAGAGTCAGTCCCATAGAGATATTCGGTTGGCTTATATTCTGTAGCTCCTGTAGCCACTACGATGATGCCATGTTCAATTTGCTTTTCATTTCCATTAGAACGAATGGTTGTCCTAAAGTTTCCAACATATCCTTCGACATTGACAATCTCTGTGTTGAGGTGGACACTAATCTTTTCATTTTCATGAACATCCTTAATGATAGACCTTAACATTTCCTGCGGATTTTCAGACCCTGGTAGGTAATAGATGTGACGTAGGTGACCACCGAGTTCCTTCTCCCTCTCAACCAAGTGGACTTCAAAATCTTGTCGTGCTAACTCCAAGGCGGCGGTCATTCCGGACAAACCGCCACCGATGACTAAACCGACGGGGATAACGCTTGTTACTGGCTTTTTCAAAGTTTCCAACAGACGCGTTTTCGCCACGACAGACCGAACTAGATCCTTGGCTTTCTCCGTTGCTTTTTCTGGCTCACGCATGTGCACCCAACTGCATTGATCTCGGATGTTAGCCATCTCAAACAAGTACGAGTTTAAGCCAGCTTCTGAAAGTGTTTCTCTGAATAGGGGTTCATGAGTGCGTGGAGTGCAAGCTGCCACAACCACACGGTTAAGGTTGAACTCTTTTATTTTTTCTCGAATTCTTACCTGAGTGTCTTGTGAGCACGTGTAAAGGTTATCTTCCGCATAAACAACGTTTGGTAGTTTCTTGGCGTGCTCCACAACTTCTGGAACGTTTACTATTCCACCTATGTTTATTCCACAGTGACAGATGAACACGCCTATGCGTGGTTCTTCTCGGCTTACGTCTCTTTCTGGCGGATACTCTTTAATGGTTATCAGTTTTCCTCTTTCAGAAGCAATCGTAGCCGTTGCCTTTGCTGCAGCGGCGCTAGCTTGTGCAACACTTTCGGGAATATCTTTAGGAGCTGCAAACGCTCCGCACACGAAGATTCCAGGCTTTGAAGTTTCTATCGGTGAAAAAGTATTTGTCTGGCAGAATTTGTATTGATTGAGTTTTGTTCCTAAAACTTCCGCCAGTTTTTCCACGTTCTTTGGAGGACGCATTCCAACGGACAAGACAACCATGTCGAATTCTTCGGTTTTCGGTTCTCCGTCTTCCACGTAATGCACGAAAAGATCGCTTGTAAAGGGGTCTTCTTCTACGTTTGCAACCCTTGATCTTACAAACCTTACGCTATATTCTTCTCTGGCACGACTGTAGTAGGCATCGAATTCTTTCCCATATGCCCTGATGTCCATATAGAAGATTGCGCTTTCCAGTTCTATGGGAACATGTTCGTTAGCAATAATCGCTTCTTTGATGCTGTACATGCAGCATGCAGCGGAGCAGTAATTGTTTCCGAGTTGAGCATCACGGGAGCCCACGCATTGAATGAAGGCAATTTTCTTTGGGATTTCACCGTCCGAAGGCCTTAGGATCAGTCCGCGGTAGGGGCCTGAAGCATTTAGTATTCGCTCGAATTCTATGCTTGTAACTACGTTTTGGAAACGTCCGTAGCCATATTCTGTTTTAAGCCTAGCGTCGAAGGGTTCGAAGCCCGGAGCCAGTATGATCGAGCCTACTTTTAGGGTCGCTTCTGTGTCTTCTTGTTCGTATTCAACTGCTCCTGGTTTGCAGATTTCTTGGCAGATGCCGCAACCGATGCATTTTTCCCGGTCTATCATGTATTTTAACGGAACTGCTTGGGGATATTCGATGTAGATGGCGCTTCTGTCGCTTAAGCCTTTATTGTATGTGTCTATTGCTTCCACTGGACATTTTTGTGCGCACAGTCCGCAGCCGTTGCATTTCTCTTCGTTTATGTAACGACTCCTTTTTCGAATTTTCACTTCGAAGTTTCCAGGTTTGCCGCTCAAGCCTGTGATTTCTGTATTTGTTATTAGGTTTATGTTAGGGTGTCTTCCAGCCTCTACAAGTTTGGGTGCAAGAATGCACATTGAACAGTCGTTTGTTGGGAATGTCTTGTCAAGTTGAGCCATTACTCCGCCTATGCTTGGCGCTTGATCAATTAAATAGACTTTGAATTGTGAGTCTGCGATGTCTAACGCTGCTTGTACTCCAGCTACCCCTCCACCCACGATAAGAACGGCTCCAACTTTTCCTTCCGCCATTCTATCGAACCTCCACGGCTTTATAGTTGGGTGTTGTCCCTTCAATGCTGTCCAAGGCTATCATTCCTTTTCTGCGCATGTTCACAATGTGGCGGAGCACAATGGCTTGTTTCATGTTAAGGACTTTAGCTAATTCCTTAACTGAAAACGGCTTTTTTCTAGCTAAAAGAAGCAATTTGTGTCGGATATACTCGGCTTTAACAACTTCATCCAGCAAAACGTTAAATTCTTCGCCTGAAATTCTTTCACCATAAGCATTTACACTGCCTGTTAACTCCTTTTCTTTCCCGATTAAAGCTCTCAATCGGAAATCTGTAACCGCATTTTTGGCTGCCAGAACGTTTTCAAGAATGTTCACATCATATTTTTCTCTTGCCAGCGGTGAAGAGCCAAGCCTTCTTAGTTGCTTGGCAAAATCTTCTATAATTTTAGCGAATCTTACCTCTTCTATAGGTGAGACCCAACGTAGATCTAAGCGTTCAGGTTCTAGATCTGCTAATCCAAGTAATTTCTTTACTGCATCAACTGCTAGTTCGGCATAAATATTACCTTCAACGAAATGGCAATCTGGAGGAGCGCAACCAACAAGCAAAACGCCGTCTATGCCTTCCATGAATGTTTCAAGCATTATAACTGGGTCTATTCTTCCAATGCACATCACCCGGACAACATTCACGTTAGCGACTTTTCGAATTCTGCTAACAGCCAATTCTTGCTCACTGAAGACCCAGTTGCAGACAAAACAAACAATTTTCGGTTCTTCGGAACTCACAGAATCAACCTCCAAAGCCAGCTAGTGCATAGGACATAATCCGCTCGTTCGTCAAACGTTCCATTGTAATCGCGTTCTCCGGACAATGAGCAGCACAGATCCCACATCCTTTACAGAGTTCTTCATCAACTTGTGCTACTCCTTTTTCGTTCTTGCTTATTGCTCCGAATGGGCAAATCGACACACATATATTACAGCCAGTGCACAAACTCTCATCGATTAGTGGTTTGTCGATTTCACACAGATCTGTTTCTGCTAGGCATTCAGCGCAAGGCCCACAATTGAGGCATCGGAACGCTTCAAACCTTGCTTTCCGTTTAATTCTTTCCAGAGCTTCCGCAACTTCTTCGAAGCTCACTCTAGGTTTGGGTTCGCCCTTCTTGGCTACATACCTTCGGGGCTTTTTGTTAACTGTCTCCCAGTTTTTAATCCACACTGTCTCCTCAATTTCTTCTCTTCCAGCTTTCAAGTCTTGGGCATTTAAGTAACGATGAATTGAGATAGCGGCTCGTTTTCCAGCGCCAATAGCCTCAATAATGCCTGCTGGTTTGGCTTTAATTGCGTCGCCTCCAGCGAAAACACCACGTATCTTGGTTTCCAAGGTTATTGGGTTGACTGGTATTACAAAAGCTCCTGACTCCTTGCTCATGAGTTCTGGAGGTAAGGAGGAGGCTTCTGACAGTTTTCCAACAGCTATGAACACTGCTGGGTATCCTTCATTTTGCAGAGTGTCAAGATTTATGTCTTTCCCAAATTCAACATTGCATCTAATATTGACACCTACATCTTGGATGTAAGCTATCTCGTTGGTCACAACAAATTTTTCAAGAAGTGAATCAGGTATTCGGTATCGCACCATTCCCCCTGACTCCGCCGTACGCTCAAAAACAGTAACAGGATAACCAAGCTTAACAAGGTCGTAAGCTGCAGCAAGTCCACCCGGGCCAGCTCCAATGATGGCTATCTGTTTGCTGTATCTCCGTGGTATAGGTTCGCCCCTTACACGTCCTTGTTCTCGTTCCACATCGGCAACTATTCTTTTCAGGGAGCGTATCGCCACGGCCTGATCAACATTTTTTCTTGCACATGCTTTTTCGCAAGGGGCAAGGCAGACTCTTCCACAAATTGCTGGAAATGGCATATCTTTTCTTATAAGTTCAACTGCTTCCTTGAACATGCCTCTTTGAATCAGAGAAACATATCCTTGAACATTTACATGTGCTGGACATGCAGCACGGCACGGTGGCAACTTTCTTTTCGTGTTTTTGTAAGTGCCAGTTGCCAATCTGAGCCTTCCCCTTCTTGTGAAGAGATTACCTAATTTATTTTTCATCTTATTAACCCATCTAAGCCAAGTTTAGCCTAATTTTGACGCAAAAGAAAGGGGGGGTAGTAGAGATTATTCACTTAACTTTTAACCGGCCTTCTAGTTTGCTCACCCATTTGTTGTACTGCCTTAAACTAAGCATGCCCTTCAGCTCCTGCTCTAGAGTTAGCGAGTTCTTGGGTTTGATCTCTACTATCCATCCTTCACGGTAAGGATCTTCATTAATCAGATGTGGTTCATTTCTGAGGTTTTCATTGAATTTGACGACTTTACCACTAACTGGTGCGTACAAGTCGAACATAAACATCCATGTCTCAGCCACACCGAACGGCTCCATCTTCTTGACTTCTTTTCCCAAAGCTTCTGTATAGATGTAGGCTATCCCTTCTAAATGTCTCTGCGCATAGTCTGATAGGCCAACCCTTATGTTCCCCTCGGGCGTTATCTGAGCCCACGTATGTTTCGGCGTGTAAAGCAGCTGCTCGGGCACTGCGAGATATTTCTTGCGTTTTTCTACTGGAATCCCTTCAACACGCATGAATTCCTCCAATCGTAGCCGGATGGCTTCTGAAACAAATTCTGATATGCTTCGGTAACGGCCGGTTTTGATCGCTTTGTCTATTTCCTCAATGAGTTTTTGTCGTATACTCACGGTTTTCCATTCGGACATTTTTTCTATCAACCTCCTTTAGGCTTGAGTGATATATAACTTAAATCAAGAATATATACGTAGTGCATATATAACATATAATGGTAAATACTATAAACAACTAGCGAAACGCATATATAGAAAAATAATAGTAAATACTTAACATAAGGTGATCCTTTGGAAAGCAGAAAAGTTCAAAAGGTAGGCTACTCAACCATCACAGTATCACTTCCAAGCAAATGGGTAAAACAAAACGACATAAAGGCAGGTGACCTCGTTTTCATTGTGCCAGAAACAGACGGCACTCTACGAATCGTGCCAAGCGATCTGGCTAGAAAAGAAGAATCAGAGGAATATATCATAAATGCTGATGCATGTGACGAGAAAAGATTGTTGGAAAGGCTGGTTGTTGGAAGCTACATACTTGGACGAGATGTTATCAGAATAACTTCAACAAGTCGAATAAAAAGTGAGCATATAGAAGAGGTTAGGGGCATCGTCAAAAGACTTATCGGACTTGGTATATTAGAAGAAACTTCGAAAAACATTCTTCTTCAATGTTCTATTGACCCAACCAAATTTCAAATGGACATGCTGATTAGACGCTTATCCTTAATAGCTTCAACAATATACAGCGAAGCGATGCAGGCCCTCTTAGAAAAGGACACAGCACTAGCTATGGACGCTATCAACCGTGAAGATGAAGCAGACATGATGTTTTTCTTGGCAACACGATTACTTGTTTTAGCCCAACGAAAACGAGATCTAGCGGAAAAAATCGGTTTGACTGAGCTTGTCTTAATCCCTTGCACCTGTCTAATACTACAATATCTCGAACTGATTGCTGACTATTCTGCAGACACTGCAAAACGAGTGATAGAACTTGAGAAGTATAGAGCAACAATCGGCAAAAAAACACTTGAAAGAATCTATCATTTAGGCGAATTAACGCAAACCATATTCCAGAAAGCTGTAGATTGCATTTTTACAGGAGATCTGAAGATTGCAAACAACTTGTTAGAAATGCACGAAGTTCTTGAGAGCGAATTTGAACAAGAAATGCGCGAACTACCCGAAATTCCCTACTTAAGAACAATAGTTTCAAACTTAACCAAAATCGCAGACAAAGGTGCAATAATTGCCAAGGTAGCAATTAACACGACCTTAATGAAGTCAGACAAAGAAATCGGGAAGATTCTCAAAATAAAGAAACATGAACGAACCATACCATTGTCGGTTAAGAGAAAATAGCTTATTGCTGTGAAATATTTTTTCCACTAGATTTAACGCATATATGACTTAAGAAGACTAAAAAGCCACAAGTACATATTAGTAAATATAAAATATTCTACAGGGATTCCTGATGGAACATTTCGAAGAAGCCTTGCGTAACATCGACATTTTCTGCCGAATACTAGTAAAGAAAATTGTTGAAGATGAGGATTGTTCCCAAGACATCATGGTTGAACCCATTGAAAACCTTCTTAGAAGAAAATATATAATAGAAGAAAACTTAGAATCAGAACCCTTAACAAGATATCTAATCCCCCTTCCCCAAGCAGAGGAACCATTAATCGATGTGTTTGAAGATGAAAACTACGTCAAAATTTTCTTGCAGTGCCGCTGCAAAGATCAAAAAGTGACCATTCACACAGACATAGATAGCCTAGAAATATGCACAAAAGAATGCCAAAAACTAAATCTGCCCGTTAAGCATTTACAAATCGAAAACATGATTGTAAGATGCAATAACAATGAAGTCCTTGAAATTGATATTCCAAAAGTAAACACTACAATAAGCTATGGCAACTAAACAGTTTACAAATATTTTTTTGCGTCTCTATTCTATTCTTCTTTTGCATGCTTCTCATTCAACGCATTTTGAATAAATTAAATAGCGTTAAGTTCACTCTCTTTCAGGCGTGCAATGTACTTCTCTACCAAAATCTAACATGTTCCATATTCGTTCATGTACGTAGTAAATAACAATTTTCGCTAGTACTTCTAGAGACCCGACACCCAAACTTATGACGAAATCTCTAGTGAACAGAAATACTAGAAGAATGGTAGTGGAAGTTGCTACTATGCGCCAAGAGATTGTTTTGGCTACGCTCCTTACACGCTTTTCCATTAAATAACTCCCTTTCAACTTGAAATTCAAAGAGGATTACTCTTCCTCCTTTGCTTCTTTAATCTTTTTCTCCAGTCTAGTAAACTTTGGAACATACAAACATCACGTGGCAACCCTTAAACCGTAAAGAAGGCAAAACAGTTTACAGAAGCAAAAAAACGAGAAAATCTTCAAAAAAGAAAAAAGTATTGATAGTAGACATCTAAACTGCTCGAACCTTTGCTGATAGTTGCGCCAGAAGTTTTTTGGCATTTTGGGTATTGCTGATTTTTCTTCGACAGTTCAGGCACAATTCCATTGCAGTTTTTAAGCTACTGCGAAAATCTCTGTATTCGCTGACTTCATTTTCTATTCTTTCAAGTGTCCATTCAATTTGGCGTGTCGGTATGAAGTATGTTCCGCAGGAAGCACATTTGAACAAGTCTACTTCATTTGTGACGTTTGCCGTGTTTCGGTTGTCCGTTAGCATATGGTATTCTTTTGTTAGTTTTATGGCTTCAGTTGGGCACTCATCTTGGCAGAAGGCACAGAAGGAACAATGTCCATAATCAACCTTTATAAAGCGTTTTCCGTTGTCTTCCAAAACGTCAATAGCGTCTGAACTGCAGACTTGGGCACATGCACCACAGCCCATGCATTTCTCGCTGTCAAACTCGTGCTTTCCTCTGAAACCTTCAGGAGTAGCCCAATAATCCTCCTTTTCCTCTAAAGTTGCTCCTAAAGCTTTTGCGACAGCCGTTACGATTGCTTGTGGTCTTGGTGGACAACCTGAAATGTAAAAGTTGACTGGAACTATCTGATCCGGTGGTCCAACCATCGGATAGCCTTTATCGAAAATCTCTTTTGTAATGGCGCAGTTGCCAACAGCTACCACAAGTTTTGGTGGCTTAAGCTTTTCATAAGCTTTCTTCAGTTCTTCTCTTCCTTTAACGTTTATACCGCCTGTTATTGCCAGAACATTTGCTTCTTCTGGTGTAAAAACAACTTCTACACCCAAATCAGCGAGTTTATAGCGTGGAACGAGACATTCCAATATTTGCACATCACATCCGTTACATCCAGCGGACATGAATCGATAAATTGAAGTTTTTCCGCTCATGAATTTCCCTCCTACTTCAAAATTATCCTCCGTTTTTTGCCAGCTTTTGTATCCACAACTGTTAAGCGATCCGTACATGCAAAGCATGGGTCGATGCTTTCAATTATGATCCTAGCGTTCTGAAGCAAGTCTCCGCGAAGCATTTCAATTAGTGTAAAGTCGTTTGCAAAGGAAGGCGTTCTGACTTTAACCCTTTCTGGAATGTTCGTTCCGTTTGATTTGATGTAGTAGACAAGTTCCCCGCGTGGAGCCTCAGCTCTTCCAACCTCTTCCTTCTCCAGTGGTTCGCCAGGTTTTACCGCAATCTCTCCGCTTGGAAGATTGTCTAAGGACTCTTCAATTATTTTTATGCTTTCAAAGGTTTCTCTGGCTCTAACAAGTGATTTGGCACGCACGTCACCGTCTTCTTCTGTTATTACTTCAAAGTCCAGTTCTCCATAGGCAGCATATGGATCGTCCTTGCGAATGTCACTTTCTATTCCTGAGCCACGAAGCGTGGGACCTACTGCACCTAGATTCAAGGCTTTTTCTTTAGGCAGTATGCCTACCCCTTTAGTTTTCTTTGCGATATTTCCATTCTCATCTAACAGTGCCAGCAGGTAGTTTGAGAGGGCTTTCATGTTGCCCATTACCTTTCGGATTCTCTCTGCTTTTTGTGGAGTTATGTCTCTTCTAACGCCGCCGATCGTGTTTATGAGATAGTTTATCCTGTTTCCAGTCAGATATTCTAGTAAATCTTGTATTTGTTCGCGTTCTCCCATAATTTTGAGGAATGCATTATTCTCGTGCAAACTGTGGGCGACAACGCCGAACCACAGGTAATGGCTGTGCAGCCGCTCTATTTCCATGTAGATACATCTCAAGAATCTAGCGCGATCTGGAACAGTTACGTCTATCACTCCTTCCGCTGTTTGGGCATAGCAAAGTGTATGCACTCCCGAACAGATTCCACAGATGCGTTCGGCAAGCGCAAGATTCTGCATGTAAGTCTTCGTACTGAACAGTTTCTCTATGCCACGATGCACATACCCTAACTCGATGTTAGCGTCAATTATTCTGTTGTTTTCCACAACCAATTCGAAACGTTCAGGTTCCAGTAGTTGTGGACGATACGGTCCAATCTGAACTATTTCAGGCATTTTACGTCGCCTCCATTTTTTGAGCTAACTGCAAAACTGGGCTCTTATGAAATTCAAGATGCAAATCTTTTGATGGAACCCCGAATGATATTGCCATCAGCTCCATTAGGTTGATGCATGGAATCCTGTATTGCACACCATACTGTTTGAGCATTATCTGACCTATTTCAAACTGTATATGGCAAGCTGGACATGACAAAACTACAGCTTCGGCTCCAGCTTCTTTTATACGTTTCAACTTCAGAAGCAGTCTCTGCTTCAGCGAAAACTCCTCGTCTGCATGCATGCTTGGGTATCCGCAACATAAACGCTCAATTCCATAATCAACAATTTCAACGCCTGTCACTCGGGTTAATTCTTTCATCATGTTCGGTTTCCGGTTGATGTCTCCTCCCTCTGGTTCGCGGTACATATGGCATCCGTAGTGAAGAGCCACTCGGATTCTCTGAGGCTTAACTACGTGTTGTTTGATTTTGTCAACACCTATCTCTTCGTAAAGAACCTCGACGGCATGTTTGACTTTGACTTTTCCAGCGTATTCCTTGCCATAAGGTTTCAGAATCTCATTTATTTTATGCAGCTCCTCCGGTTCATGTTTTAGAACCTCATTGGTTTCAACTAAGGTTTCGTAGCAACCATTACATAATGTCATCAAGTCTAGTCCAAGTTCTTCTGCTAATGCTAGATTTCTCGCCGACACTGCCAACCAAGCGGTTTTGTCCAATAGCCTTGAGATTACTGGTTCTGGACAGCATGAATAGCCTAAAAGGTCAACTGCTTCTAGTCCTATTTTTTCAAAAACTTTCCTTGAGGCTATTTCAATGCTTGGAATTCGCATTGGAATTTGGCAGCCGAGGAACGATGCATATCTAACCATTCTTCACAATCCTCCATCACTTATGTCGCAGTCGTTTCTTCTTCCAATCAAAACCAGCCTTCTTAGCGAAGCTTGTGTCCTTCATGATTCCGTGGAATTCTTGCATGGCTTTCTCATCTGTAAAGGCAAAAGGTGGAGTCCTAGGCAAACCTGCTTCTTCACGTTTTTTCTGCATAAATGCGGATATCGGAGCCACACAGCTGGTGGATATTAACGCTTCAGCCACCGGTCTCGCTTGCTTCGGAAGCTCTCCCTCTAGTGGTCTTCTCAGCGGTCGCTTGTCATCTGGCCAATCCTTTGTCAATATCAAATACTGTGGCTTAGGGTGATTCACCAGTTTTATTCCAAAGAGTCCAGCAATTTCTCTTTCAATGAAGTTTGCCGCCGGGATTATGTCTACAATGGATTCTAGTGTGTTGTCTTCTTTGCGTTTCTCACTCCTCAGCGTTACAACAGCTCCATCTACATGGAAGTGGTATAAGAATTCGAAATCCAAGCCATGATCAACAACGGAAATCGTCATAAAACGGAGCGTTTGATACTGCCTTTTCATAGCGTTGACGGCTTTTCTAAGAGCCGTTACCTTTATTCTAACGAAAACTCTTCTCTGACGGGGTTTCGATGCTTCAATAAGATCTTCACCCAGTTCCTGCTTCAGATAAGCTATTATCTCATTCTCTGAGACCATCACGTCAACACCTCTACGTAGTTTTTCTTATTGAATTCCCACGCCTCTTCTCTGGTCACAACCCGTATGGCTTGTGGAGAACAAAACTTAGCACATTGCGGGTCACCATCGCAGAAGTCGCATTTCATTGAAATTTTGTAGTCTTCATCGAACCAAGGCACAGAAAGAGGACAAGCAAATGTGCATGTCTTGCATCCAATGCATCTTATAGGGTTTATTCGCACTAAACCAGTTTCTTCGTCTTTAACTGCTGCTTCATTTGGGCACGCAGCAACACAGACAGGTTCATCACAGTGTTGGCAGTAAATCGCTTCAAATTCAGCGTTTTTCTCGTCAAACTGTACGTGCATATGGGCTTTTTCAAGGTCGAACTGCTTGAAATGATAGAAGACACAGGCGATTTCACAATAGCGGCAGCCAGTGCATCGTGTAGGGTCGTAGAGCAACACTTTCTGATGGGCAGCCGATGTTTTTGACATAAGCCTCACTCAACCTTGACTCAAAGAGAAACAATAAGAAAAAGAAAAGAATATTTAACACTTTCTCTATTGTTATTCATCAACTTTCTTATTTTCAATAAATATTCAACAAACAAATCTTAATATATAATCAGAACATTTCAATTAATTACAAAACGAAATGGTACATTACTGAACCTCAAATCTCATAACTGTTGAAGGTGAAGAGTCTGGAAAAACTTGACGAAACTGACAGAAAGATTATTTCTTTGCTTGCGGAGAATCCCAACCTTTCACAGAGTGCGATCGCGCGTCAATTAGAGATGTCTCAGCCTGCAATCTATGCTAGAATGAAACGATTAAGAAACAGTGGAGCAATAGTTCATGTGGTCGGTATAAACTTGAAGAATGTGAGGTTTTACATAGCAAAGGTGGAAATGACTGCTAAAGATCCGTGGAAGGTTTTGAACTTTTTCAAGAATTGCCCAATGTACCTAAATGGGCTGATTACTTCTGGAAGACATAACTTATGTCTGTTCTTCGTAAGCGAAAAGCTACAAGCAATAGAATCTTGCATTAATCATCATATAAGAAGAAACCCGAACGTTGTTGATGTGGAATTCAATGTAGTCATAACACCAGCAAAAGACTTGATAGTTCCCGTAAAACTATGGAATGAAAAGAGGGATAAGTCCCCTTGTGGAAAATGTTGCACTGAGCAGCCTTGCTATCCTTCTGAAAAATGTTTAGGATGTCCCGCCACAATCTTCTACAAGGGAACCCTTTTCTAAATCGAAAATATGTCCTTATGATTGATATGGCACACTTTCAAGCCAAACCATGGGGCGGGTTTATTTTCTACAGTAAGTTAATCTCGAAACGTGCATGCTGAGGACTTGCGTGAGCCAACACCAAAACTGCTTTCAAAATCTACCGATTGCGTAAAATCAACACACTACGTTAATGCTTTTATGACCTCACAATTTCGTTACATAAAAGAGTAGATGTGCAACGCACGTTAGAAAAAAGGGGAAAGCTAGATGTTGATTATTTTTTCGTAGTTGAGGACCAAGTCTATTATTTCGCCATACCCCAAGACCTTGATTTCTGGATGAATCAGTTTCTTCAGACCTCGCAGTTCAACGTCTTTTTTGGCTGCGAAGACATGTGCACCGCGTTTTATTGCTTCGGCTACCGTGCCCTTTCCAGTTTTTCCTTTGCATCCGAAGTAAACCGCGTCTTGCAGAAGACAGATTCCAACTTCGCTGTCCTTGTGTTCTAAAGCAAGCTTCATACTCATTGGCTCCATGTCTGTCACAAAATAGAGTATCTTTGCCATAAAACATCACCTAAAATATTAGGGTAGCGTCAGCCTCAGCCATTGTTTCAATGATCTCGCTGTGTTCCTTTATTGTCACACCGTCCACTAAATTCGTTTGGGTTAGTCCACGCGTTTCTAGGGATTCTTTGTCTATAAGTACTGGAATTTCGGTTTCCTTCAGGAAATCTAGATGGTGTTTGTAGAGTGTCATGTCAGTTTCTTTTACGAACGCGTATACACTGTCTCCTATAGAAGCGACTTTTGTATTGGATGCGCTGACTGCGACAGCCACCCGTAAACCTTCAGCCGGATATAGCGAGCCGTGTGGGGGTTTCCTCAATATGACTAGGATTTTTTTGGGCATACTTCTTCCCTTCCTTTAAGAGATCACTAAGACTCTGTCGGACTCTTCCACCATGTCTGCGATGTCGGGTGTTCCAGCTCTCTTAGCGCCCTCGATGAAGGCTTTTGTTCCTCCCACAAGCATACCTCTTACAAGCATGCATAGAGTGCACAAACGGACTTCTGCTCCTCTTGCTATCAACTCTCTAAATTGTTCTTCTATGTTGGTCACGCCTGGAACTTTCTTTTGTCCCACTTTCACACAGTTAACCGCATCCATGTAACAGAAAATCTTAACGTTCATACCTTTCTCCAAAGCTGCTTTCGCTAGTTCAATTGTTGTTTCTGGACTTTCAGACTGGTAAGGCCCTGAAAAAAAGAGAAAGCTTATTGTCGACATGCTATCCCCTCATGAACATAATGTATGCTGCTACCCAGCATCCCAGGATTATGAATGCTCCGCCAAGTATGCTGCTTAGCGCTAGTTGAGGTACGCCACTCAATATATGTCCAATGTTGCACGCTGTTCCGATGACAGCTCCAATACCCATGAGAAGCCCACCGATGAACTGTTGTAGTAGCCGCCTTGCATCCGGTGCCCTTAACTTGAATTCACCAGCTATGACAGCAGAGACAGCAGCACCTATCACTACACCAATCACGAGAAACGTGAACCAGTTGAGCTTGTCAAGATCCCCAGTTATTAAGGCATCCAGAAAACTGAACCATCCGCCAGAGATCCCCAAAGCGTACTTTTTGTAAGCTATGAAGGCTATTATGCCGATGATTCCTATGGCGATGCCTGTGACCCACCAGTTCCAGCCCATCTTGAAGATTTTTTCGTAAGTTGTTCCTTCTGTCTTGGTTTCTTCGCCTCCACGTTTCCATATTAGAACAGCCAGAATGATAATAGCTATAATCACGACGAAAATCCATGGATCTAAACCAAATACATTGGCTAATGTTAGATTTGCATTTCCAAGGTAAGGCCCAGGATTATCTGTGGTTATCGCCTTCAAAGCACCTTCAGTGGGTTGCAGATAAGATTTCAAATCTTTCAAAGCTCCTCCGGAGGTTATGAGACCGCCAATCATTAGACCGAGCAATGCAACGAAGGATCCCATCATGCCTTCTCCAACTCTATAGGTGGTTCCGCTAGCACAACCCGCAGCTAAAACCATGCCAATCCCAAAGATGAAGCCGCCGACAATCATTGCACCCCAGTACAGTGTTTTTGGATATAACTGAATGTATCCCATTGTCGTCATGAGGTGAAAACCAATCATCTGGACAACCATCGCTAGTGCAACAGCCTTAAGCAGCGTGTATTCTTTCATCAGTATTATGTCCCTAAATGCTGAGTTCATACAGAAACGTCCTCGTTGCAATACAAAACCGAAGATTATCCCTACTACTAGCCCGGAAGCCATCAGTGATGTTTCTATCAAGTCTCAACCTTCTCTATTTTATTTTTATTAGTATTCTCCACTCACCTGTTCCTGTTTTCTCGGTTTTCAGAATCTCATGTCCCATCTTCTCAATTGATCGCGGCATTCGTTCCGCAGATAGTGGATAGTCAAGAAGTACCTCTAGTATTTCACCTGATTTCATCTTCTTCACTTTCTTCTGAGTCTTCACGTCTGGGTATGGACACACTTCTCCTCTAACATCCAAGGTTTCAGTTGGTTTCACATCTGAGTTCATCTTTCAACATTCTCCTTTTCCTTTTGAGACTATGCTTTGAAAAGAACGCGTTTTTAAGCTTTTTGAAAGCAAGCATCTCAAGTATATGTTAGATGTAACGCAAACGTACTTCACATGTGGCACAAACATTCAAGAAGAGTTGTGGGAAAAATTATTTAGAAACGGTAGTACACCCACAGACATTGACAAACTGGTCAAGATATGATTTTCAGAAAACTCTCGTTTTCGTTACTTTTGTCATGTGGGAAGCTGCTTCCGTACTAAAAGCCAACTATTCATGATAAGAAAAAGCAAGTTTTTAAATAGCCTTAACTATCGCAGAAGTGAGTTTACCCAATTTAAGATGAAGAGATGAATGTAGTGCGTACAAAAATCAGAGTTACCGGCATAGTTCAAGGTGTAGGCTTCCGTCCATTCATTTACCGTATCGCAGTGAAAAACGATTTAAACGGCTACGTTAGAAACAGAGGTGACGCAGGAGTAGAAATACTCGTAGAAGGCAGAGAAGAGAACATCAAAAAGTTCTTGAGGGATTTGAAAGAGAAGAAACCTCCTTTAGCACAAATTTATGAAATAATCACATTGCCTCTGAAAGGAAAAAACAAGTATGAAGCCTTTACCATTTTAAAAAGTTCTGAGAAAGCTGAGCTTTCAGGCTCTGTTATCCCGCCTGACATAGCCATCTGCGACGAATGCCTGAAAGAACTTAGAGACCGAGAAAATCCGAGATATGAATACTTCTTCATCACCTGCACAGACTGTGGTCCAAGATACACGATTATTGAACGGCTTCCTTATGACAGAGAAAACACAACCATGCGGCGCTTTCCAATGTGTAATTTCTGTAAAAGCGAATACACAAACCCTTTGAACAGACGTTTCCACGCACAAACAGTCGCTTGCACAAACTGTGGTCCAAAAGCATACTTGACAGACAAGGAAGGCAAATTAATAGAGAGTAAAGATCCTATACGAGAGGCTGGGAAGCTTCTTTCAGAAGGCCTCATTGTCGCCATTAAAGGATATGGCGGCTTCCACGTTGCCACTGCAACAACTATGGATGAGCCCTTAGTCAGGCTTAGAAAGGTTAAGCATAGAAGGCAGAAGCCTCTTGCGATTATGGCTAAAAGTTTAGAAGCCGTAAAATCTTTTGCGGAAGTAAGTTTGAGAGAAGGTGAGTTTCTAACATCTTGCACTCGTCCGATAGTGCTTTTGAACAAAAGTGAAGATTATTATCTGTCAGATTTGATTGCTCCGCGCCTGCACAATATTGGTGTTATGCTTCCTTACACTGGTCTGCATTACATGCTCTTCGATAAAGTGGATGAGCCAGCGTTTGTAATGACGAGTGCAAATCCACCGAACCAGCCGATAATAAAGGATAATGAAGAAGCCTTAAGGAGGTTAGGCGACACTGCGGATTACTTCTTGTTTCATGACAGACAAATTGCTCACAGGTGCGACGACTCAGTTATTCGTCTGCATAATAGTCACCAAGTCTTTTTGAGGTGTTCAAGGGGATATGCACCCGCGCCAATATTATTCAAAGAGAAAGGTAAACGTTGCGCGGTGGGTTTAGGTGGAGAACTGAACAATACTGGATGTGTTCTGTTAGGTAACAAAGCTTTCATTTCTCAACACATAGGCGATGTGGAAAACATTGAAACACGAGATTTTTTGGAAAACTCAACCAAACTCTTGATTCGTTTAACGAACAGCAAGGTTGAAACAATTGCGTGCGACCTTCATCCAAAATTCACAACTACAAAGCTTGCTCAAGACCTTGCTGAGGAAAATGGTTGGCAATTAATCCAAGTTCAGCATCACTATGCACACATTGCTGCCTTGATGGCAGAGCATAACGTAAAGGAAATTGTTGGTGTTTGCTGCGATGGGTATGGATATGGCTTAGATGGTGAAGCTTGGGGCGGTGAAATTCTATTGTGCACTCAAGATTTTCCCGATTTTGAACGTTTAGCTCACCTTCAAAAGCAACCGCTAATCGGCGGGGATTTGGCGACACGTTACCCTCTAAGAATTGCAGCGGGAATATTGCATGAAAAAGTGGATGTGCAAAGATGGCTTCTACATAATCAACAGTATTTTCCGCATGGTGAAAAAGAAGTTCAGATAATCCTTCACCAGCTTGAGAAGCGAAACAAAATAATCGAAACAACCAGTTGTGGAAGGGTTTTGGATGCGGTTGCAGCCGTTTCAGGCATATGCTACGAACGTACTTATGAGGGGGAACCAGCCATGAAGTTGGAAGCTGCAGCAATTAAGGGAAAAGATATCTTAAAACTTGAACCGATAATAAACAGTAACGTCTTAGACACTACAGAGTTGCTTCTGGAAATATTTAAGAATCGGCGGAAATATACTAAGGCTGATTTGGCTTATTCTGCTCACGCATACTTAGGTAAGGGCTTAGCTACGTTGGCGATTGAGAAAGCGTTAGAAAACGGCGTCAAAACGGTAGGTTTTTCGGGTGGGGTTGCATCCAACGAGATTTTAGTTTTGATTATGCGGAGGGTTGTTGAAGCTTCTGGTTTAGAGTTTCTGGTTCATGAGGCTGTTCCGCCGGGTGATGGTGGCTTGTCTTTTGGGCAGGCTGTTGTGGCTGGTTTTTCGCAGTTTTGAGCGTAATGGATTTATCTGTGTGCTCGTTCACGTAAGTGTGATACTAATGTGCTTGGCAATTCCAGCAAAGGTTGTAAACATCAAGGGTGACGGTGCCCGAGTGGATTTTGGTGAGGGCGTTTTGAGAGAGGTGAATGTGATGCTTGTGGATGCTAAGGTGGGTGATTATGTTTTGGTTCATGCGGGTTATGCGATTGAGGTTTTGAGTGAAGAAGAAGCTCTGGAGACTTTGCGTTTGTGGAATGAAATTTTAGACGCGGCAGAGGCATAAGCCGATGGTTGAAAGTTTGAGGTTTAGGGATGCGGCTTTAGCGAAACGTGTTGTTGAAAAAATACGTAGGCTTGCATCGAAACAAGAGACGGTTAAGATTTGTCATGTTTGTGGTACTCATGAGTGGACTATTACTCATTTTGGGTTGCGCAGTCTTTTGCCTTCTAATGTGGAGGTTATAGCTGGACCGGGATGTCCAGTTTGCATTGTACCAGCGTCAGAGTTTGACGAGGCTATACAGTTAGCTTTGAAAGGCAAGGTTGTTGCATGTTTTGGTGATGTTTTGCGTGTTCCAGGCTCGAAAATGTCTCTTCTAGATGCTAAAGCCAAAGGTGCTGATATCCGCGTGGTTTATGGTGTAGGTGACGCGGTTAAAATGGCTGAAAAAGAAAGGGATAAGGAGTTTGTTTTTTCCGCTGTTGGTTTTGAAACGACAGCACCTTCTACAGCGGTTGAGGTTGTGAAGAAGCCGGCTGAAAACATTAGTTTTCTAGTTTCTCATAGGCTTATTCCTCCAGCCATGAAGCTTTTGGTGGAAATGAAAGATTTGAGCTTGAACGGTTTCATTGCGCCGGGTCATGTTAGCACTATTATTGGGGTTAAGCCTTACAGGGTTTTTCCAGATGTTTATGGTATGCCGACTGTTGTTGCTGGTTTTGAACCGTTAGACATTTTGTTCGGAGTTTACATGATACTGAAACAACTAAGCGAGGGTAAACCACGCTTGGAAAACGAGTATGTAAGAGCTGTTCGTCAGGAAGGTAATGTTAAGGCTCAGGAATTGATGGAAAAAGTTTTGGAGGTGGTGGATGGGAAATGGCGTGGACTCGGCGTAATTCCTTCTTCAACTTTTAAGCTTCGTGAGGAATATGAAACGTTTGATGCACGTTTAAGGTATGGCGTAAAGGTTGAGGATGGGGTGGATATACAGCCAGGGTGCAAGTGTCATCTTGTGATAATCGGGAAGGTTAAGCCAACAGAATGTCCATTATTCATGAAGGCGTGTACTCCGCAGAAACCTATAGGTCCATGTATGGTGAGCAGTGAAGGAACATGCCAAATATGGGCAAAAGCTTCAAAACTCACTTAGCACGTTTTTGGCAATGGTGAACGGGTATCCTCGGATTAGTAGCCTCACAAACCTCACAGGAACAGTTAAACGATGGCACTTGAATTGCACCGCTACTACCAAGAAACACAAGTTCACATGAGACCACCTTTCAATTTTCTAGGCTGAGAAATACAAAACATACTCCTCTTAGCTCTCAATCAGTAGATAGTCGTAAAACACCTGTTTAGTTTTGGTTTAAAAACACACTAGCAAACTGTCTAGTTTGTTTTCACTAGGATAAAAAACATGGAAAAAATGTTTTTTATGGTAAAAGATGTTAGCTTGAACTAATATCTTCTTCTTGGGGGTCTTCTTTTTTGCCAACATTCTCGACAGTAAACAGGCCTACTTGTGTCAGGCTTGAATGGAACTTCACATTCCTTCCCACAATCAGCACAGACTGCCTTGTACATCGTTCTATCAGACATATACTACTTCATCTCCTTGCATTTCATGTGCAAAATGGCTTATTGCACAACAAAACTATTCCATAATAGTCTCTTATAAACTTGCCCCTCCAAAACATGCATATGAATTTTACGAAAATCAAAGCTTAATTATGAAAACGCCCCTTATTGTGGCAAAGGTGAAAAAACTTGAATGCAGACGAAAAGTTTGAGGAACTTAAGAAAGAAATGTTCAACAAATTCTTCGAGAAGAACCCTCACTTCGCGAGTTACTTGGGTCTTCACGACCCCTATGACTATTTGTTTCCAAAAGGCGACACCGCTCACGTGCTTGGAAACCTGAAACTGCTTGAAGAAGCTGCTAAACGCATGAAAGAAACAATAGATTACGAAGATTTGAACGATGCTAACAGGATAGACTGGCAAGTAATAGAGAAAGCTCTCGAAATGGGCAAGTTCGATTTTTACGACCGCCGCATGCACGAACTAAACCCAGACGCCTTCCAGGAAGTTGGCGGCGTCTTCTTTGACATGATCACTAAAGACTATGCACCTCTAGAGAAGCGAATCGACGCCATCATAACAAGACTTGAAAAAATCCTAAAATACCTAGAGCAGTTCAGGTCGAGATTCGAAAAATCAAAACCCGTAAAACTGTGGACTGAAATCGCCATCGAATCAGCAAAACAGATACCCGGACTATTCCAATTTATAGCTGCATTGACAAAAGGCAAGATTCCCGAAGAACTTCACGGAAGACTAGTAAAGGCGACGACTGAATTGATGCAACCTTTTCAAGAGCATATGCAGTGGCTGGAAAGCCTAAAGTCAAAGACAACTGAAAACTGGGCGTTAGGTAAAGAAAAATTTGAGAAACTAATTCAGCTACGTGGCCTCGGAATGACCTCGGAAGAAATTTACCAGCTCGGCGTCAAATATCTCAAGGAGTTGAAGGAGGAAAGAACACGCATAGCTGCACAAATTGCACCAGACAAAAGCGTCGAAGAAGTTATGAAAATGATTGAACAGAACGCTCCTAAAACCTTTGAAGAAGCCTTGAACGCGACAAGAAAGGCAATGGAAGAAGCAAAACAATTCATAATTAAAAACGGCATTGCCACGGTTTATGAGGGAGACAAGCTGATTGTTGAAGAAACTCCAGCTTTCTTGGCACCCCTCATTCCGTTCGCGGCCATGTCGATGCCGTCGAGATTTGACAAGCCAATGATAGGCATCTACGTGGTTACCCGACCAAGAGACATTGCAAACCTAGGTAGTCACCTGAACTACGCAAGCATTCGGAACACTGCTGTTCACGAAGCATTTCCAGGACATTTCCTCCAAGGGTCAATCTCAAACAGAAGCTCTCTAATACACATACTTGCTGATGGAACAGAAACCGTTGAGGGTTGGGCTCACTACTGTGAACAAATGATGATGGAACACGGATACGTAACAAGCCTAGAATCCAAACTGATACAAATCAACGACGTAATCTGGCGCGCCGTAAGAATAATTGTAGACGTTAAACTGTCACGAGGCGAGATGCGTTTCGGTGAAGCTGTTGACATGTTAATGAAAGAAGCTGGGATGTCAAGAGAAGCCGCCACTGCAGAGGTAAGACGCTACACACAAACACCCAGCTACGCACTTTCATACTTACTAGGTAAACATTTGATACTGCAGTTGCGGAAAGAAGTAAAACAGAAGATGGGAACGGAATACACCGAGAAATTCTTCCACGACACTATCACGGCAAATGGATACTTGCCAATCTCACTGCTAAGAAAAGTGTTCAATCAAAAAATAGCAAAACTCAACGCTTAGTCGAACATTCCAGAAAAAGCTTCAAACGCAATCAAGCGCTAATCCTCTACTATCTTTTTCTATAATTCCCCAGTCATTTCTAGGGGCAAACGTGAGCGAGCAGGTTGCCTGGTCGTATTCACGTAAAAACGCTAGCATATTCTCGGCACTGGATCTCCTAAGGGTCTGCTAATTATTCTTTTTCCACCGACAACAGTTTGCATTGCTACACCCGTGAACTCTGCTGTGGCTTCACCTATCATTTCCGCTTCTCTCCCCTCTTCGGTTGCTCTCAAAAGCTGTAGAACTTCTTCAGCCTTCTCCCTCACTACACCCATGATAACTTTGCCTTCATTTCCAATTTCAAGCGGATCTAAACCCAACATTTCACAAGCTGCTTGCACATCCTTTCTAACTGGAACCTTATCCTCGTAAACTAATATGCCTACATGTGATTTTTCGCTAAACTCGTTTAGAGCGTCTGCTAAACCGCCTCTTGTTGGGTCTTTCATGGCACCTATGCCGCCGACTTCCCCGAGTGAACGTTGAATTATGCGGTTTAATGGTTTAACATCTGATTTTATGCCGCTTCCGAAGCTCAGTCCTTCCTGTGCAGACAAAACAGCTAAACCATGGTCGCCAATCGTGCCAGACAATAATATTTTGTCTCCAGCTCTCAAGTTTGAGTCTAGAATCCAACGGGCCTCAAAATCGCTTCTAAACTGCTTAACAACGCGAAGATTCCTTTCTAAAGCAGTGGTTCTTCTGCCAATTCCAGAGGTGTTTATGACGCAGCCGCCTAGACTTCCCTTTTCAACTACCTTTGTGTCGCCAGTGATGATGCTCACTTTAGCTTCGAGGCATGTCTGCTGCATGCTGGCTAAAATGCGTTCAAAATCTGTCAGGAGTAAACCTTCCTCCAAAACAAAACCGCAAGCTAAAGCATAAGGTTCAGCGCCCAAGACTGCAATGTCATTTACGGTGCCAGCCACAGCTATGTTTCCGATGTCTCCGCCTGGAAAGAAAATCGGCTTAACAGCATGAGAATCACTTTTTAAAACAATATCGTTCACAACAGCTGCATCATCTAAGGCCTCAAGCGGTACTTCAATGTTAGCGGTAGCGCCAAAATGTTTCACAATGTATTTTTTGACTAGACTGTGCATGACCGTTCCGCCAGCGCCGTGCAACATTGTGATGTATTCGTTTTTGGCTTTCAATTGTTTTCACCACTTGTGGATAATAGCAAGCATTCTTTCTTGAATCTCTTTCCTTTTAACGCTATTCTTAAATAGGTTTTAACTTAGGCTTTCATTATGCACGAATGGGCTTTGGCTGAAGCAGTAATTTCCACGGTTTCTCAGATTGCAGAGAAGGAAGGCTTAAAAGAAGTTGCAGAAGTGGAAATAAAGGTTGGTGAACTGCAGCAAATAGAACTCGACATACTTAAATTTGCACTGTCACAGCTTAAAACTCTGAAACTCAAAAACGTGAAATTCCAAATAAAAACCATAAAGGCAGAACTCAAATGCAGAGTCTGCGGACACAAATGGATTTTCAGAAAAGAAAAAATGAACGAAGAAGTAGCAGAAGCCATACATTTCGTTCCGGAAATCGCTCATACATACATTAAATGTCCAAAATGCGGCAGTCCAGACTTTGAAATTTCAAAGGGACGTGGAATATGGCTTGAAAGCGTAAGGGGATTGAGATAGCATGGCTGACCCGAGAATAGGCATAATTGAGGAGAGACTGAAAGGAGTAAACAGAATAGTCGCTGTTTCAAGTGGTAAAGGCGGCGTGGGTAAGAGCCTAATCGCGTCTACATTGGCTTTAACACTGGCGGGGAGAGACTATAAAGTGGGTCTTTTCGACTTGGATTTTACAAGTCCGTCGACACATGTTATTTTAGGCGTTGAAGGTTTGCAACCGAGGGAGGAAAAGGGTATAATTCCGCCGCAGGTTTATGGTTTAAAGTATATGTCAATAGTCTACTATTCAGGCGAGTATGCCTCGCCATTGAGAGGCGTGGACGTTTCAAATGCGTTGATAGAATTGCTTGCGATAACAAGGTGGGACGAGTTGGATTTCTTGATAGTAGACATGCCTCCTGGAATAAGCGACGCAACTTTAGACGTCATCAGACTCGTCAAGAGAATAGGATTTGTCGTAATTACTACGCCTTCTCGGCTGGCTTTCGAAACTGTTAGAAAACTGATAGATTTGCTTTCAGAGTTGGGAATTCCCATAATGGGTGTTATTGAGAACATGAAGATGAAGGAATCTCGGTTTATTCAGCAACAAATTGAAGGCAGAGGCATAATGTTCTGGGGAGAGATACCCTTTGATCCTGAACTTGAAGAAGCCATAGGCGACGTAAACAAGCTTTTGGCAACGGAATTCGGAAAGAGATTAGGAGAAATAGAAAAGCTGAAAGCATGATTGAAGTTTAGCCGGGAATCAGCGAGGTGCTCTCTGGAATATGTCTAGTTTTAGGACGAGAAATGCGAGAATTGTGGCAACGATCGCTAGTATGTAGAATCCTGCTCCGGTGGCTACGCCTATGGAGGCAACGATCCAGAGGGTTGCTGCTGTTGTTAGTCCTATGACTTTTTCCTTTGTTTTGATTACGGTGCCGGCTCCGAGGAAGCCTATTCCAACGACGATGGAAGCAGCTACCCGGGAAGGCCTGCAAAGATAAAACTGTAAAAAGGGTTGAGCCTAGTCCGACGAGGATGTGAGTTCTCAAACCCGCTGGCTTGAGGCTTACTTCTCTTTCGAGACCTACAAGTCCACTGAGAACAAAACCTAAAATCAATCTGGCAACGAGTTCTAATTCAAGATTCGTGACTATGATTTTGTTAAAAGTCGTATATGTGTCTAAATCTGCACCTCGACAACGACACGCTTGAATAACCAAAATCTCGGCTAAAAAGGGAGAATGGCATCTGCAGATTTCTGCGGTATGTTTAAATAGCTGTGTGAGAATAATTTTCCCTTGGGGAAACAAAATTGTCTGTGGACGAAAGAGCCCAAATCCTTAATGTCGTTGCACAAACCGAACATGGTGTGAGAGAATTAATCCAGAAGCTAAGATGGAAACCCTCACGTGTTATCTCCTTGTTGGAACAGATGAAAGATGAAGGGCTCATAGAGTTGCAGAAAAATAGCGCGCGCAATTCCAGACGAGGCAGACCCAAAAAGATCATGACATGCACGTCTCTTGGTCATGAGTTTCTTGATGCTTATCGAAGACTAAGAATGAAGCCGCTTAGAGCGCGAAGAGAAGATTTGGAACACGCGGTAGAAGACGCACTGTACACGGAGAGACTTTTTGCAAATGGACACTCACCCTTTAAGCTTTTCATGGAGTTGAACATGATTGTTCACAATATTAAGGTCTCTTCAGAGGCTAGCGGGGTTATTCGAGGATAAGAATATCACTTACATGATAATCGGCGGTTATGCTCTTCCTTTCTATGGAAGAATAAGGACAACTATTGATCTTGATCTGGCTGTAGGAATAAAAACTGAGGAAGAATTAACCCAATTTCATGATTGGCTGCGACTGATAGATTTTGAAGCGACTGTCTATTCGCCCTTAAACCCCGTCATTGTCGTTCTTGATCAGAAAGAGAAGGTAGAGATAGAATTATGGCTCAAACCAGACGGAATTGTTTTTGATGATGAAACGCTCAGAAGAAGGAGAAAAGTCAAAATGGACATTGATGTTGAAGTGTGGATCGTTTCTCCGGAGGATTTTATAGTGAACAAACTGGCAAGACCCGACCGAGGCGTGATCGATGAACAAGACGTTAAAAGTGTATTAGTTAGGCAAGAGGGCAAGTTAGACGAAGAATACCTCAAGAAAAGAGCCAAAGAAGCAGAAGTGCTCACAATACTAGAGCACATCCGAACGGCATAGTTGCCCACGAACATAAAAAAAAATTGAATACGACTACAGAATACCTTTTAGTAAAATGTATATTAGCGCGCAGTCTACTTTTTCATTAGGTATTGGTGTATGGCTTATATTGGTACAAATTCATATAACCTTTCTATTTTCGGGTTTGTCTTTCCCTCTCTGACAAGTGAGAAATTCACGTCGACGATTACGGGTTTTTCAAGGAGATAGTTCTCATAGACAAGGCGGAGAGAGTCATAGTATCTTCTGGCTGTTGCATGATTCTGGGCTGAAAACATTAAAATCCAGTCATATTCTCCGTTGACGTAAAGGACGTTTATAAGGCGCACGCTCTGTTTATAAGGTTCACCCTTTATTATTCTCTTCATTATCAGTTCTGCCAGTTCTTTACTCATTGGTTTCATCTTCAACAGCACAATGTATAATACATGGTTTATTTTGCTCTCATCCACAACTGCTGTATAGCCCCAGACCCTATTATCCTCCTCCAGTCTCCTCTTTTCACGCCATACCCTTTGTCTATAACTCCGTAGTTCCTTTGCAATCTCCCTTGCACTCCTTGTAGGGTTTTCAATGAGACATTCCAGCACATTGTTTTTGTACCAGCTATTGTTACATTTTGATTCATTTCGATTCATTTTTTATACCATCTGTAACATGAGTATTCAACAAAACTCTATATGTGTCCCAAGCTAATAAATTTTATAGGAGCGGGTAAAAAATGAAAGAGGAAAAATACGGGGGAGAGCTTGACTATGAGAAGATAGTGATATGTCCCTACAACTACAGTACGGAGATAAGACAAAAGCTCTACAAAGCCCTGAGAGAACTTAACATACTCCTAATAGCTGAGCAATACTAATGAGTATGAATAGCAAAGTTAACTGCGTCGTTGAGGACAAGGAACATGCTGCAAAGCTAGGCGAAAAACCCTTAGCAAACAATCATCCTTATACTGCTTCTGTTCCTTTTTGTTCTGGTTGCGCTTCTTCGGTTTTTGTCTGCTCTATTCTTTGAACCTCCAACTTCTCTTTTTCCTGTTCTGGTTGTGTTTCTTTGCTTTTTTGGTCTACACTTCTCTGTATTATAGGTAAAACTCCTAACTCTTCTTCTTTAAGGTTGAGGGTTACCTTTACTGTACTGTTATCTAGGTATTTGATGGTGAATCCCATTTTCTTCATTAAGCTAATAGCTCTATGGTTGTCAGGTAGCATTATGCCGTAAATTGTTTCAAGTCCCCTGTCTTTACAGATTTCAATCATGTAATCCACCATTTTTGTTCCTAAGCCTAACCCTTGCCAAGGGTCAGCAACGATAAAAGCTATTTCACCAGCTTTTCCGTTTGGTTCGATGATGAGCCTGACAACGCCTAGGACTTTTCTGTATCCTTCCTCAGTTAATTCCGGCACGATGGCTATTTCTCTGTCATAGTCAATATTGCAGTATCGAACTCTAACCTCGTGTGGCGTATCTTTAATTATTTGGAAGAACCTGTAGCGTATGGATTCTTCTGAGAAGTTTTGGAACATTTCCAACCACAATGGTTCATCTTCAGGCTTTATAGGTCTTAAAAGCACTGTTCGTCCGTCTCTGAGTTTCCATAGAGTTTCATACTTTTTAGGATATGGACTTATTACCAAATGCTGATGAGATTCAAGTTTTGAGAATACACGTTCTTTATCAATTACTACACGAGCGTCAAGAGCAAAGGCGTCTTTGTCATCTATGAACAACGGGTTTATATCAACCTCTTTCAGTTGTGGAAAGTCAACAAGCATTTGAGAAAAACGCACCATTATTTCGTCCAGAAGTTTAGTATTCGCTGGTGACACGTTTCTATAACCTTTCAATAATTGATAAACTCTTGTTTCCTCCATAATCCTTCTGACTAATGTTTGATTTAACGGTGGAATCCCGATAGCAACATCTTTGAAAAGTTCAACACCAATGCCACCCATCCCAAATAGGATTACTGGACCGAAAAGCGGGTCGGTTTTAGCTCCAATAATAACTTCATATCCTTGTTTTTTAATCATTGGTTGAACTGTGACACCTTGAATTTCTGCGTTTGGATTATACTCTTTAGCATTCTGCACGATAAGGGCAAATGCTTTTCGAAGCTCAGCTTCCGAGTTTATGTCAAGCACAACTCCTCCAGCATCGGTTTTGTGAACAATTTGAGGTGAAAGAATCTTCAGCACCACTGGGTAACCTATCTGTGAAGCTAAAGTAGCCGCTTCATCTGCAGTTTTTGCAACTAAGGTTTTAACAATAGGAATGTTGTAGTATTGTAGAAGTTTTTTCGCTTCTGCTTCAGTTAGTATTTCCCGGTTTTCCATAGCAGCGTTTCTCATTATTACCATAAGGGGACGTTTCGGTGGAACAATATCCACTGGCAGTTCTTCAGGTGTTTCATAGAGAAGTTCAAGGTTACGCTTATACTGGTACATGTACAGGTATGTTTTAACTGCTTGTTCTGGGGTAGAGTATGTCGGGATGCTGTTTTCGTTAAATATGCGGTTTGCCTCTTGCACTTCCTCATAGCCCATGAAGGAAGTCAAAATTGTTTTGTTGCAAAAACCCCTACTTTTGCATGTGTTCACGATGCTTTTCGCGATTTCAGAGGGATTTCCTACAGCTTGGGCTGTGTAAATTATAAGTAGACCATCTATGTTTTTGTCGTTAAGACATGCCTCAACTACTACTTTGTATCTGTCAGCTTTTGCGTCTCCTAAAATATCGATTGGGTTGCCTCTACTCCAATAATGCGGTAGAACTTTATTGAATAACTCCATAGTTTTTTGATTTAGTTTAGCCAGTTTACCTCCTCTGGCTATAAGTGCATCTGTAGCCATTACTCCTGGACCGCCTGCATTGGTGATTATGGCAAGTTTTGGGCCTCTTGGCAGAGGTTGCGTTCCTAAAACTTCAGCGGAGTTGAATAGGTCAGCAATTTCATCAACACGCACTAATCCCGCACGTTTAAATGCTGCATCATATATCATGTCTTCGCCTGTAAGCGCTCCTGTATGTGAAGCAGCAGCCCTTGCACTTTCGCTGAACTTTCCAGCCTTCACAACAGTTATCGGTTTCGTTCTCGCGAAGTGCCTTGCAGCACTCATGAATTTTTTAGCGTCGGTTAATCCTTCAATGTACATTAGGATGCTTCTTGTTTTCGGATCGGTACCGAAGTAGTCTATGAGATCGCCGAAGTCCACATCAATCATTGAGCCTATGGAAACGAAGTTGCTGAAGCCTATATTCTCGTGGATAGCCCAGTCGAGAATCGCCGCGCCTAACGCGCCGCTTTGGGAAATAAACGCTATCCTGCCAGACTTAGGCATTTTATCTGTGAAAGTTGCGTTAAGACGAACACTTGGACGAATGATGCCTAAACAGTTTGGCCCTATAATTCGCAGATTGTATCTCTTTTTTATCTCAATAATCTTGTCCTCTAACGCCTTGCCTTCAGGTCCAACTTCTTTAAAGCCAGCTGAAATTATGATGATGCCCGTTATCCCAGCTTTTCCACATTGTTCAACTATGTCAGGAACGGTTTTAGCAGGAGTAGCGATTATGGCAAGGTCAACTGTTCCTGGAAGTTGGTCCACAGTTTGATAGGCTTTAAGACCGAGAATTTCCGTCTTGTGGATGTTAACTGGGTAAAATTTTCCTTTGTATCCTAACTCTGTAAGATTCTTCATTAATGTGTATCCAACGGAACCTTCTTCATCACTCGCCCCAATCACAGCGATACTTTCAGGGTTAAAAATCTTGTCAAGATTCAACGTAACCATTGTGAAACCTTCTAATACGAAGATGAATCATACTTTCCAGCAAAATTAAACTTTATGCTTATTATGCTTTTTTTTTATCTCGCTTTTTCATTAGATATTCGTGTATGGCTTTTGCTGCTTTTTTGCCTGCTCCCATAGCAGATATGACTGTTGCTGCACCTGTTACTATGTCTCCACCTGCGTAGACGCCTTGGATGCTTGTTTTTCCATTTTCATCAGCTACTATGGTGCCCCGTTTTGTGACTTCTAAGCCTTCAGTCGTCTGTTGTATTATTGGGTTCGGCGTCCCACCAATAGCAATTATAACTGTGTTCACATCCATTGTGAATTCTGAGCCTTCGATGGGTATGGGTCTTCTCCTCCCACTTGCGTCCGGTTCTCCCAAACGCATCCTTACGCACTCGATTGCCTTAACCCAGTCCCTTTCATTGCCTATGAACCTCTTCGGATTTGTCAGAAACTCAAAGGCTATGCCTTCCTCTTCAGCGTTTTCAATCTCTTCAGCCCTAGCAGGCATCTCCTGCCGACTCCTCCGATACACAATCTTAACCTCTTTTGCTCCCAATCTTAACGCGCATCTAGCTGAGTCCATAGCCACATTGCCACCTCCAATAACAGCTACCTTTTCCCCAACAAAAATCGGTGTATCAGACTTCGGAAAATCATAAGCCTTCATCAAGTTAACACGAATCAAAAACTCGTTAGCCGAGTAAATCCCACACAAGTTCTGCCCCGGCACACGCATAAAACGCGGAAGCCCCGCACCAGTGCCTACAAAAACCGCGTCAAACCGCTCAAGCAACTCACCAATAGTGTACAACCTCCCAATCAACGAATTCGTTTTTAGTGTAACACCTAACTTTTCTATGTACTTGGCTTCGGCTTCAACAATTTTCTTTGGTAACCGAAACTCTGGAATCCCATATATGAGAACACCGCCCGGTTTGTGCAAAGCCTCAAAAACTACGACGTTATATCCAAGTTTGGAAAGGTCCGCTGCTGCCGCCAAGCCAGCTGGACCAGCACCGACGATTGCCACTTTCTTGCCAGTGGGATCTGGTTTTTGCGGAGTTTCATAGCCTCGTTTTCTTTCCCAGTCGGCCAAAAATCGTTCCAGCCTTCCAACGGAAATTGGGTCACCTACTTTTCCCATGGTGCAATTCGCTTGGCACTGTTGTTCTTGTGGGCATACCCTGCCGCAGATGGCGGGAAGACTATTTTTCTCCTTAACCTTCTTTATCGCTTCGTCAAATTTGCGTTCTCTGATCAGTTGTATGAATGCTGGGATGTCTACTTCCACTGGGCATCCATCTACGCATGGAGCCTTTGCGCATTGTAGGCATCTTTCGGCTTCTGCCACAGCTTGCTCCTCTGTGTAGCCTAGTGCTACTTCGTTGAAGTTGTGCCCTCGTTCTTTTGGATCTTGTTTGGACATGGAAACGGCTTCTTTCTGAATTTTGGGTTTAGGCTTGCTCATAGGCTTCTTCCTCCTTCTTCATGGAAAACATAGGCAAGCTTTTCTTGAGGGGTAAACATTTTTAGTCGAGCCATCAATTCTTCAAAATCTACTTGATGTCCATCAAAGTCTGGTCCGTCAACGCAAGCGAACATTGTTTTGCCACCCACGGTTACTCTGCATGCTCCACACATTCCCATACCATCAACCATTAGGGGGATCAAGTTCACAATTGTAGGTATGCCATGGGGACGAGTGAGTTCTGAAACCGTTTTCATGGTTACAACTGGTCCCATGACTATCACGCGGTCAATTTTCCTCTCTTTAAGCAGTTCTTTAAGGAAGTCTAGTCCTTTGTAGCCTTTTGTTCCGTCGTCTGTAGCCACGTAAAGATCATCGCACACTTCCCGCATTTCATCTTCAAAAACGAGGTCACTTTCAGTTCTGGCGCCAATAACCCCGATAACCTTGTTACCTGCTTCATGAAAAGCTTTAACCTGAAAGTGTAAGGGAGCCACCATCACCCCACCGCCAACACACAACACAGTTCCAAATTTCCCAATTTCAGTGGGTTTCCCCAAAGGACCCAACAAGTCCAAGATGCAACCTCCTTGCTTCAGATTTCCAAGCTGTTTCGTTGACTTGCCAACTTCGTGACAGACCACAGTTATCGTCCCTTTTCCAACATTAGCACCAGCAATGGTGAGGGGTATTCTTTCTCCATCCTCGTCTATTCTCAGGATCACAAACTGTCCTGGTTTGGTTTTCGCCGCAATTTCTTTAGCCGAAAACTCGAACAAGTTAATGTGAGGAACCAGTTCCCGTTTTGTTAGTATTTTATACAAGTTAGTCGCCTCCTCCCTTAACCCTTAAAGGATTTGGGCCAAGTTTTCTTATTTTCTCCACAAGATTCGTCATCATGGTTGCGAATTTTTGTCCCTCAGATGACGAGGCAAAGCCTATTTCGAGGCGTTCGGGGTTTATGCCAAGGGCTCCTAGAGATTTTTTCATCACATCCACTCTGTCTTTGGCTTTCAAGTTACCGTCTATGTAATGGCAGTCACCAATGTGGCATCCTGTTATGATAACTCCGTCGGCACCATTCTGAAAAGCCTTTAAAACGTGAAGCACATCCACTCTGCCGCTGCATGGAACCCTTAGGATTCTAACATTCGGCGGATACTGGATTCTTGAGACACCTGCAAGGTCAGCAGCACCGTAAGAACACCACTGACATGCAAAACACAAGATTATAGGCTCGAAACTTTCGCTTGAACTCAAAAGCTTTTTCGGTTTGAAAAGTGCTTCAATTGCCGCCACAATCTGCTCATCCGTGAAGTGTACGAGTTGCATCGCTCCCATTGGGCACTCTGCTGCACAAACACCACAACCTTTACAGTTAGCCTCAACGATATTAGGCAGTCCAAAGGATTCAGCTTCAACCGCGTTAAAAATACAAGAAACCACACAGGCATCACAGTTGACACAGACATCCTTATCAACCGTTGCCTTAACGGCCCCAGCCTTTATTTTTCCCAGAGCCATCGGAATACCTGCTCTTGAGGCTGCAGCACAGGCTTGAGTGATGCTTTCAGTTACGTCTTTTGGTCCGTGAGCTGTGCCGCAAACATATATGCCCTCTGATGTAAAGTCAACAGGTCTGAGTTTTGGATGAGCCTCAAAAAAGAAGCCGTCAGAACCCAGAGGCACCTTGAGTACAGGAGAAAGTTTCCTCCCGTCTTCATGCTGAACTAAAGGCGTTGACAAAACAACCAAGTCGCTTTCCATTTCAACCTCAGCGCCTAAATACACATCATAAACTGTGACAGCTAACTTTCCATCAGGTTTTGAGGCAACTTTCGGAGGTTTATCCTGATCATAACGGATGAAATTGATGAAATTCGCTCTTGCCTCACGGTAAAAATCTTCGTATTCACCATAGGTTTGTAAGTCTCGGAAAAGAATGTTTACCTCAACATCTGGATATAATTTTTTGAGGAGTAGGGCGTTGTTGAGAGCTACCATGCAACATATTCTTGAACAGTATGTTCTGCCAGTTTTCTCTCTAGCCCCGACACATTGGATCATAACAACTTTTTTAGGTTCTTTGAGCTCACCCTTTTTCAGAAGCTGTTCAAGCTCGAGCTGTGTCACAACGTTTTCATTTTCATCGTATCCATACATTCCCACAGGCTTGAACGCTTCGGCTCCGGTGGCTACGATTACCGTTCCCACATTTATCTGTTCAAGTTCGTTTGAATCATTCTTTTGAAGCGTTACGCCAAAATTCCCGATGAACCCATCCATCTCTTTAACTAGGGTTGACATGTGCAAATCTACGTGAGTATTAGCCTTCACAGCTATGACAGCTTCTCGAACAACTTCTGAGGCGTCACGCTCAGTGGGTTGCAGCTTATGCAGGTGCCTTAGCATTCCACCGAGTTCCGCTTCTTTCTCAACTAAGTGAACAGTGAAGCCTTGTCTTGCAAGGGACATAGCTGCAGTCATTCCAGCTATTCCGCCGCCTATGACCAGTGTTGAAGGTTCTATCTCGAGTTCTGGCTCTATCTGTGGTTTAAGATAGCTTGCTTTTGCGACAGCCATTCTGATTAGGTCCTTGGCTTTCTCTGTCGCTTCTTTCGGATGGTGCATGTGAACCCATGAGGAATGCTCTCGTATGTTGACCATCTCGAAAAGATACTTGTTTAACCCTGCTTCTTCGCATGCATTTCTGAAAAGTGGTTCGTGGGTTGCAGGTGTGCACGATGCAACTACAACGCGGTTTAGATCATGCTGTTTTATGCATTCTTTGATGAGGCTTAATCCAACGGATGAACACATGTAAAGATTTTCTTCAGCGCAAACAACATTGGACAAAGTTTTGGCATACTCCACAACCGCTGGTACGTCAATCACTCCACCGATGTTGAAGCCACAGTGGCAAACGAAAACTCCAATCCTCAGTTTTTCTTTCTCCGTTTCCATCTGGCTATTCCCTCACAACAGTGGATACAACCACTTCCGCGGCTCTAGCTGCTGCTGCACTGGCTTGCGTAACCGACTCGGAAATGTCCTTAGGCGCTTGACAATAGCCGCAAACAAAGATTCCTTCCACGTTTGTTTCAACAGACATGAGCAACGGGTCTTTCGTTTTGAAAAAGTCATACTCGTTTAGTTCTAAACCAGAAATTTTCGCTAATAGTCTATTGTCTTCTCTTGGAATTAAGGCTGGACAAAGTACAACCAAATCTGCACGTAACTCTTCTATTTTTCCTTGTGTGATGTTTTCGTATCGAACCAAAAGATCCGTTGTCTCTGGGTCTTCTATGACTAAAGCGGCACGACCATTAACATATTTGACACCCCATCCGTCTCTGGCTCTACTAACGAATTCTTGGAACCGTTTCCCAAACACTCTTAGGTCCATGTACAAAATGTAGACTTCACATTCAGGTTCGTGTTCTCTGACTAGAATTGCCTCTTTTGTGGCGTACATACAGCAGACGCTGGAGCAGTATGCTAATCCCTTCTGCTGAGTTCTTGAGCCAACACATTGTATGAAAACTATTCTACGTGGATGCTTGTTATCTGAAGGCCTCATAAGCTCTCCACGAGTTGGTCCGGAAGCATTGATGAGCCTTTCAAATTGCAGCGATAAAAGAACATTCTTGTATCGTTTATAACCATACTCGCTTATTGGAGCTGGATCATAAAGCTCTAAGCCCGTGGCCAATATTATGCTTGAGACATTAAGCGTTATCTCTTCAGGCCTCTGGCTGAAATCAACTGCTTGTGCCGAGCAAGCCTTTTCACATTCACGACATTCAGAACAGCCTCCACATGAGAGACATCTGTTAGCTTCTTCAACAGCCATTTCTTCCGTATATCCAAGCACGACTTCTTCGAAATTCTTCCTTCGCTTTTCAATAGATAGAACTGGGATAGTCTTTCGCTGTTTTTTGATGATTCCTTCCTTTGGGACCTCTTTAACTTTGATTCGCTTTTCAGGTCGTCCAGCCCTTACGTCTTCGCCTTTAAGGTATCTGTGAATTGAGATTGCAGCCTCTTTTCCACATGCAATAGCCTTTATAACAGATGCTGGACCTAGTGTTGCATCTCCTCCAGCAAATACGCCCGGTATGTTGGTTTCAAAAGTTACGGGGTCAACTATTATCGTTCTTCTAGATGTCCGAATTTTTTCTGGGATGCTTGAAGAATCAAGCGTTTGTCCTATAGCAACTATCACGTTATCAACTGGGATAGTGTGTTCTGACCCCTCAAAGAGGATAGGTCGCCTTCTACCTGTTTCATCGGGTGGACCAAGCGCCATTTTCAGACATTCTATAGCTGTGACTTTGCCCGTTTCACCAAGTATCTTTTTAGGGCTGACGAGAAACTTTATTTCAACTCCTTCGTTTTCAGCTTCTTTGACTTCCGGCTGATGTGCAGACATCTCCTTCCTTGATCTTCTGTAGAAAATTGTCACTTTCTTTGCACCAAGTCTCAGAGCTGTTCTGGCAGAATCCACTGCAACGTCACCGCCACCAACTACTGCGATCGAATCGCCAATGTTGATTTTTTCTCTTAAATTCGCACTACGCAGAAAATTCAGCGCGTGCAAAACTCCGTCCACATCTTCTCCTTCTATTCCAAGTCTTACACTTTTCTGAGTCCCAACAGCCAACAAGAACGCTACATATCCCATTTTTTTCAAATCTTGAAGGGTTACATCCTTGCCAAGAGTCGTGTTTGTACGTATTTCTACACCAGAGTCCACGAAGTAACTGATGTCCTCATCTAACACATGTTTAGGAAGCCTATAATTTGGGATTGCATATCGTACCATTCCACCAAGCTCTGAATCCTTTTCAAACACTGTTACAGGGTATCCCATTCTAACGAGTTCACAAGCGGCTGCAAGCCCCGCTGGACCTGAACCTATTATTGCCACCTTTTCCTCATACTTCTTCGGCAGTCGCTCAACCTTTTCTTTCTCTGTCTTTCTTGCATAGTCAACTGCGAACCTTTTTAGGGCACAAATCGCAACGGGTTCGTCAACTTCTCCTCTCTCACATTCATTCTCGCATGGATGGAAGCAGACCCTTCCAAGAACTCCTGGGAGCACTAAGTCCTTTCTTATGAGATCGTATGCTTCCTTAAACTTTCTATTCGCGATCAACGCTACATAGCCTTGAGCATTAACGCTCGCTGGACAGGCATAACGGCACGGTGGAGTTCCCCTTCTATCTATTGCAAAAATATTAGGAACAGATTGGGGGAAAAGTCTGTAAATTGCTTTTCTTTTTGCTAATCCCATGTCAAACTCATTTGGAAATGTAACTGGGCATACTTTTGTGCATTCATCGCAACCAGTGCATTTAGACTCATCTACATATCTAGGTTTCTTTATTACTCTGACTTTGAAATCGCCTGCTGAACCACTAACTTCCTTTACTTCGGAATAAGTTAACAGAGTTATGTTGGGGTGATGAAGGACTGAAATCATCTTAGGTCCAAGAATGCATATGGAGCAGTCCATTGTTGGGAATGTCTTATCAAGCTGAGCCATCCGCCCGCCAATACTAGGAGATTTCTCAACAAGATAAACCTTGGAACCACGGTCGGCGAGATCTAAAGATGCTTGCATCCCGGCTATGCCACCACCAACCACAAGTACAGCATTGTTACTCAAAGTTGATTCCTCACATCTTTACTTACATGTTTTAGAAAAAAGACGTACATTTATTCTTATAAAAGAATATCGTGTGAGAAAGAATCATTTCAATGATAGCGCAAACATGACCTGAACTATGGAATTATCCTTTGTAGTAGTATGGTTGTCTGATGTAACCGTAAGCTTCCAAAGCTGCTGTTATGCCTTGTCCAACAGCCGTTCCAACCTGCTTAACAGGGCGATCTGTAACGTCGCCAGCGGCATAAACTCCTGCCATGTTTGTATGTTGTCTCACATCAACTATTATGTAGCCTTTTCCATCAACGTTTACTCCAGCTTTTTTTGCCAGTTGGCTGTTGGGAGCTTCTCCAACTTGAATGAAGACGCCGTCAACCTCTAAATCCTTCGTTTCTCCGGTTTTATTATCAAACAATAATGCCTTGCCGACCACGTTTGCACCTTCAATTTCTTTCACTTCTGTATTCCACAAAATTTCCACGTTCCTTTTGTTCTTCAATGCTTCCACAATGGCTTCTTCAGCTCTCAGCATCCCCCTTCGATGAGCCAGTTTAACCTGAGATGCCAGTTCAGCAATGTAAAGAGCTGTTATTACTGCTGAGCTACCGCCGCCAACCACGAGGACACGCTTATTCTTGAATAAAGGCCCATCGCAAACTCCACAGTAGCTTACACCTCTTCCACGGAACTCTTTTTCACCTGGAATGCCAAGTTCTCTGTAATGGGTTCCAGAAGCAATGATAACCGTTTTAGTTTCATATACTGTTTTGTCGGATCTCACGACTTTTTGCTCGCCTTTAAGGTCTAGGCTGACAACCTTTTCTAGCTCGTGAATTTCTACGCCGACACTTCTGCAGTGAGTCACCATTTTCTGTGCTAGTTCGCGTCCATTTATGCTTTGGAAACCCGGATAATTCTCGATTAATGGGGCGTCTGCTGCTGTGCCTCCAGCCATTTTTTCCTCCAAAATCAATGTTTTTAGTCCGCTTCTTGCTCCATAAATTCCAGCTGCTAAACCTGCTGCACCCGCACCTATGATTATCAATTCGGAATTTTCCATTTTTGGAATACCCTCTGCAGATTGCTTTTTTGATTTTTAACTTGGCATTAATGTCTGGTTTATGAATTCTCCTTTTACGTATTGATGCGGATAGATTTTTGTTGCTTTCAGTTTGCAACCTTTTGCGATTGTGACGTCGTCTGCTATAACCGAGATCGAGTCTATTTTCGTGGGTTTCTTCTGGCTTGAAAGGATTGTTACATGTCTTCCTATAATGCTTTCTTTTATTTTCGCTGCATCCTCAATTATAGCGCGGTCCATAACCGCCGAGTTCTCTATCGTAACACCCTTGCCAATTTTTGTGTAGTTGTCAATGCATGAATTCACTATTCTCACGTCATTGCCTATTTTGCAATGTCTCCCAATGAGAACAGAACCTTTGATCTCTATTTTTTCTCGTTTAATCTTTCCTATGATTTCTTTTCTCCGTTTCATCGATTCTTTGCTTTCGCCTTGAACCCATATTCTGGTTTCTTTGCTTATTCTTCCACCAAATTCTGTCAATGACGAAAAACGCCCATCAAGCATGTCGCGCATAGCTTCCAAGTAACGTTTCGGCGTACCAATGTCATACCAGCTTCCCGTTAAAGTGTAACCGTACACTGGTCTACCAGTTTTTATTAAGTAAGGTATGAAATCGTAACCAAAATCTAGGCGATGTCGCTCTTTGATTATTTGTTTAACTCCTTTTTCTTTGAATATTTTTCGTATTTCAGGTGAAACCATGTACAAGCCGGTGTTAGCAAGGTTAGAGGGAGCCTCTTTAGGTGTTGGTTTTTCAACAAATCTTGAGATTCTCATGTTTTTGTTTAGGTCGGCTATTCCGTAACCTTCAACATTTTCAACTTTCCTTAATGCTATAGTCATCATTGCCCCTTTCGTTTCGTGAAAATCTACAAGCTCTTTCACGTCTACGTCGAAAATGTTGTCGCCTTGCACAGCGAAAACTGGGTCCTTAACGTTATAGTATTCCATGTTTATTCTTGCAGAATCTGCGCTGCCGAAGTCGTCTATGTTTGGTTGATATTTTATGTGGACACGAGGGGTTATACCGTATCTTGCGGAAAAACCGAAACCTGACCCAAAATAGTCGTGTAAGTCTATATAGTTTGTGTAGCCTTTCACTCCAAAAATGAATTTTTGAATGCCTTGACGTGCGAGGGATACTAACGAAAATTCTATTAGTAGCCTATTCAAGAGGCGGAGGCATGCCTTGCTTGTTTCTGCTGTAAGTGGTAGCAGACGCTTGGCTTTTCCTCCAACTGGAATTATTACTCTTAATCTTTTTGGTGCATAGTTGTCGCGCAAAAGTTTACCACCAAACTTTTGGAATGAATTAGCTTGCATTAAACGTATTAAGCTTTCGAATGTAAACGTGAATTTTATAACTTTAATGAAGTCTTATGAGTTATTGCAAAGGTTTGAGCGATTATGGGTAAAGCTGTTGGTTATTTGCGTTTGATGCGTCCAGTAAACTGTTTGATGATGGGGTTTGCAGTAATAGTAGGCGCAGTCATTTCAAAGCAAAGTTTCGAAGACATACTCTTTTCAAATCTTGTTTATGGTTTTATCACAGGCTTTACGTTGGCTGCTGCATCCATGGTCATAAATGACTTTTGCGATAAGGATATTGATGCTATTAATGAGCCTAGCCGTCCGATTCCAAGCGGCTTGATCAAACCAGAAGAGGCGTTAGTCTTTGCATCTGTCCTCACTGCAATAGGCTTTGTAGCTGCATTTTTGACCAATACTGCCAACGCTCTTGCCACTTCTCTTTGTTTAATGACAGCCATAATCTCTTGGATGGTCTCTGTAGCTTATGCGACTGTTGGAAAACGCACAGGGCTTCTCGGCAATTTTCTCGTTAGTGCTTGTGTAGCAATACCCTTCATTTATGGTAGCCTAGCAGTCACTAATAGGATTGAGCTAACCGTTTTAATTCTCGCTTCCATGGCTTTTCTCTCAAACACTGGTAGGGAAATAACAAAGGGAATTGTTGATGTTCGAGGGGATAGAACAAGGAGCATTCAAACTTTGGCTGTTCGTTACGGGAAAAAGACAGCCGCAAGCGCAGCCACATTGTTTTATTTGTTTGCTGTCTTGTTAAGTCCTCTACCTTGGTCTCTGAATCGTGTTTCTATCTGGTTCCTTCCCCTAGTAGCTATAACGGATTTTGGACTTGTGGCATCCTCTATTTCACTCCTCAGAAATTATTCACGAGAGAACGCTCGGAAAGTGAAAAGAATGGTTTTGTTGTGGTTCACGACTGGGTTGCTGGCGTTTATTTTGGGCATAATTCAGTAAACTGGTCATTTTCGATCATGTTAGAGTCCTTTCTCGTACACTCCTTTAATCGCTATTGTCATCTTATTGAAAACAATGGTGCTGCAAATGTTTTGGCAGAACAAAACATTCTCCGGCTTTTACTACTGTTTTTTCTCCTTTTTCAAATGAGAATTCTATTTCCCCTTCAAGAACCAACATAAAAACGTCTCTTTGGTTTTCATGAAAAGAAAATGGAAACTCATCTTTGACGGTTTTTCCAGCTGTAATATAGAGTTTGAATCCGTCGGCTTCACCTATCTCCACAAATTCATCAGCATTCTCTCCCCTAGCCAACTTTTCTTCAGCAAGCCTTTTAGCTTCTCAAATTGCATCCTCTAAACGCACAATTTTCATTCTTTTTCACACCTTTTCTTTTGTTCTAGAAATTGGACTTATAAGCTTCATACTTAACAACTCAGTTAGAGAAGGCGTGTCATCTCTTGACTATGGAAGATGAAACTAAGCTTGATTATGCACTTCGCGGGAAAGCTTGGAAAGTTTACTGGCTTCTTCTAAAGAATGGTCGTCCAATGAGCGTTCGCGAGGTTCAAAGAGTCTTACATTTTAGCAGTCCAAGCGTGGCAAATCACCATCTTGAGCAACTGCGTGAATTAGGCTTGGTGGAGAAACAAGACATAGGGGGCCACTATTATCTGGTAAACCAAGTAAAAATAGGCGTACTCAGACACTTCGTCAAGCTTGGAAGACTACTGTTCCCAAGATACTTCTTTTACGCTGTCTTCTCCACGACTTTACTGATTACTTATCTTCTATTCTTAATGCAAGGCTTCACACGAGAAAACCTATTCATTCTCTCATTCGGCACAATAGTTTCAGCAATATTCTGGTACGAAGCACTACGCATATGGTCTCTAAGACCGTTCTAACTTCTGTACAAACTGTACTAAGAATTAGAATAAAATAAAACGAAAACCATCAAGTCTAGTAGGCGATAACTAGATGGAAAGCAAAATCAAAAAAAAGGCACCGCTCTACGGAATCGCTGCTATCCTCTTAGCCATAGTGTTAGCCGCTGCATGCTATAATTTCGGAGTTTACCTGCCGGAATCTGAGTCACCAGAAGAACCTTCGCCAGCTAGTGGGCTGCTAAACACGTTCTCATCCTACGAAGAGCTTAGAAGTTTCTTGACAGCAAACTCAGAAACCCAAGGAGCCTATCTATTCTACGGGCCATGGGACTCTCGAATTATGGGCGAGGCACTCGAAGGTGTTCCTGCAAAGAGTGCACCGGGCTTAGAGTTCGAATACTCAACCACAAACATTCAAGTTGCCGGAGTCGACGAAGCAGACATCGTAAAAACCGATGGAGAGCACATCTATCTAGTGTCAGGCAACAACGTCTTCATTCTAAAGGCGCATCGGACAGAAGAAGCCAAAGTCCTTGCAAACATAACCTTTGACAAAACGTATCCAGTGGGAATCTTCGTAAGCCAAAACAGACTAGCCGTTTTGGGATGCAAATATAACGTTCCTTCATGGGATTACTACAACTACTATTGCGTGGACGTTAAAACATTCGTCAACGTATATGATATTTCAAACAAAACAAACCCCACACTCCTGAGAGATTTTACTATCAGCGGTAGTTATTTCAACTCACGAATGATAGGCGAATACGTCTATTTCGTTGCAAGTCAACCAACCTACATTATACATGACACAATCATTCTACCCAAAATCTACTCGAAAAATGGAATTGAAGAAATAAGTGCTTCCAAAATCCACTACTCCAACGGCACTGACAATTACTACCTATTCACAACAATCGTTGCCTTAAACGTGCAAAACACCGAGGAAGAACCAACCCACATAACAATTATGCTAGGCGGCACAAGCAGCATATACGTTTCGCTAACTAATATGTATATAACGTTTCCAGAATTATATGGACAAACCTCAATTTATCGGATACGCATCGAAAATAGCACCATGAACTGTGAAGCCAAAGGCAAAGTGCCAGGACGCGAACTCAACCAATTCTCAATGGACGAATACAACAACCACTTCAGGATAGCAACTACGACTTGGGTAAACGGAAACGCCCAAAACAATCTCTACGTATTAGACATGAACCTAACCGAAGTTGGAAAAATTGAAAACATCGCACCTGGCGAAGCCATAGACTCAGCTAGATTCATCGGAAACCGCTGTTACCTTGCAACCTCAGTTGTACGAAGAGACCCGTTCTTTGTAATAGACGTAGAAAACGCAAGTGAACCAAAGATTTTAGGTTATCTGAAAATTCCGGGCTTCACAAGATATCTGCATCAATACGATGAAACCCATGTAATAGGTATAGGCAAAGATGAAAATAACAAAGTGAAAATCTTAGTTTTCGACGTCACTAACGTAAGTGCCCCAAAGAACATGACCGAGTATAAGATTGAAGGCACTTGGTCAGACACGCTAATTTTGACAGAGCACAAGGCATTCCTCTTCGACAGATCAAAGGATTTGCTCGTGATTCCAGTTTCAACCTACGATGAATATAGATATTCTCTGTGGCAAGGCGCCTATGTCTTCAACATAACCTTAAGCGACGGACTCATTCTGAGAGGCAACATTACTCACCAAGAGAATGGTGCAGGCGGATGGGACTGCAACTACTGGGTAAAGAGAACGCTTTACATTGAAAACGTACTCTACACGGTATCTGACAAGAAAATAAAAATGAACAATCTAGAAGATCTAGCGCTCCTAAAGAAAATTGAGCTTCCCTAAATCTCCCACTTTTTCTGCTTGTAAGGCTACATGTGAACATTGATTATCTTTTTCTTTAGCTGTACAAAAGAGCTTTAACAAGCCTCTTAAGGTAAATATTTAGATTTGGAAGTTAAATAGTAAGATGATGTGTATGCCTGTCGTAGCTATTCAAAACATTCTAGACGGAAAACACGAAGGAAAACATGTAACAATCAGAGGATGGATTTACCGCAAAAGAGAAAGCAAACAAACAATTTTCTTGATTGTCCGCGATGCCTCAAGCGTTATCCAATGCACAATTAAAACAGATAATCCCTCATGGGCTCAAGCCAAAAAAGCTACAATCGAATCTTCTATAACACTTGAGGGCACTGCTAAACAAGATAAACGTGCTCCAGGCGGCTACGAAATCGCTGTCGAAAAACTCTCTGTAATTGGTCTAGCGGAGAATTTCCCAATAACCAAAGGTAAGGGTGAAGAAAGTGAGCAGTTTCTGCGAGACAACCGCCATTTGTGGCTTCGAAGTCGAAGAATGAATCTGATAATGAAAGTGCGAAGCAAAGTCTTACGGTTTACTCATGAATTTTTCAGAAAGGAAGGCTTTATTGAAGTTTCACCACCAATGTTTATCTCCAGTGCTTGCGAAGGTGGATCAACCCTCTTCGGCTTAAAATATTTCGATAGACAACTTTACTTGACGCAGAGTGCTCAGTTGTATCTTGAAGCTTTAATTTATTCCTTGGAAAAAGTTTATTGTGTTGCCCCATCTTTCCGGGCTGAAAAAAGTCGCACTATAAGGCACCTAACCGAGTATTGGCATATCGAACCCGAATGGGCTTTTGCTGACATGGATGATTTGATGCGCGTGGAAGAAGACCTTGTCAGTTACATCTGTCAGAAAGCAGCCGAATACTGCAAAAAGGAGATAAAAAGCCTAGATGCAGACATTTCGAAGTTGAAGACTGTCAAGACTCCTTTTCCACGCATTACCTATACAGAAGCCATAGAAAAACTGAACGCAAAAAGCTTCAAGATTAAATGGGGCGAAGACTTTGGATTTGAAGACGAGAAGGCTTTGGCAGAACAGTTCGGCGGCCCATTCTTTGTCTATGCTTATCCGAGGCAGATTAAAGCGTTCTACTGCAAGTCCCACAGAGACAATCCAAACCTTGTGATGTCAACTGACATGCTTGTTCCAAGAATAGGCGAAATATCAACAGGTGGCGCCAGAGAAGACAGTAAAGAAGAATTGCTTAAGAGGATTAGTGAGCTTGGTCTAAGAGAAGAAGACTACGACTGGTACATTGATTTGAGACGTTACGGAACAGTTCCACACGTAGGGTTTGGATTAGGCTTAGAAAGATTACTCACTTGGATGCTTGACCTTGAAAACATAATTGATTCTATACCATTTCCGCGAACAACAAGGAGATTCTACCCATAAGAAGTAGAAAATGAAGTAGTCTTACGCAGATTGATTGGAATATTATATTTGATTTCTTAGTATGCACGCTCATCTCTTCATTGAAAACCTTATCCTCTAACGTCGTGACATCGCGTATTGGTAGCCATGAAGACAGCGCTGATAGAGCTCTTCTCATGATTTTGCTGTTTTCCGTCTGGAAAAAATTGAAAGGAGGTATGTTTGTTACCGCCAAAACCACACGAACATTCCTTCAAGAATATTAAAAAGTATGTACTACATATATCACATGTTTCAAAGTAGGTTCTGAGGAAGGGGAGGAAACTTCAAGGGTGACCACTGAAAACCTCGACAAAATCTTCAACCCTCGAAAAATAGCCGTCATCGGAGCAAGTGATAGAGAGAAATCTGTAGGCGCCAAATTGCTTCGAAATTTGATTGGAGTTGGATACAAGGGAGTTGTTTATCCCGTCAACCCTTTTAGACCCACGGTGCAAGGCATAACTGCATATCCAAACATAAGAAAAATCCCGTGGCAAGTAGATCTTGCGATAATAGCAACTCCAGCACACACGGTTCCGCAGATTATTGACGAGTGCGGGAAAGCCGGGGTTTCAGGAGTAATCATCGTCTCAGCAGGTTTCAAAGAAACTGGAGAAGAAGGTAAGGCTCTTGAAAAACAGATTGTTGAATACAAAAATCAGTATAACATGCGCATTATTGGACCTCACAGTCTTGGAGTAATGCGGCCAAGAATTAAGCTCAACGCGACTTTCGCGAACAAAACAGCCAATTCCGGGAAGATAGCCTTCATTTCGCAAAGTGCAGCGTTGTGCGCTTCGGTGCTGGATTGGGCTGCTGAAGCACATGTGGGATTTAGCGCTGTGATTTCGGTAGGGTCAAAGCTAGATGTCGATTTCGGAGATTTAATAGACTACTTCGGAACCGACGCGCAGACAACAAGCATTGTCCTTTATATGGAATCTATCAAGGATGCACGGAAATTTATGAGCGCAACGAGGGGATTTGCCAAAGCTAAGCCTGTAGTGGTTGTGAAGGCAGGACGGTTCCCAGAGAGCGCACAGGCAGCGTTATCTCACACTGGTGCCCTGTGCGGAGAAGACGCTGTTTACGATGCCGCCTTCATGCGCGCAGGAGTCGTTCGTGTTAAAGCAATAAATGATCTTTTCAACTGTGCAGAAGCGTTAGCAATGCAGCCGAACCCCAAGGGTTCAAAACTCACTATCATCACTAATGCTGGCGGACCTGGGATTATGGCAACTGACTTCCTCATCGCTAATGGTGGGAAGCTTTCGCCATTGAGTAGCGAAACTATTGAAGCATTGAACAATGTTTTGCCATCTTACTGTAGCATCCTGAACCCCGTCGACGTCCTAGAAGAAGCCACGGCAGATAGGTTTAGGAAAGTTATGGAAATCTGCTTCAAAGATCCTAACAGTGACGGCTTCTTGATCATATACACCCCTCAAGGAGTAGCCGACCCTGTTGAAACGGCAAAGATAATTTTGGAACTTTCGAGACAAACCACAAAACCCATTCTTACGTCTCTAATGGGTGAGAATGGCTGCTGGAAGGCTAGAAGAATTCTTCGCAAGAACGGTATTCCAGCATTTACGACGTCCGAACAGGCAGTTTCCACTTTTATGTACATGTACAACTACACTAAAAACTTGGAGCTCCTGTACGAAACTCCCGAAGAATTATCTGTAGAGCAATCTATCCCGACGTTTCTCAAAGAAGTCTTAAGAAAAGCATCTAAGGAAGGAATGAGAGTCTTAAATCCATCGGAGTCCTTACATTTCCTTGAAGCATACAAAATTCCGACAACAAAAACTCTGACCGCTAGAACCCCGAAAGAAGCTGTAGCAGCAGCCGAAGAACTGGGATACCCTGTCGTTCTCAAGTTGCTGTCGCCACAGATAACTCACAAATCTAAAGTCGAGGGAGTTGTTTTAAATGTACGATCACCTGTAGAAGTTAAAGGGTTCTTCAAAGAGCTGGCTGAAAAAGTCAGAAAATACAAGCCTGAAGCAGAATTTCAAGGTGTTATCATCCAACCAATGATCCGAAATAAGAAGTGTGAACTCTTAATCGGTTCTAAGAAAGATCCTTACTTCGGCTCAGTCATTGCATTTGGCACTGGAGGAATTGCCGCAGAGTTTTTAAATGATGTAAACGTAGGATTTCCACCGTTGAATCAGGTGCTTGCGAGACGACTTATGGAGAAGACCGCCATTTGCAAATTTTTGAAGTCAAATCAATATCCTGTTAACAGTGGGCTCGAAGAAATTTTGGTGAAGTTTTCTCAGCTTGTAATAGACTTTCCCGAAATAAAAGAAATTGACATAAACCCCATCATAGTTAGTGAAAATAATGCTGTAGCTGTAGATGCTCGCATAATTGTAGAAACTGAGGAAAATCTCCAAAAGATTCAACCTCACGAACACTTGGTGATCACCCCCTACCCCAAAAAGTACATTACTCGACACAAGTTGAAGGATGGAACGTTTGTTGTTCTCCGCCCGATAAAGCCTGAAGACGAGACTCTCCTCTACGAACTGTTTCAGTCCTTCTCGGAAGAAACGATGCGATTTCGATTCTTTCAAGTGATCAAGGACATGTCCCACAAAACTCTAACGAGGTATTGTAACATAGACTATGACCGTGAAATCGCTATAGTAGCAGAGAAGAAAGAAGGTAAAAAAAGAAGAATGATCGGTGTCGCACGAATCATCTTAGAGATAGGTCGAAAACGAGGTGAGTTCGCTGTTGTAGTGGGCGACGAGTGGCAAGGACATGGACTTGGATCGAAGCTGGTTGATTATATAATTGAGATCGGCAAGGACATGAGGCTGGAGACAATCGGCGGAGACATTCTATCGAAAAATCTTAAAATGATTCGCTTGTGCACTAAAAAAGGTTTCAAGATGGAACGGGTTGACGAAGAAACCAAAAAAGCAACGTTGAAACTATCCTAAATCTTTCCTGCTTTGTTTTTCGAGCTTGCCGAGTTTTCTCCACTTTTTCTGGTGGACACAGTGTAAGATGGCTACTCGTTTACCTCTTTCACTCTTTCTTTCGTCTTGCTATCCATCTTCATGCGCAGTTTTTGGAATATATGTTTCTACATTGAAGAGTTTTGATTCACGAAAAATGAATTGTCATGATGGAAGAATCAAATTTGGTGAAAACGTAAATAAGTTTGTAAGGATCAACCAAGGCAGGGGAAATGGAGTGAAAATCGCGGTTTCTGGTAAGGGTGGCGTGGGCAAAACCTTGATCGCTGGAGGTCTAGCATACTCTTTTGCGAGCAAAGAGCTGAAAACAATAGCCATTGATGCTGATCCTTCGCCAAATCTCGCTTTAACATTAGGTTTGCCATTGAATGAAGCACGCTTCATAGTGCCGATATCGGAAAACAAGGAGTTAATTGATTCTAAAACGAGCACTGGATATCCTGGCGTTTATCGTCTCTCCTTTAGGGTGGAAGATATCATCCATGAATTTTCGGTAAAAACCCCTTTTGGCGTAAACTTAATTGTCATGGGAACTGTACGGTCTGTGGGTTCTGGTTGCACTTGTCCAGCAAACTCTGTTATTCGTGCTTTACTGCGTCATTTGGTGGTGGAACGAAACGAAGTGGTCATCATCGACATGGAGGCGGGTGTTGAACATTTGGGTAGAGGGACGGCACAATACGTGGACACAATGTTGGTTGTCGCAGATGCAAACATGAAATCCCTAGAAACTGCCAGACACATCCATAATCTAGCTACGAGCGCAGGTATAAAGCAGGTTTTGTTAGTTGGAAACAGGGTAGGAAGCCGAATTCAAAAAGAAACTGTCAAAGACTTCGCAGAAAGAAACGGCTTGACAATTCTTGACCTTGTGCCTTTCGACCAAAATGTAGTGGACGCCGAGATGCGTGGAGAAACCCCTCTTAGAAACATGGAATCGGCTGCTTTGCGCGCTATACAAAACTTAAGTGAAGAGCTTAGCAGAAAAGATAACTAATGATCTGGAAAGATATTGTTGACGGAGGAGATGAAGGGTAACATGAAAACGCTTGTCACCATGGGTCGCGGTGGAACCGGAAAAACAAGCTTCGTTGCTTTAATAACTAAATACTTCATTGAAATTGGAGACACTCCCATGCTTTTGGTTGATGTTGATCCTGACCAAAACCTTGGCGAGATGGTAGGCGTAGACTTAGAAGAGGCTGGAAAGAAGACCATTTCAGAGTTGCTTATAAAAACCTTCATAGAAGGAAGCGGAACCACTGTTGGTGTTCCACCGACTGAGCGAATTGAAAGCAAGATCTGGGCGAAAGGCATGTACGAAGGCGAATACTTTGATTTCATCGCTGTCGGAACAAAATGGATTGAGGGATGCTACTGTCTGCCAGATGCAGCATTGAAAGGAGCGTTAGAGTCTCTGACCAAAAACTACAGGTACGTGCTTATAGATTCTCCAGCAGGCTTGGAACATCTAAACCGGAGAATTTCAACAAGGATTGACGATGTCTTCGACGTAATTGACCCATCCAAGAAATCCTTTGATCACGTTAAACGTGCATATCGCATAGCCAAAGAAGTGAAGATAAATATCAAAAATTTCTATGTAATCGGTGGCTTTAGGTTTCCAGAACGTCTAGAGAACCAAGCTAGAGAAGCTACACAACTGGAATATTTAGGAAAGATAACTCACGATAAAAACGTTGAGGAATACGTTCTTTCCGGGAAGTCCTTGCTGAATTTGCCATCAGATTCCCCAGCATGTATGTCTGTGAAAAAAATAATGAAAAAAGCTGGTTATGCTAGGCGATAAGTCAGGGCACCCGCTTCCATTATCCTTGAACTACATTTAAGCTAAATTCGCTTGTAAAATAGTAACGAATTTCTAGAAAGATCTCTAGAAAAGCTTAAAATAACGCTTCACTAATCTTAGATCTTCAAAATCTTTGGTTGTGTTTGTGGTTGAGTAGGAAAGGAGTAAACGTAAAGATTAAAGAATTGAAGACTGATGTTGCGGTTATGAAGGATCTTGAGGTGTCTGTTGGAAGAGTTTTTGAAGAAACTTGGGCTGAGCCTGTTGGTCCGACTCCGTTTCCGTCTATAACTGATTTAAGAGCGTGGGATTTCAAGCTTCTGCAGCGATACAAGCCGTTTTACCTCCCGTTTTGTGATGTCTGCTGCCTCTGCACCATGGGGAAATGCGATTTAACAGGGGATAAGAGGGGAGCCTGTGGACTAGACATGGCAGCACAGCAATCCCGCATAGTTCTGCTTGCGTGTAGCATTGGAGCCGCTACCCACACAGGCCACGCTAGACACCTGCTTGAATACTTGATAGAAAAATTTGGGCGAAGTTATCCCATCGACGTGGGTGGGATAAGCGTTGATATTGAAGCTCCGGTAACTCGACTGGTTACTGGGATAAGACCTAGGACTCTTGGCGATCTAGAAGAAGTATTAGACTACTGTGAAACCGAGGTCACCCACTTGCTTTCAGCCTGCCATACAGGTCAGGAGGGGAGTAACATCGATTTCGAGTCTAAAGTACTCCATGCAGGGATGATAGACCAAGTTGGAATGGAGGTTGCGGATATTGTGCAAATTTCGGCCTATGGTTTTCCAAAGGCGGATCCAGAAGCTCCTCTAACTGATATAGGCTGGGGTGTAGCAGACGTCTCTAAACCCGTGATCCTGGTTATCGGTCATAACGTGCCGTCCTCAATTGGGATAATTGACTACTTAACAGACAAGGGGTTATACAATAAAGTTGAGGTTGTAGGCATATGCTGCACTGCCATCGATATCACTAGGTACAATTCTTCCCTGGCTAAAATAGTGGGTCCTATATCTTGGCAATTACGTTATATCAGAAGTGGGATACCCGATTTAATAGTAGTGGATGAACAGTGTATCCGTGCAGACGCATTGATCGAGGCTCAAAAAATCAAGGCACCAGTAATTGCCTCTAGTTCGAAAAACTGTCTGGGACTTGAGGACAGAACCAAAAGCCCAGCGAAGGAGATAATATCTGATCTGGTGGGGAAAAAGGTTCCTGGGGTGCTCATTTTAGACCCAGAGAAAGTTGGAGAGGTTGCAGTTGAGACCGTGATGGCTGTTGCCCCAGAACGAAAGAAGTTCAAGAGCATACCGGAAATAGAAGAAGTCATTAAGGCTGCCAAAGAATGCACGCAATGCAACGAGTGTAGGCGTGCCTGTCCAAACGACTTGCCCCTCCCTGATGCCATGAAAGCGGCGGCGAAGGGTGACCTTAAACCGCTGGCTAAGATTCTCGAAGATTGTATCGGTTGCGCCCGTTGCGACAGTGCTTGCCCAAACGACTTCCCTCTGCATAGCTTTGTGGTGGCAGCATCACAAAAGAACCTAATCAAGGAGAAGTTTAAGATACGGACTGGACGAGGTGCAATTCAAGACACAGAAATCAGGAAGGTTGGTGGCCCCATAGTCCTCGGAGAAATTCCTGGAATTGTGGCGCTGGTAGGATGTGCCAACTATCCCCACGGTGGAAGGGAGGTTGCAGAGATGGCTGAGGAGTTCGCGAAGCGTAGATACATCGTAACCGCTACAGGCTGTGCCGCCATGTCCATAGCCATGCAAAAAGATGAAGATGGAAAGACTCTCTACGAGAAATACCCGGGTGACTTTGACGCAGGAGGTATAGTTAACGTGGGTTCATGTGTCTCCAACCCTCACATAGCCGGGGCAGCGATCAAAATCGCAAGTATTTTTGCAAAACTTCCCCTCCGCGCGAACTACGAAGAGATTGCCGACTACGTTTACACACGGGTTGGCGCGGTTGGAGTTGCATGGGGTGCTATGTCACAGAAGGCAGCCTCCATAGCCAGCGGCTTCTGGCGGTTGGGAGTGCCAGTTATAGTTGGACCCCACGGGTCAAAATATAGACGTATGCTTCTAGGCAGGAAAGATCTTGAGCAAGACTGGTATGATTATGATGCTCGCACTGGGGACCAAGTTTATGTTGGCCCTGCGCCTGAGCACTTGTTCTATGCGGCTGAAACAAAGGAGGAGGCAATGGTTATGATAGCGAAGCTGTGTATAAGACCTGCAGACACAACGAAGGGACGGGCCATAAAGCTTACCCATTACATTGATCTACACAAACGACTCTACGGGATACTCCCTGACGACATCCACCTTTTCGTCCGCACCAAGGCAGACATACCAATCACCATGAAAGACGAAATCCTGAAGTTTTTGGAGAAAAAGAAGTGGAAGGAGGGCAAAATCATAAACATTCCAACCATGCTGCCCAGACTGATCAGGGAGAGGAAGGAGTAAAATGGCTATCGCAGAGCCGTGGCAGACAGCTGAAATTCCAGGTCCGAAGAAGGCACACGTCATCACGAAACCAGCGGTCGTTGTCGCCCTAATAAAGAAAGCTAAGCGCCCCATCTTCGTCGTTGGACACGAGACTGTTGAAATCGAATTGGGCGAGAAAAAAGCAATTGACCTCGCTATCGACCTCGCCAAGACCGCAGAAATACCGGTGGTTGCTACTGCTCACATAGTAGGCGAGTTCATCAAAAGAGGGTTCCATCCAGCAGCTTGGATGCCAGCGATGGATATTGGCAATAGACTTAAGGATCCAGAGTGGAATGGTGTTGATGGTGAAGGGCAGTACGATCTTGCGTTGTTCATGGGGATGCAGTATTATATGGAGTGGCTTATTCTGTCCGGGCTTAAGCACTTTGCTTACAAACACCTTATGACAATCAGTGTAGATAGGTTTTATCAGCCTCATGCTACATGGTCTTTTCCGAACATGAAGATTGAGGATTGGAACAAAAATCTTGAGGATGTCATACGTATGTTAGGAGAGAAATAAGATGGCTATGTTTGAGGATATACCGGTTGACGTCGGCGTGATCTACGAGGGAGAAAGGATTCGAAGACATCAAATGTACGTTGAACTTGGAGGTCCAAAAATGGAAGCGAAGTTTGAGGTTGTGAAAAGCAGGAGCATGAACGAGATCGAAGACGAAAAAATAACTGTGATTGGACCTGACCTCAAGGATTTAGAGCCTGGAGGCAGGTACCCCTTCGGGATATGGATTGAAGTCGCGGGGAAAGAAGTTGAAGAAGAACTTGAAGGCGTTATAGAAAGAAGAGTCCACGAATTCTGCAACTACATTGAGGGCTTCATGCACCTGAATCAGAGATACGATATATGGCTGAGGTTAGGAAAGAAATCCTTCGAAAGAGGATTGAATTCTTTCAAATTGATAGGCAAGGTCTTGCATAGGTTGTTCAAAAGCGATCTACCGTTTATCGAGAAAATACAAACAACATTCTATACCGCCCCAGAAAAAGTTAAGGAAATGAAGAAAAAGGCAATGGAGATCTATGGTGCTAGAGACGCCAAGGCTAGAGGATTAAAGGATGAGGATGTCGAAGAATTCTACGGGTGCAATTTATGCCAATCCTTTGCTCCAACCCACTCTTGCATCATCACACCTCAAAGGTACGCTAACTGCGGTGCCATCAGTTGGTTCGACGGCAGAGCTGCGGCGCGGGTGGACCCAAAGGGCCCAATTTTTAAGATCGAAAAAGGCGAGTGCCTCGATGCTTTTAAGGGTGAATGGTCAGGGGCTAATAAATCTTTAAGAGAAAACACGATGGGAGAAATCACAAGAGTCCAGCTTTACACCGCCCAACACAAACCAGAGCAAGAGTTATATCCCCACACATCCTGCGGCTGCTTCGAAGCCATAGCTTTCTACATTCCCGAAGTTGATGGTATGGGAATCGTTGACAGGGGGTTCAAGGAAAGAACCGTGAATGGGTTGCCTTTCTCAACAATGGCGGACGCAACTGCTGGTGGGAGACAGGTGGACGGTTTTCACGGCTTATCCATTGAGTATATGAGGTCACCAAAGTTTCTTCAGGTTGACCGGGGTTGGAACCGCATAGTTTGGATGCCATCCAGCGTCAAGGAACGCGTTAAAGACTTCATACCGAAGGAAGTAGTTGATAAGATAGCCACGGAAAACGATGTGAGTACGATTGATGAATTAAAAGGCTTTCTTGAAAAGACGGCGCATCCGGTTGTCGAAACATGGAAGGCTATACCGGCTGAAGTGGCGCCTGAGGTGGAGGAAGTTGAGGCTGAAGCAGCACTAGAGGTACCCGTTTCCGGAGTACCCATCGCCGCTGGGGGCTTCAAGATAATTCTCAAAGACGCAAAGATCCACGCCAAGAAAGTCATTATCCGAAGAATGGAGAAGTGAAAACATTGGGAGAAGAAGAGAAGAAGGAAAACGCTGCCACCCAACTCACTAGGCTACTGGAGCTTCTAGGCATAGAGGGTAAGGGGGAGATCGAACTCGAGGACGTCGAGTTCCAGATTGGGGAGCTTATCTTGCAGCCCTCAGCTATAGCCCGAGCTGCACTGAAAGCTGTTACACCACCCGCGGTGCTTGCACCGCCAAAGGTGAAGCCTACAGCAATTTTGGAAGCTCCCTTCAAGCCCTTTGTCCAAGAATATCCTGGACAGATTAGGGAAGTAACGCTTGGAGCTACCAAGGGCGAAGGAGGTTCCCGTGGAAAAGCGATAACGATTGGAGGGTCGACTAGCCCGGCGTTTTATCTGTTTCAGAAGGTTCCTCCTCATCCGCCTGTAATTGCTGTGGACACATTTGATATGAAAGTGCGGCTTCCGAAGGCTATAAGGATGCATGTGGAGGAGTTTTGGGAAGACACTGCTGCGTGGGCCAAAATGGCTGTTGATAAGTGGGGGGCTGATTTGATTTCGGTGCATTTGCTGAGTACAGACCCGCTTATTAAGGATACAAAACCGGCGGAGGCTGCGAAAACCATAGAGGAGGTACTGCAAGCAGTGGACGTCCCTCTAGTCATTGGGGGCTGCGGTGATCCAAAGAAGGATGCCGAGGTTTTCACGAAGGTTGCCGAGGTGGCTGAGGGCGAGAGAGTTTTGCTCAGCTCTCTTACATTGGATATGGGTGAGGCTGGTGTCCTCGATGGCGTGGTAAAAGCAGCTGCTAAATATGGCCATTTAGTGTTGGCATTCACAGCCTTAGATTTGAATCGGGCCAAGGAGCTGAACAGGAAACTTTACGATCACGTGCCCGAAGAGAACATATTAATGGACTTGACGACTGCTGCCCTGGGCTACGGACTTGAATACTCATTCACCATCCACGAGCGCGCTAGGATGGCGGCGTTAATGGGGGACTCAGAGCTTCAGCACCCGGTCCTAGCCGGCACCACGAACGCTTGGGCTGCAAGGGAGGCTTGGATGAAACTGGGTCCCGAGTGGGAGCCGCGGGCGCTCAGAGGTCCCATATGGGAGACAATAACTGCGCTGACCCTGCTCTTAGCTGGCGTTGACGTGTTCATGATGATGCACCCTGACGCCATTAAGACTATGAGGAAACTCAGAGAGCAACTTATGAGCAGAGGTAACGCCAAACCCGAGAAGATAGCTAGCTGGGTCAATGCAAGAATGTAAAGGAGGAGCAGAGATGACTGAAAGAGAAGTTAAGAAGGGTGTGAGAACACTAAGTCCCATCGACGTGTACATGCTACTTCCTAGAACAAACTGTAAGCAGTGTGGAGAAGCAAACTGTATGGCATTCGCAGCCAAGCTTGTCAACAGAGAGGTCTCCATGGAAGATTGCCCGCCGATCCTAGAGAAGGAACACGAAAAAGGGTACAAGAAACTCAAAGAGATGTTGGCGCCAGTGATTAAGGAAATAATAATCGGCACTGGGGATCGCGCGGTCAAGATAGGCGGCAAGCTTGTCATGTACCGCCATGAGTTCACCTACCACAACCCTGTGTCCCTAGCCTTCGATGTAACCGACGACATGCCTCCGCGCCCTAGATTCGCCGGTGAAGAGGCTCTCCTAGACAGGGTGAAGAAAGTTGAGAATTTCTTATACGAATACATTGGGAGAGAGCTTAAACTCGACATGATAGCTGTTAGATCAACATCGAATGACCCGACCACCTTCAGGTCAGCCGTGGGCACCGTTGCCGAAGCCACGGAAATGCCGCTGATTCTCTGTTCATTAGACCCTAACGTCATGGAGGCCGGACTGGTCGCGGCTTCAGGTAGAAGGCCGTTGATTTATGCGGCAACCAAGCAGAACTGGAAAGAGATGGCTGATTTGTCGTTGATGTACGATTGTCCTTTAACCATCTTTGCCCCGAACGACCTCAGTCTTCTCCGGTCCCTGTCGAAGACTCTAATCCAGTATGGAGTCGAGGATTTGGTGCTGGACCCTGGAACGTTCTCTGATGAGGGGCTATCGGACACAGTCAATAATTTCACTATAGTGAGAAGGAATGCGTGTAAAGGCGGAGATGAAATGTTCGGCTTCCCCCTTATCGGGACGCCGATCACAGCTTGGTTGAGCGGAAAAGAATCAAAGGAGATGCTAGCGTGGAGGGAGGCGTACGTAGCAGCCACGTTAATGACCAGATATGCCGACGTACTAATAATCCACAGTCTTGATGGATGGACTCAACTACCTATTGTCATATGGAAGTTTAACATCTACACAGATCCTAGGAAGCCAGTTTCAGTTGATGCTGAGCTGTATACGTTTGGAAAGCCTGATGAGCTGTCGCCGGTGATGTTGACCACCAACTACGCCCTAACTTACTTCACGGTTGAGTCGGACCTTAAGAAGTTTGGCGGGAACTATTACCTAATCGTAGCCGACACCGAAGGAATCAGCGTGGAAAGCGCCGTAGCCGGAAGGTATCTGACAGCAGAATCGATCGCAGAGGCGGTCAAGAAATCAGGGATAGCGGAGAAAATTAAGCACAAGCACCTGATTATACCAGGTATGGCTGCTAGGTTAAGCGGGGCGACAGAGGATGAATTGAAGAGCGTTGGTTTACCTGGTTGGCACGTTATGGTGGGTCCAAGGGATTCGTCTGGAATAGGGAAGTTTCTGGACGAAAAATGGCCCCCAAAAGAAGAAGAGTAATACTAGCAAGCTCTTCCCTCCTGCCGAGGATGTAGAGCGTTCACAAAAGTTATGCTGTGAATCACAAAAGAGAAAATACGGAGTGTATGGAAACATCTCCAGAAGTGTTGGTGATGTACATAACCTTGTACCATTCAAACCTACGTTTACTATTTCTTATAGAGAAGCAAGCCAAGGAAATATCGAAGACAACATGTGCTATTGCTATCTTAATCCAGGCGGTATCACAATTGCTGTCTGGGTTCGCTGAACCCCATTCAAGGACATAAACTTGCCCATAATCTCTCTAAGCGAATCCATGTTGGCAAATTCGGCATAGGCGATGACATCGAACTGACCAGTAACAGCATGGACCATCTTCACTCCTTCAATCTTAAGCGCCGCTTCGGCGATCTCCCACACTATTTTAGGAACGGAATTGACGAGTATGTAGACTTCCAAACAAACACCATATCAAATATAAAATGACCTCTCTATTCTATTTTCCTATCGAACGCGTGCTACATAAAAAGTGAGGAGAAAGACATTTTCCTATTTGATGCCTTTCGCGCGTGCGATTTATGGCAAACCTTTCCATTTTTCATGTTCCATGGCCAGGAAAGCCTGGATCTCTTTCTGATTCATTTCCGTTATTGTCACATCAACTTCTACATTTAGCTTCATTATGGCTTCGCGTATAAGATTTACAAGGTGATCTTTAATAGGGATTCCTAAAGAAGGTAGAGCCAACATAACTGTAACTTTATCGCGTTTGATTTTTACGTTCTTTACCATTCCCAAATCAACTAAACTACAATTTATTGCAGGATGCTTCACCTTTGCCAGCAATTGACGCACATCTTTCTCTGAAACCTTCCTACCCATCATTTTTCCCTTCTATGTTTTTGATCGATAATTACTTAAAAGTTTTCTTAATGGAATAAATCTTCTCTCAAAGTATATTGAACTTCAAGCAAGTTTCTCTAGGTACAAAGGGCATGCATACACTTCATTGCATACACACAGGTTTGTACGCTCTATTGAAGTCGAGAATCCATTTCACACGTAGTGCACAAAGGTAAATCTCAAACAAAGGTGAGAATTCTATATAAAGATCCAAACTTAAATTTAATATTTCTCTAGTTCGAAGAGTCGAATAAGATTCTTAAGATAAAAATGCTTACTTTGAACCGAAAAGCCGCGTTCTTTCAATATGTTCTTCCAGTCCCTTTTTATATAATCGCCTGCCAAATCACATTCTAAACGAAATAAAACGTTGATGTAAAAAGGTTCTTTGGACAGATCAAATTCATTGTAATCCAATATGAAAAATTTTCCCCGTTTCTTTAGGGCTTTATTAGCGTTTTCTATAATTTTAATCCGATCTTTTTGTTTAAACCCGTGTAAAGTAAATTAGATAAATGCCTTATCAAATTCATCCTCAAAAGGAAGATCATTCTCTATCCTTAACTCAATTAATTTTAGGTTATCATGATAATAAGATTTCTCCTGAAATTGTTTTTTCATCTCCTCACCTATCTCCAATCCAACTACCTTGCCTTCTTCGAGATAATCGAGCATCAGAAGATCGTTTCTCCCTGTGCCAGCCCCCATGTCTAGGATCCTGTCGTTTGGTTGAATATTCATCTTGGAAATCACATCTTTTATAAAATTTTTATAAAATCCAACAGTAGCTAGGTCTAACAAGGTATCATAATGTCTAGCCAAAAATCCCCTAATCTCAACGTAAGATTCAGCACCATATAGCAAACCTGCTTTTTTCAATACTTTCTTGAAATTTTCTATAGCGTAGGGAAGCAAAATTATCACTGATTCTTGACTAAATTTCATTCAACCTAACAATTCTTTTTCTCCTTATTTCCTTTTCTCATCTAAAAATTGGTAGGTTTGTTTTAGTCTTTCTGCGGTTAACTCAGATAACATCTCAACCTGCTCCAAAGGTAAATAATGACTAATTGACTCATCGAAAAAGATTTGCGCTGATGCTGAAAACTCTGAGTCTTGCTCCGTCAAAACAATTGTCAGTGGTACTAGGGGAAGTGAATTTATCCTAACTGAATGATCTCCGTAACTAAAATTCACCTCAGAACCACCTAAAACCTTAGCAGACTTAACCAGCAGCTTAGACATGGATCCAAATACATTTTGGATCGAAGACTTAGCGCGCTCGACCGCAACGTTACAATATTGTCCTCCCTGCAACTGCTTAGAAGTAACGAGATTTGAAGTCTCAGGAGTCGGCTCGGCATCCGCGTAGGAGGAAAGAATGCAATAGATGTACGGTAAAGTACGGTGTTTTTGCTCTAAAGCATAATTCGCTAAGTCATCGTATACTGATCCATCTTCAAGATATAAACTGAGTTTCAAAAATCTTAGCACAGGTTTATCTGAGAAACCGAGTCGCCCCTTCAAACTTCTAATCTTAGTTTTACACCTTTTCCAATTCCACAACTCTTCCATAACTTCGACTTCAACTGCTCTGAATTTCCTTTTTCCCTTAATGGTATATTTTTATTTCTTATAATTTCTTATAGCCTTTCACAATAGTTCTAGCGCGCTAGACTTATTTATGGAGCAATAATATTTACTACTGATTCACTATGGGAGACCGTATATCATTCAAAGGTTATAGCATTGTATCTTGCGGTATACTACACCGAGAGTTGAATTACTTAAGAAGCATTGGCTTCCTAGATGCTGATAAGATTTTATATACAGCGCCAGGATTGCATGCCAATCGCGATGAACTCAAATAGCAACTTACAAAGCAATTAGAAAACGCCAAGAAATACTCCCAAAATATTATAGTAGTTTATGGCAAAAACTGTCATCCAGATATAGACAAAATAAGTCAAGGAAAAGGAATCTCGAGGTTGGAAGCCGAGGATTGTATTGACATGCTCGCTGACCTTGAGAAATGGAAGGAGATGAGTGGCGGGAAAATTGGAAGTGTTTTTTGGCTTTCTCCTGGATGGCTGGACTATGCTGGCAAAAACAGGTATGTTTGGGAACGAATTTACAAAGATTGCCTGAAGTGGGACAATGCTGATGCAAACGTGAACTTTGGAACTTACAGGAAAGCAATCTTTCTAGATCCCAAACCCCTAAATGTTTATGATGAATATACACCTAAAAATATTCTTGATTTCTCCAGTTGGACACGCCTTGTGGTGATCCGTCAAGAAGTTACTCTGGATCGCTTAAAGGGCATCCTATCAAGGTGTGTTCTAAAAAGCAGAGTTAAAGCGTAAAAATCGCCAAAATTATGAGCGACTAGACAATCTGCCTAGAGCTTCGCCTTGTGGTTCTCGGAGAACATGCTAGGACTTGTAGCTTGGGAAGAGTTCTTTTGGGCCTGGAATGTAGATCGACTCAGAATACGTTTCAGCGAACATGACATCCGCAAGAAGATCGATATACAGCGTGTTCTGTGCCACAGCGTTCGCTTCGTCTCGCTTCTTCATAGATAGAAGCGTGGCGTAGGCTCCTGAAAGCGAACCGTTTCCAATAGTGCGTATCTTCGCATTTGGAAACTCTGGGAAGATCCCAAGCTTTGTTGCACTCCTTAAATCGGTGTAAGCTCCAAAAGCTCCTGCTAGGTAAAAGTTCTTAACATCGTAAATAGACAGCTTGAATTTCCTCATCAGAACCAATATCCCACCGCAGGCGGCTCCTTTAGAGTCCATTATGTAATCCATGTCACGCTGCGTTATTACTATATCTCGGCCGATCGCCGTCTTCTCGGCAGGAACTATGACATACTCCAGCCCATCGCTCCCACTTCTGACGAGCGACGTTCGACTCTTAATGATTTTTCCCGCGAAGTCTAGGATGCCAACCGAAAACATCTCCGCCGCAGCGTCGATTATGCCTGAGCCGCAGATGCCCCTTGGAATTGTATCTCCAATAACCGTGTACTCCGCCCTGAAGGTTTTTGGGTCGATTTTAACATGTTCTATTCCACCACGCATCGCCCGCATCCCAAATTTGACTCCTCCCCCTTCGAAGGCAGGGCCAGATGCGATGGAACATGATACGAGCCAGTTCTTGCTCCCTAAAATAATTTCTCCGTTTGTTCCCATGTCAACCAGAAGAGATGTTTCATCAGAATTATACATGCCTGAGGCTACTACGTCACCAACGGCGTCGCCGCCTAGAAATCGACTTACGTTCGAAAGGCAGTAAACGTATGCCTCTGGGTTCACGTGAAGCCCCAATGTCTTCGCCTTCTTAATGATGGGTGCCCTTGGAACCTTGTCATTCGCATCCACATACCAAAGGTAGTCTACGTCTATCCCCGCAAAGAGATGGTTCATAACCGTGTTTCCGCCTACGGAAACGCTTGTAATTTCCTCATTCTTAATTCCAGCTCGTGATGTAAGCCTGCCCACGAGGTCATTTATGACTTTGACGACTGCCTGCTGGAGCTTCTGCAAACCATTCTCGGCTTTACGTGAAAAGGCAATCCTGGTGAGGAGTGTCTCGCCATAAGTAATCTGCCTGTTCAGCCCCGAAGCTTTGCCTAATATCTCGCCGGTCGTCAAGTCAACAATGAGTGCGACGATCGTTGTGGTTCCAACGTCGACGGCAAGACCGTAGTTTGAACGGGTTCTATCGCCTGGTTCGATGCTTATGATCTCAGGAGGAGTCTTCGTCATGCTCAAGGTTGCGGTCACAGGTCCCTTCATTGAAACAATGTTGTTATAGATATCTTCGCTCACGCTTGGTCTTGGACCTGAGTAGCCATGAAGGCTAATAGAACGTCGCTCATAATCCTCAGTGGGCGGGAGAGTTACCAGATGTTTTTTCGATGCAGGGTCAATTTGATCAATAGCCATTTCAGTGTTAATCAGTATCTGAGGGTTAGCAATGCGGCTTTCAACCGGAATTGTAAACTCGCAGTCGCTTTGGACGCGGGTTTGACAAGCAAGACGGTACCCGTCAGATATCTGCTGAGGTGAGAGCCACTTTTCATACTTAGTCGATACATCGGAGACTTCGCCTTTGTTTAGGATAATCTTACATGTTCCACATTCGCCTTCTCCGCCGCATATGCTTCTAATTCTTATGCCAGCCTCTCTGATCGCGTCGAGCAATGTGGTACCTCGTTCCACCTCGATTACCTTGTCCATCGGATTGAAGATTATTTTCACCCGGTCGCTCATATTGGAACACCTGAAACTCACGATTTTGAGTGTTTCACAATCGCTGAAGTTCAAGTTGTCTTTTTTTGTTGTAGTAACCGCGACTCTTATACTTTATTTTTCGAATAGTTCAAGTCATTTATTCAATTTGTAGGTAATCTTCTGTTTAAGGTAAGCTTACTCCAAGTCTGAAGGAAAAATAGAAAAGTTAATCTGTCTCGTTGTTACCTCACTTTCCTTTCCAGTTAAGCGATTTAAAGAAGATGCGGGGAAACTGTGTGGTTGAGGACAAAGAGCTTGAAAGGATTAGGTTAAAGATACTGAAGGAAATGTTTAGGCGTGGAGCTTTAGAGAAGAAGACTCCCTTCAAGAGCGAGGAAAAATCGGTTTTTGATAAACCTGTTAAAGTAACAGATGCAACATTAATGGAAGTTGTGCAGAAAAATTCCTTGGTGGCGGTTGATTGTTGGGCACCATGGTGCGGTCCCTGCCATATGGTTGCTCCGGTTGTAGAGGAACTCGCGCGGGATTACGCTGGAAAAATGTTGTTTGGAAAATTGAATGTGGATGAAAATCGAAGGACTGCCATACAATATCAGATAATGAGTATTCCCACAATGTTAGTGTTCAAGAACGGAAAACTTGTGGATAGAATAATCGGTGCCATGCCCAGACAAATGTTGGAACCGAAAATAACACGTTATCTTAAGCCCCAATAAAAATGATTGTAGAGATAAAAATCAACTATGACGAGTGCATCAGATGCAAGGAATGCGTCAAAGCCTGCAGCTACGGGGTACTAGAATGGCTCGACGACGTGCCTGTTGTTGTAAATCCTAAAAGTTGTGCGCTTTGTTTGGAATGCGAGAAAAACTGCCCTGTGAACGCGATAACTCATGAGGAAAAATAAACAAAAGATGTAAATTAGAGAATAAGAGCTTAAACATGGGATACGTATGTGTCTTCTAAAGGTTTACGTGGATGAAGGAAAATCAGGTAAGAAACTCATCGCTGAAGAAATCGCCTTAGTTATTAAAGACAATGATGGAATTAAACTTAAAAATTTGGAGTTTGAGGAAATAAATTTGGATAATGTTGAAATCGCCTCAATCGACACGTTAAATTCGGTTTTACTTCTCAAAAGTAGGGAGACGTAAAATTTGAAGATAATGGTATGTGGAAAAGGTGGTTCGGGAAAATCCTCGGTTTCAGTTCTTATAGCTAGGGCGTTATCTGAGAAGCATAAAGTGTATTTAATCGACTCTGACGAATCCAACGTCTTGCTTCCCAAACTGCTCGGTGTCAAACCGCCAAAACCCATCGTTGAATATCTTGGAGGCAAAAAAGGCATATTCCCAAAAGGAGAAGTAAACATTGTGAATGCTCTGGCAAAGGCTGGCAAAGGGATTAAACTAGACAACCTACCTACAGAATACGTTTCCACATCGACGGAAGGAATCAAACTGGTAACCATAGGTAAAGTTAGAAATTTCGGTGAAGGCTGTGCGTGTCCACTAAACTTTCTAACAAAGACACTGCTCAAGAATCTAGCATTAGACAAAGACGAAATAGTGCTAGTGGACACCGACGCCGGAATAGAGCATGTTGGAAGAGGAGTTGAAGAAGGCTGTGACGCTATACTGGCTGTTGTAGATCCAACGGCTGAAGCCTTAATGCTGGCAAAAATTCTCAAAGAAACATTTCAGAACCTCAACAAGAAATTCTGGCTGATACTGAACAAAGCCACACCTAAAATAATTGAGCTGGTCAAAGAAAAAGCAAAGGAAATGAACCTTGAGATCAACGGAGTGATCAGGTTTGACGAGGAAATATTTGAATCTTGCATGGATGGCAGGGTGTTACATGCAAAAGAGGCATCCGCTGATGTGGAAGGAATTTTGAAGAACATGGGTCTCATCTAAACCCTTTTGCAAAGTTAAAATTCAATAATAAACGGATTTGTCATGTTGCCTAAGTCAAAGCTAACTCAGGTGGCAAGGTCTCTCTTCGACGAAGAAGAAAAATAATTAGAATGATTGTTGAAATTGTTTCCATTGCAGAAAAACTAGGGTCAGGCAAGAATGTTGAGGAACTTGCGAAGGAGACAACCTTGGCCATGGAGGATTGGAGGGTCATGCCTGTTAGAGCGAAACATTATGACGGTATCGCTTTGGGAGAACAGACTGAACACGCCAGAGCAAACTCGCAATGAATCATAGATTTCTTGATGTATCACGTGGAAACTTCAAAAATGATTTGGATTTATCTGTTACTTTACTGCTCTTTTCCCAAAGGGTATTTCTTCTCGCCAGCTGTTATGGGCACTTGAAGCCAGTTTTCTGGAGGGATAAAGGGGCAAGTGTAGGCTTCACTGTAGGCACACCATGGATTGTACACTTTGTTGAAATCGAGAATCCATTTCCCATCCGGGGTGAGACCTCTCTCGGGTTCCAAATCGAGATACCGACCTGCACCATATGTTTCCTCACCTGAGGTTGTATCCCTGAAAGGAACCCACAGTCTTTTCTCATCAGCGTTGCTCTTATAGGCTTGAAGCACACACTGCTTCTCATCAACTTTAAATCTAAATTCTCCCCAACAAATGAATTCTTGCACCCCACCTTTTGTAGTGGCTACTTCTACTCTCTTCTTCTCCTTATGCTCATGAAGCACCAATTCAAAACGTAGGTCCGGATCTGGAGGATAATAGCTAAGACCCTCGCTTATAAGGCCCCTGCGTTCTTCGCGAGGTACAGGTGATCGTGGGTCTAATATAAAAAATCTATTCTTCTCTTCACGTTGTCTTTCAAGACGCGATTTCCACTCGGAGATATTCAAGCCAAATTCACCCAATACTTTACTTGGTTACTTCCAAAATTTTAACGTATCGTCTTCTTGAACTCTATCGTGTTGCATGCAAATAGCACATGCAGTGACGGAAAGCTTACTTAAGTTATAGTGTTGAAAATCTATATAGTCCGTCAAGAACGGTTTGCGGAGAGCCCGCAACCAGCAACTATATCATTACAAACAAAACTCCGGCCACAAATATAGCTACATTGAAAGACAACTCTAACAAGCGTTCAAAGCCTGCTTTCAATTACCCGAAAGTCGAAAATTTCAAGCTCCGGAAGCTTTCCTTTCAGAGCTTTCTATCCGCATGTTGGGCAAGAGCCGCTAGAGCTTGTTGTACCGCCAACAAATTTGTTTTTGCTATAGAGTTTTTCCCAGCAGTCTGAACAAATCTTAATGTAGCCCAACTCTTTGTGGTTAGCTCCAAGTAAGGTTAAATCCTTTCCGTTCTTGCCGCAAATATCACATTTTCCCATAGTGAATCTCCACCTGTCTGAAAAGATGAGAAAGATAGTTTTAAGTTTTTCTCTTGTAGTTGCAACGTGCGCAAATAAAGGCAGGTTGTTAATTTGATCAGTGAAGACATGAATCCCAAGAGGGCCATCAGCCTGTGTTTTTTAGGTGGAGGAATGTTAGGCGCCATCTGTACATACTCTTCTTCCATCTAAGACGTAGTGTTGCCCTTCGACATAGTCTATACATACAGGCTCTAGTCCACAAATCCTTGCGTGGAAAAACTGCGAAAAGCTGTGGCTAACGTTAAACCGCATTTTGTTATGTTTTCAACTTGGCCTGTTGGTCTGTTTCTTACGATTTTTATGCAGTCGCCTACTATGCAGCTTAAGATGCACGCTCCGCAGTATATGCAAAGCTCTAGAGTTATTCCAACTTCTCCAGCCCTCCAAAACGAAACAAGAAAAACGGCAAAACTCACACAATTTATTGGTTTGACCGTGCGCGTGTAGGATGTTTAGGTAAGAAAAAATTGTTGCATTAGAGTTGCTGTCGAATTCTAAACACGCAAGAGTTTTTAAATTGCAGGCTAAATAACCTCATAGCACCTTCAAATCGCAAAAAGGGATTGCAACGATAAAATGCCTGAAATTAAGTCCTGTGACATAGGTAGCTTACCTTTTTCTGGGAACCTTACAAAGTTTTTGGACGGAGCATCGAAGTTTGGATCATCTTGTAGCGATGGTGCAGGCAGCTATTTTCGTTCGGAAGTTATCAGAAGCTTTATTGATAAGGCTCGAACAGGCATCAGTATTCCTTACTACCCTCAGTTCAGAGACATGAACTGTATGTTTTTGGAGTTTATTGATGGTGTTGAGAAGCTCGAGAAGGGATACGTACAGTTTAAAGATATGTCTCTGAAAGAGAGAGGAAAATCTATACCAGAGGTGAAGGTTATCAAAGAAAAGTCTAGGGAGATTTCTGAAGTTCTTGGTCACCCATTTGAGCTCGGAGTTTGCGTTACAGGACCGTACACGTTGTCTTCTCAATTTGCTGTCAGAGATACGGGTCTGTTTATGAGGCTCGGCCGCTTAATTTCTCAACTTGTCGAAAACACTATTTTCAATGAAAAACATGGAAGAGTAAGTATGATTTCCGTGGATGAGCCTATTTTGGGATTTCTGAATGACCCATTAATAGATCCTGATTGTGAGGGAAGAGAAAACCTGAGAAAAGCTTGGGAACTCATCACCCGCGTTAGCAAGGCGAATTCCAATTCTGCGCACACATGTATACACCTCCACAGCACTGCTGATCGCTTGTTCTGGGAAGTGAAATCGCTTGATGTTATAGAATGTGAAATGAACAACTTCCTTTACCGAAGCAAAGAAACAAAAAAGCTCTTAGAGACTCATGACAAGTTCCTGAAGGCAACTGTATGCACAACAGACTTTGACGGATTAATAAGAGAAAAAGCAACCGCAGCACATCAGCAAGAAGCAGACATCAGTCGGGAAATCAAGGAAAACTGGAAAAAAATCTTGAACGGAGAACTGAATGCCACGGTTTTTCTTGAAGACACGGCCTTGATAAGAAAGCGTATACTAGATATCGTCAACCGATACGGACCAGAAAGAGTCCCGTATGCAAGTCCAGAATGTGGACTGAAAGGATACCCAACCTACGAATGTGCACTCGAATGTTTAAGACGAGTTGCACTTGCCACCCAAAGTGCATACGCCTAGACAAGATTGAGCGCACAAAAGGCCAAAAAACATGTTCTTAGCGCGCGCGCTTGGCTTGCTGAAGCTTTCAACCTCGCCTGTAGACCTCTTCCTCACGATTTTCATGCAGTCGTCCAGTATGCAGCTTAACACGCAAGCCGCGCAGTAGACACAAAGCTCCGGTGTTATCCCAACCTCCCCAGCCCTCCAAAACAAAGCCTTCGTTGAACAGGCTTCTACGCAAAACTTGCATTCTACTTCTTGACAGGTTCGCTTGTTAATGGATATACTTCCTTCAATAAAGAACTCTTCAATGCCTAAAGGTGCAAGAAGCTCCTCCCTCTGCCTTTTCTTCTCTTTCTCCGTTGTTTCTCTAACAGCTGAAATATGTCCAGACTAGAGGACTTCTCACCCTTTTCAGACATCTGCATTCATCTTTCACTAAATACTACATTGAAACAAATAATAAACAAATGTGAATCACAACTACTAATTCCGGATATAAGGAAATGCTGTATTCTAGGCTGTTCCGCTCATCTCGATGATCTTGGGTACAACCCATTCGAAGCCAATAGCCATCATGTGAATCCCAGCAGCACTAGTCGTCTTCCGAATCTCGCGAACCAGTTCGCCAAAGATCTCAACATTCTCCTCCCGAAACGCCTCCTTACTCTTGTCTCTCGCTCTACGCAGACGCTGCTCCACATCCTCCGGAACCTTAATCCCAGGAACAAACTTGATCATCCAATTCATCATAGACTTCGACTTAAAGGGCGCAATACCAATCAAAACAGGCGTCTTAAGATACTTCACTGCATCCAAAAACCGCTTAGCCTGCTCCACACTGTAAACGCACTGCGTCTGAATAAAATCAACCCCAAGCTTCACTTTCCTCTCAATCTTCAAAACCTCAGCCTCCAAAGGATCAGCATTCGGCGCACCCGCAATGCCAATATTAAACTTCGGCGGATCCTCAATCTTATTCCCCTTCAAATCCACGCCTTCATCAATCACCTTACGCATCATATAAGTGAAAGTCGCAGAATCCAAATCAAAAACAGGTTTAGACCCAGGCGTATCACCAACAGTCGTGTGATCACCAGTCAAAACCAAAATGTTCTTAATCCCCAAAGCACCAGCCCCCAAAACATCGGAAAGCAAAGCCAAACGATTCCGGTCTCGAGTTGTCATTTGATAAACAGCCTCTAAACCCACCTCCCTCTGAATCATATAACACGGAACAAGAGCATTCATGTACCCAAAGGACGTAGGGTTGTCAGTAACGTTAGCAGCCACAACATGACCCTTTAAAGTCCTAGCACCTTCAAGAACCTCATGAAGATTCGTCGTCTTCACCGGCTCAAGCTCACCCGTAAAAACAAACCTACCCTCACCAATCTGCTTCATCAGCTCACTGTATGCTTCCCTCTTAAACGCGCCACCAACTATCTCTTCCTCTTTGCCTTCTTCCTTTTTCTCCGCTATTACTTCGCCGGGCAGTTCCCGTGGATGCTCCGAAATCCTATAATCCCGAGGGATCCTAAACTTCCGGAACAAGTCAAGTCTGTTCCTCTCTTTCAGGCGGTTGTAAATGAGAACCCACGCACAATCGTTTTTCCATCCGCCGACCTCACACTTCCCGCTTGCTTGTCCCCCACAAGGCCCATTAAGAAGGCTCTTGGCACATCTGGTTATCGGGCATATGCCTCCAGTTTCGAACAAAAGGCAGTCTCCACACGCCCGACACATCTCATAAAACTTACCCTCCTTCGTGTCATGCATTCCCATAAACATCGTGTCGTTGGCTGGAATGATCACCTTACTTGGGAACAAATCCGCGAGAGTCTGAACGCCAACTCCACATGCTAAACTGACTACAGCATCATAATCCTCGATCACCGGATGCAGTGAGGACAGGGCTATCTCCCTATCACATTGACGCAAAATCGAAATGGCCTTAGTTTTGGAGCCGTTTCCGCCCGCAAGTTTTCTATGCATTTGCAGCAAAGTCTTTAAGATCTCAGCTTGTTTCTCGCCACCAACCTGTACTATAGCCGCGCATCCATCACAACCAACTATCAGGAGATTCTTAAAGTTTCCAGTCATTTCGAATATTTTTTCCAACGGCTTCTGCTGGACTATAATCACGCTATAGATTCCCCCTTAAGGAAGTTCATATGAGAATGAATCATGGATATAAAAATTCCCATAGAAGATGTTGAAAGCTTCATGGTTTCACCTCAACCTGTTTTCTCAAAGGACTAGGCCCAAGCTTTTCAAGCTGTTTCGTGAAGTCATGTATGATCTCAGCGATCTTTTTGCCTTCACCCGCAGAAGCCCATTCAATCCTAAGCCTTTCAGGTTCGATACCAGCCCCCTTAAGCCATTCTTTCACCTGTTTCACGCGTTTTTCAGCTTTGACGTTGCCCGAAATGTAGTGGCAGTCACCAATATGACAACCTCCTATGAGGACCCCGTCTGCGCCCAAGAGAAATGCTTGAAGTATGTGCCTCTGATCAATCCTACCCGTACACATGACGCGTATGATTCTCAAGGACGGGGGATACTGGAATCGACTCACACCAGCCATATCCGCCCCAGCATAGGCACACCAATTGCAGAAAAACGCCAAAGCTTTTGGCTTTCCTTCAGGCGGCCACGTTTCTAGAGCAGCTTTTATCATAGCTGAAAGTTGGTCGTCTGTAAAATGGTGCATGGTTATAGCTGAAGCTGGGCACTCAACAGCGCAGACACCGCACCCTTTACAGAGAAACGGGTTAACCTCAGCGACTTTCTCGACTTTTATGGCTCCGTATTCACAAGCAGCCTCACAGTTAGCACAGGCGATGCACTCGTCAGAATCCACTTCAGCCACTATAGGCTCATTGACAACCTTTCCCTTTAACAACGGAATCAATGCCCGCGACGCCGCTCCCAATGCCTGACAAACGGTTTCAGAAAGGTCCTGTGGACTGTGACATGTTCCGCAAAGATGTATCCCATCAGTGGCAAAATCCAAAGGTCTAAGTTTCGGATGAGCTTCCAAGAAGAAGCCCTGCGTCGTCCGAGAAATCTTCAAGGTCGAAGATAGCTCCTGAAAATCTTCGGCTGGAACCAACGGCGTCGCCAAAACCACCCTGTCTGCCGGAATCGTCAGGTCAGCGCCAGCCACTATGTCTCTAACTTTGACCGCTAGATGATTCTCAACCAAACTGACTTCCGGTGGATGCTCTTCCTCAAACCGTATGAAGGTTATCCCCTTCTCTCTTGCTCCGCGATAAGGGATTTCATTTTTCCATGAGACTACTATGTCCCGATAAAGAATGTAAACTTCCGAATTCGGATAGGTCTCCTTCACTTTCAACGCTGAATCTATGGCTTCGGAGCAACAGACAGCCGAACAATACGTGCGTCCCTCCTTTTCTCGGGCTCCAGCACACAGAATCATCACAATGTTCTCGCCGTCGACCAGTTTCTCATCTGCAATCATTCGGCGAAACTCTGGCCCAGTGAACACACCATCATACTGGGCATAGCCATAGAGTCCTTCAGGCTTCAACTCTTCTGCATCTATCGCTACAATAATGGTGCCAACTTCCACGGTTTTTCGTTCTTCACCCTGAAGCAATGTGACATCAAAGTTTCCTATGGAGCCCCTAACCTCTTTCAAATTGGTTGAAAGAAAAACCACAATATTCCCATGATTTTCCACATGTTTAACGAGGGAGTCAAGCATGCTGCTGACATCGATGTCCTCTAGGGGGGCAAAAGATCGATCAACGTTTCCACCCAGTTTTTCTTTGCTCTCCACCAAGTATGTTTTGAAGCCTTTATCTGCAATGGTTTTTGCGGTAATTAATCCTGCTATTCCTCCACCTATGACCATGGCGGCTTTAGACACGTCGGTTTCGAATCTATCCAGAGGGTGCAAGAGTCTCGCCTTCGCCACAGCCATTCTGACAAGATCCATGGCTTTTTGCGTAGCTTCCTCTGGTTCCTGTGAATGCACCCAAGAGTCGTGTTCGCGTATGTTAACCATCTCAAAGAGGTAGGGGTTGAGGCCTGCCTCTTCACATGTGGCTCTGAAAAGAGGCTCATGAGTTCTTGGTGTGCATGAAGCGACTATAACACGGTTAAGGTTATGTTCCTCTACGGCTTCCTTAATCTTGGCAGCAGCATCCTTGGAACAAGCGAAAAGGAACTCCTCAGCATGAACAATCCCCCTCAAATTTTTGGCAAACTCCACGACTTTTGGGATGCCCACAACAGATCCAATGTTTATTCCACAATGACAAGCAAAAACCCCTATTCTGGGTTCCTTAGCAATGACCCGCTCCTTTACCTTAACACCCTTAAATTCACCCTTAAGAAGCTCTGTGCGGAGGCCTGCCCTAGCCGCAGCAGCACTCGCCTGAACAACCGAACTTGAAATATCCTTCGGCCCCTCACAGCCACCACAAAGATAAATCCCAGAGACAGCCGTGTCTACTGGAGCCGAAGCCCCTAGAGATTTTAAGAAGCCATACTCTGAAACGTCAATGCCTAGAGTCTTGGCTAACTCTGCTGTTCCGCTTTTAGGAATTACTGCTGGACAGAGGACAATCATGTCCACTTCCATGGTTTTTGTTTTGCCCTGTGCGGTTTCGGGATAAGAAATCACCAGCTTTTTGCTTGCTGGATCCAAACTGATTCTGGTAGGTAGGCTTTTCACATAGTTTATTTTGAACTCCTCAGCCGCTCTAGTCGTGAGTTCGTGATGTCCCTTTCCCGGTGCTCGGAGATCATTATGGAAAATGGTTATGTCAATTTCAGAGTCATGCTCCTTGGTGACAATAGCCTCTTTGGTTGCATACATACAGCAGATCTGGGAGCAGTATGGTTTTACATCCACGTCCCTTGATCCGACGCATTGGATAAAGGCTATTCTCTCAGGCTCAACCCCGTCTGATAGTCTCACAATCTTTCCATCCATGGGGCCAGCAGCATTCATCAACCTTTCATACTGAATAGAGGTTACTACATCTGGAAATCTGCCATATCCCAGTTGAGTCAGCACAGAAGGGTCGAGAAGGTCAAAGCCAGTGGCTACAATTACAACAGCAACCTCGACGTCCATCTCATGCTCTTTCTGCTCAAAGTTTAGGGCGTGGGCTGGACAAAACTTTTCACAGATCTTGCACACTCCCTTCTGGAAGTAGAGGCAGTTTTCTTTGTCGATAACTGCCACCGCTGGTACTGCTTGAGGGAAGGGAATGTATATAGCCTTTCGAACCCCGATTTTTTCGTCAAATTCGCTTGGCACTTTAACTGGGCACTTTTCCGTGCAGACTCGACATCCAGTGCATTTTTCTGCATCTATATAGCGCGGTTTACGCCTTATTCTAACCCTGAACGCCTTACCATCGAGTATAGGCTGGATGTCACTCATCTCTGAATAAGTCAGAAGTCTCACGTTTGGATGCCTAGAAACCTCAACCATCTTCGGAGCCAAAATGCAGATAGAACAGTCTAATGTTGGAAATGTCTTGTCAAGTTGGGCCATTCTTCCTCCGATGGAAGGCTCCCTCTCAACTAGATATACGGTATGCCCTTGCTCCGCAAGGTCTAATGCAGCAGTTATGCCAGCAACCCCGCCCCCAATAATTAAAACATTGTTGAAAGCTGATGGCTTTTTCATATCGTTCACCATGAACTTCATCCTTGATGAGAAATTTCATAAGAAGCAAGTAGAACTTAATTAAAGTTTACTCAACGCGGTTGCGAAAAGAGATTTATAACTGTGTTAATGTTTCTATGGTTCTAGGTGTAATGGAATGTGCGAATTTAAGGTCATCCTTGATGGAAAGCTGGTTTTCAAAGATGCTGTCTATGCGAAGATGGAAAGCAACAACGTTATCGTTGGAGACGTGATTGGGGAATCTAAAGAATTCCGGAACTGCAAGATTGTTGAAGTTGACGTGAATTCTACTCGGCTAGTGCTATCGAGTGTCTAGATTGAATTTGACTTGAGCTTTTCAAATTCTTTTTCTAGACATGGAAGTAGTGTTCCATAAGACTCGAAGAGATGGCTTTTCTCATGTTCAATATTGCCTTCGCTTTTCAGCACTCGACCTAGAGACTTGAGAGCATCACTTCTGAGTCTCAGTAATTTTTCGATTTCCTCGGAGCTGGAAGCTTTGCCTCTCCTCTCCAGACCCTTCATTAACTCCCTAAAAATTCTGACACATTCTTTCACAAGTTCCACAGATTCTTGCTCTGCTCTCATGTAATCTTCAAATCTAACCTCTAGTTTTCGTATTTCTCTCGAAAATTCAGACGACATAGGTATATCCCAACTAATATTTTCTCAACTCTTCTAATAGCAGTATTGGCGCGCACTACAATATTTTACAATTTCCCATCTATTCATTCATGCACAAATCTAGTCGCGTAAAATTTTGCGTTGTTGTCGCAAAAAAAATTGGTTCTAAACCTACTACCTTTTAATTCTATTTGTCATTCGATTCCATTTCTAGCGCGCATAAGTAAAAGCCCGCACGCACATTTTTGCAAGAGACTCTAAAAGCTTAAATCTCGTTCCATGTCTTCGTTCCCTGGAGAGCTAATTCATGAAAGTTGTTTCCAACAAGGATCCTCAAGCAAAGGAGCTTCTGAGCACGGTTTCAGAAACAATCGCAGCTCAGGCTGAAGCGATGGGTTTTCCATTCTGGATTGTTGCTGAAGACTCTGACCCGGTTGGTGTGATTGCGATGGGAAGGGAACCGATAGCACTATTGGCTCCAGCTGGAACGCCCATGGCTGTCATCGACTTAGTTGATGTGAAAAGACCGATTGCGAGCTTGAAAGATTTCGCTTCGGAGGCATTGCGGCTGACCGCTGAGAACCATGCCGAGTATGCAGTAGTCACACTGGACTCGGGGGAAGCCGAGGCAATTGACTGCTTCGTTAGAGTTGGTTTCAGAGAACTTTCAGACAGTTATGGGATGGTGCTCCAGCTGGACAGAGAAATCGATTGCCCTAAGAGTCTTGATTTCAAGAAAGCTGGGAGGGAAGAAATGCTCAAGTGGACTGAACTGGCTTCTGAATTCCTTACAGGGTCTCCTGACGAGGTCTTGGCTCTGATGGTTGAAAACATGTCTGCTCTACCAAAAAGTTTCCTTGACATGATTTACAGTATGTGCGAGTTCCACTTTGTCAACAAAGGTCAGCAGACAGTTGGCATACTAGAGATCAACGTAGGAGACGGAAAAATAGTCAACATAGGCGTTGATCCTTCACTAAGAGGGAAAGGGTATGGTAGGCAAGCCATGTTGTTCGGGCTAAAACTGCTGAAAAGGGCAGGCTGCCGGCAGGCAACATTAAGAGTCCATGTTGAGAACAAAGCAGCCGTAAGACTGTATAGGTCACTGGGATTCACGGTGAATGAGAGACAGAAAACCCTAATGTGGCGCGCGCAATAACTAGCGATGTAATAGATTTTGCTAAGCATATAAAAGATCTAATCGTTTTTCTCAATGAGCACAAGATAATCCAGATAGCATTGCCACTTCTTCTAAAGATGATATTGGGATAGCGCACGCAAATATGAATGTATATTGCCTTACGCGCGCGCCGAATAAAAGGAGGAAATCTATCCTCGGTAGCCGACTTTTTCTTTTAATCCCTCAACTGACTCCGGATTCATGAGGGTTGTAGTGTCACCGATAGACTCGTTTCTGACTAAGGACTTTAGGATTCTACGCATGATCTTTCCACTGCGTGTCTTTGGTAATTCGTTTGAGAATACTATCTTGTCAGGTCTTGCCGTTGGTCCAATTGTAGCGTCCACGTGCTTCACAAGCTCTCTCATTAGCTGGTCTGAAGGCTCTACATCAGGTCTTAGAGTTACAAAGGCTACTGGTACTTCACCCTTTATTTCGTGTGGTGCTGCTACAACCGCGCATTCCACAACTGCTTCATGGCTTGTTATAGCGTTTTCTAACTCTGCCGTTGACAGTCTATGACCTGCAACTTTCATTACGTCGTCAACCCTACCAGTTAACCGAATGTTCCCAAGCTCATCCCACCTTCGCGCTCCATCACTTGTGTAGTAGTATTTTTCGCCGTAAACACTGAAGTATTCCTTGTATCTCTCTGGTTTTTTCCATACGTTTCTAAGCATTCCCGGCGCGAACGGATTTTTCTGTACCAAGTAACCACCTTCGCCGATGCCCATGGAATTTCCAGACTCGTCTAGAATGTCGTGACTTGTGCCTGGGAAGCTTCTACCAGCAACTGTTGGGATGAACGGGCCTATGCCTGGAAGCGAGTTGATTAGGGTTCCTCCAGTCTCGGTTTGCCACCAAGTGTCAATTACTGGACATCTTCCGCCGCCGATCTTGTTGAAATACCAGAGCCATGCTTCTTCGTTTATTGGTTCACCCACTGTTCCGAGTATTCGAAGACTGTTTAAGTTATGCTTTTTAGGCCATTCTTCACCCCATTGCATGAACATCCTTATTGCTGTCGGAGCCGTGTAAAGGACTGTTACACCATATTTTTCTACTATGCTCCACCATCTGTTTAGTTGGGGAAAGTTTGGAGCACCTTCGTACTCCAGCATGGTTACTCCGCACAAAAGCGGACCATAGCAGCCATAGGTGTGGCCTGTAACCCAGCCGATGTCGGCTGTGCACCAGAAAACGTCTTCATCATGGAGGTCAAAGTCCCATTTTGTCGTCCAGTAGGCTTGTACTGCGTATCCGCCCGTGTGATGTTCGACTCCTTTGGGTTTGCCTGTTGTGCCACTTGTGTAAAGAAGGTACAATATGTCTTCACTGTCCATAACTTCTGGTTCACAGTAGCCGCCAGCGTTTTCCATCAAGTCATGCCACCAGTAGTCTCGACCTTCAATCATGTTCACGTCTATTCCCATTCGTTTAACAACAACCACCTTCTGTATCGGTGTCCCTTCAGCTCCCTTATCAGCTTCACCCTTCAAGCTTACTTGTTTTCCTCGCCTGTAATATCCGTCAACCGTTACGAGGACTTTGGCTTCTGCATCCAGCATTCTTTCCTGGAGGGATTTGCCGCTGAAAGCTGAAAAGACTACGCTGTGAATGGCTCCGATGCGAGAGCATGCCAGCATGGCTATTTGCACTTCTGGAATCATTGGCAAGTATATTCCAACTCTGTCGCCTTTTCTTACTCCGAGACTCTTCAGTACATTGGCAAATTTGTTGACTTCTCGGTATAGATCAAAGTATGTGAGCACTCTTTCTTTCTCATCTGGTGGTTCTGGCACCCATATTATCGCGGCTTTGTTTCTTCTCCAAGTTTTTATGTACCTGTCTAAACAATTGTAAGACATGTTCAATTTTCCATCAATGAACCATTTGTAATATGGTGGCTCCCATCGGTAGTTTTCAGTCCATTCCTTGAACCAGTCGATTCCTTCACGAGCAAGCTTAGCCCAAAAAGCCGCTAGGTCTTTGTTTGCTTCAGCATAGATTGATTCATCTTTCACCCAAGCCTTCTTCTTAAGTTCCTCAGACGGCCAGAACACATTATTTTTCTGTGGGTCTCTTCTCACCCACATAATAGGTTTAAACGCCATATCAACCACTTCATTTTATTGGGTTTTGTTGGAAAATGCAAGATTTCGGATATAAACTTTCTCTTTTAAACACGTAAAACGCATCATGAGACGAGTGATGTGCTAATTTGAAAAGAAAAGGCATGCAGCAGAATGCGTCAGACTGTTACTTGTTCGTTGGACACAAAGGCAAGACCGTTCTTCCATGGGCTTCGTTTAACACTTCCGCCAATGCAGTGTATACAGCGCTTAGCCCGCATATTACTCCTTCAATTCCTAAGATTGTGCTTACCTCTGTTATGCCTGTCAAGTCCCAAGCCATCATCATCTCTTTTGTCGTTAACAAGAAGAACAGTATAGCCAGACTCATGAAAACGAATTGTACAGCTCTGTTAGCCTTTAGCGTGCCAAAGAACATTACGAAAGTGAATAAACCCCACATGAAGAAGTAAGCCGCCATAGCTTCATTTGAAGCCCCTGCAATTTGCGGATAATACATTATTGAATCAGGGAGGATAAGCAGGATCACAAGAGACCACCAGAACAGTCCGTAAGAACTGAATGCAACTGTGCCGAACGTGTTTCCTCTCTTGTACTCCATTATGCCAGCGATCACTTGGGCCAGCCCACCGTAGGCTAAGCCCATTGCCAGTATCATACTATCTAACGGATAGAAGCCAGCATTATGTAGGTTTAATAGCACTGTTGTCATCCCAAAACCCATAAGTCCAAGAGGAGCTGGATTCGCCAGTTTTTCACTCATATTTATCCACCATTTCACGCTTGAAAAGCTCTGTTCATAGAGTATATGATATAAGTTTTTCCGCGGAAAATCACGTTCTTCTTCTGCTGGTCGCGTATTTGCCTATTTCTATGCTGGAGAACACTATCAGAGTGAAAACAACTGCTACAGCCCAGTCGAATACGTTTGGATACGTCACTTCAAATATGCCGTGAAGTACGGGTATGTAAAGCACCATCAGCTGTAAACCTAACGAAGAAAGGATTGCAAGCCAAAGGAACTTGTTCTTGAATAAGCCCACCTTAAAAACAGTGTATTTGAGCGAACGCGCGTTTACAGCGTTAGCGAGTTCCATTAAAATGAGTGCGGTAAAAAGCTGTGTTCTAGCCTCCAATAAACCGTGAGTCTCCAGAGTGTAGAAGTATGCGCCTAGGAGAAGCACCGTCATCAATACTGGAACCGCAAATAGGTATATTCTCACATCCCGCGTGAAAATGCTTTCATTTGGATCTCTCGGTTTTCTCTCCATCAGATCTGGGTCGCCCGGGTCTACACCTAAGGCTATGGCTGGCAACCCGTCTGTTGTCAGGTTCACCCAAAGAATCTGTATTGTTGTTAAAGCTATGGCTGATTCTGATTCATGGCTTAGCATCATGGCGAAAAACAAGACGAGGATTTCCATTATGTTGCACCGGAGCAGATAAGTCAGGTATTTCTTGATGTTGCCGTAAATTTCGCGTCCTTCTCTAACTGCTTTTACTATAGTTGCAAAGTTATCATCTGCCAAAACCATGTCTGAAGCTTCTTTTGTGACTTCCGTTCCAGTTATTCCCATAGCCACGCCTATGTCAGCCATTTTTAAGGCTGGTGCATCATTTACCCCGTCGCCCGTCATGGCGCAGATGTAGCCCTTTTTTCTCAGAGCCTTTACTATTCGAACTTTGTGTTCAGGCGAAACTCTTGCGTAAATCACAATGTTATCAACCATTTTCTCGAATTCTTCGTCACCAATCTTGTCCAGTTCTACTCCTGTTAAAACCCTGTCTTCTTCACCTTCATTTTCACCTACGAGGTTCAACGCTTTAGCTACAGCCACGGCTGTTAGTTTGTGGTCGCCAGTAACCATAACAACTTTGATTCCAGCTTTATTGCACATGTAAATGGCGTCTTTGACTTCTCCCCGTGGGGGGTCAATCATTCCCATTATTCCAAGGAAAACAAAGCCTTCCTCGTCTTCCTCATCTAATGAAGTTTTAGATTCTGGCAGTTCCTTATATGCAAAGCCCAGATTTCTTAACGCTTGTATTGCCATAGCTGCGTTTACTGCCAACATTTGCTTGCGCATTCCATCAGTTAGTTTACGTAATTTTCCGTTCGTGTAAACTTTAGTACATTTTTCTAAGACGATTTCTGGAGCGCCTTTCATGTAAGCTATTTTACTTTTGCCGTATGCTTCGTGCATTGTGGTCATGCGTTTTCTTTCCGAAGAAAACGGGATTTCGTTTATTCTTGGTTCTTCTTTTTCAATTTCTTCTTTCCATAAATCTGCCTTGGCAGCAACAACAACTAACGCTCCTTCTGTTGGGTCGCCTTTCACGATCCATTGCCCCTCTTCCTTCTCTAGTTTTGCATCGTTGCATAAAGTGGCGGCTTTTAAGAGTATGTAAAGCTCTTTTTCTTTGGTTGGATCAAGTTTTTTGTCTTCAAAGAGGAATTCTCCTTGCGGTTCGTAACCTACGCCCCTGACCTTCAAAGCTTTGTCGTTTACGTAGATTCTTTGCACGGTCATTTCGCCCTTCGTCATCGTTCCGGTTTTATCTGCGCATATGACGCTTGTACAGCCCAGAGTTTCAACCGCTGGAAGCCGTCTGACTATGGCGTTTTCTCTTGCCATTCTGTACATGCCTACCGCAAGCGCGCCTGTTACAACCGCGGGCAACGCTTCTGGAACAGCCGCTACTGCAAGGCTGATTGCCCATAGAACCATGTCAAGAATTTCACGCCCTTTATAAATGCCAAAAATCGCCACAACTGCACAAACAGCTACCGACAAAATTCCAATCCATTTTCCAACATGACCCATTCTCTTCTCAAGCGGCGTCTCTTCATCCTCGGTTACTTGAACCATTTTAGCGATTTTTCCAAACTCGGTGTTCATACCGGTTGACGTGACAACTGCTTTGCCTCGTCCATAAACAACAACTGTGCCAGTAAATAACGTGTTGCGTCTATCAGAAACTATGGTTTCCTCAGGCAAAGGTTTAACATTCTTATTCACAGGTGTGGATTCACCGGTTAATGGAGCTTCATCCGTCTTCATGTTTATAGCTTCGATGAGCCTAGCGTCCGCGGCCACCTTATCTCCAGTGTACAACAAGATAATGTCGCCGGGCACAAGGTCGCGTGTTTCAAGTTGCATTTCTTTGCCGTCGCGTAAAACCGTGGCTGTTGGAGCAGTCATCTTTTTTAGAGCTTCTAAGGCTTTTTCCGCCTTATACTCTTGGGTGAAGCCTAAAACCGCACATGCCATGACTATGGCAATGATGACGATGGCATCATAAAATTCTCCTATAACCATTGATAGTGCCGTAGCGATTAATAATATGATTATTAATATGTCTGTGAACTGTTCCAAGAAAAGCCTAACAGGAGATTTTCCCTTTTCCTTCTTCAGCTCGTTAGGTCCAAACTCTTCTAAGCGTTTCTGCACTTCTTCCGAACTCAAGCCATCCATCTTAGCGTTCAGTTCACGCATAGCTTCATCGATTTTCATGCTGTGCCATTGTTTTGACGTTTGCTTCACCCTCTCGTTCAAGACATGAGCTAACTATTAAAAAGGCAAGCTCTTTTATTCTTTTCCATACCATGTTGCTGTTCAATCAATTAAGTTTATAAAAGAGTTCATAAGACATCTACAAGACTCGAAAGAAGAAAAAGCGTAAAAGTGAAAGGAGAAGGATCGAATGGATTTGTTTGAACCATGGTTCATAGCACCAATATTCTCCGTAATCTCAATTCTCATAGGACTCTACCTGTACAACTATGTGAATAAGCAAGACAGCGGAACAAAAAGAATGAGGGAAATTTCCGCTGCAATAAGAGAAGGAGCCAACGCTTTTCTGAAACGTGAATACACTATCTTGGCGGCTTTCGTTGTTGTGGTAGCTGTGCTGCTAGGGATTTTCCTCCCGGAACCGATATGGACAAGTAAAGACCTGATGCAGAACCTGAGCAGATCCATAGCATACATGTTCGGCGCTTTCTGTTCAGCCTTAGCTGGATACTTCGGTATGGATGTTGCAACAAGAGCGAACGCGAAAGCAGCCAACGGAGCCAGAGAGGGCCTAAACAAGGCTTTTCTAATCGGTTTCCGAGGGGGAGCGGTTATGGGCTTGGCAGTTGTGGGTTTCTCCTTGCTTGGGTTAAGCATAGTTTACGGCGTCACAGGAGACCCTCAAATAGTCTTGGCCTTCAGCTTCGGTGCAAGTACACTGGCACTTTTCGCCAAGGCAGGCGGAGGCATATTTACAAAAACGGCGGACATAAGCGCTGACCTAGTCGGCAAAGTGGAACTTGGCATTCCGGAGGATGACCCTCGAAACCCAGCAGTCATAGCTGACAACGTAGGTGACAACGTAGGTGACGTTGCCGGAATGGGCGCGGACTTGGCTGACTCTTACATAGCAAGCATAGTTGCCGTAATGATACTTGGACAAGTACTTGGACACGTGAACACCACCGCGCCCTACATGGAGGTTCCATTAATCTTCGCTGGCTTGGGGGCCGTCGCTTCCATTATAGGCGTAGCAACTGTGAGAGTGGGAAAAAAAGGTAATCCTGGAAGAGCCCTAAACATGGGAACTTACATGACATGCATACTCTTTGCAGTTCTTACCTACCTAGTGGTTTCATACCTCGGAGTTGACCTCCGAATATGGGGCGCCACGCTGGTCGGATTGATAGCTGGAGTTGTCATAGGCATAACGTCAGACTATTTCACGTCCATAGATCGCATGCCCGCTATAAAAACAGCGGAAGCATCCAAGAGCGGAACTGCCCTGAACATCATAACGGGCTTTTCATATGGGTTGCACAGTGTTTTCCCGCCGTTGATAGGGATAGGCATCGCAGCTGCCGTTGCATATTTCCTGTGTGACCCCATAGGAGAGGGCTATGCCGTTTTTGGGGTGGGAATGGCTGCTTTGGGAATGCTGTCAATTGTTGGAATGATAGTTGCCAGTGATGCATATGGACCTGTGGTTGACAACGCCAGAGGTGTAGCTGAACAGGCCGGCCTTGGAGAGGAAGTAATAGCTGTAACAGATAGGCTTGACGCCGCAGGAAACACAGCTAAAGCCATAACGAAGGGCTTCGCGATAGGTGCCGCAGGACTGACAGTGCTCGCCTTGCTCGCTGCGTACAGAGAAATAGCTCAGAACGTTCTCAACAAACCTGTTGATTTCAGTCTTATGAACCCAATGGTCTTGCTTGGCTGTTTCATCGGTATTGCTATTCCACCAGTGTTCTCGGCAATGGTTATGTTGGGTGTCGGGAAAAACGCTGACAGGATGATTGCGGAAATTAGACGGCAGTTCAGAGAGATTCCAGGGTTGAAAGAGGGAAAAGAGGGGGTGAAACCTGATTATGCACGATGTGTTGATATAGCGACTGTTGGAGCCTTGAAAGAACTCTTGCCAGCAAGTACCGTTGCAATAGTTGCCACGCTGGCTGTGGGATTTCTCGGAGGCATAGAAGCTTTGGGCGGATACTTGGCAGGAAGCATATTCTCAGGTTTGCTCTTTGCTTTGTTAATGTCTAATGCTGGGGGTCTCTGGGATAATGCTAAAAAGTACATTGAGGCAGGTGCTTTGGGTGGTAAGGGTTCTGATGCGCATAAGGCTGCGGTTGTTGGAGACACTGTTGGCGACCCGTTTAAGGATACGGCTGGGCCTTCACTCAACACTTTAATCTGTGTGATGTCTCTGGTTGCATCTCTCTTCGCTGCTCTAATCGCACAAAACAATCTGTTGACCCTATTAGGTCTATAACCCATCACTTTTTATCAATCAACGTCTGATTGTCATAGTTCACAGCTTACTTAAGCCCGTTGAAATCTTCTGTCGCGCGCTGTGTTCTTGATTGAACTATATAATAGCTAGTGGAAGCTTTTAAAGTGAGATACTCGAATCTGTTCTTTGGGTGTAAATAATTGGTTCAGCCAGCTAAGATTTTCGAGATAAAAGAGAAAGCTGATCTCGGATTGATAGTTTGGAAGCTCAAGGATTTCCGTGAAGAGGAGCGTTACCAAACTGAGAAGGGAGAAACTATAAATCTAGTAACGGAAATTTTAGACCTGAAATCAAAGAATGACTCGATATCAGGAATTTTCAGCAAGGATTTCATACGCAAACGCTTCTACAAACGCAAGCTAGTTGAAGCCCCTGTCACGGAGGAAGTCCCTTTCTGGATCAGCCATTTTGAAGACAGAATTTTCATGATAGTGCTAGCTCCATCTGTGGCTCGAGGAGTCAAGAAGCTGTTAACAAACTACGTAGCAAACAAGCTCAGCAAAGTTCTTTTCATCGAACCCCAAGCGATTGTTGAGGTAAAGATCTCTCACAAAACTCTTAAGCAGCTTCATGAGTCGAACCCTCAAGCGACGAAGCTGATATGGTTTGACGAAGTTGACATACCGGGTGTAGAAAAGCTCTGTCTGGCAGGATCAGATCTTGCTGATACGAGTCTGTACCGGGATTATGTTGAACATGGAAAGATCTGGTATGTTGTCTTTGAAACCCAGAAGCGTGAGGCCGTAGTCGGGATTACAAGGAATTGTGTGGTAACACTTTTCAGCAGAAGCACCACCGAAGAATTCATGAATTACATTCTTGAAGATCTTCTAATGCTCATTGAACAATAAACAGTCTGTGAATGTTTTTGCTCTGAGACCCCTTAAATGACCTAAATAATCCACTAGTTCATCGTAGGGATGGAGTTTTGACGTCAAGATTTAATAAGAAAGCTAACGTTAAAATTCTCTTCTCGAAGTTTGAACTCACGTAATACTGCAAAGTATCGATCGATTAGAAAAGGTATGGTGTGCTGATGCGGCGTTCAGAAGTTTATTCTGCTAGTGTCATAGTGTTATCTTTAGCATCGTTAGTTGAAAACATAGCTGGTGCTTTGCCAGCTTCATATTTTCCATACTACGCAACTTCCTTGGGAGCTGAAATATGGTTTATAGGATCATTCGTAGCTGCTTTCTTGGTCGCAAATGCCCTTCTCTCCTCACATTTTGGAAGCCTTTCTGATCGTGTCGGCAGAAAAAAGTTGATTCAAGCTGGGTTGCTGGCAGATGTTTTCTTGGGCACTCTGACTGGGCTGGTTCAGAATTGGCCGTCTTTGCTGATCGTCAGAGCCCTGAATGGAGTGGCTACAGCCGCAGTGCGTCCTGCTGCAGAGGCTTCCTTGGTTGATCAGGTTCCCAGCAGCCGGAGAGGTGAGGCTTTAGGTTTCTTTTTGACTGCCACTATGGTTGGGTGGTTTTTGGGGCCAGTTTTCGGCGGGACTATCCAATTTTTGTCGGAGACTGGTTTGGGATTAGCTTTGGAAGATAGCTATCGTATTCCTTATTTTGTGGATTCTGCATTATCCGTTATAGCCATGGGTTTCGTGGCTTGGAAAGTTCGTGAAACAAGAGGACATGGTTCGGTCAAAAAAACAACGGAAACTTCGAGGGAAGACGACTTTAAACTTACTGGTTGGATTTTGCGGTCAGTCAGAGTTTTGTATGTTTCAACATTGACTAACGGTTTTGCCGTGGGCTTTATTGCGCCAGTTGGTGTTCTGTTTCTAGGCGAGATGTTTGGAGCCATTCCGTTTCAAATAGGAGCGATACTATCTGTTTCTGGATTTGTAGGAATATTGTGCAACTTCTTTGCTGGAAAACTAGCTGATGTATGGGGTAGGAAGCCAGTTATAGCTATTGGGAGCCTATCTTCTCGACTTGCTTCTTTCGTCTTGCCTTTCACAGCTAATCTTTGGCAAGCGACAGGTGTTATGGCGTTTCGATCTTTAGGTATCAACGTTAGTATGCCTGCTGGTCGAGCTTTAAGAGCGGACTTGGTTCCTGCTAAGATTAGAGGCAAATTATTCGGAAGATTTGCTGCATGCTTTAACACGGGCATGGTAGCTGGAGCACTTTTAGGACCATGGCTCTTTTACGAGTTTCAATACGAAAAAATCAGGATTGAATGGCTTGGAGGCTTAACAGTTAAGGGAATCGGATTCCCCTTCTTCGTAAGCGGAATAATGGGACTACTTGCCCTAGCGCTCCTTCTCCTCTTTGTTAAAGAACCCAAAAGAAAGAACAAGGAAGTTGAAACTCTAGACCCTTCTCTCTCAGACTAGCAGTTCATTCTAAAGATAATTGACACAACATGGCGCCGGGAGTGGGATTCGAACCCACGCGGCCCCGAGAGGCCACAGGCTTTAAGGCATCTCGTAGTCTCCAGGCCTGCTCCCTACCTGACTAGGAGACCCCGGCACACAACTTCAATAATCAGAAGCTGTTTTTATTGTTTTTCCGAAATAAACACGCGGTACCCACTTTTTCTCGCAAGTATCTCAGTGTTTCCGAAGGCTTCTTCAAAAACCATCTTCAGTCTTTTCCCACCTATCTTTGACTTCACAACCATTTGAAAGCGTGCTTTGTTTGCCATGTGTTTTGGTGCTTCAACAATTATTGCTTTTACGGTTTCAATTCCAGCACTCACTGGAGGATTCGAAAGAACACAGTTGAATGTTAAACCTTTTATGGGTTCGTATAAGTGGCCACTTCTGACCTCTGCATTAGTGACATTGTTGCATTGGACGTTTTGTTTTGCAAGCCAGACAGCCCGTTCATTCACATCAACCATGACTACACGCAAATCAGGATTAGAAGAAGCTGCTACTATTCCAACCGCTCCATAACCGCATCCAATGTCAAGAACACAGCCCTTTTCAGGAAGAACCATCGACTCGATTAACAATCTTGTACCCAAATCAACACGCTTCTTGGAGAATACTCCTGAAGCTGTCAGAAACTCGAAAGGTCTTCCACAAAGATACGTGCGTACTATTCCAAGCTTTGCTTTTGATTTTGGATGAGCCGTAAAATAGTGATTAGGTCTTTCGCTTTTTTTGGGCATTTTATGCTTCGCCGCTTTTCCAGCATTTGGGGTATGTGCCCCTTCGCATCAAAACCCTTTTAGTTTCAGCAACAACTCCATGTTCCATATTCAAAATGTCTTCTGTCGAAACTGCAGCCTTAGCCAGAGCCACAACTTCGCCTTTTAACGTGAAAACCGCAACCGTTAAGCCTTTATTTATTTTTGTTTCAAGGGATAAAACTCCGGGGGCTGTTAGGGTTGCCCCATGGCAGACGGCGTCCACAGCAGAGTCTCTGACGTAAATTTTCGGAACTAAAACCAAAGCCTTTTCCATGGGTTGAATGAACTTTCTCAAAATTCTCTCATCTTTCTGCTCTTGCCACTCCATAAACCAGTAGGCTACATCATGCAATGTCACCATGTCTCCATTCTCAACAAAAGGTCCAGCCCTCGTCCTCCGCAACTCTTGCATGTGAGCCGCACAGCCCAAAACCTCACCAATGTCAAAGCATAATTTGCGAATATACGTTCCCGCTTCACATCCAACCTTGAAAAGCACGTTTCGCCCATCCATCTCAAGAAAATCTATGTAGTAAATTCTTCTCGTGCGTAATCGACGTTTGACCGCAGCTCGTAAAGGTGGCCTCTGATAAATTATGTCTTCAAACTCTTTTAGGACGTTTCTTACTTGCTTTTCTTTTGCTTCTCTATGAAGCTTCATCACGCAGACGTATTCCTTACCGCTTAAAAGTAAGGCTTGAACGATTTTCCTAGATTCCTCTAGCGCTATTGGTAGGACACCTGTCACGTGGGGATTTCTCTGGCCTATGCCTCTAGAGTCCCGCCGTGACCGACATGCTGAAGATTCAGGATTCGTTTAACCCATGCGGCTACTTCGTGGCTTGTCGGGCCTGCTGGCTTGTCCAAGTTTATGACACCGTATTTCATGTATTCTCCAACAGGCCTTTCTTCTGGTTTACAGCCGTAACGTGGATTTGTTTTGTCTTCAGCCTTAACCAATAATTTACGCTTTGCTTCCCATGGGGGAACTGTTCTAGCCATGTTAAACTCTTCACTCCTACATGTAGAAAAAAGCTTAAAGGTATAAGAGTTTACTAAGCCAAAGCTGGCTTAACCATCTGCGTCATTTCTTCAAGTTTACCCGAAGCCTTGAGCGCTTCCGCGACTTCTTCGTCCGCTGCTCCACGCTTGATTTTAATTTTGTCTTTAAGCGGCTCCACATGGTTGGCGTTCGCCCTTCGCCTTTTCACGCCAGTCACGTCTTTTGGACCTGTTATTAAGACGAAGTTCTTGTCCATTACGTCAACTATTATGCATTTTCTTCCAGCTTCTCGACCAACCAGTTTCACACAGATTCTACCAACCTCTATTGCTGTCATACCAAAACCCCGTTAGAGAAACCTTTCAAACATATATTTATAACTTCACTTTAGACTGACAGAAACTAAAGCACCGAAACATAAGCGTGCCCATAAAAGAAAGTAACCCAAGATTCCCTGCGCAAAAATGAAGGGGAACGAGGAAGAGCAGCAGAATTTTGCACATCCCTTACTTTAAGCTCATCCATTATCACAAAATACTGATGTAGAAACTCTTTGTCATCTGTGAAAACATAAGATTTTCCGATCGCACTAGCTAAGTGGGCATTCCAAGCGTTCTCATCAACATGGCGTGAGACAAATTTCTCCGGAAGACAGGGTAAAAACTTTTCCAATATGATTTCTTTGGCTATTTCTTCACGACTTAAACATGACATGAGAGCCAAGGCTTTGCTCGCATTTTTTGAGAAGAAATCGTGACCACCAGGTCCTTTGTGGTGTGGTTCATTTTCCATTCTTGAAAAAGGTAGTTCCTCATTGGCAATGGTGGTTTTCATAAGAGCCTTTGCAGTTGTGATCCATTTCTCCTGTTTCAATGATTCGGCTGCCAAACTTAGGCAATATGTCATCCAAAATGGGTCATGGTATTCTCTGCCGTCTGTTGATTTCAGCCTGCTGAGGTACTTTTCTAAACGATTTCCCGCTTGTATAAGCAATTCTTCAAATTTATGATCATTGAAGATTTCTTGGTACAAGGTCCCGCTGAACAACACAAGAGAACAGTCATACAAGCTTTGATTCCATGCTTTCTCTTCCCCAATGAACCTCTTCCAATTCTCAACTATGTATTCCCATGCATAATCTATGTTTGACTTGAAAGTTAGTTTGCGAGAAATTCCAGTGCAATAGGACCAGACCCATATCGCTTCAAGTGTATCATGAAAATCCTCCAGAATTGGAAAAGCGCCTTCGGCAGCAGATTGACCGATCTCCCACGGGCAAATACAACCGTGCAATGTGCCCTTTTCAACGTAGGGTTCAACAACTTGGCATTTCATTAGGAACTTCGAAGCTTTTCTGAAATGAACTTCCAAACCTTGCTTGTGACGACGAAACCGTTCTAGAAGTTTGCTGTTCTTAACCTTCAATACTTCACCTTTTCCCGTATCAAGTCATGAATCTTTCAACAACATTGTATAAGACGCTTGTTCCGAACACTAGATTTTCTGTGGATATTCGTTCGTCTATGCCGTGGATTGTTTCTAGGATTTCTCCGTAGGGCATGTCTGCGCGTATCGGTTGGAAACCGTAGCATATGCTGCCTATTTTTCTGAAGAATCTGGAGTCTGTTCCGCCAGTAAGCAGTATTGGCTCCGCAGAATCGTTTGGTTGAAATTCCTTTACGACATCTACAATCTGGTCGTAAAGCGGTGTATCCATTGGCGATTCAGACGGTTCGCTGGCTTGGATGATTTCGAACTCTAATTTTTCAGGGTCAGCTTCTTTTAGCAAGCCTTTTATTTCTTTTATGGCGTCTGCTGGGTTTTGTCCGGGCAAGATTCTGCAGTCGAAAACGGCTTCGCATTCTGAGGGAATTATGTTTTCTTTTACACCACCATGAATTATCGTAGGTGCAATGGTCATTCTTAGCATTGCGCGCACTTCTTCAGCTATGGCCTTGTCTTTCTGGGCTAACATGTCCAAGATTTGGTCTCCTGCTGCTGGGTTTTGAAGTAAAATCGCTAAGGCTTGTTGTACAAGTTTGTTTTCTTTTGCGATTCCGTTTAGGAACTGCTTTACTGTTGGCACGAGTGAAATTTTTGCGCGGTAGTTTCCGAGCTTTTCCACTACTTTGTTCATACGCAAGATTGCGTTGTCTGCTGCGCCTGGTACTGAGCCGTGTCCGGGTTTGCCCTTTGCTTTGATTCTAAGCCATAGAATTCCTTTTTCTGCTGTTTGAATGGTGAAGATGTTTTTTCCGTTGATTGGTATTGCCAGTCCTCCGCCCTCGTTTATTACGTGTTTTGCTTGGATTTTTTCTGGATGATTGCGTACGAGCCAGCCGGCTCCTGCTTCTCCGCCTTTCTCTTCATCAGCTGTTGCGGCCAGTATGATGTCGCCTTTTGGTTGTACGTTGTTTCTCTTCAGAAGTTTCATAACCATGACTTCCATGGCTGTCATTGACTTCATGTCTATTGCGCCGCGTCCCCAAACAAAACCGTCTTTAACTACGCCTCCGAAGGGATCTACACTCCACTCTTTCGGGTTAGCAGCAACTACGTCCAAGTGCGAAAGCAACAGCAAATTTGGTTTTTCACCAGTTCCCTTAATGCGTGCGATTACGCTGCCCCTTCCAGGCGCAGACTCGAAAAATTCGCAGTTGAAACCTTCTTTGTTTAGGGTTTCACCCAAGTATCTTGCTGCTTCTGTTTCGTTTCCCGGCGGGTTGGTTGTGTTTATTTTGATCAGATCGCTTAGAAGATTCGTGACTTCCTCTTCGATCTCTTTTAACAACTGCGCACACATCTCAATAAATCACCTGTTGCTCAGACTATAAACGTCTAGTTCACTTAAGATTTTGTTTCGTGTGTGCCAATCATTTTTCTCGACAATGTGCCAAAACAAAAAAGTGGGTTGTTAGGATAGCCGTTTCTTCTCTGCTATTTCTTGTGTGTTTTTCTGTAACGTGTTCCGTCAGGTCTTTCCCACAATTCGACTACTAAAGTGTGTTTGGCATTCGGACTTTTCATATTCCAAGACTTTACAAACTTGTCGTTTCCCATGGTAATTCACGATAACCATATTTCCTCCCTATGGATATTTAACATTTATCATCACGCTTGCTTGAGCCGTCCTTTTTTGTCACTTTTCGCTGGCTAACTTGTTGCTGTCGTTTGAATGCAGACCTTTTTTGAATGATTGTAGAATCCTTTCACAGCCGTCAGGGACAAGCAGGTTAACGTTGCCATCTTCCATAACACGGAATAAAGGAGCAAACTTCTGAACATAGCCCCTAGTTACCTAGAAAAAGGCATAAATCTATCGTGGTTTCATCTAACTGAAGCAGCAAAGAGTTTGGTGGCATGTGACGGCTAAAGAGAAGGAATATACGGAGCCGGAGTGTCACAGGAAATTTGCGGTTGACTTGTTTAATCTTGTATGGAGCTTGTTGGACAAGAAGGATAGAACCAAGGAGGAAGATGATAAGATGATTCATGCCGCTCATGCTTCTCGTTTTCATTGGGGCGAAATAGGCAAACCTATTAACCTTGGAAGGGGTGAATGGCAGATTTCCCGTGTCTATTCGGTGTTGAATATGCCTGAATCAGCACTCTACCATGCGAAGAGATATTTGGAAATCTGCAAAGAAAATAGTACTGGAGGCTTTGATCTTGCTTATACTTATGAAGCAATGGCAAGAGCGTACGCTGTTGCTGAAAAAAAGGGCGCAGCTGATAAGTACATTCAGTTGGCGAAAAAAGCTGGAGAACAAATCAAAGAAAAGGAAAATAGAGACTTACTTCACAGCGACCTTAAGACAATTCCCGGTTACAAAAAGGAATGACAGCAATACTACTGGTGGTCATAGGGATATCTGTTCCCTTAGCATGTAAGATGGAAGGCTCCTACAATTAGCTTGTTAGACTTCAAGATTTTGTTAAATGTCTGACATGCTTCCCTTGTTGGCTGGGCAACCAATTCGATTCCATGAGATTTTAAGGTGTTTTCGATTTCTGGTGGAATCGTTACGAGTCCATAGTAGCCTGTGCCGAGGACGAGCACTTCAGGCTTTGGTTCTTGTTTAAGGATTTCATCTAAATCTTCAATATGCACCTTATGTCCTTCTTTTCGCCACCAGCCGTCAATAACTCGTTCTGGCAAGACTATGACGTCGCTTGTGTATCTTTTACCATTTATCACTATGGCACCAAATTCGTAGGATTCAATCAACATGGAAACCTCACCAAACTATTTAACACATTGTTCAAGATTTAAAGTCTCAGCCTAAACGAGTTCAAAGCTTTTACTTGTCATTGTTGTAATTCAGTTATAGGAGAGTGCAAGACAAATGAAAACGCTTTCAAAAGATTTCTACGAAAGAACCCCAGCCTCGGTTGCGAAGGATTTGCTTGGAAAAACCTTGCTGAGGAAACTGGATTCTGAGGTTTTGTCTGGAAAAATTGTTGAAACCGAGGCTTATTATGGGGGAAACGATCCGGCTTCCAGGGCTTATAAGGGGAGGAAAAGGTTTAATGAGTTGATGTTCATGAGTGTTGGAAAAGCCTTCATTTATATGGTTCATGCAAACTGGCTGCTGAACATAGTTGCTCACGTGGAGGGTGGCGTTGGGGCTGTTTTGATAAGGGCTATAGAACCAATAGAAGGGATAGAAACTATGCTGAATAACAGGAATGTAAAGAGGTTACGTGATTTGACTAATGGGCCGGGGAATTTGACGAAAGCTTTGGCTGTAACGAAGGAGTTGAATGGAGTTGATGTCACGGAAAGAGATAGCCAATTAGTGGTGGTTGAAGGAGGAGAAGAAGGTTTTGAGATATGTTCTTCTCATAGAATTGGTGTGAAGGTGGATTTGCCGCAGGAATTGAGGTTTTTTATTGAAGGAACCCAGTTTGTTTCCTAGAGTATTGGTGAAAGCATGCGTATGGGCTGTGCACGATGATTCACTCGCACATGCTTCAGCTGGTTTCATTTGCTGGAACAGAAGAGGAAAAGTTAAGAATCGCAAAACAAATAAACTTCAAGGAAGAGGATAGAAGTAGGCTTGAACAATGCAAAAGGCTAAAGTGACTCATCCCTATATTGAAGTAAACGAGAGCATATGCGGCGGTTCTGCCGTGATAAAGGGAACCAGAACAAGGGTTGTAGATATAGCAATTGAATACGAATACCTCAACCGTACGCCTGACGAAATAATCAGCGCTCACCCCCATCTCAAACTAGAGCAGGTTCATGACGCCTTGTCTTATTACTATGAGAACAGAAGGGAACTGGACGAAAAGATAAAGAGCGACAAACAGTACATTCAGAAGCTTTCTAAGATCTTGAAGGCGGGTCAATAATATCAGAACGAATCAAAATTTACGCAGACGAAAGTGTTGACGTCGCCATCGTGGAAGGGTTGAAAAGGCGTGGTATAGAGGCGTTTTCCGCCACAGATATAGACAAACTAGGCTTAACCGACGAGGAACAAATCGAGGTTGCCACCATAAAACAAGCGATAATATTCACCCACGATGTAGATTTTCTAGGAATAGCTTTCCACAAACAACATCTAGGCATAATCTACGTCCACCAGCAAAAGCTAAGCATAGGAGAATGCATAAGACGACTGAAAGCTATCGCTGAAACAAAATCCCCCGAAGAGATGCGCAATCAAATCATATTTCTATGAACGAAAGACTCGACCCTACAGTGGATTCTTCATTTCAGTCATCTTCGCGGTTACGTTGTTTCTTGAGCGTGTGCTCTAATCTATAGAGGGTAGGCATTTCAAACTTTGCGCGGAAAAAATGCAAACGAGAACCCCACTTGTAGCGGACAATTTCCTTATCAAGAGCAAACGAGTTTATCTAAAATCTTTATTTGCTGTTTAGATTATTTATTTACAAAGAAGCATTTAAAATGTTGGAGCCCATTTAATGGTTAGCCAAGAATCTCAAGTTCTTCTTCGGCTCCGCGAGTCTGGAGTAACTAAGACTGTTGGCTTGATAGCGGATACGCATATACCTGTTAGGGCTAGAGAGATTCCACGAAAAGTTTTTGAGATCTTCGACAAAGCAGACTTTATTATTCACGCAGGCGACCTGGTAGACCTTTCTGTTATTGACGATTTGGAACAGCTTGCACCTGTTTTGGCTGTTTACGGAAACATGGACGGACCGAAAATCCGAGGGAAACTGCTGAAAATAAATTCTGCTAAGGTTCTTAATTGGAAGATAGGAGCCACACATGACCCCAGAGCGTTGTTTGGCATGGGGAAGATGAGAGAAATTGTCAAGCAAAACAACTTCAACGTACTTGTTTATGGACACACACATAATCCGAGAATAAAATGGGAAGGAAAAACCTTGTTCATCAATCCCGGCAGCCCAACGAATCCGTTGCCGCCTTTTCTAACCAAGCCGTCAGTAGCTCTACTGAGGATAACCAAGGAGAAGATAGTGCCCGAAATAATTCATATTTAGATAGACATACTTGAGAAAGGATTCCGTGAACGAAGACCGCGTATTGTATTCGGCTTTTCTAGAATAGGGTAGAAATTCATTTTAACTTATCTCTCCACAGTGCAGAAAAGTCGTTTCGCAGAGAGGCTTAAAAGCAAAAAGCGCAGAACATTTCGTCAGTGGTTTGCCTAGTAGAGGTGCACGTTAATGGAGCATTGTAGAAATCCGTGGAATAGAGAATGCAAGAACACGAATATTGAAGTTTACATCTTTCATAAAGGAAAGAAGCGACCAATCTGTAGACATTGCTGGAGCAAAATAGCCAAAAAAGATTTGGAGTGGTAAATTTTGGAAGGATTTAGCACAAACACGGCAAAGTCTCTTTTAGGAAGAAACGTAAACCTCCATCTGAAAGACGGTTCAGTAATAGTGAATGTTCTCTTGGCTGAAATTCAAAAAGACGAGTTTAAAAGGAAAACATTCGTCAAATGCATCCCGTATGGAAGAAAAAATACGTTGAGAATACCGTTAAAAAACATAGCTTGGACAGAACTACTAAACCTGAACTTGATTATGGCGCGTGGATAAAAATCGAACATTTTGTACATAAAGTTGGCAAACAATCTTAAATAATTCTCGGCAAATTCTCTTCACGGTGAAAAAATGCCCTGCACAGTTATTAATGGAGGTTTTTGGGGAGACGAAGGCAAAGGAAAAATAATTTCTTATCTAGCTCTCAAAGACCACATCGACGTTTGTATAAGAACAGGCTCAGTTAACGCAGCACATACTGTATGGTACCAAGGCAACTGTTATAAGTTACACATGGTCCCAGCAGCATTCATAAATGAAAAATGTCGCTTGCTAATTGGTACAGGCGCAAACATCCACATTCCACAATTTCTCAAAGAAGTCGAAGAAACAAACGTGAAAAACCGAATAGGCATCGACTATCAAGCATCAATAATCGAAGAGAAACATTCAATTCAAGACAAAGCAAGTGCGCATCTGAAAGGAGTTGTGGGCACAACTGGACGAGGCGTGGGTCCAGCAATTGAGGAACGCGTGAGAAGATCAGCAAAACTCGCAAAGGATATTCCAGAATTACAGCCATATTTAACAGACGTGGCAAAAGAAGCCAACGACGCAATAAACAACGGTAAAAAAGTTTTGTTAGAAGGCACACAAGGCTTGATGCTTTCGCTTTTCCACGGAACCCCCCCGTACGTGACTGGAAGAGACACAAGCGCCTCGGCAATATGCTCAGAAGCAGGAGTAGGCCCAACAAAAGTTGACAATGTCCTAACAGTGTTTAAAGCCTTCATGACCCGAGTTGGTGGCGGACCCCTACCTGGAGAACTACTAAAGGAAGAAGCCCTAAAACGCGGATGGTTTGAAATAGCTGCTGGAACAGGCCGTGAAAGACGTTCAGCCCCCTTCAACTTTGAAATAGCAAAGAAAGCTGTGATGGTTAACGGCACGACCCAAATAGCATTGACAAAACTTGACATTTTATATTCACAATGCAAGAGCGTAAGAACCTACCAAGAACTTCCAGAAGAAGCAAAGCAATTTATAAATGAGATTGAAAAACAAACCGGAGTTCCTGTTGTGCTCATTGGAACAGGACCCGAAGCATTAGACATCATTGACAGAAGAGAACAATCCTAATTCATTGTTGAATCCGACAACTTTCAAGATTAAAGTATTTATGGTCGAACGTGAGAAATGGCGACAAAACACAGGTGTTAAACATGTCAGCCCATGAAGAAATAACGCCCAAAACTTCTAAACTTGAGTATCCGCCCCATTTGAAGTGGATGCTTAAGAGAGCTTTAGAAGACCCAGAGGGCTTCTGGGGTGAAGTTGCTGAGGAACTGCATTGGTTTAAACGTTGGGACAAAGTTTTCGAATGGAATTACCCAAACTTCTCATGGTTCAAGGGTGGAATAACAAACATAGCCTACAACTGTTTAGAATGTAATGTCAAAAAGGGACGAGGCAACCACGCTGCCATAATATGGGAGAACGGGGAAGACCTACCAACCCGAGTCTTGACTTATAACCAACTTTTATACAAAGTGAAACGATTCGCTGCCGCCTTGAAAGCGTTAGGCGTCAACAGGGGAGACAGAGTGACAATTTACCTGCCGATGATTCCAGAAGCCGCTGTTGCAATGTTAGCCACGACAAGAATTGGAGCAATTCACTCGGTTGTTTTTGGAGGATTCGGCTACGGTGCCCTAGCAGACAGGATAGCAGATGCAGAATCAAAGATTGTCGTCACAGCAGATGTTGGTTACAGACGCGGCAAAGTGGTTAACCTTAAGGGTGTTGTGGATGAAGCCCTAAAAACATGTGGAAAAACCGTGGAAAAAGTCATAGTCTTGAGAAGAGGCGAAAAAGATTCGCCCATAATGCCTGGAAGAGACATTTTATGGGAAGAAGCAATAGAAAAAGGCAAAGGAATAAATGCTGAAGTTGAAAAGATGCGAGCAGAAGAAACAGCATACATACTCTACACTTCAGGGACCATGGCTAAGCCTAAAGGCACAGTTCAACCCCACGGAAGCTATCAAGTTTACATCTACGCCATGGGCAAATGGGTTTACGACATGCACGAAACAGACGTTTGGTGGTCCACCTCAGACATCGGCTGGATAGTAGGCCACAGCTATGTCATTTACGCACCTTTGCTTTTCGGCTGCTCAACAATAATGTATGAAGGAACACCTGACCACCCATCACCAGACATTTGGTGGCACATAATTGAGAAAAACCATGTAACAAAGTTCTGGATTTCACCAACTGGCGCCAGAGCCTTAATGAAGTATGGTGAAGAATGGCCTAAAAAACATGATTTAAGCTCCGTTGAACTTGTGGCATGTGCGGGTGAAGTTTTGAATCCTCCTGCTTGGGAGTGGCTGCAAAAAAAGGTTTTTGACGACAGAATCCCTGTCATTGACCACATGTGGCAGACTGAGAGCAGCGGACCAATGGTTGGCAACCCCTTTGGTATTGTGTTGCTACCGATAAAGCCTGGTTCCGCAACAATTGCGCTTCCAGGAATTGACGGAGAAATAGTCGATAAAGAAGGCAAGCCTGTTCCAACTGGTGTTGAAGGAACATTTGTTTGCAAGCGACCGTTTCCAGGTTTAACGCCTACTCTATGGCGGAGTCATGATCGTTATGTCCAAGATTATTGGAACAAAATTCCAGGCGTATATTACACTGGCGACGCTGCAATGAAAGATGAGGACGGATATATATGGTTCTTGGGTCGAGTTGACGAAGTCATCAAGATTTCAGCCCACAGAATTGGCACAACTGAAATTGAAAGTGCATTGCTTCAACATCCAAGCGTTGCTGAAGCAGCGGTTGTTGGGCGTCCAGACGAGTTAAGGGGCGAAGTTGCATGTGCGTTCGTTGTCTTAAAGGGCGGGTATGAGCCAAATGGCGCTTTGAAGCAGACTTTAAAAGGCTTAGTCAAAAAAACCTTGGGTCCAATAGTGATAGTTGGCGACATGTTCTTTGTGAGTAAACTTCCGAAAACGAGAAGTGGAAAAATAATGAGACGTTTGATTAAAGCCATAATCACAGATAAGTCGCTTGGAGACTACTCAACAATAGAGGATGAAACATCAATAGAGGAATTAAAAAAAGCAGCAGGAAAACTTTAAGCAATTTTTGTATTCTAGAAAGCAATAAAAATCACCATTCATCTGGCTGATAACCATCGGAGCTAAAACTGTGAGAGGATAATCTAGAGTGACTTTAGCTACTCATCATAAAATATCAAGATTAGGCTTTCCTTCTGAAGTCTTAAATAGAGACTTAAAACTTATTTTTGCCTCAAACTTGGCAGGCTCTTTTGGCGATGGCCTTTACGCTTACCTTTTGCCATATTATATGACTGAGACTCTTGAGGCTAATTCGGTACAAGTTGGAATACTTTATGCAGTGATGAGCTTGGTTGCAGCTTCTACGCTGTTTGTGGCTGGGAGGCTTGCGGATAGGTATGACCGAAAAAAGATTATGATTGCTGGATGGATTGCATGGCTGCCTGCACCGATTATCTTTTCTTTTGCCGAAAATTGGCTTCAAATGCTACCTGGGATGATTTTGTGGGGTTTTTGGCTTGGCGGACCAACAGGTACAGCTTACATCGTAACATCCGCCGATAAAAGCAAGTTAACTCTGACTTTCACAGCACTTTCAGCTGCATGGTCCTTCGGTTACATTTTCTCTCCAGCCTTAGGCGGTTACTTAGCTGAAACAATAGGCATGCAAACAGTTTTCTATTCAGCTTTCACCCTCTACGCTTCAGCCGGTTTAATCCTCATCTTCATTAACAGTCAACATGCAAAAGGCCATGCACAACGTCCATCAGAAGAACGCTATTCTTTTTTCAAGCTCTTAAGAACAAGAAAACTGCGGGTCCTATCGATATTCTTCGCCTTAACAATGTTTATCATAATGCTATTTCGCCCCTTTGTTCCCCAGTTTCTCAGCAATATGTACGATTATGGTGATTTCGAGATAGGCATTCTAGGCTCGGTTTCCTTCTTGGGCTCAGCAGTTCTAGGAATTCTCTTGGGTAAACTTGGAGACAGATGGAGGAAAAAGTATGCTCTTGCAGCCTCTATGGTTCTTTGCTGTTTTTCACTTGTGCTTCTTACAGTATCTGGCAATTTTACCGTTCTAATCATAACATTTTTCATAGCTGGAGGCTCCTACGTAACTTGGTCTCTAATGAGCGCTATTGTCGGCCCCCTAGCCCCAGAATCTATCAGGGCTCGTTGGGTTTCTATCCCCCAAACAGTGAGTATGTTCAGTTCGTTCATAGCACCCTACATCGGCGGCGTCCTCTATGGCGCTTCACCCTATTACCCTTTCTTCATTGCGATAATGATAACGCCCTTTCTTGCGTTGTTGGCGTCCACAAAACTGTTAGAGGAATAATTTTTATTTCGAGCTTGCGGAACTTTTATTTAATGAAGTGCTTGATTCTCGTTTGAAAGGTGAAACAGTGTGGGCGAATTCAATGAACGTTACATAAAATTCTCCTCAGCTTTTCTCATATTAATATTCGCAGCTGGATTAATGGTTGGAGGAATAGTAAGCTGCTACATAACCTTCCGAGAGATCAACAGTTTAAAGAGCGAAGTTTCAAACTTTCAAGCCCAAGTCTCTAAACTATGGGGTTTCCAAAACGTCACCTACCAAAACATCACAATCTACCAAAATAGCACGGCTCTAGCAGAATTATATGAAACGGTAAAGGATTCAATAGTTTTGATTATCGGAACAACAAGCGAAGGAAGTGTCCAAGGCTCCGGCTTCGTTTATGACTTTTTTGGGACAACAGTTGTGGTAACGAATTACCATGTAGTTCACGATACAACAAGCAGGAGCGTAACGTTTTCAAACGGAAACGGATACGCAGCTACAATAATTGGAACAGATTCATACGCAGATTTGGCTGTGCTCTCAGTTGACGCTCCTGAAGATGAATTTGAACCGCTTGAGGTTGTTAGTTCCTCAACGTTAAGGGTGGGCGATCCTGTAATAGCTATAGGAAATCCGTACGGCTTGATTGGTTCAATGACTACTGGTGTAATAAGTGCGCTTGGCAGAACACTAGCTGAGGAAGAGTACACAGGCGGCTTTGCAATAGCTAACATTATACAAACGAGTGCTCCAATAAATCCTGGAAACTCTGGTGGTCCATTATTGAATTATTGCGGCAAAGTAGTAGGTATAACAACGGCTATAGTGGCTGATTCTCAAGGTTTAGGTTTCGCTATTCCATCAAATACTCTACTTAGAGAAGTAGAAGCCCTAATAGAAACTGGCAGTTATGATGGTCATTCATATTTAGGCTTGAAAGGAACAGACATGAATTACGAAATAGCTCAAGACATGGGTGTAAATGTAACGTATGGCTGGAGAATAGTTGACTTTTTAGACCCTAGTCCCGCCAAGGATTGCGGAGTGAAGGTTAACGACATAATAGTTGCCATGAATGATACAACCATCAAAAACAGCGATGACCTGGCAAGTTATCTTGAAGAAAACACTTTGCCCGGAGAAACTGTGATTTTGAGTGTTAGACGGGGTAGCCAAACACTAGAGATACCAGTGGTTTTGGGGAGCAGACCAGCACCTCCTGTTTAGATTCCTCTGCCTTTCGTGAAGACGCAAAAAGCTAGATTGCCATCTTCGTCTAGAGTTTTGGTGGGGCTGCCCGGATTTGAACCGGGGTCTAGAGAGCCCAAGTCTCCAAGCCTAGGCCAAGCTAGCCGACAGCCCCTTAAACTTAACTGTCATTTTTCTAAAGCTAAAAATAAAGGTATTCCCTAACCTTTTAAACTCTTGCCGTAATACTTTCTCTAGGGTTGTGAAGTTTGTCTCCTTTGCGGCGATTTCGTGGAGTAAAAGTGCTGAAGGCTGTTTCCTCGCCTATAAGGTTGAACATTTTGAACTTGCTTTTTGACAATGATTCTCTTTCATACACTGAGTTGATGGGTGTTTTAAAGATGAATCCAAGCAGGGACGCTGGAAGATTTGCATATCACCTGAAATTTTTGCTTAGGGCAGACTTGATTGAAGCAGATGTTGAAGCTAGAAAATACCGTTTAACCGAGCTGGGTAAGATGGTGATTGACGTTGCAGAGGAAATTGAAAGGAAATCTGTTAAGCGGAAAAGAATTCTCGTGCGCACATCCCGTTTTGCATTGGAAGATTTTGATGCAAACAAGATTGTAGATTCCCTCATAAGAGAGGCAGGCATGCCCGTGGATTTAGCTCAAAAAATCGCTAAAGAAGCTGAGATGCGATTAGTTAAATCAAAAACAAAGTATTTGACAGCCCCTCTTATAAGGGAGGTTGCAAACGCAATTTTGATCGAGAAAGGATTGGAGGAATACCGCCATAAGCTTACGCGTTTAGGTCTTCCAGTTCATGATGTTACATCCCTTGTAGAGGCGAAAAGCAAAACTTCTCAAGGTTCAGCCTTTATACTTGAAGAGGCTGGAAAAGTTGTTCTGAAAGAATATACTCTGTTGAACATACTTCCAAGAGACATCGCAGATGCGCACCTGTCCGGTTTGCTGCATATTAACGGTTTAAGCAGCTGGATTTTAGGACCAAGCGAAATAATGCATGATTTAAGATTTTTCTTTCAAAATGGGTTAAACCTAGAGAAACTGAATGTTTTTCAGCTTTTTTATCCACCGCCGAAAAGCTTTGAATCCGCCTTGTCCATGATATTTAACGTTCTTTTACAGTCCGCTAAAGAAGTTGGTGAAACACAAACACTTGAATACTTCAATGTTTTTCTTGCTCCTTTCGTAACAGGCATGAAACCTGCTGAAGTTAAAGAGACTCTACGCTCTTTCATCTGCAGTATAAGCCAGTACATGGACACTTCTTTGGGTTTAGAACTTGTAACACCTGACTTTATGGCTGAGAAGAAAGCTATTGGTTCCTTTGGAAAATTGGTGGGCAACTACGGAGATTTCAGAGAAGAAAGTCAGCTTTTAGCATCGCTTATGCTTGGAATATTCGCCGAAGAAAGTGCACGTAAGCCATTGTTTAATCCAAAAATCATTGTAAAGGTACGCCTTGAAGCATTTAGTGATGGCAAAGCGAGAGAAATTCTTTTGCAAGCACATCATCTTGCGTCAGAAAAGGGTATTCCATACTTCGCTAATCTGTTAGGAGAAAGCCGAAAACATGACGTTTTTTCAGCTTCAGGCTACAGGCTTAAGGCAGACTTGAACAGAGATTGGGAAATCGATACTTTACGCACAGGTAACATAGGGCATGTGACAGTCAACCTGCCACGAATCACATACGTGTGCGAAAAAGATAAAACAAAATTTTTTGACATCTTAGACGAAAGACTCGAAATGGCGACGCGTGCTTTAGAAATCAAGTACAGAGCGCTCAAACAACGTGGCAAGGGCTTAATTCCGTTCATCATGCAAAACGTTAACGGAGACAGATATTTCAGACTCGAGTATACATCCCGTCTAATAAATTTTGCAGGGTTAAAGGAGGCTTCGGAAGCGTTTTGTGGAAAAACCATGTTTGAGGATGAAGAACCCCTTAAGTTTGCTGAGGAAATAACCCGATACATCTTAGATTTCACTCGTAGAGTTGGAAGGAGACGTAGAAAACGTTTGTTACCAGCCATTTTGCCCAGCCCCGAAGCCTCCAAAAGATTAGTAAGACTAGACATTGACAGATACGGTATTGCAAAGGTTCGATTTTCCGGAACAAGGGAAAAGCCGTTCTACTCAACCTTTGGCAAGCTAGGTCTTCAAAATGTGGAAACTCAGTTGAAGCATTTAAAATTTGAAAAGAAACTGCTTGGGCTGTATGCTGGCGGAAACCTAACAATAGTAGAGCTTGGGGAAGGCGAGCACAAACCAGAGGATCTTTTGTCTTTGACTAAACGGTTTGTTGAAACATATGGCATCGAATTCTTTACATACAATCGCAATTTAACGTACTGCACGAACTGCAAAAGAAGTTGGTTTGGATTGCTGCATAAATGTCCTTCATGCGAATCAACAAGCACGTTGTCATGCTTAAGTAGGTTTTAGCAGACTGTTGGCTTTCTGTTTTTCTTTAAGAAAGGAAGCGTTATTTTATTGCGCCTAATATTAGGGCTAGAATTGCCATTCTAACGACTGTGCCGTTCCAGACTTGCTGGAAGTAGCGTGCATGTGACGTGTTGTCAACCTCAGCGGATATTTCATCCGTCCTCGGGAGCGGGTGCAGAATTATCAGGTCTTCTTTGGCTTTGTTTAAGGTTTCTAGGTTAATCTTGTAGGAACCTTTGACTTTTGCGTATTCTGCTGGTTCTGGGAAGCGTTCCTTCTGTATTCTTGTGACATACAAAACATCTACTTGCGTAATCACTTTTTCAAGGCTTGTCCTTATAGTCACAGGTATTTTTTCCTCTATTGTTTCGAGTACTTCCCGCCGCATTTTCAAGGATTCTGGAGCAACTAAGTATAATTCGATGTTGTACAGGGAGAGGGCATATGCAAGTGAGTGAACTGTTCGTCCATATCTTAAGTCGCCTATGAGAGCTATTTTTAACCCGTCAATTTTGCCTGTCTCCTTCAATATCGTGTATAAGTCTAGAAAGGCTTGTGTTGGATGTTCTTCTGCTCCGCTGCCACCATTGATAATTGGCACTTTTGCAAATTCTGAGGCCAGCCTAGCTGCGCCTTCAAGTGGATGCCTTAATGCTATTACGTCGGCGTAATTCTCTACAACACGAACGGTGTCTGCAAGATTTTCTCCTTTCTTAACTGAAGCAATCTCAGCCTCTGCGAAACCTATTGCTGAACCACCCAGTTTATGCATAGCAGCCTCAAAGCTTAAACGAGTGCGTGTACTTGGTTCAAAAAACAGTGTGGCTAGGATTTTTCCTTTAAGCATGTCTGAGCCTTTCGCGGCTATGGGCTCCATGGCTTGGGCGATCTTCAAAATGTAATCGATTTCTTTGCGGGAAAAATCCTTAACGGATATAATATCTCTGCCTTCAAACTTCAAACTTAAACCCAAAACAACAACTCTAAACAACTCCTAAATAACTCTTAGGGACAGGTTTTTTGTTTGTTCTTTATGGTCGCGCGCGCTAGACGATTAGCATCAAAAATAGCGGCTCCACAAACTCGAACCATTGCCACTGTGTATACCGCATATACCAAACCAAGTAGACGAGAACAGGAAGGAGAAACAGACAAAATATACTCTTCAAATCACTTCTAGTGACCAACTCAAATCCCTTGTTCAGATTTGTCGACATCATCTGAATATTCAGATTAATTTAAAAACTTTGAGAAGAGAAAGGATCTCAACCGATAAGGAAAAAAGGGGAGAATCGCGGGTGATGTCTCCATTTCAACTTGTGATGAGATTCTTGACATGATCCAGAGATTTATGGCATAATGGTTGCAAGGTTATTTTCGTCTTCGAAAGACCCTTTCTTACTGTCTTCTTTAAGAGTAAGATTCTTGAAATTCATGCGGAAGGCTTCTTGTGGGGTTGGGCAAGGACTGGTGTGAGTGTTGTTGTTGATAGGGGGAGGGGGTCTACAACAACAAATCATGAAGGATTAATGATGAAGGTGAGTTGTGACATAAAAAGGGTCAACACGAGGGTTAGAACGTGTTTGGAAGTAGTTGTCCATTGCCCTAAGGAAAGCGACTACTGTTTCTGAACTCTTGATGGTCTGTTAGTTGGTTGTTGTGATAGAAAGTAAGTTGATCTTGCGCAAGGATTAGCTAACTAATGCGCGAAATGGAATTGACTACATTGTCAACTGAAGCGCAAAATATTTCTAAGTTCACCAAGAACAGGCAACAGAAAAATGGGGTTTACGGGAGCAGACCTTACAATTAGTTGGTTTTTTGGAAACACTGATATACCACACAATACAAAGGAGGTGTGGATGAGTGGAGTTGAGTTTAAAAGAGTTCTTAGATTCAGTGCAAAATCCAAACACCAAAAAAGGATACAGGCATGGAATAAAGAAGTTCTATGAATGGTATGGTAAAAGTGCAGAAGAAATCCTTGAAATGAGAAAAGATGACTTAACCCAGAGAGCAGGAGAAAACCTAATCGAATACAAGAACAGAGCCTCAAGATTCGCAAAAGAAATAGAAAAATTCCACAGCTACCTCTTATCGCAAAAATATTCAACTAACAGCTCAAGAAACCTGACCATCGGAATAAGACAGCTCTTCAGATTCTATCAAATGCCCGTACGCATCAGAGCAGGAAGCAAAGTAACAAAAACAGTCAAGACAGGCAAAAGTTTCCCCCTAAGAATTGAACACGTCAGAAAAATGTTCAAAGTTGCAGACCTCAGAGAAAGAGTCACTCTAAGCATGGCAACAGACCTAGGGCTAAGAATAAGCGACTTCATCAAGCTCAAGAAAGACAATCTGCCAGCCTTAGATCAAGAACCACCAATAATGTTTGACATAATGACAGGAAAAGAAGAGGTCATAGCACATGGGTTCTTGAGCCAAGAAACTGTAGATCTTCTGAGAGTCTACCTACCCACTTTAGAGAAAAAGAGTGATAATTCTTACCTGTTCCCCTCTAATGGAAAGAGTCACATTTCAGATGAATGGCTTAACAGACTGCTGCAAAGACTGGCTGAAAAATCTAAAATTGACATGAATGGCAAGAGCCTAACTTTTCATTGTTTCAGAAAGATGCTTCTATCCGCAGCGATAGATTCAGGAATTGGCTTGACAGCAGGAAAAAAACTCTGTGGAAAAGCCATAGCCCAATCTGACGACACCTACTTAACAACTGTCAATCTTCGACAAAAGTTCAGCCAACTGAAAAGGTTTCAGAGCATAAGAGAACAGCCAAGAGTAGAGACTGAAAAAATCGAGTCCCTGAAAAGTGCAGTAAACAAACTTCAAGAGGAACTGACTCGGCAAAAACTGATAACTGATACAATCTCTGAGGAAAACATCAGGACGAAACAGGAACTCAAGAAACTGCAGCCTCTAGTGGAATTTGTAAACAGTTTTGATGCCCCTGACAACCTCAAGACAATACTGAACTATCTCAAAGAAGATTACCTAGACGAGTATTCTGACGGAAGATTTCGACCGCTGAAAGTCGAGTTCTCGCCTTACATATCCAAGAAACTGGAAGAGATTGCCAAGACAATGGGCATAACACAAAAAGAAGCGTTAGCAGAACTAGTCAAAGAGGATCTAGAAACTATGGAAAACGCTGAGAACAAATTCAGGAAACTAGAAGAGAGAATAAAGAGTCAGCGCAGAAAAAAGCCGAAAATCTAGAAAGCCTCTAAAATCAACCAGCCATCTTTCAGTTCCCACTTTTTCTTTCTATATTTGCCCATCTTCTCCACTTTTTTGAAAGGAACACTGCTTATATCGTAGCCACGCTTTCCACGATATCTGATTTTTAACCGAACTTTCAACCAAACCCCCGTGAAAACTAGGATTTGAGTTTATTTAACAGTTGCTAGAATCATAGGAAAATTTGAAGATGTTTTGAATTATGATAAGTTAATATCAAGTCGTATATAGTGCAGTTTTCATTCTTGGCTGTTCCCCAAAAAACCGACTGCCCACTCCCTCTCCAAAATAGCAAGTGTCGAACAGTCTCTCTTTCGCTATGCTACTCAGCCCTTCAGTCTCTAACTCAGTAAGCCATCTACAGTCACTTAGACTCTATAGGTTTGGCGACAGAATTTAATGAAATCACATAGCATAAGGGACACTTTATTAGCGCGCGCTCTAAACCCCCGTGAAAATGACGATTCAAGCTTATTTTAACCTTACTGAACACTAGCGCAAGAGTTGAATTACTATTAGGGTATATCACGTCATATAGTGCAACGAGCCTGTCGCTTTCGCTCAAGGGGAGAGGTAACATCGCTCCCGACCTCTCCCCGACCTGATGGTCGGCTCCCCTCACCCGTCTCTAAGGAATACCCTTGATTATTAGGACTTAAGATCGTTTGGCTTTCCGCCAAACTCCCACCGATGCGAGTTAAGGCCGTTTACCACAGACCCTGCCTAACAAAAAGCACGCGTGTTATGACAGTTCTAGCGCGCGTGGTTGTGTTAACACTTGCATTAAGAAAGAAAGTCGATAAGAAGGCAGGAGCATTATTAATTCTTTTTATACTTCCTTTCCTATCCACTACTTTAGGCAGTATAAATCCAATGTGAGAATTTAAGACATTGTTTCAGAAAATTTTGGTTCCATTAGACGGTTCTGACCATTCGCTACGAGCATTGAAAATCAGTATTCAAATATCCAAAGAATTCAATGGAGAAATCACTTTAATCCATGTGTATTCGGAAGTATGGCCGAATGGTATGTTTGCAACATCAATTGAGCAATGTATTGAAGCAGCTCGCAAGGCTGGAGCTGACATTCTAGCGGATGGCAAAAAGAATGCTAGAACTGAAAGGGTCGAAGTTGAAACATTATTAAAGGGAGGACATCCTGTTGAAGAAATACTTAAAACAGCTAAAAAAGGCGATTTCGATCTGATTGTTATGGGTGCTAGGGGTATAAGTAGGATACGGGAAATTCTAATTGGAAGCGTAAGCGATGGAGTGACAAGACACGCACCATGCCCAGTCTTTGTGGTGAAGTAACTTGATGCGAGACATGAGAGCGTGCCTATTGTTTTTTTGGAACGAAGACTAACGCGAGCGCTCTTTGCATAGCCATACATGCAACATGTAGTTAACGTGTGAATCAAGTATGCTTCTTGAATTTTCTGTCGTAGCTGGTATACTCTCGATCAGCGCTACCATTGCATCCATAGGGGTGGTGTTCTTTGCTGGTGATGCCATAGCCGGAGAGTTTGAGAGGAGAACGGGTTACATCCTCTTTCCAACCCCGGTCAGGCGAACAACTATGGTCATTGGAAAATATCTTGCGCGCGCGCGAACGTATTGCGCCACTCTTTTTGTTCGGTAAGCCTAGCAACCGCTTCACTGTATATTTTTACTCTGAAAGACTCTGGGTCTTTTGGGGGCGCATCGTCTAGGTGTTTTTGTGCCACTTCTTTCAGTTGTATTAGCAATGACAATGCCAGTTTTTCGAGGTTCTCTAAGGAAAACTCGGATATGTGATGGTAGATTCTGAAGATGATGAACATACCTCTTAAATGTTCTATCTGTGTTTGTATGAAAAACCTTTTGACGTCTTTTGGCAAGTTGTCAGTGTCAATGATGAACAAGGCAGCCACAGGAGCATAGTATTTCTGGAGGATGCCGTGCTTCTCCGCTTCTAACTTAGTTATTTCAACGAGTCCCGCGTTTAACAAGAGATGTAGGTGGTAACCAACGGCTGCCTTTGTTAAACCTAATTCATTAGAGAGCTGTTTCTCCGTCATAGAGTGTCTACTTAGTAGACGTATGATTTCCGCTCTAGTAAAATCCGCTAATAGCCGAATGGCTTCCCGATTCTTGACAATAAACACCGCGTTTTTCGGCTTCGTCACTTTCAACTTCCGTGCGGTTCCTCTTTTTAAACATTACAACACTGTTGCATAAATATTTTTTTATCAGTAGAAATCTTTAAATTGTACAAATGTTTTTATCAGTAAAAATCTCTAAATCGATATAAAAGTATAAACCACGCGCTCGTGATTAGTGTGAGAAATATGGGAAAAACTGAAGAAAAATGGAGATGCCTCCACCCTAGATGCGGAAAAATGTTCAAACCCTACGTCGTTGACGAGCAGTACGGAGCCCCAAACTGGTCAACGATATGCAAGGAATGCAGAAAAGAATTGAAGAAGTGAGCAAACAATGCGACATTATCTCGCGACGCTAGTTACGGAGCCTCCGGAGGCTCCAATCATGCGGATTGTTGCCTTTTGCATGTTACTGGTTTCGGCATTATGGGCACTTTGGCTGTGGCGTGACAAGTTCTTTAAGAAAACTGAGGGGCAACCTAGTTGATTTTTGAGACAATAACTGCATTCGCAGCTCTCATCGTAGGAATCGTGCTTATGGCTTATTCTAGCGACAAGGCAGTTGATCACTCGGTAAAAATCGCTTCAGCATTGAGAATTTCTCCGTTAATGATTGGTCTTGTGCTAGTGGCCATAGGCACGGATTTGCCAGAAATCGTTAACTCAATCATGTCATGCGCGGTAGGTCACGCAGACATCGAGTTAGGAGACTCGCTCGGATCTGTCTTGACCCAAATGACCTTGGTGATCGGGCTTCTCCCCTTCTTAGCTGGAAAGTTCAAAGTGAAGAGGAAAGAGGTGTTGGTCATCGGGGCCTGCGAGGTCTTGGCACTCATACTTGCTGTGTCAATAGCTGAGAAGGGTTATTTTACAAGGATCAACGCACTTTTTTTGGTGGCTAGTTGGCCAGTCTTCTTGCTATTAACTAGATACGCTACAGCAAGAAATCCTACAGACAAAGAGCATGTGGTAGCACATGCTGGCGAGAAGCGTCTTCGTCACTTTGTAGTAGCCATTCTAGGCTTCATAGGGGTTGCCGTCGGAGCCTATGTTGTGATCCAATCAGTGATCAGACTTTCGGTATCTTTTCATATTTCTGAATATGTCATTAGCTTCTTCGTGGTCGCAATTGGGACGTCTCTTCCAGAATTAGTGGTTGACTTTATGGCTCTCCGCAAGAAACAATACGAACTTGCTATAGGCGATGCCATAGGAAGCTGTCTTGTTGATGCCACTGTTTCCGTTGGAATCGGGCAGGTATTTTTCCCACAAGCAGTATCTGGCAGAACCGCCATGATCACGGGATTATATGCTATATTTGGGTCCATCGTGGTCGTATTAACGCTTGCACTTAGGGAGAAAGTCGATAAGAAGGCTGGTGCTTTATTTATCTTTGTATACCTACTTTCCTATGCATTGCTAGTCGTGATATGAATCGCTTGGAGTGAGTTACTCCAATTTGAAGGTGAATAAATTGAGCGAAATCAAAGAAAAGTCGTTTGATGACTTAATGAAAGAAGTAATCACTCCTGGGCTATGCACTGTCTGCGGCACATGCATTGCTGCTTGTCCGCATAACGCGTTAATTCTTCGAAAAGAAAGCTTCAAACGCTTAGAACTTCATGAACTCGAGGTTACCCGTGACATTTACAAGTCCATTGAGGATTTATGTGAGAAATGTGGCTTTTGCTATTATAATTGCCCGGAAATAATGTTTAATCTTGAAAAAGCCGAGAAAGAAGAGTTTGGTGCAGTGGCAAAAGACGAACTCGGTCACTTCATGAAAGCATATATGGCTCAAGCTACCGACAAGAAAATTCTTAAGAACGCCCAGTGCGGAGGCGTAGCCACAGCTCTACTAAAATATACGCTTGAAAACAAACTGGTTAACGCTGCGGTGGCGGTAACCTCGACAGAACATCCAGCGTGGAAACCTAGACCCACGGTTATCACAAACCCAAAAAGCTTATGGAAAGCCCAAAAAACAAAGTATACCCCAGCCGCAACAGTCATCGGTGTTAAATCTGCATTATATGAATGGGTTCGTTTCAGAATAGCAGTAGTGGCCACACCCTGTCAAGTCCGTGGATTATGGACTACAAAAATCAGCCCAAAAGGATACGGCAAAATATTCGAGTCAATAAGACTGATAATCGGGCTTTTCTGCTACGGCACCTACCCGTACAACGATCTTTTCGTAAAATTCCTAGCCAAAAAGCACGGCATCATCCCTTCAAGCATCAATAAAATTGAGCTAGACACAGAAAAAATCCGAGTATATGCAGACAATGAACTTAAACTAGAAGCCCATAGACGCCAACTACGCAAATATCTCCGAAAATCATGCAAACATTGCCATGACTTCACAAACAGACTTGCAGATGTATCACTTGGAGGGGTAGGGTCGCCGGAAAAATGGACGACTGTGTTGATTAGAACTGAAAGGGGGAGAAAAGTTTTCGAAGATGCTGTAAAAGAACGATACATCAAAGCAAAACCACTTTCAGACGGAGGATTGAGAAAAATAAAAGAGTTGGCAAGATTAAAACTAAACGAAGGGATCACTGACTAGCTATACTATGGTGACGGATGTCAAATAGTGCACACAAGCAAAACAGAAGTGATCAGATAGAATCTTCCCACATTTTTAACCACGCGCGCGCGCAATGTTTATAAGTATCTGCTGCTGATCTCTTTCCGTATATCAGAAATCAAAAAGCCAACTATAAGTTTGGTCTTCGGGAGATATCACCAGCGCACCGGGGGTTCGAATCCCACTTCCGCACTTTTAACGAGCCCATGACACCTGTGTGAACACACGGAAACCTTTATATTTCAGACATGCCTAGAACATCTCTTGAGATGTTACTAGACATCCTCGGGGGTCAATGAGTCGTATGTACCAAGAACCGAAAATGGAGAAATTGACGATAAATCTTCCACCCATAGAAATTGCCAGAATAGACATTTTGGTTGAAGCAGGATATTATCCAAGTCGTGCAGAGTTCATTAGAGCTGCAATAAGAAAGACACTTGATACACACCAGGATTTTGTTAGCAAAAAACTAGACAAGATCGCTTCGACTTCAGATGAGGAATTGAATGATAGGGAAATCATCTCCAGAATTTCAGGGGTGGGGATTTACAATTTGGACAAAGAAACCTTTGAAAGAACTATCGAGCAAGGAAAGAAAATGGAGATAATTGTTGTGGGAATGCTGAATCTGGACAAAGACGTAACACCTGAGCACATAGAGGAGGCTGTAGAAAGTGTAAGAGTCTATGGCATTTTGAGAGCTTCTCCAAAAGTGAAAGAAGTTCTTCAGGGCAAGAGAAAGAGGAGGTATGAAGATTGATGAAAGCCGTAGAAACCAATGAAATTGTCAAAGTTTATCGAGGCAAACAGGAAATTCAAGCGCTCAAAGGTGTTAGCCTGTCAATAGATAATGGTGCCCTGTTCACACTGCTCGGACAAAATGGAGCCGGGAAAACAACCTTCTTGAGAATAATCTCAACCCAACTTTTGCCGACAAAGGGTGAAGCTTTTGTCCTTGGTTTAAATATAGACACTCAGGAAGAAGAGATCCGTCAGCATATCACAGTTGTTCCACAGGATGTTGCCACTTACGGCAACTTCACTCCTTGGGAGTATTGCTACTATTTTACGTTGCTTCGAGGCTTGTCAAAGCATGAAGCTGAAGAAGCTTCTAAAAAAGCCTTAAGATCGCTTGGGCTCTGGGACCAGAGGAATCGAACGTGTGCCACTCTCTCAGGTGGAGAGAGAAAACGTGCCGTAATATCTTCAGCATTGGCATCAGACGCCGATGTTCTAATGCTCGACGAACCTACAAGCGGGTTGGACGCTGTGGCAAGAAGAAAAGTTTGGTCTATCCTAAGAGGATTGGTGAAACGAGGCAAGACTATTCTTCTGACAACACACATTATGGAGGAAGCTGAAATGGTTTCAGACAAGGTTGCAGTAATGCACAAGGGCATGATAATTGCTGAAGGAACACCAGAGCGAATTAAACACCTATCAAAAGATAGGTTCAGGGTTGCAGTAGAAGGCAGTTTGAATGACTTAGGTATCAATGAAAATGATGGTAATACGGTGAAGCTCGGCAACAAATTCCTGATTTATCATAAAGATGAAGATGAAGCTTTAGAACTCGTCGCAAAAGCCCTCAAGAGGGGGATGAGGGCTGAGATTGCACCTGTAACTCTGGAAGACGCATTTGTGAAACTCGTGGGAGGCGAGGGGGACTGAAATTGAAACGAATCAAAGACATTTTAGTCATCGCTTCCATGAAATCAATACCAGATCTCAAAAGGCAACCTTTAATATTGCTTCTACTAGGGTTAGTAAGCTCACTGCCATTATTCTTTATCCTAGTATATGGAGCGGACATCAGGCATGGACTAGTGGGCGCAATGATTTCTACGGTCAGCTTCATAGGACTGACCACAGCGATTCAAGATGTTGCTTATGATAGATTCCTCAAGATGAGGGAAATGATGGTTGCAATGCCTGTTCACCCTCTAAGTTATGCGTTTGGAGTTGCTCTAGCCCCGTTGATAGTCGCCACACCAGGCCTCATTTTCTTTGGAGCGATATCCCTGTGGATAGGCGCGTTGACTCTGCCATCCTTGTTTTGGGCAACAGCAGTTTTGGTTCTTTGTTGGGCAACTATGAGTAGTATTGGCTTCCTAATCTCCACCTACCTTCAGAAAGCACCGCCTTATGTCCTTGGTAATATCGCCAATGTGTTAGGTCTACTACTGAGTTTCATACCACCAGTCTATTACCCAGAGGAAATACTAGGAACTTTCAGCTGGATTTCTACGGTTTTTCCCACGTCAAATGCGGTCAGTCTGATCAGAGTGTATACTGGTTCCCTTACTCTGCCATTCGAAACGATTGTTATCCATTGGGCAGTCTTGATAATTGCTGCAGTATTCTTCGCAGCTTTGACAGCGGTGAAAGCTAGATGGCGCGAGCCCTAGTACAACCATATGTGACTTGGAAATTTCGAAAAAAAGATGGAGTTTACGGGAGATATCTCCATTTGTATCGAAAATAACTCTTTACGAGGTTATCCCTTGCTTGAGTTTTCTAAGGAACACTAACACATCTTTTTGGGAAACCAAGTTCAAATCTACTGCACAGAGTTCACCGTGTAAAAGACTAATAAAAATGTCTGACATTGACATTTTCTTTGTTCAACAATAGAAGAGGATGGTTGCAGATTTTCCGCGCAAGCTAAAAAAGATAGACCCCCTATATTTTTTCAACATAGAAATCTATTTGGCGCCAAGTAGGTCATGTCAGATCGGAAAATTAGAGTGGCTCTGCAACGGCTTTAAGAACTGTAGAGGTTAAAATCTTTTATCTGTGTTTGGGTAATAGCCTTCTGGAGGAAATTGCGATGAGTGAAACGGTGTTGTATGTTTCTAAGATTAGGAATGGCACGGTTATTGATCACATCACGGGTGGACATGCGTTGGATGTGGCGAAGATTTTGGGGATAACGAGGGTGGAGAAAAAGGTGATTACTATTGCGATTAATGTTCCGAGTAAGCTTTTCAAGAGGAAAGATATTGTGAAGATTGAGGGTAGAGAGTTAAATCTGCAGGAGGTGCATAAGATAGCTTTGCTGGCGCCTCATGCGACAATTAACATTATTCGGGATTATAAGGTTGTGGATAAGCAGAGGGTTAAGCTTCCGAAGCTCATTGAGAACATTATCGAGTGTACGAATCCGGCGTGTATAAGCAATAGTAATGAGCCTGTGAAATCTAAGTTCTATGTTGAAGGTGGGGATCCGCTTCTGTTGAAGTGTTACTATTGTGGTTGTATTATTGAGAAGAAGGATGTTCTTCAGCAGTTTTAGTTGTTTTTGTCGAATTTGGAATTAGGGGTAATGTTTATATCGTAGGATAGGATATATCTTATCTGGATATGTCTGAAATAGGACATATCGTATACGTGTAGAACATAAATACACAGGGTGGAAAACATGTTAGAAATACTCATGCCTACGATAATATGGACTTGCTTCACAGCCTATGCTGCTTGGTATTTCACATCAGCAAAACATTATGCTCCACTAACACTCAACGAAGCAAGACTGTTGTGGAAAATCCACAAACAAAGCACTCACTGCACATCCAGAAAATGGAACGAAATAAGACACAATGGAAGCATAATAGGCTTCAAATGTGAATGCGGACATAAATATGTACAAAAAAAGCCAGTGGCAAGCTGAGAAGGCTCAAGCAAACATTATCTTAGGCATAATTGAAGCTGAAAACCAAGTATAGTTAAGAGACTTTGGAGTGTAGTTGTGAATTCGCTGTTTTTTCGATCGATAGGAGAAATCTGTGGAAAAAGGAATGGTGCTTTGAGAGGTTCGCGTAAAAGTGATATTCAGAATCTGACTGTCAAATACTTATAATCCATAGTTTTGATTCATACATATTAAATATATTATACAGCATATTTTTTGTAAAACTGAGATCGAGGAGACATTGGATTATGAGCAGGAAGCACTGTTACATTATTGAAGTGAGAGTCCCTGATGGCCCTGAAGGCTGGCAAAAAATGGTAAACAGCGAAATGCGGCAAGCAATAGAAAGATTGAAGGTGTAGTGGAAGAATTAGGGGGGAAAGTTTGCGTCAGATAGTAAGGGCTATCTTTTTTTCAGATTAGCTGTGGATGCTTATTGTTCTCTTTTTTCTGGTTCATGCACCATTATTAGCGTTAGAATAAAGGAAGGAATGATTAGGACTGTTGCTAGAAGGAAGGGTAGCTGAGGGGAAACATGTTCGTATAGGATGCCGCCTGTTATGCTGCCGAGTGCCATCAGTATGTAGTTTGCAAAGTTTGTGAATCCGTTTACCTTTCCACGCTGTTCTTTTGGAGTCAGATCAGCTTGCAGAGCACTGAAAGCTGAGTTCATCATAACTTGTCCCACACCTAGTAGTATGAGAGAAACAAAGAGCCTTGGCAGGTCTCCGTAAACGAAAAGCCACATCGAGGCTCCAAAAATTATGTACGCTGCTAAAATTGGAAGTTTTCTGTTTATCTTATCCACTGCCTTTCCGATTGGAATGGATAGAATTATCATGGTGATAGGTAAAGCTGTTAGTATGTAGGGCCAGATGGCTTCATCTATGAAGAGTATTTTTACAGCGTACACGACAAAGTAGAGGTTTACCGAGGCGATTCCGAATATTATGATTGTTGTTGAAAGGAACAGGTAGAACATTGAGCTGGGAAGTTTTTTCCAAACACTGAAACTTTCTTTCATGGCAATTGGATAACTTCGCAAGAGTTCGTTTAGACTTGGCTTTTGAGTGTTTACGACGGTTTCTTTTAGTCGAAGTAGTCTGAGGAATGCCGCTATTAAGAAAAAAGCCACAACAATACTATAGCCTATTCTCATGCCTTGAATTAAGCCGAACTGGTTGTAGAGTATGCCTGCGAAAATGGGGGCGGGAGTGGTGGAGGCACTTGTTATGAGCATGATTATGCTGAATCCCATACCTCTTCTTTCAGGGGATAAGGAGTCGGCGATCATTGCCATCAAGGCTGGCTGATATGTGGAGTTGAATAAGCTCATTAGTACTGCGCCAATTAGGATGAGGTGCCATGAAGGGGCTATTGCGTAGAAAATGTAGCAGAGTGCTACTCCGAAGGTCATGGAGGAGATGAGCCATTTTCTGCCGAATTTGTCTGCTAGGTAGCCGCCTGGAAACTGCATTGAGGCTAATGCTAGGAATGAGAAGAGTCCTATCATGCCGAGAATTGTTTCTGTGGCCCCTAGTTTGAGGACGTAGAGTGAGTAGTAGGTTGCTGGGAGTTCCATGGCGAAGTCTATTAGAATCCAGCTTGCGACGAGAATGGCGTAGTTGCCTTTGATGAATGAGAATTCTGTCTTAAGCCTATCTATGAACGCCAATAGTTTTTCCTTCCTCAATCTTTATTGGGCTGTGTAGTTTAGTTTAATATTGTGGGAAAAAGTGCTCAGTTTAATGGTCACAGTTAGCGCTACACCCTTTCATTTGCCGCCAACTTAAAGGAACAAACAGCTGAACCTATATATAAGGGGGGTATAGGCACCCAGACACAGACAAACCCCACAAAAACACCACGTCAAAGCAGCCAAAACAGCAGAAAAAACAAAAACGTCCGTCAAGCAGATTCTGAACACAACCTCCAAAAACGCAGCCCGACATGTTTCAAGAAAAATAAGTAAACGTTGCCCATTATTGTACAAACGGAGTAATAAGTCATAAATCGCAATATAGGTTAAATCTTTTAAAGGGTTTAAGCTATAATCAGAAAGCAGAAACAAAAGGTTGATGTGTAAAATGAAGAATGGAGAAGAGGAGAAGATTAAAAGCATCTTAACAAACCCCAAATCAGCAGCCATCAAAGCCATGCTAGAGAAAGACCACGCAATAGACTGCATTTTCTTGCTTCACATGAAACGTGGAAAATGGAAGGAGGCTAAAACGTTTATGCGTGAAAACGGTTTAACTCTTAGCGACGGCACTTTCAGGGCTAGAATGATTGAGATTGCAGGCTTAGGTTTAGCAACGCCCATACCCATAGATCCGTTGAAGAAATATTATGTGATAACAGAGCTGGGTGAGAAAGTTGCAGAGTTCTTGCTGGGGTTTTTTGACAAGATAAGCCTCTAAGCATAATGCTTCGTTGTTGTTGTACAGTTTCTTTTTTGACGGTTTTTTAGTTGGTAGGCTGGCTGTTTGTTCTTGGTTTATTGTAGTTTTGTTTTACAATGAATAATATGGTGTCTTAAGTCGCAAGATTTAAATTCCTCACTTCCACTAACACTAACGTGAATCCCAAAAGGAGGGATAGAAAAAAATGAAAATATTGAAAAGTAAGAAAGCCCTAAGCCCCGTGGTAGCATCAATCATACTTATCGCAGTAACAGTTGCAGTCAGCATAGCAGTAGCAGCATGGATGGGAGCACTAACATTCAGCTTCATGGGCGGATCAGAACAAGTAGAAATCCGAAACATAGCATTCAGTGACGCAACCATAACTTTGACGGTTAAGAACACTGGAACTTCAGCGGTAACCATACAAGAAGTCTGGGTAAACAATGTGGATCACTCAGCTAATTGCACCAGTACAACCGCCTTACCCGTCTCTATTAGCGCCAACGATCAAAAAACATTCATTATAAGTTCATTCGACTGGGTAGCAGGTGATAACTATCAATTCAAACTGGTCACGGCAAAAGGAAACCCATTCATGAAAAATGCAATACCGCCTTCCACATAGTAACATAATATTCGTTTGAGATTGGGGGTAGGGTATAAAAACTCTCTAATTCCCCTCTATTTCCTCTTTGGAGGTACAATAAAAATGGTCGTAGCAATAAAAGAATATACTTCAGCAGAAGAAATAGCTGATGTCCTAGAAAAGAAAATAGGCGACACAAAAAGCACGTTAGGCGACTATCTACGCCGACTAGATGACATCAGAGCATTAGCTGAAAAATCAAAGAAAATCCGAGAAGTCGTCATGAAACTAGCAGGCAAAAAAGCCGCAACCCAAAGCCTAGGAGAAATAACAATAGGCCAACTAAACATAGTCTTAGACGCCAACCCATTCCACGAACTCACAGCCATAGAAGAAGTCGTCCGAAGCCAACAAGAAAGACTACTAATACTACAAAAAACCCGCGAAGCACTAAAATGGCTAGACCAACTCGGAGACACAGAAGGCCTAAACTACCTTGTTGTGGAACAAGACGGCGTTCCAGAACGCATACTCTTCAAAATATCATAACACAACCCTCACGGAAGTGAACAACATGTATAACGAAGTCTACTCCTTTGCCCTAAAAAACACCCTGAACGAAATCCAAAACATATGCCCAGACATAAAAAACTCCTTCATGTTCAAAGAAAACGGCGAAATCATAGCCCAAGACGAAAACACACCTCAAAACGTCGTAGTGCACCTTATAGATTCCTTCGACGGCATACTGGAAAAAGCCGACGCCATAGGCGGCATTGAAGGCATAACCTTGGACGGTAACAAGGGCAGAGTAACCATCTCCTGCATGAACGACATTTACCTCGTCACGGTCACCTCAAAAAAAGCAGACATGAACTACGTAAACACCGTTACCCACGTCCTAATTCCAACAATCCTCAGACTCCTAGACAAAATCAACCCTGCCCCCCTCAAAAACAAAACACCTTCCCTCGAAGTTGAAACTGAAACTCCAGTAGCTGGGGAACTTGAAGAACAAACAGAAACTCCAGTTGAAAAAGACTGGACAGAAGAGCCAGAGGAAACCTTAGAAACTGAAACTCTGCCTTCAGAACTCCCCGTAAACCAGCTCATAATTGAAAACCTCGGCGGTTTACTGGTTCCATCTGACACCGTGCGAATTGACAGTGAAATGCTATTACAATGGGAAGAATTTTCTGGCAGCACAAGAATCGAGCAAGTTGAGGTTGAGACCTTCGACGGCAAGACAACTCGATGCAAAGTCAAGCCTATAAAAGATTCAAAATATGAAGGAAAAGGAATCATACGAATGCCTGAAAAAATACAGCTTAATCTCGAAGTTAGGAAAGGCGAGTTAGTAAGAGTCAAACCACTAGTATATTAATGGAGACAGCATTTATGGCTAGAAAAAAGAAAATCATTCAGGAAATCGCTGCAGTGACTGAACCTCTAACCATTGAAGAATCCCATGTCAACAACTTACGCGCAAATCTGGAAGAAATCAAAACGTACGACGGTGTCATAGGCTACATCGTAAGAAACTCCACCTCAGCAGCAATAGATCTCAAAGACCCAACAAAACTAATCGACTACGCCGTTCTTTCCTCTTCAGCACTCGACGCAAGCGAAGCACTTTCAGAAGATTTCAACCTTGGCGACGTCAAAAGCATCATTGTTACCGGCAAGAATGTAAATGTACTCTCCTTAACAGTTAGTGACAATAGAATAAGCGTTTTCATGGACAAAGAGGCTAACTATGAAAAAGTTTTAAGAAAACTACACGGTGCCTAAGACAAAACCAACCATAGTCTCTTAATTTTTATAATTTTCAGCTTCCAAACATTTCACAAATTAGTCTTTTCTCCATTTTCAGAACACTTAAATCATCGTTTCCCAATTATATAAGTTGGGAGAAGGAGAAGATATAGCCTTTTAGAGGGGTATATCAAATTTGTTAGCCAGCCCAAAGAAGCAAAGCAGCAGTAGTCATCGTGGAAGGTTAGACATAATTGCAGACATTCTTGGTGCTTCTTTTGGCGGAGTAAGAAAGACTTACCTAATGTACCATTGTAACTTAAGTTTCAAACAGTTGAAATTTTATCTTGAATTTTTGCTTCACAAGAAGCTTCTACAAATCGTTAGTGACAACAAAACGTCCAATCCAGGCTTATTCAAGATAACTGACAAGGGCAAAAAGTTTTTAGAAGCCTACAAAGGTTTGAAAAGCCTCATGAAGTAGAATTCTGGGCTAAGAACTTAACACTTTTGTCCAGTCTTATTTTCCCCGCCATTTCATCCACTGATATAAAGCCGTACCTTTCCAGAAACTCTATCACCTGCTGAATCTGGTTCTTGTTCAGCTTTGTTTTCTGCTTGATCTCTTTTAGCGCATGCCATTTTCCATCAACGAGTATCTCCAGAGTTTTCGCCATTTTCGCTGCCGTAAATATGTCCTCCTGTCAATACATTGTTTTCTATCAAATGTTAGATAAATGCTTTCTGAGGTTGTGTTTTAGAACTTTTCTCTAGAAAAATCACACAGAGCTATACTAGCAAAACCAACAATTTCAGCATGAAACACTTTCCATCAATAAACAAGACAATTATATGCAAACATCAACCATAAATTTTACGTGTATGTTATCCAGATGCCCCATTTTTACTTTCGGTAACTATTTGTCCTCTAAAAGGCAAAATGTAAAAATATGATTGGATCATTCTTTTTACTAAACATAAAGGAGGTGATTCTATGAAAGTGAAATCTCTCTCATTGATTCTCCTAATCATTTTCCTTGCAGTTGCAACATCTTTTGTCGTAGGACTCCCAACCAGTCAAGTGACAGAAAGAAACGTTAGCTTCTCTGAACTTTGCAACATTGAGCAAATAGATGACAAAGTGAACGTTAAACCTTGTGGAGATGCGATGGATGGTCCGGGAATGCCAACCTAAAAATTAAATAGTTAGAAGCTGGCAATACATTAATGAACCATGTTAGGGGTATCTGATGCTTAAATTGCTAACGACTCTCGATGTACGAATACTGCAAGCGTTATGCGAGGTTGGTCCAAGGAACCTTTCGAAGGTCGCCAGGACTGTCGGAATATCGCGCAAGAAAATGGAATTCAGGATAAATCGCATGCGATCAGATCCCCAATTTTTTCTAAGACTGTATACTTCTATCTATCATACAAATATCGGTTTAAGAAAGGCTGTCGTTGTTCTAGAAGCTGAACCCGGCATGGAGCAACTTCTTTTCGATTGCTTATTAATTAACGGATTTTGGCTCTACGTTTGCAGGTCTTATGGAATGGGCGAAGGTTGCACTGCCGTGTACGCGGTTCCAATAGAACGCTGCAAGGAGCTTGAAGAGTTCATAAAGGAGATAAAACGTTTAGGAGTAGCCAAGAATGCCCAGATTTACTGGTCCACATGTTTTCAAGGCGGACGAATAACCTCTGACTGGTTTGACAGTCGTAAAGAAGACTGGGTGTTCCGCTGGGATGATTGGATAAAAGAGGTGCAAACGCAAAAAACCGATCTACCTTACACGTTAGTAGAGGCTAAATCCTATCCTATTCTTGCGGACGAAACAGATGTTCGCATGCTCATGAAGTTGGAAAATGATGCAACCAAAAGCTTAAGCGAAATAGCTCGGATTCTGGGGATGAGTCGTCAACTGGCACAATATCACTTTCAGAAGCATTTAATAGGTAAAAACCTTATTGAGGGCTACGACATTTTTGTAATGCGCTACGGTGACACAACTTCAGTAATGGTTTTGTTTATCATATCCTTTCACGATTATAAAACATTGGCTAGGTTTGCAAGGTCTCTTCTTGACAAGTTTTTCATCCTCACTATGGGTAAAATACTTGGAGAAAATTCCTTTCTGGTTGAAGTTTTTCTTCCAATAGACGAATTTCGAAAGTTTATTGATGCTTTATCCAAATTGGCTAAAGTGAAGCTCCTACGAAGCTACAGGTATGTCATACAGGATTTAAGGATAAGACGTAGACAAACCATTTCAGGCGAATTCTTCAAAGGTAAATTCTGGATCTACCACCACAAAAACCACATGAAAACGCTGCAACAGAAAGTGTCAAAACAACTTCTCGAATCCAAAAAATCGCAAGCTCTCTATGTTGCATCTTAAAGCTGTTGCAAGCTGTCATCGGTTCGCGGGAATATCTGGCTCAAAATTAGGTTTCCATAGTGAAAAACTATAGGGGTCTATTCATAGAAGCTTGCACGGAAAAACTGCAAAAATCAAATGTAAGCCGTAAACTTTATGCGTAGCTTCTTTCAGCAGAGTTTTTATTAAGCAACCTATATTTGACGATGGAGAATCACATCAAAATGGAAAAACAAATCAACTGGCTAGACATTCTAATTCGATGTAAAAACAACATACAAGAGCAAATCAAACCACTTCTAAAAAAATTAAACCAGCCACAACCAAACTTGGGCATAGGAGCAGGTGGCGACCCGATAAAACAAATAGATCTTGCGGCAGAAAGTGCCATAATAAACACCTTAAAAGAACATGAAATCTCGTTCACCCTCATAAGTGAAGAATCTGGCATAGAAAAATATGGTCAAACTCCAAACGATAATTTTGTGACGACAGATCCGATAGACGGGACAACAAACCTTGTAAGAGGCATACCTTTTTACGCAACGTCAATCGCCGTGTCCACAAAACCCACCATAAACACAATACACACAGCTCTGGTGGCTGATCTAGTCCATGGTATGACGTACATGGCACAAAAAGGAAAAGGCGCCTACCGAAACAACCAAAAAATAACGCCGTCAAAAACCGAATCATTAGAAGAGGCTGTCATAGGTATAGACTTGAACACCTACAAAATCCAAAAAATAGCACACAAACTAACAAAATTAATCCAAAGAACAAAACATATACGCCACCTAGGAGCAAACGCCCTAGAACTATGTTATGTAGCAGACGGTACAACAGACGCCTTCCTAGACATACGTGGAAAACTCCGTACAACAGACATGGCAGCCGCTTGGCTAATAATAAAAGAGGCAGACGCAAAAATAACAACGCCAAAGGGAGAACTATTAAACGTTAAGCTAAGCCCGAAACAAAAGGTAGCTTTTATAGCAACAGCAAACCAGAAAATCCACAGAATTATACTTAGCTTGGTAAAACCCGAAAAGGAAATGAAATGATAACACCATTAATACCTTATCCAGCTGCATTGATAAAAACGCGAAAAACAACAACACTGGTGATAGCAGACCTGCACATAGGGTGGGAGATAGCCCTCTCACAAAAGGGCATACATGTCCCAACTCAGACTCCAAAACTCCTGCAAAAACTAAAACACCTCATACTCACATACAAACCAGAAAAGCTACTGATTTTAGGCGACGTAAAACATACAATTGCAACTGCACAAACAGGCGAATGGCACGACATACCAAACTTCTTCGACGAACTAAAAAAGCAAACAAAAGAAATATGTGTAATCCGCGGCAACCACGACGGAAACCTCGAACCACTACTTCCAGAAAACATAAAAATCCTACCAGCAACCGGTTCAACAGTAGGAGAAGTTGGCCTTTTCCATGGGCACCGTTGGCCATCACCCGCTCTACTAAAATGTAAAACATTGGTGATGGCACATGTCCATCCCATTGTAGCCTTCCGCGACCCAGCAGGATTCAGAATAACAAGACAAGTTTGGGTAAAGATGGAGTGTAATGGAACCAAACTAGCTGAAACTTTGCTGAAAAAAAACAGAATCAAAATTGAAAAAAGCGTCGAGGGAACACTACGGAAGCATTACAAAATCAAGCCTGAAACCTCACAGCTTTTCATAATGCCCTCTTTCAACGAATTTCTAGGAGGCAGACCATTAAACAAAAGAAAACCCAGTGGAACTGCAATAATTGTGGGGCCTGTTCTCCGATCAAAAGCCGTGAACATGGAAAATGCAGAAATTTATCTTCTTGACGGAACTTTCCTTGGAACTCTAAATCAACTCAGAACCCTAAGCTGACAATGCAAGTTTCAGCATAAAACTTATAGAGTAATGTCGCTTTCACATTTAATGAGGCTGAAAGATGTCAGATGATTATCCAAATTGGTTTAAGAGGAGAAGACGCTACCCCTTCTTCAGAAGTTGGTTCTTCGAAGATGTTGACAAAATGTTCCATGAAATGGAAAAGATGATGGAAGAAGAGTTCAAAACATTCACCTCAAAAGTCCCAAAAGACTATGTGAGAGAACGCAAACGTCCAGACGGCACAACAGTACGTGAATGGGGCCCATTCGTATACGGTTACAGCGTGAAAATAGGACCTCATGGAAAACCCGAAATACGCGAGTTCGGAAATGTCAAGCCAAGCCGTTTTGGACCTCAAGTAAAAGAAGAATGGGAACCTCTGGTAGACATTATCGACACGGATGGAGAAGTCCACATTGTGGTGGAATTGCCAGGTGTTGAGAAAAACGACGTAAAATTGCAGGGAACAGAAAACACACTAACCATATCAGTTGACACGCCACAACACAAATACTACAAAGAAGTCAAATTACCGGCAAACGTGAACGTGAAAGAAGCAAAAACACAGTATAAAAACGGTGTTTTAGAGGTTACATTACCAAAAACCAAGGAAGAAAAGAAAGGCGAACCGATAAACATAGACTAAAAATTCCTATTATAGTCAACTCTACCGAAGAGCCTGTGCACACATGGACAAAAACTCAGAAGTCAACATACTAAGAAACATATGCAAGAAAGCGAAAAAGGAAGACAAAATAACAGGCAAAAACTTAACAAAGCTCTACGAAGTTTTCGGCCAACGCTTCATAAAGGCTTTCGAAGCCTTAAAAGAAAATCGTGTAAAAAAATACGTTTTCAAGCCAAGCGGCACAATCGTTTGGATTGTTGTCGGAAAGGAACGGGATTACCTATTAATGCCTGAAGCTGAATTCTGTTCGTGTGATGACTTTTACTTTCGTGTCTTAGATAGAGAGGTGCACTTGTGCTATCATCTTATAGCACAAAAAATTGCAAACATTCTAAAATGGTATGACGCCTTAGAGGAACGCGATGAACTTTACGACTCACTAATGAAAGAGTGGAAAAACCCTATTCCTTAAATATCTAAACTCTAAAATAGGGTAGAGGAGATAGTCTTCAATGAACATAGGAGCATACTTCGAAATACTCAAATACACTCTCATGACAGCAACTTTTGTCGCGTTAGTCCTGATATTTCTATACATGTTTTACGGCAAAGAGGAGAAGACAAGCTAAAGGACTGAGGATTCGCTTTTTTTCCTTTCTCTACGTAACACCAGAAACATTATGATACTCAAAACGGCGAGAATTATGGCAAATAAAATCATCCAAGGCACTTCAGGCCCAGCACCTACAACTATGGGAAAAGGCCCTATGAATATGAATACGCCGAAATTTGCTGAGCCATCGGAAAGCACTGTAGCAACCATTAGGATTATGATGCCTACAAAAATTAGGAAAAAACCTATGATAAATAACAAAAAGAATTTTTGGAATACGCTTGACTGCTCACTCGTACACTTTGAAAGTTTTTCATGGATCACCATTGCTGTATTCTCCATCTTTATTTTGAAACCAAGTAAAATATCACCGTTACTATTGCGAGGAGTATTGTAAGCATTATCGAGAGCAATAAAACAGTTTTGATTGATTCCTTGTTCGTTCCGAAGATTATTGGAAAAGGCCCGATTATTATTGCTCCGCCACCCTTGACTTTCCTTTTTTCTCTGACGTTTGAGACAAATAGCAAAATGACTGCAATTAGAGTGATGAGTATTCCAGCGAATATTAAGGCAATGCCTAAACCAAAAAGCATTTCTGCATCCATCACTCATCCGAGCTCTGTCTCTACACATTTAACAACTCGTTGACGGCTTTTAATAAGCTTTATAGCATTCATCTTCCTCATTTTGAGCGGAATCGAGCTGGAATGACGGCTAAAAAAATGATTGAACAGATACTCGCGACGCATCCGGAGATTTCAAGGGAGCAAATTTTAGAAAGATTAGACAGGGAAAAAACGAAAACAGGCAGTTTTATTTCGGATGATGTTCTTCTGCGAATGATTGCAGCCGAGTTTGGTGTAGAAGTTTCAAAGGAAGCTCGAACGCTTACACTTTCAATGCGGGATTTGATTCCAAGCTTGAATGATGTTACTGTTGTTGGACGGGTTGTCGCGGTCTTCCCTTCTAAAACTTTTGAAGCGAATAAAAGCGGGAAAGTTGCAAGCCTGCTTATTGTCGATGAAAACAGCATTTTACGGATCGTTTTATGGAATGATAAGACAGAAGTCGTGGAATCTGGTAAAGTGAAAGTTGGACACATAATCCGTTTTTCCCACGGATACACAAAAGAAGACTACAGCGGAAGAGTTGAGTTACACGTCAGAAAAAGAAGTGAAATTGAAATTAATCCAAAGGATGTAGAAGCAAAGGATTACCCCACAATCAGTAAATTTGTGACAAAAATCGGAGAAATCACTCAAAGCCACAAAAACAAAAGAGCAAACATAACAGGCACAGTGAAAAAACTTTTTCCAATTTCCACTTTTACAAGGCGAGATTCAACCTCTGGAAAAGTCATGCGTTTCATATTTGCTGATGAAACGGGTGAAATACCAGTTGTTGTTTGGAACGAAAAGGTGGATGAGCTAGAAGAAACGTTGAGGAAAGGTGTTAAACTGCAACTGGTAAACGCAAAAGTGAAAAAGACAATAAGCAAGGGCTTGGAAATTCACGTTAACTCCCAAACTTACGTCGAAGCCATCACACCAAAAGAAGAATTTTCGAAAATAGCAGACTTAAGAGAAGACTTAAAACACGTTAATGTTAAAGGAGCCGTCGTTACAATACAAATGCTCAGGAATGTAAAAACATCCAAAGCGGAGCTTGTGAAACTCGCCGTCTTTGAAGTGAAAGATGAAACTGGCAAAATATGGGTTTCAGCATGGCGAAAACACGCTGACACTGTTAGTAATTTGAAAGTAGGTGACAAAGTCACCATAAAAAACGCTTATGTGAAAAAGGGCTTCGGAGAACAGCTGGAAATATCAACAAGAAACAAGACAAATATCACAATTCTTCCACAACAATAGAGGTTAGTGCCGGGGGCGGGATTCGAGCCCGCGACTTCTGGACATTAGGGCGTTCATAGGCCCCCGTGTTTGTTCTCCAGGTTATGAGTCTGGCGCCCTAACCAAGCTAGGCTACCCCGGCGTAATGTTTTGCGTCTGTCTAAGGTTTTAGACAGCTCTCACATATAAAATTTGAAATGTTACGCCTTACCTAAAACGGGTTACTGATTATTTTTTCTCTAGTTTTCTTACACCAGCGCGTTTTCCAAGATATATCAAGTCTGCCATTTTAACGAAAAGCCCTGTTTCGACAACGCCTAGAATGCCCTTCAATTTGTGGTTTAGCTCTGCAGGTTCGTGTACAAGTCCAAAATTCACATCTACAATGATATTGCCGTTATCCGTTATGACTGGACCGACTTTTTTGTTGCTTTCTCTTAGGAAGGGTTTTCCTCCCATTTCCCTTATTTTGTGCATTACAATTGGTGTGGCAAAAGGTACGACTTCTATTGGCACTGGCTGATTGTTTTCTCCTAAGAATTTGACTTTTTTTCTTTCATCAGCGACAATGACGAGTTTTTTCGATGTTGATGCAACAATTTTTTCGCGGGTGAGGGCGCCGCCCATGCCTTTTATAAGATTTAGTTCGTCGTCTATCTGGTCTGCTCCATCTATTGTTAAATCCAGTGTCGGATGTTCTTCTAGTGTTGTTATGGGGATTCCGTGTTTAACAGCTAACATGAAGGCTTGATACGAGGTTGGAACGGCTGAAACACGTATTTTTTCACGTTTCATTCTGTTTCCGATTTGTTCGATTGCGTAGGCGGCTGTGCTTCCGCTGCCCAGCCCTATCACAAAATCTTCTTTGACGTGTTTGATTGCTTCTAGTGCCGCGTTTCTTTTCGCTTCGTCTATCCATTCTTTTTTAGGTTTCAATTTCCATCTGCCCCAGTTTTTCTAAAACTTTTTCTACTTCTGCTCTGATTTTCTCTATTCTCTTTTCTGCTTCTGTTCTCGGGCTTGGTTTGGCTGATTTCTTCGCTCCTCTTTTTTCTTTTCTGACGGTTTTTTCAGCGAGTGTTCTTGGTTTTTTGGCGATTGGTATGGCTATTTCTTTTATCGGTTTCACTTCGACCGTTGAGCGTAGCTCATCAACTTTTGTGCTTAATTCGTCAAAGCGTTCGCTGAAAAGCTTCATTAAGTCTTCTTGCATGGCTTCCAATTCGTGTAGAGCCACTAGAGATTCGTCCTTTGAGATGGCTTCCTTGACTGTCATGATTCGAGATTTATATGTCTGTGCAATTCTTTCCCTCTCTTCTTCTGTTATTTTGCCTTCTGCATGAGCTTCATAGAGTCGCCTGATAGCGCCGCTTAGAATCTCTCTCTCCAAATCTAGGGTTCTAAGTTCTTCCCTTGCATGTGTTGCATCGTCTCGAGAGATACTTCTCTCAATTCTGAACGGCAACGCTTTGAATTCTATTTTTGGTTTTTCTTCTTCAGAAAGTTTTTCTTTCTTTTTTCCCCGTCTTCTCATAGCGTAAATAGTTATTGAACAAGCGAGAATCGCCCCTAATGCTATCAATCCATAAATTAGGGGTTCATCAAACGGCAATGGGTTCCCTCTCTATCTTCATTTAACCTTTATGGATATATAAATTACTTAGAATCTATGGATAAACGTTTTTTGAGCCTAGGGTATTCGTAAATTACATGGAACACTATTTTAACGAAACATGTTATACAACCAGAAACAGACTTCTTGCATGGCAGAGTTTCAACAAGCGTTTTTATGCGAAACTACTTTAACCCTACACGGATAACTGATTTGAGAACGAGAATATTCAAGACCATCAAAGAAATAGGAGACGCAAATGATCTCTAAAGTTTTTTTTCTTTAAGAGCATTACATTAGTAGGGCTTTCGCAAGATACGTGAACGATAATTCCTTGACTTCCGATTCTCCCAGAGCGGTTATAAAGCTTTTAATATCCTCAACATAATCTTTCCATTCCATTCGGAATAAAGACAGGTAATTCATGTAGTCTCTATAGTTTCTATGTAGTGCAACTACTACTCCTGTCATGCCGAATCCCTCTCCATAAGCAACATAGATTGCAAACGGAAATTTTTCTGAATACTGCTTAACCTTTTTGGATATCTCTTTAGAACGAATTTCTGGACGCATCTTAATAAAGGTAAAAGCCATAATTTCAAATCCAAGTTTCCTCCAATCAGCAACTACCGTGTAGCCTTTGATCAAGCCTTCGCGTTCAAGCTTTTGGCGCGCACGGGTTATGGTGGGTTGTGAGCTATTTAGAACACGCGCAAGTTCTCTATCGCTTCTTTTGGAATTCTTGAGAAGCTCAACTAACAGCTTCTTCTTAATTTGTTCTCTCATAACGTTCAATACGCAACGGACATAATAATAGTCTTTCGCATTTGAGTATGCCCCCGCGCGCGCGGGGAAAAACTTGCCTAAAGAATATACACAAACTCCATACACAAACGAAAAAGCCTAATCCAAACTTTATTCCAGAAAAATGGAGCCTCGGGCGGGATTTGAACCCGCGACCGCCGCCTTACCAAGGCGATGCCCAACCAGGCTAGGCCACCGAGGCACATCATGACTATTAGTGTTAAAGCAGTTTTTTATGTTTTAAGGATTTTCAGCCTTACGGTTAAATAAATATAAAAGGGATTGATATTTCAGTTTTGAATCTCTGGGTTGCGCGGGGGTGTCCGAGTGGTCAAAGGAGCAAGGCTTAGGACCTTGTCGCGTAGGCGTTCGTGGGTTCGAACCCCACCCTCCGCACTAGAATTCGCGGCTGGCGTTTAAATTCTCGGTTCTCTTTGTGCGTACAAAACCTCAAAAGAGCCATATAGTGTGGCCTAAAAATCAAGCTTGGTGAAGATTATGCCCTATGCTAATAATCAGGGAGTTCGCATCCATTACGAAGTTGAAGGCGATGGACCGCCGCTGATGCTCTTGCACGGGTATTCTGGTAACCTGAAGAGTTGGCATAGATGTGGTTATGTAGACCCTCTAAAGAATGACTACAATCTTATCTTGATAGACGCCCGGGGACATGGTGCCAGTGATAAGCCTCATGATCCAGAAGTGTATGAGTTGAAGTTGTTGGTGGCTGACATTGCTGCAGTGCTGGACGATCTAAATATCAGCAAGGCTCACTTTCTCGGTTACTCAATGGGTGGACGGATAGGCTTTGGCATTGCAAAGTATGCTCCCGAACGCTTTTACTCTCTAATTATAGGCGGCGCACACCCGTATTTGTGGGATTCGAATGAACTTGATACTGATCTCCAGCTTTTCAAGGGGGGGAAGGACGCCGTGATTAAGGCGTGGGAGAAAGCTGGGATGAAGATGACGCCTGAGACGAAGGCTCATCTGGCAGCCAACGACTATGAGGCTATCGCTGCCCTTTTGTCGGCCAAGCACTGGCGACTCAGTCTTGAAGATGTCTTGCCGACAATGACTATGCCGTGTCTGGTTTTTGTCGGCGAAGCTGACCCCCTTTACGCTGGCGCAAAGGAGTGCGTCAAAAGTATGGCCAATGCAACCTTCATCTCCTTTCCCGGCCTCAGTCACGTTGAAGTCATGACCCAAAGACACTTAGTGCTCCCTCATATCACCAAATTCTTAGCGAAGATACGTCAGACGTGAAACACAAACCTGCCATGTTCAAATTCTTAACGCATTATCATTGGAGCTAAAATTCCGAGAATTTAAACCGAGGTTTGAACCTACTCACCGACGCCAAACTTTTCTCATTTAAGGTCTTAGACATTGGATAGGTGTTTAAGCTATTACCACTCCTTGCCCTTGCTTTTTTGGATTTTAGGGAAACGTTTAAATGTTTTGTAAACAGTATTGTTTACGGTGGTTTGGTGACTCAAGTTCAACTCAGGTTATCTCAAAAAGCTCTCGAAGAAATAGACAGATGGGTAGCGGAGGGACGTTTCAAGAGTCGAAGCGACGCCATAAAAACAATCATAAGCCTTTATGAGGAAAGGGAAAAAACCCGTCAATTCTTCAAGATGCTGCTGAGCCGAAGCGAAGAAGCAAAGAAACATCCCGAGATTCTTATTCCCCTAGAGGAATTTTAGTGGTTTTTACCATCCTTCTACATCCCAATGCCGCTAAAGCCCTCGAGAAAATTCAAAAACCAATGAGATCAAGGATAATAAGAAAACTAAGGGAACTGGAAGATAGTCCAGAACGAGCTGGAAAACCCTTAAAGTACTCCAACTTCTGGAGCCTAAGAATCGGCGATTACAGGGCCATTTATGAAATTTACAGAGATAAGAGTCAAGTGGTCGTATTGTTCATTGGACATAGAAAAAAAGTCTACAGCGACTTCTCAAAGATGTTCTGAAAAGAACAGCTACCGCTAGAATAAGCGGCTCCTTGCCATAAAATTCAGTAGGCATTTATTCCATTAGCTTTCAAATCCCACGTGCAACAAAAATGTGGATTATAAACGTGTACGTGAACCTAACCCACCACATCAATATTATAAAATTGTCCGAAACTCAAAAGAATAAGCAAGTTTTAGCCTATTCAAGATAAAAGCGATGGTTTATTTCGTTTCCTAAACTATTTGTAAGGGTCTTCCTTCTGTGAGTGCTTGTGCTGTTTTTTTTCTTGCGCTTTGTAGGAGCCTCCAGATTGTTCCTCTTGAGATTCCCATTTTTGTTCCTGCTTCTTCTTGTGATAGGTCTTCCAAGTCTACGAGTCTGAAGGCTTCCAGTTCCGCTCTGTCTATAAATATTGGTGCTAGGTTTCTCGGTGGATTTGGGGTCAAGCCTGTTATTGGCGGAGTCATTCCCAGCGTAACGGGTTTTGGGAATCTTCCTCTTCTGCCGCGTCTTCTTCTGCGTCCTTGTCGCCACATCGGTTTTCCCTTGTTCTGTTTGTGTATGTCTCGGCGGAACTTTTATATATTTCTGTGCATATTCGCATAAATGATAAACGTGCATAAACACGAAAATAGAGGTGAAACATGAAAATGCCAAGAGGAGACAGAACAGGACCTTGGGGTTCAGGACCCATGACTGGAAGAGCAGCAGGCTACTGCGCAGGTTACCCCGTTCCCGGATTCATGAATCCAACACCTGGATATGGCAGAGGACGGGGCCGAGGACGAGGCAGAGGCTACGGTAGAGGATGGGGAAGACGACTGTGGGGTTACCCGGCGCAATATCCATACACATATCCACCACAGCAATACGCATATCCACCGCAAACTTATCCGCCAACAGCACCACCACAATCTCCAGAACAAGAACTCGTAGCAATAGAAGAATACAAGAAAGAGTTAGAAGCAGATAAAACAGATCTCGAACAAGAAATGAACAAAATTGAAGCAAGAATCAAAGAACTAAAGACGAGGACTGAACAGGGAAAACAGCAACCATCGGGACCGTGAAACTATCGAGTTCACAAATGAAATTAATGCGTTCACGTCAACACTCTTCGCCATAACCTCCTTCTTTATTAAAGTTTCAATTCCTAAATTAGGTCTTAGTTAAGAGTTGAGTAGTATGGGAAAATTTAGAATAGCTGTTCCAACCAAAAAGCACAAAGGTTTGGAAGATGTTGTTTCCGAAGTTTTCGGCAAAGCCAAAACTTTTACTATAGTGGACGTTGAAGATGGCGAAGTTAAGAACGTGCAAGTAATTGATAATCCAGCTGCTTCCTATGAATATGGTTCTGGACCAGTTGCAGTAAAGACATTGGCTGACCTTAAAGTGAACTTAGTGATGGCTGGCCAGTTGGGTCCTGGCGCCTCAAACTTGCTTGAGCATTACAAAATAGATCGATTTTCAGTTAAACCCAACACGAAAGTTGCAGATTCCATCAAAGAAACCCTATCAAAATTGAAAGCTGAAAAAGCATAAGCAAACCTTAAAATTCAGAAAGCCAGTAGTTTTTGCAGCGTAGATGTCTAAAGAGTAAGTAGAGGCAAAGCCGGCATGGATGAAAAACTGATTACGGAGTTTCTAGACAAGAAAAACGTGTTTGCAGTTGTAGGCGCCAGCAGAAACCCTAAGAAATATGGTCACCAAGTTTACAAAGACCTGCGGAACGCGGGGTATAGAGTCTACCCTGTAAATCCAAATACGAACGAAATTTTAGATGACAAGTGTTATCCAAGCCTTGAGCATTTGCCTATAAAGCCGGATGTTGCTGATTTGGTTGTTCCGCCAAAAGTAACAGAGCAAGTGGTTAAAACTTGCAAGAGGCTTGGAATAAAGAAAGTGTGGATGCAGCCAAGCTCAGAATCTGAAACAGCAATTAACTTCTGCAAAGAAAACAACATGAAAGTTATCCATGGAGTCTGTGTAATGATTGAAAGAAAAAAGCAGACAAAATAGCTTAAATGCACGCGCTATAACTTTCCAAGGGCTAAACGTGTGAAAACGTATGTATAAAAGTCGTGGATCAAGTTTCTCAGCTGTTTTCTTTCTTTGCGCGCTAGAATTACAGACAACTGTGTTTCCAGACGCGTCTCCAAACACTTTACCGCTATTTGTTGAAGTTTTCCTTAACATAGTGACGAGTTTCCCAGATATTTTAACGCGCCGAAAAACCGGATAGGTGAACTTTAGCTTTTATTATAGCCTTTCTGGCAGGGTTTTTTCGTGAATTTTGATGGCTACCATTAGAAATAGTAAAGTGAAGCCTATTAGTGCTATAAAATCCACAAAAACTGAATAATAGCTATTCCCTTGAGTACAGTAATTCACTAAATCTGTGAAGTACGTTAATGGCGAAATGGATGCGATAATTCTTCCCCAGCCTTGTATTGGGATGAAGACTCCGCTGATGAAAACTAGTGGAAACTTAACTAGGTTTGATATCATCATCACTGTTGAGGGAACGTCTGTTGGCGGATAAGCAGACAAGAGAACTCCGAAAGATGCAAAGCAAAGAGCTGCAAGAATAACGCCTAAACAAAGAACTAACGAGTTGCCCATGTTTACGCCGAGTGCTAAACCTATTATCAACGGAACAGTAGAGATTAAAAGACCATAGACAAAGGAGGCTATGACATCGCCTATGAAAATAGCCCAAACGGAAACAGGTGCAGAGATCAATCTTTCCAAGGTTCTAGATCTTGCCTCAAAAGGCACTATTGCTGGGCCGATTGACATGGAAGAAAAGAAAATGGTCATCGCCAGCAATCCTGTGAACAACTGTTCTACTGGCATGCTTCGACCGATAGAAAATGCTAGAAAAAGGAATAACGGCATGATCAGCCCGAAAATCACTACTGGTCCTCTCTTGTAATAAATTCGCAAGTCTTTCTTAGCGATTGCAAACGCACGTTCCAGTTGTTCCAAGAATTGATATTTTGGCATACCTTAGTCGCCTCTGTGTTCCTTTATTAACTTGATAAACACGTCTTCCAGCGTAGGTGCAAGCGTGTTGAGACTAACGATCGTTAAGCCTTTGGAACGTGCATAATCTGTTAGGCTGTTTATAACGCTGTGCGGTTCATCCGTGTACAGTCTTATTTTGTCGCCTATTTTCTTTGCTTCTGTTACGTTTGGAATTCTAGACAATTCATTGACCAGCACAGGCTTGATGAAACTTACTTCCACAGATTTCAAACTGCTGCTTTTCATTCTGAGATTTTCAGGACTGTCTATAGCTGCAATTTTTCCATGATTTATTATGGCTATTCTGTCGCAGAGCTTGTTGGCTTCTTCCATGTTGTGGGTTGAAAGAAAAATGGTTGTTCCATCTTTGTTAATTTGTCGGATAGTGTCTCTGATAAGCCTTGCACTTTCCACATCCAAGCCGCTAGTAGGCTCATCAAGGAAGAGAACTTGTGGTTCAGTGAGTAGAGCCATGCACAAAATCAGTTTTTGCTTCATTCCCTTCGAAAAGCCTCTTGCCAAGTGGTTTCTTCTTTCATAAAGCTTGAATTCCTTAAGCAGATGATGCGCCCTTTCTTGTCTTTTCTTTTTGCTAACTCCGTACAATTCGCCGATGAGCATGAGGTTTTGCCAAGCTGTTAGGTCGATGTAAGCGTTTGCCATTTCAGGAACAACGCTCATGATCTGCTTCGCCTTCAAAGGTTCCTTGAGAATGCTGTAGTCCCTTATTGTTGCGGTTCCGCTGTCTGGCTTTATCACTCCTGTTAGTATGCGAATGGTTGTGGTTTTACCTGCTCCGTTTGGTCCTAAAAAACCGAAAATCTCCCCTTTCCTAACTTCGAAGTTGATGTGGTTCACTGCGGTGATTTCTTCGTAATTTTTAATCAAGCCCTTGACTTCTATTGCAGTTTCCATACTTGCCACTTACTTCTCTGTAACTATTGTGGGTGTACGCTAGTTAAGTTTAGAACGTTAACCGATTGTTATAGTTTTTCCAGAGCCGATTTTGACGTATTTTTCTCCAACAATTTTTGCTATTCCTTTTCTTGCATCCTGATTTGTGCAGTGGCATGGAGAAGCAATTTCAACGTTTAGTTGTTTTAGAAACTCGCCTACTTCTACGCCTACGTTTGTGCCTGAAATGTGGAAGCCGCCCATAACCGCATACACTTCATCTATGCCTGAAGCTTTCATTGCACGTTTTAGAATGTTGATTATCCCTGGATGGCTGCAACCAGTCAAAACAACCAAGCCCTTGTCTTTAACGTTGATTATGAGTGAGTGCTCGCTTATTCCAGTTGACATTTCACCTGTTGACATTAACCCGTCCAGAAATTCTGTTGGTTCAGAGCACACAACTGGTTTTCCGTTCGCATTTTTTATCTCTCTTATTCCAGAAGAGTCTGCGGATGGAACGTAAACTGGAATTGAATGCTTTATTAATGGTAGGACTTGGCTTAAGGCTCCCATGTGGTCTCCGTGCCAATGAGAAATGAATACCGCTTCGACTGCTGTTAGGTCTATGCCTAGTTTTGAGGCGTTTTTATAGAATGTTTCGAAGGAACCGCTTGTATCCATCAAAACCGTGTGTTTTTCGTTTTCTTTGAACGTTTCAACATGGAATGAGATTCCCCAAGTCGAGGAGAAGCCTTTTGTCCAAACGTCATTATCTACAATTGTTGTTATTTTAACCGAGGTTACTTCTTTCATTTTTTCACCTTTCCATTTATTAGTGTGATATCCATTCTGGAGTATAAGCTTTAGGAACAGCGTCTCTTCTTTGAATGTATGGTTTGATATCGATTATTGGTGAGCCTTTAAAGGCGTCTAATCCCTTCACAGTTAAGACACAGTCTTCAACTTTCATCAATTTCACAACGCACAGACCTATTGGGTTCGGTCTGGACGGGCTTCTGCACGCGAAGACGCCGACCTTCACGTTTTTTGTATGTCTTCTCGGAACAACCTGTAATACGCTTCTCCCTTTTTCATTATCTCTTAAATGAATCCAGTAGAGAATTATTATGTGGGAAAATCCGTTAATCCCTTTCAATCCGTCGCAAAACTCTGGAAAAATCCGCACTTTAGCTTCCAGCTCACCTGCGCTTTCAACCACTCCAATAAAGTGTAGTTCACCCTTCCCACGCATCAAGCAACACCTCACCTACCTTCTTACAGTAAGGTTTAAAACTTTAATCACTTCAAGCTCCTAACCATGTAAAGAATAGCCCTTTCACCTCGTGACTGAAAGTTTCAAACAACAGAAAAAAGGGGAAGTTAAAGGTTTACCAGAAGATTATCATTGCACCTATTGGATTGCCGTTTTGTTTGACTGTGAAGTTTGCAGCACCAGAGGGAATTGTTATGAAGCCATTATTAGGTTCTAGCACTTCACCCGTGTTGAACGTAACTGTTACCCCTGAAAGGTCAGTAATGTATGTCCCCGAATTAAGATAGTTATCACAAGCTATAGTTATATCAGCCATATCGCTTTGTTTGTCTCCGTTAACATCTGCCATGTAATGCCAGCCGTCGTCACCCTCAGCATACATGAAGTTATCTATAAGAAAACTAATGTCTGCCATGTCAACTATACCATCTGGATAATCACTTATAGTTTCGTAAGGTGAACTGCCACCTGTCTGGTCTCCCTCAATGCCCGAATCGTCAAACAACATTTCGATTTTAAGAAGGTCAGTCGCTACGGTTGGCACATAGAAGTATCCGTCTTCTGTCAACGTTTTCATCGCACACAATGGAGGCACGAAGTGAGCCATCACGAAGTAGTCATAGTCCACTGGGATGTAGATCGGATTCCCGTACGCTACCCAGAAGAAGTTGATAATCCAGCGACGCAGTCGATAACCTTCCGGTGGATATGCTGTTACTTGAAAGATCTCTCCCTCTGGAACAAGATACGTTTCTTCTACGATGAAGTTGTAGCCGTCGAATGTGTACCCACTAGCGAGGAGGCAGTAGTCGTAACTGAACCCAACTATATCTTGGTGTCCGTCCCACGTAGCGACGAACCGGTAAATACCTGCCTCAGTCGCTGGAGGATAGAAGCAAAATCCTGTCCAAGCAATTCCGCTCGCATTGGTCACATGTGTGCCGAAATCGTGTTCTTCGCCATCTGGATATATCAATGAATATTCTACCTCTACGCCTTCTAGTGGTTCACCGTCACCCATCACAGAGACTACCAGATCGATACAAGAATAGAACCGCTTCGCGTGACAACCGTAGGCCACTCCTATGTGGCCAATTCCTCCGACACATCTGCATTCGAGTTCATTTGGATCCTCTTCGTCATAGTTTTTGATTTCAACGAAGGCGTCCACGTCTACCTGTTCCATACATCGGACCACCGTCTCTGTTGTTGAATATGAATCGTAGCCTGGTCCTTGTCCCGGTGCGTAGACGGTCAGTTTCACTCTGTACATTCCAAGCTGTGAGTAAGTATGCTCTACCACAGGATCAGTCGTAGTCAACATCGTTCCATCGCCAAAGTCCCATGTATACTGAGTTATTGGACATAAGCTATCACCATCATATCCTGGCCTCGATCCTGAAGCATCGAATAAGGCTGTGGTTCCTTCGTAGAGTCCGTTTGACATAATGGATGCTATTGGTGGACCTATCTCGATACCTGAGGCCCAAACAGCCTCATCTTGCCACATCTTCACAAAGGTGATCCAATAGCTGGCAATCACTCCTACTTTCCACTTAAAGGGCTCTCCTTCGCCCACGTGAAATTCAGCATACCCATCGTAGCCTCCCGCATCGAACAATGCTACTACGCGGATGTCCACATAGTTCGTTCCGATTCCATGGTCAATGACAACCGCGTATGGAATTGAACCTCCAATGGTAAGTCCTCCGCCGTAGCCAATACTGAAGCCTCCACCTGCAAAACCAGTAGAGGGGGCAATGAGATGGCTGTTTCCTGAAGTTTTCATCCAGAACATTACGCTGTCGCAGCCTGGCCATGCCTTTGCATGAAGGTGGATTTTTATTCCGTAGATATCGACATCAGGCATGTCCTCTGGAATTCTGTAGACCGAGGTGGTCATCGTAAAATGACCGTCATTAGACTCTCGGAAGTCCCAATCAATTATAGGATCATCAGCGAGAGCCTGTGGCAGAACTGCCCAAGATGCGGTAAATATCATTGCGGCTATGAGTAAGGCCTCTAGTTTCTTCATATTTCAACCCCCGCTGATCCAGAAAAGGTCGAGATTGTGATGTTGCAATGCGCTTCTCCAACAAGGTCCACCATGACGGATATTTCTAAGCGTCTTACTGAATGGAAGAGTGTTGGCGGCACCTTGATTGTGACTGAGTTCTTCCCCAGTCTAGAGCATCCTCGACTACCAGGTGTCACATCAATGACTCTCCCGTTCGTCTGAACATCTATTGTTGCCGGGGTTAGCCAACTTACAGTGGCTCTAATTGAGATTTTGTATAAACTGATTCCTTCTTTTTTCAATTCCAAGCGTGAATCTGCGTATACTTCAGGTACTCGAGCAGTTGCAAACACTAGCAATGTTGTGACGATGATAAACGTCAAGATTGTGGCTATGACCAATGCAACTTTCTTTCTCCTTTGCATCGTTCACATTCATCCTTTTTCTTTTTGGGCTTTAGGTACAACCACGTAACTGTGAAATTGTATAAATAATATGAAACTATTTATTTCTTTTCCTTAACGTGCACCAGAATCAAAGAACGATCTACATGGAACGTAACGCTCATAAACTTTCTTCTCTTACACTAGAAATGATACGGTTCACCGAATCTACACTGCAATGTAAACCAACAGAGTTTGCTTGGTTGATGACGAAACAAAGCTATTAAGAAACAACCCAGCAACTCTTCACTTACTTTTTTACTTTGAAGCTTAAGGCTTTTTCAGGGCAAGCCTCAACACATCTGCCGCAGAGGATGCAGTCTGTTGAGTTTCCGATGTCTCCTATTTCGGTTATTCCCATAGGACACGCTTGAAGGCAGACGCTGCATTTTACGCACTTCTCTTCATCCAGATGTATGTTCACTATGCTTACCTTGTTGAATGCCCCAGCGATTGCTCCCACTGGACATAAGTAGCGACACCAGAAACGACTAATCAACAAAGCCAAAACAATTGTCAATGCAAGCGTAAACATGTGAATGGCGAAGGGCAAATTGAATGTTAGACTTTGTGGATAACGTAAGCGGAAGAATATGGCTCCGAAAAGAGAGCCCGAAGGACAGAACTTGCAGAAAACAGTGTCCATAGCATACCATGCAGCCCCCAACACAACGAACAACACAACGAACTTTACAAACCAAAATCGTCTAACTTCAAAGCTTTTGTCACCTCTCAAATAACTTAGCAAATCATGTAGGGCACCGAAAGGACAAGCCCAACCGCAAAAAGCTCTTCCAAGAAGCATTCCGTAAACTCCAAGTGATCCAATTGCAAACAACGGAACCTGCCGATATATCACAAAATTTTGAATTACTCCTATAGGACAACCGAAAGCAGCGAACGGACAACCATAACAATAGAGAAAAGGACAAACAAAACCTGTTTTAAAAATACGAATAAACCCCAAGTTAGAAGCGATGAAAGCAGCAATTTGTGCTAGTCTTCTTTTATTTCCCAATTTAAAAATCGAAGTCGCCGCCTATCACAATCCTATACATGACGTGCAAACTATTCTTACTAGGTCTTGCACTATTAAATAATCCTCCTTTACGCCTACCATCATGAGCGCTAAAAAGGCCGTTAACAACAGAACTTTAAATTTCAAATGTTTCCTAAAATTCAAATCAAACCAACTCCAAACACTTCTGTTAACTACCCAGGAAATGGTTTATTTCGTTTTTCAATTCTGAAATATAGGAACTGTCCCATCCAACATAAGCATAAGGATCGTAAAGGTTTTCATGATCTCCATATATGAAGCCATTCCGATCGACAACAAAAGTTGTGGGAGTATATTGAACGTTGTAATTATCCGATACTTCGGATGTTCCAACAAGGATCTTCCATCCAACCTGATACGTGTTCCTAAATTCCTGAAGTTTTGAAACCGTGTCAATATGAGGATGAACATCTATAGATAATATCACTACATCGGTTTGGTTATACTGTTCATGAATCTCTGATAGATCTGGGATTTCCGTTAGACAAGGCGGGCAATCAAGGTCAAAGAAGTTGAGGATTACAACTTTTCCTATGAGGTTTTCAAGCGCAACAGTGTTTCCATCCAGGTCTTGCAATGCAAAAAGAGAGACCTCTTGCTTATTGACGTTTGAATTGCTATTTGGTGATGGTTGTGTGTATTGCCAAGCGCCGTAAACTCCTATTATTAACAAAAACATTAATGTTACGCCAAAGATTTTGCCTTTAGACCATCCTTTGCTTTTTTTGGGTTCTCTTTCTCTTTTCAATCGTTCAGCTTCTAATGCCTTCTGATGTTTTATGGCTGCCTGACGTCTTTTTTCTTTCCAGCTTTCCTTTTTCTTCTTTTTCGTCATCCCAGCGCCTTCAATTCATTTAAACGCAACGCTTTTTAAAAGTGTTACTCGACTTTTCTTCTACTCGGCAGTGTTCTCATGTAGTATCTGTTTTCCTCATATTCAAGCTCTATGAGTTCATCTTCCTCCAACAGTTTTTCGATGACACACCAATCAGCGTTTGCCTTTTTCAGGAACTCTTCAACCGCTTCTTTGCGCATGGGATGCACTGCTGTTATGCTCAGCAAGTCTTCTTTAACCCTTCCTGTAAAAGCGAAAGCGTTGCCCTCATAACCTATCAAATATTCAACCCTGTCTACGCCGAGTCTTTCAGAAAATACTTGAAAAGCAGCATTCACGGTTTCTTCCTTGGCGGGTTTAACCCACTTTTCCGCTGGAGGTCTTGTCGGAATTGCAACGTAAGCCTTATCCAGCCTTTTCAGATTTTTCAAAAAATCTGCTGTCTTCTCAAATTCGTTTCCATAGTTTATGCCGTCGATAAGCATTGTTTCACTGATGATTGTTCCTTTAAACTCGTTTGCAAACTCGGTTATGCCTTCTAAAATGCCGTTTAACTTCAAGTCCTTATGAGACCTGTTTATTCTTCTCCACAAATCTTCTCTGACGGCGTCCACCTTTAAAGAGACTAAGTTTGTCTTCAGCAAGTCTTCTTTTGCATCGTTCCGCCAAATCAGCGAAGCGTTGGTTATAACAGCTATTGGAATTTCAATCTGTTTTAAAATGGATATCTCCTTGCCTAGGTTAATGTCCAAGGTTGGTTCTCCGTCTGGAACAAAAGTTAAGTAATCAACTCTCTCGTTTCTTGAGCTTGCTTCATCAACTTTCCTTTCAACCTCTCTGCAGATGTTTTCTGGCTTGTAGAAGGATTGCCTTTCCGTTGTCATGTTTATGGTTCTTCCCAGCTGGCAGTAAACACATGAATATGAGCATGTTTTTGCTGGAATGTTGTTTATTCCTAAGCTTTTTCCTAACCGCCTTGACGGAACAGGACCGAAAGCCAGCCTTACGTCTTCCAGATTAACCACTCCCATGCTTCAAAACGGATAGATTTCTCCAGTGTTCTCACTAGTTCCATAGTGACAAGTACGCGTGGCATCTTTGGCAAAGCGTAGTTTGGAAAGCAAAGTTTTAAATTTGTTATAGCGTATGCGTTCATCAATTTTTTCCAACAACCATTTTTGTTACTGTCATTACTGAGAAAAATTTATCCTATAAAAAACCATTCATCTACAACTTCATAAAAAACGCTAGCCTAAAGATAGAGAGGGATTGATAACGTTAGCCCCTTCTTCTTTTTTATAGTGCGTTTATGTTTTTCCAAAACACGTAAATGGGTCCGAGCCCTTGCATTTCGTCTTCGATTTTTCATCTGTGAGTTATGAAGCCTATCTCATCAAGTGCGGTCTGTAGTCTAGCGCGCGCTGGATTTGAGTCTAGGAACTTTCCTATCGGTATCTACTTGAGTAATATTTCTTTACGAAATTCAGTATTTGACCTCTTTCAAAGGCACCATCATGAATAATCGTTCCAGCATTTTTCTTCTTTAATTGGAATCCAGCATTTTCCATTTTATCTTTGAACTGTTCTGAATTGATGTGTTTGGGAATGACAGAGATTACTGCTTGACGCCTCGAAACCCTGTAAACTTCAGCAAGTAATTTTGTTAATCTAGGATCCGACAATGGGAAATACCAGAAGATGTCGTAGAGTAAAACTACATCGACAGACTCATCATCTAACCTAATTTCTACTTCACCAGAAGTATCCATTCTCCTGATGTTCCTTAACCCTTCTAACTCAGCCCTTTGCATCAATTCATCTAAAGCTCTCTTATCCCTATCTAAGGCGTAGACTATTCCTTCTTCACTGACTATTCTCGCAACTGGAACGGTATATACTCCAGAGCCGCATCCGAAATCTAAAACTGTCTGCCCCTTTCTAATACCGATCTTCCGTAAAACCCTTTCACCCTTTCCATCTAGCCATTTTTCCAGATCATCTTTCATTTCATCATCATTCATGACAGAACGCACAGCCACTCACAGTATTAATCTGTCGGTTAAGACAGAAGAGCGTTCCTTTCAACTCCCTTTTAATGGGATTTCTCTTTGAATCAAGTTTTTTTCGGGCACGACTAGTTGAACCATTAAAATGGCAAAACCAAGTATAATTAGGGCAAAGGGAAAGATGTACCAAATACCGAACAATCCAATAATTCGGGCTGTGACGATCGGGGAGAAGGCGCTCATTAAACTGGAAGAAAAGAAGTACAGCATGTATCCTAGGCCTCTACGGCTCTTAGATGTGAATCTAGCTACCAGGGACATCACAGGCGCTATAGAGCCAGAACTGAAGATACGGTATAGAACAAAGAAAAGAATCAGGATTGGCATGGATGGAGCTAGCGAAAAAACAAGCAAAGACAAGAGACTTGCTATCCAAGTTATCGTTATCCATCCTTTCTCTCCCATTTTATCGCTTATGGCTCCACCTGCTAAAACCCCTACTATCCCAAATGCCCCTCCAACTCCGTAGAGTATACTTGAGATAGACGTAGATAACCCTTTTTCGAACACAAAATAGGTTGTCATAAAAGTGGATACGCCCTGAATTCCCATCGATCTAAATCCGAGCGAAATGAGAAGAAGTATGAAACTTGTCTTCACCACCGATGTTATCTTAATAATCTCTCCCTCTTCTCCCTTATCCTTTTCTTCATTTAGAAGATCCACCTTCATCCTTGTAACGGGAACCGCCGACAAAAACAACGGTATAGCAAAAATGAGGTATAATAGTCGCCAAGCAAAGTGAAGTATAATAAAGCCTAAAAAGATAGGTCCTAAAGCTATTCCCAGCATAACCACAGAAACGTGGAACCCAACGGTTTTTCCTCTATCAAGTTCGCAGTCTTCACATGATTCACTTATAATACTAAGAGCTGGAGGGCAGTAGAGCCTGCTCGCGAAGGTTAAGAGGGATAGGTAGAGCATTAACATAAGAAAATCAGGTGTTACGCTTACCAATAGGGCGGAAACTCCCATCATTAAAAGGCTTAGTATCATAAGGGGTTTGTATCCGATTTTACCCATGATAATTCCGCTTAAAAAACTAGAAACCATACTTGCTAAAAGAGGCAGCGTAACTAACAACCCCGCTTGTAAAGGATTTATACTGAATTCTTCGATGAAGATGGGTATCAAGGCTAGGTTCACCAAGTCAAAAAAGTGAGTAAACAAGTGACTCAAACTAATAATCCAAAAATTTGTGTTTCTGGCAATATTTATGTAAAAATGTAGGTTAATCCTCAAGAAGCTTCTTCTCCTTTTCAGCACATGCGTTATTGCCACTAGTGCGCGCTTAAGAATCTTACTTCTTAGATATCATCTCTTTTCTGTCCAGAAGAATTATGTGAAGGCGTCTTCGTCATCGGCGACCTTGGAAGAATCGCCAGACAAATGTCAAGGCTGAGCAGGGCACTAACGTAAGTCCTGCAACCCACAGAATCCCGTTTTTCACAGCATCTTTGTTTCAATGAGAGGCATGTTTTTCACTTCTAAACCTAATCTTTCTTTTCGTTTGCGTATACGCTTACCCACTTTCCTGCTTTTCATATTGTACAATTTTTCCAACCTTACACCACTTTAGACAGCCACGCTTAAAACCTCTAAAAGCTTGTTTAGTCTTCTTTCCTTAATAACATTAAAGGTAACGTGTTATCTTTGGTTCTAGCATTCCTCTCGGCATAGCACCGATGATCTGGTCCACTAGCCTACCATTCTTAAATACTAAAAGCGTCGGTATACTCATGATACTGTATTGCATAGCGACTCTTTGGTTCTCATCCACGTTCAGTTTCCCAAAGAATATCTTCCCAGCGTAGTCACGCGCAATCTCCTCTACGATAGGGGAGACGTAGCGGCATGGACCACACCACGGTGCCCAACAGTCAACCACCACTAGAGAATGATTCTGAACAGCCCCTGTGAAGCTGGCATCGGTTAAGTCGACTGGTTTATTCGGAGCTGATTTCTTCTGGGGTTCAGTGACTTTTTCCATCAGTTGCCTCAGCTTCTCCTGTTTTATCCTTTCTAGTTCTTCGTCCTTCAAAGCTCTACGTTCCTCTTTTAATCTCTCTTCTTTTAGTCTTTCGCTTTCTTCTATTAGTTTCTTTAACTTGCTCTCATACTCTTTACTTTCCCACCATTTAACCATGATGCATCACTTCCTTCCTGTATCTCGTTAAGCATTTGTGAGCACTCACAACTGGTCACCGCATGTATGGACTTGCTCCAGGAATTCCTGTTGAAGCACCTGGCGGTGCATTCACAGAGTTGTTTGAGGATGCGATAACGTCGTCGATTCTCAGAATCATTGTAGCTGCTTCTGTTGCAGACATGATTGCTTGTCTCACGACGCTAAGGGGCTCGTACACTTGAGCCTCTTTCATGTCACCCACTTTTCGGGATGGAATGCTTACTCCACTCCAAAGTTGACCTTGCTCATGGTTTTTTCGAAGCTCGACGATGACGTCGATTGGTTCTAAACCAGCGTTTTCAGCCAGGGTTATCGGTATTTTCTCCAAGGCGTCAGCGAAGGCATTGACGGCCAGCTGCTCTTTTCCACCTATGCCATCAGCATATTTTCTAAGCCTCCTTGCAAGCTCCACCTCCGGTGCTCCGCCACCTGCCACAATGTTGGGGTCTTGAACGACATTTCTAACTACGCACAATGCATCGTGAAGTGCTCTTTCTGCTTCGGCCAGAAAATGTTCGCCACTGCCCCTAATGAAAATGCACACTGATTTCGGGTTTTTGCATCCCTCGACAAAAGTCATTTTCTCGTCTCCGACCTTTCGCTCCTCCACAGCTGCAGCGTAACCCAAGTCTGCTGCTTTTATGTCATCAATCCCTGTGACAATTTCGGCGCCGGTCGCCCTTGACAGCTTCTTCATGTCTTCCTCCTTCACGTTATGAATTGTGTACACTTGGTGTCTGTCCAGAAAATGTTGCGCCGAGTCGTCTACGCCCTTCTGACAGAAAACAACGTTTGCTCCAGCATCTAGAATTTTTTGCACTATATCCTTTAGCATGTCATGCTCTTTGTCCTTAAACAGCTTCATTTTTGTTGGGTCACGGATCTGTATTTTCGCGTCGAACTCTGTCTTTTTTATCTCCAGCGCACGACTTATCAAGGCTATTTTTGCATCTTTGACGCTTTTGGATATCGAACCGATTTCGCAGACGTTGCCTTCACAAGTTGGGCATGACCCCGCAGATGAGGCTTCTTTGCCTATTATCAAACCGTTCAAAAGAGTCGTCTCCTCCAAGGATTTACCCTCTTTTTTCTGGATTTGTATATGGTCGATATCTACGTTAACATTTCCACCTTCTTCTTCAGCGATTTGTTTTATTGCTTGCACGGCAATTTTTGCAAAACGTTTACGTTCACCAGAAATAATTTTGCTGTACAAAGAGGTTTCGGCGACAGCTTCCATCGTTTCTTCGTCTGAACGTTCTATTGGAATGGCGATATTATCAAGAACCTTGAGGATTTTTTCAGCTGCTTGGCTATAGCCCTTGATAATAGTAGTGGGGTGAACCTTCTGATCCAGTAGATCTTCAGCCTTTTTCAGCAGTTCCGCAGCGATGACCACGGCGGTAGTGGTCCCGTCTCCTACCGTGTCGTCTTGCGCCTTTGCAACCTCCACCATGATCTTTGCCGCCGGGTGCTGAATGTCCATCTCATTGAGGATGGTGCGTCCGTCGCTTGTAATAGTCACGTCGCCAAGGCTGTCCACCAGCATTTTATCCATGCCCTTCGGTCCTAGAGAACTTTTCACTGCCTCAGCCACGATTTCAGCCGCCATGATGTTAGCGTGTAGAGCATCTCTTCCCCTCGATCTGCTTGATCCCTCTTTTAAAATAACAACAGGTGTTCCAGCAAGTTGCGGTATAGACATATCATAAATCTCCTTTTTCGGAACGATTAGGATTCAGTGTGACATATAAATTTTGTGCATAATCACATTAAAGAACGTATAAACAATTATCTGTCAAGTCAACATCAACTAGCTCACGCTAAACTATCCAGAAGCTTGAAGAAAACTTATTCCCAAGCTTTTTCCCAAACGTCTCGACGAAACAAGACGAAAGCTAATTTCCCCCCATAGCTTCCACATTAGCCACTTTTGTATTGCAAAGCCGAAAGAACCTTTTTCCACATGTTCCCTATTTCTTTGGCAACATCGCTTTCAGGAGCATATTCCACTATGGGTTTTCCGTTAACCATGGCTTCCGTAACCATGGGGTTAAAAGGAATTTTCCCAACAACCTCTATGTCGTTTTCCCTACAAAAACTCACAATTTTTTCAGTGTTTTCCTCGTTTATGTCATGCATGTTTACACAAACAAACTGTGTCACATTGAAATGCCTGAGCAACTGCAATGCCCTCTCAAGATCGTGAATCCCAGACAGCGTTGGTTCCGTAACCACCAAGCCAGCATCTATTCCTGTGACTGAAGCTATAACAGGACAGCCTATTCCCGGCGGACCATCTATTATGATTAGGTCTCTGTGCTCCTTTTCGGCGAGTATTTTTGCGTTCTGCCTCACCAAAGTGGCAAGTTTTCCTGAATTTGCCTCGCCAGGGCTAAGCATAGCGTGAGCCATAAAACCGTACTTCGTCTTGGAGATGTATGCATGTCCAGAAATTCGCTCAGTCAAGGTTACGGCGTTAACGGGACAGATGATTGTGCAAACGCCGCAGCCTTCACAGGAAATAGGGTCAACTTTAATATCTTCTGTAATAGCATCGAATCTGCATTTTTCACGGCATAAACCACATTTTGTACATTTTTCTTCATCAATGACCGCTAGCTTTGAACCCTTAAATTCCTGTGTATTAATCACTTTGGGATGCAAAAGCATGTGCAGGTCCGGTGCATCCACATCACAGTCAGCTACAACAACGTTTTTTGCCAATACTGCAAGTGAAGCAGTTATTGTTGTTTTACCCGTGCCGCCTTTACCGCTCAAAACTGTTAATTGCTTCATTTACCAGCAAGCTTCCTTACTTGATTGAAAAGCGTCTGAAACTTTTCTTTCCATTCCGGCATTTCCAAACTGAAGGGAATCCCTCTCGAGTAAAGCTCTGCTATCTTTCTTTGGTAGGGAATCTCAAGCAATATGGGAATGTTCTTTTCTTCGCAATACTCATAGACTTTTTTGTCACCTATGCCTGCACGGTTAACAACGACACCAAAAGGAATCCCCATATCCTTCAAAACTTGAACCGTTATCTTCAAGTCGTGCAAACCAAAAGGAGTAGGCTCTGTCACAAGAACGCAAAAATCGCTTCCCTTAACAGTCTCTATAACTGGACAAGAAGTCCCCGGCGGAGAATCAAGAATCACAGGTCTATCCTTTTCAATTCGCCTTTTCACTTCCTTTATCACCGGCACAGCCATAGGCTCACCTACTTCAAGCTCACCATAGACAAGTTCCAAATCTCCAGCAGAACCCAACTTTAAAGTTCCAATCCTACGCTGTTCTTCACTAATAGCTTTTCTAGGACAAACAATAGCACAGCCACCACAGCTATAACAAAGCTCCGGAAAAACCAAAACTTTCTCCGGACTAACAAAAATAGCGTTGTTTGGGCAAAATTCAGCGCATTCTCCACAGTGATCGCACAATTCCTCGTTAATGACTGGAACTGGAAGATAAACTGGTTCCTCTCGGCTTATTTCTGAATGCAAGAGCAGATGAGCGTTAGGTTCCTCCACATCACAGTCTAAAAACTGAATGTTTCCTATAGAAAGCGCCATGTTTACAGCTACGGATGTCTTTCCAGTGCCACCTTTTCCACTAGCCACTGCTACTATCATTTAGCTCACGTTCATACGCATATAGCAAGCCGAAGAAAGCATGTTAGGAGCTTTTTCAGCACCACTTTCTTTATCTGTGCTTGGCGTGTTGGCAGCCTTCCGTTAACTCGACTAACTCGCCCCGGTTATACGCTTCAATAACATCTTTAACAAAGTCTTTGTTTGTTTGCAGAACAGCTACATTTGCGCTTTGAAAAATATTCAGTGCTCTGCGGCCCATGCCATAAGTTACAACAGCATCAGATTTTAAGCGCATGATAATTTCTGGTGGTTGCCCCATGCCGCCTAAGTGTCCGCTTTTGTTGGGCACCGTTTGAAGGTTTAAAACTTTTCCGTTTTCATCTAATTCCACAACCGCAAAGTATGGTGCTCTTCCAAAATGCTGTGACAATCTTGCATTCAAACCGTTTGCGTCTTCAACAGGTATTGCAAGTCTAATACTCATTTCAATCACCTTCTAAGGTTGTCTTCTCCGTCCACGCCCCATGCCCATACCTCCACCTCTTCCAAAATGTCCGCCAACTGTCGGGGCACCTGTTCCTTTGAGTTCTCCTCTCTTGTATTTTTCGATAACTTCCCTAACAATCCCATAGGCACCCACAACTATTTTTATTCCAGCAGAAGATAGGGCTTGGAAGGCGTTCGGTCCAACATTTCCAGTAATTAATACATCTATGCCTTTGCTTGCTATTGTTTGTGCTGCTTGAATTCCGGCTCCACTCATGGCGCCTGCTGCCGTGTTAGGAACTGCTTCAAAAGCCATGGTTTCAGAGTTCACAATTATGAAATAGGCTGCTCTTCCAACTCTTGGGTCAACAGAAGAGTCTAATGTAGTTCCAGAAGCTGTTACACATATTTTCACTCATTTCTCCTCCATTTTCGCATTACTTTTTTTCTCTGCTTCTAGGAAAGCTTCAACCTTTTTAACTATTTCCATAAAGGCTTTCGACGCCGGAGAGTCTTTGTGCTCAATTATGAATGGTACTCCTTTGTCAGAGTCTTCGCAGATCTGGGGATCTATTGGAATTTTTCCTAGGAAGGGAGTCATCAGATCTTTCGCTATTTTTTCTCCTCCTCCAGTCTTGAAGATGTTGATCTCCGCTCCACATTTTGGGCATACGAAGCCGCTCATGTTCTCGATGATGCCGATGACTGGGATGTTCAGTTTCCTAGAGAACGTTACAGCCTTCTTAACCACGATCTGCGAAACTTCAGAGGGGATGGTGACTATTACCACGCCGTCCATCTCAGGGATGAGCTGCATAATGCTCAGGGGCTCGTCGCCGGTTCCCGGGGGAAGGTCGATGAAGAGAAAATCGAGATCTCCCCAGATAATGTCCGACAAGAACTGGCTGATCGCCTTCATTTTTAATGGTCCACGCCAGATGACTGGTGATTCTTCGCTTGGAAGCAGGAAGTCCATGGACACCACTTTGATTCCCATGGGGCCCATCGCAGGAAACAAGCCTGGAGGACCCGCTTGAAGACTCTGTCCATGTAAGCCGATGATTTTTGGCACGCAGGGCCCAGTTATGTCCGCGTCGAGAATGCCAACGTTATTAGCGTGGCCGTGTAAGGCGAAGGCCATCGCTAGGTTCACGGTCACGGTGCTCTTACCGACTCCACCCTTGCCGCTTATGACGGCTATCTTGTGCTTGATCTTGCTCGTTCTGGCTTTGAGTTTCTGTTGCTGCTCTTCATAGGCCCGTTTCCGTTCCTTCATATCTCTCTCCGTAGTACCTTGCTTAGTCATACCAATCTCGCTCTTATGATGTATGCGAACGCTTTTTATATTGTAGCGCTGTATAAACTTTACGCCGTTAAACAACGCCACATAAGAGGGTAAAGTATGTAGGGAAGGTATGGCGTTGGAGTTCAGTCGTCAAAGGGCGCGCAAGCGCGTGCTCGAGCAGTTTAAACACATTAGAACATGCGTGTTGGCTAGGGAACTCTGCCTCCTAGTCCGCACCAACAGAGCGGTACTTAACAAGGAAGACGTTCGTGACTGTTGCAGCTTCATTTCAAAGTTGTGTAGGGAGGCCGGTTGTAAAGAGCCGAGTGATCTCTGCGCCAAGGCCGCTGAGGCGGTCATGGAAAGCGAGGAAACGTATCTCAAGCTTTGTGAGCAAAGCTGCAAAAAATGTAGGGAATCTAGACGACCCAGAAGGACACCGCCCGAAAGAGTCGTGTACGTCGCCTGAACGGAATAAGCAGACATTGTAAGTGTAAAGTGCATGGGTAATAAAATGGAGTCGTCTAAGTTTGACAGGCTGTCTATTATCGCTTCCTCTTGAGATACAGTTCAACGCATGCGTCTACATACTTTCAAAGATTACCAATTAAGTAGTGATGCAGGGTGAATGTGCATTGCTCCAATATTCATGGATGCACATTGAATTATGGTGATATGATGTCATCGACTTATCTATCAGAAGCCTTGAAGAACAATTTAAAAGCAAGTTTTCAAGCCGAGTGTACGGTTAAGGATGGTTTTCTCCTCGTGAGGGTTAGGCGACAAAGTTATGTGGCTGTCGCGGAATACTTGAAGAAACAGGGATTTAGCAGGCTTCTTACGGTGTCTGCGATCGACTGGATGGATGAAGATGAGTTCGAGGTTTATTTTATAGTCCATAGCATTAAAGAGAACTTATACGTAAAGGCTTCGACGAGGATACCGAGAAGTAGACCCGGGATAGAAAGCCTTTCCTCTCTCTGGGATAACAGTTCAATGCACGAGAGGGAGGCCTGGGAGCTCTTCGGCATCGCATTTAAAGGAAACAACATGTTGAAACCGCTGTTTCTTGAAGGATGGACAGGCCCACCTCCATTCCTCAAAAATTTCAACTGGAGAGAATACGTGAAAACACGAGGTTTTAAGAGGTGATTGAGCGTGGAAGGTATTCTGAAACCTTTGAAGGCCGGGGCTAAACTGCTGGGGAGAAAACCGATAACGTACAACTTCCCGCCTGAGACACCTCTGACGGAGGGCTTCAGAGGAAGACATGTATTTAATCCAACCAAGTGTACAGGATGCAAGCTATGTTACAGGATATGTCCGAACAACGCAATAGAAATGGTTGAAAGAGAAAAGGACAAGGGAAACGTTCTTCAACCACAAATAGACTACGCGAGATGCTCCTTCTGCGGACTATGCGTGGACATATGTCCAATGGAAGCTCTCACCTTCTCCAACTCGCCATTCCTCGTCGCCTTGAACAAGGAAGATTTTAACTATCCGCCGGAGAGGCTGGCCCAACCACCAGAGCATAAGGTGGGTAAACCCCCCAAGATTAAGAGCGTTTTAGACTGGGCAAGGTCGAGAAGCCTCTGGATTGTAAACTATTTCACAGGATGCTGTTTCATAGAGGCTGTTCCATGGGTTGGAAGCGGGTTCGATATGGAAAGGTTCGGGCTGATAGCTGTGGGCTCTCCTAGACACGCAGACGTGCTTCTAATAGGCGGGTACGTAACAGTAAAAACGCTTAGAAGGATCATCAGGATTTACCAGCAAATGCCCAACCCGAAATTGGTCATCGCCATGGGAAATTGCCCCATGAGCGGAGGAACTTACTGGGACAGCTACAACACCATCAAAATGCTAGACAAGTACATTCCAGTGGACATTTGGATAGCGGGCTGTCCTCCGAGGCCCGAAGCCTTGGGGTTAGCAGTATTTATGGCTATGCACGCCGTCCAAAGCGGATATCGTGGAAAGAAGGAGAGCGTCAAGCTCTTGGAGCTTCCGGAGATGAAGACTGAAGAAAAGGAAGACCGGATATCCGTGCCTTTCGGCCCTCAGCATCCTGCGAGCGGAAACTTCAACTTATTGCTAAAGCTGAAGGGTGAGGCTGTGGAAGAGGCTGAGGTGAACCCGGGATATCTTCATCGAGGATTCGAGAAGCTGATGGAGTATAGAACGTGGTGGCAGAACATAATGCTTGTTCCACGCATATGTGTGCTAGATGGCGCAAGCTACGAGCTTGCGTACGTAGGGGCCGTTGAGAAGATAGCCGACGTCGAAGTTCCAAGGAGAGCTCAGCATCTCAGAGTAATTCAGGCGGAGCTAAGTAGAATACAAAGCCACCTCCTAAACCTCGGGCTTGCCGGAAGCGCTGCTGGTTTCGATACCGTAGAGAGACTTGCGTGGGGGGACAGAGAGAAAATACTACTCCTCCTAGAGGAGCTAACTGGAGGTCGAATCTACCAGATATACAATGTACCTGGAGGTGTGAGACGTGACATGTCCTCCGACTTCAAGGACGAAGCGATGGAGGTTGCCAAGTACGTGCGGGAGAGATTGGAAATATATGATGACTTATGCTTCAACAACGGGATCTTCATAAGAAGGACGAAAAACATCGGCAGGTTAGCTAAGAAACAAGCTGTGGAATTAGGTGTAACAGGACCGAATCTACGCGCCACCGGCGTTGAGTTTGACGTAAGGAAGGCTGTGCCATATGAAGCCTACGACGAAATAGACGTTAACGTAATAACAGCGAAGAAAGGAGACGCTTACTCTAGGATACTCTGCAGAAGAAATGAGATAGAAGAAAGCCTTAACGTCGTGGAGCAAGCACTTGACAAAATGCCTAACGGCCCGATAGCAGAAAAGAAGACGAGGAGCGGTAAGAAGTTTACGCCCTTCTCACACTTGCCGAAGGGAGAGGCAATACGCTTGGTAGAAAGCGCGCGAGGAGAACTGTGTTTTCATGTGGTCAGCGATGGAAAACACAAGCCATACAGAGTGAAGATCAGGGGGCCGACCTTTGATAGTATACTGGTGACGATGCCTAAGCTCTTGAAGGCAACATGGACGGCTGACATTCCGGTGGTGTACTGGAGCCTAGACAACTGCCCAGCCGACCACGATAGATGAATATCCATGAAGAAAAAAGAAGGAAAGTGTGGAGAGGATTACTTAGAGGTGGGAGTAGGGAGTGATCCGTAACCACAAAGTTCTTTTAACTCGACCAAACTTTTATGTGCTTCCAGAGAATCTGATTGAGAGATGACGCAAAGTGAAAGTGCATCTTGAATGTGTTCCTTGCTTTTTGAGACAAGCATTGGAAGCCGCAAAAATGAGCACAGATGATGAAATGGTGTGCGAAAAGGCTCTTAGAGGAGTCATGACTTATCTTTTGAATGAACAATGGACTAAAATTATACCTGAGCTTGGCACAAACGTGCATAGAATTGTCAAAAGAGTTACAGGTAACATTGATCCCTATAAACAGTTGAAGGAGAAATATAATCAGATAGCGTTAGAGCTTTATCCAAAACTTAAACTTGTTGTTGACAATTCTAAAGATCCATTACTGACTGCGGTCAAGGTAGCTATAGCTGGCAACGCTATAGATTTCGGTCCGAGAGTAGATATCAACTTGAAAAAGGAAGTTCAAAACGTATTAGATAATGAACTTGCTATAAATGATATAGACCAATTAAAAGGGTCAGTCCTGAAGTCTAAAAGCGTATTATACCTTGCAGATAATGCTGGAGAAACATTCTTTGACAGGATATTGATAGAAGTGTTCTTAAAACGAAGCGTTAAAGTAACTTATGTGGTTAAGGGCGCGCCTATTCTGAATGACGCAATATTTCGAGACGCTGAGATGGCTGGAATCTCTCAGATGGCTAAAGTTATGTCTATCGGAACAGACTGCACTGGAGTGCTTTTTAAAGAGTGTTCAAATGAGTTTCTCAGCGAATTTGAAAGCAGCAGTTTAGTAATTAGTAAAGGTCAAGGCAACTACGAGTCGCTTAGTGATGTTAAAAACAAGGAGATCTTTTCCCTTTTAAAAATAAAATGTCCCATAATTGCGGATGATATCGGTGCAGAAACAGGCTCCATAGTTCTGAAGAGAACCTTCAACAAGAATAGAAACAACTTTGCCAGCACTAAAAAGCCTTTATGAATTGCCTATGCATTTTTGCTCATGTAATCAGGAAACTGGGAGAGATCAAATAAAATCGATACTTTTTTCTAAGGCTAATTACCAGCATCTTCTCTTTCATGCTTAGCGCGCTAGAGTGTTTAGAAATTGGTGTAAAATGCTATTTATCCGTTTTTGCGTTTTCAAGCTTGTTTTCACCTTCTTTTGTAAGCGTTTTTTTAGAGATTCTGGGACGATAGGCAAGGGTTTCAGAGAGGGTTAGCGGAATCCGTTATTCACTGTTTTTTCGCCTTCCAGAGCACGCTATTAGATTTATTACGTCGTTTTTCAGAATTTTAGGGGTGATACCTGCTTTTTCCATTTCATAAAGCACTTATTCTTTCAAAAAGAAGAATCCTGAAACCAAACTTCCACTGTATGAGTTTTTAAAGACCATTTAATATAAAAAGTGTGGAAAAGCAGAACTTGAAGCCTCAACATCAGCATTTTTTTAATTCACTTCTTTAAACTTTGCTTTTTTATGGCGTTTATAACTAGGTGGGGACGGCGAACGATCTTCAGTTTGGAGAGAACTTTTTCAACCCTTCTACCAGTTATAAGTGGATAAGCAGGGTAGTTTACTTCTTTGACTTCAAAGCCATTAACGGTGAGTATTTCTCTGAGACTTTCGTCGGAGTATTGCCATTTATGCTCCCCAGATTTCATAGCTCTGTATTCTCTTAAAAGTTGTTTGAAATGAAGGCTAATTATGCATGTTACATAATCCGACCGTACCCTTGAATCTCTAGGAACCAGAACTTTTAACCATGCTTTAGATCTTAATACTCGATTGACTTCTTTTAGAACCATTATTGGATTATCGACATGCTCAAGGAAGGCATAAGCATAGCATCCATCAAAGACTTCACCAATGAATGGTAGATGATGGGCATCACATATTATGTCAACTAGTGGAGTTTTTTCAACATCCACCCCTAATGTTCCACGTTTGTTTTTACCGCACCCTATGTCTAAAACCAAACTCAATAGTATAGCCTTCTCTCGCTTAAATTACCTTGATAAATTTCAATTGTTCTAGTACCCACCTTGTCAGGAGAGTGCATATCAGGCAACCCCCATAGCGCGCGCTGTTTATTTCCACATAAAAGGAAAGACCAAAAGAAGAAGCTAATTCTCTCTTCCAAACGTCGTTGTCAACTAAAGTCGTTACCTTTGCTGAATGCCATACTTTCACGTTTTTTCCCAGCGGGCTAAAAACTGCTGTTAAAACATAATGAATACCCTACATATTTGGTTTCAGTTTTCCATCAATCAAAGTTTTGTGTTATGTCTTTATTGTGGAAATGAGGATTACATCCTCGTACAGAAAACTTATCTTCGGTTCCTTTAACCCTGCATCCTTAAGCATAGACTCAATCTCCGTGGGTGTATAGTATTTCTCGCCCATAACTTCTCCGCATCACCGCCCTTTACGAAATCTACGATTACCACTGTCCCACCAGTTTTCAACACCCTCTTTATCTCCCTCAAAACAACTAGAGGATCCTCAAACTCGTGCAGAGCGTAGACGCTAACAACCCCGCCAAAAAATTCATCTCCAAATGCATCTAAATGGCTCGCATCGGCTTTTACACACTCCACCATACGAGAAACATTTCTAAGTTCAGCATCACTCCTTGCCTTCTCAAAACCAACGTCAGAAACGTCAACCCCAAAAATTTTCTTTTCCAATTTCATGGCCAAGAAATTCACTAACCGTCCATCTCCACAACCAGCGTCCAGGATAGGCGTTACGTGTTGAAGCGTTTGAGCTATTTTTCCATAAATGTTTGGCTCCAGTTCATTATAGTGGATTTCCATTCTAGCCAGTTTCCAAATTTATCTTCTCAGATTTTCCTCGACACATCATCGTCTTTTCTGAGTTTTTATAGCTACAAATCCAGCGTCCTTGTAATAGCCCTTTTTGGAATGCTCGAAATGGAATGGTTCTTCGGTTGGAGGTTGGAATATTGTAGATCTTACCTCTGAGACTTGTAGATCCACATTTCTTAACATGAATTTCAACTCGTTCACAGTATAAAACCTCGCGATCTTATAAAAAACGTTTCCCTCTTCACCTTTCTTCGCGTAAAAATTTGCCCAAGGGCTTTCTTTTAATATTAGACCAAGAATAAGAAAACCGTCGTTCTTTAAAACTCTTGAAGCTTCTTTTAAAACTTTCAGGGGATCATCAACGAAACATAGGGTAACGATGATGAAAACCGCGCCGAAAGATGTGTCCACGAATGGCAGGTTCTCTCCTTCTCCTCTAATGACCTCTATTCCTCTTTCCTTCGCGAACTTCAGCACTCTGATAGATTTGTCGATACCATACTTCATCTTTAGGCCGACTGCAAATCTTCCCGTACCCACGCCTATTTCCAAAAAAGGTCTTTCCAAGTTCTTGCACAGAAATTCTATACACTCCTTTTCTAACTTAAAAGCTGTTTTTCCAAAAGGCTTACCATACCATTTGTCGTATCTCTCCGCAAAAGTGTCAAACACATATTCCCTCCCAAGATTTTTCTTGCTATCCTTTGCCTCTCTAGACGCTAATGCTTTCTGGGTTGCGGGTAATTTCATTTCGCCCATTTCCATAGAGGTCTGTTAACCGTCACAGCTGGATTCACCATCTAATTTATATCCGATCGTGAAGTATATTTTTTTGCATACGCACAATTTTAACAAATAGAAACATGGAAAGGGATAAAAGAAGGTTAGGAAGATGGCAGAATGTAGGCTTTGCGGGAAAAATGGTGAAGACCTAACTTTGCTTTCAGCTGATCACAAGGACTTGGGGCGAATCATGGTCTGTGAAGGGTGTTGGAAGAAACTTTGGAATAAAAATCGTATGCGCGCGCGATATGATACATCCTCAATGCTTATACTTTCTCGTGACAATAACTCTGTTTTACACACACATTTTAGTTGGATCGGTAATTGAAGGTTGGAGTTGCTGAGCAATCCCGCAGAAGGAAGTGACGAATTAGATACCACTGGTCTATATCTCCGTTTTCAGAGACCTTATTTGGAAACATAAAGTCACAATTAGAGGCTGAGGCGTAACGAGTTCACGAGCCCACGACTCCCCAAAAAAGGTTAAATATGTGCAATTGCACAAAATTATTGGTGATAGAATGCTTGGATTTCCTACCCATCGAGACTGTGCTAACTTTAGGAATGGACTCTGCACATTAAACGGTGTTGCCGTGGACCCTAATGGAGCCGCTTGCCCAAGGTTCAGTCCGAAGAGTATGACGGCAACACCCCAAGCAGTAAGAGCGTATCCGGGAGCTAGACGACCATACCAGCCATATCCACCGCAGACTGGGCACAGCTACTCTACGCCGCAATACCGCCACGAGTACATCTATCCGCTTCCATACATTCTTCCAGCACAGACCGGTCATCGCTATCACACACGCTATAGCTCCGTTACCGTCCCTTCAGCTCTTACCGCGCCTAGGCAGGGTGGTGCAGGCTTGCTCTATATGTCGAGAGGTCGCAGAGGTGGCGGAGGCGGAGGTAGGGGAAGGATGGGTGGATTCGCGGCAGGGCCTAGAGGATCATGCGTGTGCCCACGCTGCGGGTATAGCACACCTCATGTGATAGGCACTCCATGCTAACAACAAACCTGCCCCAAATGCGGAAGCAAGATGGCAAGGGGAAGCTGAACAAAAACTATAAACTATATTTGGCAGGTGTCACTACTATGGAAAAAACAACAATAAGCATTAAAAAAACAACTTAAAGAAGAATTATTGAAACAAGAGGGAAACTTGAATCTAGAGACGGAAAAAGATACATCTTCAGCATTGAAGATGTCATCAACGAACTGATAAACTATTACGAGAGGAAAAAGAGTGAAAGTTATTTTAAGGTGATAGCGATGTGTCTGGCGATTCCAGCCAAAGTCATGAGCGTTCAAGGTGACGAAGTCCGAGTGGACTTCGGCGAGGGCGTTTTAAGAGAGGTGAACGTAACCCTTGTGGACGCCAAACTTAGTGACTATGTTTTGGTTCACGCCGGCTACACCATTCAAGTGTTAAACGAACAAGAAGCATTGGAAACTTTACGTTTGTGGAACGAGGTTCTTGAAGCGGAAGCAGAAATCCGCAAAAAATGATATCCTTAAGTGCTGATGTGGAATGATTAAAAACTTAAGATTTAGAGACGCAGCCTTAGCAAAACGTGTCACAGAAAGAATAATGGACGACCTAATCCACATAGCTGAAGACAAGACTGGAAAATCAAAAAGGCCCAGGCAACCGTTGACCAATTTGAAGAGAAAGCGTGAGCATTATGGATGAAATAGCCAAATCAAATCTCGAGACGATGATTGAAATATATAAAGAGAGGAAAACCAACATGGATTTCGTTAATTTTCAGGAAACGTTAAAAACTATGAAAGGAGAAGTTGAGGAGTTTAAAAAAGGAAATCCACAGTTTAAGTCTATGATTGATGGAATAATCCAAGAGATAGAGAAATACCAAACTGCTAGATATGCAGGTTACATCAAAAGATTTTATGAAGGTAAAATCTCTGAAATAACGACGATGATTTCAAGACTGAAAGCGTTTATGAGCACGGGCGTATCGAGGGAATATCATGAGTGAATTTAGAAAACTATTAAAGAAATCAGGATACTCAAGCAAAGCAATAGAATACTACCTGAATAAAGCAAATGTTGGACACATAGAAAACCCAAGCGTCCACTTAGCCTACACAGGAATATGCGGCGACACCGTGGAAATCTACCTAAAAATCGAATCTAACGTAATAAGAGACGCAAAATTTCAAGCAATAGGCTGTGTGGGAGCTTTTTCATCAGGGTCAGCCTTAATGGAAATGGTGAACGGAAAAACTTTGGAGGAAGCTGAAGAAATAACAGAGGAGGACATAATTAATTTTCTCGGAGGTCTCCCAAAACAGAAAATCCATTGTACTTGTCTAGTTAAAAGGGCTTTACAAAAGGCCATTGAGAAGTACCGGGACTCTAAATGTAATACCTATAACAATAAGGTTTAAACATGGATTGGCGAAACGATCGCGCTCCGTTGCTTTTACTAGAAAATAAGGAGAGGAGAACGTGAGTGGTGCTGTTTTACTAGCGTTATTACTATCTTTTTTGGCGGGAATCTCAACGACGATAGGAGCCGTGGCAGCATTCTTCATAAAAAAACCTACGCACCGAATTTTGGGCTTGACTCTCGGATTTTCCGCGGGTGTAATAATCAATGTATCATTCGTTGAACTTCTGACAAAGTCGATGGATGAAATAGGATTTCTCCATGCAAATCTCGCATTCTTTGTAGGAATGGCAATAATCTTTGCAATCGACGTTTTGATTCCGCGCGTGTGTGTGCTAAACTGGGAAAAATAAAGTTAGGTAATGCCTAGCAAAGTTGGGTGGGCTCCTGGACGTAGGAGTAACAGTTAAAAAGGAAGTAGGATTCGAAGGGGGATTGCTACTGGACACAGCAGGACAAAAAGTTGGTGTTAAAAGATCTGTGGCAGCCAAAGTATCGGTGGAGTTTCACAGGTGATAGGAATAGCCCTAGCCAGACCGCAAAATTCTGCAAAACCAGTTGAGCATCATTAAGTGAGAAGCTTTTTCTGCAGTTTTTCGATTTCTTTGATGCGCCTAAGTTCTTTAGGACACTTTTAAAATGCGCCGAAACTTTAATATATTTAACAAGTTTAAACTTGTATAAGAGAGTTAAATAATGGAAACAAATCCAAGCCTTCCAAAACTCGGTGAGAAAGAGATCCCGCTAAGTTCCATGCCGCTCGGACGTAAAGGGATAATCACAAGAATCCTCAACTCTAACGCCCACCGCAGGATATTAACGCTCGGTCTTCTACCAGGAACCCTTGTAAAAGCGATTAGTCGAGCGCCTCTTGGAGATCCCATCGTTTTTCAGGTTAGAGGACATAGACTCGCTTTACGTGGAGCGGTAGCTAAGACAATATTTGTTAACATGTCAAGTAAAGAGGTTTAGCCTAGATGTTTTTTAGGCGTCACGTTGCCCGACCTACCCGCTTAAAGGCGGATTTTACTATTGCCCTGGAAGGTAATCCTAATACCGGGAAGAGCACCATTTTCAATGCTCTGACAGGGTTAAGACAGCACGTGGGGAACTGGCCGGGTAAGACCGTTGAGTGGAGAAGTGGAATCTCCAAGTTTAAGGATGCGACCATAGAAGTAGTTGATCTGCCGGGGACATACAGTCTTATCGCTTGTTCAGTTGAAGAAACAATCGCTAGAGATTTTATTCTGGATGAGAAGCCAGATGTGGTTGTGGATATAGTAGATGCGTCGAAGCTTGAACACGATTTACTCCTTGCGCTGCAGACGTTAGAACTCACCGATAATGTTGTTATAGCTCTTAACTTGATGGATGTCGCTGAGGGGAAGGGTCTGAAGATTGACGTTGATAAGTTATCTGAGATGCTGGGCGTCCCTGTCATCCCTACAGTGGCAAACAGGGGGATCGGTATAGACGAGCTTCTCTTAGCTGTCACGGCTGTGGCAAGAGGAGAGAGGAAAACAAATGCTGTGAAGGTTGACTATGGAAAGGAGATAGAAGGTTACATCAGAGAGCTGCAACGGATGACGAAGATGGAGGAGTATCCTTCTAGATGGATTGCCATCAAACTTCTTGAGAACGATTCTAACGTCGCCGACAAGGTCAAGGCTAGGAATGAAGGCGAAATCTTGCGGAAAGCTACTTCCATAAGAGTATCGAAGGCACCTCAGAAAATGGAGATTGAAGTGGCGAAGCAAGTATATGGCTTTATTGACAAAATTGTTAAAGAGGCTGTAAAGAGGACGGCACCAGTCAAGGTGGGGCTAACCGAGAAGATTGATAGTGTTGTCACCCATAGAGTGTTTGGGCTTCCAATTGCGTTAGCGGTGTTAGCTATGATCTTCTGGGTTGTGTTTACTGTGGGCGAACCATTTGGAGCTGCCCTTGAAGGCGTTTTTGACTGGATTGCAGTTGCGGTTAAGACTTGGATGACATCTGTTAACGCCCCAGAACTTCTTATCAGCTTGGTCGTAGACGGCGAAATTGTGGGTGTCGGCACAATCATCATATTCATGTTACCACCCGTCACCCTAATGTTCCTTATATTCAGCATTCTAGAAAATAGTGGCTATTTCGCTCGACTCGCCTACATTCTAGATAGGATCATGGGCTTCTTTGACTTGCAAGGCAGAACATTCATTACCTCGCTAATGGGCTGGGGATGCAACATTCCCGGCGTAAGAGCGACCAGAATCTTCGAGGTTGGAAAAGATAAAGACATTGCGGTGCTGACGAACCCTCTAAACACGTGTAGCGGAAGACTTGCTGTGATGTTCGCTTTGATATCAATCTTTTGGAGTGGCAGTACAGCTACATTAGTAGCAATCTCTTTGATTTTTATATCGATGGCAGCTGTAGGATTTGGAGGGCTTATCCTAAGCCGTTTCGTGTTACCTGGAAAGACTCAAGGCTTCATCATGGAGTTACCCGATTATCGTCGACCCATGATAAGAGACATAGTGATGCCTACGCTTAGAAGAATCAAATTGGTCATGGTAAAAGCCGTCAAGATAGGCGCACCAGCAGCAGCTGTACTATGGTTCCTAAGTCACTACCCTAGTGGAGCGGTTGAGACATCCTACGCTGCAATGCTTGGTCGTTTCCTTGAACCAGCCGGTTCGCTATTAGGTTTAGACTGGAGGATGATGCTTTGTCTGATCTTTGCAATTCCGGCTAAGGAGATTGTTCTAACGACGCTAGCATCGACTTATGGGTTAGAGGTGTCACTTGGAGCTGGAGCCGCCGAAAGCCTTTCCTTCCATAGCCTACTTTTAGCGGGTTGGGCGCCTCTTGCCGCCTATACCTTTTTGGTTTTCTACTTACTTTACATAGGGTGCCTACCCACCTTGATAATGCAACGTGAAGAGCTTGGAAATTGGAGGCTGACATTATTTGGTGTAGTGTATACGCTTATTTTGGCTATCATAGTCGTGTTGATAGTTCGCGGAGTAGGACTGTTGCTCGGTTTTTAGGTTTAAATATATATGAGAGATTTAGATAAGTTGATGATGGGATCAATAAATGCTGCGTCATGATAGGCTGAACAGAGAGGACTATTTAGAAGTGATATATGTATTGATAAAAGAGAAGGGTTACGCTATGAATGTTGATGTAGCTTCCCACCTCCACGTGCAAGCATCTGCAATTACTGCAATGATGCGGAGGCTTGACGAAGATGGATACGTAGTCTACGAGAAGTATAGGGGAATCACACTTACCCCTAAAGGGAAGAAGGTGGCTAAATCAGTCGTAAACCGACATTTGATAATAAACCGGTTTCTAAGAATGTTAGGCGTTGATGAAGAAACAGCACAGAAGGACACAGAAGCCATTGAGCACAATGTCAACCCGAAGACACTGCACAGTATAAACGCGCTCCTGAAGTTCGCTGAAGAGAATCCAGAATGGGTAAAGAAGTATCCACCCTTTAAGGAATATCATAAAGAGATCATTGGGCATGAAAAAGAAGAATTAACGCTCTCCCATCTGAAACATGCACATAAATTGCGGAAGGGCTAACGAGAATAGGCATACTTGCCACTACCACGCACGATCTCCAAAATCTCGGATTCTTTGTAGGAATGGCAATGATCTTTGCAATCGACGTTTTGATTCCCCACGAATATATCGCTGAAAAGGCTGAAAGCAAAGATCCGAAACTTATGAGAACTGGGATTTTGACGGCGTTGGGAATTGCAATACACAATTTTCCAGAGGGATTTGTCACGTTCGCAGGCTCGTTACATTCAATAGAAATGGGCATTCTATTAGCAGTAGCCATAGCTATTCACAACATACCAGAGGGAATATCCGTGTCTATACCCATTTTTTATGCTACCGGAAATAGGAGAAAGGCTTTTTTGTACTCTTTTGCTTCGGGGATATTTGAGCCGATCGGCGCAGTAATAGGAGCAGCTTTCCTCTTACCCTTCATGACAGATTATCTGATTAGTTGTGTTCTAGCCTTCGTTGCTGGCATCATGGTTTACATAAGCTTTGACGAATTATTACCAGCTGCTCACAAATATGGTAAAGAGCACATGGTAGCCATAGGAATTATTTCTGGAATGGCTGTAATGATATTAAGTTTAATCATGCTCAGGTAGAGCATTATGATAAAAATAAAGAATTTGTCCGTAAAAATACATGAAGAATATTCTAAAAAGAGTTAACCAATTTAACCACGTGGAAACCCAGGTGCATACTGATATTTAGACCTGCTTAAGTTTCAATTTTTGATAAGGCTTGTTTAACAGATTCTGCAACTTTTGTGTTAAATTTAGCTGAAGCTTTCTTTATGTTGTGTTGCTCAAGCAAACTTGAGGCACCAGGACCAAGCTCACCAGAGATTACTAAGTTTACTTTAAGATCTGCTAACGTCTTTACTGCAACTGGCCCAGAACCATATTCATAGGAAGCAGCTGGATTATCAATCACTTGCACATTTTTGACTTCGCCATCTTCAATATCCACTATAGTGAAGGTTTTTGCTTTGCCGAAAACTTCAGAAACAACATCTTCCAAACCTTTGTGCTTTTTTGTTGCAACAGCTATTCTCAATTTTCTCACGTTACTCACTCTCAACCAACACTTGATTTGGGAATGTGAAATTCTAATGACAGGGAAGGTTAGAGTGAAGAGTTTTTCCATGGAGACTCTTCACATTCTGGGCAGTCAGGCGGTTTTGGGACTTGTTGAGTAACTCTTGTTATTTGTGGGCAGTTGGCGCATTAACTTTGTTGGTGAGTTCGATAGTTTCAGGGTCCAGATGGTTGCTGTTTTCCCTGTTCGATCCTCGTCTTTAGTTCTTTGATTCTTGCTTCAATATTGTTCATTTCTTGTTCGAGGTCCGCTCTTTCTGCTTCTAACCCTTTCTTGTATTCTTCTATTGCTACGAGTTCCTGTTCTGGAGATTGCGGCGGTGCCGTTGCCGGGTACATTGGCGGATAAGCGTATCGCTGGGGTGGAACTTGTCCCGGAGGTGGATATGCGTATTGCTGTGGTGGATAAGCGTATGGATATTGCGCCGGGTAACCCCACCGTCCTCTTCCCCATCCTCTACCATAGCCTCTGCCAAATCCTCTACCGTAGCCTCTTCCCCATCCTCTGCCATATCCAACTGCTGGATTCATGAATCCTGGAACAGGATAGCCTGCGCAGTAGCCTGCTGCTCTTCCAGTCATGGGTCCTAAACCTTGAGGTCCTGTTCTGTCTCCTCTTGGCATTTTCATTTTTCACCTCTATTTTCGTGTTTATGCACGTTTATCATTTATGCGAATATGCACAGAAATATATAAAAGTTCCGCCGAGACATACACAAACAGAACAAGGGAAAACCGATGTGGCGACAAGGACGCAGAAGAAGACGCGGCAGAAGAGGAAGATTCCCAAAACCAGTCACATTAGGAATGACTCCGCCAATAACAGGTTTGACCCCAAATCCACCGAGAAACCTAGCACCAATATTTATAGACGTAGCGGAATTGGAAGCCTTCAGACTTGTGGACCTAGAAGGACTATCACAAGAAGAAGCAGGACAAAGAATGGGTGTTTCAAGAGGAACAGTCTGGAGACTCATACAAAGTGCGAGAAGAAAAACAGCACTAGCACTCACGGAAGGAAGACCCTTACAAATAGTTTAGCGCGCGTAGAAACTCATCGTAATTATTAGTCTCTACCTGTTATCTTCTCTTGTGTGAACTCTATGGTAGCCATGACCATACCGATCTTGTTGCATGACTGGATTTTGATGTTTCCAGTCCATGATCATGCAACAGCCAAGAGATATTGTGACTCTCTCCGCGTTGCCTATGGGGAATAGAGTATCTCCTTGTAAAATCCGTGATTGTTAATGTGAATTTCTGACTTATCAGAGAGGGGAGAACGAACCTGGAAATAGAGAAGTTATAAAAAAAGGGAGCGTGTGGAAGACATCTACACACTCACAACATATCTGAAGTAGGTAGTACATCGTTGGATCAGGGGAATCAAGATGATGGCACCATAGCCGTTCCACACTTAGGACATTTAGTAGAAAGGCACGGAGTTCCTCTTACATGGGGTGCCTTGTATCCGCATTTTGGACAAACGCATTGAGATGGCCCACCAACTCCTTGACGCCGTCCTCCTCTGCCTCTACCGAAGCCTCTTCCGCTCACATTAATCACCTCGTGTGCTTGACAAAAGATATTGTTACATTTGATCATTTAAATGTAAGGTCCATACCGAGGAGGGCAAAAAAACTTTGGTTATAGCGTGCGCTCTTGCCCTATTTGCAGAGTAAAAACATAATTCAGAAAACCATAAAAACCAGACGGCTTTAATTTGTATGTTCTAGGTGTTGTTCATGTCTGTAGATAAGGAATATGCTTTTGATTGGATTGAGAACAACAAGGAATTAATTGTTGAAATAAGCGATAAAATTTGGGATTTTGCCGAGTTGGGCTTAATCGAGTTCAAGTCCTCAGCACTTCTAGCAGACGAGTTGGAAAAGCATGGGTTTAGGGTTGAACGTGGAATCGCTGGTATGCCAACAGCCTTCGTAGCAAATTGGGGTGAAGGAAAATTAGTCATAGGAATAATGGGTGAATACGATGCGTTACCGGGACTTTCTCAGAAAAGGGTTCCATGGAAAGAAACTTTGGAAAAGGGAAAGCCGGGACACGGATGTGGACACAACGTTCACGGAACAAGCGGCATGGCAGCAGCAATAGCAGTGAAAAAAGTCATGGAAAACTATGGCACTAAAGGCACCATCAAATTTTTTGGATGCCCAGCAGAAGAGAACTTCTCAGGTAAAGTGTTTATGGTTAGAGAAGGCTGTTTCAATGATGTAGATGCTGTAATCAGTCATCATCCAGACACCATGAATGACGTTTCCTTGATGAGCTGCTTGGCTGTTAACTCGGTTAGATTTCATTTTTACGGTAAGGCTTCCCACGCTGGCGGTTCACCTGAGCAGGGAAGAAGCGCGTTGGATGCAGTGGAATTGATGAATATTGGTGTAAACTACCTGAGGGAACATGTGATTCAAGACGCAAGAATACATTATGTAATTGAAAAGGGCGGAGACCAACCGAATATTGTGCCACCATACGCCAGAAGCTGGTACTACGTAAGAGCACCAGAAAGAAATCAGATGGAATTCATATACAATTGGATTCTTGAAATAGCAAAAGGAGCAGCAACCATGACAAGAACCGAGGTGAAGACAGAGTTCCTTGAAGGAAGCTACAACGTGATTCCCAACAGAACAATCTCGGAACTCATCGTTAAGAACATGCGAAAAATCGGACTTCCCAAATACAGCGACGGAGATTTGAAGTTTGCTGAGGAAATCGCCAAGACAATCACTTCTGAAATGAAGATTGCCCAACTAAAGAAATCCAAACGTCCCGGATGGGAGAGACTTGTGGATAAACTGATAGATAATGAGGTTCCTGATTCTTGGGGAGAAGGCGAAGTCAGCCACGGCAGCACCGATGTAGCTGACGTGAGTTGGCAGGCACCCACTGTAGAATTTGGAACTGCCACTTGGATTTTAGGCACACCTGCACATTCATGGCAAGCCGTAGCGCAAAACGGAGTTGGAATTGGACATAAGTCATTAATATTTGCGGCGAAAGTTATGGCTGCTACGGCCATTGATCTCCTTACAAACGAAGATGCTTTAAACAAAGCAAGAGAGGAACATAAGCAAAGAATAGGCAACAAGAAATATAGATCGCCGATACGTCCAGATCATAAGCCTCCCCTCGATGCTTGGGAGAAATAATCCCTATATTCTTCACACATGCTCTGCTGAGGTTCACCTGACATTTCCGCTGTACACAAAGTTGTCACTGGAAGCAGCCACTAGTTCTTCTCTGAACCAGATATATATCAAGAGAAACGGGTCTTATATAACAGCGATATGAAGGAGGTGAGTTCGACGAATGAGTGAAAACGTGGGAACTAATACAATAAAGAAGAGAGAAGAGTATTCAGGTTCTCCTGCCCCGTTCGCGTTTTTCTTGGCGCTGTTCTTAGTGTTTCTGGTGCTGGCTATCCTTTCTTTCCGATATCCAGTGCTGTCAATTGTGTTCGGTGTTATCGCATTCATTTCCGTGATGTTCGTACCTGCTACTGTGGCAATCAACAAGGAATGGGAAGAGGCGATTGTACTGCGCTTCGGAAAATTTCAAAGGCTTGTCGGTCCAGGTTTCTTCTTTAAGTGGCCACTTGTAGAGACCTTTCTCAAGCAAGACAAGCGAATTATTACGTTAGATATCGCGCGGCAGGAAGTCATGACCAAAGATAACATAAGTGTCAGCGTTGACGCAGTGGTGTTCATGAAGGTAATGGACACGAAAGATAGCATTGTTAACATTCAGAACGTTTGGAACAGTGTGACGAAGTATGCACAAACGACAATGCGGGATGCGGTGGGAGATGTAGAGTTAGACGAGTTGTTGGCGCGGCGGGACGAGGTTGCAGATAGAATCGAGAAGATCGTGGAAAAGGAAACACAGGATTGGGGGGTAGATATCATTTCAGTGAATTTACAGAATGTGGAGTTGCCTGAGGATATGAAGCGAGTGATTGCACGGCAAGCTGAGGCTGAACGTGAGAAGCGAGCAGTGATCATTAAGAGTGAAGGAGAGTTGACGGCGGCTGAAAATTTGGAGAAAGCAGTGCGACAAATGAGCAATCGAGCGATGTATTTGCGTACATTGTCGAGTTTAGAGGACATCAGTTACGACCAAAGTAATACTATCGTGTTCGCGATTCCGATGGATATGGTGAAAGGGGAGATTCTGGGATTGTCAGCGTTTGCTGGAGCAAACAAGGCAGCGAAGAAAGTTGAGCAGAAGAAACAGGAAAGCAAAGGGTAAGATTCTGTTGGCTCTAGCGTGTCTTAACCCTTTTTGTCATCATGAATACAACACTAACACCATTAAATGAAAAACTTGCATTCAGCTTCAACAGACTCGCAAATGAATCATTAATTCTGTTTTTAGATTCATAAGAAGTCTAAATGGCGGGGGACATCTCCCACAAACTCCCTTTTTTATATATCATATTCTTCATCTTCTACGCGCGCTATCCTCTAAAGTTTAACCAATTAAGCCTTGTTCAAGTTTCCTTCTTGGATTTCGCCCATTTATCTCTATTAGCCAGACCAATTGCCATAAAGGCTACTCCACTTCCAAGAAAAACAATATAGATGGGACCAACTGCTAACATTAGACCTATTCCCAATGCCATTAAGCAAATTCCAAGGATAAAGAAAACTCTAAAGTCTGTTTCCGTTTTTTGTTTGTTCAATTTGCATGAATGCATCCTAGGATTTCTTGAGTTTTCTCAACCTTACACCAGAGGTGGCTATTAAACCGATTCCTACTATCCCTATAACAATTGCCCAACCAGTATTGTTCTCTCCCAAGATGTTTCCTTCAAACATCAAAAAGGCTCCAATCAAACACAATGAAATTCCCAACACAAACGAAACATATTCCCAACGCATTATCATACTCTCTTTTCAAACTAAATCTAAAATAGTCAAGATTTAAGCCTTACCGCATCCTTCTGCTTATCGTCTAAGTCTTTCTTGAGATATAGGTTCGTATGAATGCACCAGCTATAAACGAGACTACTCCTAGAACGAACAATGGAATACTTAGTTCTCGGTAAGGATATAGACCTCCCGATGTCTCATAGAAGAATGTAACGAATCCACCGAATAGTAGCATAACTCCTAAGACTAAGCATAAATCACCCTCCACACTCTTAGTTCTTGAACTCATAGGAATCTCAACTCTCTACAAATGTATATATGAATATTAGATGGGATTACTAATATGTTTTTGGAGGCGAGGGGCGAGTGAAGCGCGCGCTCTAAAGTTCTAGCGGGCCTGAGGAGATTTGAACCCAGCCCACACTGGAGATATCACCCAATCTCCCCCTTTTCTATCAGCGCACGCATTTTTTGGTAGAAAGATGTGACTAATTACTTGGTCACAATTTTACAGAACACCTAATTGCTGTGACCAGCATATTATTGTTTTAAAGATGTGAAATGAGCAATGAATGTTCTATTATGGAGTGATATGGAAGGGCCGTCGGGTGTAGATGACCATGAAATGTTTGCAGATGCAGCGATATATAAAACCGCTAGGAGTTATGCAACTCAAGATGTTAATGCGGCGATTCGAGGAATCAGAAAAGCAGATGCTCAAGCAAAGATCGACATTTTTGACGGGCACGGTATGGGTGACAATTTATTAAAAGAAGAACTCGAATCTGGCTGCAATTTACTTGGAGGCGGATGGATGACACGCTTTTATGAAATGGTCAAGTCTCGAGAAGTGGCAAAGTATGATGCTGCATTACTGCTGGGTCAACATGCTGCGGAAGGGACTGTTGATGGTTTTATGAGTCACACAAATACAGGTGATACTGCTCTGCGTGTAAACGGAAAAGACGCAGGAGAAGCCCCCCAGCTCGCATGGCTCTTCGGACATTTCAACGTACCTGTTGTGCTGTTGGTTGGAGATGAAGCAGTCGTTAGAGAAGCAAATGCCTTATTGCCTGGGATAGAAACCGTCTCAGTCAAGAAAGCAATAACAAGAGACAAAGCAAAAAGCATTCCATCAGAAGAAGCACACAAGCTTATCCATGAAGCTTCATGCAAAGCAATACGTAACTTGAAGGCATTCAAACCTCAAAGAGTATCCTCTCCAGTTAGAATAGACATTTTGTATTCCGAAAAGCAGATGGCTTCTACAGCAGCTCGGTTCCCAAGAACTGAAAGAACAGGAGAAAACAAAGTTACTTACATCGCAGATGATTACTTGGAAGGATGGTTAGCCTACAACACGTGTAGAGTTGTATCACGTATGCATATCCTCGAAGATCTCTTAATGTTTATGGTCAAAGCCCTAACAGACGACATGCAACAGGTGAAAAAAAGAAAAAAGAATGGGAAGAACAAAGAAGGAAGAGGATAAAAAGAGAACAACCTTTCCCACCTGTAAAGTACTAAAAGTGATAATAACACTCGAAAAGGCATGCATGCTTTGACACATTGGGTGTGTGGGTAGGATTCGAACCCCAAAACCCAAAAGCATTTGAACAAAGCCTCATACAATAACTGCGCTGGGAGGACGAATGAACCGAAAACTTGGAATCGCCTTAGTAATTATCGGGTTTATTTTGATTGTCCTAAATGCAATTGAATATATTATAGGCGGGTTTTTCGGTCTATCTTTAGAGATTAAAACAAGCATGGTCATTGGCATTGTTTTTGTGATGCTTGGCATGTTTATGGCAAAAGAGACGAACAGTTAGCAATTGGTTGGTTGGGTGGGATTTGAACCCTCCCCACAGTGGAGATGTCTCTCGCATTCCCCCCCTTTTTTCGCGTGTGCAATCAATTGAGACATTGGAAAGGTTATTCAGAACCAAAGGAACCAATAGGATACGGAGTAAGACATTGGAGATTGATGAATAATGGCAACCGCAGGAGCGACAGCAGCAACAACAGCATCAGTCGTGGCTGTACAACATACAAGCTCGTATCGGGTAAAATTCAAACGAAAGGAGTTCTTAGAACTTGTCGAAATCGCAAAGCCACGGATTATCTATCATCGGAAAAGGATGCACTTCTTTGCCTTTGATGGCTTTGTAATGTATACATTTGAATGCACAAACAAAGATTTCCTTGATAAAAAAATCATACATGCAATTGAATTTTCAAACTATCAATGGTCGGAATGACTTAAGTACCCTACGTACCATGCAAGCATACAATTTTTTCCCTTTTTTTCTGAAAAAGATGGTGTGGCTACATATAACTAAAAGTGGTTTTTGCTAAGTTCTTTTCTCTCTACAGATGTTTTCTGCGATCTCCACTCAATTCCTTTGTTAGTACGCCAACAAGATCGCTGTGTTTTTTCAAGATACCATGCCATAACTGCGTGCGCGCATGGTGTTTCTTGAATCAGGTATACCGTATTTTGGTCCGTCTTTTAGGAACCATAAATGGTTAATCCATGTTCCCCCCTCGTCTGTCGTTGTCCGTTGGTTGGGTTGGGTTAAATTTTAATTCCTTCCTTCCCTAACGCTCCATGAATTAAGAGAATATTACAAGTGTTCTACACTCTAGACACAGTTCTAAAATATAGAACTATATTGGTCCAGCCTCAAGCTATAGTCGGTGAGAACCGATATGTTCGAAAAGAAATCGACAGCAATCAAGACGGCAACTGAAAAACCAAAGATACACACTATACTTTCGTTAACTCTCTTAGCTCTTGTTTTCACAGTCGCTCTAACTTTCACCACGGTAGAGCTTCCAAGAATATTGACAATTCTACTTTCTCGTGCAGGCTGGATTCCAGATGTCAATCCGGGAATAGAACCAGAGATCGTCGAAGAGTTCATGAAGATCGCTAGGCCGATAGGCTATGTCTGCCTCGCATCGATAGTAATCTTAATAATAGCAGGCTTCATAACGAAGAAGAAGAAACTATTAACCTTAGGAGCACTATTCTTTTTCCTACCAACTTTCGGCTACTTCGCAGGTTCCATGTTCTTCCTAGCAGGTCTAGGAATACTGCGGATCACATGGATACCTTTCTGGGAGATCAATCTCATCAACCTAGGAGACATCGCCTACCTACCGTACATGATACCAACCTATCTATTCCACCTTATAGGCCTAGACATTAGAACGCCTCTAGCAATAGCAGTCACGGGAATAGGCTTCTTCATATTTCTGCTAGGCACAATCGCATGGTTCTATGGAAAAGCACAAAAAAGAGAGACGGTTACATTCTGGTTATACAAGTACTCCAGACATCCCCAGTATCTCGGCTACATCATCTGGAGCTATGGGGTCATGCTGCAGGCATCTCTGGCTGGAATCAGTTGGGGAGGTTCAAATCCTGGGGCGAGTTTGCCATGGTTGATCTCGGCACTAATCGTGGTTTGCATAGCGTTGGCCGAGGAAATCAATATGAGTAAAAGAGACAGGGATACATATCTGAAATACAAAGAAAGGGCTCCATTCATTTTCCCCATCCCCAAGTTCATAGCCTCACTAGTGGCAGCTCCGATCAGAGTCTTGTTGGGGAAGAACCAGCCAGAAAACAGAAAGGAGATCATCGGCACTTTCGCTGTGTATTTCCTAATGTTCGTCCTATTGTCACTACCGTTTATTCTCCTGAACTTTCCTCCAGACCACCAATGGTGGAAGTGGCCAGTATGGCCTATCGGCCCCGGCCCAATTTTCGAATTGGCTCGCTCTCTACTCTAAATTGCAAAGTTTCAGCTATGTCAACCCTCAAAACCGATATAGAGACCTTAAGACGGGACGCTTCATTAAGAAGCCTGTCTAGGTTTAATACCAGTGACTAGCATGCGAGCGCGCATTTCAAAAGTCGCGGAAACAATCAACGAAGCAAGGCAGCTGGTGGAAAACGGGCTTGAGTACGTCTGCGACTTTAATGAAATAAAGCTATTCAGAAAGAGGAAATAACTTTAGAACTCTGAATACAGATCTAGAATTCATAAGAGTTTTAATGGTTTAGCGTCTAGCTATTTGATTGCAGGGTGAAATTGTCTTGAGCGAACAAATCCTTCAAGCTTCCAAAGAATTGATTGACGACGCAAAAAATGGATGCGCGGACCTAGTTTTTAAAGAAGTTTGCCTTGAAATTTTGTCAAGAGCAAGCCATGTCCTAACAGAAACACAGTTTAAACATCTAGTCGCCTATGCTTCCGAGAAAATGCAAGAAAGAATTCCTTTTGAACTACAGCAGAAATTAATGGCACACAGGTAAAAAGCACAAAAGCTGAAACGCGGCTTTTACGCTGTCGTGCATTGATAATCATCCGGGGCTGACGGTAACATCCAAGGCAACTTCACCCTGTCGTTTATTTTTCTAGAACCTGCCTAACTAAGCTTGTAGCCTATTTTCCGTAGAAATTTCTTTCTTGCCTTAATGTCTTCTTCGGTTTCTATGCCTTTACTCTTCAACCCATCAACTACACCAATTATTCCTCTGCCTTGCTCGGTTTCTGCAATGATAACCTCTAGAGGATTTGAGGTGGCAGCGTAGATTGTGCAAACTTCTGGAACGTTCTCGATTTTGTCTAAGACATTTATGGGATAAGCGTTCTTCAAGAAAATTATAAAGCTGTGACCACAAGCGATTTCGTAAGCTTTCTTCGCTGCCATCTGCCTCAATTCACTATCATTTCCTTCATGCCTTACTAAACAAGGGCCAGAACTTTCACAGAATCCTATTCCAAACTTTATGTCTGGCACAGAGTTAACCAAGGCTTCATACAGGTCTTCAATTGTTTTTATGAAATGGGCCATGCCCAAAATTACGTTGCAACCTTCTGGCACTTCAACTTTTACTGTTTTGAAATCAAGCATGGTTAAGCCTCGTGGCAGTTTTAGTGTGAACTTGTTCTTAAGATTTAAGCAGTTTTGCCTTTTAGCTTTGCAACCTTTATAGCGAATAATATTGTGCCTAACGCCACTATGATTGATGATGCATAGAAAGTGTTTACATACGCCGTGTGACGAGGCAGCCCAAAACGTTGGGTTTGGATGTCTGCAAGCGGTCCACCCACCAGAAGCCCTGCAGGACCCCAACCTAAAGCCATCACTGTATTGTATCTACTAAAAAGTCGACCCCTTTTATCTTCTGGTATTATGTCTCCGGCAAACGTGAACCCTACTGTTTGCATCGTCCAGAAACCTACTCCATTTACCCCATAAATCAAAGCCATAGCCAAAACGTTAGAAGCTAAACCGTACAGAAATGGTGTTAGGACTGCTAAGCTCAGTCCAACAAAAATAGTTTTAACTCTTCCAATTTTGTCTGCAAGCCACCCGGATAGCAGGCTTGTTAACATCCCACCCAAAGTCCAAGCAGTTAATATCAAGCTTTGTTCGGAATCACTTACGTTTAGTCCTTCTGGAAGTCTAAGGAAAATGAGGAAAACCTGGCTTATACACGCCACTCCCATCACTATTATAATCAGCGATATGAGAAACCACTTGTAAATCTTCTCATTGCTACTTGCCAAAGTTTTTTCCACAGTGTTTCTTACAACTGGTTTTTCTTTTTTTGCCTGTGACGCTTTTACAGACCTTGAAGCTATCCACATTATTGTTGCGCTTGCAAATAACATCGCTATGACAATGTAGAATATTGTTCCGTGGCGGAAGCCTTCTCCGTTGCTGTAGAGAGAACCAGCGAAAACTATTCCTATCATCCTACCTAGTGAAGCGATAAAGTTTAGCGAGCCAACGATTCCCCCTCGTGTTTTGCTTGTTGTTACATCTGCCAAGAGTGCAGCCCATCCAACATCTGACATGGACCAGAAGAATTCAAGAAACGCAAGCCCAAGAATTAGGGATACTCCCGCTGTAAAGTTCGCTTGTGCGTCTAGAAAAGATTTGTGGATTAGGAAAACAACGAAGTACGTCAGTGCCGCTATGGATTCGCCTGCAATAATCAGTTTTGTCCTAAGCCTGTAACGATCGGATATCTTTCCCCAAAACAAGTTTTGGCCTAGTGCAGAAGTCATCATGTTAAGCGTACCCATCAATGTTGTCCAAGTCACAGTTTGCATCAAGTCGAAAAGATAGTTTATCATAAAAGTGTAAAACACGCCTCTTCGGACAAAGGAGAGGAAGCGGAATAGGCTTAGACTCACAAATGTGCCTTTTTGAGTTGGTTGCTGTGTCGTGTCCACTCTTTTTCTGCCTCTTTTTGGGTTAATTTACAAAAGGTTTGATGCTCTAAAGCGTTTTTGCTATGTCTTTTTCTTTTTGAAGAAAAGCCAGTTTTTGTCTCCTCTAAACCTTATTAATACGTAGTCTCCGCTTAGTTTTTCTCCGTGTAAAATGAACTGTATTTTGTCTTTGCTTCTATGCTTAAGCGTGTATGTACCTTTATCCCATATCTCAACTTTTCCAGCGCCGTACATGCCTTCAGGTATTGTTCCCTCAAAATCTATGTAGCTAAGCTCATGGTCTTCAACTTGAACTGCAAGCCTTTTAACACCAGATTCTGCTGGAGGTTCTTTCGGCACAGCCCAGCTCTTCAGAACACCGTCCATTTCAAGTCTAAAATCATAATGTAAATGCCTAGCATAGTGTTTCTGAATAACAAATCTTCCAGATGGCTGAGTGGACATGCCTCTTCACTCATGAAGTTGAGGAAGGTAAGGTAAATAGTTTTAGCGTAAAGATTAAAAGCAAATAGTGTTTCAACAAGTTTGAGTTGATCAGGGCCGGTAGTTCAGTTGGTATGAATGCCTGACTTGCACTCAGGAGGTCGGGGGTTCAAATCCCCCCCGGTCCACATTTGAGCAAACTTGAACCATTCTAGACAATGAAACATATAAGCAGATTAATCCACATTATTTTCTGTATCCCAAATGTTTCCAGAAGAACCTAATCTTAGCATCTTTCAACCTATAATAGGCTCATGGTATGAGTCTTTGAAGAATACTCAAGAGTCTCAAAGAGAAATCCTCTTGGAATTGGTTAAGGAATACGGAAAAACTCGTTATGGAAAGAGCCACCACGCTTCTGAAACTAAAGAGATTGCAGACTTCACAGCCAACTTCCCCATCATAGATTATAGAGGACTCAACCCATATCTAGCCAAGGTTCAAAAAGGCGATTACGCTGCTATCCTTCCTGAACCACTTGTGTGCTGGGTCATGACCAGAGGCTCAACAGGTCGTGCAAAAGTATTACCTGCAACCAAAACCCATCTTGAACAAATTTTCACGTGTGGAGCAAGAGCGCTAATAAATTACGCGCTGAGAAAAAAAGACTTTGAAGTTCTCACCGGAAAGATCCTCAACCTCAATTTTCCATCCCAAGTCCATACGATGAACACAGGTGGGCAAACAACAAACTATGGATACAGTTCTGGCACCTACGCAAGACTCAATCCAATGTTCAATAAGGTCAGTCTTCTACCTCGACAAGAAGACATAGACGCCTTGGGTTCGGGGGTCACTAAGCGAGACTGGGAAAGAAGATTTGAACTAACCTACCAGCAAGCCCTCAACGAAAATGTTACCGCAACAATGGGCGTCACACCGGTTATCCTATCGTTTGCAAGATACGTTCAGAAAAAACACGGGAAAAATCCTGAAGAATTGTGGAATCTACGCGCCTTGTTCTGCACGAGCGTGCGAAAAATACAATTCAAATATGCACCCATTCTCAGGAGATATTTCGGACAAGTACCAGTCGTCGAGATTTACAGCGCAACAGAAGGAGTTTTTGCACAACAACTCGACGACCTACCATACGTCACGCCAAACTATGACAAATACTTCTTCGAGGTCGAAACCGGTCAAGGAACAAAAATGTTACATGAACTCAGGCGTGGTGAGTGGGGAAAACTCATAGTCTCTTCTTATATGTTTCCGAGATACGACATCGGAGACTTGGTAGAGGCAGCTGGAAAAAACTATTTCCGCGTGATTGGAAGACACAACACTTTAACGCTTCTAGAACATAGGATCTATAGGCTGTTTTTTGGATGGTCCCTTTAAGGCCTGGGATGTCTCCTTGCCGCATAGATCGCCCCAATTATAATTATTATCCCAATTAAAATGAGAAATAGAGCCCCTACGACTTCCTTTCCAAGGAAACCAGTTACTTGGAGATAGGACATTAAGCCAAAGAATATCAAGATTAGACCTCCGATTAGTGAGCCTATGAACCCGAACTCTCGCTTCTCATGTTTTTCTGTCTTCTCCCCTTTTTCTTGTTTCTCATGTTTCTCTGCTTTCTCAGCTTTTTCAGGTCTGTAGCCTGTTGGTGGCGCTTTAGTAGGAGGTTTTTCAGCTTTTAAGGGAGCACCACACTTTGGGCAAAACGCCATTTCTTCACTCACTTTAGTGCCGCACTTTGGACAATAAGACATGAATATTCACCCTAACCCATTTCGTTTACTTTTATTTAATACTGAGTATTTAAAACATACACTTAAACAATCAATAAAAAAGCGTTATATGCTCATACCGTTCAAATACGATAGTTGAGGGGGAAATGAGTTGAACGAAAGTTCCAAGTTTTCTTCATCTAAAGATAGAGAAGGCCTTTTCAGCGCTATTTCTGCAGGGTTTTTCTTTATTTTGGTCGGAGCCATTTTTGTAACCGCGCCTAATCTTTTTGATAATATCATAGCCTTCTTCCGTGGCTTTGACATCGTGAGTGTGCCTCACACGGGAAATCTCGTTCTTCCAGCACCAGTATCCCCTAGTGCTCATTCAGATGTCTATTCAGCCGTAACAAAATTCAGTCTTATCTGGGGTCTTTACCAAATAGCCATTTTAGCTTTCAGATTTATTGCCCATTCACCATTAAGTAAGAAAGCGGAAACTGCTTCCAACCTTGTTTTCTGGTTGGGAGCAAGCTATCTTATCAACACATTCCTTATTGAAACGACAACATGGTTTGGATTCTGGGCTACAATAATAATGCTCGTCGGTTTTTCGTTGATCGGTAGAGCAGTCATTCTGGCGGCGATGAGGCTAAAGCTTTCATAGAAGTCATAATGACGCTCCATCAAAGGCTTCTCGAATTCGAAATGAAAAAAGGAAAGAGTTGTTGCATCAGAATTGGTTTAAGTCGTCGTTTTTAGTCTAGTTCTTTTCCGCAGTGTGAACAATATTTGGCATCCTTTGGTAATTTCTGTTTGCAATAAGGACAAAATCTCATTGCAGATGGTGCTGTTGTCAAGCCCGCCCGCGGAGAAGTAGCAGTTGGGACAACGATGGTTCCAGCGATACGATCAGTTACTTTTTGATGTGGATCGCCTGAGGTTGCTAAACCGATCACTGTATCTATGAGAACTAGAACCCAGTAAATCTTGCTTATGTTTCTAATGAAAGCCGAATCCAAAGGGGGCTTTTGCCCATCGAGTTTTCGGGTTTTCAGGTTCATGATTTTCTTGCCAAACGTTGATCCATAATATGTCTCAAGCAGAGTGAAGTACAAGACGCTGATGATGCCTGCAAAGAATGGGAATGAAAAAGGGTTAAATAGGTACCAAGGCAAACCTGTTGCCACTGCCATGAGAATAAAAGGTATCCAGATAATCGCCGCAATGACCAAAGTAAATACGCCTACAATTACGCTGTCGATAATGAAAGCCACAAGTCTTCTTATCCAGTGATCTTGAAGCTGAGAGTCACTTCCAATCCTTTCAAAGCCTGTTGACATACTTTTCCACAAGCCTATTCGTATACGGCTTCAAGGTTTATATTCATTCTGCTCTTCGTAAAAGCTTGAAAAACGAGAACAAAAAATGACATATTCTCCTTCCCTTCTATGCGTAAGTCGTCTTCAAGTTAGAAGTTTAACAACAAACTAAAGGCTAGGATTCCGCTTATAAGGTAACATCATACAAACTATTTCTCGTGAAAACCTATGAAGATTCAGAAAACAAAGCAAGGTGTAATCTTGGAAGTATATGTTAAGCCAAGGTCGAAAGAATTCAAAATCGTGGCTGAAGGAGAGGAGATCATGGTTTTCTGTAAAGAGGAACCTGTTAGGGGAAAAGTCAACAAAGAACTGGTCAAACAGCTTTCAAGACTATTCCACAGAAACGTGAAGCTCGTTTCTGGTTTCACTTCTAAACAAAAGAAAGTGCTGATAGAAGATGCTGAAAAAACCGAAATAGAACACGTTTTATTGCGTAAATGATATTTTTGGAATGCGATGTGCATTCTATTAGTTTTGAAGTTTGAAGCGCAGTATTGCTGCTATTCCGCCGAAAGATTTCTTCAGCATTTGGCCTTCTTCTGTTTCGTCAGAAATCATTTCTATTTCAGTGTTTGCTTGTTCTGCTAGCTGAGCGAAATTCTCTATAAGGTCTTGTTTTTCAGCTATGCTTAAGGCTGGGGCTTTGCAATTCGGGCAAGGTTTTCCGAGAAGATCTTGCTCGAAGTTTGTCAGCATTTGGCTCTTTAAGGTGTGTTTTTTCTCGTAGTCGCAAGCGTTGCATTTCACGGTAACTCGCAGTATGTCTAGTCCTTCGGAAAGGAGTAGTGTTTTCACGGTGCCTGTTTCCAGAGCATTTCTGACCTCTTCTTCGCCGTATGTTGCCAATCCTGTGTCGTGTCCGACCTCGTAAAGAAAATGTTGCATCACCTGTTTTTCTTCTATGTAGCGTATTTTTCGCATTATCTCTGGAGCTTTGTCAACGATTTCTTTGACGCCTTGTTCATTCACGTAAGCCGTGTCAATTATGTCTATGATCTTGTTTTTCAGCACGTAATTTAGATAGTCGCCTTTATCGAAATCGTATTTTGTTGGTCCTGGACCACCAACTATCAATCCTTTCAGGTCTTCAATTGACAAAAATATTTTGTCGGCGTGTTCGCCTACCCTTCTGAAATACTCTTGCAGCCGCATCTCTCTCAGTCTTTCGTATCTTCTTGCTGATTGTCCGCCTGCGCGTGTTTTCCCAGGTACGCCTGACGTTTCCGTTCTGACTATGTCAAGTCTTCTCCCTTGTAATGTTGCGAATGTAGCTGCTGAAGCATCTATGAGGAGTATGCCATACGTCTCCTTTTCCCTCAGCATTTCTTGCAAATGTTCCGTGTGGAATCTTGAATCACATCTGTATAAGTAGATGCTTATAGGTTCGAGTGGAATGATCACATAAGTTTCGATTCTTTCGCTTCCAGCTCCATTCTGTGGAATTGCACCGCAGAAGATTACAAGTCCGTTTTTGGGAAGTTTCCTGAAAAGTTTGAGGCGTTGCTGTGTCTTCACAATGGCATCTTGAACGTTTTTTCGTGTTGTTGTAGATTTTATGTTTGAAGCTGTCCCATATTCTTGTCTAAGCATGGTCATAACGTCGCTTATTTGTTTTCCAGGCGGAATGTAAAGTGAAACAAGTTCGGTTCCACGGCCCTCTTTTCTGGCTAGAGTGTCTAGTGTCTTTTTTAACCTGAATAGTTCCAGTGAAGTTCTTTTTTTGCTCAACCTTTTTCACTTGGGATTTTAGCTTTAAAGCTACATTGTGAGGCATCAAATAAGAGTTTGGGAATAAACGCTATGTTATTTCTAAGACCTCTTTCAAAAACGCCTTGTATGGACCGAGTCTGCCTCCATAGTTGCCAGCCGAGATTCTAACAACGCCTTGAACCCTTGCAGCAGCCTTTACTCCTTCACCCATGGCTCTTTTGACCGCTTCAACTGTCAAGCCATTGATAACAATTTCGTAGACGCAATTCACGTTTTCTGGCAACTGGGAATCTGGTACAAGCTTTTTTAGTTGTGGACAGAAAGGATGATTCGTGGAAGCTCTAAGCTTATACTTTAAGGAGCCAGCTTTTGAGCCGGAGCGGCAGATTCCACCTGGAAAGGGCAGAATAACTTCGTTTGTCTTGTTTTTGATGGCTTTCACTGCTTCTTCTGCTGCTTTAAGCCCTGAAAACTTGTCGTTGGCAAATATAAGAAAGTTCCCGCCAGCTACGGCTTTGGCTACACCAAAAGTGTCTTCAACTATGAACTCGCCTTCCATCACGGGTATTCTCCAGACCTTTTTGTTTCCAACTAGGCCTTTTCTTTGAAATCCATCGCCAAACAGTCTTATGCTTCTGCCGATTTTTAGTTTTCTTTTTGCGTTTGGCATTGCGTCGAAGGCTGAGGTTGTTGGGCACGTCATTATGCACTGTCCTATGCGCATTATCATCTGTTTTTTCAATTCAAACCTGTCACGGCTGTATACTTGGATTAAGACACCTACACGGCTGTCTGGAGTTTTGTCGGCTGGCACTATGCCTTCTATTCCTGCTTCAGCCGGAGACATGATTACACTGGTCGCGAAACCAGTTGTAACGGCTGCCGCAGTCAACGCCCATCTTTCATTGTCAGACGTTATTAATATGCGGCCAGCCCACAGCGGAAACATTTCAGCGAAAGTGTCCACAATTTCACATGTATTTCCATTCTCTGCCTTAAAGGTGAAAATTTCTTCACTCATCGGTTTCTCTTCCTTTGCCTAGACTCTAATATACAAACAGTGGGGTCAATTTAAATTTTTTAACCTTAACGACGTCCTTGTCTACGGATGGAAGTACTTCGCTATTTTTTACCGTAAGTGTTCTCTGTGGATGCTTTGTAACAGTCTTTCCTTCCACAACACCTATCGCGTGACCTCTTCCATCCTTGTTCTCTTCCTAATTTCCCCTCAACAATTTGTCTATGACGAATACACATATAAATCAGCAAAATTTAACAAATTTGGAAGCCTATTCTTTCACCTTAATTATTCTTAAGCAAATTAGATATGCTGGAATGATGTTGATTAAGGCTTGAGTAGTGTTGAACAATGCTATTGAAGCAAGCAAACCTACCACAACAGACTTTGGAATCCTATAGAATAACGGAAGCAAGCAGTAGTTTGCTATGGTCATCGTAGTCACCCGTGATACTACAGCAGCAATTGAATTCAAAACAACGCCTTTTCTCAACAACGCAAAACCCAATAAAGTCGCTAGCTCCGCAATCAACTTTAAAGTTCCCCCTGCAACGTTTCCCCTGAGAAAAATAATTGAACACCCAATAAGGCAAGTGTATACAGAGCATAAAGGTCCGTAAAAAAATAGGCTAATCATGACAGGTATCCCTGTAAGGTCCCAAGAAATCCTTGGATAAACAGGAAATGGAATATCGAAAGGCAGTCCAGGTATGACTTCCCATAATACTGAAAGAGCGCCCAACATGCTGGCAGCCGCGATTTCTCGAGTTCCTATCTTTTTCAAAGTGCACACCGCTCTATATAGAAAACGAATCCTTGCCCGTTAGAATATATAACGCTTATCTCGCAATCTACTTTGGCAAACCTTTAAACGCCTTTCTCTTCTTTTTTGAAAGTTTAGTCAACAAATTCAAGGCGTATAAGTCTTTGTCAACCGCTTTAACATCTAAGAATCCAGCTTTTTCAGCCTTTGAAAACAGCTCTTCACCCTTTTTTGTACGAATGATTGTAAATGTCCATCCATCTAATCCTAAACCTCCTGTTGAAATGTCTGCCAGCTCCGAGCTAAAATCATCGCAAAACCCACAACTTTCTCGGGCGTATTGTTTTGCTTCTGCGAGAGGAATAGTTTTAACTTCAGATTTTGTCTTAACCAATACTTTCCCTTTAATGTTCATCTTTTCTATGCTATTCAGACTAAGGCCTAATTTCTCGCGAACGTGTTTTTCCACGAGTCCTTCGTAGGTAAAGCATTCTGAACACATGAGCCCGATTAAGAACTGTAAAGGTTTAGCATATTTTTTTAAGCCAAGCATCTGAATTTTTCTGATCGCACGGATTTGGCAGGGCGTCCCCACAAAAGCCATGTTTGCTCTTTTCTGTTTGATTCCTTCTGCTAGGGCGAGGATGTTAGGCGAGTACGAATACCTTGTCCCAGCACATTCTAGAATCTCCCCATGGTCTACGGCCAGTTTTGGAACCGGATAGAAAGGCTTCTCTTGACTGATTCCCGAAACAATGGCACTATCAATAAGTCCCTCCTCTAAAGCAAACAACAAGAGTCCAGTAGCAACACCCCCATCTTGACAAACCTCCAATACCTCATTTCTTCTTGCTTTAGCCACAATGAGTTGACGGTACACCCCAAACTGTTCAGTGACTTTTCTTTCTCTGCCAAACACGAAATTCTCAGCCTCAGGCCATGACCATTCATACTGAGGGCAGGCTCCTGCGCATATGCCGCAGACCTTACATTCTTTCACCAAACTTGGGTTTCCTTTCTTGTACTCCAAACAGTTGAAGGGGCAGACAACCACACATGTGCCACATCCAACGCATTTCCCCGACGCAACAACACTTTTTCCCAGAGTCTCTTCAAAACTTACTTTGTTAAAGCTCATTATTAATCACTGATAGAGAAAGAATAACCCAAATTTGAGTTTAAAACTTTTGCAATTAATCGAGTCTATAATGGGAAATGCTCGCTTGAAATCATTATCTGTGTCTTCGTAGCTCTTTCTCAGCACCCGTTAATATGAAAACATTCGAAAATCACATAAGTGATGACGGTTTTTTAAGGTTAAACAGATATTAACGAATATTGAAGAGGTGTAGGCTTATATCCGATTCGAACATTAGTCATGAAGGGGTTAAGGTTGGGGTTTTTAAGTGCGGTAACATCGCATCGTCACCATTGTTTGAACTTCTTCTGGATGAGCTAGCTGATCGAAAAGACATTAGAACCAGAACCGTGACCACCGGTTCAAAAATGAGTGTTGGAGACATTGAAGACGCCTTGCCAAAAATCTTCGAATTTAGCCCAAGTCTCATAGTTTTTATATCGCCCAATCCGTCGATACCAGGGCCAGCAAAGGTCAGAGAGACGTTGTCAAACAGTGGCATACCCAGTGTGGTTGTTTCGGATGCTCCGGGAAAACGCGTTAAGACCGAACTTGAAGAGCAAGGGTTAGGGTATATAATTGTCATGGGTGACCCGCTTATTGGGGCGCGAAGAGAGTTTCTAGATCCAATAGAGATGGCGATATTTAATTCAAACATGATCAAGGTGCTTGCGATTACTGGCGTTTACAGGATTGTTCATCAAGAAATTGACAGATTGATAGATTCAATCAAGACGGAATCAAGTCCGGTTTTACCTAAGTTGATAATTGATGTCAACGTCATTCGAGACAGAGCGGATTTTAAAAATCCGTACGCAAAAGCGAAAGCCTTAGCTGCTTACGAACTGGCTGAGAAAATCGCAGAGATTAATATTCAAGCATGCTTTCGAGAGAAAGAACGTGATAAATATATTCCCCTTGTCGCTTCTGCACATGAAATAGCTCAGATAGCTGCTAGACTAGCTGAAGAAGCCAGGGAAATTGAGAAATATAGCGACACATTGGTAAGGAAACCCCATTCGAGGAGTGGAAAACTCAAAGTTAAGACCAAACTGATGCTTCCGCCAACCTTAGACGAAGAATTTTATCGAAAATTGCCCAAAGAATGAGAAATGTTTGTTGCTTAAGAAGAGTATATATCTTACATATCTTTATATAAGGTATTTCGAATAGGTATATATTCTGGATGCCCCACTTACAGACGGGGGTAACAAGAATTGAAAGTGCTTGAAATCTCACCTTTAGAAGACAAGAAGTTAGTCGTTTTGCTTACTGAAAAAGAGTATAATGAACCATTTTGGGTAACTGAAACTCCATCCACCTCACATTCTTCGATGCTTCACTCCCTCTTCAAGCCTTCCATAGCCTTCTTCAAGTTTCTAGAGGAAATGATTAAGAAAGTCAATCTTGACTTTGCAACAGAAGAGATGGGTATGCGCTCGCAAAAGGAGTTTTACGAGGACAATGTTTTGGCCCAAACGTTTCAAGACAAAAATGTACCTTTCTTTCCCGTTGACATCGACGGAAACGCCAAAATGTACCTTGAAACCAGCTTAGATAAAAAGCGAGAGCTGAGAGACGGTATACTAAAATCTTTAGCTAAATTGTCCAATCAAAGAGGGAAAAAGCATTCCATGGAAGAGGAATACTTGGTTGTTTATGGTCAATGTTTACAACTTGAGGTTGAGGAACAAGAGCGGGAGATAAGTTTTCCGATAAGGGAAAACTGGATTGTAATGGGTATTTTGGACCATGCTAAGGAGATTGAGTCTAAAGAAGAGATTACCTGTCTTCATATATGTAGTCCAAAGCATGTAGACGGAATCAAAAAGCTTTTAGAATCCCTAGATGTCCAGGTTGAAATCCTTAAACTTTCAAAAAAGATAGTCTCAGCCCATGTTGAAGCTGGCTCCGATGAATTGAGGAATGTGTTGCAGTCAATGCAGATTCAGGTGAAACCAATCATTAGAAAGAAAACTTCAGGCGATTCACCGTATCTTCTTTTTTACTTAGACCCCGACGAGAGAGCTAGTCCCTTTGATATCTGTATGGCATACGATGCCGGATACAATGCTGTTATACCCTATGACAACGTAACCCCGGAAGACGCTGAAAAAATCGTTCAAGACACTGTATTTTCGAGAGGGCCAAAAGCCGTTAAGCACACATGCTTCTTTATCGGCGGAAGAAACGCTGAAAAAGCTGAAAAAGTCCTTAATGCTGTAAGCAACGCGATGTTCCCACCTTTCAAAGCAAATATTATAATTGATCCAGGAGGTGCATACACAACAGCAGCAGCTATGGTTGCGAAAGTTGAAGATGCCCTTTCATCTCATAAGCTAGGGGACTTATCAAACAAAACCTGCGCGGTTTTAGGCACAGGGGCTGTGGGAAGGATAGCAGCGATTCTTTTAGCTAAGCTTGGATGCAATGTAATGATTGCCAGCCTTAATCCAAAGCGTACAAATGGTAAAGAATATGCTCAAAATGTCGCAAGATTTCTTGCCGATAGATATGGAGTGAACGTGACAGGTGTTTTTGCACCTACATCAACCGAAAAGCTTGAGATTTTAAAGAAGGCTGACGTAGTGTTTTGTGCTGCTACAAGAGGTGCTCGTATCATAGAGAAAAAATCATTAAAGAAACTCAAGCTCATGAAAGTTCTGGTTGACATAAATGCTGTCCCACCACTTGGCATAGAGGGTATGGAGCTGAATGATGACATGAGGGAAATCGCACTCGGGATTTTCGGAATTGGAGCGCTCGCAGTCGGTGAGTTAAAGCATAGAGTAGAGACAGAGATTCTAAGAGAGGCACGAGATAATGGAAAAGAGGTATACAACTACAATCGGGCTTTACAGCTCGCGAGGAAACTGCTTCGAAAAGAAATCGTTCCAGCTAAACTAACAATGACCTTGACGTATCCTTCTGCTAAGAGGGATTCTAAGTAGTTACTTTATAAGCGCGGTTTATAGCTATCTCGGCTATGTCTACTGCACATTCAGCGATGCCTCTTATACTGCCACGTATGAAACAAATTATGCAAACTGTCAAAGGACTCTTATGCTTGCTCATGAATGTCTTTGAGGCTATCTCTCGATTCAGCTTTTCAATCTTTTTTTCTTGTTCTACTATTTCAACTGAATCGGCTACGTTCTTGGAGAAGAAAGCAGCCAACGCCTTGTCATATAGGTTAACGGCTTCAGTGCCAGCAGTGAATAGAAGTGTTAGTAACTGATCAGGTATCTTTCCTCGGCTTCCATCTAACATTATTAGTTGCTTCGCAATGTTGGCGGAGTGATCTGCAGCGTGCTCGACTCTGTACACAAGAGTTTGGTAGTCCATGCAATCTAGGGGATCGATGCTTAGTTGATTTGCTAAAATCGAATCTTGTGCTGCATCGCGAAGCAGTCGAAGAAGAAAAAAAGAAAAGTGATCCACATCATCGTCAAGAGAGAAAACAGCCTTCGCTAGCATAACATCTCTGTTCTTCAACGAATTTAATACGTCCCGACACATGGAATGAGAGATTAAATGCATCCTGTGGATTGCCAATTCGAGTGACGCCTTTGTCTCATCTATCAGCGTTTGAATATACATGCTTTTGGAGTCGGATTCCATAATTCTCATGTAAAGCATCCTGACGATGTTTCTAATTGCTTTTCTTTGTGGAACGGAAAATATTTTTTGGGATAAAACTTTAATGTTTGAGTAACCATTTAGATAGCAGCCGATTATTCTTCGTACAATTAGGGGTTCTTTCTCATCTGTGTCAACATGGAGGATTATTTCTTTAGATTCTTTTTTCTTTTTAGCACTTGGGAAAACCACTAGAGAACGATCACGTTGAACAGCGAGAGAAACGACATCGCCTCGTTTTAATTCGTTTAATTCTACCCAATGTTTCGGAAGAGAAACTACAAGGGAGGTTCTGCCTAAAGAAATGATCTTGCGTTCCATAATTTTTTCCTCAGAGTATTAGCTGGTTCTACGCTATTAATACATGTTAAATCAGATATATATTCTAATCTTGCGTAGATTTGGCTAACACACGCACGACACTTAAATAGATAACTACATGATTACAGAAATGGGAGTTGTTTCTCATGAATGTTGTTCAGGTGGTTGGAATTGAAGGCTTGCCTATTATAAAAAAAGGAGACAATATCGCTGAACTCGCCTCTGAGGCAGCAGAAAGGCAAGGAATTCACATCCAAGACGGGGATATATTCGTAATTACGCACGTTGTTGTTTCTCGTGCTGAAGGAAGAGTTGTAAACCTTGACGAGATTGTGCCATCTGAATTTGCAAGAAACATAGCAGAACATTCTGACAAGGATCCAGCTTTGGTTGAGGTTGTTCTCCGAGAATCAAAAAGCATTAGACGTATGGGTAACGGAAAACTCATCACAGAGACCAAGCATGGTTTTGTGTGTGCAAATTCAGGTGTTGATAAATCAAACGTCCCAGGAGAAAGAAACGTGGCTTTGCTGCCGCAAGACTCTGACCGTTCTGCAGAGGGAATTCGACAAGTAATAAGAACGTTGACCGGCTGTGAAGTTGCGGTTGTCATTTCTGATACGCATGGTCGCCCACTGCGAAAAGGTGAAATAAACGTGGCTATAGGCGTCGCTGGCATAGAGGCACTCAGAGATAGAAAAGGAGAAAACGATTTATTTGGATATGTTTTAAGGGTGAAACAAACAGCAATCGCAGATGAGCTTGCTTCAGCTGCTGAACTTGTGATAGGACAAGCAAACGAGGGAGTCCCAGCGGCCATAATCCGAGGGTATAACTATCCGAGATCTGAAAACGCTAAAGCGACTGATTTGATAAGACCAAGGGAAGAGGATTTGTTCCTATAAGATTTGAACATTCAGGAAACATGAAGAAACACGCACTCTTGTGTTTAGAGTCAACATTGGATTTGAGCAAGGGTGAAAACAATTGGCGAAAACTGACATTCGAAGTCTCTTGGTTGTTGGAATTGATACGGTTTCTGTTGCCAAATCTGCAAAGGAAGCAGGTTACAGGATTTATGCAGCAGATTATTTTGGTGATATAGATCTTCGACGCATCTGTTCTGGATTTGTAGCGATAATTAAACAGAAACGTGGAAAGAGCTGTGGAAAAATTGAATCGAAGTTTAGACCAGAAGCCTTTTTAGAAATGACTAAATCTTTGCTTGAAAGACATGAAATAGATGCAATATTGCTTTCTTCTGGTCTAGACGACTTTTTTGATGCCCTGCATGGATTGAACGATTTAGTTCCGATCCTAGGGAACTCTCCCGAAGTTATCGAGAGAGTCCGGAAAAAGACGGGATTTTTTAAAGAGCTTAAACGTTTGGGCATAACCCATCCTGAAACGGAAATTGTTAAAAATGTTGACGAGGCAAAAGCTGCAGCGGGTGAAATAGGGTATCCAGTTGTGGTGAAGCCTATCAGAGGCTTCGGAGGATTAGGCATAAGAACTGCGCAGAACTCTAACGAAATAGAAAGAGCATTTTTTGAAGTTTCTTTGGTTTCCAAAGATGTTTTGGTTCAAAAATTCATCGATGGAATTCATGCAAGCGTATCTGTTCTAGTCGCTGACAAAGATGTTGAAGTTTTGACATTAAATGAACAATTGTTAGGGTTGCGTTTTCTTTTTCAGCAGGAACCCTTTGGATATTGTGGAAATATTGTCCCCTTATATTTCGCTGATTCGGTTCTTGAAAAATGTAAGTCTATCGCTGAGAAAATAGCTTTACACTTTGGTCTTAATGGTTCAAACGGTATTGACTTAGTGATTTCTAAGGAAGGCAAGCCTCACGTAGTGGAAGTAAACCCACGATTCCAAGGGACTGTGGAATGTGTTGAAAGGGTTCTTGGGATAAATCTTGTTGAATCACACATTAATGCATGTTTGTATGGTTCTCTGCCAAAAATAAAGGAAAAAAAACCAACCTTCTGCACTCGACTAATTTTGTATGCTCCAAAACGTGTCATAGCCCCTAATCTAACGGGTTTTCGAGAAGTTAGAGATGTTCCTCTTCCAGGAATTATAATTGAGAAAGGAGAACCTTTATGCTCAATCATAACCGAGGGAAAGAATCGAAAGATTTCATTCCAGAAGGTCAAAAAAATAGCAAAATCGATTTATGCTATACTTCATCAAGCTTAGTCTTCTGAAAAAGCCAAACCCATTTTTCGGACAGCCCTGAGTATAGAAGGTGTCACCATCACGCTTACCAAAGTAGATAACGCAGCCTTCGTCGATGTTTCAACAGCACCAGCAGCCCACCACAACTGCAGCATACTTACATCAAGCGCATAAATGATCTTGTAGGTTTGGCAAGGTACTAAAATGAAAATGCGAAACAATACGTCAGCTTCTAATCCGATAAAAGTGCACAGTGCAACGATGTATAAAAGGTGTACACCAACAGACTTGGTGTTCCAAAAACCTTTCCATTTTTTCATAATTACAATCGAGACGAGAAGACAGCCGAAGGCGAGATAAACGTCCCACATACCCCAAAAGGGCAGTTGCCACGAAACTGGTGTGGCAAAAAAAGCGCCCAACAAAGCCAGGTAATAGGCCAACGCTATTTTCCATTTTCCCCTAAAAATAAGGCTTGAAATCATTGCGCCAATTGGAGCCCCAAGTGTGAAAAGGAATTCTGCGGAATCCCTGATATAAATGGAGTGGCCAACCATCACTCCAATGAAGGTAGAAAAGAAACTTGCAAATGGCCCTAATATAATCCCGCCGATGGGTTCAGCTATGAAAATCCAGCTATACCATACACTAGAGATGTCTGGAAGCGGCCCCATTAACAAGTCGCAAACTATGTTAAATGCTGCGAAAACGGCAATTAGCGAAATAAATGATGATTCTCTCAATTTTTCCATTCAAGTTCACTTACTAAGTTCTTGTTCACTTGGTTACTGTCGGTTTATCTTTTAAAATTAATATACTGAGAGGCGGTTTTCAGCTTACTTGCTAGGTTGCTAGGCGCTTGAGAGGACTTGGATGAGGAAAATTATCAATGCTGTAAAGGCACCTACTGTAAGCATTGCTACACCATAGAGCCAGCCGTTTTCCCTCGCCACCTTTCCAAGGTATATACCTAATAGGAAAAGGGCGGTCAACGATAGTGCTAATGAGAACATATAGGCATCTGTCATAGGCATCCATCCCACCGAAACGAGCATGAAAGGTATTAGGGAAATGATTGCTGTTAAGGCTGGGGATAACCCGTCGACCACGGCTACATAGAGTGTTACGAATCGTGCTGCTTCATATTGTATTGGGTCAACATTGTTGTGTGTTGCTTTTTCCATTTCTTTCAGGTGACGTCCCCTTTCAGCCTTTTCAGCCATGTAAGCTCCGAAGAAACCCGAAAGTCCCATTGCTAGACATGCTCCTGTACCAGCTAGGATGAGTATTTGCGGTTTTGAAACTCCTGCTATCCATGAACCTAAAACGATGCCGAAAACTGTCATGGCTCCGTCGAAACCGTTCATTACAAAGTATCGCCTAGCTATACCAGTTGCCTTCGTAACCTTAAGGTATACACTAACCTTCCTAAAGAATGATTCGAAAAGTTTACTCAACTGTGGTCTCTACACCCTGAAAGGGCGGAGTATCATTGCCCATATTTAGATTCAAATATTATCTACCGCAATTTTTAATATAAAGCTTTAGGAGTCTAAATAAGTCTCTAAAAAGAGGGATGTTATGACTATTGTCAATATACTGGAGAAACTTTCAAACGCTTGCGGCGTGTCAGGCAGAGAAGACGAAGTCAGAGATTTAATGAAGAAGTTCTTGAAACCTTACGTAGACGAAGTCACAGAGGATAACCTTGGAAACCTTATTGGAATAAAGAAGGGAAAGGAAAACGCTCCAAAAGTGATGCTTGCAACTCACATGGACGAAATAGGATTACTTGTAAAAACAATTTCTAAAGGAGGTTTCCTGCAGTTTGCAAAAATAGGTGGAATAGACGACCGTGTCCTACTAGCTCAAAAAGTGAAAGTTTACACCGAAAAAGGGCCACTCCATGGAATAATCGGTTCAAAACCCCCACACATACAAAAAGAAGAAGAACGCAAGAAAATTGTCACATGCGACGAGCTTTTCATAGACATTGGAGCAAAAAACCAAGAAGAAGCAAAAAAAATGGGAGTAAAAATCGGAGACCCAATAAGCTTCGACATAAAATTCGCCAAAGTTGGAAAGGACATTGTGATTGGCAAAGCCTTCGACAACCGTATTGGATGCGCAGTCATGATTGAAGCAATGAAACAATTAAAGAAAACTAAATGCACGGTCTACGCTGTTGGAACGGTGCAGGAGGAGGTTGGCTTAAGAGGGGCGGCAACAGCCGCCTTTGGGATACATCCAAACGTTGGCATAGCGATTGACGTAACAGTAGCTGGTGGCATGCCTGGAGTAAGAGAAACCGAAGCACCGATAAAAATGAGAAAGGGCCCTGCAATAACGGTTGCAGATCGCGGATTAATAACGCATCCGAAAGTTCTGCGATGGTTAATAGATGCGGCTGAAGAAAACAAAATTCCATACCAGCTTGAGACAGGCTTACCTGGTTCAACGGATGCGGCTCGCATAAGCTTAACAAGGGAAGGCGTTCCAAGCGGTGTCGTATCAGTGCCTACACGATACATTCACAGTCCGACAGCCTTGCTCAGCATAAAAGATGCGGAAAACTCTGTAAAACTCGTAGTGGCTGCCATTCAAAAAATTCCAAAATACTTCTGATAAATATCCCCCCCTCATTTTTTGTCGAGCTTTACAATAATTTTGAAAAACACGTTTCCCACGGCGGAACTCTCGAAACTTTCGCTAGCAAAATACTAGAATATTACTAAACTTTTTAGTTCTTGACATTAAATTTCCTTCACTAGATATTTTATGAAAAGCAGTGTCAACATCGCAGAAACTATGTAGGGTAAAATCCATGTTATACCCTGATAAGACGGTGAAATTGTTTGGAATGCATCGAATGCCGACTGGTTTTCCACTATTCCCGCTGGAACACTGTTAAAAAGGCCATGGGCAAACACTAGAGGTGCCAAGTTTCTAGTTTTGCTGTAGAAATAGCCAAATAATAGACCAACTAGAAAAGTGAAGCCTACATAAGAAAGCATGTAGACAGGGTCAAAGGGATTAAGACCCCAAATGAAATGCCAAACTCCAAACAAAATCGCTTGAATCAGAATGGCTTGCTTGGAAGTGTAAAACTTTTCAAGGTGCGTTTGTATGTAGCCTCTAAACAGTCCTTCTTCGCTTATGCCTACGCATAATGTCATGAACGGCATTGTCAGAATGAAAGGCAAGACATTGTAGTATTGAACTGGTATTTGGCTGGTGAAAATATAAATCAGAAGATAGAAACCTAGAGAGGCTAATCCATCTAAAATGAAGAAAAATAAGAATCCAAAAAGCAGTGATTTCCTAATGTTTCTAGTTTTAAAACCGAAAGCTGAAACATCTGTTTTCTCAATGATGAGTATTGTTAGAATTGTTAGGCAGATTAGAGGGGTTTTCTCGTAGGGCATGCCAAATAAAAGTACAGATGGAATGCGAACAGATAGGGCTAAGATAAAAAGCGCGAAAATCCAAGAGAGAACGGTGTTCTTGTCTCTTCCGTTTGTTTCTTTCGGAAATCCTCTCTTTTCGCAAGAGGTTTTACACCATATATAAATTGGAATTACTAACAGAACTGAGAGAAGAACGGGAATAGAAGTTATGGATTCGTTTTCCGCTCTGAAAAAATATCCACTTAGAAAGATGATCACTGCAACGGCGAAATATACTAAAAGAGTTTTTCGAACAGCACTTGTCAACTTTTCATCACTCTAATAATTACGTCCTTTAGTCTATTTGCGCAATTAAATTTTTAACATTTCTAAGAAGGAAATGATTTAAGATTATGAGCGTTTAGTATTTTTATGGTTGAAAATGACTGAAGGAACAGACTATGAGTTTCTGGAGCATATGGCAGATGCTTACGTTGCTGCTTACGGAAAAGACTTGGCTGAAGCCTTTGAAAGTGCGGCCGCCGCAATGTTTGACGTTATGACTGAAGTTGAAAAGGTTAAGGCAAAGGTTGAGGATCGCGTTGAAGTTGAGGCAGAAGATGAGTACGCCTTGCTTTATAGTTGGCTTGAGAATTTACTTGTAAAATCTGACATAAACGAAATGCTTTATTCCAAGTTCAAAATTTTGAACATAAATAAAACTTCAGACGGCTTCAGACTCCAAGCGAAAATTTGGGGAGAAAAGTTTAATCCGAAAAAGCATCCCCAGAAGGTTGGTGTAAAAGCTGTTACATATCATCGTATGGAAATTCTGAAGCAACCAAATAAGGTAACGTTAAAGTTTATTCTCGATATATAAATGCTGTCCCTCTGCCAGAAAGTATAACATGTGTTACTTAAGGATATTAACAAGAATTAGCTTATCAATGTTCCCAAGGCTTCCGTCTCGATTGACATAATTCATTTTATCAAATTTTTATTATATATTGAGGAATTAATCTTCCCAGTATTTCTCCCAGATGAAGTTCAACGGTTCTCAACACCACATTTTTTCCCCTATAGCCAAATTCCATTTCTCGGACATCAGAGCAAATCTTATGTCCTACATCTGTTTGCATATCTAAAACAAAATATCTTTTATCATTAATTTCGATGACCTCTCGCACGTTAAGAAAGTCATTAAAAGTATATCCGCCCCCATGTGGCAATATGTTCGCATTTCTTAATCGATCAATCACACCCAATTTTTCTGCTCGCTTGGCAAATCCTAAAACTTCGATAATTTCATCATTCAGATTATTAATACCCTTCATTAAAAAGGCAGGCAAGTCAGCTCTCAATGCTATTGGAAAAACAGAAGTATTTTGGTCTTTGATGTTTTGGCAACCTAAGAGAAGTTCATTGCAATTCAAAAGACCCTGATGTGTAACATTACATATCTCCTGAAATTTTCCAAATACCGCCTCTGCAACCATTTTTCTTTTTTCTTTTGCAAAAAAATCAGCATATTGGTAAAATTTGAAAAATTCTTCGGCATCAGAATCAACTAAAACGTGCAGGTTTCCGAATTTTGTTTCAATAACCTTTGATCTCTCTTTAAGACTTTCGCTCTTATCAAAATAAAGTCCTAACCCTTTTCCAGTTTCCCCTCGTAGTTCTGGTACAGATCCATGTATAATAAACGCGTACTCTGTTAAATCTAACTCCAATGACTGGTTTACAACCTTAAAAAGGTCGATAAAATGATTCCCCTTACAAAAGTCCCACTCAATTTTAATATCATCGATATAAAAATCCTTCTTTGCACTTTGAATTTGCTCGATTAATTCTTTGGGTTCTGTAAGTTCATCTAATCCTCCCACCAGCATACCACAAGCGTTAGGTTTAGTATCTAAAATAATCAATTTATCCGTTCCAGAACCCCAAATAAGTTTACCTCCATAACCAAATCCTGCTTTCCACCGAGTTAGATTTCTCGTAACTGTTTCGTCAGGGGTTGAAACGAATGTTGCATTCGGGTCCAACCCAAATTTTTCTTGGACGATGTGGATCTTTGCCAAGCCATATTTCATGTTTTCACGGCATAAATAAGACGCACCATCACCTAACCCTGCCGAAAAGAAATGCCTAGCTGCCCTTTTCAGTAACTCTTTTTTTCCGATTTCCATTTCTTTAATACTCCAAAAATCACACAGGAGTGCGCTAATGGTAAAATTTGAGCCTTACTAACTTCCCTGATTCCCTTCAAAACTATGGGTTGATTCATTTCAAGCAATTTCAGAACTTTGAGTGCTTTGTCGAATCTCCAGAAAGTTTTGTTTGTTTGCCTACAGCCAACAATCCTTAAACAAGTAGGAAGGTGGGTTTGTATTACTATATTTTTGGAAGCCTTGTACACTACGTAGTAGACCATACAATTCCAGCAATAAATTGCTGGAGTATCTCACCATTAGATAAAGTTTGCTACGTTATCTCTCACGTGAATTGCTAAGTATGATATTATGCATCATCAGATAGACCCGTTACTTTCTGAATTCTAAACCATAATGATGTCCGTATATTTCACAAGTAATTTTTTCATCGTCAACTTTTAGTTCTCTTTTGGCGGATAGAGAAAGAAACGCGGTCTCTCTTAACCTAAGGCATTGAATTGTGTCCTTTTGGTCAAAATATGTTCGCTTTGCCTTATTCTCTCGACAAAGTTCGTTTTTCGGTTCTGTTTTTCCGTTACGCAATTGTTATTTGGATACTGCAAAGCTACAGCCTCTCTGGAGGGATGAGAATCATGTTCGTAGAACGAAAGCAGAGTGGTAGGCGACCTCCACATTATGTGAAACTCAATGAGGAGGTGATAAGAATGTCGAAGAAGAAGCGAGCCCCAAAGAAGAAGAAAGAAGAAAAGAAAGAAGAGTACTAGACTAACTGGAGGGATTGACTGCTGCCGTATGATACCCTAATTTTTATTTCAAATCTCCGCTTAAAGGATGTGATTGCAAATGGCCAGGTGCCCTAACTGTGGAAAAGAAATCCAAACACCGAGTAAGGAGTGGGACTTGGGCAAAATTCATGTTAAGCAATACGAGTGCTGTGGAAAAAAATTCCGTGATTACGAAAAGAAAGTTTAGGACAGACATGCTAGTCGCTTGGTACACAATTACCCCATTTTTCTATTTCTATTGTTTTCATCCGAATCCCAAATTCACAAGTTTAATTTCAACTCGGTTTGAAACTTAAGGGCATTGCAACCCTACCCCAATTCCTATTTCTTTTTTAGAGCCCAAAAAAAGTTTAAGGTCGAACCACCAAAAATCGAGGGTTACGGGAGGCACATCATTTTTTATTCTTGACACACACACAGAAAGCCAGAATCCCCTTTTTTATCGAACCAGAACCATGATTTCCTTAATTAGTGTCTCTGGAATGAGATCCCTCCTCTTCCGCTTAGTCAATTTCACAAAGCCAAATCTGCTTAACAGTTGTAAATCTTGGTAGACGTTTTTCACGTTTCGCCTCGTCTTTTTAGCCAAATCGTTTATTGATTCAACACGCATAATGGCAAGCTGATATAACAACTGTATCCTCTTAGGAGTTAACAAAGCAGCTTGCTCAGGTTTAAGGTCTTTGATCTCTTCAACAGCATAGTCGAGTTGTCCATCTTCAATGTAGCCTTTATAGCTTTCCAAAAGCTCAGCCCACTCAAAATAAGTCCATGCAAACTTAGAATCAAGCTTATCCCCAGGAAAAGCTCCTCAAGCTTTTCAAAGCTCATACCAAATTCTTTCTCAAACTTTCGGATTTTCTTCATAACCTCTTCAAGAGCCAAGTCTCCCACAATTCTGAGAAGCATAAGGTTTCACAGTAAAAGGTGCTTTTAACCTGCTTAAAATTCTTGGCGATGAAAATGTTTAAAGCAGGTGATAACGACTTTAACATTCCACTTAAACGCAAGACGGTGCAAAGGATGCACGTTACAAAAATTGATGAACACATCCACTTAATCGACCTTGAACTCGCTGGAATGGAGAATTTCATAGCTAGCTACGTTTTAAATGGAAAGAATACGGTGATAATTGAGACAGGTCCTGCGTCAACAGTGCAGAATCTGCTTTCTGGCTTGAAGGAGCTAGATGTTAAACCTGAGGAAGTGGCATATATTGCTGTTTCACACATTCATCTTGACCATGCTGGAGCCGCTGGAACACTATTGAAGTATTTGCCGAAGGCTAAGCTTATCGTCCACCGTAGAGGAGCCCCACATGTAGCAGATCCGGAAAAACTTTGGGCTCAAGCAAGGGAAGTTCTTGGAAACATAGCTGAGATGTATGGCAAACCTGAACCTATTCCAGAAGAAAGGATTATTGTGGCAACTGATGGCATGGTCTTTGATGTTGGAAACGGTGTTAAGTTGAAGGTTGTTGAAACTCTTGGACATGCTTCGCATCACTTGAGCTATTACGAGGCATTAAGCCAAGGGATTTTTACGGGGGATGCTGCTGGCATTTATCTGAACAGATTTGACGTGGTTGTGCCGACAACGCCTTCGCCCTTCCGTTTGGACATCGCTATAGCATCTTTGGAGAAGATGATCAACTTAAAACCTAGATTTTTGTATTACAGTCACTTTGGCAAAGCACAAAATGCTATAGAAAAACTTCAAGTCTACGTAACGCAGCTTAAACTTTGGGCAGAGATTGCAAAACAAGGGATAGAAAAGGGTGAGAACCTAGAGGCAATAAGTGGAAGGATATTAGAAAGCGACATGGCTGTGCAAAAAGCTGCAGAACACATTAAAAACCACCCGATTCTCAGCGAAACTGTTCCGAATCAAAGCGTCAAAGGCATTATTAAATTCGTCAAAAAATTTGGAAATGTTCAAGAGTGATTTCTCTAAACAATAGCTGGTTTGTTTTGGTCTAGACGTCAAAATCGTTTATATTTCAAAACAACTCTCCTATTTGATAGGTGAAAAAATGCGTGGAGACAAAGTTCCACTTGAAAAGATAGACGATTACACTTGGCGCATTCCAAAATATAAGTCTGGCATGCGAGTTCCCGGCGTGGTTTTTGCAGATAAAACCTTATTGGAAAAGATTCAGACGGACAGAACCCTTGGACAGTGTGTAAACGTGGCTCATTTACCAGGCATCTACAAATACGCTATAACTTTGCCTGACGGTCACGAAGGCTATGGTTTCCCAATAGGCGGTGTGGCAGCAACAGACTACGATGAGGGCGTAATTAGTCCAGGCGGGGTAGGCTATGACATAAACTGTGGAGTTCGCCTATTGACAACAAACCTCTCGGAACAAGACATCAGACCGAAACTCGCTGAATTGATAAACAGCATTTTCAATAATGTTCCGTGCGGACTTGGAAGCCGACGAAAAGACTTCGCAGTTTCAACGCATGACTTGGACAGATTACTCATGGATGGCGTCCAATGGGCTATTGACCAAGGATTAGGTTGGTCTGAAGACGCCAAACACCATGAAGAACAAGGATGCATGAAGAATGCAAATCCAGATAAAGTTTCGACAACAGCGAAAAAAAGGGGACTGCGGCAAGTCGGCACTTTAGGTTCGGGAAACCATTTTCTTGAAATCCAAAAAGTAGACAAAATTTACGATACTAAGACAGCTAAAACCTTTGGAATTGAACATGAAGGACAAGTAACAGGAATGATCCACTGCGGCTCAAGAGGCTTCGGCCATCAAGTATGCTCAGACTATTTGAGGGTTATGGAAAGGGCTGTTCACAAATACAAGATTGTGTTGCCTGATAGAGAACTTGCGTGTGCACCTGGAAACAGCAAAGAAGCTGAAGATTATTATCAAGCAATGGCATGTGCTGTTAACTACGCGTTTGTGAACCGTCAAACAATAATGCACTGGGTTAGACAAAGCTTCCGACAAGTCTATAAAGTGGACCCTGAAAAATTTGGGCTAAATCTTGTGTACGATGTTGCCCACAACATTGCGAAGATAGAGAACCACAAGGTCAATGGAGAGCAAGAGAAAAAAGTTTGGGTGCACAGAAAAGGCGCAACACGTGCCTTTCCACCTGGGCATCCAGATGTTCCAGTAGACTATAGGGCTGTGGGGCAGCCTGTGCTTATACCTGGAAGCATGGGGACTAGTTCGTGGCTTCTTGTTGGCACGGAAAAAGCCATGCAATTAACTTTTGGGTCTACTGCTCATGGAGCGGGAAGGATGATGAGTCGGCACGCTGCCAAGCAAAGATTTTGGGGTGGAGACGTAAAGAAAGCTCTGGAGCAACGTGGAATTCACGTTAGAGCTGCGAGTGCGGTTGTCTTAGCTGAGGAGGCAGACCCAGCCTACAAGAACGTGGATGTAGTTGTAGGTGTAAGTGATAGCTTGGGAATAGCGACAAAAGTTGCCAGATTCGTTCCTTTGGCGGTTGTGAAAGGCTGAATTCACCTCATTCTCTTTTCTTGGTTTTTCTTGTAAGTTTCAATTCTTCCGTGCTTTGCGCCTTTTGCAGTTCCTTCATGTACCAAGATCTCTGCCTTGCATAGTGAATGCTTAATGCTATTCCTAAGCAAATTAGTACAAGTCCTACGGTTGTTAGAGACAACCCTAAAAGACTATATGCGTGGGGTGTTAAGTGATAGGGAATTATTAAAAACCATTCTGGATCTTTGACGGTAACTACGGTTTCAAGTAAACCTCCTACAAGAAATATGGAGCCAATTACGATCAGAAAATACCCAACTGTTTCATTATGCCTTGATTCTTCCGCTTTTTCATGTAAGTACTCGCTAAAAAACATTAGATTCACGCTTTGATAAGGTGAAAGTTATGTATAAATGTTACCGCAGATTTTGAATATCCGCTGCAATTTCTGAATTATAAAACGACATTTATATCAAGGGCTGAACAATAATTCAGTGAATCCCATGCATTTGCCAGTGGTTTAAATGACGTTCAAAGATGAATGCGGAATATGCGGTAGGGTTTTTCCGAACAGTTATCTCAGGCGATGTCAGAGGTGTGGACGCTTGTTCTGCAGAGACTGCATGGTGCCAGATGTTTCAACAGGTGATCCTACAAAAATGCTTTGCCTAAACTGTGCAAGAAGAGTTGTTTCACGCCGTTCCATTGGCAAATATGAGGCGCTTAAACGCTACTTACAGTACAGAGCTGCTTTCACAAACGTCGTCAAGCTTTCTTTTGCCAAGATGGACGGGGTAATGGGTGACAACTTGCCTATGAGTGCCTTTCGTAACGAAAAGTGGTGGAGTAACTCACAGAGTAGTGTCCATGCTAAGGCTTGGTTGGATGCGGGATGGAAAATGCAAGAGGTGAACTTGGAGGAAGGATACGTTGTTTTTCAAAAAGTGCAGAGTTTGCAAACTAAAAGTCGTGGAAGGAAAAGGTCAAGAGAGAAAGTTAAAAAGCCCTTTACGCCAGCGCCTTACCGTGCTCCAAGAAGTAGGAAGCCGTCAAAGACTAAAGTAGCAAAGGTTTATGCTAGATTCAAGAACTTGGAACGAAAAAGAGCATCCATGCCCAAATATCGAGGTAGTTTTAAGCCGAAGTCAGCGTATGAGAAAAGGTTGTATAAGCCGGAAGAAAAACCGAAGTAGCTGAAAACAAATTTTATGTAGCTCATTCTAATAGATAGCTTGTGAAGGGCGGTCGTCGTCTAGTCTGGTTTAGGACTCAGGCCTTCCAAGTCTGCAATCCCGGGTTCAAATCCCGGCGGCCGCACCACTCCAGAAGCGAATATGAACTATCAGTAACATCCTAACCCCCTTTTGTGGAGATATCCCCCACAAACTCCTAGGAAGAGCACTTTGCTGTTGCTGTGTCTCAGCAGGTTATGAACCATGAAAGACTTCAAAATATTTTTATTAACACTTCCCCTTTTTGGTAAGTCAGGTGTAGTTTCTTGGACACATGGAAGTATTATGATATTCGTCATAAGAGGCACCTGTTGTGTAATCCTTTGAACAAAGCGAAGTTTGAGAGACTATGCAGAATACTTGCACTAAAAAGAGGAGCACACGCAGTAGACATAGCTTGTGGGAAAGGAGAATTTCTTGTCAGGTTAGCAGAGCTTTATGAAATATCAGGTGTGGGTGTAGATATATCGCCTTACTGCGTCAGGGATTGCAAGGAGAAACACAGAAAACGTGTTCCAAACTCGAACATTAAGTTCCTAGAAATAGATGGTGCAGAATATAAGCCTAAATCCTACGAATCCTTCGATTTAGCCATGTGTATAGGTGCAAGCTGGGTTTATGGTGGCTACCGTGGAACAATACGCTCTCTAAAGAAGATGGCAAAACCAAACGGGTTAATAGTAGTGGGAGAAGCCTTTTGGTTGAAAGATCCAAGTGAAGAGTACCTAAAGGCAACTGGAACTAAAAGAGAGGAATTCGGAACTCATCAGAGCAATGTGAATGTAGGGGAAGGAGAAGGATTAACCTGCATTTACACACTCTTAAGCGACCTTGATGACTGGGACCATTATGAGAGCCTTAAGTGGTGGAATGTGGCTGACTACGTAAAGACTAATCTTGACGATAAAGATGCCCCAGAACTGTTAGAGCGAACCAAAAGAGAAAAGGACATCTATCTTCGTTGGGAGAGAGAGACACTGGGCTGGGGCATATATATTTTCAGGAAATCAAATAGAAGACATTAGTACACATTCGCCTCCGGAGATTCGATTCCCAGCGGCCGCATTTATTCTGTTTCAGAATTCCGCTAGATTTTATGTTTTTTGATTTTGAACAAACAAAAATTCTCCATGTCCGACAATAGAGGTCTAAGTAATCTGTTTAGAAACTTGGAAGTTTTTCGCAGAGTTCGCAAAGGTTCTTCACAATTATTTCTGGTTTCTGTTGGCTTTCATTTAAGGCTTTCATTGAATAAAACTGTGAAGGAACGAAAACGGTTTTCATGCCTGTGGCTTTTGCTCCTTTTATGTCTTCTAGGGGGCTGTCTCCAACATATACGGTTTCGTGAGCTGAAACTCTGAGTCTTTTCAGGGCTTCGTTGAAGATTTTTGGGTGAGGTTTGCGCCAGCCAACTTCGTCTGAGATTAGAATGGCGTTGAAAAACTGGTTTATGTCTAGTTTTCTGAGCCCAACGTAGATCACTGGTGCGTATGTGAAGTTTGTAACTAAACCTAGCTTATAGTCTGTTGAGGTCATTTTTAAAATTCGTTTTGTGCATTGCCTAAGCTCAAGGGAATTCAAGTAGTCCTCAAAAGAGATGTTGATAGCTGTTTTCACTTGAGGATCGTCTGGTGTTGTTTCATAGCCTAGGTTGTTGAGGGCTTCTGAAATCCAAACAGCGTTGGTAACCTCAACCAGTTTCTGGTAACGGATAACGCGGTATTTTTCATGAGCTTGAATGTGTGCTTCCAAAAAACTTTTGGCGTCAACCTTGAAACCTGCATTCACAACAGCCTTGTACAACTTCATCCTTGATGTCATCCTTGAGGCTTCCAAACTGTAGCCTCTAACGTTTGTTAATGTGCCGATGAAGTCGAAAATCACTGCTTTAATGGGTGACAAGGCAAATCCTCTATACTATGTATTTGTCTGCTTTTTCAAAGTCTTTCACAATCTCCATAACCCGTTTTGGAGCATTAACAGTTTTTAACGGAATTTCCTTAAGTAAAGCCCAGGGGCTTTTTTTCGCAATTAATGCCGCAATGTGGTTTGCGCCGAAACATTCTTCGGCAATTTTGTAAACAAGTTGCCTAACTTTAAGCTCAGAGATTTCGCCTAATGCATGTAAATACTCATGGAGCAATAAATTATAGATTAAGGCGTTGACCGCACGTTTTGACTTTATTGCACCTTCCACCATTTGCACTAGGGCTCTGTTTAAAACGATGTTGTTTGTTCCCAGTGGATGGTAAGCGCCCAATCTGATAGGTAAATCATCTAGAAAAAGCATCATTCCACGTCTGTATTTGTTCAGAGTAAACTTGACAGTGTCTTTAACAACCTCCCAAATCGCACCATATTTCGCAGCGTTTTCCAATCGACTACGAAATCCTTCAACAATCGAAAACTCATCCTTATTCATCAGCATCCTCTCTAACAACCCAAAACAGTTTGCACCTTATATGAAATACGGAAAAACCTCATGTCAATTCATCGAATTGCTCCTAGCAGAATTCAGGTTGAATTGGCGTTGCAGAGGTTTTCCAAGAAGCTTTCAACAACTTAAAGCTTCAACATCTTCGGCTCAAATGGTTTCAGAATTGTAACCGAACTATGTCCGAGAAAATCACATAGCTATTTATCGCGAACTAGCTCTTAAAACACAACAAAAAACCCCACAGAAAAACGCGAAAACCTGACCTTCTAGCTTCTAAGTGTAGCCGATAGAAATTTGAAGACATTCACTTCAGAATCCAACTCGTTGCAACCTTGTGAAGCGATTTTTGTTCTACGTTTTAAATCTAAAGCTTGGCCTGAAAATTAGATAGTTAGTGCGCTGTTATCTCTCCTCTAAAAGGAGACATTTGCTGTATTTCCTTTTTGTTTTCAGAAACAGTTATGTAGAAAAGTTTCAATTTCAATCTTAGTGAAAGATGACATTGGATTTCTATTACCTGCTCGACGCAAAAACCGAAGGAAGAATCATTGTACTCAGATTCTATCATGCTCAAGCAAAGGAAACACTGGAGATAAGAGATTCAGACTGCAAACCATACTTCTTTCTTCCACATCCACTGTCCAAAAGTGATGAAGAAGGAGTCCAAAGTCTTCACGGCGAGGTAGAAGGTGTAAAGAAACGTGAATTATTCACGGATGAACTGAAAGAATTAACCAAAGTCACGGTCTACACTTCAGATGCTTTAAGAAGTGCCAGTAAGACATTTGAAAAAGTATGGGAGACCGAAATAGAGTACACTCGAAGCTACGTCTACGATCATAACCTAGTCTTCGGTGCACCATATACGATAGTAGAAACCCAGCCAGTTTTGCTAACCAACGTGTCAGAAGAGCTTGAGAACAAATTTGAAAAAACTTTCGCATACACAAAGACCGCGGACCCGCAAAAATATGCGCAGATTAAACATTGGTTCAGCCTTCTCCATCAACCTGTACCGCGAATTGAGCCTGAACTTTTGGGTTTGAAGGAAGCTAGCCTTGATTTTCTTCATAATACGTTCACGTTGGCGAGAATAGCGAACATTCCGGTTACTGAGGCTTATCAAAGCCGAAGGGTAAGCGACTGGTTGAAGTCCGTGATTTACACTTACCTGAGAAAAAACAGTGTTTTGATTCCTACATCGAGAGAACTGCGTAGAGGATTAGAAACACACATGGTTCCAGGTGCGTTGACTGTTCAGCCGAAAGCAGGGGTGTACTTCAATACAGTCGTATGCGATTTTGAAAGCCTGTACCCAAGCCTCATTGACAGCTACAATCTTTCCTACGAAACCGTGAACTGCCCACACGAAGAATGCAGAGTGAACCGAATTAACGAGTGCGCACAAAATTGGGTCTGCAAGAAGAGAAGAGGCTTCTACTCCGTTCTTGTCGGCGCGTTGAAAGACCTTCGCATACACTGGTTCAAGCCTCTTTCCAAAAACACGTTGGTCTCGGAGAAAGATAGAAAAAACGCGGACGCCTTGGTGACGCTTTTGAAGTTGATCAGCGTTTCCAGTTACGGCGTGACTGTAAGGATTCACGGGCTTGCATGCCCGCCGCTGGCTGAGTGCATTACTGGTTATGGACGTTGGGCGTTGCAAACTACTTGGGACATGGCTGAAGCGAAAGGGCTTCATCCCACTTACGGTGATACAGACTCCATTTTTCTAGACAATCCGCAACAAGCTCATGTGGAATGGCTGACAAAAACAGTTAAGGAAAAACTCAAACTTGACCTATCCATAGACAAACAGTATTCGCTTTGCGTTCTTCCAGCAGCAAAAAAGGCTTATTTTGGCATTTTACCAGATGGAAAACCTGACATTAAGGGACTTACAGCCATAAAATCCAACTCGCCAAACTTCATTCAAAACGTGTTTCAAAACTGTGTTAAAGAATTAAGCCATGTAGGAACCAATGAAGAATACGAGTTAGCAAAGAAAAGAATAGTCAGGGTTGCTCAGCAGGCAATAGGTGAGCTTAAGAAGCGTCGAATTCAGCTTGAAGATTTGGTGTATTCGATAAAGCTGTATTTTGATCCGAAGGAGCGTATGGAAACAGACGTGAAGGTGACCCCGCAACCATACCAGTGTGCTATCCAGTTGTTGAATATAGGCAAAAAGGTTGATAGAGGTGACACGGTGCGCTTCATCAAGGTTAGACCATTTAACTATAAAGGCAAAACATTCACCGTAAAACCTGTGGAGCATGTAAAAAGTGTAAAGGAAATCAATGTACAAGACTACATTAGAAACATGACAACCGCCTTAGAACAAACATTCGCTCCAATGGGCATAAAACTGGAGCAAAAACTGGAAGCGAAAATCTCAGACTGGTTCGAAAAATAATCGGCATTAACCAATGTGCCGAACAATAACATACACCAACAACAATAGAAGATTTCTCTGTAAATATTATTTATTAAACAGGACTCTCTAAAGGGAGAAAATGTGTAGGAAAGTGTAAGAGAGGCTTATAGCTAGGAGGAGACTGAAATGCCTATCCCTTGGTATATTGAATACTGGCACATATTCCCTACAATCGCCGCAATGTTAGGTGTTATTGTTTTACCGTTTGCGTACGTTAGATGGCTAAGAAAACCTAGTGCCTCTGAACCACAGGAGCTGATGAAGCGTCTCGCAACCTTTTATAAATTGCTGGCCGTTGTCTGCTTTGTACCTATTATTTCCCCATCTTATTGGGGCGGTTTTAAAATTTCATACATCATTGGACCATTTTTAAACGGCTCTATGTCCGGTGGGGCTGGTATAGCGATGATGGTTGAACTTTGGTTCTTATTTTCTTTTATATTGAGCTTCCTTTGCATTAACACAGCAACAGGGCTTCCACAGGGTCGACGAAAAGTTTTAGGTCTTGTCATCTCAACGCTATTTGCTACATGTGGTGTTTTTGCATTGAAAAGCTTGTATCATGATTTACTCTGGGCACTAGGCGGTCCTTGGTATTACTGGATTTGTATCTTGATGTATATGCTTGCTAACTTAAGTCAAATCACTATGAATTTGGTTTCTGTTTACTATCTGACAAGACCGCAAGTGAGAAACTAGTTCGATAGGATTGACACAGTTATTCAACTAAAACAAAGATGCATAATGATACGACAGAACGAACCTCAAACACTCCCCTTTTTCTATATCGAATTCACAAACATTCTATGGAGTTCATAGAAAGAAACAACAAAACTAAATTTCTCTCTTTCTATTCCGAGTTTGATGTTTTCTTCTGTAGGCTGTGACTGCTAGTAGTGTTGCTATCATAAATAGTGATAGAATAAGGAAGGGTGAAACCTCTGTAACTACTATTGTTGTTGTCCTAATATTAAGAGATAAGCTGGTGAGATTGAATGCAAAAAAGTGAAGGCATGAAGTATTGGTCTACAATTATGATTTGATAGACCTTTACAAAAAACGCTGCTAATGGGCCCCAATTTTCCTCATAGCGTAACGTCATCTCTATAACGTAACTCTTTGCAAGGGAGAAATTAATCTCTTCAGCCGTTATCCTTTGATATTCGGAACCATTCCTATAGGCAAATTTCATACCCCATCTTGGTCCAGTATACTGAGCATTTTCAAGCAGAACCGAACCATTTAGGCTCAGGATTTGTATAGAATCATTATATATGTTTGCACCTTCAGGGGCAGGGATATAGACCACACGAATTTGGTCCCAAGCAAAAACGTTTGCTTCATAGTGAAATCTAATGCTTCCAATTTTTCCTTTTAGGTTTTCAAATCTATCATCATAGTACTGAATTACTTGAGTATCAATGAAATTTGCCCAAGTATATGCCCAAGTTTCGTTATGATTCATTGTAGTAAATCTTTGCATGTTAAAAATGTTTGAGTAGTTAGAGTTTTCGGCAATAGTAAGTGCATTGGTCTCTTGAAGGTTGGTAGTGTTTCGAACAATTGTTCTTTCATATTTAGGATGAGTATCACGATGTAAGTATAGGGACCATATCAGGTAAGAAATGAGTATCGAGATTATTATGATAAGTGCAATCTTTCTTTTCAAGCCTTACCCTATTTTAAGGATGGCTGGGTTATATATAATCATTCTATTACACGGTTTGTACTAATTGATTTAAGAAAAAGCCTTCTTTACATTTCTTCTCTAATGGTTAGTTTTTTATGACTTGTGGAAGAAATTTCAATCTAACAGACTACATCAATTGTAGACTAAGATTGGCAGACTTTGCTATTTTTCCTGTACATTATGATTACTATTACTAGTAGTGTTGCCAATATGAATAATTGCATGATAAGGAATGATGGGAATTCTGGAATTACAAGTTGATCTGGATATCCGTCATCCATTACAGGGTGAGGATAAGCATCATTTTCTGGATAAATTCCGATGTCATGATATGATTCCAAGAACTCTGGAACAGCAAAAACGGTTTCATTCATATATTGTTGTACTAAGGGTGTTGAAAAATTGAAGGCTTCCTCAATTGAGACAAATCCATTGCTATCCAAATCTGCAGTTGAATTGCACAATGTGTTTGTGAAATAGTAGTTCCAGACACTTCCCATTATTGGAAGCCCTTCCTCTTCAATACCAGCCCAAGCAACCTCATCTGCAGAGCAACAAGCCAATGAGATGTGAGGTGATGGGTCATTTTTGATGGGTTTAATAAATTCTTCTGCAGAACAAGTATCAACCATAAGAATCTTTTTTAACGTATTCAGTTTTTCCCATTCAACAGGAAACCAATCATTCCATAGAAGAACGTTACGCATCCACGTTCCATGTGTGAATATGTATAACAGAGCGATATCATCGGAGTCTGTGTTATTAACCAACCATTCGACTGTTTCCTGTACAACTGAGATAGTGAGATTGTCATGTACAATGTATATATGGTCACTTTGCCAGCCTAAGCTGAGTAGAGTTGTTTGCATTCTTTCAGAATTTATGAACTCAACGGGCAAGTCGGACCATCCTTCAGGAAACTCGTTCATCTCTAGTAATACAGCCCATCCACCTACACTTGCGTCATACGTTGTTTCGGCAAGGTCACCCTTAACAGAGAAATCTCTTATACCAGAAATCTTGGTGGCAGCATGAGAAATTGATGTTAAGAACAAAGCAACGATGATTATTGCAACAATTTCTATCTTCATCTTATCTCTATTGTATTATTGAAGACGGGGAATAATTAGCGTTTCTCCACTCTCCTGTTAAATGACTTATTTGTCAATAGCGAAATTCTGTGACTAGACTAGTTCATTTGCTTCTGCTACAGCTTTTTCTAAATATTAGTTCACAAACATTCTATGGATTTCATAGAAAGAAACAACAAAGCTAAACTTCTCTCTTTTTATTCCGAGTTTGATGTTCTCTCTTATAGACTATGACTGCTAGTAGTGTTGCTATCATGAATAGAGGCAGAATAAGGAATGATGGAAACTCTGGAATAATTACTACTTGTTGTGTCGAATGAGTATAATTGAAGTATAGGTAGTTATGTGTGCTGTTGGAGCATGGTAATGGCAATGGAACTGGCAGGATCTCTGTTCCGTTAACAAAGACTTTATACGTTTCATTCATCAAAACTGTTGGAATACAAATTCTACAGAAGCCTAATGTCCCAGCTTCACCAGAAACATTGAAGGTTATTGCAGTATTATTGAATTGAAAATCAGATATTGTGGAATTGCAGATAGCTTGAACGCCGTATTCTGAAGTAATATCGAATTCGGAAAATGCGCCCATTAGGGGAAAGTTGTCAGTGTTATCTGCATCTATAATGAATGGAGAATCACCTATTCCATCATAGTTTGAGTCGACACTGGTGTAATTGTCCCAGCAATTCCCCTCAAGACCATTATCCCAGAAGTTGGCGTAGCCACTAGCTAAGACAAGAACCGGTTTAGTATTGTTGAAAAAATAGTTATGATAGAACCGGTTGTTCTTGGAATACCCAAGTGTAATGCTTCTCCGGTTGTTCGTTATGTTGTTCTCGGAGATGTTGTTTGAGTTTGCATAGTATATATGTATACTCACGTTGTTTGCCATTAGGCGATTTCTGGATATGATGTTACAAGTCGCCCCCGGGTCAATGGCAACACCAACGTGGTTGCTTGTTATGGTATTATTTGATATGCTCGTGTTTTTTGGAGATCCACAAATACCAACTTCGTTGTCGACAATGCGATTTCCAGATATATCGCAATGCCGTTTGTCGATGGAGATTCCCGAGTTGAAAAGAGTGCGACCACTTCTCTGTATTGTGAAATCTGTGACATTCACGTGATCTTGGGTTATGCGGACAACATCCCCCGTCATGTTTCCATCACCAATCGTGGTACTACTATTTTCTCCAATGAGGGAGACTACTCTGTTCACAACTACGTTTTCATAATATGTTCCTGCTTTCACAAAAACGGTACCTCCATTGCTTGCAGCATTTATGGCTTCTTGTATCGTTGGATAATCATCTGGAACTACGATAATATCAGAAGTACTAGACAATTTGATTTGTATCGTTGATATAATCGAAAGCAAAATAGCTAGAACTATTACCAAAGTTGCTGTTCTTCTCGTCGGCATTGAATACTCCTCTCTAACACACAAGACAACCAGTTTATTGTGTCTCTGCTTCAGTTTTTATGAATTGTGGTAAAAGTGCGGCATATTATTTTTCTTTATATATCACCTATTAAATATGTAAAAATAAGCCTAAATTTAAGGCGAAAAGAAGAAAGGAGGTGTTTTTGAAATGGAAACTGCAGTTAGCGTAGCGCGCGCTTGGGACACTTGCATTTAATATAAGTTGAGCGCATATAACAAACTACGCGGTTTGCTGCATTAAAAAGAAAGCCATGAGATATCAATTTCCGAATTTTTATCGGGCTATCTCCCGCAATTTCCCTTTTTTATTTGTTTTCTGAAAGTCGCGCGCATGCAATATTATTGGTGAGCATAATTGCGTGTGTAGTGTTTAGGGTCTTGAACGACCTCTAACTCGTTGTTATCAGGATCCAGGAAGTCAGCGACTATGCCACCCCATGGCATTTTGGTAGGTTTCAGAGTGAATTTTACGCCTCGTTTCTGGAGTCTTTCATAGAGTGCGTAGATGTTGTCCGTATCGAAAACTACACCGGTTCGCCTTTTCCTCTTAGATTTCTTTCCAGTTGCGTGCAAGCCGATCTTAGCCAAAGGCTCATTTGGACCAACCTCTGCATGGTTGAACCCTCTAGCGTCAAGGACTACCGGCAAGCCAAGGATTTCATCATAAAATTTCAAGGCTCTATCAATGTCTGATACACGAATCATGGTTAACCAAAGACGAGTTATTCTACCTTTTTCTTTCTTCATTCTCACGCCTCATAGTCAGATTACGAAACAAGAACATTTTAGTGTTTTTGCGCGCGCATATTATGTTCCTATTATATTTTTGCCGATAGCGCGCGATACTCTTTATGTGGGCGCATTCGTTAGCTCTCACTATTCTCTCGTCTGTCTTTCTTTGAAATGAAGCGCTGCTGAATCAATGCAAAAACGATGACCTGTGGGCTTGGGACCATCTTCAAATAGGTGTCCAAGATGCCCACCACATTGGCTACACAAAACTTCAGTCCTTTGCATTCCTAAACTGTTGTCAGCGTCCAACTTTACCCTATCCTCAGCGATCGGAGCCCAGAAACTAGGCCAACCAGTTCCTGAATCGAACTTCTTATCCGAAGAGAACAAGTCGTTCCCGCAACCAGCGCAGACATACTTTCCCTTCTTCTTGTTATGAAGGAATTTTCCTGTAAATGAACGCTCAGTTCCCTTTTCTCGTAATATATGAAACTCTTCAGGCGTCAGAGTCTTTCTCCATTCGTCTTCTGACTTTCTTATTTTCGTTTTCATATTCGATCAGCTCATTCATTTTATTGATTTGCGAAGCTTGGCGATCTTCGGTGCAATAACGAGCTTACAATAGGGCTTTTCAGGATTTCGTTTGAAGTAGTCTTTGTGATAATTCTCCGCTTTGAAGAAGGCTTTGAACGGTTCGACCTGTGTCACAATTGGAGCATCACACATTCTGGCATTATCAAGTTCCTCAATCAGCTTTCGTGCAATTGCCTTCTGTTCACTAGTGTGATAGAATATTACTGATCGATACTGCGTACCTACGTCATCACCCTGACGGTTTAACGTGGTTGGGTCATGCGTTGCAAAGAACACCTTAAGGATATCTCTAAATGAGACAATACCACGATCAAAAGTGATCTGCACAACTTCAGCATATCCTGTTGTCCCAGTGGAAACTTTCTCATAGGTTGGATTTGGTAATTCACCTCCCGAGTAGCCCGGCTCAACCGTTACTACACCGTTTATCTCACTGAAAACAGCTTCTGTGCACCAGAAACAGCCACCACCAAGTGTCGCAACTTCCAAATGTCTGGAATTTCTTTTCTGTTTATCTTTTCGCATAAAACTCAATGATCTCCTTCGAATATTAACGTCTCCACTTTAATTAAGTCAAAGTTTTCGCAGTTGAGAATTAACCCTCATTTTGGCTATCGTCTACGCGTGCACCCAATCCATGCATGCATGCCTTTTTGCCTGCGTATAGTGAGTAGTCACTTACAACTTGGTTTCTGTGCTGCCTTTTAAGTCTAAGAGACAGACTTGCGCGTGTCCCTTGGCCTTCACCTTCCGGTATACTTTCTTCACAATTCCTTTTTCATCGATTAAGAACGTGGTTCGTTCCGTGCCCATAAACGTTCTACCGTAGAGGCTTTTCTTCTTCCATACCCCATAGAGATCTAGGACTTTTCCTTCGGGATCGCTTAGTAGAGTGAAGGGCAATTCATGTTTTTGCTTGAATTTTCGGTGAGACTTGATGCTGTCCTTACTCACTCCTAATATGATGGCACCTTCCTTCTCAAACTCTTTAGCTATATCCCTAAACTCAATAGCCTCACGAGTGCACCCTGGAGTCCCGTCTTTTGGATAAAAATAGAGCACTACTTTCTTACCTCTGTAATCTTTCAAGGACACCTTCCTTTCATCATCTGCTTGCAAGGTGAATTCTGGAGCCTCTTCTCCTTCATTAACCAATTTCGATCACCACTCCTTAATCTAGACTTTTGTCAGATTTAAGATGCACGCTTCTTGGCAACTAGGAACCGAAGTCTTGTGATGGATTTCTATGGCTTTGAGTGCACTCATCTCCTTGTCTTTTATCTCCAGCATGATATCAAAATCAAAAGGTTTTGTTTCTTCCAAAAATCTCCTGAAGTGTTCCAAGTTGATTGTTTCAACATGTTTTCCCATCCTGTGTCCCACCTTTTGCGAACTGTAATCAACCATAGGCAGCCCATCCCTTGCGCGCGCGATTTCTGCCATAGCACATTTCGCAATTGCATATCCAAGAAACAAAAGCTACAATGAAAATTTGAATAAGGGGATGAACCCATATCGATGGTATGAATATGCCTTTTCAAGCTCAATAATGATAGTGTTGATTGCGACATTTGTAGGTGTTTGGGATTTCTGGTCCGCGCGCGCGGACTGTTGATGGCTCTCAAGTAGCGTTTGTGATACCGTCTTGTCTCCTCGATCGACTTACCGATTTTTTTAGAATTCTTCCCTGACATCGCGTATCACATTTTTATCCAGTTGTAGTATTATCTCTCTTGTATGAATGTTACGCCATTGCTGGATGAATCGCACGCGAAAACACCCTTTTAGCGCGCGCGGGTGTGCTAAGAACTATTCGTGGAAACCCTTATTTATCATGCAAAGTTATAGTAGCAGACTAAATCTCATTGGCGAAGTGAACAGATGAGATCAATTAAGCAAATAATAATTTTGGGTGCTGGGGCTTCAAAGAGTGAAGATGCACCTTTGCAAAGTGAATTATTCGAAGAATTCTTCAAGCATTATAGACAAGTTTCGAAGAAATTAATGTAAGTGATTGATTATTCCGTACTCTCCTGTATTTGGGTCTTGGAATAATTGGATCTGAGGTGGATAGAACGTGAAAACTACAAACGCAAGAGCTAAGATTACAAGAGCAACTAGAGAAATCATTTTCAGACTCTTAGGTAGTTTTTTGAAAGTCAACAGCTTATAACTGATGAGTTGTCCAATGATTATAGCAAAAATGAAACTGAGAATATCAATTATTAGGTTTTCTTCGGCAATAATAGTATATGAGTAGAAGATTACTGGAATGATTATCATTATACCGTAGATTCCAATGGTCTTTGCAAAAAAGAAGTTGTTGGTTTTTTTGTTTAAATGGTTGTATTCAAAGATCGCATACAAAAGGGTTGGCCAAAAAGCAATTTTCAGATGCTCCCACACACTTTCATTCACAGCAGAAAACACACCAACTATTTGCTGATTACCAGACCATTCAAAAGTAAAATGAAGCATACTTCCAAGAATGATTATAAAGACCATACCCGCCAATTCATACCAAAAAATAGACCTTTTCTCAGCCAAAGCAGAATTCTCCAAAAATACCATTTCGGGATTTTCAAATATAAAATTATGGGCGACTAAACATCGAAAGCCTAACTAAAATTATATAAAGCAATGGAGATAAAACAGTATTTCATGAATTTTAAAGAAAGACAAGAAATTATTGCAAAATCACCGATTTCCTTCAAATATCTGAAACGCTTCAATGCAGCTGCTTTTGTGCTACATCTAATCCAAGGAATATTAATGCTTGTCCTAGGAACTCAGCTCGAGTGGGAACGTAGTCTTTATACTTTCTACACAAAATTTACAATAATTGAAGGTCCACCATTTCGAATAGATGTCACTCCTGACCCACAAGTCTTGATTACAATTGGGTATCTTGGAGTTATTGTAGCATCTTTTCCATTAATTTCAGCATTGGCTCATTTTATCATTGCATTCATTAAGAATGATAAATACAATGAGAACTTGAAGAAAGGAATGAATCCATACCGATGGTATGAATATGCATTCTCTAGCTCAATAATGATAGTGCTAATTGCCCTTTTTTTGGGCGTATGGGATTTCTGGTCTTTGACAATGATCTTCGTATTAAACGCAATGATGATAATGTTCGGATACTTAATGGAACTGATAAACCAAAAAACCGAAAAAACAAACTGGACTTCTTTCATACTCGGATGTATTTCCGGTGGACTCCCATGGGTCGTCCTCTACGCATACTTCATTGGAGCACTTTCTTCAATAAACGCAGAAATACCTACCTTTGTTTACATGATTCTTTTCATATACTTCATAGTCTTCAACATCTTTGCCCTTAACATGGTATTACAATACAAAGGTGTTAGTCGTTGGAAAGACTATCTATACGGAGAAAGATTCTATATCATTCTAAGCTTTGTAGCAAAATCAATCTTAGCGTGGCTAGTATTCATAGGAATATTTGCACCGTTCTAATAAACCCCAAAAAACTCCCCTACTTTTTTTAAAAAAGATGAAGAGTGAAAAATCCTGTTGATAAATCGCTTTATGCTGGTTTGAGTTTTGCACCACAGACTGAACATTTGCCTTCGGATGTTATCATAGGCTGTTTATCGACTTCTTTTCCACGAAGTCCACACTTCAAAATACTTCACCTCCCCAAAAAAACGCTTTTTCAGCATTAACTAAAATAGAAAAATATTCACTTAAACTTTTCGTTATCAGATTCTATATTCACTGAAAATATTAATAAAATACAACATCCTATGCAAATGGACATAGCAGTTTAAGGGGATGCATGCATAATTAATTCTAATGTTCGTTGATGGATGTTTAAGTTTCTATTTGAAATCTATTTCTGTTGCTACTTCGTTTCTACGCAGGAACCATGGTGTTAAAGGTCCACTGTAACGCATGGAGAAAATATTTCCTTTTGTTTTTATGTTTGATGTTTGTAGTTCTTTCAATAATTGTTTTGATTTTTTTGTAAAATTTGAGGTTGTCCAACGACCGGTAAATCTTAATGCTGCTACATACCTTTTTGGGAGTTGTTGGATTTTGATTCGTTCATCAGTAGGTTTTGGCGTATTTTCGAGGGTGTATCCTTCTGGCATCACAAACGCTATTGAGTCTTTTTCTGATAGAACCGGTGCAGTCATTTCGATGTTTTTTGATATTACGGGCGAAGTCATTTCTAAATTGGTTTGTGTGGTGTTATCGCCTGAAATATATTTGAATAGAATGTTAAAGCCCCCGTCCCCGTAACCGTCAACTTCAGCGATAATCAAGTTGTTATAGAGCCTTATTTCTACCTTATTCAATTTTTTAATTAGGCGATATTTTGCCTCTTTGACCATAAAGTAATGTAAGGTGCAGATGCTATAATTCAATTGTGGTTACTAACAACTCATAAAGGAATTGCCAAAGTTGTTCGGTGTAAAACATATTCTAATTTAGGAACTTGCATGCACTGTAAATTCTACAACCTATTAGAAACGCTGTGGCTAACATAACTGCACTAATGAAGAAGGGAACAAATGAACCAGCAATGTCGTATATTAAGCCAATGATTAATGGTCCTGGAATATTTGCTATACTAGCAACAGAACCTGCTACGCCTAATATGCTTCCCTGTTCATCAAGTGAAGTTCTTTTTGACAAAAACGCTGGAATAGATGTGTTAATTATTCCAAAACCTGCAGCTAATACAGCATTTGCCAAAAAGAAAATTGCTACGTTTTGAAAAATTGGCATCAAAAGAGTCCCAGTCGCCATCAATATTGGACCTAATGCAATTAGCTTCTCTTCGCCCAACCTTTTAGAAAGTCTATTTATCAAGAAACCCTGCATTACAATTTGAATCAATCCAATATAAATGAAAACATAAGATAATTCAAGAGAATTGAAGTTGAAAAAGTCTATACTTAGTAATGGGACGATTACGGGTATTGTACTAAAAGCTAAAGTAACAATAAACAGAATCAGAAGCGTGGGACCCAAGAGCGGTTTTCTCAAAGAATCACGTAATCCCCGCAAATAACCTGAACTAGCACTTGTCCTTTCTCTTGTTTTTTCTTGGTCTCTTTGAGGTTCTGGAAGGAAAGAAATTACAAAAAGAATGTTTATCAAAGTTAGAATCATGGCTGCGTATCCAGGAATAGAAAACCCATAGGTGCTGAGGAGTCCGCCTATAGCTGGACCTATGATAAAACCTGCGCCTAAAGCTGCACCAATTTTTCCCATCTCTTTTGTCCTTGTTTTGTGGTCGGTTACATCTGCAATGTAAGCTTGTGCTACCGCTCTTTCTGTAGCGATACCTGCTATTATTCGAGAGAAAAGTAGCATAAGATACGAGTTGGCAAAAGAAAATACTGTTAAAGCTAATAAAAGATATTAAAAGCGAAATGAGTAATATCGGCTTCCTTCCCTTTTTATCTGATGCTTTTCCTAATAGCGGTGAAAAGAAGAATTGCATAATAGCGAAAGAGGCTATCAAAATCCCTAATGCGGTAGGACCGGCTTGAAATTCATTTGCATAAAATGGTAAAAGTGGAATAATAATTCCGTAACCAGTTATGTCTATGAAAACAGTTAATACAATTACAAATATTGGAGAAAGCCCTTTACTATTTCTATTAAACTTCATATTTAATTTTCAACTTGTGAACAGAATTAATAATGTCTTAACTCTCTTTGGTTAAATAAAATTACTGCCCAAACTGTAGACGCATATTAGGTTCGCAAAATAGACGCGCGTAGCCAGTCCAAGTAGTAATATAATGAGGAGAAAAGCGCGCGCACAACTGCTTTTGAGCTGGTCGCGCGCTTAGACACTGGAAATCATCACTAAACCAAGAAAAATATGCCGGAGTTTCACCTTCTATTTTTATGATTTGTGGAAGAAACTTCAATCTAGCAGACTTTTAAAGAAAGATTGCCATTCTGTAATCATCTCTGAATTGTCCATTGATATAATCTTCTTTTTCGAGCTTCGCTTCTATCTTGAATCCACACTTTTCATAAGCATGTATTGCTCTACGGTTCTCAGTATCAACACGAAGATATATTTTCTTCAACCTCTTCTTTTGAGCTATTTCAAGGAGATGCTTGATCATAGCAGTCCCTAAGCCTTGGTCTTGGTACTCATCATGTATGGTTATCCCCAGCTCTGCTTTGTGTCTGACAGCTTTTTGAGAATGAAAGAACAAAGATGCTGAACCAATAATCCGTTCCTTTCCATCTTCTTGGATTAAGGCAAGTATTGACAGGTTCTTGTTGTAATCAATATTGCTGGTCCAGCCTTCAATTCTCTCTCTTGTGAATGGATGAACAAGATATCCAAGGCTTTCCTTAGAAAGAGTGGAGAACATTTCCCACAACATTTCAGTGTCACTAGATAGTTCAGGTCTAAGAAACACTTCGACCCCACTCTTTAAAACAAGGTTTTTCGTCCAATCCTTAGGATAGTTGGACATTAACTTCACCTTTTTCTCTAGAAGAGAGTTTCAACTTTGAAATCGTCTTTGTACAAACTGTTATTACACCTAGACATTTCATATCTTATCACCTTAGCTTCCTTTACAAACCATTGTTTTTTATGACCTGTGGAAGAAACTTCGATTAAATCTAAAGGACCTATAATCCTAACATATTTTTACAACGGTTGGATTTGTGATACTGATAGGTTCTTTTAGTTCTCTTGGTTAGCCTTTAAGAATGTTTTTTGGTTTTTCCCAGAATGTTGAAGAATTGTGAAAAAGTGTGGTTTAGTGTAGTATCGTTACTTTGTATAACCATCCATTGGGTGTTCCGAGTTTTTTATGTAGCTTGCGGATTCCCGTGTTCCATTCTTGCAAAGTTGCGAATCCACTGTTTTGTACGTATGGTTCTAGTTCTTTTCCACTTTTCACTTGCTTAACGAATTCGATATACACATCCGCCATTTTCAGTTTGGATCTTTTTCTCTTTCTCATCCAGTCTTTACCCACACGCTTACGCTTTCGTGTTCTGAATGTATAGACAAATCCATTGGAAAACAAGAAATCACGAACTCGCTTAACACTAAACGAAATAACCACTTTAAAAACCACTTCTTTTTTTCTTCTTTGCTATTCTAGCCAGTTCTTTTGGTTCTGCTATAAGTTTTCCGCAATTGCCATGTTTGATTGCGTCATAGTATCAATCCCACTAACAATAGAATCACGATGAAAAGAACCAAGAAGAGGATGCAGAAGATTACATATAGCTTATTCTTCTTCCACCAGTCTTTTGAACGATCTCTAAGCCCAATCAATACTGTCAATAGCGTAGACGTGATGCCAGCCAAAGTCCAAGAGTAAAGAGCCAGACTGATAATCGAGTAGGATGTTGGTGTGTGTGCTTCAGCTCTATCATAAGCTAAGAATCTGAAATATGCTGAACTCGGATTATGATAATTCCATGAAGGAATTCTGCCGTACACTCCATAGTCTTGCTCAAAGTAGTAAGAATCTTGCCCTATGCGTTGATAGTTGATTGATGGCGAAGTATCAATAACTCCAAATAGTTCGACGATGATGCTGTATCGCTGATTCTGCATATCATTGGGAACATTGAACCAAAATGTATAATTGGTCTCATTCCTCCCGCTTAGAAAGAAGTCAGGTGAGAATTGCTGAGTGTATAATTTGCCTCTGACTCTCTCATTTTGATCAAGCACGAGCAGTAGCAACGATTGCAGTTTTAAGATTGACTTGTCTAAGAAGTCAGACTTAATTGAGACATGGAAGGAAACCACTGTCTTAAGCTGTGCAATTTCTTCTAATAAGCCCATCTCGCTTACGTTGACCCAAACTTTAGGTTCGGGAAGATAAGGGGACGCAAGAAGAGTAGGGTCTAATGATGGTTGATCTCCCTTGAAGTAATCCCATTTCTTAGCCGAGTCAAGAATATCAAAATTTGTTAAGTATGTTGAAGAAAACGGAACTCTAGAGATACCCTGATAAAGAAGCACTCCAACGACAAGTACTGAAATGGCAAACAGCACTACCCAGATTTTGACAATCCTTGTCGCCTTCTTGAGGTCTTCACTGATTCCTTTTTTCTTTCCACACATTAATATGCCTCAATATTTGCAACGTTTAGCTTGTTTTTCTCAATTCTAATCAGTTCTTTTGGTTCAATTATATGTTTTCCGCTTTTCTCACACGTAGAGACCTTTGCAGAACAAATAAATGATTGATCATGCACTTTTAAATGAGGAGTTTCCATGACAGACATAGACAGAATTCTCAAATCAGCAAGAACTACTCCGAGACTACAAGTTTTGATAGGTAATTGTCTAAGTCGTGCTGGCTATCAGCAATATGCTGTTAGTGGTTTGATGTTCAACGAAGGAAAGAATGACTCTCCAGCATTCACTTTAGGCTTTCAAATATGGAACTATCCAATTGGATTAATATTTGTAGGAGAGAAATTGTCTAATTTTCTTACGGATAATGAATTAGAGTTTGTTATTCTTCACGAATTTGGTCACATAATTAAGAATCACTTGATGGCAAGTTCGTTTGTTTGGTTAGGTAAAGGCTTTATCATAAACTTGCTAGCAGATATTTTCGAAGTTTCTCAAAAGAGAGCACAAGAGTATCTAGGTGTTTTAAAAGCACTCTACACGTTATTTAGTGGAAAGAAGACAATAGAGGAAGAAGCGAAAGCTCAAATTGAATTGGAAGCAGACAAGTATGCTGTAAACATCCAAGGATTGAAAGAACCTGCAATATCCACGCTTCTTAAACTATCAAAAGGAAATATAAGGGCACCTACACACGTAACAGTTGACGGTCGCTTTCCATTTCCAATAATCACATATGAAGAACGAATCGAAGCAATAAAGAATCTACACTTAGGATATTTCTGAGCTTAGAAAAAATCTTGTTGGTTTCCGCTTTTCTCACGTAAGCCCTTTTGACACTCTCTTTTTAAGCTGCAAAATTATTGCTTGGATCTAGAAGCTTGATTAGCGTGTGCTAGTATGCAAGATATCAAGACAAAAATCTTGAAGAGTCTAAAGGTTTCAACCGCTATACCTGTCTAAGTATTTGACGATATTATTTCACGACATTAAGATAACCATTCTCCGATTCTTCTCTCCCAACTTTCTACTCTATGAATAATTCTATCCTCTTGAAGATTTTTATCGAGTATTTCAGCCTTAGTTTTCTTCGAAAGTTCCTCCCATTGTTCAGCAAAAATATAGGTAGCGTTTCCGTAAAATATACTTTCACATACGTATATTTTCTTATCTTTAAAGCCCAGAATTATATAACCCCTAAATCCAGCTGTTCCTACAGCAACAAAATAAGGATTAAATTCGCTGATAGTTTTTAATCTATGTCGAATGACAGGTCGCTTTCCTTCAGGAGCTGACTGAACTATAGGCTCTATTTCTTGGCGTAATTGTTCCCATGGCATACGACCTGGAGGTAATATTCTCCAATTCAGCCTACGAACAGGTGCTTTAATCATTTCATCCAATTCTTTTGTGAATAATTGACATTCTCCAAAAATCTCTAAGAAAAGATTCAGAGTATGCTTAAGAAATTCCTTATTATCTTCTATATATTTGATGAAAGGGCTTACCAAAACAAGGTCACCCTTCAAAGTTTTCAAAATTGTAATCTCCACACTGTAAGGTGGAACAAATGTCCGAGGATATCTTTTATAAGGAACATCTACAAACCTAGATCTTTCAACTCTATCATAGGGTCCATCATATTCTTCCCAATGCCATTCAACGATTCTATAAGCCGTCTCCATAGGTCTATCCTTATGTTTAATATATTTACCCTCAGCATTAAATTTGCTAACGGGACCTAAAGATGCTGAAGGAAGAAGCGAATCCCCAACATTCAGAGGTTCAGTAAACCCAATTTTTCTTAAGATATCCTGATACCTTCCAGGATTTCTAATGCCAACTGCAACCGTTGTTCCTTTTTCAACAAATCCTAAATTGGATTCTAGGTTTCTTATTCTTTTTTTCTTTATTATCATATTGTTCTTGCACCAAACGCCTTTTCTATAGTTGCATCAGGCATTTAAGTTTGATGGTAGGAGAGAAAATCAATTTAAGATTTTGTGTGTGCGTGCACTCCAGTATAACAACTGATAGAGATCGCACAAATATTTCAAATTGAATTAATGTGACAAATATAACAAAGGCATTACGAGGCTGGTTTATGTTTACCGAGTCTTCTAACAGTGACTTTCAATCCTATCCCCTTATCCCTGTTCTTCATGTATCTTGTTTCAAGTTTGACTATTTCTATGTCTTGTCGTTTCCGTAGATACGCAGGAAGCTTATACCTTATTCTCCCGATGGCTGTAAACGTGACTGTTGGGTCTCTCTGTAGACGTTTCTTTACCTAACTTCAGAACATCGGTTGCTCTGCTCCAATATTTTTTGAAATACCTTCTCTTAGATTCGACATCGTTTATTCTTATGATATCACCCAATGTCTTATGCACAACGTTCCATGGTGGTGTGTTGTAAGAAAGATTACTGCTCATAAGATACCTATCATGTACTTTCTCTGCATCCCTCGCATCAAGGATTCTAAGCTCTACATTTATTCGTTGGTTAGCCATTTCTTCTTTGAACGCCTTAAATATCTCCTTAAAGTCTCGCTTTAAACATGCTCTGCTAGTCAAGAGTTTTACGTTACTAACTAACGTGGCGTCCAGTCTCCTCAGAAACATGAAACCTTTCGCATTGAAATGTTTGTCAAGCAACAGAATTGGACCTTTCAGTTTCTCCATCAAATCAAAAAGTTGAGTCAGATTTTTGAAGGGGCTTTCGGGTTGCATCTCCAATTCATCGATTGTTCCTCTTTTCTTTTCCTCCTTTTCTCGTATCTTGTACCCATTTTGACGTAATTTCTCAACGATTTCGTCCATCATCTTGTGTCTCTTTCCAAAAAATCTAATGAACAATGTCTTTCCAAATCTACAAATCGCTGTAAGGTTTCGACCCTTAAAATCGCCTCGAATTTTACTTATCGAAGGAAGTGATTGGCTTGTCGTTATTACTAAATAGCACTCTTCTTTCATGAGAAGCATATGCTTTCGTAAAATCCATGGCACTAGAACAATATGGAGAGGACTTATGCCCTCGGCTTCTAATGTCCAATCCGCCAAGGTATTCAGAGAACCTTCAAACAACTCTACTTCGGGGAATCTTTCGTTTCTTGTTTTGAGTAAAATCTCTTGCAACTCAAGTTTAAATGATTGGACTAACCTTGCTTTTTCCTCTTGTAAACTCCTTTTCAATTTATCGTGAATCAAAGGCGAAGTAGCCACATAATCATAGTACTTGCGATATCTGCCAATGATACCACATGCTCCGACCATTTTTCTATAGGCAGGTTCACCAGAGACCCCATTTCTGTCAACTAACTCATCCAATAAACGCAATTGCTCGAATTTTTCCTTCTCCACAAGCAGCTTCACATATTCTTCAGCATCAGGAAGATCAGAAATATCTTCTTCTATTCGTTCATCAATTTTCTCCAGAAGCGGTTCAACGAATTTTGGGATACAATACTCAATACCAGAGTTCGGTGATGAACTCGAAATCCAAAGTAATCCGTCAAAAAAACCTGTTTTTACAGCAATTGATATGGCATCTTCAAATGTTGTAGTTATGCCAGCAGCAAAAAAACGTGATGTTACAGAGTCAGCGGTTATCATGTTATAGGGTTCACGTATTTTCTCATCCAGTTTCAGACAGATGTAAAGAATTTTCTTTTGCTCGAGTGTTAATTTGTTTAACCTATCTACGACAGACTTCCTTAGCCTTTCGCCATTTCTTTTGTCAATAATTTCCTGTAACTCATCTCTGCACTTATAGACATCGTAATTCGAGGCAAGCTCGCTGCATTCCACTCTTAATTTTTTCATCACCTCATCTAAGTCGGCATTTGGGTATCTTATCTTGAGGTTTTGCTGTATGCAAGGGTAATTCTTCTCTATTCCATACCCAGCACTGGCACTGGTCGGGTTCATTGCCCACTGGTTCAATGCATCTAACATAATAAAGTCGTTACTGTACTTCTCAACCAGAAAATCTATAGCCTTTTTTCGTGAGTCAAAAGGGTTCATTTCAATAAAATATGGAAAGGCATACTTAATATAGTTAATTAGTTTCCAATTGATTTAGATTCACACCATTGTAAAAGGCTTTTAAAGGTTTAGAGATACGTATTGTTTATGACTCTTAATCCAGAACAGGATGGAATTGCCCTAAATTTATTGAAAGATTACATCGAGAACAGAGAAATGGGTTTTAGACCAGATTTGAACAAAGAAGTTCCGTCTAAAGAATTGGATGAAAAGAGACTACTTGTTATTCAAAAAGCCAAATTACTACTTAACAACTTTTTCAATCAAAATATTGAACTGAAAGTCTTCAAACGCAGCATTGATGGCATAAACAAAAAGAATAGACTTTGGGGATTTAGAGGAATAAATGGAATGATGTTTTTCAACATGCTTTATAATACCTCAAATAAAGTTGGTCTTTTACCGAGTTTGTATCAAACCCTTGTTGATTGTTTAAAAATGCCTCAAGACGTGAAGGAAGCTAAAGAAAAAATAAAGAGATTTGTTGTTTTTGTTGGAAATATTAACAATCTAATTTTGTCTAAAGGCATATCTAAACGCAAAGCACCAAGAATTAAGTCCTCCTTATTTTTCTTGAGTTATTTTTGGCAAATTCAGGACCCCGAAAGTTTCCCTATTTTTTACAATTCCTTAGAAATATCATTCAAAAATCTAGGATTTCTAGAAGAGACTAAGGATTTAGATATATATTATGAGTCGTTTTTTAAATTGAATAATTATCTAAAAGATCTTTTTCAGCAGCATCTAAACAAAGAAATTGATTTTTGGTACGTAGAACACGTTATCTGGCACTACTATAATTCAGAAATAAAAGTGAAAACAAAAATTTCACAACCACAAGAAATAAGTGGACCGATTGTCATTTCAGATGAATTCTTGCCACCAATAATAGCTGACTTGCCACTAATTGCCAAAAACAATGAAACTATTAAGCAAAAATACCCGAGCAAAGAACTTGAGGATGTGTTTGAAGATAAAGTTTACTATTTTTTCAGGTTCATGAAGTTTGATGTTGATAAACTAGGGAGAGGTAAAAGAGCTCCTGATGGAATAGTGAAAGACAAAGAAAACCATTACGCCATTATTTATGATTGTAAGTGTAGAATGGACAAATTCTCTCTTAACGCACCCGATGAGAGAACCATAATCGAATATATTCATGAAAATAAGAGAAAATTGAAAAAAGAGGGAATGGAAAAGATTTATTTTATGATAATTTCAAGCGATTTCCATGTCTCAGAAAAACAGCTTGGAAGGATAAAAATAGATTCTGGTGCTAGTAGTATCATTCTGATGAGAGCTCAACAGCTTTTATCTATCCTTAAAAGATATTTTATGGATCCAAACATAGATAAAGATGATCTGGAAAAATTATTTGCTATAACCAAAGTAATCGAAGAACAAGATATACAAGATATTCTGATGGGTGCTTAAAACTCATTCCCACACTCGTGAAGTCTTGAAGATATCATATCACATGGAATTGCAGAACATTTAATTTTCAAGAAATGTAGTCCTGCTTAGGAAGTGAGCATTATTTCATTTATTAGTTCACAATTTGAAAGAACTGGAATTATCCTCAAGAATGGTACATCAGACCAAATAACTGATTACAACAGACGTTTTGAATTCTTGAAGGAAACCTACAACCTATTTCTGAATTCTAATCAGTTCTTTTGGTTGTGCTACAACTTATCCATGTTCACTACATTTAAACTAAGTTTCTTTCTTTGAAAAATCCCTTTACTTCCTCCAGTTCAGAGAAGCTGAAGTTTCGATATATAACCTTAATCACTTTCTCTAAAGGAATCCAAGCTGTTGCTGATAGACGCTCTTTTATCTCCTCGAGTTCTCTCCAGCAAATATCCTGTTTAATCTTGTGCAAATCAGAGTATTCTTGCATCTTATAGTAGTAGAACCTACTCTTTTTATGATAGAATTCTGAGGGAGAGCATAATAACACAACAAGTTTTTTACCCTTTTTCTTAGCTTCCATGATACCTACATCAATTGTTCTCGCCAGTTGATTTCTATTGGAACCAAATGTTGTTTGAGCAGAAATGTCAGAGGTGAACTTCATTTCAATCAATATCAGAAGATTTTCTGTTTCAATGACAGCATCAACATGGGTGTTTGTTTCCAGAGGTTTCCCCCTTTTAATTCGGTCTTTTCCTTGTTCTCTGATATACCTAATTGAGTGTTTATTCACTTCATTAGCTAACCATATTAGGTAGCCCTTGGGTGGTCTGAATTGCTTTTCAAAGCTGAGAGTGATTTTCCCTTTTACAGGCTCATGGACATTAGCTAGTCTCAATATTTCTTGGGCTACATCCTTCTTATCTTGTCTGAGTTCCAGTGGTGCAAAAGCATAAAAAGTGATTATTTCTTCAGCTTTGTCATATTGGTTAGCTTTTTTACCTAAGGATTTCGTCTCTCTTGCTTTATTTGCATTCTCAATCCAATCTTTAAACCTCCGAATTCTTTCTTTAGTGAAGTATTTCTCTGCTAAGTTCTCAAAAAGCAATTTCATTTAATCACTTTCAATGCTGTTCTATACTTCTTCTTTGTTATTCTAATAGTTCTTTTGGTTATGCTATAACTTTTCTACAGCTCTCACATGGAAACTTGAAGTCTACTATTCTCTCTATGTTTTCCTTTTTCCCTTTTTATATGCCAGATAAAAAATAAGGATCGCAAAGATAATTGTGACAAGACATTGCACAATTAGTTGAGGATATAACCAACAAAACGGTAAGAAAACTGCAAAAAACCACAACGCTAAAAGCATCTCCATTTTGGTTTGCCTTTCATGCCAAATTCGGTTAATTTGTTGGAATAGCCAAGAAAGTGAGATAGACGAATATTAAACCAACCGTGATGATGATAAGTCTCACAAGAAGCCATCTGCGACTTCTATAATATCTTCTTACACTTCTGAACTCGAGGAAATATGCTCCTATAATAAGGCTATACATGATAAGTCCCGTCACTATGGATGAAACAATAGCAACTAGTGGAATAGTCGGAAGCAGATAAAGATAGAAGAACAACAGATAGTATGCAAGCGATAGACTCCATATTCCCCAACAGAACTCAGAATAAAGCAGTGAATGTTCTATGGGTATGTGATTCTTATACAACTCTTTGATTAACCATACAACTATCATAAACAAGAAGGGTGTTATGGCAAATTTGAGAGCGGTTGTTTCGCCAAAAATCTCGATGAAAAATTGTGTTTCACTAGCGGAAAGGATGCCTAAGAGAACTAATGCTATCTCAAACAAACTGCTGAAGCGTTCTCCTACATTCTGGATTCGGTTTTCACTCAACTCTATTCACAGTTCCGATTAGTTCTTTCAGTTAGCCTTTAAGTTTTTCCACTTTCACCTTCAAGTCTGAACTATTTAGAAGTATGTTTTCTGAGGATTTTCCACAGCTCTTTTGTTTCTGCCTCTTCATCCACAAATACTTCACGATTTGAAAAGTGTTCAACGTAGAAATCTAGGAATTTAAACAAAGAATTCCAACTGTTTAGGATGTATTTCTCTAATTTCTTGGTAGGCTTTCCTGTCTTAAAGAAATCTATCCTTTTCTCTGGCATATCAATAAACTCCATTTCCTCTTTCCCAAAACCTAGAAAAGCAGATACGTTATGAGTTATTCCATGTCTGTTGCTCATAAGCTGATCATGCCATGTCATATTTTTCTTTAGATAGCTAGAATACTTGGGATCTACATTAGGATTATCTACAAAATGTCTGATTTGTCCAACAAAATAGTCATCAGGTATTAATTGCTTTAGTTTTTTTCTATCATAGAAATACGGTGTCATCTTCCCTATTATCTGAAGAAAAGAGTAAAATGCATTGAGATAAGCTTCAAAGAATGCTACACTTTCATCAAGAAGCTTACCTGTATCTTTTAGGCGAATTGAATTCTTTCTCTCTTCTTTTGCGGTGTCAAAACATTCTTGTATTCTATGAAGTGTATGCTTTTGCATAATCTCCAAACATTTCAATTTCATGTCAAAAGAGTACCCGAGACCAAGATTAGACAGATAAGGTGAAGAACGTTCTGCTCTTGAAACAAGGTTTCTAATTCTAATATAGATATCTTTATAGGTTTTCATTTCTCCACTTCTAAAAAGCTTAGTGGTTAGCCTTTAAGTTTTCCGCTTTTCTAACATTTGGAAGTTTGCAGTGATTATATGATCAGTTTGAATATAAGAGTCGATTTTTGCCCAGTTGAGCAGTTTATATCATTCTAAAATGTTTAAAAGCTTCTTTAATAAATGCGATTTTATTTGATGGACAAGGATGTTTTCTTCTTGTTAAAGATTGTCTGTTTACTGCGATTTTAGGGTTAAGACCACATAGTTCTTTAACGTGTGCTATCCAACAAGTTTTTACTGTTATGCCATATTTCTGTTTAATGTATGTTTGAATTTCCTCATATGTAGCCATTTTAGTTCAGTTTATATTCACTACATTCTTGCTATAACTTTTCCGATTTTCTCAGAGATGTTTTGCTAATGAAGGCATTTCATTTTTTAGTATCTGATAGACTTTGATGAAATCTCTTGCTTCATCTTCTATATACTGTATTATTTCAGCGAATTCGCCTTCTCTGTAGAGTTCAGGAATATCCTTGTTTTCAATGGGATTTGTTTTGGGCATTAATCGCTCATAACCTACAAAACGACAATTGTTCATCAAAACCAAAACGGGTTTAATGTCTAAAGTAACTCTTTCATAGAGACAACGAAGGTTGAATTCACCAAGATTATGGTGCTTCATTCTTTGACTTAGTATATTAAAATCGAACAACAAGTTTTTACCAATAAAAATGAAATCCCAATGATAACAAGTTAGATTTGGAGAAAAGTTTCTTAAGATTTCTTTTTCAGAAGATTCCCATCTCTTCAATACGTTTAGTTCACCTATAGGCTCTCCAGTAACGCCGAGCCTTTGCCACTGAATAGTGATTATTTCATCTTTGTCAAAGTCTGTGCCCGTAGTTTCTACATCAAAATAATACTCTACCAAATTACACACCATGTTTTATTCAATATGTCAGTTCTTATGGTTGTGCTTTAAGTTTTCTGCATTTTCTACGTTAAATGAGCTTTTTGCACATAAGAGCCGACTTTTTTTGAAGAAATAATACTCACACTATCACTAGACGATATAAAAAATGCATGCAAGCATTATAGTTTGAACTTTTTTATTTCGTCTTCATACTTTTCAAGCAAAGGTGATGATTCATTCCATATTTCTTCAAACAATTTTACTGCGGATTCAATCAAGTCGGGATGTGATGTCTTTATTCCAGCATCATATCGTTCCAAACCCATACATTCAGTATTAAAGTCGAAAGAACCAATGAGCAAGGCGCCTCTCCATATAGGTTCGTCTTTGTCTAGAAGCCCAGAAATATAAGAAACAAGAAATCTTGCATGTAATCGGTCATTAACTCTGATTTCTGCTCCCGCTTTATTTAATTTCTTGAGTGCTTGTAGGTTCTTCTTATCTCTTGGGGATTTTATGAGAAAATGAGGACAAATCAATCTTACGTGTGCTTTTGGTATCTTAATAAGTGTTTCAAGTTGTTTCCGAATAGCCTCAGAGAAATATCCTGTAATACAAATCTCATTGTTGCTTCCTACTTTATCGAATAAATTGTTAGCAAATCGCTTGAACTTATTTCTATCAAAAAATTCCGCTTTAAACAAGGCAAAGTCGCTTTGAAGGTTGACAATCTTCTGTCTCTTCTCTTCCCATTCTGTTTTTGTTCTTCTTCTTTGTATCGTCATTGCTATTCTTCTACCATTTGTCTTTTATTTTGCTTATTAATTGTTCCTAACTAGGTCAAAAGTAGAATGTGAGAAAAAAGAGAAGGTTACTCAAATTAATTCTTGGTTCCGCTATAACTTTTTTTCCGCATTAGAGCTTCAGAGTTTTTGGTGGATTATCAACATTTTCTTGCGTGAAGCCTAGTCTTCTCAAAGCATCTCGGATATTATGTCTCGCTCTAGAAATCTTCTCTTTCTCTAGGAAAGTTGGATTGTCTAAATTCATCAACGCTAAGCGTAAGCAACCCATTACTGTCTCGTGATTGGGGTTCAATTCTTCTATTTTCTTCTTTGTCATTTTTTCACCACTGTCATGGTCTAACTAGTTCTTTTGGTTCAATTATAACTTTCTCACCATGAACTAATCTGTTAGGGAATAGACTTCTATTCCTAACTTATCTAAACTGCTGATTTCTTTTGTTATTCGGTGGACTGTAGTTGAGAGATGTTTGAAGTATGCCTCTCTTTTTTCTTCATTTTCCCTCCAAAAATATCCTTCCTTAATAAGCCATACTAGAAGTTCAAGGTCTTTTTGAATATTGATAATAGATTTGATGATTTCTGGTTCTCTCAGAAGATTAAAATATTTTGATTCTACTTCATCCAACGCTTGCTTGTCTTCTTGAAACATGCTTATGTATTTATCTCTAAGGTATTCGTCAGTAAGTGCTTTCTTTCCCCACTTACTCAATTCGATTTCCTCTTTTCCCATCAATTCTTGAAGTTGCTTCGTGATTGTTCTTTTCAACTTATCTGCAAGTTTTTCTTTCTTAGAAGGAAGCGTAGTGTCTTTACTGGTTTCAACTAATTTCACTAAGTCTAAGAAAATGTTTCGAATTTGGGATCCTATCTTTTTACGCATCCTGTCTTTCAAGGGCTTCCATCGAAGTCTTTCTCCCAACTCGATACCTATCGAAAGAAGAATTACAGTAAATAATATCCCCCAACTCTCAGCAAATAGGTTATCTCCCAACTCACGGCTAATAACGTGATTGTGGATCCAATAAGGCAGAATTCCAAAAATGAAGAGAAATAAACCCAATATTATTATGAGGTAATAAAACCCTCTGGATGAAAGGAACCTTTTGATACCCATAATGCTCAACTTCAATTTCATTTCTTCAATCTTCTAATTAGTTCTTTTAGTTAACCTTTAAGTTTTCTGCATTTCTTACACTTAACAACTTCTAATCGTATTAACCTAAGAATGTTTTGAATGAATAGGATCTCAGTCTTGACTTAAATGTTCGGGTCTGATATACGTTTCAGAAGCCCTTCCATTTACTTTAAACTGTTCTCGATGATTTTCCTTTCTGCTTCAGTTATCCCATAAATTTCGTAGACCAACTCGTCAATTTCAGCATCAGTTTTCTTTATTTCCTCTTCTATCTTTGCTCTTTCATCTGTCAGCTTATCACCGATCTCACTAAGACGTTTGTTAAAGGAGAGCATCTTATCCACAAGATTCATGAAAACACTGTTTTCAACTCTAGCGTTTGGAAGGGGAATTCTTCCTAGATAATGACTATCCAAATCCATGGTTCTAATAGCTTTGGAAAATATGTAGCGATACGCATACCAAGAAATCAATCTTGAGTTCAAAAGGCATAATAGAAATTCCAGAGAATACTTTTTGTCAGTGGATATCGTGTTCTCAACAGTATCTACAGTTAGTAGACCTTCTTTGTCTAGAGCGGACATGATGATGATGTGGTCTTTAGGTTTTGTAACATGTGCAACAATTCGCTGAGATATTATCTTTGGCTGCCTTAGGAATTTTGCTTTATTGTTTTTTAGGTCTACTCTTTCTTCTGATAGAAATTCACTACTCAATCCAAACATATAACGAGCGATATTTTTACCTCTTACAACAGGATACTTTGTATTTTCTTTAATCAGATATTTCTGAAATGGCAACCCTCTGCTAGTCTTTGTTACATCTGAGAAATACTTTGATTTCTTGTTCATCTTTTTAAAAATTGAAATGTCTTCCCGATTCCCGTGTAAAATAATAGAATCTGTTAAATCAAGAAAACCTTTGTTGATAGCTATGCTCTCGTTAGAAAGTATATCCTGCAAAACATATTGTTTTAGTCTAGCAGATTTTTTTAAAATGATTATTATCTGTTCTAACAAAACATCTTCAAAAGCCTTGCTAACATCCACAACTCTTACCAGATGTTCCTTAATCAACTCTCTTCCTGATTTCCAACGTTGACTAAAAGCTAAAGATTTTGGAACTATCATGCCGAGGTAGCCATTTTCCTTTACTAACTCCAATGATTTTTCTATGAAGATTAAAGCTGAATTTTTGTAAGATTTGGAAAACTTGAATTTTCTCGAAATGTATTTTCTCTCAATCTCGTTCAGTTCTGCTCCATATGGTGGATTTCCAATGATAACATCAAAACCACCATGCTCAATGATTTTTTTGAATTCTCTTTCCCATTTGAACGCTTTGTTACCAGTTATTTTTTCATCGTCAATCAAAGAGTTTCCACATTTGATATTTTGCTCCAATAAAGGTAACCTATGCCCTTTTTCTGCGATTTTGAGTAAAAGGTTAAGCTGTGCAATCTCTACTGCTTGCTTGTCTAAATCAACACCAAAGATGTTATTTTGCAGAATCTTTACTTTTTTTGTAAATATCGTCCCTGTTTTCAAATCCAATTGACTTTGAGCATACTCTTTATCGTTTTTCAGGTAATACTCATTAAGCACATCAAAGGCTTTAATCAAGAAACTACCAGAACCACAAGCAGGATCCAAAACTCTTATTTTTTCAACATTAACCTTTTGGTCTTTCAGTAGCTCTCCCAGAGTGTTCCTCACTATGTAATCAACTATGTACGTAGGTGTATAGTAAATTCCTTGTTTTTTTCTGTGGACACGGCTTTTGGTGAGTTTCGCTCTTTTTTCAGTCTTTCTCAGAATATGGCTTAAATATTGCTCGTAGATGTTGCCTAGAACGTCAGCATCTATTGCTGAAAAATCATAGGAAATCGTGAAAAACCTGTCTTTAGTGTAATATAGCCCCTTCATTAGTTGTTGTAGAACTTCATTATCGACTTCCAAATCATCGCATAAATGTTTAGCAAATATCTTACTGTTGTATTTTTTATCGAAAGAAGCGAATACTTCTCTCAAGCTCTTTATTAACTGTCCTTTATCCCTGCTTCCCCATTCTCTAACGCTAGAAATCAGAGTTTTTGCTTCAAGCTCCCTATCTTCACAATTTCTGATGAAAATTAATCTGTCCAGAATCCTTTGAATTGATTCATCCAACTCTTCTTCTGTCAGATGTTTGCTTTGGTTAAGTTTTGTTATGTTTTTTGAAAGCATCTCCCTGAATCTCGTAAAATCTGCTAGAAGTTGTTTGTCGATACTGGTTTTCTTTGTTTTCTTGCCCCATTTTTCAGCTTTTTTATTCAGTAGATTTTGTTCAAAACTCTCTTTTGATAGAAGCCATAATTCGTCAAACCTTTTCAAGAATTCATAAGAACGAAGTGTTGTAAAATGGCTCTGTAAGTAGTTGGCAGCTTTCCACTCGGCATTAAGTATTTTCACAGCTTCAAAATCCGTAAGAACAGCCCAAGTGCAACCTTTATGCCAAGCGTAGCTAACGGCTTGTTCAAAGAATTTGGGGTTATCCAAATCTACTTTTAGCGATTTTGCTTCCAAGAAGAACTTAGGAATACCATTAATCCTGAATCCGTAATCAACACGTTTCTTAGATATTTTCTCTTCGGCTGTAACTTCGTTTGAATCTTCAACATCCCAGCCTAAAGCACGAAACAAAGGGAGAATGAAATCCTTCTTAGTCATCTCTTCATTGTATTTGCTGACTCTGTTTTCTCTCAAAACTTTGTTATATTTCTCAACAAGCCTTCCAATTTCTTCCTTCGCAACCTTCTTGTCAATGTATGGAATAGCCAAATAGTATCTACCAACTCTTGGTATTCGTTAGGAATGTAATATGTTTTGCTTTAATAACTATGAAGAAGTCTTTGAATGGATTATCAACGAACAATTGAACTCTAAATAGTGAACTTAGTGTAGTTAATGAAGATAAAATTAAGACAGAGAGACAAGAACAAACATATAATCTAAGCGTTTTCCGAGCTTTATAGTCTATCTGAGAATCCTTTTTTCCATGGGAAAAGAATAAATAGTCTATTTTCATAAAAAAGGTGCGTTTATTGAGACTATTTTAAGCCTATTTTGAGAATTTGGAATAAAAAAAGAGTTTTGGGCTTTCTTATAGTGTAATTTACATGCTGAAAAAGAAAATGATTGTTATTGTTTGGTTCCTGTTTATGGTAAAGAGGTAACTGTGAAATTGTCGAAGAAAACATCTGCTTCTTGTCCACGCAGTCCGACTTATGCAAAACAATAGGAAATCAGAAAACCCCAGTTCAAGCTCATTTCCCAGAAAACAGCTCGTATTTTGGAGCCGGGGATGGGAATTGAACCCACATATAGCGGCTCTGCAGGCCGCCGCCTGAACCGTTCGGCCACCCCGGCACCGCATAGAAATTTTGTTAATTAGACCGTTATAAACGTTACAGTTCAGAAGTAGACATCTCTTCCGCAAATCCCTCTTTTTCTGTTCTCTATAAGCCTGTTAGACTATATTTTATACCGCACATCCGCGGTTCCAATCCCATCCGATATATTTTGGTGGACTGGGAAAGATTTCAACCCACAGCTTAAGGCTCAGCTTAAAAGTAGTCGTCCCATATCCTAAGAGCACGCCAGCCACTTCTGATACTGAAACGATCGGGAGTTGTGGTGGTGAAGCAAATACTCCACACGCACCACAAATGCAATTACGGATAAGGCTACACTCATTCTTCCAGCTCCGACTTCAGATTTTGCTAGGTTCCTGTGTTAAAAAAGGGGCACTCATGAACATGACTTGAGACTCACTTCCAAAGCGCTAAAACCGCTAACACACCAGAGAAGATTAAAAAGCCGCTTGAAGTAGGCTTTGAATATATCTGCAAAAAAGACGAAATACTGTTCTTTCGAAAGGAAATAATCAGACGGTAACAACAAAAATAAGACTTTTATCAAACCTTATCAGCTGACTTTATATCTACCTTTTTTCAGAAACTGCTTCTCGTAGATTTCTCTGACCATTTGTATAGTGTCTGCCTCTTCAGCAGCCTTGTCTTCTCTTATGCGGTTTATCCTTGCGAAACGCAAAGCCATGCCACACTCGTATTTTGGACTTCTCTGAATCTCATTGTATAATACCTCAACAACTACTCTTGGAATTACAATCACTCTCCTGCCTTCTTCTCTTATAGTAAGTTCTTTGAGCCGCTCAGTCATTTCAATAATTTCCACATCTGTCAATCCCTTGAACGTTTTTCCAACCATTAAGAACTCACCCGTTTCAATGTCACGGGCAGCCAAATAATAGTCCGAAAGCCACTCATGCCTCCGTCCATAACCATATTCAGCAGCAACAATAACCAAATCTAAAGGTTCAAGAACAGGCTTTATCTTAAGCCAACGTTTTCCACGTATACCCGGCGTGTATTCACTGTCAAGTTTCTTCGCCACAAGCCCTTCATGACCAACATCCATCGCTTCTTTCAAGAAACGTTCAGCCTCTCCCATCTTGTCTGTAACCAATTGTTTTGCCAACTGTATTTCTCCAGCGTGGTCAGCTAAGATTTGCCTTCGCTGTGTATACGGAAGAGAGATCAGGCTTTCTCCATCAAGATACAAAACGTCAAACAGATACAGTTTAACAGGGATTTTTTTAATCATGTCTTCTATTGCGTGAACTCTTTTGAATCTACGCATCACATGTTGAAATGGAATGGGGTAGCCTTGGCTGTTAACAGCGATAACTTCGCCTTCCAAAATTGCTTCTTCCGCTTTCACATTCTTTCGAACCAATTGTACGATTTCAGGTAGACTCGGCGTCACATCTGTTAATCTTCTACTAAAAATCCTCACATCATTGCCGCGCTTGTGAATTTGAACCCTTGCACCATCCAATTTATGCTCGAAGGCTGTTTCGCCACCATGTTCCTTCAACGCCTCAGCAACATCACTTGCAGTCTGAGCCAACATAAGCCCAACAGGTCTAAAAACCCTAAACCCAACTTTCAACAGTGCCTCTTTCCCTTGGTTTTTTGCCATGGCTGCAACATCTCCCACGTCGCCAACGGTCATGCTTGCTTTTTGCACGATTTCCAGCGGAATTTGGAAGGCTTTGGAGACCGCTTGCTCCATTAATCCCTCGTAGAAGCCAGTTCGCATTTCACCTATGAATATTTTGACTAAGTACTTTGCTTCGAGAGGTGAGGCTAGACTTAATAGAGCTTCTGTGAACCGTTCCTTTTTATCCCGCGAACCTGACCCAGCGGGTTGCGCAATGGCTTCAAAACCGCGTTTAACCTCCAATATTGTTAGCTTTCTCTCGAAAAGTGTTGACTGCTTGTCAATCTTACTGCTTTCAAAGAGTATTTTCGTGGCTGAACCTACGTCACCAGTCTTGCCAAAAGCTTCCGTGAAAACCTTCCAGTCGACTTTCGTTAGGCGTCTTATGATTCCAGTCAAGGTTGCCCAGCTCACATCAAGAGTCTGCTGACTCCATTTTGGAAAAGATCGCCCAAGAATCATAGACACAGCGGGTTCAACCTCTTCTGCTTCCAAATTGTTTAAGAAATCTGAAACAAGGTCTATCATACGAAGCCTTTTGGTTGTGGCTTCCAGTTCTTCGCAAAGATCTGCCAAGGCTTTAAAGGACGTAGGCATGACATTAACCTTTAATTTGCTCTAGAGTTTAGAGTTGGCGCTTAGAAAATAAACGTTATTTTTTAGAAGCTTGACAAAAAGAGTTTGAGGAATAAGCTTCCTTTCTAGAATGATTTCGCTAACTTTGCTTTCACTTCTTTTATCTTCTTTTCCGTTTCTTTCGCTTTCTCTTTGTTTTTCAATGCTTTGTAACAGTCTCTTGCATATTCCAGTGCGCTCACTCCAAATCTGTCAAAGCCTTTATCGAAGGATAAATCAGCGGATTTCAGGAAATTTTCAACAGCTATTTTGTAATCTTTCAGCATGTAGTCGCATTCTCCAGCTTTGTAAAGCATGGACGAAGCATCGAAGAAATTGTTCTTTTTCAAGTAGAGTTCAGATGCTCGCAGAAATTTTTCTTTTGCTTCTTCATATTTTCCTAACTCGTAAACCACATTTGCATCCTTGTGCAGTTTAACAGGGTCTTCCTTCACTTTCTCTTCGCTCATAATGATCAACTCTCAATTTGCCATTATTCAACAACGAACTTCCATTTAGGTTTTCCCATTCTTAAGCAACAAACGGTGCTGTATGTCGAGTAGACAAGTCTGTTGTAAACTTCCTCTTTTTTCATGTATCTGCTAGTCTCAGGCTTTCGTTGTTCTGAGAAGTTAAATAAAAGTGTACGTATATCATACGCGGTAATTTGAGTGTTTGAGCTTGGAGACATACGATTCAGACCTGTAGAAAAGGATGATTTGAAGCTTCTGCATAAATGGGAAAACGATTTTGAGCTGATGATGTATTCAAGAAGCAAGCCTCTGAATTTTGTGAGCATGGAGCAACTTGAAAGACAGTATGACAAGTGGATGAAGGAGGACAAGGAAATTCATTTCATCGTTGAACTCATTGATACAAACGAACCTATTGGAACAGCAGTTATACGCAAAGAAGAGTGGAGCAACGTGAAGAACGCAGACATAGGCACTTACATTGGAAAGAAGGAGTACTGGAGCAAAGGATATGGAAAACAGATCACTGTTGCCTTGCTTGAAATGTGCTTCATCTTCCTAAACATGGAACGCTGCGAAGCTTGGAGCGTAGAGTATAATACCCGCGCCCACAAAACGCTTGAAACATGCGGATTCAAAAAAGGAGGAGTCATGAGACAAACCGTACTAGTTAATGGAAAAAAATGGAATTCCTATCACTTTGACGTGCTCCGCGAAGAATACACAAACATTCGACAAAGTTTGCTTGGAAAGACACTAGGAGAAAAATTGGACAACTACCTCAAAAGGCACTCTGGTTTAGCCAATAAAGCCTGAATAATATTTCTAAGAAGGCTCCTTGGAAAAGAAAAATGTTCTACGAAAACTTTCAGAACTTGTTTAATCAAAAATTGAATAAGGAACTGAGAACACTGAGTATACGGAGCAACATCATGTCCCTTAAATGTGTTCAATGCGGCTCAAAATTTCCATTTTATCCGCCAAAGAACAAGTGCAAAAAATGTGGAGGATCATTAGAATACGCGGTCAATTTACCTAAAAATCGCAAAATCAAGTTTTCTGGCAAGCTTCGTTTTTGGAGATACAGGAGCTTACTCCCCCCGGTGCAGCATGTTGTAAGTTTAGGTGAAGGCGGGACACCACTACGTAAAGCGGAAAGACTTGCTGAAAGACTTGGCTTAAGGGAATTGTATCTAAAGGATGAAACCAGAAACCCCACAAACTCTTTCAGAGACCGCGCCGCAGCACTTCTAACTTCAAACGCTATAGACCTCAAACATGACACGCTAATATGTGCAACCAACGGAAACCTAGGTGCTTCTTTAGCTGCTTATTCCGCAAAGGCTGGACTAATCTGTCACGTAATCGTGCCGAAGTTTGTTGATGTCGGAAAACTGGCTCAAATGCTTGTTTACGACGCTGTTATCGAAGAGTTTGGAGAAACAGTTGACGATTCCATACGCAAAGCCGAAGCCTTAGCCGACGAAACTGGCTGGTATCAAGCAACTGCAGAACTAAACCCCCTTGTAATTGAAGCACAAAAAACAATTGCCTACGAAGTGTATGAACAGTTCGGCGTTCCAGACTGGTTCATAGTTTCCATGGGAGGCGGAGGAACAATCTATTCAATATGGAAAGGCTTCAAGGAACTCAAACAACTCGGAATAACAAAAGGCTTACCAAAAATGATCGGGGTGCAACCAGAAGGATGCGCACCCATAGCCAAAACGTTATTAGAAAACCGCCCCGAGCCAACAAAAATCGCGAAGCCGTTTACTCGTGCACTCGCTGTCCTAGTAGCTGATCCACTCCAAGGCGAACTAGCAATAAAGGCAATAAAAGAATCAAAAGGCTTGACTTCAACGGTTTCCGACTCCACAATTTTCCAAGCAGAACTCCAAGTAGCCAAACTTGAAGGAATGTTCGCAGAACCAGCAAGCTCAGCCACAATAGCAGCACTAGAAAAGCTTGTCAAAAAGGGAAAAATCAGCAAGAACGACAGAGTTGTCTGTCTCATCACAGGAAGCGGACTCAAAGCCACAGACGTACTGCAAGCATTAACCAAAAAACAGAAAACAGCGGTTCTAGGCTTAGAAATAAGCACAAAAGAAAAAATACTGCAAATCCTAAGCAGAAAAGACACATACGGCTATGATTTATGGAAAAAACTCGGAAAAACATTGACGAGAGCAGCAATATACCAGCACCTAAACGAACTTTCGGAAAAAGGACTGATAGTAGGCTACGCAAAAAACGGGAGAAAATTCTTCAAAATAACAGAACGTGGAAAAAAAGTTTTACACGCAATTGATGATTTAAAACTTCTACTTTAATTCGAAAAACTAATATGTATAGTTGTAACTATACTAATTCGATGAGAAATGACCAGAGAAAAAGCAATATCGCCTTTCAATTTGGCGGTTGTAGCCGTGTTCACAGCACTCGTTTGCGTCGTAACTATGATTTTTTCTATTTATGTCCCCGGAACAAAAGGGTTTTTCAACATAGGCGAATCTATGGTTTTTCTCTCCGCCCTCCTTTTCGGGTCTTTCGTTGGAGCTTTCGCCGGAGGAGTTGGCTCTATGCTGGCTGATCTGCTGTTAGGCTATCCGCACTATGCACCAGCCACGCTTATTATTAAGGCTTGTGAAGGTGCTGTCGTAGGGGCCCTTAAGAAAAAGAATCCAAAGTTTAGTTCTAGACTTCACTGGAAGTTTTTCACGCTGGTTTTAGGCGTTGTTGCTGGTTTCTTGTTGGGTTGGGTTGGCACGGCGTACTATAGCGGTGAAGTGGAACTTACTTTAGGCACGGGCTCATTCATGCTTTATGTTCCAGCAGAGTTCTGGTTATTCTTAGGTGGCATAGCAGCTTTCTTTATAGCGGCATTAGGATTTCTAGCCGACCCAGAGTTCGGCTGGACGGTTTTCTCCGTAATCACTGGCGGCTTCGTCATGGTTTTGGGATACTTCATATACCAACAGTTCTTCATAGGCCCACTTTTCAACATCGAAGCAGTAGCCATAGCTGAAATCCCAGTAAACATTGGACAAATGATAGTAGGTGCAACAGTAGCGCTACCAATAGCTAAAATAGTTTGGCGTGCGTTACCATATCTGAAACAGAAATAAAATCTGCAACAGAGGATAGATAGTTTGGGTCTCCCTTTCGGAAAAATTCCGATTGACATTCTTAAAGAGGTTGTTTTCAAAAACCTAGGTGCGAAGCGTGAAGAGGTTGTTTTGGGTCCTGCTGCTGGTTTTGACGGTGCAGTCATGGATGTTGGTGATAAATCTTTAATCGTTTCTATGGATCCTATCACTGGTGCAATAGAGCGGATAGGTTGGCTCGCAGTAAACATTAACGCGAATGACGTTGCTACATTTGGTGTCGAACCAGCATTCTTCTTCTCATGTATCTTGCTTCCGGAAGGCGCGAACAGCAAAACCGTTGAGACTGTATGTGTTCAGATGAATAAAGCTGCAAAAAATTTAGGAATAGCAATCGTCGGGGGACATTGTGAAGTAACTCCCGGACTGACTAATCCGATAGTTATAGGCTGCACCATGGGCGTAACAGAAAAAGGAAACTACGTGACAGCTGGTGGAGCCAAACCAAGAGACAAGCTTATACTAACCAAAAGCGTTGGAATCGAAGGCACAGCCATTTTAGCATCGGATAGAGAAAAACAACTGAAGAAAGTACTTAGCGCTTCAGCGTTAGAAAACGCCAAGAAATTCTTCAACCAAATAAGCGTCGTCAAAGAAGCATTATTGGCGTCTAAAACAGGCGGAGTAAACGCTATGCACGACCCAACAGAAGGCGGTGTGACAGGAGGAATAAATGAGATGGCAGACGCATCAAACCTAGGTGTAAAGATACTTGAAGAAAAAATCCCCATTCAGCCTGAAACCGCTAAAATATGCGAACTCTTTCAGATTGACTCGTTGCAATTAATAAGCTCCGGAGCCTTGCTTATCTCCGCCAAACCAAGATTTGCAAGTGAGATAATTGAAAGTTTAGGGCAACAACACATTCATGCGTCTATTATTGGCGAATTTAAGGAGAACTTACATGAACGGATAATGATAAGGAAAGACGGGAGCATACAGACTTTACCTAGACCGTTATCTGACCATCTTTGGCTTGCCCTTATGCGGGAATAACTACCCAAAATTTTTGTTTAAAAACTATAGAACCCAATAAAACACAAAGAACGGATAATAAAAAGCGTATTTAAAAGTATGGAATAGACCAAACCACATTTTATTTCTAAAGCAGCCAACGAGATGCTTTCCCTCAGTTCCAGTCTTCACTTGGTCTAAAACGCAGACAGTAAACGTCATCACCTACTATAGCCTTTCTTCTTAATCCAATTAACAATATACGCATCTTCATAAGCATGCAGTTGCCATGGAATCCTAATGTCCTTTACAAGTTCACGCCGAATAAGTGTGTCATGCATTCCACCTCTGAGATTAAAGCATTCTCTGGTAATTAACGCAAGCGATTTTGGAAAAAGCTTGTTTTTCACATTTGGAATCACATCAATGTTTAATCCCCAAACCACATTGACATCATCTTTAATGTACTTTTCAGCTTTTTCAAACCAGTCCTTACAAAGTATCACGTCGCTGTCTGCGAACATGAACCGCTCTGTTTTTATCTCTCTTATGCCTCTTTCTCTTGCTTTAGCCCTTGAACCTTTTTCAGTTATAACCTTAATGTTTCCATATTTTTCGTTAAAACCATACCTTATATATAGTTTATCAACTGAAATAGGGAAGCTTAGAAATATGCTTGTTCACAGTATTCTTTCGTATTCTCTGATCCTGTGTCGGACCTCTACAGCCGTTTTTAGGACATGAAAAATATGGGACGCGACATTTCGTGCGTCATACTTCAAGATCAACCGGGTGATGTTAAATGCGTTGGCGATAAGAGATTTTTCGGCGTTAATAAGTGCGAAATAGCCCTTGCACTTTGTATTTGCCAATTTGTAAGCACGGATTCTCTCTATTTCAGTGAAGTCTTTTGTTTCCAAAACGGGCTTTATTCCTGCCCCAAAATGAAAGCCTTCAGTCCAGTCTCGGATAATCTTCGCCTCCGTATTAACCCAATGCCAAGCCCTTGTGCCAGGATATGGCACAAACAGATTCCACATAGTTTTATTGAGGTGCATTTCCTTGCAGAGCTGTATAGATGAAATCGTTTTCTTTAGATTATCGCCCGGTAGACCAATCATGAAAGAGCCCTCGACTTCTATTTTGTATTTCTTAAGTATGTTGATCGCCCGTCGAATGTCCCCCAGCGTCTCCCCCTTTCCAATCTTATCGAAGACGTCATCGTCCAAGCTCTCAACTCCTATACTGACAGTATTACAGCCTGACTCTTTCATTAGAGCGACTAGTTCTTCGTCAAGTCTATCAGCCCTAATCCCATTGTAACAAGCCCAGTTCATGTCTAGTCTGCGTTCAATCAAGAACTGACAGAACTTTTTTGCTCTACCTAGATCGTGAGTAAAATTGTCATCCACAATTTCGAAACTTCTTGACCTATACTTTGACTTCGCAAGTTCCAGCTCGTCTATCATGCGCTCAGGGGTTCGTGATCTCCATTTCCTCCCTGAAACCTCACTGACACAACAGTATATGCACCTATGGGGACAGCCTCGGCTTGTAACTAGAGGGTAGTGCACAATTGTACCGTTGAAAGAGTCGAAAACTTCGTAGTTTGGATTGGGCAGAGAATCTAAGTCACCAATAAAGCGCCTTCTCGGGTTAACTACTATCTCTTCGCCTTCTCTAAAAATTATTCCTTTGATGTCTCGCAAATCTAGGTCGCTTTCTATAGCGTCTACCAGTTCAATTAGTGTTTCTTCGCCTTCACCAATCACACCTAGCTTAAAATTTGTGTTCGTCTTGAGAAAAGCATGGCCATCTATTGTGATGTGAGCTCCGCCGCAAATGAGATCTTTCCTTCCAACAGCTTCGGCAATCTGACAACCAATTTGAGCAGTTGAAGACTTGATTGAGATACCAATTATACCAGAATCCCTTATCTTGTTTAGTCTTTCCTTGATATTTCGGGTATTGTTGTTGAGATCTAAAACTCTTACTTGGTGGCCTTCTTGGATTAGCGAGGATGCTAGATATCCCAATCCTGTGTTCAGCCCCTTAACTATCCCTGGAGGATCGATTAAGCAAATCCTCATTTTTCCCTCATCTCTTCTAAGTGCGGATGTTTCTCGACTGTTTCAATACATTTTTTCTATAAGCCCTTTACCATCTAAAAGGCTTTTAGTAAGATTTAATTAACAAAGATGGAGGAGGTTAAAACTTGGACATTTCCATAATCATTCCCACGTATCAAGAGGAAGAATACATTAAAGAAACGCTTGTTCACTTAGCTAGAGCCAAGTCAGCTGCGACATCGAAGGGAATTGACAGTGAAATCCTCGTAGTAAACTCTGGACACGACAAAACCCTTAAATTGGCCAGACCGGTCACGGACAAAGTCTTCAAGTTCAGAGAACGAGGAGTTTCCAAGGCAAGAAATTTTGGAGCCTCAAAGGCATCTGGGGATATTCTTCTGTTTATTGATGCTGACGTGATCGCACCAGTGGATTTGCTTGAAGAAGTGGTAAGAACGTTTAAAGATAAGGCGATTGTTGCCGCGATTTCACGTGTTCTGCCTCGCAGATTTAGGTCTCGCTCTCTTTCTGCTTCCAAAAGATTGTTTTACTTGCTGGACGACATTTTTGTCAAAAATTGTGTAAAACACAAGCTCTTTTTAAGGTTCTATAACAGAGGCGATGTCTTAGCAGTCCACAGAGACACTTTCTTTAAAACTGGCGGATTTAACGAAAAACTTGCAACAATGGAAATTACAGAGCTTATACTCAAGCTTTCAGAAGTGGGAAGGATTGCACTTTTAAACACCACAGTTTACGAATCGGTAAGAAGGCTAAAGCAATGGGGTGTATTTAAAAGCTATTTAGTGTGGTGGAGAAACTATGCATCATACTGCTTGTTACAGCGACCATTCGATAGCACTTACGAAACTGTAAGGTAACTTAAGCTCACTTCCTCAATCTAGATGACAAGTTCCGACAGACAAAATACGCAACATAAAAGCTGTATGGCAAAAGTAGCTTAGGAAATTTCCTGAAAAAGCGGCACTTTATGGCTTCACAAATTATGTTAATGCTTCCTTCAACGGTCCAAACAATTTGGGGCCTATAATGGATACAATATGGATCGTAGCGCGGAATCACTTTATATCCCATTTTGATTATCCAATCCTTGACATAAGCGTCTTCAAAAACATGTAAATTCTCTGGAATACGGATATCTCTGATCGCATCACGACGAACGAGCAAATCGTGGGTTCCTCCTCTTGTTTCAAAGATTTTTCTGGTTATCTGCAAGAAAACCTTCAATACCGTAGGATTCTGAATAACTGACCATATTTCTATTCCCCATATTGCACCAACATCGTCTTTCATAAACTGTTTTGCCTTATTAAACCAACTATTACATAGTATTACGTCACTATCAACAAACATGAACCACTCTGTCTTAGTTTCCTTGATCCCTATCTGCCTAGCTCTACCTCTTGTCCCTTTATCCTGAATCAGAACTATGTTATGATATTTCTCATCAAACCTGTTAAGTATTTCCAAAGTGCCGTCTGTTGAATAACCATCAACTACGATTATGTGGTCAACAGGAATATTTTCGTATATTGATTTTAAGCAGCTTTCAAGCTTATCTTCGCTGTTCTTCGTCAAGACGATTACATCAATTTTCATTAATACCCTGTTCCATCCTGTTGTCTTAAACAACCAATCTTAATCCTATACATCCTATTTATTCTATCCGTCAAATTTTTTAAGTTTTTCAGCAGAGTCAGACATATTCTTAACCGCTTGTAAAGGATTTATGAGATTTTCTAAAACCTCAAAGCATGTAATCAAATCGGAAATCTTGTTTTGAATGGAAGATCTTTCTGTACGTCACAAACTGCAAAGTCGGCTGCATGATTCCTCTTTGCCTGTTTTACGCTGTACTCTGAAATGTTAACACCGTAAGCATCGTAACCAAAAGATTCTAGAATGTCAATAGCGTATCCGTAAGCGCAACCTACATCCAGCGCAGTTTTCCCTTGACCGTCCAGAAGATTGGAGTTAGAAACTTTTGATCCCCACTTAAGAACGTCTGAGATATGCCTCTTTATCAGGCGTTCTCTCTGTGAATGTATGCGATTTCTAAAGTATTCCTCATCGAAACACAACGGTTGCCGCCTTCTACTTGGCTACTTTAAACCTTATTTTCTATATAGCACTTCTAATCTTATGTAAGTAATAAACAATATTAAATATGGGTGTGCACTTTGAATTATGGGCCTTAGAAAAAGTATAATACGTTATGATGTTATCTAGCTGATGTTTTGGTGTGGCGCTCCATGATTCTGAAGAGAAAAAGCCTGTTCACGAGAACCATTCCCTTTGTACTTCTTGGATTGTTGGCTTTCGTGTTGTATCTGGTGTTTTTCGTCAACATCGGTGAAATGATGTTCATAATAGGGCGCGCAAACTTTCCCATATACTTTCTCGCAGTAGTCTCAACTGTTGTAGATATGGTCTTCTTCGCGTTGGCATGGCACTATTTCTTGAAACCTCTCTCAGCCAAAGTTTCTTTCAAGAAAGCTTTCATGTATTCTTGGGCGAGCATCTTCGTAGATTTGCTTGTGCCTGCAGAATCTGTGACCGGGGAAATATCAAGGATTTATTTTATCGCACATGATGGTGTGGATACGGGAAAGGCTGTGGCGTCCGTCGTCACTCAGAGAGTTTTAGGTATGCTTATTATTATGAGCTCTTTAGTGGTTGGCGTGTTGCAAACGTTATTGTTGAAAATTTCTTTCCCAAGTCTGGTGCAAAGTCTGATGTTTTTTGTAGTGGCTGCAAATGCTGTTTTTCTTTTTCTTATTCTTCTCCTGTGCTTCAAGCAGAGTTGGACGTATAAGCTGATTGAGAAGCTGATTGCTTTTGCGGAGCGAATAGGTCATGGACGATGGAACATTGAGGAGTGGAGAGACAAAGCAAGAAAAGCCATAAGTGTATTTCATGACTCGCTCAAAGCTTTCGCTTCAGATCCTAAGAAGCTTATTCTGCCTGTAGCGTTCTCTATTTTTTCGTGGTTTTTTAGCATTCTTGTCTATTACTTAGTTTTTGCAGCCATAGGCTACACTATGGACTGGTACGTACTCATTATTGTTTACTCTCTTGTTATAGCGTTAAAGTCTATTCCTGTTGGAGTGCCCGCAGAAATGGGTGTGACTGAAATTGCCATGACAACCCTTTTCGGGGCCTTCAGCGTGCCGCTACACATCAGTGCTGCAGCGACTGTTTTGATAAGAATTGTAACGGTCTGGTTTAGACTCGTGATAGGCTTTGGCGCCATCCAATGGGTTGGAGTCAAAACTCTTATGGAAAGTGAAACCCTCGTTGGGCAGAAGAAAGAAAAGTGACATGAATACGTGGAATGTTTTTCTTTTGTAGAGAAATCATTAAAGGGCAAATGCTCTGCCTTCTGCTGAAGTTCTCAGCTTGCTTATGTTTCCTTATACTTTATATATTTTCTTTGATTCTATTAAATAACTACCACACGTGACATGCGGTGCATACTGATTGGTTATGACTTTAGAGAAAGCTGTAAGTGTTGCAGTTCGTTCTCTTACGCCTAATAGGCCTTACCATGTGCAGTGGTTTGTTACAAGAAAATGTAACTATCGTTGCAAAGGATGCGACGTTTGGCGGGAGCAGGGTACTAAAGAATTATCAACAGAAGAGATAAAGAGAGGTTTAGATATTCTCCGAGAACTAGGCGTAATTGAAGTTGTCTTATCTGGAGGCAACCCTCTTTTAAGGGATGATATAGGTGAAATCATAGAGTATGCCTCACAATTCTTTATAACAACAGTTTATGATAACGGTAGCATGGCTGTCAAAAAAATCGATGATTTACACGATGCAGATTTAGTTGCAATCTCCATTGACAGCCTGAACCCAGAGAAAAACGACTACGTAAAAGGTGTTAAAGGTGCATGGCACAATTCAATGAAAGCTATTGAAAAACTTCGTGAAGAAGGTATTTCTGTTAGCGTGTCGCCTACAATTTCACAATTTAACTTGCACGAAATTTTAGATTTCACTAATCACTTTATAAATAAAGGCATTCCAATCTGGTATTGCCTATATTCCTATGACTTTTTAAATGATCATCCCCAGCTTTTTAAAATAGGCAAGAAAAACGATGAATTCACAATAGTTGACAAAGAAACAATGGTCAACCTTTGTAATTCTCTCATTGAAATGAAGAAGAAAAACAGTAAGATTCTCATGACAAAAAAGACATTAGAAGCTGTCAAAAATCTTTATTTAACGGGTAAAAGAATATGGGAATGTCATGCGCTTCAAAACTTCTTTGTTATAGATCACCTCGGTAGGGTCGCCGGGTGCCACCTCCACAATCCATTAGCGTCAATCTTCGATTTGCCCACAGTCTGGAACAGCCCAAAGTTTAACGCTATGCGCAAAACCTATAACAAATGCACCCAATGCACCTACATATGTTACATTTTTTATTCCATTCATGGAACTGTCATCGGCAACTTCCAGATAGCACAAGAACAATGGAAAAACGCGAAACTATTCTTGAAGAAAAACAGCGTTACGCCTCTAAATTTGGCAAAAAAGCAATGATACTCGCTATTTTTTGACGAAGTGCTTGATCTAACACGATCTTTTCATCTTCCATAATTGTTGGAAGCTGTGGTATGGTAACAATGTTATTCATTATTGTTCTTGGTCCAGCGTCCCTCGGTTTTTTCAGTTCAAGAAAAGCAGGTAAAAGCATAATAAGTATGAATGTGGAAACTCCTAAAAACAGCACAATAAAGGTCATTGGATTCGGAGTTAGAAACATTCTTATCTTTTAGAAAACTTTGCTTGAGTTTATTATATAACTATTTCCATTTCCATTGTGAACCGTTTTATCCCAGTGATTGCAGTTCTTTCCTAAGATTTTTGATATAAGCAAATCTGCAAGGGCCTTAGTGCATATGGGGACATTATATAAGAAAGTAAAGATCAACAAGGGAATCAGCCAGTATGCTCTGGTTCTACCATCCAGATATGCTCCTATTCCTACTTCGAAGAATGGCGCGAAATTTCCGACGAAACTGTAGAGAGAAATCGGCATCAGAGTCCAAAAAATGCTAAACCATTGTGGAGGATGAAAGAAGAAGAGCAGAACGCCCACAATCCATGAGAGCGGAACAAGGACCGGCATGAAATACACGTTTAACAAGAGCAAGCCATCGAGTTTCTCTCTAAGCCTTAGATTGCTACTTTTCAAGACTTTTAGTGAATGTTTGAAGGCGCATTCCATATGAACGTTAGCCCGTTGCGTTAGCCCACCCGTTTGCGAGAAGTGAAAAGGATTCAAACCCTTAGTAGCTAAATAGCGGCCATAAGAGGTTCGAATCCCACCCGGTCCACCAATCCTTCACGCGTGAAGAACGGAATGATTAATGTTCCCTCTATTGTATAACGATTTTTATGGTCTCTATTTAATACTGCTTTCTTGGAAAGTGATACTCTTTTATAGTAGAATGAGACTGCGTTGCTGGGTTTTGAGACTTGTCCGAACGGGCTAGAAAAGATGTTGATGAAGTGATTTTAGATACACTTAGACACAGAGGATCTCTTTCTCCGAACGTCCTTCAGAAGGCTTGTACCTCACAAGGAATTAGTCGAGCCACGTATTTTCGACACAAGGGAAAGCTCAAGAGATTGAGGCAAATCGAAGAAATCAAACAAATTGATGCAGAGGGAAAAACCGTCAAAAAGTTCAGATATGTAGGTCCCAACGAACTTGCTGATCAAGGGAACATTGAGTTTTACCTAGGGAAAATCGAGGATCCAAACAAGGAAATCCGAGACCGTAATCTCAACTTCTTTCATAATTTAAGCCAAAGCCTAAGACTTGCATGGTATTTTTCACCGAAATTTAGTCCAAAATTCAAGAGCAAACAAGGTGTAAGAAAGTTTTTCCGAGATAAACTTCTGAAAAGTCCAGAAGATGTGCGATTACAATTCTTAAAAATTCTAGAGGAAATAATAAGAATCGAGCCGCCTTATTCCCTATGGAGAATTGATCTCGTTAAATCTTGCCAAAAAATACTTGAAGAGATCGCCTGGAAAGAAGAGAATATTGAGGTGAGGATGCAAGCTATTACGGTACTAATTTTAATTGGTGATGTCTCATTGGTTTGTTTAGGTCTCAGTATCTTAGAGGAACCTATTGGCGATCACGATTTTAATTCCTTACTTGGAAATTTGAAGCAAATATTAATAAAATCCAGAGAAGCAAAGACGAAAAAACTCGTAATTAGAGATAAGCTTGACGAATTTTCTATTAAAACGGATACATTAAAAACGAGAGTCCGCAAGGTATTGGAAGGGGCGCCCCCTTAAAACACTTACATCCAAGGTTTTTACTTTAACTTATCTCTCAGTAGGGTGTGAATGTGTCGTTTGGGCAATGGGTTTTTATAAACTTGATATTTTATCTTAGATTTTACTGTTGAGAGGTGTTTGTGTTGGGTGGTTCGTATCAGCAGGGTTGGGATGATTGTTTAGATGCGGTTTTGAGTATCTTGGATAAGGTTGAGAGTACTGAGGAAGCTAAAAAGAAGATTGAGGGTGTGCAGGTTTTGGTTAAGGCTAGGAAGTTTGAGCAGATCCGGTGTGAGCTTGGCGTTGTTGACGATCTTTTTTAGCTTCTAAGACTGCATTGATTTCTTTTAGTTTTTCAGCTATGGCTTTGCCGTCGCCTGTTAATTGAATGTACCGGGTGTATGGGCGTTTGCGTTCTTCGTCTATTAGTTCTAGTTTTGCGAGCCTATTGAGAGCTCGGTAGAGTGTTCCGCTGCTTGCGTCTATTTGGATGTCTGTGACTTTGGTCTTTCCGTGTTCGAGCAAAAATAAGAGTAGTTGCAACATGGCCTTATTTTCTAGTTGTTTTATCATCATAAGATTCACCTTTCAATTTGTGAAATGTGGAAAGTTTTATAAATAGTTTGTGAAGATATATTGTATTTCGAAATGTGAAAGGTGAAATGTATGGAGGAAGAAATAATAAGTGTGATAAAGCCGATAGCTCAAGGCCAACCGAAACCAAGCCTATACGTTTTGATTCCGCTGCAGCTTAGAAATCGCCTTAACATCACTGAAAGCACTGAGTTTGTTGTGTTGCTTGCTGAAAACGGCGACATTGTTTACCGGCAAAAGGAGGCTTAAGGTTGTCTAAAGAAGGTTTTGTTGATGTGGAAATCAAGAATGTGCCCGTTAAGTTGCTTGAGGAATTTGATGAGACAGTAGTTAAACGATTTTATCCTGGAGGTCGCAGCGAAGCAATTCGAGATCTAATGCGGAAATTTACCCGTGAATACAAGGAGACTTAAGGTGTGCAGCGTGATTTTAAGGTTCTTTGTAAGGGCTTGAAGGGTCGGAATAAGGATACGCCTTTTGTTCAGTTTGTCAGCGAGTATGGTGAGAAGCTGGAGATCCACGTGCCTAGCAGGAAGGATCTGGACGATTTTCATATTGAAGAGGTTTTCACGGTTAAAATTGTGCAGGAGCAGCAAACCATTGGGTAGCGAATTAAAGAAGTATAGAGAGATCGCGCGGAGACACACGGAGCATGGAGAGAAAGGCGGTTTTATAACTGCGTTTCTAAACGCTTTTTTGAAAGCTGATGATGTCAACGCTGGCTTGATGCTGCCTTTATTGAAACATTTCTGCGAGAGATTCAATCTTTCGTGAAATGGGGGATGTTGCTGAGATGAGTTATCACTCTTGGCTCTGTATAGTTAGGAAGTCTTGCAGGCACTTTTATCTCCGCAAAATAAGGCGACTCTTCGGAAATCACATTCTTGGGCTTGTTTTGGAAGACAGAGTACATCTTCGGAGGCCTGCAAATGACTAAACATTTTGAGAAGAGTTATGGTCCAGACGCACCTACCTTTATTGATCTATTCTGTGGTTGTGGCGGCGCAACGCTTGGGTTTATTCAAGCGGGCTATAATCACCTGTGCGGAATCGACATAGCTAGAGACGCATTGGCGACATATCAATTTAACATTGGAAATGCCATAAAAGCAGATGTCCGATATTTGCCCTTGCGTCAAGACTTGCAACCTTATCTTGTTCACGGTTCACCACCATGTGCAGGTTTCAGTCGACTCAACTTCCACAGATCTAAACCCAAGTACGCTAGGCAACGGAAGTTATTGCTATGGTTTGCAGCTGCAATAGAATATCTACAGCCCAAAAGAATCACTTTTGAGAACGTCCCGGAAACGAGGCGTTATCCAGAGTTTCATGAAATGTTAAGGATGCTGAAGTTTGAGATTGTTATGCCTTACGAAGTTGTTTGGAAAATCTTGGATGCAGCTGATTATGGCGTGCCGCAACATAGACGGAGAATAATTCTCGTCGGATTTAAAATAGAAAAGCTTGTTGGCTTGATGGAGTTGCCTTTGCCGCCTTATTCTCCTCTGGCGCCATTGTCAAATGCCGATTTGCCTCGAGATCCATTGCAGGCTCAGTTACTTGAATATCCATTGGAGGCTTCTAAATAATGTTTGTTTGTCCACGGTGCGGTTTCAAGGATGATCCTTGCTGGCGTGCCCATCGCTACATGCTCTATGTAGTGTATACAGAGATTGACACGTTAGCACAGTTTCGCCCTAAATTGGCTAAGCGGCTGCGCCTGGAAACTGATGTTGAAGAAGGCCCTTATGCGTATCACTTGACAAGCAGCGGCTACGTTTTACGTGCAACCATTGAATTGAAAGATTTCATGTACAAACGAGGCTTAATTGAACGCCATAAAGCTGCTACCGACCCAAAACAGGAGAAGTTGCTGCCACAACAATTGGAGGCTTCTAGTTGAGGAAGACTAAGGTTCGTATTGTCGGGGATCCTGAGCTCGTGGAGAAGATCGCTAAGGTTCTCTTGGACCATTTTGAAGTCAATCGGGGACCGAGAAGGTTTCCTTGGGCTGTGGGCCGAGACTATAGCCACAGTAAGGCTCCAGGACGCACAATCTACATCGACATCAAAAAAGAAAAGGAGGCTTCACCTTCTCCCAATAATGCGTATCCTTTTTCTGTCGGTGAAGCGAAAGCGAGAGGGTTATGTGCGGCAGATAATGAGGTTTCTGACTGTAAACTATGCCCGTGTTGGTCTGGTGGCGATCAAGGATGGCTTGATTGTGAAGAATGGAGAGATTATGAGAGGAAGGAGGAGGCTTCTGAGTGAAGTTGCGTTTGAGTTCTGATTTTGCTATTGACACAGATGATTATGTGAAGGAAGGTTTACGCATCGGTATATTAGCTATGAGTGGCCATGGCAAGAGTAACGCTGCAGCTGACGTTGTTGAAGATGTTTTGGATAATGGAGCCCAAGTAATCATTATCGAGCCTATTCCTGAGTGGCACACGTTAAAGGCTAGATATAACAATGTTGTCGTTATCGGCGGGCCTTACCAGGATCTTCCTTTGGAGCCGGGTTTTGCGCATGAATATGTCCAGGCTGCTTTGGAAAAGGGCATCAGCCTCGTAGTAAACGTTAGTGATATCGAGGATGAAGCTGACCAGCTGCGGTTTGTAGCTCGTTTCTTGTGGAATCTTTATCGACTTGAGCAGAAGTACCGGCGTGTTGTTTTCCTGGTTCTTGAAGATGCTGACACATGGGCTCCTCAACAGTGGGATGCCACATCAAAACCTAGTTTAAGTCGAGTCAGCTTGATTGCGAAGCAAGGGCGGAAAATCGGCATTTTTCCCATCTTGATTAGTCAGCGGCCTGCAGACTTGCACAAGTCGCCTCTCAGCCAATGCAACGTGATTCTCTTCGGCAAGTTTACAAGTGCAGCTGATCTGAATCCGCGAACAGGCATCATGTACGTAGTCAAAAAACTGCATCTTCCTATAACGGAAGAACAGATTATGAAACAGCCTCTCAGCCATTTCATCGTGCACCATAAAGCTGGTGTTGAAACTGTAATTGTCCGCAAGCGTTCATGTCCTCACGGTGCTGATACGCCTCTCGTTGAGGCTAAGCCGTTCACAGCTAACGTAACTCAAGCGTTGAGCTCGTTGAAAGAGTCGATTATGAAGGCAGTTGCAGCCAAGAAAGAAGAAGAGTCAACAATTAGACGCCAAGAAAAACAGATTGCAGACTTGAAAGAGCAAGTTAAGACGCTTGAGAAGAAGGCGGAGATCAAACTATCCGTCAAAGAGATGCTGAAAGGCGATGGCGACGCGGAAGAGTTAGCTGAGAAACTAGCGAAGGCTGAAGAAGAAAAGACCCGTCTTGAGCAGCAGATTAAGGACCAAGGGCTTATCATTTCGGACCTGGAAGGTCAAGTTAAGCTCTTAAAGAAGTTTGAGCTTTTCGATGAGGCTTTGACAGGGCTTATCGAAGCGAAGTTACCTACTTCTTTACCTACAGCGGGCTCGCTGGGATTTGAACCCGGGTCCCAGAAGGTTCAGTTGCAAAGTACGAAGAGTATTGTCGACGTGCCCCCTGTTATGAAATCGGTTACGATTAATGACGTGAGTATCCAGGGTAAGATTCTGACGGTTGCTAAGAAAGGCATGCTTGACAAGTGGAGAAAGCTTGGAGAGATTGTTAAGGCGATTATAGAGGAAGGCTGGACCGTGTCGCCTCAACAAGTGAATAATGGTTTGAATGATTTGGTGAAGCAGCAGCTGATCGCTAAGAAGCACACGGACCGGAATTACTTCAGGTTAGCGAAAAACGTGGTTTTCAAGGAGGCTGAGACTTGATGTGGAAATGTAAGAACTGTGGAAGAATTTTTCATGTCCTTGCAAGGATTAGCATTGAGAAGTTGCCGCCGTCAAGTTCTTTTGATGCAAGAAGAGTGATCGTTGAAAAGCCGTGTTGCCCGTTCTGCGAAAGTATAGAATTTGAAGAGGTTGAAGTTTAGATGAGATGGCGTTTTTGGAAAAGGAGAGACGCGAAAGCTAAAACTGTTCTGCAGATCTCAGCAGGAGACGCCGGTATCCAGACGCTTTATGTTGAAACTAACAGTTCAGACAAAGCCCTCGAGTTAATGCAGAAACTGAAAGATTTAGCGAAAAGAGGTTGAAGCCTAATGGTTGACAAGTTGAATGAGCCTAAGCTGTTCTTTGGGAAAAATTCAAACTTTGCATCCGGGTTGAAGCCTAATGGTTGACAAGTTGAATGAGCCTAAGTGGAAGAATGACATTGTTAAGACGATCTGGAACTATGCCAGAGAAGTCAAGATCGAAAGGTTCAGCAATCATGGTGAACTTCCGGAAGGGCTCGCCGAAATTATCATTGATATCAGGAACAGGTGTGATAGATGTGGGAAATCTAGACAGACAGCTCTACAAGATTCAGACATTAACATCACGCGCTATCAATGTTGTTGGGTTCACACAGAAACCGAAGATTACTGTCCTAACCTTTGTTTGGAATGTCATAACGAATTGAAGAATCAACGACCTCACGAAACAATCTCAGTTTAAAATGGTGATAGACATGAGTGTTAGGTTGTTTGATAAGACTCCTGAAGGCGTTGTTTGTCCTCATTTCTATTTGTTGTCGTGGGCTCGTGGCTGTCCTTATGATTGCAGTTATTGTTATCTTGCTTTGACTCATCGTTTCAACGGTACGAAGCCGCATTACTATTCATGGGAGCGGATAGAAAGTGCTATTGAAAAGTTCTTTAAGACTCACGAAGAGCCTGCTGTATTGAATACTGGCGAGCTCTCTGACAGCTTGATGAATCCGGAGTTTATGGAGAAGATTTGTGATAAATTTGAAACGCAAGAGACGCATAAGGTTCTGTTGCTTTCTAAAGGCTGCCACTGGCCAGAAAGGCAGTCGCTCAATCCTACAGAGGGCACATCTATAGATTTTCTACGTCGTAAGCGGTACAAGCAAACTATTGTTAGCTTCAGCGTTAATGCTCATGAGTTCGCTGAACTCTACGAGAAGAGGGCACCTAGGATATATGAGCGTCTGGAGGCAGCTCGTACTCTAGGGAATTTCGGTTATGATGTTAGAATACGTGTTGACCCTGTAATTCCTTTGAAGCCGCCGGAATCATCGCGAAACGCGCACTCCTGGAAGATGGCTTACAGAGATCTCATTAAATTCATGCTGGACATTATGTATGTGACGCCTACACGGATTACACTCGGAACACCAAGATGGTTTCCAGCTTTGCCTTACTGGCTTAAACGTGCAGGCCGCACCGATAGATTCTTCGATAACTTCATCGGTAATCGGGAGCTCTGTTGCGATAAGAGATATCGGCTGAAAAATCGTGTCGAAGTTTACCAATATGTAATTTACTGGCTTAGAAAATACGGTTACAAAGGCTCGATTGCTCTGTGCAAGGAAACTGTCGACGTCTGGAACGAATTGCGGTTTATGCTTGGAATGTTGCCTGAAGAGATCCGCTGCAACTGCACATTATAGGTGATTTTTTGGTTAAGCCGACAAAGATTGAACTGGCGCAGGCTCGTTTGCACCGGCGTATGAGAGAGATCGAGGGACACTTCCATATAAAAGCTAAGACGAAATGTCTCTGTTGTGGAGAACTGTTTCAAGGCGAAGTAGAGGATCACTTACGTGACAAACACTGGAACCTTTGTGGTGCGAGCTGCAGAGACTTCGATACGGACCGATGTCCCTACCGGCTAGAAGTAGCGAGCGTTTGGACTATCATATAATCAGGTGATTTTTTGGCAATTGTAAAATGCTCTGAACACGCCAAAGGCAAGCCATGTATTCGAGTTATAGCTGAAGGAAAATGTGTGAAGGAAAAATGCAATCTTTTCCCTAAAGTTTTAAGGATGATTCCAAAGTTCAAACGTCTCTATGAATTGGAGGCTCAAGGCGCGATACTAACTACGCTTTGGGATTTCTCTGAGAAAGCAATAAAGCGTAGGGAAAGACGGAAAAAGAAAGCGGAAAAATGGCTTAATGACCTCCTACCCAAAATCGAGCAGAACCTGGAGGTTTAGTGGTTTTTGGCTGGGGCTCGACGTAAGCGCAATTCTTCTCGAAGTAAAGAAGTTTTCAGTTCAAAGTCAAAAGTCAAGTTTTACTTTAGGACTGTGCGCACCCGGGTGATTCCTATTCTTAAGCGTATTGAGGTCGGCGACTATCCTAGTAAGATAGGGCGTATCTATGGTTGGAGTAAGCAGCATGTTTTTTATTATCTCCGGAAGCTTGAGAAGGCTGGTCTTGTGCGTCGCAAAGTTCGCTCTAACGTGGTTTTCTACGAGCTCACAAATCAAAGTCAAAAACTTCTCGGTTCATGTGAGGGTTTGTTGTGGAGTACGGGTGTTTATCGTTTGCATCGTTGTTTTTTCAAGTTTAGGATTGTGCGTGAGGGCTCGTATGGGAGTGGTGGTTTTAGGCGTGTTGAGATGGTTAATTGGATGGCTTTGTTGGGGCTTGAAAAAGGTGTTTCTGTTCGTAAGACTAGTCGTAATTGGATTGTGCATGTGGAGACTTTGTATGGTCGGCATCCTGGTGAATTGTTTAATTTGGCTAAGAACTTGGCTGAGCGTGTGCGTAGGAGTTTGATGTTGAAGTATGGTTGTTTGTTGGATGAAGGAAAAATCGGACGTGGTTACGAGTTAGCGATTGATGATCCTGTTGCGCAGCTGCTTAGCCGATATTTCCAAGTGTCGACGCCGAAGCGTAAGATGGATCACAGTCCGGGAGAGTTGGAGGGTGAGATTGATCATTTATCGCGTGATGCTGCAGTTGAGTATTTGTTGATGCCTGAGCGAGTTAAGAAGTTGGAAGGTAAGGTTGACGCTTTGCATTATGATTTGGAAGAGCTGACGTCGCTTTTGAAACGAGCCCTGCAGCCGCCTGTGCCGAACAATGTGAAGAGGGATGTTGATTATGTTGCTTAGGGTTTACGAAGCAGCTGGTTTTTACGAAGAGGCTCTTCGTGTTTTGGAATGTTTTCATGTTAAATGTGGTTTTGTATGTTGTTTTGGGAGGCTTAAATTTTGGTTGTTTTGTTGAAAGCGTTGTTTTCTAAGGGTTTCTTAAGACTGCATATTTGTGATGCTGTTTGGTCTAGGCTAATGGCTCTACATTTGCCACATTTCATACATTGCTGGGGGAGGGATCTTTGAAGTTTTGACAGCTGAAACGAAAAAGAATGTTAAAAAAGATCGTAGTTCAGAGGAAAAGTATGGTAAGTACAAGTGGATGCGGATGCTTATTGACCGTAATACTAAGGAGCTTAAGGAGATTCGACGTGTCGTAACAGGGCTTAGTCGCGGCCTAAGTTACATGATGAATTTTGAGTCTGCGTATTTAATACGCATGGTTTGTCGTGACAGCCGAGACGAGATGATTTTAGATGTGCTGCACGAGTGCGGACCCGCCGGGTTGTCTCCTAGAGAGATCTTTTTGAAGGTGCGGCGTTACGGTTTAAAATATCATCACATTACTCGTAGGATCAACCGTATGAACAAGCGGATGATGAATGAGATTGGTGAACGAGTAGCAGATAAGGTTGGTCGTAATTGGGCTTTGAGCGATTTTATGCTTCACAATTGGAGTGCTAAGATGGATGAGATTGAAACTGTTTTATCTTACCGTGCTAATAGTAAATAATCTAGAAGGAAATTGGTTTGGAAACGAAGGAGATGAATAACATGGGAGAATTTCAAAAACGAATAAAAGAAAAAGGTAAGAAACTTCCAATGGGGCGACCATATCTTGTTAATGCTACTAAATACAAAGCTGGATTAATGATAATTGATGTGGAAGACTTATATAGAACTGTTGATGAGGCTCGAAAAGAATTTCCTTGGGACGTACTTTGTAACGTAGGACACCCAATGTTTCAGCCAGATGAAGCACGACTTCGTAAATGGTTTAAGAAATACTTTTTGGGGACGTAAAAAAAAATTTGTGCGGGATTTGAACCCGCGAGCTTTTTCAGCTTATAGTAAATCTTTTATCTTGAATCTCACTAAAGTACTGTTTGTACTCGGTAGCTGAGGAAAATAGTAGGCTCCTTCCCTCCTCAGCTACTAGGGGCTTGCTGTTTTTCTCGGCTGACCAAAAATTAAGGTCTGAGCCTGTTGCCTGTTCACAAGGACTTTCATTCGATGCTTGATTCGATGACTGGACAGTATTGTGACGGAGAGACGGATGATACAAAGAAAGATCAAGAGGTTGAGGGTTACGCGAATAAGACGTGTAAGAAAGCTTTGAGTGTTTTTTATGCTACGTGCAAAGAAAAAGGTTTAGATTACACGAAACCGATGCCTAAGAAGGCAGAAGAGGGAAAATTCACATTTTTAGTTGATAGCCTGATAATAACTGAGGGAGTTGCGGAAGGAGTTTATAAGGCTCATGGTTTCGCGTTACACCCCATTATTACACATCATCCGGGTGAACCGCCACGTGTTTATTCCGCGGTTAAAGAGGAATTGATTAAAGCGGCTCCAACGCTTAAAGATAAGCATTTTGATATTGACCATAGCGATGTGGCCGTTAATCCAAGTGTAAACGTAATCACAGATGCGAAATGGAATACAGAAGTGGAAGCGGTTGAGTTTTGGGCGCAAATTGATGATTACCTTTATGAGTTAATTCAAGGCGGATGTCCCGTAAGTGTTAGCATTGATTGGCTTATTCCTGGCCAAGGCGGCATAAAGGTTGTTGAAGTTGATGGGGAAATAGGAATTGCGCCTTATGGGTTTGAGTTTGGAGACCCGGGTTTAAGCATTTTACAACAGATGACTCCTGGCGACCCTAACGCTATGATAGAGTTGTTGATGGAGTCAGTTTCACGAGTATATCCTGGTTATATGGCTCCAGCAGGCGTTTCTGCTGTTAGTAAGGCGCCGCTGAAAGAGCGTGGAAACATGAAGAAAAAACCAAAAATAAAGGAACAGAATGGAGGAGAGCCTAAAACAGACAAAGAGCGTTTCATGGCCCATTTCGGTATAGATGCGGACGCATTCCAGAAACTCTATGACATACTTGGTGACGAATTATTCAAGCTGCTTCCTGAAAGGGGACAAAAAATAAACGAGCAAAATGGTCAAGGAAACAACGGAAATGATGGACAAAATCTTACAGTTGATCAGATAAAAGCGAAAATTGCCGATCTGAGTAAGAAAAATGCGGACATTATGGCGCAGCTTTATCCGGAAGCTGAATTGACAGATGAACAAAGGGCAACATTGAATGCGGAATCAGAAACTATTTGGGCGGAGATCAACGCTCTCGAAACAGCTTTGGCTGCAGTGATTACTGCGCAAGTTGGGGCAACGCTGGGCGAAGGATACCAAGTAGTTCTTGAAGTGAAATTGAAGGAGGCTGAGTGGGATACAGAGTACATTAATAATCTTCCGGACAGCAGTTTTGCGTTCATTGAAGAGGGCGGAGAGAAAGATGAGGATGGTAAAACTAAGCCTCGTAGTTTGCGTCATTTGCCTTTCAAGGATGCTGAGGGTAACATCAACAAGGCACATTTGAATAATGCTTTGGGTAGGCTGGCTCAAACGGATTTGAGTGATGAGGCTAAGGCTGCTGCGAAAAAGAAGTTGTGTGCAGCTGTTAAAACGTGGAATGGGGCGCATTCGGACGATCAGATTACTAGTGATGTTTGTGGTGTTGAGCCGTCAGGTCAAGGATCCTCAAATAAAGAAGGGCTGCTGGAAGCGAAAGTTACAGAGTTATTCGCTCGTGTTGGCAAGCTTGAGAAGGCCCATGGTGGAGCACCAGGCAATCTTAGTGAGAGTCTTCTGAAAAATTCGAAGGAGCCCACTATCAAAGTGACGGAAGCGATAAAAATTATTGAAGGTCTTTTGCCGAGCCCAATGGTTGAACGAAGTAGCATGGGAATGCAGCGGGAGTGTCAAGCGATTCGTGGAGCAATCTTGCAGCTTAAGGAGATGTTGAAAAGTGGATAAAGACACGGTTAAAGGCATTTTGGCGAAGTATAGTCCGCCTTTAAGTCCTGGACAGATGGATGAGATTGCTGAAGCTTTTCTGCATGCAGTGAGGAGTGAAAGGCCAAGGCGTGCGCGAAGGAAAACTAAAGAGAAGGTTGCCGAAACTCCTTCGCCTGAAAAGACTGTTGAAAAACTCGAGGCTGAATCTACTTCGAAAGGTGAATCACAGTCACTTAATGTGGCAGGGAGTAAGTGAGGACGAACTCACTGAAAACTAAATAGATTTTGGAGTGATATTTATGGCTGATAAAACTGGCAAAGACTGGATGGCTATAGGTGAAACAGACGATCCAGAGGCTCTTATAGAACCTTTTGATATAGGAGCGGACGTCACGAAAGGCGATCCTGTTTACTTATCTGCAGATGACACAGTTAGCCCGGCTGGGTCTGCTCAAGATTGCATAGGCGTAGCTGTAAAAACCGTTACTTTAGCATCAGGCAAAAAATGTCCGGTTCTAACGCGTGGCCGGGTTAAAGTGAAGGCTGGAGGAGCTATTGCATGTGGAAAGGCTGTTAAGGGTGCAGACTCGAGCAAAAGAGTTCTTGAACTGTCGGATCAAGCGGTTGACGAAAGCGGCTCAGCCTCGTATACGATTTATTACAATCGCAAGCTTGGAATAGCATTGGAAACCACAACGGCTCCGGATGATCTACTGTTTATTTCGGTTGGGAAGTGATAACAATGAAGCCTAAACTTTTTGAGAGTTTAATGGAGAAAGACAATGAGCACAAGCAGTTCTACGAGAGCCTTAAGCAAAAAGCAGCTGTGCATCCGTTTTTCAAGCGTTACGCGGAGATCGGCGTTAGAGAAGGCTTGTTCAGTGACATGGTTGGCGCCCTTGGGCGTATGCATGATACGCTTGTTGAAGCTGCTTATCCGGAGCTTATTGGCAGGAACATAATCAACGTTAGACCGACAACCGAGACTATGGAACGTTTTCCATTGGACGTGAAAGGTGTTGCTTACCTTTACGCCGAAGGTGCTGCTACAAGGCTTAGCGGTAAAAAGCATAGTACAGTTGACATTTCGACGGGAGAACTTGCTGAATCTAGCGAGGAATGGACTAGGGAGTTTGTTGAAGATGCCACATGGAACGTCATGGATAACGAGGTTGAAAAAGTCGGCAGGGCCTTAGGTGAAAAGGAGACAACGAAAATACTGGATCTTTACGGGGCGATAGCTGCAGGTGATTTGGCTGGTGGTGCAGTAATTGCTCAGGGCAGTGCGGTTATGGATTGGGCTGCTATACTTAAGCTTCATTATCAAGTTCGCGGCGAGAATTGGCATCCAACAGTCTTAGTGGTCAATGAGATGCAGCTGCATCAACTGTTGAATGATGACAAGTTTATTCATGCTCAGTATTTGCCTAGTGCACAGACAAACATTGAGCAGGGAATTGTTACACGGGTTCTAGGCATGAACGTTCAAGCCAGCACTTTAGTGACTAATGGAACCGCTTATGCGATTGATACTCGCGTGGCAGCAATGATGTTGTTACGGAGAGATGTAACTGCTGAAGACTGGGAAGAAAAACGGTCAGGCAAATTCGGCGTTCGAGCTACAACACGGTTTGGCTTAGGTGTCCTACGAGCTAGTGCAGTTGCGAAAATGACTGGAATAAAGACTACTTTGACTTAAGCCGTCCAGGTTAGAATAGATTGCCAAAATTTGAAGGAAAATGTCCTAACTGCGGAAAAACACACTATTCACATCGCAAGGGCGACATTGTCGTTTGTGACTGCTGGAAATACTGTCCGACATGCGGAGCTCTGATGGAGCCGTATACTCCGGATCTTGCACCGAACACGTATGGTATGGATGGCAAGCGTGACTTGAAGATTCTCAGGGTTTGCAATAGCTGTTCTCCTCCCTTTTTTAGTACTTTAAAACCTGCTGAGGTTGAGATGGTTGAAGCGTAGGACGAAGAGGATTGATCCGGGTCTTGCGAAGGTTGTGTTAGCGGAGCTCAGTAAAGAGGCTCTTCGTAGGCGAGATTTGCATACGAGAACGTTAAGGCAGTGTGGGACTCCTGCGACTTTCACTAGCATTCTTAATTATTTGAAGCAGCAGGGGCATGTTGAAAAGACGTCGACTAAGCATACTGCGCCTTATCGGATTACTGAGAAGGGCATGCGGTTTTTAGGGGGATTGTAATGTCAAGTGTTTTGCGTAAGATTCATGAGGCTATTGTTAGGCGGAGTGTTTCGGGTAGTGCGAGCCCTAAGGGTTTAACGGTTTTTGAGACTAGGCCAAATATTCCGCTTGTTGATGTGATGAAGTTGTATGAGCGGGATCCTACGTGTAAGGCTAGTGTTGACCTTTTGGCCAGCGCTACTGCGGGCATAGGCTTCTACACGACAGTTAACGAGAAATATGAAAAGGCGAAGGAAGCTAAGGAAGTTGTGGACAAGTTTAATGCAGATGTGAATTTGGACGGTTTGCTCTGTGATATGGCACGTGTGCTTATTGCCTGTGGGAACGATTTTTGGCTTAGACTTATTCCTGCGACCCTTACAGATTTGCATAGGCTTCCAATAGACGCTGTTGAAAAGATTACGCAAAGTTCCATTAGTGAAGATCTGAAAATTCCGTATAGGATTGAAAGTTATAAACTTCGCAACAGTCCTTATGGTGGCGGAGAACTGGATCCGAAAGCTGTGATTCATTGGCGAATCAACTACCTTGGCAGTGAGGGCTTCGGAATCGGTATTCTCCAAGTTTTGTTGCACACTTTAACAGTTAATTCTGATAAAAGGCCTGCCTACGCGTGGATGAAGAGTAAGATTGAGAAGATTTTGCCTAAGATTTTTGAGAAGTATGCAGGGCCTGATGTTTTGGCTTTGTTGGAAGGAGCGAAAGAAGATACGATCAAGAAGTTTGAGAGAGCTATTAAGAAGCGTCCTGAAGAGGGTGCTTGGCTTTTCTACAACAAGAAAGGTGACATCAAACCTGTCACAATAGACCCTAGGGCACGTTTTGAATTTTACATCGAGCATATTCTTAACCAGTTTTATCTCGGTTGCGAAACTCCTTTGCCGCGTCTTTTCAGCACGCCCGGCTTTACTGAAGCTTCAGCTAATGCTGCGCTTGAGCTCCAAGAGATGCTGATTAAGCCTATTCAACGTTATGTTAAGCGTCAAGTTGAAAGGGACATTTTTAATCCTGTTTTGCGTCAGGCGAAATTTGATCCTGCAGAGGCTCAGGTTCGCCTTAACTGGGGCACTCCCGAAACTCCCGAGGTGGTTTTAGCAGACATTGTAAAAGCTGCTGAATTAAACTTGATTCGCCCTGAAGAGTTCCGTAAAAACGCGGTTAAGTTTGGATGGGAATTGTGGGAACAGGAAGGTGATGGGGCTGAATCTGGAGAAACTGCATGATGAAACTGTGCATGCTCACTTGTATCATCCGAAAGGGTGAGAGGAGGTGAATAAGCAAAAATGCCATTACAATTCAACTTGACGAAAGGCCTACTCTACGGCATAACTCTTGGCTTACTCTTCGGCTTTGCCATATTCGTTCTGGCTTCAAATGCGTATAGTCTGGGTTTCATTCCTGCTGCACTGACGCCAACGGTAATCGCTGGTCTCGTGTTCGGGAATGGTATCTTGACTGGCATTAGCTGGGAATACGGTAACTGGCTGAAAGAGTCGCACAACTATGGCTTAATGTTCTGCATAGCAAACGGGTTCTTGGTGGGCGTTACTTTCGGTATATACTTTGGACTGGGCATATTCGTTATAGCTGGTATTGCTTATGGACTAGGTTGGCTTACTTTGACTCCTGTAGAAGTGGCAGGCATAGTTTTCGGAGCTTCTATTCTGATGTTTGTAACAAACGAGTATGCCGACTGGCTGGATCGTCAAAAAGTGCAGACTTCAGCAACTGGTCCGCCTTCAACGCCATAGTTAGAAGCCTGCGTATAAACCATAAAAAACTCCCCTTCTCTTTATCAAGAGCTGAATCTTCTATATACGTTTTAATAGTTTAATTATCCCTAACAGTAATCAGATGTGATAAAAATGAGTGAAGGAACTGTGGGGATATCCACAAAAGCTTTCGCAATAGGCCTAATAGCGGTTCTTCTCGCTTCCGTACTTCTAAGCTACGGTATCGCCAGCACAATCGTTAAGGTTGGACCACAAGGACCACAAGGAGTCAAAGGCGACACTGGACCTCAAGGTGAGCAAGGAATACAAGGTGAACAGGGTCCTCAAGGAGAAACAGGACTAAAAGGCGACAAGGGAGATACAGGAGCAACGGGACCAAAAGGTGATAAAGGAGACCCGGGAGGAGTTACGCCTGATGTCGCAGCATCGCTAACAACCACTTATCACAATAACATATTTGGAACAGACAGCCACGATGTAAAAGGAATACTCATAAACTTCGGAAGCGACCCTGCTTACAGTGTCACCATCACAATAACATGGCATATAACTGGTGGCGGAGAACATATAGAACCAGCACACTTGATAGGAACTTTCAGCGGGCATCAAATCTATGAGTATTCCAAAACATACTACTTTGAAGGTGGCTACGACTACATCACTTGGGAAATAACTTGGTCTTAAATGTGATAATCAAAGTCCATGGTTAAACTTCCCCTTTTTTCTATCTGGTTCCGTCCGAAACGAGCCCAAAGTAGAACAGGTTAGAACACGTTGTTCTAATCCCTTTTTTGTTTTGTTAGTCTCACTATAAGTTTTTTAATGGTAAACAGATAGAGAAGGGTGAAAGTTGCGGGTGAGCTGATAATTATGCTTGAAGAAAAAACAGTTTTAGAGATTAGAGGAAGAACAAGATATGGCCTTATAGCTTCAATCCTTGAAAGTTGCAGAGAACCAAAAACGAAAAGCGACCTCTTCTATGAAGTTCGTCTTTCCTATAAAGTGCTCGATGCCGTTCTTGGATTATGTTTAAAAGCTAAACTTCTATCAGAAAACAACGGAAAATATAAAACAACTCTGAAAGGGAACAAATTTCTCAAACAGTTTCGAGGACTGCTTGACTTGTTGAGATGAGTAATTTCTCGTTATTATTTAATAATAAGTAATTTTTCGTCATTATTTCGCCGTATGTCTTTTCTCGTGTCGTTTTTTCCGTAAAATTGCTTAAATTTCTCTTTTCACGTATCTTAATATTAGCTATAGGTAATGAGGCTTAACCTTTGGTTTCTGTAACGCCTGACAGTGTCCGGGATCTTATGCATCTTACAGCTGATGATGTAGCTGACGATAAAGTTACCGCGTTTTTGACCCAGGCTGCAGGAGAGGTCAGTCTTGAAACTGATTTATCAATTGATTATAGCGATTGCAGTGACGGTGAGGCTGCTGCTGTTCGGCTTTTAGCGGCTTTGTATTGTCTTTGTTATGTGACTGGGGGCTCGTCTGTTGGTCGCAGTTTCAGTCTAGGCGATTTGCGAGTTGAGGTTCAAAACCAGGTGCCTCCGCTTTCTATTTTGACAAGTCGATTAGACCGGATGATTGAAAACTTAACTGAGCCCTACGTGGGAGTGGCTTAAGTGGCGGCGCTCGAGGCTTATTTGCAGTTTATCCTTGACTATGCACCGTATTTCTATTACATTCCCGGAACTGGTGTGGATCTAACGTTTGGGCGTGGTGTTGCAGCTGCCTCTTTCAGTATAGATTTTCTTTATGAAGCCTACAATAGTGGAAAGTTCCCAAGTAAGCAAACGGATATCTATAACAAGATTGTCTCGTTGGCTGATTGGATTTTAACTCAGCAGTGCGTGAATAACGCGAAGGATGCTTATGGCGGTTTCAAGAGCAACGAAACCAGCACTTTTTATTATAGCATTGATGCGTGTCGAGTGATTCCTTCGCTTTTGAAAGCGTATGAGCTGACAAGTGACAGTGACTATTTGGATGCTGCTGTGCTTGCGGGGAAAACTTTTCTGAAGACTATGCAGGACAAACAGGCCCATGGAGGATTTGCTAGGTTTGTGGATATTAACGATGTTTGGGACCTTAAGATGGATGTGGAATGTCTCTATGGGCTTATCGGTCTCAAGATGCTATGCAGCTATGACTCAGATGCGAAGAGTCAATATGAACTGATGATGGAAACTGCTGTAGATTTCCTCCGCGCTGGCTTTGAGAAATTGTGGCTTTATTATGATCCTTCTGACTCTTCGTGGCATCGTGTTGGCTTGTCTCAGAATGAGATTTACGATGATTGCATTGCTTATGCTTTGCTCGGCTTGTATGATTATGAAGGTTGGAGTTTAAGCTGTGAAAAAGTTTACGAGCTCATCAACACGATTGCTGCTAGTGCTGATTATCCAAGATATAACTCGAGCATTTGTTGGGCTGGCTACATTGATGTTCTGAAACGCAAGTCTGCCTGCGACTATTATGATTGTGTGACAAGCGGTATTCTGCATGATGTTCGAGCAGTTAAGGATAAGCCAAGTCTTGAGTTAAGCGCGCAAATCGTGAACTTGCATTACGAAGAGTTCATGTTTTGGGGCGTTAAATTCTTTGATTGGAGCTATGTTGAAAATAAGCAGTCGATTATCACGGTTTCGTGGCTGGGTCTTTTGCTTTTGCGGTATAAGGCTGTGAAGACGCTTTTTACTCCTGTTTTGAATGCTGGCGCCGAAAACGTTACGCTTTACAGCATCGTTCAATCTGGCGAGACTGTTTCTTATGGGGAAGGCATAACGATTAAGGCTGTTGTTAGGCTTGCGTTGCCCGATGAAGTTGTTATCGAGCCAGGCTTTATGGTGACTGATTTTGTTAAGGTTTACACTCTGATTCCAATCAGGCATCATGACAAGATCATGCGTAATGGTGTATACTACGAAGTGGGCTCGCCTCAAGTGTTCCGTTTCAAAGGTGAACCTCAATATTACGCTGCTTTGTGTAGGAGGCTTGTTAGCTAATGTTTGAGGATCCAGTGACTACGGTTGTTCGGCTTCTAAGCCAAAATATGCATCTCGTGCAAGATGACGGTGGCTTAGCAAGTGTTTATTGTAGCAAAGAATGGTATGATCAAGAGCTTTTGAAGAATTATGATGCGCAAGTAACTGTGGGTCTTCAACGTGCTGAGGACCAAAAGTTGACTCTTAACGGGATTAATCGTAGACGTCTAAGCTTTCTGAAAGTGAATGGTTGGTCCAGAGATAGGGATGTTCGTGAGAAACTTCGTGAGGAGATTAACCGTATTATTCGAGAGAAGAGAACTGTGCCTAATGTTACGGGTTACGATTTTACTGGTTTAGGCTATCCAAGCGGCGACCCGCACAAGGCTTATTATGGGAAATCAATAATGTGCCTGTTGCCTCCGACAGCGCCTGAATGGAACGAATTAGCTGCAGCGGATTATGAAAAGCTCTGGTACAGCGACGATAACCGTTATAGTTATTCACATGATGACCCGCCGAAGTATGCTATGATGCTGTTTCGTTTCAAAATTGAATCTCGTGAGCAGACTGTTAAAAAAATTGTTTTAAGTTTTGAGGGTTACGGCACTACTCCCACTGATAATGGTGTTGTAATAAGAGCCTGGAATGATGCCACTTCCTCATGGGACAAGTCTGCAAGCGGGTCGGCTGGAGAAGATGAAATAATCACTATCACATTAACTTCGAACTTGACAAGGTACATCAATGAAAACGGGTATATTTTCCTTCTCGCGGAAACCACTTACGGGGCTGAAGGTGAAGGCCCAGCAACGATTTACTGCGACTATGTAAGTTGCACAGTAACAATTAACGGAATTACTTATTGTGATGTTGTGGGTTTTCGGGATTTAGATCAGGTGCGGGTTAAACCGTTTTTGTGGCGCACCGAGTTCATAGTCAAAACATGGATGTTTGAAAAAGTGTTAGGAGGATAGAAAAAAATGGTTGAAACGTATGGAACGCATGAATGCCGCGCCTATTTTGTGCAAGAAGTAAACTATGGAGAAACGCCTGAAACTCCTTCGATGCTTGGCATTAACACTCAAAACGTGGAGCCCCTCTTGGATCCTCAGTTGATCAAGGTTAGAGGTGTTGGTTCACGGGACCTGCAAAGCATTAGTAAAGGATTGCGAAGGGTGACGTTGAAAATTAGCGATTGCCTAAGCAGTGAATCGCCTATAAGTTTCATTCAACATGCTCAAACACTAAACAGCTTGAGCATTCAAGTCTTGTATTACAAGGGCTTGTGGGTAAGTGCTACAGACATCATCAGTTTTCTATACACGGGCTGCCGAATTGACAAGTTAAGCATGTCATGCAGCATTGAAGACGTGATAAAAGGAACAGTTGATCTCATCGGCAAAGACGTTGCTCTGGGCACGGCGAAGATCACTGGAGCCACCTACGGAGACTATGCTGGTGCCGTTCCCTATAATGAAAGCTACGTGAAAAAAGGCGATGCGGACGGCGGAAACTTGGTAGCGGTTAGCACAGTGACGGATTGGAAATTCAATGTTGAAAACAATTTGAAGGCTGTCCCTGTTATCCAAAATTCAAACGGGCATCTCCTCAAATATTTGCGAGAACGTCACCGCAACATTTTCGGCGAACTTCTACTCGAGTTTGAAAGCAAAACAGAGTTTGATGACGTAATAAATGACAGTGAGTTCAGCTTGTCCTTCCGGCTTGGCGATAATCCAGCAAATGGTGAGCACACTGCATTATTCAAGTACTGTAAGTGGCAAAACGTTGCTACGCCCTCAGGCATTGAGGATCTTGTGAGTCTCAAAGCTCCTTTTGTTGCGAGAGACCTCTTCATAAGCTGAGGTGTTCTTGGTGAAACAGAGTTTTGTTCGCATTGTTGCGTTGGCAGCTGTTGTTGCCTTTGTTGCTGGTTCAGCGCTAACGTTTGCTGTTATGCATTGGACAAGGCGTATTCCAAGCATCGCTACGCTGAAAACTGTCGGAGTAGGCGTTTACGAAGATCCTGTTTGCACAGTTTCAGTTATACAGATTGATTGGGGCGTGGTTGAGCCTGGAGACACGGCAGCCTTTGATGCATACATCAAAAACGAAAGCAATGTTCCCATAACTTTAACGATGTACGCGGAAGATTGGAGCCCTGTAAACGCTTCGTCTTTCGTAAGCCTCTCTTGGGATTACGATGGAAGCGAGATCCCTGTTGACGGCTCTATTCCAGTAACTTTAGTTCTCAATGTGGATCCAGCAACAGTAGGCATCAGCTCCTTCAGTTTTACGATCGTGATTATAGGAAGTGGTTAACGTGGCTGTTAAAGTCAAAGTTTTGCAAAATTGGGGGCGAGAAACTGCTCTAAGAAGAAAGTGGATGCAGATGTGGGAAAAGCTTGGAAAACGCATTCTCAAGATGCCTAAGTGGATGCAGGACATGATACTTGACGACATCAACACGGCGATTAAAAATCGGATAGCTGTTATGGAGATGATAAATAATGCGAACAGAGAAAATAGAGCTTGACAACCGCTTCGGCGAAGAATATGCCGGTCGCTATGTTTTCGAGGAGATCACCTGGGCTAAGCGTAGCCGAATCATTCAGCGTCAGACAAAATATAGCCAAGTAACCGGGCAAATTCAAAGCAGCGATTACGTTGCCATTCAAGCAGAAACGATTTGGGCTTCACTAAAGGAGCAGCCAGAAAACAAACCCGTCACACTTGAGAAGCTGCTAAGCGAGGAAGACGGCATACCCGTAGGCTTAGGTGAACTGTTCAGTAAGATCGCAAACAAACTTAACGGCTTAACGGTTCAAGAAGCGCGTTTTTTGTCAGAGCAATCCGAAGAGAGAAGCCTAACCCAAAAGTCACGGAGTACAGGCTCTGCAAAGAGTTCGGTTGGAGCCCAACGCAGCTCAGAAGGCAGCCAGCGAAAACGATCCAAGAATTCATCGTGATAATGAAGGAGATTGACCGGCAGACGCAAGAGGAGATTGATAAAGCTAAGCGGGAGGCACGAAAGCGTTGAGTATTGAAATAAGTTGTTACGTAAAAGGTATTGAAGAGTTTCAAAGGGCGATGCGTAATTTTGATTCTGCAATGCAACGTCAGGTGCATAGGCAGTTACTTAGTTGGGCTGCTGACGTCAAAGCCCTGGCCCGTCAACTTGTGCCCGTTAGAACCGGATATCTACGAAGTACAATTTATGCGAAGATTAGCGAGTGGGTTGCTGAAATCGGTGCAGAGGCGACCTATGGACTCTTCGTTGAGTTTGGAACACGTCGCATGAGGGCGCAGCCTTATCTTTATCCTGCTATTCAACAGCATTTACCGCGTCTTGAACAGATTATTCTTGATGCTTTGGACGCGGCTAAAGCGGAGGCTGGCTTATGAGTTTTCAAGGGTTAGCCATACCCATAACAGTTCACAATGAGGCAAGTGCTGAATTTATCAAGGTTGCAGCTGACGCCGCAAGGATGGGTGAAGGCGTTAGAGCCTCTGCTGCAGGCTTTAATGAATTGGCTGGTGCTTCTCGGGAAACTGCTGCTGGCATGGGTGAAATGGGTAGTCAAGCACGTGAGGCAGCGAGTGGTATGGAAGACTTGAAAACGAAGGCTGAAAGCACAACCGTTAGCATCAGAACCGTAGCATCAACATTAACGACGTTTGCTGGTTTGAGCACTGCAGTAATCAGCCTCGCAGGAGACTTAGGCATAGTGGATAAGGAAAGTGCGAAATGGGCCAGGACAATACTCAGTATCATAACGATTACTTCCACGTGGATCCGCCTCAAATCCTATTTAACAACAATCACAGCAGGCCATACGGCTGCAACAGCCGTGAACACAACAGTTCAGTCGGCTAACGCTTCAGCAAGCATAGCCTCAGCCGTAGCGCATAAGATTCATGCAGCAGCCAGCTGGGTTGCCACAGCTGCCCAGAACGCTTTGAACATCAGCTACGCGACTTTTCTGGCTTTGACAGGTGTTGGCTTAGCAGTTATTGCTGCGGCGGCGGTTGCCATGTGGAGTTTTGCAAGTAGTATGAACGCTGCTACATCCAGCGTTGAAGAATACAATGCTGCTGTTTCTGAGACGCCTACAAGGACACGCGGAATAATTCGTGCTGGAGAGGAGGAAATGTACCGGCGGGGTGTCGAATAGCGTGAGCGTAGCGATTCCTAAGGCTGCTGTTGTTTTTGGCGAGGTCACTCCGCCTCAAGGTGATATCCAATTTTTATTTGTGCACTTGGGATGCACGAAAGAAGTTAGCAGTTTTGAATGTTTGCTTCAGAACTGGAATAAAAAATATAGTCAGGGCGGAAGTTCACCGATAACTGAAGGCATGCATGGGCATATTGACATTGGAAGAGGCTCAAACGTTCCTCAGATTATTACTTGTCGTGTGGAAAACGCTGAATGTGAATCTCTGGCTAACGAACACTATATTCGTCTCACTGGCAGATGCTGGGGAGAGCGGATTTTCAGACGTGTAGTCGTAAAAACTTATGAAAACAAAAAGGGCGAGAGTATCATTAGGGATCTTGTCGACTATTATATTGGCCTGGACCATTGCCGAGAAAACAGCGCTTTAAGCCAAGATGCTTCTTCTGGTCAGAAAGACTGTGTTGTTGCGGACGGTTCAAAATTCAGTGCGGGTATGCTTATCAAGATTAAGGATGATAACGCTTGGGAATATAACGAAGTCTCCTCAGTACTCGGAAACACCGTGAGTATGGTGAATAATCTTGCTAATACTTATACGGTTGCAGCTAACGGAAAAGTCTGGATAGATCTGATTGAAAAAACGGACACTACATATACAAAACTGGAATGTGACGAAACGCCTGTTTTTGACGTTTTAAAATATATTACTGGATCAGCAGATAAAGGTGGTGTTATAGGCTACGATTTTCGTGTTGCTCCAGATGGGAAGTTTGAATTTTTTCCCAAGAACAGTAAAACTTCGCCGGTAACTGTAACCGATACACTTGAACATATTAAGTATGGTAAAGACATTCATCGTATTCGAAACAAAATTATTGTCCGGGGTTTGGCCGATAAAAGTGTGCCCGCCGACAAGGATGCATGGACTGAAAGCTTAACGCCTGATGATGGTGCTTGGAGTGCTGCTGCTGGAGAAATCAGCCTTGACACAACTTTCAAGGCGAAGGGTTCCGCCAGCATTAAAGTTCACTCCGTAAGCATGTATTGGGTAGGCGCGATATTCACTCTGAATGCTGGAAAAGAAGTTAACTCTAATCTCTATCCGATTCTAAGCTTCTTAGCATATTTGGAAAAGAGCTACAACGGCAACGTTAGCGTCATGTTATATGATCAGACAGATAAGACTGCAGGCAAAAACATCACGGTAGCTCCTGGCAAATGGCGTAAAACTGATTTGAAAGTGGGCTTAGCGAATGAGGTGGAGTGGACTGATGTTGACGCGGGCTTTGACTGGAGTAACATAAAAAAGGTTAGAATAGACGGGTGGTTCTCTGGTGTAGGCTCCGGTGACTTCTGGATTGACCAGTTATATTTTGGCGGTCGCAGATACTCAGCAGTTAGAGAAGACGTAGCAAGTCAAGAAGAATACACTGATGGAGAGCCTCGGGAGCTTGTTGAGGTTGATGAGGAACTTATATCCGATAATGAATGTGATCTGAGAGCAAAAGCTTTGCTTGATTACTTGAAAGGTCCTGCGGAATACGTAAAGGTCATTAGAACAACTGTTTTGGATTATGGTAATACGCCTCTGCTTCCAGGGGATAAAATTCCTGTTATATTGCCTAATGAAAATGTTGACTCATATTTCCGCACAGATAACGTTGAATATTACGTGTATCCAGCAATACAGACGCTTGAGATTGTTGCTGATCTCGGTAAGGTTCCACCATTGCTTGCGGATTATATGTACGGATTGCGGGCGACAACGGTTACTGTGGAGAAGCTTGCAAGAACAAAACTCGGAAAAGGAGCTATTCCAACCGCTCTGGGCGGAGGATTGGGTGCTCATCATGTTGGTCATGAAGCTGGAGATGATAATGGCGTTCCATGGCCGACTGACGATGATGGTGGCTGGGATAAAATCACGGGTTGGGTCTGCCCGAGGCATATTGGACCATATGAGGATGAGGCTGCAATCGTCAAGTTTCGCACGAAGAATAAGGCTGGCACTGGCGTTCTTGATCATCAGTTTCAGCCAAGCGATGATGAACATGGAGTTTTAGGATCTGCGACGGCGAAATGGAAAGAAGTGCACACGCTCTATCTGCTCTTATACACCGATGGCTACATGCAAATTAAAACTTATGGAGAGTCAAATCCCAAAGCCAAATTTGACAAAGAAATGCTGCAGTTTGGTCCTGGAGGAGCAACCGCTCTTGACACGTGGCTTAAACGCGTAGGTTCTGGACAGCTTGAATTGAAAACTGAATTGTGGCCTGTTTCGGATAATTCTGGAAAAATAGGCACGTCCGCGAAAAGCTTCGCTGAGATCAACGGTTATCAGTATGGAATCAAAGGTAACATGATCCCAGCAAGCGACAACGCGAGCAACCTGGGCGCGGCTGATAAACGCTTTGCTCATATCTACGCAGTTGAAATCCATGTTTCAAACATGCTTTTCAATTTTCATTTGTTGCCCGATGCTGATGCCACTTACGACCTGGGTGCAAGCAACAAAAAATGGAAAGACCTCTACCTTTCAGGTGCAATTAAAGCCTTAGATGCTGGTGTTGCAGTTCATCTTTTGCCGAATGCAACTGCCACTTATGACCTGGGCAGCTCAGCGAAGAAATGGAGTAATTTGTATGTTGCTGGCGTCGGCTATTTAGGGTCCTTAAACGTTGCCGATTATGAGGTTATAACCGCCGCTCGAGTTTTGCAGAACGTCACGGCTGCCGCAAACATAATCACAAGCGGTAGATTTCCCTTAGCAAGGCTTCCAGAAGGTGCAAGTGGCTATGTTCTTGAGGCCGAAGGTGGAGGCTTTGACCCCATGTATGTTGATCCGAATTATCGTTACGAGCCTAAAAGTCATCCTCATTCAGAACATACCGGAATAGGACCGAACGATCATCATGCCCAGGTTCATAATCACGGTGGGGAATCAATATCTCCAAACGCGGTAAGTTGTAACGTCATGAGCATAGCTAGCAGCTGCAATAAACAATATTCGCATCCGAGTGGTCAACAGTGTGTTTATGCAACAAGCATTGCGTGGGAGTATTGTCCACACTATGGCTGTGTGAACTATTCCGCGGGTGACTTGTGCATGAAAAAGGGAATGAGAATCCCATTTATCAATGGTATGGCGATCACAGAAGCTGAATCACTCGGGTTAGGCCCGGGCTTCGCCTTCCTAAACCGGAAAGGCAAAGTCATAATGGTTCTTGACGAAGACGGAAACATTGAGATCTCGGGTAAAATCAAGGAAGGTGTTGCGGCGTGAAGAATAAGAGTTTGAAAAAGCAGCTTAAGGATTTGCAGGTTGGAGATTTGATTTCTGTTTCATGGACGGACGCAAGTATTGGCAAAAGTTTAGGTAGCGGCGTAGCTGTTGATGTGCCTGCTCAAAGCTGGGGTATCTTCATTGGATTGATGGGTAAACATAATCAGCATATTGTTTTGGCCCAGAACAATTTTCAATATTCAGACGGCTTCTACGATATTGATTACACTGCTATTCCTGTCAGCTGGACTGTAACCGTTAACGTTATTGAGAAAAACCACGTGGCAAAGGATGAAGCTCAAATTCTTTTCACAAGTTTTCTGCGGGGCGGTAGGCGAGTTTCCAGTAAACATAAACAGCAGAAGGTAAAGAATCATGGATCCTATTAGAAGGGCTTTAACACGAAGAGTCTCGGTTAAGCGTGGACGTGGAGAGCAGATCCTAGAAGTTACACCTAGCGAAAGGCTTGTTTTAGGCGTGAAATTTGCCATTGTTATGACGCTTATTTTGTCAGCTCTCGAAGTTGCTCACATGGCTTTCTTGGGCTCGTGGAGTAGCGAGATCTTCGCTTGCATATCTGGTTTGATTGGAACGGTTTCAGGAGTGTTAATCAGTCAACATGTCTAAGAAAAAGAAATATTATTGGACTCGTGCGGAAGAGAAGAAACTGCTTAAACTATGGGAAAAAGGCATCAGAGACTTTGAAGTTTTGGGTAAAGAGCTGGGACGCCCGCCGAGAGGTGTAAAGCAGAAACTGAATCGGTTGGGAGTTGTGGTGGAGAAGAAGAAATTTGTGCGCACCACCACAACAGTAATTGAGGATAAGGATGTTTTGACGCATGAGCAGGCTGTGAAGATTTTAGCCGGTGCTATTGAGGCTCTTCGTAAACCTGGCCAAGATAAACTGGAGCTGCAACGTCTTCGAATTTTGGTTGATGCAGTTCAAACTTACGATAGTGTGTTGGAAAAGTTTGAGAGATGGAGTGAAATTGAGCAGAGGCTTTTGGAGATGGATAAGAAAATTGGTGAACTCAAAAAAACCAAGGACCATGCGTCCTAAGAATCGTTTTTCTCGTTTAGACATTTTTGAGGACAACCTTAGTGAAATTTGGGAAGAGGCTGAAAAGGAACGAGAAAAGCTTAGCAAGGACCCTATCACGTTTTTTGAGCAAGTAGTAGGTTTTAAGCCAACAGCTTATCAACGCGACCTCGCTAAGAAATTTAAGAATAATCAGTTTACGGCTATGCGATGGAACAGGCAGAGTGGCAAGTCATGGATCGCAGCTGCGCTATTGCTTAATTATGCTTTTACTCACCCGGGTGCTTACATTGGCATTGTAGCTCCTGGGTGGCGACAGTCAAAACTTGTTATACGAAGAATCAGATGGTTCTTGCGGAAGCTTCCAACTGAAGTTTGTCCTAAGCCCGCTCGAACTGTGCTGTATTTTTCTAACGGCAGCATAATAGAAGCCTTCCCAAATAATCCCGAAACTATCAGAGGACCAACGTTAAACGTGATTTTCTGGGACGAAGCCAACCACACGCCGGGTGACGAGGATTTATACACTGCTATTTTGTTCACGATCAGCACGACTAAAGGCAAGGTTTTAATCAGTAGCACGCCTTGGAACACAGATTCGGTTTTTTACAAAATTTTTAATCATAAGGATTACGGAGACTTCGCCCGGAGCCATGTTACTTGGCGGGAAAGCATGAAGCCTAACGGGCCTTTAGATGAGGGCACGCTTGAGAAAATCCGCAAACAGTTTGGTGATGATCCTTGGCGTTGGAAGAGGGAGATGGAAGCGGAATGGGCTGAGGATGAAGCAGCATGGTTGAGTCAATCGCTTATAACTAAATGTATTGCGACTGAGAAGACGCTTGGTGAAGAGCTGGAGTTGTGGGATTTTGAGAAATATTACAAGGGCAATCTTTATGCAGGTTTAGACTTGGGTCGAGTGAAAGATTATAGTGCTCTCGTGGTAATTGATGAGGTTAGAGGTCGTTTCTTTCTTCGTCACTTGAAGATTTTTCCGTTAGGCACAAGCTACGCCAGCGTTATCGGCTATGTTAAAACTCTTCAGGATCGTTGGGGGGGCTTCATTAAGATTCGTGTGGACAGTACTAATCAGGATTATGTTGTTGAAGATATGAAGAACGCGGAAATTGATAATGTGGAAGGTGTGCGTTTCAGTTTACCGCGTAAGCAGGAGATGGCTACTCTAGTCAAGCAAAGAATGATTAATAATCGGTTTTGGTATCCGTATTTCACGTGGGAAAGGCCTTATCGGAGTGAATGGGTTTCAGAGTTGAATGTGGAACGGTTTGAACTTCGCAAAGACGGCAGCATAGCCCTCAACCATCCAAGCGGAACACATGACGACGTGTTCTGGGCGGCAGCCCTTGCATTATACTCCACAGTTGAAATGGTCGAAGAGCCAGAGGTATGGGTGGTTCCACGGTGAAAAATGAGCCCTACAGCTTTCTCAGAGATGATGTGATGTGCGTGACACCTTAACCATTGTTAGTTACTATTGCTCATAAACATTGCAGTGTATTAGCGCGCGCCTATCACAAATTTTTATAAGAAGCAGAGAACCATAGGAAATCGTGATTTGGCATGTCTAAAATTGCAGATAACATCGTTAAGAGTTTCTCGTTCCTCACCATACTCATCGAGCTTTCGAAGGGAAAGAAGATGAGCGGCTACGAAATCATGGTGCACATTAGCAGTCTGAGTTTTAAGGCAAGCACAGGCACCGTCTATCACCAGCTCGGCATGCTGTCCGAGTGGGGCTTCATTAGAGGAGAAGAGCAGGAAACAAGATCAAAATATGCACGCAGAGGAGCAACCGCGTATGAGATGACTGAAAAGGGCATGAAAGCCTTCAAAGAGTTCAAGGAGAAATGGCGGAAACCCTTACAGTACGCACATGAGAATCTGCAAACGTAGGTTCACTTTAACTTATCTCTCTCTGCATGGTTCCGCAGTGTCTTTTCTGCACAACTAACTTAAAGTCATTGAATTTAGTTGTAAGAGGGGAATCAGCCTTCAGAAGGCGAAGAGAATTTTTTCGTATAACCAAGTATGCACGTCGATACGATAGGCGTGAAGGTAAATTCACGATTAACGTTGCTTATGAGACTGCTGTGGAGGTATCGTCGCGTACTACTGCTGTGGCTGATGCTTTCGGGCTTGGGATTGATGAGGAACAGAAGTTTGTGATTTATGATAATGTTGAGTTTAAGATCGGAGCCAAGGACATTGTGTATATTACTGGGGATAGTGGTAGTGGCAAGAGTGTTTTGTTGAAGGAAATTAAGAAGGATTTAGATGATGAAGCTGTTGACATGGCGGATATCCACTTGGATTTGAACCGACCGCTGATTGAGACTGTAGGCGAAACTGTTACGGAAGGTTTGGAATTGCTGAGTCGTGTGGGTTTGAATGATGCTTTTCTCTTCTTGCGGAAGTATGGTCAGCTTAGTGACGGCCAGAAATACCGGTATAGACTTGCGAAGTTGTTAGAGTCTGGTAAGCAATGGTGGCTTATGGACGAGTTCTGCAGCACTCTTGATCGTGATACGGCTAAGATTGTGGCTTTTAACGTGCAGAAACTGGCCCGCAAAGAAGGTAAAGCTGTGGTTGCTGCAACTACGCATAGGGATTTGGCTGATGATTTGACGCCTGACGTGCATGTTCATAAAAGGTTTGGAAAAGAACTCTCCGTAAAATATTATTCAGAGAGGGGATTCGAACCCCTGCAGTGCAGTTTAGTTGAAGAGATGCACGTTGAAACTGGCGTGCTTGATGATTGGCGTCGGCTTGCTGGTTTTCATTATCGAAGTCATAAGGTTGCAGCCACCCGAGAGATCTTCTGTTTGTGGCGTGGATACGAGCTCTGTGGCGTGATCGTTTATAGTTATCCGCCGATAGCGTGTTTTGGTAGGCGTCAAGTTTTGCCTAAAATGACAATTCAAGAGTTGAATAAGAAACTTAGCATTATTAGCCGTGTTGTTGTGCATCCGAAGTATCGCAGTATTGGTTTAGGCGCTAAGCTTGTTCGGGAAACTTTAGCGCGCGCTGGGACTCCTTATGTGGAGATGGTTGCGGTTATGGCGAAGTATAATCCGTTTGCGGAAAAGGCGGGGATGCAGAAGATAGCTGTGCAGCAGCCAACCCAGAAAGTTTTAAGGATATCCGAAGCTTTGTCAAGTTTAGGTTTTAATCTTCAGTTTTTAAGCAGTGGGAGATATCTCCAGGATAGGCTTGAGAATCTAAGCAGTGAACAGTTTGCGATGCTAAAGGAAGCTTTCATAAAAAATGCTCATCCGAGACTTAGAAAAATGTTTACTCCTCATCAACCTTATGGGAGAAAAGCCGAGTATGTTGAAGGCGTGAAAAACGTGGACCTAACGAAAATGGCGAAGTTAATTAAGATTGTTGGGATGCTTCTTCAGTCGAAAGTCTACCTGTTTTGGCGAGATCCCGCCCTTCCAAATATACAAATTCATAAACAATAACCATCTGTTCAGGATCCCAGCTTCCTTTTCCGTTGATCTCTTCCCATGCCCTGCGGAACTCTTCTAGAGTGTTGAATCCTTCTTTTTTTACGTCTTTAGGGCTTATGTCTCCAAGCTTCTGTTGAAACTTCTTGAGTATTTTGATGTGTCCTTCAGGTTTCCCAAAATAGCTGGCTCTTATGCCATATGTTTTACCCATCTTCCACGTGCGCCTATGTGTCCGTCGGGTCTGCGTTTTCTCACCACGAAGAACCTTCCGCAAGTGCTTACGTTTAAACAAAGCCATGAGCCATATTCTAAACATTCTGGATATAAGACATTTACGGAAACGAGCCTTCTATATGACTTCAATATCGCTTCCATATGGGCACGTTTCTAAAAAGAGCCCCTAGAAGGCTCGTTTTAATTTTTCTTTTTGAATGCTTGTGTTAGGAATGTTTGCATGTTGCCTGTGCCTTCTTTCATGTAGGTTTTGAACAGTTTTTTCATGTCTAGTTTTTTGCCTATGGTTTCGCCTGCTAGTTTTCCGAGTAGCCATGTGGGCACGAGTTCTATGTGGTATCTTTTGGCTAGTTGGTATGTTTCTTTTTTGAAGTATGGGCTTATCAGTATGGGATGCACGTCTTGTTTTATGACGTGAACCTGTAGGGCTTGGTTTCCTTCGCGCAATTCAACTTGTGTGCCGAACTCCCTGCTGAATCTCAGTTTCTCTATAAATTCCTGTAGGTGCTGTGGTGTTGCTCCGCCCCGGTAATATTTACATTCGATCGGATAGTAATGCGTCCACAAGACTTTACCCTTAGAGTAAAAGTCGATTTGCAGTACTCTGTCGATTTGTTTGGCGTTGCTTAATTTTATGTCGTAGTGTTCTTTGCCGCCTACGATTCTTCGCCAGAAACTGACTTTGATCTGCAGGTTTTGGAGGGCTAGATCCGCGGTTTGCTGTGCGAAGGCTTCGTGGAAGACGCCTATTCTGCCGGCGAATCTTTTCTGGCTGCTTATTTTTCTTTGCCAATACCAGGTTTGTTTTTCAACATCGTCCATAGTGAGCTGTTGTTTGTCGTAGATGAAGCCTTGTCCACTTATCATAGCAATTGTGAGGTTTGTGTAGATTTGTGTTAGAATTTTGATGCCCTTTAATGTTTCATATTGCCCTAGTTCTTTGTCAAATTTTGTGTAGGGCGTGAATCGTTTTTGGCTGCTGTCTTTGCGGATCTCTATCAGCATAGCATTGACGTGTGGGCTGTAGAGGCCTTTTCCTTGTTCTACTCGTTTTTGAGCCTGAGGTGTTCCTGGTAGTCCGTAAACGTAGCCTTTAATCTGTCCTTGGAAAGGTGTTTCTCTTGCTAAGATTCGGTTGAAGAAGCCGCGTCTTTCCAGCAGGCCTTTCTTTCGCATTTTGTTGAGCATCCTACTTGCTCTGTTTAATGGCACTTTGAAATAGTCTGCGACTTCGCTGGATACGGCGCCTACTGTTCTGCTTTCAAAAAACTTCTGAATTTCCTTCTCGCTTAACCATCCTTCCCTTGCCTTTTCCACAACGGTTTTGCTGTAAGGAATAAACACGACATTAACTTTGTCCTTAGTTTCCTGCAGCGTGTACCGTTCTGTCCTGGGCAACTCAACAGTTACAACACCGCTAGGCGTCATCATTGGGCTGTCAACTCTAAGCCACATGAAACTTGTGAACTTCCGCCAATACTTGCCCTTTCCAGGTTTACTTTCAACATAACACACGCTAACTTTTTCTCGGCTGCGCATGATCTTTCCGTCTTTCCACAGCTGCACTAAATACGACATGACCGTGGTCGGATAACTTCTCAGCATCCTAACCAAGTCCATACGGAAACAAGGTTCAACCAAAAATCCTAACAAACGCTCCTGGAAGGCTTGCTGTTCAGCTCTGGTTCCTTTCGGCACAGCTAACACCCCTTATGCATGCACCTTAACATAAATACGGATAGGCGAAACGAAACTGCCAATTAACCTAACCCCCCACCATGCAGAGCATTAAGCTAGGCACGAAAATAAGCCTTTAGCACAAAAACAACTCAAAAAACCATTCCTTACACGAAAAGAATACCATTCCATATGTCCCTTAGCCCATCTATATCTCTGTTTCCAGTAGTCCGACCAGTTTTCAACGGCCTCCTCATAACATTCTGCATCATTGACGTATCTAATCTTGTAACCAGCAAGATAAACACGAAAAGTTAGGTCAGTGTCCTCTGCTAAAATTGATTCATCCCATCCATTCAAAGACTGCAATAAGCCGCGTCTAAATCCGCCTACGGTGCCTCCAAACTGTGAAATCAATCCTAGACTGTCTCGTGCTTGTTGATCAACACGGTATCCCCCTATCCTTTCAAGTGCCACAAGCCTTGTTACGACGTTTTGCGGTTCATTCAGAACTGTAACTCTGCCCTGCACCGCTCCAACCTTTGGGTCAGTAAACTCTGCCACAAGTTTTTCTATAATATCCCTCTGCGGGTAATAGTCCGCATCAAAGCAAAAGATAATTTCGCCTTCTGATTGTTTCAGTCCTGCGTTTAGAGCTGATGCTTTACCCTTCCCTCCTTCCCCATGGTTTCTGTGTATAACTTTGATGTAGTTATAGGATTTTGCATATCCTTCTGCTGTCTCCCCAGTGTCATCCGTTGAAGCATCATCTATTACTACTACTTGCATCTTATCTTTCGGATAAGTTAGTTTTGTCATTCCTTGAAGTATTCTCCCAATTACTCGTTCTTCGTTGTGTGCAGGGATGAGAATTGATACTGGAGGCTGATAAGCCTCGTTTTTTGTAGTAACAGCAGCTTTTTTACGCTTAGAGGTATGGTTAAGGACAGCTAGGGTGAAAACATAGTGGCGGATAAGGTAAGCCGTCATCACAAATGTCAAAATCAGAAACAATGCTTCTAGGATTTCAACTATCAAGACAATTCACCTTTACTGTTTTAGAGCTGGCTAAAACCGACAAACTTATGGACCAGAACGAAACAACCCAAATAAGGTTTAGCAGAGGATTCAAAATCATATACAATACATTTAGAAATCCTCCAAAGTAGCAAGCTGCAACATAGGAAAATGACGAGAAAACACTGTTCCAAAGCAAGCCAATAACATTTCCAATAAGCAACAGCCCTATCTTCTTTACAAATGACCCATCCAACGGAAAAACTAGAGACACAAAGAGAAAATCAAAAACCATGAGTATGAAAGCTGCTTCACCGTTGACGAAACAAAAAGACAAGAGTATAACATACATTACAATTACTCCAGCAAAAAATCCGAGCATTGAATGTCTAATTCTTACCATTTTCTCCTTTAGCAAAGCCCTCTCCACACTTCATCTATAGAACTTAATTATAGAACAATCATATAGAAAACAAAAGATATAAGATTTCGGTAAACCAAAAATTAAAAGATTCACCTCAGGTCTTCATGAAGCATTTTCAGCAATCTTTAGAAGATTTTAGAACAATGTTATCCATCACCAAGCATAAAATATGAAAAACCTCCTCTCTGTCCAAGTTGTTTGTGTCCAATATCAAATAGAAGGGCCTAAAATCTTCTCCTAAACTGAAACCATAAATCTTCTTATAAATGGCTTTTGTCTTTTCCTCCTTGCTCTTTAATGCCTTTAAGGCTTCTTCAACGCTTATTCCGTCTCTTCTAGCTATTCTCTCCGCCCTCTTTTCTGGAGAAGCCTCTAACAAGATCTTGAAGCCTTCTTCGAGAAGCCACGGCATTGTCCAACTGTCTAAGACCACATTTCCTTGCCGTGCCAGTTCCACAAGTTTCTTGTCAACAATCTCGTCAAATTTTGAGTCTTCACTTCTCATTTCCAGAAAACGCATTCCTTCTCTGCTTTCCCACCATCCACGTTCAAGCGGTTTGTACCCTTCTTTTATAGCTAAAGCTTTTAGCACGTCTCCGCCTGAATAATATTTGAGCCCGTATTTTTTCGCCAGTCTTTTTGCCAGCGTGCTTTTTCCAGTTCCCGCCATTCCGCAAATACAGATTACCATGGATTCTTTAACCATTGTTTTGGAAAACCTCAACCTAGTTCTAGAGAGTTCTTGCAGCCTGTTTTAAGAGGTTTTTAAGGCAGTTGGAGCATAATTGTCCCCCATAGGGACGACAAATCCTTCTTTTGGTTCGATTCAGTTTGCGTATTTCCGATGCTGAACAATGGGGGATTCCACCTATTGGTCGACCGCAAAGATTACAATGTTGTGAAGAGCTAACTTCACGTCTGTAATGAATTGTCTTGTTGCCGCCTGGCAAAGTTTTGCGAACACGTTTTTTACTTCTTGTACGTTGACTGGGTCTTGGCATTTCTAAGTCACTCCATACTTACCAACCCAAAAAGGTGGGAAAATACCGTTCCAAAAAGAAAAGAGGATAGCAGGTACCACCAAAAGATGGAAACCATATTCAAAAACGGGAGTATAGGTCCAATCCCTGGAAAATAGGCGATGGAAACTGGTCCTTCAGATGAGGTGTAGAATCCTCCTAAGAATTGCCAGATTAAGAAGAGTGGGACTATGAACAGCAGCATTACTTTCATTGATTGCCACATCATCTTGGATTGAAGTTGCATAATCTGCTTTTGCTTCTTCATGAGTTTCTCTGTACGCTTTTTGTCTCCATCACGTTGAGCTTTGCGCAACTCTGTGTTCCATTCTGCAATTTCCTTTCTCCAAGCCTTTGATTTTTCTGGGTTAGTTAGAAGGCGATTCGCTAGCGAGGTCAGTAAGGAAATGGCGGCTGCTAGTAGAAATATGAAAACCGTGGAAAAGGGGATTTCCTGCAAGACTGGCGGGAGCATTCTACATAACCTCTAAGGTTTTCAATATTATACTGGTAACTATAATTGTTTTGTTCACTTTTTTAGCCTCCGAATATCTTTCTGAAAGCGGGGTACATTTCAGCGGCTTTTTCCCGCATTAATATCTCATAGTACTGATAAATTATTCCGACAGAAAGCAGGATGCCCATTCCTGAACCGAAAACTCCGAAAAAGTCTGAGACGCCAGCAACCAACCCTACAACTACTCCGCCAAGAATTGTAACCACAGGAATGTAACGTTTAAGAACGGTTTCAATAGTCCTTCCAGATCGCCTATACCCCGGAATCTGCATGCCCGCACCTACTAGTTGTCCAGCCACGGTTGACGCGTCTAGACCGCCAACCTCAAGCCATGTAAGCGAAAAGACAACACAAAAAGCAACAAGAATCCCAAGATAGGCAAAAGCCTTCAAGGGGTGCTCCATGACATTTGCAAGACTACGTGGGGAAAGCACGTAGTACACAAGCCCTCCTATGGGTTGAAGGTTTGGATCCCCTCCTCCTTCAGGTGTAATCCATTTAAACTGTCCTAAAAGGTCAAGCCAGAAGTTTTGTCCCGGAGAAGGCTGACCGTTCATGCTCCAGAAAATTTGTGAAAAGAAATATACGTTAGCGAAAAGAGCTGATGCGAAAATTACTGGAAGGTTAGATACGTATAAAAGTTTTATTGGATATCGACTGCGGTAACCTTTGTAACCAGCATATGACAATGGTAATTCAACTCTCACTCCCTCAAGGTATATGATTACTAGAAAAGTGGCGATTGTAGCTATGAATCCAATTAGGGACGGATATGCACCGCTTCCAAAAATCCATGATGTTAATTCGTTATTAGCTAACGCCGTTGAGAGACTCCCAATGAATAGGCCAGTTCCCGGAGAAAAACATTGCCAGAAGATTTGCTGTGCAACACCACCCATGATGAACAAGCTTATTCCACTGCCGAACCCCCAGCCCTTTTGTACAAGCTCATCCAACAACATTACGATCATTCCTGCTGCTAAGAGTTGTAGAAAAACAATTATTGCTGCCGTACCTGCTATGCTTCCATACATTCCGCCAATTATGTACGCAGATGCTTGAACTCCTGTGAGAACTATGGAGAAGACCTTGCTGGATGTTGTGAATAAGCCTCTATCCTCAGGGCGTGACATGTCGGCTTCTATCATGTCGGAGCCAATCAAGAGCTGCAGTATTATTCCTGCCGTGACTATTGGACCTATACCAAGCTCCATGAGGCTTCCACGGCTGGAAGCAAAAATTATTCGGAGAGCAGCAAGTTCTCCCAGCGCTGTTTTTTCAATTCCGTAGAGGGAAACTTCAGTCATCACCAAGTAGACAATGAGCACTATTGCCGTCCAGAAAAGTTTTTCGTTAAATCCTACTTTACGTTCTGGAGCCTTAATTTCCGGTAAGAACCTAGCAATGGGTTTGAATAGGTTTAGGAATCTGCCAGCCATGGGTTATCCGCTACTTTCCAACTCTTCAGATTTTATTAAGATTTGTCCGCCAGCTTCTTTTACCTTTTTAGTCGCAGAACTCGAACAAGACGGCACCTTTACAATCAGTGGTTTTGTAACGTTGCCTGTGCCGAGAAGTTTTGTGTAACCGAGGCTTTCTAAGTCTATGAAGAACTTGTTTTTTTCCATTCTTGTTGACAGCTTTTCTGCCATTTCATCGAGTGCTCCAACATTTATAACATTCACTTTTCGTCTGACACTTTTGGGTGACGTAAAACCTTTTTTCCCGAAGTAGTCTGGTTCATATTTTATCACGTAGGACCATTTATGTTTATGGAACCCTGCCTTCCCATGTCCCCCTCTTGATCCTCCTGCTCTGTGCTGCCCCACTCTGCCCCAGCCATGAGTTCTTGAACCACGTTGCTTCCTGATCTTTCGAAGTTTATGCGGCATCTTCAGCCAACTACCTTGTCAATGGCTTTTTCCTTAACAGCCTTTTCAAATTCAATTTCAAGCACACCGTTCTTATATGATGTGCATATGGTGCTTGGAATCACTCTTTTGGGAAGATTTAAACTTTTATGGTATTTCCGATCTGAAGCCTCAGCAGACAAGATTAATCGTTGATCTTTAACATGGATTTTTAGATTTTCCCTTTTGAAACCAGCGAATTCGGCAACAACTATTATTTTATTCTTTTCTTCAAGAACATCGATTAGAGGTTTAGGCTCCTTCCATTTTCTTCCTCTATAAGTGTTCAGAAGACTGTGTTTGTATGGGTATGTTCCTCTTTTAATCCGCAGGTTGTTAATTCGGAATGGGTGATCAAATTTTTTGTCTTTAACTTTATTGAAGTCTCTAGAAATGCGAAATCGTTTTGAACGTTTTTTATATCTCCGCCACTTCGCGCTCAAACTGCCTTCTCCTCGAATAACATGGCATTTAAAAGGTGACTATAAAATGTATCGCAAACAAAAGTGTTCAAAATTACAGTTCAGGTCATCCGTTTTATCAGTTCATTGATTTTTTCTCCGCGATATCCAAGCTCGCCTCCCATGCCATAGGCCTTTTTCACCTTTCCTTTGAAGCCCTTAGTTGGTGGATGCAACCTAAAGACTGGTTTCACATTCGAAAGTTTCCAGTATTCAGTATGACAGTTAAATATTGCTTCTGCAAGCTCTTCCAAGGATTCGTAACCGTTTTTTTGTGCATACTCATCTGTTGGCTTCTTGTTCCCAGCAAGTCTTGCCCTTTCCTTTATTATCATGTTCACGGTTTCCTTTGAAGCTTCACCCCAAGCGATGAAATTCTGCACTGTTTTCAACATCCCAAGGAAAGCAGGACGGTTGTCAATCAAAACCGCAAAGTTATTTCGTGTCAAGTTAAGCATCTGAAGGGTTTCCCTGACTTCCCGTGACGCTCTAATTGTTCCGCGGATTCGTACAGCCACTACGCATTTACGTTCTTTCGCTTCCTGACCCACTTACCTCACCCAATCCGCAGGAGTTATGAGACTATAGCTTTTCTTCAACGCGTCGAAAACCGCATATGCAAAAGAAGGAACAGTTCTCGTTGAGCCGTAACTTCGCGTCCAACAGTCTTTTATGCCAGCAAGTCCGAGGATGACCTTTGCGACTTCGCTTGCTACAAGACCTAAACCTCTCGGTCCGGGAAGAATAGCGATTTTTACGCCACTGCATTTTCCTTCAACTAAGAACTTGACTGAATGCTGTCTTCCACAGCCGCATTCCCAGCTTCCACAGCCCCTCCTAACTGGAACTATGTTTAGACGAGCATCTACGGCAGCCTTTTCTATGGCTGCTCGCACTTGGCTTGTTTTTCCAGACCCTAAGCCAATGTAGCCGTCCCTGTTTCCAACGGCAACTATTGCCTTAAACCTTGATTTTTCACCAGCATCTGTCTGTTTTTGAACTAGATTTATGTTTATGACCTCTTCTTGAAGGTCTGGAAGTAAAGCATCAACAATTTGTGGTTCACGTATTCTTAAGCCTTCCATAAAAATTTCTTGGATGGATGCAATTCTACCCTCTTGTATCATCTTGCCAAGGCGTGTTCTAGGAACCCACTCTTCAAGGTTTTCTGATGGTCTTGAACGCCTTTTTGAATACCTTCTTCTTGAACGTCTCAAGCCTTTTCACCTCCACTGAACGATGCAGTTATCTCCTTTTTAACTTTCGTAAAATGCTTAGGAAATTTTTCTGGGTGTAGTTTTTGCTTCAAGTATTTCGAAAATTTAGTTTGATGTTCTTCAGGGTTAGAAGCTAAGATTTCTGCATACTCTGCAATGTGCTCGCCCTTTATTCTTTCTTCATTGGGGAGCTTCTCTTCACTATAGGGCACATTTACTCCAGCGTCTAAAACGCCTTTCAGCGTAGCAAAAATGCGATTCTTTGTAGAGGAATGTAAGCCTATATCTAAAACTGCTTCCTTAACACCCTTTTCTCTGGCTTTTAATCCGCAGAGAAGACCAGTTAGGTAACATGCTGGAATGTTTCCTCCTGAAGCTTTCCACCCGTGCTTTCTGGTTAGCTCCTTACTATGTGCTGAAACTATGACCTCGTCTCCGTGGGGTTTAGCCACAATTATTTGCACTATAATGTGTTTGAGTGAACCGCGGACTACTAAGCGTGGTTTTCCGGACAGCAACAATGCTTTTCTTGCTTTGTAATCTGTTTTTCCCTCTCTTCTTCTTCGGAATGGAACACAATAGCGTGGTCCCTTCGCCATCACCGTTTCCTCCAAAGTTCGTGCGCCTTCAAGTAACGCTCCATGTCGGCAATGGAATCAAACCTTCCGCTACTCGACATCTTGTACATCTTCCGATACGTGTTTACAGTGATTATTCTATTGGTTTTTAGTTCACGGAGCCTCTTTCTCAAGGGGCGAATCTTCTTCATCCAAGCCTCTTTCTTCGATATTTTTGCGTGCAACGAACTGGTTCTGCTGCCTGGCCCGCGCCTTCGTCCCTTCTTTTTCTTTTCATGTAAAATCCGTGCCCTTGCGCGGCTTACACCCTTTTCTGGAAGCCGTTTAACGACGCCTTCATGAATCAGTTTTCGGATCTCTTCTCTAGTTATGGCTACTTCCACGTCATCTATCCTTTCAGGATCTATCCACACGCGATTCTGTCCGATTTTCAGTATTTGTGCTGCTAGACGCCGCTGACTTGTAAGACCTGTCATCGTTTTTCTATCCTCGTTTTACGTTTTTTGGTCTTCTTCGGTGTACGTCTTAATTTTCCTTTTTCTGATACTTTCTTCTCTTCTTCCTTTTCCTTGGGTTTCTCTTCTTCCACGGTCTCCTTTTCTTCTTCTCTAACTACTTCCTCAGCTTCTTCGAAATTTAGAATTTTTATCTTCTTTTTTCTTGCTTCAACAAGAATTTTAGCTCTTTTTCTTTTACCAACCGTGTGTGCAATTCTTATGGCTTGAGTTTCAGGGTTGATCTTTTCAAGTTCTTCAGTATTATGTACTAAAACCTCATTGTAGCCTGATGGGTGAAGACCCCTTGCGGCTTTTGGCCCTCTGTACCCAACGCTTACGGTGGGCGGCCATCCCTTAATTTTCCTTCTCATCTTGTTGTCTATTCCTCTTGGTCTACGCCAGCTTTCCTTTAAACGCTTATACCGCCAGCTTTCCTGTCTAACAAATTTAGGTTTCTTCTTTTTTATGCGGGTCCTCAGTTTCAATGCCCTTTCTAAAGTAGCTTTGTCTTGTTCTGTCATTCTTCCATCCCCTCGCCTCTTTCGTTAACGTATATGCCGTCTAAGAAGACACGGGGGTCTTTTCTTTTCACCTTGGTGCCTTGTTCGATGTTTGCTGCTGTTTGGCTTACATCTTCGAGATCTATACCTTGAACGATTATGTCCTCGGTTTGAATCTTAACTTGGGAATCGCCCATTATTCTGAGTTTTCTTGGGCTTCGTTCACCTGTGAAATTGTCAATTAGAATGGTTTTATCTTTAACTTTAACGGATATTGGAAAGTGTGAGAAAACTATTTTCAATTTGTATGTGAAGCCCTTCCTAACTCCGGTAATCATGTTCTGGATGTGCGAATGAAGGGTGCCTACGAGGGCTGCCTCTTTTTTCCTTGGCCACTCAACCCAAACACGAATGGTTTTTCCTTCGACTTTGATTGAGATTGGAGCGTGAGAAAAGTCACGGGTTAATGTTCCTTTTTGACCTTTAACTGTGACTTTCCGTCCTTCCACTGAAACCTCTACGTCATTTGGAATCTGAATAGTTTTTGAGACTTCTATGGCTCGCATCAAAGGCACCTTCTCTAATAAGCGAGTGCTAACAGCCTACCTCCAATGTGTTTTTCCTTCGCCTCTTTGTGAGACAGCACTCCCTTCGGAGTTGAGACAACTAATATGCCAACGTCTCTTGATGGAAGGAATTTCTTCTCCCATTCTTCAAATTCGTCTACTTTGACCGGAAAGCGCGGCCTGATGGCTCCACATTTGTTTATTCTTCCCAAAAGTTGGACCCTAAACTTTCCAGAGCGACTGTCATCAATGAATTCGAATTCTCCAATGTAACCGTTTAACTGCATAACCCTTAAAACTCTGCCCAAAAGTTTAGAGGCTGGACTAATCAAGCACTCACGCTTGTTGCGCATCTCGTTGTTTATGATTGTTGTCAAACCGTTTGCCAAAGTGTCCATCCTAATTTCCTCGTTACTCGTACTTTTTGAAACCGAGTTTTACGGCTACCTCTCTAAAACATTGCCGACATAAATATAAATTGTAACGTCGAATAACAGGCCCATAAGACCCACATCTAACGCACTGTCTTGTTCCTTTGCCATATTTTCTTTCTTTTTTAGGTTTCTCTTTGCCCACACCCATCGCTCCAATAACTATATTATCTCGACTCCCAAGGCATCTTTAACGAACACCACAGCTTCTTCAAGCGTTAACATATGCTTTAAACCGATTTTCACTTTCTCTCTCCGCCTTTTTTTCACTCGATATCCGGGGCGGCTGAGGGAGACGCAGACATTCATGCCAAATATGCCAATTTCAGGTTCATATTTTACCCCTGGAATTTCAATGTGCTCTTTTATGCCAAAGGAGAAGTTTCCATATTTGTCGAAGTAATTCTCAGAGATTCTATTTTCGACAACGGGCAAAACTTTTTTCAGGAAATCTGTTGCCTTCTGTTTTCTAAGCGTTACAATGCATGCTATCGGTTCACCTTTTCTTATTCCAAAATCTCTAATGGTTTGCTTAGCCTTTCTCTTACATGGATTTTGACCCGTTAAATCTTTCAGAACCTTTGAGGCTTTTTCCACGGGCTCCCCTGACTTTCCAACGCAGATGTTAACGACAACCTTCTCGATTTTCGGTTTAAGCATGGGGCTTTCTTTCCATCTCTTCAGCATCTCATCCTCAGACAATCTGAGCTACCTCCGGCATGGATATTAACGGCTGTCCTTCGCCTATTGCAAAAACAAAGTTCAATATTGTTTGGTAACGGTTTCCTTTCTTGTCCTCGATTGTTACAAGGGCGTTCGTACGCTTCTTTCCCTTCGTTTTTTCTATTTCAAGTATCTTGCCATGTTTTCCGATGTTTTTTCCACTTGTTATTATTGCAAAATCGTTTTCTTTCATTTTTACTTGTTCAAGTATTTGTCTTTCTGGCAAGTTTATTTTCACACTGTCTAAAGCCTTGTAGGTATCCTCTTGAGGCTTCTTTAGGTCGGCAACCTTCACCAGTATGTTTGATCCGTCATGCATGTTGAGTTGTACATGCCCGTTTTCAACAACTTTCTTGTTTTCTATTCTACACAGTTTGAAGTTTGATTCTTCTTTACTGATTGGATGAAGAATTAAGCCCTTACGGGAGGGCACTATACGGAAGTAGTTGTCAATGTCTGATATGGAAATAACATCCATTAAGCCCACTGGAAAGTCGTCTTTTCGCCTAACCTTGCCATTCACATACACCTTTCCTTGCGAAACTATTGTTTTAGCCTCTTTTCTTGTTTTGGCAAACTTGAGAATGTCACGTAAAACTATGGTTAGTGGTAAGCAGTTTTTGAGAGAATGTGGTCCGGGGGAAGGCTTTACAACCCAGAAAAACTCTTTTCTATGTATTGGCCAGAACTTTGGTGCGGGTTTACGTTTTAACCCTGTTGATCCTCCTTTTCTAGCCAAAATTATTTTTCTCCTTTGGTTTTCTTGGTTGTTTTACGTTTGGCTCTTGTTTTCTTCGTTTTGGGCTTCTCTTCTTTTTTAGTTTCTTCGGTTTTCTTTTTTCTGGTTCTCTTCGCTTTTTTCCGTTTTTTCGGTTTTTCTTCTACTTTCTTTTCTGCTGGCTTTCTAACTACTCTCGTCTTTCTTCTTTTTGGATTCTTTTTCGGTACTTTCTCTTCTACAGCTTCTTTTATTTCAGCAATCTCTTCTGAAGGAGGTTTCTCTGCAACCTCCTCTATAATCTCGGGAGCTTTTCTTTTTCTTTCCAGAATTTGCTTTCGCCATTTATCTTCAAGATTTAAGTTTGTTATCATGACCTTTGAAGGGTGTACGGGAACGAGTATTGTGGTTCCGTCAACTTTTTCTCGTGTTAGTCCTTCAACGTAGATTCTATATTTTTTTCTGTCTATTCGGGTAACCTTTCCTTCAAATCCTTTGTGGTCCCCTCGCATTATGCGGACTGCATCTCCGCTTCTAACTGGTAGGGCCCTCACCCCATGTGAGGCTCTCAGCTCTGGTGAAAGGGGTGCTGCAAAATGTTTGTGGCGTATATGGTCTGGTGCTTGGAAGAGCATTTTTCTTTGTTTCGTTGGTTTCCTTACAGGTTTTATTGCTTGCATGTTCTTCCTCCTACAATATTATGCTTGCGGCACTTGCTATTCTTGGCCATCTTTCAGCAGCCTCTTTTGCCACTGGTCCACGAACTTCTGACCCCTTCATTTCCCCATCCGGAGTTATTATTACTGCCGCATTATCTTCGAATTGAATCCATATGCCCTCAGCCCTTCGGTAGGGCTTTCTTTGTCTTACAACTACTGCTTGAAAAACCTTTTTTCTCATGTCTGGTGTTCCACGTCTGACTGAAACGGTTATTTTATCGCCTATTGCAGCTGATGGAACACGTCGTAGACGTCCTTTATAACCTATGACTTGGATCAGCCTTATTTCTTTGGCTCCAGAGTTATCTGCACATTTTAGGACTGCGCCACAGGGCAATCCTCTTGAGATTTTTGGTTTTTGGCCAATCATCCCTTTGGCAATAAACGCTCTCATTCTTGCCCTTGCAGCCATTTCACTTCTCCTCCAGTTTTTCAACGACGACAAATGAGACTGTTTTGCTTATCGGGCGGCATTCAGCTATTTTTACGCGGTTTTCTAGTTTTGCGTTTATGCACGGTGGGTTGTGACATGCGATGCGGCTGTGTCTTCTCTCATACCTCTTAAACTTTGGAACATAATGAAGATAGTCACGTTTGACTGTGACTGTTTTATCCATTTTTGCGCTGACAACTACACCTTCTAAGACGCGTCCCCTTGTTGAGAGGTCTCCGTGGAAGGGACAGTTTCTATCGTTACATGTTTTCTTAGGCTTTTTGAAGGCTAGTGACGTTACCATAGCCTCCTAATACGTTTTTTGAGACGATCTTCTGGTCGTCTCACAAGCAGTTTACCATCAATTTCAACAATTGTTCCGTCCGAAAATTTGAAGTTAAAAACAGCTGAATCTTTTATGATTCTTTTTCGTTCTCCCTTATGTAGAATTACAAACGTGTTTCGTGTTTCATCTATAATCCTACCAGAGATTCCCACATATCCTTGATGCCTGCTTTTTGCAACTTTAGCTTCGGTTCCGATGAATTCGGAGCTTATTACGTTTGGCATTACCTTCATTTCTTTTTCTTCCCCTTAATCTTCTCTTCTGCAAGCCCAAGTTTTTTTTCGTGTTCAATAGTTAGTATTCGAGCAATTGTTTTACGCAGCTCCTTTATCCTAGCTGGATTCTCTACTGTTCCCCCTGCCTTTACCATGGTTCTTAATCTTAGAAGCTCTGTTCTAAGCTCATTTAGTCTTTTCAGCCGCGCTTCAGAAGACATGTCACGCATTTCCTTGACCCGCAATATTGGCATTTACTTGGCTGCCTCCTCTCCGCTTGTTTCTTTAGGTTCTTCTTCAGTTTTTTCTCCAGATGTTCCTTCCGCCGTTTTTTCCTCCGGAAGACTTTCAGCCACTTTGGTTTTACCTGGGAATTCTGCATCTGGGGGCATTATCCTAACGTTCACGCCAAGCATACCTGCCTTTAGTTGAACGTGAACTACGGCTTTTCGCATGTATTTTAATGCTATGTCTCCACATGTCGGTAAGTATCCAGTTTTGAATTTTTCGTATCTTGATCTATCGGTTCTCAGTTTCCCACTTATGATTATTTCCACGCCAAGGGCTCCAGCTTCCATAACTCGGTTGAGTGCCCAGTATCCTGAGCGCCTAAAATGTATGCCTCTCTGCAGAGCTGACGCCACACGTGACGCAACAACATAAGCGTTCAGTTCTGGAATCTCCATTTCAGAAACAGAAATTTGAGGGTTGGGAACATTGAATTTCTCTTCTAGAATTCTTGCGAGTTCTCTTATTGTTCCCCCGCCTCGACCTATTACTAAGCCTGGGCGCATGGCGTAAATCACTATGTGCGTTCCCAATGGGGTTTTTGATATGTTCACTCCGCCATAGCCCGCCTTTTCGAGTTCTTTCTGGAGGAATTCATCTATTTCATTCTTTTTCATGGACTCTGATACGAAATGTTTGACAACGGACATTATGCTTCCTCTCCTGTTTCCAGTTTTTCTTCTAACGCTACTTCAATGTGACATAGGGTTTCGAATTTTGGACTACTTCTTCCAAAGGCTCTTTGCATGTATCCCTTAATCTTCATGCCGGGATATGCTGACGCGTGAATTATGCGTAATCTTTCGGTGTCTAAGCCTTTATATTCGGCGTTGGCTTCTGCGCCTTCAAGTATTTTTAGAACATGTTTTGCTGCTTTCACTGGATATCTGCCTGCATACGCCTTTTCTAGTCCGTGGCGGTGTCCACCCTTCTTTTTGAATCTTCTGAAGGGAACAGGTTTCTTCTTGGCGATGACGTCTTTGAGATACCGTTTTGCTCGAGTGAGCATCATTCCTTTAACTGTTTTGCACACTTCTCGAGTTGATTTAGGGGATACTCTAACCTCTCGTCCGCTTGCCCTAACGGTTTTTTCTGGGTCTAATTCTTCTGTTATGGAGTATCCCCATTTTGGCACTTTATCGCCTCTCCAAGTTTGCAATTGAACAGCGGTATGGTGATTTATATGGCTTTCCATTAACATAAACAGTTTTTAGACCCTTTTGCACATTCTAAATAGGACCAAGCCTCCTTTTTCAAGCATGGTGTATCCTGATGATTTTGTCTTCTAGAATTTTTCGGAAGTTCGGGGAGCTATCCCCCTATACGTTTTCAAGTATCACCGTTATTTGGCTTCAAATATGTTTCCTTTCCAGGTTTGCGGATGATACAGTGGATGTGCAATGCAAAAAGTTATCCCTTCTAGGAATTTTTGCTTGTTCCATTTTGGCGGTTTTGCGTTTTCGGTTGTTGGCATCCACATAAGATATATGCTAAAAACTTGTCCTTTATGCTTTGCTTTATGTACTACCTTAATCGAGTCTAGGGGTTTAAAGCCTAACTTTTCCATTTGCCATTTCATAAACCATGGACTCCAGTGGTTTTCTAAGGTTATTGTTGCAAAGCCAGCAGTATCCCTTTCGCTTTTTATCATGTCTTGTAAAAGCCGTTTGCCAAGGTTGTGTCCCTTTGCTTTTCTCAGAACTCAGATGCAATTCATCACAATTACATTATCATGCATTATCGGATAATAGGATACTTCTGCAGGTGCATACTCTATTTGGCCAACAATCTCCCCGTTAAAAATCAACGATTTTTTGTGAAATCCTTTCGGGATGGCTTTCTCCAAATGTTCTTGTCTTTTCTTATATCGTCTAAATGAACCTGCTAGACACCTGTAAACGTATTTTTCATATTCGTTGACTTTAGTGATGTCAATAATTTTAGTTTGAGAGACGCTCTTCATTTTGTTCATGCTTAGCTCATCTAGCCTACCTTATAAGATCTCTACATAACGCTTTCACATATGAAGACAACTTGGCGCAATTGGTCTGGTGTCATTTAGGTCAAAGGCTTGCTGGAAGCAAGCTAGAAAGCCCATGTTCCCTAGACAGAGGATGAATGACATTAAACTTATTGAGATGGTTTAGAAGTTTGCATGTGAGAAGTGTAGAATAATCAATAAGAAGCTAGGAAGAATGGAAGTCTCCAAGGGTTTCATCCAGATACCTACCGAGAGTAGAAACGAGCTTATTGGAGATCTACTAACGCCCTTCAAAACTTTTGTGAATGGGGAACCAGCGAGACTTACAATTACGAGCGACTTTGGTCACCTTCACTGAAAAACTCAAAATTTGAAAAAATTTGAAATTGCTATTTATTTTATGCTGGGCTAAATGTTCTTTTTCAAGTCTTCTATGAATTTGTCAAACATTTTTACTTTTGCACTTTCTTCAACGGATTTTTCGCTCATAACGTAGCAGCCATCTGTATCAATTTCAACGATCGCCCTTCCTTTTTTGCGAGTTTTTTAATCGAAAGAGTTCCATCTTCATCTGGAGTAATGAAGAATACATTCCTTCAGTGGGTTTTATCATCCCACTTTCGCAATTATTCCTTCGATCCAATCCCAATCTGGGTTTCCATGGTTGAAAAAAGACTTGAAATTGTCCTTTAACCATTCATAGTAGTCGTCTTCTGTGAACCTACAAAATGCCTCCACCAATTTTCTTTTGTCTATTCTTTTAGGAATGTCTATTCTAGCACCTTCTATTTTTTCGAGGAGGAAATCCTCGACACCTTTTCTGTCTAACATAAGATCATCTCCTATTCACTTATCTTTTCAAAAACTACCCTCTTTTTCACGTCATCAATAATGTACTGATAACCTTTTATTTTATATGTTTTTTCGCCCGCTCTTATGCAGTTCAACAAACTTTTTCTGTTTGCTCCCGAACTTACGCCCGATAAGCACACCTTGGACCACATCTGCGCACGCAAGCAACTGTTATTAATCTCCAATATCTAATTGATAACCGACCGAGTATGTCAGAAGAATGGTCCATAGGTGTAAGACGTCCTTCTACTATCAGTGACTGGAAGAAACTGATCCAAGACTTTAGAGACCAGTTTCCTTACGACCCTTTTACAGTCTTGATAGTTGAAACCTTTGCAAACGCATTAGATGCGAAAGCGACGAGAATAAACATTCAAATCGATGGCAATCTATATAAGATCTTGGATAACGGCAATGGCATGACACCTCATGAGTTTAAAGAATATCACAATATTGCATCTCTTACAAAACGACGTGGAGAAGGAATCGGATTTGCTGGAGTTGGTGCCAAAGTATTTTTGGATAGATCGGAATACATAATTACAGAAACCAAATCCAGAATTTTCAATGCCACAACACGCTGGGCTTTTTATGGCGAATCTCTACAATGGGAACCTATTGCAAACCTCAATAAGGTAGATCACCCAACTGGCACGTATGTTGAAGTTAAACTTAAAAACCGTGAAGATATCCGTAAACTCAATCCTAAATTCGTGAAAGAAGTCTTACAATAATACTACAATGCCACTTTATTAGGTTATTACCATGTAAAAAGAGTTATCATCAACGGAAGAGAAGTAGAACCTTGGAAGGTGCCAGAAAACAAAATAGAAAGAAGAAAAGAATTCAAGTTCAGGTATGGAGGGCATCGTATTGAGGGCTTTTTACAAAAATCCACCAAGAGGCTTCCTGAAGAATTTCAGGGTCCATTCATCGTAGTTTTTGGCAAAACAGTTACGCAGTGGTGGTTCAGACAGTATCCATTGAACGGTGACACGTTCTATGGCTTAATTTTAGCAGACCATTTAATTGACATCCTGAGAACTTCCAAATCCGACTTTCAACGTACTTCAATGCTGTGGAAGAAATTTCATGGCAAGATGGGGCGAATGCTTTCCGATTGGTTAGATGAAATCGGAGCGAAACCGAAACTTCCGCCCCCACCCACAGACTTGGATATAATGTTCAAAGACATAGAAAAAAGCATAAACAAGATCTTGAGAATGCCCGAACTTGCCGATGTTGCGAATATTATATTCCAGAATATAGTACAAAGACCCATTGCAATCCGAAGCGGCAAGGGTGAACTTGGTGGCACTCAAATGCAAGGTAGACAAGTAACAACAGGAACAATAGGTGGTCGTGGAGAAGGAAAGGGTGTTGACACTTTAGGCGATTCGGAAGGAAAAGGGGTGATAGAAGATGAAAGTGGTCTAACGCCTATTGAAAGAGTTAGACGAAGAGTCCGAGGCGGAGTCAGGATTGGTTATGACAAACGACCTGCAGATTCGTTAGAGGGATGGATAGACCCAGGAAAGCAAGCAATCATAATTAACACTGGGCACCCAGCATGGAAAGTTGCTGATGGTTTGACTTTGGAGGCAGGAGATGAGCGTGTGAGAGTATACCACATCTTACGTGTAGTTTTTGGCACGTTGGTGGAAGAAGTAGGAATAGAGTCTCCTAAGGAAACTCTGAAAAAACTTTTCTCTGCTTGGTATAACACATGGGTTAGGCGTTGATTATGAAGATACCCTTAGAAATTCAGAAAATAAGAGATCCAAATGGCTCAAGTCGTTTTAAAGCAATTGTATCTTTCCAAGATGCAATTACACATAGCTCACAAAGCCAGAAACTCATTCAAATCCAAAACAAGTATTCAAAATCTGTTGATGGATGGCGAAGAATGCTAAAAGAAATTCGAAGCAGTCGTAAGAATATGGCTGATTCTGAACTTCAGTGGAAATTTGCAGATGAGATTTACTCTTTTGTCAAATGTATTGAGAACAATGGCTATGCTTTTGCAAACGTTTCTGAGGCATTACCAAGAGATGTGGGAATGTCTCGATCTCAATTAAATTATCTTATAAAGTTTAGAACGCATTATCCTTTCATTGATCACGTGTCTAAGGAGATCAACTGGTCAAAATATAGAGAAATTCTTGATATCAGAAGTGTGGAAGCAAGGAAGATTTGTGAAAAAAGGATACTTTCTGGCGAGATAAGAACAGATCGTGGTATAAGAGATTTTAAGAGGAGATATCGAACGCGCGCACCCAGCTGCGGTCAAGCATGAGATTATAAGTTTAGAAGTCTATTTAATTTAGATACTAACATCTGCGTCTGCAAAAAATAGCAACGTGATCTAAAGTAAATTGTGCCTATATGGTGAGCAGAGCAGTTTTAATAATAATAGTAGTTTGGAATGAGTGATTTTGGTGTGAAGCGCTTTGTCTCGCTGGAAACTTTTCCCAATGCAACTTGGGTGTTCGTTATATCTGATGCTATCTCTATAGGGTGAATCGATGAAGATTATATCTACAGAATGTCTTTGAAAGATATTTTTCTTGCATCACTTTGAATAATGCCTACTACCTTATTTTGTTAAGAAATTCTTCAGGTAGTTTCTTGTCGCAGTGAGGACACCGCACACTGTCTATCTCTGAGTCAGAATTCACCACATCCTTAATCTCATAATAAATGAATTTTTCCTCATCTTCGTCCCATCTATAGCCTGCGTGTTCCCACCCCGAAACCTTCAGGACGACGATTACGTCAGATAGTGTTTCACCGCATTCGGGACACTTTATCATTAATGTAACCTCCCTTTGCCAGCTATTTATATCGTGTCACATAACATATATAACGATCGCCCAAAACCATTTTGCTCGAATTAACATAAAATGATATCACAAATTACAAAAGTAATGGGCAAACTACTTCCTCACACCAAGCCCCCTTTTTAAATCACTAAAGTCGTATTGAGAATGGAAGAAGCTTGGGGAGATATTGATTTGGTTGCATACATCAACTCTTTTCCAATAGCCATAATTAATTGTAACCTGAGTCTCCATGGTCGCTTCACAGAAACATTGTTCTACAGCCTTCTATTTCGTACAATTTCTAAAATCAAAGTTGTTTTAGCTACTCCAGATTCAGGAAGAGGGCAAAAAGGAAGATGGGCATCAGAATGGGGAACTTATGATAGCCCTACAAAAGATCGACTGCTCGCAGAATCATATTTAGATGGAGTCTATGTAGAAAATGCTCCAGAATTCATAAAGGACATGAAGCCCGATGAAAGAACTTCTTTGGGAGGAATCGTAAAACCATTAAGTGATTTGCCAAATGATCTTATATCATGGGCCGAAGAAACGTCAAAATTACACTTATGGAAAGCGAATTTAAGCAGCAAACAGAGGAAGCTCGTTTAGCTTTATGAAGTTGCGATCAACCGTTTCCCCTTGACCAGAAGTAAGCCGTATGGGTTGTTCCCATCATTTGGATTTTCTCCACAAATCCGAAACACGACCAACCTTCACAAGCTTCCACTTACCGAAAAAACCCTTCTTATAAAAATGGTATAAACCACACCGAGTACACTGCATAATCCGCCTGCCCTTATCAAAATTAATCTCATATAAATCTAAAGGCGAACCACAATCAACACACTTACCAGTGTAAGTCTTCTCAGATTTTTTATCCATTTGAGACCTTTCCTATACGAGAATTAGAATAAGATAAGAGAGTAGTTCATGTTTAAAACTTGCTAAACATGTTTATGCCTAAAACGATATTTCATTTCAACCGCAGACAATAAATACTCAATCATTGTATAAAGCAAAGCTTGGTGAAAGTAACAATGGAAAGACCTTTTGGTGTGACAATTCTAGCAGTCTTAGCAATTATTGAAGCACTTGGGTGCTTTGGGATGGCGGCACTTGTAGGTGCGCTGTTCGCAATGATTGAAGCCTCGGTTCCCGAAGCCAGTGGCATGTTTGCGGGAATAGGTCTAATAGTCACCGCCATAGCTGCAATAGTCGGATTAATCTACTTGCTCATCGCTTGGGGTCTTTGGACAGGTTAGGGATGGGCTTGGATCGTAATGCTAATATTTACAATCTTAGGCTTAATAGGAAGCGTCATAGCTCTTATAGCAATAGTTGGCATTGTACCTCTAGTAATCAACATACTAATGCTATACTACCTAACACGATCCCATGTCAAAGCATTCTTTGGGAAGGGACCTCCGCAGGAAGCGCCACCACCGCCTCCACCCTAGTTCCCCTTTTTCTTCTTTTTTCTTATTTACTCCCTAGAATGTGGGTCTGCTGGATTGTTTTTGCAAGTAGCCATAGAGTTCCTTAGCGTAGCTTGCAAGACTGTCAATGCGTTTAGTTAGCTCCTCCAATTTGACTTCCAATCTAACACCCCTTTCTCTAAGATCCGTAACTTCTTTTTTGATTCCCTCTTCAGACATGGACATCACGCATTATGCTATTGCTGGCTAAGCTATTTATCCTCTTCGCCAATACTTTGAGACAAGCCACAGCTGAAAAGCCTAATTCCAATCAAACTTCGACGACTAGAAATATTAATAGCTTCTGTGCTTACCTAATATCCAAACCTTCAGGAAGCCATTGAAATGTCTAAACCTCAAGAATTCAACAAGTTTGAGACGTACTCTGCAAGCATATGTCCTGAATGCCAGAGAAAGATACCGATGAGAATTTATGAGGAAAACGGCGTAATCTACTTGGAAAAGACTTGTCCTGAACATGGAAAGTTTGAGGATGTTTACTGGGGAGACGCTGAACTTTACAAGTGGTTTTATGAAAACTGGTATAATGCTAAATATGCAGGTAGCGGCTTAGAAAATCCCCACACTAAGGTAGTTAACGGATGCCCTTTTGACTGTGGATTATGTCCGCAGCATAAGACGCATACTGTTTTAGGCATAATAGACGTTACAAACAGATGCAACATGGCGTGTCCAATCTGTTTTGCCTACGCTGGAGCTGCAAACTATGTTTATGAACCTTCTTATGAGCAGATTGTTGACATGATTAAATTGTTCAGAGCTAACAAGCCGTGGGCATGTAATGCCCTTCAGTTTAGCGGTGGAGAACCAACCCTGAGAAACGACTTACCAGACTTAATCAAAGAAGCCAAGAAAGCTGGGATAAGCCATGTGGAAGTTAACACTAATGGCTTGCGTCTTGCAGAAGACATAGAATACTTTAAGAAGATTTGCGATGCTGGAATGGACACGCTTTACATTACATTCGACGGCTTGAGAGAAGAAATTCACAAGAAACTCAGAGCAAGAACCGACCTTATCCCAATAAAGCAAAAGGTTATTGAAAACGCTAGAAAAATAGGTTTAAGCTCAGTGGTTTTGGTGGTTACTTTAGCAAAGGGCGTGAATGATAAGGATTTAGGAGACATAGTTCAGTACGCTGTTGAAAATCATGATGTTGTCAGATGCGTTAACATTCAGCCTATTTCAATGGCTGGAAGAGCTAAAAAAGAGGAGATGAGGAAACTCCGCATTACAATACCAGACGCGCTTAAGCTAATAGAGGAGCAGACGAACGGAGCTGTGACGAAGTGGGATTGGAGACCTGTTAACTGGCCTCTTCCAGTATCTAAGGGAATGGAAATAATAAAGAACAAAACTTATCCAGAGTTCACTATGCATCCCATGTGCGGAGCAGCAACATTCATAATCATTGACAAAGATGGCTCTTACAAACCTATAACCAAATACGTTGATGTTGACAAGTTTGCACAGATTTTCTGGGACATATACTATTCAGGCGTCAAAGGCAAAAAGACAATGGCAAAGATGAAGTTGCTGAAGCTTCTGCCCATGGTTAAGTCTGATCTTGTCAGAAGCTTGCTCAAGAATGTGATAACTAAAGGAAGCTACGAGGCTCTGGGAGATCTCATGCGTAGGGTTATCATGCTTGGGATAATGCATTTCCAAGACGTGTGGAACCTTGACATAGATAGAGTCCAAAGATGCGCAATTCACTACGCCACACCCGACGGAAAAATAAGATCATTCTGCACCTACAACAGCATATACAGAAACGACGTCGAAAAACAATTCGCCATTCCAATTAAAGAATGGACTAGCAAAATGGGAAAGAAAATCAACGAAACAGCATAACTTCTGCAAGCAAGCCCTCAAACATATCCCAAGCCTACTTATAACGGGTGATGTTAAGATTCTGAGCATAGAAGACTAATATTCTATTCCTTTTCGAGCTGGGTAGCCCTTATTGAATGAGTGTTTGACCTCTTTCATCTCTGTAATTAAATTTGCGGCTTCAATCATCTCCTTGGGTGCATAACGTTCAGTTAGCAAACAATTCCAATCCATATACCTGCTTGTTCTCCAAAATAGGCTAGAATTGCGAAGACTATGAGTCTGGGTACAAAGCTTAGGATTAGAAAAACGTCTAGGCGAGTTTTTAACAGTCCGCAAATGAACGAAAGCAGTTCCACTGGTAAGACTGGGATAAGTCCAAATATTGTGTAGAGAATCCAGCCCCACCTATCCCATAAGTGCATAATTTCTTCGAGTTTTTCGGCTGACATTTTCTTCATAACGTATGGTTTTCCTAGACGGTAACCCAAGCCATAATTAATCATCATGCCGATTGTAAATCCGGCTGTAGCAATTAAAATGAGGGGGATTTTTGGCACTTCGAGGAGGGCTGCTGCCACCACCAGGGCTGGGCTTCCCAAAGGCACAAAAGTTCCAGCTAAAATGGTCGCGAAGAAAATTCCTATAAGACCGTATTCTGCAACAAGATCCTTCGCATCCAGAAACAACTGTGTGCCGCCAATGTTGAAAAATTTCAAAAGGAGAAGTATGGTTAAGCCTATAGCCACTATTATTATCCCTAAAATTACGGAAATTTTCACCCACGAAGTCTTAAACATGTCTAAAAATCCGTTAGACGAGTCTCCATCTTCAACCTTGAACGTTTAAACCTCCCTTGTGATTCACACTTAATGCTAAGTTTGAGTGAGAAAGCTAATATTCAATTCCTTCTCGGGCTTTGTAACCCTTATTGAAGGGATGTTTAACCTCTTTCATCTCTGTAACCAAATCAGCGGCTTCAATTATCTCCTTGGGTGCATAACGCCCAGTTAATATGAGTTCAACATGTTTCGGCTTGTTCTTTAGCAATTCCAAAACTTCATCAAGATGTATCAGTTTCAAGTTTAGGGCAACGTTAATTTCGTCAAGGATAACTATGTCGTATTCACCGCTTTTCACTACTTGTTCAGCTAGAGCCAAAGCTTCTTGCGCAAGTTCAACATCCTCTTTTCCCGGAGGCTTTTCCGTCACGAACTCGCCTCTTCCGAAGGCTTTAAGCTTAAGATTTGGAAGTCTATCAACCACGTAGAGCTCGCCGTAGTCGAATCCGCCCTTAATGAACTGAACTACATAAACCTTCAACCCTCTTCCTATGGCTCTCAGGGCAAGTCCAAAAGCAGCTGAAGTCTTACCTTTTCCATTTCCAGTGTAAACCTGTACAAGCCCTTGTTCTAGTCTAGGCATTGGCTTCTATCACTTCTAAACTTGCTTTCTGAATCTTTTGTTTAAGAGTTTCTCAGCTATAGAGGCAGGATCCATTTTCTTTTCCAGAATTTTTTGCAGAAACTCTTCGAGTTTTCCTTCCCTTTTCAATTCTTCAATTATTGAACTTGCCACTTTCTCTTTTATGGCTTCTACTAGTTCGGCTTCAGCCTTTTCTCGACTTCTTTTGCGTTCTAACTTCTTTTCTAAGAAAAGCCTGTGCTCTCCTATTTTTTCGACGAGTTGCGGAACGCCTTCGCCTGTGAGGGCTGTGGTCTTTAGAATTGGCGGCTTCCACATTTTTTCTTTATTGTTTAACTGCAGCATTGCTTGGATGTCCATCACAGCCTTGTTGGCGTTTGCACGGTCAGCCTTGTTCACGACGAAAATGTCGGCTATCTCCATGATTCCAGCCTTTATTGCTTGTATCTCATCTCCCAACCCTGGTGCAAAAAGAACAACTATCGTTTGTGCCACTTTGATTATTTCCACCTCAGATTGTCCAGCACCAACGGTTTCAACGATAACTATGTCTTTGCCTGCGGCATCCAAGACTTTTGCAGCATTTTTTGTTGCTTTGGCTATTCCACCGAGATAATTGCGAGTTGCCATGCTACGTATGAAAACTCCTTGGTCTGTGCTTAGTTCTTGCATTCGGATTCTGTCGCCAAGAAATGCGCCGCCCGTGAAGGGACTTGTTGGATCCACGGCTATAACGCCTACAGTTTTGCCTTTCCGCCTGTACTCGCGTATGATTTTGTCTATGAGTGTACTTTTTCCAGAGCCTGGGGGACCGGTTAACCCTATAACGTGGGCATTTCCGGTGTGGGGGAAAATTGAGGCGATTAGTTCTTGTGCTTTGGGACTGTTGTTTTCGATAGTTGTTATTGCTCTCGCTATACTTCTGCGGTCTCCAGCTAGCACGCCTCTGGCTATTTCCTGTATTTTCGGCAATGTTCGCACATCTTCAGGTTTTAGATTCTTTTCGGAATATTCTCAAATATGTACTGAATTATCTCATTTGTCCGTGTTCCAGGTCCAAAGATTCCTTTTATTCCAAGCTTTTTCATTTCAGGAACGTCTTCTTCGGGGATTATACCTCCGGCGACAACAAGCACGTCTGTTAAGCCTTTCTGCTTCAACAGTTCCATTATCATTGGGAAAAGGGTTTTATGGGCTCCTGAAAGAATGCTCAATCCTATTACGTTCACATCTTCTTGGAGGGCTGTTTCAACTATCTGCTCTGGGGTCTGCTTTAAACCAGTGTAGATTACTTCCATCCCGGCGTCTCTTAATGCTCTGGCTATGATTTTGGCTCCTCTGTCGTGGCTGTCGAGGCCTGGCTTAGCGATTAAAACTCTAATTTTCCTTTGATTCTCCACGTTTTTTCCCTCTCTAAATTACGATTAACTCCTTGAATTCTCCGTAGATTTCTCGAAGCACGTCGCAGATTTCGCCTATTGTTGCATATGCCTTTACAGCATCAATTATTATTGGCATGAGATTTTCATCCTTTTCTGTTGCATAATGAAGTTTTTCAAGCATTTCATTCACTTTTTTGTTGTCTCTTTCTCTCTTCAGCTTGTGAAGGCTTGCAACTTGTTCCTCTTCAACTTTTGGGTCTACCCTTAAAACTTTTATTGGCTGTTTTTCTTCTGTTGTATAATCGTTTACTCCAACCAGGATTCGTCTTTTCTCGTCTACTTCCTTCTGATACGCATAGGAACTGTCAGCGATTTCCTTTTGAAAGAAGCCTTTCTCTATGGCTGGGATTGCTCCACCCATGTCGTCTAGTTTTCGGAAGTATTCCATTGTGCGCTCCTCCATCTCGTTTGTCAGGTTCTCTACGTAGTATGAGCCAGCTAAGGGATCTATAGTGTTGGCTACTCCGCTTTCATGAGCGATTATTTGCTGTGTTCTTAGGGCTATTCTTACTGCTTCTTCGCTTGGCAAAGCCAGTGCTTCGTCGAAAGAGTTTGTGTGCAACGATTGTGTTCCAGCTAATACTGCCGACAAGGCTTGAATTGTAACGCGTGTAATGTTGTTTAGGGGTTGCTGTGCTGTGAGAGTGAATCCTGCTGTTTGAACATGCATGCGCATCCACATAGACCTTAGGTTTTTGGCGTGGAAGCGTTCCTTCATCGTTTTCGCCCATATTCTGCGGGCTGCTCTGAATTTTGCTATTTCTTCAAATAAGTCGTTGTGGGCTGCAAAGAAGAATGACAATCGGGGGGCGAATTCGTCAACTTTCATTCCTCTTTCAAGGCATGATTCCACATAGGTTATGCCATCGTAAAGTGTGAAGGCTAGTTCTTGAACCGCATTTCCCCCAGCCTCTCTTATATGGTATCCGCTTATGCTTATTGGATTCCATCTAGGCACATGTTTTGTGCAGTATTCTACTATGTCTGTTACAAGTTTCAGTGAAGGCTTAGGCGGAAATATGATTAGTTTCTGGGCGAAAAACTCCTTAAGCACATCGTTTTGCGTTGTTCCTCCAAGCTTTTCTCTGGATACCCCTTGTTTGTCGCCTACTGCCATGTACATGGCCAGCAACATGGCTGCTGGTCCGTTGATTGTCATGGATGTTGTGACTTTGTCGAGGGGTATGCCGTTCAACAGAACTTCCATGTCTTTAAGTGAGGAAACTGCTACTCCGCATATGCCGACTTCACCTTTTGAGAATGGATGGTCTGAGTCGTAACCCCTAATGCTTGGGTAGTCGAACGCTATGCTTAAGCCTGTTTCACCTTCCTTCAGAAGATACTTGAATCGTTGGTTTGTTTGTTCTGCTGTGCCGTATCCTGAAAACTGTCGCATAGTCCAAAGTCTGCCCCTGTGCATTGTTGCATGCACTCCACGGGTGAACGGATATTCGCCTGGAAAGCCTAAATCTCGCATGTAATCTAGGTCTTTGATGTCTTCTGGTGTGTAGACGCGTTTTATCAACGTGCCTGAATGGTTTCGGAATTCACTTTTCCTTTCGGGACTTTGCCCTATCCATTTTGGCAGTGTTGTCTTTTCCCAGCGTTCCCGCTCTTTCGCAATTTCATTAATTTTTTCTTTGTTGGACATTCAACTTTTGCTCCTTAACAAGCCTAGTTTTAACTTGAATATCACATTGAGCCTAAAAGCTATTTTCTTATCGGTTTAAACCTATCGCTTCATCCATATTCTTTTTGAAATTCTAGCATGCAAGCAGAGGCTGAGAATCCCCAGCCATAACCAAGCACTAAGATGATGTCGCCCGTGGAGAATTTGTTTTTTGAAACTATTTTTTCGAGGATGAAGGGTAGGCTTGCTCCTGATAAGTTGCCGTATTCATTGAGCACTTCATGTGACTCCTTAAGTTTTTCATGTGGAAGTTGGTAGTGTTCAGCCATTAGGTTGAGTATTTTCCTGCTGCCAGTGTGTATTGCCCATTTTTTAGCATTTTCCATTATGTGTTCAGTGTTTTTTCCGAGCAGTTTCTTCAAAGCTAGAGCGGTGTATTCAACTCCGAGTTTTGGAATTTCTTTTCCCAGATGCGAGTAGAACCCGAATTTGAAAGGTTCGTTTAAGGCTGCGATTCTTGCGTAACCAACCAAATAATCGTTCTCTCTGAAGTTTGTAACACTTACAACTTTTTTAACGGATAGCCCATCACCTTCCTTCGCCATAACGCAGCTGGCCACTCCATCTCCGAAGAGGAAAAACTCCATAGTGGCAATCCATCGTCTCAGCTCCATCCGTTGCTTACTCTCATTCTTTAACGATCTGATCTCCCGGATTCCCATAACATCTTTCAAGCCTCGCAATTGGTTGATCAGCCAATAGGAGTTCACGCCAGAAGTGCAGAGCAGAACATTATCATGGGGATGCGTAGCTAGGTGGTCTTCAGCAAGCTCAAGGGCTTTCGTGAAGGACGCGCAAGCCATTCCTTGAACATTTACGTGTTTGATGTAGGGGTTGAATCCGAGTTTGCGGATTAGAAGATGGCTTAAACCTGGACATAGAAACGGATTCGCATCGTAAGCTGCAATAAAGTAGCCTACGTCATTGACAGATAAGCCAGCTTTTTCTAAACTGTCTTGGCAGGCTTCTGAACAGAGGTTGACAAGTTCTTTCTCACTTATAATTGTCTCCCGTTTGCAGGTGGAAACGATAGGATCAATGAGGTATCTTTTTGAAACTCCCAAGTTGAGTACGTTTTGTTTGACGCCGTCGGCAAGCCTGCACGGAAAGGCTTCCATTAATTCTTCTGTTGAATACTCATTTCTAGGGACGGCTTTTGATAATTGTAGTAATTGCATGTTTGTAGAAATCTGGGAGGGTATATTAAAAGGGTTCTTCTGACGATATTTAAGAACGCTTGGGATTTTGTGATTGTAACTAGTTGTTTTGTTTCTGCTGTAATTGATTATTCTTCAAATAGTTCTGTTAGGTATTTTAGAGCGAGTGGTTTAACAATTGTTCCTGGTATGCTGATGAGAATTGTGTCGTAGCTTTCTATTACGTCTCTCCATTCTGTCATGTATTTTGTGATGAAATCATAATAATCTGCGTAGTTCTTATGGAAGGAAATACATATTCTATTTTTTCCCAAGCCTTCACACCCAGCACAAAATATGACGTTTGGTTTTTCCATTACCGACTTTCTTAATCTTTCCCTAGATTTAGGCTCGAATTTTGTCTTGGTTAAGGTAACTGCTACGATTTCGAATCCCATTTTTACGAAGTCGGGTATTACAGTAAATTCTTGTATGAATCCCTCCTTCACTAGTTTATTTCTCATTCTAGTTACAGTTGGTTGCGACGTTCCCAAAACCTTGGCCAACTTCCTGTCACTCCTGCTGGAATTCTTGATCAATTCTACAAGAAGCCGCATCTCGTTCTTCTTCATTTATAATAAACCTCTCAAATGGTGTTTTTTCCAGTCTAAACTCGTTGTTTTGATTCAACTACAACTTCTCTGTTATTCCTTGCATTTAAAACTTATAGAAAAGGTGCTGCATGTATCCAGGGCAGTAACCTAAGCTCTGGATAGACCTCTATCAGGTTCCTAAAGGCATAAGCATCATGCCTACCTATTCTCGGTCAATGCATAATAGTGTTAGTTCGCGTGCGCGTGTTTGCGCTACAAATACGTGATTTAATATTCAAAAAAAAGATAGAAAGTTGAGTTTATTCTGCTGATCTGTGCTGTTTTATGTCGTTTGCGGAAGCTTTCCTCTCATACGATGTTTGAACCCTGCCTCGACCTTCAAATCGATTCTAACTTCTTTCGGTGTCGTTTTCCCTTTTTTATGGATTCATCCGTTACATGCTCCAGCAAATTTTTTCAACACATACATTACTGGTTTTTCCAGTTTTGAACAATAAAACTATCTGCTTCATTTGCAGGAGAAAAATGTGGGGGGATTGTTGTTTTAGATGTTTACGCTTGGTTTTGCTTCTTCACCGAATTTTTTGACAACCCAGTCTCGTACCTTGCGCATGTCATTCTTCAGTCTTTCAATTTCTTCCGCAGTCATCATGCATTTGGATGGGTCTGGTGTTTCCGCTGGAGTGCAGTACAAGTCCATGATGTCGCCTTTGGTACTGTCTACGAAATGAATGTTCACCTTTAATCCTGGATAAACTTCCCATGGATTAATGTTCGTCAGTCTTGTTGGTACGGTTGTGCAGCATCCTTCAACTCTAACGTAGGCTAGTATGAAGGGCAATGTCTTCAAGAAGGGCGTCGCAGAAAATGCCATAATAGAGAATGTGTGCACTTCGCCTCTTAATGGAAGTTCAACCCATTCAGTTTCTTGTAGACCGCATCCTGGGTTCCAGCAGTGTGCCCTCGGCGGACAGAATGTTAAGCCGCATTTTGGACATTTCGTTCCGTAAAGCTTCTTTTCAAGCAAGCCTTTAAAGAATTTTGAAATCATTCCGTAACTGTGGTGATACACTGATGCGTGTGGTCTCTGAATCACCAAATAGTTTGTAGATGACAGTTGATCAAGCCTGTGTCCTCTTGCAGCTTCAATCCATCTCCATCCAATCGTTGACCAGTCGCCTTGTTTCGCCCATTCGTCCCATTTCTTGTTGTATTCAAATGATTCTACAATTTTTTTAGGTCTGTACGTCACGTTCATCAACCCCTCTCGAATATTATTACGCCTGATTGACAGCCTGTTCCTCCGTGTCCCTGAAGTAGTGCCCTTTGTGCTCCGCTTAACGCTCTAGCGTTTGTTTTCCACTTGTTTGCCGTCTGTTCGGTTAGTTGCCAGTAAATCTGTGCTGCCTGCGCAATGGACGTTGCCCCAACAGGGTGTCCCGCTGCAGTGTGTGCTCCACTTATTTGACATGGAAGTTCACTACCCCATTCTGTAACGCCTTCTCTTACAAGTTTTTTGCCATCACCGAGTTTGCAGAATCTCAGATCCTCGTATATAGCAAGCTCCACGCCGTCGTAGGGATTGAACAGCTCTGCGAAGTCAAGCTGTTTAAGCGGATCATCTATTCCAGCCATCTTGTACGCCATGTCCCCAGAGGTGCGCATAGACCCGAAATTGGCCATTTCTGGATAGGGCGCAGCAGTCTTCGTTGAAACGTCTGGATAAATTGCTTCATCTTCTGGATAAAGACCCTTGTACATCGGGTTGTCCACACGGTCTCCAGGTCGCATCGTGTCCGTGCCCAAGCCGACACCAGTGATCCAAACTGGTGAATCAGTGAATTTCTTAGCTGTTTCTTCACTTGACAAAAGCATGCATGAAGCTCCATCGCTTATCATTGCGCAGTTATAGGCGCGATAAGGCCAAGAGATAAGTCTCGACTTGAACACGTCTTCAACTGTTATGAACGTTGTTCCATGTTGGCTACGCCATTGAGAATACGGATTGAAGGTTGCATTGTTATGATTCTTCACTGCAATCTTGGCCAGATCTTCTTGCGTTTCGCCGTACAAGTGCATGTGCCTGGTCTCTAAAACCGCGTAATATCCAGTGTAGTAACCTCCAACTGGAAAGTCCCAGTCCGTGTCAGAAGCAGCGGCAATCATCTCGTTCACTTTAGGCGTGTTCAATTCGCTCATTTTTTCAAAGCCGACAACAAGCACGTTCTTGAATATTCCAGATTTTATGTACATGAAGGCGTTGATTAAAGCGTCTACTGGCGTTGCTCCGCCTGATTCAACTCGGTACGCTGGTTTTGGTAGCAATCCCAGATAGTCATGGATTATCCAGTGGAAACACAACTGTCCTGCCAAGTGATCACTGAAGTAAGAGTACATTACTGCGTCTATGTCCTTCGGATAGTCAATGTTTTGGTTGTCAGCAAGCATTTCCCTGACGGCTTCAGCGCACAATTCTTCGTGTAGTTCAAAGCGAGGATTGTCAAATCTAGATATGCCAGTTCCAACTACAGCAACACGATTACTCATTTTCATCCCTCAACTTAAGGAGTTCTAATGTTAAAAGCGAGAACGCTATAAAACTTTCGTGGAATTTTCGAGTGTTTATTGAAGAAACTTAAATATTTGCTGAAGCCTATTTGATTTTCCCAATCACTAATGCTCAGAGGAGAAAACATTGAAAGGTAAACCTCTCGTCTCGATAGTTTCTGCTGGCTTATCAAAATTTGGAAAACTAGAAGGTTTGTACGCTAGGGAAATTTTTGCAGAAGCAGCGAAAGAAGCTTTTGACCGTTGTCCAAACCTAGACCCTAAAAAAGACATAAAAGCGTTATTTGTTGGACACATGGGAGAATCTTACGAGCATCAAGGACATACAGGCGCAACAGTAGCCGACTGGGCAGGCTTACTGCACATACCAGCCACAAGAACAGAAACCGCGTGTGCCTCTTCTGGCGCCGCATTAAGAGCTGGAATATTTGCCGTGCTCTCAGGCTTGTGTGACACTGTTATGGTTGGCGGTGTGGAAAAGATGACTCATAGAACGACGGCAGAAGTTACCGAATATTTGGCTATGGCTTCAGACTTTCCCTTTGAACAGTGGCATGGGATAACTTTCCCAGGGTTGTACGCTTTGATGGCTACGGCTCACATGCATAGGTATGGAACAACTGAGGAACAATTGGCAATGGTGGCCGTGAAAAATCATCACAACGGATTTTTAAATCCGAAAGCTCACATGCAAAGGGAAGTGACACTTGAAAAAGCCTTATCATCGAGAGTTATCGCTTGGCCCTTGAAGCTTTACGATTGTTCGTTAATAACTGATGGTGGAAGCTGCCTAATAATAACAAAACCAGAAATAGCCAAAAAATACACAGATATGCCAATCCAAATAATTGGAAGCGGACAAGCAAGCGACAGCATAGGTATGTATGAACGCGAAAGCCTAACGTCCCTTATTGCGGCAAAAATTGCTGCAAGACAAGCCTATGAAATGGCTGGAGTAGGACCTGAAGATGTGGATGTAGCTGAAGTTCACGACTGCTTCACAATAGCCGAAATAATAGGTTACGAAGATTTAGGCTTCTGTAAACAAGGCGAAGGTGGACATCTAGTTGAAAGTGGCGAAGTAAAACTTGACGGGAAGCTTCCAGTGAACACGAGCGGCGGATTAAAATCTAAGGGGCATCCAGTGGGCGCAACGGGAACAGCACAGGCATATGAAATTTATCTTCAATTAACTGGACAAGCAGAGAAGAGACAAGTGAAAGACGCGAACATAGGTTTAGCCCATAACGTTGGCGGTTCAGGCGCAACAGCCACAGTTCACATTTTCAGGAGGGAATAAAATGAGTGAACAAGCACCCTTCACAATAGAGCAATTCTACAAATACATAAGTCAAGGAAAACTCATGGGTGGAAAATGCAAAAAATGCGGAAAAATTCACCTTCCGCCAAGACCTTTGTGCGACAAATGCTTCTCAAAAGATTTTGAATGGATTCAAATCCAACCCAAAGGAAAACTATTGACATACACAATCATTCATGTGGCGCCTCCACAATTCCAACAGATGGCACCGTACGCTGTAGGTATAATCCAACTTGAAAACAGCCTAAAAATTCCAGGCATGATCAAGGAAGTAGCCCCAGAACAGATAAAAATAGGAATGGAGCTCACAATTGCCTTTGACGCTTCAACTACAACTTCGCAGTGGCCCCAATGGCCAAGATACTACTTCAAACCGGCCTAGCAAGAAATCAAAAAGATTTACTTTTTTGCGCTTCAAAATACTCAAAGGTTAAGGCGTGTCTGTGTTGGAGTAAAAAGCACAAGCAAGCCTAAAGATTTTTACCTAAAAACGCATACAATTGGTAAAACTAATGTTTAGCTAGGAGATGGAAAGAAAAGTAACGATCAGACATGTCCTTCTTTACAGTTTAGAAAAAAAGAAAGACAATTCACTAAACAAGCGAAGGGAAGGCACTGTCACATTGTTTTTAATAGTCGGTTTATTATTGTGAGTTTCTGCATCTCCGAGGTCCCCTCATATATCTCCGTTATTTTTGCGCAGCGATGGAAACGTTCAACATGATAATCTGCCAGATAACCGTATCCACCATAAACTTGGATTGCCTCGTCCGTAACTTCCATAGCAACTCTGCCAGCGAAGGCTTTCGCCATAGAAGTTGCCACTGGGTCGAGTCTTTTTTGGTCGAACAACCAAGCCGCCTTATTAGTTAGCATTCTTGCAGCTTCGATTTTAATTGCCATGTCAGCCAGTTTGAAGGATATTCCTTGGAATTTTATTATCGGCGAACCGAACTGTTTTCTAGTTTTAGCATATTGAAATGCCCGTTCGAAGGCTCCTTGAGCCATGCCGACGGCTTGGGCAGCAACTGTAATTCTTGTTTCGTCGAAGAGTGCAAGGGTGTAATAGAAGCCTTTGTTCAGTTCGCCTACCACATTGTTTTCATTCACCTTGACATCGCTTAGTGCAAGGGAACCCGTTACGCATGGTCGGATGCCCATCTTTCTTTTCAGCTTTGTTGCTTCCAATCCTAGTGTACCTTTCTCTATGAGGAATATGCTTTGACCCCTATGCGATGGCGTAGCATTCGGGTCTGTTTGGCAAAGCACTATAAACGTGTCTGCTATCGGGGCGTTTGTTATGAATTCTTTGCTGCCGTTAATGATCCATTCGTCTCCGCTTTTCACTGCTGTTGTGTCCATGCGTGTTATGTCGCTTCCATGCTCAGGCTCTGAGAAAGCTGCTGCAGATATGGCGTCGCCTCTAGCCAATGGCGGGATATACTTTTTCTTTTGTTCTTCGGTTCCATGTTTTAGAAGGATGTCTGGAATCATTAGGTTTCCAAGCGAGACTGCAGCTCCCAATCCCGGGTCTACCCTGCACATTTCCTCAACTACTATGCAGTCTTCGAAAAGGCCATAGCTCTGTCCGTCGTATTCTTCGGGAATCCTCATGCTTGTGAATCCTAGTTTGGCTGCTTTTTTGTAGATTTCCATGGGAAATTTTTCTTTTTCATCATATTCTAGGGCTAGTTCTGGTGTGAACTCTTTTTCGCAGAATTCTTTAATGGCTCTTTTGATTTCCTTCTGTTCCTCATTTAATTCAAAATGCATTTTTCAATCTCTTCTTTTCAGTTTAGAACTATGTCTTTCGTCCTTTTAACTCATATATTTTGCTTTTCAGCGGAGACACTATTTTGAACAAGTCTTCAATAACACCGTAGTCAGCGAAGCTGAAGATAGGAGCGTTAGAATCCTTGTTTACGGCTATAATGATGTCTGAATTCTTCATTCCTAAAACATGTTGGAAGGCTCCGCTTATTCCAAGGGCAATGTAAAGCTTAGGCTTCACAGTTTTTCCTGAAGTACCTACTTGACGGTCAGTTGGAAGCCACCCCTTATCCACAATTGGACGTGAACAAGCAAGCACTCCTCCGAAGGCCTTCGCCAACTCCTCAACCATTGGCATGTTACTTTCATCTTTTATTCCACGTCCAATGCCAATCAGCACGTCTGCGGCTGTTATGTCAACTCCGCCCGGAGGAGGTAAAACATACTTGATGAAACGTTTCTTGGTTATTTCCTCGGAAAGTGGAGACGGAGTTTCTGTGATTTCTCCGTTCAAGGCTGGTTTTTGAGCTGTGAACGCTGCTTGACGAACAGTAACGATGTAACTTTCAGCTTTGTGGACCGTTGCTTTGACGTTTACTTTTCCGCCGTACATTTGCCTTGTTATTACGAGTGTTTCACCTTCAAACTCTAGTTCTATGCAGTCTGTTGCAAGCGGCAGTTTTAATGCGGCTGCAAGGCTTGGGGCTAAATCCACACCGAAGCTTGTGTGTCCTATCATTGTTAGCAGTGGCTTGTGTTCGTTGATTAGGTTTGATAGCACTTTGTGGTAAGCTTCGGAATTGAAATTCTCTAATTTCGCGTCTTCAACGAGCAGAACTTTTTGTGCATACTGTGAAAGAGTTTCAGCTTGTTCTTTACCTTCTTTGCCTAGCAGAACTGCTGTTAAATCCGATTTTGTTTTTTCAGCTAGTTTTTTGCCTTTTGTTAGCATTTCGAAGGTTATATCTCGGATTTGTCCCTGTCTGTGTTCTGCTAAAACAAGTATTTCCGTCATTTATATCAGCCCTCTTGATTTGATGATTTCACCAATTCTGGTTGCAATCTCTTCTGGGGTTCCTTTAATGAATTCTGCTTGTTTTTCAACGGGAGGCACAAACATCTTTTCTATCTTTATCCATGAACCTGCTTCGCCGACATCGTTTTCGCTTAAGCCTATGTCTGCTAAGCCTAGAATTTTTATTTCCTTCTTCATGGCTTTTCTGATGCCTAAGATGGAAACGTATCTTGGCTCGTTTATTCCTGTCTGAACTGTGAGAACGGCAGGCAGTTTCACTTCGACTATTTCTTCCAAGCCTCCTTCTAGTTCGCGGTTAACGTTGGCAACATCGTCGCTTAACTCGATTTTCTTAATCATTGTTGTGTGGGGGATCTCAAGCATTTCTGCAAGTATGGGTCCAACCATTGTGAAGCCGTCGTCGCCGGCTAGCGCTCCTGTTAATATCAAGTCGAAGGGTAAACCTTTAATTGCACTGTTCAAAATTTTTGCGATGGCATAACCGTCGGAGCCCTCAAACTTTGCATCTGCTAGTCTTATGGCTTTGTCTGCACCTCTAGCCAAGCATTTTCTTAATGTGCTGTCAGCATCCTCCGAACCCACTGTAACAGCTGTAACGGTGCCGCCATGTTTTTCTTTGATACGAACCGCTTCCTCCAGAGCATAGTCGTCCCATTCGTTTATGTCAAACACAAGTCCAGTTCTTTCGATAGCTCTGCCAGAAGCATCAATTTTTATCTCGGCCTCAGCAGTTTCCGGAACGTGCTTCACACAAACAATTATATCCAAATCCTTTTCCTCCAAACGCCAAGCTTTCATTAAACACTATTGTTTCTTCCGTGTATTTCCTTTTGGTTTCTATATAGTTTTTGTTGTAAAACTTGGTAGATTAAGCTTGAGAAACAAAGAAATCAGTGGGCAGCAAGTAGAGTTTGATATTCGATTTTGGCGATTATCAGGTCTCGACCTTAGTTTTCTGTGAAGGCAATTGGCACGATTTGGTCTGACGTTTTTTGTCACAATATCTATTTGGCACGCGTGACATTTGGTGAGGTGATAGCAAACAAAAACTTGTTTTGGCATTATGGAAAATAGAGGCTTTCAAGAGGTGATGAATTGTCGAGAATGTGTCCGTTTGCGTTTTGCTGGGGGCGTGCTAGGTAAAAGGATAGTTGGTAAAGGAGTGCCGTGTGGCTGCTGAGAAGACAAGTGTGCATGGTGGACAGGCATAGAATGTGCTGTCTTGAGGATTGCTAAGAACTTGGAAAAGCAACCTTAGTGTTGCGCATGGATTAAAAAAGGAAGTTGCGGAATATCTCCATTTCAACTTGCGATGCGATTCGTGACATAATACAAGGATTTGCGGCATAATGGTTGCAGCGTTATTTTCGCCTTCGGAAGACCCTTTCTTACTGTCTTCTTTAAAGGGGAATTTCTTGAAATTCATGTGGAAATTGGCTTAATTGTTGTTGTTGATAGGGGGAGGGGGTCTACAACATAACAGTCTTTAAAGGTGAAAATGAAAAGGAACTCAGAAACGAACTCCGAAGCTTCCTAGCCTCTCTTACTTCAACTAAAAACCAGAAAAGTAAAGCTGGAAAATAAAGGAAAAAATCGTTCGAGACCTAAGTGAACATATAAGAGGAAGCACACGCAAGCCCTATCGAGTTTAAGGTTTCAGAAAACAAAAAAAGGGTTTTGCGGGAGATAACTCGACCAACGTTGATATAACGTCAGAATTTAAAATTCATACGACAGAAAACGACGCTAAGGCTAAACCTTCAAGCATTGCAGAGTTTCTCGATTTCTTCAGCAAAAAATCTACGAGACGAATGTATAAGCGAGGAATAGAATTATTTTGCGAATGGTATAGCAAAGATGTTAAAAACTCTAGCTAACTAATAATACTCATTATGGAAATCAATGCAATCTACGAAGGCGACAACCTCGAAGTAATGAGCAAAAATAACAGCAAGAGCTAAGAACCAAGATAGGCTTGAAATCGTTTTGCGTACCGTTAAGGAATTGTTAAATGGAAAGATAGAATAAACTGCCGAAAAATTTGACATCTTACTTAGTTATCACAAATAACTTAACAGTATCGCACAACCGCAAAACATAAAAGGTGTTGACCATGATTGCATCTCTATGAACTATAAGGAAAGAAGGGAAATAATCGCTAGTTCGCCTATTTCCTTCAAGTATTTGAAGCATTTCAATACTGCTGCAGGTGTCTTACATCTAGTGCAAGGAATAGTGATGTTAGCGGCTGGTCTCTTGTTAGATTGGAGCAGAGACATATACACTTTCTATCTTGATTTTAGCGGAATTCCTCCCACTCCTAAACTCCAAATTTCATTCACAGTCAGCTATTTGGGAGCGATTCTCGCTTCTTTTCCTTTGATTTCTGCCATAGCACATTTATCCATTGCACATCTAAAAAACAAAAATTACAACGAGAATCTGAAAAAAGGCATGAACCCATATCGGTGGTATGAGTATGCTTTCTCAAGCTCGATAATGATAGTGTTGATTGCATCATTTGTAGGTGTCTGGGAGTTTTGGTCTTTGGCTATGATTTTTGTCCTCAATGCAATGATGATAATGTTTGGGTATTTGATGGAACTGGTTAATCAGAGAACTGAGAAGACTAATTGGTCGCCATTCATCTTGGGATGTATTTCTGGTGGGACTCCGTGGATAGTGCTTTTTGCGTATTTTATTTCAGCCGTAAGTTCCTCAAGCACCGGTCCTCCGACATTCGTCTACTTCATATTATTCGTCTACTTCATTCTGTTCAATGTATTCGCCATCAACATGGTTCTGCAATACAAAGGCGTTGGTCGCTGGAAAGACTATCTTTACGGTGAACGATTCTACATTATTCTCAGCTTTATGGCAAAGACGATTTTGGCTTGGCTTGTGTTCACGGGAGTATTTGCACCCTTCTAGGAAAGATATGAAGACTAAAGACTGACAACTCTCCTAACATTCCTAGTATGTAGAAGGAAGGTGTAAGCGTCGCATAGTATATATCCAAACTCATATAGACAGGCTTCTAAAGGCTTAATCAACTGAGCGCGCGCGCTGCGAAACATTTAAATAGAAGAAAAGACTAAGTAACTAAGACCCTTCTCAGTTTCTGAGATCCATCACGGTCATAATCTCACAATTGGTGTGGTACCTGAAGCCGGTTTGCTGGGCCACTCGTTGTGGGATATGGCATCTTCATGTTATAGTATTAGTATATGCATTTTTGCGGCAAAATTGTGTGTCAACTAAGCAACTCGCTCTTTTATTCAAACTAGATTAAGCATTGAGAAGTAAGTTGCAACTTAAGGATAGCCGACTTCAAGCAATGCTTTTATCTTTTCAGGCTCTTGAGCGACTTTCACCGTAAACTCGTCTGAGATTTGCTTGAACAGCGCGCGCGTAGTATAGTGTACTAGAATGCAATTTGTTATGATATATTGTGAATGTTTTTTTGGGTTTTGTGTTGGTTTTAGGTGTGTGTGTTGGGATTAAAATTTAATCCCCCCTGATAATTGGTTGGTGTTTCCAAGCGGGCAGTGTGCCATGCGCCACGCTTGAAGATGCTTGATTATGGAGAGACTCTCGCTATAGCGCGTGCTCAAGTTTAATGTAGCCTCAGTTCTTGAAGTGTGGGTAAACGTGCGCTATTTGAACAACAGGTTTATTTTGGAAAGGATACTATTGACAATTAAGAGGTGAGGTGACAGAACATGGGTGGAGAACAGGATTCCCGTAGAAAAGCCAAGGAGAGCGCTCGTCGTGTAAGAACGAAGGGTCATCAAACGAGAAGAGCTCGAGGGGGAAAGAAACAGAAAAGAAGGTAAAAACACAACTTTAGCACGCTAAATTTTCATAAAGCATGTTAAGAACGTATAACACAGGAAAGGCAAGCTAAGAGGGGAATTGCGTAGTTACGCTCGTGCTTGTTCCTTTAATGCCTTTGCAACCTCACAGAGGATAGTGGTAGTACTTACATTAATTACAGGTATTTTGGCATTTATTTCTTCTATTGGTATGACTTGCTTGTATTGAGGCATAAAAGCCCATTCCACAACATTCCAATGTACTTTCCCTTGTAGCAACTCTTTAAAAACTTCATCTGTTGGTGTCAAGCGCGAAAAACGGAAAACGACGCCTTCAGCCCAACTAAGCGGCCCCGCAAACCCACCAGGTTGCACACCTACACTACAAAGCTTTATCAAGTCTCCTAAAGAGTGAAGGATTGATTCATGAATTATCAGTTCTTCCGAAGGCGTGAATGTCACTTTAACCAATATTGCCACTCCCTTATTTAAAACTAAGAACTCGGTTACTTAAGAGTTGTGTTAAAGAAAATATAAGAACAGAGCGCGCGCGATTATAGGTTGAACCCAAAACAATCGAAGCAAATGATCATACCTATACTTTGGCATAAGTGTAATAATTCCAACACGAACAGCTTATATTGTAGCTTCTACTATTTGTTCGATATTAGCCATCTTTTCTTCTTGCTTAGGAAAAAAGCGCCTATGACGATTATTCCTAGCAATCCTAAGAATACTGGAAAAGTGCTGTCACCCAAGTTTCCTAGCAGCAAAACTACTGCTAGCACTACCAAAATTGCGCCTACGAAAAACACAATTTTTTGGAACATTATACTTCACACGCTGATTAACACGCGTACGCTATATATGCTCAGCGCGCTTTTCTTTTCGCTTCTCGTCTCTCCCTTTCTCCCTCCTCCATTCTCTCTTCTTCTCTCTCAGCTTCTCTTCTCTCTCCTCTTCCCATCCCTTTTCCCTCTTCTCTTCTTGCTTCTCGCTTCTCCCTTGCTTCTTTCTCTTTTGTCTCTTCTTCTCTCTCAGCGCCTCTTCTCTCTCCTCTTCTTGCCTCTCGTCTCTCCCCTGCTCCCAGCTCTTCTAATGTCTCGTTGTAAAAGAGAGAAGCTATTCTTAGTACATCTTCAATTCTTTCGCTCATAAATTCATAATTTTTAATGCTTCCTTCAAGGGAAGAGGCATAATCAGCCAATCCTTCCTTCTGTAACTTCTCTTTTACTTTCTCTGTCACTTTTGCAGCCTTCGACGCGAGGTCTTGGATAAGTTTGATGTATCTATCCCTTTCCCCTGGGTTTTGAGTGGCCTCGAAAATGGCCTTATTCACTGCCAGTTTATATTTCCGCCTTGCTTCTTCATAATTTTTATCCTTGATATTTTTCTCTGCCTCCTCGATGAGGATCTCGAGATCCTTTTTGGATATGGCCGCTATAGGATCTAAATACAGGTGGCTTCCGAGAAAATCATATAATTTTGCATCGTCCCCACATAGCTCCTTCAACAAACTTTCCTCTTTCTCTTCTTTCTGCTTTTCTTTCTTTTTCCATATAAGCCCATCTCTCCACTTTATTGCTTGAACCAGTCTAAATTAAAGTCTTTGGATAAAGAGCGTGCGCCCTCCTTATTCAGCTGACACCAACTGCGAACCCAATAGGCATCAACCGTTGCGTTAGCCTTCACCTTCTTACCGCGGAGAGTAGCCCCTTCAACTGTCGCGGGAGCTGACAACGGATGAACACCCAAAAACTTCGTCATACAATACCTCCACTATGAGATACTATGCCGTGAGGATTTAAAATTTATGTCCTTCGCTGAAGTGTGTGTGGGATTAAAATTTAATCCAACCAACCAACGACGGACGACGGGGACAACGATGGACGGGGACAAACGGGGGAAACGGGGACAACCAACGGGGACGGGCGAAACGACCAACGACGGTTAATGGATAACGGGGATATGGTTAACCATTTATTTCCTTCTAAAAAGATAGTTTAGGACTGTATAGTCGGTTCAGCATACACCTAAGGTACAGGGTGGATAATACTGGAATAGGAAGGATAGGATAGTATCAGAGAACGATTAGATATAGATGTTATCGAAATCGAGTATACACTGTAATAGTATGAGGGGTAAGAAATAAACCAAAATTTACCCCTCACTAAAGAGTAAGAAGTAATAAGGGAAGAGGAGAAGATCAACTAAAGTTAATAGTGCGAGGGGTAAAAAACACACAAGAACTTACCCCTTATAATTGCGCGCGCTAGATCACGCTTATCAATGGGGGTGAATTCAGCCTATTGACTTGGTACCATCGCGGTGCGAATTGTCCAGAGTAATCGATCCATAGAGAGCCACCACTATATCAAAACGATAGAGCATCGTTAATCTTTTTGATTGCTTTACTTTTTCCGAATAAACATCTCAAGGGAACGATTCTCCTCTCTTTCATGAGTTTGTCTAGTCGGCTTCTCTTCGGGATTAATGTCTTAGCTGAGCTCTTTGGAGAACGAGAGACCATGAGAAGCCTTAACGATTTGTTTTCACGCAAGGCATATTCGAATTTTTCTGATACATGTTTGTCCCTGAAAGAAAACCCAATCACAACACATACGTCCGTTTCAAGGAGAAGGCTCTTTAGTCTTTCAAACAGTTCGTCATAAATTCCTGCTTTTCCTAGGCGTACTTTCCTTCCAAAAAGCACATACTCATTCTTATCCCAACGCTCTGAACCTTTTCTAACTCTGACTTGCGTATTTGTTACTGTAATTTCTCCACTTTCTTTGTCTATCAGCCAATCGAGAGAACCATGGAGTTTGGTCAAAATGTATTCTTCAGCTTGTTTGCCACCTAGGATTTTATTTTTGTTCAAAACTGATAGCTTGCAGGAAGCTCCAACTCTGGTACAATAATCTTCGATTACATTATCATAGTTGGTCGTAAATATGTCGAACGTCTGTCTATTCTTCTTGTATGCTCTTAATACTGAGAAAAGCCTACCATACTCCCGCTCTATTCTAGCATATTGAGCCACTTTAGACTCGTACTGTTCAAAGGTAAATTCCTCGACTGTGTCTCTCATTCTTTCGAATAGTGGAATTAGGTCATCCCACACAACTGTCCCACTAACAGCTGGAGAATGGGGCTTCATTCTTGCGAATTGTAAGAATCGAGGGTATTCCTTGAAGAAGCTAGTCAGTCCGATTTCTTCCGTATAGCCCTCCAAGTCCAAAAGCGAATCAAGAATCTCGACGACTTGTTCTACATCTTTGACCCATTCTAGGTTTCTGATGGAGTTGAGGTATTCCTTTTCTCTACCGCTAATGGTTCGACCTAGTCTCTCAAGAAAGGACTTAGTAGTTGGATAATCGAATGGTGCGGAGGCTCCAGCACCTAGAAATATAATAATCCTTTTTGGCTTTCGGGCTTCAAGACTCATGAAGAAGTATCTACATCGTATCTCAAGAAAAATCTTTCGCCAAATCATCTCGAGTCATTCTCTTTGATTCTTTTATGAGTGAATAAACACAACTATGCCCTTCCACGCGCGCTTTACCAGCCCTCTTCAGCCTGCATCCTGCCTTTCTGTTCCATCCCACGCGCGCGCAACAATAATGTTAAGTCCAAAGATTGCCTAATTATCTAAATAATGACCAGTGCCAAAGAAATCCGCTCTGCCTTATTACAAATGCAATCTCAGATTGAAATAATTAGAGCTCACGAGATTGTTAAAACTGGCCAAGCTCTCAAAAACCTGAGAAAAAAACTTGGAAAAATTGGACAGAAGGAACTTGAAGAGACCCGGGCAAATCTGCGCAGTCTGGCTGTAGAAATGTCTTCTGTTGAAAAGAAAGAGTTTAGTTTCATGAAAATTTTCGGGCTAGAGCATGATGAACTGGTTCATAGTAGTTTTTTAGTATGGCTTCTTGATCCTTTGGAGAGTCACGCTTTAGGATCATTTTTTGTTAAAAGTTTACTCGAAAGAACGGAGTTAGAAATTGAAGAACTTGATTTTTCAAAATTGCAAGTTGAAAAAGAGATTTCTGGCGACAAGAGTAGGCTGGACATAAGAGTCTTTGATAGTTGTGGAAAGTTTCAGTGTGTAATAGAAAATAAGATATGGTCAAGTGAAGGAGCTGATCAAACTACACGCTTATATAACGATTTTCATGACGAAGCATATGAAAAAGAGCTGTTCATCTTTTTGACACTTAACCAGAAAAAACCTAAAAACCAACACTTCATTTCGATAGATTATGAACAAGTCTTAGCAATATTGACTAAACTTTTGGATGTAGCTGAAGGCGATACAAGGTTTTTAATAAAGCATTATTCAAATACACTTGAGAGGCTCATCATGTCTGAGAAGTTTGAAGGATTCTCAGAAAGAACACAACTATACTATCAATACTACAAATATACTGATCAAATCAAGAAAGCGTTTGAAAAAGATAGAAAACTGCTCCTAGATACCCTAGAAGAAGCCATTAAAGAGAAAAGTTGGTGGAATGAAAATTCCTGGAAGCTTGAAAGAAGTGGCGGCGATATACGAATTTGGAAAGATTCATGGCGTTTAAGCAAACGTGGAGGCGTGTACGTTGAACTCTACATGTATATAACAGAACTTGGTTTTGCGATTAGAATTTACGGTAAGCCATCCGAATTCGCAGCTAAGCTTATGCCCATTTTTAAAAGACTTACAAATGAACAATATCCTGAAAAAATGCCAGGTGGCTTAAGAAAAACATTCAGTCCAAGAGTTAGTAGGTTTCTGGAAAAGGAAATCCGATTTTCTCCAACGGAAAAAAACCAAATTAAAAAGATTTTAGAAAGCCTAAACGAGATAATCGGTCTATTTGATGACGCAATTAAAAAGAGCATTAATGAACTTAAAAAGAAAGGATAGAACTACATGAAGTATACCTGCTCATCATGAGCCTCATTCGCGCGCGCGACCGATAAGAGTTATATTAAAATTTTTGGAATAGATATTACCAAACAAATTGTTGGTGATAGTCTTGGACATCCAAGAATTTGGCAAGAAACGTGGATGGCGTGCCAGAGAAAGGAAGATTACGTATCAAGAACTCTTCGAGGCATGCGAAGAGTTTGAAGGGGACGAAGAAGCTTACAATGAAGCGTGGGTACTAGCTAGAAAATTTGTTGATTGGAAAAACCTAGATAAACTTCCGTTACAGGAAATTGAAAACAGAGTTATTCTCTTTCTAAACCAGTGGGCTTGCCGTTTACCAAAAGACAGAAGACTTGCCAGAAGATTGCAGGACATTTATCGGCAAAGCGTTCCTTTCTTAGAGGCTCTAAATGGTGAGGCTATACAAGACTTTGATTTCAATCAGAAGAAAAAAGTTGAAGGCAACGAACACATAAATTCGGAGATTATGCTTAAGGTTTTCCAAAATTTCTATCTTACAGGACACAAATTCAGGGATGTAGCCGCGTCAAAAGTGCTTCATATGATAAATCCCCATTTGTTCGTCATGTGGGACACAAGCATCTGCAAGGCATATGGCGTAAAGAAGAGCCCTAGTGGGTACGTCTACGAGTTTATTCCACTGATGAAAAAGAAAGCCAATGAAGTCATCGATTCCTATATGGAGGACAAGAAATGTAGTAGAGAAAAAGCTGTGAAGGCTCTAAACGAGTTTCGACCGCTTAAGACTCTAGCAAAATTATTAGACGAGTACAACTACATTAAGTACACGAGACAATTGTAAGCGCCCGCTAGCGCGCGCTTCTGAATAATTAATCATTTAATCAAACTAAGTGAATAACCTTCTAGTTTTACACGGGGGCTGAGTGTGTATGAATAAGAGAGAGTGTATACGAGCGGAAGAATGAGAGCTACGTTTTCAAAAAAGTTAAGCGCGTGTATGAAATTAAAAGAAAATGTTCGTCGTAGTGCCTACACAAAAATTAACCAAAATTTGGATATATAAAGTATATAAGCGCCATCGGTTTTAAGTTTTATATAGTACTTGCTTCCAACTATGTTTCTGGATTTATCAGGTCCTTAGGATTTGAATAAGTCGAACATACACTTTTTAAAAAAATAATAATCTGAAAATAAAAAAAGTTCTAAAAAATTTGTTAGAGTAAAGAGAAAAAAATACTAAAAAAATTCTCTTTCACCACATGATTTTTTGGACTTAGTCCCTTAGTGGTAACTCTGGCATTTTTTCGACTGAATTTCTTTCCTGAAGGATTTGCTAAACCTCAAAAATCTATAGGAGGATTGAGACATGAAAAAAACTGAATTAGAAGGAATGGAGCCAATTCAAGACTTACTCGAATTGACTCTGTGGACCCCCTATATTAAGGGAGAAAAAATTGTGAGTCTGCTAGTAGTAGCAGAACCGGAGAGCGGAAAAACAGAGCTCATGAAAAAATATCGCAGAAACAACGGCGTTCATGTAAGACGCAGATTCTCGGCATATGGAATACTGACCGACCTAATCCACGGTAAGATACATACACTGTTTGACAAACCCAAAATACTGGGCCACATCCTTGTCTATGATTACGCCTCAATATTCGCCTACAAGCCAAACACTGTGAATTCCACGATAGAATTCTTAGATGCCTTGACAGAAGACGGACTATCACCAGAATCCTCTTACTGGATAAGAGGCGACGAACTAGAAGAATTCGAGGGATTAAAAGGTGGAGTTATAGCTGGAATCAACACCTTCGGCTTCTTCACCGCAACCAGAAAGGTGAGGGCGAATTTGTATAAGGGCGGATGGTTCAGCCGAAACATCGTTGTTTCGTATGGTATGTCTGAACAACTGGTTTCGAAGGTATTTGATAGTATAACAGCCGGAAACTACAGGTATGACAAGGACTACGTAAGCCGAATAGCTCTGAAACTCCCTAGAAAAAGAATTGAGGTTGACTTGCCGGAGGATTTGTCTGAAGATATAGAGGAACTAGCACGGGAGATAGCTGAAGAGTACTCTGAAGATTTGAAACCACACAGGCTCAGAGGTTTCAGACTTTTCAAGTCACTGATATCATTAGCCAAAACGTCTGCTTTGAGAGGCGGGGTAAGAGGAGTAGAAGACGAAGACGTTGACAGACTACGCTACCTGTCAAACTGGATGAATCTAAAATCGAGGAAACTGAAGTCGAAATATCCTTTTGTATGGTGTGATGAAGAGTGACTCGAACGAAGACAATTCCCAAACACGATTACAGATGGCTCATTCTAGGTCCACCTTTACCACTAAGAACGCTGAGGAACATGAGCACTAGTTGTGCGAAAAAGGATCGTGGTTAATATGGATTTTGTGCCAGACAAAGAGTTTCACAGGATATTTGATAGGGTAAGCAAAATAGTCGACCTCAAAGGTGCTGGAACTCCACAGGAAATAAACAGAAGGCTGAATCGGAAGATCAAAGAAGATCGATATCGTCCGAGAAGAAACCAACTGGCGTTATTCCTCGCAAGAAGTCGCATCCCTAACCTAAAGAGATTGGTATTTGCAGGTTTTGGTAGGCGTACAATCGATGAAGCTGTTTCGAAACCACAAGGGAAAATCGCTCTAACATTAAAGTACGGAAGGAAAAAAGCCAGGGAAATTTTAGCGCGAGCACGAAGACGAATAAGATGGTGATAAAATGCTTTGGGCACACGTGTTTAAAATATGGAAATATCATATGCTACTAAAATTTCAGATAATGAAAAAGCTGGAAATTAGGGTAGAGGGTGGTATTTCTTCCAGAATACCTGACACAGCATTGCACGTTCTGTTCTTAGACTATGATAACATAGTCGATGGGAGACTGATGGAAGAGCTTAGATATTTGCAGGAAGAGTTCGAGATAGGAAACTTCCATGTGTTCAAAACAAGAAACGAGGGAAGGCACGCAATATGTTTGGACGCTTTGAGATTCAAAGATGTGCTAGAAATCGTTAGATTCTCTAGTTGCGATTTGATGTTCAAAAAAGCTCCAACAATAAACGAGTATCGGTGCTGGGTATTAAGGTATGCGAAAAAGGGAAACAGAGATGCGCCAAAGTATATGTACACTATCAAGTCTCCATACGAAGGAAAGAATCTACAGAGCCGAGGTCACGCGAAGTATCTGTTGAATTTCGGTGTAACAATAGACCTGAAAAAACCTTATGGACCCGAGGAAATCGAAACTCAAACATACAATACGGGAAAGAGGATCGAAGAAGATCCCAAAGAAAGAGTTGAGGAATAGCGCAAGATGGGCGCGCAATAGCGCGCACAGTTGTTGAATGGCTCGCGTATGCGATTAGTGTATTGAAGCTTCTATTCTATTCACAATCTCTATAAGAAGATTAAGGGATCTTAGCACATATCCACGGCTAATCGTGATTTGCTTGTCAATTGCTCCTTTGTGTTTTGTGATTTTTTTATATTTTGGATCTACTGTTCCAGCACGATGAATAATGATGTGCCGGTTTTCAAAAATTTTCTGAACCTTTCGCTCAGTTTTGAGGTCACCGAATATTTTCTCATTCTCAATCAGTCTTTTAAATACGCGATTTATTGAGCTCGTACTTAACCTGATTCGGTAAGCGACAATCTCTCCTTGTGTTCGTCTGGCGTCCTCTTTATACTCCTGTAACTTTGCAAGAGAGAGCTCAGCATCAATTTCTTGATGAAATCGCTCCCGGATTCTTTTATTAAGAGTAACTATCGAGACCACAATCTCTTTGAGGTATACTTCAAAAGCGCTTACAGCCACAACCAGGGCTTGTTCTAATAAAGTTTGATCCATTATTAACCCTAAATCCTCAAATATTTCTGAAATCTTTTCAATCTCTGGTTTTAGTCGTGCAGCGAAGTCTTTACCAATATCCTCAAAGTGCTGTTTGCCTTTCCTTTGAAACTCAGCTTTGAAATGTTCTTCAAATTTTTTTTCAAAATCCTTCATTAACTTGTCAATTTTAAATGATCGCATCAATTCTTTAGGAATATTGAGAAAAGCACCAATTGTACGTTTTCCCTCATTATTTAAGATGTCTTCTAAGTAACCATCTAGATGCGCTAGCGCTCTAGCTCGTTGTATGTTGCACTCAAAGTTTTTTAAAGGAAGTTTGCTGGCGCGTACCATTTGAATAAACTTTCCTCTTCAAACTAGCTCTTTTTGGTTTTGCGTGGAGTGTATTTCCGTTCCCTAGTAAGGTCACGGTAAGCCTTCATATATTTGCGCATGTATTCACGCTTTCCTCTTTCAGTAGTTGTTTTATATCTCGTGTAGAATGCCCTCTTGCCAAATACTGTTCGTTTGCGCTTTTTTGGTGCTGGCATATGGTTTCTATCAGGCTGTTAAGTGTTAATATGTATTATGGTTAGAAACTTTAACCACAAAGCATATATTCAATCCCTTATAGTTAGATATTATAACAGGATACAGAATATCTCCATGAGGAAGTGAAAGACGCTGACGAAAAACATCGGTACCCACCGCAAGCATCAGAGAAAGGCGGCGGGAAGTAGTGGACGGATAGAGGTCCAAATCAATGGTTTTCTCGATGCCCAAACACGCAAGAAGGCTATCGAGATCGAAAGAACTAGCAAATCCGAAAGGATTGAAGAGGCATTAAAGAGATTAGCAAAAACTAGAAAACCTCACAAGATCTTGAAAGTTCCGAACAAAGACGTGTCAAAAGCATGTAGCATCGCTCGAAAGAGAAGACAGAGAGTCACAATAAGCAATCTTAGCGGTACAAGATATTGTTACCCCCGCTCTCGGTAAGATTCCAAAGTATGCGCGAATTTAGATATCTTTGGAGCTTTTCTTTGCCAGTTCCAAAAGCCTTCTTATGATTTCGTCGTAAGTCTCACCTTTGATTCCATGTTTCTTCAGTTCGTCCCTTGTAGCCTTGTTAATTTGTATTGTGGTTATGTTTTCCTTTTTTGACGTTATAGACACCTAACAACTATTTGACATTATACACTATTAAGTCTTTCTATGGTTTATCATAACACTTATATACTATATATATCTCTGCTACATACAACTATAGTTACTATAGGAGAAGAAAATTATGAAAGCTAAAACTGACAAAGTATGCCTAGATGGGTTCGGCTCGTACATTGGGAGAGACAAAGGCTGTCTCGTAGTAAGAGACAAAGAGAGAACAGAAAAGCGTTATCCATTGTTTGACAATAAGATCGGAGAGATACAGATCAGGAGCGGAAACTCGATCTCCGCAGGAGCCCTAGCTACCTGTGGATTCTGGAACATAGACGTTCTAGTACTGACGGGAAGAGGACATCCAGTAGCTATTCTAAAGAGCCTCTACGATGATGGCCACGTTGAGACCAGAATATGCCAGTACAGAGCTTTGGAGAACGGCAAAGCCTCTGAGCTTGCCAAAAAGTTTGTTATAGGCAAAATTGAAGGACAAAATCAACTGCTGAAGAAATACGGATTGAAGCGTACAGATTTCTCTGTAATGCAGACTATCAAAAACTTGGATGTAGAAGATTATCAAATGCTTAGAAGACGGCTTATGGGAATAGAAGGCCAATGTTCAGAGAGATATTTCAGTCAAATCTTCAACCTATTTAGCGAATCGATTCGACCTGAATGCAGAAAGAAATTTAAGGCGTATGACGGACTGAACAATCTTTTCAACCTAGCCTACAGAGTCCTATCTTCAAAAGTTCACATAGCACTAATAAAAGCCAAACTAGAACCATACCTAGGTTTTCTACACGGAATTCAATTCGGCAAACCATCTCTTGTCTGCGACTTCATAGAATTATACCGTTATCTTATCGACGACTTTCTCGTTGAATACGCCCGTAAGCTGAAGCCTAACCACTTCGTAATCAAAGCTGAGGATTTCTCAAGAAAACGAAAAGGCAAAAGACAATACCTCAACGAAACAATGACAAACGAGTTCATAAAGAAACTTAATGCCTACTTCGAATCGAAAGTGGAAATCCCAAGAATAAAAGTAGGAACAAAGCAGGAGATTGAAACGCTGATCAATGAAGAAGCTCTGTTAATGGCGAAATACTTGAGAGATGAAAAGAAGAGTTGGGTCCCTAGAATAGCGATTCTTTGAGGGAACAAGAATGAAAATTCGTGTTCCTTCTAAGAAAGTATGCGAGAAGTTCCACCTAACCTACGGGCTTAAAGGAGCACAGAAAGCAGTAGATGTCCTAACTGAATACTACGGAATACCAAGGATGAAGATAACACTGAACGGTAGAAGGGTGATGAGAGCATGCGAGTGCGATTATTTCGAAGGGATAGCGTGCTTCACCAAGAGAGGGTTGAAGAAACGAAACGTCTTACATGAGCTATACCACCATATCATAGAAAATAGAGAAGTATGTATGCCGTGGAACAAAGAAGAAATAGAAGCCAGTCGATTTGTTAGAGAGATTATGAGGAGACGATTTTAGTGCGCGCAAGCACACTGCGACCAAAATTTCTGTTTCTAACCTTAAGTTCTAGTTATTATATATGAGGATCGAGTTTAAAGTGATGAAATCATGGATACAATCTTTGTTCCGTCTTTGAAATCGGAGTTGATTCCAAAAGGTTTCGAGCTTCTTCAAGGTTTGGAAAATATTTATGAACTAGAATTCGCCTTGGCCGAGATAAAAAGTCTGGATAAAGAGGAATTAATTAACAGAAGTGCTTATTTTAGAAAGATTAATGGAATAGAAACAATTCACCACAAGCTTTGTGTTGGTCTGGATCTCATGGGGACCAATGCATCACCCGTTTGAAAGCTTTTTTTCAAAGATTCCAATTTAAGACAGGGTATGCGACCCACGGATTATTTCCTTACAAAGGCAAATTTCACCCTCAATTAATCAAAGGCCTATTGAATATTATGCGTTTAAAAAGGAACGACACTGTTTTAGACCCAATGACAGGGAGTGGAACTACTAACATTGAAGCATCAATAATTGGTTTGGATTCAATCGGTGTAGATACCAACCCCTTTTGTGTATTCATGACAAGAGTTAAAGCAGATGCCTTAAAGATAACAAAAGAGGATCTTGGGAAGTTTAAAGATGTCAATAACCTTTTTGATTTCTTTTCCAAAGCCACCAAAGCACAAGTAACATTAACCGAAAAATCGGCATTTGAGTTTCTGAAGAAAGAATTTGATAAAAAGCCCGCCATGAGAGACTTTTTCTTACTGTGCTATCTGGACTCTGTTGCATATTCCAAAAGAAGAAAAAACAAAACTCCGAAAGATGTGTTTCCTATTTTCTATGAAAGATACATGGATGCACGAGAAATTTATCTCGCGCGCGCTAAAATGCTTGCATGTGGATTTAATGTTGTCCCGCACACATGCTAGTGCGAATACATGTTTTCAATTTTTTCAATTACATCATTGATATCTAATTTCACACTTTTAATCACATAGTATTTCTGTTCAAGGCTTTCTAGGAACACGTTTAGAAAAGTTACACCATCAATGATCGAAGAATTTTCGTTAATAAAGTTCTCTATTACTTTTTTAACTTCGACATAGTTTTGGTCTGATTGTATGGCTATTGTTGTCAACGTATTCACAATAATGTTGTATAAACTTGGAAAATCATCCTTCACAAAATCTTTTTGGTAAGTCAATTTCAATAATTCGATAAGGAAAGGTACAGCTTCAAGAACTTGCAAAGTAGAAATAGGAGATTTTTCGAAGCGACCCTCAGGAACCCTCTTATGTTTTTTTATCCACTCAACATAATGCCTCAAGCCTTCCATATTTTGAAGACCGATTAAATGGGTCGCAGCTTCCAGTTGTTCTTGTTCATTTCCCCTAACAAGAAGTTCTACAAGAAAATTTTTGGTATATGCACTTTTGCGTTTGACCAATTGTTCAACGACATCCCACTTAAAATCATCAGTAATCTTAGGTAATAATTGTTCCAAGTAAGATAATGTTTCGGATAGGTCACAAACAGTATCCAAAGCAACACTTCTCAATTGATAATCTCTATCTGCATTGGGAATCTCGCGCAAAGCAAATGGTAAAACTTCATAAATTTTATTTCTTTTGCAATAGTCAATATGATTTTTCAAAATATCGTTATTTTGAATATCTGTTTCCAAGTTCTCCAAGATTCTAGCAGTTATTTCATCCTTCTCTAATCGGTCTTCGAGATATTTCATTCCAAGCATTTGGGTTCCTTCAATCCAATCAAAGGAAAGCATGTCAAGCAGTATGTCTTTTGGATATGTAAGATCGAACTTTCTTAGAAAATACCATAGAAAAATAGCGATCCAACTAGCACTCGATTTTCTATCGGGTTTTGTAACAAGAGCCGTCCTAAAATTGACTTTATCGAGATTAGTGTAACACCACTCACTTATCCAATCTTTTTGTTCCATAGAAATTTCCAAATTCTCATCATTTTTTAGATATTCGTACATCTTACTGATGCGAAACCAGTTCCAGTTACTGTCCAAAATTTGAGTTGCAGTTTCAAGCGATATAGGTTGATTTTTCGCAATTTTATGTAGCGTAAAAATCACTAGATCTGAGAAGTAGGGGTTATCCCAATGTTGGGTTTTAACATTTAAGAGTTCTTTACTTGTGAAAGTTTGTTTCTGCTCAGTGTCAAAAATGAGTTTAACTTCATTCATAAATGCCTGCTTATTAAAGAGCAAGTTAATATCATGTTGTTTGCGCTGTTCTCTTTCTTTGTCAAGGTCTCTTTTTGGTGGAAGGATGAATTTGTTTCCAGATTTTTCATTGACAAGTTCGTTAAAGGGCAAATACAGATCAGGATTTCTCAATCCCAGAAAGTTCTGTAATACCCATACATCGTGATCTTCAACTTTGCCCTCTTCATATTGCTGAACAAGAAACTCGATACATTTTCTATCTGCCAAAATTGCAAGTATATCTAGGGAGTACTCATTACCGCCCTTTTGTTCAAATATTTTTTGAAATGCTTGAAATCGTGTATTTGTCTTATCAAAGAAATGGACGAATAGTTTCGCCTCTTTCTCAAGATATTTGCTTACAAGAACTGTGAGTAAATCCATAGCCAATTCGAAAAGCGCACGCTCTTCAGACAAAGCACTAGCAGCGTTTTCCACAATAAAAGTAATGCTTTTTTCAAAGAATGCATCATGCAAATCTCCAGGATTTTCTATAAAATATTTGAAGATTTCCGTTATTGCATCTGGTGACTTAACTTTTTCAAGTCCTTTGCTTAGATGCCAATGTTCATTACCGAGTCTTGTTTCCTTAGTGTTGACTGAGTAAAGAGATCGAACATATTTGATCCCTTCTAGGAATATCCAAATATTTTCGTCGAGGTAATCGCTATTGTGAAGGAAATAATACAACCCATAGCGTACCCAGTCACTATTTGAGGAATGTAATACAGGTACAATCTGGCTAACAACTTCCTTCGAGTTAAGTTTTAAGCGGGCTAATGCGATTAATGCGTGATTTTGAACCATTTCGCTTTTTTCATCGTTATTACGGTTAAGAGCAGTCCTTACCAAGAGGTCACTCACAGATTGTCTTAGGCTAAGAGGAATCTCCATGTACCTTAGTAATTCAATTGCGTTGCAAAGGGTTGTATAGTGTGTTTCAGTTTTTATTTCTATTAATAGGAAATCAATAATTTCTTTGGATTCTCCAAACCTAGCGAGTTCACTATAGTTAATTTTATCTCGAGGAATCCAGATTTGCTTTAATTTGTACTTTGTGAAAATTTCTTTAAAAATGCGAATTCTGATAGTATTTTCAATTCGGTCATGCTCGAAATTCAGAGCAAGTTCGGGTCCGTTTTCAAGAATCCAATGGTATAATTCACGATCATCAGAAATATTGAGGAGGAATGAGAGTGTGCTTATCCATGATGGAATTACTTTTCGATGATCTGGTCTGAAAGAAATAAAATCTTTTATCATTTGGAAGGGCTTACGTGAGAGAAGTCTAGCAGCAAGATATTCTTGAAAAGTGTTGTGTTCAAACTGCCATGTTGCCGAATCTCCTTCAACTCTCTTCCATACAGTACAGTGTTTAATCAATGTTTGAAGAGATTCATCAGGTACAAGTTTATGATACTCAGAGTCAGTTATGTAGTTTCTGCCAAGGGTTTCCATTCCAAGAGCGAGAAGTTCAAGTGTTTCAATTATTCTGTTTCGATTTTCCCTTAATTCAATAGTTGTTCTGAAATGTTCAACATCAAGTTTAATTCGAGAAATTAACAACTGCTCAAATATTTGTGCCCTATTTTTTGGCAAATCGTTGTTGGTTTTATATAATTCGACTAATCGGATTAGGTAAAATGGTATCCCTAAGAGATCTTGAAGTTGATTATCATAAATTCTCTTAATGAAAGAGACTCTTTGTGGTTTGCGCAAATTCGTCTCTTGATACTTGTTTATCTCTGTGTTATCCAGATCATGAAGCACGTAAGAAGAAAAACCACTTAATGTTCCTGGTGACTCTTTCGTCGCAGATTCATAAAAGTTCGTTCGACAAGAAACAATGATTATTGACTTTGGATATTGCTCGGAGAACAATTCAATTTGTCGAATTGCATCGTTCTTATTTTTACTTTCTATCTCATCAACGCCATCAAGAATGATAAGTAGTTGACTTTCAGGGATTTCCTTCCAATCCTGTGGTAATAATTCGGAAATACTTTGGTCTACGTATTTATTAAGGGGGATAAAAAATGGATTGAATGGAGAGTTATCTTGCGAGAAGTGCCATGCAATTCGCTCAAGTTCTGTTGTTTTACCAACTCCCGCATCACTCAGAAGAACAATGCGATTATTTTGTTCAATAACGCCGAGGATATCCTGTGAAAATTCGCTTCTAAGAAACGAAAAGCGGATGGAACCAAAATCTTTCTTTGAATATACTTTTCTTGACAGATAGTTTGAAACTTTGGGATATTTTTTCTTTGAAACTGGGACGTTAAATGAGGTCAAAGTACTAATTTTCGTTATTTTGCATCCAATATCTATGATTATTTTTTTGGAAAATTCTTCCTCTTTAAACTCTCCATATAGCCCAAGTTGTTTAACTCTTTGTTTGAATTTTTGAACCTCGACTAACTGCTCTGCTTCAAAAACACTGTTTGGGTATCTGATATTATCCGTCTTGAAGTAAACTGTGATTAGTGGTTTTCCAGTTTTTTTGTAAAGATCGAAAGCTTTTTCAAATTCTTCTTCCGTAGGTGTTAAGCCGTTTAATTGTTTGTCTCCAAACCGTTTCCAAAAAATACCAACATAGATGTCATAATCTTCTCTTATTTGATCATTAATTACAGATTGTGCACCTCCACCCGTAACTAAAGGAACAACATCTTTTCTCCAGTCAATGACTTTGACTTGGATATTTGGGTCACTAATTTTGGTTAGAATATCGCAAGCATCTCTTACTGCTTGTTTCTCTTTTTCAACATCCCCGGGACAAGAAACGAAAATGTTTATTTGTCGAATTTTCTTGGGCACTTCTGAATCTCTTCTAACAATTAAAATCACGGTTTCTCTATAAATTTTTAATGGTTTTTCTAAGAAATGATATCGCGCGCGCTTGTCATCCAAGGAAACTTGCTATCATAAATATGGTCAATGTTCCAGCCTTGCCTGTTTGATCGTATAGGTCTCTCCCCACCAGTAAGCAAAAAGGACATTATTGCAGGCCCATTTGAGCGTGAATTAATCTGTATTCCCTTTGATTTCGCCTCTTCCTTTATCCTATCAGGCATTGTCTTATGATATCTAATCCGAATGCATCCGGGCCAGAGAAGCTTTGCCTTAGCATGCCATTTGATGTAGTCTGTTCTATGCTCCCAGACTTCATTTATAATCTTCTTTTCGGATGCGGTAAGTTTGTTGAATTCTGGATCAACTCTGGAATGAAACCAGTTCATACTCCGAGATAAGCGTCTCAAAGATTATATTTGCTTCCGTAGGGGCACACAAATCCGCAAATGCCCTTGGGTAACATGCCAAGACCAGGTAGGTTGGGCCTGAGGCACCCTGAGAGTTTACGGATTCGATCATGTCCGAAAAGTATGCCCTAATTGCTTCTAGGACAAACAAAAACTTCAACATTTAGCTTTTCTGTTGAAAGTTTTTGAAGGTCATTTTCGAGACCTTTGGGGTTTTCAATTAACTGTTCAGGATCATAAATAAAACAAACAAGAGTATTTACGCCTTTATATTCCTTGTATTTGGCAATATCAACGATGAGTTGCTTTCCGATTTGTTCCTCTTTTAGACTTGCACTAGTCTTCTTGACTTCAACTAGTATTCCTTCATTTTTCAAGACCAGATCTATTCTTGATGCTCCTCCAGCATAACTGGGAGTCCAGTCCTCTTTTCGAACATCATCAAAATCTAATCTCAAAAGAGCATGTAATAAAATCTGAACATCATACTCATCTTTAATTAGATAGGGCGTCTTATTCTTTCGTCTTCTTTTCATTTGATTTGCAACCAAATGAAATCTTGAAAGAATCTTTCTGATTACTAGGAGCGGAGCTTCCTCACTTTTCTTTGGGATACTCTCCAATCTTCTTATTGAAGAGCGATGTCCCCGCAAATGTGCCGCTCCTTGGTTAAGTTGGTCAATAAAATCTCGTATATTACGATAGATGTTTCCGATATTTCCCCCTCGAAATATTACATCAAAAACAGGATCTACACCTGTCTTTCTACCATCAACAATCATGTAAGCCTCAAAATTTGAGTAGTTTGTGTGATAGGTGTAGTTCTCTTGAAACCATCCAAGAATCTCGTTTGCCTCTATTACATTATTACCATAGATACGATACATTTTCTGGCCTTCACTAAGAATCTGTATTAATCTATTCCATTTTTCAATTGCCTCTGAAAAGAATGCAATGCCCTCTTTTTTAATGTCTTCTAAGCTTATGTTATACTCCTCCGAAGCGCGTGCATTTAATAACAGGTTGGGACAGACGTAGATAGGCTTTTTCCTATGTGACACTACAAAAATAATAGGGAATCCTTACATTATATCTCACGAACTGTCACCAAATAGCATATGCATGCATGAACATGTGCGCAGGAACATGTATAATTGACGTGCTACGTTGTTCACAAAACGAGGAATTATCTGCCAAATGCTTTCAGGAACCTATCCCATATGTAGCGTATGCATGCATATTCTTGGAACCTCAACTATTGTTTCGAAGAAAGCGTTAAGCTGCTTCATCAATTGCCTCGTCTGACCCCCATTCAGATACTCGCGTTTACCCCTCCTGCATGCATGCATTTAGGAAAGAAAACTCTTTCAAAACAGGAGTTCATTAGATCTCTAAGGGATGACTATGACTATCTCAATAATTTTGAAACAAAGTATTCTAGATTCCTAGATTGCTCACTTTGACGTTCCTAGATGAGGATTGAATTTGTGCTAAATGCTCTCAATCGAAATCTAAGAATGAGAAAAACGCCTATATTCAGGTCTATTCCTGATGAGAGTTTCTTTGATATGATGTCGATATTAATTCATGAAATCATTAGAGAAATCTACAAGATATATAAAATGGGATTAGATATTCACTATCCATAATTCTCAGTTTTCTATGCGGGCGCAGAATAAAAACTACTAATAAACCAAAGGTGATCGAGCTTTCTCAAGGTTTCCTTTCATCGCTTCTTCGAAAATCTGTTCGATCTGGTACCTATCAACAATCTTAACAACATGACGATCAACCGAAATTCCGGTGCAATCTTTGGGAGAAAATATTGCAGAAATGATGTATGGACGTCTATGTTTGTCCGGTATAAACTTAAAGTGGTCTTTAAGTGCCATCATAGATCGAATTTTCTTTTCATCAGGTATTTTAGTGTCGCAATCGACAAGTAATACACATTCATTTTCTCTATGCGCGATCATGTCGATACTGCCCACTTCAAATTTGGTTTCAGGTATTCTGAGCTTCTCAAAACGTCCCAACGGTGCGACCGAGAATCCAATAATAGAAAGTAGCCACGCTACAGCGTTTTCAAATTCCTTGCTTGCTTTCCTGAATTGCTCAGGTTTTAAGAGGCGTTTTTTGAAGAGATCAAACGAACAGAAACTAAAGAGCGTTTTCGCAAAAGGTTCTACTGCGTTTTCAAGTGGCACTTCCAGATAGGTCGCATCTATTCCTAACGTTGGTACCTGTCTATGGATCAATTCCACCTCAATCCTATCATGTGGCCTCAAGTTGGTGAGTTCAATAGAGTTTGTCACATAACAGTTGCGTGCGGGAGCACGCTTGCATTTCTTGACGCGCTCCGTCTTTCTCCAAACAGATTCATAGTAAGATATTCTAGGATTCACTCTTCTAATGGATAGGTTCAATTGCAAATCCCCTAAACCGAAGACCTTTTTTGTTTTGATCTTTGCTGATGATCCGACGAGAGAAGCATCAGCAATGCGCGCAGGTAATGGAATGCCAATTATCAAGTCTCTACGTCTATCCCTAGAAAAATCTCTTATTTTCAACGTCTCACTAATCAGTTCATAAATATCTTTAAAGCCAAGAAGTTTTGCCGTTCCGTTTTGACTTTCGACAATAGGCCATAGATTTCTCCTATCCTCTTCTTGCCCCATTCCTTGTGATCCCACTAACCTCCATTCTTCCATTTCTTTCAGGTAGTCTGGGAGATACCGATCCACTCTAAAAGAAAAAAGATCTAGCTCTCTGAAGTTTATTAGGGTATTAGACACTTTGATTTCTTCTTTATTGAGGGCTTCAAACAGAACTCGAAGCTGCTTAATATCACAACTATCCAGAAAAATGCGAAACTTGTCAGTTCTTGGTAGCTTATCTCTTGCTTCCTCTTGCTCGGAGTTTATTTCTTCTCGCGATTTCGTGCTTAAAAATATCGATGTAATTACGTTTGTCCACTGGTCTTCTGGTTTAACCGCGACAATTCTGAGGTCAACAATCTTGAATGATAGAGAAAAAGCCTGTACAACTTCAGATACTGTAACAACACTCATGTTTATGCCCTATTTTATTAGGAGAATGTGGTATAAAAGCAGCGTTAATTCATGCGCGCGACCATTGCGCGGGGTAAGTTTTTGTTTGTTTTTTTACCCCTCACTCATTTAGAGTGTATAGTCGATTTTGATAACACATATCTATAATCGTTTCTTATGGTACCTTCCTTCCTTATTCCTATTCCATTACTACCCATTAGGAACCTAGCAAATTAGGGGTATACAGGTATAGGTCCGTCCGTTAACAGTATCCCGTCGTCCAAGTTGGTCGGTTGGATTAAAATTTAACCCCAAACCAAGTTGGTTGGTTGTTAACCGTCGTCCAAGTTGGTTGGTTGGATTAAATTTTAATCCCAAAAACCCAAACCCAAAACGCAAAAAGACCAAGTCAAAATTATATAAATACATTGGAGCGTATGGAGAACTAGCAGAAAGAAAGATGGTGCAGTCGAATGGGGGAAAAAGCAGAATACGGTAATTGGGTTTCAAAGAAAATTATCTATCTGTCTGGTTTTTTAGGATTCGTATTTTTGAGTTTGGGTCTTATGTTCTGGGTCTTGATAATTCCTGCTGTGCTGTTCCTTCTAGTTTCAGTGTATTTTCTGTATGTTCGGTACCAATTTTCTCCTCAAGGGGGAAATGTGCAAAACAACATCTGGATGTTGGTGTTAGCGAATTTGGGTTGGAATGGAGAGGGAAGGGCGCTTGACATAGGATGCGGAAACGGGGCTCTCACGATTAAGCTCGCTCAGAAGTATAAGAAGGCACAGATTATCGGAATTGATTATTGGGGGAAAAATTGGGAGTATTCGAAGAATACTTGTGAAAGGAATGCAGTGATTGAGGGGGTTAGTGAGCGGGTGGCATTTCAGAAAGCCAATGCTGCAGCTTTGCCGTTTGATGATGGTTATTTCGATGCGGCTGTGAGTAATTTCGTGTTCCACATGGTCGGAAATTCTAGAGACAAGCGGGAGGTTGTTCGTGAAGCATTGCGGGTGGTCAAGAAGGGAGGAGAATTTTCTTTTCAAGATGAGTTCTTAGTCAAGCAGCTTTTTGGTGATATCGATGACTTAATTGAGACCATTAAGAGTTGGGGGATAAGCAAAGTGGAGTTTATTCAAACCCGAGATGCCGATTTTATCCCACGGGCGTTGAAGCTACCGTTTATTCTGGGAACGATAGGCATTATCAGCGGAGAAAAATGACCTTGATTTCTGCCTATTGAGTTCTATCAACTTCCAATCTTCTTTCTGACTACTTGAATTGTCATACGCTGACGCCATCTTCACTTCTTCAGGTTCAGGCGTCAGCTATTAAAAGCAGTTGATTGGTTGGTTGTCCGTACCGTGGTTGGTTGGATTGAAATTTAATCCCACACACACAAAACTTCAATCTCTACGCGTAGAGGGAGCTTATATTGAGTAAGCTATCCTGCTTTTCGTCCCTTCCAAGTATAGTAGACCAACGAAATCACGAAGAGTAATAGACCCGCCCAATGAAGGACAGTAAAAGCCCACCAAGCAATCACCAAGCTCTCGGGGGGCGTCACGCAAAAACCCAAGGGGATTCCTGAAACAAGCTTCCAGATTATTCCTACTATAAATAAGATAAACCCCACTATAACCAGTTTTCCTGAAATGTGCAAGATCTTTTCCTCGACATGTTGATAATATCTTTACGTTAATTAATTTTTGCGCGCGCTAATCTTCGAGCAGCCACCAAGTGGTGTCAATGCCAATTAGAGCGCGCGCTCTAAGTTATGTGTAATATGAATTCTGTGTTCATAAAAGAGATAATTGAGAACGTGAAGGTCCAACTTATGGAATCTGAGATTCAAGATTTTCCAGATTTTCTTCTTGAAGGGGATATTCGTAGAGAATATCTCAGGAATTTTGGGCTTTTTGAAGAGTTTAAGGGCAAAAGTACTTCCGAAATCTATAAAGAATGTTGCATAGGTTTCGACCACGTAAGTTCTCAAGCGAAAAAACAGGTAGAGCAAGAAATTCAGGATTTCTCTGATTGGTTAGTAGAGGTTAAGGGTTTTAACCCTAACACAACTCACTATTACGCTGTAAGTCTTAAGAGCTTGCTCCTGGGACTTCCGTTTGGCATTGAAATTGGTCTACTTTTCGGCATTATCTTGCACACAGGAGTTGACAATCATGTTTAGATGCCTGCCATCTCCCTTCAAAGTTGTTGCACTCTTCTTCGGCTTTATGAGTTACTTAATCTTAGTTTCACCGTTACATCTTACTTACAAGATAGGCCTATTCACTTTGTTATGCATCTTCACATGTTCTCTTACCTTGGCAATAAAAGAAACTGACGATTACTGGGATACATAGGCGCGCGCGCATGATCAAATTTGATGTTTGACAAAAGTCATTAGATCATCGAATTCTTCGTCATAGGCTAGATTAGATGATCTTAAGGAAAGCATATCAGCATTCATATAGCCTACTCCAATTTCCGCTGCCCTCTTCAGCTGTTCATGATTCTTCACCTTGACGTCGGCAATGCCTTCTGCCCTGTGGAATCGCAAAATTGAAACGCCTACTGCGTCTACCGCTACCCTGTCGCTTCCTGCAACTACTACACCAGAATATACTTTCTTACCGTGGGCCGGACCTCCGGAAACAAAACACTGTAACCCTTCTAGAACTATCAAATCAGTAGTGTATGCCAGGTTTATTTCCGCTATACGAGGACCTGGCTTCTTATGAAGAATTGTCCTGTCTGCCGGGTTAATGAGACCTACGCTGTTTTTGAGGCTTAACGTAAATACCCCACCAAATTGATGCGTCTTTAAACATGGAAGAGAGACAATTCTTGAAGCACCATAAGCCGTCTTCGCGATTCTAAACCCTTCAGGCCAAGAAGAAGCGCCTGTCGGCTTAACCCACACCCATTCTTCATCTTCAAAAAAAGACACTCTTACTCCCAACTCTTTAGCAACGCCGAGAATGCCATTCTTCTCCATAGTCGCCTCTGTTGGCAGCCAAGCAGGTCCAGACATGTCACCTACGACAATCTGCTCTTTTCGCAATCCTTCTCCTAACAAAAGTTCTATGACGATTCTTACTGTTTTCGGATGAGTACTCGCAGGAAAAGGGTCATAGCTATTGCAATTAGGCTTGACCAAGACGTAGCCTTCTTCGAGATTCTCTATTGCAGACACTATTCCACCAATAAGACGTAAAGCCTCTGCGATGCCGCTTCTCCTATCTTCAGTCCGAACCACAGCAACCAAGCTTCTTTGATTTTCGACATAGACGTTAGGCCTTAGCGGTCTGTTCTCAACTCTGAGAGCGTCTGCAGCCTCCATTGCAGCCTTTCGAAAAATCTCTCTCGATAATTGCACCGTATCCATTTTGAACTTTCACCTTCTTGGTACGCGCTACGCGATTACAAATCCTATTTTGAGATAAAACTCTTTAGGTCCTGTGGGCAAGGCACCAGTTTTCTACTCATGTCTTATCATTCCGTGCGCGAATTGTGGAAGAATCCACAACTGAACAAGAGAAAAATAGGGGAGATTGGTGATAACACAAAGAAAATATTAGATAATTGCTTCCCATACTCTTCTTTTTTCCTTCTTAAGCTGCAAAATTACTGTTAGGATCTAGAAGCAGACTTAGGAAAAAATACTATAAGATTAAGGAGAGCGCCACAAAAGTTGGATACCTATATCTTTCTATCCTTCATTGTTCTTTTGGTTCTTTCCACTCTTCGATAATTAGCCTTTTGACTCCACGTTCGAAACTCACCTTCACACGTATTGTGTTCTTCTCTCCAATTCTCGGACCCTCTTGCCAATCTTGAAATGGAAACATGCTGTCCTCAGCCAAGCCTACCGGAAGATAAACTAAATATTTACCGTCTGACCTCTTGAATAAACGTCCTCTCCCTTCATTAACCATTTTGCTATCACCCAATTAAATTCATGATATAATGGCAAAACATTATTTAATCTTTTTGCCTTAATTGTGCGGAAATGCCTAAGGTTTTGCGGGCATTTTACTGGTTGGGCAGGCATATAATTGGCTTCTAAAAGAAGCCTATGCTCCAGCAAAGTTGTCTACGGTTTCTTCATTTTTTCCTACGAGAAGAAAAAACAACTACTGCAATCTTCCAGCCTTCTACCTTATGGTAACTATGCTTTTAAACCATATATGCTGTCACTTAACAGCCTTGTTTTGCTTTTATGCGTACTGCTTCTTCTAGTGCATAGTCGTCCCACTCGTTTATGCCGTAGACTAAACCCTTTTTTTCTATGGCTTTGCCTGTTGAGCCAAAATTTAGTTCTGCTTCCGCTATTTCTGGGACATGCTTCACACAAACAATTACGAAGCTCTCTTCCCTCCTCAACGACAGATTCCCGTTTGACATTATCGCTTTTTCCGTCTATTTTGCCCTCAATCTCCATATAATTTTTGCTGTCAAATGTTTCACAACGAGGTTAAAGCTTGAATGAAGAAAAAATGAGTCAGCTCGATGAAGAAAGATTTCCAAGCATCTGGTTTTCTTAACCAAACGAATCTGCTTTTTCTCTGAAACATTCGAAACGCCAAGATGAAAAGGCGGTCGTGAAGTCAGTGTCTTGATTTTTGGCAGATCCCTTTCTTTGCAAAGGCGACAGCCAGCATTGTAAGAATCATAAACAGTGATAGAATTAGGGCTGAGGTAAATTCTGGGATGACTGACGTACCTTCTATCTTGATTATGTTAGTACTGCAAGTGTAGGGAACGTAGATGAACGTGCATGTATCGTTTCCAGTTATGCTACATGATGTAGTGCACTCGGTGGTGTTAACATATATTCTCCACGGGCCTTGCAAAAGGTCTTTGGGAATCGTAACGTTGCAGTAACCCTTGTTATACGGAGGGCCTGTTACATTGAAGCTTATTTGCTTTAGTGTTTCGTTGAAACTAAAATCCGATATTGTAGAATTGCTTATCATGGTAACATCAAACGAGTATCCATCTTCAACAGTGAAAACGGCTGGCCACATCTCAGTCAATGTCACTTTCCAGCGTGTTGACATATTTAGGTAATAATGCGTCATGTTGTCCGTTAACGACATTGTATAGGATATGTCTTCTTCAAGCAGAAACCCAGTCTTCTTGTCCCAATAAAAACTCATGTTCCAATCACCGTAAGTGACATTGTCGTATATTATGGGGTATATAATGTTCACATAATTTACCTGTCTGTTCGCGCCAGCATAATTTCTTGTCGTGGTGCCGTTTACAAAAAGCTTCAATGGTTCCTCAGTGTACCATGTAAGATTTGCTGGAATTTCATCACCTGCGTCAAGATTGGATGGAATGATCACGACACTAAGATTTCCTTCACCTGTCGCTATATCCCCCCAGTTTACATACTCCTCTACCGTTCCGTTCGCATACATTACGGCTGATTGAACTGTAATATTGCTATCATGAACCTCAAGGACCTCCATCTTCATCCATGACATGTTCATCCCGCTAGGTGGCTCTTCGTATCCAGGCCAGTTTGACACCCACTCAAAGTACGCGTCGTTAGTTCCCACCCAATCACCAACTTTTACACCCACATCTACTTCTGGAGTGAAGGTGCCGACAACTGCTCTAATCATGAAATCGTTGTATTCCTCTGCATCCCAAACTGTTCCGTTCCAGCACCAACTTCGACCAGATGGACTGGTCCTATCCTCTCCGAGATCTGGGTTATAACCAACAATCCACTCCATTCCCAGATAGAAATCAACTCCTTCATTTACATTTATGCTGTAAGAAGAGAGGTTGACATCGAACCATCCTTCAGAAGTTGGTGTTACATTAAATGGAGTGACTATGTCATTGCGACTTTCGTCCATGACGTGAACTTTGAACGTATTCGACTGGTATGAAGAAAGATCGTACATGTAATAGCGAGCTGTGAGGAGCTGATCAGAAAAGAGTGGTGTAAACCTCACTGCGTCCATACGCCCTGCACTTTCTGAATGCGATTGGGGGTTTTCGTAAGCGTACTCCAATTTCTTTACGCTTCCGACTGCTCTTAGAGTGCCATTGCCCAAAACAGTCACCGTGGTAGATACTGCATTTTCATTTGACACTGTGACCCAACCAGTTGTTTCCCAACGAACGAACGTGTAGCCGCTGCTATATGTGACCACGTAACTGCCGTTCACGACATCTATATCCGTTGGAAGCGAGAACACATACTCTGCGCAGGTTACAAGCCCTAAATTGGCTGTGGCTCCCGTGTCTTGAACAGATTCAAGGTGAACTACAAAAACTGGTTTTGTAGCGTATTCAACTTCTAATTTTGGTTTGTTAGTACCCTCTTTTGACTGGAAAACGGCGTGTCCGTCTCCTGTTTTACGTTCAAACTTTAGCACTTCCGTTAGGTTTCGTGATGGTAACGCCGCCCTAACGTCTTCAGTTATATCCCATGATTTGTATACCTTCACTGTGTATACAATGCCGAAGGACCATGTGTCTGTAGGCGCCGTATTGAAACTTGGCTTGTTGTCCCATATAATTCCAAGTTCCGTCCAAGAATCATCTGAACAATAATACGCACCAATTGTGTCGGCTGGATACCAGTATATATCTCCGCCTGTTGAAGAAAGATATACCTTGAGTTTAGCCGATATGATGTTAGCGTCCGACGGTATGCTGGACAAGTTAAACATAACATATGTAAAGTCTTGTTCTGAGTTCGCGCTAACATACATGTAATCTACATCGCCATAGTTTGTATCTGAACTTGAAGAGTTTACATAGGCATCTGCCACCGAATAGACCGTTGTGGTCGTAGAGCCTATGGCTGGACTCGCTGTAACATGGGAGAGTGAGAAATATGTTGGCAACGAGCTTAAAAGTAGAATTAACAGAATTAAAATTCCCTTTCTTTCCATTTTTCTCACAGCTATCTATATTTGAATGTTTCTTTTTTATACTTTTCTGCATGGCACCAATTTGAAACTAAATGATACGTCTTTGTTAGCTTTCACCAGCGGAATGAACGCAACTGCGATAATTCCTTCAAAAGTTTTATTACTTTAGATAAGATATTCAACCTATTGCAAGAGAAGGTTTCAAATATGAAGTCAAAGATTTTTGAAAAGCCGGAAAAAATCGTTGGATACGTGTTGCTGACTGTCGGATTTATCGTGGTAATAATACCCACGTATTTCGGCATCTCCATTGTTTTTACAGGCGCTTCTGCCATACCAAAAATCCTTGAGACTCCTACCCTTTCCCTTGGTAACGCCACAATCCCTATGGGTAACGCGACAATTGTTCTTCCAATCTCCACGGCTGATATAAACGAAATAATAGAGAAGACCTTTCCAACAGTCAATCTTGGTTTGTTTCTTGCAATCTCTGTCATCCTAATATCTGCAGGCAGTGTAATAATGGGTAAAGGTGTGGGTCTTATAAAAGAAATAAAACTTAAGGCTGTGAGAGAATCTGTCAAAGAAATCAACCAAGAAATAAAGGTTGAAAAGGAAGAAAAGGCAGAGAAAAAAGAAAAATAGAGAATCTATAACATCCATGGAACTCTCGTTTTCAATGCTAACACTAGAGCGCGCGCTCTGTTTACCAAAATTTTTCTACAACTTAGATCTTTGTTCAACTTAGAATCTTCTGCTTAATAGTCTCGCGTTTTTCAGCAGGTAACGGACCAAATTTTTTTATTCTATCCGTAAACCTCGTGAACAAATCTGCGGCTTTCTTGTAAACTGGCAGTGGCACATAACTGTAGCGAACTCGCATGCTTTTTATTTTAAACTCTGCAAGTGAACGCCCCATCTCAATCATCCGTTTCTTTGTAAACTTTTCATCCACATCCTGTTGCCCCTCAATCACCAAGATGCCGTCAGCTCCAAAAGCAAAAGCATAAAGCAAATATTTCAAGCCTAGAATAGCCGTTGATGGAACAGGCACAATTCGAATGTTTTCAGGATAGTTAACGCGATCCAACCCCAAAAAGTCCATGCCTGTATATCCAACATTCTTTTCAACGAACGCAACTATTCTAACTTCGTCTGGTTCCTTATCGCTGAGAACTCCTTTCAAGTGAGCAATTATCTGCTTAGTTGTTGAATTCTTGAAGTCAATAGCCTCTCTTGGACAGACGGGTATGCATGCACCGCAGCCAATGCACATGAAAGGGTTGATTTTGGCTTTTCCCTCTTGCATGGTTATCGCGTTCAACGGACACGTTTGGATGCAGATACAACAGCCGTCGCATAACTCTTCGATCACATAGGCTTTTTCAGGACTTGTAGTGATGTATTCGCTTTTCAGGAACAAAGAAGCCTTAGCAGCAGCTCCCAAAGCATCAGAAACCGTGTCACGAACATCCTTTGGACTTAAGGCGCATCCACACGCAAAAACCCCTGTAATCAGCGAGTCAACAGGATCAAGTTTTGGATGCTTCTCTTGTATGAAGCCATCTTCACCTAAAGAAAGCCTCATTTTTTCTGCAAGTTCCTTAAGCCCAGCAGGTGCAACCATAGGCGTAGCCAAAGCAACCAAATCAAACTCTTGTTCCGAAACGTCACTAGTTAATGTGTCTTCAGCCAAAACAACAAGCTTTCCATTTTTACTTTTCCACACTTCAGCCACTTTGCCTCTTACAAAAACAACTCCTGCTTCCTGATCACGCCAATAAAGCTCTTCATAACCCTTACCAGTAGCCCTAATATCAGTATAGTAAATGTGAACGTCTATTCCAAGCATTTTCTTAAGCACAAAAGCCTGTTTTAAGGCATACATGCAACAAATGCGACTGCAATAGGGAATGTGATTTTTGTCCCTTGAGCCAGCGCATAGGACAATTGCCATTTTTCTTACATCACTACCGTCAGCCCTTTTCACATAACCGCTTGTTGGTCCCGAGGCTGAAGTAAGCCTCTCCAAATCCAACATAGTTATGACATCTTTGTAAACGCCATATCCGTAATTCTCAAGCTTTCGAGCGTCATAAAGCTCATAACCAGTAGCCATAAGAATCGCGCCTACGGTCAAATCAACTTTTCTTCCTTCATCTTCTAGGTTTATGGCTTTGGATGGACAGAGCTGCTCGCATTTTCCACACTTTGTGCAAGCGTTAAAATCTATTACGTAAGCAGATGGCACAGCTTGCGGAAACTCTATGTAAGCCGCTTTTCTCTGCGACAAGCCTTCATTAAACTCATCTGCCACATTCACCGGACACACTTTCATGCATACGCCGCAGCTTCTGCACTTATCCACGTCCACGCCTCTGGGTTTCATGAAAACCTTAACATTGAAGTTGCCCGGGCGCCCACTAACTTCTTGAACTTCAGCGTAAGTGAGTAAGTTCACGTTTGGATTTCTTCCAACTTCAGCCATTCTTGGCGTAAGTATACATTGGGCACAGTCAAGGGTTGGAAAAACCTTTGTTAGTTTTGCCATGTTGCCTCCTATGCTGGGTCTTCTCTCTACGACATCAACTTTGAAGCCTAAGTATCCAAGTTCAAGGGCTGCAGTTATTCCAGCTATGCCTCCACCTATGATTAGGATTTCTCTTGAACCCTTTTCGCTTACGGTTTCCAGAGGTTCAAGTTCTCGGCTTCGTTCGTAGCCGCCCCTGATTAGGGTTATGGCTTTTTTTGTGGCTTCCGTAGAAGGCTTTGGACCGTGAGCCCACGAGCATTGCTCCCTTATGTTTACAAATTCAAGCATGTAGGGATTCAAGCCTGCACGTTCCAGAACACTTTGAAAAGTGGCAAGATGCATTCTCGGCGTGCAGCTCGCAACTACAACTCTGTCTAAATTGTTCTTTTTTATCGCTTGCATTATCATTTCTTGGGCTGGCTTCGAACACAAGTACTCGTGCTCTTTGGCTACCGCAACTGCTTCCCAGTTTTTAACGGCTTCAACAACAGCCTTCACATCTACAACATCGCCTATGTTTCCGCCACACTCGCAAACAAAAATTCCGATTCTCGGCAGATTTTTCTCCATCAATGGCAATCTCCGTTTTCCTTGGTTCGTTTTGATTGATACAAGGAAAACGCTTAAAAAATCTTATGTTCCATTTTAGGCAAACGTGACATAAAGAATGAACGCTCAAGAGCTTGTTCAAAAACACAAATTGCTCGAATGTATCCAGTGTGGAATGTGTACTGGAAGTTGCCCAGTTTCAAGAAAAGCCAATTTAAACATTAGAAAATACATGCGGGAAGTCGCCCTAACAGGCAAGCTGACTATACACCCGCAAGACGAGTTGTGGAGCTGCACAACCTGTTCAACATGCAGTGTCCGATGCCCAAAAGATTTAAACCCATACGAATTTTTGATTGACGTACGAAGCATGGCTGTTGAAGGGGGACAAATTCCGCCTACGATTCGAGATGCGTTGGAAAGTGTTTTCAAAAACGGGAATCCATGGGGAAGAATCAGAGCTAAAAGGACTGAATGGACTCAAGGCTTAAACACTAAGCACATTTCACAAGGTGCAGAAATCCTTTATTATGTTGGTTGCACACCAAGCTATGATCCGAGAATTCAAGAAGTGGCAAGAAGTGTTGTGAAATGTTTTCAGAAGGCTGGAGTTGACTTCGGAATTTTAGGACAGGAAGAGAACTGTTGCGGAGGCGAGGTTTATGGAATTGGAGAGAAAGGCTTATTCGAGTTTCTAGTTGAAGAGAACATGAAAATCTTCAACAAATACGACATAAAACACGTTGTCACTAGCTGCCCTCATGGCTATCATACATTCAAGAATCGCTACGAGCAAACAGGCTTAGAAGTTCAGCATCACACACAATTGCTTGCCAGTCTGATCGAAAATGGAAAACTCACGTTTTCAAGGGAAGTGAACAAGAAAGTCATTTATCATGACCCATGTTTCTTAGGTAAGCAAAACGGCATTTATGACGAGCCGAGAAAGGTTATTGAAAGCGTGCCAGGAGTAACGCTGTTGGAGTTTGACCGTTCGAGGGAGAGAAGTCTTTGCTGCGAAGGAGGTGGTGGAAGGATGTGGGTTGACATTTCAGGTCCACGTTTGGCTGAAGTTCGTGTTGGGGATGCTGTTGATTCTGGAGCAGAAATTTTGGTGACTGCTTGTCCGTTCTGTCTTTCAACTCTTGAAGATGCTGTCAAAACCGTAGGGTTTGAAGAAAAAATTGAGATTATGGACGTCGCGGAACTGGTTTTACTTGCTTTATAGCATCCGCTTTTTCCACAAACATGTCTTTCTTTATATATCTTATTTTTGCGCACCTCTGAGTGTCTTCTTTCAATCGTGAGCGTTTGAAACTGTCTTGGCGGGTTCAACAGATGGTTTTTCTGTTTGTTTCCCGCATTTGAACTAGTCTGTGATCTTGTCGATGAGTCTCCCATTTATGCTCTAGCTGATTGAACCATGCAATGATTTAGGTGAAACTATCTCTATGGTTAACTTAGGTTGCGATGGAAGACGCTTCTTTAATGTCTAGCTAACAAGTTGGCCAGAATGCTCTGCACACTCAGATTCTCATACATAAGCAAAAAATTCACCTATCTAAAAAAACGCGGTTTATTGGTCGGTTTCTCCGAAGTGGCTTGCGACTATGACTAGATCGAATATGTCGATTATGTTGTCGCCGTTGATGTCTGCGTTTGGGTTCCAGTTTGGGCTGATCGGTGTTAAGCCGTAGGCTGAAGCAACCAGAACAAGGTCGAAAATGTCAACAATGCCATCTCCGTTCACGTCCCCATGGATGACTATTTCTACCAACCCATCTATAAACGTGTTGTCTGTTATGTCTATTTCACCTGACACCGGCCAAGCATAAGCGCGTATGGTGTAGTTGCCCTTAGCAAAGCCTGTTGTGTTCCATGTGAGAGTGATGGTTGTAGAGTTTCCGCTTGTTAGGATTATTTCTTTTGTTTCGATTAGTGTTGTGTCGGCGTAGGTGGTGACGTTAAAAGTTTCTGTTAGGTCGCCTTGGTTTTCAACGGTTACGTTTATTTTTATGGAGTAGCCTTGGCCTACTATTGTTTTGGATGGTGCAACGTTGGTTATGGCTATGTCGGATATTCCTATTACTCGGACGTTGCCGTCGTTTGTTGTGTGGTCTATTGGGTTTGCTTGCGAGTCGCCTAGTACTGTGTCGGTTAGGTGTAGGGTTGTGTTTCCGCCTCCTACTGCTTGGAAGTTGACTGTTGCTAACGTTCCACTACCGTCTACTCCGGGGACGCTTCCTAGGAGGACGCACGTTAGCCATATTCTACCGTGAGTTGCGTTGTAGTTGTTGTTCAGCTCAACTGTGAAGAAGGCTGTGGAGCCACCTTGTTTTAGGAAAGGTCCTTCGATCGCAGTGACGATTGCCAAGATGTTGTTGCGGTAGTAGAGTTTAAGTTCCCAGCCGCCTAAATCTGCCACGTTAGCGATGGTTGCGTTTATAGAGAAGCTTTCTCCCAGATCCACCATAACAACTGGTGGATCTAGATATAGGTTAGGTGTAGAACTGGCTTGTGAATAAGGAACGTGGGAGATTACGAAAACGCAGGTAAGGAGGGTTAGTAGGAAAATCAAGGCGGAACTAAATTGTTTATGGACTCTCATGCACTTTATCAACTACCACTATGAAGGTTAGTGACAGAAATTATTTAAAAGTTTAGGGAAAAATGTTCTATTTTTGTGCTTGCCATAGGTCACGTGTGCTCTATCGCGAGATTGGTTTGTTCACAAAAAGAGTGATGAGTGGCATGTTATGGGGACTGGAGAGACTGGGTTGTTTGAGATGAGTAGAGGTTTTTTCCATAAGTGATAAAAACTTGTAGTCAAAGATTGTAGTGGTGGATGTTGAATGAGAAGATTTGTTTTGGTTGTGACGTTGATTATTGTTACTTTGGGTATGTTAGGTGTAGCATTTAGGGTTCATAGGGTGGAAGCTGGTGGAACTATTTACATTAGAGCGGATGGAAGTGTTGAGCCGTCAACAGCACAGATTTATCAGGATGGAGACGTCTACGCTTTTACTGATAACATTTATGATGAGATTGTGGTTGAAAGAAGTAATGTAGTAATTGACGGGAATGGAAATGTGTTGGAGGGTAATGGGAGCGGACACGGCTTTAGTGTACATGGCATAAACAATGTGACTATCAGGAATGTCGTTGTCAAAGATTTTGCTGTAGGTGCCTATCTGAATTCGTCGTCAGGTAACGTTATTTCTGGAAACATTATTATGTGGAACACGGAGCATGGGGTCTATCTTGATGGGTCGTCAAACAACAGAATATTTGGAAATGACTTGGAAAACAACTTTAAAGGCATCGAATTGTGGGATTCTTGTGAGAACAGTGTTTCTGGAAACAACATAACGGCAGAAGCTGTGTACAACGATTACGGCATCAAGCTCCGGTACTGTTCAAATAACACTATTTCTGGAAATAACATAAGAAACAACGACGAAGGCGTATATCTCGCCAACTCTTCAAGTAGCACAATCTCTGCGAATAGCATAGAAGACAACTACTATGGCATCGCACTAGCCAACTCTTCAAGCAACATCATTTTCGGAAATGTGTTGAGAAATAATGATGAGGGCACTCGGCTCAGGTTTTCTTCAAGCAACATCATTTCTGGAAACAACATGACAGCAACCAACAATAATGGTGTCTGGTTTTTTCATTCTTCGAATAACACCGTTTGTGGAAATAGTATAGCAGCTAATAGATTGTATGGTGTCTGGCTTTCTTGGTCTTCAAATAACACTTTCTCTGGGAACAACATAAGAGATAATGGTGAAAAGGGAATATTGGTGCTCGGGAGAGTTGTAGGCAACAAATTTTACCATAACAACTTTGTAAACAACACTCAGCAGGTGTATATCCAAGGTTCAGAGTGTGCTAACTTTTGGGATGATGGCTATCCTTATGGTGGTAACTACTGGAGCGATTACCATGGTGTTGACTCAGATTATGATGGAATAGGCGAAAGCTGGTATGAAATTGACCAAAACAACACAGATCACCATCCTTTAATGGGTATGTTTCACAGTTTTAACACTTCTTTAGTCTCTTATGTGAACATTATCTCTAACTCTACGATTGAAAGCTTTGAGTATTTCGAAGTTAACAGCACAATTAGGATGCATGTCTCCAACTCGTCTGTGGGTCAAGTCTTTGGTTTCTGTAGAGTTCGTATTCCTCATGTCTTGATGTCTGGGTCTTACACTGTGACTATTGATGGTGTTAATCCAATTTACTGGAATTATACGTTGTATGATGATGGAGAGAATGGATGGATCTATTTCGCTTATGAACATTCAACCCTTGAAATAGTTATAGTTCCAGAGTTTCCATCACTGACCATTATGATACTATTTATGGTAGCAACACTATCAGCAGTCATGGTCTATACAAGAAAGCTGTTACGCAGAATTGACGAAAAACATAGGGTTTGACGTTTTACATAGAATTCGCTTAAAAGCGCACAAAAATAAAAAAGGGGAAATTGTTCGGGTCTTAAATTTCCGTTTAAGGCTCGTCTCTTCCGAAGTTTATGGCGACTAATACGAGGTCGATTAGGTCTACGTCCGCATCTTCATCCAGGTCGTATAGGGTTGTGCTTCCGTAGTCGGCTGCAACTAGTTGCAGGTCTAACACGTTGACTACGCCGTCCATGTTAACGTCGCCAGGTATTGGAATGTACTTGTATTCACATTCTACGATGTCCAAGTACATTGGGTGAACAACGTAGTAGTCAGGACATTTCACGCTGATCTCTACCCAATCGAAGTATATCCAACTGTGTAGTATTGGGTCTGAGATAGTCCAGAAAATGGTGTCGTGTACTTTGAACGTGAGTGTTGCTAGTCGTCCTTCACCGTATGCTAAGGTTTCTCCAGGTTGCTGCTGTTTGACTGCGATTTCAACAAAGCCATATTCATCAGACTTCCAGTAGTAGAGCCATTCGTAGGGGCCTGTTAGGAACGTTGTGTCGATTTCTACTCCGATTATGTCCAAGTGATCGGTGTTAAATTCTATATATGCATACCAATCGTGTAGTTTAACCGCGTCGACTATCCATATTTCCACTGTGAAAACGTAGTCTTTCTCGCTGGCAATCACTAAACCTGGTCTCATCTCAATTTTCGGCTGTATAGCATTAATTCTGTAGTATCCGCCGTGTACGTTCCATGGATATATCTGGTTACCATTGCTGTCCGCAAGACTGATCACTATCAAGTCTAGATCAGTGTCTACATGATAGTCTGTCCACTTCCAGCACGGATCATATATTATGTGGAATTTCAGCTTCACAATTTTGTGCGTGCCGTTGAATCCGTAAGGATCGTTAGGAGCACCGTCAAGTGAAGTAGCAACCAAATGATACCAGCCTTCAGTGTTGTTATATTCGTTCATGCCGATGAAATATTGCGTCCAGATCTCATCTACTTCCACGTCTACTTCAACTAGCTCTATGTAAGCGGGGTTCCATGTGACTTTGAAGTCTACTCCATACAAGTCCACAAGGTTTGCAGCTGTAACGTTCACTTCGAAATACGTGCATTCAGCAGGTGCATCAACGATAATGCTCTGAGGCGTTACAAAGAACGCGGATTTACCCTCATAATTCGCAACGCAGTACATAGGTTCGGTCACATTGATCTTAATGTTGTTCATGAACTGTGTTTGTCCAGCACTATTCACGGTCCAATGATCAAAGTACCAGTCGAACGGATAACCAGCGATTGGACCTGAAGGAGCGTTGATCCACTTATTCATGTTCGCACCCCACCAGAATGTCGTCGGAAATCCAGCAAGCTTATCCTCCATCGGCGGCTGAGGTACAGCGTTTAATGTTACCTTGTATTCCTTATTGTAGTATGCAGTAGCATTACGTGGCCCGCTCATCGTAATTGTAGTGTTGCAGCTCGAGTCTGTATAGTGCCCTGGATCTTTAACCCATTCTACGAAAACGTATCGAGTCACACTGTCTACAGGTACAAAGCATGGAGCCCACAATGGATCCACAACATGTCCTGGAGTGTACCAATTACAGCCTTGCACGGATACACCGCTCAAGCCTCCTATGTTGTCGTTCACAATCAAGTGATATTCCTTCGTGTAGATGGCATATAATGTCTTGCACACACAATTCGCATGTTCAATGTGTACAGTACAGGTTATGTCATACACATCAAACACACCTGCAAGGTACCAATGGTCAAACACCCATCTTATGCCAGGATCACTTGGGTCTGGAATAATGTCTGCGGCAGTGAAGTCTTCGTCATTGCAATAATCATAGTAACCACTATATCCTTCAATCGCTGCTCCTTCCGTTGTCACCGCAAGACTTGATGGAGACACCCTCACCTTAAGATAGTATTGCAAGTAGAAGTACACTGTTGCTCTTTTTCCTTGTCCTAAGTGTACCGTTATGTTTTCAGACGTGCGAGTTTCCGGAACCCACGCAGATCCATTCCACGTTTCTACAATCCAGTAGTCAAATCTCCAACGCCAATTCCCAACGTTCTCATTATCAACGGACGGTGCAGTCAAATCGACAAAGGTGCAATTTTTATACCAGCCTCGCTCGTCTGGGTCATACTCGTTTGAACCTGGACCCCACGGATCGTACTCCGAATCAGGGTCAGTCCAAAGCTTGTACCGTACCTCCCACTCTGCAATCGCAGTCTTAGGTCCATCCATTGTAAAGTACTCGCTGTGCCAATAAGTATCTTGGATCTTACCAGTTGCATCTCCTGTCCAATTAATGAAATAGGCTCTCGCATAAGTGCCCAAAGATATATAGTCATCCGCCGAACCCATAAGCACCCCAACCTTCACGTTGGCTGTATTCGCATCGAACCATCGCGAATCTTCTTGATGCCAACTGCCGCCGGGATCATATATGTAAGGAAGATCATACGGCGTGATTACAGTTAGCAAGTATTGCACCTCATAGTAGGCTATAGCAGTCTTGTTTTCATTCATTGTTATCGGAAACTTGTTGTTTGTGGTGGACCAAGTAGAATTGTCAGGATACGTAACTGTCCAGTTTAGAAAACTCCATCGAGTGTCTGCGGTATCGTTCACTATAAGAGGAGCTGTCACGTTTATCACCGAATCAACTGTGTAGTCATGGTCGCCAACTGTTGGAGCCGTATCTGGCTCGGGCATCCCAAGATAGGGATCGTAGCCAATCGTCAAGCAACAGTAGGTGTCAACTGCACTCACCGGACTAAAACTCATAACCATGCTGAATGTACCGATCAGAAGCAAAACGATAGCCATAGTCGCCAATAGTTTATTATTCATTCTTTTTCCTATCTCCTATTTCCGTCACGCAAACGCGTGCAATAAATGAGTATCCATACAGATATTTAAATTTATTCAGAAGAAAGTTCTATTTTGGTACCATCCATAGAGCATAAAGAGATACAGCAGAACAATGTGAACTCACTAAGCAGCAACACTCCATCATCTCTATTTATATCTAAAAGACTCATAAATTACATGATGGAGCACAGCTTAGAATAAAGGGGAATAAAAAATGAAAAAGTTCGTCTTAATTACGTTTTCCTTATTTTTGATAAGTGTACTTGGATTAAGTTTTAACATTTCGCTAATCAAAGCACACCCTGAGATAATTTATGTAGACGACAACAACATCACAGGTCCGTGGAACGGAACTCCTGAACATCCTTATCAAAACATAACTAGCGGGTTAGCACACGCCGCAAATGGTGACACCATCTTCGTGTACAATGGAACATACTACGAACGTTTAATCATCAACAAATCTGTATCCCTCGTTGGACAAGATAAACATAACACGATAATCGACGGAAACAGAACTGGAACCGTTATTGAAGTAACGGCCAACAACGTCAGTATCACCGAATTCACCATAAAAAACAGTGGGTTATTCCACTACAAGTTGTGTGGTATATACCTAGAAAAAATGAGCAACAGCAACATAACCCATAACATCATCACATACAATTACAAAGGAATTCACCTCGTAAACTCCAGCCATAACATCTTTACCGACAACGAAATCTCAAGGAACCTAGAAGCAGTTTACATGACCAACTCCGATAACAACACCCTTACGAATGACAAACTTTCGAACAACGAGTTCGTCATTGTGACAATCACCTCCAGCAACAATACAGCCTTCCACAATAACTTCATAAACAACACTCATTCCATAAGCAGCATCGATTCAACAAATTATTGGGACAACGGCGTAGAAGGAAACTACTGGAGCGACTACACAGGGAAAGACGAAAACCAAGACGGCATCGGAGAATCACCATATATTATCAACGCAGACAATCAAGACAACCATCCTCTAATGGGAACATTCTCCGACTTCACAGTCATTTACGAAAAAGAAATATATCATGTCATTACCATCTGTAATTCCACAATCTCCCAATTCCAATTTAACAAAACATTCAGAATGCTAAGCTTCAACGTCACAGGCAACAATAACACTGCTGGCTTTTGCAGAATCATGATTCCAGAACAACTAACCCACAAGCCACATATTGTGTTTGTCGATGATCAACAAGTCAACGCAACCTCGCTTCCAATATCAAATGTCACGCACACCTTCCTATATTTCTCGTACAATCACACCACTCAAGAAGTCAAAATACTCTCCAAACCCTATTATGAACTAGTAGAAAAATACACCACACTCTTAGAAGATTACCGAAACCTAACCTCAACATTAGACCAACTACTAACCGACTATGAGTCATTGGACCAAATATACCAACAACTCCTAGCCGATTACGACTCACTGAACGAAACACACTGGCAGCTTAACCAGACTTTTTGGGAATGTTTCCAAATGAACCTCACTACAGAAAACTTGGCTCGCTTAAACCAGACTTGCTGGGAGCTTCAGCAAAACTACACCGAACTACAAGACGACTATAAGTTATTGAACGAAACACACTGGGAGCTTCAGCAAAACTACACCGAACTACAAGACGACTATAAGTTATTGAACGAAACACACTGGGAGCTTCAGCAAAACTACACCGAACTACAAGACGATTACAATTCCCTAAATTCAACCTACACCAAAATAGAATCAGACTACGCCAACACGCAAATAGCCCTATGGTGCGTTTCTGTGGCAGCAGTAGCAATAACGGTCATAACGTCATCACTCACCATAAAATATGGCAAGAGATCAAAAGAACAAAAGAAACTTTTGGAAAAGTACAAAAGTGAACTGGAACGAATCAGCCTTCTCGACATCGCACGCACACAGTTCGAAACAGACGTTCAAAGACGAAAAGAAAAAATCGAAAAATTCAAAAACAAATACGGCATCACCGTTCGACCCCGCAACACCTTAGAAGACGTCATCAGAAGCCTAGAACTAAAAAAGAAAGAGGAGGATTAACAATTGAGTATACCTTTAACCTACTCGTTCAATATCTCCACATTTTTGGTTTGCCCCTCTCATAACACAGGTGTTGAGACCCAATGAAGTCAATAACCTTCGTTGTATCAAAAGGCGGTGTCGGAAAATCTCTGATAACAGCAAACGTCGGCGCAGCATTAGCCAAAAAAGGAAAGAAAGTCGTTGTAGTGGAAGGAGACCCCAACCAACCACTACAAAAAATCCTCGGACTCAGCTTCTCTCCCAGTGATCTCAAGCTTGAAGACATCGTAGAAAAAAACATAGAAATCAACAAAGCAATGTACCCCACAAACATTAACAACCTATTTTTAATACCATCTGGTATCTCTTTACAAAGCTATTTTGAAATAAATCCAATCAGTTTTGCACGTAAACTCACCAACATAAAAACAGACTTCATGCTCATTGACGTCCCATTTCCCCTAGGCAAAGCCGCCTTTCTATCCTTAGGAGTCTGCCAATACTTCATTCCCATCATAACAGAAGACGAATTTGTCTTATGCGTCGAATCCGCCATAGACACCATCAGACTAGGCAAATACTTTCTCAAATCCACCCCCATAGGATTCATACTAAACAGAATCAAGACAACTGAAAAATTCACTCAAGAATTCGTAAAAGACCTCGAAACCCTCCTTGAAATTCCCTGTATAGTACAAATAAAAGAAGACCCAAAAGTCTCAAAGTCCTACGGAGAAGTAGGATCAAAAAAAGCCTTCCTAGCCTATAATAAACTTCGAAAAAGCGAATTCGCAAAAACCATTGACAAAATAACCACATGGCTTCTCACCAAAGAACTCGAACCTGAAAAGAAAGACTCCGTAAAAATACTTCAAGAAGTAATCAACCCGCCAGAACTCTAAGATATGCTGATAACTCTACATAATTGACATCATCATTCTCCAAAGCTTAAGCTTCTTCTTCTCATCCTCCGTCAGATACCCATACACGTTTTCTGACTCACACTCATCAAGCAAAGATTCCAGACGCACTTTCTCTTTATTGACCAATCCATGTCTCATCCCTTGTACTCGACGAGCTATTTTAGCCGTTTCACTAAATATCACTCCAGCTCGTAATGGATTCACTATGTCATTCTCTAATTGCTGCAACACTTTTTCAACTCTTTCTCTCCCTTCTAGAAAATAAAGGGTTTTTCTAGCATCAGGTTTTTCAGCGAAAATACCGGGCTCATGTCGTACCAGTCCAGCTTTTTCCAATTCTCTCATATGCTTGAGCACACCCGAAAGAGTCATTTTCCAACCACGATTTTCTAAACTCTCAGCAATCTCCGACAAACTTCTAAATTCCAATTCCAATAATAACTTCACTATTTCTACTCGAACCTTGTTTCCAAAGACACCCAAAAGCCCCAAATCACTAACTTCTAACTTCGAACTACTCAATCTCATCACTAAATAACTTGCACAACTCTATTTATTCCTCTCGTTGAAATTGTAGCCAATGGTTAACTATTTATCCATAGATAAACTATTAAATACATAAGCATTCCTTAACAATTACATGAAAATTCCAACACTTTTTATATTCCTTAGCACTTCTCATACTCAGAAGCGCTGGAGTGTCTCCTTATCCTATTTCCGTCACTTTCTCAGCGCTTTCTCCTTCAACTTTTTTCAAAGTAGTATCGCAGGAATGTCTTCATATCTGAAGAGAGAACATACAAAATAAAAGGCGCAAATCAAACTCGAATTATATCATTTAATTAAGTTGTTTGATTTTCTGAGGTGAAAGGAGAAAAATCGAATGCCTAAACAAGTCTATGGCGTACAGTCTCTTAGCCAATCTTAGCTTGCTCTTCATATCTACAAGTGCCCCATACAGAGTATAAGAATAGAACTTTTTTCCCGTATACTTTAAATCAAATGAGCACGAAATTAACATTAGATGGTAGGAGTTTTGTTAGAAAAGTTACAAGAATCATTAAAGCGTAAATCAGAATTATCCTTCAATTTCCACAAACTCCTCCTATCCCTCCAGCAGCGCGCACGAAGAAATATCGAGGAAGGATGAAAATTATAATCTAAAGAGCTGATGGTATATGCGTAGAAAATGTTACACGTTTGCATTGATTTTGTTGGTTTCGTTTTCCTTGCTTACAATCATTCCTGAGCAACAAAGAAAATCGAACAACAATCTAAGCAATTCAAGATATGATGAGAAAATTCGTAATGCATCAGAGATCGATGAAACCCGAGAGCCCTATGCGTTCTCCTACATAAATGGAGATACACAAGAAAAATTTCAGCAACAACCTCTTATGATTTCGGATTCTTCGAAGATTGACACCTCGCTCAGAAATTACAGCCTTCTTTGTAAAGAGGGATACCTGCAATATGGTGAATTGAGGATTATAGTCTCTCCACTACGAAAAAAAGAAATGCATCTCTTAGAACCGCTAACTACCGCGGAGATTTTCGCTTTATCCTTTAATGTTCAAAAGTTTAACGCGACAATTGTAAACATTTGTAAACAACTTCCCTTCATTACCCTCAAGTTACCTTATGAGAGCATCTTTGGACTCTCTAGACAGAACTTTATCGCCTACATATCACTTGACACTAAGTATCACGTCTATCTGAACGAAAGTGTTTCTATAATTAAACCGCCTGAAACATGGCATCAAATGGAAATGAGCTATGGCCACGAAATCAACGGAAGTGGAATAAAGATTGCAGTTTTGGACACTGGGATAGATAAAATCCACTTGGACTTAAATGATTTAGATGACGATCCAGAAACCAGTGATCCTAAGGTAATTGCTGAAAAATGCTTTACAGACGAAAATCGTACGGCGGATGGACATGGACATGGAACACACTGCGCAGCGGTAGCTGCTGGGACCGGACAAGCATCCAACTACACTTATGTTGGTGTAGCTCCAGCAGCTCAATTGCTTAACGGCAAGGTTTTAACAGATGAGGGATGGGGTTATAATTCTTGGATTATCAATGGCATAGAGTGGGCTGTTACAGAAGGCGCCGATGTCATCAACATGAGCTTTGGATCAAGTGAAAACACAGATGGAACAGATCCGCTGTCTGTGGCTGTGAACTGGGCAACTGATCAAGGATCAATCTGTGTGATTGCAGCTGGAAACGAAGGAAGTAACGGAATGAGCTCAATTGGAACACCAGGGTGTGCGTCCTCTGCAATAACTGTGGGAGCAACAGATAAAGCTGACAGCCTCGCCTCTTTCAGTAGTTTAGGATATACAGCTGATTTCAGAATAAAGCCGGACGTGTTAGCTCCTGGCGTTGATATAGTTTCTTGCAGAGCCCATGGAACAAACATGGGTACTCCCGTAAATGACGAGTATACTAAAGCCTCAGGAACTTCCATGGCCACTCCTCACATAAGCGGATTATGTGCATTAATTTCACAAATACATCCTAACTGGGACCAGCAAACCGTTAAGTACTCTGTCCTTAACGGAGCAGTAGACCTAGGTTACCATACATATGAACAAGGAAGCGGAAGGGCAAACGTCTGTAGCTCGTTATCGATGCCACTTGTAGTCTCGTCTCCAATAAGCTTCAAGAGAATCTGCCTCTTTGAAGAATATTCCCAGAATGTTACTCTAAAAAATGTAAACGGAACTTATGTGAATGCTCTTTTGAACGCACATATCGGAACTATGGACGGAATAGAGTTAGATTTCATTTCCATTAACAGGAAAAACGTTTCTCTAGATGTCAATCAAATGGTTACTATTCAAGTTACCATAATTTTCTCAGATTGGACCGAAGGGTTCTTCGAAGGAAATCTAACCGTCACAAGTGATCCTGATGTTATTCAAATTCCACTTGCAGCAGCAGTATTTTCATCTTTAAGCTTAATCTGTCAAGATGAAGAGGGACAGAAAGTGAAAGATGTGAAATGGCAGCTCTACGATTCAATATCTCACGAACAGCTTGAAGACACATGGGGCTCTTCGCCCACCTTCTTTGTGAAGCATGGGACGTACACTGTAGTAACTTATAGTATGATAATTTACGTGGGAAACGAAGTGGATTATGAGGGATCATTCCTTTTATACAAAAACGTTACCGTACCAATGGGATCGGATGTTTCAACAAATATTTCCCTAGACTTTGGAAAAAAGATTGAAATTCAACTTTTTAGTCCAATTAAATGTTACGCGAAAATGATAAAAGATTATGGTTACTACGGAGTGGAGCGCATTCTACAACATCCATACGTATACTTATCAAATATGTGCTCTTTGGTGCATCTACAAAAGCCAGTATTCAGCTTTTATGGACCACCCGCTCAGAACAATTGGATGGATAAATGGAATATGCCAGAAAAACTTCTCCCATATTCGTTTGACACTTACTTTTGCAGATGGAACTTGGAACAAATAATGACAGACATCCCAGATCAACTGGTGCTAACACAAACCGACTTTGCCGAGTATACGATTGAAATTTCTAATTGCAATAAATTCCCTGACCATCACACATATGTATGGTTCAACGATTTTACCGACCGCTTTGGAACTGGTCTTTGGAGCGGCTTCATAACTTTCCCTGGAGCACACTGGCGTTGTTATGTCCAACCAATAGAAGGAACCGACAATTTGCCGTTTTCACATTGGGGTTTTGCTTTAAGCCCAGAACTTCATGATTATTCTTACTTTATTCTTAGAAAACCAACGGAAGACGAGAAAAAGAATTTCAAAGTGGGATACATCCCGAGTTTACCTCAACAGCTTGTGGAGGATGATGATCAGATAATATTGCAATGTCCTCTAAGAGGATGGGAGAATACACAATACGTCGAAACAGAAGGGCATTACCGTTTAGAAATCTTTAAAAACAACAACTTAATTGGCAATCAATCCATTGAATGGCAACGTGAAGTTTACTTTTCGAATTATATGAAAACACATGGCAGTGGACAGTATGATTATCGAGTTTCTGCAAAAACAAGTCAGAACATTTCTCGAGAGAACCTAATTGAGTACCAGATTCTTTACGATAGTTCCAAGCCCCTATCCGAGCAGGATATTCTGCCTCCTACAATAGACTGCATTAATTGTTCTGCTTTTCAGGTTGGTAAGACGCAAGAATTTACACTCAGGGTAAGTGATAACTCAGGAGTCCAAAACGTGTCTGTATGGTTTAAGCCGGATAATGGAAATTGGAATGAAGTTTTCCTTGAGAATAAAGGTGGAGGCATATACTCCACGAATATGACTGTGACTGATCCAAATGTCTACTCTGTTTCGCTTCGAATAAATGTGATGGATGTGAATGGAAACACAATCAATTATGAAACGGCACCATGTACCATGAATGGAATAGAAACTACATTACATATTCAACATCCCGACCAGTGCGAAGCAAACGACAGTATAACTGTTCACGGCAACTTAACCACCTCCAACGGAAACTTACACACTCCTATATACCTCTCCGTTTTTCTTAACGAAGAAAAGTACGTCGTTCTAACAAACTATTTAGTTGAAACAGAGGAATTCAACGGCGAATTTGTTTTTATTTTCATAGCGTTGCAAGACACATGTATTAATGTGGTTTTCCAAGGATTCTATGTATATCCATCCATTTCCGACGAAGGCCACGTGTCTGTTTTATTGCACGACATCGCGATTCTTAATATTACATCGACCTTCGCACATGTCTATCAAGGAGATTTCATCAACATCACAATAATAGTCCAAAACCAAGGCAATTTCGTTGAATCATTTAACGTTATTCTCTACGCTAACAGCAGCATCATCGAAAACACAACAATCGCTGATTTACCTCCGGGAGGCCAAATAAGTTTAACCTGTACATGGGACACCAAGAATGTAACGCTCGGCACGTATGTCCTTCAAGGTTATGTCACAACAGTTGCAGGAGAAGATGATATCACCGACAACACATACATTGACAGTACAATTGAAGTAGTGATATTCAATGTTGATTTTAATGGTGATGGTGTTGTTAATGCCCTTGATTTGCGCATGGCAGCAATCCATTTTGAGCAAGTAGGAAGCTGCCCATACGACCTAAACTTTGACAATGTCGTAGACTTCAAGGACTTCCAAATAATTGTAGTAAATTTCGAAAAACATACATAAATTTCCAATACTATAACTTGCTCTGAGTTCAGGCACTTTTCTGAAGCATTTTGGCTTTTCCGTTTCTGTCTCGCCGAACGAACTAGCAATAAAGTTGTAGATCTAGCAACTACTAATACTTACATTACTTTTCTGTAGCTATGAGACTTTCTACAAACCTCGATATTGTTTTCCCTTCTTGTAAGGCATTAGCTTCAAGCAAACGGTAAGTCTTGGCGTCTACAAAAATTTTCTTGCGTTTGCAGTTATCATTTAGCCATTGCCTTAGAACATAACGAATGAAATGGTCCATATCCATGCAATTTTCTTTGCCCACTTCATCGATCCTTTTTACAAATTCTTCAGTTACGAAATCCACGTTCACTTTGAAGATTTTTTCCTGAACTTTATTTACCATTCTCTCTCCAACCTTTCACCAAGTTCTAAGCTTGATCACTTGGATGTTAAAGACTGATATAGAAACAAAAAATAATACTGAGGACATCTCGCCGATCATTCTATTCTTCTTCCTCTTCATTGCATTTGTGTAATTAACTAGATATATACGTTATGGAAAACCCTTCTATTATATTTCTCAGTAAATCCTTGATTTCGCCTTAACCCATCTTATGAGCATGCACTTGTAATGCTTGAAGTTGAGGCTTAATAAAAGTTATGTAACTTTGATACAAGTAGACAACAACTACACAATTGTAGAAAGCAAGGAATAAGCATTAAAAAGATTGAATGTAAGTTGATTTCTGAGTTTATCACGAATTCTTTAGAAATGACGTGGAATTCGTAACGATAATTGGGAAGAGAGGATAACAAAACAGTATACAATAGTTTACTGTTCACTTAGGAATGGTAAAAATATCAATGCACTAGGCTATATTTATATAACGCATGTCCCACCGATGGGTAAGCTTTATATTCTAAATTAGCCATAAATAAAAAGGGGAAGCGGAAGGTGACATTGGTTCCAGAGCAGGTACAAAAGGATATCGAGGTCTCGTTCTCCTCAGTTCACCTTCCCCCCTTCCTTTCTCCTTTCTCCCTTCCCTCTTTTTTTTTGGTTTAGATGATTCATATCTCATAACAGAAAGATATATTCGCAACAATCTCAAGCATAAGCTAACAATAGAATAGAGCAGTTGTTATGTGGCATTTGATTCAAAAAATTATGCCCTACAAAGAGCAAAGCTTATATTTTTGGGTTAAACACAGTTACACCTCTAGATCGACCTGCTCTGGAGCCGAAGCAACATGGAAGAAAAAAATAAGATAAAGTACACTACTGTCCATATACCTACCGTTTTAGCAAAAACAATTGACGAAGTTATAGAAAACGGAGAACTTGCATACGCAAGTCGTTCGGAATTCATAAAAGATGCCATAAGAAGGTTCTTGGAATATTATGGTTATTATCCAAGAAATAAACCAAACTTTGGAACGTATGAACTACATGCTGGATCGCCACAAAATGTTAGAAGGCCATCAACTTACATGAAAAAAGAAAGGGAAGATTCACCATAAGTTACATTTTTATTATTTATGCGCGTAATATGCCCTCTGTGTTCAGTACGTCTTCTGGGGGCACGTAGCCTTGTCTATTGCTTTTTGGACAAAGTTTTTTGCCTATATTTTTACTATTGTCGATTTTTTGTCATGGCTACGCCTTCCTTCAATGTTTACCTTTGCGCATTTGTAGAACTCTTCTCTCATATGTAAACTTCCAATTTCTAGACGCTCTCATAGCTGCCTAACGGACGATTTTGCCCCACACGCTTCACACACTAGAAATAATAGACGTTTCTTTTCTACAATCTTTGTGTCCGGACGCTGAAAACCGAGCACATAACAAAGCTTTCCATATACTTTTGTATAAGCCTCCCAAAAGTTTCTCATGAAAATTTCCCCTGAAAAATCCCCCCTTGACTTTTGCAGAATTACAGCTGTAGCCTTTTCCTTTTAAAACGAAATCCTTCACCCTACGTTGTTACGACGACGCAGCCATGATTATTCTAAGCGGCGCCTCACCATAACAAGAAAGAAAACATCCTATCAACACCAAACAAACCATAGTATACTATTAATATATGCAGAAGCCACATGTTTCTATTCTATCAGAAAACTTGTTCCGTCTCGTTCAAACCTGATTTCAACCTTTTCAAGAACATCTAACCGACCCAACACATATGGAATATTTTCCACTTCCGAAAAAGCAACCCGAGCATAAAAGCTAAAGTCCCAAATCCTAATCTCAACCCTATGAATCCGAATGCGAATCTCCTCACCCGTCGCACTCTTACACTCGCCCTTCGACCATCCTCAAAAACCAACCCCAGAAGCTCACATAGACTTTGAGGAAAGATCGAAATCACGGCACCGCTATCGACGACAACATCAACGCCTATCTCCTCTCGTCCACGCAGAAAAATCTTGGCAACGGGAATCAAAACCTCTCCAAAGATGTCAGACCGAACACGTTTATAGGGAAAGAAAAATTTCCTCAAAGAATGAGCTCTTCCTCTCTTGGAATAAAAGCCAAGGTCACCTTCGAATCCGGATACTTCTTCTTCGCCATCTTATACGCCTCCTTCGCAGAATCCCCATACCCAACCACCCTCTTTCTCCAAATAGCCACATGCCTCCCCCTATAACCCTCGAAAACCTCGGGATTCTCCACATACCAGACGAAATCCTCATCGATGGCTTCAACATTACCCATAGGCTCACCACACAAATCCAGTGTAAAGGATGCTTAAATCCTTTCTCATAAACAGCCTTCACCTAAAAAGAAGACAGTACTGCTTCTCAGTTGGTAAGTAAAAGACGTAAACACCATCCCCACCTAGTTACCAACAAGCTTCTGTTCAATCTTTTCAACAAACTTCTCAAGTTCCTTGATCATTCCAACACCCAGGGAAAAATTTTCCTCAACCTTAAATAGTCTGGCACAAGAAAGAAAACACAGCCTTCAACAGCAAACAAACCATACATATACTAATGCTATCCTTAACTGACAGCTGAACACACAATCCTTTGCTTATGGAAGAGAAATTCTTAATAGAAGCAGAACAGAGTAGTCATTAAAGCAGTTTCATGGTGACAGAAATGGTTGAAACCGTTTTCACCGAGGAAGACAGAAGAAACCTAAAAACCCTAGCAGAAGAAGTGCCAAAACTCCGATCTCTCGTAGAAAGCCTCATAGAAACCCTGGAAATCCTCGGTGACGAGGAGCTCATGGAAAGCATCAGAAGAAGCGAAAAAGACGTTCAGGAAGGCAGACTACTCGGCTTCAAAGAGCTCCTCAAAGAGTTAGATATAAATGAAACCGAAATTTGAGCTCGTATTCACTAAAGAATTTCTACGCAGACTCAAATAAGATAAAAAAACGCAACTCCGAATTCTCAAAAAGCTAAGAACCCTTAAAGAAAACTCCTTCGCTGGTAAACGCCTAACAGGACACCTCACAGGACTATCTCGCTACGAATAGGCAACTACAGAATAATCTACCAACTCTCAGAAAACAAGATAATAATTCGAACAGTTTGCCACCGCAAGACGATTTACAAACGATAAACATCCAAGCTTCGTTATACGGCACCTCACCATAACAAGAAAAAAAGTCTTATGGATTAATTTATTTATAGAAAACTCCTATAGAACTATTCACAATAGACTTCATAATAGGGGTGAGGGCTAAACCGTATGCCCTACATTAAAAAAATAGAACTTAAAGGCTTCAAAAATTTCGGACACAAAACCGTTAAAGTAACTCTGGACAAGGGCTTCACAGCAATTACAGGTCCAAACGGAAGCGGAAAAACAAACATTGTAGACGCAGCACTGTTCGCCCTAGGCGAATTAAGCACGAGAAGGCTCCGCGCAGAAAACGCTGCCAAACTGATTTTCCACGGCTCCGAAAAAGCTGGACTAGAAAATGCAAAAAAGGCTAAGGTCGTAGTTCAGTTTGACAATACAGACGGACGCATACCAGTTGACACAACAACAGTCACAATCTCCCGTGAAGTTAGTAGAAATGGTCAAAGCGTGTACAGGCTTAATGGCAGAAGAATCTCAAGAACCTACATTCTAGAAGTTCTCTCCATGGCAGGAATAAGCTCCACAAGCCAAAACATAATTTTACAAGGCACAATAACTCGATTAACCGAAATATCCTCTCCTGAGCGCAGAAAAATCATTGAGAACTTGGTCGGCATAGCCCAATATGACGCTGAAAAGGCTGATGCAGAAGAAAAACTGCGGACAGCAGACATTTCAATACGCACAGCCATGGGCAGAATAGACGAAGTACAGAAGAGAGTAGACACCCTTGAAAGAGAACGAAACGAACTCTTAAGGTACGCCTTCATAGAAAACGAAATAAAAAAATTCGAAGCTGTGAAGCTTTCCCACGACATAGCACAGATACAAAAACAAATGAAAGAAACCTCCTCCCAAACTAGTAAAGTTAAAACAAGAGTTGAAAAACTAAGACAGTTGCGCGAGAAACTTAGGTCCAAGAGAAGAGAGATAGAAGGCGAGTGGCGAAAACTAAGCTCAGAAATGGTTGAAGAAGGCGGATCACAAGTACTGAAGGTTCAAATAAAAATCGGCGAATTGAAGGCAAGAACAACAGAACTAACAACAAAAATAAGCTCCGAAACGGCAAGCCTTGAAGGCTTAAAGCGGGTTAGAGAAAACAACCTTGAACAATACCAGTCTATTAGGAAGGAAATTCACGAGAACCGCCTGAAAATCCGCCGTTTAAGACGTAAACATGACCGAGCATCCAACGAGATCGCCGAAAAGCAGGCAGAACACGATACCCTTGCAGAAGAATCAGCTCAGCTCTGGGAAAAAATCGGAGACAACAGCAGAAAAGTCCATGAAATTGAGCATAAACTCGACGAAGACTACAAGAAGCTAACATACTTGAAGTCTGAAAACGCAAAAAGCCAAGAAGCCACTAAAATCCGTAGAGGAAGGCTCAAAAACTTAACTGTACGCAAACAAAGTCTAACGGCAACACTTGGAGAGCTGGAAAAATCATTAGATGAGCTTAAAAAAGTGCAGAAGGAGCAGAACACTCGATTAAGAAACTTGGAGCGAACATTTGAACGAAGAATTGCGCAAAAAGAAGTTGCAAAAACGGAGATTACTGAAGCTGGAAAAATAGCTGAATCAGCCCGAGAAGCAGTTGTAGAGTTTGCAACGCAAAGGGAACTTGCAGCAACAGTGGCATCGGAAGAGAAAGCCCTAAGAAGCATAGAAGAATTGGGCGAGTTAGGCGTTATCGAAGGCGTTTACGGTAGGTTACGCAACCTGATCAAAATAGACAGGACGTATAAGCAGGCGATAGAAGCTGCAGCGTCAGGATGGCTTGATGCGCTAGTAGTGAAGGATTTTGACTCAGCTTTCACGTGTACAGAAACATTGAGGAAAATGAAGCTTGGAAGAGTTAAGATAATTCTAACTGAAGGAGTATTAAACCCCAAGTCTCTGGAAATCCCAGAAAAGAGAGGAGTTGATGGAGCAGCCTCATTCTTTGTAAAATGTGCAAAACGGTATGAGCCAGCCGTCCATTTCGTCTTCGGCGACACATTAGTGGTCTCAAACGACAAGACTGCACTAGCCATATCCAACGAAGGCTATCGCGCCGTCACAGTCAACGGAGACCTGTACGAAGCAGGCGGTGCACTGGAAAGCGGTTACTACCGCGCCCCAATAGACTTCTCCACCATTATCCCAAGCGAAGCAGCAATCAAAAGCCTCGACGAAGCTGTTGCAGCCCTTCAGCAGCATCTCTCAAGAAGAAGCAGTGACATAACTTCTTTTGAGGATGATATCGACAAGACCCGCGTTGAAATTGCCCGATTGTCAGAAGCCATAACCACACTTGACAGTGAAATAGCTAGAGTAAAGAGAAGCCTTAGAAGATCAAAAGCCAACATCAAACGAGTAGGCAATCGTATTAAACGTTTTGAGAAGGAAATCGAACACGAGAAATCGCAGATGTGGATTCACAGAGCTGAAAGAAGTTCTACTCAAAAAGAGATGCGAAAACTCCAGAAGGAACTGGCTCAGCTGAGAAAGAAGGCTGATCCGGCTCACATTCAAGAAATGGAGATCGAAAGGGAAAAACGAGCCGAAGAAATAATCACTCTAAGGCAGAAACTAGGCACCATTCAAACAGAAATATCAACGCTTCAATCACAATTCGACAACGTTTTAAGGGTTGGATACAAAAACGCGAAAATCCAACTCTCAAAAGTTGAACAACAACTGAGAAGAGTTGAAAAAGAAGTGGGGGTCGCACTGCAGGAGAGAGAATCGCTGAATCAAGAGGTGACAGAACTGGAAAAAACCCGCATTGAACTCTCCAAGACTGTTTTGTCAGCAAGAGAAGAGACTAAGAAATTCACAGTGGAAATAGATGACATAGACAAAGAACTGAGCAAGCTTGATTCAGAATATGAACCAGCTGACCGTTTGCTGAACCAGCTTCAGCTAAAAATTCAAACATCGTTACTGCATCTTGAGCAACATCAAAATCAGCTTAGACAATTTGGTTATGAGCAGCCGTTAGAGGTGACTCTGAAGCAGGTTGAAGAAGCCGAAACATCCATGAGAATGATGCAGTTTGAACTTGAAAGAATAGGCGCAGTAAACCAGCTTGCCTTATCCCACTATGCTGAACAAATTTCACGCTACAAAGAACTCTCATTAAGGTTAAACGAGCTTGAAAGGGAAAAACAGGTAATCGTACAGTTCATGGACGAGGTTGAACGTAAAAAACGCAAGGTCTTCATGGAAGCCTTCGAAAAAATCAGTCGAAATCTCCAAGAATACTTCTCAAAGCTCACTGGAGGTGGAAACGTCACCTTAAAGCTTGAAAACGTGGATGATCCCTTCTCAGGTGGCACGGACATGATTGTTCAGTTTCCAAACAAACCTTCGATAGTTGTAAGCGGTGCCAGCGGTGGCGAACGTTCAGTTGCCGCTGTTGCCTTCATATTGGCTCTCAAGGAGTTTACTCCCGCCTCCTTCTACATTCTCGACGAGATAGATGCCCATTTGGATGCTTTTCACGTGTCAAAACTAGCAGACTTGCTCTTGGAAGAGTCAGAGAGAAACCAGTTTATAGTTGTCACTTTGAAACCTGAAATGGTGAGTAAAGCGCAAAAAGTTTATGGAGTTTATGGACGCAACGGAGTTGCAAACGTCCTTTCACCGAAGTTTCTAGAGGTGCCAAGTTAATGGCTGCAACCATTAAAAAGCCGTTTTACATGCGCCCCCCATGGAACATCCTCTTCGAATTTCACAAACTTGAAAAGCTTACACCTTGGAACATCAACATTGCATATTTGCTTACGTCATTTCTTCAAGAAATGGAAAAAACTGGGCACGTGGACTTCAGGGCGTCAGGTGTAGCCTTAGATTCTTCAGCTCTCATATACTTAATGAAGTCGAAGCTTCTACTCAAACTTCAAGAACCCCCGCCGCCACCAAAGCCCCCAAAGGATTTCCTTCCTCCACCCTTGTTTCTACCGTTGAGGCATGAGTTAACTTCAACAACCATACGGCATCTGTTGGAAGTTTTAGACGACGTTTTGAAAGGTGAGAAGCTCGCGCGTCTGCAAAAAGCTGTTTCAGAACCTATCCTCCCAACGCCTTCGGAAATTCTGCCGCAACTAGACTTATACTTGATGCAAATTGAACTGCAAATGGAAAAGCTTTACGCTTCTCTTTCGCAGAAGGTGAAAGGCACCGGAATAATACAGTTTTCAACTCTGGTCAAAGACATAAAGCGAATAGAAGCCATTCGCACATTCATTCTGTTACTTTTTCTGGCGCAAGAGGCAAGGGTGAACCTGTGGCAGGATGAAGAATCTGAAGAGATATACATAACTATTAACCTCATTTCCTTAGAATCTGAACAGCCGTAAGCTGCATTGACAGAGCTGGGGCATTCTGACGCCAGTGGAGCAAGTTCAAACAGTTGTTTAGAGGCTTGGGAAGGGTTTTAAATCAATCTTCGTTTAAAGGATGAACCACGGAGAAAATAGTATGATGATAAAAAGTTTGGTTTTGTATTCTTCTGTTACAGGAAATACGGAAAAGGTGGCTAAGCGAATAGCAGAAGTATTGAGAAAGAAGGGACACGATGTAGCGATCGTTAAAGTTGATGACGAAACAAACGTAGACTTGCTCGCGTACGACCTTGTTTTTCTCGGCTCAGCCGTACATCAATGGCTTCCAACCAACATGTTGATCAACTACGTAAAACGCATACTAAAGACATATTTCACCTCCAGCGTTATCGTTCCCTGTTGTCCTATAAGACCAAGCAAGTACGCTGTTTGCTTCTGCACCTACTCTGGTCCCCACACAGGCCTAAGCGAAGCCATCCCTGCAACTAAATGGATGAGAGCATTCTTGGAGCACGCGGGATTTACGGTTCTAGAAGAATGGCACACTATTGGGGAGTTTAAAAGCAGCGAACAAAACTCGACTAAAGGAAGGCTTGGAAACATTAAAGGAAGACCAGATGAGCACGACTTGGCTGAAATCGAAGACAGAGTAATCGGAATTTTAAACTCCTTGAAACTATGTGATTTCAGTTTTTAGATATTTGAAGTTGCGTTTAAATATAACAGCCATAACCATTGTATAACGAGCTTGGGGGTGCTTGCAGTCGAAAAAATCATTGTAACAACAGCCCTAATATATGCAAACGGCGAAATCCATTTAGGACATATAACTTCCACTTATCTGCCAGCTGACATATTTGTGAGATTCTGCAGACTCAGAGGCAACAACATAATTCATGTATGCGCCACAGACGACTTCGGGACTCCTATACTTGTTGAAGCTGAACGAAAGGGAGTAAGCCCAGAAGAATTTGTGGATTATTGGAATAAGAGAGATCTAAAAGACTTCAACGATCTGGGAATATCATTTGACATATTCTCCAAAACAAGCTCCAAAGAAAACCTCAAACTCACACAACATTTCTTTAACAAACTTTACGAAAAGGGCTACATCTATAAACAAGTCATATGGCAACCTTACTGCGAAAACTGCAAAAAGTTCCTCCCAGACCGCTACGTCAAGGGCACATGTCCCTACTGCGGCGCAACTGAGCAATATTCAGACAGCTGCGAAGAATGTGGAAGGACATTTCAATCTGGAGAAATCTTAGACGCTCACTGCGCTATCTGCGGTTCAAAACCCACAAGTAAGCAAAGTGAACATTATTTCTTCAAGCTCAGTGATTTCTCAGGTAAACTTGAGAAGTGGTTAGTGGAAAACGAGAACCTTCAGTCAGAAGTCAAAAATTATGTGTTAAACTGGGTAAGAGAAGGCTTGAAAGACTGGGATATCAGCCGTGACTTGGCTTGGGGCATACCTGTTCCTCTGGAAGAAGCGAAGGGGAAAGTGCTTTACGTTTGGTTTAACAATCACCTTGGTTACATTTCAACTGCACTGAAATACTTTGAGGAAAAAGGCATAGATGGAAATGAGGCTTGGAACTCATCGAGGATTTATCATTTCATCGGCAAGGACATAGTGTATCATCATTACTTGTTTTTGCCCGCCATGAGAATGGGAGAGGAAAAGTTCAAACTTCCAGACTTCATTCCGACAAGAGGTTACTTCACGCTTGAAGGACGAAAATTCTCGAAAAGTCGAGAATGGTACATAAGTGTAAGAGAGTTCATAGACAAGTTCCCTCCAGACTATCTGAGGTACTATTTAGCCGCGATTACTCCTTACAGTCAATCAGATGTGAACTTCAACTGGGAACACTTTCAAAAAAGGATAAACAACGAACTCATAGCCAACGTCGGCAACTTTATACATCGAGTTCTAACTTTTGTCTGGTCAAACTATAATGGAAAAGTGCCTGAAACTGAAACTTTTGACGAGTTGGATCGAGAACTGATTGAGAAACTTAGAACATCGGTGATAGACGTGGCCCAAGAAATCGATAGAATAGAATTGAGCAGAGGGCTGAGGAAAATCATTGAACTTTCCACCTTCTGTAACCAATACTTCCAACGGAAAAAACCTTGGGTCAACAAGGATGAAGCGAAGACAGCCCTTTACCTATGCGTCAACGTAGTTAGAAGTCTAGCCATCCTATTGGAACCCTACATACCTTTCTCGGCTGAAAACCTTTGGAAACAATTGAACTTGGAAGGAACTTTGCATGAACAAGATTGGAACACAGCTTCGGAATTAAGGGTTCCTAGTGGACACGAAATTAACAAACCCACCGTGCTCTTTAAGAAAGTGGAAGATGAAGACATAAGGACGGAACGAGAAAAACTGCAAAGACTGAGCAAAAAAACATAAGAAATTAGATTCTAGAGCGCCTTTAACGGCTTTAACGTTAAATCTTATTACAGACATACATAGTTATTGGAGATTTCGAGCGGTGCACAAAATGGAAAAACAGACATCTGAGCCAAATGAAAGTGTCGAACAGATGCAAGCCTTAGAAAAAATGCAAAGAGAGCTTGCTCTGGTGGAGGCTGCAATGTATGTTACGGGTCGCCCGTTAGACCTTAACGAATTGTGTTCAGTTTTGAAAACGCGTTCAAAAAACAAAACTCGAAAGCTTGTAAAAATGCTTATGAAAGAATATGCAAACAGAAAGACAGCCCTTGAAATTTTAGAGTTGAAGGATGAAAGATATGTTTTACAGTTAAAGACTGAATTCACGCCTTATGTTAAGAAGCTTGTTAAGAAGCCGCTGCTCTCCACAGGTCCGTTGAAGACGCTTGCTTACATTGCTTACAGGCAACCAGTTTCCCAAAAGAGGGTTGCTGAGATGCGGGGACATCATTCTTATGGTCATATTAAACAGTTAAAGGAGATGGATTTGATCATAGGCGAAAGAAAGCGGCGTTCAACGTTTCTGAGAACGACCGAGTATTTTGCTGATTACTTCGGTTTAAGCCATGAGCTTTCAGCCATGAAAAGACAGTTAAGGAAGGTTTTTGAACAGAAAATCATGCCTAAGGAGAAGTGAAAGGTTTCCAGAACAAGATGGATAGGTTTATATTTTAAATAGTGATGATACTGAACACTTGAGTTTGGCAAAACGTGGAGAAGTGAAAAATGTCGGTTTGGCACGGTGACTCATACAAGAAAAAGCCTTCAGGAGGCAGAAAAAGAGGCTGTAGAAAGAAGAGGAAGTTTGAGCAAGGGTTGTTTCCTGCTGAAACGATCTTGGGCGAGACAAAGCGAAAGGTTGGACGGAAGAAAGGTGGAAACCTAAAGGTCAAGGTTTTGAGAGACGAGTACGCATGTGTGACAGATCCTAAAAGTGGAAAAACAGAGAAAGTTGAAGTTAAACGTGTTGTTAGGAACCCGGCAAATGTTGATTACGACCGCAGAGGTGTAATAACGAAAGGGGCAATAATTGAAACGCCTAAGGGCTTGGCACGCGTAACGTCGCGTCCAGGACAACACGGCGTAATAAGCGCTGTCTTAATCGGCGAAGAAAAGATTGGGTAGTTTTCAATTCATTTTAGAATGTGATGCGAATTCTTTACGAACAATGAATCCTATGGCTTCCATTTCTGTCATTTGTGGGTTCAGTGTTAGGGCGTTCCGTATTTTTGCTTCAAGCTCTTTTATTCCAAGTGATTTCACAAACTCTTTGACAATTACCAGTTTGCTGAGTTCTGATCTGCCAAAGTTACAAATCAGATATTTTCGTTCAATATCACCGATGTCGTATTTCATACCTTGAACGGGATTTCCCATAAGATGTTTCTTTGTTTCCAAGTCTAAAATCGATCCGTTCAACTCTGCTTCAAATGCTTTTCTTACAGAATTAGGTTGAGTTTTTTCCCGTTGTAAGCCCGCCCGCTCTGCCGAGTCTTTAATAACACGCCAGATGCTTGAAACAGCCATTCTGTCTCCAAAAGGCACGTTTTTTCCTTCAGAAGCAAATAAGGGACTGTTGTCCGTTAACTCTCTTACATCAGCTCCTTTCTCCCTCATTTTCTGAGTTTTTCTTTTTCTTTCGGTGACATATGCTCTCAAAGCATTGCAAGCCTCAGCCCCAAAAAAAGCAAAAAACGGCACCTGCGAAGCTTTCTTATTGATGCGAAAGGTAATATGCATTCGTATGGGAATTCTATTGTTTTCAAGCTGATTTTTGATGCACCCATAATCGAGATTCCGTAACGCAGTTATCCCAAGTCCACTCTGATACATACACAGAATTATAGCTCGGTTTCGAAGAGAACCAGCGTAGTCAGCCATAGCGTAAACTTGATCTTTGCTAAGAATAACCTCTTCTTTTTTGGCCTGTCTAGAAATGCGTTCAAGTTCCAGAGAGATGCCGTTCGCTTTAAAAAAAGATGCCAGACAGGTCCTTACGTGTCTTGCTCTTTCTCGTTTACCAGAACTTAATAGTTCATTTATGAAGTCTTGCACAAGCTTTGTGGTTGCAGGAGTTGCGGAAGTCGGTTCTTCTCGCGGTTCAATTTTTCTAGCAGTAGACCCAATGGCAATTAACTCGTTCGGGCTCTTGCCTGAGTATTTGGTGAACTTGTATAAGGTTCTGAGAAAACTGGGAATAGTTGTTCTCCATCCTGCTTTCTTTTTTAAATTCATGGTCCATTTTTTGACGCTCTCGTCTTTCAGCAACGACTTATATTCAGGAGACTTGCTGACGAAATAGCCGCGTTTACTTCGTTCACGCCAGTCTTCTTTTAACATTTTATTATTCACATTTTAATTATTTAGAGTCTGATTTTTTCTTTTGGGTCTGTAATCACTAATCTGTATGCGATGTGTTTTCCAGCTGTGGGGCTTTTTCTAGCGACCTTAATGATGCCTCCAGGCTTTGCGCCTACTGCAATTACAGCGACATCTGATGCTTCAATTCGGGGAAGTTGATGTGGCTCTATATGATACTTTTCTAAAAGGTCTTTCGCTTTTTCAGGTGGAAGGATTTCGTGTTTTGGCACCAACTTGTGCTTGAAAATGTTGAAGGATGGAAAAACCTTCGGAATTAACTCAATACCGTACTTCTTTGCTTCTCTTTTAGCCGCCCAAGTGTATCGTACGTTAGCAACTATGACTCCTTTTTCAGCTTCAATTTGGTCCATAAGCTTTCTCAGGTTTCTAACAAAGGCTACCCCTACTACTTTTCGGTTTGGCATGCACAAAATAACTGCCCTTTTTCCCCTACGAAGTTTAACGATAAACTTGATAGTACCCTCTTGCTCCTCGCGTTTCATCAGCTTATAACCTCTAAGATTCATAAGGATTAGAGCTTTTCTTTCCTCAAGTGTTTGATCTTCAATGGAAGACTCACGCTTACGTTTCTTTATAAAGTCACCTCCAAAAAAAGGGAAAATAAGGGTATTGCAACGTAAAACTCTCCAAGTTTACTGCCTTAATTGTTGTCTGAGAAGTTCTGCAACAACTTCTGACGGTGTTTTGTTTGTTGTGTCCGCTTTTGTCTTTAGTTTTCTCATTAAATCTGCATCTAAGCTAATTTCTAGCTTCGAAGTAGATGGTTGTGGCGTAGTCAACATTTTCACCTCTTAATAAGTTGGAACAACAATATGTAGGATCCTGTATATAAGATTTACTATTTTCGATTTAAATCGAAAATCTTTTAAACCTGCTCAACCTACTTAAGGTGCTTACGATATGTAGAGAAAGCTTGAAAAAGGTTGGATAATATGACAGAAGAAAAGAAACCGAAAGAAGAAACTGTTAAAGAGAAAAAGGCCACGAAAGCACCGCAGACTCCGCAAGTCGGTAAAAACACGGTGTTTATCGGCAGCAAACCACCGATGAACTATGTTCTAGCGATCATCACAAGCCTATCGGCATCTAACATGAAAGAAATAACTTTGAAAGCTCGAGGACGAGCAATAACAACAGCGGTTGACACGGCTGAGATAGCTAGAAGGCGCTTCATCAAAGACTTGAAAGTAAGCAAAATCGCGATAGGAACAGAGGAAATGCCAGCAAGAGAAGGAGAAAACAGAACGAGAATGGTTTCAACAATAGAAATAACGCTTACAAAAGAGTAGGAAAACACTGCGAAACAAAGTATCAGTCGGCGAATACCTCGCTTTTCTTTCAACAAAACACGAAGTCAACTGAGACAAACTTTCCTAAGCACCGTAGCGGACGACTAAAGTCTTAGTCACATTCAAAGGGTCCGAAGATTGTTGATGTAAAGACAGCCTTGTTTTCCCTTTCAGATAGTAAGAATGTAATAGAAAAATGGTGATTGGTAAGGAGGTGAGAATGTGCCTTCGCATGGTGCGTTGTCTAAGGCGGGCAAAGTTAGATCTATAACTCCTAAAATAGAGTCAAAAAAGAGAAGCTCTTCGGGTCCAAGAGGTAACAACCGTAGGTTATATCATAAACGCTTCTTTTTGGGCAGAAACGGTCAATACAAACCTGATTACAGACGCCGCAGATGATCCTCCAATCACGCGCGAATAAGAATTGAAAACGAGAATCTGAAAAATTGACGATAAAGTGTTGTATGTACTCCCCTCAAAGAGGAGAAAGGAGAAAACAATGAATTTTGGCGAAAAAGAAAGGGACAAAAATTCTGATCCTGAACCAAAATCACAAGTTGAACGTGTGAGAGTTCAACGTTGCCCAGAATGTGGTAGCAAAAGACTTATGAGTGATCATAGGTGCGCCGAAATAGTTTGCATGGCCTGCGGCTTCGTAATAGCAGCAAAGATAGCTGACAGGGGACCGGAATGGAGAGCTTTCACCAGTGAACAAAGGGCGAAACGCACAAGAGTTGGCGCTCCGTTAACGTACACAATTCATGATAAAGGGTTATCCACAATAATTGACTGGCACGACCGAGACGGTCGTGGAAAAAGCTTGTCATATGGACAGAAGGCACAGATGTACCGCCTTAGAAAATGGCACCGCCGCATAAGAGTTTCAGACGCAACAGAACGTAACCTCACCTTTGCCTTATCTGAAATGAGCAAAATCGGTAACAATCTAAACCTTCCCAAAAACATCCTTGAAACAGCCTCCGTTATATATCGAAAAGCCCTTAAGGAACGGGTAATACGTGGCAGATCAATTCAAGGCATAACTGCCGCAGCAATCTATTTAGCTTGCAGACAATGCAAACTGCTCAGAACATTAGAAGAAATAGCACAAGCGTCAAACATGAACAAGAAAGAAGTCGGTCGCAACTACCGTTTCCTAATCAAAAAGCTTGACTACTCTATCCCGCTCGTTAAGCCAAGCCGGTACATAGCAAAAATTTCAAGCCAGCTGACAATGCAGGGGAAAACTGAGGAATTAGCTCACAAAATTTTAGCAGCCGCAAAAGAGTTGAAACTCACTTCAGGACGAGGCCCCATGGGCATGGCCGCCGCGGCAAGCTACATAGCGTCCGTGCTATCAGGGGAAAGGACGACACAGAGAGAAATAGCTGAGATGGCCCAAGTAACTGAGGTTACCATCCGAAACCGTTACAAAGAGCTCGTAAAACGTCTAATGTTTCAAATAAGCCTCTAACACCAACAATTAGCGCGCTGACGTTAGCCCTCCTGTCCGAAGCCCACACAATAAACCCTTGATAAACATCTGTAGAACAAGATGCCATTTCTTTGGTTTTGCGTAAGGACAAGCCCTTCGATGTCTTAGTATTCTCAATAATTGTTCAAGTGTAAACAAAAGCACCTTAACAACTTTTCCTTTTAGACATCTTAGGACAAACAAGGTGTGATTACGGCTAAACCAGTAGTTCCAGTCATAAACGTTAACTCTGCATCCGCCCTTATTTGCCCGTCGATGGAAAACAATTGCGTTAGGATCAAATATTATCTTAAAACCGAGTTTCTTTACTTTTAACGAGAGACCAGTTTCAAAGCGATACGTATTTCCTTTATAAACAGGTGAAAAGCCTCCTACTTTTTCAACTAGTTCTCTTCTGAAAGACATGTTTGCACCTGACAAAAAATCCACAAAAACAGGCTTTTGTCCTAATTCAAAGTTGCTTATTACATTTCGATCCCAACTTAATCGACCTACTAAATGAGTACGCTTCGTTTTCGTAGGAAGCCATAAGGCGTCTCGTTCAATTGGAACTACTCTTCCTCCAACACCGCCTATTTTGGGAGATTTATACCCTTCGACAATGTGTGATAGCCAATTTTTATCTGCAATGCAATAGTCATCGGTGAAAACAATAATATCTCCGTTTGCTTTAGAAACTCCGCGGTTTAATGATAATGGCAATCCTATGTTGCGGGGGTTGTGTAATATATTAATTTTTAGTTTACCGGAATACGTTTCAACGATGTCTGCCATTCTTTCTTTTCTTCTCGATCTATCGCTATCATCAACTATAATAACCTCAAAGTCTTGAAAGGACTGATTGCACAGGGATTCTAGAAGATCCATTAGAAACCCTTCTCTGTTCCTCGTTGCTGTTACTACTGAAATGAAAGAGTTTTGCACCTTAAAGTCACCACCGTACTCTTCATCAAATATATAATTATCTGGAAGGCGAAACAGTCACTATGTTGTCTCCGCGCAGTATTATCGAACCGAGCTTTTTAACGTTGGCAGCATCGCTTATGTACTCAGCATCCCCAAGGACCAAGTTTAGGTGTTCATCAAATCCTTCCAATCTTCCTCTTAGGCTTTTGCGGTTTTTTAACTTTACAAACACAGTCTTTCCAAGACTTTTTTCAAGAATATCGCGCGCCCTAACTTTAGTCCTCATTTCTTAAAACTCTCTTTTGTGGTAGTCTTGTAGACTTGCAAATACGATTTACCAGTCGATTTATCCTCTCTAACGTTTCAACAGTAAGCCAAGCTAATCCACCCAATGTTACCGTGAAAAGTGCAAAAATTACGAGGAGAATAAGTTCTATCATGTCTTGTATCTTCATATATGTCTTTTCTCCTCACCATACGCGTTTGTTTTAAACGAATGTATACGTTCGAAAAGTACATCCAGTAGTGTCACGCTTTCTTTTAACCCTGAAGACGAATGAACTTCGACTGTTAATGGACCTTTGTATTGTATTTTTCTTAGGTTTGCTAAGACTGCTGAGAAATTTATGTTTCCCTTTCCGAGAGATAGATGCGCATCTTGTTCACCGTCATTGTCGTGCAAGTGAAGGTTGACTATGTGTTCTGCTAGCGTGCCTATGAAGGCTTCGATTTTTGTTATAGTGTTCGCGTGACCGACGTCGAGGGTAAATTTACATCCAGCTTCTTGGATAAGAAACATCAGCTGTTCAGGATAACCAGCGAGGATTTGATCGTTTGATCTATGGTCGTTTTCTATGGTGAATATGATTCCATGGTCTTTAGACGCGTTTGTAAGTTTTCTTAAACAGGGTATCGTATTTTTCAAAGATTGAGTAATCATCTGTTTTGGGTAGTCCCTCGACAAGCGACCAACATGGGACACAACCATTTTTGCATCAATATCAGCGGCAAATACTATGCTTTCAAGTATCGATTTTTCAGAGGCTTTTCTAAGGGTTTGGTTTATGCTGGCCAGGTTGATGCCAATGTAGGGCGCATGTACGGAATACTTGAAATCAAAGGACTTAACGATGTCTTTTATCGATTTTCTATCTTTAGTTTTGAAGAGTGCAGACAGTAAATAGGGTTCATCCATCTTGATTTCTACAAATCTGACTTTCAGCCCTGTAGCAAAATCTAGAAAATCGGCGAGCGGCATGTTGAGACCGATGGAATTCGCTACCCCCAACATCATGATTCATCACCTGAACGACCGTAGAGATTCCACATTCTTGTTACGACAACAAAGTTTGTTAAAACCGCTAACACTCCGAGGCATACGAAAACTTGATTAAAGATGCCTCCAAGCATCACAATGAAAAGGCGTACATCCCGATTGGCGGCGTATCCTGATATACCTGATTCAAAAACGACACCTAAATCACTTTTCGCTCGTGTTCTAGTGTAACTAACCATAAATGAACCCGCCAAAGCAGCGAATCCTACAAATATGCTTGTGACAGTTGTTTGCTTCGAGAAAACATGATAAGTCATTCCTATCAAAATAGCCGCATCAGCATAACGGTCAAGTAGAGAATCCATAAACCCTCCGAAAGAAGATGTTTGTTCAGTAAAAATGGCAAGATCACCGTCGACACCATCCAAAATGGAGCTGATTTGGGCTAATAATCCTCCAATCAGTGGATGATTGTAGAAAAAGAATCCAGATGCAACTCCTACGAGAAAACTTAGAATAGTTATCTGATTCGGCGTTGCTTTTGTGTGATTGGCTAAAAAACGTGCAGTGGGACGAGAGAACTTTCTATTGATAAGTTGAGAGATCATTCCGTCCCATTCTTTCGGCATTCACTTTTCTTCCTGCAGTATCAATTCCGCATTTTTCAAGTCATCAACGGTGTCTATGTCGAGCCAGAAAAGTCTCGAAACGTCGCAAGCCCAGAGAGGCTTTCCGTTTGTAATCATTCCTCTTATGCAATTACTAATTGTGTCGAAATGTGATGATTTCTCGGTTTGCTCCATCATTTCAAAGACATTGTTGTCTAAGAGAAAGACTCCTGTGTCAACACCGTTCCAGCATGTAACCTCTTTGCCGATATTTACTATGTATCCTTTCGAGTTCACAAGCACTCTAGTTGCATCTTTAATCTGCGAGGGATAACGTGGTTCTCGATCTACACAAAGTAGCGGTCTATGTTCAATGTTTCGTAAGGCTTTATTCACGATGTTTACGTCAATGAGATGGTCCGACATCAACAGGAGAAAAGCTTCATCTTTAGCTAGTAGTGCTTGTGCAACTTTTAACGAAGTGCCGTTTCCGTTTTTGTAGACAGGATTATATGCGTATCTTATTTTTACATGGAATTTTGACCCGTCACCAAAATATTCTTGTATGGAATGGCTTAGATAGCCTGTGACGATGATTATGTCTTCTACCGTGGCCTCTTTTAGGGTTTCAATGGTGTATCTTAGTAGTGGCTTCCCTAAAACTGGAGTGAGAGGTTTCGGAGAGGTTTTTGTGAGCGGAAGTAGCCGTTCTCCACATCCAGCAGCGAGTATCACTGCACGCATTGTTCTATCGCTCACGCTTTCCACCTTAACAACCATTTATGTTGGGTCTGGGAATTTAAAAGATTTTCGATTTAAATGAAAAATAGCAAATCTTATATAATGATCACTACATACAACAGTTAAAGAATTTATGATCGAGCAGTAGCTCATTTTGAGGTTTGCTGTTCCATCTTTAAACGTTTGGAGGTGAATTTATGAGTGTAAGAAAGGAGGCGCCTGCTGGCGAAGAACCGAAGGGTAAGGAGAAAGAAGTAGAAGAGTTTGGGGCAGAAATGTATCTAGAATCTGCAAAGGCCCTACGACAAGTGGGTGCAAGAGTAGTCCTCTCAGTCGGTGCAGGAGTACTGATTTGGATTTTTGGACAAATGATTTTCCTACCAATTGCGAAGGAGATGACTCAAGAGTTCATGGGTTACCCAGTGCACTCAATTATCAGCTTAATCATCGTAGTCGCTTTGGCAATCATAATCTTCACGGTGTTCATTGATGTCCGCCGACTCACTGGTGGCGCAGCTGGGGTCGTATCTTATCATTTCGGAAAGGTAAGCGGCGAAGTAAGTGTTGACACGTACAAGAACTATAGAACAGCCTTAGACGGCGTATTATACGTAATCGTAGTATCTTTGGCGTACATACTGTTCGCAAGCTACCTAGCTGAAATTCACCCAGCCATTCCAGCAATAATCTTAATACTGATAGTAATATGGGCAATCTTTGCTCTATGGAGAAGCTGCAGAGCAATCGCTACGGTAATTGGCAAATACACGTCAAAATGGGCTGAAGAACTGGAAAAAAGGGCTAAAAAAGCATAACCCCCAACCACCCCATTTTCTACAACGACATAGTAGCTTCAAAAGGGGTTGTACAAGATGGTTGATTCAATTAAGGAAGATATAGAAAATTTTCAAGAATGTTTAAAGACTTATGGTGCAGAAACTGTTCAGAACCTACTAGCAGCTTTTCTAATATGGCTTTTCGGCAATTTAGTGTTCATTCCATTAGCTAACACGTTAAACTGGCAAACTAAAGTCTTTTGCTCCTTAACATTTTTTATCGCCTTTACGCTCTTCGTTACTAGGGCTCTTCCAAATCTTAAGAAGCTGATTGAGACGTTTTCCATTTTTCCAGCAAGAAAGTACAGCACCAGAAAGAAACTGAGTTACGAAAATTCTTTAGTTTTGTTTCGGCATACTTTGTACATAATCTCCATTATAATTATCTACTTGCTATATTTTCCATTTCTAACAAACTTTCATCCTTCCATCAGCGGAATCGTTCTAATATTGATGTTGATTTGGGTTTTCTTCCTTACATTGAGAATCCTAACTATTTTGTCCCAAAAAATAGTGGAATGGCTGTGTACATAATAGAACGCGCATTTTCAATTATTCTCAGCATGTTTTATAAAGATTTTCTCAAGACATAAGACATCTTTCAATGCACGCGCTTTTGTTGTTCTGAGTAAAATATGCACTCGTCTTTCTCCAGCCGTTGACGAAGCCGGTCGACGGCCCGATACACATGCTCCTCCTTCTTTGCGCCCGTACAGACCAGCTTTCCACTTGAGAATAGAAGAATAACTGCCCTTGGTTCCTTCATCCTGTAGATCAAACCTGGGAATTGCTCCGGCTCGTACATCATTCTTCCACCAAGACTCTGGGACTCGTACCATCCCACAAGGTCTACCTCCCCACCAAGGTTAGCGGAAGCCACAATATTCTGTATCTTGGTAGAGAGCCTACCCAAAATGACTAGACCAGCATCCTTAAGCTTCCTAATCACATTCCTCAAGGCCCTCCGAGCTTCACTTGCTGATTTAGCTCCGGTACACACCATCTTACCCGAACCAAAGATTAGAATGGCGGTTCTAGGCTTCTTCAACCGGAAGACTAGACCTGGGAACTGGTCTGGATGATACTTCATCTTCGGAATCGCCCTCGCCACATCTCTTAGGTCAATTCCATGTTTTAGGGTGGCAGATGCCACAACGTTTTCGATCTTAACCAACCGATCAACCCTTTCCATACAATGCTCCCAAGTTAGTTGTAAAAGAGCCTTCCCACTATGAATTTAAAGAACCTAACAATTCCCGAAGGTATTTCACATTCTTTCGTAGAGCCTTCATTTCCGTTTTCAGGCTTCTAACTCTCTTTCTAGCAGTCTTCTCCAGTTTTTTAGCTTGTAAAAGGAGATTTGCCGTTTCAGTTTGTAACTTCCTTAATCTTCCTTGCAAATCTTTTAACGAGGGCTCTACTTCAACCTTGTCCTTTTCAACTTTCTCAACCAACCCGTAGACCACTCTCTTTTCTCTTAATAACCTTGGGACATCGTTAAAAGCGACTTGTTTTGCTTGATCTGCGCGGGTAGCTCTATTGTATCTTCGACAACCATTCTGTAACGCCGATTTCTGTGTCCTCCTGCCTTCATAAGAAAGCCACGGTTAACCATTCTAGAAAGGTATGTTGAAACCGTGCTAAGCTGAATTGGTTCTTTGAATATTTTTTCATAGGCGTTTTGGATGTCTTTTGACGAAAACCAACCTTGGGGAAAGTTTCTTTCGATGAGTAGACGTGTTTTGCCGTATTTTGACAGGCTTGATGTTTGTTGTGGCCATTCAACTCTCTTTTTGCGTATAACTCCAAGCAGTTCTGCAAGATCCAAAAGGTGAACAGCTTTTTCCCTTGTGACATTCCCCTCGAAAGTTATAGTATAACAGTCTCCGTTTTCGTCATGCATTTTGACTCGCATCTTTCTGGCAGGCATTTAAAGGCGCCTTAAAATAAACTGTTAAGTCAACCTTTCAATCGGTCTTATTACGTCTTTAATTTGACCTTTTCTTTTATGGAAACTTCGGCAGGTAACTCCGGAAGCTTCTTCTTGATTCTCTGCTCTGCAACTGATGCTGCTTCCTCTAAGATTTTTGTTGCTCCCTCATTTGCTACTTCAAAATTCACCGGTAAGCCGGTGGTTTGACTAGTAGATGAGACGATCTCGGTTAGCAATTTTCCAACATCCCCTAATTCTTTATCCGCCTCTGGAACGATGTTAGTCATTCTAGATTTTATATTGTTCAGCACCCTTACCGCGGGAGTTAGTACGGTAAGGACATCACCAAACCCTAAGACGGTTTTTAATCTTAAAGAAATGCTTTCTAAGGCAAGCTTTGTTTGCATTAACATTTTTTCAACTTTCCGTATCTCAGCTAGTTCGTTGGCAAGAACATTTGCACGAAGCCTATCATGTGTTGCATACGATTTTACAACACGCTTAAAAATTGCCTTGTCACGTTTTGAAAAACGTTCAAGAGCTCTATCCATAGTTTGAATTTTTGACCTGATACTTGTAACCGCTAAGTTAAGACGCTGTTTCAGTCGACCTGAAGGCTTAATAGCTTCCTTAATTTTTGTAGTGAAAAGTGTTTTACTTTCTTTTTCTTTAAATTTTTCAACGAATTTATCAGAGAAAGTGGTTCACCCCAAAAGTTCGAGTTTTTGAACGGTTATTTATGTGGGAGTATGGCATGACGACTTATAAGGTTTGCTATTTTCGATTTAAATCGAAACTAGTAATACTTATATACGCCTCTAACAAATAGTGTATTAAAATGAAAATCCAGTCCCGCGGAATAACTTTGAATGGGTTACGTTATACTCAATCGTTTAAGCGAGCAAGATAAAACTGACTATAGATGCAAAGGTGACATACTTCGGGTTTTCAGTCTCGAAGAGAGACGCTCTAGATGAGTGCTCAATGCTCCATCCTCCCAAATTGGAGCATAAAGAGAAACTACAGTTGAAGAGGTTGTATAAGTGCTAATATCGAGACGACCCGAATTGTGGAATGAACGTTTGTAGGCAACGCAAAAAGGCTCAGTTGAAATTGAAAAGTGTACGCGCTCCCATGGAAGTGAACAAAATTGAAAAATAAGAGTGAAGAGGTTAGGTATCGACTTCCGAGGTTAACGATGAGTATAGTGGTAGCTCTTATTGTCTGGGAGGTAAGCCTTATTGTTTCCCATCTTTTGGAGCCTATGTCAATTTCTGGTATGAGTATGGGATTTTTGGTGAGAATTACATCGACGCCTATATGGGGAATTTTTATGATTCATGCGTTGTCAGACGCTTTGGTTTTGGGTGATTTGGCGATTGCTGAGGTTTTGCCGTTCTTTGGCCTAAGGGAAGAAAAATCTTCAAAAAGGACCTTGAAGGATTTAATTTACATAATTGCTGCTATTCTAGCAGTCGCAGGAATATCTCCTTTATTGAGTAACCTAGGCGATGTCGGAAGTACTCTGCAAACAATCACTACATTTATTGTTCTAGGAATAATCATCTTGCTAGTCTACGATATCGGTCGAGTTCTACATCGAGTTTCTAGGGAGAAGGCAAATCTGATGGCCGAACGACTTGGCGTTGAAAACGTTGAGGGGAAATAAGTTGGTTTCACAAACTTATGCAACATATTGGCTGGAAGAAATACGAGAGGATAGCATTTGTACGGTTGAGCAGCTTAAGGATTACATTGCTTTGTCGAAGAAAGAGGGAGAGCAGTTAAAACGAGTCATCCAGATACATCCTATGCGTGTCACTCCTTATTACCTGTCTCTGATAGATTGGGATGACCCTCACGACCCTATAAGAAAGATGGCTGTTCCGTCGGTGCATGAACTCAACCTTCAAGGATCTTATGATACAAGTGGTGAAGCGGAAAACACAAAACTACGGGGTCTTCAACACAAATATCGAGAGACAGCGCTAGTGCTAGCTACAAATAGATGTGCAACGTATTGCAGATACTGTTTTAGGAAAAGACTTGTCGGGCTACCAAATACAGAGGTAGTTGAACACTTCAATGAAGCAGCTAATTACATCAGACAACATCAGGAAATAAATAATGTTCTCATCAGTGGAGGAGATCCACTTGTGCTCCCTACCCAAGTCATAGAACACTTTCTTACAACGCTGTCCGACGTACCCCACCTTGACTTCATAAGGTTTGGCAGCAAAACTCCAGTGACACTTCCATCAAGATTTGAAGATGAGGGCTTGCTCAATTTGCTAGAAGAATACTCACATTCTAGTAGGAGGTTATACGTCGTCACGCAGTTTAACCATCCAAAGGAAATAACCAAGCACTCAATCAAAGCTGTGGACAACCTGATAAAATCAGGTGTAATGTTAAATAACCAGACAGTGTTGCTGAAAGGGGTCAATGATGAACCAGCAACATTGGCTGAGCTGCAGAACAGACTGGTTGGAATCGGCGTCAACCCATACTACGTGTTCCAGTGCAGACCAGTGAAGAGAGTCAAACGTCACTTTCAAGTTCCAATATGCAAAGGTGCAGATATCGTAGAAAAGGCCAAGGTGAAATGTAATGGGCATAGTAAACGGTTCAGATATATCATGTCGCACAAGTCAGGTAAGATAGAGATTCTAGGCAAAATTGAAGATGAGATATACTTCAAATATCACCAAGCCAAAAATAGAAAGAATCTAGGCAAAATTTTCACACGTAAGGTTGATGATAAGGCTGGCTGGCTAGATGATTTTGCATCAACTCCTAATACTGGAGGTGTTGGCTAAGTGATTGTTAACCGTCCTATCCTTCCAGATTGGAGTACTAGGAAGGATGGCAGTTCTAGAGCGCATAGATGCCAATTTCGAGACAATCCAAATGCGGGACGAATGTTTGCAGGAATCGGAAAAGGATTCGAGAACCTAATCGCAAGTAAGAGGTTGTACGTAGGGATGGGCATCATATGTACCTGTCATGTCAGGTTCATTTCTCGGAGGTGAAAAAATGACTGAACAAGAACAGAAATTTGGCCTTAAGGTAAAAAAGACAGAAGAAACACCACCTTATCTTTGGTTAGATGAGATATCTCTCAGAGAGAAGCTACGTAAGCATGGTGTAACAGGATAGGACTGACACTGGTGGTAAACAATTACCAAGAAAAGGTATAGCAAAAGGCTTGTCAAGAGGCTCGCATCTTAAAGAGGTGATTGATAAATTGAAAAAGGATCATCCTAGGTTTGAGCCGATGTTTGACAAAGACTTCTTGAAATCCCCAAAAAAGGGTTTTTTCCAAAAACTGACGAAACACATTAGATTTCTGACGAAAAAATAGAACTCCTTCAAAATTTCTTCTCATTCAGCATCATCTATCAAAATCTCCTTCCCTGACAAAACTGATCCATCTCATAACCTAAATCATCAACAGGAGAGCGAGGAAAAGTCAGCTGTAAAAAATGTCTTTATATTACCAACCACTAGGAACCGGATGGTTCTCGAAGCAATTTTTCAACACTCCCTAATTACTTTGACTATTCATGGAGTTGTGTACTCCTAGAAGCTGCATGAGGTCGTTTTCCAGAAATCTTGTCCAGCCACGTTCAAGATGGAATGAGGCGTTATCGCTGATTAGCCTGATCTTGCAAGAGTAATGACCATTGGAATCTTTGCCCTTACAATCAGACTCCTTTTTGGGAATGCAACCACACTTGGTTTGACATAAATCATCAATGTAATCACGTATTGTCAGATAGAGTTTCTGCGGTTTAAACAAGGGTGTGAACTCCTCTGATACCATCTGGATGCCTTTTCGGCTCATTTCTCTCTTTGCTGCTTCCGAAAACCTCTCGCTGATGAGAACTCCTTTATTATAATCCTCATGCTTCATGGTCTCAACCATGTTCCGAACAGCGTCTACACTAACAACGCCAGATTTTGTTTGTGGCTCGGTTATCACACGCAACAATATTTTGGCATCTGACTTGGCGTCTGAAGCAGTCAAGTCTATTCCTTCATCGTATCGTTGTCTTTCTTCGCATTCATAATCTTTGATCGCCATGACTAGCTCCGCCTTCAATTCCAGACTCATTTAACATCTACACCTCCACACCACTTTCTATCTACACCTTACTGTCTGAAAGGGAAACAATGCTTTCTTTGCATCAACAGCGTCCGAACTTTTCAAACTGCCTAGGACTTTAATCATCTTATCCGTTCTCGTTAATATAATTCTCAGAATGATTAAAAAGGCTTGCTATTTTTCATCTAAATCGAAAATCTTTTTAATTTCCCCGACATACCATATATGATTACAATGCAGAAAAAACTCTCACGTCATCGAAAACAATACTTAGTGTTAAAAGCCAAAGGCTTAGAGTTCCTTGAAACATGGTTTGGGACACTGAAATGCGTACCTCCAAACTTCACGAAGCTGTATCAGCTGCTACTACATATGGTTACAATGAAAGGAATGGTTCCTGTATACTTAGCGCTTAAAATCGGATACACAATCAAAGTCATCGACGAAGCTGTGACAAAGGGATATGTTGAGTCAAGCCCTGTACCTAAAAAACCTTCAAAAGAAATCTTAAAGCGAATCAGAGAGATCATAGGAAAACCTCCACGCGAAATGTATGGTTGAAAGTTACTTAATCTTTTGAAAGTGAGACAAAAATGATTGATGTTGGTGATTATGTTTCATGTCCTGTCTGCGGCGGTAAAGCCCGTGTTGTTCACATCAGCCGAGATGGAAAGCAATGCGTCGTCAAGTGTTCGCAACGGCACACTTATGGCTTAAAGAGTGTAAAAGGATTATTTTTTCTTGTTGATAATTCAGAAGTTAGCAAAATTAAGTCCCATCTCTTAAAGCTAAGAAAACCCGTGAGATTTAAACGTGCAAGAAATGATAAAGTTTAATATCGGTCAAGATGGCAATGTCCGTGCAAATACCCCCTTCTGTCCTAAATCTGTGTTGCGCGCGCTATTAAGTTGATAAGAATAGTTAAATATCTACATGACTAACACTATATCGAGTCGCCCTAAGATGATAAGAAGACTTGTCCTAGATGTCTTGAAGCCACATAAACCGGGTGTAGTTGAAGTTTCTGAAGCGCTCAGCCATTTGGAAGGCGTAGAAGGGGTAAACGTAATCATTTACGAGATAGACCAACAAGTGGAGAACGCAAAGATTATAATTGCTGGGAGCAGCATAGACTTCGAAAGTATCAAAAAGAAGCTAGAAGAGATGGGGGCTACGATTCATTCTGTTGATGAAGTTGCGGCTGGCAAAAGGATCGTTGAGGAAGTAAGAACGCCTCAGGATAGGTCCGCCCGAATGTAAGATGGGTTAAGACTTTTATGAAGTTTCTTGAAAAGATAAGAAGATACATGAAGATCAGCGAAGTTGCCCTGATAAGTAGAAGATACTTTATAATGAATGCGTTTGACGGAGCCACCACTGTTTTGGGCATTGTGATAGGTGCGTATGCAGCCGAAATAACCAACGAGTCTTGGGTGATTTGGTCAGGTTTAGGCGTAAGTCTAGCCATGGGTTTGTCCGGCTTTGTTGGAGCATATATGACTGAGGAAGCTGAACGTGAGAAGAAACTTAACGCCTTGGAAAAGTCGATGCTCACGGAGTTAACAGATAGTGTGGTAGGTAAGGCGAGTCGGTTCGCTTCTCTATGGGCTGGAATAGTAGATGGTGTGTCTCCAGCTCTTGCAGCTGTGGTTTGTTTGACGCCCTTTTTTCTTTCATCCCATGGCTTGTTTTCAATTAATTCTGCAATCCAGCTCTCCGTTGCAATGGCCTTGTCGATAATGTTTTTGTTGGGTGTTTTCCTTGGAAAAATATCAAATAGAAACATGCTCTTTCACGGAGCCAAAATGTTGTTTGTAGGTTTAATCATCACATTCATTTTCCTCGTGCTTAAGATAACCCAATAAACACCTACGTCCTCCTTGTTCTAGCTAGTTTGAACAGCAAAAAAGTGCTCGCCTGCTTCATACTCAAAATTGGCCGCTATTTTTTCTTGATTTTACTGTCAAAGGTAAACCATTCGTCTTAAGTTGGCGAATTTCATGTGGTAAACCTTTTTATATGAGCTTTGCTACTGAGGGGGTCTGTCACAATTACTCATGCTTGAAAGAAGCTTTTGAAGGCTTTTGAAAATTGCGTGCAGAATTTTTGTGATTGGAGGTATGAAACATATGGAAATAAGATGCTTTGAAGATTTGCCGTTAAGTCAAGAAATCATTAACGGCATTGAAGAGCTTGGATTCAGGAATCTTTTCCCAATTCAGGCTCAGGCGATAATGCCTTTGCTTGAGGGCAAAGATGTTATTGGACAGGCTCAGACTGGAACGGGTAAGACTGCGGCTTTCGGAATTCCGATGGTTGAACGTTTAAACCCGAAAATCAAATGTGTTCAAGGTCTAGTTTTGGAGCCAACACGTGAACTTGCCATACAAGTTGCAGAGCACATAAGTCGAATTGGCAAATACGCGTCATTCAAGGTTTTACCAGTCTACGGCGGAAAACCTATCCAAAACCAAATATATGCGTTGGAAAGAGGCGTCCACATTGTTGTGGGCACGCCAGGTCGCATAATAGATCATCTGAAACGAGGAACACTGGATCTTGCGTCGGTGAAGGTTGTTGTTCTGGATGAGGCTGATAGAATGCTCGACATGGGTTTCATAGATGATATCGAATACATACTTTCAAACGTGCCGACAGATAGGCAGACAAGCCTTTTCTCGGCAACAATTGACCAGTCAGTAATGAATGTATGTGATAGATACATGAGGAAACCCGAAAAAATACTGGTGAGTAAAGACGAAATAGCCCTGACACAGATGGACCAGTATTATATGGTTGTCAACCCTAGAAACAAATTTCAGGTCCTATGCAACGTTTTAGACGAAAACCACATAGAACGAGCCATAATATTCTGCAAGACGCGCATAGGAACGAACATGCTAGCGGACAGGTTAGAGAGGCAAGGATATGACGCAAAACCGTTACACGGTGGTTTTACGCAAGCGCAAAGGGATTCGGTTAGTGACTCTTTCAGGAAAGGAAGACTCAAGTTTCTTGTTGCAACGGATGTTGCCGCAAGAGGTTTGGACATCCAAGGAATAACTCACATAATAAACTATGACATTCCATTGGACGCATTAGTATATTTTCACAGGATTGGAAGAACAGCTAGAATGGGAGGCGAAGGAACTGCTATAACACTTGTGGGCTACGGAGAAATACCAGAACTGGACCGAATAAAAGCATTAACAAAAACTTCAATAGAACAATTGGAAAGTGACATTCCGGTGTCGTATAGAGAATCCACAGAGACGTACAAAGCAGTTTGCACCGACTGCGGAAACGAATGCGAGGTTCCATTCAAACCTGACTCGAACAGACCTGTTTACTGCCGAGAATGCTGGGCAAAACGAAGATCCGTGATACAAAGACTTTAATGCAAAAGTTTGCGGGATTTGAGACTATTTCACAGTACCCATAAAGAATGGAGAGTTTGCGGGAGACATCTCCACATCGGTGTGGGTCAGCTATAACCTCAAGTTTTTCGGTTTTCAAAGCTTTCTAGAGAACTGCAAAACGTGCGCTTCACAAACTATCTAGTGTGTAAAGTTCCTATGTATGCATAGATTTTTCGGATATTCATTATTCCCAGTGCAGTGTAACGACAATAACCGTCAACAAGCATATAGTCCTCATTCCTAACTATGACAGGCCAAATCACTGCAGCATATCTTTTGATACACTCTTTAAGTTCATTGCTCCGTTTCGCAAGGCTTTCCAAAAAACTGTACCCGCTCCTACTATCCACATAATTCATGATTTTAGGATTCAGTTTCACTCTTTCAATCTCAATGACTCCTGAACCCCATTTACGCTCTGACAAAGTCTTTAACCATGGGTCCTCTTGCGGCTCACGACCTTCACTTTTAGCATCTTCCTCCCATTCCTTCCGAATCTCCTTATTGATAAAATCGTAAATTCCTTCAGGATCTTCAATCACCCAGTAGGTTATCCCTTCAAGCCTACGGACAGGCGTGCAGACACACATGTTCCTCACCTGAAATATGATCTGGTAAATCTCTTATAAGGCTAGTTTGCTCGCGTGAAAAAAGAGGATTTCGCGGGAGATATCTCCACTCTGTAGGACGTTCAAGTCAGCATTTTTCGAGGACTTCTCTTAGTTTCAGTTTCTGATGAGGCTTGAGATGTCTATCATGATATAACGAGTGACCCCTGCAGAAGTATACACCTCCCAGAAGTTTCGATTCATCCCATGTAGGGGGTTTCGACTCTTCGGTTACCGGCAACCACATAAGGTGTAACTTGAAGCGTCTTTTCCTATTTTTCGTCTTATGCCTAACTCTAACCGACTTTACAGACTTGAAACCAAGGCTTTTCATTTCACTTTTCATAAAGTATGGGCCCCAGTAGTTTTCTAAGGCTATTGTAGCAAAGCCCGAAGCTCCTTTTTCACTCTCTATCATATCTTTCAGTAATCGCTTTCCAAAGTTGTGTCCCCTGCCCCTCCTTTGGACCCATATGCAATTCATAACAACAATATTGTCACCAATGATAGGAAGACCAGAACCCTCAGCAGATGCATACTCAATCGTACCAACTTGATCCCCTTTGAAAATCAATACTTTCTTGCGGAAACCTTTTGGAATAGCAGACTGCAAATACTCACGGCGTTGCTTGTAGAACGCGTCTCTCCTGCTACGAAAGAGGTTTCCATATGCATCTTTCCTACCATGAAAGAGACATCTGTAAAGGAATCTCTCGTATTCAGGATTTTCAGTTACATCAATGATTTCAACTGCAGAGTTTACCTTCATCTCATCATACACATAGGTACTCACAGAAGATAAGAGCTCTCATCCCCACAATCCATGTACCACCATGTGTGCCTGCATGGTTGTGTGGGCGGCAAATGAAAAAACGGAGGTTGCGGGAAATATCAACTGTAGATAGGGTCGAGTGCTCTGGCATTATTTTGTTTCACTGAAGACTTCGGTCATTCTTCCTCTTATTCTTCGATTGGGCAATATAGGTCTAGAATCAGTTCTTCATCGGACGCTCCGAGGTCGTGAGCCTTCTCCAGACATTGATGCTTGCCAAATTTGTATTTGCTGGATTTGACCCAGTCTACGATTTTCTTCCAAGATTCAAGGTAGCCTTCCTTTTGGAAGAATTCCGACTCTATTTCTTCCTTCAACTTACACGTTGTGACAGCAAAGAGTCCACCTTCAAATTCTTTGATTTCAACATCTTCCTCAGGCTCTATGTCTGGTCCAACACGAATCCAGAACTCGTAACCATAATCCTCTCGATCTGGTGAAGGATTAGGGTTGTTGAAGCCAAATACCGGGTGTCTTTCGATGTCTTCAAGTAGACCCTTGGGTTCAGCCCACGCTCGCATCTTCTCCCACGCATCATGTTCAGGTGTCTTGCTAATTGCGCGGACGCTAGCTACACGCATCGGTTTAAGCTTCACTATTTTTACTTCAAATTCTTTCATTTTTTGTTCCTTCTGTTTGGTGTGTATTTTTTGGATGTAGTCTGCTCTTCTAGCTGCTTCAACTTCTCGTCTCCTTTTTGAACTAGCATATGCAGTACCTACTGCATTCAAGAGCTCAACACCATCAAGGCTCAACTGGTAACGACCTTTGCCTGTGTGCTTCAGGATGCCTGACTTCACGAGTAATCCCAAGTGGTGCGCTAATGCTGTTTTACCTAGATCTGTTGTTTCCTGAAGCTCTTTGAAGGTTCGATGTCGCTTAATAAGTGATATAAGCAGCTGCAGCCTCCTCTTGTTAGCCAGAGATCTTAAAATGAAGACGATGTCTTCATATGACTTTACTAATGTTTTCCACGTCAGGTCATCATCAGTGCAGCCCAGGAACAGATTCACATCCATCGCTTACTGTGTCGCATTACCTTATTAAACGTTGCGTCTTTTGCTGAACTATGGTTCTATTTTCACTGAATATGAGATAACCGCTCGCTAATCTGTGTTATTTCTATGGTCAAAAAAAAGCCAGGGCACGAGCAAAAAAAGGGGTTTGGGGGAAACATCTTCACTGCAATCGTGAGCGCCTGCTTCGGAGAACACGTTAGAAATTAGACCGAAAAAAAGGAGTATGCACGTGTACTCTTTACTGAGACTTAATCGAAGTCGAAGATTGTTCGTCCTTTTGAGAAGATCATTGTGAAACGGCAGTTCTTACAGATCATCAAGGTAACTTTATGTGCGGTAACACCCCATTTACTGTCCATCTTTCCTTCCTCTTTCTTGAACTCTGTGCTTTGGCATAAGGGGCAAACCAGATTTCTCTTTTTCGCCAACTTAATCGACCTTTCCTCTAAATATTCGAATATTAAGAGACATATCTAATGTTATAAACGTTGCATAGACTAGATAAATCGCGCATAAGTTCTGTTGCCCAAAAGGATGAAGAAAAAAGGTGGTTTTGCGGGAGACATCGCCGCTTTGAAAGGCTGTAAACTTCACTCTTTAGGGCGCGTATGAACATAACTAAAATATAGCACTCTCACATTTCAAAGTGCTATTGGCAACTGTTAGTGAAGTGGTTTGGATGAGCAAGCGTATGGAAAGATGGATTACGTGCTTGATTGCTGGATTGGATGAGAATGTTGATGGGGAAACAATTGCCAAAGTGTTGGAGCAATGTGGACGGCAATGTCAATCTGAGAGCTTCGTTAAGAAGGCCCGGGATATCTACCAAAGATCAAAGAGCACGGACGAGTTCTTGGATAAGTTGGGGAAAGTTTACAGGCATTTGCATAGAGAAGGGGACAACATGTATATTGTCTATCCGAAATGTTACTGTTCGTTTGTGAATAAAATTCCTCTTGGGAAACTCTCTGCAACATACTGTAACTGCTCTCGAGGGTGGGTAAAAGCGTTGTTTGAGGGAGCTTTGGGACGACCAGTCGAAGTCGTCATGGAACAATCCATTGTCAAAGGAGACGATCAGTGCAAACTCAGGATCATCCTCTGAAAGACAGCTGTTCTAAAGATGTAATCATTGCATAAAAAGAAATGGGGACATGCAGGAGATATCTCCATTTGGTAGGTGGTTCAAATCTATCCTGGTGCATGTATGAACCCAACTCTCTTCTTTGTACAAACTCACTCACACTCTACTCTTCAAAAATGAACAGGTCATCTATTGTAGTTTTCAAGGCATTAGCAACATCGTGCGCTAGTCTCAATGAGGGATTGTATTTGCCCTTCTCTAGGTAGAGTATGGTTTCTCTTCGCACCCCCACCGCTTTTGCCAGATCTTCCTGCGTCAAATCATATCTTGCCCTGAGCTCCTTGATTCTTGTTTTGTATGCCATTAGAAGTCGCCTTTTCGGTTGAAGTACAAACGTAATCCAAGGAATGTCAGACTTTGCACTAAGATTGATATTACTAATGCATACCCAGCATCAAGAAGAGGGAAACCTAGAAATTCTCGATTGATAAGATTCGCCGCCATAAGTGCTATCATGAAATATGACCCAATGAAAAAAGCGTACGTTGCCGCCTTTCCAGTAATTTTCTTGGTCCGCTCGTCCTGGGCTGGAAAACCTGATTTCCTATCCTTCAATATTCTCCAAATTACCAATATACCAACTAGAACAATAACGGCTAATATTACGATACTCATCACAGGCCAAGGCAGATCGATCATAGCATCATCCTCCTACGCTCCGTTATTTCTCCATTCTTTTGCGTGCGCGTGCTATTATCCCGATTCCTACGATCCCTATCACGGTTGCTATACCCGTAGTACTCTCGCCTAAAATACCTCCATCAAACATTAATAAGGCTCCAATCAAACAGACTAGCACCCCCAACGCTAGTAACGCATATTGCACTCTCATTGTAATTCGCCTCTGTTATACGATTCCAACATAATGTTATGCATATCTAACACCATGTTAGATATAACACACATCCCATATTTAAGCCCATCGGTTCTTAATGGGGAACAAAATAAGCGAGCTCGTACATCACATCAAAATGCGCGAGCGCATAGACTATAGAGTGCGCATTATATGAAAGCCTAACAGAAAACAAGGAGATTGGCTGATATCTCCCCGCTGAGGAGGGTTCAAATCCACCCCCTGCACTAGCGAGTGTTATGAGGTCGCCAAGACACTAATGCATACTATTCGGCTACAAAATACGTTTCAATGTTGAAAACTATAGGGGGTCTAGATTCTTTGCGCTGCGAAAAAAATCACAATAATCCTTTGGACATATCTTAGACGAAGTGATAAGGACATGAAAAAATAGGGGGTATTCAAATTAAAAAGTGAAAGACCCCTAAATTTGCTGTTATGTCTTACGGCTTTGTTTAGAACCTGACTTTGTATGCAAGTAGCTGGACGCTACATGGCACAGGTCAAATCTCATTTTGTTGTGGTATCACTGCGCGTTTTCAGTAGGAGCTGGTTGGCTGTTCTAATTTTTGGTATTTCTGTTCTAATCTTTGGTTTTATAAGAGAGCAAAAACAAGTACTAAATAGGTGGTTCAATTTGCCCAGAATTCACATCGTGATTGCCTTATTCTTGCTCATAGGTCTTTCTTTTCCGTTGGTTTATGCTGACAGAGGGATGATTCCAATTTCACCGGGAATTTCAGTGTACGAGCCGGGGCAGAAAGCGATTCTTGCGTGGAACGGATATGAGGAGATCATGATACTCTCAACAGACGTAACTTCAAGCGAAGAAACCGTAGTCCTCGAGATCATGCCAGTTCCATCGAAACCCGATGTCGAGGCTGCAAGCTTCCAAGCCTTCGAACAGATCCAGAATCTAATATGGGAAGAAGGCATGAACCAGTTCATGTACTCCACAAAAGGCGAAGCACGATCCGAAGGCGTTGAAGTAGTCTTCCACGAACAGATAGGTGCCCACAACATCACAGTCGTCAAAGCAAGCGACACCTCAGAACTCGTCAACTGGATGGAAGACTTCCTAACAGAAAACGGTATGTATGAGAAAATATCCCTTCAGGATTTTGAGACGGCGATCAAGAACTACATGAGCAGGGGATTCCGATATTATGTTCTGGATCTGATAACCGTTTCCCAAGAAGAGAGAAGCGTAGACCCCATACTGTACAGGTTCAACTCAAGCTTTCTATACTATCCTCTAATCATCTCAAGCCCCATCAACGGAGACACAGAAATAACGCTGTTTCTCCTCACCGAAGGAAAAGTCGAAAAAGACTACGCACCCATGCAAAAAGCACGTTACAGAACATCTTGGCAGGTATACCCAACAATAGAGTTCATGCTTTCAAGAGGCGACCTCTCAAAGATGGATCTCAGAATAGGAGAAATGTTCCAAGACGGAGCGTGGCTAACCGTTCTCACATACGACGGAAAGCTAGAGTTGCTAACTGAAGACCTAATGATAGCCGGAGAAAACGTAAATCCAGACGCCAAAATAAACGTTGAGGTAACTATACCGCCCACTCTCATCGCCATGTGCATTCTACTCGGCACAGCATCCACCCTAGCCGGAGTCATCTCAATACTCTTGATAACCCGCCCAAAGAAAAACCAAAGAAAAAGAGAACCAACGCAATGAAAATGCTTATCATTTCCTTACAGCAGCACTGCGAATTTTCAACAGCTGCTTTCCAATCTTTCTAATCACTCTCTCCTTAGACTCCTTCTTCGTAACCAAAAGCATACCAGTTCTCAGCCACGGAGTCTTCGGATAACCAGCATCCAAAACAACTTCATGACTCAAACCCAGTTCTTCCACAGCTTCCTTTATCTCCAAAATTTTTGGAGAAGGCACAGCCAAACTTTTTGGAACTCGCCTCCCGTCACCTCTCGTTTTCGTAGAATCGAAATACACAGGCCATAAGATGATTTTGTCTTGTTTGCGCATATCCTTCTACCTTCCTTATCATCTGTGAGCGTAGTAAACAGTTAACTTCATATTAACCCCGTCAACTCTTACGAAGCCGAACCTTTCAAACTGTATTACATCATCTGGCTTTAACCCTTTACAAGCGCTTTCAGCGATTCCCTCAGCAACAGTTGCGTCTGGCATAACAACCTGACAAGGCAAATCAGCCCCAATAGGTATCCAATGAATCAACGACGCCCCAACCTTTCTAGCCTCTTCGTACGCTTCACTGACGAAAGACGCCTCAACGGAATATGAGTTTGTCCCCCATATTTTTATGTTAAACAACTCCATGAGACGCACAATTTTCCCAGCTTTCAACGCGTCTAGGTCACTTCTTGAAACCCATAAAGCTACCGCATTATCTGCTCCTTCAGGCGTTATTGTGTATTCCCTGAGTCCCCTTTCAGGATAATCAGGATGCAAACGAAGTTTCGGTGTGAAAGCTTTAGGGACATTCTTAACCGTTAGTTGCGTTGGATTATGAACAAAGAAATATCTGTCTGCTTTCGGATCCAATATTTTGCGGTTATAAGCGTACAAGTTTTCCCAGCTCAAAACCACATCCGAAGTTTTAGGTCCAACATCAACAATCAACCTTTTTATCGCTTCAGGCGTAATCCCCCGCCTTCTCAAAGCAGGAAAAGTAGCCAACCGCGGATCATCCCAGCTCGTATAGACACCCGTTCTCATTCCCTCAACAATCTTTGACTTACTCAAAGAAGCCCCAGTGATCTTAAGCCTCCCATAATGTATAGCCTCAGGATACTCCCAGCCCAAATGCTTATACATGTAATTTTGCCGAACCTCATTCGTCAAATGCTCTTTTCCACGGATTATATGCGAAACACCCATCAAATGATCATCAATGCCACAAGCAAAATTGTAAAGAGGCCAAACATGATATCTGTCTCCAACACGCGGATGAGAATACTTCTTAGAATCTATAACCCTGAGCGCAGGCCAGTCTCGAACAGCCGGGTTAGGATGATTCAAATCCGTCTTAACCCGAACCACAGCTTCCCCCTCCCTGTAACCGCCCTCCAACATACGCCTCCACCGCTTGAGATGCTCCTCAGAAGGCAAACCGCGACATTCACAAGGTTCACTGGCTAAACTCTTTTCACGGAATCGCTCCCGATCACACGTGCAAACATAAGCATAACCATCCTTCAACAAGCTTTCAGCATACTCGTAATAAATGGGAATTCGGTCACTCTGAATATACTCCTCGTTCGGTTTGCATCCAAGCCAAGCCAAGTCTTCTCTGATGCTGTCATAAAACTCCAAAACAGGCCTCTTCAATTTCGGATCTGTATCTTCAAAACGCAGAATAAATTTGCCTTTGTACATACGTGTATACTCATGACACAAAACTATGGCTCGAGCTGAACCCAAATGCAAAACACAATCAGGATTAGGCGAAAAACGCGTAACAACTTCAGCATACTTATCAACATTGGGTAAAGGTGGAAGACGCTTCTCCTCCTCAACCTTCTCCCTCACAAGAGCTTCTGGCCACCTCTCTTCAACAATACCCTTTTGATCGCTTAATGAAAGACTGTTAACTTCCTGAACAACTTTGCCGACAAGACGAGCAATTTCCTTAGCTTTAGACCTTAACTCTGGCTTGTCACCCAGGAGCTTTCCAATAACCGAGCCTGTTTGTGCTTTGCCATCATGCCTAACAGCGTTTAACAAGGCAAGTTTCCGAATAAACTCTCTAAGCTCAGCATTTCCTTTAGGATTCAAATGGCTTAACGCTCTTTCAAGGTCTAGATTTTCCTTTCAACCAAGAACTTCGCGAACGCTTTTAATCTTTCCTTCGCATCTGAAGCTGGCAGAAGCCGTTCGACTTCTCTCCAGCTGTCTTCAACCATTTTTCTTGCAAACTCCTTAACGTATTCTATGGAGCCATATCTCTGCATTATCACGATGGCTTCGTCTCTCAGCTTTTGATCTGAAGTGTGCATTTTCAGGATTTCAACAAGCCTTTCCCTGTCTTTGGCGTCTGCAACCTTCAAGGTGCGAATAACTATTAGGCTTCTTTTTCCTTCAGTTATGTCCTGTCCGCGTCCACCTTTCTTTTCCGTAAACTCTGTGCTAGTTAAATCTAGGATGTCGTCTTGCATCTGGAACGCTACACCTATGCTTTCAGCGAAACGCCCAAGCCTTTCAACAAGTTCATCATTTGCATCCGACAGTACAGCGGCAATTTCAGCAGCCATCCTCGCCAAGGTTCCAGTCTTGTAAGCACACATCTGTAAATAGTCTTTTTCATCTATTTCGTCAGCATTTGCAATGCCTCTATGCCACGCTATGTCCATTGCTTGACCAAGACTTAGGCTAATCATCTCTTTCACATAAACCTCGTAAATCTTGCAAAGTTTCTCAGTGGAAATCTTTTCTCTTTTTTCTATCAGTGGCAACAAAGGTAGGTAGTACATGGCGTTTCCAGCGTTTATGGCTATATCTAAGCCGTAAATCTTGTATGTGCATGGTCTTCCTCTTCGAAATTCAGATGCATCCTCTATGTCATCTATCATTATTGTTCCGTTGTGAATTACTTCGGGGATTATAGAGAAATCAACAAAATCTTCCGGATTTTTACCCAATGCTTCACAGATTAATAGGAAAAGGCTTGGACGCCACCTTTTCCCGCCTCCATCAAGAAACTCCCAGATGGGTTCAGCAACTGCTTTGTTTAAGGCTTCCGAGTTATAGGCATAGTGCGGTGGGTTAATCCTAAAAAGAACTGCGTTTTCAGAGAAAATTCTCGGAATATACTTCTCAATAACCTTGTCTATCAAGGCAGCTTTCTCTTCAAGAAAATTCTCAATATCCAAAGTTTAATTCCTCCCTCTCCGCGCATACCTTTCTACGTTAAACCCCCTGACTCCCAACCATTCTGCCGTTTTACCCGTTACCACAAGGGAAACCTCACGCAAGCTTTCAAGCGAATCTGCTCCCACAAGGAACATGACATTCCTCAACTCTTCTATTAATAGCGAAAGCACATTTTCTGTTTCTTTTACGCCTTTAACTGCAGCCTGCAACACTGGTTGAGAAAGACTTGTTAGACTTGCACCTAAAGCCAAAGCCTTAGCCACGTCTACTCCGTTGCGTATTCCTCCGGAAGCAATGACTGGAATCCTTACTGTTTGTGAAACCTCAACTAGGCTTGCAGCTGTTGGGGTACCCCAATCCCAGAAAACATCGCCCAATCTGCGTTGAAAACTGTTTCCACGCTTTTTCGCACGGTAATACTCAACCGCTGCCCAACTTGTGCCACCTGCCCCGCTTACATCTATACCTTCAACACCCACATCCTCGAGTTTCTTCGCGTCTTCAGAAGCAATGCCAGCACCTGTTTCCTTCACAATCACTGGCTTGTCCAGTTCTCTGGAGATTTCACCTATTTTTTCAAGAACTCCTCGGAAGTTTGTTTGACCTTCTGGCTGAACAGCCTCTTGCAGTGGATTTAGGTGTATCGCAATGGCATTTGCTTCAATCATCTTTATTGCTTTTTTCACTTCTTTCACGCCGTACCCGTTGACCAGTTGCACTCCGCCGATGTTTGCGATTAGAAAGGCTGTAGCAGCTTTTTTTCTGGCTATTGCGAAGGTTTTCTCAAGTTTTTTATCTTCTATTGCTGCTCGTTGACTGCCAACACCCATTCCTAAACCCAGTTCTTCCACGGCTTTAGCTATTGTTGCATTAATTTTCGTTGCTTCCATCGTTCCGCCAGTTATAGCACCTACGATTAATGGTGCTGCAAACTTGTGGCCAAAAACAGTTGTGGATAAATCTATTTTTTGTTTGTCAATTTCAGGCAAAGCCTTGTGAACAAAATGGATATCTTCGAAACCAGTTGTTGTTTTTCTTGCTTGAACGTTCTGATTTAGCGAGATATTGATATGGTCTGATTTACGCTTTCTTGTTTCTTTAGCCAACTTTATTCCTTCTATACTAAGGTGTTTTTCACCTTTTCTCTTTAAGAGCTTTATAAATAAAGTTTGGTTTTTGTAGTATCTGGGGAACAGGTTATTGCGACAGCCTTCACTTTTCTATTCTGACTACATCATTTTGTAATCGAACTGTGTCTCCTGTCTCAATTTTCGAAATGTCAATCTTGTCAATGCAAGGAATTTCCGAGATTATTGCTCCTACAGCAACCACGGTTTCACATTCTTCGTTTATGATCCCAGCAGGCGCCGTATCATTCTTTTTCATCCTGTAAAGAGTGTAGGATCCAACTGTTGACCCTTTACCGTTCGGGAAAACCAGTATTTTATCCGTCACCTTCATTCCCTCGAGTTCGTGCCCCTTTTCTATGATCATGCCTGTGTCAGGGTCTACTCCACCGTAAAACGAGATTGGTTGCGAGGTGGTTAAGGCTTCTCCTTCCGCAACTCCCTTTGAGATTATTCTTCCTTTCAACTCCATTTTCCTCTCACCGCAGCCTCTATACACTCTTCTAGGCTTCCCAGTTTTGTCTTCATGCCGTTGTGTCGTGAATAGTAACATCCTTTTGCAGAGGTTGTTGCAACTGACCTGAACCTTCCTTTCAATGGAGCCACTGCCATACAAGTGTCGCAAGCAAATTTTCCCCCAAAGTTCTCAATTATTTCTGTGTAGCCTCTTTTGTCAGCGAGTTGTTTCATTAGCCTTGAGGTCGCAACCCAGAATTCAGTGTTCGAAGACACTCTCCTGTTTTTTAACAATTTTGCTATTTCAGCGATTTCCTTAATTGAACAGTGGGGACACCCCATACAGACAAAGTCTATAATGTCAACATCATCGTTAATGCTTTCATACCCTTCTTTTATGTCCACATCTTCAATCGTGACCTTCTCTTCTGGCAGTTGATATTTTTCAGATCCAGGCGTTATCCCCTTCATGAAGAACAACGGTTTTGAACCATAAGTCACCACTGAAGCACAGAACGATTTCAACTCATCCAAATCAGCGTCTTTCACGCCTGTCATGTATGGTATCTTGTTTCCAACTTTTTTACCAATACACCAGCCAAGGGCGCCCCAATCTGATATTTTTTCAGGGATAACCCTCACGTCTACATGAACATCTGGCACCCTGTTCTCTTCCAAGTGCAGCCCGTAAGACGGTGTCTTACCCACAAAAGCAGCTGCAAGGGCTGATGGACCGCCCTCCCTGTTGGTCTTTGCCCCGATAACAGAGTTAGCGAAAGTAACTGCAGAGGACTCGGACCAAGCAATATGTCTCCCATACGTTGGTAGGCTTCCTATCAGGTATGGTGTACACGTGCACGAGATGATTATACCCATTTTTCTGAAGGCATCTATGACTAGGTTTTGTTTTTCTGCGAATTCTTTGGAGATTCCAAGTTTTTTCCAATTCTCCAAATCCATTCCTGCAGGATTCAAGGTTGTGAGAACCTTGACTTCACCGTCCCTTGCTAGTTCATCTAGAAAGTCTAGACCGGCATCGCCTAGGTTATGGTATGACACACCTGCCACTTGAACAGAATCTATGTTTATCAGTTTTTCAGCGCCGTAAATGTCTCCTAAGGCAACGAGTATCTCCATGGATTTTTTTACTGTGTAGCCTTCTTCTCCGTTCAGCATTCTTTCTTCTTCTTTTGTGAGATACATAAGGATCACAGGAATTTTTTCAGATCAACTCTTCTGTATTCCTCTTTTTTAAACCCTTTACCTGTTTTTTTGAAAGGAATCGTTGCATCTAACCCCATCTTGCAGGTTGTCGCTTTTTTTCCTTCAGTTAAATCTCCAGATGGGTCAAGAGAAGACCCTCTTTGTTTTGGTAGGATGACAGCGTCTTTGTCTGCCTGAAACCTTGTTGCAATAGCCCACTCAACGTCGTTTGGATCATAGATGTTTATGTCATCATCTACAATAATACAATGTTTCAAAGACCTGTGACCTTTAAAAGCTGCTTCAATCGCTTTCTTTCCATCTTCTGGATTCCGTTTCTTTATTTGCACCACCGTGTGGAGCCAGCTGCAACCACCGGGGGTTATGTAAACATCTTTGCATTCGCAGACCTTATTCACCTCGTTGAAAATTGTTGGTGCTTTGGGCATTCCCATTAGGAACTTGTGTTCGTTTCTTCCAGCAAGTATGGTTTGGTAAATTGGGTTTTCTCTGTGAGTTATGCACTTGATTTCTATCACTGGTTGCTGTCTCACCCTGTCCATAATTCCTGTCAGGTCTAGGAATGGTCCCTCTGATGTTTTTTCTTTTGTTATTCTTCCTTCTAACACAATCTCGCAGTCTTTTGGAACCTCAACGTCAATGGTTTTGCACTTCACTAACCCTGTTTTTTCCAGTGCATTAGCCATTCCCATTTCGTCAACGCCTTTTGGTAGAGACGTGGAAGCCGCGAGAAGAACAGCTGTTGAGTTGCCTATGCAAATTGCGATGTCAAGTTCACCGCCAGACTTTTTAAGGGCAGTGTCGGTTCCCCTCTCTTCAACGATTCTAGCTACGAACCTGTTTTTATCTAGTAACATCAACCTGTGGAAACATGTGTTTCTACCCAATTCATGATCTTTTATTACGCAGATAGCCGATGCAACGTATTTTCCACCGTCTTTTTCTGTGTACCTCAGTATAGGAAGCTTCGTTAAGTCAACATCCTTTTCAACTATTTCTTGGCATTCTCCTTTCTCCACAACATTGGGGCGTACAGGGTTTTCTATGGCATTGGATAATTTAGGCAACAATTGTTCTTTCTCTATGTTCAAGGCTTTGGCAATCAGTTCTTTAGAAGAGACGAGACCGCCTGCAACAGGGATGTTTGATTCTTTCACTTTCTCAAAGAATACTGGTTTCTCGCCGAGAGCATCTATAATCCCCGCCATTTCATACTCGGTTGACACTTCTTTTTTTATTTTTATCAATTCTCTACTTTTGTCAAGCTGTTCCAGAAAACTTCTAAAACCCAATCTTCTCCCTTCTATAAAGGTAATTTCTTGTTTCTAATAAGGCTGTTTTCTTTATATTTTTGAATCCCGATCTTTGCTTTCAGTACGTTGAATCCCTCTTTTTTCATTGCTGTGGCAACTGCTTCTTGCAGTTCTTTTCCCGGCGTTAGCGCTATCATGCAGCCTCCACCTCCGCCACCAGTTAGTTTTGCTCCAAACGCGCCTTGCTCCAGAGATAGATTGATGAGATAATCTAATTCTTTGCACGAAACCTCAATTTCTTGCAGTAAGCCATGATTTTCTTTCATTAGCCTCCCGATTTTCCTTAAATCAAAGTCTTCTAAGGCTTTTCTCGCTTGGAACGCTAACGATTCTGCTTGATTGAACAATGGATCGTATTTTTCTGGATTTTCTTTCTTTCTTTCGGCAACGCTTGCAACCATTTTTTTTGTGTCAGCGACCACTCCTGTGTTGCCTATAACAATTTCAACGGGCTTCCTTATGCTTAATCTTTCAATTGTGTTTGGGCCTCCGCTTAGATTCTTCTTGAACCAGATTAGTCCTCCGTAGGTTGCGGCGGTGTTGTCGATGCCCGAGGGTGTTCCAGCGTAAGCTTTCTCAGCTTCATAAGCGATTTCGTTGATTCTTTCATCTGACAAAATCATTTCTAACTCTTCTGCTACGGCTCTGGCAATTGCAACGCTGCTTGCTGCGGAAGCACCAATTCCGCTGAAACTCGGGAGATCTCCTCCCAACCAAATCTCTAGAGATGCCTTTTCCAAAGGGATTCCCATGGTTTTAAGCATCCTCTCAATTGACTCTTTTTGCTGCGTTCGTTTCTTTTCAGTGTAACCTTTTGCGCCCCTTCTTTCATCCTTTATTCTGATTCCTTCTCCAGTTTTTTTCACTTCTGCGTGAGCTGTCAAGTCAATTGCAGAAACAATGCCTGGCACGCCGTGAACAACGAAATGTTCGCCAAACAAAATGACTTTTCCGAAACCAGAACCTCTTCCCATCGCAGCCACCTAAATAATCAATCATTTCCAAGAATTTAAATAAATGGATTATGCAGGCTTCGAAGTTGAAGCCATCAAAGAGGCTAAAGTCTCTGTGAAATGGTTGGAGAAGTTTTCAAGCTTGTAGGTAGAGCGGGTGGAATCTGCCGAAAAACGTATAGCGCGCGCTGTCAATATTGGTTGTCTCAGAAGGTAACAGTTTTTGTGCGTCTTCTGTAGATTATGACTGCGAGTAGTGTTGCTATCATTAGTAACGATAGGACAATTAGTGATGGGGACTCTGGGATAACATGGTAATCAAAATAATATCCATACTTATCGTTTATTGCAGAGTTTCCGTTGTTGTCATACGCGGCTATTTTGTATGTTACCGATGTGCAGTTTTCGTATCCGGGAATTGTTGCTTGATATTTGTTTGTGGAAATTTCAGTCATGTTCAGAGGTGTCCAGGTTGTTCCGTTGTTGATACTATACCATAAGGTTACGTTGTATACTCCTGTGCCAAGGTCGGTGACGTTAACTGTAACCGATACGTTTTGATATGCTGTAATGTTTTCAGGCGGTTCCTGTATCGGAAGGCTTATTTCAGGAGGAATATCATCGGCAAAAACCGCTTCCAGAGTATGGTTGGCATCCATGGTAACGGTTATCGGATTTTCCGCTCTTTCTTCTCCATCAAGCAGCCAATAATCAAGAATGTAATTAATGTCTGGGATTGCAGTTACAGAAATGTTGCTGTTGGCAACATATGTGTATGTGCCGGGAGGCAGGTCGGTTATTCCACCAGCAGTTGCCGTTATTGTTAAGGTATAGTTGCACAGTAGAAAAATCGGTTGCAAAGTGTGGCTATCCGTCATCAGCACACTGGTGGGGTTATCTGAGCCTGCAGGATCGCCGTCAAGCAGCCAATAATCTAACAAGAAATGTGTATCTGGGATGGCTGTTACAGAAGCATATGTTCCGTTAACATAGGTGTAGGTTCCGGGTTCTAGGTCGGTAGTTCCACCAGTAGTAGTCCATATTGTTAAATTGTATGTGAGTAATCTGAAGGTCGCATGCAACGTGTGATTTGAGTTCATCAGAACTTCAATCGGACTGGTAGTGCCAGCATTCTCTCCATCAAGCTTCCAATGATCAAAGAGGTTATTAGTATCCGGAATCGCTGAGACTGGAACTTGAGTTCCAGCCGAGTAGATATATTCGCCAGGCGTTGGGTCTGTGGTACCCCCTGAAGTTGTAGTTATCGTAAGCGTATATTTCATTTCTTGAAAAACTGCGTGAAGCGTATGATTTGCGTCCATCGTGATTGCTATGGGGTTTTGTGAGCCCGCATTTTCGCCATCGAGTTCCCAATGGTCAACGTGGTAGTTTTCCTCAGGAGTAGCCGTTACTGTAGCTTCCGTTCCCGCTGAATATGTGTATGTTCCGGGCGCTGGGTCTGTTGTCCCGCCAATTGTGGAAGAGATTTCCAGAACATATACGGGTTCAGGTGCTGGAAACACGTAGTAGGCAAGGTCGTCTCCGCCGCCTTCCCATGTGCCTGGCGTTCCCTGCCATGCATAAATGTGTCCATCGGCGTAGCCTAAACGGCAACCTACATAGTCGCCTACTACGAAGGGAAGGTCAGCTAAGCGCTCCCAGCTGTTCATTGATATGGTGTATCGGTAGGTGCGGTTGTCTGGGGTTTCCCTCACTTGGTTTCCGCTAAGCGCATAGATATAGTCAGTATAGGTTGACAGCCAGCGCCCAACATAAAGAAGTGATCCCCCATCTCCTACTCCGCCTATGCCGCCGTCGTGAGGGTCGGCTGGAATATCCGCCATCGCAGCCCACACGTCATCTGTGAGGCTGTAACGCCAAAAATCGTAGAGCGCCGAAGTCTCGTAAAACTCTCCACGCAAGGCATATAGAAAATCGCCACCTGTCCAAACAAGTGAAGCCCCGTCTCCCATGCCAGCCGGCGGGTTTGCAGGCTCACCGCTCCAGCTGTTTGTGAACGGGTCGTAGCGGACGAAATATGTGGGACGTTGCTCGCCGCCTATCGTGGCGTAGATGTAGGTGCCATTGTATGTTATTGTGTCTCCTTCACCCTGATCTGCTGGTGTGTTCGCTAAAGCTTGCCAAGAATTTCCCGAGATGCTATAGCGATAAAACCATCTACGACTATCAACTGTTGCTGCTCCATACAAAGCATAAACGTAGTCGCCAAAATCCCAAGTCAAAGCTGTGCCTGTCTTGAAAGCGTCGCCAGAGTCAGGGTTAGGCGGAGCCGCCACGGCCGTCCAACTATTGTCAGCCGGAGTATAACGGTAAAAGCCTGTTCCCTTCGCAATGTAAATGGCGTCACCAGTCCCAACCACAGCTTCACCATCAGCACCAGTAACCGTATCCCTAACCCAAACCCAAGAACCATTCGGCGCGCACACAGGATTATCTCGCGCAATAAGCCGATAGGAAATCGAGTTTCCATCCCCAATGTTCCATTCTAAGGAGGCGTTATCAAAATGTATCCAAAGCCCTACATTGTCGTCGTTAGGATCAGAAGTATCCCTGATCCATCCTTGAGGCGTGCACTCTGTTGCAAGTAAGGGATCGTCAAGGAGTATCACACAATTTGGTGTATTGCCTTGCCATCCTTCATCATCGCTATGCACGCACTCAAACCAATTTCTTCCAAGCTTCTGAGGCTCATCAAAGATAAAGCGATCCTTCCCAATTTCTTGAAACTTCACAGTAACCAGTTTTCCGGTTTCATCGACATATCTTACGCGATCTGCATCATGGTAATAATCATCGATATACATTGATGAGAATTGAACGAGCTTAAATCCCTCATAATTTTCAAATCTCGACTCGTCAAGCACAAACGGGTTGGCAACCTCAAATATTTGCTCCACATCTAATTCCATGGCTATTCTAGTAGGCTCACTCATTAGGATGTTATACGTTATGTTGAGATGTTCCATGTCTGCTATTATTTCAAGGCTTAATAGACTGGTTGAGGCGCCACCTGTGTTTATATGGGCCTCTTTTATCTGCGGATGGTGATGGTAAATTCCACCTTCCCAATATGCGGGTCCGAGGACGAAGCTTGTGCCAAAATTGACGTCGGGTTCCCGGCATTCTTTCAAGCGTATGTACCCAGAAGCATAGATCGCTACCACTGTAGGCCAACTATTGACCCCTTCGACTTTGTGTCCAAAATCAAGTCTGCTGCATTCGCCTTTATATTCTCCATCCACGTAGACCTCCATCCATCCCAGATGCGGCTCACTCCTATCCTCTTCAATCCACCATATGCCATCGTCGAATATCTTCTCCCCTTCAGTAAAACAGCTATACACTCCTCCATAGGAGGCGCCCGCATAGACAATAGTGGGTGCAGTGCTGCCCATATTGACTTCCCCAAGATCTTGCACAACAGGAGAGTTAATGATACACGCGTCAGTGTCCTGGGTCACATAGAATGTCCTTGCCTCTGCCCAGTTTCCATTCGAGTCGTCGCATCCTTCTATCCTGCTCATCAGCACCACAATGTTATCCCTCTCCACAACAATTGCATTGGATTTATCTGGAACGTCTCCAACAATGTTGTCTGTTAATCTATAAGTAATGTTGTCAACCGTTGAAATTGGCGCTGTCGGGGGGTCAACACTTCCATCAGCCCTAATATAGATGGTTTCAGTCCAAGTCCAATCTGACTTAACTGGTTGAATGCCAAATGCCAACGTTAACATGCCTATTAACAGCAGTGTTAACATTATTCCAGAAACTGTTCTCTCAAACATTTTCCTTTCTCATAATCTTAGATGGTTGAACTGATACATAACAGTTGTGGAGAAATCTTCTATTCGTTGTTAAATTTTTCTAGCTGTGATTTTCAATCCTATCCCTTCATCTCTGTTCTTCATGTATTTTGTTTCAAGTTTCACTATTTCTAGGTCTTTTCGTTCTTGCAAATATGCAAGGACTTTATACCTTATTCTGCCGATGGCTGTAAGCGTGACTCTTTCGCTTGTCTGCAGACGTTTTTCCAGTTCATCTTTCCATTTCCCTTTGTAGCTGCAGAATATTACACCCTTCCGCTTTTCTGACACAGCTGAACCTCGATCGAGTTTGTGTTGTTATTAGAGTATCTTAAGCCTCCCTTTATGAATGTAATGAACCGCAAGCTTTTATTTTGTAAATTCCTAGATTCTGAAGGATTTTTTTGACCAAACGTAAGCCTTTTTATAAAACTTCTGATGGAAATATAAACTATGCTTTTGCTCGTAAGCTTTCTGGAGCTCTAATGTTCAGTACCTAAAATTTTAACAATAATATTTCTTTGATTTTTTCCGTAAATTGATATTTTAGTTGTCAAAAAATTTAAATTTAAAAAACAATCACTAACAAATGAGGTCTATCGTCTGAAAATGAGGAGGTGGAAAGATGAAAGTTGGGAAATTGCATTGGGTTAAATTGTGCTCAGTGTTGACTATTGCTTTTCTGGCATTAACACCTTGGGTGTCTGCTGTAAGCCCGCCATACATATCTGGCGGGGCGGGACAATGGACAGAAGGTAATGCAAGCGTATGGCAGACCGAAATCAACCTAAATGATGGAACGATAAGAATGCTTGGAATAGCTGGGGCTGCAGGTCTTGTAACTTATGGTCGTGCTGATAGCTGGGGATATTTTGAAGTCAGAACAACTGCTACTCAAAATGGTCACATTCATCCCTATACGCTAGTCGAATACTATGGCCATGTCCAGCAATATTGCTATGTTATATGGATAGGATACGCAGAAGCACGCATCTGGATATTGCAGAAAATTAGAGTTCGTGATATAAATAACAATTGGCAAGTTGTCGGGGAAAACAGCAAGTGGGTGTACGATGAAGGAGTGAGCTATGCAGGGTCAAAGTCAAAGGATTTTAATCACGAAACACATTATCTGTCCGTTGATGCTCCGGTTGTCGCGGGTCACACGTATTCAATAGAGGTTTGGGTAGAATGTCAATGTGCCGCTCAAGCAGCACTTGGCGGAGTTGCTCAGTCAAGCTATACTTTTGCGGGTGACTATTATACAAAAGTGAAATATATAAACTGGTACTATTACTCATAGATTGGGATGCGTTCGCCAAGCATTTCCCATTTTTTTGTAAGCACTGGTAAGGAATAATCCTCCCACTACAAAGGCATATGGAAAACCGAGAACTGAAAGCGCGAGATTCCATTTCTTTGTCTTAGAAGTGAATACGTTATTCCTCAGTGGTTTGTAGAGTTTATGATAAGTAATTGGTGCTAGAATGATCGGAGGGATCACGAAAATTAATAGAGAAAAATACATCCAGAAAGCATAGGGGAGTTCCAATGGATTTATTGAACTTTGAGTCCAATATCGAAGCTCAACTGCAAGAAGAAAGATTAGACTGAAAGCACTCCACAATGCGTGTCCAACAAATGCAACTGTTCCCCATTTGTAAAGTTTCACGATTTCTGGATTGATAGTAGGATTCATATTTCTATCTCTACTCTTTACTGGGTTTGGGGGGCTTATATCTTTTTTCGTGTTACATGAGATACATACTAGCGCGCGCTAGAGTTCAAACGTTCTGTTTTCTGTCGTCCCTTGATCGAACTTGATGGTATGATCTAAATAAACGGTATCTACACAAGCGTGGCCAACCAGATTTGGCATATTTTAGTTTATCCGGGTTTTTCTTCAGCCAGTTCATCATGTGGAAAAAGCTCTTCGCCCTCTTCTTGTCTCTCTCCTTCAGCGGCTCATAGCCCAAGTTTCTTATTTCGTCAAGGTACGCTATTTCCGTAAGACGTTGTGCCTCCCCAGTCACTTTAACTCTGCGAATTCGGTCACTGCCATATGTCTTTCCCAAGTCCTCAACAGCTTGGTCAAAGATATAGCCCCTGCAGATGCAGATTGGTTCCTCAGCTTTGAGTTTGAGTTTGTCTAGTAGACGGGATACGATTCTTGAAGCTTGCTTCAGATACTCTTTTCTGCGGAACCGTTGAATTCTGAAATACTTGACATCCAAGAGTCCGTATCTAAACTCTTGGGTCTCATTGCGAAAGGCCCCTATGACCACGCCAGAAAGAAGGTCTCCAACACCAGCGTCATCTACGGTTATTGTCATTAAAACACTACTCCATTCCGCAGGAGGATGTGTCGCTCGCTCGCGCGTATTTAATCAAATTTTCCACCGCTTCTCACACTTTCAGCCTTCGGCCTAAAAGGTCTTCTTGATTTTGGTTTGCTATGCTTGGGACATCGCCTGACACAAACCCAAATGCCTTTTCTCATCTCCCAAACGCATCCACATAGATCAGTTAATCGCTCAGTCTTCATGTTCACGTCTCCAATCCCTAGTCGCGCAAGCTAAGGTTTTTCTCTCAGTTTTTCTGAGTGGCTTTACTTTTCCATGTTTTTTAATCTTTATGGTGGTCTTCAGTCTAACTCTTAAGCGCTCATTGGCAAAGACAATAAAACAGCTTAGAGTTTTCTGTTTCGCGCGTGCAGAGAGACTGAAGGGAAAGGAGAGGCTGAGGCGAGGTCCAAAAAACCTTACTTTGATGTTTTGACGTTCTACAGCTAGGCGTAAAGGTTTATTAAGTATTAATACGCACGTTATCTTCTTAGCCGGTGATCAAAATGAAAAATGATCCAAAGACACTTAAACGCGTTAAATCGGAGAAAGTTCGACACAACCAGATAACTGAAGCAATAAAAGATCGTGTCTTATTGAAAGACATGCGAAATGATACGAGGATAGAAGAAGCAAGCAAACCGATGTACTTAACTCGATATGAGTAGTTTTCTCAGAGACTTCATTTAGATGCTCTCAGTCTCTACTTATAACTAAATCATTTTTATAAACTGCCTTTTTTCTGCGCGTGTATAAGCGAGTTTGTGAGTTACTTCATTTTTTCGATGATCCATAGACGACTGCCCTCAACGCAGGCACATTAGGATATCGTACGTATATAACTGGACGACCTTCATTCTCGCACTCGTACCTGCCCTTTCTAGTCCGCTTCACCAAGGGCTTTCCACACTCTGGACATTTAGCCATCTCAGGTCACTACAGTCCTAGTCACAAGTCAACAAACCTATTGCTTGTGAATTGGAAATACATAAACAAATTGTGCGCACGACATATTATAAACCCAGTAGAGCTGACAAAAAAAACCATAGGGGGTATCCCGTATTGCATGAAAAAAATGCCAAAAAACTCGCGCGTTCATGGACGTAAATTCAATAACTCTTTCAGATAGATTGAAAGAACTGAAAAAATACGGCTTAATCTAAAGAGAAGCACTCGCAGAAACACCTCCAAGAGTTAAATACTCTCTTGAGCGCGCGGTCTATCCAACTCGCTATTCCTTCTCTATTAAAGTGCCTTTCACCTTTTCCCCTTTAAGAGCTTTGTAAACATAGTTCTGCTTCGAGGCATTAACAACAGTTACTGGAATTCCTTGTTCTACGACTTTGGAAAGCTCAGCCATTTTTCCGAACATGCCACCCGTAACATCACACGCCGCTGGCTTGTCAAGCTTGTTCTGGAGTTCCTGCAACTCCTCTAATGTTAAGTGCTTAAACATTTTTGCAGATTTCTTAACCTTCGGGTCACAATCATATAATCCATCTACGTCAACCCCTATTATGACACGTTCCGCACCCAGCTTCGTAGCGAGCACCGAAACAAGTTGGTCACCAGACAATATTGTAAAACCCAATTTTGAATCCAAAACTGCATCTCCATAGAGAACCGGAAAGAAACCCATTTTCAACTGCATCTTCAAAGGCGCATCTTCAAAGTGTTGAATTCTGCCATTTTTCGTTATTATGCACGAGGAAGGAGTGATGCTTACTGCGGAGATGTTGCGCCATATTAGTGCATCCATGAACAGCCCATTAAGCACAGTCATGACATGATGTGTTTCTGAAAAACCAATTTTCTGCATTTCTTCCTTAAATCCTTCCACTATAGCGTACCGTTGTGCAACGGGATGCCCGAAACCTCCTCCACCATGCACAATTATCAGACTATCAACGTTTGCCCGTTGTATCTCTTCTGCCAAACGATTTATGACTTGCATTCGCACCTGAAGCTCTTCATTCTTATCTGTGATTACGGAACCACCTATCTTCAAAATCGTTAATTCAGATTCCCTCAACCTTCACACCTTCATCCGTTTTTCTAGCTATGAAAGGACTTCCACCAGCCATCTGAATAGCTTCCAAAACCTGTTTAAGCCTCTCATTTTCTGCCAACGCTATCATACATCCACCCCCACCAGCACCAGTCAATTTTGCCCCCAAAGCACCAGCCTTTCTTGCAGCGTTTATAAGCCAGTCTAACGATTCATCTGAAATTCCTAATCCACAAAGCAAGGCATGATTAATGTTCATCAAATCGCCAAGAGTCTCCAAATCGCCATCTCTGAGAGCATCTATTGCCCTTAAAACAATCTCACGCGCAGCCTTCATCACGTGATCAATAACTCTTGAGTACTTACTCCTTACATCTCGCACCTTTGCAACTTGAACACGTTTAGACCTTTTAACACCAGTATACCCGATCACAAGTGGAACATCAGCCTTAACATCTAACGGTCTAAATCCGGTGTCCATCTGAAACAGAAGAGTGCCACCAAAGGTTGAAACTGCCGGGTCTACCTCCGACGGTGTGCCATGCACAATCTTCTCAGCTTCATAAGAAATGCGGAAAACTGATTCCTTTGACATCGTCACTTTCAAGAGAGCGCCAACAGCCGCTGTCACTGCAGCCGCTACTGCTGCTGAAGAACCCAAACCCGCAGCAACCAGAACTGTTGAGTTGACTTCAACATCTAAACCAACATCCTCTCCGTAGATCTCCTGAACTTTTTCCACGACAAGCTTCAAGGGTTTAAATTTCAATTTCGCCTCTTGTGCGTCGCCTTGTTTGACTTGGAAATATCCGTTTTCAAAATATCCTACAAGATTAAGGTTCACTGAACGCAGGTACAGTCGTTTGTCTTGGCGTAACTCCACTTTCGCATAAGCTCTTTTATCTATAGCCACCACTATGGCTGGTTCACCGTAGACTACGAAGTGCTCTCCGAAAAGTATCGCTTTCGCGGGAGCTGACGCAATAACCCCCATATACACATCACTATTTCTTGAAGCACACGGCGGCATACCCAACCACACTTGAGTAGTCGCCAATAACATCTCCACTAGTCTTATAACATAATAATTTTGCCTCCTTCGCACCCAACATCTTAGCCGCAGTTATTAAAGCAGCTATTGGACCATAACCACAGGCACTAATGCGGTGAGCCTCAATAACCGAATAGAGCTTAGATTCATCCATTGCTTCTACGGCTTCAAGGACCATTCTATCCTTTCTCTTTGCGCTTTCTTGAGGCTCGTAGTGCGTCATGTCTGAAGAGGCTATAATAACTCCGTTTTTTCCAGCTAAAACTTTGGCCACTGCCTCTCCAACCTCTCTAGCTGAGGACAAATCCTGCATCAGAAAACAAATGGGTACAATCTTGAATTCTGAACCATAAAGATACTGAAGGAAGGGAAGCTGAACCTCAATTGAATGCTCAATACGGTGAGCAGAATCATCAACATCAACAATACCTGATTCACGCACAACCTGGTTAGCAGATTCACTATCTATTTTAACATCACCCAAAGGCGTACGCCAAAAACCATCATTCATGACAGCCAAACCACTACCATAACCCCCATGGTTCGGACCAAAAAGAAAAACAACATCGGGTTTACCATCCAAGGCCAGCTTATAATAGGCGTGGGCTGCCACAGCACCTGAAAACATGTAACCTGCATGTGGACAAACAAAGCCTATCGTCTGTCTCCGACCTTCTTCAACAACTTCTGGTATTTTTCCGGGTCCAAACTTGTGAAGAAAGCAGTTTTCTATTTGTGTTTTCAATGATTCAGCTGTTCCCGCATAGAAGCCTCCGGCTTGGCATGGACGCCGGATCTTCACTACTCGTTATCCTCCTCCTCTTCCCTTGAAATCTTAGTTTCAAAATCCTCAACTGTTAGTGGCAAATCCTTATCCAGCGGCAATTCACCCCTCTCTCGCAGTGTTTGTCTCGCTAAAAGCCAATAGATAATGGCTAAGGCTCTTCTACCCTTATTGTTTGTTGAAATCACCAAGTCTACGCCTGAAAAGTCGTTGTCTGTACTGCATAAGGCTATTAGGGGTATTCCCACTGAAGACGCTTCTTTAACCGCTTGAGAATCCGCCCTTGGATCAGACACTATCAAAACATCAGGCTCGATGCGGTCAGGATATAATGGATTTGATAGAAGCCCTGGAATAAAGCGTCCAACAATAGGAACCGCTCCAGTTACTTCGCAGAATTTTCCAACGGGTTCTTGCGCGTAAAGTCTAGCTGCTGAAACAGCGATTTTTGACGGTTCAAATCTGGCTAGAAACTTTGCGGTTATCCTTATACGTTCATCAGTCTTTTTGACATCCAAAACAAAAAGACCGTCAGGTCTGACACGGTATATGAATTGCTCCATGTCTCTTGTTTTCATTCTTGTTCCAATGTGTGTTCCTGCGGAGAGAAGTGTGTCTCGTGGTAACAGAAGCTCTTCCTCTGTGGTGACATTTGTTGTTTCTTCTTCCTTGTTTGATTTTTCGTCTTTAACTTCTGACAATATTTTCCATCTCCCTAAAACATTTGGAGCTCAGCCATTTTAGCTCTATCCCCTAAAAATTCCTCTATCCTTATTAATTCGTTGAGTTTTGCTATTCTCGCTCCCTCAACAACTCCCGTCTTTATTACTGGACATCTAAATGCCACAGCCAAATGGGCTATGTGCCAATCACATGTACTGCCCGAACGATGCGACATCACTGGGGCACATCCAACTCCCTTAGCCAGTTCAATGGTTTCCCAAGCATCTGTGAGTGTGCCGACTTGATTCACCTTTATTATAATTGCGTTGGCTGCGTGCAATTTTATTCCGCGGCTTAATCTTTCAGTGTTTGTGACAAATAAGTCGTCACCACAAATCAAGCAGTTCTTCACTTTTTTGGTGAGCTCTGCGGAACTTCTATAGTCTTCTTCATGGAATGGATCTTCCACATACACGAGGTGATATTTTTTGACGAGTTTACGAATGAATTCTAACTGCTCTCCTGAATCTCGTTTTTTGCCTTCTCTCTGGTAGACGTAAGTTTTCTTTTTAGCATTCCACATGGAGGATGCTGCAACGTCAACGCCTAAACCACATTCGAAACCCAATTCGTTACCCACTTTTTCACATGCTTCGGCTAACACTTCCAAAGCATCTAGATTTCCAATGTTTGCAATCCAAGCTCCTTCATCACTTCTTCCACCACCAAAGAGCCTGTCCTTTTTCTTTAGCATGTCGCCGATTCTTCTGTGGATTTTAGTGTTAGCGTCAGCGGCTTCTAAAAAGGATTCAGCTCCATAGGGAAGAACCAGAAATTCTTGTATGTCCGGAATTTTTCCCTTGCCGTGTTTTCCACCGCTTATCACGTTTCCAAGGGGATATGGGAGTTCATGGGCGATATATCCGCCTAAATAATGGAATAGAAGTAAGCCGTAAGAATTCGCTGCAGCCTCGACACTTGCCAGCGAAATGGAGAAGGCTGTGTTTCCGCCCAAAATCTTAAAATTTCTTGTGCCGTCAATTTCATGCAGTGTTTTGTCAATTTCTTCTTGGAAATCCACGTTTAACCCGATTAGTTCTGGAGCTATCACCTCTTCAACTTTTTTGATTGCTTGGTCCACTCCGCCTTGAGGATAAGAAACTACTTCAGCTTTTCCTCGACTTTTTCCAGCTGGAGCCGAGGCTCTCCCAAAACTTGAGGTTGTTACAACATCAACTTCTATTGTTTCTTCTCCACGGCTGTTAAAAACCTTTCTTGCAATTATGTCTTCAATAACTGTTGACATGCTTTCTCCTTCCATTGCTTAATAGTTGTTTCGTGCCTCTCTTCTCTTCTCTGCCACTTCGTAAAATCGTAGAACTTCGTCAATGATTTCCACGTGAGACAACAGCATTCGCCTGCAACAGTATCTTTTGATGCCCAAGCTGTCCAAGACCTCGCCGGGTTCCTCTCCGGCTTTCACTCTTCTCGCGAATTCTTCCCACTTGTCTCCGATTAATTTACCACACGTGAAGCATCTTACAGGTATAATCATTTTGATCAGCCTCTCTTTATCTGTAGCTTTTCTGGCCCCTGGCTCTTGCTCCCGGGCCTCCGAACTTTTTAGGTTCTTTACGTCTTGGGTCTCCAACAACCATTGTTCTGTCATACTCGACAAAAATTCTGCGTAGACGTGAACTCTTTGTCCATTTCAACAAAGCGTTTGCTATTACCATTCTTGAGGCTTCAGCCTGTCCCATGTATCCGCCACCTGAAACTTTTACATCTACGTCCAATTGCTTCAACACATCATTCCCGGCCTGCATGAGCGGTTCCATTATTTTTTCCCGTGCAATTTCCGGTTCATAAATTTCTAGGGGGATTCTGTTTATGCGTATCCTTCCAATTCCAGGCTTGACAACGGCCCGTGCTGTAGCTGTTTTCCTTTTTCCACTGATAACCAAAACTTTTTTAGCTGGCATAACTATTCACCAAGGTTCCACCCTATTTCTTTTGCGAATTCACCAATCGTGAAATACGGGCATTTCAGTTTTTCAGCGCGAGCTTCCGCTAAAGTTTCCATTTTCTGTTCTCTAAGTTCTTCCGGCGTTCCAATGGATACTTTAAGCCGTTTATATGCTTGTTTGCCCTTAGGCTGTTTATATGGAAGCATACCTCTCACGGTTTTTCGAACTATCCTGTCGGGTCTTCTGTAATGAAATGGACCCTTTTTTGGATGCCCTACTTCAAGGAACTCCTTTGCTTCTTTTACTTTGCTTTTCTTTTTACCTGAAAGCACAGCTTTTTCAGCGTTTACAATTATTATCTTTTCGTTCTCTAGCAGTCGTTTAGCAACTATGCTAGCCATTCTGCCAAGAATTAGGTCTTCAGCGTTTATTATTGTGATTGTTTGGTTTATGGTCTTCATTTTTTCACCCAATTATCTTAACGTTTGAGCCCTTCGGATTTTTCTTGATAAGTTGAATAAGTGATGTGGTTTTTCCCCTTGCAGCCTTTATCTTTTCTTTCGCCTTTTCCGAGAAGGAGAAGGCTGCCACGGTTATTGGATGATCAATTTTACCTGCGCCTATCACTTTACCCGGAACCACAACCGTTTCCTTTTTCTCAGTGTATCTGTTCAATCGGCTTACGTTCACAGCTATACGCTTTCTCCTCGGCTTCGCTAAACGTTCTGCAACATCCTTCCAAATTCTGACATTGTTTTCTCTACTCTGCTTTCTTAGGAAGCGCATAAGCATGATAAGCTCTGGATTTGTCGTTTTAGCCTTTTTCACTTTTCTTCACCTTGACTTGACCTATGAACTCCTTCAACTGTTCATTTAGGATTTTAGCAGCTTCATTCATCATCCTTTCCGGAGAAAGCACACCTGTGGATTCAATGTTGAATATAAAGGTGTCCTCTTTCCAGCTTACTTCTATCGCTGGGGGATTCATTGGGCAAACGTCAACGCAGTCTTCACACAGAGTGCAAGCCATCAAATCGCGAATCTCTATTTTGTCTCCAGCTTTGATCAAAACTTTCTTTGGACAGATTTCTACGCATTTTCCGCATGCATCGCATTGTTTGCTTATTTTGATTTGTGGGAAATACTTGTAGGTGCACATTGAAACTGGTTGCCATTTCGCGTGGTTTTTTCCTTTTCCAAGTCTCGCGTAGGCTTCAAGCTTCAGGTTTTGTTCTTTAGCTAGTTTTACTATGGGTATTTTGTCGCTCATAGGAGTTATATCTGGGTTTTCTGAGATCAGCTCCCCTGAATAAACAGTTCTCGTTTCTTCTTTTGCTTCTGCATCAAGTGTAAGTGAGACCCTGCAAAGGTTACATCCAAATTCGCTTTTGCATGGGCACTCTTCTGGTAAATTGTAGCCGTCCAAGTCAGTTTTGAGAGGGATTAGCCCGAGTCTATGGGCTACGATTTCATCCTGTAATATAGAAGAGTTCTCAAGTATTACAACTTCATCTATCGCCATGCACGGAACTTCCGCCAGTATGATCCTTCTTAAGGCATTCATAAACGGAACATCAGCTCCCCGAATAAGTAAACGCATGCTCATATCATTTTTTTCAAGCATTTTTATTTCCACTTACTTGAACACTCCACAAGGTCTACCATGAATACTGTGCCGTTCAAAAGAATATTGGTGCATTATTTCAACTTTTCTATCAAAAGTGAAAGCACAAATTAACATGGTTTAGACTAGACCCTTCTTCCTCTTCTGCCACCTGGTCTTCGTGTTCCATCATGAGGAATGGGTGTAACCTCTTCTATGCGCCCTATGCGGAATCCTGATCTTGCCAGAGCTCTTATGGCTGCTTGTGCACCTGCACCAGGAGTTCTTGGTCCCGAGCCTCCTGGAGCCCTTACCTTAATGTTGATTGCCCTTATTCCCTTGTCTCTGGCCACTCCTGCGGCTGCAGAGGCGGCTCGCATGGCTGCGTAAGCCGAGGACTCCATTCTACCTTCTTTCACAGACATCCCGCCGGATGTTCTCGCTATGGTTTCAGCGCCTGAGATGTCTGTTATGTGAACTATCGTGTTGTTGTAAGAACTGTAAATATGTACGACGCCCCACCTCTCAGGTTTCTTGCTCTCACCACCACTGCTACTCATCTTACGTCTCCTCCGCTTTCTTCTCCGTTGTCGGTACAGCTGCTATTGTTTGACGTAGAGAGTGACTTGGATTTGCAAAGGGGCTTTGGGGGATATATGTTATTTGGTTTTCTTCTTTCGTTGGGACTAGATAACTTGGAACAGTTACTCGCTGGTCTCCTATGACTATATGCCCATGAGTTACGAGTTGACGAGCTTGGTAAATCGACTTAGCTAGACCTTTTCGAAAAATGATTGTTTGAAGTCTTCTTTCAAGTATATCTTCAATCGTCGAGTCCAAGATGTCGTCAAGAACTGCTGTTTCATGTATTACGCCGAGTTTTTTCAAACGCGCGAGAAGCATCTCATCCATTTTTTTGCGTTCTTTAGGTGTTTTTCCTATGAGGGAACGGGCTATTCCTCTGAACTTGGACAGCATTGTTTCATGTCGCCATAATTCACGTTTGTTCCTTAAACCATATTGGCCCAAAAGTTTAAGCTCTTCTTGTAAGACGTCTATTCGCCACGGAAAACGTGGACTTTCATATTTCTTTCTCTGTTTTTTAGGATCACCCATGAATGTTACATCCTTCCCTTCTTCATCTTCTTCACTTTCACTCCGACAGCCTTACCTTTTCTTCCAGTGGTTCTTGTTCTTTGCCCACGCACCTTTAGTCCGTAAGCGTGACGATATCCGCCCCATGATTTTATCTCTTTCATCTGTTTAATATCCGTCTTTGTACTTAAATCGAGATCCGCTCTAATGAGGTGCAAATCTTTCCCAGTCTCAAGATCTTTTCTTCTGTTTAGAAGCCAGTTTGGCAGCTCAAACTTTGTTGGGTCTTTTATTATTTGTTCTAACCTTTCAACCTCTGATTCTGTTAGAAAACCTGCCCTTTTCTCCGGGTTTATTCCTGCTTTTTTTAGTATTGCGTTTGCGAGGGTTAGGTTTACACCTTTAATTCTCTTTAGGGCATATGGCATTTTTAGGGTGCCATCCACATCTGTTCCTATTATTCGCAGTATGTGACGAAATTCGTTTGACATTTATCGCCAACCATTAACACTGAAGCTAACTACGGAAATAAACCATACTTTATTTAAACCTTACTAGGAGCTAAAACCAGTTTTGAAAAAGATACTTAATTCTTGTTGATTGAGTGTAATTGACAGAGTGGAGCACTTGAGGACACAATGCTGAGAGGTGTTTAAGAAGAGTAATGTATTGTTTTGTTTAGGAAACATTGGGATGTTTTAGCTGTTCAGTCTAGCATGTCTTTAGCTCATCTGGTGGAGTGCAATGATTATTTCATTATAAACTTAGTTGGGTTTCTTCTCATAAATTATGTCAATAGAGTCTGGTGGTTCAAAGCCAAGTTTTTCTAACGCTGTGGTTATCGGCTTGTGGTCGCAGGCAAATCCGTAGATCTTTTTCACTGCCAAACCATGGCAATAACTCTCGAAAAATCTCATCATGTCAAGCACTGCGTTGTTGTCTCCGTCTATGTAGCATGTTTGGATAGTGTCTTCATGCCACTGTCGGGCTGTTGCGTCGTCAATTAGTGTCAAACCATTTAATTCTCCTTTTTCGTTTTCATGCACAATTGCTTTTTGCTCTTCCACAAATCGCTTCAGGGCGTCCTTGTCCAGTGAGAACCAATGAAACAAAATCGTGTATAAGCCTCCTGCCTTGCCATAAGTTTCTGAGCTTTGTAGGTAATTCCATATTGTCTCTAATTGGTCTTTTTCTGCCCATCTTGATTTTTTGCTTCTTTCATCTTTTACGTCTTCGGTTACCATTTCAACAAATTCTGCTATCTGCTTGAACCCCAGCTTTTCCACTACCGCTTGCGCAGCCTTGTTATTTGATCCTGTTACAAGTCTTGCTACCTTTGCGCCTTTCTTTTTCGCGTACTCCAAACATTTTTGGGTTATTGCTGTTGCCACTCCCATCCGCCTATAGTTTGGATCTGTTCTCGCTGCGCTAAGCCACACTTCATACGGCTTGTCTACGCTTAGGTGGGAGATCCCAACTGGCACGCTGTTGACTGTGGCTACGAACACTCCACCATTTCTCTCTTTAAGCCACTTATCCCAAACCTTCGGCACATAGTCACCCCAACTCCACGTCTTCTCACAGAACCTGAACACAGCCGCCCTATCGGAGCTACGAGCTTTACGCACAAGTATCCGTTTTTTCAATCCTTTCACTTTCCCATAGGCACAATGTGTACACAGTTATTCAAAGAAGAACAACATGTGCCTTAAATTTTTCATCCAAAAACCGATTACAACACCATTACACTATGCCAACAGAGCTTAATGTCTAATAAATTGTGCACGCTTACCCTACACGAACCTAAGTCCTGTGCAAAAGTGGATTGGCCATACCCACGGCGACCGCTTCTCAGACCCAGACTTTAGACTAAAGGTGTTTCAAGGTTTGGTTCAACCTATATATAAGGGCGGTAGAGACTCCTCAGACAGCAACAGTTCAGCCACATCTAAACAAGCTTAGAAAATATCCGTAGAAAACTCCAGAGACAATCTTCGCCCACGTCTCACCAAAAACCTGAGAAGAAGGTTCGTTCGATTAAGGCGCCGCCGGTAGGATTTTCGACAGGATTTGCCTCCTTATTCTCGAACCTACGACCGACTGGTTAACAGCCAGCCGCTCTACCTAGCTGAGCTACGGCGGCTTACACCTTATGAGTTTTGAGTTTTCCAGTGATATTTAAGTTTAGTCATTGAACAATGCACTAACAACCTGAGTTCTCTTTTGATTTCGCGCATGGTAAATCAGAAGACACACGTCCGCATATGATGTGAAAAGAATCAAAGCTCAATTGTGTGCTCAGTATGAACGGTGATAAGGTCTCAACAGTTCTTCCAGTATAGAGAGCATTGCCGGAACTTTAGTCACTATATCTGTAAAAGTCACAACACCGACAAGTTTTTCTTCATTCATAACCGGAAGTTTTTTGACCTTTTTCTTTGCCATAAGCCCAGCCGCTTCATCTAAACTGGCTGTTTCTCTGATGGACACCACTGGACTGGTCATAACTTGCCGCGCAGTGAGGATTTCTGGCGCTAAGCACGGCTCCACCACCCTTCTGAGGATGTCACGCTCGGTTATGATGCCTACCGGCCTGTCGCCTTGCACAACTATTATGGAGCCTATATCAAACTTGTTCATAGTAGCCACAACCTCTTTGACGCTGGAGTCCAGTCGTACCACTCTCACATCTTTTGACATTATGTCTCTAACAAGAACTATACCCGCCATCTCACTTTGCCTCCAAACCACGACTAATTATTATAGTCTCGGTTCTTTATGTGTTTTGACCCTTCAGGAGAAAAATGAAAAATGTTCCTCGAACAGAAAGGATAAGTGTACCAACACTATGCGCTTCTGCATCGGTTAGCATACTTAGACAATAAGAAATGTCTGCTTGCAGATGATACACCTCAGTTTCACCTATGATCTTATGACTGCAGGACAATATGAGTGAATCAATGTCATCGAGATAACAGATGTGAATCAATAATTACTATTTTGCGAAACAGATGAGAGTAAAGTTTAAATACCTACTTAATGTAGTAACTTAGCTATTAAACCAAAATATAATCGAGGTGTAGCAAAATGGTCAGTGAAGGAAGAGGACGTTTGTTCAGAAGGACAGACGGTAAGTACTTGATCTATCTGCCAGTGTACTTGGCTGAAGACAGCATGTTCCCATTCAAAGGCTCAGACAGCATACTTGTAAAAGTAAGTTTCAAACCTGGCGGAGACGAGAAACTACTCATAGAAAAGTGGGTAGAACCAGAACCAGAAGAACAGTAAGATCGAATCATTATCGCTGTTCATAAGATTCAACATTTGAATTGCAGGGCAGAGAAAAACTCAAAGTATTCACGAACAACCTCCTTTTTTTAACATTAGAAAATTTCTGTTGGTTAAACGATATAGTTATCCACTGTCTAGATTCCAGCCCTCCTCGCTTTAAACTCTACTATCTTGACAAAAACTTCATACAAAGACCGTAGAATCGTTCCACGCCATTTCCCAACGAAACCCAAACGAATTAATTCACCTATCCAATAAAGGTCGTGCTTCAAACATTTGACCAGCAACTCCTTATGAAACTCATTCATCTCAGTTTCTTTGAACCAACCCTCATCTTTCAATCTACCCATCGGAACGAAAAATAAAGGCACAATTAAACTTCTAATATCCTTAAGGTCATCCATCAACTCGATTGTTCTGATGATATCTTCTTCTGTTTCTTCCGGCACGCCCACGATCAGCGTGCACGCTGGAACGAGATTGTTGTCATGCATGAGCCCCATGCCCGTGCGAACGACTTCAGGCCATTCCTCAGGTTTAAACGGGTGAGCCTTAGCCGGCATAGTTTTCTTCGCAAGCTCCGCCGAACCTGTCTCTATCCCGATTTCTGCACCCAACCATGGTTGTTTCTGCAGTATAATCTCACAGATTTTCGAGAAAAGCTTTGGTTTGGACGCCACGGCTGCAAGGGAGCAATGGCTCCATCCTATCCCATCGCATTTTTCCACAACAAGCTCATGAAGTTTGATGAGTTTTTCATCGTTCGGAATGGTGTTGTTAGAACCGTAAAGCATGACGTCTTCAGCGTGGAAGCATACACAGCCTTTGTTTCTCATGGTCACATCTATTTCCTGCAATATCTTCTCATACGGATACCACCTTAAGGGCCTTAACGTGACGCTGCAGAATTTACATCCTCGACAACATCCACGACCGATTTCTATCAAGTTGTCAATTGAAGGCGCTACGATTTCCGGTATTTCTTCCGAACTTGGAGTTTCTTTAACTGGTACTTCGTAATATTGTGGACAATCATCATCGTCCAGTGCAGCTCGAAAGATTTTCCCAACAACCTTTTCAGCTTCCCCAACGATTATACAGTCTATCCCGTGCTCCTTAACAAATTCTGGTCTATACTTGAACTCCCAAACACCAGGACCGCCCAAAACAATTTTTAAACCTCGGTTTTTCGCTTCCTGAATTTCTGGCTTTTCCATCAAGACGCGGAAGTATTGAGCCAGAAATGGTTCTTTCTTCAGAATAGTAGCGAGAGTGCTTGATGCTGGACCTATGCCAAAGGGGTCCATAACATGGATACCTAAGACCTTGGCTTCATTAATGTATTTCCCCAGATGATCTGGGTCAACAGTTAATACATTGAAGCCTTCGCTTAGGAGCTGAGCTTCAATCTTTCTCAATCCGTACGGAGCGGCAATTGGTATACCGTCTTTTGTTTTGATTGGCGGAAAAAAGAGCCGTTTGTAAAGCCAGTTTGGAATGACATTCGGAGGAGCGCATGTTCCGAAACCTACGAATATGTTGTGATGGTATTCGCTCATTAGAGTTCGGTCAGCGGTTAGGAGTATTTTGTCGCTCACGGTTGTTGTTCGCTCCTTAAATGGATATTGTTAATTCCAAAACATTTAAATTTTGATATATTTTATACTTAAAACTTGTGGTGAAAACTTGGCGCAACTCGTTAATACTTTTGGCAAATTTTACTACTCTACAGCGCTTAAGCAATACGTTAAAGTCACTAGGATTGAGAGCTGGCTTGGGTGGATTTTCAGTTTTTGTTTTGGTTGTGTATTCTTGGGTTTACCTTCCATTTGGCGCATGATTTCTATTTCATTCGCCTTTTTATTTGCTACTGCCAGCGTCTTTGTTTTGAATCAATTTTTCGACAGAGAAGACGACAAGGAAAACGTTATCAAGTCTGACTTACTTGTGGCATCGGGAAAGATGGCGCCACGAACAGCATTAGTCTTTTCCTTTTCACTTATTGCTTTTTGTTTAGTCTTAGTGATTTCAGCCGATGTCAACCTTATACCTTTATTCCTCATTTATCTTGCTTTTTGGACTGCATATTCTGCTCCACCTTTTAGACTTAAAGCCGTACCAATCGTAGACTTCATCATTTCAGGCATAGGGGCTGGTCTGCTTCCCTTTTTAATAGGTGCAAGTATTTCTCGCCCATTAGCCAACAACTTATTAGTCGTTCTACTAAGTGCCATACCATTGATATTGGCTCATTGCAGCGGTCACATTTTGCAAGCTTTAGGTGATTACGAAGCAGATCGGAAAGCAGAGATTCAAACCTTTGTTGTTAAATACGGAAGAAAAAAAGGCGCTGTTTTGATGGGCATGTTGTCTCTTGCAACAGGAGCTTTTCCCTTTATTTACGCTGGCGTCGGCTTATTATCTCTCAGCTATATTCCCCTGTTCTTCATACCGCTCTCATTCTGCATACCAATCGCTAGACGTTACATAAACGTACTTGGAGACCCAACAACAGAAAACGTCGTCACTTTGCATAAAACAGTGAGAAAATACGGAATACTGATAATGTTGGTGGTAGGGATTTATGTACTTGCCGGAAAAATTCTTGCTTTCTAAGACTGCACAGCTTTCACACTCAACGCTGATAAAAGGGATGAAAAATGAGTTTACTGGATGTGCTGTCTGGGATCATAACTATCACTTGCGGAGTTGTAATTGGGACTGTACTCACGTGGATTATCAGCTACTATATGGTCAAAAGAGTTCTGCCAAAGCTTTTGAACTCTGAGCAACAACCCTGAGGTCATAAAAGCGATCCAAGCGATAAGAATGAACTCTAACTGCGAACAAACTCAAATGAAGATCACAAATGAAAGAAAAGAGCGATGAAGTATCTCATACTTGACTCAGATTGATGTCGACATAGAAAAACGTAATGATTGTTTCAAATGTATCGAAATTTGTCCATTTAAGTCTTCGAAATTAAAGAAAATTTCAGTTGCTCATCCAGAAAGATGTCATCTTTGTCTTGTCTGCGAGGCGGAGTGCCTTGCGCGCACAATCAAAATCGCTGAGATAGCAGTTTTAACTGACGAAATCAAATAAAGGAATAATCGTTCTTCCGAGAAAAATCACCTTAATAATTAGTGAACACTTGAACTGTAGACCGAATTGTGTAAAATATTACAGTGGATATCATAAAACGCGAGTTAGGTTTTTCTGTGACTAATCAAGTCCATAAGAACTTGCTTAAGCGGTTTGTTGAACATTCCCTGTACTTTCCTGAGAAGACGTTCACCTCTCCTAGTTAAAGAATAATACCTCAGCCTTCTTTTCCCCTTCTCAACCCATTCACTCACAGCAAACCCTCCCTTCTCTAGTTTACGGAGAAAAGGATACACCATGGCAGGCTTCAGTTTTTGACCCGTCAACCTCTTGAACTCCAAGATAAGCTCATATCCATGTCTAGGTTTGTCTGAAAGAAGCCATAAGATGACTGGCCTTTCGAGTCCGCGTAGAAATGCGTCATTAACTTTAACCATCAAATGTTCACCATAAAAGTATTTTAAATTTTGATATATCAAGCTTTCGGAGAATTTAAGAATCTGAACATGAAACATAAATGTATAAACTAAGATATGTATGATTATTGTTTTTGGGTGGACACTCTAATGGCAGATTTGGAATCAGACATCATTAAGGCTACTGTGAGAGGTTTCAGCAGAGTCCTAATTCTGTGGTTAATAAGCCAAAAACCCATGTCAGGCTACAGTGTTAAAAAAGAATTAAAGAGGTTGACTGGACAAAATTTCCATTCAGGCGTAGTATATCCTCTTTTGTATGACCTAGAAGAAAAGGAACTGATCGCTGGACAATGGATGCAGAAAGGTCGGAAACGAATCAAATATTACTCGATAACAGAAGAAGGCACAAAGCTTTTAGACTTTCTACGAAAAATTTTTGAGATGCCCATTAAGGGGATTCTTGAGGATTTCATCATTTAGAATGATTAATAGCTTTCTCTTCTGAGAAAAATGCATGTTTATCTTTCAACATTCCGTATCGAACCATTACAAGATGCTACAGGATAAAGATTTTTGACGTTTATTAAGCATATACAAGTTTATGAAGACCCGTGGAGTCTACAGCAGAGAACCTGCAATGAGTTCTGAGTTTTAACGCCTGTACACAAAGTTCGATATTAAAATTGAAGCATAACAGGTTTATCTCCTCGTGAGAGAGAAGATGAAGAATTCCGATTGGAGCACTGTACACATGTTTAGGTAACGCTGAAAACCCGCTCTTCGAAAAGAGGCGCTACTTAGAACTGCAAAAAATTCTGGAAAAGAGACCCTGAATTTAGGATTAAGAACAAAAGAATTGGGTTAGAAAAACATATATGGTATGTCATCAATTTGAATGTTCTATCAATAAGGTGAGCAATGTGCAAAAACTGATTTTAGTTGGCGGAGCAGCTGGAGCTGGAGTTGCAAGGACATCCGTTTTAATAGGCAAGACATTCACAAGACTCGGTTACTACGTTTTCAACTATCGAGATTACCCTTCACTTATAACAGGCGGCCACAACTTCAACGTCTTGAAGATATCTGACAAACCAGTTTATTCCCATGAGACATTCTGTGATGTAATCATCGCATTAGATCAAGAGACAATAGATAGACATGAAAAACAGTTAAACGCAGATGGATTTGTATTAGGCGATAGAAGCCTGAGCACGAAAAATCCTGTCGGAGTTGATGTTGGATCCATAATCAAGAAGCTCGGCGTTAGAAAAGTGTTCGGTAACAATGTTTTAATCGGCTCTCTGCTCAAGCTTTTCGGTTTGCCCATTGATCCGTTCTTGGAGGTTATTGAAGAACAGATCAGAAAGAAAGCTGAAATAGTGAAGGAATCAGCCAGAGAAGGCTACAACGCTGTCGAACAGAGAACAAAGCTGTTTGAAGCAAACGGAGGAAGAAAATATTTTCTAACAGGAAATCAAGCGGCATCTTCAGGTGCAATAGCTTCTGGTTTAGATGTTTATATAGCGTATCCAATAACGCCTGCGACACCTGTCTTACACTTTCTCGCAGCCAGACAATTAAAGCACAACTTTCTAGTCGTTCAGCTTGAAAACGAAATAGCCGTCATCAACGCTGCTTTGGGAGCAAGTTACGCCGGCGCCATGGCCATGATTGGAACATCAGGCGCTGGTTTCTCTCTAATGGCTGAAGCTATGAGCCTGCAAGGCATATCCGAAGTCCCACTTGTTCTCTATCTAGGTCAAAGAACAGGACCGGCTACAGGTGTCCCAACATACACTGCGCAGGGCGATCTTAAGTTTGCTCTCAACGCTGGTCACGGCGAATTCCCACGTGTTGTTATCGCACCTGGAGACCCTAAGGAGGCTTTCTACAGAGTTATGGAAGCTTTCTACTTGGCTTACAAGTACAGGGTGCTGTGCATAGTATTATCTGACAAGCATTTAGGTGAAAGCACATTCACCCTTGACGACTTTGAAGAGCCGTTAGTTAAGCCTTCACGGTTCATCGTTGAGAAGCCTTCAACCGAATATAAAAGCTACTTGATGACTGAAAACGGTGTTTCACCACGAGCCGTTCCAGGTCAAGGTGTCTTTGTAAGAGCTTCCAGTTACGAGCATGACGATTATGGATACACAACGGAAGATCCAGAATGGGTTGTCAAGATGAATGAGAAGAGACTTGGGAAAATCGAATATCTCAAACAGGAGATAGATAAACTGAATCCTGTTACTGTCTACGGTAAAGGAAGAAACCTGATTGTAGGATGGGGCTCAACGAAAGGAGCGATTCTTGATGCTATGAGAGAACTTGACGATTTCAGGTTTCTACAGGTTTCCTACCTAAGCCCGTTTCCAACCGACAGAGTGAGAAAAGAAGTTGAAGCATCCGACAATGTTGTGCTTGTAGAGAACAACCTCACAGGTCTACTCGGTCAAGTAATAGCTGAAAAGACGGGATATTTCATAAAAAACAAAGTTTTGAAGTATGACGCTCGAGCATTCACACCTCATGAACTTGTCAATGAAGTTAGGAAGGTGATTGAATGAGTTCAAAAACGTTAAGCGTAGGAGACTTAGGTACAAAAGCAACGAACACATGGTGCCCAGGCTGCACAAACTTCGGCATTCTAAGAGCTGTGAAGACCGCTGTGGTCAACCTAGTTAACAATGGTAAAATCGACTTAAAGGACGTGGTCGCCGTTAGCGGTGTAGGCTGCCATGACAAAATATTTGATTATCTAAACTTCAACGGGTTCCACTCAATTCACGGCAGAACATTGCCAACGGTTGCAGGCATCAAAATTGCAAACCCAGAGCTGACAGTTATAGGGTTTGGTGGAGACGGCGCTACATATGCGGAAGGCATTTCTCATTTCGTTCACCTCTTCAGATACAACATTGACGCAACTTTTCTTGTCCACAACAACCAACTCTTCGCCTTGACAACCGGCCAGGCAACACCAGCAAGTCCAAAAGGATTCGTCGGGCCCTCAACGCCGTTAGGCGTAGCTGAAAAACCCCTGAACCCAATTGCTTTAGCGTTGATCAGTGGCGCCACTTTCGTGGCGAGAGGTTACGCCTTAGACTTGCAACATCTGACAAAACTCGTTGAAGAAGCAATAATGCATAAAGGCTTCGGTTTCATCGATGTTTTACAGCCTTGCATAACTTATCAGAACACCATACCTTACCTAAAAAAGCACCTGTATAAACTGGAAGAAACTGGTCACAAGACTGATGATCTCAAAGAAGCATTAAGAAAATCCCTTGAATGGAATTACTGTACCATCGAAGATGCAAAGATTCCCATTGGTATTTTCTATAGAGAGAATAGACCAACTTACGATGAACAGTGGCCGCAGCTGAAGAAACCTTGGTACACCGTTGAAAGAAGAATCGATTGGAAGCAAATCGTCGACGAATTCAAGTAACGGCAAAAACTCTTTTTCAACCAACGCTTTTCAAATATTTTTCTATTTCGTTTTCTGCGTTGTCTGCTTTTATGAATATTGGCACGTTTTCTATGCCAGTAGCTATGTAGCTTGAAAGAAGCCACTCGCCTGGCGCGAACTCTAAAGTTTTTTCTAGTATGCCCTTGTCTATCATGAACGTGTCGCTGATTAGTGCACGGTCGTACGGTCGTGGCAATGTGCCTACAAAGTATGTGTGAAGCTGTTGTAGAGCATTGGTGTTTAAGTAGGCGATGCGTTGCGTGGCTATGCACGCTCCTAAACCGTATTTTCTTCCTTGTCTAAGCAAAGTTTCAACATACCTAGAACATTTGGCATCCATGCCTGACGAACCGCTTAAGCTTGGTATGAACTCTTGTGCCTCGTCGAAAACCATCAGAATGTAGGGCTTAACCTGAAATCTACGCTTTCTCCTCACAAGCAAATCTTGTGTTAACGTCACAACAAGGTTTCTTATTATGAACGGGTCTGAAATTGAAACGCAGACAAGCCTTGCTTCACCTTCCAGAAGTTGGCGGATTTTCTCCGCCGTCAATCCACGCGTGTCTTCTTTCTCTTTTTCTGGTCTCTTCCTTATCCTATCAATTATTGTGTTTCTTGTAGTTGCCCATGCAAATAAACCGCTTCTTTCAGAAACCTTGAACTCTTGAACCGCCTCAGTGGCAACCGCATCTATGTAATTTACAAAGTCTTCGCTTACGTCTTGGTTTTCATTTAAGCCATGTTCTTCCAAGTATTCAAGTATGGCATCGTGTATTTTATCTATAGCGTTCATGTAATGTGGTCTGCTAATGTTGTCTTTTCTCTGAGCTTTAAGCTCATCCAAAAATTGGGCATATGTGGGAACTTTCTGTCTAGGCATTTTGTAATAAGCAAGCTTGTTCTGCTCCATTATACGCTTCAAACCAGCCTTAATTCTTTCATCAGTCTCGTATTCTCTTGGTTTAACAATGGAATTGAAAAACTGATCCAAAACGTCGATTTTGTGTTCAAGAACAATTTTTGCTGGAACATTCGGGTCTGCTAGTATATCCAGCAATAAGAAGACGTATTCGCAGCTTATGTCAAAAATTACGACTTTCGTGTCCTTTGTATGAAGCAAAATGCGTCTAAGGATGTCTGACATTAAATTGCTTTTTCCGCCGCCTGTGAAGGCGAAAACGCCTAAGTGATAGCGGATGAGTTTCTCAAAATCGACGTATATTGGGATGACGGTTTTGCTTGTCTCAAACATTTTTATTATTCCGAGCCTCGGGTCGAGTCTGGCATTTTCTACGGTTTGAGAAGGATCTATGCCGAATTTTTCAGTTATCTTCTGGTTGTACATGCGGTTTATTATGTTGCTGTTCAAAACGTAGATGGGACTGCCAACGATGGGGTATGAGAAGCCTTTGATAAACTTGAATTCACAGTTTTTGTTTGTTATTAGGTCATAGTTTATTGGAATTGCGTTTATCTGAATCATCATCGTAGATGTGTCGTTTGTCTGCCAATCCATCTCGGACTGCTCTATGATCTCAAACTGCATAGGATAATAACCGTGGTCTGACAAGCCGCGTAAGCCGAAATGTTCAGGCCAGATCCTGCTGATCTCCATGAGCGTGTATCTTTCCTCGTCTTGTTCTGACTGCTTGAAATTTTTGACAGCTAGAAGCATGCCCTCCTCCATGAGTCCCATGAGGTCTTTTTGGTATTCAACTTTGATGCGGCAATGGTAACGAGATCCTGTGCCTCCAAGTTTGGTTTCTTCAGTTCCACCAAAATATTTTGGAATGACGGCGGCCAATCTCCCGTGGAATCTGTCATCGAAATCCGTGAAGCAGAAACCGTTAAATTCTTTCTCTTCTTGTGGCTTCAATTGTTGCTCTCCTCTCTCTGAAAGTGCTCATATAGAATATGAATCTTCTCAATTTATGATTATTGAGTATCCAATTCGCCGTGGTGTCCACGATGCGTTTGAATTGGCTGTAGTTCCATTTTGCAATCTTGTCGGCAATGAATAGAGGTTTGTTGTGGCCGAAGGCTTCTGGTATACTGGAAGGCGCCATAGCAGCCAAAAGAGTCATTGTCAGGTTTTGAAGTTTGTTTGTAACGTTTTTATCCATAAAAAGAATAACCTCAACGGGTTCTTTTGCACCACCGAACTCGTTCCAGAACTCTACAATGTTTTCGGGCTTGTAATCATATTCTGGATAGACCAAGCGGTCTGTAAGCAATACATTACTCCGCAACATAGGGTCAGTTTTGGCTTGGCTTAGCTGCACATATGTTTTCAGAAAAGTTTTTTCCAAGCTTACCCTATTTTTTATAGCCCCCGAAACATAGCCTCTGCGGTTTTGCATGTCTAAAACCATAGTTCTGAAGGCTGAATCGTATTCTATTAGGCTCCATGGAGGGATGATTTTCTCTGGGTTGAGTATGCTGACTGACTGAAGTATCATGCGGTCAGTGTTTGGCAGTTTTTCAAATTCTTTCGGCGAAATGGCTCTTTGTAGTAAGCCGTCATTTTGCATTATTGGAATCAGCTGACGCTTAAAATCTCTTGCAGCTGTATCTTTTGTCATGCCTATGAGCAGAATTCGCTTTTTCCAGCACTCCTCCATCAGCAAGTGCAAAGTGAAAAGCGTTAGAAATGCAATGTCAAGCGTTGTTAGCCATTGCTCCTCCCCATCCCTCAGAACCTTCATCAAATTTGCTGTTTTTGTTTCATTTTTTTTCGTGAAAAAGAAGTGATCGCCCAGATTTGTAACAAGCTTTCTAATGCGCTCCCAAGTTGTTGTGTACTTATCGTTTAGAGCGTAAGTTTCGTTTTTCTCGTTTAAAATGTCATCGTTAACTAGGCGTTTAAGATACCGCTTTACCCTTTTTGCTCTCTTTTCATCAACTATTTCGAATTCTGTTAAGATCTGCTTTTCAGTTAAGCTTCCCTTTTGCCTGAGTAAATGACTTATTGCGTACCGTAGGTAGTCGCCTCTTGGAGGTGGCAAACCTAAAGCTTGATTGTAAACGTATTGTCTTGCAATTGTTAAATCATTTTTATCTATTGGTTCCCCGTCAATTCTGTATCCTAATATGCTGCTTTTTGCTTTCCACAGTTTACGTTTTGAAGTATCATAAAGAAGGCTTGCCCGTTCGATGGATAGGCTTCTGTCTAAAAGAATTATTCTCACGTCTTGTTCCGGGTCTGTGGCTAGTTTATAGGCAAGGTAATATTCGGCAAAGGTCATTATCCAATTCGCAATCGTAGAATTGTTTATTATAGCCTCATCCCTTAAAGGCTTGACTTCTTCTGGTTGTTCCACGTCAGAAAAAGTGTTATCTATGTCTGGGATCTCATTGATGTAGACGGGTACAACGCTTGAAATGCCTGCACTCTGCCGAAGTGTTCTTTCATCATATTTGATTTTTGGCGTATCATTTTCCAGAAACGTAACTGTGCCCGTTGAGGCGTAAGCACCGCCGAAGAAAATCACAAGATCAAAGAGTGGACGTGAATACATGGTGCCGTCTATACCAGCGAAACGTGCAGTTGAAGATCCGAAAAATTTCTTAGCTGTTTTCAAGGCTTCTTCACAGTTGAAATTCATGATTATAAGGTTTGAAATCGGGTCGTAGAGGTCTTCGAGTGATGAAAAACGTTGCTCGTAATCTAGAACTTGCATTGAAGCTCCGAGTTTAAGTATGTCACTTGTACGTTTCACCGCATCACTTAGAGATGAACTCACCTGGGCTTCTTCCTCCTCTCACAAATAAGTCGTTTAGCAGTAAAAATGTTGCCAACACTTATCAACGTAACGTTTCATGTGAAAACGTGTGCTCGTTTCTTAATAGCACACGGGGTATGTTCGCATTCTCGCGCGCTTGACCTATAGAAATATACTTCTGCGTGCAACAGAGAATCATCTTATTTTTGAAAAAGAGCCAATACGACCTACCCCCCCATTTTTTTCTGGAGTCCTTCCAAGCTACTCAAACAGAAATTGTGGAGCGCGCATGCTTGGTTCAAAATTCTTTTTTGTAAGGGTTGTCTAAGGTTTTTTAGTGGTTGTTGTGGAATTTGAGTCTATGGAAGTGCTTTTCCATCATTTGAATCTTGGCCGTATCAAGAACATGTTGCTGAGCGCATATCACAGTTCTGGTGCTGGGAGACCTCCCTTCAATCCTCTGGGATTGTTTCGCTTCAAGATCGTGTTCTTCTTGAAGGGTTACCGCTCTCAGAGATGTCTAGAAAGAGAAGTCAGGGTCGACAGCAGGATTAGAAAGCTGTGTGGCCTGGACGAAAAGGTTCCAAGCCACTCCGCTATTGTCAGGTTTGAACGTAGAATAGGAGTTGAGAGACTGAAGAAGATTGCAGGACATGCCATAAACGATCGTGTTGACTGCGGCTTCATCAAGGGCTTGAAGGTTGTCTTGGATTCTAAGCCTCTGGAAGCCAAGTGTAGGAGGGATCCGAAGAACCCGTCATGGGGATGGCGCGCGCTAGACTGGGAAGAGGCGTAAGAGGGTTGATCATGGGATACAAGGTTCACCTGGCATGCGACGGTGAGGCAGAGATGCCCCTAGCCTATACTGTTGCGCCAGCCAACGAGAACGATAAGAAACATGCCATACCACTGCTAAGCGAGACGGTTGAAAAGGTCAAAGCCGAAGCTGTGATCTGCGATAAACAGTACTCAAGCCGAAGGATAAGGAGATTCATAAAGGATCTGGGCGCCGAACCAGTCATACCCTATCCAGCGAACCAGAAACGTGGCGTCGAAGGAGTCTTGAGGGTTGACAAGAAATTTAGGACTCACGGCTCCAAAAGACTTAGGAGACTGTACACGTTTAGGAGCTCAGTTGAACGGGTTAACTCACGGCTCTCAACCTTGATAAGCAAGATATCATCCAAGGGTTTAAAGGCTGCAGCAACACAGGTCTCATACGCTGTTCTCTCCATGCTCTTCACAGCTTGGACAGCTATAAAGACTGGAAAACCAGACAAAGCCAGAAGCATAACATACTACGTCTGACACTCTTCACGCAGAAAGGTGCTCTGCACCCGAGCACGGTAGTCTATACCATCAATGAGAACATAACTTATAAACCTGTGTCGATGAGGTTCATACTGTGGTGCAGGATGAAAACCTTAATCTTCAAGGTTAAGTTGAAGTATGATAGGCGTATCTGGCGCAAGATTGAGATTCTGGGCAGCCAGACCCTAGACGATCTGCATACGGCTATCCAGGAGGCTTATGGCTTCGACGCAGACCACCTGTACTCCTATTTCATGAGCGGAAAGGCCTGGGACCATTCCGATTTTGAGTATTATCACCCCGACGCAGATCCTAAAACGCCCATAGACAAAAAGATGAGAACCATGTTGTCTATGATTCGAGGTTCTAATCCTGAACCAAGACTCCCAGCAACCAGAGTGAGAATAGAATCGTTGAATCTTGAACCAAAACAGAAATTCCTATACCTCTTCGATTATGGAGACGAATGGCAATTCGAAGTTGAATTCATAAAGGAGGGAACACCACAGAAGACACACTATCCACGCATCATCGATTCAAAAGGAGAAGCTCCAGAACAATACACACGGACTACGATGAAGAAGAAAGCTGAGATCCTAAAACCACACAGCCAAAAAATGAAAGAAACTCACATCGATTTTGAACCAAGCATGCGCGCAGCAAATGCTCAAAGAAATCCGTGAAAATCAAAGCCAAAAAAGTATAAATTCGCACCTAGAGCATGGTAGCCCGGGAGAGATTCGAACTCCCGTTCAAGTTTCGTCAAACTAAGCGAAGAGGAAAGAACCAAGTCGCCCATTCTACAAAAATCTCAAGAATTTAAGCCGATATTTAGGCCTACTCCTACCGCCAAAAACGTGGATTATAAACGTATACGTGAACCTAAACCCCCCCCCCGCACTAATGAGTTTTTTCAAGTCGATCAAGGTGTTAGTGCTCGCTATTTGGCTCCAAATGTCGGTGAATGTTGAAAACTATGGGGGGGTCTATCGTTTTTTGTTTGCGCGGAAATTCCGCAACGGTTTAGAATCACTGTGTCGTAATTTTGGCGGGCCCGAGGGGATTTGAACCCCTGTTCTCCGGCTTTCTCTCGTTGACGCCCGGAGGCTTGCGCATCCCTTTTTGTGATTCGGCGCCTTAATCCATACTCGGCTACGGACCCAAAATACAAATTATGCGTGGCTGGAATTAATTGTTGTTGTGTATGGTTATGTTTCGGTTAGTTCTTCGTTTATCCACCATGCCTTTTTTTTGCCTGATTTTTCTCCAGCGTAATAGTCTATTATCGATTTTCCAAGTTGTTTTTTTGATTGTTTCTGTACTCTTCTCAGTCTGTTCAGTATTAGCCATCTGTTTGTTTTGAGATATTCTGCCAATTCTGGTGTGGTTCCGCCTTTGTAGTGAATGAGGTAGTCTATTATTTTATGGTCTATTTCATCTATGCAGAAGGTGTGTGGATTTGTTTTTCCGCGTTCGTATGTAAGCAGTTCCAAGTCTGCAAGATATTTCCTTATTTGTGCAAACTCCTTTTCCATTTTGTTAAGTCTTTGCTCCAGCTCCAGAATTTTGTCAGGCTTCGGTGTCTTCTGGAGTTTCTCCATTATTGCTTCTCGGATGAAACTGCTTCTTTCTCCTTCTGGAACGCGCAAAATCATTTCCTTGTAGACTTCTTCTGGTATTTTCACTGATATAGTCCGCAACTTCGAATTTTCCCACCTTGCCACTAATACTGGCTATCAATCATTTCATATTTAACTTACACAGTTTTCTTTAGGAAATCTTTTAAGACGAACAACTCAACCTACAATCGAAGCCTATTTGAAGTGATAGATAATGATGAGAAAAACCACGATTTCCCTAATCAAATGTGATGTTGGTTCTTTAGCGGGGCATCATATTGTCCCAGAACCACTGTTCAATATTGCGGAGAAAAATCTGAAAAAGGCAAAACAAGAAGGATTAATCAACAATTACCATGTTTTCAATGTTGGAGATGATCTGCAACTTCTTATGGTTCACGGAAGAGGCGAATCAAATCCAGAAATTCACAAGCTTGCTTGGAACACGTTTCAAGAAGCCGCCAAAAAAGCCTTAGAACTAAAGCTCTATGGCGCTGGACAAGACCTTTTGAAAACAGCCTTTAGCGGAAACGTGAGGGGCATGGGTCCGGGAGTGGCTGAAATGGAAATAGAGGAAAGAGGTTCTGACCCAGTTGTCGTTTTTGCAGCAGACAAGACTTCAGCTGGTGCTTTTAACCTTCCACTGTTTCGCACATTTGCCGACGCAATGAATACTGCTGGACTTGTAATTGATCCGGACATGGCTGGCGGCTTCAAATTTGAGGTATTGGATACCTTTGAGAATAAGATTGTTGTTGTCAAATGTCCTGAAGAAGTGTATGAGCTAATTGGGCTTATTGGAACTGTAGGCCGATATATGGTTTCACGTGTTTGGAGAACTAGAGATGGCTTGATATGCGCTGTTGGCAGCGTAACCAAACTTTCAAAGATTGCTGGTAAATACGTTGGAAAGGATGATCCTGTGCTTATTGTGCGTGCGCAACACGGGCTGCCAGCTTTGGGCGAGATTCTTGTGCCTTTCATGCACAGTTATCTGGTTGCGGGATGGATGCGTGGAAGCCACTGGGGTCCACTAATGCCCGTTAGTGTAAAAGACGCAAAATGCACGGTTTTTGACGGTCCTCCAAGGATTGTTGCTTTGGGCTTCCAAGTTTCAAACGGCAAAATCGCAATGAATGATAACGGAAAACCTATGGTGGCTGACTTGTTTGATGATCCAGCTTTTGATATGGCTAGGCATGAAGCTATGGAATATGCTTCTATGCTCAGACGTATGGGTGAGTTTGAACCAGCACGTTTAGGCATTGAAGAGATGGAATACACAACTTTGCCACAGATTCTGGAAAGACTCAAAGAACGTTTCAAACCGTTCTAGATCCGCGTTTGATTACTAGACACAACTTCGTGCCTTATTTTCAAGAGTTCATCGCATCGACGTTTAACAGTTTCATAGAGTCTATTGCGTAACTCCTCTCCAGTCGCTTTTCTCTCTTTAATCAGCAAAGTTTTTCTTCCCAGTTCTATGTCGCCTATCGCTGTGAACCATGCTTCAAAATCTCCTCGGTCGGTGTGAAATTCTATAGAGCTTACGTCAACTTTTAAGATTTTGTCGCAGAAATCTTGGAGGTTCGCCGCAAAAACATTTAAGGGTTTTCCTACATCCGCGTAAAAGTGAAATGATTTTTCTGCTGGTAGATATTCCAAGATTTGCTGAGCCTTTTCTCCGTTGATTTCTGGGAAACCAAATGCGCTTTTTCCCTTTTCTGTTATTATGTAACGCCCCTTTTCAGGCGTCATCACGTATCCCATTCTGGTAAGTCCTATTATGTGCATCATAACAGAAGGGAAACCTAATCCAACCTCTTCAGCTATCTTAACAGCCTTAGCAGGCTCATCAAGCACCCACATAGTCTCAAGAACCAGTCTCTTAACAGGTGACAGTTTCATTTTCACTACATCCTACAACTATTATATGCACAATCTATTTTTCAGACTTTCTATTGCCTTATGCAAAAAGAGAAAAATTCGTGTACGGAAAATGCCTCCTTTTCTTCCGAAAACGTAAATAATAGCGGACTCATTACTAATAAAGCTTAAAAACATAGCAAGACGGGAAAATTCAATGAAAATGGCTGTACTAGTATACGAGTATCCACCAAAAATTGTCGGTGGGTTAGGCACTTACGCAGCTGAAATCACACGAAAGTTTGTTTTAATGGACCACGATGTTACTGTTTTCACAATGAATGATGACACCCGCAGCCTTCCAACCAGAGAGATTTGGCGTGGCATAGAAATTCACCGTCCATTACACATTGACATTTCAGATTCGCTGCCAGATGTTATTGCAGAAGACATCAAGAAATGGGGTCGAGGCATCAATTTGTTCTCTAAAATCCTTATCTACAACTATCTAAGCGCTTCAAAACTCGTCAACGAACTCATAAGAAAAGAAGACTTCAAATACGACATCGTAATTGCACATGACTGGCTTTCCGCCATCTCTGGGATAACCATCAAAAAGGAGCTTGGATTACCCTTCGCATTTCACGTCCACTCCACTGAGAAAGGAAGAACCCTTGGGAACGGCTCAGAAGTAGTAAGCAACATCGAGCTTCACGGCGCAAAAGCAGCAGATCTAATTGTAACAGTTTCATACGCTATGAAAGACGAACTCACAAAACTTGGTTTTCCGAAAGACAGAATCCAAGTGTGCTACAACGGCGTTGACGAGCAAAAATATAATCCAGAGACAGGGAACACCGAGCAATCTGGAAAGCTTAGAGCTTCTTATGGTATCAAAGATGAAGACTTGATGATCTTGTTCATTGGGAGACTCGTAGGTGTTAAAGGCGTTGACAGGCTTATAATGGCTATGCCCCATGTTTTGCAGAAGAAACCGAATGCAAAACTTGTCATAGTAGGGTTAGGCGACCTGCAAGATTACCTAGTTAATTTGGTTAAAACCATGAGACTGGAGAATTCTGTGAAATTCCGCTTCGAATTCATTCCAGAAGAAGAACGCATCCTCCACTACGCCGCTTGCGACGTAGCAGTTTTCCCAAGCCTCTATGAACCGTTCGGAATAGTCGTCCTCGAAGCCATGAGCATGGAACGCCCAGTCGTTGTCGGAGCAGCTGGCGTCAGCGGGATGCGGGAGATAGTCATTCCATGTGGCGATGAACAATGCGGCTATCACGTTAACCCCAGACATCCACCAGACATCGCTTGGGGTATAGTCAGTGCTTTAGAAAATCCTGAGAAGATGAAATGGCTTGGAAAAAACGGTAGACAAAGGGTCCTAAACGATTTCACATGGGACAAGATAGCTGAAAGAACAATCGCGTTGTATGAAAACATAATTAAGCGTTAAGCTATTGCTGAAGCCTAAACTTTTACGGGTGAGCTTTTGAGTTCCAGCAACCGTCTAAGCCTAAGAAAGAAGGTTGCAAGGGAAGCCGCTCACCTTCTCTATTTTGGAGTTGAAAAAGAATACAAACAGGCTAAACTGAAGGCTGCAAAAACCTTTGGAGTCCACTTTCTTCCAACGAATCTTGAAGTTGTAATTGAATTTGACAGGATAGCAGAAGAAAAAGAAGGTGCAACAAGGAAAGAGCGTTTAATTGAGATGCGCAAACAAGCCCTAGAGCTTATGAGAATTCTAAAGCCGTACAATCCAGTTTTAATCGGAAGCGTCTGGCGTGGAACAATACATCGTGAAAGCGACATCGATATTACTGTGTACTCTGACAAACCAAACGACGTTCTAGAAGCAATAAAACAAAACAACCTCAGGGTTATGCGAACTGAATGGGCTACGGTAACAAAAGAAGGGCTAAAGAAAACATCCTTTCACATTTACTTGGAATTACAAACAAAAGAAAAAGCCGAAATAATTGTCCGAAGCCCTGAAGAAGCCAATCATAAAGAAAGATGTGAAATATATGGAGACACAATCACTGGTCTTCGGATACAAAAATTAGGAAAGATACTTCAAGAAAATGCAACCCAAAGGTTTGTCCCCTATTAGTGTTAATAGTCAATTCAAAGATGTTTAAATATGTGATTCTCAATACATCAAAGTAAGGATACGTTGCAGGAATCGAAGGTGCCAGTATGGAACTGGACAAAAAAGCGTTCAGAAAACTCTTCCCCAACCTTGTTGAAGAATTAGAATCCAGCAAAAACAAGGTTGCAATAAACTCTGTGAGAACAGACGTCAAAACCGGAGAAAAAGCAGTGTCTAAAAGGTTCACCCACTATGCACCCGACGTAATCGATTTTATTCGGCGATGCGATACAGAAGAGCAAGCCGAAGAAATAATCAGTTACATGGAAAAAAGAGGAGAGATAAAAAAGCAATATGCGAAAAAACTTAGGAAACAGCTTGAAGATAAAGGTGTGCGGGGCTTCGGACCTAAAAAAGAAGAAAACTACTATTTTAAACATGCCGAACAATAGCAAGCGCAATAGCCATGAACAAAGGAATACCAACTCTTTTCGTTCTTGTTCTCTCTCCACCCCTCAGTTAGGGCTAGGCAGTGAACACATGCCTAACGCAGCTGGCGTTGGCTTATTAATTGAACTTATCTGTTTTGGGGCGTTTAAGCTTTTTTTGTCAGCAATTACTTTTCCTCTGGTTGCAGCCCAAAGAATCTTAGCTTCAACAGGTGTGTCCTTCGCGATTAGGCGTCGCTGACGCCTCTGCTTTCGGTATTCATTTACGAGAAAAGGACGACGATTTCCCCGTGGCAGTAGCAAAGAATGTTGAAGAAGTCAATAAGCTGGCGAAGGTAGTTTGAACACATAACTCGTGAGTATGATGACGATGGCGAGCTGTTTCGGAAAAGGAAACAAATATTAAACGCAATAAAATGATAAGCAGACACTGAAAAACACAAGAGCAATAAATGAGCTTGTCAATAAATAGAAAGCCCAAAGCTACAGAAAATGGACGGAGGAAAACACATGAAGAGAAAAGCCTTAACGTTCGCCTTAATTATCGTTACATTGATTCTTATCTCCTTCCCTACTTTTATGACTAAAAGTGCTAATGCCGCAGACACTGATTATATCATAGAAAAAGTGAATCATACAATAGAAGTTATGTACAATGGGTACATTTTCATAAACGACACTGTGCAAATAAACGGCACAGCATCCGATGGTTTTCTCATAGGATTTCCATACAAGTATGCCCCGCATATTCTTCGATGTGTAGCTTATAACGCAACTGATGTTTTCCCAGTGAGCCTTAATGTCCCCTTAGAAAATCGTAGCGGTTTCTATGGCGTGAAAATAGACCTTCCAGAAGAGACACCACAAGTATTCACTGTTGGATTTGTACTCTCAAACAACCTTATCTTGCAAGAATCCTCTAATGTGAGTCGCATAGATTTCCCAAAATATCCGAGTCTAACAAAGAGCGCGGTCACCTGCAACGTTTCGATTCTTTTGCCAGAGGGTTGCACGTACATGAGCGGCACCAGTCTTAAATATTCGCAGGAAAATCTGCCAGCTTTCACGAATCTACCTGCAGATGTAACTTTTTCGTTGACCGAAGATGCAATGCAAATAGTTGACATAAAGGAGCTGAAACGTGAAATGAAAATAACCGGTACGGGCGAGATAGAAGGCTCAGATTCCTACCGCATAACAAACAAGGCTCCGCAGGGAACTGGTTTCATCGAGATAGTTTTACCACACAACGCCTCTAACCCAAGTGCGTATGACAAGCTTGGAAGAGGATTGGAAGTAGATGCGACTGGAAAAGCAAACAGGTATAAAGTTTCCTTCGCGTCACCGTTGAAAATTGAAGAGTCAGCTGTTTTCACCGTGAGATATTGCTTGCCTGGTGAAGGTTGCATTGAGCAAAATGAACGGAGAAATTTCGACTTTGTATTTCCATTGTTCGAACATTTGGATTACTACATCGATCGGTCGTCTGTAACCTTCGTCTTACCGGAAGGTGCTAATATATTAAGCTTCGAAAACGTTTCGATTTCCGGTTCTTATAGCATAACAAGAGACGTTTTCCAAGAAAGGTTAACCATAAACAGGCAAGGCGTGTTTTCGCTGGATAGCTTCAGCGTGGGGATAACGTATGAATATGGTCTTTTATGGTTGTCTTTCCGTCCTACACTATGGATGTGGGCGTTAGCAACTGTTGGATGCGCAGTAGTTGTTGTTTGGAAGAGACCTAAGGCTGCAATTTCAGTTACTGTGCCTAAAATAGCGGTGGGAGTTCGTTCAAGGGATATTAAATCGTTCGTTGATGCGTATGAGAAGAAAAGGAAAATAACTTTGGAATTTGAATCTCTGAAGATAAGGGTGCGTAGAGGAAAGGTTCCGAGAAGTCGATACAAGGTGCGGAGGAGAACACTCGAAACGCAGCTTAATGCTTTGTCTAGGAGCCTAACCGATTTGAAAGAGAAACTGCGAGCGGCTGGAGGACGTTATAGAGATTTGATGCGGCGGCTTGAGGTTGCGGAAACTGAAATCAGTGGAGTTGAAGCGAACATTGAGAGCATTGAAACACGTCACCGCCGAGGAGAACTTTCACTTGGGGCGTACCGCAAACTTCTCGCGGATTGCGAGGGGAGAAAAGATAAAGCTGAAACAACAATTAACGAAATTCTAATGAGACTACGTGAAGAAATCCAATAGCAAACCCAAAAGTTTTTATTTCGTTGTTCAAAATTCATGAGATTCCAGTTGAAGAGAGAAGAAAAATGGTGAAGATCATAGTTGATAATGATAAATGCACTGGATGCGGCACATGCATAGAGACTTGTCCTGTAGAGGTTTTCGAGATGAAAGATGAAAAGTCTGTCCCAGTAAAAGTTGAAGAATGCTTGGTTTGTAGAGCCTGTGAAGCTCAGTGCCCAGAAAGTGCAATTCAAGTAATCGAGTAGCCTTTCCATTCCGCTTATCTCGTTTCTAGAGTAGTTATCTATACGTTCCAGAAAGCCTTCTGAACCTGTTTCACTTGCTTTATGAGCTTTTCACCTTGCTCATTAATGCGTTTTTTAGTTGCGGGAACATTATCTTCTATACTGTAAATTGCCCCGCTCATCTTCGCAACGGCTGCCACAGCTAATTTCCCAATAAACCTTAGACTGTAACCTCCCTCAAGCACCAATACAAGTTTTCCTTCGCACATTTTTGAAGCCGCATTGAAAATTGTTTCATAAACTTCTTCGTAGCACAAGGCGGACAGAGAAAGACTTCCTACAGGATCTGCGTGATGGCCGTCTAAACCAGCAGATACCAGTACAAATTGTGGCTTGTACTGTTTTATTATGGGCTTTACAATTTCGTTCATTGCCTTCAAATAAATCCGGTCGCCTGTTCTGAATGGTAGAGGAACATTTACATTGTAACCTAAACCTTCTCCTTCTCCGATTTCATCTATGAAACCTTTTCTTGGAAATTCTCGCGGGTCCTCATGTAAGCTTACGTATAATACTTTGTTGGTTTCGTAGAAGATTTCTTGCGTACCGTTTCCATGATGGGCATCTATATCTAATAGCAGAATCCTCTTCAATTTGAATTCTCTGAGCAGATATTTTGCGGCTATAGCAATGTTGTTGAATATACAAAAGCCGCATGTACTGTATTTTCCAGCGTGATGTCCTGGGGGTCGAACCAAGGCGAAGGCGTTCTGAAATTTTTCCTCCATCACAAGGTTAACAGCCTTTATGGTTCCACCGACAGCATAAAGGGCAACATCAAAACTTTCTGGCGAAGCCACAGTATCTCCTTCCACATCTAGAAGGTCTCCTCCTGATTTACACAGATTCTCTACAAATTCAATGTATTCTATACCGTGGACGAGTTCAACGTCCCTCAACCGAGCCTTTTCCGGCTCAACAAACTCCCAATTTCCGACGCCTTGAAATTTACTTTTCTTCAACTCTCTAACAATTGCACGGAGACGCCTTGCCGATTCAGGATGACCTCTGCCCGAATTGTGCCGATAATATGTGGGTGAAAAAATCACGGCTGTTGTGCTCAAGTTATCATCTCCTTAAAAACTGTTCGAAACAATTTCTGTAAGTATTCTCTTGTGGAATATCCTTCTTTTTTGGCTAGTTTTTTGATGACTTTGTTTACGCCTGTTGCGTATTGTATTGCCCTTTTCGGCTTTTTCACAATGAAATGCGGAAGCCCTATGTCCTCGGCCATCTTTCTTAAGACAGTTTTTCTTAACATGTCATTCGGTGACTCTATCTTAAGCTGCAAGGGAAGCTTTGCAGCAAATTTTGCCAGTTGATATGTGGCAAAGGGTAGGCGAAGTTCTACGTTGTGGAAGTTGCAGATTTTGCTGTCTCTTTCAAAGTTGTTTTCATACATTCCTGCAATGTCGTTGAAAATAGTTTTCTGCACAGATTCTTCACCATACTGAACGTAATCATTCAAGTATCGCTTGTAGCCTCCGAAAAGCTCATCTGCACCCTGTCCAGCAAGCATAACCCTAAATCCCATCTTCGAAGCCTCTTCAGCTGTCCAAAAGACTGGAATGCCTATGCTTGTTTTGACGGGATTTGTCTCTTCAATCAACCACAAAACTTTCGGCAGAACTTCCTCCACAGCCTTTTCACTGTAAAGATGAATGTGAAGTGGCAAGTTCAGCGCTTCCGCCGCCTTTTTTGCATGTTCAATTTCAGGCTGGTTTTTTAGACTTACAGAAATCAGATGCACTTCTACTCCGAACTTTTTGGCTAAAAGCGCGATTATGCTGCTGTCCAAACCACCGGAGAAGGCGACTGCAACTTGTTTAAGTCCAGAAACTCTTTGATTGACAGATTTTTGTAAAAGACCGCTTAATTTTTTGGTTGCAGCTTGCATGGTCATTTGCTTAGTTCTTGCATAAACGAGTGTTTTTGTTGGTTTGAACTTGAAACCATGCTTATCAACATTGGCTATGTGACCTGGCGGAAAGGAATGCACTTCTTTTATTCCGATTTTCCATAATGCCTTGCGCTCAGATGCTAAAGCCGATAAATCCGTGTTTTCACCGTAGTAGAGCGGGTATAACCCTAAAGATTCTCTCCCAGCCATGAGCCTTCCAGATTCAGCCACCGCAAAAGCGAAGTCGCCCTCAAAATCCTTGATAAGGGCATCTGCGTTTTCTAAATTTTGATTCAGTTTTGCAGTGACGAGCTCCACACTGGAAAATTCAGTGTTAAGCGAATAGATTCTTCCCTCAAAAACAAACGTTCCTTCATGGAATTTTATTGGTTGCGGTTTGTCTGAAATAAGAATTTTTGAGAAGACATTCCCAATAAGTATGGGTGAGCTTGGGTCTTTGTCTTGTAAATCCTCGATGGATTTTCTTATGATCACAGTTGTTGGTGATGCCAGTCCGAAGGTTTCAGCGCCTTTATGCTTTAACATTTTGAGCATGGTAACTGCTGTTTTTGCGACATTTTCGTTCTTTTTGCTTACAATAGTGGTTATTGCGCCCATGTGGAATAAGCCTCTTGATACGGTAAAGCATTAATCCTTAATCGACTTATCTATTGCGGAGGAGCGATAATTTGCCTATTCTTCCTATAGACACGGGTCGTTACGGAACTCCTGAAATGAAGAGAATTTTCGAGGAAGAAACACGTGTTCAAAGGATGTTGGATGTTGAAGCAGCTTTGGCTTGGGCGCATGCTGAGGTTGGCGACATACCGATGGAAGATGCTGAAAAAATAGCTGCTATGGCTTCGACGAAGTATGTTAAATTAAGTCGGATAAAAGAGATTGAACGTGAAATAAAGCATGATATTGCTTCTTTGGTTAGAGCTTTAGCTGAAGTTTGCGGACCAAGTGGGGCGTATGTTCACTTAGGAGCTACAAGCTATGACATTGTGGATACGGCAAGAGCACTTCAGTTAAAAGAAACGTTAGGGCTAATTGAAAAACGGTTAGATGATTTTGAGAAGATTCTGATGGAAAAGGCTGTGCAATATAAAAACACGTTGATGATGGGTAGAACTCATGGTCAGCATGCGTTGCCGATAACGTTAGGCTTCAAGTTCACGGTTTGGATGCGTGAAATCTCAAGGCATATTCAAAGGCTTAGCCAATGCAAAGAACGCGTTTTAGTTGGAAAAATGAGCGGAGCGGTAGGCACCCAAGCTGGTTTAGGGTTTCATGCTATGAAAGTTCAAGAGCTGGTTATGCAACGGTTAGGAATCAAATCTGCTGAAATTTCCACGCAAATCGTGCAGCGGGATCGCCATGCTGAACTTGTGTGTTTATCAGCTGTGATTGCTTCAACGCTTGATGATTTTGCCACTGAAATTCGGGAGCTACAAAGACCAGAAATCGGAGAGCTTTTTGAGCCGTTTGAAGCGAAAAAGCAGGTTGGCAGCTCAACAATGCCTCACAAGCGGAATCCAATAACCTGTGAAAAGATTTGCGGTTTAGCTAAGATTGTCAGAAGCCTCGTTTTTCCCGCTTTAGAGAATGTTATAACTTGGCATGAGAGAGACTTAACGCAGTCGTCTGCAGAGCGGTTCATAATTCCTGAGGCATGCATCCTAGTTGACTACATGCTGTTTTTGATGAGCAACGTAGTAGCTAATCTATACGTTGATGAGCAACGCATGCTGAAAAACATTGGATTAACCCAAGGATGTGCCATGTCCGAAGCAGTCATGATTGCACTAGCACGGAAAGGTATGGGTCGCCAAGAAGCCCATGAGCGCCTTAGAAAACTAACGATGAAAAGCAAAATGGAGAAGCGGCATTTCAGGGCAATCCTCTTGGAAGACAAGGTTGTAAGCGAAAAATTAACCGAAAAGGAGATTGATGATGCTTTGAATCCGAGGAATTATTTGGGCACTGCTTTGGAGCAAGTTGAGCTTATGGTTAAAAAGACCAATGATGAACGTAGAGCTAGAAGTCTAATAATCGAGAGCTAGAAGAAATAGGATGATGGAGAAAACCTTACACACACAGTGATATTTGATATTAATTGTTGTATAACTTTTTAGATGGCATGTTTAGATGAAAAATAGAAATTAGTCATAGATCAATTTTCACACATACTTATTTTGTTGAATAACTTAAATACTAGTGGTTGAACTAATTAATTAGTTGCTTCTTTAAGGTGGTAAGATGGAGTGATGAGGGATGAGTACAATGATGAATAAGCCAACGCTGACCGTGTTGGGCACATGTTCACCGCCTAGCCCTAACTGAGGGGCAGAAAGAGAACAAAAAGAAAGGAGATATAAAGTTAAAACGTCAAATGGAGGGAGGATGCATGAAGAAAACGGCAATCATAATCATATTGGCATGTGTGCTTGTAGTGTCCGTCTGTGTAATTATCTATCAAGACTTGCAAATGAGTGCGCTAACAGAGAAGATAACTGAATTACAATCTCCTCAACTTCACGTCATTAAAATTGAATGGAAGTCTTCTCCGGAGTTAGGGTTCTATGTTTCTGGAGTAGTATTCAACTCAGGAACTGAAGCAGCACATAATGTAACGTTGACTGTGAAGGCTTACTGCGAAAATCAAACTCTTCTCGAAAGCCACGTGTTCAGATGGGGAGAGATTGCTGGAAAAGACCGTGTTACCTACAGTTATGCATGCACCGAATATTTTGGAGAAGTTTACATGGTTACTCAAACCGTATCTTTCAGTTAAATGGAAAGCCTAAGGTTTTTCCTTGGGAGACGTGTAAGTGCCTAGCTTCAATTGAGAAGCAGAAAGCGACAAAATGAAGTAGAAGGGAGGTGAAAGAATGAAAAAAGAGAATTTGATATGCTTATCCTTTGCTTTTCTACTGTTATCGGTGCTTGTGGTTGATGTGAAGGCTACCAACTGGAGTTTTCCCCCATACCAGTACGGAACTACAGATACCAGTGGAGAGGGCGAGGCAAGCGTCAACCCAAGCACAGGCCTACTCGAGGTGAGAAGCATAACTCTCAGGAATCAACATGGTACAGCAACGTCATGTGCGTGGTCAAAGATAACAGCGGGAGGAGATATATACATATGGTGGGCTTACGTTCTTAAAGGCTATATCGAAGCTTATGGGAGTGCATTTGCCGATATCACCCTTTCCGTTAAAGTGGAAGACCAAGCGGGAAACGTCGTGACCAGTAAAGAATTATTCCACAAAGAGGCATGGGTGTGGCAACACTTTGACATAGATGAATCGGTAGATAACATTCATCCTTTCAATAATACTTGGATGGTTACTCTTCCAGCATCTGGAGACTATAACGTGACGACAATTCTCTATGGCCGTAGTGACTGTGAGAGCGCAGCCATAGTTGCAAACTGCGACTTCTTATCTGGTGATTACAGAGCGGAATTTTCAATGTATGTTACAGATAGACTTCCTATGTGTCCAACACTCTCCATTTGGAACGGCACGGATTACGTTGAAGAAGGGGTTTTAAATATTCATGCCTATTCAGACATAACAGTTCAACACGAGATTACACAACCGCTTGTTCCTGAGAACGGACAGTATAAACTTCAACTGAGAGAGCTGCAGAACAACACAAGCCACATAGACCAAGTGAAACTTTATGCCGTTGATTACGAAGGAGAATGGCACCTGTGTCCGCTAACATATGCCTATCACAACTTACTTGGCAATGTCAAGCGGACTCTACGCTTTGATGACGACAACCGTGTGGACTTGAAGCCTACGGAAACAATAGGCTTAAAATTCGCGCAGCCACTACCATACGGAGAAACTGCACGCTTCATATTTGAAATAAACGGCTATAACATGAAATGAGATTAAAGTAATGAAAAACCTTAACTTCTCCTCTTTTTCTGTTGTTTAAAACCTTTTAGGCGTTAGGTAAGGTTCGTATTCAAACGTTTTTCTCAACTTGTCATGCAAAAAGTTGCTCCGGGGTTTTAGTATTCTGTTAGGGCTTTTTGTTCCCATTCTTCTCCTTTTTCAAGTTTCTTCCACTCTTCTTTTCTAACAAAGCCGCCTACTTGTTCTTTTATTTTTTTTGCAAGTCTTGGTCCTATCAGCGGCAGGCTTACCAAGTCCTTGATGGCTACATGTTTTATGTCTTCTATTGTTTTGTATCCAGCGTTGTAGAGTATGCGTCCGCGAACTCTGCCCACTCCTTCAAGCTTAACAATTGGCAGCAACTCTTTCTTTACGCCTTTCTCGATTCTTTCCATGAGCCTAAGAGTTTGCGGTCGCACTTGTTTGTTGCCGAAGAGCAGGGCCAGTTCATGAGTGGCATGAAGAAGCCATTTTGCATTTTGAATTGTTCTGTAAAGGTCTCCTGGTTGCACTCTGAACTTTTCAATTGCTTGATCTTCGCTCATTTCTTCAATCCAGCCTTTCAAAACCATGGCGGTTTTTACCTCTCCTAGAAGTTCTTCGTAGGCTATTCTGTCTTCCCACTCATCCGGTACGTCCACAAGAAGCTCTTCTTTGTGTTCTTCCATGAAAACTGCTACTTGGTCTATTTCTTGTGTGTATGGTCTCAGTTTTGGAGCCATGTCAGGCGTATGAGCAATCATGTGCAAAAGACTTAACTCCGTCAAATATGCAGGTCTGTATCTTAATGCGTCGCGGATTATGACGGCTGAAACAGGGTCTATGTAAAGCTCGCTTACTCTCTTTCCGAATTTCGTGGCGAAAATTTCATCACCAGCAACGTCGATCATTTCCTCGTCGTATAGGTACTTCAGAATTTTGGCTATTACACTCTTAATTGCTTTGACATCATATTGGTATGCGTAAAAGGTTCTTCCAAAAAACTCGTAGATTCCCCTTTCCGTGTGAGCAAAATCTGCTGCTATTGTTGCCAGCACATGTGATCTTAAGATTCTTTCAACTGCAAGTTTTGACCATATTCTCTCTGGTTTTGCAAGAATGTAGCTTTCCATCAAGTAGTCTGCTTCATCACTTGTTTTGGCTGTAAGTATTGCTTCGCCAACCTTGTCATATTTTGGTCTTCCAGCTCTACCTGCCATCTGTTTATACTCTAGAACGCTGATTGGGTAATAACCATATCCTGATTCGTATCGCCTATAATCTTGAATTACAACCGTTCTGGCTGGCAGGTTTACGCCGAAAGCCAATGTAGGCGTGGCTGCTAAAACCTTAATTCTCCCATGTCGGAAAGAATCTTCTATTACTCTGCGGTGTCCACCACCCAAACCAGCATGATGAAAAGCTGTTCCATGCTGAACTAGTTCAGCCAGTAACTCGCTTATTCTTGTTCTCTCTCCAGCTGCCAAGATTTTCTCAGCATCACGCACCAGAGCACGCTTCACAGGCTTGGATAAGAGTCCTTCAACTTCGCTGGTAGCCTTTTTTGCAAGCGTGACAGCTTTTCTCCTTGTATTTGCAAAGATCAGTGCTTGTCCGCCAGATTTTATGGTGCTCAAAGCCAAGTTTATGGCTGAATTTCTTGATCTTTTCTCTATTTTTCTAGCGTCTCCATCTTTAAATTGGATTTCCTCATGTAGAACTACGCCTTCATTCAGTTGGATTGGCCGCCACTCTGTTGTAACGTAGCCTGCTTTGAGCCATTCTGCGATTTCCTCAACATTGTTTATTGTTGCACTCAAAGCTAAAACCTGCATGTCTGGATTAACCTGCATTAACCTTGCTAAAACAACTTCTAATGTTGGTCCTCGTTCACCATCATTTAGCAAATGCACTTCGTCAGCAACTACGAGTGAAATCTCATCCATCCACTTGGCTCTATGCCTCAGCAGTGAATCTGCCTTCTCATTCGTAGTCACGATTATGTCGTATCTTTCCAGCCATGCGTCAGTGCTGTCGTAGTCGCCTGTGCTTATGCCTATCCTTATGCGTCTTCCGTTGGGCTTTCGTATTGAAGTGTATTTTTTGAATTCTTGATATTTTTCGCTTGCTAAAGCCCTCAAAGGTGTTAAATAGATGGTTTTTCCGTTTTTTTCCAGTATGTGCTTAAGGGCACAGAATTCGGCGACTAGAGTTTTTCCAGAAGCTGTTGGACTTGCCAAAACAAGGTTTCTTCCTTCTAAAGCCCCAGCTTTTATTGCTTCTTCTTGTGGGGGATAAAGCTCAACGAGTCCAGATCTGATTATTATTTCTTTAACGGATTCTGGTATTGACAAGTCTGTTATTTTCACTGGAACGCGCCCATTTAAGAGCAATTACCATCTCATCAATTTAAAGTGTTACTGCAACACGAAAATCCCTTGGGTTATGTTTTTTAATATGATGTATGCTAGAAGTTCTAATGGAAGGACTTGAACTAGAATGATTGAGAACGTAAAGGAGTTGCTTAAAGCACACGAAGGTCTAAAACGCGAAGTCTATTTGGATATTGAAAATTCGAGCATGGTCCCCAAAGAAGTTGTTAACGCAATGCTGCCATACTTCAATCAACATGCATACGGTAACCCAACACTAACACACAAACCAGGCTGGGAAGCCTTCGAAACAATAATGCAATCATCACAAAAAATAGCTACATCTTTGGACTGCAAAACACTCGAAGAAGTAAATTTCACCCCCGGAGAAACAGAAGCCAACAACCTAGCACTGATGGGAACGGCTTTTTCGATGAAGGATAAGGGTAAAAAAATTGTGATTTCCGAAATTGAACCTTTGAGCGTTTTGCATGTCGCTGATTTGCTCAATAAATATGGATTTACTACGGTGAAAATCCCAGTTGATGGCGAAGGCTTCATCAACCTTGAAAAATTGAGGGATGCTGTAGATAAAGAAACAATCCTCGTAAGCGTGTCAACCGTGAACCACGAGATTGGAACAATAGAACCAGTGAAAGAAGCATTGGAAATAGTGAAAGACAAAAACTCTGAAACCATATTTCACACAGATGCATCAGATGCTTATGGAAAAATCCCACTTGATATACGAGAGTTAAATGTGGATTTAGCAACGATAAGCAGCTACAAAATTTTAGGTCCAAGAGGAATAGGTGCATTATACGTTAAGGAAGGCGTTAGCATTAATAGAATTTTAGAAGGTCAAATAGGCACACAGAAGCTTTGGCCAGGGGTTGAAAATACGCCCTCGATTGTTGGTTTTGCAAAGGCATCTAAACTGGCATTCCTTAATTTTGAAGAAAATATGAATCACATGCGAAGGCTCAGAGACAAATTAATTGATGGGATAATCGGGAAAATGTCAGACGTTAGGCTTAACGGACCTGAAGGCAATAAAAGGGCTCCTGACAACGTGAACATAAGCTTTCTAAGATGCGAGGGTGAAGCATTAACAATTGAACTGAGCCTGAACGGAGTTTACGTTTCAAGCGGAAGCGCGTGCACTAGACGCCTCCTTCAGCCCAGCCATGTGCTCGTTGCCATAGGCAGAAAATTCATCGAAGCCCACGGCAGCATCCTAATGAAAGTTACAAGATACCATACCGAAGAAGATATAGACTACGTTCTAGAGGTTATCCCAAAGGCCGTTAAAAGGATAAGAGGAATTGTTGGCTCCATGGTGATGAAGTAATCATGTCTAGGACGCCTCTTCCGTATAACCCGAAAATACTCGAGCTTTTCCGGAATCCGAAAAATCTTGGAAAGATGGAAGATGCCACTGTAACGGCTGTCGCGGGAAATCCATCGTGCGGAGACATGATAATTTTCTACCTAAAAATCAATAGCAAAGATGTTATTGAAAAGGCATCGTTCGAAAGCTACGGCTGTGCCGCTAACATAGCAACCTCAAGCATAGTCACTGAAATGATCAAAGGAATGAAGCTCGAGGATGCATGGCAAGTATCGTGGAAAAGCGTTGTAGAGGCTGTCGGCGGGCTTCCAAGCGTAAAGTTCCACTGCGGCATCCTAGCCGTTGGAGCATTGAAGAGAGCGATAAGAACGTACTACAAAAACAAAGGGGTTTCTCCCGATTGGCTGATGAAGGAACCAACCTTCGAAGAAAAGCAAGCTCTAGATGAGGAAGAACTAGCGAAAATACTTTCAAAAAGAATGAAAGCTGAGGAAGAAAAATAATGTTGGATCCTTACAAAATCAGACAAGACTTTCCAATTCTAAAACGGAAGATAAACAATCATCCATTAATCTACTTTGACAATGCAGCTACAACCCAAAAACCAAAACAAGTGATTGAAGCCATTAAGGAATTTTACGAAAATCGCAATGCGAATGTTCACAGGGCTATCCACACGCTTTCACAAGAGTCCTCTGAACTTTATGAGAATGCACATGAAGAGGTTGCCAAATTCATCAATGCAAACGGCATGGAAGAAATAATTTTTGTAAGAGGCACAACTGAGGCAATAAACCTTGTTGCTTATGCTTGGGGTCTTCGTAATCTAGGAAGCGAAAATGAAGTTTTAGTCACTTTGATGGAGCATCACAGCAACGTAGTTCCTTGGGAAATGCTCTCAAAAATGAACGGGTTCAAAGTTAAATATGCTGAAGTAAACGACGACGGAACCTTAAACTGTGAATCTTTTGAAAACGCGATCTCGCATAAAACAAAAATTGTCTGTTTAGCCCATGTCTCAAATGTCACTGGGGTTATAAACGACGTGAAAAGAGTTGCGAAGATAGCTCATGAATATGGCGCCTTGGTGCTTGTGGACGGGGCGCAATCCGTTCCTCATCTACCTGTGGACGTTAAAGATTTGGATATAGATTTCCTTGCGTTTTCAGGACACAAAATGTTAGGTCCAACGGGCATAGGTGCCTTATATGGTAAACGCAGAATTCTTGAAGAAATGGAACCATTCCACGGGGGAGGCTCGATGATAAAAGAAGTCACCTTTGACACCATGACAAGACGTTGCTCATTTTCTTTGAATGATTTGCCTTGGAAATTCGAAGCCGGAACCCCAAATGTCTGCGGCGGTATAGGCTTGATGGCGGCTGTTAGATATCTAAATGATCTAGGCATGGAAAACGTCAGAGAACACGAAGAAATTTTAACGGAGTACACCATACGTCGTATGCAAGAATGCGAGAAAGTCCAGATCTATGGTCCAGAAGATGCTTCGCTAAAATGTGGAATACTGCCTTTTGGCGTTGAGGGCTTAAGCTCGCATGATGTCGCCTTGTTCCTTGACAGTTATGGAATAATGATTAGAAGCGGTTTCCACTGTGCCCAACCACTACACGAAAAGTTTAGGTTAAAATCCTCAGCGAGAGCAAGCTTTTACATCTATAACACCCGTGAAGAAATTGACCGATTAGTTGAAGCGTTGAAGGAGATCGAACGATAGGTAATGAGCACCGTTGAAGACTATGTGGCTAGAATTGAAGAAACATGCGGTGAAGAAAAAAACTACGTTGTAATATTTAAATATAACTTGAAAAATCAAGCGATCGCAAAAATCCTGAAGAAAGCAAAAGTGGAAAAATCAATTTCTCGAATAATATTTGATTTAACCTTTGAAAACGTTTCTTTTCGTCTTTACGGAACTGGAAAGGCTATTTTTCGGAACTTGAAGGACAAGGAAGAATTGCAGAAGGTTTTGGCTGGTCTTTTATTGTGATTTTCTGTCTTGGTATGGTATACAATCAAATTTTAATTTTTGAGATTATTCTTGAAAAAACTTTGGCGACCTTTTGCAGCTCTGGCGTTATCGGCATCAGAAATTTAACTCTCTTTTCAGCTTCTGACTTGTAGGAGTCAATGATTGATTCTAGTTTCGCCATAATTTCACGTGATCTGCACAAGGAGCTCATGGTTCTCCTTGTCTGCAAGGTTAAGTATTTCCACTTGTCCGTTTCTGTAAACCAGCACTAGCTGTCCGGTGAGATATAAATGGGCTTTACGTATTTGCTCACTATAACTTTCAGGAAGAGACGCGACGGATATTTCAAGTGTTTTGCTGAACGGCTTCAAGATTTTGAGTAGAGAATTAAAGAATTCGTTCACTAAGTTGTCTTCTTCCATTTCAGTTTCGGACATTTGCCCCGCTTTTTCCTGCATTTCTTTCAGTTTTCTTTTATATGGGAACGATGGGTTATGGAATGGCGAGCTTGTGCATGTTTATTGGTACTTATGTTCTGTATGTTATAATTACTGGGTTATTTCCTATAATCAATATGGCATTTTATCAACCAGCTCTAAGATTTGTTAGATACATGATCCCTGAAAGAGAAATCTGGAGGATTGAAGCCGAGGATTGGTCCAAGCCATGCAGTTCATAAGGCTTTGTTGCGTTTGATTCACGACTGGTTCGGAAAGAAACTCTCTGAGTTAACTCAAGATTCTGTCAAGTTGAGACTGCGTTTGTTTAGCTATATCAGCTTAGGAACTCTGTAACCTCGTCAACCGATTTTCTGGACCGAGGCTCTGGGATTCTTGCTGGCCATCCGAGTGCGATTGCTGCCATTAGTTTCCAAGGCTTGCCAAGATGCCTCTTCAAAGCGTCAAGCGTGTAGTAGATGTCGCCAATCCACACGGTTCCTAATCCTAGCGAATAAGCCTTAAGAAGCATGTTCTGAATCGCCGCCGCAACACTGTGCGTTTCAGTCTCCCAACCCATCTCCCCAGCGTTCCAAACCGTAATCACAACAGGAGCCTCCTCCATAACCCCGCAAGACCCAAAAGAAGAACCCATATTCTCCCTACCAATCCGCTTAGAAACCAACTTCAACTCACGCCGAAACACATCAGTCAAACCCCTCTTCGCCTCCCCCCTCAACACAGTAAAACGCCACTGCTGACCATTCTTAGCCGAAGGAGCAAAAGTACCAGCCTCAATCACATGCCTAACCAACTCATCCGACACACTCTTGTCCATGTAACTCCGAACACTTCTCCTGCCCCTTATCGCTTCATCTAAATCCATACGCCCCACCAAGCCCTGTCCAATCAATATTTGGTTATAACAACCTTCCGTCCGAAAGTATTCTTTCTACATTCCTGTTAGCATCAATATTCTATATGCTATTCCACCGACAAAAATCGCAAATGCAATTTCAAAAACCGTGATAAACAACGCTCTTCTCCAACCCTGCTCCTTAACCAAAGCCGCAATAGTTGCAACACACGGAATATAAAGCATCGCCACCAAAGTAAACACAATCATCTGAACATGTCCAAAACCCGGTACATTTGCAAAGTCTGTTGTTCCGAATTCCGTTTCAAATAGCGCTAAGAGCGTAAACAAGGTCAACTCCTTTCTCAACACTCCAAAAATCAACGTAATCCCTGTAATTGCAGGCAACCCCAACCAAACAACAGTCACAGGACTGAGAACATCAGCAACAGGTTCCAAAAAACCAAGAACATCCACAAGCTTGATTATAAAGCTACCAGCTATTATCAGCGGAAACGCCATTATAACAAATTCTTTCAATCTAAACCACGCTTGCGTTACCACTGTCTTCAAATGCGGCGTCCTATAATCATGCATCTCCATAATCAAACCAGTAGACTCACCCGGCAAAACCTTAAACGCTATCCTCCCAAGAACAAAAATAATCAACAAGTCAATAACGTACAACAGTAACGCCCATTCAAAACCAACATACGCACCCACCAAACCAAGAATAATAACCGAAGTCGCCGCACAAGGCACCAAAGTAACAACAAAAGTCGCAAGAAACCTCTCCCTCTCAGTCTCCATAATCCTACACCCCAAACAAGCAGGAACATTACAACCAAAACCAAGCATAACAGGAATGAAAGCCTTCCCATGCAAACCGATCTTATGCATCAAATTATCCATCAAAAACGCAATTCTACTAAGATACCCAGAATCTTCAAGAAAATACAGCACCAAATAAAAAGGAATCAGATAAGGCAACGCTATCGTAATTCCAGCAATCAACCCTTCTATAATTCCCCCCCAGATTAACGTTGTCAACATCCCCGTCCCAAACACGCTTTCGTAAACAGAATAAAAATTCTCAAAAACTGCACCCAGCAACTGAGAAGTATAATCTCCAAAGGAAAAAATACCGAAAAAAACCGAGAGAATCACCGCAACCATCACCGGGTACCCCAAAATCCTATGAGTTGTCAAGGCATGCAATCTTTCCCTCATCGGAAGCTTCGTTGGCGGCACAATTTCTTGCACTTCCCTAGCGACACGCCCCGCAATCTCGTATCGCTCAGACGTTATCACAGTCGAACATGAATGCCCATGAATTCTCTCAATTTCTTTTGCAAGCTTTCTTGCAGCTGACACTATTTTCGGGTCTAGCTGGCGAATTTTCCCTTCTATCTGTTCATCTTCTTCCAACAGTTTTATCGCAGCCCATCTGGCAGGATAGGGAAGCTGAAGTTTACTCACCATTTCGCTAAGCTTTTGGATTCTTGTTTCCACCTCTTCACCGTACCTGTTTTTTGTGGGTTTCCCAACGCTTTTTTCAACAACGTCAACCGATGTTTGTATCAATTCATAAATTCCTGCAAGACTCGTTGCCACAGTCGGAACCACGGGTACGCCCAAGATCTTTTCCAATTTCTCTTGATCAATCTTTATACCCTTCTTTTTCGCCATATCCATCTGATTCAAAGCTATAACGATGGGTGTTTCAAGCTCCACCAATTGCAATGTGAAAAACAAGTTTCTTTCAAGAACTGAAGCATCAACAACGTTTATCACTAAATCAGGATTCTCAACCGCAATATATTCTCTTGAAATAAGTTCTTCTATGGAAAAAGTTGACAACGAATAAATTCCAGGCAAGTCAACAACGTCTATCATATGCCCTTTGAAGTGAAGCGTCCCCTCTGCCTTCTCAACCGTCTTTCCAGGCCAATTCCCAATATGTTGATGCAACCCAGTCAAATGATTAAATATCACTGACTTTCCAACATTGGCATTCCCAGCAAGGCATATGACAATCTTGTCTTTCTTCACTTCTCCACACTCACTAGAATCCTCTCTGCCATTCCTCTACCTATCGCAAGCCTAGAACCTCTCACATGGATTTCTATAGGACCGTGAAAAGGCGCGGACTTCACCACCATTACTCTTGTTCCGGGAGTAAGACCCATGTCCTCCAATCTCCTTTGAAAACCCCAACCATGACGGCGATGATGCCTATGGTGTATGGTCAACGCTTGAATGGAAAGAATAACACCTGTTTCTCCAGGCTTTAACTGGCTTAACTTTTTTTCCAAAGCGGCTTCCTCAGTCTGCAGCAATTTTAGGGTTACCTAAATTTAGGGTATCCTAAATCTTATATTCTATGGCTTTAGGCTTATTTGCAAGTTACCCTAAAAAAGTTAGACAAACCTTAAGAATCGAACAAAACTCGGAAACATGTTAAAACCTAACTATTACCCCTTTGTGCGGTTGTTCGTTTTTTCCTCGCAGTATTTCCTAAACTGTTCGATCCATCTTCCCATGAACTTCGGACGGCCAGCAGAGGTAGCCCGCGTAATAAACTCAACAAACCTCGCAAACTGCGATATAGTCTTCGAGTCTAATCGATGCTCAAGCACGTGAGCATCTTTAGCTGCAATGTCCTCTGGCACCAATATTATTTCCAGAAACTTCTTGAATGTATCATGTCTCATCTTAACCGCCTCTGCAACCTCCCTTCCCTTTGGAGTAAGAGTGATGCTCCCGTATTTCTCGTAGATAACAAAACCTCTATTGTGAAGTTTTCTCATCATCTCCACAACGGAGGATGGCTTGACTCGTAACTCTCTTGAAATGTCTTTTATACGGGCATAACCTTTCTGCTCGATAATCTCATACACTGCTCTTAGATAATCCTCAACCCTTCCAGAAACGCTTTCGTTCATATAGTCTCCCTAATAAATTTAGGGGACTCTAATAAAAAGCTTTCACATTTGCTTCATGTTTGTGCAACTACTGAGAAGTCTGCTAGGAACTTGAACTTTTCTCCAGCTTCTGCTTCCTTCTTTGGTTTAAAAATATCTTTTCCGGGTTTCCATCATGTATATATGTTATGTAAAGCACATCTTTTCCTAAACCATAACGTTCCAAATCCCCCACAGAATTTTTAGCTTTCTCCAGCTTGTCAATCTTATCTTTTAGCTCTTCAACCGCTTCAAAAAGCATCTCTGCCTCTCCAAAATCGCCAGAACAAAGCATTAAATCCTTAAACCGAACCCATTCTGATGAAGCGCCAAGTTTTTTCTCTCCCTTTTTTCCTCCTTTTCTGCCTCCCATCTTCAACAGTTTCTGCAATTGAGCAGCCTTTTTTACCCACTCTTGGGTCTTTGAAGATTCCGGATTTCTCAAGAGTTCCTAACCATTGACTGTAATCTTCCAACAGCATCTTGTGCTGGTTTATTTCTTGTTCTATGCTTTGGCGGATTTCTTTAAGGGAATAAAACGTTCGAATTTCCGTTAAAAACTCATTCAAACTCGAGACCAGCATGTTCACGTTTCTTGCCCTTTAGTTTTCGTCCTTCCATAAACGTATCTCCTAGAGATTCTGCAATAATTTCTGTCAACTAGGCAAAATTTTGAAGATAATAGAGTTTGTGAGTGGTGGATATTACATACAATAGGCTTGTGGTCTCTGTTCTTCTTACGTTAGACTGTGAGTCTGGAATAAAACCAGTTTTAGGCATTATAAAGATAGAAGTATTATAGTTTATTTCTTGTTTCTTCGCCCGCTCTAATCAGCTAAAGAAGTTATTACAGCTCACAAAATACGTGGACAAACTCTACTAGAAGCCTAGTAGGGGGAGAGATTGTAGCGATATACCTCAGCCAACTTATATAAGTGACGCTGAGAATATTGCGAGGGCGCTCAAGGAGAAGTTGGAACAGCAAATGAACGAATGTTTCACGTGTAGTGTAATTAGACGAAGAGAAAGCGCGAAAAAGGAGGGATAATATGACAGGCGAAAAGAAACAAGCAGAAGAAACTGTTAAAGAGGAAAAGCCCACGGAAGCCCCGCGGACTCAGAAAGTCAAAGAGAACATTGTTTTTGTCGGAAGCAAACCACCAATGAGCTATGTTCTAGCGATCATCACAAGCCTATCGGCACCCAACGCTAAGGAAATAACTTTGAAAGCTCGAGGACGAGCAATCTCAACAGCGGTTGACACAGCCGAGATAACTAGAAGGCGCTTCATTAAAGACTTGAAAATACGTAAAATCGCGATAGGAACAGAGGAAATGCCAGCAAGAGAAGGCGAGAACAGAACGAGAATGGTTTCGACAATAGAAATAATGCTTACAAGAGAGTAGTGGAACATTGCGAAACAAAGCAACAATCGGCGAATACCTCGCTTTTCTTTCAATAAAACACGAAATCGACCCAGACAAACTTTTTTATGCATTAATCTCAGCTTGGGAAAACCAAAAATCCACATGCGGAAACCTTTCAATCAAATGCCGCAAGAAAACCCGTGACACAGCCGTCTTCCTTTTAACAAAAGGCCCAAAAGTCATTGCGCAATTCCCTATACCCAAAAACTTTCTTTTGGAAAAAACTAATCCAATTAGAACTTTCAGAAAAACCGACTTGCTCCGCAGATACCTAGTTAAGAAAACCGAAAGAAGGCAGCATCCCCTTCATATCAGAGACCTAAGACGCGGAATGAAGCAAATCAGCCTGAAAGCCAAGGTCTTGGAAATTCCAAAACCCAAGCTCGTTTTCACAAGATTATGCAACTGCGCAACGGTAACTAACGCTCTGATAGCAGACAAAACTGGAACCATTAAACTGTGTTTATGGAACGAACAGATAAGCTCCGTTTCAGAGGGCGATATCGTCCAGATTGAGAACGCACATGCATCCATATTTAGGGGCGAACAACAGTTGAGGATTGGAAAAAATGGAAAACTAAGCGTTATAGAGGACGCAGAATTCCCTCATAAGATAGGTGTTATTAAATATTAATTCCTTAGCGAGGGAGCTTATTAAGGATAATAGAGTTAGTATGTGACGAATTATTACACACTGTGAGGTGTTAATCGCTACATCGTGGCTTATAGGGCTTAACAACCAAGAAAGCAATAACCACATACAAAAGCATGCCCAAGGCTTGCCGCATCAAATCTGGAGCACACCAAAACCAACTTGTACCTCCGCTGAAATGTAGTCCAGCAATAAACCATGCAAATGCAATGTCAACAAAAAATTCTGTAACCAAGGCTATTTTGAATGGGAGTCTAACAATGTAGGAATCCAAACTCAAAGTCATATAAATTGGTATGTTAGCTACGAGAACAAACAATGTTAATCCCAGCGGAATGCCGAAGCTTTCCATAAAACCTCTAGCGTACAAATTGGCTTCTTGGTAAGGAGCTTGACAAAAAACGAGTGTCACGAAATAGTCGAAAAAAATGAAAGCAAAAACTAGGAAGGTTCGGTTCAGCCAATGATTATTTTTAGGAAAAAACAAAAATTTTAGATTAAACTGGATTTTTGGCTTCTGCACTTCTCCTTCCCCCTCGGCTTCTCCAACCTGAAACTATTGACTATAATTTGGATCATTGTTGCTTTAAGTCTTAGGGTATGTATTTTCAGTTCATATTTCAGTTTCAGAAGTATAAAATATAGCGTAAGCCAGAATCGGGTTCTGTCTCGGAGTTAGAATCTTAGAAAAGGAGCAAGGCTGCAAAAAAAGGGGTTAACATGGAATTATCAGTTGAAAAGCCTAAAAGCATCGAAAAACTGTATGATGAAAACAGCGGATTATGGAAATTCGTAAGGATAGATAAGGGACCAACCAAATCCGTGGAAATCATCGAAAAAATAAAGCTTAAGAACACCAATTATTCGCTTTGAACGGCTGGCGATGGGCTGCCAACTTATATTTTGGAGGATGATGAACAACTGCTTTTGCTTATTAGAACAAAATAACGGGAAGAAAAAGGTGGCAGCGTTATGGACAGACTTTGATGCCTTCATAAAGGCTTTGAAGACGTTTTTCCTTGAGTTATGGAGTAATGAAGTTTAAGTTATTATTCCTTCGACTTTGAATTTAATTTCTTGCCATATAGACTGAACCAACAATCTTGCTTCCTTGTCAATTACCATTAACAATGTTAGATAAATAATTCCGCCTATTGCTGTTGCAATTAAAGTCAAATATATTCTTGTTGGATGCGGGATAATAAACAGAACAGTTGCCATAAGAGCTGAAGCAAAAACGTATTTTGCAATATTCTGCCATGGAATGTCTATTTTAACTGACTTGCGTATGATTGCGTACAAAACAAGAAACATTGCAAATCGTGCTGTCATGTTTATTATTGTTACGTAGAGTGCCGCCTCCACAGCGTCAAATATAAAGTTTGTCAGGACATAAAATGCTGTTGGCAATGTTATCGCTGAGTGAATGTAAGGCAAGGTGAACACTTTAAAAATATTACTTCTTGAAAGCTGTTTAAGCGGTATTTTTGCTTTTTCATCTAGTTTCTCAACTCCAAAAAGTACTGAAGTGAAGAATTGCGACATTGTTAATATGAAAGCGTCGATGGCCAATAGGAACAGTACTGGTGCTGCTGCTTTAAAGGCGGGGTCTAATATGGTTAGATATGAATCCGGCATCGCCATAACTCCCGCGGTCATAGGGATTGCGAACATTAAGACCATTTTTAAAGAAGTTGTTATGTCCTCTAAACTTTTTTTAGCTAGCAGTTTTGGATACAGTGCAAATGATAGAAAGAAGGAGTACGCGATTATGTTTGCGATGATTGCTGCCGTCGCGTAATTTCCTCTTGCTGCTTTGCCACCGTAGATGAAGAGGAGTATAAATATGAAAGCGGCTATTTGGTTTCCAGCTATGTTGTAGATGGTTGCCACTGAGCCCTTAAGCCATTCTTTTACGTATTCCCATCGAATCTTTTGCTTTAATTCTTCGGATAGTAGTTTTGCATAGTATGCTATTTGAATTGAGGTGGCTACTATGATGCTTAACATTGCTCCCAAAAGAGGCTGTTGGAACTTTACGATTAGTGTGTATGCAAGGGCTATTTTGCATATTTCTCCGACGAGTAAGCCGTATCCAACTGCTTGCGGTTGTTTTGCGCGTAAACATGCGTGAAGCGCATTGATCAGGTAGAGTTCAATTATTTGGGCTGAAGCTGCGAAATAAAGTATTATGTATGATTCGTGGATGTTAAGTGTTGACGTGACTATCGGGACCAGCGGAACATAAAGAGCCACTGCTATAAGTCCAATTATCGAGTTTACAATTAACCCGGTTTTTACAGCTCCTTCTTTTCCACGTGCCACAAAACGTGTTGTCCAAAATGGAAGAGCCGTTGCAAGTAACGTAAAATACATAGTCAAGTCAAATATGTTTGACCATATACCGAATTGTGTTTCTGGGTTTTCTAGACTTCTTATCAAAAGGAGGTTGAAAATTAAGCCTGTGGCTATGCTGAGTATTTTAGATGTAAAAATAATAACGCCTGAATATTGTACTCTAATTTCGTTTTTAGCCAAAGCTTCACCTTTGTGGAAGTGTTAATGGTATAGTTTTGGATGCGTATATTTTAATTTGATTGAGTTTTATGTTATGTGTAAGAAGGGGATTGAGTTGGTTGACAGGGTTTTGGTTACTGGAGGAGCAAGTTTTATTGGTAGTCATTTAGTGGATGGATTGATGAGTGAGGGCTTTGATGTTGCTGTTTTGGATGATTTGTCTAGTGGTAGGCGTGAGAATTTGAGCGTGCATTTTGGTAAGCCTAATTTTTGTTTGGTTGAGGGTGATGTTAAAGATAAAGCTGATGTTAAGAAGGCTTTGGAAGGCGTTAACGTGGTTTTTCATCTTGCCGCAATTGTTAGTGTTGATTTTTCCGTGAAGAATCCTCTTATGGTTAATGAAGTGAATGTTGGTGGAACTTTAAATGTTCTGAGGGAAAGCCTGAACGCAGGTGTTAAACGGTTTGTCTATGCCTCTTCTTGTGCTGTTTATGGTGAGCCTGTTAATCTGCCTGTCAATGAGGGGCATCCTACTAAGCCTATGTCTCCTTATGGAGTTTCGAAGCTTGCTGCTGAGCATTATTGTAGAGTTTTTTGTGGGGTTTATGGGTTTGAGACTGTTTGTTTGAGGTTTTTTAATGTTTACGGGTCTAGACAGGTGGTTGGTCCTTATAGCGGGGTGATAATGAAGTTTATTGATAGGTTGAAACGTGGAGAAGCGCCTATTATTTATGGTGATGGGGAGCAAACTAGGGATTTTGTTTTTGTTGGGGATGTTGTTGATGCTTGTTTGCGTGCGATGCGTTGCAAAAATTGTGTTGGTGAAAGGATTAATGTTGGTTCAGGTGTGGAGACGACTGTTAATAGGCTTGCTGATGCTTTGATTCAGCTCTTTGGTTCGCATGATGTTAAGCCTGTATATGTTGAGCCGAGGGCTGGCGACATTAGGCGAAGCTATGCGGATTTGAGCAAGGCTGAAAGGCTTCTTGGTCATATGCCGAAAAAATCTTTGATGCAAGGGTTAACCATGTTGCTTAGAGAGTTAGAGTAATGCATTATGAGGATTGATGGTTAATGATTATGGCTTCGATATTTTTTCGCGCGCTAGTTGCCCGTAATTTAACGATGCATGCTGAGAGACTCTAACCATAAATATATTTGCGATCTCATTTTAATTATAACTATATTTCATAAGATACCAATCCGATCCTTTTTCGTTGAATATGTTGGGGCTTTGAATATACGACACAGTTTGATGGAACATTTTTGTCCAAATAAGTCAAAGCGCCCACAACAGCATTTTCTCCCACCTTAACGTTTGGCATAACTACACAATGCGCTCCGATAAATGAGTTTCTTCCTATTGTAATATCCCCTGCGATCACATGCCGTTTCTCTAAAGGGGAGGCGTCATTCATGAATTTTCCTTTAGGAGTATCGGTTGAAGACAAAAGGGTGCATCCATAGGAGACGACCACATTTTCTTCAAGCGTGATTGTACTCATGCCTATTAATCTTGAACCCGAGTTTATTTGACTGCCATTCTTCATAACGAGTTCTTTACAACTTATAAAGCAGAAATCTCCAATGAAAGTATTCTTCTTCATCGTCAATTCTGTTCTTTCAGAGATCTTAACATTTTCGTAAATTCTCGCTGTAGGATGGATGAAGCGTTTCATTTCAGATCCTTCGGTTTGTGGTTATCAAAAAATTCTTTGATGGTTTTTGCTACATACTTCATTTCTTTTGGATGTAAAGAAGGGTACATTGGTAAGGTAAGAACTCGCTCAGAGATCCGCTCAGTAGTTGGCAGTTCACCGTTTTTATGACCAAGATTTTCTCGATAGAATCTTGTTAAGTGCACTGGTGAAAAATAAACTTTTGTGGTTATTCCCTTTTTAGATAAGAAGCCCTTAAGGCTATCTCTTGCGTTTTCTCCATCATTAATCTCTATTGTAAACATCTGAAACACCTGAAAAAAAGATTCAAAGAAGCCCGGTCCTTTTATTTCTTCTATATCATGGAGCAATCTTTTCAGGAATTTTGCATTTTCTCGCCTTTTTGATATAACCGAATCTAGCTTCTTCATTTGTGACATGGCTAAAGCCGCTGTCATCGTCGTGATTCTCCAATTGTACCCAATTGCAACGTAATCAAGGGTTTCGGATGATGTAAAATATGGTTTAAGCTCTCTACCATGAGACCTGACAAGTCGAAGTCTTTCCTGAATCTTTTCAGAGTTTGTTACAACTACTCCTCCTTCCCCTGTTGTTATTACTTTGTTTCCGCAGAAACTGAACATGCTTGCGTTTCCGAAAGTACCTACGTTTTGTCCATTAATTTTTGCTCCTAACGACTCGGCGGCGTCCTCAAACAGCAAAAGTTTGTGGTCCTGAGCCAGTTCTTTTATCGCTTTTATGTCTTTACATGCTGTACCTCCATAGTGAATTGGCATAATAGCTTTGGTTTTTCCTGTGATTTTTTCTGACACATCGTTTACATCAAGTCCGTAAGTTGTTTTCTCTATGTCTGCGAAAACTGGTTTGGCTCCGACAAAAAGTGGTGTGTTTGCAGTAGCTATGAAGGTGAAAGAAGGGACTATTACTTCGTCACTGTTCCCTATTTTGTAAGCCAGCATCAAGGCGTGAAGGGCGGATGTGCCTGAATTGAAAGATATAGCGTATTTTGTTCCGACATATTCCGAAAATGTGTTCTCAAATTCCTTGATTTCGCTGCCTTCTGTCCACCATGATCCTCTCTCTATCACGGCTTTCACAGCTTCAACATCGTCTTGGTCTGTATAAATTTTATATAGTGGTATCTTCATCAAGAACAGCTCCTAGTAGATGACAAGATATATTCCTTAATCCCAACTTTTGGAAGTTTTGGTGAAAAACTCAGTAATTTTTTGGCTTTACTTATATCGGCTACAATGCCTGTTCCATCGTCAACCGAAGGCTTGTATTCAACCCTCACACCCATAATTTCCTTGAAGATTTCAGCTAGCGCCCGTAGAGTAGTTTTCCTTCCAGAACCGATGCAAAATGTGTTGTTCGGTACTTCCTTTTCTAAAGACTTAACAAAAGCCTCAGAAACATCTCGTATGTGAATGAAATCCCTGAACTTCCTCGCACCGAAAACCTGCAAATCTTCACCGTTTAAAGCCTTTCTTATAAAGATCGAAATTATGTCTTTACCAGTAGAGAAGTCTCCCCCATAAACATTAAAAAGTCTGAGTATAATGTATTTAATCCCATAGTTTTCAGCGTACATTTCTATCAACTTCTCCGCTGCCAATTTATGATAGCCATAAACCGCTGTCACTTTTGTCGGGCTGTCCTCGTTAACCCTCTTTGGATGTTCCGTCGTTCCATATACAGCCGCTGATGAAGCGAAAACTATTTTTTTTACGTCGCCCTTTCTCATTGCTTCCAGGGTATTCTGAACTGAAACTACATTAAGAAGAAAACTCAGCTGAGGATTTTTCGTGCAATAAGGTATTGCTGGCAAGCCTATCAGATGAACAATGGAATCAACCTCATATTCAAAAAGCACTCTTTCTATTGTGGATAGGTCAAGAACGTCAGCTTTTACCCATTTTATATCTTCTTCGACCAAGGCGCTGTGAAACAAGTCAAACGAAACAGGATTGAGATTCCTTTCACTCATTAATCCAACTACTCTACTCCCGATGAAACCAGCTCCACCTAACACTAGAACAGCCAAGCTACCCACCTCTTACTTCATCTTATTAGTGATCGTTATTCTTATCGTTATAGTTTCAATTTCTGACATTCCAGTAGCGATAACAACGAGTCTGAAGCCAATACAAATACTTTTTGGCAATTTGGCGAATTCTTTCATCTATCAGTATTACTCGCCATATATTTTGGAGTGGATATCTTAGCTCCAAAGTTCCTTTAAGTAACCGCATATTACGAAGAACCTAGCTCTGAAAACAGAATGTAAGAGGGTTCTTATGAAGCTTATACCTAGTTGTTTCCTCGCTCTTCCAGTCTCTATTTGGTTTTTGATCAGATTTTTTATTTGATAATTTCTCTTCTGCGTCACCACGACATCGGTAACGATTTTCACTTTCCATCCTCTTGCCTTGATTTTTAAATCAAAGTTGGTGTCAAATGATCCTTTTGTCGGGTCAATGCCTCCAACCTTTTCATACGTTTCTCTTCTGAACAATTGAAATGCGCCGTGTGGCTCTCTTCCCAACGGGTTTATCTTTGAGTTGACCTCCTTCGCCAGAAAGAGCATATTAATCCACCATTTCTCAGCTCTGGTTCTTACCTCAGCGCTTAACCTTCTCACTTCATCAGTCAAATGTGGTAATAACTTAACAATTGCATCCCTTGGCACCTCTTGGATGTCAGCGTCGCACAACAAAATTAGGTCGCCATTAGTGTTCTTTATGGCATAATCCACTGCTTCATTTAGCGGCGTGGCGAAATCGCCGCGAAAGAAGTTCTTTTCTATCACTGGGACTCCTATTGACTCTACAATTTCTTTCGTTCTATCCGTACATCTGTCAAGCAATACCAGATATTCAACAATTATTTTACTAGGCGAATCCAAACTTAGTAAGAACTTGAGACACCCGGCTATTATTTTCTCCTCGTTATGTACTGGAACAATTATCGTTAATTTGCTTATCCTTTCTTTGTCCTTAAACATACCAGACTCATCATTGCAAATATCTCGGCTCTTTTTTGTCAAATTGCGCACTGACAACTATCACCCTACATTGATAAATCCTGTTTTTCCTTTTCTTGGTAAGCAAACATACGTTTTAAGTCTTTACTCGCACGCATATGAATCCTTTCTGGAACTAATCCTGTGTGAAAGAATTCATACAGTGAGGGGAATCTCAATTCGGGTTTTCGGGAAAAAATGTCATCAAACCATATCTTAACTTCACATTTCTTAGGATGGATAATATTTTCAAGTCTTGAAGTGAAGTACATCCCAATTCGGAGTGATTGCACCATCATCCTTATAACACACCCATTTTCTTATTGGTATTTTCCAATTGCTGCCGTACCTGTATTCTAGATACTTTTCAGCATCTGAGGGAATGTTAAACTCTATCCCGTAAAACTGGATGGTTGATAACTTTTCAAAATAGTGTTTTGGAATCACTATTGGAATTATGCACCCGAGATTGTGCAATAGCAGCCACGCCGTGTTTGCCACGAGTTTCTTCAAGGTCAACGGAAGTGAAGACGACAAGTGCTTAATTTTTCGAGTGAACGTTCCTTCTTGTTTCGCATATGTCCTTACGCTCAGTATGTTAACTCCCCGACCTAATATTTTTTCAACCGTTGTTTTACGTGTGCGTGTCCAGTGGTTCCAAGCATAATTATCTTTTTCACGATATAAACCCAAGTTTATACTACAACCCGATCTTATTATGCTCATAGCAGCCTGCTTTCTGTTCAAAATCGCATCAAACCCTCTTCTCTTAAATTCCGCAAAAGTGGAAATTATTTGGGATGCATCCCTATCCCATGCTGCTAAATCAACATCGCCATCCCATTCAATTATTCTTCCATCCCTAACCGCACCGAGCAAAGTCCCTGAATCAAGCCAAAACTTAATACCCCTCTCATCAAAAACATCCTTTATTTCTCTCAGATTCTCTACTGCTACACGCTTGCGCCTTTCCTTCAATTTCTAAGCTTCCTTTTCGGTAGGCAAAGTTCCGTTTTTTATCTGTTGACCGTTACTTCAGCCAACTAGCACCGAGCTAATCTTTCATTAGGTATTTGTAGTTTGTGATTGCTGAAATTGTTGTTCTAGCTGTCCAGTCAAACCCGTATAAGAAGAAATACGTGGATAGGACGTTCAATGTTACTCCGTGGGTTGTGTAACTAAATTTGACAGGGGAGAGTAACTCAAAGATTAGTACACCGATCATAATCGGAGGCGTGTAGGTGTGAACGAACAGAAGCCTAAACTTTCTGTATATGCTTCTGTAGATTCCTCCTGTGATAGACCGTTTCTTCATTAGAGGAAAGACGTATGGATCTTTCTTTCTAAGGTCTTTTCTCAGCCATTTTCTCGATCTGTTAAAGCTGTAGAGTAGAGAGATGCACAATGCAAACGTAAAACCAAAAAAGGCATAAATTGTGTTTTCCAGTTTCTTATGCAGTCCAATTCCGAGACCGGCAAGAAAACATGAAAAAATGATGTGATGGACGTTCTCTAAGTAGCGCCTCCGACGGTTTTTAAATCGGTTACCCTTGCTATCTCTCCGTCAACAAAATCGAAAAGCAACCAGAAAAGATAGAAAACACAGCCAACTAGCATTAGGTAATAGTTGCCAAACACAAATAGGGAACTGCCGATGATAACGAATAAAATTGAAAGAGCGGTTACCTGATTCGCAGTTACATTGTGTTCTACAAAGAACTTTGTAAAATATGGCGAGATTTTTCTTAGAGCGCGTTCATAAGCATTAAGATCCCGCATTTTTTCTGGCGGTTGACCAATTTTTCGGATTTCATCTATTGTTACCAATGTGATTCCCTATCAACCTATATGATTCCGCAATAACTCCAAGATATATCTTACGTGTTTTGGTTTACCTCCTGAGCACGCGCGTTGGAGGACCTTTCACTACATGTATGTTTCTTTATTCTTTTTAAGGTTCCAAAGCAACGCTAAAGCCATTGCAGAACCAAACGCACCAACAGCCCAAAACGTGAACGCCATATTCCATCCACCCATACCAGTAAATACTGCAGTAGCGATTCCAGTAACGGTTGCGCCGACATAACCCATCATGTCAATGAAACCAGTTACAGAAGCAGTACCTTTTCTTGTGCCCAGCAACATCGGAAGTCTTGTAACTACCAGTACGTGTGGAGCATAAGTAAAGAAGCCATTTTGGATACTGTGGCAAAAGGCGGAATCGAGAAATATTGAACACTCCCACGTTTGACTGTATAGAAGACTGTTTCCATTAATACTGCAAAGAAAGCCAAAGAAACTGAGGATTTCAACAAGGATACGCTTAGTGTACTGCCTGCAGAGAATCTGTCCTGTGCCACACCAAATAAATAGAAGTATCCTGAAATCATTGTTGAGAGAGAAAACCATGAACCATAAGGAATTTTGCACCCTATTAAAAAAGAATGGTTTCAACTTCTATACAGGTGTACCTTGCTCTATCTTGGGCAACATTATCAATCATTTGTCTAAAAACAAGCAATTTACATATGTTCCAGCCACAAGAGAAGACGAAGCACTAGGCATGGCTGCAGGGGCATACATGGGAGGAAAAAAACCTGTTGTGTTAATGCAAAACTCAGGACTAGGCGTTTCTATAAACGCTTTAACATCCCTCGTTTTGTTATATAAATTTCCAATACTTCTAATCATCTCTTGGCGCGGCTACAAAGGAAAGGACGCACCAGAACACCTACTTATGGGCAAATACATGTTGGATTTTTTAAGAACCATGAACATCCCCACAAACGTTTTGGAAAAAGACACTCTAAAACAACAACTAGTGAACTCTATCAAGGCGATGACAGATCAAGAGATCCCGGTTGCTTTAGTTTTGAGAAAGGGTGTGATTGAATGAAAAGATCCGAAGCTGTCAAAGCGATTATTGAATGCTTGACCGATAATTTCGTCATTGCTTGCAATGGAATGATAAGCAGGGAACTTTTCTCCATAAAGGACAGACCAAGGAACTTCTACATGTTAGGCTCTATGGGACTAACATCGGCCATCGGACTAGGAGTTGCCCTAGCGAAACCGAACAAGAAAATCATCGTTCTCACAGGAGATGGAAACACGCTCATGTCTCTAGGAACACTTGCAACCATCGGAAAAGTCTCACCCAAAAACCTTATACACGTAGTCCTAGACAACGAATGCCACGAATCAACTGGTGGACAAGACACAGCAAGCTCGATAACCAAACTTGACATCATAGCAGAATCTTCCGGTTTCCGTGATAGTCAGCACGTGGAATCTGTGGAAAAGTTAAAGAGGGTTTTGAAGAGCCTCTTAGATGCAGACGGGCCATCTTTCATACACGCAAAAATTGATAGAGAAAGAGTTGACATACCAAGAGTCTCGATAAAACCTGTCGAAATGAAAAATAGATTCATGAAAGAGTTGGCAAAAAACTAAAACACCATCTTCTTTGCTGTCTCATAGTCCTTCTTGTTGTGTATCTCCATCCATCCCTTGTTTGTTTCGATAAAATTGACCTCAAAACCTCTATCAATCATCTCTTGGAGCATGTCAACAATAGAAGCCTTTCCAAAGCTTTCACTTCCGTGGAACCTACCTTTATGCTTTGCAGCGCAATCTTCATAAACTCTGATCAAGTTCTGCGCGCCATATGCAGAGAACTTGGCAATTCCAATAAACTCGTGCGTTGCTATGTCCTTTTTGATTTTCTTCCCAATAAAGGAAACCTCTTTCTCAGTGGTTAGAGAGGGTTCACGGTAATATCGACTTTTTTGCTTGCCAATTATCAAGTCCAGTTCTTTATCCATTTCGTGTCGATGAAACGGATAAGAGGCGTCAGCAACTATCGTTATATCCCATCTACTTCTGAGAAGATTGTTGATTATCGATTCGTCAAAGATTATGTCAGAAAATATCATTATGAAACCATTTTCCATTTCCTCCTTGGCGGCAAGCAGTGAAAAGAGTGAACCTCTTCTAAAATCATCCACATCGTAATATTTCGCGGAGGCAACGTTAAATCTCTTTTTCTTATAACCTCTCGCAACAACTACGTCTGCAATCCCACATCTTTTTAGAACATCAAGCTGTCTCTGAAGTACACTCTTCCCATTCAAATCCAGCATGGCAGTCGGCACATCACTAACAATCTCTTCTTTCGGTTCACCCGCTGCCGGAATGATCACTCTGGCCTTACTGCGTTCCATCAAAGCTTGAATGTCCCTTTGCCTTATGCTTGTAAACCCAACAATATCAAATATCTCATCCACAGAGGCACAGTAAGGTTCCGTCTCAAAACCACGACCACTCAAAAGTATCATCTTACACACATCTTCCATAGCCTTAACCGAACTTCGCAAAAGATGATTCGCATAAATAACAATGTTAAACCCATATTTCTTCAGCTCATTTTCCGTTATCATGTTATACGTTGTCGGTATGCAAATCAAAGGTTTCCGAAAGCCAAGTTTCTCACATAGCTTGTTGTATTCCTCTGCAAACCTTAACACATTAGTCGGGTTACTTTCCCTTGAATGAATCAGTATTCCATCAGCGTCAGCATGCAAGTATTTTTCTGCTCTAAGCAATGCGTCATTAATGCCGCAACCTGCTATTACACTCTCTATTCTGGCGAAAATCATCGAATCCTCTGACAGCAAAGCCTTTTTCCCTGCTCTGATTTTGCCTGCAAACACATTCGGGTCTTCAAGATTCTGGATAGAATCAGAATCAAGACTGTTCCTTTTCGGGAAGGTCTTGTCTTCGATTATTATAGCTGATACACCCAATCTTTCAAGTCTAGTCAAGAAATATTCAAAACTATTAACATTTCTACCAGTATCACCATCCACAATCAAAGGCATATCCGTAACGTTTACAATCTGCCTTATAGTGTCGAGTCTTGAATCCAAACTCACAATTTCTATGTCTGGAAGCCCCTTGGAGGCCGAATCAGTAAAACCACTCGCCCATAACGCATCAAACTCCAAAATCTTATTTCTACTATCTTCATCCATCTCAATCTTGGTGTTATTTGCTATCAGAGCGCTAATTCCGTTATGCGCCTCTACAGCTCTTATCAGTTTTTTCTTCCTTAGAAGCTCCCTAAGCTTTCTACGTCTATCCTCTGGCGTAATTTTGCTTTGTATAAACATGTTGACCCATAAAGTGTAAATGTTAGAGGCTTTTAATTAAGTTTGTGAATTCACATGGAAGCTTGGAGCTATTACATACCGACGAAAGTGATCTTCGGCAAAGGCTGTCTGGAGGAAATAACTAACCTTGTCGAACCTTTCAATCCGAATAGAATAATGTTGGTGACTGGCAGAAAGAGCATGAAAAAACTAGGGGTAACAGACAGAATCATCAATTACTTGAAAAATTGGCGCGTTGTCGTTTACAATAAGGTTGAACAAAACCCTGACGTTACCACAATTGAAAATGGTATTCGATTTTTGAAGGATGAAAAGTGCGACTTGGTCATTGGACTAGGAGGTGGGAGTGCCATAGACACCGCTAAAGCTGTTTGTGTGCTGTCCAAGAATCAGGGACCTGTAGATGAGTATCTCTTTGGAAAAATGAAAATTGTAAACAGCGGGGTGCCGCTTATCGCTATTCCTACAACCGCAGGCACCGGAACTGAAGTCACACAATATGCATCAATTATTGACGAAACAAAGAAACGCAAACTCTCACTCAGCCACGAGTATATCCATCCAAGTATAGCCATCGTAGACCCAACTCTCACCGTTACCATGCCAAAATTCGTTACTGCAACTACAGGGTTAGATGCTCTATCACAATGCATTGAAGCCTACTGGGCTAAAGACCATACGCCAATCAGCGACATTTTCGCTTTAAACGGCATTGCCTTAATATTTAACAACTTAGTGAATGCATTTGACCATGCAGAGAACATAGCATTTAGAGGGAAAATGGCTCTTGCAGCCTTGTTTTCAGGAATAGCAATAAGCATCACAAAAACCACGATTGTTCACTCCGTCTCCTATCCACTAACAACACATTTTAAAATCTCTCATGGCCTAGCATGTGCACTGACTTTGCCCTCATTCATACGATACAATTCCAAAATAGTCAGACAAAGAATTTGCAACATTGCTCAAACAATCGGAGCAGAAGACGTTGAAGGTCTGATTAGAAAAACAGAAGAGCTTATTTCGTCTTTGGAAGTTCCAAAAAGGCTAGGTGAGGTTGGGGTTCAAAGAAGAGATATTGAATTGATTGTTAGCGAGGGGTTCAGACCAGATAGAGCTGAAAATAATCCAAGAAAAGTCACAAAAGAGGATTTAAGAGCTATTTTGGAAGGTCTTTTATAAAGGAGGACTACGCAAAGTGAAAGCACTTATCCTGAACTCTGGCAGAGGCGAGAGACTTCGTCCTTTAACAAAAAACATTCCTAAGGCTTTGATAAGGATAGGGGATAAGCCGCTTCTAGGATATCAAATAAGCAATCTGGTTGATTGCGGCATTAGGAACATAATAATGACAACAGGTCCATTTGAAAATAAAATACGGAAATACATGGAAAACGAGTTTCCCGATGTCAGCGTCGCTTACGTAAAAAATCAAAGGTATCGCACTACAAACTACATATATTCCATGTGGCTCACAAAGAAGCTTATTGATGATGATATGATCTTATTTCATGGTGACTTGTTTTTTGAGAAAGAATTGTTGAAGAAACTGATTGAAGAAAAATACGCAAATTGTGTTTTAGTAGACAGAAAAATCAAGCCACCAAAAAAAGATTTTAAGGCAGTAATTGAGAATGAGATAATAATCAAAATAGGTGTGGAGTTTTCTGGCAAGAATGCTTTCTTCTCCGCCCCAATGTATAAGTTTTCAAAATCGAAATTTTTGTACTGGTTAAACAAAATAGGTGAGCATGTGGAAGAAAGGGGAGATTTAAGGATTTATGCTGAATGCATCCTCAATGAGATTTCAGACAGAATTATGCTTCACCCCGTGTACTTTACCAAGCAGATCTGTTTAGAAATAGACACTGAAAAAGATCTAGAATTAGTGAGAAGCTATTTCAAGATGAAACAACCGACAAAAACTGATTAATGAACTTTCACAAGAATCTGTATCAACTTCCCTTGTCACATTTTTATCCTTAACTCCTTCTTCCCACCTTCTATTAGACTCTAAAATCAAACGCAAAACCTCCTAATCCAAGCGGCCAAAACGGAAGAGGAAAAGTTAAGAGTTGCGAAACGAATAAGCATTACTGAAAAAGGATAAAAGAGGGCTTGAACAATGCAGAAAGCTAAAGTGAATCATCCCTACATCGAAGCAGACGAGAAAATCTGCGGTGGTTCTCCGGTGATAAAGGGAACTAGAATGAGAGTTGTGGATATAGCAGTTGAGTACGAATACCTCAATTGTACACCTGACGAGATAATCAGTGCCCATCCCCATCTTAAACTGGAGCAGGTTCACGACGCTTTATCTTATTACTACGAGAACAGAAACGAGCTGGACGAAAAGATAAAAAGCGACAAACAGTTCGTTCAGGAGCTTTCCAAGACTTTAGGGCGGGTCGATAGTACCAAAACGCATTAAAATTTATGCTGACGAAAGCGTTAACGTCGCCGTCGTTGAGGGTTTGAAAAGACGCGGCGTAGAGGCATTCTCTGCCAAAGAAATAGACAAACTAGGCATAACCGATGAAGAACAAATCGAAGTCGCCACCAAAAACAAGCAGTAATATTCACTCAAGATGTAGACTTTCTAAGAATAGTCATCCACAAACAACATCCAGGCATAATCTACGTCCACCAGCAAAAGCTAACTATAGGAGAATGCATAAGACGACTAAAAGCTATAGCTGAAACAAAATCCCCCGAAGAAATGCACAATCGAATCGTATTTCTATGAACAAAACCTAAACTCTTCAAAAGCAATTTACTCTTAACTTGTTCACAAAAGCGGTTAAATGGCAGGAATATTGCATGTTTAACATTACCGATATGTTTATATTTTTGTAAACAAAAAAGTAATAACTGGTGAAAACACTGGAGAAAACAGTAGTCATAGCGGTTCGGGTTCCAGAGAAAGTTAAAAAAGACATAGAGAAACTAGGCTTCAAAGTTTCCACGTTTATCAAAGAAGCCATCCGACAAGAATTAAAAAGAAGAAAATCAGAAGAAGCCATGAAATGGATAAAAATGAACAGAGTACCTGGCAAAGAAATAGGATTTGACAGCGTTAAAATCATTCGCCAAATGAGGGAAACCATGTGAAAAGCTACGTAATCGACGCATCCGTTGTCACAAAATGCTTTATAATAGAAGACTACTCAGACAAAGCCACCGAGACCATAAATGCACACATTAAAGGACACACATCACTCTCAGCCCCCTCACTAATAATCTACGAACTAGGGAACGTTTTCTGGAAGCACCCTCAAGTCAACCCCGAAAAAGCTTACATGTACATTAAAAAGTTCCTCGACCTCCAGATCAAACTCGTAGACATCCAATCAAACAATAAAATCTTAAAAACCACATGCCAAACATCAGAAAACAGAAGCGTAACCTTCTATGACGCATCATACCTAGCATTAGCAAAAGAAAGCAAAACAAAATTGATAACGGCAGACGAACCCCTTCACAAAAAAGCACCAAGTGCCACACTGCTACTAAAAGATTTCAAAATCTAACCACCTCAAAAGACGGAAACTCCCATTCCCCTCCTAAATTTCAAAATCAAACGCAAAACACTGAATCATAACTTTTCAGCAACAACTCAATATTCGGAATTAGACAATGCCCACCAATCACACCTGGAAACATTATCGATCTATCAAGTATCCTCCAAAAAATCCACAACTTCATCAAAATCTGCTCCGAAACGCTTTGAAATGCGATGCATTTCTTGAAAACAAGCAGTCATCCAATCCCTATCAACAGTCTAATTCTAGCCTCCTCTTCAATAAATTTTAGTTTGTGTGGTATGACACATTTCAATTTATAAACCATGAAATACTTAAATAGATGATTTATCTATTTACATGTGAAGGTGAGTGAGATGGCTAAGGTAGTGCAGACATTTTTAGAAGAGGAGGAGTACAGAGCATTTAAAGAGGCCCTTGAAAAGAAGGGACTGAACATACGAGAAGGATTAAGGCTTGCTGTTGAAAAGCTTCTTGAATCAGAATTTAAAATAGACCCTGAAGACCCATTTTTCACACAAAAACCCCTCGGTCGAAGCGGTCTAAGCGACCTCTCGAGAAGACACGACAAATACCTCTACGGCGAAAAGAATGAGGATATTCATTGACACCACAGCCTTCGTCGCCCTCGAAGACGAAGACGATAAAGAACATAAAACCGCACTAGATTATAGGGAGAAAATCAGACAGGGTGAAACACCATTCCGAGCATTATACACTTCAAACTACATATTAGATGAAGTGTTTACCCTACTAAGATTAAAGTTAAGCCACCGAGCTACCCTGACATTTGAGGAAAACATAAAACGTTCAAAAATCCTGAGAATACTAAGAGTCACCCCCGAAATCGAGAACGTTGCTTGGAATATCTTTAAAAAATATAGTGACAAGGATTTCAGCTTCACGAATTGCACCAGTTTCGCATTGATGGAGCAAGAAGCAATGTCCACCGCCTTCACTTTCGATAAACATTTCCAACAATACGGATTCCAAACGGTTCCATAACTCCCAAAAAAACCCATGTGACAAAGCCTAAATCGATGCCAAACCGTCAAGAAACCTAACTAAGTTTGAGACACATCTGTCAAATGTTCTATCCGGTATTTTTCCAAATGCTCCATGCAAACTGTCTCTATAACTCTCGTTCGACACTTTTGCTTTTAGCATCTTAACTCTTTTCTTTAATAATTTTTCACTGCACTTCCCCCTTATGATATCTCTAATCAAATTCCAGTTCAGTTCTGTTCCCGAGAGCATGAATATGTCACGGATGTCTTGTCGTCGAGCTGAAACAAACTTCATGGCGAACAAGAGTTCAGCGTCAGCTGTTCTGATTTTAATCCTACTTGGGTTAGCTCTACCAACCGTGACCCTTTCCCTTGAATATTTCTTAAACAAGCTGCCCTCAAACACTATTCCGCTGACCCTATCAAACACCGAGTTAAGCAGTAAGTCAAAAGAAACTTTTTCTTTCTTCCTCATGAACCTGAAGTATTCACCGTATGGCACATCTCCTTTCTCCGTCTCTTCGAAACCATTCTTCACCAATGTCTTCTTTATCTCCGTAACGCCCTCGAACACAACTAGGTCGCAGTCAATTGAGAACCTAGGTGGAACATACACGTTGACGGCATAGCCCCCTATGAGGACAACATCCTTGGGTAACTCCATCAAGGTTTGAAGAATTAAGGCTTCTCTAGACTCTAGCACTAAACCACCTTGGCTACTTCATCTAAAACCCTTTCATCTATTCTCACTTTGGTTTCAACCGCAAACTTGCTTTTCAAATAGGCCAATGGATACTCAAAGAACTCTATGTTTCTCTCGCAAAACCTTACCACTTCCTTTAGTTTGTCAACAGGCTTTGCTTTGTAAACGTCGAATTCTAACTTCCCTTCAGAAAACAAAACGACAAACTCTCCTATGGACGGCTTCGCCTCCCCAACGAACACGTTCACCCTGTGCTTCCTAAAATACCGCGTCCAAAAACCCACATCTCTTCTCAACACTTTGACAAAGTATGGTGAGTGTTCCCAGCTTCTCTGAATGTAAATGTAATCAGTCCAAACCTCAACTGCACTTGCACCCGTGTAAACGTAGGCTTTACCTGCTTCATCTAATAATCTTGGCACCCTTAACATGACCATAGCCCTAAAAGTTTCATCCGGTCTTACACAAACGTAGCTACCTTTTTTCACTCGCTGAATCCACCCCTTCTTCTCTAACACATGCAATGTCTTCTTGACCATACTCTTACCTAAAAACCAAGCTAAATAATTGGAGTTGAATGATTGATCTGCAAACCTATTGTACAAGACAGCGTATGCCTGCTGGGCATAGATGGGCACGGGTTCAGTCATAGTTACCTATTTGGTAACCTAATATTTAAAGTTAACGGCTGGCCATGGCCACATTATGACTAAGGGAAGTTCAAAATCTAATTATCTCGCTGAAACTTGCCACTTCTTACGCATGCACACATTTTTCCAAAGACAATCTTACAATTTTTCTTTATTCAAAAGAAGGCGTAAACTCCTATTCTTCTTTTCCTTAACCCTCTCCATTCCTTTTCTTCCTCCTCTCATTAGACTCCAAAAATAAACGCAAAAACTCAGAATCATAACTCTTCAGAAGCCCAATGTCTTGGAATCACACAATGCCCACAATCACGTCATATAAGGAAAGGTTTGTTAAACCCTACACGACGAATATCCTTGAGCATATCAGCAACTTTGTTGAAATCTACTCCAAACTGCTAATTATGCATGCTTGAAAACAAGCAATATCAACCACTTTTGATAAACACCTTCAAAATGCCGATCCCACATGATTTTTTATAAATCTAAAGGGTTCAACTCCAGCAGTTGGCTGAGAATCCTCAAAAATACTTTATTAAAGGATTTACGAACAATGTGTCCAATTCAAATGTTTTTCGTAAAAATTGAGAAATGAGCAACGCAAGACATCTTAGGGCCTACCGTACTGTCCACTGAGTTTGTCTAAGAGAAATAGAAACCTCGCGTAAACTTCGCTGGAGAGGTAGAAGCCTTTCCTCAGCATGTTATTCACTACATTTATTACCTCTGCATTCGATTTGAAAATGTTGCGCCTATATGCTTCTAAAATTATGTATAAGGTGCCATAAACCTTCAGTTTAAAGTATTCGGCAGCAACTCTTGCTTCGGCATCATCAATTATAACGTTTTCTCCACATCCTTCGAGTGCTAACGCTATTACTGCAGCCTCCCCCTCATCTATCTCACTAAACAACTTTGCTATTTGCCTCTTCTTATCTTCAGAAGGCTGCTCCACTTCTACCCAGCCTTCCCGAATAGCATCTCTCAACTGCACTGCCTCAGGGCTATCATAGAGTTTCATTATCTCTTTTTCCACCTCTACGGGAACAAAAATCTTCTCGAACACCAATCTCAGAAGACCCGTTTTTCTCTTCTTTCCAAGATAAATAAACGGGCTGGCGTTAATGACAACTTTCAAACAGTTTCACCGAAGGCGCTCTTGAAGTCGCTCTGCAAATCCTCCCTTCCATAATGTACTGGAATCTTCTCAGACGCAGCAATCTCAACCATCCTTGAAAGAGGAACTCCCGCTATACGCGACGCCTTCCACACTGTTACTCTTCCCTCTCTATAAAGGGCCAAAGCCTTTGTTAACCTCCACTTCTTCACTCCTTCCTTCGTCAACTCCCTAAGCGCCCTTGTTTTAGGTATGCCTTTCTCTTTAGCATACTCCAAAATCTCCTCGTAAAGCTTATCATTGAACCTTGCAGACATGCTTTTCACAGGCAAATTGTCCACCACTTATATAACTTGTACACAACCCTAATAAGCATAACGCCGACCTCAAAGAGAAGCAGAAACGTCTAAAAATATCAACCGCTTTCGATAAACACCTTCAAGATACGATTCCAAACGATTCTCATAAATCTAAAGCATTCAAATGCAGCTTCATCTTGATTCACCGTAGAAAACCTTCTCAATTTCTTCAGCGTTCGTCTTCACACCGAAATCCACTGGCTTCAAGTTCAAGAACGGGTCCTCAACCATCCCCTCGTTCCAACTCATCAGTCTTCAACAGCTCCCTAACAATCTTCTTAATGGATCTCTTCTCACTCTTAGTAACTTCAACCAACTTCTTATACAACTCATCAAATAGCTACATATTTTTTCTTAAATCTAGTTAAAATGCATAAACCTCTTGTGAATGCCTGCTTAGGATGAGATAAAAAAAGGAGAAGATTTAAAGAGTGTTCAGCCTTTTCGGATTTTCATTTTAGCCTGAAGGACTGTCGTGGGCTGTGAAGACAAGCTTAGCCGTGTGATTGCCCCACTGTGCATCTGGTGAAGCATAAACTTTAAGGAACCAATAGGCGTACTGGGTGTCAGGGTCTGTATTAGTTTCGTTTGACTCTATGACCTTATCATAAACCTGCGTTAACGGTTCTGTAGTATTAATTTTCAATTGAATCCATTCGGTTGGGGTTTTAGTTTCGTTGCCTTTGCAGATGTAAAGACGGAAAAGCATGTTTGCAGGAGCGTCTTCAACGTTGAACCCCACGTAGAAAGCTGCTTCATTCGTGTTGTTAAGGTAATAATATCCCGGTAGATTACTGATTAAACCTACGCCGCCCGGAAAGTACTTTGAGAAATCTTTTTGTAATTGACCAAGTTCTAAAGATATGAGGGGAGTTGAACCATTCACGTCAAACAGGTCGATGTTATATGATTTTTCAATCGTAAAAGTCACTGGCACCTCAACTGTCTTAATGATAATTGCCGTCACAACTGCGGTTAACAAACAGATCAAAAGCATAGCAAGCACATATTTGTAATGCAATCTTTACTTTCTCCTTTCTCTTTATAGAACTTTACTCTAGAACAAAGTTCTATTTGTTTATAAATTTATTGTTTCATCAAGAATTCGAAATCGCACTGAGCTTTCTGTTTCAATGTTAATTTGTCTTTTTCATCAAACGGTATTAGACAACATCAAGTAACCCTGTTCAATCCACCATCAACAAGGATTTCCTAACTTGTTCATTAATTCTCTTTGAAGAGCCTTCGCCCTTCTTCTAACCCTTTCAACTTCCCTCCTGACGTCTTTATCCCTAATCTCTTCTTTCCGCTCATCATTAGACTCCAAAATCAAACGCAAAAACTTTGAATCATAACTTTTCAGCAACAACTCGATATTCGGAATTAGACAATGTCCACCGATCACACCTGGAAAATGAATCGGCCTGTCAAACCTTATACGGTGATCGTCCTCCAAAAAATCTGCCACATCATCAAAATCTGCTCCGAAACGCCTTGAAATGCGATGCATTTCTTGGAAACAAGCAATCATCCAAGCCCTATAAGTAGTCTCGAAAAGCTTAGCCAACTCGGTCTCCACCGGACTATTCAAAACCTTGGTCTTCAATCCCAGATCCTCAAAATGTTTACGCGCCAACCTCACTGATTCTTCATCCACCCCACCAATGTACTTTATCAAAAATAACAAATACCTTTTCATGCCCTCCCTGCTCTTATGCATCCCGCGAACAGGAGAATGCACCATGCAACCCCCTGAAATTGTATACACCTTCTCTGTAGTCCCTGGCGGAACAGTGCTGTTAATAATCGTCAACTCGGGCCTAAACTGCCTCACATTATTCACTGTTGTCTTAACAAAAGTCTCTTGGTCGCGGCAAGGATAACAAATATGTAGAACATCTACCTCTTTGGGCAAATCACCTTGCTGAACACCTTGCATCTTCTTCTTATCGATATCCCAACCATAAACCGCAAACTTTTCGCTTTCCCTCAATAACTCAAGCAAAGGACGACCCACTTCGCCCAAACCAACAACCAGAACGACAGGCTTAACCAATAACAATCCTCCCAATTAAACTCTCCAAATCATATAAATCATTTATAATCGCTGAGAATTTTGTCTAAGAACTTCTGCAAGTCCTCTTCACTAACTCTATTCCTGAATTCTTGATACAACTCTTCTGGTAGCCTCCACTTATCTTCCACACTTTTTACAGCCCTAGCAGGCGTCCCAAAGGCGATAGAAAAATCAGGCACATCTTTAGTCACAAGGCTGGACGCCCCTATTATACACTCTCTGCCTATGACTACTCCAGGAAGAAGCGAAACATTCACAGCTATTCCACTTCCAAACTTGATGTGGGGCCCTTGCGGCACAAATTTCTCTACGCGTCTTCTTCCATGCAGCATTTTTGGATCGTTAGCGCCAACAAACATAGGCGCAATAAACACCCAGTCCTCGATGATGATTCCCGTAGTCAAGTGGCATTGGCTGTGTATTAGAACATGGTTACCAATCCAGTTTTTTCCTTCACTGGCACTCAATGATCCAAAAATGGAGTGATCGCCAATGTTAGTTTCCCTCCTTAATACAGTGCTAGTGCCTATTCTGCAATTTTTTCCTATGTTGCAGTCATGTTCTATGAAAGCTCCATATTGTATGATACTTCCGTCACCTATCCTTGTGTTTCTGCCGACGTAAACGTTGGGAAATATAACAACGTCCTCGCCTATCGTCACGTTCTCTTTAATGATGCTGTTCTGTCCTATCCTTACCCCATTCCCTAAACTAACATCTCTTTCTACAGTCATGCAATCTCCTTCATTGTTCTAGAGATCTTCACACTTTTCTAATCACTGTTTTCGTCATTTTTATAGTTTCCAGTTTCCAATTTTCGGCGCGGCATTTCCCCTATGATTTTTCCAATTACGTCAACAGGGTTTTCCAGTTCTGCAAGCAATTCAGTCACATCTCTGTGTCCTCCCAGATGCCTCTTCGCACACTTCAGAACGTCTGACGGCTTGACCTTAAACAATGGAAACCCTTTCTTGGAAACATAGTCATTCACGTATCCCCATCCTAATGTTGGAACGACTATACTTGGCGTTCCTTGAAGTGCGGCTTCTCTTGCTATTGTTCCTCCTACACCTACAACCAAGTCCGCTTGTCTAACTAACGAGAGCGAATCTACGAACCCATCTGGAACGGTTAACCCTTCTAACTTTTCTTTTTTGTATCTTGGAAGCAAAAGCACATTTCCGAGTGAAGTAAGCTGTCTTGCGATATCTACTGTCACATCTATTCCATTCATGTATGAAGCTTTGAACTCACTCTGCCTCACTACAATCAATGGATGTTCGTACCTTTTGCTTTCTCCTCCTTTGAGGGACTGGACCCATGCAACCTCATCCACACCGTCAAATTGAACTATTTTTTTCGCTCCATACCTTCGGTAAATTTTCTTTGGAATCGCTTTTGAAATTACTAATGTGTCAGCTAGGGGAACAATCAGCCAGTTTGCTTTTGTGTATGTTGTGTCTCCTGTGCAAATGCTTTGCATGCCGAGTCCGAATGCTATCCGAGAGAGTTCAACTGATCCATGTGAGATTGCGACTTGTGTTTTATCGTCTTTAAACATTTCATAGAGTTGAAGTTCTCTTTCTATGCTTGCTCTAAGTCTCGTGGCAAGCGATGCAGGCGCATATTTCCCAACGATCTCTGCCTGTTCACCTAATGTTTTCATGACGTTGATCGTATCGCGGTGTTCTCTAGTCGTCAAAGCCACTCGATGTCCAAGTTTTCTGAGGCGCTGAGCAATTGCATGTCCATATCGCATGTGTTTTCTGGTAGACAGTTGATTTACTACCTATTTCCAGTACATGCGTCATACCAGACTTTCATCTTTCCCACTCCTTTTTCCCATGGTTTTCTCGCCTATTTTAACTTTGCAGTCTTGGGCATCATAACGTAGAAGGGCTTCGATGATATGTTTCTTACGCTCTGCCATTGCTGCAGTTCTAGAACGCGTGTGATACACGTAAAATCAACGTGTTAATGTCTAATCCAAATCAACCAAACTTTAATAAAATGAGTCTCCTTAAAATGAGAGAGAGGGCCGGTCGTCTAGCATGGTTAGGACGCTTGCATTTATAAAGCAAGCCTGAAGCAGCCCTTACGAGGCTGAGGTCGCCGGTTCAAGTCCGGCCCGGCCCACCAAAACATAGACCTTGGAGATTTTGCAGATTTTCCTTTTTGATTGTTTTCTGTTTTCCATAAATCCTTTATTAGACTTGACAAGAGAATCACCCTAACATGACGAATAGAGCAATCAGCATTTTCAACACGTTTCTAATGCTAATCTTAATCATTTTTTGGGGCAGCTCATTCGTAGTCGTCAAAATAGCGCTAAACGAAGGACTTACTCCAATTGCAATAGCAACCTTCAGATTTCTCATCGCAGGCGGACTATTTCTTGTCGTGCTTCTCTTAAAGAAAGTTAGAGAACGAAACTACAAGCTGCTTGTTAAAAGGAAAGATGCTCCGACACTGTTGTTTCTCGCTTTAACTGGCGTCACTTTCTTCTATGCTGCCCAGTACACTGGCATCCAGATGGCAAGCGCGTCCATTGCCGCAATTCTCGTCTGCTTGCTTTCGCCAATTGTCATCGCGGTTCTTTCCGCTAGAATATTCAAGGAACGTCTGACGAAAAAGCAGGTTTTCGGGATTGGAATTGCAGCAGTAGGCACGTTCATGGTTATTGCAGGCGGCACTTTGAGCTTGTCGGGTAACAAAGATTTTCTTCTAGGAAGTCTAATTTCGCTTTCTACTCCTATTCTCTGGGCTGCGTACAGTCTTTTAGGAAAGAAGATAATAGAAAAGTATGACCCTTTTCTGATCGTAGCGTACGTAACCATGTTAGGAGGGTTATGTTTAGTTCCGTTTTCTCTTGGCGAAAACTCTCTTCATCAAGTATTTACGATGAGCATTCACGGCTGGCTGGCGATTCTCTTCTTATCCCTCACTTGTTCACTATTAGGATATTACATCTGGTTCTACGTCCTAAAACAAGTAGACGCAGCAATAACCAGCTCATTCCTATTCGCAGAACCATTGGTCACTGTCCTATTCGCAGTCACGTTTTTAGAAGAAAAGTTAAACCTCTTCACTGTGGCAGGAGGCATTCTAATCTTCATAGGAGTCTATCTCATCACAAGGAAATGAAATTGGAAGGCTATGCATAACCCCCCAAACAATTCCAATTCGTTGAACACCCACGATTTTCTTTGTTCAACAATGGAAGTGGCCAGTTGCAAATCTTCCGCGCAAAAAGTTTTCGGCAGACCCCCTATAGTTTTCTGCATAGAAATATTATTTGAAGCCAAATAGATTTTGTGTGCAGGACTTTTGAGGTATCTTCACAAAAGAGTGTTTATAATATCGAATAATCTTCAAGAAATTCTATATTTTCTCTTGGATTGAAGATGCTGAAGTTTGCGTTCCGCATTTTTCTACCAATTTTTGGGACTAACCCCACGGCGTCTGTTCCAAGCTTGCACACAACTGCATTTTCAAACAATCCTAAACGTTCAGTATTTATCACATCACGGTTGCACCCTGTCTTTTTTAAGGCTAACACTATCTCATTAAAAGACGCACCTAACACTATCAATCTGTCCAACAATGATTTTGTCCAGCTTCTGTAAAGAGCAAGTTGCTTTTCTGATAACACAGCCTCAACGCGGCTCTTCTCTTTGTTAACACTGCAGATTTTGACGGCCAATGGCAAGTTTTCAACGAAACCAAACAAGTCAGCTATCTTCTCGAGTGCCATTTTTCTTCCATCGACAAGTTGTGCTTGCAGAAGTTTCAGTGGGATTGCAGCTTCAACGGTGTTAGGTGAGACAATGCCTATGTCTACGTAAAGTTCTTTTTTGTTCAAAGATGCCACATACCCTTTTACCGTGGAGAATTTTTCTACATGTTGCAAAAATGTGGGGCACAGTCCTATTTGTCCACGTAAATAATTTAACGCAACCTTTTCGTCTTCACCTGAAACTGCTATCTGAACCAATCCGCGAGAAGAGACTCCGCAAATTTTCGTCTCAACTTTTAAACCTTTAAGCATGGACTGTAATTTTTCGTCAACAAGCTTTAGTTGAAAATTGTTGTACACTTTTGTGGGCAGCGTCACGGTAGGCATTTGCAGTCGCCAATTAAATCCAATATTTCTTTGTGTAGCTTTTGTAATCTTGTGATGGAAGAGGGCGGCAACTTTTCAGAGCATAATTTCTTGATCGCTCTTCTCATTGGCACCCGCCGCGAACCTTCAATCAGCTTGTCTGCGTACGAGACAATTTTCTCCTCAATTGTTTGTGGGATGTAAATGTCTTTTGGCCATCCTAACCTCTCTGCCTCTTTTACTGTTATTCCGCCGCCAACGTGTCTCTTTATTATTGATATAACTGGTTCTGGTAAACCGAGTGATTTTGCGATTTTTGCCCCCAGAACTGCGTGATGAACGCTGTGAGTTTTTGAGCGTCCAATGTCATGTAGTAGGGCTCCTATCTCTACAAGTTTTGAATTGGCATTTGTTCCTTTTTCCTTGCATTCTTCGGCGATTTCAACGGCGAGTTCAGCCACTTTCTCGCTGTGTTTTATTACGTTTTTTGAGCATCCACTTTCCCGGAGAAAATGCATTGCTTGTTCCCTTGATGGAAGCTTTTCACTCACCCATTTCCTTCCTCAACTGTTCAACTTTTTTTGCTGTTACTTGAATGATTTTGTCATTGTCGCAATGCATTAGGGGCTTGCCACATGTGGGGCATTTAAAAAGGATTTCAACAGCATCCTCAAACGGGATTTTTCTGCATCCTGGCGTGTAACAATAATAGAAATCATGGTTCTTCTCATATTCCAACCTGAGAACAAGTTTTTCAAGTACTCGACGTTTTTGGCTTAGTATGAAACCCTCCAGTTGGTCTGGTTGCAGCCTCCAGTGAAAAATGAACCATCCGGTTTGTGGGTCGCGTGTTCTCCTTAGACCTACAAGAGAATGGTCATAGAGTTTATAGAGAATTTTTCGGACAGAATTTAATCTTATGCCAGTTTTGTTCGCTATCTCATCATCCGTTGTCTCAGATGAGTTTTTTAGAATATCAATTAGTTTGACAGCTTCTTCCTCGCCTAGAGCTTCTGCAACCTTCATCAACACTGAATCATTAATATATGTCAACATGGTGACCCTTTCTGCCTACTTGCTAAACACTAGTTTTTCTCTACAATAATTATAGGTAATCTTTGATTTAAATCTCTTCTCAATTATCGACTCTAGTTTTCTTAACTGCTTAAATACGTTATGTTAATTTTAGAATATTTAAGTGATACCACAAAGGCAAATGAAGCAGTGCAGATTTTAGCAAAAACAAGGCAGTCAGGCTTGAAAGTCTATGTTTGCTGATTCTGTGGAAATAGTCCTTTCAATCTAGTTTTTCGGTATTCTGAAATGTGATCCTTTTCCAGCGCTTACATAGTCTCCGCCTATTCCGCGTACTATGGACGCTATTTTTGCAAAGTTATCTGAACCCAGAAACTGACGAGGTTTTATCATTATGTAATCTTGTTTCTCCTCAAAACTTAACATGTTCTCCAAGTCTTCTGGAAACATCATTCTAATATCATCTATTGACGTCTTTTTTCCGTAAACCTCAGGTGTTGTGGGTGCGGGTGCAGGAGCAACAGGACCAGCCGTTGGTTGAGTGATTTGTGAAACTGCCAAAGACTTTAGTGATCCTGAAACTTGTCTAAGGTCTTCTGCGACGCTGTTTAAGATTATGAGAAGTTCGTCAATCCTTTCTGTGAGTTCCGCAACCTTCTCCTTTTCTTCGCTCATAACCTTTCTTCCTTCTAAATCCTTAATACTCATCGCATTTATTAATTGTTTGTTAACTTTAAAAAATCACAATATGTTAAAAAACGATTGAAGGAAGCCTCACCCATGATTGAAATCGATGGAAGCAAAAAAAGCGGAAGCGGCACAATCCTCAGGTTATCCGTGGCTCTAGCTGCCATAACGAGGCAACCGCTACACATCTACAACATCAGGCAGAACAGGCCGCAGCCAGGCTTGAGACCTCAACATTTGGAAGCGGTCTTAACAGCTGCGAAACTGTGCAAAGCTGAATTGGACGGTGCAAAACTGAACTCGCGTGAACTCTGGTTTAAGCCTAAAAGCGTTAAAGGCGGAAAAATTGAGGCTGAAATTGGAACTGCTGGAAGTATTCCAATGCTTTTGATGACCGTGCTACCAATCTGCGCTTTTGCAGAAGATACTGTTCATTTACATGTGTCAAAGGGTGGAACGGATGTTCAGCATTCACCTACCATTAACTACATGCGTTTCGTGTTTTTGCCGACACTAAAGCGTATGGGACTAAACATTGCCTTAACGGTCCGCAGGTACGGTTACTATCCAAAGGGTATGGGTGAAGTAACATTGACCGTGGAGCCTTGCAAGTCTCTTCAACCATTACGGTTGGAGAATTTCGGGAAAATAAGAACCATAAGGGGCATTTCAGTGTGCACATTCCTTGCTGAAAGAAAGGTTGCTGAACGCCAAGCAAAAGCAGCAAACGACTACCTAAAGAAAAAGGGCTACACTGTAGACATCCAAATAGTAAACGATAGGTCAAATCCCATGCAGAAGGGTAGCTCCCTTGTTTTGTGGGCTGAAACGGACACTGGGGTAATTCTAGGCGCGGACGCAATTGGCGAACTTCGGAAGACAAGTGAAGCCGTTGGAAGGGAGGCAGCAGAAAAACTCTATGCAGAAATTTTCACTAAGCCCACGGTTGACGTGCATTTGGCTGACATGCTCATTCCATACGTGGCATTGGCGAAAGGTAGATCAGCGTATCTGACGCGGATAATTTCAGATCATCTGGAAACAAACATTTGGCTCGCCGAAAAGACGTTGGATGTCGAGTTCAACATGGAAAAAATGGGTGCGTTCTACAAGATTGAGAGGGTTGGCTGAAAAATCGGTGGAAGCCTTGATGAAGGCGAAGGTTAGAGAAATATACTCAACAGCCCTAACAAAACTGCTTTTAGACAACGACTTCGAAATAGTTAAAGAAAAAGTAGGGGAATCATGAATCATCTAGATGCTAAGAAAATGGAGTGCCAGTGATTTTATGCTTAAAAAATCAATATGCGTCAAAGTTCCAAAGACTTATGGCGAAAAAGCTATTGTTCTAACCAGTAAACTGAAAATCATTGATAGGGAACTGGAAATTCAAAGAAACAGAGATTTCATTTACATTCCACTTACCCATCAGCCACAGGAAAACGAATTAGAAAAACTTAAGGAACGAGTGCTAGACTGCGAAGTCTCAACTTACGTTTTTCCAGAAAGGAAGAAGCAAGTGACAACATTTGTCGAGTTACTCAAAGACAAGCTTCCCCCACATTTATTAGCTAATCTGCCACATGCGATGGATTTTGTTGGAGACATAGCCATAATTGAGATTCCACCAGAGCTTAACGCACACAAAAATGTCATCGGTGAAGCAGTTCTAAAATCGCACAAAAACGTACGGACGGTTCTTGCCAAGGCAGGCGCTGTTAGCGGAACTTATCGGCTGAGAGAGTTCAGTATAATTGCTGGAGAACCTAAAACAGAAACAATCCATAAAGAGTATGGTTGCCAATATTACGTGGACCTTGCTAAAGCCTACTTTTCTCCGCGTCTCTCACATGAGCATAACAGAGTTGCGTCCCTCGTCAAAGAAGACGAAACGGTTGTAGACTTGTTCGCTGGGGTGGGGCCTTTCTCGATACTGATTGCAAAAACCCATGAAAACGTGAAGGTTTACGCCATAGACGTGAACCCGCAAGCAGTTGAGTTTCTAAAGAAAAATGTTAGGCTTAACAGTGTTGAAGGCAAAGTTCATTCAATTTTGGGAGACGCAAAACGAATCGTTAAGCAAAGGCTTTTTGGAGTTGCAGACCGTGTGATTATGAATTTGCCTGAAAAAGCCATAGAGTTTGTGGACGCTGCATGCGAAGCAATAAAGCCAACAGGCGGCATAGTGCATTTCTACAATTTTGTAGACTCTTCAAACACACTTGAGAATGTAAAACTTCATTTTATAGACGCTGTTGAGAAATCTGGAGGAAAAGTAGGGAAGATTCTGTTTTCACGGTTTGTCCGGGCCACAGCTCCTTACGAGTGGCAAGCCGTTTTAGACGCAAAAATCCATTAAACTTTGACAGTTAAAGTGATCTTCACTTTCTGCTTTGGTTTTCTCAGCTTTTCCACAAGTTTCCTTGACAAATCGCATGCAGCTTTGTCTGCTTGAATTGCCAATGTTCGATTGCAAATGTGACTGCTTTTTCTCACGACCATATCAGTTGGATGCGCCAAAATTAGCCGCGGGCTTCCAAAAGCGTTCACAACTTCAGCAGCCTCTCCAGCTTCGATTAACATGGTCATTTTGGCATTTTTCTTCCGTAAACTTTCCTTGAATTCAAAGCTTAAATCAGCCATACCCTTGTCCGCTGACACTCCTATTATGCAGTCGCCTTTCTTTGATAATTGGGGTTCTTTTGTGATTTCGAGTGTTGATTTATGCGTGGCTTGAATATTCTCATGTCCGTAGACAAGGATGATTTCGGTTATTTCCATAGTAGACAACTCTGGCTATCGCAGAACAAGTTTTAGTGTTATTCGAGAACCTCTATTGAATCCACTTTTCCGTCTCCGTCCAAATCGAACCCCTGTATGACTGTTGCAAACGCATCTTCACCATGATAGCCTTTCAAAGTTTTCTTCCAAAAGGTTGTCAAAGCCAAAACGCACGCTTTCGTGCCTACTGCTTTGTTTCCCGCCAAAACTATAATCCGCTTAGTGTCATCCCATGGATTAACAATTTTAGCTATCAACCCAACCGCGTCCGCCATATAAACCTGCGAACTTTTTCTAGAAACCAAACCGCCGAACAAGAAGCCTTGCTCTGAAGACTGCATGTCAAACCTTATCGGCAAATACTCATTTACTTCTTGCGTTAGAAGGTTTGTTCCAGGCCCACCCACAAGAATAAGGTTGTTTTTCTCCTCTTTTTCCGCTTTAACGTCAACGTCAAGCTTTATCGCGAATTCGTCAGGCATTTCAGAGAATTGTCCCAAAAAGAATGTTAGGTAGGAAGCGTAATGGCCGTCTCTTGCGCTTGTTTTGAATGGGCCGTGAGGTGTTGGGCTGCCCACAACTATTTTTCCTTCAAACGTGCCATCTTTATTTATAAATTCCTTGAAGAATTCCTGTATTTGTTCATCCATGCTTAGAATCGAAAGCCGCTGTATTGTTCTATATCCTAGTGGAAGCTCTATTCCAAACGCTGGCGAAACCGCCTTATAGTATTTTGCAGTTGCCCCCTTCTTCTCCTCTTCTCTGGTGACAACAATGGCTCCAGCCTTTACCAGTTTCCTTATGTGATAGTATACTTTCTGCTCATGGACCCCCAGCTTTTTGGCTATTTCCATTGGATACATTTCCCCTTCAGAAAGCAAACCCAAAATCTTCCAACTAAGCCTGTTCAAAATCATCTTCAGCTTCCGCGGATCCTTGATTATCAATATTTCTTTAACTTTCTGTATCTTACCTTCTTCGTGAAACAACAGTTTTTTGCTCATGGCTTTTCATATGGTTTAAGACAGCAGTAATTTATTAATACTTACTCGATAAGAAACTCCCTAAATGGAAAATAGGATCTCACACAATGACTTTAGGTTATGATGATCTAGAAAGAAAGGTTGTGGAGGAGTTAAGGAGGTAAATGATCAGCTGTTACGTGACGGGGGCGCTTCCGCGATCAAGCGAACTAATAAAAATGACAAGAGTATATGAGAGGGGAAAAATCAGTAAAAAAGAACTTGAAAAATTTTTTGAAAAAGCCACTGAAACAGTGATAAAAGCTCAGGTTTCCGCGGGATTGAGTTACATCACTGACGGAATGTTGAAATGGCAAGATCTGCTTAGACCTTTCACTGAGAACTTGAAAGGAATAACTGTGGGAAGCCTCAGAAGATGGTTCAACAACAACACCTTCTATAGAAAGCCTGTCATAAAAGATTACGTTAAACGAGAAAAAGATGTAGTCAACAGCATGACGCAGCTTGAGAAGTTGCCCAAAAACCTTACTTGGAAAGCCATATTGCCTGCACCATACACATTTATCTCCCTTTCAGAAAACCAATACTATAGAGATAAAGCGGAATTCATGTTCAAATTCGCCGAAGTAATAAACGAAGAGATCAAAGGCTTGGCTGAAGCAGGCTTTAGCTATATACAACTGAGCGACCCAGTCTTAGTCTATGAACAGTCAAAACCTAAGGCTATAAAGGACAAGTTAGCACTCGTGAATGATGCATTGGAAATAGCTGTTAAAGGAACAACAACCAAAACTTGTCTCCAAACCTTCTTTGGCGATTTCTCAAAGATTTTACCCGAAGCGCTAGACTTTCCGGTAGATCATTTGGGAATTGACTTGTACGAGACTGATTTTGAGAAGTTAAAAGAATACAGCTTTGAAAAGGGTGTTGCCTTAGGTTTAGTAGACTCTAGAAGTTCGCTCGTTGAGGAACCAGATGAACTAGTTGCAGTTGCCAAGGAAATCATCGAATCCATATACCGATCCAATATAAGTGAGGTTTTTATTTGTCCGAACTGTGATTTGGATTTTCTGCCATGGCAGAAGGCAGAGGAGAAAATGAAAGTTATCAGCAGCGTGACTAAACGTCTCAGAGAGGAGTTTTCGTGAACAGACTGTTTCCGACACAAGAGGTAGGAAGTCTAGCCAAGCCAAGATGGAGAATCAAAGGCTACAGAGGAAAGCCGCTGTCAAAGAAGGAGATAGCTGAGGCTGTGCACTGGGGGAGAAAGCTGGGAATTGAGAATTTAGAGGAACTGGTTAAGCTATTCAGCGAAGGCGATTCTGCGAGTAGGAAAAGAGGCATGCTTGAATGGTCTGCCAAATATGCCATTCGATTTTTTGAAACAGTGGGTCTAGACATCTTTTTTGACGGAGAACAATGGAGATCAGAAATGTACGAACATGTCATAAGAAAGACCGCTGGTTTCAAGTTTTTGGGAAACGTAAAATCTTTTGATTACAGATACTTCAACAAGGCAGCATGTATAGATAAACCCAAGTATGCGAAATCCTTCTATCTTGACGAGTTCTTGTTCGCAAAAGAAAATACTGAAAGGGAAATTAAGGTGCCTTTCACGGGAGCTTATACTCTTGTTGATTGGACCTTTAACGAGTACTATGAGAAAAAATTCAGCGGAGAAATCAGAGACTTTAAGAGGAGGAAGTTTGAGGCTAAGAAGGAATTTCTTTTCGACTTGATAAAAGAGGTGATAAGACCAGAAATCAGCAAGTTGGTAGATGCTGGTGCAAAGTGGATTCAAATAGATGAGCCTGCAGCAACAACTAACCCAACCGATGAAGAAATGAAGTTGTTTGTGGAATCTTTTAATGAAACAGTTAAAGGTCTTAACTGCATCTTCAGCCTACACAATTGCTACAGCAACTATGAAGTTTTAGCTAGACACGCTTGTGAACTGCGAGATTGCAGTCAATTGTCTCTTGAATTTGCCAATAGAGACAGCAGACAAGCTGGGACGGGAAATGTAAGAACAGGGTACGATGCAATAAAGTTGTTTGAAGAACATAGTTTTCAGGGAAATTATGGTTTAGGCGTAGTAGATGTGCATTCCAATTTTGTTGAGCCACCAGAGCTTGTCAGAGACAGAATACTTCACGTTGCAAAGACTATCGGTGATCCCAGCAGAATATATGTAAGCACGGATTGTGGCTTGAGAACGAGAACGTTGGAAATTAGTTTCCGAAAGCTTAGGAACATGGTTCTAGGGGCTGAATTGGCTAGGAAAGCTTTAGAATAAGAAACCATTATAAAAATGCTGTTAGAGCTTTTACTAAAGTAGCCATTTTCACGCGAAGTTTTCGTGTAATATAAAAAATCGCTTACTAAAAACTTTTTAGAATTGGAATTTTTGTACTAAAAAAGCTTATACATATTAAAGAGACTAGATAGAGCTTGCTTAAAGCTCAAAAGTGACGCGATGAGGTTTAGAAATGTGTGGGATATTCGGTTGTGTTTCGAAGAATGAGAATGCTGCTCCTATAATACACGCTGCTTTGAAAAGGCTTGAATACCGTGGTTACGACTCTGTCGGAGAAGCAACCCTGTACAACGGTAAGCTCTACATAAAAAAAGACCAAGGAAAAATCGACGAAGTCCATAAAATCCATAACCTAGACGATTTGCCTGGAAACCTTGGAATTGGACATACAAGATGGGCTACACACGGTGCACCACTAGAAGTTAATGCACACCCACTTGTTGACTGTAGTGGGCAAATAGCTGTCGCCCATAACGGGATCATAGAGAACTTTGTGGAGTTAAAGTTAGAACTGGAGAACCGCGGTCATGTTTTCAAGTCTAAAACCGACACTGAAGTAATAGCTCACCTTATTGAAGAAAATTTGAAAATTAATTCGTCACTAAGCCTTGCTGATGCTGTACTTGAAACCGTGAGGAAACTTGATGGTTCATACGCAATTGCTGTGATTTCAACGAGGGAACCTGACAAGGTAATATGTGCCAGACATGAAAGTCCACTCGTTATCGGCGTAAATGAAAATACACTCTATTGCGCTTCTGACATCCCTGCGTTTCTGCCTTTAACCAACATGGCAGTTATAATTGAGGACGGTGAGCTTGTTGTTCTCACATGGGAAGGCTTCGAAATTAGGAAGATCGCTGATTCAAGCGTCGTTGTGCGGGAACCTAAGCTTTTTGATTGGACGCCTGAAATGGCTGTAAAGCAGGGCTATCCACATTTTATGTTGAAGGAAATCCATGAGCAACCAGCTTGTCTGCGGAACACGCTCAGGTTGCAGGAGCATTACCTTGATTTGATGGCGACTTTTCTTGATCGTGCCCGCGAAGTTTTTTTTGTGGCTTGCGGGACATCCTACCATGCTTGTTTGGCTGCATCCTACATGTTTTCCAAGCTTGCTTTCTTACCAACCTATCCAGTTATAGCTTCAGAATTCATCGAACAACACGGAAAATCAGTCAATATTGACAGCACAATCTTGACAGTAAGCCAATCCGGCGAAACAGCAGACACTTTAGCCGCTGTGAACTGCGCTCGCGAAAGAGCAGCAACAGTTCTCGGATTAACCAACGCTATCGGTTCAACTTTGACGAGGGTTGCACGAGTATACATCGGTCAGCAGTCTGGTCCAGAAATAGGTGTAGCAGCAACGAAAACGTTCACCTCACAACTTTCAGTGCTTGCTCAGATGGCCCTACGACTTGCAAAGAAAAGAGGGAAAGTTTCACAGGATGAAATGGATTTTCTTGCGGAAAAATTGGAGCAGCTGCCCGACACTGTTGAAACCATAATTCAAACACAAGAGGAGAAAGCAAAGCAGATTGCAAAGAAATACAAGGATGCCAAAACATTCTTTTTCCTAGGCCGTGGAATAAGCACAGCCACAGCCTACGAGGGCAGACTGAAACTCATGGAAATAGCTTATGCACCGTCTATAGCCTTCCCAGCTGGAGAAAGCAAGCATGGACCCATAAGCCTCGTACAACATGGTTTCCCTGTCGTTTTCATCTGCCCAAAAGATGGAACACACAGAACATTGATAGGCAATATTATGGAGATGAAGGCTAGAGGGGCTTCAATAATTGCCGTGGTTGAGGATGGCGATGAAGAAATTAAAAAGGTGGCTGAGGACTATTTAGAAGTGCCTAAAGGTATCCCTGAGGTTTTGTCACCGATACCTTTCGTTGTTCCGTTACAGCTTCTCGCATACTATGTAGCTGTTGAGAGAGGCTACAACCCAGACACTCCGAGAAACCTTGCGAAATCAGTTACTGTGAAATAACTCCTCTTTTCGTTCTACATCTTTCTTTCAAATACAAACACGTTAAAAGGGTCTATCCCACAATATTTCATTTGGTGCTTTGATTTGGACAATAAAGATTGGGAAAGACTTGTTGAAAATCTAGTGAAGGAAGGCATTCTACGCTCGCCAAAAGTTATCAAAGCCATGCGTTCGGTGCCTCGTGCAGATTTTCTTCCAGAGAACATGCAGTCTTACAGTGCTGCGGATACGCCGCTTCCAATTGGGTTTGGGCAGACTGTTTCGGCGCCACATAGCTTGGCTTAGATGCTGGGCTAGGCGAGACATGGTTTCAATAATGAATGAAGCCTTACAATTGGAAGTCGGCAATAAAGTGCTGGAAGTTGGAGCGGGTTCGGGATGGCACGCCGCAACCATAGCTGAGGTAGTTGCATCCAGCGACACGCCTAGAAGTGGATGGGGTTACGTTTACACGGTGGAAATAATTCAAGGTTTAGCTGAATTTGCTAGAAGAAACATTATGAAAGCTAGATACGGCGACCGTATAACCATAGTCTGTGCAGACGGCTCCATGGGCTATTCTGAAAGGGCTCCATATGACAGAATTCTTGTAACTGCCGCTGCACCGGATGTTCCAAAGCCTTTGATTGAACAGTTAAAGCCCAACGGAATAATGCTGATCCCTGTTGGAAGCATGCACCTATTCCAAACACTCATGAAAATCACAAAAGAAACAAATGGGAAAACTAGGAAAGAAAACCTAGGTGGAGTTGCCTTCGTCCCATTAACAGGACATTACGGTCACACACTTTAACATGTTTTTATGCAGCTAAATCGAAGAAATGAAAACTCATAAATTGGGACGTATGGTGGTTGACGAGTTTGGAAGAAGGGGCATTAAAAGATTTTTGCGGTTAGAGGTTGGGGTCAACGATTAAGGACCTGGTTCTCCCATATGCGTTGGTGACCGCGCTACAATTGTAATTCAAATACGCTTATACATCAGTTACATCCTAAATGTCTGAATCCTTTCGATCTCATTAAAGACCTAATACTTTTTGGTATCCGAATATGTCGAGAAATCCGTGACCTGAAAGGTTACAAGCTATGACCTTTTTCTCGCCAGTTTCTTTACATTTCAGGGCCTCGTCAATCATGGCTCTAACAGCATAGGATGATTCAGGCGCAGGCAGGAATCCCTCTGTTTGAAGGAAAGTTCGGGTAGCCTCGAACACTATTTTCTCGTCAACAGGATACGTAATTGCGTAGATGTACCCCAATTTTTTCAAGAGACTAAGAATGGGCGATGCTCCAGAATATCTGAGTCCATCTCCATAAATCGGTGGCATCTCCACTTTGTGGCCTAAGGTGTACATTTTAAGAAGCGGTGTTTTACCGGCATAGTCTGCGAAGTCATAACGATATTCGCCTCGACTTATGTTGGGTGCAGACAGAGACTGGGCTGCAAGAAAATTGCATTTACGCTTACCTCTTAGCACTTCGCCAATAAACGGTAGTGTAAAGCCGCCGAAGTTAGATCCTCCCCCGAAGCAACCTATCAACAAATCAGGTTGCTCCCCCACAATGTTGAATTGTTGGATTGTTTCAAGACCAATTACTGATTGATGCATCAGCACGTGATTCAGGACACTTCCGAGACAGTAAGCGAATCCTTCATTTTTCCCCGCATACTCTAATCCCTCAGATATCGCTATACCCAGCGAGCCGGGATGATCAGGGTTTGTTTGAAGGATGCTTCTGCCAATTTCAGTTATTTTACTTGGTGAAGGGTGAACTTCGCCCCCATACATTTTCATTAGAGTTCTTCGGTCAACCTTCCAGTCATGCACATTGCGAACCCAAAAAACAACACATTTTAACCCCATTAGGCCCGAAGCGTAAGATAATGCGGTGCCCCACTGTCCAGCCCCCGTTTCTGTGCAAACGCCTTCTCTGCCTTCTTCAGACGCATAAAACATCTGTGCCAGTGCCGTGTTGACTTTATGGCTTCCAGTCGGAGACAAGTCCTCCCTCTTCCAGTAAAGATGTGCCGGAGTCTTCAAGAACTTCTCAAGTCTTCTCGCTCGCCTGAGCGGTCTCGGTCTACCAGCTTGTATGTATAGCTCTCTTAGTTCTTCAGGTATGGGAACCCAGCGTTGATCTGAACCCTCTTGTTGTAAACATTTTTTAACCATTACTTTGGACAGAAACTCAAGTCGAGAAGGGCCTGTTTCAGGTTCTTTAGGTGGCGGAAGAGGTTGTGGAAGATCAGGCTGAATGTTGTACCAACTTTTCGGAAGATCATCCACTGATAAGTCTATTTTTACTTCATTCATTTCCTTTTCGCCTAGCTTTGGTGTTTAGATGCACCAATTAGTTCAATAGTTCATAAAAACCTTTCTTATCCAAACCATTTTTCCAGTGTTGTTTTTCCTTTCAGCTCCTTAGCACCTTTCCGCATTTTTTCTAGGGTCTTTCTAACTCGGTTTTCTGAAAAGTCTCTTTCTCTGCAAATGAAATTTATTACCTCTTCTGCGTCTGATTCTTTCGATTCTATTTTGTAGTTGTCTGTTACCTTCGGATGTAGAAAGATTTCTCTAATTCTTTGCGGCTCAACTGGAAACTCCGCATTTTTTATGTGTGGTAAGGCATTTTCTAGGCTTCCATGCTCCTTTACTAGTTTTAGAGCTGTTTTTGGTCCCAAGCCTTTTATGCCTTCAGGGTTGAAGTCTGTGCCTATGAGTATGCCCACATCAATCAATTGTTCATAGGTTATTCCACATTCCTTTAGAACTTGTTCAAGCTCAACAATTTCCGGCACAACCTCAATGTAGACTTTTTTCCTTGGGAGTTTTCTTCGACCTGAAATTGTCACGTTTCTCACAAATCTTGGAGCACCAAAAAGGAGGCTGTCATAATCTTGGCTTGCACAATAGTATGCGTCTCCACGCTTTACTAGATGTGCTGCTTGGGCTTCCCCCTCGCTTGGGGCTTGAACCCATGGAATCCCCATCAAATCTAAAAGTCGTTTGCTGTCTTCAGCCATGCAGTCCTTTAGACGAGAAGTTGCTTGCGCATACATACGGGCTTCTTCTATTCTTCCCTCTTTCACCGCTCGCTCATATTTCACTAGGGCTTCCTTTTTGACTTTCACACGCCTTTTGATTTCAGTTTCCTTTAACGCTGGTGGGATTCCGTCAAAAACGTATATTGGTTTTATACCCATTTCCACAAGGTTGCTTGTTCTGTAAAGGAGACCGCTTAAGTGGCTTGTCACCCTACCGCTGCTGTCTTTTAATGGTGTGCCGTCTGGCTGACGAATTATGGCCAAAAACTGGTAAAGTGCGTTGTAGGCGTCTATAGCAATGTATTTTCCACTTAAATCTATAAGCTTAGCCGTTGTTCTTGGAACTAAATCGCGGAGGTTTACGCCCATAATCTATACGCCCAAGTTAACAAACCTCGGTTAAGCAATAAAAGTTTTATATTAGTTATGAAAAGTTTGCTTTCTTTCAGTTTTTGAGGCTAAGATTAGTCTTGCTGAAACTTTATCTGAGTTGAACAGCTACGTAAGGGCATGAATTATTCGCCAGTATGGACAGTTAATATCAAGGTGGAAGAATGAAGGAAAAAAGGGCTTCTACAAAAGTGGGTTCGACTCCAACCGTATATGATGAATTTTTGAAGGGCTTCTTAAAACTAGAATGCAATAACCCATCAGGCAGTCATAAGGACAGAGAAACATTTTACTTCATTAACAAGTTTGGCTGGGAAAAGAAGTATATTGTAGCTTCGAGCGGTAACGCAGGCATTTCTTTGGCTTACTGGATGAGAGAGAAGGCTGTTGTTTTGGTCCCGGAAGTTACTCCGAAAAAGAGAATTGAAGCCATCCATAAGTTTGGAGCGCAAGTCATAGTCAAAGGCAAATACTTCTACGATTCCTACAAATTAGTTAGTGAAACAGCTCAAAAACAAGGACTTACTAACATATCGCCTGGCTTTGTAGAAAGATGGAGAGGTGATGCTGCAATCAGTTACGAACTGAAGGAATTAAAGCCAGAATATATTTTTGTACCCGCTGCTGATCTCGTATTAGCGTACGGAATTGCCTATGGTTTTCAAGAAATGTTAGATAAAGACTCAATCCAAAAACCGCCAACAATTGTTGCGTGCGTACTTCCGAATCATCCATTGGTTAGATTGTGCAAAGATGAAGATATGGGTGAATATTTCGAACAGGTTTTCAATTCGATTTATACGTATGGAGAAGAAGGAGAAAACATTGAGAAAAGATTCTTAGATTTTCCATTCATGAAAGTGAAATCCACCACTGAACTAAATTCGACACTGCAGTTAAGCAAGAAGTATCAAAATTATGACCCTGCGGTTTTACTTGCTATGTTTATCTCAAGAAAGTATAACGGTGAAAAAGTCGTGATTGTGACCGGGATTAAACGTTGAAGCTAGAAAACAAATCCTAACTCAAGACCTGCGAAATAGTCGGGCTTCTGTTGATGATTTGCATTTCAGCAATATCCAAGACATTGCCCATTATTAGCATGGAGACAAGAATTTTGCGCTTCTGATAGGCGAAAAGAGACTTTGCGGAACCCTCAACTTTTAAAACGTATCAAATATAAGGAAGCTTGACAATTACAAAATCATCACCGAGGAATAACAATGACTGAAAAAACAGAGACACTAACATTGGTTACATGCACAAGCTGCGGCAAACCAATACCACCGGGAACAGAAGCCACAAAATTTCTTTGTCCAAACTGTGGAGAAATCCTAATAAGAAGATGTGTAAAGTGCAGAAAGTTTGGACGCCCCTATAAGTGTCCGAAATGCGGTTTTGTTGGACCATAAAACGCGGAAGGAAGGTTGAAAAATGGGTAGTGTTGTAGTTTCTTACAAAATATTTCCAATTGACATAACTGTTGACTTTGGTAAGTTGAAGAAGAAGATTGAGGATTGTCTGCCAGAGTTCGCTTCGATATATGGGTTTGGAGAAGAGCCAATAGCTTTCGGCTTAAGCGTTTTAATTGTCCACATAAGAATCCCAGAGGACAAATCAGGCGTGCTTGATGAGCTTGAGAAGAAATTTGAGGAGATAAGTGAGATAAGCCAAGTGCAACCCGGTATGGTGCGTAGAACAAGTAGATAACTTAAACATTTATATAGGAATTAAACTCTGTTTCGAACAGCATTGCATGATTATGGAAGGATTCTAATTGGTTGAAGTGCAGTTACGTGTTGGAGATGCAAGACAGCGGGATGTTGGAAGGGGCATAGCCCGCCTAGACCAGCGGACAATGCAGAAACTGGGCATATCAGCAGGAGACGTAATCGAAATGGTTGGCAAAAGAACAACGTCAGCCATAGCTTGGCCAGCGTACAGCGAAGATCAAAACCGAGAAATGATACGTATAGACGGTTTCACCCGCAAAAACGCAGGTGTAGCCATAAACGAATACGTTGTTGCAAGACCAGCCGAGGTTAAAAACGCTTTAAACATCACTTTCGCACCAGTGGACATGAGGCTGAACGTTGACGAAGACTTCACAAACTTCGTCAAAAACCGCCTAATGGAAAGAACGCTCATGGAAGGCGACACAACCCTTGTCATGATGCTTGGACATGCTATACCGTTCACCGTAACAAAAACCCGTCCGCACGGCATAGTGAAAGTCACAGCAGAAACAAAACTCACAATATTGAACGAACCAGCACCTGAAGGAAGAGGGCTGCCACAAACAACATACGAGGACATTGGAGGACTACATGAAGAGATTCAAAGAGTAAGGGAAATGGTTGAGCTTCCACTACGGCATCCTGAACTGTTCCAGAGGTTAGGAATAGAACCGCCGAAGGGAGTGATGCTTTACGGACCTCCTGGCTGCGGGAAAACCCTTTTGGCCAGAGCAGTAGCCAACGAATCAGAGGCAAATTTCTTCTCAATAAACGGACCAGAAATAATGAGCAAGTTTTACGGAGAATCAGAGGCAAGGCTCAGAGAAATCTTTCAGCAAGCCCAACAGAACTCCCCAAGCATAATATTCATCGACGAGTTAGACGCAATAGCGCCTAAACGGGAAGAAGTCACAGGCGAAGTTGAAAGACGCGTGGTTGCACAGCTCCTAGCATTAATGGATGGTTTATCCGGAAGAGGAAACGTCATAGTAATAGGTGCCACAAACAGGCCAAGCGCTTTAGATCCCGCCCTTCGCAGACCAGGCAGATTCGACAGAGAAATTGAGATAGCCGTTCCGGACAAGAAGGGAAGATACGAAATACTCCAAATTCACACGCGTGGAATGCCGTTGGCTGATGATGTTGATCTTGAAAAATTGTCTAAAATATCTCATGGTTACACAGGTGCAGACATGGCAGCCTTATGCAGAGAAACAGCCATGAAAGCCCTGCGCAGGTATCTGCCACAAATAAACTTGGAAGAAGAACGTGTACCGCCAAGCGTATTGGAAAAAATGGAAGTTAGAATGGAGGACTTCCTTAATGCTTACAAGGAAATAATTCCCACAGCCATGCGTGAAGTCTATATAGAAGTGCCGACAGTCCACTGGAGCGACATAGGCGGACTAGAAGAAGTCAAACAGGACCTCAGCGAAGCAGTTGAATGGCCTCTCAAAAGTCCGGAAATTTTTGAGAGACTTGGAATCAAACCGCACAAGGGAATTCTCCTTTATGGCCCTCCTGGTTGCGGTAAAACTCTTTTGGCTAGGGCTGTTGCAACGGAAAGCGAAGCCAACTTTATAACAATTAAAGGTCCAGAAGTCTTTTCAAAATGGGTCGGGGAATCAGAGAAAGCCATTAGAGAAGTGTTCAGAAAGGCGAGAATGGCTGCTCCAACAGTGATATTCTTCGATGAGATTGACTCGCTTTTGCCTCGACGAGGCTTGGGCTTTTCGGACAGCGGAGTAACAGAACGCGTTATCAGTCAACTCTTAACAGAAATGGACGGCATCGTAACCCTAGAGGACATAGTTGTTATAGCTGCCACAAACAGGCCTGACATCGTCGATCCAGCGGTTCTTCGTCCAGGAAGGTTTGACAGGTTAATTTATGTGCCTCAACCTGACGAGAAGAGTCGTTTCGAAATATTCAAGATTTACACGAAAAACATGCCATTAACGAAGGACGTAGACGTAGCGCATTTAGCGACTGTGACGAAGAACTATTCTGGCGCAGACATAGAAGCCCTTTGCAGAGAAGCTGCTATGTATGCCTTAAGAATAGACGTAAAAGCTAAAGAAGTCACAATGACAGATTTTCAAGAGGCAATGAAAAGAATTGGTCCAACAATCACGCCAGATATGGAGAAATGGTACAAGAGCTTTGTGCAACAGATTCGGCAAGTGCAAAAACCAGCAACACCAGTTGCTTAGGAGCCCTAATCTATGGTAGTTAAAACGTGGAAAACGCGTCCAGCTCACTATTTTCTATTGGAAACCTTGGAAAAAAAGAAAGGTGCTATGACTGATGTGGCTCTTTTCGACGCTTTAAAGGAGGAATTCAAGGATTTAGGGTTCAAAGACTTTAATGAATTGTTAATGCGGTTAGAAATTGGTGGGAAAATTCGCGCAATGTCCATGGCACGTGGTAAAAGACGAATTGAGCTTATAACATAAAATAGGCTTTTTGTTGAAAATGTTAAAGGGTTATCGTGCCGATGCATGAATTTTTTTCAGACGCAATTGTTGTTGGAGGTGGCCCATGCGGCTCCTTCACCGCTTTGAACCTTGCAAAGCTTGGCGTTGACGTAAACGTTTTTGAAGAACACGCTGAAATAGGCGTTCCATATTATTGTGCTGGTCACTTAAGCATTAAAGGTCTTAAACTTTTGGGATTGCATCCGTTGCCATCGAATATTGTTGAAAACGTTTTTTATGGAGCGATTTTTCACTCTCCAAATGGTAGAAGTTTTCATGTGCGTTTTTCTTCGCCAGTAACATGTGCTGTTAATCGAGTTCTTTTCGACAAGTATATTGCGAAGATCGCGGAAAAGGCTGGGGCGCACTACTTCCTGAATTCAGTGGTTGAATCTCCAACAATTGAAAACGGTTTTGTAAAAGCCGTCATTGTCAGGCGTGGAAAAGCTGAGGAAAAGTTTTCAGCTAAGGTGGTGGTGGATGCTGAGGGGATTTCATCAAGGATTTTGAGGCAAGCAGGTTTGGTTGCTTTTAATCGCCATATGCTTGTTAAAGCTGTGGAAGCGGATGTTGAAAACGTGCAAGGTTTGGAAACTGGTATGGTTGAAGTTTTCCTCGGTAGAGATTATGCACCGGGATTTTATGCTTGGTTAATGCCTAAGGGAGATGGAAAAGCGAAAGTTGGATTGGCTGCAAAAACTGGAAATCCGAGGGAACTTCTGCAGAGACTTATGCTTAGACATCCAACTGCATCAAAGAAGCTGCGTGGTGCAAGAATCTTACAGGCTTCCTTTCATTCTATAACGCTTGGAGGACCAATTCCTAAAACCTTCTCGAACGGGTTCTTAGTCGTTGGTGATGCAGCCTCGCACGTGAAGCCCACTACGGGTGGCGGTGTGATTTTTGGAATGACTTGTGCAAAGATTGCTGCTGAAGTTGCCTATGAAGCCTTATCTAACAATGATTTTTCATCAGATTTTCTGTGTACATATCAGAGCAGATGCAACAAAACCTTGGGATCTGACATTAAGTTTATGCTTAGAATAAAGAAAATACTTGACGCTCTACCAGACGACAAGATAGATGACGCAATTAACTTCTGCGCAAAAATAGGCTTAGACAAAACTCTTCCAAACTTCGAAGACATAGATTTTCAAGGACGCTCCTTTCTGCGCATGTTATGGAATCCTCGCATGCCAATAGCTCTTTTCTATTTTCTTCTCTCATGCTTGTTTGCGAATCGTTAAAATCTATAGACGGCAATTGATAACGAAGGATGGTTTAAAAAGACGTCCGAATTTCGTTACAAACAGGTTATCGCTTTCCGTTCTGACTTGAAGATGAGTAAGGGAAAAATTGCAGCGCAAGCTGGACATGCTGCAGTTTCAGCGGGGGAAGAAGCACGCAAACACTTTAAAGAATGGTGGAAAGCTTGGCTACGAGAAGGACAGTGCAAAATAGCTGTTAAGGTAGAAAGCGAAGAAGAACTGCTGGAACTGGAAAAACAAGCAAAAGAGTTGGCGATACCTTGTGCACTGATAATCGACAGGGGTCTTACAGAAATTCCTCCCGGCACCATAACGTGTTTGGGAATTGGTCCAGCACCTGTTGAAAAGATAGACAAAATAACAAGCACGCTTCTGCTTCTCTAGAAGGCGTAAGTTTTGCTTGTTCCTAGACTGGAGAAGTTTATAGGTATTGAGGTTTACGCTACGAGTTCTTTGGGTGTTGGCGGAGTTATTAGGCAGCGTGTTGAAGATTTTGTTGTTAGAGAAGTTTTAGTTGATGATTCCGAAGCGGGAATAATCCCATCTGAAAGAAATGTTGAGCAAGGGACGTTAGGCTCTTCCAGTGTTAAGAATCGCTATCTGCTATGTGTTTTAATCAAGCGAAACTGGGACACTTTCTTGGCTCTGAAGGCAGTCGCCAAGCAGTTGGGCATAAGCACAAAACGTATTCAATTTGCTGGCATAAAAGATGCGAAGGCTGTAACCGCTCAGCACATCACAGTTGAAGATGTATCAGCTGAAGAAATCCAAAAAGTTCAAGCCAAAGACATCGAAATTTATCCAATAGGATATTTTCGCAGCAACCTTTCATCCTACTATCTCTTAGGAAACCATTTTCACATAACCATCAGAGCCATAAGCCACTCAAAATCTGAGATCAAAGAACGGATAACAAAAACTATTGAAGAGCTTAGGGTGATTGGTGGCGCTCCAAACTTTTTCGGTCATCAAAGATTCGGAACAACACGCCCAATAACGCATCTGGTTGGGAAAGCCCTAGTTCAACAAAATTTCGAGAAAGCAGCAATACTTTATTTAGCCAAGTCAAGCCTGCATGAGCATCCAGAATCTCGATGGACACGGGAACAACTGCAGAAAACGCAAGACTTTAAGCAAGCCCTAAAGAATTTTCCAAAAAAACTACATTATGAACGTCTAATGCTTAACCATTTAGCCAAGAACCCAGACGATTTCATAGGTGCTTTTAGGAAACTGCCGCCAAAGCTTAGAAGGCTTTTTCCACAAGCTTGTCAGGCTTACTTGTTCAACAAGTTCCTAAGCAAAAGAATAAGGAAAGGGCTTCCGTTGAACAGGGCTAAGGTTGGAGATTATGTTGTAAATGTGGAGCGTCCTGGACTGCCAATGCTAAGAATGTGCAAAATAGTAAGCACAGATGCATGCGAAGGAATCAACAAGGCAATTCAAACTGGAAAAATACAGTTGGCAATTCCATTAGTCGGCTTCAAACAGCATCCTTCTAAAGGCGTTCAAGGAGAAATCGAAAAACAAATTCTACAAGAAGAGGATATTGCTATGGAAAACTTCAAAATTGAAGCGGTTCCAGAAATAAGCCTGAGAGGAAGACTGCGGGCAGCAACAGTTCCACTAAATAGTTTCTCACTGGAGGAAATCTCAGAAGATCATGCTAACCCATCAAAACATAAAGCAAAAATAAGCTTTACGTTGTATCGTGGTTCCTATGCAACAATAGTCTTAAGAGAACTCATGAAACCACGCAACCTAATAAAAGCAGGATTTTAACCCGGTTTCCGAGTTGCTGTTTTCTGGGACGATATGCTATTCGTAGAGACTTGGTTATTTTTAACATTAGTAAAATTTAAAAACATTAAAGAATACTAATATTAAATATGAAAGCTGAGATATTTCCGAGGGACATTCTACCTTACCTAATGAAATGGCTGGATAGAAGAGAGGCATACGCGATTAAAGGTCCGAGGCAGTCTGGCAAAACGACGGTTTTGAAAATTCTTCAAGAAAAGTTGAAAGGAAATAACGTGGTTTTCTTGAATTTTGAAGACCCCGACGTTCTTGCGGCCTTTGAAGCAAACGCCAAAGAATATATCAAGAGCTTCTTGCTGAGGGAAGGTAAACACTATTTTCTGATGGACGAGTACCATTATGTGAGAGACCCAGGGAAAACACTAAAGCTGTTGTACGACACCTTTGAGAACGCGAAGTTTATAGTCACTGGCAGTTCATCCTTGGAGCTTAGCGGAGCAATGGCAAAATTTCTAGTTGGAAGAGTGTTCTTCTTTGAACTTTTCCCCTTCAGTTTTCACGAATTCCTAGTCGCAAAGGATCCCAGACTTGCGAAGATATATGAAAATAGGAATAACTATGTCAAAGAGTTCTTGCTCAACGGCGAGGTTTTCGCTGAGAGGGATATCTTCCTGAAAGAGTTTGCTTCCTTACTCAACGAGTATTTGGCTTTTGGGGGATACCCTGCGGTGATTAAGGCGGAGGATTTTGGAACCAAGAGAATGGTATTGAAGAGTATCTATGACACGTACGTCTCCAAAGATGTTGTTGAGTTTCTAAAAGTCAGCGACGCTTTCAAGTACCGATGCGTCGTCAGGGTTCTGGCAACTCTAACTGGAAAATTGATAAATTACAACGAACTCAGTTCAACATGCCAGAGCTATTACAAAGAAGTAAAAAGGATGATTTCAATACTGTCAGAGACTTACATAATGAAACTGATTCAGCCTTTCTACAGGAATCCCATAACGGAATTGAAGAAAAATCCCAAAGTATACTTTTTTGATCTGGGACTGCGAAATTACATAGTGGGCAACTTCAACCCTCTGGAAAGAAGACCAGACGCCGGCGCGTTAATTGAAAACCATGTTTTTCTATGCTTGAGAAACAGTTTTCCCGATGAAACGATAAATTACTGGAGAACAATAGCGAAGGCAGAAGTCGATTTCATTTTCAGATTGAACGACAGAATCATTCCCGTAGAAGCCAAATATCAAGCGTTCAAGAAGCCGAAAATCCCGAGGAGTCTGAGAAGCTTTATCAAAACCTACAAACCCGAAAAAGCATTAATAATTACTAAGGATTTCTGGGGCAAAGAAAAGGTTCAAAACACATATGTACTGTTTGCTCCAGCGTGTTACTTGTGATCTTTAACCAAGACTAGGCTTTATACTGTGTCAAGGCTCGTACGCAACAATCATCCGTAAGAGAACTCATGCAACCTAATTAAAGCAGGATTCTAGCTAGGTTTTCGATTTTAGTTAACTATTCACGTTTTTGGAATAACAATAAAAACATCTTTCTCGCAGACGTATTAACACCTATGTCAAGTAATGTTTCCTAAAATAGGAGGGGGGTAGTGTGTTTTGGTTGAAAAAATTACCATAAAATTGACAGACACGTCAGGGCGCCGTCTCCTCTGCGAAACTCTGACATTTCCAATTCTTTGACGAAAAAGCCTTCTTTTTCTACAAGTCTCTTCGTCTTAGGAAAGCCTTTCGCCATCAAGACCGTTCCATTTATGGCAAGGCAATCTGCAACGTATTCCTCTCCTCTTGCAACCATAATTTTCTTATAATCTCGCAGAATGTCTGTGTCAAAATGTCCCTTTGAAAGTATAACACAGTTATTTCCAAGATAAGTACACGCAGACTTTAGATGAAGTACATTGTGAATGGCCACTTGGATTAGCTCAAAGTTGGTGTTTTTTAGAATTTTTCTAAGCTGACATATAGCGTGAATATTAGTTCTTGCTGAGAGCCCTACGAAAACTTTGTCTTCAATTTTGAGAATGTCTCCGCCATCAATGGTGACTGGCGGTTTAATGTGATATGTCTCTTTTGATTTTTCCAACACATTGGCAACTTCAACCACTTCCTTGGCTCGGGATTTTGTTTTCATGTTGCAGATTATTGCCTTCTCCCCCAATACTATGGCTGTGTCCTCTACAAAGCAGCTATCTGGAAGAGTGTTGTCACCTTTTATCCAGATGAGTTCCAGTCCGAGCTTCTGTAAAGCCTTGCAATATCGCGAATGTTGACTCTTGGCAAGGGCAACGTCTATTTTTTCAGTGTTTGTCCTTACACAATGATCGTAGGAATCTGGTACAGGTCGAACAACAGCGTATTTGACTGTAGACATATTCATAATTTTCATCACTCCACTTTAACGCTCTAACTTAACACGCTGATTTGAGCAAACACATACCTTGCATCAATCAGAGGGCCCCAATTGCTCTTTCAGCGTTCTCTATAAGTATCTGTTTTTTGTCTGTTGGCACTACCACGCTTGCGGCATACTGATGTCCATCAGCTATTCCGAAGCCTTCAGATGCTTTATCTAGAAGGTTCACGGCTCCTAGCAGTTTTCCCTCCTCAATTTGCGACTGCATAATTTTTGGCACTCTAACAGAACCCTTAACAAAGTTTCCCTCTAGTTTTCCCCAACCCGGAATTTCTCGTGGCACATCTACGAATCCTAGGATATACTTGTTGGGTTTTATTAGGCGTGCCTTGTAAGACAAGAAAGAGCAAAACTGCCCTATCACTTTTACGCCCATGCCAACATACATGCTTCCAGCGTCAAACCATTGAACGTGTCTTGTCTCCTTGAGCCTCTCACGGTAAAGCCTTCCCAAAAGCCTTCGGTTAACCTCCTTACGTCGAGTCTCCAAAGCGTTAACCCTATCTTTTGCGTCTTTGCTTAACCCTTCAAGACAAACATCTATTCCGATTTCAGGTCCACCTTCATAATAACCTGCAGCCCCTAAAATCTGAAGTTTCGAAAACAGGGGATTGACCCGGATTTTGAACTTTGTTATTTCATGATTTTGCCTTTTTGTTGGACTATTCCGTTCTTTAGGGCTTCTTGCAAAATCATCTTGTTTATTCCTAGAAACCCTTGTGGGATTTCGCAGCTTCCGACAAGAGCTAGATAACTTAGGTCTTGATTGGCGTTGTTCAGGGCTTTTGCAAATAGATAACAGCATGTTGCGCCTGAAAAATCTGTTTCGCCCTTAAAGCCGAAATGCTCAAGGTTTAAATCCAAAACCTTCGGGTTTTTAGACGATTTAGGGTCGTGATGATCCAAAATTATGGATAGGTTTCTGCCTTTATTATATTCGGATATTAAATCCACATGTGGAGAGCCTAAGTCCACGTAAAAAATTGTTTGGCCAGCTTTTGAATGTAAATCTTCGATTACTTCAGTGTAAACTTTTTCCAGGCAGAACGTTTTGATTTTTACTTTTTCACGTTCCAAAGCCCTCTTTATAATAGCGGCTGAACATAAGCCATCTGCATCGTCATGGTGAATTATCATTGCTTCCTTCAGGTTTGCTGCTTTTAGCTCTTCGATTGCTTCGTTTGCTTTTTGATTAAACTCTTCAATTTGCATGTGCAACACCATTTTAACCTATTGTTTTTAGAAGGTCTGACCGTGTTATTATTCCAACGATTTCTCTGTTTCTTGCAACCAACACGCCTTGATGTATTTCAAGCAACGGATGGATTACATCTATGGATGTTTCCTCTGAGACCATGGGTAAGGGTGGACCCATGATGTTTTTAACTTTCTCGTTTGCGATGTTTGAACTTAAATTTCTAATTATGCTTTCTTCCATTATTGTTCCAACCACTCTGTTTCCCAACAATACGGGCAACTGAGAAATGGCGTGTCTCATCATAACATCGCTTACTTTCAGAATGCTGTCGTTTGGCTTTGCAAAAAGTACGCCCTCAACCATTACGTCCTTACATTTCCTCTTTTTTCCTTCTGTTAAAACTTCTAATATTCTATTAATTGTCGATAGCCGCGGGTCCACCTTCCCAAGTTCTATTTTTGCCACATGAGCTTGAGAAACACCGGCAAGTTCAGCCAGTTTTCTCTGCGTCAATCTCGCTTTTATTCTCAACCTTTTGAGCATAGTGCCTGTGATTACCAAAATAACCACCAGTTATTTTTGACTATAAATAATGCAGTAAAGTATATATTTGTTATCAGTGCAACTGAAGGTTTACGAAGGATGATCAGTCATGCGGAACATAATTGTAGAAGACTTGAAACAGACTCCGCTTAAGAAGCAACGTATAGAAATCGTTGAAAGAAAAGGCCTTGGACATCCAGACTACATTTGTGACGCGGTAATGGACCAAATTTCTGTACGTTTAAGCAAGATATACTTAGAGAAAGCCGGTGCAATACTGCATCATAATGTGGACAAGTCTTTACTTGTGGCGGGAGAAGCTGAACCTAGATTCGGCGGGGGCTTAGTGAAACAACCAATGCTTTTTGTGTTCGGCGATAGGGCAACCTCAAAGATCAACGGCGAAGAAATAAACGTCAGTGAAATAGCCGTAAACGTTGCCAAAGAATGGTTTAGAAAAAACATGCGATTTGTAGACCCGGAAAAACATGTGAAATATCAAGTTGAGCTGAAGCCAGGCTCAGTTGGCCTCGTGGACATTTTTAAGCGAAAAGGCAAAGTTTTGGGGGCAAATGACACCTCGGCAGCTGTTGGCTACGCACCTATGACTACAACGGAGAAGGTAGTTCGGAAAACTGAACAGTTTCTAAACTCAACGGAGTTTAAGCAACGCTTTCCAGAATCAGGTGAAGACATAAAAGTCATGGGCTACAGAAACAACAACCACCTACACTTAACAGTTTCAATGGCTTTCGTCGACCGTTACGTAAGCAGCGAGGAAGACTACTTCGACAAAAAAGCGAAAATCCGCGAAGAAACCAAAAAGTTCGTTAAAGCCAACACTGATTTCGATGAAATTGATGTGCAACTAAACACTTTGGATGTGCGTGGAAGAGGTTTGGATGGTATGTACCTAACAGTTTTGGGTACAAGTGCAGACAGCGGTGACTCTGGGGAGGTGGGCAGAGGAAACCGTGTAAACGGCTTAATATCGCTAAACAGGCCTTTCTGTTCAGAGGCTGCGGCTGGCAAGAACCCAGTAAGCCATGTTGGAAAAATTTACAATGTTCTAACGTACAAAATAGCGCGAGACGTTTATGAGCAAGTGCCTGAAGTTGAAGAAGTCTACATTTGGCTGCTAAGCAAAATCGGAACTCCCATAGATCACCCAGCAATTGCAGCAGCACAAGTAATAATGAAAGGAAACAACCACATAAAAACGGTCAAACACAAAATAAAAGAAGTATTAGATTACGAACTGGAAAACATAGACAAATTCTGTATGGAACTAGCTCAAGGAAAAATCCCTATCTGCTAATTTTTGGGCCGATCTGTTTGTTTTTGGATTTTTCCACACGGTGTTTACTTCCGTTTCCTGAAGATTTTAGCTCCGTTCATTTCTGTAACATACTCGATGCTTCCGCAAACTGTAACAGAGAATAAAAAGCATGTTTAGAAAAACGGGGTTTATGTGAGAGAGATCACTATTCTAACTTGTGATACGATTTATGAAGCGCGAATCACAGGTTTTCTTCAAGCATATCAATGAATTTCTCAGCTTGCTTCATGCCCTTCTCCCAAAATGTCTCATCAGTGATGTCAAAGCCTAATTCGGCACCAAGCTCACGAGGAGATTTACTGGAACCTGCAGCCAAAAGCCTCTTCAGCTTGGGAATAAATCTCTCACCTTGTTCTTTGTAAAGCTGGTACAAAGCGAATACAAACAGCTGGGCAAACACGTAAGGATAGTTGTAGAAGCGATAATTTGCTATGTAATAGTGAGGTTTCATTGTCCATTCCCACTTCATCACGTCCAACCAATTGACGGAATCACCGTAGATTTTATCTCGCGCTGCGACCCACAATTTGGCAACAGTCTCTCCATCTAAGAACTCGCCTCGCTTTATGGCGTCATACATGCTTTGTTCAAAGAAAACACGAGCAGAGACTTGAAAAGCCGCCATGCCGAACTCGTCTAGTATATTAGCGAGGATTGCCTGTTTTTCCTCTTTTGTCTTGGCTTTCGAAAGCAATCGTTCAGTCAAGAGCAGTTCACCAAATATGCTCCCAGTTTCCGCAATGCAACTACCTATCTCGTAGTTGCTCGGCTTCTGTGCTCTTGAACCAAGATACGCATGAATGGCATGACCGAGCTCGTGTGCTTGAGTGTAGACGTCGCCCACCCTCTGATTGAAGCTCTGTAAAATGTAGGCGCTCTTTCCAGCCAGCCACGAAGCACAAAAAGCCCCTGAACTTTTTCCTTTTCGTATCTCACCGTCAATGTGTCGTCTCTCAAACATCTCATCAACCCAACCTCCCATCTCCTCGTCAAATCCAATGTAGGCACTCACTACTTCTTTTCGAGCTTCTTTCCAATCATAATCCATGTCGGGAGCGTTGGGCAGAGGAGCAACCATGTCGTAGTTGGCTAACTTGTCCAGACCCATCAATTTGGCCTTCAGCCCAAGATACCTTTGATATAGACCTACGTTTTTCGCAATAGTTCTCATGAGGCTGTCAATTGTCTGTTGATCAACATCGTTGGCGATCAAGCTCTGGGTCATTGGGGTTGGATACTTTCTCAGTTCGCACATTCGCAGATGATCTTCGCATACTGCTCGGATGGCACTTGACCAGACAATCTCATCCTTCCCAAGATTCTCATAGACTGTTTGATTGGATCGTTTCCGCAGATCACGATTTGGACTCTGATAAAGACCGATTATTTTGCCGTAGGGAAGCGTCTTTGTCTCGCCTTCAATTTCTATGTCGAAGGTTCTAGTAGAGAGCCAATCACTTTGAAGCATCCCCCACGAGTTAATCCCGTTCTTATCTTTCATAATTATTAAACGCTCCTCGGTTTCTGAGAGCATATGTGGCACTCTTCTCACTATTCTTTCAAGATAGTGCTTATACTCTGCTAGTACCGGATCCGTGATCAACGATCGGTTTTCAGCAAGGACCTTACCCAACTCGATATCTATGAAGGCCAACGCTTGGCCAACTCTCATATATGCCCTACGAGCAGCATCGTTAAGTTGTTTAGCGACGTCATCAGTCGAATCAGCTGAGTACATTAAACGACAATACATGATTACCCCCTCAAACTTGAGGGTGTAAGCGTCTTTCATTTCCAAAAGCTCCAAGAGACCTTTTGCATCAAGGCTTCCAATCTTACCGTGATATGTACCCCGAGCTTTTTCTGCTTCAGTCACCATAGACTCCAATTTCTTTTGAATGGAAGTGGGTTCTGTGTTCTCAACAAGTTGTGAGAGATCCCAAATCATCTCATTTTCAGTCATAGTTGATCAGTCCAACCAGCCACAATTTCGCCAGCGTCCTATTAAAGTATACGCTGCATTCAGATAAACTCCAATGTGTTAATTTCGGAATAGGTTCCAATGTTTTGGGGTTAAACACGAGTCTCATTTGCCTTTGACTTTATTTTCGAGAATGAAAACGCGAACTAGTTCACTGAAGATTTTGGCAGTTTCTACCTTAACGTAACACTTACATCATCTATGTTATAGGTCATTTCAGTTTCCCATCCCACTGTAATTCCAACAGCAACCCATACTTCATTGCTAGAACCAGTGAGCAAATCTGTTGTATAGGTGTACTCTTTCCATCCCGCCACTTCATTGGCTGAACCAAGAACGACGAAGTCATCCTCAACCTCGGCGTTCGAGATTCCAGCATATGCGCACACTTTTGCTATAACGTTGAAACTCTCCTGTTCACTGTAAAACTTTAAAGAAACCTCAACTTGGATTTTCGAGTTATTTCTCACTGATATTCTCTTCTCAATCCAAACTGTGCCATCATCCTGTTTTCCATCAATATACAACTCCATTGAATATTTCCCAGAATAGGCTAAAGACGCTACTCTACTAACGTTCCAATCACAGAATGACCTGGATTGTTTGGGTCTAAAGGAACGTCAGCATCCGCCATCCACCCGCCAAAATCGTTTTCAAAGCTTTCTTTGTACACAACAGGCGTAGGATAGAAGTACCATGCAGCAACTGTGATAATGACGATTAGTATCCCAATAACGAAATATACTTTGAGACTCGACTTCATTTAGACAGTCTCCTCATAAAACAATGTCTGTTTGTGACGAATATTTCTACATTTTGGAACACGGAGAAAGCAGGAGGAATTTTTCTCAAGTGTTGTGGCTTTCAAACATTTCTTTTTCCAAAGCAACAGTTGCAAGTGTTCTAAAACTTTATCATTCAGCAGTTCTATAAATGACTTCGTGAGATGATTTCATGGATGCTTGGAAAGCCGCGAAAAACGCGTTAGAGTGTGTACTGGAAGCAAAAAGAGATGAAAGCATAGTCATTTTTTGTGACCATGAAAAGATGAGTATTGGTAAAGCCTTTGCAAACGGTGCCCTACAGCTTGGCCTTCAAACACGCTTAGTGCAGTTGAAAACTGATGAAAATGTTCTGCGAAAGGAAGTTCCGCCGCAAACCATGGAGATTTTGACAAAGGAAACGCCGGACATCTACATCAATTTTCTTCGTGGAACTCGTGAGGAAACACAATTCAGGATAGAACTCATAAAAATGGAGACCGAAGACCTTAAAGCACGTTTGGGACATTGTCCAGGCGTTACATTGGTCATGCTGATTGAAGGAGCTTTAGCATTGACCGCTGGAGAACATAAGCAGATGCAAGCATTCGCGGACAAACTAATTCAGAAGTTAAGCAAAGCAGCTAGAGTTGAAGTTATGAATACCGCTGGAACAAACGTTTCATTAAGTGTTAAAGGAAGACCTTTTTTCACGGATACTAAGATAAATTGGAAGACAATGAAGTGGATGAACCTTCCTACAGGCGAAGTCATAGTTGCTCCAGTAGAAAGTTCCCTTGAAGGCAAATTAGTGTGTGACATGGCTATAGGTGGAATAGGGCCTGTAAAAACTCCAGTGGAAATAACGGTCAAAAACGGTAAAGTTCAAGATGTTTCTTCTGCAGACACCGAAGTGTTGAGTAGGGTTAAAGGTTCGTTAAATACTGATGAGTGGTCAAATGTTGTGGGTGAATTTGCTTTTGGAATAAACCCTAAAGCAAGATTTGTTGACGAATTTCTAGAAGCCGAAAAAATGCTGAATACAATTCATATAGCCTTTGGCAACAATTCAGACATGCCTGGCGGAAAAAACCCTTCTAAGAATCACATGGACTTTCTAGTATCAAAACCTACAGTTAATGTCTTTAACAAAGATGGCTCAAGCATTAACGTACTCATGAAAGGAGTTTTCCGGCGTTTGTAGATAGAAATGATTAAAAACGCTTAAAATGACACATTCTTAATATTCGTACGGAGACTGAAAGATGACTGAAGAGACCACTGAAAAATTGCCCATATCTGACTTCTATAAAGTCGTAGATTACGTTACGATGTTCAAGAGTGAGAAATGGTGGGAGGCAATAGTTGTTTTTGAGTCCTTGGGAAAGCGGTCAATTGGCTTGTATCTTTGGCATAACCGAGACGGCGTGTGGAAGAGGAAACACAAGTTTAACATTAGAAATCTTGATGAATGGAACAAGCTTAAGAACGCAATAGAACAGCTTACTCCGAAACTTCGTTCGAAATAGTCCACTGTTTTTGATTCCGAGTTCTTATTCAGAATACGAATCCAGAATTGAATAGTTTTATTATTTCCCTCATACAACAAAACAAAAAGGGCGAACACTATGGACGACGAACAGGAAACCCAAGAGGACATTCAAGTTGGGGAAAGAAACATGCATAACTGAAGATGATATAGAAGCACCTGAAGAGCAGACGATGGAACAAAAAGAGGAATATATGGTTGCAGAGGAACCAACAGAGCAAGGAACAGAACCTGAGAAAAAGGGCTCACTGCAGAACCTAATATCAATTAATCAAAGCGAAGACAAAAGCAGTTTCGTACACGGGCTTTCTGTAGGTCTTGGACTCGGTTGCATAGCAGCCTTCATTATAATGTGGATCGTAGTATTCTTCTCTCCACAACTGCCATCAACAGTTACGTACGAAGCCATGCTTTCAGTATTCATTTATCCTCTCATCTACCTGCTAGCAGTAGGTTTAATAGCGCTAACAGCTGGCATAGTAACAGAATACTACACCAGAAAAAACAGCTTCTAAGCCAACCGTCAAAATCATGCCTGTTTCTTAACTGATAAACAATTATAATACTCAACAGCCTACTTATAATCGTGAAACTCATGCCTCACGCGTTCAAACAAATTTTAGAAAAAATCACAAGTGAAAAGGCTCCAGGACCATCTCTAACATTCTCCGTACTCCATATGCTACGCGCCATAGAACTCATAGCGGAGAAAGCAATCGGTCGCAGCAAACTCGCTGAAGAACTAGGAGTCGGAGAAGGCGCCGTGCGCACGATGGTCAACCGATTAAAAGATGCTGACTTAATCACAACCTCGAAATTAGGCTGCGCTCTCACAAGTAAGGGCCTAAAGCTTTGGAATGAGTACAGAACGGTTTTTAAAAGGAAAGTTGAGATTGGAAAGAGCGAGCTGACGCTTGCAGACTACAATGTTGCAATTCTGGTTAAGAACCATGGGCATAAGGTTAAATCAGGTATGGAGCAACGTGACGCAGCCGTAATGGTTGGTGCAAAGGGTGCCACAACAATAATGTTCAAGGCAGAACGCTTAATCATTCCATCTGTAAGCGATAGTATAGCTAAGGATTTTCCAAAAGTCGCAAACCAGATGGTTAGGCTTCTTCAGCCTGAAGAAAACGACGTAATAGTTGTTGGGAGTGCCGACAGTCTAGTAAAAGCCGAATACGGTGCATTGGCAGCCACTTGGACCCTTGTTAACGATTGCGGTTAATACGTGTATTTTTCTCCTCCAGCCAAAATTCGTTCCAAAGCCGTGTTGAAATTTATCATTCCATCGTTTGTTTTAGCCGATACTGGAATGAGCAAAAACCTTAAACCAAGCTGATAAATCGCCCTCATCATATTTCTGCTAAGCAAACGCTTTGTTCCTGTAAGTTTCTGTTCAATTGCATTTTCCAAAGCCTGTGGACTAGCTGACCAGTCCACAACTTTGTTGACATCTTCTTCTGAAAGCAGATCGGATTTAGATAAGAGGTACACTTGGGGGACGAGGAAACGATTGTAGACAGCTGCTGAAAGGAAGAGGTTTGAAACATAATTAAGCGGATTAAGCGAAAAAGCAGTGTCAAACAAGTAGACTATAGCCTTAGGTTCCTTCGTGAGCTCAGTGGCAATGTATGGTCCACTTGCTCTGAAAGCGAATAACTCCATCTGCCCACAGGTATCCACCAAAACAATGTCAGATGTTAAATCTTCAATTTCCTTTGAAATTTCATCAATTTCATCCGCAATTAAATCTGCAGCCATTATCAAAGCGCCGTTTGGTCCTAAACCATATTTCTCCATTAAATCTCCAACATTTACGTAGTTTCGAACGTCCACATCAGGCGAATATGGAAGTTTTAAGGCTCCTGGGTCTAAGTTCACAACCGTAACGTTTTGTTTTGACATTTTTAGCCATTCACTGAAGGATGCTGTGAGTAGAGACTTTCCAGATCCCGCTGTTCCTATAATGAAGACAATAAACATTTTATCATTCCCTACTTAACAAAATAATGTTTGTTTAGTTTCAAACATGTTCTTGCGTAAAAGCCTTTTCGATTATGAGGGAATTTCTGGTGGCTGCGGCTCTGGCAATTCTTTTTGACTTCGTCTTGACATTAGAAACACAACTGTGCCAACGCAGACCAAAACCATAGTAATAGCCAACAGAAAAATGAAGAATGTAGATAAAACCATCACGCTGTTAATTGGGCTGTCAGCTCCAGCGTAATCGTTATCTCCAGACCAGCTTGCCCGAATGTAATGCATGCCGGCAACTTCTGCATTCCAAGGATATGCAAATCGTCCACTATAATCCGTTGTAATAGTACCTAATACAATCCAAGCTAAATTGTTTGTTTTAATATAAACGGTAACCGTTTTGTTTTGTAAATGCGGTGAAAGTTGTCCCGAAAGTGTGATGGTGCTTCCTTGAATAGCATTTGTGGATGAAATTGTTAACGATATTTCCGACGGCTCCAAAGTTTCATAGCTTGCGGAAACCTGTCCTGAAACCTCTTGTTCACAGTTTTCAAGGGTTATCACTTCTGGAGAGGCATGCCTTAAATCATCTGGGCATTCGCCAATTCTCCACCCATTTTTCCAATTATCCCCTGTACATTCGGCAACATAATACCGAATGTCGTTGGACGTAACATAGTAGGCTTGACCTCTAACATCATGCGGTTCATGTGAAAGATGGACACCAATGTTCATGTGAGCTTCAGTTTCGTAGTATAGAAGCACAACATCAAGCCCACCAGCTTTCATAATTGAACATGCGATGTAGGAAAAGAGGTCGCAGTCGCCCTTGTTTTCCACGATTGTTTCTACAGGATATTTCACAGGCAAAGTCGCATCGTAGGGTATTTGATGCACGGTCATCAGAACCCCGTTTGCGAAATCCTCATCATTTGTGTAAAGTTTCCATAAGCTATCGGCAATGGGTTTTAAAGAGTAGGGAGTAACGAACTTGGCAAAATCATGGTTTGAACCAAGCGTGTGACTTTTTTCATGGTAATATTCAAGAAGCGACTGTGAAACCACTACATTTAGCCTGTAATACATTGAACCGTTTGAGCTGTCCAAAAGCTGGTAGGACTCGCTGTAGTTTTCTGATAGGCAATGTGGAAACAGATAAGAAAACGTGATCAAAACCGTTACTATCACGATTGTTTCTGAAAGCTTAAGATGCATGACAGATCTGAAAAAATTGTTGTAAGCATGATTTATTTCCCTTATGAACCATCACGCAATTTTCACGTTTATTATTCTGGATAAGGATTATCGGTAGTGTATGGACTGGAACGGAGCAATCGAGTTGAAAATTGGCTCGGCGCAAGGTTTGAATCTGAAGAAACAAAGAGTAGCTACAAGAGAAACATCCAAATTCCGCAAGTTTCATAAAAAAAGATGGGACACAGATATTTTCAGCAATCCCACCTCAGTGTCCAGCCTGACCCTGATCGCAACCAAATGAACCTAATACTCTGGCAAACAAAACTTTTTGGCAAAACTAACTACGTTTTCTTTTAGGTTTGATTTTTCCGCCGTCCTTTTGCACAAGTTCTGATAACTGAATTATTGCCTTTCCTAAACGGTTCTTGGCGGTTTTAGAGCTTTTAGCTGTTATTGAAAAGTGAATTTCTATGTGCGGCTTTCTCTCCTCTCCCTTTGGATGAGACTTTATGTAAACATGCGGATTACCATGCATTGTCTTGTCAATCAAAGGAGCTAAAGCCGACTCCATAATGCCGTCTGCATATATACTTGTTTCAAAAAACGTAAGCTCACCAGCCTCCCTCTTAAGCAAAGGTGCAACAGACCCTTCAAAAATGGCCTCCATTTCCGCAGGGACACCAGGCAGCGCTATCAAAAAAGTTCCTCCCACATCTATTATTACGCCGGGGGCTGTACCAACAGGATTGAGCAGTGGTTCTACCCTTTCTGGGAGTGTCGCCATTTTAATTCTTGGCTGTGTTAACTCAACCCTTTCCATCTTTCCCTCTCGATAATAAGTTTCATATTTTTCTCTGACCATTTTCAAAGCTTTTTCATTAACTTCCAATTTACGGTTCAGAGCTTTGGCTATTCCCTCCAAGGTTTTGTCGTCAAAGGTTGGCCCCAGTCCTCCGGTTGTTATTATGAACTTCGGTTTCCTGTTTAGAGATTCACGCACAATGCTTGCAATTTCGTCAACATCGTCGCCTACAACCGTTATTCGCTTCACCGTTATTCCAAACGTGGTTGAGCGTTTGGCTAGCCAACTGGCGTTCGTATTCAATGTTTTGCCTATTAACAGTTCGTTGCCGATGCAAATTATTTCCATTTGCTGATTCATTTTTCCACCTTTGAGGTTGAAACATTACAAGGTAAACCAGTTTTGCCCTTTTTATGCTGTTTGCTGACTTACTGCTTAAAACGCTGAGTGCACTGTTACTTTTTCTTGCTAAGCCACCATTTTAGGTAATCTTTTCTCTGTTGTTTCCGCTGATCTTCGCCAGATTCAAATGTAGGTCTTAATTTACGTCTCAGTTCCATCAGTTCTTGACGTGTAACAGACAGTCCGCAGCTTTTGCACACGTAGCGTTTGGTCGCCGACATATATTGCATTTCGCCACCGCATTCTGGACAATAGGGCATTTGAATCACTATTTCCGTCTCTAAGAGTGAACATGCTCTGAGAAATAGCTTTCGCTCATTTGTCTATCTTATCACTATGCATTTCAGGTTATGAAATTTTTTAGATTCGATTCTTTAGCCAGTTGAATAGCTATTTTCTTTTCGTCTCTTGTCAGTCTTCTGCGTAATTCTGGAATTTCATACGCTTTCCATTCTGGTCTGTACTGAAACATTACGTTCACTCTTGTGTCTGTGCCCAGATTTCTAGCTATCCAATTTATGATAGGCTTTGTGCAGCATTCCAAATGGCTTGGCAAAACCAGTATGCGTATTATTAGTTCACCATACTTTTTGGCTTCTAAATGGTTTCGTGTGCATGCTTTCCAATAGTTTGAAGCGTCTGAGATTTTTTCGGCACACCCATCTGGTCCATACTTAAAGTCTAACAGGTAAACGTCAACGAATCCTGCTAAGAGCCGTGCAGTTTCTGGACTGTAGTAGCTATTTGAGTTCCAAACAACTGGAATGTTTATGTTGACATGGTTGAATGTCTCAAGCCACTGTTCCAGCCACGGCGTCGGCTCTCCTCCAACAAGATTTGCATTTCTGCAACCGTTCGTCCGCAACTGTTCAACTTCTTTTGCTAGTGCTTCCGGCTTGTAAACTTCACCCTTATCTGTCCATTGGGATATCGTCCAGTTTTGGCAGTGGCAGCAATGCATTGTGCAACCCATTGTGAAAATAGTGCCTGAAGGTACAAGTTCGGGTTCTTCACCCATATGTTGAAAAATGCTTGAAACAGTTATTTCAATTCCGCACCTACAGTAACCGAATTGACCTTTAAATCTGTTAACCCCACATCTGCGAGTGCAGAAATGACAATTTGTGAGAATCCTTCTTGCAATCTCAATTTTCAAATCTAAAAAGGATTTTTCAGGATTTGGCATATTCCACAGACTTTTTTGACGCGTGTCAATTTCTCTCTCAATCTTGTAAAATTTCCGTGTAAGTCTTCCGTGTTCTTGCCAAAGCTCTCCTATGGAATCGTTTTCACCGAATTCTGCTGGAAGCTTTTTGGCTATCCTAAACTTCGCTGATTTTTCATTCTGCATGACAGGGAAGTATCTCGCTAGGCTTTTTCTTGCCATTTCATCATTCAGCACTCTCACTGCATCTGATCGTAGGATTCTCCACATACCAGTTCAATCTAATCTAGGCTAAGGAATTATTAAAACAAGGCGTATGGGTAGGCGTATCCGCTTGAATGCAACTTGCCTTTAATCGGGATTTCCTGTCCACACGTTGGGCAACGCATGTCCTTTGTTAAATTCCATTTTGTGATTTCAAAGCTGAAACGTTTAATTAGTAATTCGTTGCAGTTTGGACAATACGTGTTTTCATGTGGGTGTCCAGGCACATTCCCCATATAAACGTAGTTTAATCCCGCCTCCTTCACGGCTGCATATGCCTTCTCTAAAGTTTTGATTGGTGTGGACGGAATAGTTGTTAATTGGTAGTCTGGATGGAAACGCAACAAGTGAAAAGGCGTGTCTTTATCAAGCGTATCTCTTATCCAAGCTGCAAGCTCCTTTATTCTCTCGATGGAATCTCCTGTCTTAGGCACAACTAGATTCGTGATTTCTATGTGGATGCCTTTTTTTTTCATTTCCTTTAAAGACTCGTAAATCGGCTCAACTGATGGGACCGCTGAAAAATTCTTGTAGAAGTCTGGGTCTCCTCCACCTTTAAAGTCTACTGTTGCCGCGTCCAAATACGGTGCTACTGTTTTTACTGCTTCTGGTGTCATGTAACCATTTGTTACAAAGGTGTTGAAGAATCCTACTTGGTGGGCAAGCTTGGCAGTGTCGTAGGCGTACTCAAAGAATATGGTTGGTTCTGTATAGGTGTAGCTTATCCCTTGACAGCCATTATCCTTTGTAGCTTTGACAACTTCTTCTGGTGAGAAATCTCGGCCCGCTATATTCTTCTCTTGGCTTATCATCCAATTGTCGCAGAATTTACAGCGGAAGTTGCAGCCAATAGTGGCAATAGACATGACCAGTGCTCCCGGATTGAAATGCGAAAGTGGTTTCTTCCCTATAGGGTCTGCACAGGCTGATATCGCTTTTGCATAAACAAGCGAAAAGAGTGTTCCACCTTCGTTTTTCCTAACAAGACAGAAACCTAATGTGCCGTCTTTTATTAAGCATCTTCTAGCGCATAGATTGCATCTAACCTTCTTGTCTTCCAGTTTTTCGTAAAGCATGGCTTCATGTAACGACATTTGAATCTCTTCCAATCCTTAAGCTTGTTTTCTCTGTGTAACATCTATCTTCGAGGTATATGATTCATTCGCTTACTGCTGAACCAGCCTCTTCCTTAATCTCGAAAACAAATGGTGAAGTAGAAGTTTTTATGTCTAGTTCTGTGTCGAGTAAGCCTTCTAAAAAGCCAGCCCAAATTTCGGAGTGACTGATAAATGGGGCTTTTACAAGGATATACTTGTCTTTCAGGTAGAAATCTCCGAAACCCTGCACTCTTAATCGTTTGAAAACTTCTTGCCATTTCTCTCGATTTGTTGTTTTAATGCCAAGTGTTGCTTCCATAGAAATTCTTGCGGCTTCACCCATTTTCCTTCCGATTTCACGCCATTTTTCCTCTGAAATGTGCTGAATGAGAATGTTGATTAACTCTACGTTTACGAATGCTATGCGGCTTATACCACAATAATACTCGCCGGGGAAATGCCAATCATAAATCATCATGCTTCTGTAAACGTCAAGCATCTTAGAAATTAAGGGCTTAATGCCCGGTTCTTTTCCCTCCCGAATTAGAGAGTCGATAAATTCTCGTTCCTCTTTCTCCAGAATTATAGTGGTTCTTCTAGCTGACTTTTTTTTCTTCTCTAGCAGTGCCTTGATTTTCTCATTGTTTTCTTGCATAACTGCTATATTCCCTAACATATCTTATATGCTTTACTCTCTCTCAATGTGCACATCTCTGCAGATGAAAAAGGTTGGATTTGGGCAGCCTTTATTATTGTGCTGTGTAAAAAAACTCGTGTTTTTTCAAATCAGATGCCAGACCAGTCAGGCCAGCCCAGTTCAAATATCAACTCCTTATTTGCGTGACCGCAGAAGTTTCCCTACGTCGATTCTAATCTTATCTAGATCATACATGATTCTTCGCCAAACAACTATTTTACATCTAAAGTATAGACTTTAAGAAATAATTTTTTTCCTAATCAGATACCATATAAGCACTAAACCAGCTATGAAAAGAACAATTCCAGAAATCATTGAAACAAAATAATCAATTTTTAGTATATTCATAAGCACATAAACCATGTAGGTTGGTCCAGCAAACGTTAAGAAAGCCGCCAACACCGTTAGTAATGTTTTCCAGAATTTTGAACTCAAATCTAATCTAACGGATGTTTCTCCTTTTTTCTTAGCCATGCTTTCACATCCCAGCACTTCTTGATGATGCTGTTAAAGTTAAAGTTTTCTCTTATAACCCTTCCTTCACCTCGTTACCTAGAGCCTTCATCAAAAACTTGAAAACCGAAAAGCCTGCTCCACGGTCTGCACTAAAACCACTTGTTGTTCCTAACAGACATAAGCCCTCCAGACCGCGTTCCTTTGCAAGTCCAAGCATTAAGCCAGTGGCTCCCAAAATTCGACCCTTACTGTAGATTACCGCTCCTTTTTCCATAAATTCTGCAGCAAGTCTAGGCGAAGTAGCAGCTACATAGACTTGAGCTTTATCTTCTGACATGGGAACACCACCTATAGTGATAATAAAACCGCAATCATATTTTTCTACAAAGTCGAGTATTTCGCTACACAGATCATAATGTGCGACAACATCGTCAAAAGAGGGCTGTGTGTCGCCAGTCATTATTACAAAATCATTTTTCTCCATGGGTGCAGCATAAAACTCATACCTTGGTAAGCGGCAAATCCCTTTAGAATTAACTGAAAGATAATCTGGAAAAGAGGGCGAATACAACTCCGCAAAAGGTTTTGCACTACAAAACTTTATCAAAAGATAGGCTGCGATCTTTCCGACGTTTCCAAAGCCCGGAAGACCCTGCACGAAAATCGGATTTTCAAGAACAGGATTGAATATCTGACGGAAATACGGTTTATCCATCTAGTCACCACCAAAGTCGATAACTGATGCGTAATACTAAAATGTTTCACTTAAAACTAATATATAGTGAGCGGGGCTCATAAGAGATTTAAGAAGGCTTGCGTTCTAGCATAAAATAGCGGGGTGGGGTAGCCAGGATTAACCCGCTGGGCTCATAACCCAGAAATCAGTAGTTCAAATCTACTCCCCGCTACCAATTCAAATCTAAGAGCTGAGTAGCTGAATCGTTTTTGATCAGCGAGCAGCTTAAGCGGGAAAAAACCTTGCTCAAAAGCTTTCATTGGTTTAGCTAATCTGGAAGATCTTGTTTAATAAGGCTTTACAAATTTTTGGTTAAAACTTGTAAATTTGGCGCTTTTAGATAAATTTTTGAGTTGTTGGGAACATAAAAATGGGGGAGATGGTATGTGTTTTGCAGTTTTTCTACATTAGGCTAGCCCAACGACAGCCGCGGCGTCCTTGTGTGAGCTTTGTAAATCCGCCAATGTACCAGTAGTCAAAGTCTAAATCGTGAATCCATGCGATTGCTACACCATACTCTGGTGATTTTACCGTAGCAAAATAGTTTATGGAGAACACGTCTGATGACCATAGTGGAGTTGAAGGATCAGCTAAATAGATGATCTCCAGCTTGTAGTATTCTTTTTTGTTGAAGTACACTTGATATCCTTCGATGTCGATCGTGTATTCGCCTGTTCCTGTTAGGCTTGCGTCAATTATTGTCGCTTCGGGTGAAGCAGCAGTTGCGCCAGTCCAATCGAAATCTCCGTAAGGCCCTGTGACATATAGGTCTAAGTCGCTTGTTGCCCATTTGCCCCAATCTCGATACCATGAAAGTATGACATATGCTATTCCGGTCTCATGGGGTATATCGAATGTGAATGTGTCTGTTTGTCCTTCCTTTATAGAGCCATAACGTGTTTCGATTTTGCCTGAGTATACTTCGACTTGTGCCTCTGGAATGTAAGTGCCACCGTTATATAAGCAAACTCTATTACTCCAGCCTTCAACCCACAGCTCTGTTACTTCAACTTTCACCTCGTCGAAAGAGATCTCTCCAAAACTGGAGAAGTCAGTTGTAAGTACTAGACGGACTACTCCAGGCTGGAAATCTGTGTCTAAGCTTACTATGAGTTCAGAGTCACCCATGAACCATTGTGGGTCTCCAATTAGGTAGTCGCCAATGCCGTCTCTTGCTGCGGTGGTTAAGTAAACGTTGTAAGAGTCGCCGAATATTGGATTCCAGTCCGATAGTTCAACACCTGTAACTGTGATTTTTATCGAGTCAACTTCACTGTTGAGTCTGAAGTAGAAATATGCGTATTTTGCTGGTTCAAGCACTATGTCTTCAAAGGTAGCTACACCATGGCACAGTGGGGTTATGTCTACTGGTGGGAACCAGAAGTCATGGATGTGATGGTTCCACGGATAGGTTTCAGGTGACAGAGTTTCGGGTAATGTTTTAAATATTTCCAACGAATTGAAAGCGTTAATGTATCCTGCACCCTGTTCTATTTCAGTGAAGCTCGGAAGTGGATCTGCACCTTCAATTAAAGCCGTTTTGAGATGCCATGGGTCGTAGTTTAGCCCGTTTACTTTTCCATAGCTCACTAAGAGTGCTGCTAAGCCTGAGGTTTGCGGGCAAGAAAACGAAGTGCCCCATCCAAGTCCAAGTGTGTAGGGTACGCCATAAGCCCACTTTGCCCATCCTGGGAGATAACTGAACAGTAGTGCTGATGAAGTGGATATTACGTCTGGCTTTTGTCGGCCATCAGAGGTTGGTCCTTTGCTGGTAAATTCGTAGAGTCCTGTTTCTTCATGAGGCCAATAGTAATCGCCTGGGATTCCATAGCTCCAAAGTGCTATATTTCCGTAGGCTTTTTCATGGATTGGGTCTGCTGCGCCGCCTGTTGTTATGCAGGTCTTTGCGGTGCCTGGTGAGCCAACGGTTATTGGTGCGGGTCCTTCGTTGCCTGCAGCCACTGATACAAGTATTCCTGCTTCGGTTGCAGCATCAACTAAGAGGTCTTCTGGGTCTTCGCCTGGTGCGCCAACGCCTCCTCCGAGGCTCATGCTCATTACGTTAATGTCGTATACGCCGTCTAGTTTTAATTCTATAACGTGGTCTATTCCAGCCATTACTAGGGAGCTTGGTATTCCGCCGCCTGTGTGGTCAAAGACCTTCACAGCATATATGGAAGCAAGAGGTGCAACGCCGAAGACGAAAAGGTGGATATAGTCATTTTCATCTCTGTAGCCGCCTTCTGGATAGTAGAGGAAGAAAGATTCACCCCATGAATGTCCCGGCGGGAATATTAGTTCAACGTGATTTGCTATGAAACCTGCACATCCAGTTCCGTGTGGATAGTTAGTTCCAGCGCCGTATCCTTCCCATTCAGTGCCAACATCATAACTTAAGTCTACTCCGTCAATCACGTTGGTCGTTAGATCTGGGAAGGTGTACCAAGGATAATAAGTGTATCCTGTGTCAGGGTCAGTCCATGGATCAACCCAGCAACCAGTGTCTATCACCGCTACTATGCTTCCCGCTCCGTAATTAGTGTCTGTCCATGTGTCTTCTGCATGAGTTAAATCCGCAACAGCAAACGTACTCGGTACAACTGTGCCTACTGCTTCGATGTCAACAGGGTTGACTGCAACTTCTCCTCCTAGAACTACCGTGTCTTCATGGAACGGCCCCAGATCATAATTGCATTTCGGGTTCGGGACTGTGGAACCTTGCTTCAAATAACGATTAGTGTCTTTAAGGATTTTCACAACATTTGGGTTTCCTGCTAAATCTAATATTTTGCCTGTAGGAACGGAAGCGGCTAGGGCGTCAACACTTTTGTAAACTTGTGATACTTGTCCACCTAGCTTTTCGATTTCTGTCATGACTTGAGTATTGTCTGTTATCTGAACAATTATGTTTATTTGCTCAGAACTCGTCTCCTTTAGAGATTCGGCGACACCTGTTGTCAGTTTCTGAACTGCCGTGGGAGAAACAATATTTTTTACAGAGGTCACAATTGCAGGTGCAAAAATCGCGAACATGGATACAATTAATACTGCTGAAAGCAGAGACGCTTTGACATTGCTTCGCGTTAAGTATATGTATGAGGTACTAAACATTTAGATTTCTCCTTTCCTTATTATTCGATGCACAATAGGTTATAACTAGGAGCATAAAAATTTTATGGAACCTTCTTCTATACACCTCAAAAGAGTGCTGTGGGTCTTTAAAAGGATAAGAAAATGGAGTTTATTTGTACTCCCAAATTGCTTCTTAGAGTTTAAAGCCGTGTAGCAGCTGATTAGATTTGCACATAATATTCCCGTTGATTGTCAAATTTTCAGCTTCAAGTAATGATTGCGACAGTTTCGTTTCTATAGTTTTTTGTCGAAGTTTTTCTCTAACTTCTTTAATTAACTGAGTTCTTTCATGCTTGGATATTTCTAGCACATTAAGCTTTTTCAATTTCTTTTTATTTCGTGCATCCATTCTTTATGGCCCTCTAGAGATACATTGTCGCATATCTTAATAAATCACTTCCTTCAACACTTGACACACATCAAAAAACAATGCATAAACGTAGATCAGTTTACTTAGACAGAAAAATTATAATAATTAATATTTGGACATGCATATTCATAAAAGTGACCTGAACATGCAAATCGACACTCTTGATGTTGAAAATGCTTTGTTTGCAGCGACTACCAATCCATTGCTTGAATCTTCAATCAACCTTTTACACCAAGGAATGCACAACATAGGGCAATTTACTTCTCAGCGCACACAAAAAACTTTGTATGAAAGAAAACTGCGAAAACCATGTGGTAGCAGTAAAAACAGGAAAAATAGTGAAATGAGGTAGTTTTGTTGAAGCTTCTGCTTGATGAAATGTACGCAGGCTTGAAAGAGTATTTCGAGATTCTCGGATGGGATGTGTTGACTGCCCAAGGTGCAGGGTTGCAAGGAGCGAAAGACAAGGGCATCGTAGAATATGCAAAGAATAACAACTTGTTGCTAGTGACTCAAGACCAGAAACCAGCAGACTTGGCTGATCTCCTAGGCGTCAAATATGTACTAATCTCAAATGCGATGATTGCTAAAATAGCTGATGCCAGGATAAGAGAAAAATATCCAAACATAAAACAGAAATGACCTATTGCACCAAAATAGTGCTGTTTGAGTTGTCCTACCAAACCAAATCTCAGCAAATACGTTAATCATAAGCAAAGTTTAATGTTGCTTTCTGTTCTCTCACGCCTAGTTTAGACGTTACGCTTTACCTTTTTCTTCTTTGCCGAAATACGTTGTCCATTTGAGTTTACGAGCATCTCTCCTGAGTTTTAGAGAGCTTTTTCTGCATTTACTTGAACAAAACCATAAAATTGAGCCATCATTTTTAACGTACATCATCCCAGTGCCCAGTGGAAACTCGTTGCCACAAAAAGAACATTTTCTAGGCTTCGGCAAAGACAATTCCTCCAAATACTCTGGATTCCATATCATCTTCTTCTAGAAATTTTCTTTGCTTCCCTTTCAGTCTCCCTCAGCATTAAAATGTCTTCAACCCGCACTGGCCCTTTCACGTTACGGGTTATGATGCGTCCCTTATCCTTTCCTTCTAGGATGCGTACCCTAACCTGTGTGATCTCGCCAGTTACGCTTGTACGTCCAATGACTTGGATGACCTCTGCTGGTGTGAGCTCTGTTGCAAATGTCTTTTCTTCTTTGCTCATTAACTAGCTCCTCTTTTCAACCCTTCAACTCTTGCAATTATCTCTTTAACTAATCCTTTAGCGTCGCCTTCGTTGACTATGCTTGCTGCGGCTGCAGGCACATCAATGCCTATAGCGTCACCTATTTTTTGCTTACTTGGAACAAACATGTATGGAATTTTTCTTTCTTCACACAGTAGCGGCAAATGAGCTACAACTTCAGGTGGGTCAACGTCTTCAGCTATTACCACAAGTTTTGCTTGCGCTCTTTCAATAGCCTTTGTCGTTTCATTTGTGCCTTTCCTAACCTCACCTGTTTTTGCGGCTATTTGCAGGGCTTCATGGGCCGCATCTGCAACTTCTTTCGGCACCTCAAATTTTACGTAAAACGGTTTGGACATAAGCCTCACCCTTCAAATGCAGAGTCTTATCAACATTTCTTATTTATGAAGGTTTCGACTATTTTTAGGTTTAGTTGATTTGTTATTTTCTTTTGCGGTAGATTTTAATTCCGTCTCTTTCTGTCACGTATTCGAAGCCTGCTGCGATCAGCTCTTCATCTTCTTTGACGTTTTGGGCTGTTTTAACATGGTATTCGGCTCTAAATCTTGGCGAGCTTTCAAGCAACAAGTAAATGTCGAAGCCGCAAAGAAGTAGTAGTCTTTAAGGTTTACGTGACTACTACTTTTAGATCCTAGTTTAGTTGTCGTCGTCCAGAAATCCAAATCGCAGATGATGACAAGTGAAAGAGTCCTAGCCAAGGAAGATATGTGGCAGAGGCTCTGGCAATTGTACAAAAATTGGCTTAATTGTTGTTGATAGGGGGAGGGGGTCTACAACAACAAATCATGAAGGTTTAACAATGATAGTGACTTGCGGCACAAAACAGGTCAACAAGATAATTAGAACAGAAGTAGTAGTACAGCGCCCTAGGAAAAAGTGACTACTACTTCTGAAATCTTGTGGGGTCTTCGGTTTTGCTTGTTGTCATGAAAATCGAGCTGATCTTGTAAGGAGATTAGCTTTTTTGTGTCGCAAAAGAAAAAATTTCCGAAAACCTCTTTTGCTTCATCTTGAAGTGTCGAAAGTTTGTGCTTTATTCCACTAATTAATGGGATGCAGACCATTCAAAGTATTACATGTGTGAAAAACATTTAACAGTTGAGCATGCGATACTAATAGGAGTGCGGATGTTAGCTTGCGGTGGTTGGTTAATGTTGGAGACATCTGCTCTTGAGAGTTTGCATTGGGATGGTTCTCGTGGTATAGAGAGGGCTAAGAAGATGGTTATGGAGATTGGTTAATATGTCAATTGAACAAATTGATGAGCAAGGTCTTGCCGTTACATGTCGTCATGTTGTGGAGACCGCAGATAAGAAAGGAACTATTCACCGTGGTAATGCTTACGTCCTAGAACCTGATTCGATCCATTACAAACCTTCAAGATTCAAGGTCACGAGGACGAACAGAGCTTATGATTTAGCTATAATCGATGTTGATGGAGGTCCTTTTGAAAAACTTAGACTTGACAATAATTTTGGTGATCGAATAGCCAGTGAAGAAATAGTTTTGTTTGGATTTCCATTTGTTCCCTTTCTAAATCACCCTTCGTTGACAAAGGGTATCATATCCGCCATCTTTACTGACCCTAGAAATGAAGTCGACATGATACAAACGGATGTATGGATTTATGAAGCGAGTAGTGGGAGCCCATGCTTCCTTACTGAAATGGAACCGTTATTGGGTATTCAACCAGTTCTTTCGACCCTTTTAGAGAACGTCTAGGGCTTCTAGAAAGGAAAGGAATTAGCATTGAGTTTAAGATAGCAGAAACCCCTTACAAGTTGTACACCAATGTCTGTTTTGTTGTTCCGGCTAAATATATCCAAAAACTACTATAGCCGTTGTTGCGCGCGTAGTATCATGAAAAAATGGGGGATTTGCGGGAGACATCACCAGCGTTTAAAGCTTATTTATGAAGCTTTCGACTAAAACCGAAGGAAAAGCTTCTGTCACAAATATCCTTGTAGAAAGATTTAAATAAAATGTTTCGTTCAACCATCTGCTTTTGAGGGGAATCTAAAATTTTGCAGAGACTAGGCCGAGTCCTCCACGTAAGTCAAAGTCGGAACATAATAATAACAATCGAGAACCTCCCAAAAATCGGCGAGACAGTTGTGGATGAGAACTTGAAATCGATTGGAAAGATCCTTGATATATTTGGTCCAGTCTCTTCGCCCTACGCCTCGGTAAAGCCCACAGTCCAAGAGATCGGAGAATTCGCGGATAAAATGTTGTATGCGCTTCCCTCAAAAAGCAGAAAGGGGAAAATATGAATGGACGACAAGAAAAAAGATGAGAATTCTGACCCTTCGTTAACCTCTCAAGTAGAACCTGAGAAAGTTCAACATTGTCCAGAATGTGGTAGCACAAGACTTATGCGTGATTATGAGTGTGCCGAAGTGGTTTGTATGGAATGCGGCTTCGTGATAACCGCAAAAATAGCTGATAGAGGGCCAGAATGGAGAGCTTTCACCAATGAGCAGAGGGCGAAACGAACAAGGGTTGGCGCTCCATTAACTTATACAATTCACGATAAAGGCTTATCAACCATGATTGATTGGCACGACCGCGATGTTTACGGAAAAAGTCTGTCGCCTGGGCAGAAGGCGCAAGTCTACCGTCTCAGGAAGTGGCAGCGCCGCATAAGGGTTTCAGATGCCACGGAACGCAACCTGGCCTTTGCATTGTCTGAAATCACAAAAATCGCCAACAACTTAAACCTTCCTAAGAACATCCTCGAGACAGCTTCGGTTATCTATCGAAAAGCCGTTAAGGAACGGTTGATACGTGGGAGATCAATTCAGGGCGTAACCGCCGCAGCAGTCTATTTGGCTTGTAGGCAATGTAAGCTGGCTAGAACTTTGGAAGAAATTGCCCAAGCGTCGAACGTAAACAAAAAAGAGGTTGGTCGCAGCTATCGTTTCCTAATCAAAGAACTTGACTATTTCGTTCCACCTGTAAGGCCAAGCCAGTACATAACAAAATTTTCAAATCAGTTAACAATGCAGGGGAAAGTTGAGGAAATAGCCCATAAAATTTTGGCAACCGCAAAAGAGTTAAAGCTAACTTCGGGTCGTGGTCCCACAGGCATAGCTGCCGCTGCGAGCTATATAGCCTCTGTGTTGACTGGTGAAAGGAAAACACAAAGAGAGATAGCTGAAATAGCCCAAGTAACTGAAGTTACTATCCGAAACCGTTACAAAGAACTCGTAGAACGTCTAATGTTCCAGATAAGCCTCTAACATCCCCAATTTTTCTGGATTTTTCTTTCTTCCACTTTGGCAAGCGATTAAAAAAGATCTTCATCCTTGCGACTAGAGCGTTCTTCATCTAGCTCATTTTCTTCGCTCAACTGTGCTGATGTGGCATCTCCGAGTTGTTGAAGGAATTCTTGTGGAATTCTATCCTTTAAGGCTTCAACCTCTTCCCTCAATTTATTAACTTCGCCTTCTAGCTCCTTTGCTCTTTCTGTCAATTCTACAACCTCTTCAAGCTTCCTCTTCTCCTCAAAAAGCGTGTTTTTCTCCTTCTAAAGTCTTGATTTTTTCCTCAAGTTTAGTCTTCATTTCGACAACTTGCACAACTCTTCACCTGCACTAATTTCTGTTATACTTACAATTGATAATTTGTCCTTGAACCGTAAGCGTTACAAAACACATTTTAGACTCTGTGGTGATAATTATAGAGGGAGTTATGATTTGGTTGAATGTCCAAAGTGTAGAACAGAAGTAATTACCCCAGTTAAGACATGGTCTATTCCTTCTCGGAAAGCGGCGAAAAGCGGCGAGGAACGTGAAGTTGTTATGGGAATATTTGAGTGTCCAAGTTGCAAAGCTAGGTTTAGAGCAGCCGTGACAGCCGAAACCAAAGCTGAGGAAACAGTAAGTGTTAAAAATATGGTTGAGAGAATTAAAGGTATAAAGGGGGAGCTTATGCAGACTTTGAAGAATCTTCGTGGAAAAATAAAAACCTTGGAGACAGAACGTGCCAATTTGATGATTGAGATTGAAAAACTGAAGAAAATGGCAGAATCAAAGGTTGGCGCGCTTGAAGGCGAAGTAAGCATGTTGCGTGAGGAAGTGAAGTCCTTAAGGGATCTTCTAGGTTACACAGAAGAACCAGAAAAATAGATAACAATTAACTTACTAGCCTATTTCAGATCTAAATTTTAGTCTTTCAAGTATTTCTTGTAATACTCTTGAGCCTTGGCTACCGCTTTTTTCGGGGTTTTCAGAATTGGATATTCTATCTCTGGTGGAATCTTCTCACTTTTGCCAAAATACTCTATAACCTTTTTTGCATCTCCTTCGTAAATTGCTAAACCTCCTGCTATTTCATACCACATCCTTGCTCTTTCAAGATCCTTGGCTTTTTCAAGTTTCTTCGCCTCTTTGGCAGCAGTGCTCATTGAAACATCAATTTTTCTAGGGTCAAGGAACATCGTGTTAGACAATGCTTCATAGGTTTCTTGGTCACGTCCGCAAATTCCTTCAAGTTCTGTCAGCGATTTTTCTGATTCAACCTGTATTTTTTGTTCTTTCTTTTTTCTTCTAAATCTGTCAAGTAAACCCAAATTGAAACCCTTCCTAGTTTTAATGCGTTCTAATATTGCAATAGTTAACTTTAAAGGTTTGTTTTGTTTATAAGCAATTATGCCATATAAATTCACCTTTGACCTTTCAAAGATTCCACGTTTCTTCTTTAAAGAAATCGCCAAAGTTAGTTATCAAAAGGGCATGCACAAAAAAATTGGCAGAACTATTCATGAAGTCATAAGAAGATTCAAGATTCAAGAGGCGACGGGCCTCAACTTTTCCGACGCAGTGCTTCTTCTTGAAGATTTTGTAGAAATACAGGCTAGAAACCTTCTAGAAAGAGATAGCTTTGTGCAGACAAGAAAAAGAGCTCTTTTTCTGCCGCATTGTTCTAGGAAATACATGGATAGTCGTTGTAAGGCTGTGTTTGATCCGAACATTCCGTCTTACGTATGTGCGCACTGTTCTCCCGATTGTTTAGTCAATAGGGCGGTGTCTTTTGCTGAAAAGAAGGGTTATGACGTTTACATTTTGCCTGGTGGTTCTTGTGTTCCGAAAATTTTGAAGGTGAAGCATTATGAAGGTATTGTTGGGGTTTCTTGTGGCGAGGAAATAAAGCTGGGTGGAGAAATGCTGAAAAGTATGGGCGTAGCTGGTCAGGCTGTTCCATTGGTTAAAAATGGCTGCGCGAATACCTCTTTTAATCTTGAAACTTTATTTGACCTTCTCTAGCTGAGTTATAGAGACAATTGTTCTGTTTTTCAGTTTTACGATAGAAAAAGGGAAAATGGTTGACGATGATGTTAGCGTGATTTACTTCTTTCTTTTGGTTGTCTTTTTCTTGCCGGGCATCAATTACACCCCAATAACCGAAAATTTTACGTATTTAGAATTTTAGGTCTATGTAACTTTCGTATCCAATACAAGCCTAACTTGCTGAAGAATCTTCCAAAAGATTTAAGAAATCGTAGAAAACTATTTTACAAGTTCTCTTTTCTTCCAGCGTAGGTTCTTACTTCGGCACTTTCTGCATTTCACAGCGCTTGGTGCGTTTCTTGCACCACATTGTCGGCAGATTTTCATGTATAGTCTATGCTTTTGAGCGATTGCCTTTTTGATTGGGTCCATTACTGGCATTTGTTTTTCCTTCTGCTGTGGCTGAAACTCAAATGATATACTTCCAAATATACTTTTTGCTGTTAACTTGAGGCTGGGGCTTTCTCTTCCAAAAACTTTCCAATGGCTATGCGGTCTTCATTGATTGTTTGATTCCATAAACTAGCTCAAGAAAACATTACTTTATACGTTAACAAGTCTTGCTACGTCGCTTGGTTTTTCAGCCACCTTCACACCTGCGCTTCTGAAAGCTTCAATTTTGCTTTCAGCTGTTCCTGCTTTGCCCATAATGATTGCGCCAGCGTGTCCCATCCGTTTTCCAGGTGGAGCGGAACGTCCAGCTATAAAGGCTACAACTGGTTTTGGATACCTTTGTTTTGAGATGTATTCTGCTGCTAATTCTTCCAAGTTGCCGCCTATTTCCCCTATCAAAACTACAGCCTTTGTTTCAGGGTCTTTCTCGAAGGTTTTTAATATGTCCATGAAGTTTAGACCCGTTATTGGGTCTCCTCCTAGACCGAGGCATGTGGATTGTCCTAGGTTGCTTCTTGTTAGGCTCGCTGCTATTTCATATGTAAGTGTTCCGCTTCTGGAAACAATGCCTATTCCGCCTGGTTCAAAGATGTGAGCTGGCATTATTCCCAGCTTACATTCCATAGGAGTTATTATTCCCGGGGTGTTTGGTCCTATTATTGTTGCTTTGACTTGTTTGCCGTATGCCATTACGTTGACTGCGTCTTTTATTGGAATGTGTTCTGTTATTACTATAATGGTTTTTATTCCGTTTTCTAGAGCTTCCAGAGCTGCTTCTGCGGCAAATGGGGCTGGTACAAAAATTATTGAAGCGTTTGCTGGGTGTTTTTCTATGGCAGCCTCAACAGTGTCATAAACTGGTATGCCGTGAATTTGGTTTCCGCCTTTCCCAGGGGTTACGCCAGCGACGATTTTTGTTCCGTATTCTAGCATCAGTTTGGTGTGAAAGCTTCCTTGAGCTCCAGTTATGCCTTGGACGATTGCATGCGTGTTTTTGTTAACTATTATTCCCATTTATTCCTCTCCTTCTTGTTTGGATATTTCAACAACTTTTTGTGCAGCTTTTTCCATGCTTTCCATCACATGTATTCCAGCTTCTGTCAGTATTCTTTTTCCTTCTTCCTCGTTTGTTCCTACAAGCCTAATAACCACGGGTTTTGTTACCCCTGTCTTTTCCTTCGCCTTTAATATTCCCCGTGCAACTTCGTCGCAGCGGGTTATGCCGCCTAAAATGTTTATGAAAAGTGCTATGACGTTCGGGTCTGAAAGCACAATATTTAGGGCTGCAGCCATTTTTTCCGATGTTGCACCACCACCAACATCCAGAAAGTTTGCTGGATTTCCACTGTAATACTGGATTGTGTCTAATGTTGCCATTACAAGGCCTGCTCCATTGCCTACGACGCCTATGTTGCCATCCAGTTTAACGTAGGCTAGGTCATTTCTTATGGCTGCCAGTTCTTGCGGAGTGAGTTCGCTTCCTCCTTCTAGGAGTCTTTCTTGGTATTGTTTGTGGCGGAATAGAGCGTTGTCATCTATTATTATGCGTGCGTCCACTGCAACGAATTTTCCGTCGAGAGTTTCCACTATGGGGTTCATTTCAATTAATTCCGCGTCGTAATCCATGCCAGCACGATATAGACTTTCAAAAATTTTTCCTAGTGTACATAGTTGTCTGCCAGCGTATCCTATTTTTCTTGCAATCTGGCGGGCGTGGAAGGAGTGGAAACCATGTTGTGGAGTTATCAAAAATTTTACGACTTTCTCCGGGGCTTCCGTGGCTATTTCTTCTATTTCCATTCCGCCAACTGCTGAGCCAATTGCAACGTGGCTTCGGTTAGCTCTGTCAATTGTTACGCCGAGGTAAAGCTCTTTCGTTATCCGTATTTTCTCCTCAATCCATACACTTTTGACACGTATGCCTTTTATTCGCATGTTTAACAGTCTTTCTGCTGCTTTTTCCGCGTCTGGAACTGAATCTGCAAAGAGTATACCGCCTGCTTTTCCTCTTCCAGCGACAAGCACTTGTGCTTTTATGACCAAAGGTAGTTTTAGTTTGGTTGCGATTTCGTGGGCTTGGCTTACGCTTGTTGCTAGTTCACCTATTGGTGTTGGGATTCCGTATTTTGCGAGTATTGTTTTTGCTTCGTATTCGAAAAGTTTTATTTTAGCTTTCTCCTATTTTATTGGTTCTATAGCTACGTAGGATTTTGTATCTTTTACGCCTTCAATGTAAGAAAGTTTACTTAAAATTTCGTCGAGTTTCGTTCTTTCAACCATTATGAGAGCATCAATGTCTCCTGCAATCCTAAATGCTCTTTGGATGGCGAGCTGCTTGATTTTTTCGTACACTTCGCCTCTTTTGCGCGGAGATACTTTGATGAATACGAATGCTGGGTTTGAGGATATTCCAAGAGCGTTCAATCCTTTTTCTGTTACATCAATGAAGCCTCTGCCAGTTCTTATGTATTTTAGGTTTCTGAGTTCTCGTAGGTGAGCATTTAGTGCTTGTCTGCTTATGCCTAGTTGTTTCGCAAGGTCGTTTTGTTTCATGTGTAGAGAGTATATGTTTGTTGCCTTGCCTTTTCCGTATAACATTTGGAGAAGCTGCATTGAACGTCTTGTAAGAGGTTCCAAGTTTGTTCCCTTCTTAACTGCCTTTTTGTTAAGTTTTTATTTTACAATGGTATGGGTTATTTAAACATTTAGAAAAGATAAATGCAATAAAAACATGTGACTTTAACACCCGAATTTTTTTTTAGGTGGAACTTAAAACCGTAACCTATTTATTTAACGATAAAAATCGTTATGAAACCATAGAAAAAGTGAAAACTAGGAGTGAGGCGGTACAAATGTCTGAAAGCAATGCAGTATTGATCGGGAGAAAGCCAGTAATGAACTACGTACTGGCTTGCATAACTCTCTTCCACGGCGGAGCAAAAGAAGTAAACGTTAAGGCAAGGGGAAGATCGATCAGCCTAGCAGTGGATGTGGTTGAAGCTGTCAGACGCCGATTTCTACCTGACGTGAAAGTGAAGAAAATTGGAATCGGAACTGAGCAATTGGCACCCAGAGAAGAGGGTGGCTCGCCCACAAACGTCAGCTCGATCGAAATAACCCTAGCACATTGAACGCGATTCCACATGAACTCCCAAAGCTCCGCCGCCCCCCTCCTTTATTTGTGGAGGGCGCTTTTCTAGATGAAAACTGCACTATGTAACTTCTGTTTAAGAAGTGGGATACTGTGTCAAAAATGTTTGGCGAGAGTTAAGTCTGGAGAGATAAGCGAATTAGACTTGAAAATCGCCCGCTTACTCTTGTCCCTAGAAGAGAAATATCCTTCACTTCAGAATGTTTATTTTCATAAGGCTGTGGATGTTGACAATACGTTGGCCCTGGTTGTTGGGCGGGGTGATGTTCCTCGTCTTTTGGGTTATGGTGGGAAGATCATTAAGGCTTTGGGGGCTGAAGTTGGTAAGGCCATTCGTGTTTTGGAGTATGGTGCTGACGATAGAAAGTTTTTGGAGGATTTGTTTGCTCCCTTGAGCATAGTTGCGATAAACACTATTTGGCTGCCTGATGGAACAACTGAGACTAGGGTTATTTTGAGGAAGAGACGTGGGAGGCAGCCGCCTTTTAGTGTAAAGGCTTTAAAGGAGATTGGTCGTAAAGTTCGCAACATGGCTCTGCGTGTGGAGTTTGCAGACTAGTTAGGGCGTGAACTCATGAAGTTGGATTCAATTGGTGATTGGTGTAGAACGCACTGTTCTGTTGATGTTAAGCCTGAACTTGACGGTCAAGAAGTTACACTTTTCGGTTGGGTTCAAGAGATAAGGGACTTGGGTGGAATACGCTTCGTGATATTGCAGGACAGGGAAGGAACAATACAAGTCACTGTGCCTAGGAAAAAGGTGAGTAGCGGAGTGTTGTCGAAGTCTGACGTTTTACAGAAAAGATACAGCATCGGTGTGAAAGGCGTTGTGAAGAAGACTGAGATGACACACAGAGGCATCGAAGTGATACCGAAGGAGATTAAGATTTTCAGCACAGCCGTACTTCTTTTGCCAATTGACATAACTGGAAAAACACCAGCACACATAGACGTTCGACTGGACGCGCGGGCTTTGGACCTTTGCCAAGAAGAGAACTTGGCTGTTTTCAAAATTCAGCACACAACCGTAGAGGCAATACGAAATTTCCTGTTTGAAAGAGGATTCATAGAAGCCCATACTCCACGCATTATCGCTTCGGCAACTGAAGGCGGAGCAGCACTGTTCCCTGTTGAATATTTTGAAAAGAAAGCGTATCTTGCTCAAAGCCCACAATTGTACAAAGAAGAGCTTGTTATGAGCTTCGAGAAAGTTTTTGAAGTGGGACCGTTTTTCAGGGCTGAGGAGTCTCACACACGTCGTCACTTAAGCGAGTTTGTTTCAATAGACATTGAGCAAGCTTTTGCCACGGCTGAGAATGTGATGCAGCTGCTTGAACAGCTTATTCAATTCACATGCAAGACTGTTGATGAAAAATGCCGGAAAGAGCTGGCGACGCTGAAATATAATGTCGAAGTGCCGGAGGTCACTTTTAAACGCTTAAAATATGATGATGTGCTACAAGATTTGAAGCGGGAAGGCATAGAAATCCCATGGGGCGAGGATATACCAACACCAGCCTTCAGAACGCTGGGAAAAATCCACCCATACTTCTATTTCATAGTTGACTGGCCGACACATTCAAAAGCCTTCTACATTAAGCCACGCGATGATAATCCAGAACTTTGTGAAGGCTTCGACCTAATGTGGAGTTGGATAGAACTGGCCTCTGGCGGAACAAGGATAGCGTCTAAAGAGCTTCTGATAAAACGGTTGGAAGAGAAGGGTCTGAACCCTGAATCCTTCAAACACCATCTGCAAGCCTTTGATTATGGTATGCCGCCTCATGCAGGATGGGCTATAGGTCTGGAAAGATTGACGATGATGTTGACTGGGAAAAAGAACATAAGGGAAGTAACACTTTATCCGAGGGACAAGTTTAGGCTTACACCGTGAAATTTTTTTTGTAAACTGAAAAAACTAGACTCCCCTATAGATTTTTACAAGGAAACCTATGCATAGGAAGTATTCCTCTTTCAGAGGTAGAAAGGAGAAAAATGAAAAGGTTGGCTTTGTTGTCTCTTGCACTGATTACCATAGTTGTTACACTTAGCTTTTCATCTATGGGTTCAGACAATCAATCCTTAGCTTGTCTAGCATGTACGTGTGGTGTAGTTGACAAAGCAGCACACGAAACTTTCACCGTGAAAATCACATTCAAAAACACTGGAAAAACCGAGGGCACATGGTCTGTTAACATAGCCTTTGAAGATGAAGCTTGGACTTGGAGTGGAACACCAAAAACATTGACTCTTAAGCCCTGTCACAAGGAAACTTTAACTTGGAATGGAAATGTTCCAGAGGACGCTCCAATAGACTCGATGGCGAGACTGATAGTCTATCATACTGATTCTTTCGAGCCGCTGAACTGGTGGATACACGTAATCGACAGTGCAGAACTAACAATAACCTCAAGTACAGTAAAATAACCAATCCTACCGATTTAATGGTTCACACAATTTGGAAAAGCTAGCATGCTTTTTAGTTGAAAATGTTATAAAAGTTGATAAATAGGCGTCTCTCATTGCCAACCATGGGGGAGCAATTAAAAATCGCGTGTGGAGTATTCGGGGCAATAAACTTCCAAAAACAGCCCATATTCTCCTACATATATTGGGGCTTAAGGGCTCAAAATCACAGGGGGCACCAGTCCCACGGCTTCCTAACCTATGACAACGGAAAAATTCATGTTCACAGAAGCCTAGACCTCGTGCCAAAACTAAAAACAAACGCAATCCAAGAATGGTTTGGACGGTTGCCTGGGCACATAGGCATCGGAAACGTTAGATACACAACCTCTGGAAAAACAGACGAAAAATCATTAATAAAAGGGACGCAGCCAGTTACAGCCTCAAAAAACGGTTTGAAACTAGCTGTTTCCTTCAATGGAAATGTTGTTAACACGTTTCAACTTAAAAAAGAAATAAGCAAAGAATTTCCCGGCTTCTCTTATGAATGCGATGCAGACCTAATCTGCCACAAACTGTTAATTGAATTTACAAAAGGCAAAGACCTAGCCTCAGCGGTTGAAACGTGCATGCAAGAAATCCAAGGAGCCTTCTCAGTGGCTGCCATAACAAAAGACGGCAAATTCTTTGCTTTTAAAGATCCCTACGGAATAAGACCATTATGCGCTGGCCACAGCAAAGACTACTCAACCTATGCCTTTTCATCAGAAACAGTCGGCCTAAACATAAACGAACTCGAAAGAGACCTTGAAATAGAACCTGGCGAACTCGTAACGGTTTCAAAAGATGGATTGGAAAGGGAGAGACTCGTAAATAGACAGAAAAAAGCCTTCTGCGCCTTTGAATTTGCTTATTTCGCAAGACCAGACTCGCGCTTTGACGAAAAATATGTTTATGAAATCCGGGAAGAATTCGGGAGAAACCTTGTCCGTGAGAATCCAGATGTCGTCAAGGATGCAGACTTGATTCTTTCTCTGCCAGAAACTGGTGATGACTCAGCCTTAGGGGTTCATGAAGAGTCTGGTTTAAGATGGGAACGTGCCTCTCGCAGACATCGTTACGTGACTGAAAGAGCTTTTATTCTGCTAAACAGAGAACGGTATTCGACGATCGACAAGAAAATTAACATTTTAGCACCAAAAATCAGGGGAAAACGGGTCATAGTGACAGACGACAGCATAGTCAGAGGCGACACAACAAAGGTCATAGTGGAAAAACTGCGCAAAATGGGAGCCAAAAAAGTGTACGTGTTCATAACTTTTCCACGAATAATTGGACCATGCTTTTACGGAATAGACATGGCAACATACGGTCAACTAATAGGCTCGAAGCATAGCACAGAGGAAATAACAAAAATCATAGGTGCAGACGCCGTGTGCTACCAGTCAATAGAAGGGTTGATAAAAGCAACGGGTTTTAGCCGAGACCAGCTGTGCCTAGGATGCATAACAGGCAAATATCCAACGCCTTTAGCGCAAAAAATAGCGGATGAAATGAAGAAAAGGTTCCTGAAAGGTTACGAGGAAACAGGAAGACTATACGAGACAGCAGAAGCCGTTGAATAGACAAATTGGCAAAATAAATTAGGACTATGTTCTATTCTTGTAATTTGATGGGTTGCTTATGGAGAAAATAGGCATACTGGTTGTTTCTTACGGTGCAAGAGCCGTAGCAATGGTTGACTCTTTCAAACGAAGCACAAACTACGACGTAGAACTCTATGTTGCTGATAAACAACGAAACCCCTTCAACGTGAAAAAAGCAGTCAAGCACATAGTCATCCCAGACTTAAACGCAGAGAAAATATGTAAATTCGCAGAAGCAAACAAAGACAAAATAGATTTCTGCATTGTCGGCCCGGAAAAACCCATAATAAACGGCGTACGCGACCTTGTAGAAAAGCGAACAAGCATACCAGTGATCTGCCCAACAAAGGAATACGCCATAGAAGCGAGCAAAGTTGCCCAAAGACTGTTATTCCAACAGATCGTGCCAGAAGTAAATCCCCACTTCAAGATTTTCAACCCAAAAGACTACAAAAACCAAGAACAAATAAAAAAAACTGTTTACACGTGGCTTGACGAACTCGAAAATAAGGCTGTTGTTAAGCCAGACAAGCCAGCGGCTGGGAAAGGCGTAGGCGTATGGGGAGATCACTTCACAAGCCGCCAACAACTTTTCGAGCATTTCCTAGCAAACTTCCAATACGGATCAGTCATAATAGAAGAAAAAGTTGAAGGAGAAGAATCCAGCTTTCAAGCTTTTTGCGATGGCAAGCACCTAGTGCCGTTGCCGGAAACAAGAGACTACAAAAGAGCCTTTGACGGCGACAGCGGACCAAACACAGGAGGCATGGGTTCATACAAAGACGTTAGCGACGTATTGCCCTTCATGTCGGATGCTGACAGAGCTAAAGAAATAGAAATAGTCACCAGAATTTTCGAAAAATTGAAAGCCGCAGACAACAAAGCCCTAAGAGGGATACCCTTCTACGTAGCCTTCATCCACACGAGCAAAGGACCTAAAATCCTCGAAAATAACAGCCGCCCGGGAGATCCAGAAATACAAAACATTTTACCAATTCTAAAAGATGATTTCGTTGATGTCTGCTACAAAATCTTAGAAGGAAACCTGACACGCATCGAATTGGAAAAGGCTGCAACGGTCTTAACCTATAAGGTTCCACCAAACTACGGCGGATACTCAAGCATTTTTCCAAACCTTGTAAACAAGAAGGAAATAGGCAAGCCAGTTAATCTGATAAAGGCTTACGAGCTGACCAGAAAGTACGGTGAAAAAATCCGTGTCTATCCAGCGTCTATGGAACTGCGCAACAGCGAAACCTACGCCCTCAAATCAAGAGCCATATCTGTAATAGGCATAGATGAAAATATCGAGGCGGCTAGGCAAATCTCTTTGGAAGGCATAAAGGCAATAGAAGGCGGTGCACTGTGGCATAGAACAGACATAGCGTCCAAACAGCACATAGAAAAGAGCATGAGGCACATGGAAGAGCTGAGGCGGCGCAAATAATGAAAAAAGTCTTTATCTCAGATTGTGAAGGACCAATCTCAAAAAACGATAATGCCTTCGAAATGACATCCCATTTCGTTCCAAACGGAGACAAACTTTTCGCAGTCATAAGCAGATACGACGATGTGCTCGCAGACGTTACAAAAAAGCCACGGTACAACGCTGGCTACACCTTAAAACTCATTTTACCCTTCCTGAAGGCTTACGACGTTACTGACCAAAAAATGCGTGAGTTTTCAGCTCAAAACCTCATTCTAATTCCAAACGTAAGAGACACATTACAATATGTGAGAAACGTAGCTCACGCCTTTATCGTTAGCACAAGCTACGAACACTACATAAAAGCCCTGTGTCAAGCCCTAAACTTTCCATACGAAAACACTTACTGCACAAAGGTCAACATAGACAAATACCACATGACAGCAGGAGAGAAAAACAGTTTGAAAAAGCTGACAAGAGAAATTTCACAAATGTCCATAATTGAAATGTCTGCTGGGGCGAAATCCCTAAGTGACTTGCCAGGAGAATGCCGTAAAACGATCCAGCGGCTTGACGAGATTTTCTGGAAGGAAATAGCTAACATGGAATCTGGGAAAATTTTCTACGAGGTTTATCCTGTTGGTGGTGAGGAGAAAGCTGATGCTGTTAAGGAAGCGGTTGAAAGAGCAGGCGCTGATCTGTCAGGTGTTATGTATGTTGGTGACAGCATAACAGACGTAGAAGCCTTAAAGCTTGTAAAAGAAAAACGTGGCTTAACAGTTTCATTTAACGGCAACCAATACGCCATAAAAAATGCTGAAATAGCGGTTTTATCTGAAAACAGCATTGTAACGACAATAATTGCAGATGTTTTCTGCAGGTTTGGAAAGCGAGGAACCCTAAGCTTGATGGAAAACTGGAGCCGTGAAGCTTTAAAGAGGAGCCATGTTAATCAAACATTGCTTAATCGTCTTTTCGTGCTTTATCCAAGTGAATTGCCTAAAGTTAAAATAATAACAAGCGAAAATATGGAAGTTCTGATAAAAGGAAGTAGCGAATTTAGAAAAAAGGTTAGAGGAGAAGCCATAGGGAGATTGGGATAAATGATTAAGAAAGCCGAAGTTGAAGACACGTTTGCAGAAGCCTTTGACGGTCTCTACTGCCGGCTTATCGTCACTGCAGACGATGAAGAAACGTTGAAGAAGGCAGCTGAAGATGCAACAGCGACGCCGTCAGGAGTTATAGGCAGACTTGACAGCGGAATTGAAAGGTGGCTGAGTGAAAAAGAAACACCGGATAGGCGAAAAGGAGCAATTTTGCAGTTTTGGAAGGGTTTAGACAAAGAGAAGCCTTTAGAAGATTTGCTCAGGCGTTTTGAAAAGGAACTTTCTTATAGGATTCGTCAAGACATTCTCGTAAAGTCTTTCACCGCGGTGTTTGATGCTTTATCCGTGAAACCTGAAGGAAAAATAGATATGATGGAACGCGTTGGGCATTGTGGAGACGGATTTGAGTGGGAGGAACAACTTTATGGACGCAATATGATTGTTGTTCCAATTATGGTGCCTGATTTTCTTATAGAGCGCCACCTCGGCTATGCACGAGGAATATCTGGCGGCAACTTCTGGTTCATGTGCAAAACAAAGAAAGCGGTAGTGGATGCTGGAAAAAAAGCACTAGAAGCCATGAGCCGAATTGAAGGAGTAATAACGCCCTTTGACATTTGTTCGGCAGGCTCAAAAACAGAAACACATTTTCCATTGATAGGACCAACAACAAACCATCCATACTGTCCATCTCTAAAACAGAAACTAGGCGACGCATCCAAGGTGCCTGAAAACGTGAACTTTATTCCAGAAATAGTAATCAACGGAGTTTCAATGAAAGCAGTGAAAGAAGCCATGAAAGCCGGTATAGAAGCAGCCTTAAGCGTTGACGGCGTAGTAAAGATTTCAGCCGGAAATTACGCTGGAAAACTGGGCAATTATAAGATTTATTTGCGCGAGCTGTTCCCATGACTCGCTTCGACGTTGTCGGATTCGGCGCCTTAAACGTGGATAAACTCTTCAAAGTAAACAAAATCGCGTCAGCAGAAGAAGAGAGCTTCGTTACGGGTTTTGAAGAGGCTTGCGGTGGGTCAGCAGCCAACACCATGGTAGGTTTGGCAAGGCTTGGCTGCAAAGTAGGCTTTATCGGAAAAGTGGCTGAAGACAGAGAGGGTAAGATGTTGTTTGAGGATTTTCGCAGAGAAAGTGTTGACACAAACGGTATAATCACGGTAAAGCATGGTAGAAGCGGAACAGCCATGGGCTTCGTAGACGAAAGAGGTGAACGAGCATTATATGTTGACCCGGGAGTAAACGACACAATAAAATTCAACGAAATAAACAAGGAATATATGTTTCAAACAAGGTTTTTGCATTTAACGTCCTTTGTTGGAGAGAAATCATTCCGAACTCAGAAGAGGCTTGTGGAAACCCTCCCAAAAAAAGTTAAGGTAAGCCTAGACATAGGCGAATTGTACGCAAGAAAAGGATTAAACGCTTTAGAGCCGATAATGAGTAGAACATTTGTTGTGATGCCGAATGCAAAAGAACTACAAATTTTGACGAAAAAAGCGCATTATGAAAGAAGTGCGGAAGTCTTGCTTGAAAAAGGTGTGAAAATAGTTGCTGTGAAACTGGGCAGTAAAGGGTGCTACGTAACAGATGGGAAAGAAAGCAGCAAGGTGGAAGCATTTAAAGTGAAGGTTGTGGACACGACTGGTGCTGGCGACGCTTTCTGTGCTGGTTTTCTTTACGGCTTGATCTCTGGTAAAAGCCTTTACGAGTGCGGGAGAATAGGCAATTTTGTTGCTTCAAAAGGTATAATGAAGATGGGTGCTAGGCCTGGGTTTCCACGGATTGAAGATTTAAGGCTTCTTCATTAGATACTCGATTAGACTTTCGAAGATTAGTTTTCCATCACCGTATTGTGGCATCCGCTCTTGTCTAGTCCAGTCTGGTTGCTGCCACCAATAAAATGACCTTTCAGGATGAGGCATCAAACCGAATATTGTTCCTTCTGGATTGCATATGCCTCCTATGTCATGGAAGGAACCGTTCGGATTTGTTGGAAATTCACCGTCAGCGTATTCACCGTTTTGGTTGCAGTATCTGAAAACCAACTGGTCGTTCTTATAGAGCCTTTCTAAATACTGGTTCTCCTTTTCTTTAGCGAATGTGAATCTGCCTTCTGAATGGGCGACTGGCATTCGCAAAACCTTTTCTTTAGGAATTCTACGTGTAAATACACATTTTCCCTTGTTTTCGTGTTTAATGTAAACCCATCGGCAATTGTAGCCTGGCGGAAAATTTGTGGCTAGGGCTGCCTCTGGATAGGGACTTATCTCTTTGAATCCCGGAAGCAAACCAGCCTCAACAAGCACTTGGAAGCCGTTGCAAATTCCAAGTATTGGACGGTTCTCTTCAACGAAAGCCTTCAGTTCTTTGCCTAATTTAGCAAGTATCCACTTCGCCCATATGGCTCCAGCACGCACGTAATCTCCATAAGAGAAGCCTCCCGGAAAGACTAGACCACTGTATTCCATAAGGCTTCGACGTTTAACCAGTTCGTTTACATGCACAATTTCAGCCTGAACGCTCAACTCTTCAAACGAGCGTTTTGTTTCCGCATCACAGTTTGTTCCACCCACACGTAAAACGCAAACCTTTATGTCTTCGCGGTTCACGGCTTAAACCCCTCTGCTTAACGGTCGCTTCCAACTTGCCAACAAATCACGAACAGACGCCTCTACAACAACTTCACCGTTTAATCCATGAACGCATAAGCGCCGAGTTTTTGTTACCCTGCCTATCTCCGCACAAACTTTTCCGTTCATCAAAGCCTCAAAATCTTGTCTCGCTTTTTCCGAAACTTCCACTAAAAAGCGGCTGTTAGATTCAGAGAAAAGAACAAAGTCGTTGCGATCTACGTTTTCCCGTGGAACCTTTCGCAAATCCAATTCCATTCCATATCCGCCAGCGAAAGCCATCTCCGCAGCAGCCACGGCTAAACCACCCTCAGACAAATCGTGGCAAGCCTTGACCCACCCTAAATCAATTGCGTCAGTGATGGCTTCGAAAGTTTTTTCGGCTTGGTTAGGTCGCACTTTAGGCACTGTTTTTCCGAGAAAACCTTTAAGCTTGTAATATTCTGAACCGCCCAATTCTTTGAGTGTTTGTCCAACCATGTAGATTAAGTTGTTTGGAGCCTTAACATCTATTGACACGGCTGAGCGGATGTCTGGGACTATGCCCAAAGCTGTGACTAAAAGCGTGGGCGTAACAGGACCAAGTGGAGACTCATTGTATAGGCTGTCTTTGCCAGAGATGAAAGGCGTTCCAAAAGCGGTTGCGAAATCGTAGCATGCTTCACATGCCTTTACAAGGCTTCCCAGTCTTTCCGGTTTTTCAGGATTTCCCCACGTGAAGTTGTCGAGTAAGGCTATTCTTCTACCGCCCACAGCCACATTATTCCTTATCGATTCATCTATTGCTGACGCAGCCATCCAATAAACATCAATCTTCCCGTAATTCGGGTTCATTCCACAAGAGACTGCTATACCCTTCCAAGAACCATCCAAAGGCTTTATTATAGCCGCATCGTTCGGACCGCCATATTCACCATGTAATGGCTTAAGCACAGTGTTTCCTTTCACCTCATAGTCGTATGTGCGTATCACACTTTCCTTACTCGCAATATTAGGCGAAGACAAAAGTTGCATGAGTGCTTCAGTGAGATTTTCCGGCTCTGGAAATTCTGGTTCTTCTAAGTTTATTGGTTTGTACTCTGCGATTCTCACAGCCTTTGGCGGTTCAAAAAGGAACGGAATGTCCAATTCTGCAACTTTTTCACCTTTATAACAAAGTCGTAAAACCATGTCGTCAGTGTATTTTCCAATAGCTGTGGCTTCAACGTCTTCTTTCTCGAAAATTTCAAAAACAAGCCCAAGGTTTTCACGTGGCACAGTCAAGAGCATTCTTTCTTGAGATTCGGAAACATAAATTTCCCAAGGAGCCAAACCCAGATACTTCAGAGGAATCTTTTCAAGCTCAACGACAGCACCACAACCAAACCTCTTTGCTGTTTCACCCAAAGCCGAGGATAAGCCGCCTCCGCCTAAGTCCGTTATTGATGAAGCAAGCTCCGAATCCCGAATCTCAATTATCGCCCTCTTCAGTTTTTCCTCCTCAATCGGGTTCGTAATCTGCACTGCTGGTCTGGAAATCTCCTCCGACTTTTCTGTCAACTCTGCTGACGCGAATGTCACGCCGTGGACGCCGTCTCTGCCTGTTTTGCCTCCGGCCAAAACTATTATGTCGCCTGGTTTGGCTTTTCTCTTAAACTTTTTCAATGGAAGCAGTCCTATACACCCGCAGTAGACAACAACGTTTCCAACATAGCTTTCATCGAAGTATATGGCTCCGTTCACCGTTGGAATTCCCATGTTATTGCCGTAGCTTCCAATTCCAGCCACAACACTCATGTAAACATATTTCGGATGCTTCACGCCTAAAGGAAGCTTTTCATAATCATAATCCAGCGGGCCGAAGCCTAGAACATCCGTGCACGCAATGGGGTCTGCCCAAACCCCTAAAACGTCACGGATTACGCCTCCTACGCCTGTGGCTGCACCACCGAAAGGCTCTATCGCTGACGGATGATTATGCGTTTCCACTTTTACTGCTATTCCATAATCCTTGTCAAAGCGAATTATGCCTGCGTTGTCTTCAAAAACGGAAAAACACCAGCTTGGATTAATTTCCTCAGTAGCCTTTGCAATGTATGTCTTGAAGAGGCTATCGATTTCTGCTCCACCAAATTTTATTTTACCTTTGAAAGTTTTGTGAAAACAGTGTTCAGACCACGTTTGCCCAATAGTTTGAAGTTCAACATCGGTTGGATTACGTTTTCGCTTTCTAAGATACTCTTGAACAGCCTTCATCTCTTGCAAGTTTAAGCCTACACCCATTTCTCGGCTTATTTCTAAAAGCTGCTGTTCACCAGCCTCAAGTATGTTTACCTCAAAAAGCGGGAACGGTGTGTTTCTGCGTGTGTAGAGGCTCCCAGTCATTTTTCTTCCTCAATCACAAATGAATAATTATCCTTGGTTGGATTTGCCAAAAGCCTCTTACACATTTCTTCCGCTTTCATTTCAGCTTCTCTGCGAGATTCAGCTTCAAGAACTACACTGTAAACTTTGCTAACATTCACAGTTTCAACTTTGTAGCCGAGTTCCTTCAGTAAACGTGCTGTGGTTTCACCTTCCGGGTCGCTGTGTCCCGGCTTCAAGCTAACCTCAATTTTTAACCAATATCTCATAGCGTAAGTTTGAATTCCAAGAGATTTAAACGCTTTTATCAGCAATGAGGCAAACAATTATTTTAGAACTATTCTTTTGTCTTTGTAAAGACTCTCAATTCCTTCAGTGTCAATTACGTGTCCTATTTCTTCTGCTTGCGTTCCAGTTTTCTCCAGAACATCCACGGCTTTATCTCTGTCTGCTTTATCCACTATTAACGCGAATCCCCATCCCATGTTGAAGGTTTTAAACATCTCCTCATCGGTTATGGTGCCGCCTAGTTCAGAAGCCGTTTTTTGGATCAAATCAAAGATTGGTTGCGGTTTAAAATTGTTGAATTCGAATCCTATGCCTTTAGAGAATTTTGTTAAGCGGTCGAATTTTAAGTATCCGTCTCCAGTTATATGTACCACTGCTTTCACTTTGACCTCTCCTGCAACTCCTAGCACTGGCTTAACGTATATTTCGGTTGGTTCCAGAACTTCATAGACTATTTCCCTGTCTAATCCTTCTGGAACATCATAAGCATCATACTTTCCACCCCACTGCCTAAACAAAATTTTTCTCACCAGCGACACGCCGTTGCTATGGATTCCAGAACTCCTTAAACCTATGATCACATCGTCTGGCTTTATGTTTCTTCCAGAAATTATGTTCTCCTTTGAAACTTCACCTATGGAAGAAACAACCATGTCAAAGCCTTTTCCTTCCGTTAAACCTATTATTAACTCAGCTACATCGCCTATTTCTCCACCAGGTACAATGCATTCAGCTTCTGTTGCGCCTTTGGCTATGCCTTTCATCCACTCCCTAACCAAATTTGAGTCTGAAACCTGCGCATGAATATTGTCTGCAACTGCTAGCGGTCTTGCCCCAGAACGTATAACATCATTAACAGCCATAGCAACGCCGTCGATTCCAATCGTGTCATATTTCTCGGCTAATTGTGCAACAAGAACCTTTGTACCAACTCCTTCAATAACCAGGTCTAAGTAACAATTCTCTCCGAAAGGGAAAATGTTTCCATAAGGAAGTTGAACAACCTGACCATAACGGCTAAAGTTATAAGTTTCCTCCAAAATCGTCAACGACTTTTTAGATTTAGCCCTTAACTCTCTGTCAACGCCAGCACCAGCGTAAGTAAACTTTCTAGCCAACGCTCTTTCTCCTCAACTAAACATTAGTGGCAGCTATTTAGATAAGTGACGCTGTATGCATTTTTAAGATTATGGAAATAACATTGTTGTACTTCTCCCTTCGAAAAGATTGAGAGAAATCTTCCCCAGAATCCGTTGGATAAAACATATGTTTACGGCTTCGTTGATGAGCAGACTTTTTTGAAAGACGCTAGAAAAACCAACTTTAGAAGAATAAAAAGGATTAAGTATATTTTCCTTGATGGACGAAGTTTATCCGTTTTGAAGACAGGCTTCATGAATACGGTGTGATGGGCACGGCGTGTTTCATCAACGTGTGTACCTTAGGGCGTCCGCTTTTTTCTAGGTTCTTCGAAAACTTTAGCCTTGCTTGCATGTGCGCTTCTTGATAGGTAGATGGTAGTTATTATGAAGATTGCTGTCGTGGCTGCAAAGATATACATTAGATTTTGAATATTGTTTACTTTTTTAGAGTAATCCAATAGAAGTTCTTGGTGGCTTTGTTGAAGTTCGCCATAGTTAGTCAATAATACGCTATAGTTCTTTAGAAAGTCGTAATATGAATTGTTTAGTTCTTGGTGGCTTTTTTGTAGCTCGTTGTAGTCGGTTAAGAAATCGCTGTAGTTGATTAAGAAATCGGTATAGTTGTTTAGGAGTTGCTGGTAGGAGTTGTTTAGTTCTTGGTGGCTTTTTTCTAGTTCACCATAGTTGATCAAGAAGACATTGTAGTTGCTTAAGAAATCGGTATAGTTGTTTAGGAGTTCGTGATATGTCGCGTTCAGATCGTAAAGATCTGTTTCCAACCTGATATATTTGTCAAGCAGTTCGTAGTAAAGATACAGCGTTTTGGAAGAAATTATTGTAATCGTATGACTGTTCTGGATATAGGTGAAGTATAGATAATCATATGTCTCGCTTGTACCATCAAGTCTGGTTGGAACGATCTCTTCCATTCCAACCAGCACAATGTATGAATAGTTCATCAACTCGATAGGAATCATAACTCTGCAGAAACCAACTGAACCACCTTCGCCAGTAGCATTGAAGCTTATTATTTTGTTCCCTGTTTCTTGCCCAATTCCGAATCTGAAATCAGCAATTGTTGAATTGGAAATAACATTGATATGATACGTTTCTTCATCGAAAGTGAATCTGAAATCAGAGAACATTCCCGTTAATGGATAGTTGTCTTTGTTGTTTTCATTGATGATATAGGGCGTTTCTCCAATGCCATCTTGATCGTCGTCTGTCCCGTTGTAGTCACTCCAGTAGTTGCCTTCACTATCATAATCCCAAAAATTCGTTGATTCACTCTTCACTTGATTTATATTGTTGAAGTTGTTATGGTAAATAACGTTGCCGCCACGGGTGCTGTCAATGCGAATTCCGTTGTTGTTTGAAGATATAATGTTGCCTGAAATAACATTGTAAGTAGACATGAAAAGATCAATTCCATCATCGTTGTTTGTTATAGTGTTGCCTGAGACCTGATCGCTAGACAAGCAAAGAAATATTCCATCGTTGTTGTTTGAAGATATAATGTTATCTGAAATCACATTGCCACTGGACAGCTCAAAGTGAATTCCATCGTTGTTGTTTGAAGATATAATGTTATCTGAAATCACATTGCCACTGGACAGCTCAAAGTGAATTCCATCGTTGTTGTTTATTATCCTGTTGTGACTTATTTCGTTACCACCGAACTGTTGCGCAAATATGCCACTGTCGTATTTAAGCGTACCGCTTCCTCTTATAGTGAAGCCCTTGATGTTTACGTTGTTTGCCGTTATAGAAATCACGGTGCCAGTTCCACTGCCATCAATAGTAGTTAAGTCTCTGTCTTCTCCAACGAGTGACACACTCTTGTCGACCACTATGTTTTCACAGTATGTTCCGTTATACACGAAAACAGTGTGTCCATCTAAAGCGTGTTCCAATGCATCCGTTATGTTCTGATAGGGATATTCTTTAGTTCCATTCCAAGGACCTGAAACATTGCCATAATATACGTACCATATCTTAGACTCTGCCTTTACGGATATGTTTCCCTCCATCATAAGTGGGACGGACAACAAACACAAAATTGTAAATGAAGCCAAGATAACTTTATTCAATTTAATCACGTTTTCTTCTGTTATCACACGGAATTATTAAACATTAAGGTAAGATGCATGGGATAGTTATTCTTGGGAGAGTATTTTTCCCAGCATGAGCGAACATGCCACCGCAATGGAAAAGGCAGAAACGAAAATTATTGGGTTAATAGTGAGCTGCGTGAGATCCCATAAAATTGCTGCGTACGATGCGGCTATTACGAATACTAATACGGAAATCTTCGACTTGATACCGCCTAGTTTAGCCCCATGTTCCTCTTCTTCTCGGTTTAACGAAGAGTGTAGCAGATCTTGCATTCGTTTCATTTGCTCGTCTGTCGCAAGAACTATCACGTTTTTGTCAACATCTTGGAACTTGAAACTCGAAAGTACATATCTTTGCAATTCCCAAGGCTTCTCCTTCTTCATAATCCTGACAATGTTACTCTTCTGCATTTTTTTTAAAATCGTTTGAATCTTACGGATAAACTGAGTGTCCTTTGCTTTTTCTTCTCCGTACAATCTTTTTGTTATGTCTTTAACATCTGGAAAACACAATTCAAGTTGGAAAGATGCAATCGCTTCGGCAAGATTATACTGATATTCACCCTCTCGCAAACGAATATTCACAATTTTATGGTCTGCGCTTAGAACTTCTTGCAAAAACCGTATTTCTCTTTGTGTTAGCCTACGCTGAGACAAACTGTTGACTCCTCTTCAATAGTTTCAGTTGAAACAAAATAAAAAGTTTTTGCCTCGAGAAATGTTTGTTTTATGTTATCTTCAACACATGCACTTCTGCTTTCAATAAAGTCTACGGAAAAAAACCGTAAATCTTTCCACAAGCACAAGTAAAGCAGGGAGAAAGTGGAATAATTTGGAGATAGGATTATGTTAAGATTGAAACCCTCTCCAGTTTCACATGTATTCAAGTATAGAGATAGGACGACGATAATGATTGACATACTAGATACTGTTAAGAGTTCGATGGGCAGAAAGAAGAAATCTCATATAATGCAGAGTGCTAGGTTGAATCATCTTCAAACTGAAAAATACCTTGATTATCTTGTTGGCTGTGGTTACCTTGTGGTCACGAACAAGAAAACTTATGTAATAACTAAAGATGGCTTCCAGTTTCTGCAATTAATTGAAATGCAAAAGGTCTGCATGCCTACTCTAAGATGAAGTTCGTCCTATAAGATCTTCCCCTTTTTTATATGCTTGTGTGTTAATGGCTACTGCTTTTTCTGGGATTGTGTCTCTTATTGCGTTTTCCAAGGCTTTCTCACTTACTATGTTTGTTATTTTTGTTAGAGCGCCAAGCATTATTACGTTCGCGTAAAGTTTTTGCCCGAATACTTTTTCTGATGTTTCGGTGGCTGGAAGTTTGAAGATCCTTGCTTCAATTTTCGGCACGCTTTTTACAGTTGTGCTATCGATAAGGAGCAAGCCTCCTTCTTTGAGGGCTTTCACGTTTTTCTCAACTGCCTCCGGACTCATTGCGATTAGTATGTCGCATTTTCTAACCATTGGAAAACCAATTTTACCGTCCGATATTATCACCTCGCTTTTGGCTGCACTTCCTCTTGCTTCGGCTCCATAACTTTGTGTTTGCACAGCATTTTTTCCAGAGTAAACAGCGGCTTTTCCCAAGACTTGCCCAGCTAAAACTACGCCTTGTCCGCCTAGTCCGCTTATCCTTATCTCAATTCTATCTGCCATTTGTCTGCGCCTCCTTTATCATTGCACAAAGAGTTTCAACAATTGTTGGGCGCCTTCTCTCCGCGAATTTCCCGATAACTATTTTTCCTTCAAGTTCTTTTTCATTCATTTTTTCCGCTTGCCGAATTGGAATAGCGCCTTCTTTAAACCATTTTAGCATTTCTCCTACACTTTTAAATCCAGCTGTTTTTGCGTAGGCAGTTGGGCATTGGCTTACAACTTCGATGAATCTGAAGCCTTTCATTGGTATGGCTTTTTTAATTGATTCTTCAAGTTCTTTTGGGTGGGCTGTTGTCCAACGCGCAGAATAGCATGCCCCTGCCGTAGTAGCCAGTCTTGCAGCGTCCAACGGTTGCTCAAAGTTTCCGTAGGGTGTTGTTGTTGTTTTTGTTTTGAATGAAGTTGTGGGTGCAACTTGTCCTCCAGTCATTCCGTAAACCATGTTATTTACCATTATGACAAGGGCGTCTAAGTTTCTTCTTGCTGCGTGTATAAAGTGGCTTAAACCTATTCCAACGATGTCTCCATCCCCACCGAAAATGACAACGTCACGGTCTGGATGGAAAAGCTTCATGCCTGTTGCGACTGGTATGCTTCTCCCATGAGGTGTGTGTATTGAATCCGCCTTGAAGTAGGGTGAACATATCCATGATGAGCAGCCTATTCCGCTGCAAAAAACGAATTTGCTCAAGTCTTCATAGCCTAATTCGTGGACAGCCCTCAAAAAAGTATTCATTATTGTAAATATTCCGCAGCCTGGGCAGAATGGCAACTTCAAATCTCTCAGATATTTCCGAGTAGAGAAGGTTTCAGTCATTTTTCTCTGCCTCTTTCAGAATTTTAGCTAGCAATTCTTCTGGGGTAATCAATTCTCCACCGCCAATTTTGTTTAAAGGAATGATTTTCGCTAATCCTCTTGATGCTCTTTCCACTTCATAACAAATTTGTCCCAAATTCAGCTCTGGAACAATTATTTTGCCAGCTTTTTCAGCCAGTTTTCTAACTATTTCTTCTGGAAATGGCCAGATAGTCTTCAATCTAATGTAACCTGTTTTAACCCCTTTCGCTTCTGCTTTTTCAACTGCTTCGTAAATTGCACGGGATGTGCAGCCGTATGAAATTATGCCTATTTGGCAGTTTTCAATATTGTAGTGTTCAAAATCTGAAATCTCTTCCGTGTGATTCCTTATTTTGTTGTTAAGCCTCTCTACGAGTTTTTTGTGCACGACTGGGTCTGCTGTGAATCTTATGCCATATTCGTCGTGTGTTGAACCCGTCACGGCGACATTGAATCCTTCGTCCACAGCAGGCATCGGTGGAATCTCTTCCAAGCCAAAAAAAGCGGTTTCGCCAGCTCTTGGCTTTTTGCGGTTGATTATTTCCACGCTGTCTAATGGTGGCACTGTGATTTGTTCCCTCATATGTGTGATTGTTTCGTCTGAGAGAAGTATGACTGGAGTGCGATATTTTTCAGCTAGGTTGAACGCTCTAACTGTTAGTGTGAACATTTCCTGAACGGAATTTGGTGACAAGACTATGGCTGAGTAGTCTCCGTGGGTTCCCCAGCGGGACTGCATCACGTCGCCTTGTCCACATTTGGTGGCTTGTCCAGTGCTGGGTCCAGTCCTTTGCACATCAACTATTACGCATGGCGTTTCAGTCATGAATGCATATCCTATGAATTCTTGCATTAGGCTGAATCCTGGTCCGGAGGTGGCTGTCATGGCTTTGGCTCCAGCCCAGCTTGCGCCTATAATCGCCCCTATAGAGGCAAGTTCATCCTCCATTTGAATAGCTATTCCACTGATTCGAGGCAACCGTTTCGCCATGTGTTCAGATATCTCGCTTGCGGGTGTTATTGGGTATCCAGCGAAAAATCGGCAACCTGAGGTTATGGCTCCTTCAACGCATGCTTCGTTTCCTTGCCAAAAATACGTGTTTGGTTTGGCAATTCTCATATATTGTGCTCTCCTTGTTGTTTAGAAGTGAATGCACGCTTTGCCGAATTAATCTTTTGTTGTGAGACTGATTTTTTGAACCTTTATGCTAAAAGGTTTTATTCTAATAGTTGCCTATTCACAGACTGAATTTGGAGGCTAAAAATTGGAAAAAGACATAGTGGATTATGCTTTAGAATACGCTAGAGGCAAGGACATTGAATATGCAGAAGTTAGAGCACAGAACCAGAAACTTGAGCAGTTGATGTTAAAGAACGGAATTTTGGAAGCATTTCTTTCGTCCGTTAACAGTGGCTTCTGCGTTCGAATATTGGCAGAGGGCGGCATCGGCTTTGCTTCAACAAACAAATGGACAAAAGATGAAGCCAAAGCTGTAGTAGACCTTGCGTATAGGTTTGCTAAAGCTGCAAGGCGTAAGGACAAGATATTATTTGCTGAAGAAAAGGCTGTGGAAACTACTTGGGAAGTAGAACAGAAGAAAAAGATAGAGGACGTAGATTCTGAAACAAAAATCAAACAGTTCCTAGATGTAGACAAAGCATTAACTTCTCATACAGTGAATGTTCCAGCAAAGGTGTTTGAATGCGATATACACTTGACAGAAAAATATTTTGCTAACACTGAAGGTTCGCGCATATCTTCATTTGTTCCGAAAATTGCTGCTTTTGGCTTCATCACGGTTGTTGAACAAGGAAAAAGTGAACAAGCATTCGAACAGTTCGGTTACAGCGGAGGCTGGGAAGCGTTTGACGGATGGCGAATGACTGAAAAACTAATTCACGACACAAATGTGCTGAAAGAAGTGATAACAAAGGCGAAGGCGGTAAAACCAGGCCCAATGGATTTAGTGTGCGGTTCAGAGGTTACAGGCATAGCTGCCCATGAATCTTGCGGCCATCCAATGGAAGCTGACAGAATTTTAGGTAGAGAGATGAGCCAAGCTGGAAGGTCTTTCATATACGAAGGCAGTCCATTCTGGATGGGAACGAGAATTGGAAGCGATGTTGTCACAATAGTTGATGACCCAACAGTAGGGCACAGTTATGGTTATTACGAATATGACGATGAAGGAATAAAAGCGAGAAGAAGGCATCTCTACAAAAATGGAATTATCAACGAGTTTTTGCACAATAGAGAAACTGCAGCAAAACTGGGTACAAGAAGCAATGCGTCATCAAGAGCTGTGAATTATGATAGAGAAGCAATAGTGCGGATGGCAAACACTTTCGTTCTTCCGGGCGACATGACTGAAGAAGAATTGATTGAAGACGTGAAAAACGGTGTTTACATGGTTTCTTTCATGGAATGGAACATAGATGACAAACGTTTCAACCAACGTTATGTCGGAAGGGAAGCCTACTTGATAGAAAATGGTGAACTGAAGCATCCAGTTGCAAGACCAGTGATTGAAACAACGACGCTAAAATTCTGGAGTGCTGTTGACGCCGTTTCAAAAGACTTAAAATTTGACGCGGCTACTTGTGGAAAGGGTGATCCCATGCAGGGAATCCCTGTTTACACGGGTGGTCCATCTATTCGACTTAGGGATGTGTACGTAAAATGAGTGACGTTCTTAATGAAACTGAAGAGATAGTTAAGAAGGCTAAGTCCCTCGGCGCTGACGAAGTCATCGCCAAAACGACGTTCGGCAAATACAGGCAATCACGTTTTAGTAACAATGAGATTGACACAACTGTGGCGTGGAATGACTATGTAACTGACATTACGTTGTCTTGGAAAAAAAGGGTGGTGGCAACTCAGGTACGCAACTTTCAAGATGTAGACGGACAGTTGAAGCAGCTTTTTGAAATCGCAAAAGTCTCAAAGGAAAATCCGATGTTCGGTGGATTTGCAAAAGGGAAATTCAAGTACGCTCCAAACTCGGCAGATAGAAAGGTCGCAGAATTAGAAGACCCGTCAGAATATATCTTTGAAGCTATAGAAGCAGCTAAAAGAGAAGCTGGACAGGACATTAACAGTGGCGGTATACTTTTCACGAAATTTGAGGATGTATATTTAGCGTCGTCTGAAGGACCATTAGGTGTCGATAGTAGATCAGCAATTGAGTTCTCCATACGAGTCTTCTCGCAGAGGGAAGCTTCGGGGCACAGCATTGAGTGCAGTTCAACCTTGAATGGCTTTAATCCGTCTAGAGCTGGGATGGAAGCTGGCGAAATTGCAAAGCCTGCTAAAAATCCTAAAGCTGGCGACGAAGGCATTTACGATGTAGTGCTTGCTCCACTTTTCGCTGGTTCAATGTTAGGCATGTGGGCTTCAATGGTCTCAGCTTTCAACGTCATGATTCAGCTTTCAATATTTGTAAATAAACTGGGACAAAAAGTGTCATCTGAAATCGTTTCTATGAAAGATAATCCAGCGCCATATTCGGTTTCCCACCGCGTTTTCGACGATGAGGGAGTGCGGACCAGAGAGAACGTCTTTCTTGACCATGGAATATTGAAAACGTATCTGCATAACACTTCAACGGCTAAAATATTCAAGGCAGAAACAACGGGCAATGCTGGGTTAGTTGTTCCTAACCCTTGGAACGTTGAGATGGGCCTTGGCAACATGGGTAAAGATGAGTTGTTCAAAGAGACTAGAAGAGGACTGTATCTGACGAACACGTGGTACACTCGCTTTCAAAACTATGTTAAGGGAGACTTCTCAACAATCCCGAGAGACGGCATTTTCCTCATAGAAAATGGTGAGATAAAACAATCGTTAAAAGATCTACGCTTGAGCGACAACGCCTTAAACCTACTAAACAATATCGCAGGCATATCTAAAGAAAGAAAACACGTACATTGGTGGGGAGAAGCACATCCACCTTCACTTGCACCATACCTTCTAATAAAAAACCTGCACATGACAAAATCAAAATAAACACCAATTCTTTCTTTTTTTCTCTAGAACAATCATAAATTTAAAAGTCAAGCCTTATCGAATAATATCTAGATTGTTAATGCGGTCGTAGTCTAGCTTGGCTAGGACCTCGGCTTCCCGAGCCGACGACTCGGGTTCAAATCCCGGCGACCGCACCAGATTTAAACCGCTGAGCGCGCGCTAAGCGGAAACATGACCGTTTAATGTGCGAAGCGAATATATTCTAGCGTTGCGTAATCTCCCAGACTTTCGATAGCATAGGTTGAAAATGTTGAATAGTATTCGGACAAGGATTAGAGCTGAATTCTCTTTCATGCGAGGAAACCTGCTTACCCTGATTATTAGTTGGCTCTTTGTTTTCTTTACATTCTCGATGACTTTCTCTTTCGAGTCTCCGTTTTTTAGAGAGCTTGGGGCCCCTCCCACTGTAATTGGCTTGATGGGCTCCGTTGGAGCTATGGTGCTGGGGTTAGTTCGAATTCCAGGAGCCTACATTGCTGACAAGTATGGCAGGAGGCAAATCATTGTTACAATGACTTTCGTCATCGCCTTCTCCTTTATCTTCTACATATTCGCTCCAGACTGGCGATTCGTGCTTATCGGAATGATAATCTCCAACCTTGCCTTGATATACCAACCTGCCCTCGACGCCATACTCGCCGACTCCGTTCCTCCTGAAAAGCGTGGAATGGGATATGCAGCGACTAACGTGATTCCTAACATACCGGCAATAATCGCACCGGCAATCGCAGGTTTCCTTGTAGAAAACTACGGCATTATCCCAGGCATGCGAATAGTGTACACAATAATATTCTTCTGCATGTTGGCTGCGGCGTTGATTAGGCTGCTTTTCCTTCGAGAAACTCTTGAACATCCTCAAAAGATAAAGCCTGGAGAATTGGTGGATGCCTTCAAGAATTCTCTGAGTGCGATAAGAGAAGCTTGGAGAGACATGCCAACGACCCTTCGATTCGTTACGGTGGCTTTTCTAGTGAGTGCCTTTGAAGACCCTATGTTTCGAATATTCACTGCCCTTTACGTGTTTGATGTTGTTAATGTAGCTAAGATGGAATGGGGCTTCGTAAACACTGCTTCCATTGCAACTACACTCATTTTGGGTTTCCCCCTTGGGAAGGTCGTAGATAAAATCGGAAGAAAAAAATCCATACTTACTGCCTACACTCTCTTCATACCTTCAACCATCCTATTCCTGTCAGCCAGAAGCTTCCCTCAGCTGTTAGTTGTCTATCTACTATTCGCCACAGGAGGCTGTCTGATAATGCCAGCATATAGCGCCTTGCTGGCTGATCTTATTCCGAAGGAGAAGCGAGGTAGAATTATGGGAACAATTATAACCTTAAACATCTTGGCAACAGTCCCTGCATCAGCTTTAGGCGGATTCCTCTACGGATTCGCCCCAGCCTACCCTTTCATCTTGACCATGATCCTAGGAGTTACAGTCAGCCTGATAATACTCTTAACAGTCAACGACCCCAAAAAGAAAGAAATGTAGTTACACCTAGGCGCGAGGCTTTATCCAGAACGGGCGGGGTGGGATTTGAACCCACGACCGCAAGCTTAGGAGGCTTGCGCCCTATCCATGCTAGGCTTCGGTAGAGAGTTTACGTGAACTCTCTCTACCCGCCCGTAGTCCCGCCCAGACAATAGCTAAGCGAAATACCAATTTTAACTTAATGTGTTAGTATACAAAAAGCTTAAACTATACAAGACATTTTCAACATTAATGTTGTTGCGGGGGTACCCGAGCCAGGTCTAAATAGGCGGCCAGTAAGCCTAAGATATGGGGGAGGACTTAAGATCCTCTGGCGAAGGCCTCCGTGGGTTCAAATCCCACCCCCCGCACTACAATGTCGAAAATATGTGTGCTTATCTGCCAGCAATTTTGGGGTCCTTTTTCTCGACATGGAGCTTAGAACAAGATCTTTTCGTCCTTAAATTAAGAAAAGATAAAGTATAGAGCATCAGTATGAAAAGGAACTCACGAGCGTCTAATAGATGGGTGAACCGCGGTTTATGCTTGAAAAAAAGATTAGAGCTGAGCCAGATATCTGCAGAAAGTTGCAGTTCGAAGCTGTAAGGGGAATCAAGCGTCTCCAGTTTCTCTTGCTTGAGTATCGTTTCTTCAAGGACAGCGAAGAAGGTAGCGCTCTACCTCTAAGCCTGCCTTCTTTTCTCTCTCCATTGTCTCTAATGCTTCATATTGTCAAGAGTCGCGCTAGGCTGTTTAGAAATTTGTTTGTAGGTCTTGTGGTTGGTGTCTTTTGGGGGTTTTTCTGCTTGTTTTTCTTGGTTGACTGGGGATTTCTATCTGAAAATTAGTGTTCTGAACTGTCTTTTGCCTTTTTCCCGGTTTCTTGTTGATGATCAACCCTGATCTTACGTGTCTTTGATGTCTCTTCTCTTGCCTCATTGGGTTGTGTAGTGTTTGATGCTTCTTATGAAGCTTGGCTTATGCTGCTTGACAGCTGTTAAGGCTACGACTAGCATGGCTGAGAAACCTAGGCAAGCATGGATGAACGCTTGCTCTAGCCCTCTAACTCTTAAGTGGTCTAGTAGTAGCCATTCTTTGGCTCTGCTGAAAACCCTTTCAATACTTACACGTTTTCTGAAGAGGTTGACTAGACGCCTAATTCCGCGAACAACGAAGTCTTTGCCAACCTTTAAAGCATCTCTAATTCTACTGCTTTTTCTGTATGGTATAACTGGTTCAGCATCATACTCTCTCACAGTTTTCCTAGCCTTTGTCGAGTCGTATTGAGCATCAGCCAAAGCAGTCTTGAAACTTATGCCCTGAAACTCAGCTTCTCCAGCAAAGGCTGGATGAAACATTTGTCGTTGCGATTGCAAGGCTCCACCATAAACGCCAAAGGCAACTCAGAGCTTGCACAGCATGCTGTGTGCACTTTATAGCCGCGTATGAAGCCTCTTCTAGCCCTTCCTACGCGAGCGTCATAGTCGCTTTTGCCTGTTTTGTTGTCTAAGCTTCTTTGGCTGTAAGCTTTGACTGCTGTGCTATCCAAAGCAACAACTTCGCCTTTAACCGTCCCGTCCTTCAACAGTTGTTTCAGCAGTAATGAGAACACCTTCTCGTATCCGTCCTTGCCAAGCCTATGTCTAAACTGGGTGAACAAGCCGTGACTAGGCGTCTCACGTTTGAATCCGCAAGCCCTGGCGATCCGCCTGTTTCTCTTCAGCAACAATGCAAGCCTGCGGTCGCTTGGAACACGCCATAAATGCTTCAGCAACTGAGCCTTCAACATGGAAACAGCAGGATAAGGCTTACGTCCACGCCCGTCTCCATGATAAAGAGACATCAAGAACCCACGAATACACTCCAAATTCAATGAATCAAGTACCTGTTTAATACTCAACACTTCTTCCTAACATAAGATAGCCCAAGCAACAAATTAATTTCTAAACACCCTAGCGCGCTTGTCCTCCTCATACTTCCCTGCTATTTTGTAAAACTAGAAACGAGAATTGTCGGATTGTGGGCCATCCAGGAGCATCGCGAAAGCCTGCTTGTAGCGAGCCTAGGAGTCGCAAAAGAGTATAGACGACTCGGGATAGGCACATGCATCCTTGGCTACATTGAAACAATTGCTAAACACATGGGTAAGAGATGGCTAGAAACCCTTGTTTTGAGGAAGAATATTCCGGTTCAACGGCTTTACACAAAATACGGGTTCACATTCACCCAAAGCGAAAGGATGCACTGGATAATGAGGAAAGAAACCCGCATGGATCATTAAGTTCTGTGTTTGATTGTAGAAAAAGAGGGGATTTGCGGGAGATGTCGCCATTTAGATGCGATTGCAAACACCATGTTAAGTATCATCGCTGAACTTAGAGTTTGAACGTCGCTCTAACTAGGGTTTCATGGTAGCCCGGAAGAGACCATCGACTAGGCTATAATTTATACTTTTAGCGGAGGGAATTCCGCCCATCGCCCTCTTTTTTGAAAGCGACAGACATGTGGCCAAGCAAAATGAGCAAAGATTTAAAGCAAAAATGTTAACGAATACATATGGGTGTCGGTGACTTGGTCGCAGGTGTTAAGGAGATTCAAGAACATTTCAAGATGACAGATGGCTTTGACATATTCTGTAGGCGCTGGAGAGCCGTTGGAGAGATGAAGAAATCGGTTATATGCATACATGGCATAGGAGGGCATTCTGAAGATTTCAGAGTTATGGGACAAGATTTGGCCGAAGATGGAATCGAAGTTTATGCATTAGATCTCAGAGGTTTCGCTAACTCAAAGGAAGAAGCCCTACCGAGAGGAGACACAAGCGACTTCAATAGGCATCTACAGGATGTGGACGAAGTAGTAGACTTCGTACGCAAGAGACACCCTAAAAACAAAGTCTATATGTTGGGCTACAGTCTGGGTGTACTGTACACTCTTTGGTATTCTGCAAATCATCCAGATTCTCTTGACGGAATAATACTTGCAGCGCCTTACTGGGTCGGATTCATGCCTCGAAGATTTCGCATTAAAATCCCTTTTATGCTCTTCTTTGCGCCTAAGACGTTCCACGATTCATACAAGAATTGGTCCAAAGGCTTTAAAGAGAGCGAAGAGGGCAAAATCATACTTCAAGACCCACTGTACACAACAAAACGCAGCTGGCGCTGGTTAGGCGGTGTAAAGAGAACTTTGAGCGACAAAGCATTGCAGAATGCGTCCCAGACAGAGAAACCTACTCTGATAATTCTGGGTGAGAAAGATGATATTAGCATCCGCAACGGGACCAAACAACTCCTTGAAAGTTTGGTAACGAAAGATAAGTCAATTCAAACCTTCCCAGACGCAGGCCATCTTTTTTATGATGCTTTCTTACTTGGCAAGACAACTGCCAAGTATGACAAAGCAAAAAGAAAGCAAGTAACCACCGTGGTTAAGAATTGGTTGAATACTCACTGACCATTTCTGATGCTAGTAAGCTAGGCCTAGTTCAAGAAGCTGCAAAAGTACGAATTCATGCTTAAGCAATGGTAGCCCGGGAGAGATTCGAACTCTCGTCAGCGGGTCCAGAGCCCGCCATGCTTGACCACTACACCACCGGGCTTCAACTAGAAATACTTAGATTCTTTGTAATATCTTTAACGTTAAAGTTCCAAAAATAGCGCGCGCAGATGTATTCTTCTTGATGTCTTTTACACCTAGCATCTCGAACCCTTAGGCGCAGTCCTCACCACGCGCGCGATCCTAATAGAGACTTCATTAAGGCTAAGCAATAGATATGATGAGTAGTGCGACGAGTAGGATGAGTAAGAATATTACAAACGGAAGGAGTGTCGTCGTTAGCATGGCTATGGCGAGGGCGATATAGTCTTTCCAATTCAAGCTCTTCTTCTCTTTATTCTTCTTCAAGCCCTTATTTCACCGCTTTCAAAATCTACATCATAGTGGCACGCAATCCAATGTCCGTCTATTTCAGTAAGAGATGGCTCGTTACGTTTACATTTATCAGTTGAGTATGGGCATCTTGGGTGAAAACGGCATCCGGGCGGAATGTCGACTGGACTTGGCACATCGCCTGTTAGAAGCACTTCTTCTTTCTGGAATTCGGGGTCTGGCACTGGTATGGCAGCCATTAGGTGGTAAGTGTAGGGATGCTTGGGAGAATTGTATATGATGTCTTTCTCCGCGACTTCCACGAGCTTACCTAGGTACATGACCGAAACTCTGTTACTCATATGATGAACAACGGCTAGGTTATGAGAAATGAATAAGTAGGTTAGGTTGAACTCCTTTTGGAGATCCTTAAGGAGATTCAGGACGGATGCTTGGACCGAAACGTCTAGGAAAGAAGTGGGCTCGTCTAAGATGAGGAAATCTGGGTTCACTGCTAATACTCTTGCCACTGCTATTCTCTGTCTTTGGCCACCGCTAAATTCATGGGGGAACCTATAGAGGTGTTCTTCGCTCAACCCAACTTTGTTGAGAAGCTCTAAGGCTTTCTCGTGAGCCTCGGATCTACTCTGTGTGACGCCGTGAATTTTCATGGCTTCAATCAGCATAGAATTAACCGTTTGTCTTGGGTCTAGGGAAGCATAGGGATCCTGAAAGATAATCTGCATTCTCCTACGCAGCTTTCTCAGTTTCTCTCCCTTCGCTTTTGTAACATTGATCCAATCGAAATGAATTTCTCCTTCAGTTGGTTCGATCAGTCTCAAAATGCTTCTAGCTGCGGTGGTTTTGCCTGAGCCTGATTCGCCCACAAGTCCGAAGGTTTCACCCTTATGAACGGTGAAGCTGATCCCGTCAACGGCCTTTACATATCCTACAGTCCTTTGAATGATCCCGCTTTTTATTGGAAACCATGTTTTAAGGTTTTTGACGACTAGTAGATCTTCCATTTGCACCATCACCCTCCGATTAAGTAGCATGCAACTTCATGTTTTTCTACAGCTTCGATGAGCTTTGGTCTTTTCTTTCTACATTTGTCCATGGCGAATGGGCAACGTGGATGGAAGCGACAGCCAGAGGGTGGATTAATCATCTCGGGCACGGTTCCGGGTATGGACTTCAGCGTCTCTACGGGTTTCTTTACGTTTGGGATGGCCTTCATCAACATTGTAGTGTAGGGATGAAGGGGTTTTCTGAAGATTTCCACCGTTGGACTGACCTCAACTGTGTTTCCACCGTACATGACCGCGATTCTATCAGCTATCTCAGCGGCTACAGAGAGGTCGTGCGTAATCATGATAGTTGAGGCATCAATTTTGTCTTTTAGTTCTCTCATCAAATGGAGTATCTGGGCCTGAATTGTTACGTCTACGGCAGTTGTTATTTCATCCGCTACGAAAACTGATGGCCTCCTGGCTAGAGCCATGGCAATCATGGCCCTTTGTCTCATGCCTCCTGAAAGTTCGAAGGGGTATTGACGCAGAATTCTTTCTGGGTCTGGTAACTTAACCAATTGCAGGAGGTCCACGCAGAGGTGTTTTGCCATATTCTTGATCTCAGCCTTTGACACTTTTAGGTCAGATGGTTCGCTCGCCAATTCTTTTTTCCATGATAGGAGATCGCTGAAGGTTATATTCTTTCCCTGGGCTTTTTTTGCAATAGCTGCCTGCTTTAGTAATTTTTTATTAAGCATGAAGACTTCTATAAGCTGGGTTTCTATCCTCAGGACGGGGTTAAGGTAAGTCAATGGGTCTTGAAAAACTGTTGCTAACTCATTTGCCCTTAGAATTCTCATATTTTCCTTGGATTTTTTTAGAACATCTTCTCCTTTGAAGAGAATTTCTCCACCTATGATGTACGCGTTTTCTGGAAGGAGACCAAGTATAGTTAGGGCTGTGACTGATTTGCCGCAACCTGATTCTCCGACAAGGCCTAAGATTTCGCGTTTGTATAGCTTGAGATCTACTCCGTTTAATGCCTTAACCTCGCCTCTGTACGTGTGAAAATTTACTCTTAAGTCCTTTACTTTAAGGATAGGTTCTTGTTCCCTCACGTGCTCACTCAAAAGCATCTATCTCCTTAGCTTTGGGTCAAGTACGTCCCTTAGACCATCTCCCACAAGGTTGAATGCCAGAGCGATGATAAGCATAGTTAGCCCAGGGAAGATTATCAACCATGGAGCTTCAAATATATGCTCGTATCCTGAGGCTGCTAAATTGCCTAGTTCTGGAAGGGAGGGACTAGGTGAGAAACCTAGAAACATTAAGGCTGAGAACGTGAGGATGACCCCCCCGAAGTCTAGGGTTGCTTGAACTAGAATTGGATAGATTGAATTGGGTACAATATGTCTGAAGAGGATTCTGAGATGTCCTGCTCCTAGTGCCCTCAAGGCTTCAACGTAACCTTTCTGTTTTTCGCTAAGTATTTGGCCTCTCATTAGTCTGACGTAGGGTGGCCACCAGACCAAAAGTAAGGCAAGCCTTAGTGTTGGTAGGGTTCTGCCAAACATTGCTGCGAAGACTAAGGCTAGAACAAGGGCTGGGAATGCAAAGAAGATGTCCGTTATTCTGAGCACTGCTTCATCTACACCGCCGCCGACGTATCCTGCTAGGGCGCCGATTAGCGTACCGAATGCAACTGCTCCAAAGGTTACTATTACCGCGTTTTCCATATCCACGGGTATCGCAAGTATTATCATCTTTAGCAAGTCTCTGCCCCAGTTATCTGTTCCCAAGTAGAATTGTTGTGGGCCGTCGTAGAGTCGTATACCGGGACCCCATTTGATAACGCTGTCTTTGGGCCACATTAATTTTCGTTCGAAGGGATATGAATGTTCAAATTCGGGATATCCTGTTGGGATAGCTAAGTTTGGATCGACGATGAGATTTGCTAGGAGTGATAGAGCCACAAAGAAGATTGCTATCATGGATCCTGCCATCACCAGGGGGTTTTTTCTTAGGAGGTGTAACGTGTACTTTAAATCTGCCCACCTGGCAGCCCATTCTCCTGTTCTGACTTTGGCGCTGTCGCTTGTCATGTCTCATTTCTCCTAATATTTTATCCTCGGGTCGAGGAAGACATAGGCCACGTCAACTACGAGGTTGGCGATCACGATGACGGCGGCGATCACGAGGGTGTAGACCAGCAGAAAGTTGCTGTCACCTTGAAACACTGCTCGTAGTGAAAGTTGCCCTACCCCGGGCCATGCGAAGACGTATTCTGTGATCATTGCTCCTCCCAGAAGCGCGGCAAAGAATATACCTATAAGGGTTACCGCTGGAATCAAAGCATTTTTCAACGCGTGCCTGTAGATTACGACTCTTTCTTTGAGCCCCTTGGATCGAGCCAAAGTAATGTAATCCTGCCGCATAACTTCCAGCATGCTGGCTCTGACTATCCTGGCTAGAAAGCCTAGGCTGAGGAAAGCTAGGCTAAAAGCCGGCAAAATCAAGTGATTTAGCGCATCAATTGTGTATTGTATGTTGCCTGCTAATAGTCCGTCTAGTACTGGCATGCCTGTAACTCGAGCAACCATTCCTTCCATTCCACTTGCACCGCTGCTTGGCAGATGAGGGAGCCCCCATAGAGTGAAATAGTAGAAGAAAACCAGCTGAAGGATAAAGCCAAACCAGTATGATGGAGTGGAATATCCCGTTAACGCGATGATACGCGATACATGATCAGGAAGTTTGTTGTTTTTTAGAGCAGAAATGATTCCTAGTGGTAGTCCGATGGCAACTGTTAGGATTATTCCGGCGACCGATAACTCAACGGTATAGGGGAAGTGGGATAAGAAAACTTCGTTGGCGGGTCGGCCTTGTGCCCAGATTCCAGTGCGGCCCCAATCACCATGTAGGATGTCTCGCAGCCAGTAAAAATATTGTATGTGAAGAGGTTGGTCGAATCCATGAATTCTTTTTACCTCTGCGATATCTCCAGCAGTCATCTTGGGATGAATGTACGGGGCCCATGGGGCAATGCCTGTTGGAAAGCCTCTGGCAAGGTAGAAGACGAGGGCGCTGACGCCAAGTAGAACGAAAACCATCAGTATGAGCCGTCTGATCACGTACTCGTATACTTTCACTTGTTAACCTCCATAATCGGCTTTTTACAGCACTATGAAAGCTTATTGATTTTCTCCTAAGATTCGCTGTTTGTGCATATCTGATATGTTTATACGTCATACTATGAAAGTATTTCGACCTTATACCTTTTTGCTCGCGCGATGAGCAGTTGAGATTTATGAACTAAGTATTCTGCACAGTTTCTATGTGGGTAACAAAAAAAGAGAGGGTTGAGATTTATGGTTGCTCGTAGTACATCGTTGACCAGAGGTCGACACCATAGTTCGTGTTGAGATACCAGCCTTTCAGCCAAGTTGAACGGGTGAAGTACTCGGTGTCATGCCACCAAACCATGTAGGGCAATATCTGGTTTGCGAGGGTGTTCATCTCGTCGTTTATCTCCAGCAACCTTGTTATGTTTCCTTCCTGGTCTGCAATGACCGCCTCATAATAGAGGTCATCAAGAGCCGTTATGTTCCATAGGTTCCAAGACATGTAAGTGCCTGTTGATAGGTACATTGGTTGCATCCAGTTAAGCACGTGGTTGTAGTCAGCGATCCAACCGCCCATATACGCGTCAATTAAGTGACTAGAAGCCAACGTATACTGCTGACCACCAGGAACGATAACAACGTTAAACCTTATACCAATATCAAGTCTTTTGGCTATTGCGTTCAGGTTATCCGTCAGTGTTGTTAAAACCTCAATGAACGTTGTGGCTCCCGTTTGCGCATACAATTCAACAACCTTCCCATGAACATAGTTGGGGCCAAACGAGTTGTCAATGACTTCAGATGTAACCGCTGTTCCGTTGTAGTACGTGAAACTCGTCAAAGGACTGTCTCTTGTAGCGTTGAGCAGTTCTTCGGCCCTTGTTAAGTTGAAGGAAAATGTAGGTTTGACATCAGGATTGTAAGAGCCAGTAGGCACTGTGCCGGGTGGAACTATATTGTTTGCTAAGATACTCAACCTGTTGTTGACGTATATGTTCATGTAAGTCATGTTGACGGCGCAGCTGACAGCCATTCTTAGCCTCCAGTCTGCGAAAGGCTGCCAATCCTTCAGCCCTCCTCCAGCCTTTGTGACGTTTGTGTTAAAGTCCAGCCACCAAGTGTTAAACGTTGGAAACACTCCGTGGACGGTTGCACCCGAAACTATCGAGTCGAGTATTCCGTCGTCGATCCATAAGTCTCGATCAACCACTTGGAATATGTTCGCTTCGGGAACTGCTATCGCGGTTGCCGTTCCAGCCTTCAAATCCAACAGCCTTGTGGCGAAGCTTGGCTGATACACATACTCTATCGTTTCTATCCTAGTCTTACCAGTTGGCGGCAGATTCATGTTGTTTGGGCCTCCCCAATAATCCGCGTAAGCCTTCAACACAACCTTGTACGTAGTTGGGTGAACACTTTCCACATAGTATGCGCCTGTGCCGACGTTCCAACCGTCTTCTGGCAGATTCAAAGCCGTGTCTCCGTTGCCCGCCATGTGTAAGAAATACGTGTCATAGTCTCCATCCCAAGTTCCCCATCCACCGTACGCATAGTCCATACTGATCGTAGAAGCCGGCGAAACTATAGCTGCAAAAGGACACGCCATAATAGGTTCAAACTGTGTAGTCGCAGTCAAAAGGTTCAATCTAACCTTGTAAGTATCAAGTATTTCAACGAAGTTCTGATCTAAAACCGTTTGAACCCAAGCTGCATCGTAATCTTGATCGCCTCCGAAAGCAGCACTCAAGCTAGTGTTGAGCAGTTGCTGAACCATCCACGCCGCTTGACTTCCATGCACTCCAGTAGCACTTGTACCGTCAATAATCAGCATCCTATTGAAGCTGAACCACACAGCCGTTGCATTAAACATCGTCCCATCCTGGAACGTTATCCCCTGCCGCAAAGTAAAGTTATAATGTAATCCGTCGCCGCTACGTGTATAGCTCTCCGCCAGCCATGGGATAATCTTGGTGGCATTGTCCCCATCGTACCAAAGCAGCATCTCCACCGAATGCCAAAGTGTCCACCAATCGTACTGATAATACGAAACGTGGGGGTCAAACCACTGGTAGGTAGCTCCAGACTCGTACACCAACTTATCATCGGTCACAAACGCAGGAACAGTAGGCACTGCAGTTACGGTGAATGTTTCGGTGAGAGTGGTCCCAGGGAAAGACACCTTATAGGTAGCCGCGGATTTTTTGACAGTGAAAGTGACGGTCTTTGTTTCATTAGCTGCTAATGTTATCTCCTTTGTTTCCTCAAGTACGTCATTTAGGAGCAAACTTACAGGCCCAGTGATATTAGCTTCACCTGTGTTTTTGACATCTATTGAAATAGTAACAGATTCCCCTTCAATTACATCGTCAGCGGATAACTCGATATTACTGAACTCGAACTCTGCAGGAGCTGGTGGTGCTGCTGGTGGTAAGGTTATGAAGTAAACTATCGTTCCTATGAGTCCGCCTGCTAGAATTAATATAGCTAGCGTCAATATTATGGTTGTTCTAGCGATCGCTTTTTTATTCATTATTAAACCCTTCTGCTCCCGTAGTTCTATTTCCATATATATATAACATTTATGTATAACCAAAGAAAAGCAACTTGCCACTAGACAACCAAACACGAATTCATTCCTCATACATTGACTTGAAATTACGTTTAAAAGTCTCTTCTCAGGAAAAGTAGTGAAAGAACAATCGCTGAAATTGCGAAACTAAGCGCGGCCCCTATAATATAAACATACATTATATGGGGAAGAAATCTAAGACCTAGGTAAGCCAAAGCGTGTTGGCCTAGATTCCATCCCACAATTAGACTGAAGAAAAGGGTCAGCATTACACCACCTTTCCGAGGGTCATGATGCAACTTTGCATACAACACTATAGTTATTGAACATACAACTTTAGCCATAAGGAACATTGTTGGCCCAGCAACGCGAACCAATGGGTTAATCTCGAAACTCCAAAAAGATATAGTTGACGCCGCGTCAAACATGTTTAGAACAGCAGCCGTTGCACATGAAAATCCACGAGCTCCACTCATCACCCATCCGCCCCAAAACATAGCAAACCCCATCACAATCAAGATGACACCGTCTAGACGACCCACAACAATTATGCCGAAACCAGATGCCTCAAAGATCAAACCTACCACTATCAGAAAGATCGCTGAGCAAAATACAACTTGATCAATCCAAGCCATTAAGACTTTCCCTCGCATAGATTAGATCAAATTACTTTGTACACTATTACCAAACATATACATGGTTAATAATCTTATGTAGTTCTACGTTTTTATCACATCATCTATATTCGCATATGTTTCGTATACACTCCTATCATGCCAAATGAGTTTAACGTTCAGAACTCTCATGGATGATGATATAACAATGGTGGCTGGCGGATCCGGCTGTCCTATTGCTCTATTAGATCCTCTATAGCACGCGCAACTGTTCGCGCGCGCCGAGAAGCAGAAAGCACACTTAAATACCCAAGTTGTGCGCTAAGCAGATAGTGTAGACTCGTTTAATTCATCACATAAGATCGCGTTTTCGACGTAGACACCTGCATATGATGAAAAGGACTATTTGGTTACCGGAACTGGACATGGGGCATTTCGGATCACTCCATCACTTACACTGCCTAAAAGCATCCCTCTTATTTTGCTTATACCCCTAGCACCCATAACAATCAAGTCGAATTCACTGTCTCGAGCGGCTTTAAGTATCTCTTGAACCGTGTGTCCCTCCTTGAGCAAAGTTTCAGCTTGGACTCCTTCAGCCTTAACCTTATTTTCACCATCCACCAAAATGGTGGTACCAGCCTTGCGGGCGCGCACGCTAAGAAGTATTTTGTGCAAGCATCTGATCTGGATAATTATTCTGGTTATTTTATAAGTTGACAAGCAACAAAGTGGTCCTTTTCAACCTCTATCAACTGTGGCTCCTCTTCAGAGCATTTATCCGTTCTGTAAGGGCATCGCGGATGAAACCTACATCCTGTTGGTATATCGATTGCTGAGGGAACCTCCCCTGCGAGCTCAATCCTTTTTCTCTCCCGTTCAGGATTTGGAACTGGAATAGCAGACAGCAAAGCTTGTGTATATGGATGCATAGGGTTCCAGAAAAGCGGTTCTTTATGGCCCATTTCTACTATTTTTCCTAGGTACATGATTGCTATTTTGTCTGATATGTATTTGGCGACTGCTAAGTCGTGTGTAATGAACAGATAGGTTAATCCAAGCTCTTTTCTAAAGCTTAACATAAGGTCAATGATTGTTGATCTAAGGGATACATCGATCATGGAGACTGGTTCATCTGCAACCATGAATCCTGGCTTCAAGATGATGGATCTTGCTAGGGCTACCCGTTGTCTTTGGCCGCCGCTGAGTTGATGGGGATATAAGTTGATGAATTGTTCAGGAGGTGTCAATCCTACTTTTTCAAGCACCTCTAGAACCATTTTCTTCTTTTCTCCACCCTTGGCTAAGCCGTGAATTTCAAGTGGATGACCAACGGCATCAATTATTCTCATTCGTGGGTTAAGTGATGCATAAGGATCCTGAAAAATGATTTGCATTTTTCTCCTGAGCAGTCTAAGCTTCTCACCTTTGAGTTTTGTAATATCTGCGCCGTTGAAATAAATCTCACCTGATGTTGGTTCAAGCAGTTTTACAATAACCCGGCCAGTTGTTGTCTTCCCACATCCACTCTCTCCTGCTAAGGTGAAGAATTCTCCACTCTTTATTGAGAAAGTTACATCATCAACAGCCTTGACATAACTCAGTTCTCTAGTAAATAGCTGTTCAAGAAAGCTTTTCTGAACAGGGAAATACTTCTTTAAATGTTCAACTTTTACGATTTCGCTCAACACTAACACCTTCTTTGTCATACAAGAAGCATCGGACGAAGTGGCTGCGTCCAACATTAATTAAGGGCGGCTCCTTCACTCGGCATATTTTCTTGGCGTAGGAACAGCGAGGCCAAAAACGGCAGCCCTTAGGAGGATTAAGCATGTCTGGAGGTGAACCTGGAATGGCTACGAGTTTTTGGTCGGACAATTCTACGTTTGGAATGCTTTGTAGAAGCTTTTGCGTGTAAGGGTGTTTAGGATTCTTGTGTAGCTCCATACTGGTTGCATATTCCTGCATGTGTCCAGCGTACATAATGATGATTTTGTCACATCTTTCCAAAATTACGCTTAGATCGTGCGATATAAGGATGAGCGCCATCCCATACATTTTACGTAAATTTTCCATTAGGTCAAGTATTTTTGCTTGAACTATTACGTCTAAGGCTGTGGTTGGTTCATCGGCTATAACTAGGTCAGGGTTTAGGGCTATTGCCAAACCTATCATTATGCGTTGTCTCATTCCACCGCTGAACTGGTGAGGATAGTCGTTCATACGTTCAGGTAAGATTCCTAAATTTTTTATTACAGTCTTAGTGCGTTCAAGTGCCTCTTCTTTACTTGTGTTAGGCTCGTGGGTACGTATTAACTCAACAAAATGTGCACCTATCTTTTTAACGGGGTTTAGAGAGGTCATGGGATCTTGGAAGATGTAAGCAGCTTTTTCACCTCTAATGGAGCGCATCTCATGCTCTGGCAGCTTTAGAATGTCTGTTCCGTCGATTTTTATATGACCTTTCACTATGACTCCGGGGTAAGGGACGAGACGTATTATAGAAAGGCCAAGTGTGGATTTTCCTGACCCAGATTCACCAGCTAATCCCAATGTTTCACCTTTCTTTAGGGAAAAAGACACATTCTCGACTGCACGGATTGTTCCTCTACGCATCTGGTAGTCAACAGTTAACGAGTTAACCTCTAATAAAGGCAATTTCATTCACCTCAACGCTGAAGCTTTGGATTCAGCAATTCGCTCAGTCCCTCTCCAATAAGTGTGAATCCTAGTGCGAGGAGAATTATCATGAGGCCAGGGAAAGTTATAATCCACCATGCACCGCTTGAAACATATTGCCATCCACTTGTTAGGTCGCGTCCCCAATCAGGGACGTCTACTCCCAATCCTAGGCCAATGAAAGTCAAGCCCGCAGCCGTAAGAACAGCGTCTGCAAAATTTATTGTGGCCACCACAACTATTGATGGAATAACATTTGGAAAAACATAGCGGAAAATTATTGTGTGCCATTTTGCCCCAATCCCTCTGGCGGCTTCCACGTAGGTTAGTTCTTTTATGCTCAAAACTTGGCTTCGAACTACTCTGAAGTATGATGGAATGTAAACGACAGCTATTGAAAGGGCCATATTAACAACACCTCGGCCCAACATAGCAGATATGGCAATTGCGATGACCAAGCCAGGGAATGCGTAAATTGCATCTATCACAAGAGAACACACCTTATCAAAGATGCCACCAACGTAGGATGAGAAGAGACCTAAGGGTACACCTATAAGGAAGCAGACGACAACTGAAAGCGCGGAAACTTGGAGCATGATTGACCCGCCACACAAAATTCTGCTCAGCATATCTTGGCCGAGATGGGTTGTGCCCATAGGGAACTGCAGGCTTGGAGGCCTCCTTATCAATTCAGCACTTGATTTTATTGGGTTATGCGGTGCTATCAAAGGACCAATTACCGTCATGACAACCATCGCTGTGACAATTATCATTCCGAGAATAACCATCCATCCTGAGGGCCCTTTTTTGACTAAAGAAGTCAACCCAGGTATTACGCGTGCAAGGATACTTCGCTTGATTTTCGCTTTGGTCATTTTGGTTCCCTCTTCACAGTCTTATCCTTGGGTCGAAGTACGCATACAGAATATCTACAACGAGGCTTACCAGTGTAACAAATAAACCGAACATGACCACGGCGCCTTGGATGGCTGTGTAGTCCCTGAAGTTGATTCTGTCAACTATGTATGTTCCCAGTCCAGGCCATGAAAATGTTCTTTCTGTGAGGATTGCCCCCCCTAGAAGTATGGCAAACTGCAACCCCATCATTGTGAGGATCGGCAGAAAGGCATTTCTCAACGCATAACCATAAGTCACTGTACTTTCCTTTAGCCCCCTTGCTTTAGCAGCTGTAACAAAGTCAAGCCGCAGGGTTTCAAGCATGTTGGTCCTAGTCATTCTGATAAACATCCCTGAAAGAATAATTCCAAGCGTTAAAGAAGGCAGTAGAAGAGCCTTTAACGACTCGAAAAACCCAAAGAGGTTTCCTTGCAGAAGGCTGTCGATAGTGTATAAGCCTGTTATGGTTGCAGGGGGATCCACGGTGGGATTAATACGTAAGCCTGTTGGAAGCCAGCGAAGGTAAACTCCGAAAATCAATTGGAAGACTATACCTAGAAAGAATATGGGAACGGCGTACGTGACTGTTCCGAAGCCTCTTATTAGGTGGTCGGAGATGGAGTTGTACGATTTAGATGATGCTGTACCCAGTAATATTCCAATAACAGATGCTATTATCATGGAGTAAATGGCTAGTTCAAGCGTGGCTGGGAATGCAGAAAAGACTTGCCCCCCAACCTCTTCGAAAGTTTGCATTGATTTCCCCAAGTTAGGAAACCCATGCTCCAAGAGGTACCCGACATCAACGAGACCACCAAGGTACGCGAAATACTGTGTCCATAATGGCTTATCTAGCCCTAAGGCACGCCTCATACTTTCCATCTGCTCAGGAGTAGCCTTCTTTTCAAAGTGAAGAGCAACAGGATCACCTGGCAGAACACGCATAATTAAAAAAACCATGGAAAGCAATAATAGAAGGGTGGGAATTGTGAGCAATATCCTCATGATGATGTATGAACGGAGACTCATAGCCTTACACTCTACCCTATATTGTGACTTGCGATTTGTACAAATAGAAAAAGGGGAAATAAAGGTTACTATTTGTATATCAGCCAGTATCGCATGTCTTGCGTGATATCTAAGTAAATGCCGTAAATCGGCGGTGTCGTCACAGCCCAACCGCTACCAACCCAAAGTGGGACAGCTGAACATTGTTCAACGGCGATTGCGTCAATTTGAGCGTAGAGTTCCTCTCTGAGGGTCGTGTTTGTTGTGGCGCGTGCTTCATTGTAGAGGGCAACTTGTTGCAAGTAAGCAGGGTAGGAAGGGTTGGGTAGACCATTGATGGTTTCATTGTAGTAGTTAGTATGAATCCATGAAGCCCAGTAGAGGAACGCGTAGTTGTCCGGGTCAACGTAGTCCGGATACCAGCCGTATATGTAGGCGTCCATTATTTCGTCGTCTCTGTTCTGCTTGTAGCTGGCCCAGTCTGCATATTTCAGCGTCACTGCTATGACGCCGCTTGCTTCCAGTGCTTCTTTGTATAAGAGCGCTTGCTCAGCACTCATGGGATAGTGCCCTGAAGACTCATACCACAGGTCAAACTTAAGCTTGTTAGTTGCATCGTAGCCTGCTGCGGCGAGTAGGCTTGTGGTTAGTGTGTAGTTTGCGTCTCCAAGCTTCTGGAAATCTTCAGTGTGGCCTAACATGCCTGGAGGTATAATGCTATACAGGGGGTCCGACAGACCAAGGAAGACCGTTTCGCAAACAGCCGTTCTGTTTAATGCAGCCGTAACTGCTACCCTCACTCTTGTGTCGTTAAATGGTGCACGCTTTTGCTGGAAGCAGAAGTACTGGATTTGAGCCCCAGTACCCCACCAAACCTTCACGTTGGGGTTGTCCTCAAGGTCTAGTACATCGGTTGGGGAAGTATGCCTGTACGCCATGTCTACGTCGCCAGCTTCGATTGCCAATCGAAGCGTGGTAGCGTCACTGTAGAACCTGAAGATTATGTGTTCCATCCTCGGATATCCACTGGCAAGATCCCAGTAGTTAGGATTGGCATCCAATTTAATCTCAACGTCCCTTCCGGCCACTCGGTTCCATTTTGAGAGAACATAGGGACCTGCAAATGCGACTGGTGTGCTTGCCCGTGGGTTTCCTGTAGTATGGTTGATCTGCACTATTGGAGCGTATTGTGGGTTGACAATTGTGGAAGACCTGCTTGCCAGAATTCCTAAGAAGGGGCTAAACGACATTTTCAGGTGGAATCTGACCTTATATGTGTCGAGAACTTCCGTACGATTTATGATGGCGTCATAGCCGAGGCCTGCTGGCGCACCTTCTGGAATGCTTGGTATAAGCGTTATGGCCCTATCAAAACTATACTTGACATGTGTGGCGTTGAACTCTGTGCCATCGGAAAATTTAACGCCTTCCCTTAAGTTGAAATCCCAAATGTCTAAATCTTCATTAGAACTCCAATTTACGGCCAAATCTGGAAGAAAATCTGAACCTTTTGGTGAACCTGGTTCAACGCTTACAAGAGTGCCGCCTATTTGCTGTAGTATGCACCATCCGAAATAGTCGTATGCTTGAGCCGGGTCGAGGGTTTTTTCGACAGAATCTGTTGTTCCAACAATTAACGTTTCCTTCTCGGCTAAGCCTGCTTCTATTGCTGCTAACCTCGCTGTCAAGGCAGCCAATGCTTCCGCGTATTCTTCGAAACCTTCTGCCATGATCGACGTTAAGTTAGATATGGTTGATGTTAGATTTGTCACGCTTTCCGTTAGTGTGGTTACGTCACTTGTTAGTGTGGATAAATTGCTTATCGCGGTTGTCGTATAATACATTGTGCTACTTGAAACAATAATGCCTATTAGAACCAAAACAATTATTGAAAGCTCTATTTTTTCCAATTGGTTTTTCACCTTTTTACAAATGCAACATTACATCTGCTAGCTTAAGTTATTTAAAACTTACCCTACTCGTTACAAGCCAGTAAAGCCATATTCGCTAAAACGACAGTTTCAAGTGGATTTTCCTATGAAAATTTTCAAAATAAAAAGAAAGGACTATGGACAAATAGTATTTTAATCTAATTCTAAATCAGATGAAATTTGACCACCGTTAGAACCTTAGCTACTTGGTCACTAGAACTGGGCATGGAGCATTCCTGATCACTCCATCACTTGCACTGCCTAGAAGTATCTCTCTTATTTTGCTTATACCCCTAGCACCCATAACAATTAAGTTAAACTCACTGCCACGAGCGGCTTTAAGTATCTCTTGAACCGTGTGTCCCTCCTTGAGCAAAGTTTCAACTTGGACTCCTTCAGCCTTAACCTTATTTTCACCATCCACCAAAATGGTGGTACCAGCCTTGCGGGCAGCCTCAATCACCTTGGAAAAATCCGCGGGAGCCATAATTGGAACACTTGGAGGAGTTAGAGTTGTTGGTTCGGGCATAACAATTGGTCTCACGCCAACTGAGTATATGTGGAGTAAACTGATTTTTCCATCAAACCTTTTAGCTATCTGGACTGCAATTTCTAGGGCTCTTAGTGAATGTTCAGAACCGTCTAGCGGAACTAAAATTTTCTCAAACATGGCAAGGTCCTCTACGAATTCTATTGAATATCTTAGATATAACGCTTAAAGCTTTTAAGATTGTATACTACGGCTTGAACAACAAGTCGGCTATAGTAGCGAAAAGTAGGTGGATTTTATTTTTCCTTTCCGGTTGACAATGACTTCGAATTTTTCAGTCCATGGATGTCCTTCCAAGTCTATGGGACATATGCCGTAGATTATCCATACACCATCTTTTTGTTCAACCGAAGAAACATTTACTTTTTCCGTGTTTTTCTTTTTCCTAAGGAAATCAACTACTATTTGTTTAGCATTTTCTTCTGAAACAGCTTGCATGTGTGCTTTCCCTCGCTGCCTCTACATCTAAAATGAGATGGCATTAAAGGTTATGAATAGAAAATCGTTAGCAAAGCTAAACATAGGCTAAGTTTTGTACATATCCTCTTGCGATAAGTTCAAATCAACAAAAACGCCTTTGTTGTCTTAGGCAGCGTGTTTGGAAAAGGAAGGCTATGAGTGGGAAAAAGCGAGTAATATTTCACGTGGACATGAATCATTTTTTCACGGCGGTTGAGGAAAGAGAGCGTCCCGAGTTTAAGGGTAAACCAGTTGTCGTGGGAGCTGACCCTAAAGAAGGAAAGGGAAGGGGGGTTGTCAGCACTTGTAATTATGAGGCGAGAAAGTTTGGTGTCAAGTCTGGTATGCCCATTTCAAGAGCTTGGAAGCTTTGTCCAGAAGCCGTCTACCTGCCAGTTAACTATGAGCTTTACAAGAAAGTTTCCAGCGAGATAATAGGCATACTGCGTAAATATGCAGACAAATTTGAGCAGTGGGGAATAGACGAAGCCTTTCTTGACGTTACGTTAAGAGTAGATGGCTGTGAGGAAGCTGAAGTTTTAGCGCATCAAATAAAAATGGAGATTCTTGAGAATGAGGGACTTACCTGTTCAGTAGGAATAGGTCCAAACAAGCTTGTTGCAAAAATAGCCAGCGACTTTCAAAAGCCAGACGGCTTAACAGTGGTTAAAGAGGACGATGTCGAAAAGTTTCTAGCGCCATTACGCGTGCGTAAGCTCTTGTGGGTTGGCCGGAAGACCGAGCAGAAACTGAAAAGAATTGGAATAAACACCATTGGAGACTTAGCCAATTATGATCCAACTGTGCTAACGGAAAACTTCGGTGTAATGGGCACTCAGCTTCATTTGATGGCTCATGGAATTGACAGAAGCGAAGTTGAAGAAAGAGGCGAAGTCAAATCCATCAGTCGTGACATAACTTTTGAGGAAGACACTGACGATTTCGAGTTTGTCCTAGAAACTTTGGACAGGCTTTCGGAACAAGTTCACAAAGACGTTTCAAAGCAAAACTTCTGTTTTAAAACGGTTACGGTGAAAGTGCGCTATGAAAATTTCGAAACTCACACACACGGGAAAACTCTACCCTTTGTAACTGATCGTCTACAAGATTTACAGAAAATGGTAAAGGAACTTGTGCAAGATTATCTTAGACCACACAGAAAAATACGACTTGTAGGCGTGAGAGTTTCAAATCTTGTTTCCGCGGAAAAACAAAAAAGGTTAATATGAAGAGTTAAATGAACACTAGCTGATGGAGGGTATGTTATGAGTGAAGTTAGAAGATTATTAGAGCAATCAGGATACTCAAGCAAAGCAATAGATTACTACGTGAAAAAGGTGGATATTGGACGTATAGAAAAACCAAGTGTGCACTTAGCCTATACTGGACCGTGCGGAGACAGCATGGAAGTCTACTTGAAAATCGAATCAGACGTAATAAAAGAAGCGAAATTCCAAGCAATAGGATGTGAGGGGCTTTTTCAGCTGGATCAGCTTTGATGGAAATGGTGAAGGAAAAAACTTTGGAGGAAGCCGGAAAAATAACAGAAGAAGATATTATTAGTTTCTTGGGAGGCATTCCAAAACAGAAAATCCACTGTGCCTGTCTGGCAAAGAGGACTTTGCAAATGGCAATCAAGAAGTATAGAGGGATCAGGACTAGAACCGATGCATAATTATCTTATGCCTCAGCTCAAAAGACAAAAGCTTTCGGTTAAGAAAACACTATCAAAGTTAAATGAGGCTTTGAAGTTTGAGGTATTTACAGTAAAGTTCAAGGAATGGTTTTTTGTATAACAATTTCATCAGCTTAACGTCTCTGAATAGACTCCATCCATACGACTCTCTCCATAGTCTGTCAAATAGTTGTGGGTTATTTTCGACAATTGTTTGTGCTGCCAATTCGCCGTCTAAAAGAGCATACATCATGCCTTCTCCAATTATTGGATTTACGTGGCCCGCAGCATCGCCGATTAATATCCAGTTGAGTCCTGCAACTGGAAGGCGGAATGTTTTAACGTCTTTTATGTGGGGAATCAAGGCTGCCCATCTGGATATTTTCTCCACATGGGGGTAATGTTGCTCAATAAACACATCTAGTTCCCTTTTCAGTCCATGAGAACGAGATATTTCAGCGCAGCCTATTCCTAAACATGTGTGTCCAGCTCTTGGAAGAACCCAAATATAGCCCATTCTGTGAAATAAAAACCTTATAGTCAGATCCTCTTTCTCTATACCTTTAACTAAATATCCATAACAAATGCCTTTATCGACCTTGCTTAGGGATCCAATTATGTTTCTTCTAACTAAACTGTTTACGCCGTCGGCGCCGATTAACGTTTTAGCAATATACGACTGCCTTGTAGTTTTAACTTTCCAGAAATCTCTTTTTCTTTCTACGGCTATGACTTTTTCTTTAATCAATTCGGCGCCTTTATTCACAGCCATGTTCACTAGAAACTGATCAAGTTTTAACCTTGAGAAGCAAAGAAGCTTGCTTTTTCTACAAGAAAGGCATACTCGTTTTCCATAAGGCGAAATAAAGTAAATCTTATTCCTTTCACAATGCTCTATCGAGACCTCTTTTAGAAATGGAAATAGCTTTTGTGCTAATGGTGATACAAGTCCGCCGCAAGGTTTTTCTCGCGGATGCGTATGATCGAAGATGACTGAATGAACGTCGTTTTCGGCAAGACAGTATGCACAATAGGAACCTGCTGGTCCGCCGCCTACAATTGCGACTTCAATCATGGTACCTATTAGTACCAAACATGGCTAAATTTGTATGGGAAGAGGAAAGCTTATTGATTAGAGTTTGAATTCCCATCTGCACCACAAGCCTGGTGGATGCTTGCCTGGTGGACAAACTATGCAGTTTACTTCAGCGTTTGGATTTAATGTTTTTGCAAAGTTTTTCAAGTAGCCGAACCGAACTTTTTTGCATGGAAACTCGTTTAAGCCTTTTTTTAAACGGGCTTCTTGTGTTCTGCACCTGTCAATGCTTAAGACAGCTCTGTTATTGCTTATTTCGATTGTTTTGAAGGGTTGGTCTAAGGCCCAGCTTGACTTATGTAAAAGATTCATAATTGTTCGAATGTCAGCGTTTTCGCTTATTTGAAACATTCTTCGCAGGCTTTTGGCTTCGATTTTTGCCATAATCTGCCAGACTCCAGCATCGATTTCGGTTGCAGCTTCTGTGCCAAACTTTTCTTCTATGCCCAAAAAGTATAAGCCGTCAACTCTCCACACGTTTCTGATTTGAAGAAAGAAATAGTCAAGCAGATTTTCAATTGGTATTGTAGCCAACATTTCACGATCTTCAGCATTTCCAGGCGGATACACGCTCATATAGAGACACCACACGAAGATTACAAATTATTATGGGATTAACCTTTTAAACCTAATCTAGTCAAAAAGAGACAAGCGGCGAAACATTTGGAGCAGTCAATAGAAACTATTATTCTGGGAATCATTCAAGGCTTAACAGAGTGGCTTCCAATATCAAGCACTGGACACCTGAAATTATTTGAGAACCTTTTGCACATGAAGGTTCCCATACTCTTTGATGTTATTCTCCATTTTGGAACTCTAATCGTAATTCTGTTTTTTTTCAGAAAAGAAATTAGCAAAATTCTCTCATCTCTCGCCCACTTAGACTTTGAAACAGAGCATGGGAAAATGGTGCCTCTAATAATTGTTGGAGTTGTCCCCACGGCATTGATTGGCTTAGTCTTTGGTTGGCTGATAGACGGTTTTTTTCAGACAATTCTACGAATTGGCACAGCATTTCTTTTATTTGGGGTAGTGCTTTATTCCGCAAAGTTTGGGAAAGAGAAAACCGATAGCATAAACTATTCAACAGCCATAATGATGGGCATAGCACAAGGCATAGCCATAATCCCCGGCATTTCACGAAGCGGAGCAACCATTGCAGTCGCACTTTTGCTTGGAATCAAGCGGGAAAAAGCGTTCAAGTTCTCTTTTCTTCTTTCAATTCCAGCCATACTAGGCGCCTTAGGCTATACAGGTTACACAGAGTTCAGCGGATTAACATCAGTAGGGCTAGGGTGGGGTGAAATCCTTACAGGAGCAATCGCAGCGATGCTTGTGGGCTATTTCGCCCTGAAACTGCTTTGGAAAACCATAACCAAAGGAAAATTTCATCTGTTTGCTTTTTACTGTTGGATACTCGGCGCAGTGTTAGTGCTGTTAAGCGTTTTCTAGCCATCTAGGCTTACCGGATAAAAACTGTGTCAAAAACTTCGCAAACTCACTGTTCTTCTTGTAAACCACTATTATTTCCTCGTTCACAAAAATTTGCAAACCTTCACGAAACTTTCTCGAAATTTGTTCAGCCACGCCCGTACTTCTTCCACCATCCCTCAATTTATCTTTCAGCAACACTACAGCATCTGTGTATTTCCTGCGTATTTCCATAACCCATCTTCCATTTTCAATGTACGGTCCTGAAATGGTGTTTGGACTTTTCATATGTTTTAGTAAGAATTTTTCGCACTCGTTTTTCTTTTCAAGGGGCGGTCCCAAATGCTTTTTTACCAGTGGGATGAAGCGTTGCTCAAGCTCGAAGATGAACATGTTGATGGTTTTTTCGTCACTCCATGCAAGGTCTCGTAAAACGTTGAAGCCGTTTAGTTGGATCAGTTTGTGTAATGAGCGTTTGGACTTGTAGAGTTGCCCCCAGAGAATATCTGGAACTGCGTCAACTTTTTCAAAAGTTAGGAAAATAATTGCAGAGCCATGTTTCGCCAATTTTTGTTCGAGTTCTTTTGCTGGTAGAGCAGCAGTTTCTGGAGGGTAAAAGAACTTTGTATATGGATTTCCTAGGAAAGCTCGTGCAGCAGCTACGAAAGTGTAAAGTTTTTTTGGTTGCACCGCTGAAGCAACATTTCTCCCCCTGTCCACTGGGTCAACCGTTACCAAGGGTTCTTTGAACAAAAGCTCTAACTCGTTTTCTCTTCCCTCGTAGTGACCTTCGATGTCGATGACTATTCTCTTTTTGTATTGTGCAAAGGCTTTTAGCGCGTTTACAAAGAATTTGTAGCGTAAGATTAGGAGTTCGCACAGATAGCCACTGAACCCACCAACCTTAATTTCCGCACCGTAAACACCTATTCCCTTCATAAATTTCTTCAGCAACCGCACCTCGCCTTTCATTTGCTCCTTTAAGTGTTTCTTCACGTAGTTTGTGTGGAACGGTGTGCGGTCTGTGGCGCTTAACCATTCTCCTCGTTCAACTCCGTAGCAAGGCACAACATTGATTCTAGTATCATCAACTATTGCCTCCAGATATGGATGTTCCGCAAACCTTTCAATTTGTTTTGAGCCTTCTGTGGATTTTCTAGCTATTTTCAGGCAGATGCTTCCAAGGGATTTGCGAGGTACTGTGGTTGGCACGCGCATGAAAATGTCTATGTCTGTTTCTCTGCTGAGCCACGTGTCCTTTGCAACAGAGCCTTCCACACGCACTTCACTTTCAATGCCAAAGTCTTTTGATGCAGAAACAACTTTCTTTTCTAGTTTTTCAGCTAAAGCCTTCATTTCAGCCCGTTCTCTCTTTTTCGGTGTAACCTTTTCCAAAACGGCTGCGCAGACCTTTTCAATTTCTTCCTGCATAAACCTTAGCCCTTTTTGTCATTGTCGTGGACAGAACTCTTTCAAGGTTGAATAAACTGGTCCTTCAGACGTTAAGTTGCTTCTTTTAAGCCTTAACCATTCAGCCTTAATGACTCCAAATTCGGAATTAACGTTTTCGCTTATGCATTTTACAAGTTCAGCCTTGTTCCTTCCAGATCTCACACGGGCAATCGTTAAGTGAGGACTGAAGCCTTTGGAGTCTGGTGCGAATCCTAATTCGCGTAGACGCGGCTCCAGTTGACTGAAAATACTTCGCATCTGGTCCGCACCCTCGGTTATTCCAACCCACACCACTCGTGGATACCGCAGATGCGGGAAAGCACCTACACCTTGAATCTTAACATCAAAGGGAATGAACTGAACCTTTTTCATTTCTTCAAAAATTTTGTCAACCATAGGTGGGGTTATGTTTCCAAGGAATCGCACGGTTACGTGAATGTTCTCAGGTTTGACCAGTTTCAAGTTTGCCCCGGTTTTGACAAGAAGATTCTGTGCATCAGTTATTTTTCTCAGAACAGCTTCGTTGTCCATGTCAAAGGCTATAAAACTTCTAATAGATTCTGACATTAATCGATTCCCTTCCAAATATGCTTATTTTTTCTCCTTTTATAAATGCTTTATACTGATTCACATGACGATCGTGTTCATCCAGCTCACGCAAAGTTCACGGCAAGACTCGAAGAAGTCGAAGCACCTTGCTTGTTGAGAGTTGAGACAAAAAGTGGGCATTCAGGAGCGACACCTACAACCAAGATAGAGGAACACTCTGACATAATGGCGTTCGTTTACAAACTGCTCAAAATTGAGGAGCAAACCTAAAGGCTGGTTTCAAGCTTTGAACCATTTGAATATTAAATATCTTATTTTTTCCCTTTCTAAATCTGGCACTGCTATGATGAACCTTTTTCGCACGGTTGTTGCAAGTCTTCCAGCTTTAACAATTTCTGTAGCGGTTATCCCGGATTTGGCTCTTTTAACAGAAACCATGTAGGGTGCATGCTCTAGGCCTGGTCCATGTTTGTAAACTGCAAAGTCGCATCCAAACTTTATTCCTGGTGTAACAACAAAACCACTGTTGCGAAAATCGTGATAAACAGCATATTTGCCGTCGAATTCTTCATATAACTGTTTAGCCTTTTGACGAAGCTTTCTCAGAGTAATTCTCTTTCTTTCAGAACCCTCGTATACCGTTATGATCTTTTTTTCAGCAAGATAAACGCCTTCCATCAAGTCTAGAATCAATGGAACATTGAATTCAGGGATTTTAGGCTTCGCAATTCCAAGGGGTTTTCCATAAAAACCCATTTTATAGAGTTCTGAGCCGTCTTTTGGGTTCCATACGACTAGAAAGTTTTCAATGAACTTCACTTTGATTTTTCTGGGCATGTACCTTTTCGCCTTTTACATGATGAAGGATAATATTCTGGCAGCGTCAGCAGCGTCTTCAGCTTTGTCAGCGGAATCCTCCAAAAGTTGCAGAATATCTCTTAAGAGGATTAAGGCTGGAAAGTCGAGGTGGCTGCTTAAAAGTTTGATCTCAAGTCCGCGGTAAAGCTCGTCAACAACCCGTTCAGCAACCTCCACGTCTTTGGCTTTCTCCATGGCTTTAGCCGACCCATAAGTTAGAACCATCATTGTTTCTCTAAGCCTAGTCACAGTTTCTAAAACGGCTTCTGAAAGCTTCAGCAAGTCCTCTCTTATGTCCATAGGCACGCTCCAATTATGCTCCATGATTTCAACCAGACGGAAAGCTATGCCTTCACCGAAATCTGCGATTTCGCTTGTTAAATTTGTGAACCTTAAAAAGTCTTCTCTACTGAGCAGAATTGCCCCGATTTCAGCAAGTTCTCGTGAGACTAAACGCTTAGCCTCGTCAACTTCATCTTCTCTACTTCGAATCTCATTAAAAAGCTGCCTCGCCTTTTGTTTATCGTTTTTTATGAAGCAGTCTATCATTTGAGGAACAAATCTAGTTAAATCCAAAACTTTTCTCAAGTGGTCTCGACAAACGCTCAAGGCTCTACGTTTCACACGTCTCTCAGTCTCTGCTGGAAACACCAAGTTTTTTCCCGCCCGCAAAAATGGGCTTAAATTTCTAGCAATAGATGTGCTGAAGGTTAAAAAAGATAACGTAACTTTAACCCTCAAACGGCTTGCCTAAATCCTCGAAGTCGGCTTTCCAGCGGAAATACTTGCGTAAAAGCTGCGGCAATTCTTTGACTCTGTTTCTCACTTGCTTCCATGAGTCACGATCTCGAATGGTAACCGTATTATCCTTTAGTGTATCATAGTCCACGGTTATGCCTAAAGGTACGCCGATTTCATCTGCTCGAGCGTATCGTCTACCGATAGAACCAGCCTCATCGTACTCTGCTATGAAACCTTCATTAAGTAGCGTCTTGTAGATTTGCAATGTCTTTTCGGGTAAGCCGTCCTTACTTACTAGGGGATAGACGCCAACTTGTATGGGAGTTATGTCCCGTGGAAAACTCAATATTGCCCTGCCGTCTTTGACGCGGTAAGCGTACTCGAGGGTTACATAAACCAGTCTGTCTGAGCCGAAACTTGGTTCAACAACATGTGGAACAAATTTTCTTCCACGTTCCTTAACTTTCTGACATGTGATTTCCACGTATTCTGGCAGGATCTTGCATTTTCCAAGCATGTAATAACCGTTTTTCTTAATGGAAGCTTCAACTTCCTCTGGGTTAGCTTCGGAAAGCATTTCCGCAACGTTTGCAGCATCTTCCTTGAAAACTGGTCCAAGCTTCGCCATTAAAGGTTTTACAACTGTTTTTTCCTTCTCAACTGGTTTTTCATATTCTTTGAAAACACGCATGTCTACACCGCTGAACTGCATGTGCCGCTTCAAGTCATAATCTGTTCGGTAGGCGTGGCCTGAAACCTCAAACCAGCCCCAACGTTCCACACCGATCTCTTGGTCGAAGCTTTGGACAGCATAGTGGGCTTTTTCCCATGGAAGTTTTTCGATAAAACGCTGTTTTTCAGCTGGCACACCTAAATCAGCCAGCAACTTTTTGGCTAGAGCCATGAAAACTGCTTGCCACTCAGCCTTGATATAACCTTTCTTCAATGCTTCTTTCACTGTAACCTCAACAATTTCCTCTGAGCTACGCAGTTTATTTTCAGCTAGAACCAGTGGCAACGTCTCGTTTTCGAAGTCTTTTAGCAGATAACAGTTTGGCTCTTCTGGGTCGAAGAAGAATTCAAGGTCCGCTATGGTGAATTCTCTCCATCTTATTAGTCCTTGCCTTGGCGAGATTTCGTTTCTCAGGGCGTGACCTATTTGTATGACGCCGAAAGGAAGTTTCTCTCTTGCCATTTCATACAAGTGCCTAAACTCAACGAATATTCCTTGTGCGGCTTCGGGCCGCCCATAACCAAGAGCATCAGAATGGGGTCCAATAGTGGTTTCGAACATTATTAGGAAGTATTTGGGTTCGCCGAAGGTGCCTCCGCATTCTGGACAGCGAATCTCATGTTTTTCAATAGCCTCTTTAACTTCTTTTAGACTCAGCTTCTCAGCTTCCGACTCGGTGATTTTTGCGAATTTTCGGAGTAGATTATCTGCACGGAACTGCCTCTTGCATTTTACACATTCAACCATGGGTTCTTTGAAATGGTCCACGTGACCTGAGGCTTCAAAAACCTTGCTTGGCGCAATAATCGGAGAATCTATTTCTAAAATTCCAAGCTTGTTTACGAATAGTTCTCTGAGTTTTTTTTCAATGTTCTGCTTTAACTTGGCGCCGAGTGAACCATAGGTTACGAAGCCGCTTGCTCCACCATATATTTCGTAGGACTGCCAAAAGAAGCCTCGTCGGCGTGCCAACTCGTTTATTATCGTAAACTTGTCAGGAGTTTTGTTTTCGTCTGTCATTTTTGCTCAGCTCTTTAATTAGATGTTCAGAGACTTTAAGGGCTTGCTTAATAAAAAATATTGGCTTTTTCGAATAAATACGGTATTTTCATTTTCGTTTCTTGAATGTTTTATTATAAATATCTGTAGCCATATCTAGTGCTCGAAAATAAGTCTGCATTTTCTTGACAAATGTTATTAAGATAATTTCAATAACGAGTAAATCGAGAGGCCTTGAGAATGAGTAATTATGGGAAAGAAAGTGAACTTGTCGCCTATTGCAGCATCTATTGTCGGTTATGTGACTATTTTACTGGGAGAATTAGAGATTCAGCCAGAGATTTGCTGGAGATTTTTAAAAAACATAGTGAGCTTAAACTTTTCGCCGATACGGCTAAGGCTTTTGATTTTGAAAATTTTGTTAAAGGTTTGGAATGGGTTTCTAAAGAAATTTCTCCTTGTGTTGTTGGTTGCAGAGGCGGTGGGGGTTGGCGAGACTGTCCTATGCGTAAATGTTGTATTGAAAGAGGCATTAGGTTTTGTTATGAATGCAATGATTTTCCTTGTGAACCCTTGAAGTTCCCCAAACGTGTTGATGAGTTGAATGAAATAAAGAAGATGGGGCTAGAAAGCTGGATTAAACAAAAGCTGGAGCAAAATCTGGTTTAATAGTAAATTTGCAAATTAATAAGAGTTGATGATTTGAAATTGAAAAACTTGAATCTTCAAAACTTGCTGGATCTAGTGGATGGCGCAGCGATTTTTTCTGCTGGAGGAGGAGGCGACCCTGAAACAGGCTACAGAATAGCGCATAAGCTGGCTTCTGAAGCGTATAGCGTTAAGCTTGTAGCTCCTTCTGAAGTGCCTAACAATGCGAAAATCGTCAATTTTGCGTGTGTTGGTGCTACGACTACGGCTGAGTATGATGCGGATGCAGCGGTTAAAGCTTTAAGGATTTTAGAAGACTATGCAGATTTTTCTGCTTATGCCACGATTCCTGTTGAGCTAGGCGGCTTTAACACTCTAGCGGCGGTTGACGTTGCCGCCAGATGCGGCATTCCAGTTGTTGATGCAGATGGGGCTGGCAGGGCTGTTCCAGAAGTTCATTTGAAAGTTTACACAATTGACGACATACCCTTAACTCCAATGGTCGTTGCAGACTTACACGCAAAAAACATAGTTATTGTCAAAGAAACCGCAGATTCAAAGGCTGCTGAAAGGATTGCTCGCGTTCTTGCTGCTGAATGGGATAACAGTGCCTACACGGCTCGAAGAATTTTAACAGGAGCTCAAGTGAAGACTTCGCCGATTCAGCTCAGCTTGTCAAAGTCTATGCAGATTGGTAAGTTGCTGAGGAAAACCGTTGACCCCGTAAAGGCAGTTTTGAAGGAAACGGGCGGCTTCAAACTTTTTGAAGGCATTGTGGATTGTGCTGAGCAAGAAACTGAAGCAGGCTTCACATTCGTTAACATAAAACTTCGTGGCACACGTGAATGTACAGGGAGCACGTTCGAATTTAAAGCAAAAAATGAAGTGCTCATCGCTTACAAGGATGGAAAGCTCGCTGCAATTGCTCCAGACATTATCACTCCTGTGCACTCGGAAACTGGCAAGTGTATAACTGCAGAAAAAATTGAAAAAGGCAACAAGTTGGCGGTTTTAGGTTTACCAGCGCCACAAAAGTGGAGAACCAGCAAAGGACTTGACTTATGGAGAGAAGTTCTTCGAAGGTCAAAGATATTAGAAGAGTATGTGCCCATACAACAGTTACATCAGTTTGAAAAGCCTAATCCATCATTCTAGTTTCAGCCACTAGACAGCACAGCACTTAATAAAGCAGCCGCAAAATAAGGAAGAATTAATGAGGTAGCGAAAATTTGTCGAAAATAAAAGTTGCTCTAGTAGGTGTTGGAAATTGCGCTTCAGCTTTTGTTCAAGGCTTGCACTACTATAATAACTGTGAAAGACAGGAAGAATGTATTGGAATCGGCAACCTTTTTCTTGGAGATTTCCACGTAAGAGACATCCAAGTAGTTGCAGCCTTCGACATCGACAGCCGAAAAGTTGGAAAAGACTTGTCTGAAGCCATCTTTGCACAGCCAAACAACACATTGAAACTTGTCGACGTCTCACAAGCTAATGTCACAGTGCACAAGGGTCCAGTCTTAGATGGTGTAGGTGAATACACAAAAAACATTGTGCAAGTATCCAATCTACCCGAAGTAAACGTTGCAGACACACTAAAGGAAACGGATGCAGAAATCGTGGTTGATTTGCTTCCAAGCGGAGCGGTTAAGGCTTCCCAATGGTACGCTGAACAGGCATTAAGGGCTGGGTGCGCCTTTGTCAATGTTACACCAGTTTTTATTGCCAGCGATGCAGCGTGGGCTAAACGTTTCGAAGAGGCGGAACTTCCACTTGTAGGCGACGACCTAATTGACCAAGTGGGCGCAACAACATTGCATAAAACCTTGCTGAAGCTGCTTTCAACGCATGGAGTTCGCATAACCGAAACATACCAGCTTGATGTTGGCGGAGGCACAGAATCCTTAGACACTCTAGGACGAACAAGAGATGTTAAAAGAATTGTTAAGACAAAATCTGTTGAATCAGCACTGCCGTATAAGGCTGATGTGGTTGCTGGATCCACAGACTACGTTGACTTTCTAGAAAATAAACGCGACAGCTACTTCTGGATTAAAGGTTTATACTTCTGCAAAGTGCCCATGCAAATAGATTTAAGACTCTCAACCGTTGACGGGCCGAATGCTGGTTCTGCACTATTTGACGTAGTAAGAGCTGTGAAAATTGCCTTGAACAGAAAAATGAAAGGAGTAATACTGCCGATTTCAGCATACGCCTTCAAACATCCACCCCAACTAATGCCACTCGAAACTGCTGAAAAAGCCTTCGATGATTTCATAAGGGAAGACTGCATAAGCTAATTGCTATTTTTTACAAAGTTTTCGCAGTTCACCTATCATTTTCTTCTTTACCCCGCTCTGCGTTATTCTCTGCTTCAGCAAACTTATCGTTTTTACAGGTGTCGGATCTACACCCCGCAAAATAGCCAAATACACGCTTGTGAAATCACCGATGTAAATAGTGTACAACATTTTGGCTAATCTACTTTGGCCTGAACTCCATACTTCAAAGATCTTTTTCGTTGCTTTATGAGACATCAGTTCTTTTGTAGCTTCAATTCTCTGCCTTATTCCCTCTGGTTCATCCTTGTCTCGAATAAAGATTATCGAAAAGCACTTTGCAAGTTCCTTCACTGCTTCCCAGCCCACAATTTCGTTGTGATTAAGCTCTGAGAAAAAATCCCATTTAGCTGGAACCTTGCTATTTTCGTTAAGTTGCTGCTTATACCTTTGTACAACAGCACGATAAATCCCAAAACCATAGATAACCGGAACCGTTCCATTAATTCTTAAAGCCAGTTTCTTAGAAAAATTGTCGCTGAGTGACTTTTCAGGTAAACTCTCACGTTTGACTCGTTCCAAGATTTTAACAGCCTCAGAAATTTCAGAACTAACACCTGAGATTAAACCGAGTTTTTCTAGGAGTATCGGCATGGGTAGAAACAAGTATGGAAGAGCAGCACGCGGTTGAGGTATTCCGGAAGGCACCCGTAAATAGGGCAACTTCAGTTTTTCGGCAAACTCTAGAAGTTTTCCCCCAGAGCTTATGCAAAAAGTCATGCAATTCCTTTTAATCGCGTCTAAAAACATGCTTAAGGCTTCTTCAGTTTCTCCAGAATAACTTACAACAAACACTAGGGTTCTCTCATCTGCGTAGGCTGGTAACGAATATTCTCTGCAAATTTCTATGGGAACATCGATTTTATCTCTTGCCCAGTCTTTCAGGAGTTCTCCGCCAATCGCTGAACCACCCATGCCAGCAACGATTATTGTTTGAGGCTTTGAATAATTGATCCGAACAGCCTCAGCCAGTTTTGCTGCTTCTCGGCAAAGCTTAGATGCTTCTACACAAAAGGAAAGCATATCACTTTTGTCAATTCTCTTCATTTCAGCAAGATCGTCCAAAATTGTTTGTGACAAGATTCGTTCACCATTTACTATTAATCGCAGATTTCTATGCGTTTCTACCTTTTAAAACAAAAGGTTCAACATGAGTTTTTAACACTTTTATTCATGAAAACCAGTCTTCAATTAGCAAAGGCGAAAAATGGTTTGAGTAAGAGAAAACTTTCCATCGCGATACCCGCTTCCATTGTCTCTGATGTCCCGCATTTGCGGGAGAAAACTTCAAAGGTTGGTTTAATTGGCAGGGCAGCCGCAATTTTCAGAGTTGACGAAATCATAGTATATCCGGATAATCCGCGTGTTAATCAGACTGCTGATATTGATTTAGTCACAACGTTACTTGCTTACATGGATACACCACAATATTTACGGAAAAAGCTTTTCACGCTTAAACCTGAACTTCGATACGCTGGTGTGCTCCCGCCACTGCGAACGCCTCACCATCCACTAAACCGTAAGATTAACAAATTGAAAGTTGGCGAATACCGTGAAGGGGTCACTTTATCCAAAAGGAAGAATGGTGTATTTGTAGATATAGGTGTCGAAAAATCAGCATTCATTCCGAACACGGAATTGTCAACAGGTAAACGGGTTACTATGAGGATTGCAAGAGTTGATAAGCACATTGAGGCTGAACTTGCAAGCCGCGACGAAATACCGGAATATTGGGGTTACACCGTTACAGCAGAAAAGCTTCCCTTCGGAAAAATGGTTAAAACAAGAGGTTTCGACTTAATAGTTGCCACTTCTAAACACGGTGTTCTATTCGCTAAGGTCACAGAAAGAATAGTTGAAAGATGGGAAGGTGGCAAAATTCTCGTGGCTTTTGGGTCGCCAACTCGAGGGCTTTACGAAATAGTTGAACGTGAGGGACTTAACTTAGAAGAGATTGTGGATTTCGTTGTTAATACCGTTCCTGTGCAAGGAACAGAAACCATCCGAACTGAAGAAGCACTTGTTGCCTCTTTGGCTGTTCTAAGCACGCAAATTACGTTTAAGGTTTAAATGTTTGTTTTTCTTATGTGCGTGTATGAATTTGGATATTGCCATGCCGTTGACACTTTTCGCAGTTACTATGGTAGCTATGTTTTTGAACAAGAGAGTTGAGAGAAAGTTGAAGTCCACGCTTGAAGAGAAGGAGTTTCATGTTCGAGATGCAGTTTTACTTGTGGCTGCAATGAGTGTAATGGTGTCTTTGATCGTTTTCATTCCGCAAACGGCTGTCATGATTATGTTTCTATTTTCCTATTCAATGCTGCTTTTTATATTCACGTATCTCTTCTCAGATTTCAAGAAAAACAGAGCTAAAACCTTTTGCTTAGCATTTCTCGTGGTCAGCTTTCTAGCAGCAACAATCAGCCTACTTAGCTTTGGTGTAAACGGTACTGTTGCCTACGGAGCCCTAGGCTTTTACTGTCTCTTCGGCTTCACATTTTTGGCATTAATGTATGAAGAAAACAGAGTTGACAAGGGAGAAAGATGGTACTTAGCGGTGTTGCCGCCAGCATCATTTATATGTTTATACTTGTTTTTCAGCAGAACTGCCCTATGGTTTCCCTATTTGCTGGATTTGTTCGCAGTCGTATTCGCAGTCTTGATCATCCTTTATTTAGGAAGCCTATTCACATGGAAAACATCTCTCATTTTTGTTGGACTTCTCACGGTTATGGACATAGTCTTGGTTTTGTTTACTGGTACGATGGTGTCTGCAGCAAGACACGTGTTTGGTCTTAGGCTTCCAATACTAATTTCGGTGCCAACTGTTCCAATGATCTTGACTGAATGGGGCTGGCTCTACATGTCTTTGGGTTTAGGCGACTTCTTCTTCGCAGGGCTAATTAGCATACAAACCATGAAAAAATTCGGAAAACGTTTCGCGGTGTTGTCAGTTATCTCAATGGCTATATCATTCTTTGTTTTTGAGATATTAATGCTTAATTATGGATTAAGGGCTTTTCCAGGCACTTTGATGATTATTTGCGGATGGCTACCATTATTGTTATGGAAAGGGAAGGGAAAATCGTTTTACATTTCATTCATGGTATTTAGTTTTCTCTCGGCTACGCTCGGTTTAATTAACTACGGTGTGCATACTTTCGTGTATTATCTGGCGAACAGCGTCATTGCTTATGGAGCCTTAACCCTATATTGTTTCTTCAGCCTCGCATTCATAGTTTTATTACATGAAAAAACTAAATTGCATCCGTGTATTATTCAAACATAACTGCTAAACATTCTAGAGTCAACTTCAGACAATAGAAAAAGGAAGGAAGTTATTTCTCGTCTCCATAAGGAATGTAACAGCGACAATTCTCCATCTTTAAAAAAGAGATTCACTTACCAGAATGTACAGGAAAACTGTAAAGACGTGAAGACTGTTTTTCTAGCCGAATAGTGCTCCTAGTCCTTCAAGAGCCGCTTCTTCCTTTGCTTTTTCTTCCTCTTCCTTCTTTTTCTTATCTTCCTTTGCTGGTTTGGCTTTTGCTGCTGGTGCAGCTGCAACTGGTGTTGCTTGTGCAGCCATCATTGCTGGAGCAGACTTAATAGCTTCGTCAATATCAACTTCAGCCAAGGAAGCCATTAACGCTTTAACCCTCATGCCGTCCACATTTATGCCAGCTGCTGTCAAAACCTGTGACAGGTTTTCATCGTTTATCTCTTTCCCAGCCTTGTGAAGGAGCATCGCGGCGTAAATGTATTCCATATTTTTCACCTCTTTATTCAACTATTTTAACTTTTTTCAGCCTTTTTAGCAGGTGCAACCTTTTCTTCTAAAGTATGCAACCTACTACTTAAACATAACCACATTTCAACCGTATTTTGCCTTCATTGAAAAAAGTTTACGCTTAAGAACTTTTCCTTTTCTATGTTTTAATCCAAAAGACGCGAACTAGCAGCACTTAGACTTAACATTTCGGCATGTGCCTTTCTAATTAAGTCTTTTATCGTTTCTTTAGTAGATATAACCGCATCTATTGCAAGCGCATATGCTTCTTGATGGGCGATTTGCATAAGCGTTTCCGTGTTTTCCTTTGTTGGATAGGCTACGCTCAGGGACAAACCGAAAGCATCTGCATGGGCGTTTTCGATGCTTCGCCTAATTTCGTCCAGGTCTATTCGAAGTTGTTCCTCAGTTATTATCAAGTTCTCATCGTACGCAACTTTCATTGCAAGTCCTGCTTCAACCGGTTTTATTCCAAGCTTTGATAGGATGCTTGCGAGTCTTTCGGAAATGACGTCGCCTTTCTCAGCGACCAATGTATCCTTGCTTATCCATACGCTTCCAGACTCTATTCTTGTAGGCAAGTCTACAGCGTTAAGCTGGCTGATTATTGGACCCGGTGGCTGTGCAGTGTTTCCAGCCGGCACTGTGACATCAAAGGCTGCTATGTCGCCAGATTTGGCTGTCGTTATAACTTTGCCTTTTTCAAGAAGTAATGCAAGTTTGAACGGGTTTAAATCTGTGAATAAATAAATGTTCGACCCTTCTAAGTATTCCATAAGTTTTTTCAGTTCAGGTTTTTCCTTAGAGTTTTCAATAGCCCTCTTCATTAGAGTGTTCTGTATGACCCGCATGAAAACTTTATCCGCCAAGTTTTTTTTGAACTCTTGCAGTTGGGCTGCCCTAACCTTTTGTAGGCTGGCTATCCCAATAACTCTGTATTTTTTGATTAACTGTGCGACTTCTTCAACTTCGCTGATTTTCTTCTGCAAAACCTGTTGGGATGGCATTTGTTTTCCTCTCTTATGTAATCTTCACCGGTTTGCCCATAGACGTTTTAAGATAGACGGTTTTGATGTTTTTCGTTCCTCTTTTAAGTTTTCCCTCTATAGCCTTTAAAACTGTTTGAACGTTTTCAGCTAGTTCCTCTTCTTTCATGCTTTCAGTTCCAACACGACATCTTATTACTGGTTGGTTACGCATCCTTACAAAAACCATTTTGCGATATCTCTTTATTAAACCAGATATATCTGCTGTTGGTGGAACAGGCACAGGCATTTTTCCTCTAGGACCTAAGGCGGGACCTAATGTTTTGCCAACACGGGACATTAGAGGAGCTCCTGCCATGAAAAAGTTGTATTCATTAGCTATTTTTCGCAGGTCTTTCTTTCTACCGGCTAATCCTGCAAGTTCATCCTTTCCGATGACCAGGTCCGCTTTCGCCCTCTTTGCTTTTAAGGCTAGCTCTCCTGTTGCAATAACGCATATTTTGTTCGGTTTTTCCGGCGATGGATGTTGTAGTTCTATTCGCTCTTGAATTCTTCCTTCAGGCGATTTCATGTCAATGTCTTTAAGATTTAGAATTAGTTCAACTGATTGAGTGAAATTTCTTTTTTTGGATTTTTCTTTTGCTTCTTTGATTGCGGTTATTATTGTTTTTTGGTCTAGGGGCATTTTAAGGGGACCTCGGGCAATGAGGAATTGGAATGCGGTTATAAAAGTATTATCTTATTGTTCGCTTTTATTGGGATAGCTCATTATACTTGTCTTCGTCGATTTCTCTTTGCACTTCATGAGGATCTTTGCCTTCGATCGTAACTCCCATGCTTATACAGCTTCCAAGTACTTCTTTTGCCGCAGCCTTCAAGGTTTTTGCCAAAAACTCTGGACGTTTAAGCTTGGATATACGTACCACTTGTTCCATGGTAAGGTTTCCAACTTTCTCCGTATTGGGTGTTCCTGAACCTTTCTCAATTTTAAGTTCTCTCACGATAAGGGCTGATGTTGTTGGTGTTCCAATGCTAACGTCAAACTCTTTAGTTTCAGAGTCAACGGTGACCTTCACGGGAACTTTCATTCCAGCATAGTCTTTCGTGAGTTCATTTATTTTGTTCACAATTTCCAAGACATTTACGCCCAGCGGGCCTAGAGCTGGTCCTAAAGGTGGTCCAGCTGTTGCTTGTCCTCCGCTTACAAGTAGATTCACAATTTTTTTCTCACTCATCTAAGCTTCACCACTTTCGCTTTTTGCTTTTTGAACTAGTTTGACGTAGTCGGAATGAACGGTTATTGGTAGTGTGAAAGTTGCCTCTAACAACTCAAGCGTCACTTCCTCCTTTGTCGTGTCGATGCGGGTTATTTTTGCGCGCATTCCCTTAAACGGTCCACCTGTTACTTCTACTATGTCGTTTTCACTTAATTCCTCAATTATTGGTTTTCTGATGATATATCTTTCAACTTCTGAAAAGCTTACGAGACCTGGAACCCTCGATCGCACATGTTTTATGCCTGCTATAGCTTCTTCCACGAAGTGTGGGCCGTTGGCTTCTATGAAAACGTAACCCCTTAACGTTTCAGGAACAAGAATCGCTTTTATCGGGATTTTTTTCATTTCAATCTTTGCAGCGACAAGTTTGCCTACGTTTCTTTCTTGTCCCGTTGTTGTTCTTACAGCAAAAATCTTTGTTTCTAGCTTTTTTTCGTTTTTCTCCATAAAGGTTTCTTCCTTCTAAGTTACAGGAGCTTGTTGCAGAACTGCAGACAACAGTTTAATTACAAACCCGATTAGCCCAATTGCTCCCATGCCTAGGAAGCATATTTTTATTGATAGCCAGAGCTCACTTTTTCCAGGTTTTACAGCCAGCTTTAAAGTTCTTGCACATTGGGATAGGAATGACCTTACACCCATGGTTCATCGCACACTCAACATTTTAATCGTGATATAAATGTTACTGTGACTATCGGTTTTGATAGATAAGCCAGACAATTCTATTAACTTTTCCCTTCCAAAATTCACTATCAAAATAGCTTAATGTTTGACCTTTTTGAAGGGCATGTTCATTTTCTTGAGGGTTTCAACAAGTTTTGGTTTATGTTCGCCATTTATTCCTTTCCAGTCCAAAACTGCCAACTGAACCCTTTCTAACGTCTTTTCTACGCATTGATTAAGAATTTCCAGATCTATGTGTGGAAGGGCATATTTCGGAATCATGTGTCCAAAAGCCAAATCGTCTTTTAATGCTATTCGAGTGAATTTATCGTTGTAGTGGGGTCCACCTATGCCAATCACTGGTTTAGCTGGGAAATCGCTGAAGTTTGAAACGGCTTCTATGGTTGCCTGGGCAACAGCCTCAGCCGCCTCTAAGTCTTTCCATTGGGTAGGTGAACTTCCGAGTTCAGTGAACATTGTTGGTACGTTTAGTGAAGGCCCATGATGAGTACATTCATAAGAAACATCATAGTCAAGCTGCATTTCTTCTTTAAGGCGCATCATAGCCTTTAAAGCATCTCTCATGGCGTTTGCGGGCGAAACAGAAACCTTTCTTGGCATTCCGCCTAGCTTTGCTTCTGTTAAGTTACCGGGGGTATGTGTTGAAAGCGTTGGAGTTCCGCTGGCACTGCTATGTCTGGAAATGAAAATTATGAGTTCCAAATTGGTGAAGAAATTCGTTATGTTTTGGGCATAGACAGACTCTTTGTTTAGAGTCACAAGTTTGACCAGCCTGTCGCTGAAAGTGGCTTCATATACTGGGTTTTCCTTGAATTCCTCAGAAACCTTGCTGAAAGAGTAATTGTTTAGGATTTGTTTCTTGATGTTTAGACTTGCGATGTCTTTGTTTGAAGCAACTATTAGAATCATGGGTAGGCTTCCACTCTGTGGGAACTTCTGAGAATAGATATTTTAAGTTTGGGCAAATAAGTTGATACTAATAGCATCTATCAGTCTAGCTTGATTGCCTTCAGCAAACAGACAATCTGCCAAAAAAGTGTAGTTCAATAAGTTTGTGGATGATTTTCTGTTTGGGTTTTGTGGGTTCTTTCGCTGTTCTGCTGCTCTGTAGACCCAGATCCCCTTATATATGGAGATGTCTATCTAATCGTGTGTCTCTATTTGGAGATTTGCACGATTTGATCGTAAGCCTTATTAAAAATTGTAGGGTAAATAAGAGGTGAAAAGAATGGAAAAATACATTGAG